>Ga0160441_100001_pt1 | contig 1006445 bp, 787 predicted proteins | sample HID1971K_E1MG_FD_108260 | JGI IMG/M metagenome (GOLD analysis project Ga0160441, IMG submission 108260) | Enriched millipede-associated microbial communities from UW Madison campus, WI, USA - HID1971K_E1 MG | ecosystem: Host-associated > Arthropoda: Insects > Digestive system > Unclassified ... | reverse complement strand
TAAAACGGAGCTTGAAGCAAGCGAAAAATATAAATCAACCTTTAGTGGCAAAGCAATCAATACGATCGGTAATAAGTGGAGCGATGTTCAGGCATCAAAATTCAACTCCAACTCGCAACCTTTCTATGTATTGCTTGGTCATGACGAAAAACCATTGGTAACCCCAACAGGAGCGAACTACGATCCTGAAGAATACCTTCACTTCCTGGAAAGCGGCTTAACTGCTTTTAAGAAGAAGTAATACGCAATTTATCCTATCATAGTAATTTATAGCTCAGTTAAAAAGGCTATAGTTGCTATGATATGATTATCAATGATAATACACCAAACTATCTTATAAATCAATAATCTAAATGAAGAAATTAAGTTTGATTACACTGGCACTATTCTGTGTTAGTTATCAGGGTTTTTCACAAAAAAGAAATCCCAAGACGCCAATACCGGCGCCGGCTACAGCAGCTCCTGGAGCCAATCCAAATGCTATGAACCGCCCTGGAGGGCCGCCGTCAACAGGACCAAAACCTTACAATCAGGTGATAACGGCCAAGGCGAAGACAGATAAAGGCCTGTTTAAAGTTCACAATGTTGAAGATCGTTATTTCTTTGAAATTGCAGATTCCTTATTAGGCAGGGAAATATTAACAGTGAACAGGATCAGCAAAGCTGCAGCAGGAAACCGCGCATCTATGATGGGATACGGCGGGGATCAAATTGGTGACAATGTAATCAGTTTTGAAAAAGGACCAGCCAACAAAATATACCTGAAAAGTATTTCTTTTGGTGAACGTTCAAAAGACACCACAGAACAAGGAATGTACAAATCTGTTATGAATTCAAATCTCCAGCCTTTAGTTGCGTCATTTGAGATCAAAGCTTTCGCTAAAGATTCAATTTCTGGTGTAAAGGGAGTTGTTATTGATGTTACAGATTATATGAACAGTGATAATGATATCTTCTTCTTTGATGCAGGAACTAAAAAGGCATTGTCATTAACCGGACAATTACCTGATAGAAGTTATATTAAGGAAATTAAGGCGTACCCTATGAACATAGAGATCAGAACGCTTAAAACTTACATGAAGTCTGCCCCGCAAATGCCAGGGATGATGGGTGGTGGTGCTCCAAGCTCAACGCCTGCAACTTATGAGCTGAACAGCTCAATGGTATTATTGCCTTCGAAGCAAATGAAGCCACGTTATTTTGATCCTCGTGTAGGTTATTTTGCAACTGGTTATGTAGATTTTGATGCAAATCCACAAGGTGTAAAAAACCAGTCATTAATTACCCGCTGGAACCTGGAGCCAAAACCTGAAGATGTTGAAAAATACAAAAGAGGAGAATTGGTTGAGCCGAAAAAACAAATCGTTTATTATATCGATCCTGCTACTCCAAAAAAATGGGTTCCTTACCTTATTCAGGGAGTAAACGATTGGCAGGTTGCTTTTGAAAAAGCAGGCTTTAAAAATGCTATCGTAGCTAAAGAAGCACCAAATGACCCTAGCTGGAATATTGATGACGCCAGACATAGTGTTCTTGTTTACAAACCGTCCGATATTCCAAATGCAAGTGGCCCACATGTACATGATCCACGCACCGGTGAAATTTTGGAAACCCACATCAACTGGTACCATAACATCATGCAATTGCTAAGAAACTGGTATTTCATCCAGGCTTCTGCAATTGATCCTGAAGCGCGTAAAATGAAGTTTGACGATAAATTAATGGGCGAACTGATTCGCTTTGTATCGTCACATGAAGTAGGACATACTTTAGGTTTGCGTCATAACTTTGGTTCATCAGCAACTGTACCTGTTGAAAAATTAAGAGATAAACAATGGGTTGAAAAAAATGGACATACACCATCAATCATGGATTATGCACGTTTCAACTATGTAGCTCAACCTGAAGACAACATCACGGCAAAAGGTATATTCCCAAGAATTGGCGACTATGATATGTGGGCAATTGAATGGGGATACAAATGGTTGCCTGAATTCAATACTCCAGATCAGGAAGCTACTTATTCCAATCAGACTATTATTAAAAGGATTGGCGCAAACAAACGTTTAACGTTTGGTACAGAGAGCGATGCTAATGATCCACGTAACCAGAGTGAAGATATTGGCGACAACGCGATGTTGGCCTCTGCTTATGGTATAAAAAACCTTAAGCGCATCTTGCCTAATATTTTAACCTGGAGTAAAGAACCTAACGAAAGTTATCAGAATGCCAGAACACTTTATAATGAAGTGATAGGTCAGTATGGTCGCTATATGGGACATGTTGTTAAAAATGTGGGTGGTATTTATGCCACGCCTAAAACGGTAGAAGAAAAAGGAGGGATGTATCAACCGGTTCCTTTCGCGAAACAAAAAGAAGCGATGACCTTCCTAAACACACAGTTATTTGCGACACCTACATGGTTAATCAATAGAGAACTCATAGAGCGTACAGGTGCAAATCCAGTTGATATTTTCCAGGGTGTTCAAAAAGGAACATTGGCTAAACTTCAAAATGCCTCAACTATCAGTAAACTAATTAATGATGAAGCTTTAAACGGAGCAAAAGCATATACTACTGCTAATCTGTTTAGTGATTTGAAAACAGGAATATGGTCTGAATTATATGCTCATAAAAATATTGACGTATATAGAAGGAACCTGCAAAAAGCTTATGTGGACAATATGACAAAGCTGATTACAGCTCCTGCGGCTCCTTCAGGACAAGGTTTTCCAGGTATGAGAATCGCTGATCCTATGGGATCTGACGTTTCAAGTATCAGTCGTGCCCACTTAACAACACTTGCAAAAGATATACGCGCTGCGATACCAGCGGCAAATGGAATGAGTAAATATCATTTACAAGACTTATTGGTACGGATCAACTCTGCATTGAACCCTAAGTCATAGTACTTAATTTTTTTAATACAAAAAAAGCCTTCTCTCTACGGGAAGGCTTTCTTTTTGTATTAAAGAAGTGTAGATCTATTTTAATTCAATTCTCAATAAAACATTAAAATAGTTATCCGTTCCCTGGCTCATTTGCAATGATGCCTTATTGCCATAAATCATATTCAATCTCTTTCTGGTATTGTCAAGACCAATATGATGACCGGTACTTATCGCTTTCGTACTGATGAAATTCTCGGTCTCAATGATCAGCGTACCCCCATCAGAACAGATAGAGATTATTGCAGGGGTGTCTTCTTTTAAAAGATCCCCATGTTTAAATATATTTTCAACCAGGGTTATTAATATCAATGGAATAATCTGAATACCATCCAAATCATCATCACGTTTTAAAATTATATTAAGCTTATTTTCTGATTTAATTTGATGAAGTCTAATGAGGTTTTCTACTTGTTCTATTTCCTGGGTTAAGGGAGTGAAGATAATTTCACTATCATCCTGGAGTGCATATCTCATCATTTCAGAAAGGGCCATTATTGCTTCAGCAGCCTCCGGGACAATTTTACGGGTATTTGAATAGATAAAGCTCAGGGTATTGAACAAAAAATGTGGGTTGATCTGGGCTTTTAAATGCGCATATTGTGATTTGATGAGTTCAGCCTGAATATTTTGATTTTCGATAATCATCAACAGTCTTTCTTTCTCGGCTTGCTGCGTAATTTTTCGTTCTTTTAAATAGTTCATCAGGTAATAATAACCAGAGGAGAAAAGTATAAAATACATAATCCTCCAAATTCCGTTTCCTAATGACGTTTTATCTATTACCGCAGGAGTAAAAACAGTAAGACCTGCATACTTTTGAAAAAAAGCAACTGAAATTATAGTTAAAGGCACATATACAATAACCTCTATAAGAATCAATGTTGGAAGTAGCCATATGGTATGGTTAGGGTTCTTATGCGCCTTAGGTAAAATAACATGAGCATGTAAATAGAACAAACTGATATTGAAAACATAGAAGATCAGGTAATTCCCGGCACTGGCAAAATACCCTCTTAATACACCTGTAATGATAATTTCATAAAAGATAAAGAAAAACCAGGCAATGAGATGAATTCTATATTTTGCTAAAAACAAGAAACATTCTTTTAAATTTTTTTTCATTTCATGTAATATAATCATGTCCGGGCTATACTATACGCTACTCTGTTATCCCACGAGTAGATTTTAGCGTCTTTCTATCTAAAAAGCTAAAAAAATTCTTTTTATATGTAGTACCTAACGGTACTTCCAACTTATTATTTAAAGTAATGAAAGCGCCTTCTACTTTATTAATAAAATCCATTGAGATGATAAAGGATCTCTGAACCCTGATAAAAGAACTGTTACCGTCTAATTTTACCTCTAGCTCTTTCATTGTTAAATAAGCGATATGCATTCCATTAACGGTATGTATTTTTACATAATTATTTAATCCTTCAATAGCGACCAAATCTTTTAGGTTAATCTTGATGTACTTTTGAACCTGATCAGTCTTAATAAAGAAAAAGTCTTCATCCCTGGATGCTCTTTTTAAATCCATATCTGATTTAAGCAGCCGGTTGATCATCAGTGCAAACTTACTCATGGAGATTGGCTTTAATAGATATTCGTTTGCTTGTACACCAAACGCATCAATTGCATACTTCGCATGTGCAGAAGTGAAAACAAGGAACTTAGTCTTGTCGCGGATAGCCGCCGACAAATCAAGGCCCGTCATACCCGGCATATCTACATCCATAAAAATAATATCTATATTATCCTCAACGGTAATATCCATTAATGCTTTTAATGGATCAGTAAAAGACTTTAACAAACTTAGGTTTGGCAAGGTCTCAATATAATCAGCCAACAGTTCAACAGCATGCTTCTCATCATCAATAATAACGCAATTTAGTTTGTCGTCCATTTAAAATCTTAATTTAATTAACATAAGCGCGATCAAATCCCCAGTATTCGCCACAGATAACACCATGTTCACGTAATATAATTTTATTACTTAATAAGTTTGCTTTGGGCAAAGTTAAGTTAAAGGTAAGTAAAACTATAATATACAAGCATCAAACAAAGCGTTATAGTACATAATTTCAGCATTTTGTCTTTAGCAAAAACTAACGTTCATTTTCGTTCACCACGTGTAGACAATTATTCACCACGTAAAACACTTCATTCGTGTAATATAATTGTACCGTATTTCTTTCTTTTATACTTTTAGACAATCTCCCTATTAAAAACTTGATTCCTGATGCATTGAGGTGTATCAGGAGTTAATAAACCGATAATAACATTCGTACGTTCTCGTATATATTTAGTTCTAAAGGGAGTCTCTCCTCCCTTTAGTTACTAGATAGTCAATAAATCAAAAGAATGTAATTAACACCATAAATGGTGAAGCCAATTTAGATTTTAGCCATAGTTTTTCCCAGATACCAGCAAAACCATGTGAAAAATGGCGCTGCAACAATATCAATGGTATAGTGAATATGTTGAACCAATAATAGTATCGCTACTAATCCCGAAGCTATAAATGCAATCGTTCTATCTGACTTTCGCTCCATACAAAGCGCACCAAGGAAAACTGTAGCAGTATGCCCCGAAAAGAACAAATCCTTAGTGATCACATTTGAATGGTAAAAAAATAAAGAACAAGGATCTGCGAGGTGAATGATGTCAGCTGGTGGGTCAAGTGGCACCAAAGTTATCGTTATCATCCTCATTATACATAGAAAAATAAATGCCCATAATGCAGTAAGGCACATTATCGTGTTTTTTGACATCCGATATAAAAACAGGCCAATCATACCATACAATACTACAAATATCAATATCGATACGTCTTTCGCAGGTATATGATTAAGCAACCAGTCGTTCATCACAATTCCCTCTCTGGCCTCAATATGCATGAAGAAATGTGGAATGAAAATTAAAATAGCAATCAGAATAATCATTCCAAGAATGAATTTAATTCTAAATGCCTGATAATCCCAGGCAATTTGCCAGGTATATTGGTTAGACTGCATTAAATTGGTTAGTTGTTTTACGCGGTAAAATTATACAAATAAAACAATTTAATACTAAAATTTCAGAGACTGTATATTTTCCCTTTAAATAAAACATAACAAGTATGCTTATTTTTTTTAATTTATTTAGATTGTGTTGCAAAAAGTATAAATTACAACAACCAAATAGAGTCAGATAAATATGGATGAATTTCAAATAAAGAAGTCTGCCAAAAATTACGATGTAATTATAGTAGGATCAGGTGCAGGTGGAGGAATGGCAGGGTACGTACTGGCAAATGCCGGACAAAAAGTACTAATGCTTGAAGCCGGGGCTGATTTTGATCCTCGTATCCACGCGCAACAGCTAAAATGGTCTTGGGAATCACCACGTAGAGGGGCTGCAACAACACGCCCATTTGGTGATTTTGACGCCTCATTCGGTGGCTGGGAATTAGATGGCGAGCCCTATACCCAAAAAAACGACTCGGAATTTGCCTGGTTCAGATCGAGAATGCTTGGTGGAAGAACGAATCACTGGGGGAGGATTTCGTTACGAATGGGACCGGATGATTTTAAATGTAAAGACGGCCTAACAGATAACTGGCCAATAACCTATGAAGATATAAAACCTTTTTATGATAAAGTAGATCGGCTTATTGGTGTATATGGCACGATAGAAGGTATAGAAAACGAACCTGATGGTATCTTTCTGCCTCCACCTAAACCAAGGCTAAATGAACTGTTTATAAAAAAGGCAGGTGAAAAAACTGGTGTAAAAGTAATTCCTGGAAGAGGATCCGTATTAACGGAAGCATTACCAGGTAATAAAGATCGTGCCCCTTGTTTTTACTGCGGACAATGCGGTAGAAGCTGTAAGGTTTATGGGGATTTCTCCGCTTCATCATGCCTGGTGATTCCGGCTGTAAAAACCGGTAACCTAACTGTGATTACCAATGCAATGGTTAGAGAAGTCCTTACCGATTCAGCCGGACTTGCAACAGGAGTTTCCTATGTAAATACAATTGATTTACAGGAATACCAGGTAAATGCAGGTATAGTTATATTAGGTGCCAGCGCCTGTGAATCTGCAAGGTTGTTACTCAATTCTAAATCTGCGGCCCATCCAGATGGCCTAGCCAACAGTAGTGGAATCATCGGAAAGTATCTGCACGATTCAACAGGAGCAAGTTTAAGTGGTTTTTTACCTCAGTTGATGGACAGAAAACGCTATAATGAAGATGGGGTAGGAAGTGTACACATTTATTCACCATGGTGGCTTGATAATAAAAAGCTAGACTTCCCACGTGGTTATCATATTGAGTACTGGGGCGGAATGACTATGCCTGCCTATGGTTTTGGCAGTAGTGTACCTAAAATAAATGGAATGGTGCCCGATAGAAATGGAAAAATGAAAGAAGCTGGAGGTTATGGTGTATCTCTGAAAGACGATTACAGACGCTTCTACGGAACAGGTGTTGGAATGGCAGGTAGAGGTACAGCAATTGCCCGCGAAACCAACTATTGTGAAATAGACCCTAAAGTAGTCGATAAGTATGGAATTCCAGTTTTGCGCTTTAACTACAAATGGGCGGCCGAAGAAGTTAAACAAGCTAAACATATGCAGGAAACATTTCAGGCTATGATGCACGCAATGGGAGCAATTATCACCTCCGATATTCCAGGGGCCGATACCAATTATGGCCTGGAAGCACCTGGTAAAATTATACATGAAGTGGGCACAGTAAGAATGGGCGATGATCCTAAAAAATCAGCGCTGAATAAATGGTGTCAGGCACATGAATGTAAAAATCTATTTGTTGTTGATGCAGCCCCCTTTGTGCAACAAGGAGATAAAAATGCAACATGGACAATCCTGGCATTATCAATGAGAACAGCAGAATATATTCTTGATCAGAAAAAAAAGCATAATATTTAACAACATGAACAGACGTGAATCATTAAAGATCCTTGGCCTGACTACCCTGAGTGCAACTGTATTACTTGAAGCCTGTAAACCTGGAGCTGATCAGACTAAGGTTACTGATCTATCTGAAGAACCTTCAACAGCCGGCAGACAAGATTTTGAGATTGCAAGAGATAAAAAGCTAAATAGTGAGAAATTTTTTAGTCCACATGAAATGGCCACAATTACCGTTCTTGCTGATATTATAATTCCCAAAGATGAAAAATCAGGAAATGCAAGTGATGCGAAAGTCCCTGATTTTATTGAGTTTATTGTAAAAGACATTCCTGCGCACCAAACACCTATGCGTGGAGGATTAAAATGGTTGGACTTACAATGTTTAAATCGTTTCCAAAAACCGTTTAAAGATGCGTCCGGTCAACAGCAGACAGAAATGCTTGATTTAATCGCTTATCCGAATAAGGTAAAGCCTGGAATGGAACAGGGGGTGGCGTTCTTTAATCTGATGAGAAGCCTGACCGCCTCTGGTTTTTTTACTACCGAAATGGGGATTAAAGACATGGGCTATGTCGGCAATACACCCAATAAATGGGAGGGGGTACCTGCAGATGTTTTAAAACAGTATAATCTTTAACCGCTAAAACATAATAAAATAGCATCCAGCATTGATATGGTTGTTCTAAAAAGTATAATCAACACTACCTTTTAGACAGCTGTATTTGTATTTGTCTGTATATTGTTCGGATGAGGTTTGGTGTCCGTCTTGCTAAATAACTATTTCGCTATTACCCCGCTATCACTTCGATACCGTAGGGGTAGTAACAGAGTAGTACCTGAGTAGTACCCAAGTAGTATCAGAGCAGTACATGCTATAAAGGTGACCAAAGCAACTCCAGAACACTATAAGATGTTGGTTGCTGTGTGGATATTTGACACTTTTAAAAAGATAATCTAAAAGAAACGGGGATAGGCCCTAAAGCTTACCCCCGTTAAATTAACGCTCTCACCACAAATGTACAGCTTATTTTTAATTCTGCAAATATTTTTTGATAATATTTAAAGGGGGCGTTCATTTCCGCCCCCTTTAAATATTGTTATGATATTGATTTTTAAAACATTACCTCATATCACGTTCCACTTTTTTTGCTGTACTTTTTCCTGGCAAATATATTTGAAAGCCTACACCTATACCAAGGTTATGTGCATAAGCGCTTGAACCAAAGCCCACAACTCCATTATATTTTAACAGGGCTTCAAGACCTATTGAAGGGGTAACAAAATAGGTAAAACCGGGACCAAAGCTAAATCCCAGGCCATTGGTGCTACCTCCGCCAGAAGGGTTGTAACCTTGTATACCGACGGTAGCTTCACCAAAAAACCTTGAACTCTTTACCACTTCATTAGCTCCTTTTTCTCCATAATACCTACCTAATGCGCTAACACCATAACTAAAATCAGTTCCTGACCCTTTTTGTGTCGCTAATCCTAAATTCACTTCAGCACCAATAGCCAGCCCATCCTGAACAAACCAGGCCGCCTTAGGGCTTACATTAAAAGTAAATTGGTTCGGTTTATCTAAACCAAACTTGATGTTCGATAGATTTGCACCCATCATCACATTTCCTTTTTGTATCTGTGCATTTGCTCCAAATGCAATCGTACATCCTAAAATAACAGTAGAAAACAGCTTTTTCATAAGATTTTATTTAATGTTTTTAATAGGTTTATGAAACTGATGCCAGCTTCATCTTATTTATTTAACAGACTATATCGATTTTTGTTTATCACATTTTATTTATGATCTTTATAACGATATATATGTTGTTTATCAATAAATTAGATAGTTATTATCTCAATTGAAGTGTTTTTGAACTAAATTACTTCGGCAATGTTGTATTTATGGCCTGAAAAATGCAGATGGTAAAGAATTATACGGTTTTTAAGACACATGAATTATTAATAAAATGGAAACATCATTAGGTAATAAGTCTAACTATTTTATAGAGAAGGTTCGGAATATGCTGAAGAAAAAAGATATAGAAGAAATTAAATGGGGAATTATTGGTTGTGGTGATGTGACAGAAGTGAAAAGCGGACCGGCATTTAATAAAGTATCCGACTCGTGTCTAATCGCGGTTATGCGTCGCGACGGGTATAAAGCTCGAGATTATGCCATGCGCCATGATGTCCCTAAGTGGTATGATGATGTAGATCAGCTTATTGAAGATCCGGAGATAAATGCCATTTATATTGCCACACCCCCTTTGCAACATGAAGAATATACGATAAAAGCACTGGCGGCAGGGAAACCGGTATATGTTGAAAAACCCATGACATTAAATGCAGCCTCCGCTATAAGAATGAGGGATGCGGCCGAAAAGTATAATGTAAAGCTTTCTGTAGCCCATTATAGGAGGGCGCAACCCATGTTTTTAAAAATAAAATCATTACTCGATGCCCACGAAATTGGAACAGTCAGGGTGGTTCAACTTCAAATGTTACAACCGGAAAATTCCAGCTTAATAGCTGGTTCTGAAACGGGCTGGAGGTTAGATCCTGCCATATCAGGTGGTGGACTATTTCATGATCTGGCACCTCATCAACTTGATCTGATGATTCATTTCTTTGGAGAAGTAGCTAAATCATCTGGTATTTCATTAAATCAGGGAAACGCCTATAAAGTAGATGATATGGTAGCGGGCCACATTCTGTTTAAGAACGGTGTTGTTTTTAACGGAACATGGTGCTTCTCTGCTGCAGCACATACCGATATTTGTGAAATCATCGGAACTAAAGGCAAAATCAGTTTCCCAATGTTTGGTCATAAGATGATCTTAAATAAGAACGGGGATGACGAAGAATTTATATTTGACCCTTTACCGCATGTACAAGAGCCTATGATAGCAGAGGTCGTTAAATATTTTTTAGGTAAAGCAGACAACCCTTGTGATGCAGATCAGGCCATACAATCTATGCAGTTAATGGATAGCTTTACAAAGTAATATTATATATCCATATTTGTTTCCGGATAGACTATCTTCGACAGTAGTCTATCCCGATATATGAGTATGAAAAAAACAATCGATAAACCCATAAAACAAAGTATTTTTAGCCTGCTCAAGCCTTATAAAGGGTTGATTTTTCTATTGCTTTTATTTGCATTGATCAGCAATGGTGTAAACCTGCTTTTACCTAAGATCGTAGCTAACGGCATAGATAGCTATACTACAGGTACTTTTGATTTACAGGCTATCTTAATTAAGTTCAGTATCGCCATTCTCTTTGTTTTTCTGTTTACATTTTTGCAAAGTATCATCCAGACCTATGCCTCAGAAAAAGTAGCCAGAGACCTAAGAACACAGCTTGCAGACCAGATTTCAAAACAAAGCAATGCTTATATCGAACAGGCTAATCCGTCTAAATTACTGACAAATCTTACAGCGGATGTAGATTCTATTAAACTATTTATTGCCCAGGCTATTGTTTCAATTACCTCCTCTATATTTATTATAATTGGTGCCAGCATACTTTTGTTAACGATCAATTGGAAATTAGCTTTAGCAATTATCGCAATTATCCCTATTATCGGCGTTACATTTTTTTTGGTGATCAAAAAAGTAAGCGTACTTTTTAAACAGAGCAGAGAGGTTATAGATTGGCTAAACAAGGTAATTAACGAAAGTATTCTTGGGGCTGCGCTGATCCGGGTTATAAATTCCCAGCAATTAGAATATGTGAAGTTTTTATCCGCCAATACAAAAGCTAAAGACCTTGGATTGTCTATACTGAGCATTTTTGCCGGACTAATACCTGTAATTATATTCGTTGCCAATCTTGCCGGTCTGACAATATTATTGCTCGGTGGTCACTATGTAATCAATGATAAAATGACACTTGGTGATTTCGCCGCATTTAACAGCTATCTGGCCCTACTCATTTTCCCGATTATCGTTATTGGATTTATGAGTAATGTAATCGCCCAGGCTACAGCGTCTTACGGGCGTATTGCACAAGTGTTAAATAAAGTAAATGCGCCACATTCAGGTAAGTTAAATGACGCATTGAAGGGGCAGGTTGAAATGAAAGATATTAATGTCATTTACGGACAAAAGCCTGTACTCAAAAATATTTCTTTCCATCTTAAACCAGGATCTAAAACAGCTATTATCGGTCCAACTGCCGCAGGAAAAACCCAGCTTCTTTATTTACTTACCGGATTGATCAAACCTGAAAGCGGAACAATTTTGTTTGATGGAAACTTGGTAGAGGATTATGATCAGGAGGCCTTTCATAACCAGATCGGCTTTGTATTTCAGGACAGCATCATTTTTAATATGAGCATCAGGGAGAATATCGCATTTAATGATCAGGTTACCGACCAGTCTTTAGAAAAAGCGATAGAAACTGCTGAACTGAAAGATTTTATAGAAACGCTTCCTGAACAATTAAACACCATCGTATCTGAAAGGGGCTCAAATCTTTCAGGAGGACAAAAACAAAGGATTATGCTGGCCCGTGCATTGGCATTAAATCCTAAAATTTTACTGCTTGACGATTTTACAGCAAGGGTAGACAACAATACAGAACAACGTATTCTGGCAAATGTACAGCGTAATTTTCCAGGTTTAACGCTACTTTCTGTCACCCAGAAAATCGCTGCCGTGCAAAACTATGATAATGTCATCTTAATTATGCAAGGCGAAATTATTGCACAGGGCACCCACCAACAACTCTTAAAAAGCAGCCCTGAATACGTTCAAATTTATAACTCACAACAAAGCACCAGCAACTATGAACTACAATCTTAACCAAGTTAACGGTAAGGAAGAAAAGAAGTCTACATTTGCGGTACTTAAAAAGCTTTTACAGCTGATCGCCCATGAACGCAAAAACCTATTACTTGCTTTTTTTGCAATTATAATAAACTCCGCATTACTCTTATTGTCTCCACTAATCATCGGTCATACCATTGATACCTATATCGGTACCAAACAGTTTAACGGGGTGTTGTTTTATTCTGGTGTTCTTTTGGGGATGTATCTGGTCACACTGCTAACAGGGTATCTGCAAACAAAGCTGATGGGGGGAGTTGGTCAAAAAACCTTGTATACCCTACGCAATGCCATCTTCAGTAAAATACAGGAGCTTCCGGTAGCATTCTTCAGTCAAAACAAAGCCGGAGACTTAATTTCGAGGGTCAACAATGATACGGATAAACTCAACCAATTCTTTTCGCAATCACTAATGCAGTTTCTAAGCAGCATATTTACGATGCTTGGTGCTGGTATTTTTCTGTTGGTAATTAATTTTAAACTCGGTGCGGCCACACTTGCCCCGGCTATGTTCATTTTACTGTTTACTACAGGGGTGTCGGCCTGGGTAAAAAAGAAAAATGCGGTCAACCTGAAAAGTGTCGGTAACCTTAGTGCCGGCATACAGGAAAGTCTTAACAATTTTAAAGTTATAATAGCATTTAACAGACGCGACTACTTCAGAAAGCGGTTTAACGAAACAAATGAAGAAAACTATAAAACTGCTATCGGAGCAGGCATAGCAAATACTATTTTTATCCCGGTATTCGGCTTTTTTTCCAGTGTAGCACAGCTTATTGTACTCCTATATGGTATCCACCTCATTTCAATAGGTGAATTTACCGTTGGTTTGCTGATCAGTTATCTTTCTTATGCCGTGAATTTTTATAATCCGCTTCGACAGCTCGCAGCCTTATGGAGTAGCTTTCAGGTAGCTATGGCTGCATGGGACAGAATATCACAAATTTTATCATTGGAAAGCGATCTCCAGGTTATACAAGTTGAAAATACGCATAAAAGTAATGCGCTTCTTTCATTTAAAAATGTTCATTTTTCGTATTCCGGTGGTGAAGAAATCTTACACAACATAAATTTTGATTTGCAAAAAGGCAAAACTTACGCGCTGATTGGGCCTACAGGTGGAGGGAAAACAACTACTGCATCGCTTATGGCCCGTTTATATGATACCACAAAAGGAGAGGTGCTATTAGATGGAAAAGATATCCGTTCCTTTACAGCTGAAGAACGTAGTAATAAGATCGGCTTCATTTTACAGGAACCATTTTTATTTACCGGAACAGTAAAGGACAACATCCTGTACAATAATACAGCTTACAAAGACTATACAAATGAACAGCTTGAAGAAGTAATTAAAACAGCACACCTGGAGGATTTACTGGCATTGTTCGATAAAGGACTGGAAACAGAGATCTCGTCTAACTCGGATAACATTAGCTTAGGGCAAAAACAACTCATCGCATTTATGAGGGCCGTACTTCGTAATCCGCAATTGCTTATACTGGATGAAGCTACCGCAAACATAGATACTATTACCGAAAAATTACTGAGTGATATTCTAAAGAAATTACCAAAAGATACAACACTTGTAATCATTGCACATCGCTTAAATACAATCGAAAATGCAGATGAAATATTTTTTGTAAACTCTGGTGAAGTAATTAAAGCAGGTACAATGGAACACGCAATGAATATGCTGCTTAAAGGAAAAAGAAACAGTTAACAGCGGAGATTAATGTCCGCTGGTGTGGTTATCTTTTTTTCTGAATGTTAAATAAAGTGCAGTGATCATGATGATCAAACAAAGCGTAACTAAACTAATTAAAGTTGCCATATTAAGTAGGATTAAAGTAATTATATACCACAAATATAGCTTTACAAATTGATAAAATAACAATACAAACCATAAACTTCCGGTTATCCTCCTAGGTAAAAGATAGAAACATTTTAAGATTTTGCAGTTATTGTCATTGAAAATGAATACAATACGCTAACGAAATTTGTAAAATGTTGATTTGTGAATAAAATTATGACAAATTAAAACTAGAAACTCCGTAAATTGTTATCAGTAATAAGAAGTATATAAAACGATAAAAAAGTCCTGTGAGCGGGAGATCCGCGTAGGGCAGGCACAACATAAAAAGAAGATAAGCATGGGGCTGGTTATCACAACCATTAGGTCTAATTGCTTATCTTCATTTTTTTATATATGAACAAATCCCTCCCAAACCTGTTGTTATAATATATCAATTCAAATTATACATGACAGAAAGACACACTTACCAAACAGGAATCATTGGAAATTGTGCATTCCTTGCCCATATCAACAAGAACACAAATGTCGACTGGCTATGTTGGCCAAGGTTCGATAGCAGCTTTGTCTTTGGAGGCTTACTCGATAAAAAACAAGGTGGTGAATTTTCAATTCTTCCTAATGGTGAATATACATCCAGACAGTATTACCTTGAAAATACAAATATACTTTGTACCGAAATAAGTAATCCAGAAGGCAAGTACAGGGTGATCGACTACGCCCCGCGCTTCCGTCAGTTTGAGCGGTATTTCAAGCCACTTATGCTGATCCGAAAAATAGAGCCATTAGAAGGGGAACCCAGGGTACGTGTGGTATGCAAGCCTACTTATGATTATGGAAACATTATCCAAAAAGGTCATAGGGGCAGTAATCACATTGAATTCGATGGCGCAGATGAAGATATGCAATTGAGTACAAACATATCTTTGAGTTATATCGAAGATGAAAAGTACTTTGCGTTAAACGAGCCTAAATACCTTATACTAACTTATGGACATGAATTAGGCGCACCTATAATCAGTACTGCTGAAAGATTTTTAACAGAAACAATCAGATACTGGCGAACCTGGATTAAGCACACAACAATCGCCGGATTTTATCAGTCGCTGGTCATCCGCTCTGCGCTGACGTTAAAAATCCATCAATATGAAGATACCGGTGCCATTATTGCCGCCAGTACTACCAGTTTACCCGAATCGCCGGGCAGTACCCGAAACTGGGATTATCGGTACTGCTGGATGCGCGATACCTATTATGTGATTACCGCTTTAAATCACATCGGTCATTTTGAAGAAATGGAGAAGTATTTTGGTTATGTTACTGATATCTCCTTCAGAGATGATGAACGCTATCAACCATTGTTTGGCATTGCGGGAGAAAAAAAGCTAACAGAACGTATCCTTGATAACGTAGAAGGTTACATGGGAAATAAACCTGTGAGAGTTGGAAATCAAGCTTATGAGCATATTCAAAATGATATCTATGGCCAGGTACTGGTCTCCATGTTACCACTTTATACAGATTTCCGCTTCATTTACTCCGAAAGAAAGGACTCTGAAAAATGGCTGGATTATCTGCTTAAAAAGATTGAGCGGACGATTGATGAAAAAGACGCAGGCATATGGGAGTTTAGGAATATTGCAAATACCCATTGTTATACAAACCTTTTTCAATGGGCCGGCGCAAATGCAGCGTTAAAGATTGCAAAAACCATTGGCAACAGGATATATGAGGAAAGGGCCCAGGTGTTGATTGATAAAGCTGCTCAACATATTGAAAATTGTTATGACCCCATAAGAAAGGTATACACCCATGCAGTGGATAGTCCCCATCTTGATGCCAGTACCTTACAATTGATCCTTATGAACTATCTGGATCCAAATTCCCAGAAAGCCAGGGATCATTTGACAGCCCTCGAACAGGAGTTGAAAACCGACAGCGGCTTGTTCTATAGATATTTGCATACTGATGACTTTGGTAAGCCTAAAACAACCTTCCTGATATGTGCATTCTGGTACATTGAGGCATTGGCCTGCGTGGGAAGAACCGATGACGCGATAAGGGAGTTTGAGTCCATCATTAAATACGCCAATCATTTATTACTCTTCAGTGAGGATGTCGATGAAAAAGATGGAAGTCAATGGGGTAATTTTCCCCAGGCTTACAGCCATGTTGGCTTGATGAATGCCGCACATCGAATTGCGATTAAATTAGACAGGCCGGCATTTCTTTAAAAATAAGGGATCCGGGGAGGATTGTCACTCCCCGGATCCTTCTTAAATTAATAAAAGTATGAGGTTTTTATTTTACCAGTTCCTTAAGCAATTCCCGTACTTCCCGGTAGTCTTTCAGATAGTATCGGGCCGCAGAAATATTGCTGCCCACTTTAATTGTATAGGCCTCCGGGGATAATGCTTTAAAAATATCCTCATCAGTATGATCATCACCTAAGGCTAGTATAAAATCAGGATTATTATTGTAAAGCCAATTCTGGGCGGCTTTACCTTTGTTCACCTCGATATTTTTAAACTCAATTACTTTGTTTCCCGGCATCATTTGAAGCCCTTTATCTGCAATAAATACACGTAAATGATTAATAATCTCATTTGCACGAAGCTCACCCAAACCTTCTTCAACCTTACGGTAATGCCAAACCAATGAATAACTTTTTTCCTCAATGAATGAACCCGGTGTACGGTCTGTGTAAGTGTTCAGTACAGTCTTTACTTCCTGTTTCCATTTATCAGTAAGTAGGGGCAGGGGTTTCCATTCCGCACCCTGGTATTTTTGCCATGCACCATGTTCAGCGATCATATCCAATTTCAGGTGTCCGAACCACTCTTGCAAGGTCTCGTACCTGCGTCCACTGATAATGATAATCCGGTTTAACGGATCAAGCGTTAATTGTTTTAGAATAGCATATAACTCTTCATCGGGAGATGCTTTGTCAATGTCAGCGTTAAAGCCTACCAATGTGCCATCATAATCTAAAAAGATATAACGCTGTTTTGCTTTTGTATAATCATATGCAATTTGCGCCCTAACAGTAGCCACCGCATGTTTAGTAAGTAATGACTCCTGCATTGATTTCACTTCTGATAATTTATCCATAAAATTTTTAACCCAGCGATAGATGTTAAACTTACCGACAATAGCCCGCATGCTCTTCATTCGTGTATTTTGTTCTTCCAGCGGCATATCAATGGCTTTAATGATGGCCTCTATTACGTCACCCATATTGTTTGGGTTAACAATCAACGCATCGTTCAGCTCCTTAGAAGCTCCCGCCATCTCGCTCAGAATCAGGACCCCATCATCATTTGTCCTGGATGCCACATATTCTTTACTTACCAGGTTCATTCCGTCTCTCATTGGGGTAACCAGGCAAATGTCTGCCGTACTGTAAATAGCAGATAGAAATTCGACAGAGAACGATCGGTAAAAATAGTGAACGGGCACCCAGTTTATAGTTCTAAATCTGGCATTAATATTACCAACAAGCTGATCTATCTGATCTTTCAATTCCTTATACTTAGGAACAGTGTCCCTTGAGGGAACAACAATCATATAAAGTGCCAGCTTTCCAATATATTCAGGATGCTGCTCCAACAGAAAGTCAAAAGTCTGTAAACGCTGTAATATCCCTTTACTATAATCTAACCTATCAATTGTCAATATCGTTTTTAGATTTTTTAAGCTTGCCTTAAAAGAAGTAGCATATTTAGCCACTTTTTCATTTTTAGTAAGTGCTTCAAACCTATCCGAATCAATACCCATAGGGAATGCTTCCACAACAATTTGCCTGTTTTTGTAGATCAATACATTGTCAGACAGATTGCTCGAAGATAGTCTGGAAGCTGCACTTAAAAAATGTCTGACATCTTCAAAAGTATGGAAACCCAAAAGATCGGCACCCAGCATCCCTGCGATCAATTCTTCACGCCAGGGAATCAACCGGAAGATTTCGAACGAAGGAAAAGGAATGTGTTGGAAAAAACCAATAGTTACTTCGGGCTGTTCCGAACGGATAAGACAAGGAAGTAGGAGCAATTGATAATCATGTACCCAAATGGTATCCCCCTTTTTCAGGTTATCCAATACGGTATCCCTAAATTTCTCATTTACAGATCTGTAAAATGCCCAATAAACTTCTTCAAATTTTGCGTAGGTCACCAAATAATGAAATACAGGCCACAAAATTTCATTGGAAAACCCTTCATAATAAAAGTTGATCTCCTCTGCCGTTAAAAAAACAGGTATAAGGTTATACTGCGCTAGTTTTGTACGGACTTCAGTTTGCCGTTCTTCTGGAACCTCTATGCCGGGCCAGCCAATCCATACGTTATTGCCTTTTTTATAAACAGAACCTAAACCGGTAGCCAAGCCACCTTCGCTCGGACTTAGCAGATACCCGCCATTTTCTTCTGTAATTTTAACTGGTAAGCGATTCGATATTATAATTGTTTTACTGCTTGTACTCATATATTAATAAAACAACTCGTACCATTGGTATTTGTTTGAATTATTTTAAATTAATAGTTAATAAGCTCTTTTTAAGCGTAATTTGACAAGCATGTGATGAATATTGGCGTCTTGAGTAAAGACCGGCAGATTGATAAAAAAATAATACCTTGCAAGAAAAATAAGAAAAACTACGTTAATGTAGAGATAACGCAAAGTATTACCTAATTCTATGATCAAAAAACTTAAGCTACCTCTTTTTATAATCTCAGTTATTTTCATCAGTTCTTGTTCTTCTGTGTATATGCCTAATGTACCAAATACGCCAATGCTTACCCAGAAAGGAGAATTTAGCGGTGGATTACATATTTCACCACGACTCAATTCCAGTATTAACGGTGCTTATGCAGTTTCAGATCATATCGGTGTACTGTTTAGCGGTTCTTACATGAATAGGGAAAAAGATAGTAAAGATTACAGACATAAACTCGCTGAAATAGGTGGAGGGTGGTTTGATACTTTTGGACCGGACAATAACCGTATTATAGAGGTCTATGTCGGTGTAGGCACAGGAAGGACCGATCGAACGTTCAGAGAGTTTGATGATAACGATGTCTTGATTAAAACAGATGTAGAAGAGATTACTTATAGCAAAAGCTTTCTTCAAGTAAATTATAGCTCTAAAAAAAATAGCAACTTCCGTCTTTTCGGACATAACTATCCACTAAATTACGGTACGGCGTTACGAATTAGTAATGTGGATATGAAAACTTTTATGCGTAACTCAACCGGTCAGGTCCGGGAAGGTAACATCTTTCTAGAACCCATTTTCTTCACCAGAATGCGACTAAGCGAGAAGGTACAGCTTCAGTATACTACGAGTGGTACTTTTGGACTCAATAGCCGTAAACATATGAATGCAGGTAATTCCATATTTACGGTGGGAGCGGTAATAAACTTAAATGGAAAATCAAGCAATAAAAATAACACTACACCTTCTGCGCATTAAAGTAGAAGGTGTAGTGTTCATCAATTCAGGTATTAATTAACAGTTACATTCAAAAGTAAAGGCCTGTCTTTTATATTCTGCTGACCTGCCTTAACACAGATAAAAATATCATGTAATTTGCCATCAGTAACTTTTTCAATGGTTATTTTATCCTTAACAGAACCAGATTTACCAATTACATTTCCATTTTGGCCATCTAATCTAACTTCAACTTCATAATCCAGATTGCCACCCATATCTTTTACCGTCAACAAAAATTCAGTGATACCAGTCAGGTCAATTTGTTTCAACCTGATCCATCCGCCATCCTGAGGAAAGATCAGTGCTTCAGCACCCGAAAAGTCCCTGCGGCCAAACGCCGAAACATCCTTCAAATCACGGGCTACCATCACATTGCTAACCAGGTTGACCACCTGTGTAGTGCTTAGTGGTTTTAAGCCGGCAGCGCCCATGTCTGTATAGGTGGCCTTCAGTGCAAATACTGGCTTATTTGCGTTTATAGTTGATGGCGGTGTTATTGTTCCTGTCATTGGTAGTGTGGCGGTCTGATTTGCTTTTGCACCTAGTGACATGATCCATTCGGCAATCTGCTTTACTTCTGTTTCCTTCATTGTAGAATGCGCAGGCATTGGGATTTCACCCCATACACCGCTACTTCCTTTCATTACCTTTCCGGCGAGATAAGCTACAGCCTTGCTGTTTTTCTGGTACTTATCCGAAATTTTAGTAAATGATGGGCCAATAGACACTTCATTTGTCTTATGGCAAGTGCTGCAATCTGATTTTAACATCAGTGATTTACCCACAAGCGTTTGTGCCGCCTGCTGATGTCCCAGCTGCGCACCTGCGAGATCTAAACCTTCTGTATATGTATTGGAAACATACACCTGGCTTTTGTTAACCACAGCACCATTGTCGGTTACCAGCACTTTGTAGTCCACCGGCTTCGATGGAAAGTAAAAACTCTTGTTCGCCGCAAGTTTAATCTCAACCTTGGGATGTTCATTTCCTGCAAAAACAGTTACGATATTACTTGCTGTAGAAGCACCGGATTTATCCATAGCTTTCACGGTAATTGCGTATTCGCCCGCCTTGATAAACGTGTGCGATAAAAAAGGCGTGGTGGTTGTCTTTTTTATCCCTTTACCTAAAGTCCATACATAAGTTAAAGCATCACCGTCCGGATCTTTAGCATCTACTGAAGCGACAAGCTTGAACGGCAATAAACCACTGGTCTTTTTAATCTCCAGTTGTTTAACCACAGGAGGCCTGTTACCTTTCAGGTAATCAATTCTAACGATACCGGCGTCAGGATTTTTAGTGAACCAACCTTTGCCATATTCAAGGATATACAATTTTCCGTCCGGCCCCAATTCCATATCAATTGGCGCTGCCAGCGGAATGTTTGATAAAAAAGGTTCCATACTTAAATAGTTTCCTTCGGGCGACATACTCACTGCCTTTACCCAACCTCTAACCCATTCATAAATCAACAATTTACCTTCATAATACGCTGGATAAGGATTAACGCCAGGCTTTGTATGATAAACAGGCCCGGCCATAGCGGTACGGCCGCCAGCACCCACCTGTGGGAATTCTTTAGACGCTCCGTAAGGGTACCATATATATGCAGGTTGGGCAGGAGGAAGTTGGCTTAGCCCCGTGTTATTGGGCGAATTGTTAACCGGCATATCTGCCTTGAAAGGCTCAGCGCTTTGTCCGTTTAAGTAATCATATGCACGGTAAGGATAATTGTTACCTATAAATAAAGGCCAACCAAAGAAACCGGCTTTACGCGCCTGATTGACCTCATCATAACCCCTTGGCCCCCTTAATTCATCGTCATTAGATGCATCCGGACCAACCTCGCCCCAATATAAAAAACCAGTTTTCTGATCTACCGAAATACGATAGGGGTTTCTATTTCCCATTACGTAGATCTCAGGTTTACTCTTAGCATCACCTTTTGGGAACAAATTACCATCCGGTATATCATAAGTACCATTACTATTTACCTTTATTCTCAATATCTTCCCTCTAAGATCGTTAGTATTTCCCGCAGATCTTCTTGCGTCATATTGGTGCAGTCCCGGACGGTTATCTAAAGGTGCATAACCCTTATTTACAAATTCCTGCTTAGGCACATCAAAAGGAGTTGAATTGTCACCGGTAGATACATACAATAAACCATCAGGACCAAAAGCTATAGAACCTCCTGTATGGCAACAAATATCCCGCTGCGAATAAAACTCAAGGATAGTCTTTTCGGATGACAGACTGATCTTATCATTGACCAGCTTAAATCTTGACAAGCGGTTAACAGAAGTCTTTACCGGACTATAAAATGCGTATATATATTGATTTACCGCAAACTTGGGATCAACAGCAATACCGAGCAGCCCTTCTTCAGCATTTACATTTGGGACGCTTGTTTTGAAATAAACATCGAGTTTTATCGCTTCCTTTAAACTTTTAGACTGATTTTTATAAATCATAATCTCACCTCTACGCTGTGCAACTAGAATATCAAGATTAGGTAAAATAGCCATTTCTGTAGGTTCCGTAAACTGCCCATGTAAAAGATTAACCTTTACAAAACGGCTCTGGTCCGGAGTGTCAATGTTAATCTTGTTAAGATGACTGTTCTCAGCAGCCAGTTCATACCTGATCTTCCCTGTGTGCCCACCTTCTCCAAAAAGAAACAGCAACAGGAAGGTAATGCCCGAAAGCATTAAAGTAAATAGTGTCTTCATTGATTAGTTTGGTTGTGTGTATTTTATACACTAATGTAGTTAAAATATATAAGTCCTTTCATGAACAGAAATCTTTTGTATCGGATTAGTAATAATTTATAGTAATTACTAGCTTTAACCAAACTTATCAAATCATGAAAATAAAGACACTGTTAGTTACATTGGTAACAGCCCTCACAATTCAATCGGCCCTTGCGCAAAGTACGGCAACGCCCGCACCAGCTACAGAAGTATTAAGCACAGCGGTTCAGAAAGCTGCGAAAGAAAAGAAACAGGTATTGGCTATTTTCCATGCCTCCTGGTGTGGATGGTGCCATAAGATGACAGCAAGCCTGAATGATCCGGCCATTAAGCCATATTTCGACAAAAACTATGTAATCGCCGATTTTGTTGTATATGAATCAAAAGGGAAGGAGAACCTCGAAAACCCAGGTGCCGCGGATCTGTTGAAGAAATATTATAATGCAGAGCAGGGACTGCCCACCTGGTTATTTTTCGATGCAAAACAAAACCTGGTTGCCGATTCGCAAATCAGACCTGCAGGAGTACCCTTTAGTACAAAAGGTGAAAATGTAGGCTGTCCCGCAAAACCCGCAGAAGTACAACACTTCATCAATGCCCTGAAGAAAACCTCGAAGCTTAACGAAAAGCAGCTTGGCGAGATAGCGGCTGTATTTGCCAAAAATGAAATCAAACGTTAATACCTAATATACCCGTAATCTATTAAATGGTCACTGTCGGGATAGGCAAAAATCATTTAATAGATTGCAGGTATACCCAAATATTACACCAATGTGTTTTAAAAACTAGCTATATTTGTCGCTTTAGATCTCCGATACCTTACCTCAATGCGACACCCTTCTGATACGATTTATACCTTACAATTTGGACTTGTTTGTTTAAGCTCATTTTTATTCTCCGCCAGCTTTAATATGCTGATCCCTGAACTACCCGCCTATTTGACGGCAATGGGAGGAGCGGAATATAAAGGTTTAATCATTGCATTGTTTACACTTACCGCAGGTATTTCAAGACCGTTCAGTGGTAAATTAACAGATACAATAGGGAGGGTACCGGTAATGGCGGTAGGTTCATTGGTCTGCTTTCTTTGTGGCTTTCTTTATCCAATGCTGACCACAATAGCTGGCTTCCTGTTTCTCCGATTGATTCATGGCTTTTCTACAGGCTTTAAGCCGACAGCTACTGCGGCGTATGTTGCCGATCTTGTCCCCGCTGGAAAATGGGGAGAGGCTATGGGGATCCACGGGATCTGTTTCAGCACAGGACTGGCCATCGGGCCCGCTATTGGCAGTACCATAACCGATCACTACAGCATAAACATCTTGTTTTATTGCTCCTCCTTATTCGCCTTATTGTCTATTGTAATTTTAGCCAATATGAAAGAAACACTACCCGGAAAAGAAAAATTTAAACTTACACACCTAAAAATAGACAGGAAGGATATCATTGAATGGCGAGTTATCCCGGCAGTGGTGATCATCTTTATGACTTACATCAGCTATGGTGCTATTCTTACTGTGATATCCGATTGGAGTGCACACCTGGGAACCAGTAATAAAGGATTGTTTTTCATGGTGTTCACCCTCACCTCCTTATTGATACGTTTTATAGCAGGAAAAGCGTCAGATCGCTATGGAAGGACACTCATTCTGAAAATATCACTGGCGCTATTGGCATCGGCAATGTTCTGGATTGCCATCGCTAGTTCTTCACTTAGTTTAATGCTGGCATCCGCACTATACGGTGTAGCCACCGGAATGTTGTCTCCAACTGCAACTGCCTGGACAGTGGATTTGAGTAATCCAACACAAAGAGGCAAAGCAATGGCAACAATGTACATTGCCCTCGAAGCAGGAATCGGATTAGGGGCACTAATGGCAGGTTGGTTATTTATTGACGACCTGCGCATGATTCCCGTTACATTTTACTGTTGCACCGGAATTACAATATTGGCACTTATCTACCTTCAGTTTATATACAGACCTAAAACATTCGCAATTACAGGGAAAACAGTATAGTTAGTGTAGAAAATACAATATTATTTATCAACATTTTTTCGGTAAAAACCAGCCTTCACCACTACTTAATCCCATTATTTTGGATGCCGGGTTTTATACTGTAACAAAATCATTATTTGAAAATTCCTTTGAGAATAGATGATTTTGTTACATTTAATTTATAAACCAAGCACACAATATGAAATTAAACTACTTAAAGTTCGGAACAACTGCTTTATTATGGTTGTTTGGGACTACATTGGTATCAGCTCAACTGCTTACCGATCAATCTGCGATTAACCTAAATGACCTTTCTGCATTTAAAGATCCTGGTAAAACCTGGTCAATAGCCGGAGCTGTTACAGCCAATCCGAATGTAGACAATGAGTTAAAGCTGATCAAAGGGGAAGGTGTTCTAGCGAACATCTCAACAAAAAAAGTACACGGAACAGATCTGTATACCAACGCCCCACATGGAAACATAATTCTTGAACTTGATTACTTAATGGCAAAAGGCTCAAATTCCGGAATCTATCTACAGGGAAATTATGAAATCCAACTTACAGACTCCTGGGGCATATTGAATCCTTTCTCATCAGATAACGGAGGTATCTACGAGCGCTGGGACGATGCGAAACCTGAAGGTCAGAAAGGCTTTGGGGGATATGCCCCACGTCAAAATGCAAGTAAAGCGCCAGGACTATGGCAACACCTGAAAATCGCTTTTCAGGCGCCACAGTTCGATGCCGCAGGAAATAAGATCGCCAATGCGAGAATACTAACTGCTGAATTAAATGGGGTACTGATCCACGATAACATAGAGTTATTCGGACCAACCAGGGGTGCCGCAAATAAAGAAATAGCTTTAGGCCCATTGCGCCTTCAAGGTGATCATGGCTCAGTAGCGTTCAAAAACATTAAAATCTCAAAACTTCCTGCCGATCAACTGGAGGGTAGTAAAAGGGGGGGTGACAGTGCAGATCCCATTTATATAGATGCACAAGCCAATACCATGATCCGCAGCTTTGTAGATTTTGCGCCAAATCAACGTTCGGTACACGCGATATCTGTTGGCAGCCCACAAAAAGTACATTATAGTTACGACCTGGATAACGGACTATTATTACGTGGATGGCATGGTGAGTTTGTAGATGCTACCCCAATGTGGGACGGAAGGGGAAATGGAACCTCTAAAGCACGCGGTGTCATCACCTCATTTGCAAAAAAACTTATCCCCGCAGTAGCGCAACTGTCAACTCCTCAGGCAGCATGGCCTGTCGATTCAACCGGTACGGGTTTTCGTACTAAAGGATATGTAATCGATAACGAAGATAGACCTCAGTTTAAATATAATAGCTATGGCTCACAAATTACAGATGCGATCACAGTCCTGAATAATGGAAAAGGCCTAAACAGATCAATTGCCATTGATAAACCAGTAGCCAACCTATACGTTTTATTGGCTGATGCCAGTGCAGTTGAAGAGTTAGTTAAAGGCTTTTATCTGATTGACGGACAGTCTTATTACCTTGAGCTTGATGAAGCTTCAGATAAACCAGTAATCAGGGATGTCGACGGCAGAAAACAACTAATTATTTTGCTCGGCAACAAGTTAAATTATTCTATCTCATTCTAATTCGCTCAAATCATATGAAACATACTTTTAAAATGCTGGCAATGCTGGCTTTGAGCTTTAGTTATACTATTACACAAGCTCAGGAAACACCAAAGGAAGAAGATTTTTTTAAGATCATGAAAGTTAGGGTACCTGAAGGCCCCGTGTTAGAGGTGGGCGGATTGATTACTTTACCAGATGGAAATTTGGGTATATCTACACGTAGGGGCGATGTCTTTATCGTTGAGAACCCAACAAGTAACCGACCATATTTCCGCAAATTTGCAACCGGACTACACGAGATATTAGGAATAGCTTATAAAGACGGTGCCATTTATGTAGCACAAAGAGGGGAACTCACTAAGTTGGTAGATAAAAATATGGATGGTAAAGCGGATGTGTATGAAACCATTTATGCATGGCCATTAAGCGGACACTACCATGAGTACAGCTTCGGGCCTAAAATAGCACCCGATGGATCATTCTTTGTTACCGCGAACGTGGCTTTTGGTGACCAGGAGTGGTGGCGTGCAGAAAGCAGGGTTCCGATGAGAGGTTGGGTAATGAACATCACTGAAGATGGAAAAATGAAACCTTGGGCTGCCGGAGTACGTTCTCCTGCCGGATTGAACGTTATTGACGGACAGCTTTACTATACAGAAAACCAAGGTGACTGGGTAGGTTCAGGAGGTATCTGGAAAGTAAATAAAGGTGATTTTATGGGACACCCGGCCAGTTTAACATGGACAAAAAGACCTGATTCACCTGTAAAACTAAGTTCTGAATTCTTTTATTCGAAAATTGACGAACGAAGGATAAAAGATGAAAAAGGTAATCCCATTAAACCAGAAAACAGGGTAAATGAAAATTTCAAAACCCTGTTTGATATGAAAAAGGACTTCCCTGAACTTCGCTTACCTGCCGTATGGCTTCCTTACGGTATCCTTGGTATTTCTACTTCTGAACCTGTTAAAATCCCTAAAGGTACTTTTGGCCCTTTTGAAGGACAACTTTTAATAGGTGATCAGGGTATGAGTATCATATCAAGGGTATTTATGGAAAAAGTTAATGGTGAAGAACAAGGGGCTGCATTCTTATTCAGGAGTGGTTTCCGTTCAGGGGTATTGAGATTGGCATGGGGACAAGATGGTTCCCTATTTGTGGGAGAAACTAACCGTGGATGGGGTTCGGCAGGGGATGCAAATGAGGGATTGGAACGTTTGGTATACAACAATAAAGTTCCATTTGAAATGAAAGCAGTGAGAGCGATGCCTGATGGATTTGAAATTGAATTTACCAATCCTGTGGATTTAAAATCCGCTAATGATCTGGCTTCTTACAGTGTAGAAAGCTTTATCTATAAATATCAACCGGTATACGGATCACCTCCGGTAAATACTGAAAAATTGAAAATAAAAGGCGTTAAAGTCTCTGCCGATGGCTTGAGGGCTAGAATTGTGGTCGACAACCTACGCCAGTATTACATCCACACCATCAATGTAGGTGGCATTCGTGAAAAGCAAAACTTCTATTCCATCGTTCATCCGGTAGCTTATTATACATTAAATAATATTCCTGCAGGTGAGAAGCTGGCGGCGAATGAATTAAGCACCAGAAATTCTGCGAATGACCCCGTAGCTAACGTTACACCGCCACCGGCAAAAAAAGCGTCCAATGTAAAAGGAAAGGCAGCGCCGGCAAAAAAGGAAACCGAGGTAAAAACAATAGCTAAAGCACCGACTTATGCAGAAGTAAAAGGTCTGTTGACCAATTATACCTGCCTGGCTTGTCATAATCCTACAAAAAGGCAAATCGGCCCTTCATTTACCGAAGTTGCAAAACGTAAATACAGCAACGAAAAGATCCTGGAGCTGATCCACAACCCAAAACCAGAAAATTGGCCGGGTTACGCAACAGAAATGCCGCCGATGCCACAGGTATCTAAAGCTGAAGGGCTAAAAATCGCTGCATACATCAACTCGTTAAAATAAATACTACAATAAATAACAGCTCGGTAAGGGCAAATTATGAAAACGATTATTTCAATTATAGCCATATGCTTCAGCATACCGTTTACGGTTATAGGACAGAATAAGCACAAAGTATCAGGTAAGGTCCTCAATCAGCAGGACCTACCTGTAACAGGTGCTACCATTCAGGTTTTAAATACCAGCCAGGCCAGTGTCGCCGGTGCTAATGGAGATTTCCTTTTTAATAACCTGCCTGTAGGCAAGTTTACGCTGAGAATAAGTGCTGTCGGATATGCAACCACAAACATTACATTTAATGTTCCTTCAACAGGGGGGCTCAATATTCAGTTAATATCCGACAACTATAAGCTCGATGAAGTAACTGTTTCTGCTCAAAAGCGTGAGGAAGATATTCAGGACCTCCCTTTTAGTATTTCCGCATTTTCAGCGGCCCAGGTACAGGATTATAGAATGACCAGCATCAGGGATCTTAAAACAATCGTCCCAAATCTCAATGCCGGTAATCCTGGCGATGGTAGAAATGTGGTCTCCATTAGAGGAATTACAACTACCTCTTATGATCCGGCAATTGCCACATATGTGGATGGGGTAAACCAGTTTGGTTTGGATACTTATATCTCGCAATTGTTAGATGTAGAGCGTATAGAAGTACTTCGCGGTCCGCAGGGTACCCTATATGGTCGTAATGCAATGGGAGGAGTGATTAATGTCATTACCAAACAGCCAACCAATCAGACTAAAGGTTTTGCAAGTATGGATATGGCTAGCTACGGCGAACATCGCTATACCATTGGTATTCGTACGCCTTTGATTAAAGATAAGTTGTATTTTGGTGCAAGCGGCATGTACAATAACCTTAAGGGATATTATCAAAATATGTTCAGCAATACCGATTTTGATAAGCAGCACAGCTTAATGGGAAACTATTTCCTTAAGTATCTGGCAAATGAAGATTTTTCAATAGTCTTCAATGTAAAACACAATGCCAACCGTAACAATGGGGCTTTCCCTTTAGTAGGTTCAATCGCCGATGCATTGGAAAAACCTTTTGAGGTAAACCAAAATGCGGTAGGACAAATGTCTGATAATTTATTTAATGCTTCATTGGGTATCAATTATTCGGGTAGTAAATTCAATTTCTCCTCACAAACGGCTTACCAATACAATTACCGCTATTACAAATCACCCGTTGACGGAGATTTTTCTCCTTTAGATGGATTTTCAATTCTGAACAACTATGGAAAAGATTGGAATAAAGTGCAGGTGCTTACCCAGGAGTTTAAATTCGCATCACCGGCTTCGATAGATTCTAAATTGAGCTGGACAACCGGCATTTACGGCTTTTATCAATACAATCCCGTAAAGCAAGGTACACATGGAGGTAGCGATGCTGAATTAATGGGAAGTGATATGGCGAATTTCACCAGCATTAACACCAATACTGGGAAAAGTATGGGATTAGCTATATATGGCCAGGCAACTTATGCAATAACTACAGCGCTTGATGCAACTTTAGGCCTGAGGTATGATTACGAACATAAAAAGTTAAAAGGCTTTTCGGAATTCTTCATGGACGGAGATGCACCGGTAATTTTTCTGGGCGATCAGGCAAGCACACAAAGTTACCATGCTTTATCTCCTAAGGTGAACCTGGCTTACAAATTAACTGCCACCAGCAAACTATACGCCGGCTATAGCAGAGGGTTCAGGGCAGGGGGGATTAACCAAACTACAGACGAAAGTGTCAGGTTTGTAAGCTACAAACCTGAATATAGCAGCAATTATGAAGCAGGAACCAAAAATACGTTTCTAAACAATCGTTTACGCATTAATTTGACAGCCTTTTACACGCGTTTAACGGATGCCCAGATCCCTACGTTACTATTACCACAAGCAATTACAATAACACAAAATGCTGGTAAACTTAATAGCAAAGGCGTAGAGGCCGAATTATCCGCGAGCCCATTAAAAGGCCTGGAATTTGAGGGTAGTATGGGTTATACAGATGCAAAGTATACAGACCTCAAACTTGCGGATGATGGACAAATATTAAATTTTGATGGAAACCGTCAGGTTTTTACACCAAGAACCACTGCTGCTATTGCCTTACAATACGGTTATGAATTAGGTGGACTACAAAAACTTAAATTGGTCGCACGCGGGGAATGGCAACATTCAGGAAAGCAATATTTCGATCTTAAAAACCTGCATAAGCAGGAAGCCTATAGTCTCTTAAATGCCAGAATAGGTGTAACGGGTAAAACATTTGATTTGTTCTTCTGGGGCAAGAACCTGGACAACAAAGCTTATGTGGATTATGCCTACGACTTCGGAGCGGCGCACCTGGGAAATCCAAGAACCTTTGGTGTCAGCCTCGGAATACATTTTTAAAGCTTTAAAGCTATGTTTATACACAAAGGCCGGTCTGATGATTTTCAGACCGGCCTTCGTTATTTAAAAGTACCTAGTATTTAAACACTTTTCCGTCAACCATTACTTCTTGCTTCGTTTCATCAAACGTAGCTTTCTTTCCGGTTCTAACTGCTGCATTTGTCATAATGTTAGCTATTGAATGGTAATAGCCCGCTTCAACAGGTGCGTTTGTTGGTTTCCGGCTTCTAATACATTCCATCCAGTTACGCATATGTGCCGAGGTGAGTTTATCCCCACCGGTATTGGCCGAAGCAGCCACTTGTTCCACCAGGTCAGTAAGCTTTAATTCCGGCAACAGGTTAGGCTTCATATTCATGGCAGCCGCAGCTTTCGCAGTCAAGCCGCCTACAGGAGAAACCATATTGGTATTCAGGTTTAATTCACCTCCGTTAGAATAATAGATTTCAGCAGGATGTTCATCTCCATTGTGCATCCTGGAAGTAAATACAACCTGGAAACCGTTATTAGGATCATTCGGTTTCCCATAATCAAAAACAGCCGTTGTTGTGTCCCAGTTTCTTCTGCCATCTTTCCATTGATAAATACCACCGTTAGCGACAACACTTCTTGGATGCTTTAAATCCGTAAACCAGTGTACAGTATCAATCTGGTGCGACATCCATTGACCCGGCATTCCTGAGGAATAAGGCCAGAATAAACGATACTCCAAATACTTACGCGGATCCCATTCTTCAAAAGGACGGTTAATTAAAAAGCGCTTCCAGTCTGTGTCTTCTTGTTTTAGCTTCGCAACCAAATCTGGTCTGCGCCAGCGCCCGGGCTGATTTACATTCCAGCTGAGCTCCACCATCGTAATATCCCCGAACTTGCCATCCTTAATAAATTTTGACGCAGCTTTATAGTTATCACCACTACGGCGCTGTGAGCCGATCTGCACAATTTGTTTAGATGCCTTAACCGCCTTTAAAGCCATCCGGGCATCTTCCATTGTTTCAGCAAAGGGCTTTTCACAATATACGTCACACTTATTATTTACCGCTTCGGCTGCGTGGGTAGCATGTTGAAAATCAGCTGTACTTACAATAACAGCATCAATATCTTTTAAATTGTAAAGCTCATCATTGTTGCGACAGGCAGTAATGTCGTGGCCAAATTTAGATTTCAAATGATCAACACCAAGCCCCCTTCGGTAATTCCAAAGATCAGATACCGCTACAATGTCAAAGTTCAGTTCTTTATTGTGATGTAAAAAAGAGGGTAGGAGTGCGTCTTTAAAACGGTCAGAAAAACCAACTACACCAACTCTTACCCGGTCATTTGCACCAATGATATTGCCATAACTCTTTGCACTTAGTCCCATCGTTCCCAGATAGGTACCCGCTGCCGCTATAGCAGACTGCTTGATAAATTTTCTTCTTGAATCCAACATGATTGCTACAATTTTAAAGTTCTTTTAATTTAATACTTCTAAAGGAAACGTTATCCCCATGATCCTGAATCAGGATATGCCCCTTTGGCGCCATACCAAAATCCTTCCAGTTTTTATATTTACTTTCGGCAACAAGCGCTTTAAATTCTGCTGATCCCCGTACATATTCAAGGATTTTAAAGCCATTCAGGTAATATTCAATTTTGTTATCTGGATAAACCAGGATCGTACCTTTGTTCCATTCTCCGATTTTCTTTTGCGCATTGGGTATCTTTTTACTCGTGATCAAGTCATACAATGAACCCAGTGTCCGGTTCCCGTTTTTACCAAGCTTTGCATCAGGATGTCTAACATCATCCAGGATCTGATACTCTGGACCTATAGCCGATCCTTGATTTCCTTCCGTCAATGTTACAAAATACTTAATCCCGCTGTTTGCGCCCTCAGAGAGTTTAAAATCAAACTTTAAGGCAAATGCTGCATATTCTTTTATGGTAACAATGTCGCCGCCATTGGTACTTTCGCCGCCATTAGATTTAACTACACTCAATTCTCCGTCCTTTATTTCCCAACCTTTCTCAGGGAAGCTCTTTTTATAAGCACCAATCCAACCTTTTGTTGTTTTTCCGTCCCATAAAAGTCCGTAACCATCGGTTTTTTCGGCGACAGATAAATTATTAGGAATCATGTTTACTACATAAATATGATCCGGTTTGGAAGGTTTTAAGCCCTCAGTCTGTATCCTGATGTTTCTCCATTTAATCTGTTTACCCGGAGTGTCATCTTTGCTGATCGAATGAACCTGCAAAGCGATGAACCCGGATTTTGTCAAATCATCAACTAGATTAGCCGTAGGCACGCCATTTACCCAGGTACGTATCGAATTACCAATACATTCAATGCGATATTTATTCCACTCGCCCTTTTTAAAAGCCTGTTTTCCTTTTGGGTTTATATCCATTGGATATAACCATCCACGGCGCGACTCATCGTATATACCACCACTATAGGCCCTATCAGAAGGGTCAACTTCCATCTGGTAGCCATGCACTCTTTCGTTCAGGTAGTCAGGTTTACTTTCGCTTCTAAACTGTATGCCTGAATTCATCGCATTGTCTACCAGTAATTCAACCTCAAAAATAAAATCACCATAGCTTTTTTCTGTTGTCAGAAATGAATTAGGTGTATTTGAAACTGTCGTGCCGACAATCTCTCCGTTCACAACCTCATATTTGGCCTTTCCATTCAATTGTTTCCATCCCTTCAAATCCTTTCCATTAAATAGATTCTGCCATTTTCCGCTTTGCGCGTGTAAAGCAGTTAAGGAGGTTCCAAACATTAAGCCTGTTAAAATTAGTAATCGTGTAGTCTTCATTAGCTTTTATTAGTTCGTAATTTATTTGTGTGTGTTGATTATTTGCTAAAACCGGCAGCTTGTTTATTCAGTTGATCAGTGGTTTGGCGCTCACCAGAGGTAATGATTACCCTATATCTGAATGTCACTGATTCACCAGGTTTAAGTTTTAAGTTCATGTGCTCTTTTCCATTGCTGAAGATTGCCTGGCCTAAAGGATTGGCGGCAAACAAGCCATAATCCCTGGCATGCCAATACGTAGGATAGCCCGGATTTTTCGGATGGTCAATAACCGCAATAGAAACAGGTTGCTTTTCTTTAACGCCAGATAACATGCACCAGGTACCTCTGGTACCCCAGGCATCATTTCCTTTTTTCCCAGCACTGGTCAGATAATCACCGTTCGCCCCATTTTTTGCCGGTGATATTTTAGTCACAATACCATTGTTATCAGTATAAGAATCTTCTTTATCAGAAGGAAGTTCCAGCTCCTTAGTCACACGGATCCCCAGCATACCGTCTTTTACATCTTTGAAGTAAACCGTATCCCGCTGTGCTGTAAGTGTAGTGGTCCGATCAATAGTCCTGCTGTTCTCCGTTCCGCTAAAAACAAAGGAAGTCGTTTCCTTCAATAAAACTGTTTTATCCTGTTTCTCCCAATTTGCGGTGTAGGTGAGGGTTCCTTGGGAATTGCCCTCTTTCACACCAGTCACCTTTACATTCCTGATCCAGCCATAATTTGATTTTTTATCAGCAGGAATGTTGTAGGAGTTGTTCCAGAAATCCAATCCGTTCACGCTTTCATAATTAAACCATAACCCAACATGGTGCGGGTGATCAGTACGCTCATTGCCATCCTTCTCCAGGGGAAACCCTCTGGTTACAACCAGGCCGCTTGCAGTTTTTAAAGGATATAGAATAGGCTTTTCCAGGTTGTCCGGATATAGGAAACTGGTAAAAGATTTGCCGTCAATCAAAACATCAACCTTTTGCTGATCTACATTTTGAAGAAAGCTCACTTTTTTTGTTTGGGCATTCATCTGCAAACTAAAAATGCAGCAGCCAATGATCAGGTATTTCTTCATTACATTTGGTTAAAATCAGGCTGTATTATAAACAGCGTAACATTATTCTCTATACGTGATCTCTCTACGGGCCATCATTCTGAAATCAATTCAAGATGAAGATCTTATTAAGATACCTCTTATAGTATTAGCTAAATATAGCTTTCTTAAAATAGAATAAGCCGGAAAATCGCCATCTCTACCTAAAAAATTACGAAAACGATTGAGTAAAATTCAAAAATTATCGGCAATAAGTCTTATCATTGTTTGTCTATAAAAGCCAGGTAATGAACCGAAAATATTTTCTCTCTTCTCTTGTAATCGCAGGAGCTGCGAACACAAGTTTTAAAGGATGGAAGATCCCCTATGAGACAAGTAAAGAGGCCAGGATACCGCCATATTTAAAGTCTGGGGACACGGTTGGCATTACCAGTCCGGCAGGATACATTACCATAGAGCAAATACAACCAGCGGTACAGCTGATCGAAAGCTGGGGCTATAAAGTGAAAATAGGGGATGCCATAGGTAAAAGGGACTACAGCATGGGCGGTACAGACACTGAGCGGGCAAATGACCTTCAGCAAATGCTTGATGATCCCAATATTAAAGCCATTCTATGTGCCAGAGGAGGTTATGGCGTCATTCGTATCATTGATCAGCTTGATTTCAGTGAGTTTAAATTAAAACCAAAATGGGTTATTGGCTTTAGTGATATCACAGTGTTACACTGCCATTTAAACAGTCAGCTAAACACAGCTTCTATTCATTCCAAAATGTGTAACAGCTTCCCCTCAGACTGGCATCTCGCCGAGCCTATTCAAATAGAGACGATACTTTCTATCAGGCAGGTATTAAGCGGACAAGCGATAAAATATACAGCCCCGGCACTTAGCTTTAATAGAATGGGCAGGGTAGAAGCCCAGCTGATTGGTGGCAACCTCAGTATTATCGAAACCCTGTCCGGTACGGTTTCAGATCTGAAAACAGATGGAAAAATCCTTTTTGTAGAAGATACAGGCGAATACCTGTACAGTGTAGACCGCATGTTCTGGAACCTGAAAAGAACAGGAAAACTCTCCAATCTTAAAGGCCTTATTATAGGGGGCTTTAAAATAAAACCCGATGATCCCGGTGATGAATTTGGCCGCACTGTATATGAGGTCATTATAGAAAAAATAAAAGAATATGACTATCCGGTATGTTTTGATTTCCCTGTAGGCCATCAAAAGAATAACTTTGCACTTAAATGTGGTGCAAAGCACATCCTAAATGTCGACACAAATGGAAGCTCACTCGTATCAATCTAACCCTGCAGCAATAAGGCTGTCGGACCTGACCAATCAGATCCGGCAGGCAATTGATGGGGTATTTGGTAGCCGGACATTTTGGGTAATTGCCGATGTAACCAGCCATACCTATAAAGAACAAAGTAATTTTCATTACTTCGAATTGGTAGAGAAAGATAAAACTTCTGCAAAAATATTAACTAAAATTGCCGGAAGGGCCTGGGGTAATGCGGCCATAAATATTTCCAATTTTGAACAGGCAACGGGACAAAAGTTTAAGAACGACATCAATGTTTTGGTTCAGGTTTCTGTGCAGTATAACCCGGCATTCGGACTTCAGCTAAATCTGCTTGATATTGATACCAGTTTTACTTTAGGTCAATTTGAGCAGCAACGGAAGGAAACACTGGAAAGACTGCTCCGGGAAAATCCAAATTTCATACGTAAGGCCGGAGAACAGTTTATCACGCGCAACAATAGTATGTCTTTAAACAAAGTATTGCAGCACATCGCTGTGATCTCTTCTGCTACCTCTGCGGGCTACCAGGATTTCAGACATACACTGGAAAACAATAGTTTTGGTTATCAGTTTCAGGTTGATGATTATTTTACCTTAGTACAGGGCGAAACCAATGCCAGACCGTTCCTGTCAAAGCTTGTCGAAGTTTTTCAATCCGGTAAACCTTACGATGTACTGGTGATCATCAGGGGCGGTGGGGCGCAAACCGACTTTCTAATTTTTGACAATTATGACCTTAGCCGGGCAATTGCGAAATTTCCCATTCCCATAATTACCGGAATTGGTCACCAGAAAAATGAGACCATTGCCGATTTAATGGCACATACAGCTACAAAAACACCAACAAAGGTTGCAGAACTAATTATCGCACACAACAGGGCTTTCGAAGAATCTATCTTGGGTTTGCAAAAAAATGTGCTGATAAAAACTTATCAATTGATCAGTTACCATAAAGACCGGTTAACACATATCAACCAGGTAACCATTAGCCGGACCAGGGATTTATTACATGAGCAGCACAGAAATATTATAAATTTATCTAGAATGGTGCTCACCAATCCCAAAATTATCATCTCCAACAGGCAAAAAGACCTCAGTAATGTAATCAGTAACATACAATCCTATAACAGGATGTATTTCGCCAATAAGAGAGGATATATAGGTCACTTCCAGTCGGTAGTAAGGCTCATGAGTCCTCAAAACATCCTCAACAAAGGATTTGCCATCCTTAAAGTAAACGGCCGTATCGCCAGTAATTCCGATGCTATTGAAGCGGGAACTGAACTTACTGTCAGACTTGCTTCAACGGAAATAAAAACAACTGTAACCTCTAAATCAACATTAAATGGAAATGACGAATTTAACTTATGAAAGCGCATATAAAGAGCTTACCGAGATAGCTCTTGAAATAGAAACGGAATCCGTATCAGTTGATGTCCTGGCAGACAAGGTAAAGCGGGCATCAGATCTTATTGAATTCTGCCAGGCTAAACTTCGCGCTACCGAAACAGAAGTCAATAAGATCATCAAACAAATGGAAAACCCATCAACCTGATGTTTACATTTTGCTTAGTATTTCTTTTTTCTTGGCATCAAACTCCTCCTGGGTTAAAATTCCTTCATCCAACAGCAGCTTTAATTTTTGAAGTTGCACAACAGGATCAACTGTGTTACTATAGGTACTAAGCTCTTCTTTCTTATCATCTAGTGCTTTGCCAATTTCCATTCCGAAGCCAAGCTGCAATCCCGCACCGGCTAAGCCCCCCTCATTGCGTGCAGCATCCCGCAATGCCCTCAATTTTTCTATTTCAAGATAACTTAGTCCACCTTCAGCAGCAGCCCGGTTTTCCGTGGTTATATCTGCGATCTTACCTATCCGTTGCTGTGTTTCCTTATCAAAGGAGCTGCCCTGGATCTTGAAGTCTTTAAGCTCCAGTCCTAAATCCGTAAATTCCGCATTAAGCTTCACTTTCAGATCTGCCGACATATGTTCAAGCGTGGCGTCAATATCCAGATAAGAAAGCTTCGATTGCGCCAGATACGAAACCAACGTTTGTGGAAGACGAGAAAGAAGCAGGGTTCGCATATCATTTGCAGTATATTCACCCATAGAACCTACTATATCTTTAAACAGCAATACCGGGTTTGATATCCGTATCGAATAATTTCCATACATGCCTAGTTCAACCGGAATTTTATATTGCGGGTCCAGGTACTTTACAGGCGATGGTGTGCCCCAGGCCTGGTTTACAATATCTGCTTTCCGGTAAAAGTAAATGTGCAACTTGTGCTCACTTTCAAAAAACTGCATAATTTTCAGCAAATTGGTTATGAAAGGATGATTGTCCGTCTGAAGGTCAAATAATCCTTCTTCTGTAAGCACATCTTTAATTTCACCTTCATAAACCAGGATACACCCTTGTCCGGGAGATACAATTAATTTGCTGGCATTTTTAACCTCATTTGTAGGTGTCGGAAATTTATACAACAGCAATTCAGGCTGCTGATCTTTCCACTCAATGACAGTGCTGAGCTGTCTTTTAAAAAAATCTCCTAATCCCATAAACTAATCAATTTTATAAGTACCTGTAATTTTACCTTTAGCGTCTAAAAATGTAACCACTTCATTACTTGAAATCCCTATGAAACCATTTTTATAGCTGATTAGCTCCTTAATTTCTGAATCCTTTGGCTCATCCGTGGTCCATTCTACCGCTCCCGTATTAATGTTCAATTTCTGAAGTTTATAACCACTATCAGGGTTGGCATCTGCTTTAAATGAAATCAAAAGAGTGGAACCATCATCATACGTTACATACGGTTCAAAATATAACCTTCCTGGTGTAAGGTCCTTCCAGTCCAATATACGGTCTGATTGCTTACTATAGCTACTAAAAAGCACCTTTTTATACGGATCCCTATCCGTAAATATACCTGATCCACCGTAATCTTTACCCCAGCTCAGGTTATCTACTACATCTTTTGGTCCCGCATCATTGTCCTTATATTTCAATTTAATCAACTGCAACTTATCTTCAGGGTAATCGGTGCTTTTCCTTGTAAAAACATGGATTACTTTATCCTTTGCGCCTGGTAATAAAGAGCTAAAGCCCTTTTTTGCGTCATAGTAGTTGTTTTCACGATATAACTTTTGTATTAGCGGATAATAATATAATTTCTTACCATCATTGGTTAATAAGACCAACCCGTCGCCGCTATCTTCATAAACAAACTCCATTGTAGCCACCCCAACCTGGAGTTCTTCCTTAGCGGTAAAGAATTTTTTACCCACATCTGTTAGCTTTAAATTCGCCTTGTCAACTACATAAAGACTACTCTTCTTGATAATTATATACAGGTTTCCATCTGTAAATGTCCTCATCTTTATATCAGTAGTAGAGAGGTGTTCCCCCTCAACGCGGTGTTCTCCGATCAGCACTTTTTTTTCGGGGCTATAAAAAGCGATATAAATACCATCTTTTTGTTCTTCGGATTTTGCTTTGTAACGCCGGTCCTCGGCTACGATAATTACTGGTGTATGATCAACAGACTGTGTAAACAGCATTGCTTGGTATCTGCTTGCGGAAAAACCAGTTTCCTCGGCATTTGCTGTGCTTACGGAGTAAGCAGGTACGTCAGACTTTCCTGGGCCGGAAGAGATTAAAGAAAATATAATACTGGATAAAAACGCCAGTAAGATAAAAACGCCAAAAATGATCCCCAGAATTTTGATTACTTTTTTTGCCCCATCCGAGGGATTAGGAAAAGGATTAATATTATGGTTGTAATTGTGGTTATAGTTGATGGTTACGTCATTATCATCCAGAAAATACTCTGTTTGACAGTTTGTACAACGATAAAAATCAGGTTTAATCTCAGTCTTGGCCGTACTACCACATTGCGGGCACTTTATTACCTTAATCTCTTTAGCCATTTAATACAATAATTGTTAATCACGGGGTATATGTTCAACAATTTTAAGCAAAAATAAGTTTAGAACCAATTATTAAGCTTATACCACTTGATGGTTTGCATTACACCATTTTCAAGATTGTATTCAGGCATATAACCCAGGTCGTTTACTGCGTTTGTAATATTGCAGGACCAATTTACCGCAGTAAGCTCGGCCATTTTTTCTTTATTTAAAGTCGGCGTATTTTTACTGTTTGCATAAATGAAATCCATTATCGCTGCCAACAGTGCCACTAATGATACAGGTAAATGAAACTTAAAGGTTTTCCTGTTCAAAGCTTTTTTGCTATAAGCAGCCAGGGCATAACGATCATACACCTGACCATCTGAAATATTATAGGCTTTATGTACTACTGGTACAGTAAGTGCTTTTACAATCACCTTAACCAGGTCTTTTACATATACAAAGCTCAACTGCTGCTTAAAACGACCGATATGCGGCTCGAGTCCTTTATTGATACTGTTAAATAAGATAAACAGATCTTTTTCCCTTGGCCCGTAAACTGCTGTTGGACGTATGATAACTAAAGGTAAACCTGTTAATTCAGCCAGGTATTGTTCAGCTAACACTTTACTCGCACCATAATTGGTTACCGGACGGGGAGGAGTGTTGTCCTCAATTTCTGCAGATAAATCTGTCAGTGGCCCCAAAGCAGCTAAACTGCTTACAAAAACGAATTTCTCTAAATTAATATTAGCCTCGAGGGCTGCTTTAGCAAGGTTTTGTGTGTATTCCGCATTGACCAGGTCATAATCAGCTTTGGATTTAGCTTTAGTTGTCCCGGCCGCATGTATGATATAGTTATACTGTTGATCTTGTAATGCCTGTTTTAAGGCTGGAACATCACTGTAATTCAGGTTCACATATTGAATATGGAACGCTGACAAATGTGATTTATCACTATTTGGCCGTACCGCAGCATAAACTTCCAGATCAGCTTTTAAAGCTTCCTCAATTAAATGATAACCAACAAAACCACTAGCACCGGTAATTAATACCTTTTTTTTACTCATACACTTATATTTCTCTCTCGTAGATCCTATATTTTTTATACGGATCACCCTTTATAGCAATAATTGCATTGTTCACCAGGTCGTTGTGTTCCAATGTCCATGACGCTTCCGCATATTCCATACCCTTAGCACGATATGCTTTGATAATCTTACCATAAATACAGGCTTCGATCCCCATTTTACGATAGCCATCAATTACACCCAATAACAAAATTCTAATCCCTTTAACCTTCTTCTTACCAAACAATAATTTAAAGATACCAGTAGGTAATAATCTTCCCTTTTTAATTTTGATCTGAATCTGGTTCATATCAGGAATTGCCGCGCCGAAACCAACCAGCTTACCGTCCTGCTCGGCAACAAGGCAAAAATCAGCATCCAGCACCAGTTTAAGATCTTTGGCCTGATAATCAAACTCTTCATCATTTAAAGGAACAAAACCCATGTTTTTATCCCAGGCTTTATTATAAACTTCCCGCAGGCTATCTGCTTCCTGTTTAAAGTTCTTCATGTTTACTTTACGGATAGTGATGTTACTGCGTTTCAGACGGTCTTCCAATCTGTCCATAAGCTGCACAGAGCGGTCATCATAGTTATCACCATTAAAGCGCCATGCGATTAGATCTACCTGTTTTTTTAGTCCCCAGCCCTCCAATAAAGCGGGGTAGTACTCCGCATTATAAGGCATCATCACTACAGGTGGCATATCAAACCCTTTAATCAACAAACCACAGGATTCATTGGTCGAAAAGTTAACCGGCCCCATAATCTTACCTTTCACACCCTTATCCTTCAGCCATTGATCCGCTGTATCAAACAACATATTGGCCGCTTCCTGGTCATTGATACAATCAAAAAAACCAAAGAAACCATCGTTGGCATTATTCATCGTGTTATGGCTATTGTTTAAAATAGCCGCAATCCTTCCGATTACTTCCTCACCTTTATAAAGCAAAAAACACTGCAATGAAGAGTGCTTGTGAAAGGGATGCGTGGTTAGAAGATCCTTTTGTGCAATAAAAAGCTCAGGAACATAGTTCGGATCTGCTTTATACAACTCGTGTGGAAAATCGATAAATGTTGCTAACTGTTTTTTGGAGCTAACGGCAACAATACTTTTCATTAGTTTATGGTTTGGTCTGTATGGTTAATAAAAGAGAAAGGCTTAATGTTTGTCATTAAGCCTTTATTAGGTTGTTACATGATTTCCTGGAATGATTTTACCTGTACCTCCTTGGCGGCGGCAGATAATTTTTCAACAGCTTCTTCAATTTGCTCAAAGGTATGCGTTGCCATCAACGAGAACCTGATTAATGAAGAATCAGAAGGAACGGCAGGAGATACTACCGGGTTTACAAAAATTCCGTTATTACTCAGAATATTGGTTACCATAAAGGTTTTATCGTTATCCCTGATGTAAACAGGAATAATAGGACTATCGGTATGGCCGATATCAAATCCGGCCTCAACCAATAATTTCTTAGCATAATTTGTATTTGCCCACAGCTTATCTATGCGCTCAGGTTCAGATTCAATGATATCTAAAGCAGCAATTACACTGGCTACAGCAGCAGGAGGCATGCTTGCACTGAACATCAAAGAACGTGCGCGATGTTTTACAAATTCAATAGTTTCTTCCGTGCCTGCAATAAACCCGCCCAATGAGGCCAGTGATTTACTGAAAGTTCCCATAATCAGATCAACCTCATCGGTTAAACCAAAGTGCGAAGCGGTACCAGAACCATTCAAACCGATTACGCCCAAACTATGTGCATCATCCATCATGATATTGGCGCCAAATTCGTTGGCAATTTTCACAATTTCAGGCAGATTAACTAAATCACCTTCCATGCTGAAAATGCCATCAGCTACAATTAGCTTCGCTGCATCTTCCGGCAACCTGCTTAATTTCTTACGCAGATCATCCATGTCATTATGAGCATATTTAATAGATCTGGAGAAAGACAAACGACTGCCATCAATAATAGAAGCATGATCGTATTCGTCCAGGATCAAATAATCATTTCTGTCCAGTAAACACGAGATTACTCCCAGGTTCACCTGAAAACCAGTACTAAAAAGCACAGCAGCTTCCTTACCTACATAAGCAGCAAGCCTTCTTTCCAATTCAATATGGATATCCAGTGTCCCGTTCAAAAATCTTGAACCCGCACAGCCTGTACCATACTTATCAATCGCCTGCTTAGATGCTTCTTTAATCTTGGGATGATTAGTTAAGCCCAGATAGGAGTTAGAGCCAAACATCAGCACCTTTTTCCCATCTATCACTACTTCTGTATCCTGGCCTGATTCAATTGCACGGAAATAAGGGTACAAACCTTTTTCCTTAATTGCCGTAGCGTCTTTAAAAGCTGCTATCCTATCGTATAATTTTTTGCGCATGCTGGTACTTGTATGTTTAGATCACAGAACTTTTATAGTTGATATTTTGTTTTTAACATGAAGCCTCGTTTGTTCTGTCTTTAACAAAACTTCATTTTTTTTATTACTGACTAAATTAACAATTTTGTCAATTCGTAAAAGTCCCCAAAGCTAAGATCATAAACACAGAAAACAAAACTTGAAGTCAACCAAGTTTGAATATATTACTTTTTAAAACAAAATTTACAATTTTCTTATAATTTTATTCAAACCTGATCAATAATAATCGCTTAAAAATAAGAACTCTTTGCAAATATTACCCAAAATGCTTGCCACATTTTTTCGGACTTTCAGATTAGTCGTTCATCATCAGCCGAATAAACCTTATATTGTATGCTCAATTATTACGTTATCTCTTAAAATCAACAGCTATGGACCAGAAAATAATTAACCTGTACGATGAATACACACACAGCGGCATCAGCAGGAAAGACTTCATGAAAAAATTAGCCATCCTTACCGGAAGTACGGCACTGGCGTTATCGGTTTTACCCTTACTTGAAAACAATTACGCAACAGCGGCTACAATTTTGCGCGAGGACCTGCATACTGAAACCATTACTTATAAAGGTGTAGATGGAGAGGTAAAAGCCTTTCTTGCAAAACCAAAAAGCAAAACCAAGCTTGGGTGCGTATTGGTTATCCATGAAAACAGGGGGTTGAACCCACATATTATCGAAGTAACAAAAAGGGTTGCGGCAGAAGGGTTTATAGCTTTAGGAGTAGATGCGCTATCTCCTTTTGGCGGTACACCTGCAGATGAAGATAAGGGGCGGGAGCTGATCGGCAAACTAGACCCGGAGAAAAATCTGCAAAATTATTTATTGGGATTGGAGTATTTACGTAACCGTAAGGATGGAAATGGCAAAACAGGTTGCATAGGTTTTTGCTGGGGCGGGGGAATGGCAGGTAAATTAGCTGTAGCAGACCCCAAATTATTGGCATCGGTAGCCTATTATGGTGCACAGCCAAAATCTGAAGATGTACCTAAAATTAAAGCCAGTGTGATGCTACATTACGGAGGATTAGATGAGCGGATCAATGCAGGTATACCCGCTTACGAATCTGCACTTAAGGACAACCATATTGATTATAAGTTGTTTATATATGATGGTGTAAACCATGCTTTCAATAACGATACCTCTCCAACCAGGTATAATGAGGCTGCTGCCAAGCTGGCCTGGCAGCGGTCAATCACACTTTTCAAAGCTAAACTTGCCTGACGATATTAAAAATCTTCGTTAAAATGAAATTGTTAAAACAAAATTAACCACCTAGTGTTTATACGTTTGTCAGATAATTATACTTATAACTGACACTAACCTTGGATTTTAAGCAAAAAAATGCTTATTTTTGTACAAATTTTTAAACATTAATGAAGATATTTATTACAGGCCTTCCTTTAGAAGTAGGGGAAGATGAATTAACAGCCGTATTTGGTGATTTCGGTCAAGTAAAATCACTTAGGATAATCAAAGATCGTGAGACTGGTCAAAGTCGTGGTTTTGGTTTTGTGGAAATGCCTGTTGAAGAAGAGGCAAAAGAAGCAATCAAACGTATGAACGGCGGAGATTACAACGGTAACCGTATCAAGGTTGCTGAAGCTCAGGAAAAACCAAACACTGGCGGTGCTGGTGGTGGTGCTGGCGGCTTTAGACGTAACAACCGCACGGAAAAAAGCTACTAAGCTTTTTCTTTTTACAGATTCTATTTCATAGTTTCAATCTATATAGGGCAGCAGTTGTGACTTATATCATAACTGCTGTTTTGATTATAGACTTTGTATAATGATGAAAAGACACAAATGGTTTAGCATTTTATTTGCGCTGATTTTTATCCTTCAGCTTACGTTGGGCCATAGTGACAATGGGTATATAGCTTATTTTATAAAGCCATGCATTGTTCTTTCCCTACTCGTTATACTATGCTTAGACACTAAATTAAAAGGGCGCTTTCATAAACGTGTCTTTACGGGGCTTATTTTTGCCCTTGCGGGTGATGTCTTACTGATGTTTGCTACCCACAATGAATCTTATTTTCTTTACGGTTTAGTCGCTTTCCTCCTTTGCCATATCTACTATACCAGTGCTTTTTATCTAGACTTTAAATCTGCTCCCGAGCTCGATAAAAAAGGAGCAAGGATAGCTATTGTATTATGCGCAATACTTGCGATAGGCTATTATTTTTTCCTCAGGCCCCACCTTGGCGCCATGAAACTGCCGGTAATGATCTACGTCCTGGTGATCAGCATGATGATGATGATGGCCAGCTTCCGCAACCAACGTGTAAATCCCGAAAGCTTTAAACTTATTCTTTTTGGTGCCATGCTTTTCCTGCTGTCGGATTCAATTCTGGCCTACAATAAATTTGTACAGCCAATTGATCATGCGGGCAACTGGATCATGGCTACCTACATGATTGCGCAATACCTGATCACCATTGGTGCGATGGAGCGTAAACTCATCCATAATGGCTAGTTTTTATCTTTATCCAGAATAATAAAGGTCTGCACTAATCTTTCACCTTTATCATCTACAAGTGTAAGCGTATGTTTTCCCGGTGGCGGACTAACGGCCAATTGATGATAATCTTTCGTTGTAGCTATATATTCTCCATCAATATGCCAGTAAATTTTGGCTCCCGCATTTCGGTGTGTCGCATTTAAAACTACTTTACCACGACTTCCATCAAATTCTACAGGCACATAAATACTTGCATTATTTTTAGGATAGATCATTTCCATTACATAATTACCACCCTCATCGTTACAGCCCGGCATAAAAGGAGGAAGTAACTTATAATCACTGTTTTTAATTTTATAATAATACTCCATTGCAGGTGGCAACACAAACCAGGGTTGATGGACCATGTTGGCAGGGGTTTCACAAGCATCGGTAACCCTATACATCCCGGCCCTGTCCAGGTGGATCAGCTTATGATAGGGGCACAGCACTGTTTTTTCTCCCGCAGGAGAAACGAGTTCTTCTATGATATCCTTACAGTACTCACCAGCTTTGTAGCCGCTCTGACGGCATACACGTATTTTCTTTAATTTAGTTTTAGGGGTTTGAAACCACTTGCCATTAGGTAATTGCTTAAAAACATCAAACAGTACAGGCGCTGCCACATCAATACCTGTTAAACCAGGCCGGCCTTCGCCATCTGCATTTCCTACCCACACACAAACCACATAGTCAGGATTTAGACCAATTGCCCAGGCGTCCCTGAAACCAAAACTGGTACCTGTTTTCCATGCAAGCCTTTGCGAGGAGGAAAATTGCTCCCACAAACCTTCTTCGCCCGGTCGCATCAATTCTTCCATAGCATTAAATGCATTCCATATTGAACCATGATCCAGTACGGAATTTACCTGGGCCTCATAGCTGTCATAACGCGTATTACGAGCTGATTTAACATAGACAGGAGCATCATAATCATGCGGGTTATATTTCCCTTTATAATCATTAAAATGGTTTAATGTACGTGCCATCCCCATGTAAGTCTTTGCCAGGTCCCACATCGTTACCTCACTACCACCAAGAATTAGCGACAAGCCATAATGATCTGCCGGCTGGTTCAGCGTACTGAACCCCAGCTTTTTCAGCTGATCATAAAAGCGCTGATACTTATAGCTTTGCAACATCTTAACTGCAGGGATATTTAAGGAACGGCTCAATGCTTTATCTGCCGGAATTGCACCGTCATACCCCAGATCATAGTTTTGCGGCGAATATCCTCCGATCTGTGTAGGAACGTCTGGAATTAGTGTTCTTGGCAGGATAAAACCATCATTCAACATACTGGCATACAATAAAGGTTTCAAAGTGCTCCCCGGACTACGTGGAGCTTTAATCATATCAACATGGCTTTCAAGCTCCTTGTTTTCCGGTTGATAAATATTTCCTACGTAACTCACTACGGTACCGGCCCTTATATCAAGTACCAACGCTGAAATATTATTGATGTCGTTTGCTCGATAACGGTTGTTATACCGCTTAAGCAGTGCATTCACCTTTAGCTGTAAATCATAGTTAAGTGTAGATGTGATCCGCGTTTCATTCTTTTTAAAAGCATGTTGTTTTCTCAGTATGTTATACTCACTTTTAAACCGGTTCAGCAGGTGTGGAGCATACTGAGGTAAAGCCTGTGGCTTACCTGGAATAGGTTCCAGCTTGGATAAATTAGCTGTTGCCTGATCAATAAAGTTTAAAGTCGCAAGCTTATCCAGTAAATCATTACGTTTTTTAATTAACCTCACCGCATTTTTACCAGGATGTACCAGCGAAGGGCTATTGGGCAATACCGCCAGAGTTGCCATTTCGCCCCATGAAAGTGTTTCCGGACTACGTCCGAAATAACGCCAGGAGGCGGCTTCAAGACCAACTACATTGCTGCCAAAGGGCGCATTGGCAGTATATAGGTTTAAAATCGCAGCTTTGGAATGGGTTATCTCTAATCTTAAGGCCAGCAACACTTCAATTGTTTTTTGCAAAATTGTGCGACTTTCCCTGCGTGATAACCTAATCACCTGCATGCTTAACGTACTGCCACCGCTGACTACGCTTTTGGCCTTCCAGTTTTGTCGCATCGCCCTGCTCATGGCTAACAAATCTATACCTGGGTGCTGATAGAAGCGCTTATCCTCAAATGCCACAATACATCTCGCGAACTTCTCGGGAATGGTATCCGCTACCGGAAAGCGCCATTGCCCATCCCGGGCAATCGCAGCACTTAGCAATTCCCCATTTGAAGCTTCAACGACATAGGAGGTAGGACTGGTAAATAACCTGGAAGGTAAAGCAAACCAGAACCACAAAAGTAGAAGCAGGCAAATACCATCTAAAATTATAATCGTTTTGTATTTCTTAAACATTCGTTTTTTACTTACCACCGCGCCATATGCCCAACGTCATCCACCATGCTATTTGCCCGCCACAAGCTAATTATTTAATCACCTGTACCCATTTACCAGCTTCAGTTGCACTAATACTATTGTTGTACATGGCCTCGCACTGTACCGCAGATAAATAATACCTACCAATGTAAGAGGCATTTAATAATACTTTATAGGTAACAGTTTCGTTCTCCCTCAAATTAAAATAAGTGAATACACGGTCGTCCCTGATATCCCTATAGGTATAAGGCGATGAAGCGATGATACTTTCATTGTCATTTACCCGGGTATTGATGATTTCCCATCCTGAAGGGAAAATCTGCGTTAAGGCCATCTGTTCATAGTACCCCATTTTACCAGGGTTCTTTAATACCACCTCCGCATAGAAATCTGTCCCTTGTTTTAATGTCGCCACATCAAGCGGTTTTCCGTTCAGCAATTTATAACTGATGTTCATATCCAGCACCTCGGGATTATTCGGCAGGAAGTTATTTTGTCCCGCCGCAGGCTGACCTTCAAGGATCAACCGGATAAATAATACCCTGTTACCGGTATTACTAATGGCTACACCATTACCTGCAGTAAAACTTAAGGCAGTACTGTTTAAAAACTGGCTAGAATTCACTTTATTGTTTTTTCCATCTATAGTATAACTATACTGCAGATTATTTGAGGCAGAGTTGGCACCACAGAATTTAGCGATGGCCAGCAAACTGTATGCAGTAGTTTGTGTACTGTACCAGTCGTCTTTACCTAATTTTATAGCCAGCGACTGTATCAGCTTAGCACCTTCGGCTTTACGGCCGAGCAGGGTTAAAGTTTCCAGAATCATCGCTTCATCTCTTATATCAGATCCATATGTGCCACCTAACTGGTTATAAGGTTGCACTTCCAAAGCTAAACCTTTAATCAGGTTATTGGCAGCATCCCGCTGTCCCGCAAGCTGATATGCAGCAGCTAATCGCCATTTTGCACTTACCGATAAATATTGAAAGGCCCTTAACCTGTTCATTGCCGCCATATCGGCCCTTTTAGCTAATGCAAGTACATACAAGCGGTACGATTGCGAAAGATCCCCGCCATAAAAATTAGTACTGTTTGGCGACCAGTTCGCAGCTTTAACATTTAGATAACGTAATAATTCGTCCAACATGCCAACAGGAGTGGTATAGCCTGCATTCTGTGCCTCAACAAGGAAATGCCCTGCATAATTGCTTCCCCATTCGTCAGCACTACTTGCACCAGGCCAGTAGCCCAAACCACCATCTGTAGTCTGGAAATTACGAAGTTTGTTTATTCCGGCCTTTAAATTACGCTCAGTCTCCGCTTTCTGTTTCTCTGTTAATGGAACCAGCTTATTCAAAAATAGTTGTGGGAAAATGCCCGAAGTTGTTTGTTCCACACAGCCATGTGGGTATTGCACCAGGTAACTTAAACGTTTTTTAAGGTTGATCGGTGGGATAGAAGAAACCTCTACACTTCCCGAATTGGTACCGGACATGCCTACTGGAATATATTTTGTACCCCAGGTTTTCCCTGGCTCTACTACAGCAGAAGCTACATTGGTTACAATAGGGTTCGGATTGCGGATATCAAGTTCCACATCATAAGCAGTTTTTTCGGCACCACTTTGTGCAATCAGTTTTATTTTGGCAATACCGGTCATTTCAGGGGCCTTAACCTCAAAGTAAGCCATCTGCTCACCCGGCTGCTTAAACACTAGCTGAACCGCTCTGCTGCCTTGTACCTCCAAATTTTGCATCTGCAACTGCACCGTAACATTTTTCAGGCGGCTTTCAGTAGCAAATACCGTTGCCGGGAGTGTAAAACTCTCCCCAGGACCAATTACCCTGGGTACCGTAGCCAAAAGCATCAGCGGCTTTTTAACCTGTACAGTTTTCTCGGCCATGCCGTAAGCACCATCCTGACCAGCGACTACCATCGCTCTTACCGCGCCGATATATTGCGGAAGTTTAAATTTATGTGTTTGCGACCCACCTTTACTTAGTGCGAAAGGCCCCAGATATTTAACTACAGGTACAAAACGATTGGCTTTTGCTGGGTTCAGGTTCTTATTTACACTACCATCACCACCGATACTCAGGATGCGTTCAAGATTTCCTCCCCATGCACCCAAAACATAGTCAAATAGGTCCCAGGTTTTCACACCAAGACCTTCTCTGGCGTAAAATACCCCATGAGGATTAGGTGTTTTAAATCGTGTCAGATCAAGTAAACCTTCGTCCACAATCGCAATGGTATAGGTCATCGCCTTACCATTTTGCTCAGATACTGTAATGCTACTTTCGGTTTCGGGTCTTAGTTTATCCGCCATTTTTATTTGCGGCTTCAGTATGGTCTGCGGATCTTCGACCAGCAGGGGAATAGCGCCATACATACGGATTGGCAAGTCATTTACGGTTTGCGCATGCGGTTGTAATAAAGTAACATTCGCAAAAACGTTAGGGGCCATCTCTTTTTCAGCCTTAAACTTAAATTGGGTTTGTCCTTTTTTAGTATCTGTCCAGAAGGTTTTAAGCACTTTGCTACCATTCTCTATCGAGATCAAGGCCCTGCCGCCATCACCTGAAGGGATAGTCAGTACCACTTCTTCACCAACCTGGAACTTGGTTTTATTGGCTGTAAAGGAAAGCATTGAAGCCTCAGTAGGGTTGCTGCCTTGCTCGCGCTGTGCCCATCCCGGCCAATCTATATACACAGATTTACCTGTTACATGTCCACCGTTCAAGTCCCTTACCAGGATCAGATAACGTCCCCATTCCGGTTCGTCAATTCTGAATTTCCAACTGCCTTTACCGTCAAGTAAGGTAATGTTCTCTTTCTTAACCAGTTTATTGTACGAATTTTGGGTAAAATTAGCAAAGGAGTTTTCATTATCCTGTTCCCACCACCAACGCCATTGTACTTTATACAGCTCAATATCTACAGTTTTTCCACCGCGGACAAACTTGCCGTTGCGATCTACATTTACCACATCTACCTTATGGTCCTGACCAGTAAGGAGCATACCGCTCATTTTATCACCCTCTGGTGTTTTAATGCCATAGTAGTTTTGGTAAACATGATAAGGAATGCTAAAGTTATCAATACTAAAATTACCTCCGGCTTCAAAAACCTTAGTGGTAAAATTGGCTTTAAGCATCCCCGGGGCACTGTTATTCTCATTTAAATTTGTATTTACAGTAGCGGTGCCATTTTCGCTTAACGTACCTTCAAATATGGTTTTTACCTGCGACTGGAACACAACCGTTGGGTTGTCAAAAGTATACGCTTCAAATCCTTTAAACGTGGTTTGCATCGTATTCAGGTTTACATCAACCTTGGCTTTTAGGTGCTTACCAGGCGCACCAAACAACCATGCTGCCGAAAGGGTAGCGGTTGAAGGCCCTCCCGAACCGAGGTAGGTACGGTTGCCAATATCAAAATTGATTTTTAGCCTGTTTGGCATGATGGTCTCAATCTTAACAGTCTTCGTAAATACGGCACCACCCGCTTTTACTTTAGCCATCCAGTTTCCTGTCGGCGCAGTACTTTCTGTTGCCGTCCTGAAAGCATAGAACCCATTTAATGGCTTACCATTAATAAACCTTTTAATCAACTGTCCTTGTGGATTATATAATTCAAAAGTAACTGGATATCCACCTGGCAATTTCTTAAGTTTATCTTCCAGCACGAAAGATAAAAACACAGAATCTCCAGGCCTCCAAACACCACGCTCACCATAAATAAAGCCCTTTAATCCGTTCTGCACTACATCACCACCGACATCAAACCTGCTTAATGGGAGCGAATTGCCATCATCAAGCTTTAAGTAACCCCGTTCATCCCCATTTTTGGCAATCAGTAAAAAGGGCTTCCTTTTTAAATCGAACGATGCCATCCCATCTCCATCGGTTTTTACTGTATGGATAACCTGGCGCTGGTAATCTAACAACTCAAGTGTAACCCCACTTAGTGTTTTAGCGGTCAACAGATCCGTTGCCACAATCAGCATACTATTGTCGTTTCCTCTTTTAGCAATCAGACCAATATTTGAGGCCATTAAATTGCGACTTGCCCAACGTTCATTCGTATAGTAGGATGGGGTACAAGGATTATCCCGGTCTTCCCATCTGTAATTGTTTGGATAATAACTATTGTAACGCTCCCAAAATTCATCATCTTCATCAATTTTCTCGCCATATCCATTGTACTCACTATCGCCGTCACCTTCCGAAGCATCAGCCTGGGCACATTTATAAACGTTGTATTCATGTCTGAAACCAATGGTAACGCGGTACATTGCACCTGGTTCTGTCCTGATGATCTTGTCCAGATCAAGTGTAAAACGATGTTTTTTATGAAGATCTAAGGCTTTGTCTTCATCCAGTCTGATGGTTTTCTGAATAACAGGCTTACCTACACGACGCAGTTCGCCGCCATCCTTATAATTATTGGTCTGGAAAAATTGGGGGATATTATTCTCATAAATCTTAATCACTGTGACATCAACAGCCTTTAGATTAACCGCTTCAAACGGCAACACAAGCTTTCCTGAATTAGGAATAATGGTTCCAGTTCCGGCAATTACTACCGAAGGCAATTTGTTTTCAAATACCACATTTGCGGTTTTACCTGCCTGTAGTTTTTTACCATTTATATTCTCTATACCTTCATTTACTGTTAAAGTATAATTCCCTTCTAAAGTAGTTGGCGAATAAATTTTAATCTGACTGGCATCAATGGTAAAGCGCAGATCATTGACGCCCGCAAGCGAGAGTAGTCCATTTAAATCTTGTCCCACATTTATAGGCTCAGAGAACTGTACCAAGGCAAAATCTTCCAGGTCCTGTACAGCACGAATATTTAAAACCTTAAATACACCTGCAGCAGGAACTATTACCGTTTCTTCTCCCTTGCTTTTGTCGCCATCAGCGTCAATCGGATCACCCGACCACATCAGCTTTAACGGAGTTTCCCGGCTGGTTTTCTTAATGCTATCTACCGTAAAAGTAGAGGTGTTCTTAGCAGGTTCATGCTGCCATTTAACTTTAAGCGATTGGGGAAATTCCACCTTCAAAACCTTTTCAATCAGCTTAGTATCTTCCTGGTCTGAGGTAGTTACCTCACCCGTTAGCTTCATGTAATCCAGTGAAGTATTGTTCTGTGAAACGAGGCCGTTTTGTGTTAAATGAATCCCGGGTTTGATTACCCTGAAATCAAATTCAAATGTTTCCAGTCCTTCTTCCGTTTCGGTAACCTTGTTCAGGTTAAATATAGCTTCATACGTTTCTCCTGGTTTTAAGCTTTCCTCAGGTCTGAATTCAACAGTTTGTGCATCTATCCAATAGGTTTTACCTTTTACAGAAGGAGAGAAGCTGAACAGATCCCTACTATCCGCCACTCCCACATCACCCATGGTTTTAACCTGGTTAGCCAGGTGTACACGGATATAGCTTTTTTTAGAAACTGTACCTGAGGTATAGGCCTCTATATATTTGGAATATTGCTGGTTATAATCTTTGGGCCGGTCTTTTTTTAAAAAGAAATAAGCGCCAATACCAATCAGAAGAACAGCAAGCGCACAAATGAGCAGGTTTCTGTTCCGTTGAAAAAAGGAGGGAGAGTTGTTTTTCATACAATTCTAGTAAGGATATAAGATGTGTACGAAAATTAGCAAAAATGGTTGGGAACGAAAATTATTGTTATCAACAATAAAAATACGTACGATGTAACAGGTTATTAATCTGTAGATTCATCCAAAATACTGTAGAAATCTATTAGAATATAGAAAAGCATATCAAAATACTAACAGTTTGATAATATAAAACACTCAAATTTGTCCCTACTTATTGAAAACAAAAATGATGATTAAAAAACTACTAATTTATGCAGGTCTTGCATTCGTATTAAGCAGCTGTTCGAAAAAAGCAACACATGAGTTAGCTCCGGATCCCATCGATCCGGTCGTTCCACCTGCAACATATTCCATTACCGAGGATTTTGAAAATACACCTGCCAAAGGGGCATATGCTATTGCCGCTATAAATATGCCTACAGGAAACTGGACCTTAGATGACGCCGTGGTTGGCAATATAGCCGGTGATTTAAAAAACGGCTTAAAAAGTATTCGTTTAAGAACTGGAAAAGTAACCATGAATTTTGATGTTAGCGGGATGAAAATGTTATACATCAAACACGGCAAATACGGAACCGATGCCGCTTCTACCTGGAAGTTGTTGATGTCGGTTGACGGTGGTACTACCTTCACCCAATTAGGTACAGACATTATTGAGGATAACGGCACTTTAAAACTGGACTCGTTTGCGGTTGCCGTTACGGGAAAAGTGCGTTTCCAAATCCAGAAGGCGGGAACTACACGCATCAATATAGACGATATTACCTTCAGGGGAGTTGGAGAACCGGGAATTACGATTGCGCCGGATATAGATCCTGTTGATCCGGATCCCAGTGGCGGCCAGGCATCAACACCAAGAGGTGTTACTGCTGGTACAGATGCACAACCGACCACAGGTGATAACAGCAATTTACTATTTGGGAACCCATCTAATGCGACTGCCCTGAATGCAGATAATTTCCTGATTGATCAAAGTTACTATGTACAATCCTACAGTAGTGCACGCGGGACTCCAAATTGGGTAAGCTGGCACCTCGACCCAAGTAATTTCACAGGAGCTTCAGATAGATTAAACAATTTTGCAGGATTTACAGGTCTTCCGCAAAGTGCGTTCATTGTACAGAGCAATAGTTACTCCGGTTCAGGTTTCGACAGGGGACACAATATCCCATCTGGAGACAGAACAAGCTCTGCGAATGCCAATAGTTCAACTTTCCTCATGTCAAACATGGTTCCGCAGGCACCAAGAAATAATCAGCAGACCTGGAACAATCTGGAGAGTTATCTACGCACAAAAGTACTGGAAGGTAATGAGGTTTATATCATTATGGGGAGCTATGGCAGCGGTGGAACAGGCAGTAACGGCACAGCATCCACTATTGCAGGTGGAAAAGTTACCGTTCCATCAAACATCTGGAAGGTTGCGGTCATCATTCCTTCAGGCAACAGTGATCTGAGCCGGGTTTCAGCTACAACACGTGTGATAGCAGTCAATACACCAAACATCAATACGATTGATACGGACTGGAAAAAATACAGGGTAAGTGTAAGAAATATTGAAGCCGCTACGGGATATGATCTGCTTTCCGGTTTACCCGTTCCTTTGCAAGACGCTATTGAAACCAAAGTAGACGCATTAAACTAGAATATGTTAAACGAAAAAAGGTGTGTTGTAATGATTACAGCACACCTTTTTTCGTTTAATATATTTACCGTTGTCTCTTCGGAATATATGCTTTACCTGATCATTACACCGGGTTTATCAACAAGCGGGACATGTATCAGGTTCTCATCGACAATACTTTCAGGCAAGAAAATAAATTTCTTATCATAAATCACCCCATTAATATAATAACTTAACCAATATTCGTTCGTTAAGCCAAAAACTTCAGGATCTATCGCTTCCACACCAGAAAAAGACTTAGCTTTAAGGTCACCTATAAAATGGCGCAAAACAGACGTTTTAACCATTTTTCCGCCTTTCTCTCCATACCCCTTAGAACTGATCATAACATTGTCGAGCGCAATATCCTTCAGGTTTACAATATAAACTGTCCAGTTTTTAACTTCGGGTGTTTCGCCAATCAGCACAACGGCCATGGCAATATCTTCAACTATATTTTCAGGAAGATCCTTCTTCATATTTTACTACTTCTTCGCTATTGCTTTCTTTGCAGGGGCTTTCTTTTTAACCGCAGTTTTTGTGCCAGCAGCTTTCTTCGCACTCGCTTTTTTAGGTTCAAATGCATTCGGAACTTGCTCAACGATTAGTTTTTTAACCTCATCCAAAGAAATAGCCGCTAATTCTTCAGGCGTATATTTATCATTTGTTGCCGGGTTTTTACGCAGTTTCAACATTTCTTTACCGAAACGGATAAAAGGTCCCCATCTGCCATTTTCAATGGCTATCTTTTCAGCAGTCCAGGTTTGTATAAACCTATTGGCTTCTTTTTCAATTTTCTTGCCGATCAGTTCCTCGATATCTTTTTGGGACAACTTATCAAAGTTATAAGCCTTAGGCACATTGATAAACAAGTCGTTCCACTTAATAAAAGGACCAAAGCGGCCAGTACCTTTTGTAACCGGTAGCCCTTCGAAATGAGCTACGGGTGCATCAGCAGTAATTTTTTCGCTGATGATTTCTATAGCGCGTGCCTGATCAACAGATAGGGGCTCCTCATTTTTAGGGATAGAAATGTAAGCATCGCCCCATTTCACATATGGACCAAAGCGTCCTACACCTACAGAAACCTCTTTACCCTGGTAATCCTCCAATTGGAAAGGTAATTTAAATTGCTCTAAAGCTTCTTCAAGCGTTACTGTACCTACCGATTGTGATTTGGATAAACTCGCATAGCGTGGTTTCTCCTCATCATCATTTTCACCTATTTGTACCAGCGGACCAAAACGGCCTACTTTAGTATATACATTTTTACCTGTAGTCGGATCAACTCCTAGTAGCCGCTCACCATTTGCACGATCAGCTGTCTCCAATGTTGTTTCAACCTCTAAATGGAAAGGGGTATAGAAGGAGTGGAGCATTTTAGTCCATTCCTGTAAACCTTGTGCGATCTCGTCAAATTCCTTCTCAACATTTGCGGTAAAGTTAAAATCAACGATACCTTTAAAGTGCTCAACAAGAAAATCGTTTACTACTTCACCAATATCAGTAGGGAAGAGCTTGGATTTTTCTGCACCGGTAATTTCCGTTTTAGTTTTTTTGGTTACCGTATTGTTTACAAGCTCTATTGCTCCAAAACTACGCTGGCGACCATCACGGTCTTCTTTAACGACATAACCACGGTTTTGAATCGTAGAGATGGTAGGTGCATAAGTAGATGGCCTTCCGATACCCAGTTCTTCCAGTTTCTTAACAAGGGAGGCCTCTGTGTAACGTGCCGGTGGTCTTGAAAAACGCTCTGTAGCATTCATTACCTTTAAGGTAAGCTCCTGTCCGCGTGACAATGGCGGCAGCATGCTGTTACCTTCAGAATCTTCCGCATCTTCTTCATCTGAGGATTCCAGGTATACCTTTAAAAATCCATCAAACTTCAACACTTCACCTTCAGCAATTAAATGTTCTTTACGTGTGCTTACCGCAATCTGGGCAGTTGTTTTTTCAAACATAGCCTCGCTCATCTGTGATGCAATTGCACGTTTCCAGATCAATTCATACAAACGTTGTTCTGAACTATCTCCAGGTACTGTATGGTGATTGAAATAAGTAGGGCGGATGGCCTCGTGAGCTTCCTGCGCACCTGCAGATTTCGTTTTATAAGTTCTTGGTTGGTGATATTTATCGCCATAGGCGGATTTAATCTCCGCAGCGGCAGCTTGCAGGGCGGTTTCAGATAAGTTTACTGAATCCGTTCTCATATAAGTAATGCGTCCGCTTTCGTACAATCTTTGTGCGATTTGCATCGTCCTGCTTACCGAGTAACCTAACTTGCGTGAAGCTTCCTGCTGCAGGGTAGAGGTTGTAAAAGGTGCTGCAGGATTACGTTTTGCCGGTTTCGTTTCCAAACTATCCACAGAAAAGCCTGCACCGACACAGTCGTTCAGGAACTTCTCCGCATCAGCTTCTTTTTCAAAACGCTGTGGCAATTCGGCCTTAACCAATTCTCTGCCATTACCTGTAGAAAATTCAGCTGTTATTTTATAAGCCGCCGAAGCATCGAATTTATTAACTTCACGTTCTCTGTCTACAATTAAACGAACCGCCACAGATTGTACACGACCTGCAGATAACGATGGTTTGATCTTTTTCCATAATACCGGAGAAAGTTCAAAACCTACCAATCTATCTAATACACGTCTGGCTTGCTGTGCATTTACCAGGTTGTAATCTATGGATCTTGGAGTTTCTATTGCTTTTAATATGGCCGGCTTAGTGATCTCATGAAAAACAATACGTTTTGTTTTATCAGCTTTGAGTCCTAAAGTCTCATATAAATGCCAGGATATGGCTTCTCCCTCGCGGTCCTCATCGGATGCGAGCCATACCATTTCTGCGTCTTTAGCTAGTTTCTTCAGTTCAGCTACCACCTGCTTCTTATCGGATGGAACTTCATACGTTTGGGCAAAATTATTGGCTATATCTATACCCATATCTCCTTTAACCAGGTCGCGGATGTGTCCGTAACTCGATTTTACAAGGAAATCTTTGCCCAAATATCCTTCAATGGTTTTTGCTTTCGCAGGTGACTCAACTATTAATAAATTCTTCGCCATTCAGACCGTTTTTCTGCAAATAAAGCTATAAATAAGGCTAATTTCAAAATTCGACAGACTTTTTATAATAAATTTATTTATAAATGGCTCATTTGATCCTATATATGCCTCTATTTATTTATTGAAAATTATGCCTCAAGTCTGGTAACAGTATTTAATAACCTCTTTGGTTATACAGGTACATGCAACGGATGCTTAAGGAGAAACAATGTTTACCACACATGCTTTACGAAATAAGATTTCGTAAAGCATGGTTAACTTTATACTCAAACATATTTTATATGGGTTAACTTCAGTTAATCTGCGTTTTCCGCTGAATTTCAGATAAACGGACTATTTCATTTACAATCTTATTACGTTTACCGATATACTTTAACAATCAAAATATGCCGGGAGAAGGAACAAGTATTGCTGTGGATACCAATCATTCAGATGATATTTCAGGTCAGTCTAAATTATACGACAAAATCGTTAAGGAAAATATGCGGGAAATATTGCCTGTGATCATTAAAGAAATTCTTGGTATTGATATAGTTGTCAAAGAAGACCTTCCCGAAAGCTTACAGCATACCAAAGAAAAAGTACCTGATCAACTCAGCAAGGTAACTGACCGAACCGGAAAAACATATATTCTGCATATAGAGTGGCAGTCAAAAGATGATTCAAGTATGGACAACAGAATGTTGTCTTACCGTGTAATGCTCCGGCGGAAGTATAAACTACCGGTAAAACAATATGTAATTTTTCTGGTTAAGGTAGAATCCGATATGCCTTATATTATCGATGAAGAAAATCTCAAGTTTCAGTATCATCTGATTGCCTTACAGCAATATAATTATAGGATATTTTTAAACTCATCGTTGCCAGAGCAAAAATTGATGGCAATATTTGGTAACTTTGAGAATGAGGCTCCCGTAGAAATAATTAAGAAAATTTTACAAGGTATCGCAAAAGAGGCTGATGGAGAACTGAATGCAGAACGTTACAGAGCACAGTTAAGGGCATTGATACAATTAAGAAAATTAACCAAAGAGTTCAAGATCGCTATGGGAACAATTACAAAATTTAAAGTAGAAAAAGATCCATTTTTTCAGGATGGAAAAAAAATAGGAATTAAAGAAGGTAAAGCTAAGGGACGTCATGAAGAGGCCTTAGATATTGCCCTCGAAATGAAGAAGGATAAGTTTTCTCTGGAAATCATTGCTAAATTGACGAAACTTTCCATAAAAGAAATAGAGGCATTATAATTAATATTTATTTTGGAATATATTAGGGTGAACAATGGTTTTACCTTTAAATTATAATTTTCTAAACTATTTGTGCTTAAATTCGTAGATATCTTTAAAACATTAGATTATGAATATATTATTAATAGTACTAAGCCTGTTTTTCAATCCACCGGCTAAAAGTGTTTACGATTTCTCTTTTAAAACCATTGACGGCAAAGAGGTAAAACTATCCAAATTTAAAGGCAAAAAGATTCTGATTGTCAATACAGCATCTAAATGCGGATATACACCACAATATGAAGATCTCGAGAAATTACAAAAACAATATGGTAAAAATGTGGTATTGATAGGCTTCCCGGCGGGTAATTTTGGTGGACAAGAATTGGCTACCAATAGCGAGATCAAAGAATTCTGTACAGGAAAATACAATGTTACTTTTCTGTTAGCTGAAAAAAGCAGTGTTAAAGGGGCAGACATCAACCCTTTATTTAAGTATCTGACTACAGCTGAAAACCCAGATTTCACTGGCGACATCAACTGGAACTTCGAGAAATTCCTGATCAATGAAAAAGGTCAGCTCGTACACCGTTTCCGCTCTAAAGTAAAACCTTTAGATGAAGTAATTACAAAAAACCTATAAGAACAGCTTTTTATGTTCACGTAAAAGAGAAATCCTTAACCGGGATTTCTCTTTTTTTTAACAGCTAATTTCCACGTTTCTCTTAGCTTTGTAAATATTCAGCATTAAATACCCGATCATCAACATTTAAATGGCTGCATTCAAATATGACAAAATACCTAAGACACTTATTTAAAGTAAGCATAGCAGCCAGCACTGTTTCCATATTGCTATCCTGCTCATCGGGCTATAAAGTGGTAAAGGCCAATAGAGCTGAATATGCCATCAATAACAATCTGGCAGCAGATAGCGCTGTTATTAAGACCTACTTGCCTTACAAGCAGCAACTCGATGCTGAGATGAACCAGGTGCTGGGTTATTCCGAAGTAGCCATGATAAAAAGCAACGATTTGCCGGAAACAGTGTTGGGTAACTTTTTCTCCGATGCAATCTTGCAACAAGCTTTAAAATATGATCCTACAATTGACTTTTCCATGCCCTCAACAAAAGGGGGGATCAGGGTGGATGTACCTAAAGGGGCAATTAAACTGTCGAACATATTTGAACTAATGCCTTTTGAAAATGAACTGGTTGCCTTTACCTTAAAAGGCACTGACGTACAGGAACTGATTAACTTTATCGCTGCCAGCAATGGTCAGCCTATTGCTGGTATACGTCTGAAAATAGTAGATAAGAAGCCAGTAGATGTATTTATTCAGGGAAAAGCTTTTGACCCACAGAAAACGTACAGGGTACTCACATCAGATTATATCGCTGGTGGCGGCGACAATGCACTTGGATTTAAAAACCCAATTGAGAAAAAAGTACTCGGATTAAAGGTACGTGATGCTCTGATCAATTATGTTAAAGAAACCCAGGCCGCTGGTAAAACACTTAACCCAAAACTAGATGGAAGAATTACTAAAAATTAAACGCAGGGAATTTATCAGAACAGGAGGGATAGCCGCAGCAACTACTGCACTAGGTTTCAACTCTTTTGGATCAATGGCTGCCGGAGATGTTTTAAAATTAACCATCCTGCATACCAACGATGTACATAGCCGAATTGAACCGTTCCCTATGGATGGATCAAGAAACCAGGGATTAGGAGGTACGGCACGTCGTGCAAAATTGATTACACAAATTAGGGCAAAAGAACAAAATGTATTGTTACTGGATGCCGGTGATATATTTCAGGGTACACCTTATTTTAATAAGTTTGGTGGTGAACTGGAAATCAAATTGATGTCTGCAATGGGATATGACGCCTCAACAATGGGCAATCATGATTTTGACAATGGCCTGGAGGGCTTTCATAAACAGTTGCCGCATGCAAATTTTCCAATACTATGTAGTAATTATGATTTTTCAAATACCTTGCTTAAAGGCGCGACACAGCCTTATAAAATCTTTAAAAAACAAGGATTAAAGATCGGCGTATTCGGAATCGGAATTGAACTGAAGGGTTTAGTTGAAGGAAAAAACTATGGTGAAACGAGGTTTAATGACCCTGTAGTAAAAGCCAACGAAATAGCAGATCTACTAAAGCAAGACTTAAAATGTGATCTGGTAATCTGCTTATCTCATTTAGGTTACAAATACACATCTGCTAAAGTATCAGACCAGGTACTGGCGAAAAACAACCGGAATATAGACCTGATCATAGGTGGACATACACATACTTTTATGGATCAACCGGAAGACGTTACTAATTTAAGCGGAGGAATTACAACAATTAACCAGGTTGGCTTTGCGGGCATTAACCTGGGTAGGATAGATTACTACTTTGAAAGGTATAAAGGGAAGCGGATTAAAACCGCCTCACCTTATTTAATATCGAATGAATTAGAATCTTAACAAAGGAAGCCGCCGCCTAGAAGGTCGTTTCCTTCATAAAACACAGCCGATTGTCCGGGTGCTATTGCAGATACGTTGTGATCAAACACCACACGCATCTTATCTTTTTCCTGGACAATTGTGCTCAGCATTCCCGCATCTTTATAGCGTATTTTAGTAACAACATTATCCATAGGCTCCAAAATACTTTCATACTTAACCAGGTTAAGGTTCCTTACCATTGCCTCTTTGCGTTCCAGCTCATCAGCTCTGCCCAATACCACTGTATTGCTTTCAGGAAGGATCTGCGTAACAAACATAGGTTCACCAAAAGCTATACCTAATCCTTTTCTTTGTCCGATGGTATAAAATGGATACCCTTTATGCTGGCCAACCACCATGCCATTGCTGGTAATGAAATTACCACCTGCAACACGTTGCTCCAGATCTTCAACTTTATGCTTTAAGAATGCACGATAATCGTTATCCGGTACAAAACAAATTTCGTAGCTCTCGCTTTTCTTAGCCAGTTCTTCCTGTCCCATGTCTAAAGCCATCTGTCTGATTTCAGACTTAGCAAAAGAACCTAACGGAAATTGGGTACGGGAAAGGTTTTCCTGAGAAACACCCCATAATACATAAGATTGATCTTTATTTTCATCTTTACCTTTAGAAATTACGTGCCTGCCTGTATCCAGCTGACGGATATTCGCATAGTGTCCGGTTGCGATAAATTCGCAATCCAGTTTATTGGCACGTTTTAACAGCGCTTCCCACTTGATATGCGTATTGCATAAAACACATGGGTTCGGGGTACGGCCAGCCAGGTATTCATCAACAAAGTTGTCAATTACAAAATCACCGAACTCGTCCCTGATATCAAGAATATAATGTGGAAAGCCATAGTTTACTGCGAGCGTACGGGCATCATTGATGCTGTCGAGACTGCAGCAGCCAGTTTCCTTACTACTGCTACCAGAAGTTGCATAGTCCCATGTTTTCATGGTCAGGCCAATTACTTCATACCCTTGTTCATGCAACATCACTGCTGCCACTGAACTGTCAACGCCACCACTCATGGCGACCAATATTCTACCGCGTTTGCTCATAATCTTTAATACTGACTCGGGTTAAAGGCCCGGTAAATAAATAATAAAAGGCAAAAGTAAGGCTTTTTAGCTGAATTTCTCGAACAGAATATTATACTGAATACTTATTTACACAATGATGATTCAAAATAAGATTCTGAAAACACCTTGCAATACTGCGGATTCCACCAAAATAAAACTTTATGCAACATCCTATCAGGAAACTGAGGACATTTGTATCAGATCAGACAGATTCTATCCAATGAGTCATGGTGTTCAATTAGGGTTCCCTAATGAGTGAAAATTTAGGTTATATATGGCAGGTGGATGCCTGCCATATATTATTAGAAATAAAATTATTTAAACAAAAGCTGGTACAAAACTATCAGGATCATTTCCCTGGATTTGATTTTTACGGATATCCGCGACATCAACAGGTTTCTTAATAATCTTTTTATGGAGCCCCGCGGCTGCGCTATACAATAAAATACTGCCTAAAGCAACCTCTTCAACAGCAACAACGGGGTGCTTATGTATATTTCTGATTCCTTTTTGGAAAATATAAACTCCGGCAATTACAGATATCAAACGTTTTCCAGCTTCCAACTCCGCAGTCTCATATTTGGATAGTTCCGTATCGTATTTAGCTAATAATGAATTTAATATGTTTATGGTAAATCTCTCTTTTAATTTTTGTAACATAATATTTAAGTTAAATGGTACATAAATAACGTTTAGAGGCACTTTTTGTTTTAAAGCTTGGCCAATACCATTTCAATCGCTTTGTTAACCACCTTATTTGGCTCCTTACTAAATTCAAAATTAACCCTGCTGGCCAATATCGCATTTACAGATAATGCTTTATGCCCAAGAACTTTCGCTAAGGCATAAATCCCTGCCGTTTCCATCTCCAGATTGGTAATTCTAAATTCCTCGTGACGGAACGTATTCAATTGGGTGATCAGGTTTGGAACCGCATTTTTTGCCCTTACCTGTCGGCCCTGTGGCGCATAAAACCCAGGTGCGGTAACAGTGATACCCTGTTCCATCCCTGCACCTATGGTGTTGAGCAATCCGGCATCTGCTGCCGTAACATAAGGATTGATACCTTTAAGATGGGATAAATGCATCTTCATACTATCCAGTAAACTATGCTCATCTCCAGACAGTTCATGAACATAGTAGTTCATCAAAGCATCGAGCCCTAAACCAAAAGAAGAGGCCAGTATCGTACCCATTGGCACATCCGGTTGTATGGCCCCGGAGGTACCAATGCGAATGATATTTAAAGAAGTTAACTGCTCTTTTACCTTTCTGCTCTGAAAATCAATGTTTACCAAAGCATCCAGCTCATTAAATACAATATCTATGTTGTCGGTGCCAATCCCTGTAGAGAGTACAGTGATACGTCTTTTTCCAAGATATCCGGTATGGGTTACAAACTCGCGTTTACCTTTTTTGAGCTCAATTTCATCGAAATATTTCGTGATTTCCGTTACGCGGTCTGGATCACCAACAGTAATGACCGTTTCGGCGATATCTTCAGGTAATAGGTTCAGGTGGTAAATACTGCCGTCTGGATTGATGATCAAATCAGCGGCTGATAATGCTTGTCCCATCGTTAATTTTAATAAGTAGAATGATAAATTTACGAATCTCTATGCTGTAAACAGATATTTTAACCGGATACCTTCGATCTTTTCTATCTTTCCAAGTATGGAATTCAGACTGGACTTCCTGATTTCAATTTTTATGCTGCAGGAATTATCAAAATCCTGCGATAATATATTTAATCTTTCTTCTTTGACCAATCGCATCACGTCATTCATCAACAGATAATCGAACTGTAGTTCGTAAATGTCATTCACCGTTTTCTCAATTATACTGGCAGCTTGAATGGCTTCTACAGCTGCTGTTTTATAGGCATTGATCAATCCGGGAACACCAAGCAGTGTACCTCCGAAATAACGAACAACTACAATCAAAACATTTGTAATATCCGCTGAAAGCATCGTGTTTAGTATCGGGCGTCCTGCTGTACCAGAAGGCTCCCCATCATCCTGAATGCGGAATACACTTCTATCCGGGCTTAAACGCAAAGCCCAGCAAAAGTGTCTGGCTTTAGCATGTTCTGCCCTTAAGTTCGCCAGAAGTCCTTTAACTTCGTCTTCAGATAAAATAGGGTAGGCATAACCTATAAATTTGCTGCCACGATCCCTGAATATACCTTCGGCAGGTGCAGCTATCGTTTTATAAGTATCGTCAAATAACATTAAGAAAATGGATTGGTAATGAGAAGTATCGCTATAAGTGCGAGAAATAAACCCCAGTAGTTCAACTTATTCAGCTTTTCTTTAAAAATAAATATACCCACTAAACTCCCCAGGATAATCACACCGATATTCATGGCCGCAAACACAACAGATGGATTATCGGCCATTGCCCGATGTGCCTTAAGGTAAAACAGGATATTGAAGAAATTGAAAAAACCAAGAATACATCCACAAAGAAAGTTAACCAGTTCCAATTTCTGCTTTTTAATAAGCGAAAGATAAAGAATAGAAAGTAGCGAAATGATAAAAGCAAGAACGAAAATAACAATAAGGGAACTGGTATAAGGAATTGTTTTGATTTGCGCTACACGTTTAAAAAGGGTGTCAATAAGGCCGAAACCTATGAATACCAACACAGGATACAGCCAGTTTAAGCCCCCGTTTTTCTGTGCAGTCTTTTTATACAGTGTAAAAAATATGGCGATAAAACCAATTGCCAGCCCCACTAATTTTAGTGTACCGAAGTTCTCTTTGAAAATGAAATAGGCAGCCAACAACGGTATAAACAAAGATAACCGCTGGGCAATATCAGTTTTTACAATCCCTATGTTTCTGACCGAGGCCGCGAGAAACCAGAACACAACAGGCAACAACACACCCAGGCCGATATAAACCCAGTTTATTGGTGCGGATACTAAATCGGTTAAATCCGGTTTATAAAAAACAAAACTTAAGCCAATAGCAAACAGATAGTTCCAGGTAACTGCCTGCGTAATGTTAATCTTATATCTCTTTGCAAGTTTTAATAATACGGCGACTGTAACGCTACAGCAAATACTGATGAGGAGAAATATCATGAATGGTTATTTTGAAAAACCGTTAAGGTGTCATTTTCTATATTGAACTGATCGATAATCAAACCGTTAATTTGTGGAGAAGGTATACCTGCCGTCCAGATTTTATTTGAACTGAATACCCGTGCTTCATCCCATAGGTTGCCATTGATAAATTGGTTTAACACATTCGCCCCACCTTCTATAATAACGGACTGAATGTCCATAAGGTATAATTGAAAAGCTATTTTTTGTGGCAGGTAATACTGCATATCTTCCATTTGGATGTAATGGATATTGCCCTGCACCTCTGTTTTATGCTCATTAAAAACAATTGTCTTAGCGTCGTTATTATAAATGTGGTTATTTTGAGGTACTTGTAAATTACGGTCTATAAGAATGCGCAACGGGTTTTTACCTTCCCACTCCCTGGCATTGAGCTGTGGGTTATCCGCTATAGCAGTAAGTTTTCCTACAAGAACCGCATCTTCCTCAGTACGCCACTTATGCACCATTTTTTTAGCCATAGCGCCACTTATCCAGCGTTGTGCTGTATCTTTAGGTGCGAAGTAACCATCAGCAGTGGTTGCCCACTTTAAAATGATGTAAGGCCTTTGTTTGCCGATCCGGGTAAAGAAACGGCGGTTAAGCTGACTGCATTCCTGTTCCAGGATTCCTGAAACGACCTCAATTCCGGCATTTTTTAGCTTTTGGATTCCTTTACCATCTACACCTTCAAAGGGATCCCTGTTACCAATTACCACTTTTTTTATTCGATGTTTGATCAGCAGGTCAGCACAAGGAGGGGTTTTACCAAAATGCGCACATGGTTCCAAGCTAACGTACGCTGTGGCCTTTGCTAATAATACAGCTGCATGCTCACCATATTTTTCTGTAACCGACCTGATGGCATTTACCTCAGCATGGGCTTCACCAAACTTAGCATGGTAGCCTTCGCCAATGATTTCTCCATCGCTAACAATTACACAACCGACAAGCGGGTTAGGGCTTACATTACCCATGCCCATATTGGCCAGTTCAAGACAGCGTTGCATATATAATTCGTCAGTCATCGTAGCAAAAGTAAGTTTTTGCTTTAAAAATGACCTATTTTTACCAAATGAAATTGAAAGATTTAGCAGAAGGGTATAGCAAGGGCCTGAACGATATTTACGGAGCGGAAGAACCACATGCCTTATTTTTGGTAGCCATTGACCATGTACTTGGCTATAGCAGGGCTGATTTTTTGCTAAAAAAAGATGAAGTCATTACCGGAGCGCAGCTGGATAGGCTACAAAAGATTGAAGCCGAGCTAAAAACAGGAAAACCTTTACAGTACATAATTGGAGAAACTGAATTTTATGGTCTTCGTTTTAAGGTAAACCCAGCGGTGCTGATCCCCAGACCTGAAACCGAGGAGCTGGTAGAATGGGTAATACAAAGCAGTGCGCTTGCAGATGCTACCGGTTCAAGTCTGCGCATTATCGATATAGGAACGGGAACTGGCTGTATTGCAATTTCAATAAAGAAGAACTTGCTTGCTGCTGAAGTATTTGCATTGGATGTATCAGAAGAAGCCATAACCATTGCTGCTTCTAATGCAGCTTTAAACCAGGCAGATATTAATTTCATAAATGCCGATATACGAAGCTTTAATACCTCTCAGAAGTTTGATGTCATTGTAAGTAACCCACCATACATTACCGACCGTGAAAAGGAGGATATGCATGAAAATGTGCTGGCCCACGAACCTCATCTGGCTTTATTTGTGGCGAACGAAAAACCCCTGGAGTTCTACGAGTCTATCGCCGACTTCGCATGGGTAACCTTAAGTGATATGGGGCTACTATTCTTTGAGATCAATGAACATTTAGGTAAGGAAACAGTTGAAATGTTACGCGCTAAATCATTTACTAACATCGAATTAAAAAAGGACATGCAAGGAAAAGACAGGATGATTAAATGCCGGAAGGCAGTTATTTAGCTCCTGGCATGAAACTCGGTAATCACACCTTTTAAATAGTCCCTATCCAGGTGTGTATAGATCTCGGTAGTTGTAATACTCGAATGTCCAAGCATTTCCTGCACAGCTCTTAAGTCAGCGCCACCTTCAATTAAGTGCGTAGCGAAAGAATGACGGAAGGTATGCGGACTGATGCTCTTTTTTAGACCCGACTTTTCGGCCAATGTCTTTATGATGCTGAATACAGATATACGTGACAACCTGCTTCCAGTACGATTGAGAAAGATGTAATCTTCAAAACCTTTCTTAATGGGAACATGCACACGGGTTTCATGAAGGTAGATATTGATGTATTTTAATGCCATACTTCCAATAGGCACCAGTCGCTCTTTATTCCCCTTTCCGGTTACACGAATAAACTCATTTTCTTCGAAGACATCGGATATTTTAAGATTGATGAGCTCTGACACCCTTAATCCGCATCCGTATAGTGTTTCCAGAATAGCTTTATTGCGCATGCCGTCAGGCCTGGAGGCATCTATGACTTCAATCATTCCATTGATCTCGTGAATATCAAGCGTGTCGGGCAGGTGACGTGCCATTCGTGGTGTCTCCAGGTTTTCCGATGGATCTGTTCCAATAACTTCCTCCAGCATTAAAAAACTAAAGAAAGACTTTAAGCTCGAAACGACACGGGCTTGTGTACTAGGTAACATACCTAGTTCGCTGATCCAGGTAATAAACAGCCTTAGATCGGTACTGCTAACATCCTTAACAGGTGGAACTTCAGCAAGTGATTCAAAATATTGAAATAGCTTGTTCAGATCGCCAAGATAGGCCTCAATGGAATTTACAGAGAGGGAACGCTCTAGTTTGAGGTAATTCTTGTACGACTGCAGGTAGGGGTTATGAATCACAAAAAAAATTTTATACTCTAAGTTTTTAAGGCTAAGTTTGAAGGGATGAAGATACAAATAATTAATGGCCCAAACTTAAACCTTTTAGGCGTTCGTGAACCTGGTATTTATGGAAATCAGGGTTTTGATACTTATATAAACGAACTGCGTGATATCTATAGTATTATTGAAATAGACTACTTCCAGAGTAATGTTGAAGGTGAGCTGATCAATAAATTGCATGAGGTAGGTTTTAGTTATGATGGTATCGTCATTAATGCTGGTGGTTACACTCATACTTCTGTAGCAATTGCAGACGCCATTGCTGCCATTAAAACCCCGGTTGTAGAAGTTCATATCTCTAACATTTATGCCAGGGAAGAATACAGGCATGTATCGCTTACCGGCAAAAACTGCAAAGGGGTTTTAACTGGCTTCGGTATGGATGGGTACAGATTGGCTATTGAAAGTTTATTAAAGGGCTAAATCATGCAGATTAAAACTTATTTACTCACAGCAGCATGCGCGGCTTTTGGCTTTAGTACATTTGCCCAATCAGAAGTTACCGAAAAAGAAATCGCTGAACACATTTCATTTCTGGCTTCCCCAAAAATGGCGGGGCGTTTCCCTGGCACCAGGGAGAATAAAAAGGTAGTGGATTACCTGATTAAAAACTTTAAGCAGGCTGGGATTAAGGCCTACGGTAACAGTTATATACAAGAATTTAAAGCTAAGATAAGAGTAAAAAAAGGGCTGGATACGCCAGTGGTCACTACGCAGAATGTGATCGGCTTTATAGAAGGAAGTGATCCTCTTTTAAAAAACGAATTTATTGTACTGGGTGCGCACTACGATCATTTAGGGATGGGAGGGCCTTCCTCCAAAAAACCTGATACGGTTGGTATACACCTGGGCGCCGATGATAACGCCAGTGGCACTGCTGCTTTACTGGAAATCGCTGAACGTCTGGCAGCTCATAAAAAAGATTTAAAACGTAGTGTACTTTTCATCGCTTTTGGTGCGGAAGAACAGGGCTTATTGGGTTCTAAATACTTTGTTGCACATCCTTTAATTCCTTTATCATCCATCAAATTAATGCTGAACATGGATATGGTGGGTAGAATGAATACGGAAAAACAACTTTACATGGGGGGAGCAGCATCTTTTGATGGTGGAATGGAACTGATGAAAAGTTTAGGCCCTCAGGCCGGTATCAACCCCATTGTGATTGCGTATGACGTTGGTGGTTCTGACCATGTTTCTTTTTATAAAAAGAACATTTCTGTACTAGGTTTTCATACAGGTGGACACCCGCAGTACCATACTCCTGAAGATGATTTCGCCCACATTAATATAGCTGGTGAAAAACTGGTTTGCGATTATATCTACAAAGCAATTGTCAGTGTAGCGAACAGGGAAGGGGCAATATCATTTGTTCCGGAAAAGAAAAACTAGTATAAACACCCTGCAATAATAAAAAACTTATTTTAACTGGTTAAAAAACCTGATCTTCTTGATAAAATAAGCCCAGACTATACTTGATGGATATTGACCGGTATGCTTTAAAAAACTAATCTGTCTGGACGTTCTTTTCTTTCCATTTTTAGAGAGGTTAAGCAAAAAATGGTAATGTGCCCTATTGATTGACCAGGCAAAATCAGGTTTTCCCTGCAATAAAAAGTGTATCCAGGCTATAAAATCCATACTCATCCGGATAAAAATCCTGGAATAAGCATCACTCAAAGGCAGGTTTTTCTGCATAATAACCAGGTTATTCTTGAAATTCAAATAGGTCTTATATGGGTTATTCGCGTTTAACGTTCCGCCTCCGACATGATAAACCTCAGCTGCAGGACAATAAATAACGCTGTAACCCATGTTTTTCAAACGCCAGCAAAGATCTATCTCTTCCATATGCGCAAAAAAATCAGGATCAAGACCGCCAACTTCTTTCCAGTATTTACTTTTAATAAACAAGGCAGCACCACTGGCCCAAAAAATTTCTTTCTGGTCTTCGTACTGACCAGTATCAATTTCTACCGTGTCAAATAGTCGCCCCCTGCAAAAAGGGAAGCCATGCAGGTCTAAATATCCCCCGGCAGCCCCGGCATACTCAAACTGGCTTTTATTCTTCTGCCATTTGATTTTTGGCTGTGCAACGGCGATTTTATCATCCATTTCCATAGCATCAATAACAGGCTGGATCCAGTTCGCCGGAACCTCAACATCCGAATTCAATAACACATAATAATCCGCCTCAATCTGATCCAATAGTTTACCGTATCCTTCAGCAAAACCGTAATTATGGTCATTTACAATCAAACGCACGTCAGGGTAATTGCTCTTCATAAATGCAATGGAACCATCTGTAGAGGCATTATCACCAACAATAAGTTGTAAATTCGGGTATACCGATTTTACAACACTGGGTAAAAACTGCTCCAAAAGCGCCTTTCCGTTCCAATTTAAAATTACTACTGCTACACTCGGTACTGCCATTATACTACGTTAAACTCGTTTATGCTTCCAACGCTTATGACTCCAAAGCCAATAAGCGGGTTCTTCTCTTAAAATACTTTCCAGCAATGCAAATTGCATTTTGGTGATCTCCATCGGTTCCGTAGCTTTTGGCTCCAGGCACATAGGCATACAATCTACTTCATAATAGCCTCTTCTTACCACCTTAGCGTTGAAATAAAATATGGGTCTATTGGTCTGTACCGCTATTTTCTCCAATCCCATTAGTACCGGGGTATCCTGATGCATAAAATCGATCCAAGATCGTGCTTCAATACCTGCCGGGGTTTGATCGCCAGCGAAACAATACATCGTTGGTTCATTTTTAGTCGCCGCTATTGACCTTAATGTTTGGCGCATTGGAATAAAATGATTTCCAAAACGGGTACGGATCTTATAAAACCAATTGTCAAATGCCTCATTATGTAGTGGCTTATAAATTACATATTCTGGTTTAGACAATTCAGCCCCCAATGCAAGCATACACAGTTCCCAATTACCGTAATGCCCTGTACAAGCTAAAACGCTCTCTCCTCTGTTAAAATAGTCCTCTACAAGGTGAAGGTTAGTAAACTTAACTCTTTTTTTAAGCTCCGATCTGGAAATAGCGTTCATTTTAATCACTTCCACAACAAGATCATTAAAATACCTGAAAAACTGCTTTTCTATAGCAATAATCTCCGCTTCTGATTTTTCGGGATAGGAGATGCTCAAATTCTCCCGAACTACCTGCTTACGATAGGGGAACAGGTAATACACCACATAATACCCTACAGTCGAAATAAAATAGAGGACTGACAAGGGGAGTACAGATAAAAAGTTCAAAAAAAATATTCCTATATAAGAAAAGCTTTTTTTTATCATTAATTTGGCGAATTGAGAATGCAAACATAAAATATCAGATGCAAAGTTCAGCTATATTCCCTCTTTTTTATCTTCCGCCCGTTAGTTACTTCTCTGGTTTGAAAGACTTTGATTACAATTTTTTATTGGAAAAAGAAGAACATTTCCCTAAACAAACCTATAGAAACCGTACTAGAATATACTCACCAAACGGAAATTTGGATTTAATTATTCCCGTGATCAGAGGTGCAAAGGTTCATACCAAGATTAAAGATGTTAAAATAAGTAACGATTTTAACTGGCAGCGCCTGCATTGGAAGAGTTTTGAAAGCTGCTACAGGAATGCTGCTTATTTTGAGTTTTATGAAGATGAGTTTGCACATTTTTACCATACGAAGTTCGAGTATCTGTTTGATTATAACCTGCAGCTTTTAGAGTGGTTGTTTAAACAATTGAAAAAAGAGCCGACAATAGGTTTTACAACAGAATATATAAAGGAAATTGATCCGGCATTGGATTACAGGACAAAACTCCACTTTAAATATCCGGTAATTGAAGCTGATTTTAAACCGTACTTCCAGGTTTTTGATGATAGGGAAGGTTTTAAACCAAACTTAAGTATTGTTGATCTGTTGTTTAATCAAGGTCCACAAACAAAAGCATATCTATAATGTATGGGTAAACCGGCAAAACAAAAACGTAGTAAACGCAAGCGCTACTCCCTACCAACGGCAGGTTCCAGCCCGGGAATGGTGTATATTGATGAACATTCATTAGCACCCAGGATTACTTTTCATAGTTATAATGACCATCATTATGCCGTTAAAGAACTGGATAATATTGAGAATCTATCAAGAATATTGGGCAATCATGAATTCAACTACTGGATAGAAATTAAAGGGTTCGCGTCTATCGCGATGTTTGATACCTTAAATAATGATTTCGGTATCAGTAAATTGGTTTTAGAAGATATAACCCGCACTTATCAACGTCCTAAGTTTGAAGAGTATGGCAAATATGACTTTGCGACCAGCAGGATGCTCCATTTTGACGCCCAAAAGAACCTGGAGAATGAACAGGTATCTTTTATATTAATGGAAAATGCCTTGTTTACTTTTCAGGAAAGCTATGAGGATTGTTTAGAGCCAATTCGTACCCGCCTAAAAGTTGGAAAAGGTAACATCAGGATTGCAGGCAGCAGCTATTTAATGTATGCGCTGATGGACATTATTATTGATACCTATTTTCAGATACTTGGTACATGGGGGGATGAACTCGACCTGATCGAAGACCGCCTCTTTGATAAGCCAGACAAAAGTGTAATGTTCGACACGCAGCTGGTGAAGCGTAACCTGATCAATGTGAGAAGGATCGTATGGCCGGAAAGGGACAAGCTGAACGATATGATGAGAAGCGACAGTCTGCTGATTCCCGATCAAACCAAGATGTATATCCGGGATGCTTATGACCATTGTATACAACTGATTGATATTGTTGAGTCCTTAAAAGAGATATCCGCCAGTAACATCGATATGTACCTGTCAATTATCAGTAACAGGATGAACGAGATTATGAAGGTATTGACTATAATTTCTTCCATATTTATCCCTCTAACCTTTATTGCAGGGATATATGGAATGAACTTTGCCAGTGCCGACCCGGTAACGGGCAAACTATTGCCGCAAAACATGCCCGAACTTTATAAAGAACATGGCTATTTATATACCATGATTGTTATGGGTGCAATAGCTGTAGCACAAATCATATATTTCTGGCGCAAAGGATGGTTTAAATAGGAGTGATTATTATTACCTTTACGCGCCTATGCAATCTTTCGAACTAGATAAGACAGATGTATCCAGAATTAAGCTAGCCTTAAGCGGTGACGATGAACAACTGAAAGTTATTCTGGGGGAATATCATGCCTCGGAAATCGCTATCTTATTTGAGAACCTAAACAAGGAAGATAAACAGAGGATCATCAATTTATTGGATGTGGAAACCGCATCCGAGGTTATCTCGGAAATGCATGAGGAATCCCACCCAGAGGAATTACTGTTACAGTTACACCCTGATAAGCGTACAGAAATTGTTGAGGAGCTGGATTATGATGACGCTACCGACATTATTTCTCAGCTGGAAGAACATGAGCAGAAAGAGATCCTCGCCGACCTGAGTGAAAGTGATGCCTCGAACATCAGGAACCTTTTAAGCTACCACGAAGAAACAGCAGGGGGCTTGATGAATACGGAGTTTATCCGTATCAATCTGAACCTGACCAAAAAGGACGCCATTGAGGAAATTATCCGTCAAAGTGAGGAGATTGAAGAGTTCTATACCATTTTTGTAGTGAATGATGATAATGTTTTTCAGGGAATTGTCTCCCTAAAAGACATTATTAAGGCTAAAGGCAATGCTAAAATAACCGAACTGGTAAAAGCTGAAGTCGCCTGGGTTTATCCTGATACAGATCAGGAAGAAGTGGCGAGGTTGATTTCGCAATACAACATTACCAGTATTCCTGTATTAGACAAAGATCTGAAACTCTTGGGGCGCGTTACATTTGATGACGTCATTGACGTTTTGGAAGACGAGAATACAGAAGATATCCTGAAGATTTCCGGGGTATCCGAAGATGAAGAACTGAGTGGTAACTGGGTTGAAGCCGTAAAATCACGGCTACCATGGCTAATTCTTAACCTGGGTACCGCATTTTTAGCTTCTTCGGTAGTCAGACATTTTGATGATACAATAAAGCTGATCACCATTCTACCCGCATACATGACTATCATTGCAGGTATGGGCGGAAATGCGGCCACACAGGCGCTTGCTGTAACCGTAAGAAGGATTTCATTGTACGACTTAACGGATAGCCAGGCTTACAGAACAGTTTTAAAAGAATTTACGGTAGGCTTAATAAATGGGGCCTGTACCGGGGCAATCGTATTTCTGTTTGCTTTGTATTTCGATTCAAATCCCATGCTGGGACTGGTTATATTCTTGGCAATGACTGGTAATTTACTCATTGCAGGGGTAACTGGCGCCGGCATCCCATTGGCACTAAAAAGAATTGGTATCGATCCCGCCATTGCATCATCAATAATTATTACAACATTTACTGACGTTTTCGGATTTTTACTCTTGCTCGGACTGGCAAGCAAACTTTTACTATAATAAACCATATATATGCAACCAACAAAACACAATTGGACTAAAGAAGAAATATCAGCTATTTACCATAAGCCATTTCTGGACCTAGTTTATGAAGCTGCAACTATACATCGTGAAAACAAAGACTATAATGAGGTTCAGGTGAGCTCGCTGATCTCTATAAAAACAGGGGGTTGCGCGGAAGATTGTTCTTATTGTCCACAAGCAGCCCGGTACCATACAGACCTTGAGGTTCAACCTTTAATGCAGGTGAGCCAAGTGGTTACAGCTGCTGTAAAAGCAAAAGAGGGGGGGGCATCACGTCTTTGCATGGGAGCAGCCTGGAGAGAAGTGCGTGACAACCGTGATTTTGACAGGGTAATCGAAATGGTTAAGGCGGTGAATGAGATGGATATGGAAGTTTGCTGTACTTTGGGTATGCTTTCAGAAAGCCAGGCGCAAAAACTTGCTGATGCGGGTCTATATGCCTATAATCATAACATCGACACCTCTGAAGATGATTATAAACGAATTATATCTACGAGAACTTATGACGATCGCCTAAATACCATTAAAAATGTACGTAAAGCGAAACTGACAGTTTGTAGCGGCGGTATTATTGGATTAGGAGAAACTCCCGAAGACCGGGTTTCTATGTTGCAAACCTTAGCAAATATGGAAGTTCACCCTGAATCTGTTCCTGTGAATGCATTGGTACCTGTAAAAGGTACACCACTTGAAAACCAGCCACGAGTACCTATCTGGGATATGGTGAGGATGATCGCCACCGCACGTATTGTAATGCCAAACTCAGTAGTACGCTTGTCGGCCGGAAGAAATGAAATGAGTACTTTGGAGCAGGCTTTTTGCTTTATGGCAGGCGCAAGTTCCATTTTCGCCGGTGATAAATTGTTAACCACACCAAATCCTGCTTTTGTAGACGATATGGCCATGTTTGAATTACTAGGATTAAAAACAAGGGATGCGTTTAAAAATGGCAGACCAAAAAATACAATTAAAAGCAATGAAGAGGTAACAGCTATTTAAATAGCTGTTACCCTTGTTTCAATATTTCCTTTTGTTGCTTTAGAATAAGGACAGGCGTGATTTGCCTTATCCGCTAATTTCTGCGCTTCTTCAGTGCTAATCCCCGGAATGTGTACATCCAGATCGGCCGATAATGCGAACGCATTTCCGTCTTTATTAAACGAAATATGTACTTCGACACTTGCTTCAGAAACATCAATACCCTCACGATCTGCAATTGAGCCAAGTGCTCCTAAATAACAAGGTCCCCATGCAGCAGCAAATAATTGTTCAGGATTTGTTGCACCACCTTGTCCGCCCATCTCTCTTGGTTTTCTAAGGTCAAATTCTATAGTGCCATCGCTCGATTTAATATGACCATCCCGGCCGCCTCTAGCAGTAACAGAGGCTGTATACAGTTTTTCCATAATGATTTCATTGTTATTTTAATCATATATACAACAGCAAAAAAACCACTAAAGTTTTATATTTTAATTTTTTCTGAGAGTTTAAAGATATCGTAAGCAACTTTTTGAATCAGATCAATCTGTTCGCTTATGATCACCTCATCATTCTGACTTTCCTTCAGGTCTTCTATATTCCTCCTGATCAAGGGAACATTGCTTGTCATCCCTTTATTCGTTTGCAGGTTCTCAATAGCCAGGTTCAACAGATAAGTGGTATTCTGAACAATAGGTTTAAGCTCGTCAAAATTAGCAACCACAAAAGCATGCTCTTTTTTATACAAAGATAATGTCGCAATATAGGAAGAAAGATGATGGTTTAAGGCCGTGAACTGATGCAGCTCGGTCATCATAATCTGTTTACTTTTAGGTTCAGAAAACATACGTTGAAACAGCGAAGCAAGGTTGGCAGTAGCTACATAAACCTCTTTACGGGCAACCTTGTAATTGGTCATATTGTGTACCTCATCTACATACAATAGAACTACTTCCTCAAAATACTTCATATTAGCTTTTAGCGTATCTAACATAGCCTCTTTGAGCTTTTCATGCTCCCAGTTTGGAAACAAGGAATAACTGGCCATTAAGGCAATACCAGAGCCAATCAACGTATCATAAATACGCTCACGTGCAATGGATAAGCTACCCATGCCCAGGAAATCAAACAATACCAGGATATACGGGGTCATAAAAAGTACGCTAACTACATAATTCTTACGCTGAAAGCTATAAGCTCCAATCATACAGAGCAATAAAATCACAAACAAAGTGTTTTTATCCTGAACGTAAACCAGTATTCCCATTCCAATAAATGCGCCCACTACCGTACCGATAATACGCTCGTAATTTCTTTGTTTGGTTAAACTGAACCCTGGTTTAGAAATCACCAGAATCGTGAGCAAAATCCAATAACTATGCGAAAAGCTTAAAGATTTAGCAACGATAAAACCTATGAGCATCACAATAGCTACGCGTAATGAATGTCGGAATGTGGAAGAACTAAAAGTCATATTTTCATACAATAGTTCCCGGTCAATACTTTGCCTGGTCACAAACTTTTCAATCTCTATTTCCCGTGGCTTCAAGTTCTTTTTTTCCTTCTTATTGAAATAGCTATTAATCGTTTTGACACGGGAAAGAATGTTTTCAATATTTACTTCTATATTCTTTAAAGCGATAATCCCTAAGGTATTGTATTTGCCTTCGGTGTTATTTTGTTCTAATTCTGTAATCTCGGTCCTTAATTTCTCCACATCCTCAATTAGCGATGTAGGCAGGCTAGGAGTGCCCCCTGTTTTTAAAGCAAAGGCAATATCGTCCAGCTCATCTGCTATCTTTATGATGACAGATTCGTAGTGTTTCAGGATACCTGAAGAATCGAACTGCTCATGTAACTGTTTGTAATTGTAATAGGTAGACATTACTTGTTCAAAAAGATCTACCATATCCACAAAAACCAGGAGCAAAAACCGACCTTCAGGAGTCGATTCACGCACAATTTCCCTTGTTTTAAATAAAACTTCCCTTACCGCATCCTGTTTCTCATGCACCAACACCTGTAACTGCAGCAGCTCCGCATAATTATCATCATAATCGATATTTTGGTGATAAAATTTAGCTTTTGCCCTCAAAAAAAGGCTTACTTCATGAATAGAATCGCTTAAAGTTTGCTGAACAATGCGAAAGGGGCGGATACGGTAGAAAAAATAACTGAGTAGGGTATACCAGATACTACCTGCAAGGATCAGGGCAGAAGAAAAAAGTACTTCTTTCCAAGGCCTGATGTCATCTATACTTAACACCATGATCAATAGCGCCGCAGTTCCGATCGAAGCTGCCCTGGTACCATACAGAAAGAACATGGAAAAAATAAAACTAAAAAATACAATCAGTGCAGCCGTAAAATAAACATTGCTGTTAGTTAAACCAACCACAATAAAAATCACGGTAATTAATGCTGTTGTAATTAACATTGCGTTTCTGCGGTGCACAATTGGTCCCGGAGTGTCCACAACGCTGACACATAAAGCACCTAATGACAATGTCATGCCATACTGTAACAAACCAAATTGTGCTAAAATTAAAGACGGACAAAGAACGCCTAATGTAATCCGCAGACCGTCAGCAAAATAAGTACTAAGTAAAAAATCATGAATACTTCTGACGGGACGATTAAACATATTGCAAATTTATAATTAATGCATATCAATTATTTGACCATTTTGATTAGTAATATCAACAATTTTTTAGTTTCTTTAATTTAAAAGACAAAATAAAGTTTTAGTGGTATAGACAGTCGAATAGGGTATCTGCAAAATACTACTTAACATAATATTAATTATACAACAATAGTATATAAATATAAAGAGGTATATTTTACCTCTTTCACGTTGTTAAAATTCCTCTAATTTACCTTTAAGCTCCTGTACTTTATCTAGCCTGTGTTTACGGGTGTAAATATCGATCAGCAATTGTACAGTGGATTTATCATTCTGGTTCACTTCATGAGCTTGCAACAATGCAATTTCCGCACGATTAATATATGAAGTAAATTTCGGGGCATTTTCAGCTTTTCCGGATTTAAGCGATTCATTTGCGGAATTTATATAAACGAGTCCCAATTGATATAAAGCGTCAAAATAATTTTCATCTATAGATAAAGCTCTATTGTACGCAAGTTCTGCTGTACTGTTATTTGCTTTATTTTGCTGCAGGTATCCATAAAGAAAATACAACAATTTATTATTAGATTCTACTTTGATGGTAGATTCTATAACATGCATGGCCTCAGTATACTTTTCATTGTCCAGTAACAGGTTGATGTAATCGTTGGTTAAAAAAACATTGTAAGGATTTACTTTAATACCATCCTCAAGTGTTCGTATGGCTAATTCATGTTCAAATTTAGAGGTGTAGATATTTGCCATATTCTGGAATACCACCGGATTTTTAATGCCATTTTCTTTTGCTCTTTTGAAATATACCAAAGCCTTATCATAGGCCTGGATATTTTGAGCGGAAAGTGCAGTGTTAATGGCTAAAGTAGTATCCTTAGGTAAAAAATCGCTTACTTCTTTAAGTGATTCATAAGCAGCAGCATAATCTCCTTTCGCAAATGCAGTACTCCCCTTCTTTTGTTTTCTAATATTTACATTATAATCTGCCGCGGCAATTAAGCGATAATTAGCCTGGAATTTATCCAATCGTTTCGCGGAATCAATAGCCTGTACTGCAAGATTGTAGTATCTGTCTGCATTTCCCTCATCTGTATCTATAATAGAAACGTACGAGCTTAAATAGGCCTTCACAGCCCATGTTTCAGGCCATCTCCTTGTCTTTTTGTCCGCCCCTGCCGCTTCGGCGGCTTTAATCCCCTCTCCTAGTATGCTTAGCTGCTTTTTTTCGTCTTGTTTGGCATTTATAGCAACCTGCAGCTTACCAACACTATTGCGTGCAATCTGAAGCTGACTTGTCTGTGCCAGGGCAACGTTGTAACTTATAGAAACCAGAAATAAACCAGAAACGAAGGATATCTTACTCATACAAATGGGTGTGTTATTACTACAAACTTATAAAAAAAAAAGAGGGATAAAAATTACCCCTCTTTTTCTTTAAGACTTCTTACAAAATTATTGCTTTATAGCCTCTAGTCTTTTCTTCATTTCCTCATAGTTCGGCGTATCGCTCTTAAACATGTAGATAATTTTCAGATTTTCTAAAGCGCTCACGTTCTTAGGGTCTAATTCCAATGCTTTTTTGAAAAAGGGAACCGACTCATCGATGAACTTATTCATTTTTGCAGTCACCTCATCAAATTCTTTCTTTTTCTTCACATCCAAAGCATTTCTTTTGTTTTGAAGGCTTAACGCTTGTTTATAATAAGTTTCACCCATTAAATACTGATAAGTAGCATTTTTTGGATCTTTTTCCATTAGTTTTTTCAGCATTTCCTGAGATTTCTGAATGTCACCACTTTTGATGTAAAGATCTGTTTCAAGGCTAATAAAGTATGAATCATCAGGAAACTTCGCACCAGCTTCTTTGATCAGGGCCAATCCACCAACACTATCTTTTAATTTATCCATGGTGATGTTGATGATTTCAGAATACAATACCTTTGAATCAGCATAATTCAAACCAATTGCTTTTTTGAAATTTCTAACCACCTCAGGGTAATTTTGGATTTCCTTAGCAGTTACACCCGCATTCACATACATCGATGTATCATTAGGGTTTTTGGTAGTGATCTCATTAAAAGCATCTAACGCAGCGGCAAAATCTTTCTTTTTATAAGCATAGATCGCCCTGTTTCTTAAAGCATTTTCTATGTTTATTCTAGCCTGCTCGATATTGTCCTTTTCTGAATTCTTTTTATCCAGCTCTTTTGCTTTCGCAAGTGCTTCCTCAGCGATTTGTTGTTTGGCTTTAGCATTGTTTAAATCAACAGAGTCAACCAATGCAATTCTTGAAGCGAACAACGCTCTGTAAGACCATGCATCAGGCAGATCTTTAGATTTTTCGTTAGCAATAGCCAGGTCGGTATGTGCTAGTCCTCCGTTAAGCGCCTTTAGATGGTCGGCGAGCGTTTTACCTGTCGTGATACCCAAAAGGTTCCATGCTTTTTTGGCCTCACTGATTTCACTTTTTTGAGCGTTTGCAAGTGAGGCAACACCCACAAACATTATACTTAAAAGTACCTTTTTCATCCTTTTACAATTTGTTTTTTAATAATAATGAAGCTATCATGATCCTATAGTATTCTTTTTGTATGATCATGACAGCTTCATTAAATTTATTTAAGTTTAACAGTTAATTTTCTTCTTCTGTTGCATCCTCATCTGCTTCTCCCTCCTCTTCATCATTCTCTTCTTCAGTATCGTCTGCATCATCAATAGGCTCGTCATCAACAATCTCACCTGCCGGCTCACCGTCTAAAACAAGATGGTTTTCTGCTTCTTCCACCTCTTCTTCTTCATGCTCAATTCTAGCTACTGAAGCAATTTCGTCATTACCTTTCAGGTTAATCAAACGTACACCTTGTGTGGCACGTCCCATTACCCTTAGCTGGCTTACCACAATCCTGATTACAATACCAGATTTATTAATGATCATTAAGTCATCTGCATCGGTCACATTTTTAATGGCAACAAGGTTTCCGGTTTTTTCAGTAACGTTAATCGTCTTCACACCTTTACCACCTCTGTTAGTAACGCGGTAATCTTCAATATCAGTACGTTTACCGTAACCTTTTTCTGAAACTACCAATACAGTTGCTCCCGGATCATCAACAGCAATCATGCCAACTACTTCATCTTTCTCATGCGCAAGGGTTACACCACGCACACCAGTTGCAGTCCTACCCATTGGTCTAACTTTAGACTCGTTGAAACGAATAGCCCGTCCAGAACGTAAAGCCATTACAATTTCGCTTGAACCAGTAGTTAAGCTTGCTTCTAATAACTGATCACCTTCATTGATATTAATTGCATTGATACCATTTACCCTTGGTCTCGAATAAGCTTCTAAAGAAGTTTTCTTAATCGTTCCTTTTTTGGTACACATGATGATGTAATTGTTCTCCAGGTATTCCTGATCTTTTAGATTTTTAACCTTAATAAAGGCTTTGATCTTTTCTTCTTTCGGAATATTGATGATATTCTGGATTGCCCTTCCTTTGCTCAATCTCGATCCCTCAGGAATCTCATAAACCCTTAACCAGAAACAACGACCGGTTTCGGTAAAGAACAGCATGTAATTATGGTTAGACGCAATTAATAAATGCTCAATAAAGTCTTCATTTCTTGAATCACTTCCTTTTGAACCTTTTCCGCCTCTACCTTGAGTGCGATATTCTGTAGCTGGGGTACGTTTAATGTAACCTTCATGAGAAATGGTAATTACTACCTCTTCATCCTCAATAAAGTCTTCCATGCTCATATCTTCTGCCGAGTGAACAATAGATGTTCTACGTTCATCGCCATATTTCTCTTTCATTTCAACCAACTCGTCCTTGATGATCTGCATACGTTTACCTTCATCATCTAAGATAGATTGTAAGTATTCGATAGTTTTCATCAATTCGTTGTATTCATCTTTGATCTTATCACGCTCCAGACCTGTTAATCTACGCAGGGTCATATCAAGGATGGCTCTTGCCTGGATATCAGACAAGCCAAACTGTTCCATCAATCCTGTTCTCGCATCCTCAGGTGTATCAGAGCTACGGATCAATTTGATTACCTCGTCCAGGTGATCCAATGCGATCAGCAATCCTTCTAAAATGTGCGCGCGTTTTTTTGCTTCAGCAAGTTCAAATTTAGTTCTGCGGACAACTACCTCGTGTCTGTGTTCCACAAAATAATGGATCAGATCTTTAAGGTTTAACAATTGTGGTCTGCCTTTAACCAGCGCAATGTTGTTTACACTGAAGGAAGTTTGTAAAGCCGTTTGTTTAAACAGGTTGTTTAATACAATAGAAGCATTTGCATCACGTTTGATTTCATAAACGATACGGATACCATCTTTATTAGACTCATCCTTGATGTTTGAAATGCCTTCAATCTTTTTCTCACCAACAAGCTCCGCAGTACGTTCAATCATCATCGCTTTGTTCACCTGATAAGGTATTTCAGTAACGATAATGGTTTCACGGTCTTTATGCGATTCAATTTCAGCTTTAGCACGCATCATGATACGGCCCCTTCCTGTTTCAAACGCTTCCTGAACACCAGTGTAACCATAGATGATAGCTCCTGTAGGAAAATCAGGTGCCTTAATGTGCTTCATCAGCTCGGCGATGGTGATTTCGTTGTTATCTATATAAGCTATAGTAGCATTAATAGTTTCAGTAATGTTGTGAGGGGGCATATTTGTTGCCATACCTACCGCAATACCTGATGAACCGTTGATCAGTAAGTTCGGGACTTTTGAAGGAAGTACGGTAGGCTCCTGTAAGGAATCATCAAAGTTTAGTTGAAAGTCAACAGTATCTTTATTGATATCCGCAAGCATATCTTCGGCTATCTTCTGGAAGCGTGCTTCCGTATAACGCATCGCTGCCGGAGAGTCACCATCGATTGAACCGTAGTTTCCTTGTCCTTCAACCATTAAATAACGTAAGCTCCAATCCTGGGCCATCCTTACCATGGTATTGTATACCGATGAATCACCATGTGGGTGGTACTTACCCAGTACTTCACCAACGATACGCGCAGATTTTTTATATGGTTTATTGTTCGCTAATCCCAGATCAAGCATCCCGTATAACACGCGACGGTGTACGGGTTTTAATCCATCACGTACATCAGGTAAAGCCCTGGATACGATAACCGACATCGAATAATCGATGTAAGCGGATCTCATTTGCTCATCAATATCGATTCTAATTATTTTGTCGTTTTCTTGATTTTCTAAATCTTCTGCCATAAATATTAATGTTCCTTAAGAACGATTTAAATGTGGTATTGTTATAACCTTGCGAATCTAATAAAAAATGCGCCATAAAGGCGCATTGTGGAAAAATTTTAACCTATAAATCGGGGCTTTATCTGGTCGCTAGGCCCATGTTATTCCCTTTTTAAGTTTGCTCAGTGTGTAAGCCTCCTGACTACCAGAAGCTGGCTGGTGGTTATATGTCCATTTTGCCATTGGGGGCAAACTCATCAAAATGGATTCTATCCTGCCATTGGTTTCCAGTCCGAATTTTGTTCCCGCATCGTACACCAGGTTAAACTCCGCATACCTGCTTCTACGCAGGTATTGCCATTCTTGTTCCTGAACAGTAAACTCCTTATCGCGGTTCCGGTCTATCAACTCTGTATAGGCAGGAATAAACGTATTTCCTACAGCCTTTGAAAATTCAAGCAATTGCTCAAATGACATACCTGTATTTTCTGGCTTTAGCCTATCGTAAAAAATCCCGCCAACGCCCCTGGTTTCCTCACGGTGTTTAATGAAGAAATAATCATCCGCATGCGTCTTAAATTTCGGGTAAAAGGACGCATCAAATTCATCACAGGTTTGTTTCAGCAGGTGATGAAAGAACCTGGCATCCGTATCAATAATATAATGCGGTGTAAGATCTATACCTCCGCCAAACCACCTGGTCTGTTCGTCCATTTCAAAATACCTGATATTCATGTGAATAATAGGTACAAACGGGTTAGAGGGATGCATTACGATGGAAACCCCGGTCGCAAAAAAATCATCGTTCTCTACTTTGAACGCCTTTTTTACCGCATCTGGTAATTTTCCATGCACAGCAGAAAAGTTCACACCACCCTTTTCAATCACATTTCCATGTTGCATGATCCTGGTCCTGCCGCCGCCGCCACCTTCCCGGCTCCATATCTCTTCTTCAAATTTTGCCTTTCCATCAGCAAGTTCTAAACTGCTGCAAATCTCATCCTGAATTTTCTGATAGGCCGCTACTACTTGATCTTTAAAAACCATTTCGATAAAACTAAGCTCAAAGTTAACCTTAATAAAAAATCATATCCCCTAAAATTGCAGATAGTACATTGTTTTGACACTATTGTTCCTTAATTCTGACACTATTCTTCCACAAAATTAAGGTCACGCCCATAGGTTTCATCCAGGTTGTAAAGGGCGATGTAGGCTAGCCCTACTGTGATCACTGCAACACATAATGCGGCATTGATGATACCCATGTTTCCGCGTAACCATTGGAATAAAATGGTTACCAAAATCAGTGACCCACGAACCATGTTTGGTACACTAGTGGTTACTGTAGCCCTTAAATTAGTACCAAACTGCTCAGCAGCGATGGTTACAAACACTACCCAGTAACCGGTAAATATGCCGAAGCAAACGCATAAGGTATAAAAGCCTGTAGCCGTCCAGCCCGTATTTAATAAATAGAACAACATGGCCAGAAAAGTAAGCGTTAAGAATACTGCCACAATCTTTTTTCTGGTTTTAAAAAGCTGACTTAAGGCTCCGGTGAGAAAATCGCCCAGGGATATCCCGATATAGGCGAACATAACCCCTTTTCCATTATCCAAAACCTCTTTTGCATGGAGCGCTTTACCGAAATCTGGTGCAATCCCTATAAGAATACCTACTACAAACCAAAGCGGAACGGCAATAAGTATGCAGTTAAGGTATTTAAAAAACCGCTTCCTATTTGAGAAGAGCATCAGGAAATTACCTTTAGAAACCTCTTTCTTTGCCATCGTCTGGAACATACCTGATTCGAAAACACCAATGCGTAATAACAAAAGGATCACGCCCAGTCCACCACCGACAAAAAAAGCCGTACGCCATTCAAAATGATCACCGACAAGATAGGCCGCAACCGCTCCACTCAACCCGATGCCAGCAACAAGCATGGTTCCATAACCTCTTTTTTCTTTGCTCATACTTTCACTTACCAGGGTAATCCCGGCACCAAGCTCGCCCGCTAAACCCACCCCTGCTATAAAACGCAATGCCGCATACATAGGAATACTGGTCACAAAACCATTCGCTATATTGGCAGCAGAATACATGAGTATTGATCCAAATAGTACAGATAGCCTTCCTTTTTTATCACCCAAAATTCCCCAGCAAATTCCTCCAATTAGTAAGCCGGCCATCTGCCAGTTCATAAGGCTTAGCCCTGTTTCTGTAATTTTATCAGCGGGAACGCCTAAAGCAGTTAAGCTTTTATTTTTAATGATCAGAAATAAAAGTAGGTCGTAAATATCAACGAAATAACCTAAGGAGGCTACAAGGATCAGAAAAAACAGATTTCTGTTTTTCTTATTATCAATCATATCAAGTTTGTTTGGTGATTGAAAGTACAAACAAATTTAAGGATTGGAAAAATTAAATAAAAAAAGAGGTAAACCTAAGTTCACCTCTTTCGTATTTCCGTCAGTCATGACCGGCTGTTAATGCGCAGGCGGCATCTTTGTGGTATCCACCGGCATTGTTTTCATAGTGTCTGTTACTTTCGAAGTATCGATTGGAGCAGACATTGTCGTGTCAACTTTCGTACTGTCCGATGAACCGGACATATTCTTCGTTGAATTACATGCTGAAATCGCAAGGGTTAACGTACCGGCGATAGCAATGTTTAAAATTAACTTTTTCATGTGGTCCTGTTTTAAATTCTATGATCTAACAACGCAAACACTTTAAAAGTTTTGATTTTTATCATTGATGGATCTTCAATTTATCCAGTAGCTCAGGCGATACATTCTCTGCATACGCTCCATAAGCATCAATGATCACCCCTTTTAAGTTTCCTACCTGAGATGAAATGGCATAGATTACTGAACTGTCATCAGGGTCTGTCATGCCTTCAAAACGATAAAACTCATCGATCTCAAACTCCTCCGGCATCAACTGCATATCGATTGCTTTACATTCGATATACTCAGCTGAAAGGTTAAAATCATGTTCATAACCACGTTTTTCGAGGTCTGCTACGGCGGCGGTAAGGGTGTCATATATGTACATATCCCTAATTTACTAAAAAATTACTTTATGATCATATATAAAATTTTTAAGTTCAATAAACTTTCTGATATTTAAGCATCATGGTTGTATCAGAAAAAACCCTTAAGTGGGCCTTATGCTTGTATCCTCCCTTATTATTTCAGCGCATTTGGGTTCGCAAATTCCATAAAGGCTTTCGTGGTGTTGATGTTAAAATCGCTAAAAGTGTCTTAAATAAGAACTATAACGGTTCTATTTTCGGGGGCACTATTTATGCGGCGACAGATCCTTTTTATGCTTTGCTATTCGATCAACTACTACAAAGGGAAGGTTTTAAGGTGAGGGTATGGCTAAAAAGTGCTTCCATTCAATACCTGAAACCTGGCAGAGGCCATTTATTTTTTACGATTATCATAACTGATGATATGCTGAATGAAGCTATAGAAGCGTTAAACACAAGCGGTAAATTTGTAAAGGCCTATCCAATGGAAATTACAAATGCCGCAGGTGAACTTTGTGCGACCGTAATGAACGAAGTATATGTCAGAAACCTGCACCTGGGAGAAGAATCACGGATTGCTTATTAACTGTTTTAGAAGCTTACGAACATGAATATCAGGAAACTAATTTTGCAAGGAGAAGGTACTACCCTGGATTTTAAGAAAACAATTACAAGCAATGAGAAAATTGCTAAAAGCCTGGTTGCTTTTGCGAATAACAAAGGCGGACAATTATTAATTGGTGTAGCTGATGACGGGAGTATTAAAGGCGTAAAGTCGGAAGATGAAGAACGCTATATGATCAACAAATCTGCGCATCAGTTTTGTAAGCCCGCTATTGAGCCTGAATTTGAAGAAATATATGTGGATGACAAGCTGGTGCTGGTTGTAAGTATTGCACCCAGTGAAACAAAACCCCATTATGCGCTTGATGAAAACAAAAAATGGTGGGTATATTACCGTGTTAAGGATAAAAGCCTGTTGGCCAGTAAGATTATCGTAGATGTGATCAAGAAAAGCAGCAGCAGTAACGGGACTTTGATTTCTTATACAGAACAGGAAAAAAAGCTATTTGAGTATCTGGCCGAAAAAGGAAGGATAACACTTAAGGAATTTAGTAAAATCACCCGCAGTTCGTACAGACAGGCACAAAAGATCCTCGTGAGTTTAATTATAAGTGGTGTGATCAGACCACATTCTTCCGAAAAAGAGGAGTATTTCACTTCGATGTAGCATTGTCCTCTGTCATGCGAAATTCATTTCACAATAAGCAATAACAATTTAAACGGTTTAAACCCTGATTCCAAAATTAGTTGGATTCCCGAAAGCTTAAATCAGGCGAAAAAAGCCGACTTTTGCCAAAATGTTGACTAATCTGTATACAAAATATAAGCCCTATTATTCGGATAATTTACGACTGGCTATGCCTATTGTAGTATCTCAGCTGGGTCATACCCTGGTACATCTTGCTGACAGTGTAATCGTTGGTCACTTTGCCGGGACGATACAGCTGGCAGCCGTATCGCTTGTAAACAGTTTGTTTATGCTGATACTGGTTTTAGGTATGGGTATTTCTTATGGGCTAACCCCTTTAATTGCCCAGGAAAACGGTCGTAAAAATTACGATGAGTGTGGCAAACTGTTATCGAACAGCTTGATTATAAACTTCTTCACTTCCATCCTCCTTTACGCCTTCGTACATTTGGGCACACTATTGGTTATTGATCATATTGGCCAGTCGCCGGAAGTGGTTGCTTATGCGAAGCCATATCTGGGCTATCTTGGTATATCTATTATCCCGCTCATGATCTTCCAGACGTTTAAGCAATTTGCCGAAGGACTTGGTTTTACGAAACAGGCGATGTTTGTTTCCATCTGGGGAAACCTGCTTAATATTATTCTTGGTATCATATTCGTAAAAGGTATGTTTGGTATAGCACCAATGGGTGTTAAAGGTGTTGGATTGAGTACCTTGATAGATCGTACGCTTATGGCAATCGTAATGTCGGCTTACGTACTTAGGTCTAAGCACTTTAAGGAATACACCAGAAGCTTCCGTATAGGTCTTATTGATAAAGTCAGAAGTATTAAAATTGCCAAAATTGGTGCCCCTGTAGCCCTGCAGTATTCATTTGAAATCAGTGCTTTTAGTGGCGCGGCCATTTTGATCGGAACAATCGGCGCGGTTGAACAGGCCGCTCATCAGGTAGCCATAAACCTGGCTTCAGTTACTTATATGATGGCTAGTGGTATTGCTTCTGCAGCTACCATTAAAACCGGTAATAATTTTGGTAAGAAAAACTTCTCTGATCTTCGAATGTCGGCCATAGCCAGTTATCATGTTATCCTTATGTTTATGACTGTTACAGCCTTGCTGTTTATTCTGGCCAATAACTTTTTGCCTTATATTTATACAGAAGATATCGCAGTTATAAACATTGCAGCTCAGCTACTTATCATTGCCGGTTTCTTCCAACTGTTTGATGGTACCCAGGTTGTTGGACTTGGTGTTTTAAGGGGCATTGGCGATGTTAATATTCCTACCCTGATTACTTTTATCGCTTATTGGGTGATTGGTATTCCGCTTGGATACGTACTTGGCATTGTGCTCGGACTTGGCGTTAACGGTATCTGGTATGGTTTAACCTTTGGGCTCCTTACTGCCTCTACCCTGCTGTTTTTCAGATTTCAAAACAAAACAAGGTTACTCATCGGCGCTTAAAGGCTGTCTTTATCTGCTAAATCACAATTTTTTAAATTAATTCTATAAAATTAGTAGAATAATTTTGATTAATGAAAAAGTTGCGCTAACATTGTCTACTAATTCAATAGATATTATAAGGATAATTGTTTAATTCCAGTACAGGTATTGGAGTTAAAGATTTAGAGACACACAATGAGCATACAGGAAAACGAAATTAAGGTAACCATTCAACGTAAATCTCAGGAGTATAAATGGCGACAAATCGCTTATTTATGTCTGCTGATCATCGCAGCCCTATTTGGCGGATATGCCCTCTACAATTACTTAACCTACGATTCTTTGGTTTCTTTTGGTCAGCAGGTATATGCGCAAATGGATGATAAGTTCTATTGGATGCTGGCGGTTGGTTTTTTTGCCCAACTGGTGGATGGTGCTTTGGGGATGGGATATGGTGTTGTATCTACTACCCTATTGTTATCCGGAGGTTTAAATCCTGCTGTGATTTCGGGTAGTATCCATACTGCTGAAATGTTTTCAAGTGGCGCTTCGGGATTTAGTCATTACCGGTTTGGAAATGTAAATAAGAAATTATTTAAAACCCTGTTAATTCCAGGAGTACTGGGTGCAATCGCGGGCGCATTACTATTGTTCTATGCGGGTGATGCATTTTCACAATGGATCAGGCCTGTAATATCGGTATACACCCTTCTATTGGGTATTAAAATCCTAAGCAATGCTTTTAAGGGAAAGCCAAAACTTCAAAAGGTGAAGCGTGCAGGTTGGTTAGCTGGCGCTGGTGGCTTCTTAGATTCATTTGGCGGCGGTGGATGGGGACCTTTAGTAACTTCTACGTTGATAGCGAAAGGCCGCACACCTAAATACGTTATCGGATCTGTTAGTTTAACAGAATTTTTTGTTACTATGGCAAGTGCTATTACCTTCTTTTTCCTTTTAGGTGTTAGCCATTGGCAATCCATTGTAGGCTTAATTATCGGGGGCGTGGTAGCAGCTCCAATAGCAGCCCGGCTGGTAGGTAAGCTACCAATTAAGAAGATGTTTATTGGCGTAGCGGTGATTGTTATTCTATCCAGCCTACGCATCATCTGGATGTCGGTTGATAAACTAATTTAGTTGCGGCTAACCGCCATTTAGCATATCCAGATAGTGCATGCCTTCAGGTGTAATAGAAGCTGAATGCTGAACGCTATGCCGGTTTATGGTGATATACCCTAAGGCTTCGAGTTCTTCATAATCTTCTTCCATTCCCCCCAGTATAGAAGAACTAACCTGTTGATCGATGATTTCCAATAGTGATTTGATTGCTTCTTTTTCCATGACTTTAAATATTAGTTATTTAAAGATAGTGAAAACTAAACTTTTATTCTTTCTATTGTTTGGGTTTTATTAGCGGTATTGATTCCTTTTAATTCTACATATTTCACGTTTGGCAACCAGAAAGATCCCCCCTCTATTCTCACAAATATGCGCTCAAGCTGAATTTTCTTTTTATTAACAGTAACATAAACATGATATTTCTTATCATCTTCAGACTTCATCAGGTACATCGGTAACTTTTTATGTGACACGAACCTTAATTCATATTGATCATCACCGATGGCTTTAGATTGAATTCCATATGCAAATTTACGCTGGATATAACTCAGGTCTTCTTTTGCCCCTTTGTCTCCATATCTGATCCAATATACTTTTATCGGATCTTTTTTATCGATATCGCCATCGCTGTCAACATTAAGTTCACAAATAATAGTATTGGTGTTGGGATCTCTCTGCAAGTAAAAAAGCTGATTACTAATACCTTGTGGTGTTGGAAACTTTATCGGAGAAGGATTGCCGGTTTCAACATTTTGTGCGTTTGCAGATATACTAAAAAATAAAGCAATAAAAACCCAGGTAAATAGATGGAGGCGAGCACTAGGTTTTGTTGATTTCATGTTTACTTTTATTAAAATCCAAATTTAAATCAAAACCGTCAGATCCTTATGGTTTAGCCGTTATTTGACATTCAAGCGATACTTTCGTAGTCATGTAGGATATGGATGAAATTAATTCTTGCTATAATGGTTCCTTATATTTTTTAACTGATGCGCATGGCGTTGGGTATGATAATTCGCAAAATAGACTGCTTCAAATCGTGTCAAACGACCATACACTGGTAACTCGAATGCCAGACAAGTTTGAGTCAAATCCAGATCCATAATTGCTTTACTGATATCTTCTTTTATGCCGTCCAAAGCTTTCAACAGTCTTTCTTTATCGTACTCCTTCATTTTTGGAAGGATGAAGTCTGGTGATTTCATCTTTATATCGAAGTTAAGAAAATCCCGCTTGATCTTTTCCTGCAATTCATCTGGCGCCCGTTCTGTGTCAATCACCGGCCCGTTTAATACTTCGCCAAACCCCGAATTGGCCATAATGATATGCTGTGCTACCTGACCTGGTGTCCAGCTACCTTCAAATGGGACAGCATTTAATTGCGCTTTATCAAATGAAGAAATCAACTCTTGAAACTCTGTGATTGTACTTTGTAGCGTGGCTATAATTTCAGTTTTATTCATGATTTTTTAGGTTAAAGTGTTAGGGTTAATATGCTTTTACTATTATTTAATAATAAATTTACAGTAATTTAATCTATTAAAAAAGGCTTTTTTGCGACAAAAAACGGGGTTATTTACGACAATTATTGATTGAATGTCATAAAAATGAAAATTCAATAGTGTACGATATACACTATATGAAAATAACTATGTATATTTGTCTTATTAAAAATTAACAAAAACTTCTATCCCGGGCAGTAATTCTATCCGGATAGAATTAAAGAGAAAACCCGTTCATACAGGTTTATATTTGGTTAGAGTAGAGGAGTGCTTGGATGAGACGCCTCTTTCTTTTTTTATAGGGTTTTGTAAACTTTACTCCCAGTAAGCCTTCTAATAGAACTTACCAGCACCTAAAAAAGAATACTGCTAACTTTGTAATTAACTATATATAGTTAACTTGCATTAAATAAAGTATGGTTTTGTTGTTAGCATCATACTCTATACTATATCAACTTATATGAAGAATAAGAAAAGCATACTAATTTCCACAAGTCTTATTATGTTGCCACTGGTGATCTTTAGCTTTATACAGTTTATAAAATCTATCCAAACCGGCCAGGCTATATATGGTGCTCTTGCACTTGTTTGTTCAATTGGATCATGGTTTCTTGTCATAATGACATTTCGTCAAAAGAAGGGAAAAGACTTTTCTAATTAAAGCTGCTAGTCGTTTTATCAAAATATACAATCATGTCAAAATTCTCTGCAATTGATAGCTTTGTGTTTGCGGGAATACTAAATGCCCCAATCATTCTCATATAACGCGGTTTCGTTAAAAACCGAGATAAGTCGGGGTCATTCAAAGCGGTACCTATGTCAATTATAAAATTTTTGAACCTACACTGCTTAAAATAATACTCGTACACCTTATCAGAATCAACTTCAGGGTAATCGTATGACTGGAACCCCAATAACGGTTTGTTTTTAGCCACATAAACGTTTACATAAGCTTTACCCTTATTGAAATCCGTAGCGATTACAAAATATTTTGAACCATACTTTTTGTAAAGATGATTTCCTGTTGCAGGAACATTAAAGGGCTCCCCTTTTGCAACATGGCCATTATGTGCCAATAGTATTAGCTTATTGTCCCTCGCCCTTTCTTTTAGCCAGATTGCATTGCTAGCCATCGAATTGTCCCTAAAACGTTTTGTAGTTTCATAATAGCCATAAACAATCTGGTTCAATAGTTCCGTATAATATTTATTTATTTCCGGTCCATCCATCTTCCGGAGTTTAACTAAAATTGCTTTCAGCTTATTGATTTCCTCCTTTTGTATTTTACCATATTCTTTGTCCCTAACTTTCTCCAGTACCACTTTATCAGCTGGTTCGATTGATGGATTTACCTCAATTATTTTATTGATAATGTTTGAAAATCCCCTGGCTTCTATCCCGTGCACATGAACTTTATCCGGATCAGCTTTATCCTGATTGTACTTCCTCAGCCACTCAATCATCAGTCGGTTGGTTGAAATTAAAGGTGTACCAAATTTAAACTTCAAACTGTCAGTCTTACCATTAATATAGCTATCTATGTATTCCAACGCAATAAAATCACTTTCAAAAGCAATGGCTTTATAACCTAGTTTCGTAACTAAAAATCTAACTAAACGATCTTTATACTTAAAAACTTCAGCAGTTCCGTGTGTAACTTCCCCCAGGGCAATTAGCTCTTTGTCCTTTAGCGTTTCTTTCAAAAAAGATATATCTTCGAAATCAGCATTGGGCTCAAGTGTCTCAATTGGTTGAATCAGCTTGTTTAGCCCGTTCACTATCGCTGATCCGTTTTCTTGGGCAAGGATTTGGATAGGAACGAACAAGACGAAAATAAGGATTGTGCAGACGTTAATTTTAAAGAAGTTCATGAAGCAAAAGTTAGTTTAGTTAAAGTTATCATTCGTTTTCCAGAAACGATTTTCTTTAACTTACTTTAACAACTCCTCACCTCTTCAACCTCTTCCACAGAAATTGCCAGTTGCTTACCCAGCTTACGGGAACCATCTGTAGTTATTACAAAATTATCCTCTACTCTTATTCCACCAAATGATCGAAAATCCTGTACCTTTTCATAGTTTATATATTCGGGGAAAGATTTTTTTGCAGTCCAGATATCTATAAGTTCTGGGATAAAGTACATGCCAGGTTCAACAGTCAATACGTTCCCGGCTACCAATTCTTTTCCCAGTCGAAGTGATTTAAGGCCAAACTGGCTGGTATTTTTTATAAGGGTATCGCTGTACCCTACATATTGCTCCCCAAGATCTTCCATGTCGTGAACATCCAGTCCCATCATGTGCCCGGTTCCGCATTGAAAAAATAGTGCGTGTGCACCCCTAGCCACCGCATCTTCCAGGTTACCTTTCATCAATCCCATTCCTTTTAGCCCCTCCGCCAGTGTCAGACATGCCCGATGGTGTACGTCCAAATACTGTGTACCGGCTTGCAATAATTCTACCGCACTGGTATAAGCATCAAGTACGATATTGTAAACTTCCTTTTGCAAAGGATTAAAAGTCTTTCCTACCGGGAATGTACGGGTAAGATCTCCCGCATAGCCCATTCCAGTTTCTGCTCCCGAATCATTTAAAACAAGATCACCTTCTTTTAAAGTATTCCCATAAAAATGATTATGAAGAATATGCCCGTTAACAGTTAGTATTATAGGATATGCCAGATCTCCACCCTGACTTAACGCCACCTGATGAATAGCTGCCGCAATTTCACTTTCCTTCATTCCGGGCATGGCCATTTTCATGGCGAGCAATTGCATGTCTACGGACGTAGAAACCGCCTTATCAATTTCCTCTAGCTCTATTTCCGACTTTATTGAACGTTGTGCCACAATGGCCTTGATAAACGAAACGGAAGCCAAACCCGAAACCTGATCTGGTTTAACACTAAAAAAATCAGACAACAGCAGCTTATTCTCCGCCCTATATGGAGGAAGGAAATTAACGTCCCGTTTTAACATTAGTGCATTCGAGATGTAACTGGCCAGTTCGGATTTGGCACGAACTTCCATTACTCCCGAATCAAAAGCTGTCTCTTTGAGCGTTTTTTGCCTACCCATCCATACAATATCATCGATACTCATCTCGTCACCAAAAAGTACGACCTGTTGTTGGTCAATATCAATGACGGCAGCCAAGCCAGGTTTCTGAATGCCAAAATAGTAAAGGAATGAACTATCCTGCCTGAAATGGTAAGTATTGTCCAGAAAATTCATCGGACTTTCTTCATTTCCCAGGAAAAGCAAAATTCCTGAATTAAACTTATGGGAAAGTATTTCCCGTCTGCGAATGTATTCGTTCTTATCAAACATAACTTAAGTTAACTATTACCAGCTCGGCGGCTCTACTCCTAACAGATATTTTACAAAATAGTCCCGGCGCTTATGCTCCCCAAAATCACCTCCTGAAGTATGTTTAAGCCCCGGCAACATTAGAAAATCAAAATTCTTATTTGCTTTTATTAAAGCATCCACTACCTGAAGCGTTGATGACGGATCTACATTGTCATCCAATTCACCTACCATTAACATTAACTTCCCTTTCAACCTGTAGGCATTATCTACATTTGAAGATTCAGCATACTGTGGTCCGATCGGATAGCCCATCCATTGTTCGTTCCACCATATTTTATCCATCCTGTTGTCATGGCAACCGCACGAAGATACCGCGACTTTGTAAAATTCAGGATGAAAAAGTAATGCACCAGTAGAACTTTGTCCTCCTGCCGAAGTACCATAAATACCCATTTTACTGATATCCATATACGGATATTTCTTAGCAACAGCTTTTATCCATTCAATACGATCTGGAAAACCAGCATCTTTAAGGTTCTTCCAGCAAACATCATGAAAGGCCTTTGAGCGGTTGGATGTACCCATTCCGTCCATCTGTACCACGATAAATCCTAACTCCGCTAGTTCTCTCGATCCATTGGTTGGCAGAACTTCAAAACTTTTAGGTACAAATGAGTTATGAGGTCCGGCATATATATATTCAATTACAGGATAAGTTTTTTTAGGGTCAAAATTGGTTGGGCGCGTAATGATACCCCAAATATCAGTTACACCATCTCTGCCTTTAGCTGTAAATACTTCAGGGAACCTCCATCCTGTATTCTTTAGGCTTGTGATATCAGCAGTCTCCAATGCCATAATTACTTTACCATCTGCTGTACTGCGAACAACAGTAACGGGTGGCGAATCTATCCTGGAATATTGATCTACAAACATATCGTATCCAGGTGAGAAGGTGGCAATATGGTTAGCGCTTTCTTTTGTTAAAATTTGTAGTCCAGTACCATCAAAATTAATCTTATAGTATTGTATCAGGTATGGGTCCTGATCTTTCTCTTTCCCACTTGCCGCAAAAATTATTTCACGGTTTACATTGTCCACATATTTCACTTCTCTTACAACCCAGTCTCCTTTAGTGATCTGGTTTTTCACTTTTTTGGTAACTCCGTCGTATAAATAAAGATGGTTCCAGCCATCCCGCTCCGACGCCCATATGATTTCTTTTCCATCAGACACGTCATACCGGAATTTCTTACCACTATAATGAATAAAGGTTTTACTTCTTTCATCAATTAAAACCGAAGACTGACCTGATTTTGCATCCATTTCAATAACAGAATATTGCTGGTGCCCTCTCTGATTATATTCAACTGTAAAAGCGCGACTATCCTTACGCCATACCGGAGTGGATAAACTGTACTGATCCGAAATGAGATCAGATTGCATAGCCATCATCTTTTGATTATCAACCCAAAATAATGTAGGTGTAGATTGCTTTAACGCATCGCCTGGCTTCAAATAGTCATTTGAATGGAGTTTAGGCTGCAACTGATCTTTAGGGGAAGATTCAATCAGATATAGTTTATGCTCCTGATATCCTCGTACCTTGGTCGCAACTATTTTTTTACTGTCTGGCGCCCATATGATTGAACTATCATAGTAGTCACCAGCAGATCCGTCAAAGCTGAGCTGGACCTCTCCATCTTTTTTTGCCGCTTTCCGTAGGTAGACATTATAATTTTTAATGTAAGCTATAAGCTGACGATCAGGAGATAAAACGATGCTATTACTATCTGTTCTGGTTTTTCCCCGTATTATTTTGACTTCCTCCACACTGCCAGATCGAAGGTCCAATAACCATTCGGTGTCAAAAGCCCTGAACTTTATCTCTTGATAATTATCAGAAAACCGAAGTTGGGTTAATGGCAAATGGGCAGGGTCAACATCTTTACCCGTAACTTCAATTAGCTTTTTAGAGATAACATCGCGGTCAAAGGCCAGCTTCTTTTCATGCTTATTAACGTCGGCCATTATGAACTGCTTGCCATTGGCCGTAGTTACACTGTATAAAATTTGATTTGTACCCTTCCGCCAAACTACGTCGGCAATTAAACCTAAAGATTTATCTTTAAATAAATTCCGCAAATTATTAGCCCTATCGTAATCTGACTGCCTACCCTGGGCAATTACATTAGAAAAACAGGCTATGGTTATTGAAATGAATATAGCTGCAACAAAAAATGATCTCATGTGTGTGTGGTTTAAATCAAAAATAAGCTAACGGCTACAAACCAAAACGCTATATATTAACCAATACTTGCACTTTTTAATCAAAAAAAAACATAAAATGCTGCAGCTATAGCGAATTTGAAACAAGTAAAAATAGGGTCTTGTCTGTTCTGCTATCTGTTTAAGTATTAACTACTGGTTAACTAAGTATTACTAGGGCCTTGCTAGGGCTGGTGGCCCTAGCAAGGCCCTAGTAACACCCTAGTAATGCCCTACTAACGCCCTGGTAATTATTAAGGCTAACAGGCCGAAAGATTAACTTATAAGAAAAATTATATTGCTAAAAATCTAAACCATAGTTGTCCTACAACCCGAGGAAGTAAATAATATCTATTTGGATTTTTAAACTAACTTCTACCTTCTTCTTCGGCTTTGATTAAAGCGCCTAAAAAAGTATCCGGAGACTGGGCCCCTGAAATGCCCAGTTTATGATTGATCACAAAGAATGGAACACCAGATATGCCAATATTCTGTGCGGTCTTCTCGTCATACCTCACTTCATCTGTAAAATCATTACTTTTCAACATCACCTCTGTTTCAAGTGCATTCAAACCACTGTCTTTAGCGATATCAATGAGTACCTGGTGATCAGCAATGTTTTTACCATCGGTAAAGTGCGCCTTAAACAGGTTCTCCTCCACCTTGTCAGATAATCCATTAACCTTAGCCATCTGGATCAAACGGTGTGCATCAAAAGAATTGGCCATAACTGCATTATCGAAATTAAAAGTTAATCCAACTTCGGATGCTGTTTGGGCCACTTGCTGATGTGTACCGATTGCCCACTCCCTGCTTTTGCCATAACGCTCTGCCAGATAATCATAAGGACTCTTATCCAACAACGTTTCCGCATTGGGGTCAAGCTCAAAACTGTGCCATTCTATCTCTACCTTGTCCTTGTGTTCGAACTGGTCTAATGCCATTTCAAACTTTCTTTTGCCTATATAACAAAACGGACACCTTACATCCGACCAGATATCTACCTTCATTAACTATGTTCTATTTTGTAAATTGTAGTTTGTTTATAACCCTCGCCCGGCCTTAACTCTGTGCTTGGAAATTCAGGAATATTAATCGCATTGGGATGATGCTGGGTTTCTACGCAAAACGCACCATAGGGCAGATAATGCTGTCCACCTTTTCCATCCTTAACATCCAGGTACTTGGCTGTGTAAAGATGCGCAACAGGCTCAGTAGTATAAACAGAAAGTTTTAATCCACTTTCGGTCTCAGACGTTTCAGATGCCAGCGTAAACTCACCATATGGCTTATCCAGTACATAAGTCTGATCATAACCTTCTTCAGGATCCCAGTCCTGTCCTATCGCCTTATCACCTAAAAAGTCATGCATAGTACCCTCAACCGGAATCAGCTTGCCCGTAACCACATAGTTATCATCCTGCTCGAGATAATTGCTTGCAGGCATTCTATGAATATGGTTAGCCACTGATCCTCCGTTTGGCGCAAGGTTAAAATAACTATGGTGTGTTAGGTTTATCGCCGTAGGCGCGTCGGTTGTTGCTTTAAAATCTAAAATCAACTCATTTTCTTCCGTTAGTTTAAAGGTAAGCTGAACCGTTAATGTACCTGGAAAATTCTCTTCTCCGGCAGGACTTACATACTGCAAAGTAACACTGGGATCAATCGTCGATAATACTTCCCACATCCTTTTATCATAACCAACATCACCACCGTGCAGACAATCGCCGCCCTGCGCCTGTGAAAGCTGGTAAGTGACACCATCGATTGTAAACCGCCCATTTTTTATGCGGTTCGCATAACGGCCTATCACAGCGCCGAAGTATGGGTAATTACTTAAATATGCCTCACTGGTATACTGGTCAATATCATCAAAGCCTAAAACAATGTCCTGCTTAACGCCATGCTTATTGGTCACAATAAACTTGTTCAAAATCGCGCCGTAATTGTATATTTTAACATAAGTACCGTGACTGTTTGTAAGTTCAATTGCCAGAACTTCTTTTCCGTCAATGATTTTCCCAGTCTTAATCAGCTTTGTTTCCATTCGTATATTTTATCTTTTTAGAAGTTGATAAATAATCATGATTTTTCTTTCAACTCATAAACTCATGATGGTTCATAAATTGTATATTAGAAGCGTTGCTTTAATCGCTAACAATACTATCAATACTTTAACTTAAAACAAAACCAAACTTAAAATATTACAATGAAAGCGGAATTAATTAATAAATTCTTAGAAAAATTCGGGCATGAGCCAACAGCAAATTATTTTACCCCTGGTCGTGTAAACCTTATCGGAGAACATATTGATTATAATGGCGGATTGGTTATGCCATGTGCCGTTACCCTTGGAACCTGGCTAAGTATAGCACCCAATAATGATAATGTGATCAGGTTTAAAAGTTTAAACTTTCCTGAAGAACGTGAATTTCCGCTACAATCAAGTTATACCAAAACCGGACCGGAATGGTATAATTATCCGTTGGGGGTTTTTAATGAAATTCTAAAAAAGCATCAGCTGGGCAGTGGTTTAGACTTACTGTTCTTCGGTAATATTCCAATTGGCTCAGGTTTATCATCCTCTGCATCTATTGAAGTGGCTATGGCTTTTGCCTTAAACAACTACTTCAAACTGGGTTATGAAAAAATAGAAATCCCTTTACTGGCGCAAAAAGTTGAAAATGAGTTTATCGGTGTAAACTGTGGTATCATGGACCAGTTTGCTGTTGCATTCGGCGAAGCCAATAAAGCAATTGTTTTAAATTGTGATACCATCAAACATAAAATTGTTGATTGTAATTTGGGTAATTATTCCTTGGCTATTATCAATACCAATAAACCACGCAAGCTTGCTGAGTCCAAATACAATGAGCGTGTTGAGGAGTGTCAGACTGCCCTAAAACAGTTGAACGAAGAAATTACTTTACATAACCTATGTGAATTAAATGCAGAGAAGTTTGCCCTACATAGTCATTTGATTACCGACCCGACAGTTTTAAAACGGGCGACGCATGTTGTGAAAGAAAATGATCGTGTTAACCTGGCAGCAAAAGCGCTTAATGATGGTAATTTAACAGAATTTGGCCGGTTAATGTATGCCTCTCATCAGTCTTTAAAGGATTTGTATGAGGTAACCGGAGCTGAACTTGATGCAGTAGTTGACTTCTGCACTGACTATGAACACGTAATTGGCGCACGCATGACAGGTGCCGGGTTTGGCGGCTGCGCGATTGCCCTGCTTGAAAAAGGAAAAGAAGAAGATTTCGCTAAAAAATTAACAGACTTCTATGTTGGTCGCATCGGTTATCCTGCTGCAATTTATATTAGTGAAATTGGTAATGGTGCTTCAGTAATTTAATTTTATTTTTGCGCCATGCAGAAATTAAAATTAGACGACCTGAACCGTGTGAGTGTAGATGAATTTAAAGAACAGGAAAAACTTCCGGTAATTGTTGTACTTGATAATGTACGCAGTATGCATAATATCGGCTCTGTGTTCAGAACTGCTGACGGTTTTTCTATTGCAGGGGTTTATTTATGTGGCATTACTGCCCAACCCCCACATAGGGAAATTGAAAAGACAGCATTGGGCGCAACCCAATCTGTAAACTGGCAACACTTTAGTACCACTATTGAGGCGGTAGCCGCTTTAAGGGCTGATAGTTATGAAATCATCGCCATCGAACAAGCAGCAGGTAGTACCATGCTCAATACTTATAAACCGGCTACAGATAAAAAATTTGCACTAATCTTTGGAAACGAAGTAAATGGCGTGGCTGACGAAGTAATGGCACAGATAGATGAATGTATTGAAATACCGCAATTTGGCACCAAGCATTCCTTTAACATCACTATATCGGCAGGTATTGTACTTTGGGATTTCTTTGCTAAATTAAGGTTGTAAAGTTTATTTCTATTGCGGATGGAAAATGGTCTCTTAAAAAAATTATTGTTCAAACAGGGTTTTAAAATCCTGGTGGCAAATGCTCCGGATAATTTACAAGCTATTTTAGGCGATACCTCGTCCATAAAAATCCTTACTGAAGAAAACGAACCTTACCAGGGAATGCTGCTGTTTGCGAAAAACAGCCTTGACCTTGAACAGTTACTGGTCAATTATGGTTTAAAAATCAATGATCAGATCGTTTGGATCGCTTACCCTAAAAAGACCTCAGGCATTGAAACTGACCTGAAAATGGAAAAATGGTCAGTATTGGAGAATTACAAACTAACTCCCTGTGCAGCTGCAGCTATAGATGAAACCTGGACCGGCATTAGGATTAAACCTATTTCCGCAGTTAAAACATCTGGACTGGGCAATAGTGAAATCAAAAAGAATGCTTTTTCTGAATTTATAAATGTTGAAAAGAAACAGGTAACTGCCCCGGCAGATCTGAAAAAATTACTTGAACAACACCCCGAAGCCAGGGATTTCTTCCTGTCCCTCGCTTATTCCCATAAAAAGGAATATGTGCTTTGGATACTAACCGCAAAACAGGAACAGACGAGATTGAATAGATTAGAGAAAACCCTTGAGATGCTAAAAAAGGGTAAGAAAAATCCGACAATGAAATAAACAAAAATGTCCTGGTAATTTTTACCAGGACATTTTTGTTTACAGTTAAAATTTAACCCTTAGTCCCAATCCAAGTTGAAAAATATCATCTAATCTAAGTGCCGACACATTCTGTAGATAATTAATGAGGTAAAAATCATTTGTATTGGCCTCAATGTAAAATCCTAACGCACGGATTCCAGCATTTTTTAAACCTTTAGGTGGTTTCACTTCAAGCTCCGAACTAAAAGAAAGATGAGGCCGTATCGCTTCGGACCAATAGTAATAATCACCTGGATATATTCCTGACGGAAAAAACAAGCTTAGATCCTTATGAAAAGTATAACTCGCGAAAAATCCGGGATTAAAAGGATAAAGCTTGCCCCAATCTTTTAAATGTATTTCCCATGGCTTATAAGACAGTTTTACTGTGGTGATATGCAATTCACCGCCTTTACTTTCAGGTACATATCCGTAATGAAAGGATAAATTCCCCCGTTTATTACCAAATATTTCGTATCCCGCGCCCGCACTAAAATATCCTATACTGCCTGCATACTGTACAATAGCCTCATCGGGGATTAAGAATTTGAGCTTTTGCGCCTTCAGGCCTAAACCACAGCTGATCAACAACAATGAAAAAACTATGCTAAATTTAAAATGGTACACGCTCAAAACTTAATTTATTATTTACAATCTGTATAACTAAAAACTCTCTGTTACCAACGGAACTGGTTACAATGTAAGGTATGCCTGAATTATCAGGATGCAGTACCTCGAAATTATGGGTATGGGCATGCAACGATGCAAGGAAACCTGGTGTTTCCGCAAAAGCGGCCATGTAGTCTGCCCTTAAACGTTCATCAAAATCGGGAGAATTTACAGGAACGTGAGACATTGTCACATATCCAGTTACACCAGGTGTGGGTTTCAGCTGTTCCCTTAACCACGGTATATCTGGAATTTGTCCGTTAAAGCCATATTCCCTACTATTTGTATCGTGACCTATGAACTTAATCCCTCCATAAACAAAGGAATAATTGAGTTCACCAAACATATTTCTAAATGTTTCCCGTCCCCGCGCAGTTTCATCATGATTTCCGATTACAGCTACATAAGGCCTGTTCAGGTCTTCAAGTGTTCTCGATATCCATAGCATTTCTTTAAGAACGCCAAATTCGGTGATGTCGCCACCCAATATAACGAAATCAATATCATCTATATCATTTATGGCTTTACAAAGTTTAACTGTTTCATCACGTGACTTCTGAGGGTCACCGGTTAAAACAAATTTCACTGTATCATCATTTGCTCCATCACCTAGCCGCTTCAGGTTATTCGCGTTTACATCCTTTAATGACAAACGATCAAAGGTCTGATTGGGGCTAAACTCAAAATGATTACAGCTGACTAAAATAATACTTGCTAAAAAAAGGAATAATGCTCTCATAATTTACAAAGAACACGTTTAAAATATCTTTGTTTGTCAGCCTTGGTTCACACTTATACATTTTGACTTTAAACAAACAATAGTCAGGATTACACAAGGGGTCATAGTGCATAAAAAAAAGCGTCCGTATCAGGATACGGACGCTTTGGTTAAAAAGCTATTATTTAGCTAAAGTCTTATTATTTATTATGCGTAGGGAATTCCATCTTTTGATGGTAAGCTACTGTGTCCCATTAAGTATTGGTCAACCTTACGGGCAGCTTCCCGACCTTCAGATATAGCCCAAACTACGAGTGACTGACCGCGGCGCATATCACCTGCGGCAAATATTTTGGCAATATTGGTCTGGTATTTACCTTCCTCAGCTTTAACATTCCCCCTGTTGTCTACATCCACACCTAATTTTTCAATTAAACCTTCTTTCTGTGGATGCAGGAAGCCCATGGCCAATAATACCAACTGACAAGGCAAATCACGTTCAGTACCTGGTTTCTCTTTAAAGTTCAAAGGTCGGCCTGTAGCATCAATATCCCACTCTACATCTACAACTTTTACTGCTTTAAGGTTTCCGTTCTCATCTTTAATAAATTCCTTGGTATTTACCCCCCAGCCTCTTTCACAACCTTCTTCATGCGAAGAAGTCACTTTAAGCAGCATTGGGTAAGTTGGCCATGGCATATTTTCAGTACGACTTTGGGACGGCATCGGCATAATCTCGAATTGGGTTACCGATTTAGCGCCCTGACGGTTTGAAGTACCAATACAGTCAGATCCAGTATCACCACCACCAATTACAATGACGTCTTTACCTGTAGCCAGGATATCTTCTCCTTCAACTTTGAAGTTCTTAACCCTTTTGTTCTGCTGCTTTAAAAAGTCCATTGCGAAATGTACACCTTTGGCTTCTCTTCCTTTTGCGGGAAGATCACGCGGAATGGTTGAACCACCCGCCAGAATGATCGATTGAAATTCTCTCAGTAAAGTGTTCAATTCCACATTGACACCAACATTGGAATTACATTTAAATACAATACCCTCTTTTTCCATTAATGTGATACGACGTGTTACCACATCTTTTTGCAGCTTGAAGTCAGGAATACCATAATTCAACAAACCTCCCGGAGTGTCGTCACGCTCGTAAACAACAACCTCGTGTCCTGCTTTATTCAGTTGCGCCGCTGCGGCAAGTCCTGCGGGACCAGAACCGATAACAGCCACTTTTTTACCTGTACGGATCAAGGGTGGTTCTGCTTTGATATATCCTTTAGCAAAGGCCGTTTCTATAATGTGTTTTTCTATTTCTTCAATAGATACAGGTGATTTATTGATCCCCAGTACACATGCAGACTCGCATGGTGCCGGACAAATCCTGCCTGTAAATTCTGGAAAATTATTGGTGCTCAACAAAATAGTTGAAGCCAATTGCCAGTCTCCTTTATATACAGCTTCATTAAATTCAGGGATAACGTTACCTAATGGGCATCCCGATTGGCAAAACGGCACACCACAATCCATACATCTTGCTGCCTGGGTGTTTACCTGCTCGGCTTCAAAAGCCTCTACAAACTCATTATAATGTTTTAAACGAGTTTTAGCATCTTCTTTTCCAGGAGCAGTTCTATCATACTCTAAAAATCCGGTTACTTTTCCCATTATTATATTTTTGAATTATTTGTTATGGTCATTATTTGTCTTCTTTCAGTAATCTGGTCGGTTCTTACGCTTTAACAGTTTGAGCTCTTTTTTGCAATACTGCTTTGTATTCTTTAGGGAATACTTTCACAAAATGTGCAGATTGAGTTGTCCAATCATTTAAGATGAACTTAGCTAAATCACTATTAGTAAGCTGGATATGTCTTTTTAGCAATACATTAATTCTCAGTTCGTCTTGCTCATCAAGCGGATCAAGATCTACCATTTCCTTATTGCATTTGCTTGCAAAATCACCTTTTGCATCATATACCCAAGCTACACCGCCACTCATACCTGCAGCGAAATTACTACCTGTACCGCCGATTACCAGCACCTCACCACCAGTCATGTACTCGCAACCGTGGTCGCCCAATCCTTCAACTACGGCAGTAGCACCAGAGTTTCTTACTGCAAAACGTTCACCAGCTTGTCCACGTACAAACAGCTCACCAGAAGTAGCACCATATAAGGCAACGTTACCAATGATGATGTTTTGTTCAGGCACATATTTGATCTCGCTGAACGGGTAGATTGATAATCTTGCTCCTGACAGCCCTTTACCTACATAATCATTAGCTTCACCTTCCAGATGTAAGGATATTCCTTTAGTTGCAAAAGCACCGAAACTTTGTCCGGCCGAACCTTTAAACTTAAAGTTGATGGTATCGGCAGGTAATCCCTGGCTTTTATAAATTTTAGAAACCTCGTTAGAAAGCATGGTACCTATTGCACGGTTTGTATTTTTCAATTCAAACTCTTTATATATAGGTTCTTTGGTAGCCAAAGCTGGTTGTGCTGCTTTGATCAATTCATGATCCAGCACATCTGCCAATCCGTGATCCTGTACTTCGGTCTGATATAAGCTTAATCCATTGTCAGGAGCTTTATATAAGATAGCTGATAGATCCAGATCTTTTAATTTCCAGTCACTTTCTTCGACAGGACGTACGCTTAATGCATCTGCTTGTCCCACCATCTCCTGTACGGTTCTGAAACCAAGTTCCGCCATAGTTTCTCTCAGCTCTTCTGCTAAGAAATAGAACAGGTTCACTACATGATCAGGCTCGCCTGTAAATAATTTTCTTAAGTTAGGATCTTGTGTAGCCACACCAACCGGACAAGTATTTAAATGACACTTACGCATCATGATACAGCCTGATGTTACCAATGCAGCCGTAGCAACACCCCATTCCTCAGCACCCAATAAGGTAGCGATAGCAATATCTTTACCTGTTTTCAGCTGTCCGTCTGTTTGCAATACTACCCTGCTGCGCAGACGGTTCTTAACCAATGTCTGATGCGCTTCTGCTAAACCAAGTTCCCATGGTAAGCCTGCATGTTGTATGGATGTTAAAGGTGAAGCACCTGTTCCTCCATCAAATCCAGATACCAGGATCACGTCAGCGTGTGCTTTCGCTACCCCGGCAGCAATTGTACCTACACCAGCTTTAGAAACTAGCTTAACGTTGATCCTCGCTTCGCGGTTGGCATTTTTCAAATCAAAGATCAGCTGCGCTAAATCCTCAATCGAATAGATATCATGGTGTGGTGGCGGTGAAATTAGTCCTACACCAGGTGTAGCGTGACGAACCTTACCGATCCAGTCATCAACCTTCTCACCAGGTAATTGTCCACCCTCTCCAGGTTTAGCACCTTGTGCCATTTTAATCTGTAATTCATCCGCATTGCTCAGGTAATAACTGGTTACCCCGAAACGTGCCGAAGCAATCTGCTTAATTGCAGAGCGCATAGAATCGCCATTTGGCAACAGTTCATATCTTAATTCATCTTCACCACCTTCACCCGTATTACTTTTTCCACCAATGCGGTTCATTGCAATGGCTAAAGTAGAATGGGCTTCGTGAGAGATGGAGCCGAATGACATCGCACCTGTAGCAAAACGTTTTAATATACCTTCAATCGGTTCAACTTCTTCTAACGGAACAGCCGGACGATTGTAATTAAATTCAAATAAACCCCTTATTGTAAAGGCCTGGTTAGTTTGTTCATTTACCAGTTTAGAGTACTGCTTGTAAACACTGTAATCTTTTTTACGGGTCGCATTCTGTAGCAAGTGAATGGTTTGCGGGTTGAACAAATGCTGCTCACCTTTACGTTTCCATTTGTAATTTCCACCTGTAGGCAATATTGGGTCAGGACGGTTTGCCAGTTTAAATACCCTGTTGTGCTTAATCAGGGTCTCTCTAGCAATTTCATCTAATCCTAATCCACCAATCCTCGATACAGCGCCAGTAAAGTAATTATCTACTACGCTTTTATGTAAGCCAAGGATTTCAAATATCTGAGCACCATGGTAAGATTGTAAGGTAGAGATCCCCATTTTAGAGAAGATCTTTAACAATCCATTATTGATGGCGTAAATATAGTTTTGTATTAATTTTTCAGATTTAACCGCTAATTCTTCCTGAAAACCGGTAATGGTTTCTAAAGCCAGATAAGGATTTACTGCTGTTGCCCCAAATCCAATTAAAGTTGCAAAATGGTGTACTTCCCAAACATCACCTGCTTCAACTACAATACCTACCGCTCCTCTGTATCCCTTACGGATCAGGTGATGGTGTACTGCGGAAACGGCCAATAAAGAAGGAATGGCAGCATGTTCTGAATCCAGTGCGCGGTCTGACAATACGATTACCTGGAAGCCATCTTCAACGGCGTCAACAGCGTAACGACAAAGTCTTTCCAGTCCTTTTGCCAAAGCACCTGGTTTACCGTCTGCCCTGAAATAAGTCTGCAACGTTTTAGACTGGAATACCCCAGTATCAATACTTCTTAATTTTTCCAGCTCATGGTTAGTCAGGATCGGGTGTTTGATACCCACACAGTGACACTGCATGGCATTTTCTTCCAGAATATTTCCAGCGTTGCCCATGAACCCTGCAAGGCTCATCACTACCTTTTCCCTGATCGGGTCAATTGGTGGATTAGTAACCTGTGCAAATAACTGTTTAAAGTATGATGATAAGTGTTGTGGTTTCTGTGAAAGAACGGCCAAAGGAATATCAGTACCCATTGATCCGATTGGCTCCTTAGCATCTCTGGCCATTGGTTTCAAGATCAGATCTACATCTTCCCTGCTGTAACCAAATACCTGCTGATACCTGAAGATAGATTCGTGCGATAAGCCGCTAAATACCAGTCTCGGCTCAGGAAGTTCTTCCAGTCTGATCTGGTATTGATTGATCCAGTCTGCATAAGGTCTTCTGCCACATACCTGTTGTTTAATTTCAACATCACTAATGATACGGCCCTGTTCCATGTCTACGACAAACATTTTACCAGGTGTAAGCCTACCTTTTTCAATGATTTTGCTCTGATCCAGTGCCAGTGCACCTGCTTCAGAAGCCATAATTACATGGTCGTCCTCTGTAATGGCATATCTTTGCGGACGCAGGCCGTTTCTGTCCAGTGTAGCACCAATTAGGTTACCATCTGTAAAGGAAACTGCTGCTGGCCCATCCCAAGGCTCCATTAAGGTAGCGTGGAATTTATAGAAAGCCTGTTTCAGTTCGTCCATATCATCATTGCCGTCCCATGCTTCAGGAATCAGCATCATCAGTACATGCGGTAAGGAACGACCAGAGTGCAGTAACAATTCAACTATATTGTCTAAACATCCTGAATCAGAGTTCGACTCATCGATTACAGGAAGCAAAATATTTAATTCTTCTGGTGTAAAATATGGAGAGGCAAAAGATTTAACACTTGCCCTGAACCAGTTCAGGTTACCTTGCAACGTATTGATCTCGCCATTATGTGCAATATATCTGAAAGGCTGTGCCAACCTCCATGAAGGGAATGTATTGGTTGCAAAACGGGAATGCACCAATCCAAACGCCGACACTACGCGTTTATCACTTAACTCAGTAAAGTATGATCTAACTTGTAATGAAGTAAGTTGTCCTTTATATACTATGGTACGGGAAGAAAATGAAGCGATATAAAATTCGCCATTAATTCCCTTTACAGTAGTATTGATGGTTTTAGACAGGTAATTTTTAAATACGTAGAGTTTACGTTCAAAATCCGCACCTGCAGCAACCGCATAGGGACGTGCGATAAATACCTGTTCCATTTCCGGCTCTACTGATAAGGCCATGTCGCCTATACCATCGGTGTTGGTCAGCACCCTTCTAAAGCCCAAAACTTCAAGGTTAAGCTTCTCCGCTGCCCTGTAAATAATCTCTCTGCATTCTTCTCTAGCTTTTACATCTTTGGGTAAAAAAAGCATCCCAACGCCATAATCCCCGGATTCATTCAAGCTGAACCCGATTTTAAGACATTCATCATACAGGAATTCGTGAGGTATCTGTATCATAATACCTGCCCCGTCCCCGGTATTGATTTCGGCGCCGACTGCCCCGCGGTGATCAAGATTTTCAAGAATGGTTATGGCATCTGAAATGATTTGCTGCGACTTACGACCCTTTATGTGGGCTACAAATCCGATGCCGCATGCATCATGTTCAAAACGCTGGTCGTATAACCCCTGGTTATCTTGTGTTAGTTCCATAAGTTCCGTTTAATAATAGTTTGGTATAGTGTATTTCGGACACTAAGATACGAATAAAAAACCATGAATTATAATATTTGTATATTTTTTAATAGATATACAACATATTTAAAATTAAACCCATCAATATTGCCATATTAACAAAATACAACGATTGAAATTGCGATATTAACAATGCGATTATTTAGAATAATTTTTCATAAGTACACCTACGCTGCTGGTTCACCATATTATATTCAGGACACCCCATATCAGCTTTATAAAAATAGTAAATTAAGTTCATTTTTTTTTCGGTCTCCCAATCTATTTATCCTCAATTGATTATGTTGTTTTTACTAAAAAAACTTAAATATTTATGATTTTCCCTTTTGTAGATTGAACTCTTTTGCTACATTTGCAGTGGGCAAGTCTTTTACGATCAGCTCCCTTTGAACTCCCCCAGGGCGGGAACGAAGCAAGGGTAGAAGGTTGTAGCGGTGCGATAAAAGGTGCTTGCCCATTTTTTACTTTTTTCCATAAAAGTAATTCTCAGAGCGAAACGCTTATTATTCATTTTTTCTTAAAAGAGCTCAATGTAATTGCCTAATTTAGGCGAAAATAATTGATAAAATTTATACGTTAACCAATTTGCTAATTTAAACAACATGAAATTTTTCATTGATACAGCTAATCTTGATCAGATAAAAGAAGCACAGGACCTTGGTGTTTTAGATGGTGTGACCACCAATCCTAGTCTTATGGCTAAAGAAGGTATTACAGGTGATGCTAATGTTATTGCCCACTATAAAGCCATCTGCGCGATTGTAGATGACAACGTAAGTGCGGAAGTAATTTCTACTACTTACGAAGAAATTATCAAGGAAGGTGAAGCTTTAGCTAAGTTAGATCCGAAGATCGTTGTTAAAGTGCCTATGATTAAAGATGGTGTAAAAGCTATTAAATATTTAACTTCGAAAGGAATCAGGACGAATTGTACTTTAATATTCTCACCGGGACAGGCTTTATTAGCAGCCAAAGCGGGAGCGTCTTACGTTTCTCCTTTCTTAGGCCGTTTGGATGATATTTCTACAGATGGTTTACAGTTAATTGAAGACATCAGATTGATATTCGACAATTATGGCTACCCTACTGAAATCCTTGCGGCATCTATACGTGGTCCATTACACATTGTTGCCTGCGCTAAATTAGGTGCTGATGTAATTACAGCTCCATTAGCTGCCATCACTGCGTTATTAAAACACCCTTTAACTGATAGTGGATTAGCTACTTTCTTAGCGGACCACGCCAAAGCTTCCGGAAAATAATATTTATCTCATATCCATAAAAAAGCCCCCAAAAAGTTAGATACTTTTGGGGGCTTTTTTTATAGCGTCTTTTTATAAACTATATCAAATCTGTTTTTTTAACCGTTCATTTTTTCAGACAACACACTGAAATCATTGCCGGCCAGGACCTTTTTCACCAGGTCATAATCAATCTGCTCATCGGGGGCTATTAATATCCCCTTCACCCCTGCTCCATTTGCTGCCTCTACATCACGGGGTTTATCCCCTATCATTACCGACAAAGCCGGATCGATATTATATGTTGCAATAGCTTCTAAAAGCATCCCAGATTTGGGTTTGCGGCAGTTACACTCTTCTGATACTGTTGGATGGTGCGGACAATAATAAGCATGTTTAATAAATGCCCCTTGTTTTTCAAAACTTGCGCCCAATGCTTTATGCATTTCCGCCAGTGTTTCTTCCGTATAACGTTTCTGCGCTATACCGCCCTGGTTGGTAATTATAATTAAAAGATATCCCTCATCATATAACCTTTTTAAAGGAGCGATCTGGTATTCCAGTATTTCAAAATCTTCTAACTTTGTTATGTAATCGTAAATCTCGTGGTTCAGTACTCCGTCCCTATCCAGGAAAACAGCTTTATTCATCATAATTATCTATTATTTTTTACTAATTAGCTTTGTTTTCTTACGTATTTTGTAAGTATAACAATGGTTTGTCCTTCAATTTTACCTTCAATCTGATCGGTATTGTCTTCTACCAAACGGATGTTTTTTACTACAGTCCCTAATTTAGCACTCAATGAGGAGCCTTTAACATCTAGTGTTTTTGTTAAAACAACAGAATTTCCAGCTTCTAACAGCTGTCCATTACAGTCTTTATGGACTTCATCAGCACCGGTGTGCCCTTCCTCAGCACCTGCCTGCGCCCATGCTAAAGTTTCTTCATCCATGTACATAGAATCCAGGCTGTCTGTAGCCCAACTTTCATCTTTCAAACGATTTAACAAACGCCAGGTTACAACCTGTACACCCGGTACAGCACTCCAGATACTTGTTCTTAAACAGTTCAGGTGTTTAGCATCAAGGTCGTCCGTTTTTTCTATCTGCCCTAAACATATGTCGCAGATCATGATACAGTTGTCTTCAGTTCTACTTGTTTGAGGTAATACCCCGTATAAATTTATGGGCGCCGCCGACTGGCATAATTCACATTTATTTTCGCTTCTGTCTAATAATTGTTGTTCCAAAATATGTTGTTTTTGTTAAAAATAGAGATCGCAAATGTACTTATTAAAAGAAATATTGTAGCATGAATATAAAGAACAGGCAATCAAAACAATCCTTGGCCTTTCATTGTACTAATAAATATAAAGGCATCTATTTTAGTATTAATGAAAAATATATGAGTAAAAACGTAGCGGAACAATTGGTTGAAATGCTGGTTGAAGTGGGCATAAAAAGGGTGTATGCTGTTACGGGCGACAGCTTAAATTACTTTAACGAAGCGATAAGGAAAAATGGAAAGATCAAATGGATCCACGTCAGGAATGAAGAAGCTGGTGCTTTTGCCGCAGCTGCGGAAGCTGAACTTGAAGGTATCGCTTGCTGCGCCGGCAGCTGTGGACCAGGCCATGTGCACCTGATCAATGGATTGTATGACGCCCATCGTTCACATGTACCCGTTATTGCGATAGCGTCAACCATAAATACGAATGAGTTTGGGATGGACTACTTTCAGGAAACCAATACGATTAAGCTATTCGATGATTGCAGTTGTTATAACCAAATTGCCACTACTGCTGCGCAGGTGCCCAGAATGTTTCAAACTGCCATTCAACATGCTGTACATAAAAAGGGTGTAGCCGTATTCGGTTTACCGGGAGACGTTGCGCAAATGCCTGCTGTAGAAAGTGAAACGGCTACACAATTGTTTAATTGTACCCCTGTCATCAGACCATCAGACACTGAGCTGGCTTTACTGGCGGAATGTTTAAACACTCATAAAAAGATAACAATCTACTGTGGCATCGGTGCGACGGGTGCACATGATGAGGTAGTTAACCTGGCCAAGACCTTAAAAGCCCCTGTTGGCTTCTCTTTTCGGGGGAAAATGGGCATACAGTATGACAACCCTTATGAAATTGGAATGACCGGTTTACTTGGACAACCTTCAGCTTATCATAGTATGCATGATTCTGAAGTCATTTTATTGCTCGGCACAGACTTCCCTTATCAGAATTTCATGCCTGATCAAAACAAAATCATACAAATCGATGAAAGCCCGGAACGATTAGGCCGAAGGGCAAAATTGCATATGGGTTTATGTGGCGATGTTAAAGATAGTATTGTGGCATTATTGCCTCTCTTAACCCAAAAAACAGATGACAGTTTCTTAAATAGCCAACTTGATTTTTACGAAAAGGTAAAGGCACAGCAGCAGACCTATATTGAAGAGCAGGGTTCGGAAAATAAAATCCAACCTGAGTTTGTAGCCGATACCATTGACCGGTTATGTGCTCATGATGCGATATTTACCGTTGATACAGGGATGTGCTGTGTTTGGGGTGCCCGTTTTATCCACGCTACCGGCAAGAGAAAAATGTTAGGTTCTTTTAACCATGGTTCAATGGCAAACGCGATGCCTATGGCTATTGGCGCAGCACTAGCAAAACCTGGGCAGCAGGTAGTTGCGCTCTGTGGTGATGGCGGACTTTCCATGTTGTTGGGTGATCTGGCTACCATTAAACAATATAACCTACCCATTAAATTAATTGTATTTAACAATAGGGCCTTGGGTATGGTAAAACTGGAAATGGAGGTTGATGGCTTACAGGATAATGAAACCGATATGATTAATCCTGATTTTGCGATAGTGGCGCAGGCGATGGGATTTAAAGGAATAACGGTAACAAAGCCTGAAGATGTGGAATCAGCTATATCAAATGCCTTAACCGAAAATGGGCCTGTACTGGTAAATATCCTGACCAATCCAAATGCCCTGGCTATGCCACCTAAAATTGAATGGAAACAGATTAAAGGAATGACCTTGTCTATGACGAAATTAATGTTGGGTGGTAAAATGGACGAGGTATTTGATACCATAAAGTCTAACTATAAACATTTAGGAGAAATTATATAAACCCCAGAAATACCAAAATTATGTTAAAACCAGGAGAAAAAGCCCCAGACTTTGAATTGTATGCAACCCCGGACCAAAAGATAAAGCTAAGTGAACTAAAAGGAAAAAATGTAGTACTGGCTTTTTATCCGGCCGACTGGAGCCCTGTTTGCAGTGACCAGATGGCATTATATAACGAAATGCTAAAATTTTTCAGCAAATATAATGCTGATATTTTAGGTATTTCGGTAGATAGTAAATGGTGCCATCTCGCATTTGAACAGGATAGAAAACTTCATTTCCCTTTATTGTCTGATTTTGAGCCCAAGGGCGCAGTATCAAAAGCCTATGGTGTTTACGATGAACTTGAAGGTGAAAGTAAAAGGGCTCTGTTCGTAATCGATGAACAAGGTGTTATAGCCTGGAGCTATTTATCGCCCATAGCTATTAACCCTGGTGCAGACGGCATATTAGATGCCCTGGAAGAATTAACAAAAAGTAAAGTATAATATGGCACTGAAACCTCCCGTTGGAATATCTGATCACAAATATGGCAGCGAAAAAGCTGTTATTGAAATTGTAGAATATGGCGATTACCAATGTCCGCATTGCGGGGCCGCCCATCCTGTTATTAAAGAAATTGAGAAAACATTTGGTGATCAGATTGTTTTTGTATTCAGGAATTTTCCCTTGCGACAGTCACACGGCTTTGCGATGGTTGCAGCACAGGCTGCAGAAGCAGCCGCATTGCAAAATAAGTTCTGGGAGATGCATGATGCCATTTTCGAACATCAGGATCAATTGAACGATGCATTTCTATTCTACCTGGCGGAACAGATTGAACTGGATGTGGACCAGTTTCAGGTTGACCTCGAAGCCGGACGTATCATTAAAAAAGTTGAAGATGATTTTGAAAGTGGCATACGAAGTGGTGTGAACGGTACTCCTTCATTTTTTGTAAACGGTGAGAAATTTGACGGGGCTGCCACAGATTTATTAGAGATGCTTAAAGAAAGTACGACATGACCTTTACCAATTAACTATGTACCCTTGCCATTTCAACATAAAAGACCGTTCCTTCTTCAACCGTACTGCTAAACCAGATATCCCCGCCTTGTTGTATAATGTAGTCACGACAAAGCACCAGACCCAAACCAGTACCTTTTTCATTCATGGTTCCGTAACTTGAAGCTATATTCAGACTAAAAATTTCACTTTGTCGCTCTGGAGAAATCCCAATGCCATCATCTTTTATAAAGATCACACAACGATCGGCTTGTAAAATAGTGCCTATCTGGATCACTCCGCCAACATTGGTGAATTTCATCGCATTGTTTAACAAATTACGCATCACCAGGTCAAACATATTGTTGTCGGCAAGAATTTTAGCCTCCTTATCAATTTCTACAACTAATTCTATTTTTTTTCTAGATGCGATCTGCTCAAATAGACGTAAGGTAGGTAACAGTTGTGTTTCAATATGCATTGAAGTCAGCGACATAGGGATATTGTGTAGCTGATTTTTTGCCCATTCCAATAAATTTGCCAGCAGGTACTGTGCATCAGATAATGATTTAGCCAGGTCCTGTTCTACTGCAATGCGCTCTTCTGCATTTAGCTCCATTTCGCTAAGTAGGTGTAAATACTGTTGCAGCGAATTGATTGGCGTATTCAAATCATGGCCGATAATCGAAAAAAGCTTATCTTTTTCCTTGTTCATTAACTCCAGTTTGAATGCTTTTTCTTCAGCTTTTTCTTTCTGTGCCCTGTAACTTCTGCGCAGCTGGACAGTTCCAACTGCGATCATCACGCTCACAATCAGATAAGTAAAAATAACATCGGCAAACCATTCAACCCTGCTTGAATAATGTTGCCTCACACTATCGGGATAAAAAAACTCAATAGCAATGACACCAAGAACAATAGATATGTTAAAAAAATACCAGGCGACGAGCTTTTTACGAGGAATAATCAGGAATATCAGGTACAGGCTGACCATGAAAAGCAGCAAAATGCTACCCGATATACCAGCATTATAAAAGTAGGCCACTGCAATTGCGAGGTTAATTTGAATTACAGACAGTACAATGGCTAGTTTTGACTTTCCCTTGTACCTGCTGAGTAGATACAAGCCAATCTGAATTAGCAGTATAGAAACTGAAATTATTGCAGCGGAATGTAATGAGGTTAAAAAATTATAAATAACAATGATGGAAACAGCAATGATTGCAGTAATAGAGATGCCATGAAATATACGTCCTTCTAACGGAAATTGGTCTGCATCCCCCACCATTCGGAGCCAATTATCTTCCCACTTTTGCTTTAGTTGTTTGAACATTTAAATTCCCAGTATTGTGCCAGGCTTCAAAAGAAAAGAGAGGCGCACGATGAATTGCAAATTAAAGAATAAATGTTGTAAATATAGAGCTGATTGCACTAATTATCCTTTATTCTGACATATTTTTCAGTGATTGTCCTGTCTACCCCAGCACTTTCAACCTTTTCTATCCCAGTCTGAACCAAAGTGTCATTTTCAATTTTCACCTTAAAATTAAATGATTTTCCTTCCCAGTTTTTATCATTATAAAAATCCAAAAACTCGGTATAGGCATCCCCTGTTAATTTATATCTTCCCCCACCGGCGTCAAAATTATTTTTACCTTCTTTATTTAGTTTCAGGTCATGTTTTAAGAAAGAAAAATGTGTGCCATTGATGATTTTAATCATTTCCTGGTCTTTTGTATAATCGCTAAACTTTTCTTGCCCCTTTTCAACAGTTGTTGCCGAAAGCAATCGCCAGGTCCCCTGGAGTGGGATAACAGAATTATTTTTTTTACCATTTTCATTGGTGCATGCGAATAACAATACACATGCTGAAAAGAACAGCGTAATCTTTTTAAATTTCATGTGAATAGGTTTATTTTGGTTCGTAAAAAGCATTAGGAAGTTAGAGCAATAATTCATAATTGCAATTTAGAAAAAAAACATAACAAACCTTAAACTTTTAACTGTCAGTAGCTATCGCATCGTACAATACCTCAATGGGATGGAGTGCTTTTCTGGAAGTTCCATCTTTAATTTGATGGCGGCAGCTGGTTCCCGGAGCAGCTATGATAACCTCCTCAATTTGTTTTCTGATATCAGGAAACAGTACCAGTTCAGCAATCTGCACCGATAAGTCGTAATGTTCTTTTTCGTAGCCAAAGGAACCTGCCATACCGCAACAACCGGAAGGAATGGTTTGCACCTTATAGTTTTCAGGAAATGAAAGTATCTGCTCCGTTGCCCCTAGAATATTAAAGGCCTTTTGCTGACAATGTCCATGCAGTTTAACCTCCTTTCCAGCTGTAGTAAACTGAGATCTAGTAATATTACCGTTCTTCATTTCCTGAGCAAGAAATTCGTCAATCATAAATGTATTTGAGGCCAGATTTCTGGCAGCTTCAAGTTGTTCCTCATCAACCAAATCAGGATACTCGTCCCTAAAAGTTAATATTGCCGATGGCTCAATACCAACAAGGGGCGATCCATTGTTGATCAGCGGACTTAAACACCAGACATTGTGCTGCGCAATTTTCTTAGCCTTTCGTAATAACCCCTTAGAAATAGATGCCCTACCGCTTTCCAGGTGTTTCGGAATAACCACTTCATAGCCTAATGTTTCAAGCAGTAGAATTGCCTTTATGCCGATTTCCGTATCCTGGTAATTGGTAAATTCATCACAAAAGAGATAGACCTTTTTTATGAAACTTTGGTTATTAAGCGGTCTATCTTGCTGATGTTTTAAGAACCAGTTTCTGAGTGTAATGTGATAAATTGAGGGCATACTACGTTTTGGGGCAAAGCCTGCAATTTTCTTCATTATATTACTTACAACCGGGCCAGACATTGTCCAGTTGTACAGTGAGGGTAGTATGGAGCCCAATGCCGCAATCGTACTAAAATTGGCGATGAGCCTTGATCTTAATGGAATTCCGTTTGCATCCTGATAATGTTGTAGAAATTCAGCCTTTAACTTCGCCATGTCGACATTAGACGGGCATTCTGATTTGCAGCCTTTGCAGCTCAAACATAAATCCAATACATCTTTAATTTCTTTATGGTCAAACTTGTTTACCTGATCGGAATGTGTCAGGAAGTTCCTAAGTATATTTGCCCTTGCCCTGGTTGTATCTTTTTCATTGTGTGTAGCCATATAAGACGGACACATGGTACCACCCACTAAATGAGATTTTCTGCAATCACCAGATCCGTTACATTGTTCCACATGCTGTAACATATTCTGCCCCGCATAGCGAAATACCGTTTTTTCGGTAAATATTTTTTGGCCGGCCCCATATCTCAGCATTGTATCCATTGGTGGTGTACCGATGATCTTACCGGGGTTAAATATGTTTTTAGGATCCCAGGTATCTTTTAATGTTTTAAGCAAAGCATAATTTTTTGAACCGATCATCTGCTCAATAAACTCGCCCCTTAATCTTCCATCGCCATGTTCCCCACTTAAGGATCCTTTGTATTTTTTCACCAATACCGCGATTTCCTCCGCTATAATCCGAAACATCTTATTTCCAGCCTCAGATTTTAAGTTGAGAATTGGCCTTAAATGTAGTTCGCCGGAACCCGCATGTGCGTAGTGCACAGAGAACAAACCATGTTTATGCAGGATTTCGTTAAAATCACGAATGTAAGCTGGTAAATCCTGTACATCAACAGCCGTATCTTCAATTACAGGTACAGCCTTTTCATCACCGGGCAAATTACTAAGCAGGCCGAGGCCGGCTTTTCTCAATGACCAGATTTTTTTAATGTCAGCTCCCTGAAGCAATGGGAAATAATACCCCAGGCCAAGGCTGCGCATTTCAGCTTCTACACTGGCGGCAATTTCAAGAACCTCCCCATAAGTATCCCTGGCGTACTCAATAACCAATAAAGCTTTTGGCTCTCCCTGCACAAAAAAGCTGTTTTCTCGCTGTTCCACGTTATCCCGTGTACATTCCAGGATATAATGATCAATCAGTTCAACCGCATTCGGGTTATATTTCAATGCCACAAGATTTGCCCTTAAAGCTTCCTCAAGTGTATTAAAATGTACGCAAAGCAGGCCAGAATGTTCAGGTGGCAGAGGTTCCAGGTTCAACTTAATTTCTGTAATAAATGCCAATGTACCTTCTGATCCGGCAATTAGCTTACAAAAGTTAAAATCCTCACCGCCCGCTGTAAAAGGCGAGGTATCCAGTAGTACATCGATCGCATATCCGGTATTGCGCCTTTCTATACTTTTCTTTGGAAACTCTTTCCTGATTTCCTGCTGATTTCCATAATCACTAAGCTGCCCCCTTATAGATCTATATAAGGAGGCTTCCAAAGTCGCCCCTTCACATTTGGCGATGAAACCAGCGAAATCCAACGACTTAAAAACGACTTCGGAACCATCACTTAGCAGTGCCTTTATTTCAAGTGTATGTTCACGTGTACTTTTATAAATTATTGAATTTGAACCACATGAATTATTACCAACCATACCTCCAATCATGGCGCGGTTGGCTGTCGAAGTTTCAGGGCCAAAGAAAAGGCCATATTTCTTCAAATGGATATTTAACTCGTCCCTGACTACTCCAGGTTGTACACGCACCCAACGTTCAGCAGTATCAACTTCCAGAATTTCGTTAAAATGTTTAGATACGTCTACGACTATACCATTGCCTACTACTTGTCCCGCCAATGAGGTACCAGCGGTACGCGGGATTAATGAAGTTCTTTCCCGGTCCGCAAAAGCGATGAGTTGCTTAAGGTCTACTATTGAAGCCGGTATTGCAACAGCAAGGGGCATTTCCGAATAGGCGGACGCATCGGTAGCATACAATATCCGGATGGTTTCATCAGTATAAAGCGTACCTTCTAGCGAAGCGGCCAACATCTTAAGCTTTTCTTTCATTCTTGCTAATTCAAGATCAGGGTCAGCAGCATCTACAAATCAAATTTTATCCCTTGTGCAAGCGGCAACGTATTGGAGTAATTGATGGTATTGGTTTGTCTGCGCATGTAACCTTTCCAGGCGTCCGACCCACTTTCCCTGCCACCACCTGTTTCCTTCTCACCACCAAACGCACCGCCAATCTCAGCACCGGAAGTACCGATATTGACGTTTGCGATACCACAATCAGATCCACCAGCTGATAAAAACTGCTCTGCTTCGCGTAGGTTTAGTGTCATGATGGCCGAAGATAATCCTTGTGGCACATCGTTCTGCATATGAATGGCATCTTCAATTTCGCTGTATTTCATTACGTAGAGTATAGGTGCAAATGTTTCTTCCTGTACTATTTCATAATGATTTTCTACTTCAGCTATACAGGGTTTTACATAACAACCTGATTCCAATCCGGCACCGGTTAGTACCCCGCCCTCAACCAGGAAACGTCCACCTTGCTGCTTTACCTTTTCTATACTGCTGAGGTAGGCATTTACAGCATCTTTATCTATTAATGGCCCCATATGGTTATTTTCATTAAGCGGGTCTCCAATTTTAATCTGTCCGTAAGCCTTTGCCAGTTTAGCGGTAAAGTTATCATATACGCTTTCATGGATGATTAGTCTGCGGGTGGACGTACAGCGTTGTCCGGCAGTACCAACAGCACCGAATACAGCTCCAATTACAGACATTTCTAAATCGGCACTGGCAGAAATGATAATGGCATTGTTACCACCAAGTTCTAGAATCGTTCTACCGAACCTACCAGCAACTGTAGCGGATACCAGTCTGCCCACCCTGGTTGATCCGGTAAACGAAATGAGGGGAATACGTTTATCATCGTTCATTAAATTACCACAGGCATTTCCTGTTACCAGGTTACTGATTCCTTCTGGAAGATCATTTGCCTTTAATACTTTTGCTACGATATTCTGGCAGGCAACGGCGCATAGTGGTGTTTTTGAAGATGGTTTCCAAACGCATACATTACCACATACCCATGCTAATGCGGTATTCCATGCCCAAACAGCAACAGGAAAGTTAAATGCAGAGATGATGCTGACAATTCCCATTGGGTGCCATTGCTCATACATCCGATGGTTTGGACGTTCGGAATGCATGGTTAAACCATATAGCTGTCGCGATAAACCTACTGCAAAATCACAGATGTCTATCATTTCCTGTACTTCACCCATTCCTTCCTGTAAGCTTTTGCCCATTTCATAAGATACCAATGCCCCCAGGTCTTCCTTATGCGCTCTTAGGGCATCACCAAACTGGCGTACCATTTCACCACGCTTAGGCGCCGGAACGGTCCTCCATTGTAGAAATGCTTGCTGGGCCTGTTGCATTACTGCTTCATAACTATCTCCATCGGTACTTTGCACAGTAGCGATAACCTGCCCATTTACAGGCGAGTAAGAAGTGATTATTGCACCTTTACTTTGCAATTTATTTGTTCCGGTTGATGTTCCTGAATTATTTGATTCGATACCCAGTCGGGTTAATATATCTTTGATCTCCATGTTTTTATGATTGGTTAGCTCTCTGTTCGTCTAATGTAAGTACTTTCAAATATTTTATCGGCATTGTTGGTTTCAAAACCTTCACGTCGGTGTGCAGGTGTAATATCGGCAATTGGGAGGTGTTCAAATTCAGGTAAGACCAACCTTTCAGAGAATTCTACGTAACTACCGGCAATGGGCATCGTTTCTCCATTGGCAAATACTGCATCTTGCATTTCAGCAATGGTACTGCTTTGCCTAAGTAGTCCATCCGGGCTTACCTTAATTTTACCTCCGGAAGTATTTAACTGTACCCCCAGTGATTCTACAAATTGATTAAAATCTTCCAGCGTGTTGTAGCCTGCCTTCAAATTATGTACGCTAATGGTATAATGATTCAGGTAATAGCGGTTATAAATTACCCAGGCGGCATATTCACTTTCTTCCAATAGCAAACGGTAATCTGCAATATCTGGTAATTCCCATAAAGGTTGATGAAAAAAACCACCGATTTGTATGCCATTGTCAAGATCCAAGCTATCTACCGGGTCTTTATCAATATCGCTGGTGTATTTGTAAATGATCTCCTGGGCAGCTTCGGATAAATCCTTAACAATTAGTTCGCTCATAAATATCCTTGGGTACTGCGGAGATGGTGGCGCATACCAGTATGCATTGAGCTTTTTACCCTCAAAGTAATAGTAATCCATTTTTTTGTATCCCTGATGCAAAAAAATCTTTTCGAAAGATGCAATGCCTAAATTTGGTACACCTAATGTCCTGAAGGCAATATGATCATTCACAATCTCACCCTGTCCGCTAATTACACCCGATGTAATTAATGCGCCGGTAATCTTTTTCACAGCCGGAACTTCCTGCGCATAGCGTTCAAATAGCATGTTCAGAAAAATATCCAATGGTTTTTGCGAATCAAAATTCATATGATATCATTTATTTTAACTCAAATATCTCTATATTTATCATAAGTAAACGATATATATTAATTAAGTAATGATAAGTATTGCTAATCAATTAGAATTGCGACATCTTAATTATTTTAAGGTACTGGCTACTGAACTGCACTATCGGCGGGCCTCTGAATTACTTTTTATTTCGCAATCCGCACTAAGTCAGCAGATCAAACAACTGGAGCAAATCCTTAAAGTAACCCTGTTTGACCGGAGTAATAAAAAAGTAGCTTTAACAGATGCGGGTATTTTGTTTTACCGCGATGTGCAACAGATCATCAATAAAGTAGAAACGGCAGTTGTACATTTAAAGTTGTATAAGGAGGGTAATACGGGGCAAATTGGGATTGGTTTTGTAGCATCTGCTATGGAATCAGTTCTTCCGGCTTTACTTAAAAAATTCAATTCCGACTGTCCGAACATAAAATTCCATCTGGATGAATTGAGTAATAGTGACCAGCTTATCGCCCTGCAAAATGAATCTATAGACCTTGGTTTTATGCGAAGCAATCACCTGCCGGAAGGATTTACCAGTCAAAAGGTTTACACAGAAACGTTCTCGGTCGTACTTCCTGCAAATCATCTAATGACCAAGGAAAAGTTTAAACACATCGGCCAGTTAAAAGACGAGTTTTTTATTCTGTTTCCAAATGAACAAAGCCAGTTGTATTATCAGCAGATCCTTAGTTTATGCGCTGATCAGGGCTTTGCGCCAAAGGTTGCCCACCGGTCTATCCATGCGCCAACCATATTCCGACTGGTAGAAAATGGTATGGGGCTGAGTATTATTCCTACTTCGCTGGCAGCCGGTACCTATCCCAATATAAAATTTATAGAGCTAAAAGGTATACCTCAACAAACCGCTTTATATGCTGTGTGGAAAAAAGAAAACAGTAACCCTGCCCTACCTTATTTATTAGATATGCTACCTTCTGGTGGTTTTTAATAAGTATATCACCATTTACCAGTGCTTTTAGCGATATCTATCATTTGTTGTCCGCCTGGGGTCATAAGCCCTTCCTGTATCATTCTTCCCGCTCTTTCCTTGTTTGGCCCACTCCATTTACTTTTTTTCGGGTTGCGGGGCGTAAAAGTCAGGTAGTAACTTTCTGCATCCCGCTTTTTCGCCAAGCTGTCAATCCAACCAAAACATAAAGCTTCTTCAGTAGCTTCGATGATATTTACGCACTGGACTTTGCTTTTTTTATGGTATAAAATCAGCCACACTTTTTTCTCAGATTGATTGTTTTGTTCCAGCCAATTTCGCCATTGAAGTCTAGTCGGGGCGTAAACGGCTTGTTTTCCGTCTTTAGTTTCCATATTTCTCAAGCATTTATTTTAGCTAGTATATCAAGGTAATGAACGTTGGTCATATTGCCGAACGGATCAATCACAGATGCAGTAACAAAAGTTCCTTTTCCTCCACTATGATCCATAATAGGTTGATACAACGTTGCTCCCTTATTAATAAACTTGTCGAGGCTTGCTTTTAAATCATCAACATGCCAGTAGACAATTGCTCCTGCAGGCTTGCCTGTCGCCCCTTCGGGAGCATAAGTACTATCAATGATACCAAGTTCATGCTGATAGTCTCCAATACGAAACTCAATATATCCCGGAACATTGAAATAGGGCTCAATTCCGAACAGTTCTGTGTACCATTTTTTTGCAGCATTAAGGTCAGTGGCATAGAAACTAACAGTTGCAAGGCCGCGAAGGGTTTGTGATTTTTCCATCTTTGTTTAATTTTATTGCTTTTGTTAAACGAAGGTAGATTAGCGGAATGACAACCCTATGTCAGTGTATACCGTCTACCAATAAATTGACAAGGCTGTTTTCTATCGTTAATCACCATCTGTCATCAATGATTATTTACTATCTTTAATTATCTATATAGAAAGGATATATGAAAAAACTAATTCTGATGACAATTATTATTGGGCTGGCTTTACTTTTTCAACGTTGTTCTTTTAAAAAGGATTTGACTAACCCCTACCCATTAAATAAACAGAATTTAGTTGAGCTTAATGGAAGGTACGAGGTGGTAGACAGTAAATTTGACAGTCTACAAGGTAAGCGACAAATATGGATGTACAATAATTTCTTCAGGGAGATTGATAGGAAACTACTGAAAGACACGCTTAAATTAGATAGTAGCGAAACCTACTCTTGTGAATTGGAAATCATTGATAGTAAAAACCTTAAAATTAATTACCTGAAAAATGAAACAATTATCAGAACACGTACACTTAAAACAAAACTGAAAAAAGACGGATACTTATACTTAAAGAACAGAAATACAGTTTTTATTCTTGTACCCTATATTGCGGGAGCGTTGGACGTAAAGAAAATCAGGTTAACCAGATCAACCGAAGGGAATCTGCTTTTTGATGTAGTTAATCATCGGTCAGGTGCCTTTTTAATCGTCGCCTTTTTAGATGGGCGCACCTGGAAATATCGCAATGAATACAGAGAGGTTAATTAAAACACTATATTTCCGCGATGAATTAATGATTTTACAGCTGAATTCCTGGAAACGGCTTCGGCTGAACAGCTGGCATCAATCAGTACCATATCTGCTGTATCACCTGCTTTTGGCCATACCTGAGTTCCTTTATCGTCGAGCGGAAGAATATTATGGGTCGCAATTTTTAAAATTCTTGAAAGATCAAACTCCGTACGGTAGCCATAAAGCTGAGCAGCTAAATTTGCTTTTTGCAGGATACTGCCAGAACCAAATGTGTTCCACCAATCTATAATACAATCGTTACCTGTCATTACATCTACACCATATTTGTAAAGTGTAGGTATAGGCATGATGGTGCGCCCAAATGGTATCGTTGATGCGATTCCGATTTTTGCATGCCCGAGCTTTTCAGCGATCTCCTCAGTTTTACTTTTATCAAGATTAGCAAGGGCAAAACTATGACTAATAAATGTCTTACCTTTTAATACAGGATTTTCAATGACTTTATCAATCAGATAATTTATGGTCTTCATCCCGGATTCTCCAGATTCATGCAGATGGATATCTATCCCTTTATTATTGTCTAATGCAAGCTGAACAACCAGATCCATGTGTTTTTCGATAGCACCGTCTATGGTATAAGGATCCAGTCCGCCAATAAAATCGATGTTCATCTTAGCAGCCTCTTTCATTAACTGCTCTGATTTGGTATAATAGATGCCATGCTGGGGAAATGCAACAATTTCAGCATGAAAAGAATCCTTTTTATTTTCAAGTGCTTTTTCAAGATTTCGTAAAGATTCCAATCCGGAAGTGGGATCAATGTTTACATGTGATCTAGCATAATTTGTACCATGACGTTGCAACAGCTCTATGAGCTTTTCTGTACGTGAAGTTGATGTTTTTAATAGTTCTGGAATAATCTGTTGCTCATAAGCAATCATATCCTTTACAGACCTGCGTTTATTTGAATTAGCTTTCCAAGGTAGTCCATACCAGGTCTTGTCGAGGTGAATGTGCATATCCCTGAATGCAGGAAGCATCAGGAAGCCCCTGGCATCAATTGCATTTGCCGCATTTGGTTTATTAGGCAAAATGGCCTTAACTTTACCATTGCTGATCTCAACGGTAAATAATTCCGTTTTTGTGTGACTTACTTCTCCTTCTTCGTATTCAAAACCAGTCTCAAGCCTAACATTCTTTAAAATAAAATTTTTACTTGTACCAATAGATGGAACAGATCCTATTTCACTTGTTGTTTCTGCGGCAGCAGATTTACCTGCTGTAAAGACACCTGTACCTGTCGCAAGCAGAATAGATGAATTTTTAATAAAATCTTTTCTTGAGATGGATGATGTCGACATAATATACTTTTATGCAAAGTTAGTGCTATCCGTTACATGCAGGTGGTAGTATTCATGATATAAGTTGTATCATTTATCACAACTACTCCTGTGCCGGTGAAAAAACGGCACAAATCATTAAACCGGCATTTTGAATGCCCGTGGGGCAATCCCAGTATGACGCTTGAAAAATTTAGAAAAGTAGGCCAGGTCATAAAAGCCCAGCTCATACGCAATCTCTTTGATCGTTCTTGGAGAAGTAAGCAACAATCTTTTTGCTTCGAGTATTACACGGTTATGTATAACTGAAGTAGCAGAGTCATAGAAATGTTTTTTGCAGAGAATATTCAGATAGTTTGGCGTAATATTCAGTTTATCCGCATAAAACGTGACATATCGCTGTGTTTTAAAATGAGTATCGACAAGTGAAATATAATCGGCCAATACTGGCTTCGCATGGTAACTTTTAAGATCATCAAATATTTTTATTGCCTCACGACTGGCCATCTGGGCAATAATCCCACACCGGGAGCTAATAATATCCCAGAGCATTGGTTTTAACGTTAGCTCTAGCCGGATGGCCTTAAATTCATATAAAAGCAACTGAAAAACTGCTGCACTGAGATTTAAGACCTGGTGCTTTTGATACTGCACCAGGTCATATCTTAAGGAATTTGCAAATGTTTCAAAAACATGGCGGGTAACCATAATCTGAGAGGCAACTGTATCAGTTCCTAAACTCCAGGAATGTACCTGCCCTGGAAACAACAGATGCAGTTGATGTCCATTAACTTCATATTCTACAAAGTCAATTGTATGTTTACCACTCCCCTTCTCAAATAATAAAAACAGGAAGAAATCATGCTTATGTGGCTTTTCAATCCGCCGAGCGCCAGAAATTTCATGATACTGTAAACTGGTACCCGACTGCAAATCATCCGGAAAAGCATCGATTCCTAATATTGGTATATTGACTTTTGTATTCACTATGTGAATTTACAAAATCTATCTATGCTTCTTCGCTGTAAACGGATCTAATTTCATCACGCAGGTTATATTTCGAAGCCATAACTTCTCCATAAGCACCTGCACTTCTGATCGCGTATAAATCACCTCTAAAAGTTTCAGGCTGTTCTACTTCTTTCCCAAAGCAGTCTGTACTCTCGCAAATAGGGCCAACGATATCATATTTCAAAGCAGTTTCCTTACCTCTAGTTAAATTCTCAATCTTATGGTAAGCCTGGTACAATGCAGGACGCATCAATTCAGTCATACCAGCATCTAAGACAACAAAGTTTTTCTTCTTACCATTCTTCACATATAGTACTTTGCTAATAAGTGAGGCTGATTGTCCAACTAATGCCCTACCCAATTCAAAATGAACTTCCTGTCCCGCTTTTATGTCTAAAAATTCCGCGAATATTTTAAAGTAGTTGCTAAAATCAGGGATTTGCTGATCTGGATTATGGTAATCGATACCTAAGCCCCCACCAACATTTAATACTTTAACCGTAAAACCTCTTTCTTCAAACCAAAGCGCAAACTCGTTTACACGCACACATAGGTTTTTATATACATCGAGGTTGGTAATCTGTGAACCAATATGAAAGTGTATACCGATAAACTCAATATGATCTGAAGCCCGTAAGGTTTCAGCACATTGTGGCAAGTCCCATGAATTTACACCAAACTTATTTTCATCTAAACCTGTAGTAATGTTGTGGTGCGTATGCGCATCCACATTAGGATTAATGCGGATTGCTACCCTTGCTTTCTTACCTTTTTTGGCTGCCAATTCATTAATTACCTCTAATTCCTGAACAGATTCGACATTGAAGCAGAATATATCCTGATCTAAGGCATAATTAATCTCTTTGTCCGATTTACCAACACCGGCAAAAACAATCTGCCCCTTATCAAAACCTGTTTCAATTGCTTTATTTACTTCGCCCCCGCTTACACAGTCGGCGCCAAAACCTACAGCCTTGATACAATCTAAAACCTTTGGATTGAAATTCGCTTTCATGGCATAGTGAACATGAAAATTGTATAACTTAGCAGCCGCTGAGCAGGTGTTTAAAGTATCCTGCAACAGCTTCAGGTCGTAATAATAGAAAGGTGTTTCTAAGTTTGCGAAGCGTGCTATATCTTTATTAGAAAACATAATGTTTAAATATCTTGTTATATTTTTTGTGATTGTACTTGGCTTAATCTACATCGGTAACCAAATAGACCTACGAAATCAGAAGATCAGTAAAAAAGAGTACGACAGGAGGATTAGGTTCTTTATCGTACTCATCTTTATTGTTATTGGTATCCTTGTATGGATAAAAAGAAGGTAATACTACCTTAATCTTACTCAAACAACCTATTATGTAAACTTTTTAAAGCCTCGGTTTTCTCTGATGTATTCAGTAATAACGAAATGTTATAATCACTTCCACCATAAGAAATCATTCTTAATGGAATATGTTTAATCGCATCCAATACTCGTGCAGCATAACCATGTTTTTCGGCACTGAAATCACCCACAACACAAACAATTGATTGATCGGTATCAATTTCTACAGAACCAAAGGCATGCAGTTCTTCAACTATTTTTTCCAGGTTATCTGTAAAATCAATAGTTAATGACACGGCTACTTCTGATGTCGTGATCATATCGATCGGCGTTTTATACCTTTCAAAGATTTCAAATACCCTTCTTAAAAAACCATACGCAAGCAACATACGACTAGAATGAATTTTAATTGCCGTAATGCCATCTTTTGCAGCGATAGATTTTATTTTTCCTTTTTCACTTTCAGCAGAGATCAATGTTCCTGCTGCTGTTGGCTCCATCGTATTTAACAACCTTACGGGAATTTTATACTTCTGCGCCGGGAAAACCGATTGAGGGTGCAAGATTTTTGCCCCGAAATAGGCTAACTCGGCAGCCTCATCAAATGATAGATGAGAAATTGGTTTTGTGCCTTTCACAATTCTAGGATCGTTGTTGTGCATGCCATCAATATCTGTCCAGATCTGGACTTCTTCCGCTAGTATAGCGGCGCCGATTAATGATGCGGTATAATCACTTCCCCCGCGACGCAGGTTGTCGACTTCACCGAAGCTATTTCTGCAAATAAAACCTTGCGTAATAAATAGTTTATTGCCTTTATGCTGGTCTAATATAGGTTTCAGGCTTTTTGTTGCATAAGGAACATCAGGCTCATTGTCTTCATCAATTTTCATGAAATCCAATGCGGGTAGCAATACCGACGGTACCCCTATTGACTTCAGATAGATATGATATAGGGTGGTAGATAAAAGCTCACCCTGTGCGAGCACTACTTTTTCTTCAACTGGGGTAAAGATATCATTAGCCAGGGCACTTAAAAAATTGAAATGATAATCTACAACCTCTTGTCCTTGCTCACGACATTCTCCATCAGCTAAAAGCTCAACTACAAACTCATTATATTTTTGGTGTAATGCGTTAATTAAAGTTAACGCAACCTGTTTATCTTCCTTTAAAAGTTTGGCTGAAATCTCTACTAAACTATTGGTTGTACCAGACACAGCTGATAATACCACAATTTGTTCTTCTGCAGGATTGATGATATCCAGCAATTTTTTCATGCGCTCAGGGCTTCCTACAGAAGTGCCTCCAAACTTTAATACTTTCATAGTTCTTATTGTTGTTAATGGTTGTGGAACCCTGACCAAAGCCATTATGGTCCCGTTTTTGGTTTATTTAATTTTAAAAAGTTAAAAGCCGTCTAAATAGCTATATTTATTTGTCACAAGTGTTTTAATTTAACTAAAATGGTCATATACTTGTAACCGGCCGTGAATTTAAATAAAACGTGCTTAATAAAGGCAAAATAGACAAAATAAAATTTGGAAGGACAACATATGCAATTAGAACAAGCTACCTTAAACACCATTAATGAATGGCTTAACGGCAATTACGATGAGACAACCAAGAAAGAGATACAAACTCTTTTAGATAAAGAAGCCTATACAGAACTTACGGATTCTTTTTACAGAAGCCTTGAGTTTGGAACTGGCGGATTACGCGGGATAATGGGTCCAGGATCTAATAGAATCAATAAATATACAATTGGTACGGCCACTCAGGGACTGGCCAATTACCTCAATAACAAATATCCGGGAGAAAAAATCAAGGTAGCGATAGCACATGATAGTCGTAACAACTCTGATTATTTTGCTAAGATTACCGCGGATGTATTTTCGGCGAACGGAATACATGTTTATTTCTTTTCAGCTTTAAGGCCAACTCCTGAATTATCATTCGCGATCCGGACCCTGGGTTGCAGAAGCGGCGTAATGCTTACAGCTTCTCACAATCCAAAGGAATATAATGGCTACAAAGCGTATGGTGCCGATGGTGGACAGTTTACTGCTCCTGATGATACCCTTGTAATGGACGAAGTAGCTAAAATTAAAAACATTGATGCGGTTAAGTTTGACAGTGTACCCGGTAACATTGAGTTGATCGGCGAAGAGATTGACCAGCTATATCTTGATAAAATCACAGCGTTGTCGGTTTCACCTGAAGCAATTACCCGTCAGAAAGACCTTAAAATTGTATACTCTCCTATCCACGGGACAGGTATTACACTTGTTCCAAAGGCGTTAGCGCAATTTGGCTTTACGAATTTAACCCTTGTTGAAGAACAAAGTAAACCGGATGGCAATTTCCCTACTGTGGTTTATCCTAACCCGGAAGAGAAAGAAGCTTTAACACTTGCTTTAAAAAAGGCACAGGAGATTGATGCCGATCTGGTCCTGGCTACCGACCCTGATGCGGACCGCGTAGGTATCGCTGTAAAAAATAATGATGGCGAATTCGTATTGTTAAACGGAAATCAAACAGGTAGCTTGCTGATCAATTACCTGTTAACGGCATGGCAAGAAAAAGGTAAACTAACAGGCAATGAGTATATCGTTAAAACTATTGTAACTTCTAATTTAATTGAAGCTATTGCTGATGCAAAAAAAGTAACCTATTTCAATACCTTAACCGGCTTCAAATGGATCGGACAGATTATGACGCAACTGGAAGGTAAAAAGACTTTTATCGGCGGTGGCGAAGAGAGCTACGGTTATCTGATCGGTGATCTGGTTAGGGATAAAGATGCTGTGGTTTCCTGCGCTTTTATCGCCGAGATGACAGCGTTTTATAAAGATAAAGGAACTAGCCTATACGATGCATTACTAAATATGTATGTGGAGTACGGATTGTATAAAGAGGAACTGGTATCGATCACTAAAAAAGGAAAAACTGGTGCCGAAGATATCAAAGCGATGATGGAGAAGTTCAGAAACAATCCTCCGGCAACTCTAGGAGGATCAAAGATTGCTACTTTAAAGGACTATGAACTGGGGGTGCAAACAGATTTAAAAACAGGCGTAAAAACGGAACTGGAACTGCCAAAATCCGATGTATTACAATTTATTACTGAAGATGGTAGCATTGTGTCTGCCCGTCCGTCAGGAACGGAGCCTAAGATTAAATTCTATTGCAGTGTAAACGCCCCTTTAAGTAATACCGCTGATTTTAAAGCGGCCGATGCCAGACTTGGCGAAAAGATTAAGGCAGTGATGACTGATCTTGAGGTTTAATAACCTCAGGATCAGTTTTCCTCTATCACCTCGAAATATTTATCCGCGACTTTTGCAAAAGCCTCTATATTAAGGGGCTTATGCAAATATGTGGCAATTTCCTCCATACTTGCAGCCTGTTGTTCATCATCAGGGTTAAGTGAAGTTGTTAACATTACAACTACAATTCTTGCTTTGTGTTTTTCGTCTAATTTTTTATACTCCGCAATAAAATCCCAACCATTCATTCCAGGCATATTTATATCCAGAAATATAATTCCCGCTTTTGGCGCAGGGTCGTTGTTTTCGTACTTGCCGGAATAAGTTAAATAATCTAATGCTTCTTTGGCAGAGGTGATTTCTTTAACGTTTACATTTATTTTAGCATTTTCGACAATCCTGCGATGGATGAAATTCGTAGAAATATCATCATCAACCAGCAAAACACATTCAAGGTCTTTATATTTCTTCATCAAAATCTATTTCTTTTATCCTTTTTAATTTTAAACTTTCAGAGAAAAGTTAAAAGCACTCCCCTCATTCAACACTGACTCGACCGCAATTTTCCCTCCGTGTAGTTCTACAATTTTTTTGCAATGCGAAAGACCGATTCCATATCCTTCATAATCTGTCACGCTGTGTAAACGTTGAAACATGACAAAAATTTTCTCTTTATATCTATCTTCTATGCCTATACCATTGTCTTTAAACTCAAAATGCCAGAAATTATCGCGGGCAACTGCGAAAATCTGTATGAGCGGCGCCACATCTGGTCTTTTAAACTTCAGTGAATTACTTAGCAGATTTTGAAAAAGCTGTCTTAAGGCTGTTTCAAAACCGTAGACAATAGGAAGGTTTGTATACTTAATTTCTGCCCCTGTGGCATTTATGCTACTGAATAAATCATTCTGTAAGCTATCCACCAAAGTATTACAATCGACTAACGTTTTAGTCTGCTGCCCACCCAATCTCGCATAGTCTAACAAGCCTTTGATCAGGTTTCTCATTCTCTCGGTAGACCGGTCTATAAATTGAAGATACAATTTAGCATTATCATCAAAAACATCTTTGTACTCATCCTTAAACAGCTCCACAAAGTTCTTAACGGTAAGCAGGGGTTCTTGTAAATCATGGGAAGCGATGTACACAAATTGTTCAAGTTCTTTATTCTTAATCTCTAACTCCCTGGCATACTCTTCCGTTGTCTTCTCCAGATGCCTTTTAGCGGTAAGGTCCCTTATAAATTTAGAAAAACCGACAACGTTATTGCGATCATCATAAATCGCAGAGAGTGTTACAAATGCCCAGAAAAGTTCGCCACTTTTTCTTAAACGCCATCCTTCATGTTGTGACCGGCCTTTTAACTTTGCTTCTTCAATTAGTAATTCCGGTAATTTATTCCTGCGACTATCCTCACTGTAGAACACACTAAAGTTACTGCCAATGATTTCATCGGCTTTATAGCCTTTAATCTTTTCGGCTTCTTTATTCCAGTTCTCAATATTTCCATGCTTGTCCAAAAAGAGAATAGCATAATCATCTATTACTTCAAGCATTCTAAGTAAGCTGTCTGATCTCAAGTACTTGTATTTATTTATATTTGGTAGAACCCACTACAAACATTTTCAAAATTCAAGCCAAACAGCCAGACTCGCAACCGAATGAAACAAGGTGTTTTAGTGTTGCAACATTAAATTCTACGGCGCCTTTTTTACCCAAAAGGGGGAATAATCGCACAACGATACAACTGTAAACGAATGGATTACCGAACCTGACCAGCTCCCTTTACCACCCATTTCTCGGTAACCAGTTTTTCCAATGCAAATGGCCCACGGGCATGTAATTTCTGTGTAGAAATTCCAATTTCGGCTCCTAAACCAAATACCTGCCCATCGGTGAATCTAGTTGACGCATTTAAATAAACAACAGCTGCGTCCACTTCATTCAAAAATCTTTCTGCTTTGGTATGGTCTTCCGTTAAAATTGCTTCAGAATGTTTGGAAGAAAAATCAGCGATGTGCGATAGCGCTTCATCCAAACCTTCCACAACTTTTACGGAACACTTAAGGTCTAAAAACTCCCTTCCGAAATCTTCTGATGTAGCCTCGTTTAATTGCGGGTAGTTTAATCCCTGAAGGATCGGGAAAGAAGTTTCATCTGCAAATATTTCTACACTATATGCCTCCAGTAAAGGTGCTAAAGTATTTAAAAATGGTCTTGCAATAACTTTATCTATCACAATAGTATCTAATGCATTACAAACAGAGGGCCTGGATACCTTTGCATTTACAACAATTGCTGCCGCCGCCTCAAGTTTGGCTGTAGCCTCCACATAAGTATGGCATACCCCTGCTCCTGTTTCAATAACTGGGACTAATGCATTTTTGCGAACAAACTCAATCAATTGGTTTGAACCACGTGGAATGATGACATCGATATAACCTTCTGCCTTTAATATGTCTAAAATATATTTTCTATCTGCCGGAAGCTGTTGTACTACATTCTTATCGAGACCGTACTCCTCTAAAACCTGCTGAATTAAAGAAACTACAAAATGATTGGTATGATAAGCGTCTTGCCCACCACGCAACAAGCACACGTTTCCAGATCGTATACACAAAGCCGCTACATCGATTGTTACATTCGGCCTTGACTCATATATTACACCTACTACGCCTAGAGGTACTGTTTTCTTTTGAATAAACAAACCATTGCTAAGGGTATTCTCCGAGAGAACGATATTGGTAGGATCTTTCAATGCCGCAACATCGTTTAGGCTTGATGCGAGGTCAAGTATTCTATTTTCATTCAACAACAGGCGGTCCTTTTTGGGATCTGTATCAGGCATTTTTTCAAGGTCTTTCCCATTTTCCAAAATGATCTGTGCCGATTGAGCTTTAATAAGTACAGCAAGACTATTGATTAGCTCCTTTTTTCCCTGATCACTTAAAGAAGATATAGAAGCCTGGGCTTTTTTTGCATTAACTAGTTGTTGTTGAATAGTTTCCATTGTCTAAAGTATTACAATATCACTGGCATTCGCAATTTCCAGGTTATGTTGTTTTGAGTTTTTAAGAATTGCCCCGGATGATGTTTTAGCACGGGCAACAGCTACAATATTCTGGTGTTCATCGGTGATTTCAAAAATCTCGCCATCACTAAACTTTTCTATGACCGACATTACCCCTACCGCGAGTAAACTCTTACGTTTTCTGATAGCTTCACAGGCGCCTTCGTCAACCACAATACGACCAGTTACCAGGCTTCCGCTTGCCAGCCATTTATTTCGCGCTGATATATTGGCATCTTTAGGCACGCATACTGTACCAGTCTTTTCCTGAACGGCATTCAGAATACCATCGGGAGTACGTACGCCAAATATGACTACCTTGATCCCCATTACCGAAGCAAGGTGGGCAAAGGTGAGTTTCGAGATCATTCCCCCTAAGCCAAGATCTGACTTGTTTCTATCAGCGAGGGAAAATATGTCATTATTGATACTTTCAATACGATCGATCACTTTTCCTTCCCTATCCAATACACCAGGGACTGAAGTCCCTAGTAAAATTACGGATGCTCCAAATCCAACACCGAGTAATGTCGCCAATTCATCATTGTCGGAAAACTTTAGCTCTAAACTACTAACTACGTCATTTTCGTTCGCAATCGGAATCACATCGTTCTTCCAAAGTTCTTCGTACGTTTCCTTTAACTGCAAAAATTGCTTCCTGTTTGAAAAGTGTTGTCGTTCACACAAACTCTGGGCGATAGATATCCCGTAGGGAAGGAAATGTTTAGAATATATATTTAACAACAAAGGATTACCGATTGATGCGGCAGCTTTACGCTCTGAGATTTTTCCTTTATAATTTTTAATGTATTTTTTGCCGGCGCCCACTGCTCCGGAAGAAACAAGTATCAGGCGGTAGTCTTTGGCAACTTCTGCAACCTGTCTGGCAACATCAGCGATTACCTGCTCATCGAGTTCTCCTTTTCCGATGGTGATTGAGGCTGTACCTAATTTCAAAACAAGTATTGGCTTGTCCATTGTGGTTCGGGTTATAAATCTGTATTGAAAGCCCGAAAATAATCAAAAATCCTCCTATCTATGAAATAAACAAGAGGATAATTGATAGATTTTGTAGAAAAAATGACTTAAACTAAAGAAGCCTGTAAAGTTATGTCTACATTATAAGCTTTGCTAACTGGACATGTGGCTTTAGCACCTGCTGCAATTTCCTGAAACTGATCTTCAGTAATACCTGGTATGCTTGCCTTTAATACCAGATGAGAACTGGTGATTACACCGTTGTCCAATGTTACGGTTCCAGTTGTTTCCAATGTTCCCGGGGTAAAGCCGGCCTCGGTTAAATCCAGACTTAATTTCATGGTAAAACAGCCGGCATGTGCCGCTGCCATCAGCTCTTCAGGGTTGGTACCAATACCATCCGCAAACCTGCTATTAAAAGAATATTGTGTTTCGTCAAGTACTTTACTACCTGTGGTAAGGTGACCAGAACCTTCTTTGATTGTGCCATTCCAAACGGCTGTTGCGTTACGTTTCATGCAATTATTTTATTTGAGGTTATAGATTTATACTCAAATATAATTCTTTACTTGCTCTGTTCCCGGTTTCTATTCAGTTTAATTTTAATCTTTCCGTCATCCCCATCGGTAGCAAGCAGGTGCAATACGATCCCTTTCATACGCCTGGCCTTCCTTTCCTCCTTATCTGTAATCCCTTCATCCTTTTTAGGATTTCTTAAAGGAACATCTACCGCGATGTTTGTGCCTGTTGTTAGGGAATAAACCCCGGCCACATCCATATTTAGCAGGCTTGTATTGATTTGCATAGGGTTAATGGTGATCTTTTGCCCGCGGATATCGAATTTCCCGTTCAGGTTATCAAAAGTAATGTTATTGAGGTCGCGGAAAGGAAAAGCAAATTTCCCGACACTGATGATCGGATCAAAATTTAGCAGTGCCCCTTTTTTAAGATCAAACACGAGGTTTCCATTCATAGAGTTTGCAACCAGTTTCCCTTTATCGGTAATACCACCAGATATACTAGTTTTAGAAAACAGAAAACCTTTTAAATTTTTTGAAGTAAGGCTTGTTAAACCAAAGTTGTCAAATGCGTAAAAAAAGTGTTTGATATCTACATTGGCCAATACAGTATTGATATTAAATCGGTTTAATGCCCCACGCTGAGTGATATTGCCATTGAGCTTAAGAGAGCCACCTGCATGTTTTACACTTACATTTTTAATCGCGATGCCAGATTCAGAAAGTAATAAATCAGCACTGGCATTTGTGGCGAGAAATTTATTGTAAAACACCTTATCTACACTTAGATGCATGTTTACATTACTTTTTTCAAACACCTCGTTCAGGTCTTCTGAGAAAGTACTCTTTTTTGCATTTTGTTTCCTGGCTTTTGGCGCAGGCTTTCTACTTCCTAAAAAGCCCAGGAATTCTCCAAGGTGGATCTGGGGGCTACTGATTTTCCAGGTCAGCAATATCTTTTCCGGGGCGGTGTAATATAAGTTCAGGAAATTACGAACTACGCCATCCATCTTTACTACACTTTTACCACTTTGCAAGTGTATATTTTTAATAAATAAATCGTTATTGGTAAAATTCAACAGAATAGCAGTATTATTGAAGTTCAACTTTCTGGGCATATAACTGATGTCGGCATTTTTAATATCAATAGAGCCCGCAACCAAAGGTTTGTTTAGCTTAAAATCAACGATATCGGCTTTATAAGCCAGGTTTACAGTGGCGGTACCTTTACCAAATTTTAATGTTTCTTCGCCCACTATTTTATTCAATTTCGCCACTTCAAACTCGGATTTAAAAATACCTGTAGCAATGGGTTTATCAAGATTATTGATAAAAGCAGTGTCAATTGAAAAAGGAAGCTCTTTATAGCTGCCCTTAAAATGGTACAACTTAATCGCCGAATTTTCGTCTGTAAAACCTTTTCCGTTCACATAGTTATTCGTAAATACACCTGTAAAATTACAATCGTCAACTACACCTCCAGGTGTAGTCAGCTGGTTATCTTTTATGAATGCCTGAACATTGATCTCTGGATCTCCACCAGGTCCCATATCTCCCTTAAGCGTACATTTTGCATGGATTGGCTGACTAAGATTGAACATATTCAACTTTTCTGTAATATTTGGTGCCAATAAAGCTGCAGCATTTCTCCAGAGAATTTTTGGCGCATCAATATTGATGCTAAATTCAGTATCTTCTTTAGCAAGATTAAACCTAGCCCCAATAATAAAAGGGTCTTCGCCTATATTTAGCTGGTTAGGGGCAACTTCAATAATGCCTTTATCTTCGTCATAACTAACTTTAAATGGCCCTTCCAGCAATTTATCTTTTATAAAACTCCCTCGCCTGGTATTAAAGGCCATACTTTTAGCGAGTGTTTTCAGGTAAATATCTGCATTCCAACCACCAAGCAGCTGGTAGTCAACTTTACTTTTTAATTCATCAATTACAAAATGGAAAAGCTTATGTCCTTTTTGATTATCAACAACAAAATCAACGTTATTTAAAACGATTTTCCTAATCTGTGCCGGAGCGGATCCCCCTTCTTCTGTTTTTTCTTTTTGTGCTTTTTTCTTAAAAACTGTGGTATTGCTATAACCGTTGCTGTCGGTATACAAGTAAATCGTTGAGTTATTGATACCAATCTTTCCGATTTCAATATTGCCTTTCAATAAGCCCAACATGTTTACTGAAACATCAATATCACTTGCTTCAAGCAGGTTGTGTTTATGATTGTTCCATAAACTATCTTTGACAATTACATTTTTAAGACTTAAGGAAACGCCTGGAAAACCTTTAAGAAAGGTCGCGTCCATACTTCCGATAACCAAACTCCCATTTAGATTTTTATTGAGCTGTTTTGTTATTTTAGCCAACAGGCTTTTGTTATTCCCATTTACATAAAAGGCAAGGCCTAGGTATAAAAGAAAGACCAGTGCAACAAGTACAGCGAATGATTTGAGTGCTATTTTAGACCAACGGGGCATATTCTCTGTATTAAAGGTTAGCTAGTAATGGATTAGTTCCTGGTTTGGACCACTCTACTTTGTTCAATTATTATACCAATTAAGCTATACAAGCTGATGTGTTCCTTAAATATACAAATAAAAAAATCACAGGATTGAGGCAGCCTACTGTTTTGGGTAATCAATATGAAATTAATGTGATTAGGTTTTTATTCTGATTCTTTTGATAAATTTAGAATCTAAACCAACTTATATGAAGAAAATCCTGTTCAGCCTTGTGCTGGCTTTTTCTGCTAAGCTCTTATTTGCACAGCAAACTTACCCTGTTAATGGATCATCTGACATCAGACAAGGCACATATGCTTTCACAAATGCCAATATTGTGGTTAGCGCTAATCAAATTATATCTAATGGCACCTTGCTCATCAAAGGACAAACCATCCAATCTGTTAGCGCGAGAACATCCATTCCAAAAGGATATGTGGTTATTGATTTAAAAGGGAAATTCATCTATCCTTCACTTATTGATCCCTTCACCTCCTATGGTTTGCCTGAAGCTACACGTACAGCTGCCGGTTCCCGCCAATCTATTTTTACGTCTACAAAAAAGGGGGCTTACGGATGGAACGAAGCAATAAGACCCGAAATACAGGCGTATTCCACCTTTTCTGCCGACAGTAAAAAAGCAGATGATTTGCGTAAAGCAGGTTTTGGAACAGTAAATTCAATTAACCGGGATGGTATTGCCCGTGGCACTTCTGTTGCTGTAACATTAAGTGACGAAAAGGAAAACGGCACCATACTTAACCCCCAATCAGCTGCGAATTACTCTTTCAGCAAAGGAACTTCCCAAAATGACTACCCCACCTCATTAATGGGGTCAATAGCTTTATTGCGCCAAACTTACTATGATAGCCAATGGTATGGTAAACAAAAAGAAGAATACAACATCTCTTTGCAGGAGTTTAACAAACAACAAAGTATTGCCCAGATTTTTGAAGTAGAGGGATGGCAAAATATTTTAAGGGCAAGCAAAATCGGACAGGAATTTGGCAAAAAATACATTATAAAATCCAATGGGGACGAATATCAGAGAATAGATGCGGTTAAAGCTACAGGAGCAAGTCTTATTGTCCCTATTAGTTTCATCAAAGCCTATGATGTTGAGGACAGCATTGAAAACAGAAGCATAACACTGGCCCAGATGAAGGCATGGGAAATGGCGCCTGCAAACCCTGCTGCATTGGAAAAAGCAGGTATTGTATTTTCGATTACCGCGCAGGGCCTGGAAAGCACTAAAGATTTCTGGACAAACATCCGTGTAGCGCTGGAAAATGGGCTGAGTAAGAGGCAGGCACTGTTGTCGCTTACCGAAATTCCGGCTGGGATGATTGGAATAGCAGATAAAGTAGGTACGCTTGAAAAAGGAAAACTTGCCAATTTCATCATCACTTCTGATAGCCTCTTTAAAAAGGAAAACATAATTGAAGAGAATTGGGTGCAGGGCAAGCGTTTTATCTTACTTAAAAAAGATGAGGATTCTTTAAAGCTAAGCATAAATAAAGCGACTACAAAAAGCCCTGAACCACAAAAAAAAGAAGTTTTAGGTGATTTGATTTTTCCATTTACCGCATTTGGTAATGCTACACCTTTAAAGCAGGAAAGTGTTTTATTGAGAAATGCTACCATATGGACTAATGAAAAAGAAGGTATTTTGCAAAATGCAGATGTACTTTTAGAAAATGGAAAAATCAAGGCCATAGGTAAAGGTCTAAATGCAGGAAACGCAAAAGTAATTGATGCAAGTGGCAAGCATGTAACCCCGGGAATTATAGATGAACACTCTCATATTGCCGGTACGGGGGGCATAAATGAAGGTGCACAATCCGTGTCTTCGGAAGTAAGGATCGCAGATATTATTAATTCGGAAGATGTTAATATCTATCGTCAGCTTGCAGGTGGTGTCACTACTTCACAGATTTTGCATGGTTCTGCAAATCCAATTGGTGGACAGTCGCAGCTGATTAAATTAAGATGGGGCAAGCTACCTGAAGAGCTAAAGTTTGCAGGAGCGGACGGCTTTATAAAGTTTGCACTTGGAGAAAATGTAAAACAAAGCAATTTTGGTACGGGAGCACGGTTCCCTGTTACCAGGATGGGTGTTGAACAGACTTTTGTAGATGAATTTACACGTGCAAAAGAATACAAAACAGAACTGGCAAAAAAGGGAAATACTATTCGAAAAGACCTGGAGTTAGATGCTATAGTAGAAATTCTGGACAATAAACGGTTTATTACCTGTCACTCTTATGTACAATCTGAAATCGCCATGCTTATGAATGTTGCGGATAGTTTAGGATTTAAAATCAACACGTTTACCCATATTCTTGAGGGCTACAAAGTGGCCGATAAAATGAAAGCCCACGGTGTTAATGCATCTACATTTTCCGACTGGTGGGCCTATAAAATGGAGGTTGCAGAAGCGATTCCGTATAATGGAAAAATCATGCATAACGTAGGCATCACAACAGCTTTCAACTCAGATGATGCAGAAATGGCCCGGCGGTTAAACCAAGAGGCGGGAAAAGCTGTTTTATATGGTGGCGTATCTGAAGAAGATGCCTTTAAGTTCATCACATTAAACCCTGCAAAGATGCTGCATATCGACAATAAAGTTGGCAGTATTAGGGTTGGTAAAGATGCCGATGTGGTAGTTTGGTCGGACAATCCCCTATCTATTTATGCTAAGGCAGAGCAGACTTTTGTAGACGGAATAGCTTACTGGGATATAGATCGTGATGCCCAGATCAGAAAGGCACAACAATCGGAACGTACCCGCTTAATTCAAAAGATGAAAGATAGCAAAGACAAGGGCGGAAAAACCCAACGCCCTAAGGCAGAGCCAAAACGACTGTACCATTGCGAGACAATTGGAGATTACGCTCTTGAACTTAATGAAATAGAAAGGACCCATGATCATGAATAAATATATTTTAGCACTAACGTTATCTGTCATTGGCCTAAAAAGCTTTGCACAGGCCAATATTTCACCGGCAAAACCTCAGGATAAAAAAACCATTGTGATGGGTGCCAAACTTCATGTCGGCAACGGAAAGGTAATTGAAAATAGCTACCTCATTTTTGATAAAGGGAAAATTATCGGCGTTGGGGATGCAACAGTTGCCCGTATTGATATGACCGGCGCAACGGTAATCAATGCGAACGAGAAACATATCTATCCGGGTTTTATTGCGCTTGCAACTAACCTAGGCCTAATTGAGATCAGCTCAGTTAAAGCTACGCTTGACTATAGTGAAATTGGCGATTTTAATCCGCATATCAGAGCTATAGTAGCCTACAATACAGATTCAAAAGTGCCTGCCACTATAAGAAGTAACGGAGTTCTGATGGCCCAGATTACTCCACAGGGGGGCACCATATCAGGCAGTTCATCTGTGGTGCAGCTCGATGCATGGAACTGGGAAGATGCAGTTATAAAAAAGGATGATGCAATACACTTAAACTGGCCGATAACACCGAAGGTCAGGAATTCCAGAAATAGCCCCATTATATCTGCCGAGTCTATTAAAGAGCGCACCCAAAATCTGATAAATGGGCTAGATCAGTTTTTCACGGAAGCAAAAGCATACTCCGAAACAGATAAACCTATTGTAATAAATACAAGATTTGCCTCTATGAAGCATTTATTTGATGGCAGTCAGCGCTTGTTTATCACAGCAACTGGAGAGAAAGATATCATTGCAGCAGTGAAGTTTGCAAAAAAACATGGCATTACCCCGGTTATTGTTGGTGGCAATGATGCTTATTTAATTACCAGTTTCTTAAAGCAAAACAATATTTCGGTTATTGTGAACGAGCCTCATGAACTGCCTGATTCTGATGACAACGACGTGAATATGCCTTATAAAAATGCGGGGGTATTGGCAAATGCCGGGGTTGACGTAGTTATGCGCATGCAAGGTTACTGGCAATTAAGAAATCTTCCCTTTATGGCCGGCACCATTGCTGCATGGGGTTTAGATAAAGAAAAAGCCTTACAAACCATTACTTTGAACGCAGCGAAAGTATTGGGCATTGATAAAACCGCAGGAAGCCTTGAGATTGGTAAAGATGCAACTTTCTTTATATCGGCAGGTGATGCGCTTGATATGAAAAGCAATAAAGTTGAGCAGGCATTTATTCAAGGCAGGGACATTAACCTGGATAACCTTCATAAACAACTGTACAAAAAATTTAGTGACAAGTACGGTATATCAGGAAAATAATGGGTAAAACAAAAACGAGTGGCCTGGTTGAGGTCACTCGTTTTTGTTTTATGCTCGTTTAATATTTACAATCCCAGCGCGTGCGTGGTTTGTGTTCTTATATTTTCAGTTAGCTGTGGATTTCCGTTAAGGGATTCACCATAAGAAGGAATCATCTGTTTCAGTTTCTGCTGCCATTCTATCGTATTAATTTTATCTTTAAAACAGCGCTCCATTAGGGTAATCATTATGGAAACAGCCGTTGAAGCACCTGGGGATGCGCCCAGAAGCGCAGCGATTGAACCATCTGCAGCAGTTACCACTTCAGTACCGAATTCAAGGATACCGCCATGTTTTTCATCCTTTTTAATTACCTGCACACGTTGCCCTGCCGTTTCAAGTTCCCAGTCTTCCATTTTTGCACCTGGGAAATACTCTCTTAAAGCCGCCATGCGGTCTTCCGGGGATTGACGCACCTGGTCAATAAGGTATTTGGTTAATGGTAAGTTATCGAGTCCTGCAGAAATCATTGGTCTGATATTATTCACCTTTATAGATAAAGGCAGATCAAGCAATGAACCATGTTTTAGAAAACGGGTTGAAAACCCAGCATATGGCCCAAAAAGTAGTGCTCTTTTTCCATCTATCATCCTGGTATCTAAATGTGGAACAGACATTGGTGGAGCACCTACAGATGCCTTTCCATATACTTTCGCATTGTGTTGTTCAATAATTTCAGGGTTTATGCACTTCAGCCATTGTCCACTTACAGGGAAACCACCGAAACCGTTACCTTCAGGAATTCCGGCTTTCTCCAGTAAAGGTAAAGAGCCTCCCCCCGCTCCGATAAATACAAATTTTGCTTTGATTATTCTTTTCTGGCCTGTTGTTTCATCTTTAACCTTCACCTCCCATAAATCATTCTTTTGTTTAAGCTTTTTCACATCGTGGTGAAAATGTAACTTAACATCAGGCCTGTTTTGCAGCTTATTGAACATCATCCTGGTTAAGGCACCGAAATTAACATCCGTACCCAACTCCATTCTTGTAGCAGCAACTTTATCATCTGCATTACGGTTTTTCATCACCAAAGGCATCCATTCCGACAACTGTTTTCTATCTTCAGAATAGATCATCCCTTTAAACAAGTCGCTTTCCTGTAACTTTTCATAGCGCTTTTTAAGAAAATCTACATTTTCTTCCCCCCATACAAAGCTCATGTGAGGAATGCTTTTTATAAATGTTTCAGGACTGTCTACCAGTTTACTTTTTACAAGAAATGACCAGAATTGTTTCGACACTTCAAATGATTCCGCAATTGATACCGCTTTTTTAGTATCCACAGATCCATCTTCTTTTTGCGGTGTATAATTCAGTTCACAAAAAGCAGAGTGCCCTGTACCTGCATTGTTCCATGCATCTGAACTCTCGGCCGCCGCAACATCTAACCTTTCAAAAATCTCGATAGTGATATCCGGCTGCAGTTCTTTCAGCAACATACCTAAGGTAGCGCTCATAATACCTGCTCCAATCAGCACAACATCAACAGTTTTGTCCGGATTACTATTTTTTCGAGTCATTTATTTGAAATTTTCCGCAAAAGTACAACACAAAATTATATTTTGCACGAATTCTTTAAATATTATCTATGTTTTTTACATTTTCATTGAAATCAACACGTTAGTTTTGAAATAAGTATGAGCTTATATAGATTTTATTGCCTACCTCCTATTTGATCTGATTACTTTTTCACATCAAAACATTCATTTTCCTGACTTAGCTCCAAATTACAATTCTATTACCGTTTTCATTTGAATATACGTAGTTAACTACGTATACTTGTACATAAATTAAAACTTATGGATACTCCTCTTATTATTGATCAGATTAACAATACATATTGCGAACGCATCATCAATCTAATCTTACCAATACAGCAAATTGAATTCAATGTCCCCGTCACCCTGGAAGATCAACCGGATTTGCTTGACATAGAAACATTCTATCAAAAGGATGGCGGTAATTTTTGGGGGGCACTGCATGGCGAAGAGCTTGTTGGGACCATTGCGCTAATCAATACAGGTCACCAGGCTTGCGCGTTAAGAAAGATGTTTGTGAAAAAGGAATTCAGAGGAAAAGAATACGGAATCGCCCAGCTCTTACTTGAAACGCTAATTGATTTTTGTAAAAAAAACAACATAACGGATATTTACCTCGGTACTGTTGACCTGCTTAAAGCGGCCCATCGGTTTTATGAGAAAAATAACTTTACAGAGATTAAGATCAGCGAACTACCTGGATATTTTCCGCGGATGCCTGCAGATAATAAATTTTATCACCTTCACATATGAATGTAATAGATGAATCGGGCATACTTGCCATATCAACAAGACTACAACGTCTTAGTGAACAGCTGAGAAAAGACGGGTTCCAAATCTATAAAGCAAATGACATAGATTTTGAGCCGAAATGGTTTCCTGTGATTTATACTTTACATTTTAAACCAGTTTTAAGTGTTGTTGAACTGGCTACAGAAATAGGTTATACGCATCCCTCTACCATCAGTTTACTAAAGGAGTTGGAAAAAGAAAAACTCATCCGGTCTAAAAAGGATAAACAGGATGAGCGCAAGCGCCTGGTTATGCTTACCGATAAGGGGAAAAAACTTTTGGAACAAATGCAACCTGTATGGCAGCTTATGATCAAATCATTAACGGAGATTACCAATACTACCAATAATTTGATGACGGCCATTGCCGAGGTTGAAGCGCGGTTAAAAGAGAAAAGTTTTTTTGATCGCACTAAATGACATTCGAATCTTCCTCGTTTGTACTACAGCTATGATTACAGGCTTGCCAGATATTTGTTTAATGTTATGGGTTTCCGTCTTATTAATTTTTCAAGTGTACCGTCTACATACGAGAATTCATCAGCTTTTATACTTTGCGCAAGGCTTAAAAACCAGTCGCATTCCTGTTCGGGCATCCCTGATTTAATCAGTTCATCTTTCAGTACTGCCTCGGGAATATCTATATAATTTATCTCAAGATTTTTTTCTATCCCCAGCAGGTTGGCTATATCTGAAAATGAAAACGGCTCAGCACCCGTTACTTCATAGGTTTTATAGTGATGCTGATCTTCGGTAAGTACATTACTTAGCGCTTCAGCAATATCATCCCTGTACACAAAGCTAACTTTTCCGGTTCCTGCCGGAAAGTAGATATTACCCTCCTGCAAGGCGTTACCAATAAACTGGGGTATCGTTTCCATATATAGACTATTTCGGAGAAAGGTATAAGCTATTCCCGAACTAACAATAGCACGCTCTGTTTGAAGGCATTGCTGAACAGCGAAGAAATGAGATGCAGGGTTCGGTTTTAATCCACTTGTATAAACAATATGTTTAACCCCCAGCTTTTCAGCAGCCTTCACTACGTTGTTTTCCTGCCTGATCCCCAACGCCCCCATACTGGTAGTAGAAATTTGTAATAGCTGATCAATTCCTTTCAAAGCTTCATTTAAGGATTCCTGCTGATCATAATCTGCAGTCCGGATTTGAATTCCAGTATTTTCAAACTCTTTTAACTTTAAAGGATTTCTTGCTATAGCTACAATGTTTTCCGGTTTAACCGACTTTAATAAATGGTTGAGCGTGGCTTTTCCCAAATGTCCGTTTGCTCCTGTTACTCCTATCATAATTTTGTTGTTTTATTTTTAACAAGATTACGATGATCCCAATTCCTGAAATAGAACAAAACCGACAATTGTGAAGCATAAGGTATTTAGCTGAGCTTTATTTCGGGAAAATTCTGAACGATCTCGTTTGACTTTTTTTGATACTGATTTGGGGACAATCCTGCGAATTCTTTGAATGAACGTATAAAATGCGACTGATCGGCATAGTTGTTTTCGAAAGCGATATCGGAGAGTTTGCTAAACTTGTGATCTCTCAACAAGTCCATTGAGGATTGAAAGCGAAGTATTCTGGTTAACAATTTGGGTGAGATGCCGACATTACTTTTAAACTTCCGTTCAAAGTTCCTTTCCGACAGCCCCAGGTTCCCCTGCAAAAATTTCAAATCTATATCACCTCTGGCTTTTATGATTTCAGCAACCGCACAGGTGGTGAGGTGGTCTTCAAAGCGTTGGTTCCTTTCCATCTGAATTAACAGATAGTCGGACAAAATTCGGATCTGATCAGATAGTTCCTTTGTATTGATCAATTGTTCAGAAAGGTGTAAAAAACTGCCAGCGGGTATAAGGTCCAGATCAAGGCAAGAATTTGTTAATTCAGCTGCATTAAATCCAAATATAGGTTTTAAGGCATGAGGGTAAAAATAAACGCCTATAGTCCTGAATTTCCCTGGTGTAAATAACTGAGTGTACCTCGTGGTTTGTCCGTATAAAAAAACCGAGGGTAATTCTTTATTGTCCTGGTGAAAATTTCCGTTATCAGCGTATTGAAAAATAATACCCGGACTGCCATCTGCAATAGCCCCGAAAGTTTTAGGCAATAAATCACAGGGACTGTTTTCTAATGTCCAAAAGTACCTGACATAAGCGCTAAGCGCTCCTGTAGGTTGTATCTGTTCATATCTCATTGCACCTTAAATTGATAACTAATTTAAGCGTTTACATTGTAAACTACGGATTTGGAGTAAGAACACCAAAATAATGTTACAGCGGATAGCTTATAAAAATAAAAATCACTATTTAATTTAGATTAATTACAAATAATATATATTTGCACCTATATTGTTAATGATCAAGCCTTGTCTGAAAGAAAAACCATCCCAAACACGACTACACTAATCGACAGACGAACTTTCGAAACAGTATATAATTTGTATTGGGAAAAGGTTTATGCGGTATGTTACAATAATATCAGGGAGATAGAACCTTCGAGGGAAATGGTTCAGGATATTTTTAAATCCCTATGGGAACGGCGCCATGACCTGCAGCTCGAAAATATAAATAACTATTTAATCCGTTCCGCCAAGTTTAAAACTTTTGAGTTTATACGTAACAAGGTTAGCCAGCAAAAACATATTTGTAATAAATACCAGGATTGCAGCATGTCTTCCAATTGTACTGAAGAACGGGTACTTTTCAATAATCTTAAAGAAAAGGTTAATATTCTTGTCGACACCCTCCCCTGCCAATGCAAACGTGTTTATAAAATGAGCCGCGAGCAGGGATTAAGTAATAAAGAAATCGCTTCGGCACTTTTGATTTCTGAAAGGGCCGTAGAATATCATATTACCAAAGCCTTAGGCGTCCTTAGGCTTAATCTTTCCAATTATTCTGCTTAATTTTCAAATTCACTTACGGTAAAACGGCTATTATGCTACTTATATTTTACATAAGTTTGTAAGCAATATTAAGGAAAGCCCTAAAATAAATGAAGATCAGTAACGAACTCATAGAAAAGTATCACCGTAATGAATGTACCCAGGAGGAAATCGATCTGATTGAGACGTGGTTATTTTCGGGTGAGAGCGATGAGGCACTACAGTTACCTTTAGGAGAAGATAAAGCAGGGCATAAAACAGATATATGGAACGAGATAGAAAAAATACTTCCAGCAGAAAACACTGCCCCTACTTTAGTCAAAAAATCCTTTTTACAAAACAGTTTCTGGTCGGGGGCTATTGCCGCCTCACTGGTTATCTATGTGATGGCCATAGCATTTTATAGGTTGACCAGCTCACAAATCGTTAAGGATACACCATTTGTAATGGTCAACAATACTTCGTCTATCAATGTCAAACACATAGAGGCGAATGGTTACCATATTTCTGTAGGTACAAATACCTCTACCAAAATTAACAATGAAACTGGCATTATTGATCTTACAGGCAGTCTACTTATTCGTCCGAAAAAGGATATTCAGCTATTTTTTGAAGGTAGTAAGGATAAAATGATCTTTAAAGCCGGACAAACATATATCATATTAAAAGGGGAAGATGGCCATGACAAAGTCGTAGTTGTGAATGAGAGAAACATTATGGACCTTCCTCCGGTGCTTCAAAAACAAATCATCAATGAATTTCAAATTTAAGCATCTCCAACTTCTTTTCTTACTTCTTATTTCTCTTTCAGCCTGTAGACCCTCTCCTATAATTGCTGATGACCTAACTGATAAAAAATACAGTCTGTATATTCTGGGGAAGGACGGCAAAGAATACTTGTTACAAACCAACACCTTGAACAATGGAAATCTATTGCCCGAGCGGGACGGTGTAGAAATAGGTGCTAAGGAAATCAGTCGGGCCGTTATTGTTAAGAATGGTTTTTATTATCATTTGGACAGGAAAAAAGCAGCTTTTGTTAAATATAGAATAGCAAACAAAGCATTGACAGAAACTGCCAGTCTTGCGCTTGACGATTTTTCAATTGAAAATTTTTACTGGAAAAGCCATGATACGCTTTTACTGACCGGTTTAAATGCCCGCGATTTTTCACAGGTAAAATATGCCTTGATCAATACGGCCACAATGGAACAAATTGCGGCGGGAGACATGGATATTCCCCGCCCTATGGGGCGTTTCGACAATATGTCTGTCGGCTTTGTGGAACTCCGGGGACAAAACGTTTTTGTCGGGTATACTTATCACGAACAACTGAGTGCCTCAAATTATACTACCAGTGATACAACTTATGTTACCGAATTGAGTTATCCACAAATGGCAGCTAAAAAAACGTCCAAAGATACCCGTTCTACCTATCCCGGCGGTATCAATACCATTCAACCCTATTCATTTAACGATGAACAGCATAACTATTATTTTATGACCTGTCCGGGTATTGCGCTTGGTAACCGTCCTGAACTACCTACTGCCATAATGAGGATTAAGGCTGCAGATGATGTTCCTGACCGTGATTATTTCTTTAACCTTTCTGCGAGCATTACACATAATCATGCGTATGGCATGTGGTATCTTGGTAACAATAAGGCCATTATCAGAAGTGAAAGGAAAGATTTATTTAAAGGACTTGGTGATCATTACAGCACAGCTCATTTCGAGTTTTATGTAATAGACCTAACCCGCAAAACCTTGCAAAAACTAGCACTTCCGTTAGATAAAGGTACCCGCCGGGAATGTGTAATCGTAAATAAGGATGTTGCCTACATTTCAGTAAATTCAAATACTGAAGGTAACTTTATATGGATGTATGACATTAAAACCGGTGCACTAAAAAAAGGAATGCAGTTAAGTGGAAATACAGATTTTATCATGAGAATCGACAAGTTGAACCCCTAGATCTAAAAAAGTTTAATATTTCTGCTTTACCACCTTCGGTAAAGCGGTAGTTATGCTACCTCCTGGTATAATGTACAATATTAAATAAAATGTCATACGGGAAAACTTTACTCTTATTCTTATTCAGCGCAATATCATTCGGCGCCTTCGCTCAAAACCCAACGGTCATCTCCGGATATATAAAAGATGGAAATGAAATCATTACTGGTGCTTCTATCTTAATAAAGGGTACTAAAACCGGTGTTACTTCTAATGGTCAGGGCTATTATGAACTAACAAATATTAAACCGGGAACTTATACCTTAATTGTCTCCTATATAGGCTATTTAAAAGATTCTAAATCTGTTACCCTAAATAGTAATCAAAGTATAAGCCTTAATTTCTTTCTAAAAAAGGATCAGCAACAACTTCACAATGTAGATATCCATGGGAAGACTAAAACCCAGGAAGTAAAAGAATCAGGTTTTGCGGTGAATGCGATAGATACTAAGAAGTTTGCGAATACTACTGCCGATCTGAACCAGATCCTTAACCGTAGTACCGGTGTGAGGATCAGGGAACAAGGCGGACTTGGTTCAGACTTTAAGTTTTCTATAAATGGATTGTCAGGTAAACAGGTGAAATTTTTCATCGACGGTATTCCGATGGAAGTGATGGGAAGTGCGATGTCTTTAAACAATATACCGGTTAACCTTGCAGACCGGCTGGAAGTTTACAAAGGTGTTGTTCCGGTGCAACTGGGTGCTGATGCTATGGGAGGTGCTGTTAATGTGGTTACTAACCAGAAAGCCAGTAATTATTTGGATGTAAGTCATAGTTATGGCTCGTTTAACACCAATCGCTCCGCATTAACGGGGCAGTTTGTAGATAAAAAAACGGGCATTATTGTAAAAGCAAGCGGTTTTCTGAACGCTTCAGACAATGATTATAAAATGAAAGGTGTGGATGTATTAGCCAGTGGCCCACAACCAGGCCATTTCATCTCAGACGAGGAATTATTTGACAAAGAATACGTATCAGGAAATGTGAAAAGGTTTCACGACAAATATTTTTCTGCCCTTGCCCAACTGGAAGCAGGCATTACCAATAAAACATGGGCAGATGTTTTATTTATAGGTGGAGGTTACAATGAAGTACACCAGGATCTGCAAACGGGCTTCAATCAGGAAACAGTTTACGGTAAGGTAAGGAGAACCAGTTATGCAAAAAGTGCTACTATACGCTATAAAAAAGATAACCTTTTTACAAAGGGCTTAAATTTAAGTGCATTTGCGGCAAGATCTATGGACAACTACAGAACTACCGATACACTTTTTGGAAAATACATATGGGACGGCAGCTGGTTTAATAGTGGTCAAACTGAAATGGGCAATGGCATCAAAACTATAGGTGTGATCAAAAGGCCACGAACTTATGCAATGGCCAATATGAGTTATGTGATCAACCCAAATCATTCTCTAAACCTTAATTATACAATTGATCACCTGAAAAACCAGAGCTACAATGCATTACAGGTATTACGCGACAGTATGCCAGGTAAAATTGTTAAGCAGATTGTAGGGCTGGCCTATCAGCAGGATTTTATGGGAGGAAGGTTAGTGAATACATTTTTTGCTAAACATTACAATCTCGGTTTGAACCGTGCTAAATATATCAACCGCATTCTAACTGTACAGGATACAACATCTTCAAACATAGGGTATGGAATTGCTTCAAGGTACAAACTTACTGAAGCATTGGGCATTAAGGCTTCCTACGAACATGCGTACCGCCTACAGGAAGTTGAAGAAGTATTTGGTGATGGTTTAAATCTTCAGGGTAATCCTGATTTAAAACCAGAAAGTAGTAACAATGTCAATTTAGGTGCATTTTATAGTTTCAAAATTGACAAGAACTCCTTCTTTATCGAGGCATCAGGTTTTTATCGCGATGCAAAAGACTTTATATTCCCCGTACCCGATGTACGTTCTAACCTCCTGAAAAATGAAAACCAGTCCAGTGTTCGAATTTCAGGGTTCGAATCGGAAGTACGCTACAACTATGATCAGCTGCTTTCTGTCACCTTAAATATGACTTATCAAAATGCCATTAATAAGACAAAAGAAGCGCTGACCGAGTCTTATAATATCCCGGGTACCTATAACAACAAAATCCCAAATCAACCCTGGTTATTTGGAAACGCAGATTTCACAATTGGAAAAAATGATGTATTGGGCAAGAATACCCGTTTACAGTTTAACTGGTTTACGCAATATATCAATTGGTTCTACCTAACCTGGGAAAGCAAAGGAAACCCGAATGGAAAATCTGATATCCCAACACAGTTTGTACAAAATGCGGCATTAAGCTATTCTGTTCAAAACGGGAAGTATAACATCTCGGCTGAATGCAGGAACCTGACGGACCAGCTGACATACGACAACTTTAAGCTGCAAAAACCAGGAAGATCATTCTCTGTAAAATTCAGATATTTTATACAGTAACGATCACAAATTCAAATTTCAAAAAGCGAATATAAAATTATAACAGTCTATATGAAACGACTAGCAAATATTACAACAAGATTAATCATAGGGTTATTCGTTCTTTTCTCGGTAAGTGGATGTGAAAAACGGAACGCAGGAAATGTAGAACCAGAAACAAAATATTCAGCAATCCTTTGTGTAGGAAGCTGGCCAAATATAGCATACTATATTTCAAGTATCCCTTCTCTAACAAGCGGCATCGTCAGTCTGAAAGGAAATGGGGCTGAAATGACAGGAAAAGTATATGCACAGGATGTCATTCAGAAAGATGGTTTTTATTACCATGCCAATGCAGGAAGCGGGCGTTTAGGGAAATATCATGTTGAAAATGGTGTCCTTGTAACTGATAAAGAAATCCCTTTCTCCTGGTTAAACTGGGCATCCTATACATGGGTTGATAACAATACACTGGTTATTTTCGGTGATGGTAAAGGCGAAGCGCGTTATGCTATTATCAAAGTCGATAAGATGACTATAAAAGCCGGCCGCTTATCATTGAATACAATTCCATCAGGATTCCAGCTCTACAACTTCGGTTTCGCTGAATATAGAAATAACAAAATCTTCCTGGGTTATGGATTTGGCTCTAACGACTGGACAAACTACCCTAAAATGCCCGTTTATCCAAAGTCGTATATTGCCGTAATCGATTATTCAAATATGAATGTTGAAAAAAGCCTGGAAGAAACACGTAGCAATGGTCTGGGCGGGTCAAGTGTTTATGCCCCTTCGTCATTTATTGATGACAACAATGACATTTATTTCATTAGTGATCCTGTGGGTATCTATGACTATGTTTCTCCATCAGCGATGTACCGGATTAAAAATGGATCTACGGAAATCGACCCTACTTACTTTTTCAACTTTTCGGCAGCAACAAATAATGAAAGAGCACCTGCAATGTGGTATATAGGTAATGGTAAGGCTATAGTTCGCTCACGTATTAATGGAGAATCAATTGACACAGATCATTATTACTGTATCATAGATGTTAAATCAGGTTCACTGATTAAAAAACTTGATCTTCCGGCAGATAAGGGCGAGCGAATGGTAAATGCGGTTATCGTTGAAGATGGGAAAGCTTTTATTGCTGTAAATGCGGCCGACAGAGATTACATCTGGCAATATGATCCTGCTACTGATAAGCTCACAAAGGGGGTTGAATTCGTTGGCGGAATAGATTATATCCTTCGTATAGAAAAGTTGAAATAATAAGCATACCGACGGATTTAAATGATTTTTAAAAAAATTAATGCCTGGTTCCATTTATGGCTGGGACTAGCTTCGGGGATTGTGGTATTTGTATTGGGTATTACCGGTGCAGTACTTGTATTTGAACAAGAAATAAAGAGCTTGAGCTCACCCTGGCTTCATGCCGAAAACACTGCTGGAACTAAAATTCTACCGCCTTCTGTACTGTACAGGGCGGTAGAAAAGTTTTTACCCGGAAGAGAAATTGAATCGGTATGGTACCACGGAGAAAACCGCACTGCACATTTTGGTATTCATGAATCAGATTCAACCGTGTATGTTAATCCATATACGGCACAGGTTGTTGCCATGGTTGGCAATGAAGATATTTTCCACTTCTTTGAAGACGGTCATTTTTACCTTTGGTTTCCTAAAGAAATAGGACAACATATCACTGGTTGGGGAACGTTGATCTTCTTCTTATTACTGATTAGCGGACTCATTTTATGGTGGCCGAAAAAATGGAATAAGAAAGGAAAAGAGCAAAGTTTTAAAATAAAATGGAGGGCAAAATTTAAGCGGGTAAACTATGATTTACATAATGTACTTGGCTTTTACAGTATCATCATTGCACTTGTAATGGCTTTTACGGGCTTAATGATGAGCTTTACCTGGTTCAATAAAAGTGTATACTGGCTGGCTGGTGGCGAAACAAAACCCAGGATAGAAGCTTTGTCCGATACAACAAACAATGTGAAAATCAACCTGATGGTACAGATTGATAAGGCATGGCACAAAGGTGTATTTGAGATTGCAGAACATAATCCCTATGAGGTCCTGATGCATTTTCCTGAAAAGACATCAGAAGCGATATATGTATGTACAGATATGTTCAGCGGCACCTGGCGGGATGTTTACCTGGACCAGTATACTTTAAAAGAATTACCGGCATCTAACAAGCGGCTTCGCGATGAGGACCTTTCCTCCTGGATCAGACGTGCTAATTATGGTTTACATATTGGTGCAATCGGCGGCTTAACAACTAAAATATTATACTTTATTGCCAGTTTAATCTGCGCAAGCCTGCCTGTTACCGGGTTTTATATCTGGTGGGGAAAAAAGAAAAAATCGGCTAAAAAGGTCAAAATGAAGTTAAAACAGCCGGCTAACCCTTAATATTTTTTTAACTACCTGAGAATATTATAGTTCCTTTATTTTTCAAAAAATAATTTGGTGGAGAATAATAAAGTACTAATTTTGCGTCCCGTTACCAATCAGGGCACACCTGAAAGGATATTTGAAATAATAAAAGCCTCCTTAGCTCAGCTGGTAGAGCAACTGACTTGTAATCAGTAGGTCATTGGTTCGATTCCGATAGGAGGCTCTTTTATTTTCTTTTCATTTTCCATTCCCGATAAGCATATCATAGCTGACCACAAACAAATCATAGTAAAATACGTTTTTATATCAGGTAATTTTTCCTCTCCTAAATAATTAACCTCATGAATATAAAACCTTACTACTACCTGTCTGTCGTTATTTTACTTTTTAGCTGTCAAAATAAGATGGGCAATGATAAGGCCGATGCCATTTATTTCGGTGGCACCATCATAACAATGGAAGATAGCAGTCCAAGTGTGGAAGCCCTTGCTATCAAAGATGGCAAAATAGTCTTTATGGGGAAAAAGGCCGAAGCTGATAAGTATCTTGGTGATAGTACAAAAAGCCATGACCTTAAAGGGAAAACGCTTTTACCTGGCTTTATAGATGCACATGGCCACCTTACTTCAAGGGCGGGAATGATGCAGGCTGTAGACCTGTCTCCTACCCCATACGGAACTGTAAACTCTATTCCCGACTTACAAAGTACAATTAAAAAATATATTAAGGACCATCACATGCCCGCAACACTTCCTATTATCGGAAATGGTTACGATGATGCTATTATGGTTGAACATAGGCACCCTACCCTCCAGGAACTGGACGCGATAAGCGCTACAAATCCTATCATCGTAATTCATGCATCGGGACATTCAAGTGTCGCGAATTCAGCGATGTTAAGGCTTGTAGGCATTGCTGAGACAACTAAAGAACCTGAGGGCGGACATTTTGGACGTGATAAAAAAACAGGTAAGCTGAACGGCAAACTAGAAGAGAATGCGAGTTTTACGGCCTTACTTACGCTTACTAAAAAAATGTCTGAAGAGGCCGGTGCAAAGGTTGATCCGCAGGTACAAGCACTGAAAGACCTGATGAAAGCCCAGGATGAGTGGTTAAGCTATGGCCAGACAACGATTTGCGATGGAAGGACCATGGGGAGTAGCGTTGGACTATTAAAAGAAGCTGCTGCAAAAAACATGTTTAAAGCAGACATTGTTTATTTTCCTGATTATGAACACTATAAAACTCAACTTGATAGCTTTAAACCGGATTATATGAAGTATAAAAACCGTTTAAAGCTGGGCGGTTTCAAGTTTTCTGATGATGGGTCGCCCCAGGCTAAAACTGCCTGGTTAACTAAACCTTATTATGTAGCTCCTGAAGGTCAGGGGCCAGATTATAAAGGGTTTCCAATATTTACCGATTCCGTTTTATATTCAGATTTAAAAACGCTGTTTGAAAATGGGATTACGGCGCAAATGCATGTGAATGGCGATGCGGCAATAGATCAGGCCATCAGGGTGATCAAAAAACTAAAAGATGAGGGTATTTATAAACCTGAGTTGCGTGCAACGTTAATCCATGTCCAAAATAGCCGTCCGGACCATATTCAAAAAATCAAAGATTTGGGGGTAATCCCTTCATATTTCTCTACACATGTTTATTTGTGGGGCGACTGGCATTATTCGAGTGTCTTTGGCCCCGAAAGAGCTGCTTTTATCAGTCCGGCAAATTCTGCGTTAAAAGCCGGTATTATTTTCACCATGCACCATGACTCTCCTGTTACGCCGCCTGATCTGCTTACCGCTATCTATTCTGCCGTGAACAGGAAAACCCGCTCGGGAATGATACTTGGGCCAAACGAAAGGATAAAGCCAATAGAAGCGTTAAAAGCAATTACGATCAATGCAGCCTACCAATATCATGAGGAAAATAGAAAAGGATCTCTTAAAGTCGGTAAATTAGCCGATATGGTTATCCTGGACCAGGATCCTTTAACTATTGATCCGTTAAAAATAAAGGACATTAAAGTACTGGAAACCATAAAAGAAGGAAAGTCAGTTTATCAAAGGGCAAAGTAGTTTATTTAGTGCCGTTTTCCCTCTCTGATTTGCTGGACCAGTGCTTTTTCCAGATTATCCTTAAAGCTTCTGCCGATAGGGATTGGGTGGCCATCCAGTATAATCCGGTTTCTTTCCAGACGTGTTATTTTTTGAATAGATACAATAAAAGACTTATGTACCCGAATAAAATGGTTTTGTGGAAAAATATCAAGCATAGCTTTAATTGATCCTTTCAATATGATCTTTCCTGTGTAAGTATAAATTATTGCATAGTCTTTAAGCCCTTGAATGTGGGTGACATCATTAAAATGAAGTTTTATACGCTGTACGCCACTTTTGACAAAAATAAACCCAGTTTCTTCAAATGCCGGATTATCTTCAATATTTATATTCTGTGCTTTTAATGTTAAAAATTCCGTGATTTTCTCAATTGCCTGTTTAAAACGATTAAACGATATTGGTTTTAATAAAAAATCAATTACCCCCATTTCATAACCTTCAAAAGCATAATCCCGGTATGCGGTTGTAAAAATTGTAAGTGGCGGATCTGGCAACTCCTTTAGAAATTCAATGCCCGTCATCTCCGGCATTTCAATATCCAGCAACAATATATCGGCTTCGTGATTTTCCAAAAAGCGCAAAGCTTCCCGTGTATTGGTAAACAGCGATACGGAATGTATATGGTCGATACGTTTTAAGTAACCGTCCAATATTTCAAGCGCAAGCGGCTCATTATCTACAACAACAATTTTCAGCATTATTTCTAATTTCAATCCGTTAAGTTATAATTCAATTACCAGCCTGGCATGGTACACATTTTTCTTATCTTCTAGCTCAAGGCGGTATTTATCGGTATAGAGCAGATCCAAACGCTTTCGTAAATTTACAAGCCCTATTCCACCTTTACTTTTGCTGGAAGCTAATACTGGCTTTGAATTCTCTATGTTGACCGTCAATGTTGCGTTAGCTAATGCAATATCCACAGTGAGCCAACTATTTTCAGTTTGTTTACTAATTCCGTGTTTGAATGCATTTTCCACCAAAGGTAGCAGCAGCAGAGGGGCAATTTCATGCCCTTTTAGTTCAGCATTAATATTCAATAAAATAACTGGGCCAGCACTAAACCGAAGTCGCTCCAGTTCAATGTAATTGCTTAGGTAAGTAATTTCTTTTTCTAACAGCACCTTTGCGCCCGTACTATCATATAACATGTATTCCATCATTTCCGACAGTTTAAGTACTACATCTGGTGCGAGTTCTGATTTTTTAAGTGTTAATGCATACAAGTTGTTTAATACATTAAACAGGAAATGTGGATTTACCTGGGCACGAAGAAAATTAACTTCGGCATTTAATTTTTCTACCGTAATTTTCTGAATGAGGAGCTGCTGCCCGTACCAGTCCATACTTAACTTAAGTGCCAGCATTAAACCCAAATACCATAAGGTGCTAAAAAAGTTGTAGGATAGGCTTTCCATTAAATCACTGTTCCGCATAGGGCCAATGACATAACCATACAGGTAAAAATCAAAGAGGCCCTGGGCAATTAAGTACCCAATCACGGAAATTATAACTGCTGTGCAATAAACGAGGTAGCGTCTCTTTAAAAGGAATTTTGGTAAAAAATAATGTAAGTTAAGGTAAGCTATGCCGATGAGGAACCCGATCCGCACTATTACGCAAGCCACAAAATAAGGCATGCTGGCCTTGTGTATGAGGTATTTTTTCTCATACATAAAGAATCCCGTGATCAGCAACCAATAGGCACTATGAGCCAGGACATACTTCAGGGAAACAGTCCCTTTTGAAAATGGCAGTCTAACCTGCTTATCCAGAAAATCCATATTATTTAAATATCATACATTATAAAGGAAACTAAAAGTGTTAAACCTGCAAAATTATTTAGATGAACAGCGTAAAAAGTAGAGGTTCGTCTACTTTTTTGTTTGCTGGTCTACTATTTTTCTACCTGGTTTCCTTTTCTCCTAATATTGTTCTCAGACAAGTCAAGTATTTTAATTTAAAAATTACATTATGAAAACTACAACATTCAATCAAGCGTCTATTAAGATATTTACGCTGATCGCACTGTGCTTTACCGTATTCGGTTTCACAACAAATTTTGGATTGGACAGTTATGAGATTTTCCTGAATAACAAGCTCCTTCTAAAGCAGTCTGTAAACCAGCCCCTGAGTTTAAGGGTCCTGCAACTTGATAAAGCGAGCAGCAACGACCAGCTACACATCACTTACAAACACTGTACTTTAGAAGGCGCTGGTACTGACCGAAATATTGTTCTAAAAGATCAAAACGGAAACACATTGAAAAATTGGTCATTTGCTGATGCCACTGGTTCCGATTTAAGCATGGTGATATCAGTTAAGGAGCTGTTGCTATTGAAAAAGAACAATGCACAGCGCGATCTGAGTTTGTATTATACAGCAAAGGAGCTTCCTAAGGGACAGATGCTTGCATCTCTTCATATTAAGTAAGGGTTATCCTTCAGCTAAATAAATACACGTGTACCTTAGACTTTGAACAACGGCAATCCTATCGTTACCAAGGTCAGAGCCTAAGGTTTACCATTTCATATAAAATAGGCAAAAAAGAGATCAAAGGACCGCAAATAAAAGCTATTGAAAGTGAATAGCTTATTAAATTTCTTTAGCCACTTGTTCTACATAAGCGGGAAGTGCTTCGTTTAAGAAGTAGCTCCATCCACCTGTAAAGCTCTCTATTCTAAAGTTTGGATTTTCCTGAGGGAAACTTTCCAATCCTTCATGACTGAGCTTCAGCCGGGTTTTGTTGTCCCCTTCCTTAAAAAGTTCCCAGGTAAGTACCGAATGTCCTTTATATTCAGGATATGTCCAAGAGTAACTCAGCTTATTTGGCGGATCGCTGACCAATACTTCACATGCGTGAAGATATGCTATACCTTCATCTTCGCAGGTAAATTGAAATTTAAACCCCTTCTCAGGCTTAAATTCATCCAGTTCAAAATACCATTCCTTCATCTGATCCCTGTCTGTAATTGCTTTCCAGACCTTTTCAATCGGTGCATTATAGCTGCGTTCTAAAATCAGTGGTTTTGTTTCCATATCGCTATTGTTTAAAATAGATTGTTAATGTTCAGGTAAATTATCATTGTCTTGACGCTCCAGGAAATCGCCTAATGCATCAAGTTTACGGTTCCAGAGTTTTCGGTGACGTTCCAGCCATTGGTCTACTTCTTTCAGTTTCCTCAAATCCGTACTGCAATAGCGTTCCCTCCCATCCTGTCGTACTGTAATCAACCCACATTCTAAAAGTATTTTAATGTGTTTTGAAACCGCAGGCCGACTGATGTCAAAATGACCCGCCACCGCATTGAGGTTCAATGACTGGCTACTTAGCAAATCAATAATTTCCCGCCTGGTCGGATCGGCTATTGCCTGAAATACATCTCTTCTCAACTCCATATATATGAAACCATTTAGTTACAAATATATGTGTTACCATTTGGTTACACAAAAAAAATAATAAAAATATTTAAAGCATTTATAAATAACACTTTAACAGCAACATAACCCCATTACTCTCTTCTGAACCCCTCCTGCTCAGCCAATAATTTAAACCGAAAAAAAATAAATCCTGCTGTGATAGCTCATCAAATTTTATCTCAAATGTTTTGTGATTGCATCAAAAAAAATGAAATATTTGTAGTTTACATTTTTAGATAGCATGAACAACACCAACATACACGACCAGCGTATCGCAAAAATGAGCTTCGCCTCTGTCTATCCTATGTATCTGGCAAAAGTTGAGAAGAAAGGCAGGACAAAAGCCGAACTGGATCAAGTCATCACCTGGCTAACAGGCTTTGATAACGGGCAAATGAATGACCTCATTGAGAAAAAAGCAACTTTTGAAACATTCTTCCAACTCGCTTCACTAAATCCCAAGGCATCCCTCATCACCGGGCTAATCTGCGGGTACCGTATAGAAGAAATCGACAACCCCTTAACCCGGAAGGTAAGGTATCTGGATAAATTGGTGGATGAACTGGCCAAGGGGAGAAAAATGGAAAAGATATTACGGGATGCTTAAAGAGCGCCCTTAAAATATTATTCTTTGGATGTAACCCTATCAATTCAACCACATAATTGCTAAATTTGGCGCCGTTTTAGCATCAATTTGTGATTGTAAAACCAGGACAGGTAATAATATTAAATTAGTAAACTTAAATAAATGGAAGAAAATGATTTTGTTTCGATTTGGCTGGAAGAAAGTGGAAACCCCGCAATCCAGGAGATAACCAGGGCGAACCACGAAGCTGCAAATAAAATGACAAACTTCTTATCGGAGAAAAACCTCGATTCAATTGATCTTTCGGCTATAGTGGACATCAATCACAACGAAATTGTAAGCTGGCTGGCTGGTAGCCATGCTTTCAGTATTAAAAAACTGAAAGAAATGTCACAATTACTAGAAGGTTATGAAGTGAAACAATAAACTGCAGATAGCAACACAGCTTTGAAGACCTATATGCCCGTCATTGGGAATTTGTATGGATGTCCGAAAGCTTTATTGAACTTTTTTACATGACGATTGTTTTTCAATTGGTACCTAAAACAAATTATCATGGAAAGTATAACAAATATCACCGCAGAAACAGATGAACTGGAACTTGCCTTTTATCAGCAAAATCCTCCACTTGATCCCGAAGATGAAGATGATGAAGAGGACGATGATGATTTTCCCGCAAGAGAAGACCTGGAAGACGACGATTTTGACCTGGACGATGACGATGACCTTGATTTGGACGAGGATGAGGAAGAGTTCAAATAAAAGCCTGCTGCGCTTTGTCTCATTCCATAACCGGATTTCCCTGTATCTCAAGCTTCGCGAACTTGACCACCTCAATACCGGGAAATCCGAAATCTACTACTACCTTACCTAAAATCAAATAACAACCCGTACCCCTGAAAGGATAAACCGGTGTATTGTTTGCGAAATGCGTCGTATCAAAAAAGTTTCCGTCTGCATCCAGAAAAGTACCGTACCACATTTTCTTATTGTTCCTGGTATGCACTGTCTTTTCACAAACATATAGCCCAACCATCTTTACCGTCTGCCCCACGTATTGGATTAAATCATTCGTACGGATATCCCCGCGATAAGTCGTTTTCAATAAATCGAACATGGAGAGCGTTAACGGAAAACCCAGCAGTTCCAGCTCATGGTAAGCATCCTCCAGTTTTGTATTTACCAGATCCGGCAATACATATTGCTTCACCTGCATGTGGAACAACTCGGCATGAGGAGAAGGTTTTGCTTTCTGCCCCAGCATCGTATGCACTTCCCATAACAAGGTCTTCTTACTTTTACCTGTAAACCTAAAAGCCCCGCAGCGGATCAGGATCACCACCTGCTCCAACCCCATCTCTGTCCGTCTTAGAAAATCCTCCAGATTTACATAATCTCCATTTAACTTACGCTCCGCGGGGATCAGCTCCATCGCCTTTGCTTCCAGCCCCTGGATGCCCACAAAACCGAGGTACGCATCCATACCTTTAATGGATACGATGGACACACTGTGGTTCACACAGGGCAAATGCACAATTGCCCCCGCTCGTTTCAACTCATGCACATACAGCCACCTGGTATAAAAACCACCATAATTATTTAGTACGCCGACCATAAATTCAACCGGGTAATAGGTTTTCAGATATAAACTCTGGTAACTCTCCACCGCAAAACTGGCCGAATGCGCCTTAGAAAAACTATAACCCGCAAAACTCGATACCTGCCGCCATACTTCATTGGTAACCTGCTCCGGTCTGCCCAACACTTTGGCACCCTCATGAAATTTCTCTACAAGCTTGTCAAACTCTACCCTGGAACGGTATTTACCACTCATGCCCCTACGCAAAATATCCGCATCGGTACCATCCATACCGCCGTAATAGATACAGACTTTAATCACATCTTCCTGGTACACCATCACCCCGAAAGTTTCCTTCAACTGCTCCTCCATCACCGGATGTAAGTATTGAACCTGGTCCGGTTGATGATAATTCCGGATATAAGTTTTCATCATACCAGACTGCGCCACCCCCGGACGGATGATCGAACTGGCCGCTACCAGTGTCAGGTAATTATCGCAGACCAGTTTAGTCAAAAGTTGCCGCATTGCCGGCGATTCGATGTAAAAACAGCCGATCGTATTTCCTGTTTTTAAACGTTCATTTAAATTCGGGTCCTTCATAAAATCCTTTACCTGGTGGATGTCTATACTTTCACCCCGGTTCTCCTTCACCAGTTTCACGGCCTCCTTGATGTGACCAATCCCCCGTTGCGAAAGGATATCGTATTTATCATACCCAATATCTTCCGCCTCGTACATATCCCATTGCACCGTCGGCATCCCTTTAGGCGGCAGGTCCAAAGCCGTATAATAGGTAATCGGCTCTTCGGAGATCAGCACCCCGCCCGCATGGATACTGCGTTGATTGGGCATTTTTTCCATTAGTGCATAAATCGCCATGATCTTCTTAAAGGTGTCATTATCACGGTTAGCAGCCGAACAACTGGGATCGGTAAAACCATCAATTTCTGATTTGGGCAAACCCATCACCTTACCGATCTCCCGGATGATAGAACGACCTTTAAAAGTGGACATCGTACCCAACAAAGCGGTATGCTCCCTGCCATAACGTTTAAAGATATAATCCTGCACATCTTCCCGCTCGTCCCAGCTATAGTCAATGTCAAAATCTGGCGGGGAAGTCCGTTCCGCATTTAAAAAGCGTTCGAAATAAAGATCCAACTCTATAGGATCCACGTCCGTAATCCGCAGGCAATAGGCCACAATACTGTTTGCACCTGATCCCCTGCCCACATGGTAATAACCCCTGCGCATAGAATACTGGACAATGTCATTGGTAATTAAAAAATAAGCGCAGAAATTTAGGTCTGTAATCACCTTCAATTCCTTTTTCAGTCTTTCTAAAGCCTCCCTATTTTTTGTCCCATAACGGTACAACATCCCCTCCATCGCCAGCTTTTCCAATAGTTGCTGATCATCCTTTTTATTCCCCGTAAAAGTCTGGCGGTTCAGTTTGGGCTTTCCATCTGGATAATCCATCACACAGCTGTCCATCAGCTTACGCGTATTGTCCAGAATAAAAGCATATTTCGCAAACTTGGCCTCTAGTTCCCCTGGCTTTAAAAACAAATCTGTTTCCCTGCATTTGTCTTCCTTTTCCACCATCGTGATCAACGTATTCAAATCAATTCCCCTCAAATACCCGTGCAAACGGTAACCAATTTTACTGGACATAAACACCGGCTGCAGTACCAGCAGTTTATCCGGGTTGCTTAACTCCCTATTGTAAAACTGGTGCAGCTCATCAAATCTTACCCCGATGTATTCATTGGTTTTCAATTCTCCTGCATGGTTAAAAGGGTATACGATGTACGCATTTTTAAATGCCCAGGGCCTATCCGGCAATTCCTTTTGTTCCAGGTTATGAAAACTTAAAAAATCGTTCAGCTCCTTCATCCCTTCCCGGTTCCGGGCTATACCGATGTAAAGCAACTTCTTATCCCTACGGAATTCCATCCCCCCGATGGGTTTGATCTTTTCCTTGCGGCATTCCCGCATAAATTCCATTACCCCGGTAGAATTGTTAATATCAGTGATGACCATTTGGGTAATTCCACGTGCTTTGGCTTCTTCCACCAATGATTTGATAGACATCGTGCCATAGCGTAAGCTATAATGAGAATGGACATTCAAGTACATAAGTCTATAATTTAATGTCCATTACCGCAGCCCTTGTCACCGCATCCGAGCCGAACTTTCTGCGGATTTTATCTAAGGCCTGCACCAGGCTGTATTGCTCCTGGGATTCGCTGTACAAATCAATCTGCTCAAAACCGCTAACCAAATTAGATAATCTTACCCCGATCAATCTCAGCAGCATCCTACGGTTATACATCTTTTTAAACAGTTCTTTTGCCGTAGCAATCAGAACGTCATCCAGTGAGGTATAGCCAATCGCAATTTGTCTGGTCTCCGTTTCAAAGTTGGCGTAGCGGATCGTTACCGTTACACAGGCAGTAAGTTTCTTTTTCTCCCGCAGTTGAAAGGCCACATCCATCACCTGAGCGGTCAGTAAATTATTGATCATATCAAGATCTATAGAGTCTGCATGAAAGGTGCATTGGGTACCGATAGATTTCTGTTCCATATAGGGAACCACCGGGCTGTTGTCAATACCCTGCGCCTTTTGCAATAAGGATAAGCCAGATTTCCCTAATAAAAAGTTCATTTGCTCGGGATGGATCTGCGAAAGGGTATAAATCTTTTTAATCCCCATATCACTGAGCTTCACAAAAGTTTTCTCCCCCAAACCCGGGATTTTCCGAATGGATAAGGGATTTAAAAAAGGCTGTACTTCCTTCTGGTCAACATTCATTTCCCCGTTTGGCTTACATTCATTGGTCGCCATTTTGGAAACTGTTTTGTTTACCGATAGTCCGAAGGATATGGGGAGCCCTGTTTCCTTCATCACCAGTTCCCTGAGTTCATGCGCATACCTTCGCGTACTGTGAAAGCGGTCCATGCCAGTCATATCGATATAGTGTTCGTCGATACTGGCCTTTTCGATCAGCGGTACACGCTCTTTCAAGATATTGGTAATCTCATGCGAGGCTTTGGAATATTCATCCATATTGCCCCGGATAAAAACCGCATGTGGGCACAGCATTTTTGCCATCCTTGAGGACATGGCCGAATGTACACCGTATTTGCGGGCTTCATAACTGCATGAGGCCACTACACCCCGGTCTGAGGTACCTCCTATGATAACCGGCTTTCCGACCAGTGATGAATCTTTTTTTACTTCTACGGAAACAAAAAAGGCATCCTGATCCATGTGTATGATCTGCTTTTCTGTTGACATGACTACAAATTTAGGTGCTACAAAGCTACGTCAATCCCAAACAAATTACTAATATTTTTAGCATATTTTATCATCAGGCAATAACTGAGGGCATCTACTATTATTTTTCATAAAGCATTCCGGACCATTAGTTCAAAAAATATGACAAACCATTTAATATAGTGTGTGTTATCCTATAAACCAATCTTTCTAATCATGAAAGCGAAAATTAAAGAAAACAGCGGATTTAATGCACCTAAAAGCGCTAGTTCCCTTAAACGTCCCTATTATTTTCATGCAGATGAGGATTTCAGGGAGGACTGGGATTGGGGGACAAAAAAAGAGGACGAAGTGTTTAAGCGAAACCCCGCCAGAAAATCACTTAAAAAAATATAGTGATGCCGGATTTTAAGTCAAAATCAGAAGTACAATTAGCCGAGACCGAGAAGCTATGGGACGAGGCTATTGTTAGTAATGATGTAATAGAAATAGCTAAATTTATGTCAGAGGACTGGGTAATAACTGGTTCTGATGGCATAACCACTAAATCATCATTTCTGGAACTGATCAAAAGCGGTGTACTTACCCACAACAGGATGGACGCTGATGAATCTGATATCCGGGTTTATGGACAAACAGGTATCGTTATCAGTCGCGGAACAAGCGCCGGAACTTACAATGGTCAACCTTTCGAATTTTATGAATGGTCAACAAGCGTTTTTATATGGGAACAGGGGAAGTGGCTTTGTGTATCGACAATGGTTACCCCGGCAAAAAAATGACAGCATTGTAGTATCTTTTGTCCCAATCTGCTGATGTTCAGCTCAGTTCAAACAATGCCTCAATCTCAACGGTGATCTGATCAGGAAGTGAGCCCATCCCAACTGCACTGCGTACGCCTACTCCATTTTCCTCCCCAAAAATATCCCTGAACAATTCACTGCAGCCATTAATTACAAAAGGATGCTTAGCAAAATCAGATGTACAATTGACCATTCCTAAAATCTTAACCACACGTTTCACCCTATCCAGGCTCCCCAGTTCATGTTTAATAGACCTGAGTATGGCAATCCCGGTCAGCCTCGCCGCCAGCTGTCCATCTTCGATGCTCCTTTCACCTCCTATCTTTCCTGTCATATATTTTCCGTCAGGCATAATTGGCCCATGACCAGAAACGTATAAATGAGTTCCGTTTACCAAACAAGACCTGTAAATTCCGGAAGATGTAGGATTGTTTTCCTCAGGAAGTTCCAAAGCGGCAAAGCGCTCGTTTGCTGTTAATTTTTCCATTGTATTACTGATATATTTAATTGTCAATTATTTACTTATATAAAACCTTTGTCAGTTAATTAGCTTTATGTTCTCCAGGCATTGCGGATGACCCGCAGCCAGTTTCCATGAAGTATCTGTTCTATGTCTTTTCCGGTATAGCCCCGCTTTTGAAGCAACCTATCCATGCGGCCCAGGTCTGCTATAGTTTCCAGATCGTAAGGCGATTGCTCTTTGCCAAACATACCGTCCAGATCGCTTCCCAGTGCAATATGATCACTGTTACCTGCAAGTTGGCAGATGTGGTCATAATGGTCAATTAACGCCTCCATAGGTACCCCATCTTTAACAGGGTCAGAACTGCCCCTAACCCAGCCCTTGGTTAGCATCCAAACATCCAGCGCCCCACCTATTACGGCATTTCGTTCTATCAGGGCTTTAATCTGGTCATCGCTCAGCTGTCGCTGATGGGGTACAAGCGCCCTGCAGTTGTGATGGCTCGCCCAGATTGTTCCTTTAAACAAGTTCAAGGCCTGCCAAAAAGCTTCATCAGTAAGGTGGGTCACATCAAGGATCATGTTAAGGTTGTCCATCTCCTTCAATAAGGCAATTCCCTTGTAGTCCAATGGGCCTTCTGTTCCTGTTCCGTTCGCGTACCGTCCGGGGCCATAGTGGGCGGGGCCCACAGCCCGCAAGCCACTACTATACGCTTTTTCCAGGTAAGAAAGTGAAACCAGCGAATCCGCTCCTTCGAGGCTGAGAATATAACCTATGGGCTTGGCAGTATCTTCTACAGTTTTATCCGCCCAAAGTTTAAGGTGCTTTTCCAGTGATGCCTTGTCATTGACCTGCACCATTTCCTCCTGTTGCTCCATAGCCTTGTACCAGGCCAGCTGCCCCTGGCTTTGTGCCCAGGCCTGTTCAGGCGAATGCCAGCCGGGCAAAGGATTGTCTTTTTTCACTAACCTGGCAATCTGGGTAGCCACCACCAGACCGATCCTGGCCCTGCGCAAATCGGGTAGTGAAACTACACCAAGCCCCCTGTCCAGCTTGTCAGACATGCCTATCTCGCGTTCGCGGATCGCCGTTACCGGTTCTTTAAGGTTCCTGTTCCATTCCAACGCATTCATAGCCAGGTCCAAATGTCCGTCAATGATAAATTTACCTTGATGTTCCATATTTACTTTCCCCCTTCCGCCAGCTTCTTTTTTATCAGATCTTCAGGATATTTCAGCGCCAGTTCCCTGATCTGGTAACTGAAATCGGCAAAGGTTTCTTCCCAAAGCTTCGCTTCTTCAGGTGTATAATCATAAAAGCCCTTTGCATTCGCAATACCTTTTCCACCTTCGTTTACAATATTTTCAATCAGCTTTGGCACTGTAGTCGAATTGTTAAGATCGGGAAAAAGGTCTTTCATCACATTGTGGTAGGCCGGCACACCAGTAAGGTCCATCCACCTGAAAATCCCTACAAAAGTCATATAATATCCTGCATTGTTCCGGCATGACCTGTCCACGTCTTCTACAGTAGCATAACCGTTCTCTACCAGATAAAAAGCTTCTCTGAACATCGCATACATCAACCGGTTAGTAATAAAGCCCCTGATGTCTTTGCGGACCAGGATCGGTTCCTTGCCCCATTTATGGGAAAGGCGGTACAGGTATTCACCCATTTTCAGCTCACTTAAATCGCCACAAATTACTTCCAGAAAACGCGTGGTATGTGAGGGTTCTGCCCAATGTAATCCAAAAAAACGTGCTGGATGTAGGGTAAGTTTCTGAAGTACGCTGATTGGGATGGCCGAAGTATTGCTCACCAGCAGGCATGCAGTGCCGATAACCTGTTCAATTTTGCCATATACTTCTTTCTTAATTTCCAGATTTTCTATCGTGCTTTCAATTACCAGACTACAGGGCTGCAGCAGTTCAAAATCTTCGGTGATTACCAATGCCTGTAAAAGATCGTCAGGATGTTTTAGGGTCAAACCTTCATCAAATGATCTTTTCAAATGCGTAGAAATTCTTTTAAACGCATGTTGCATGTCTTCCGGGACCGGTGCTACAGCAATCACAGGGTGGCCGGCCATCAGTAGGCACGCAGTAATGCTGCAACCCATTAAACCAAGTCCTGCTACACCCACATAAATATCTTCAGTTTCCATATTTTAATTGTTTTTTTAATTGTTCTGTTTCTGATTCAAACGCACGTATTCCCTGTGCAGTCATTAGCGTTCCCTGAATGGAACGTGGCCTCAAAAATGTTATTTTAGCCTGGCTCATAGCTGCTGCCAGCGAAATATCGCCCCAAACCAGTATGCCCGGTAAATGAATGGCCATACTAAAGAAACCTGTCACGTTTAACCCGTTCAAATGGTAACTTAATGGGGCATCCCTGAGTACAATCTGGTCTATGTTTTTTCTAAACACGGTTAAAAACAAAGCTGCCATTGCGGTTTCTTTTGCAGCATCAATAGTAATCCTTTTAGCTTTTTGGGAAGTTTGCAGAAACTTTAGGATAAGTTCCATGTCCCGTACCCATTTGCCCATGACAGAACTGCCCAACCATAAACTGCTTCTAGATAGCGTATGAAAGGCACCCATTTTGGAATCAAAGAGAGCGGCACCTGCAGCACCGTTCTCTCCAGTCCCCCACAAATCAGCAATAACCACACCCTTTCCAAGCCGGATCAAACTATCTATCACCTCATTGCCAATACTATCTTTCCCTCCCGGATGACAAAGGACCACATAATCACCTGCCGCTTTTTTCGGATAACGGTGCAACAATGGCAATTCCTCCCCTCCGGCCGTTTCAAGAACAATCCTGTCCCAGCCGTTTACATTTGACAATGTCTTTATCCTTTTTATCGTTCTATCTTTATCAGGTCTAAGCAAATCGTTCAGCGCATTACGCTTCGATTTAACAGGCAGTTTTACTGCGTCGTTAAGGTCGCTTTTCAGCTCCCTGGCCCTGCGACTGCAAAAAGCTACTGTACTTTCAACGTTGAGATCGCGGTGCCCTTTCGCAAAAACCATCAATTTTTCCTCAGGTATTTCCGGTAATGTTTGCTCAGCTACAAGCGCCCCGTCACCAATCCCTTTTAAATGAAGGTTAAACCAGCCCAGCATCGCTTGTCTATCTTTAGGCTCATAACCATGCGGCAAATCAAATACCTGATAGTTAATATGATCAGCAGCGCCAAACATTTCAAAAACAGGCCTGGCATTTTTGAAGCTGCGCAACATTTCGGCGGGATAAAATGTAGGATTACTGTCCCTTAATCCGTTACATATTCTTATGGCCCTTGGTGCAACCATGGCCAGAATACCGGCTTCTTCCGTAAAAGTCAGCCCGTCAACAAGCAATTCACAAATACAGTTGTTGCGCATCACATACGATTCAAATGTCCCTACACTTACAACCGGCACTGCAGCTTTCACCCGTTCATCCATTGCTGCCAGGTACATAGTCTGGTTTCCGCCACCGCTGGCTCCTGTGGCACCTATATTTTTACGGTCTACAAAAGGCATTGATTCCAGCAAGTCCAGGCCGCGGATATTGTCTGTAAGCTGCATGCCCATCAGTGTTTCCCCTACATCCATTAATGAGACCCCTAAATTCGCACCATGATACTCAAAGGCCCCGTGTGTAGTTGTCCTTTCCCCGGCACCCCAGGGATCAATGTTCAACGATACATAGCCACTAAGGGCCAGCGTATGTCCTACCGACTGGTATTTGTCGTACAGTCGCCCGTTAACCGAATGCCCGCTCATGGTAATTACCGCAGGAAATGGTCCTTTTCCATCAGGGACAAACAGGTTTGCAGTAGCATATACCCCCGGTCTGGTTTGAAAGCTGATGTTTCTAATTTCATAACCCTGCATCTGCACTGTTCCTGTTTGTTTCATGTTCAAGGGAAGTTCATGATCAACTACCAGTCCTGTTTTTTTTATAATCTCTTTTTTAAGCCTTTCCCTGTATTCTTTCCAGGCTGGTTTATTTTTGGGAAGAAGGATACTTTTTGCTGCCAATGCTGCATCGGAGCGCAGCTTCAAACCAATTACATCAGTTTTTGCACTATCGTATACCCTGGGTAGTATTGCGACAGAAGGTACAGTTTCATGATAAATTAACTGATTGACATCTAACTTCTTTTGCTGCGTTCCAGCCCCCCAAACCGAAACTTTAAGCAGGTATTTGGGTTTCCCGGAATCGTTGTACTTCAGTTTAATTTTATGATAACCTTTAACAAGTGGAACGGCCCCGCTCCTTTCAAAACGCTCATGGGGCCGGGCATTATCCACAACCTTCTGATCGTCAATAAAAAGCTGCGCCCCATCTACAGAAGCTATCGAAAAATGATAAATCCCGGTCGAATCTATACGCATCAATCCATCATAGATCAACCCGAAATTGGCATGTGCCTTTCTAAAAGCTGAAATATCAAAGTTTAAAGCGGTGCCGCGCTCCTTAACAGTCCCAGCTTCCAGCCCTTCCGGAGTACAAAAATCCCCTGTTAGCACGCTATATTTTAAGCCCTTTACAACTGAAGGAACAATAGTGGCAGGTAAATAAGCCTGGTTATACATCACTGTATGGCTGGCAATGCTGCGCCTACCTGCCGGGGTAATAACAAGTGTCCTAAGTTCCCGCCGCTCGCCTTCCGGTACTAAAAACCGCAGCGGCCCTTGATACTGAAGATCAGTATCATCCGGAACCCTTCCATTGAGTGTATAAAATATCTTTGCTCCGGGGATGTTTGTATTAAGTTTGAAAGTGAAATCTGCACCAATCATGGTGGTATCACTTACACCTGTAACTTCGGGCACCCGGTAATTAAAGCCTTCTGACTCCAACCTTGCCAAATGTATGGGTACAGCTTTGTGGTAAAATCTTTGGAAATCTTTCTGCGCTACAGGACTCCAGGCAACTTCGGCCAGGGCCAACATGCGTGGCAGGATCATATATTCCAGTTTCGCCGGTGTCGCTATCCATTCGGTCCAGACGTTGGCCTGCACACCTAAAATATAATCTTGTTCCTGTTTTGAAAGTACATTAGGCAGAGGGTCATAGCTGTAGGTATGTGCAATTGGCGCATAGCCCCATCGGTTCACCGGCTCTGTTTCCGATTTGCTCTGGTAAACATCAAAGTACATTCCGTTTGTTTCCGGGCTCATGATTACCTCGTGTTTTTGGCGTGCCGCAGCAATACCTCCATGCTCGCCCCTCCAGCTCATGATCACCGCATTATCGGCAATCCCCCCTTCCAATATTTCGTCCCAGCCTATCAGCTGTTTCCCGATGGCATTCAGGTGTTTTGCTATTCGCTTAATGAAATACCCCTGTAGGCCATCTTCATCTTTCAGTCCCAGCTTATGGATCAGTTCCTGGCAATAGGCCGAATTTTTCCAGGGTTCTTTTCTCACTTCATCTCCCCCAATATGGATATATTTTCCAGGGAACAGTGTGGCTACCTCGGTCAGCACATCTGTCAAAAAGCTGAATGTTTTTTCTGTCGGTGCATAAAGCACATCATATAGCTCCTGATCTTTAGCGTTCAGGCCTGCCTGGACTTTGAATTCGGGATAAGCTGTAAGTGCAGCCATCGAATGACCAGGCATTTCAATTTCCGGGATGATATTGATGTGCCTTAGCGCAGCGTATTTTACAACCTCCCTGATCTGCTCCTGCGTGTAAAAACCTCCATATTTAATCTGGTCAAACCAATCCCTGTTGTCATGAAATTTTGTAAGGAGCCTGTATCCGCCAACTGCTGTCAGCTTCGGGTATTTTTTGATCTCTATCCGCCAACCCTGATTGTCGGTAAGGTGCCAGTGGAAATTGTTCAGTTTATACCTTGCCATCAGGTCAATTACTTTTTTAACCTCTTCCACCTTAAAAAAATGCCGGGATACATCCAGCATCATACCACGGTAAACAAACCGGGGCTGGTCCCGGATTACCATACAAGGTAACTGGATAGTTTGGGAAGTCTTAACCGGGAACAGCTGGAACAGGCTTTGAATGGCATAGAACAAACCTGCCCCTTTGCCCCGTAAAATAATCTGCCGCGAACTGATGCTCAGCTGATAGCCACCCTCAGGTAGCTTTTCGGCACCCCTACCCGTAAGCAGCAAGGTCTTTTCCCGCCCCTGGCCAAAGCTGCTGCGCAGCACTCGATTGTGCATTTGCATCTTGTCTTTTAAAAAACCAGTCAGAAAGCCCAATTCCTGCGCAGTACCTGCTTCTATCAGGATCAGTGTCCCGGCATTGAACACAAAGCTTCCATCATACTTAGTAACCGACATTGGTGCAGGTATGATCTGCACATTTTCTCCTGCTATCCCTTTTAAGGTTAAAAAAAGCAGGACCAGTCCTATTGTAAATTTAGCGCTCATTTTTTCACAGGAATAAATAATATCGCATCGGCCAGGGCAAGTCCATCTGCACCTGCATTGCTGATCTCTACATAGGCTGAATTTCCTTTGTCGAGTTTAAGTGTTCCGAGGGAAACCCAGCCACCTGCCGATTGGCCTTCAACGCGGATATCCTCCTTTCTTACTTTCTTTTGCTGAACTTCCTTTCCATCAAATATAGAGATGGAGGTTTCTGCTGCTGTCTGCTCTAGCTTTGGGAAATAACTAAAGATATGGTAGCTACCTGTCTGTATAATTTCAGGTATAAAGCGGATAACATTTTGCCCGGGTGTTGTACATTTACTACTCAGAAATGAAGGGCCGTAGCCACCTTTCTTTACCTTTGTCCAGTCACCCGTAATTTTCACATGTTCGGTATCGTCATTGTCTAGCAGTATTTCGGGAATACTTCCATCCATTAAAGGATTTGTATCAACGATATTTCTGATCTGTTCGACCTTTACTTCCTGAACTGTTATACCCTGATCGATAGCCAGACAGGCTGCAACGGCTGCCGACTGTGCCATCACCATAAATACAGGTTCCATCCTGATAGAACCATAAGCAATGTGAGAAGCAGACATACAAACAGGTACCAGTAAATTTGCTGCCTCCTGTTTTTTAGGAACAATGGCACGGTAGGAAATCGGATAGGGACCAAAGCCACCTTTTTCAATATTTCCTTCATTTTTCACCATTCCATTAACTATTTGCCTGTCGCAGTTGTGTGAGTCCATTGTATAGGCGGCCATTGCAATCGCATCCTGAACGGTTTCTACACCTTCACAATGATGCTGGGTCATGACCAGTTCACCAATCATCCGGCGTGCCTCGCGGATGTAAAGCTGATGCGACCAGTTGCCATTATCTGTAAACTCATCCTTTGGATAAGCCCATTGCTGCATCTCGTTCCTGATATGAACGGGCACCCGCTGATCATTACCCAGGAAGTACAAAAGCCCCTTGGTATAATCCACATGCTCCTGCCAGATCCTTGATCTTGTTTGGTAACTGCCTTCCGGATAATCCCAGTTCATCCCGATCATATCCGTCGAAAAACCACCCTTATTGTTGATATCTGTTTTCCCGTTTGGCATTAAACTCCAGATAAATCCATCATTGAGCGACTTCCAGGGATTCTTTTTCATCAAACGCAGCAGGAGTTCATAACGCTCTGGCAGATAGCGGTCCGGCTTGGTAATGGCAATCCTGTTTTCAGGAACATTGGTCAGTACAATACGGAAGTTATAGGCCTGGATCTTTTTGTCGCCCCGGCCATCTGCCGCTAACTGTCCCTTGTTTATCCCCCATAACATGCCGCTTGAGGGCTTACCAGATTCTACATAAGGATCCATTCCTTCAGGCATCTGGTGACCATCCAGAAACTGTACGCCATTGAAAGTTTCCCCATATTTTTTATTGTCTTCCCTACCGGTAGTATATGAAACACCTGATCTGGCCATAAGGTCCCCTTCATAACTACAATCCAGGAACATCCCGGCCTTCACCTCTTTATTGGTAGCTGAAGAAGGGTTTTGTGAATTTTCTATTCTGATGCCCTTGATCTTATTGCCGGATTTCATAACAGACAATAGCCTGTATTCAAAAACTACCTTGATGTTACCGGCTTTAATATATTGGTTAAAGATGCTTTCTGCTACTTTAGGTTCAAACTTCCATTGCTCCAGCGTATGATAATATTTGCCAATCCGTCGGTAAAAGTCGCGCGAAAGACCGGTAACCACATATTTATTACCGATATCGGTATAGCCCAAACCTCCCGAGCTCATTCCGCCCAAATGTTTTCCCGGTTCAATCAGTACAACTTTTTTCCCGCTCATACTTGCTGTATAGGCGGCAATCACTCCGGCCGAGGTGCCTCCATATATACAAATATCTGCCTGATAAAGCTCCTTTGGGTTGGCCTTAACGAACTGGGGGTACAGCAAGAGGACAAGCGGAAAAATGATCATTTTTAATCGGCTTTTACTTGTCATAATTGGGATTTTGTTGGCTTTCATTTTCGTATTTCAAGGGCTAAATTATTTAATAAACGATATAATACCCCATCTCTAGCCGATTAAAAAAGCGAGAGCGCTATCGCTTTTTTAATCGGCTACAAGCACTATATTTTACATTTATACTCAATACTTTAGCTTAACAAAACCGCAAACAGGCTAAACCAAATCAACAAACCAAAATGATCAGCAACCATTATTTTCTCCGTACCTTAAAACTCCTGACTTTTTTAATTGCGGACCTGTGCTTTAGTTTCCAGGTCCGCAGCCAGGAGCTGCAGATTGTAAAAGGAAGTACCCGGGCTACCATCGTTATAGGCGCCAGTGCAAGTCCACCGGAACGTTATGCCGCTGAAGAATTACAGCGGGCCATCCGCTTAATGTCGGGGGCAAACCTTAACATTGCTGAACTGGGACAGGTGATTAGCGGACCGCGTATTGTGATCGGTACACCAGATAGCCATAGCGGGATACAGGCACTGGCCGCTCAAATGGGACTTAGCGGGACCAACGAAGAACAGATTGCCTTACTTAGAGACTCAAATACGCTTTACCTTGCCGGAAAAACACCCCGGGCAGCCTTATATGCCACCTATACTTTCCTGGAAACACAACTTGGGGCAAGATGGTTCTGGCCGGGGGCATCCGGAGAATTTCTTCCCCGGCAACGCAATATCTGTGTCGGACAGTTAAATATTTCCCAGGCGCCGGCCCTTAAATTCCGTTCGGTTGCTGTAACAGGTCCGGTAAATGGAGATCCTGACACAGACACCTGGATGGCCAGGAACAGGATGAACATCGTTTCAATTCCTGCGGGTTCAGACCCAGATGGGGCAAAAACGAAACCCCGGAAGCAAAAAGGGTTCCTCACAAGAATTGCAGGACATAATATTGTACTACCGGATACCTTGCTTCAGGCACATCCTGAATATATTGCAGAGGTAGGCGGAGTGCGCCAGATTAATACCGGGGGGCCTCCTTCGCACTTATGCTGGAGCAATACAAATGTCCAAACTCAAGTGGCCAATATGATTTCGGGATGGTGGGACCAAAACCCTTTCAACGATATTGTCCACTTTTATCCTGTAGATCAGCCTCAATTCTGCGAGTGCAGCAATTGTGCTGCCATGGGCGATGTAAGTACCAGATGGCAGAAGTTTTCTGATCTGGTTATTGCCAAAGTTAACCTTAACCATCCGGGTAAAAAGTACTGGACCTATGCCTATCAGGCGTACCGCCCCGCTCCTTTAGTAACCCCGGCACCATTTGATTACATCGGGTATACGCTATACAATGGCAGCTACCGCAATATGTTGTCCGGAAACAGCACTGGCAATTCTGTTCCCAAAACAGAGATGGCGGCCTGGATAAACCGGGGTGGCCTGCTAGGCATAAGGGGCTATGAGTACATCATCTTCAAAGACCCGATGATTGTGCCTATGGTGTCCTGGGAGATGGACCAGATCAGCTGGGCAAAGAACAACAACCTTATAGGAGTGATGTCTGAACTTCCGCCATTTGGGTACCCTAAAAATACGTCCCTGGAAAACACGTACTGGACCTGCAACCGGATCACACTTTACGCGGCAGCCAAAGCGATGTGGAACAGCAATACTACGCCACAGCAAGTGGTATCCGACTGGTGTTCCAGAATTTATGGCCCGGCAGGTAAAGCCATGGGCACTTATTATTGGGATATGGAGGCGGCATGGAAAAATGCACCTGGGGATATTACTTACTTTTTAAACGCACCGGCAGATGAGGCAGACAATTTTCTTTCGCCCGCACTGTTTCAAAAGTTATTCAATCACCTGACGGCTGCACGAACTGCTGCATCGGGTGTTGCCGATCCCACAAAACGTAACAATATCCAGCAACAGATCAACCTTGAATCGCGAATGCTTGAAAACTGGCAAAAAACATATCATTTTAAAACTGGACTGGCAAACCATTTCAAAACAAATGTGATCAAAACAGCACTGGTTAACGACTCTCTTTGGCTCCATACACCAACATTGCCCATGTTTAAAGACAGCACAGGTAACCTTGCTACAGCGCAAACCTCGGTGGCCATGGCCTGGACCTCCACAGCGCTGGTATTAAAAGTGGTATGTAAAGACAACAATATGGCCAATCTTAAAGCCAAATACCTGCTTCAAGATGAAAATGTATGGGCTGATGACTGCGTTGAGCTGTTTATCCAGCCCAACCCGCTAAACCCTACTTATATGCGGATGGCAGTAAATGCAAAAGCCACAAAATACGATGCCAAAACTGATGGAGGACTGAACTTCGATAAAACATGGAACCCTGCCTGGACGGCCTCAAGCTCATTACAGGACAGCTCCTGGACCCTCAATATCGAGATACCTTTCATTTCTTTGGGCATCAGTGCACAGGACAGTACACAGTTTAAACTGGCCATCCGCCGATCAATGCCGTCCAGGTCAGCAAATTCGGGCTGGCCAGACTTTTCGGGAAGCCCTGGAGGGTTTGCCACTGCCACCCTGATGAACCAGCCCGTACCACAGCCGAAAAGAATTGTCTTTTATGATGCTGGCGGGGACAGTGGCGGCACGTCTGTTGAATTTCAGCAGCAAAACTGGGATATTGCCCGGGTTTCCGGAGCGCAAACTGATCTTCAGAACCAGTTAAACCAGCATACCGACGTGTTACTGATCCGATATACCAGCGGCCCGGCGTTCGCACTTTCTACCAGTTTCATGTCAACACAGGTCCGGAATTTTATACAGGATGGAGGAATTGTGATCATCAGCGCTGTGGGCACCCTTCCAATAGACCAATGGTTTTCCGGAACCCCAGCGGTTCAATGGTCAGGCACCAGCTACGACCCATTACGTAAAAGCACTTATGTTTTGCCCGGAAACTGGCTAACCGTCCCCAACAACATTACAACAGTTTTAAACAATGGGGTTACCCCAACATCAGGATATACCCCCTTAACTACCGGTTGGGAAACCATGGCCAGGATACGCATGCTGGATACGACAGAAAAACCTTATCTGCTTAATCAGAAGATCGGGTCCGGACTGCTTGTACTTTCCAGCTCGGCGATGGGATATAGTGGCGGATACGAAATGTTCGGGAACCGAAATACCCTCAACATTGTCAAACTTGCAGAAAACCTGATCCAGAAAAACCTAAGTCCCTGATACCCAAATCAGCGTATACAGGATTCCCTCTTCACCAATCTTCCCGGCAAAACAACCTGTTGTGGTTGAAAATACTTTTTCCTGATGTGCTTAAACAGCAGTTCACAACTTGTAGTGCCAATGGCAAAAGCAGGTTCCGCAATCGTCGTTAATGCAGGCGAGATCAGGCTGCAAACCGGGTCGTCAGTAAAACCAATAACCCCCATTTCCTCACCAATTTTGATGTTTTTATTCTTCAGGGCCAGCATCGCGCCAATGGCTTTTCTGTCATTTACGGCAAAAATCGCATCTGGTCTTTCCTTTGCTTCAAGCAGTTTCTGTACATCCTGCCCACCGCACTCCTGGCTAAACCCGGAATAAATAATCCATTCCGGATCAAAAGGAATGTCGTGTTTTAAAAGTGCGGCCTTATAACCTTCCAGTCTTTTAGCAGTAAAATCCAGGTTTTCAGGCCCGGTAATGTGTGCTATCTTGGAGTAACCACAGGCGAGCAAGTGTTCAACGGCTTCAAAAGCACCGTTAAAATCGTCTTGCGTAACTTTTGAGGTTTCCATACCTGCTGGTACACGGTCAAAAAATACGATGGGAACCCCATTGTCCATTACTTCCTGGAGATGCGAACAGGCCCCCGATGAAGAACAGGTAGATACCAGTAGTCCATCAAAGCTGGTTATGGAAAGGTTACGGATAATTTCAAGTTCTTTTTCAGCAGAGTCATTGGTCACGCAAAGTACTATCTGATAATTTTCGCGGTAAGCAATTTCCTGTATCCCGGTAAATACCGTAGAAAAGTAGTAATTAGTGATAGAAGGTACAATAACCCCGATAGTATGTGTTTTGCTTTTAGCCAAACCTATGGCATTAAAATTAGGCTTATAATTCATTTGAATTGCTTTTTCCAGCACCCTTTCCCGGGTTTTTTTGCTCACATCGTAAGCATCACGCATTGCCCTCGACACTGTTGCCACTGAAATATTCAGTTCGCGGGCTATATCCATAATTGTAATAAAACGTTGCATATATAGATCTTTTAAAACATTATAAAACTAAAAACCTGGCAGTATTTGCGCTGCCCTCGGCAATCACCTGCAAAAAATATATGCCTGGTGCTATTCTTAAATTCTTCAGGTTAACAGCGTGCCCGGTCTGCAGTTCCGTTACATCAACCGTCTCCCTGTAAAATATTCTTCCATCAACAGCTGTAATGATCAGCCGAGCCTGTTTTCCTTTAAGTCCGGTAGCCTTAACAAAGAACTCGTCGGGCACAGGATTGGGATAAATACGCAGACTAATCCCCTTTTGCGGTGCCATATCATTAACTACTGGCCCAGTTACCTCCTTGCCTATCATCATCCCCTGCCCCTGGGTGCCAACTGTTGCAAGGGCATAGTAAGCAGGAAGCGTAGCGGTGGTTCCGGTATTATAAACCCCGGTGGCCGATATTACCACTCCGGGGTTGTTTGTGCCTGTACCTATATTGGTGTATTGACCACCTAAAGTTGATGAAGCTGCTATGATAGCTGTTTGTTGCAGAAGCTGATCATCCTCCCAGTAATCTACAGACATCCCCGTAAATTTTCCCAGGCTGCCTGAAAGTATGCTTCCGTAAAACCTCCTGGTGTCGTTTAGGGCAATAGCATCAACTCCGGTGCCCCCGTTTGCAGGGACTACTGCAAACCGTACAAGTAGTGTACCGCTTGCAGCGCTCAGGCCATTCAACACTACTTTCCTGTTGCGCCCGGCAGCGCCAACCGGAAAAGTTTTTGTTCCCCCGGTCGAATTTACAATCAGGGCCACGCCCCCCGCTACATAGCTGTTATAATTACCTACTGTACCCGGAAATCCAGAATTGTTACAGATCAATGTTTTTCCGCTGGCAACTGAAACTACCCCTGCTGTTAAGGTGATCGCTGCCGACGACGTTTTCAGGGTAAGGTCGTTGTTGATCTGAACCCCATCGGGATGATTTACAATGAGCTTATGGATTGCCCTTGAGCCAGGGATTTCAAAGCCTTCGGTAATGCTCCCGTCCCCATCGGTACCGTTGTAACTAACGTACAATACAGCCGCTGCCGGCACAACAATAGCATTGCTGAGTGAAGATTGGGCAGAGCGTTGAATGGTGCAGCTCGCCGAAGCGGTACCGCTTCCGATATTAGTCTGATCAAATGTGAGCGTTCCCGTATTATAAAAAATCCCTTTCAAAAGTTCCAGTTTACTGGAAATACTGACTGCATTGCTCAGCACAACATTTTTGGAATTGTTTATCGTTAGCTGTCGCAGCACGCCATAGGTACCTGTACCTTTTATATAGGTGGCCGTGCTGCTTTCGCCCATGCTGAGTATACATCCTGTTTTAGAGAAATTTACCGTCCCGTTATTGATGAGGCTACCGTTTACCGTAACCAATGCGCCCGTTGCGCCATTAAAAGCATTCAATATCCCAACAGAATTGATGACCAGGTCACCATCAACAATTAAGGGTTCATTTACACCGAACTGCAAGGTTCCAGAGACATAGATTCCGGCTGATTTTGTTGTGCCGAACCCGGCACTGTCAATCACCACGGTACTACCGTTTATAATTTCAACCGTATCCACAATATCAGGAACAATCCCCCCCTCCCAGGTACAGCTGCAGGACCAGTTGCCACCTGTGGCGGCCGACCTGATCCTCATTTGACCTGCTGCTGTCTGATCCAGGACCAACAGCAGCAGTATCCATACTAAACCATATGTTTTCATGATATTATTTCCAAAGGGTACTTTGTTCCATCAACTTATTTAAGGAGAGTTCCTGGCTGGGTATTGGCAATAGCTCATGTTTCTCCGCAACATTATTATAGCCTCTTGTACTGTACTTTAAAGCTGCAGGTGCATTTAGGGCGATGTCATTTCCAGTTGCTTTCATCGTGGTGGTGAATGTTCCCCAACGGATCAGGTCAAATTTTCTGAGGGCTTCAAAAGCCAGCTCCCGCGATCTTTCCTTCTGCAGTTCTTTTCTGAAATCGTCCTTACCCAATCCACCTAAATCTGCCTCGGCCAGGTTGGTCGCATCGGGCAATAATTTCCCGTAGCCCCGGCGCCTCACCTGGTTAATGGCTTGATATGCCGATGCTGATACCGTTCCATTGAGTTCATTATCCGCTTCTGCATACATTAAAAGAACATCGGCATAACGGATTACCGGAAAATTTGTAGGGCCATAATCGGTATTTCTTGGCAAAACGGTTTCATACTTTCTTCTCCATTTGCCACAACTTCGCGTATAAATGTCTGTTGCAGTCTTCAACACCTCTTCGGTACCCTTATTGCCTTTAAAGCTATATGGCGCAATACACCAGTCGCGCCTAAGGTCCCTGGCGTCATACAGCTTATACAGTAAGCCGGTTGCCCCTATTCTTTCATAAGCATAGCCTGCAGTGGCATCCGTATTTAAAGTGGTGGCATAATTTACAAACCTGCCGCCCATCTTTAGTGCGCCGCTGTTGTTCCCAAAGAACTCGATTTCCCACAACACTTCGTTGAACTGGTTGTCATAAAGGTCTGCCGTTTCATTGATAAAGATTTGTCTATAGTCTGGATTAAGTTTGTGCACACCAGACAGCATCACACTTTCTGCCCAGTTTCTGGCATCAGCATACCTGGCCACATCCTTCAAAGGGTTTCCGGCCATTTTTAGGCAAACCCTTGCCAGCATTGCTTCAATAGCTGTTTTGGAGATATGTACCGGTCCGCCGTTTGCCGTATAACTGTTCACCAGATCTTTAGCTTCGGTCATATCAGTTAATATCTGTTCATAAACCACTTTCATTGGTGTTCGGGCATGGTCTACATCCCTGCTATCTGTTGTGGGCGACAACAGCAGGGGAACATCCCCCCAGTTACTTACCAGGTGAAAATACAGGAAGCCCCTTAAAAAAAGGGCTTCTCCTTTAATGGCCTTCCGTCTCTTTTCGTCCATTGCCGGCCTATGTAAATTTGCCAGCAGGTAGTTTGCGCGGTTAATACCTTTATAGAGGTCCCTCCAGGTAGCATCTACGTACACATCGGCCGGATTATGATCATAAACCATCGCATTGGCCGTTACGGTATTCACTTTATAAAAAGCCTCATCGCTTCCGTGGGCAAGGAAAAGCGATAGGTACAAGCCATAAGTCCCATCAGTGGTCAATGAACTGTAAACACCGGCAAGGGCCTCGTTCAGCTGCTGCTCTGTATCGTAATATTGTTCGGGTGAAGAGAAGTCTTCAGGCTTTGTTTCTAAAAACTTTTTGCATGATGTTGTGCAGATACACATCATTACAACCAATAGAACCGTTATCTTTTTCATAATTATTCTTTTATAATGACAGGTTTAAACCGAAGGTGATGGTCCTGGCCCTCGGATATACCGAATAGTCGAAACCAGGTGTTAAAGCAGAATCAAAAGCCGAAACCTCCGGATCAAAGCCTTTATATTTTGTCCAGGTATATAAATTTTGTGCAGAGGCATAAATACGGACAGCGCTTAGCTTTATTTTTTTAGCAAGCCTTAACGGGATATTGTACCCCAATGCAACGGTCTTAAGCCTCACATATGATCCATCTTCTACTACCCTTGTTGAATAGCCAAAGTCAGTAGGTCCCGATCCACCTACCCTGTAATAAGTGTTGTTTTGGTTTTCTGGGGTCCATCGGTCAAGATAGCTGGCAAACATATTCTGGTGTATCCGCCCGGCACCTTCAAAAATTATGCGGTTTGCATTAAAAATATCCTGACCCACAGCATATTGAAAAAATACATTCAGGTCAAAACCTTTGTAAGTAAAATTATTGCTGAAGCCGCCGGTAAAATCAGGATTTGGATCTCCAATAATTGTTCTGTCCGAAGCATTCACCAGGCCATCCCCATTATAGTCCCTGTATTTAATATCACCTGGTTTGGTAAGCGCCCTGTTGGTATTGTAAGTAGGCACCGATGCTTTAAGTACGTAATCACCTGCACTATTCTGGTCAAAATCGCTGTACTGGTAATTGCCGTCCCATATGTAGCCATAATACCTGGCAATTGGCCGGCCAATCTCAGCAATATATAAGGGAACCTTGCTGTAATCCAGGTTCCAGGGCAGTAGCGTCAAAATATTGCTTTGGTTCTCTGCCAGCTGGAGCAGTTTGTTTTTATTAAATGAAATGTTAAAACTGGAGCTCCATGTAAAATTATCATTTTTGAAATTCTCAGTGTTCAGGGTAAATTCCAGTCCCTGGTTCTGCACCTTTCCAATATTTTTAAATGCATTGCTAAATCCGGTTGAATTAGGTAGCTGGGCATTCAGCAACAGGTTGGATGTGATTTTTCGGTATACATCTACCTCTAAGGTCATCCTTTGGCCAAAAAAGCCAAGGTCCAAGCCCAGGTCGGTTTGACGGGTACTCTCCCATTTCAGACGTTTATTACCCAGGGTAGACAAGATAGCCGCTTTTACCGGCTGGTTGTTATAGCTATAACCGATTGACGATGGCAGGGTGATTCCTGAAAGATAAGCAAAATCCGAAACCCTGTTGTTGCCCGTTACCCCATAACTTGCCCTGATCTTGGCATTTGAAATAAACCCAAGGCTTTTCATGAAGTCTTCCTGGTTTATTCTCCAGGCTACGGAGCCCGAAGGAAAATACCCCCATTTATTCCCGTCAGAGAATTTTGATGAACCATCAGCCCTCATAGAGGCCGTAAAAAGATATTTATTGAGGTACGAATAATTTATCCTTCCCAGAAAAGAGGCAAGCGTATACAGGGATGAGCCTGATGTAACCGAAACAGGAGTACCTTCGTCTAAACCAGCAGTTCCAAGCGCCTCATTGGGCACTTGGTTAGCTGCTGATCCATAAGTAGCACTATTATTGCCCTGCAGGGTAAACCCTACAAGTGCATTGATACTGTGGACTTTGTTAACGGTTTTACTGAAGGTAAGTGTATTTTCGTTAAGGTAACTGTTGCGTTCAACAAAATTTACCGATCCGTTTACCCCGTTGTTTTTTCCGGCCTGGGTTAGCGGACTGCCGGCAGCAGTTCTGGTATTGTTAAAAACATCCAGCCTGATCTTCTCCCTGGTAATCCCCCCGCTCACCTTTAACTTCAGGTATTTTCCAAAAGCATACTCCCCATATCCATTGGCCAGTAAAATATCGGATGTGGTTTCCCTGAGTTCATTTTTCACTGTAAACAAGGGATTAAAACGCAAATCCCCTAAAGGGTTCACTACATCGTCAACTTCATCTTCCAATAACTCTGTCCCTGTATTTCCCGAAACGGGCCTGTAGCCCCATATGCTGTACATCAGGTTGCTGGAAAATACGGCCCCTGTTCCTGTAGCCGGACTGGTGCCAAACTTTTTCAAGTGGCTAAAATTTGTAGTCAGTCCAACCTTAAAGTTTTTACTGACAACCTGCTCCAGGTTTAGCCTGCCCTGGTAACGGTCGTACCCCGAATTGACGATCACCCCATCCTGGTTTAAAACCGAGCCCGATATGGCATACCTGGTTAGCTTTGATCCACCACTAATGGACATGAAATGGTTTTGCATGGGCCGCACCTTAAATACTTCGTCCTGCAGGTCGGTCCCTTTAATGTTCCGGTAATCTTCCAGCACCTTACCATCAATTAGGTAGGCGGCCCCTGCAACCGCCGGATCACGTTCAAGCTGGTACTTAACAAATTCATACCCATCCATCAGCTTCATTTTACGGATATTCTGCTGAATACCGTAATAACCGTTATAGGTAATTACCGCAGTACCTTCCTTACCTTTTTTTGTGGTAATCAAGATGACGCCGTTGGCGCCCCTGGCCCCATATATTGCGGTTGAGGAGGCATCTTTTAAGATTTCTATAGATGCAATTTCGGCCGGGTTAAGGGCATTATTGTCAGGGTTTTCCATCGGAAAACCATCTACAACATATAAGGGGGAATTGTCTTGTGTTACCGAATTGTTTCCCCTGACCACAATTTTAACTGCTGCGCCGGGCTGTCCATCAGAAGAGCTCACCTCAACACCGGATACACGTCCGGCAAGGGCCTCTTCGAAAGACCTCACCGGTGCTTTCTGCAGGTCAGACATTTTTACAGAAGCGATAGATCCGGTAAGGTCCCTCCTGAGCACCTCTCCATAGCCTGTCACCACTACCTCTTTCATGGACTCTGAAGATGCCCTCATCCTGATCAGTAATGGTGCGGTGCCGGCAATAACTTCCTTCTGTTCATAACCTACATAGCTCACCACAATGGTGGCATTCTTTGGTCCTTTGATGTTAAAACCCCCTTCGCCGTTTGTGATGACGGCAAATGGAGTGCCTTTTATCCTAACGGTAGCCCCCGGGATGCCCTCTCCGGTTTTGTCGTCAATTACACTTCCCTTCAGGGTCGTATCACTGCTGGCTGTTATTTCAACACTTTTTCTTTTGATGAGGATAGTCCTGTTGTTTATTGAAAATCCTAGCGGAAGGCCGGACAAACATTTTTGCATGGCCTGTTCAACCGAAGCATTTTTAACGTTAAGGTTTATTCTGCCTGCCGACTGAACAAGGTCTTTATTGTACATAAAGTCGTAACCGCTTTGTGCCCTGATCAATTTCAGGATGCGCTCCAATGGAACGTTCCGTTCATTGATACTGATATTTTGTGCATAGCTGGTAGCGGCACTTACCTGCAAAATTGTTGAAAGGAACAAAGTAATAAACAACTTCATAACAAGCAGGAATTTCATGGCATAGCCCAAAGGCTTACCATAATTGGTAAATTCTTTATACATTTAGGTTGGTTGGTTAGTTGATAATGTCTAAGAAAGTTTATTTTCTGGCCCAATCTTTACCGGTAGGTGTTTGCAGCACCTGCCGGTCTTTTTATTTTTGGACCAAGTGATGTTTCGCTTATTTGAGCACTGTGATCCTCCTTCCTTCAACTTTAAATTTTATTTCTCCGGTTACTTCCAGCATATTCAGTACTTCTGTAAGGTTCCTATACCTGGATAATTTTCCTGAAATGTGAAGATCTTTCGGATCATACTCATAATTAATGTCCACATCGTACCAGCGCGATATCATACGCATCATGGTCTTAAAATCCTGTCCGTTAAAGTTAAATTCCCCATTTTTCCAGGCTATTTCTTCGTCGGTATCCACCGCCGCAATATGGATAATCCCATCCCCAACAACAGCTTGCTCTCCTGGTTTTAAAAATTGGCGGCTTGTTTTCGATTTAAAGTTTGCCGTTACACGCACAGTCCCTTCTATCAGTGTTGTTTTTGACAGGCCTTCTTCAGGATAACTATTGACATTAAAATGGGTACCAAACACTTCTACTTCCTGCCCTTTACTTTTTACAATAAACGGATGCTGTTTATCTTTGGCTATTTCGAAATAAGCTTCACCGTTAAGCTCAACCCAGCGCTTGCCTTGTTCATTAACAGCGGTTGCGTAGGTTAAGCTCGAAGCCGCATTTAGCCAAACCCGGGATTGGTCCGGCAGGGTAACCATATAAGTTTCACCGTTTGTTGTTGAAAGCGTGTTAATCTTATAGCTTTCGCCGGCCTTTACTTCATACACCAATTGTCCTTCCGCGGTTTTAACGATGCTAAGACCCGCTTCGTTGGCAAGCTCTCCTTTTAACGCATCAGAAAGCAGGATTTTTTTACCGTTCGCCAAAGTCAGGGTAGCAGCATTACGCCCTGGTTTAACCTGGGTTACATGGGTGCTGGTTTTTACCTTATCCTTTATGCTGAAAAAATAAACCGAGAAACCGGCAATAAGGAATAAGCTGGCGGCGATGGCTACCCTATGCCATTTGAAAGGGTATTTTATAACCGCAACGGGCTGATCTACCTGCATGCCCTCCATCAGTTTTTTGAACATCCTTGCTTTTACCATTAAAGGAGCTGCTGCCGCTGAATGTTCGAATTCAGCATCATTGTGGCTGTTGTACCAGTTGTCAAATTCAGATTGTTCTTCCGCTGTTAAACCAGCAGTTTTATACTTATGGGCCAACTGTTCCAGGTAAACATCAGAATATTTCTCTTCCATTGGATTGTATTTTCCCCTTAGTCAGGAAAAAAGGGCTTATCCCTTGCCCGGAATTTAATTATTTTTAAATCTTATGGTGTATATCATTTAATATGCTGCAAATCATAAAAGCAGGTACTGCCAGCGTTAAATTTGTACGGATATCTTTCAAGGCCCTTGTTACATGTCCTTCAACTGTTTTCTCTGACAGATTTAGTTCAGCGGCTATCTCCTTATTGCTTTTGCCTTCTTCCCTGCTCATACGGTAAACCATCCTGCATTTCCCGGGCAGTTGCGCCACAGTAGCTTCTATCCTTTTCATCAGTTCCTTTTCCAGCAGGTAAACTTCGGGCGAAGGAACGCTGATCTGGTCTACCAGTTCGGTAGTTTGAAAGTTGCGTTTGGCGTAACGTTTATCCAGGCGGTTAATCACCTGATATTTTACAGCAACCCAAAGGTAAGTTGAAAGCTCATGTCTAAGCACCAGTCCCTCTCTACGTCTCCATAAACTCAAAAATACATCCTGTACACATTCTTCGGCCTCCTGCTCAATAGATAAGCGGTTTACTGCAACAGCTAATAATTTGTCCCAGTACCGGTCATATATTTCGCCCATAGCTTCCTGATTACTTTGTTTTAGCAACAAGACAAGCTCATGATCACTTTGTGTATGGTATATTTTCACCCCCGGATTTTGTTCTAAATTAGTTCTAATTTAAGAATCCTCTCTAATTAAGAGAAACAATATGCAAAATATGCATAAAGGTGCTTGTCAAAGCCCCCTTAACAACTGGCTTTTTTACCCACCAATTAACACAGTAACACAACCCAATACAATTGTACCTCCATGGGCGCAGCTATCGCCCATCCTTGCGGCGGGCTTACCTCCAATCATTACCGTGGCCGAGCCGGTAACGATAGTGTCTGGCGGTCCAACGCAGGTGCACGTATCGCCAACAACGGCTGCCGGCAATGCCCCTATCAATACGGTTGGCACACAAGGCCCCGCAACCGGTCCTCCAACATGGGGTATGGGTACTGGTCCCGGTGTTAACATCGGACATACATGAAAATCTGTTAATCTTGCTGCTGGTGGCATAAAATAGGTTTTACGTTGTAAACAATTAATTGATGATAACCATTGCGCCTTTTACGGTTACCTGCCCTGCGGCCGAAAGTTCGGCTTCTACATTGCCTTTGGCCGTAAACGCCATATCGGCACTGGCTTCTATATTTGCGCCCTTCATTTTAATCCCCGATTTACCTTCGATAGCAAGTGAAGTACCGGCGTTTATTTCGATACCTGTGGCCGCACTCAGCACAAGTTTATCCGCAGATTCAATGGAAATGCCACTGTCAGACAAAACTATTTTACTACCCGAAGCGGAAAATGTAAGGTTCCTCTTTTCGTCATCAAAAACGATTTTTATACCAGTTCTGCTTATCAGGCTCCTGATCTGATTTTCGGAGGTAAGCTGGTGGCCCGGTGTTTTATTGCTACTGTATAAGCTCCCCAATACTACGGCATGGCTGGGATCATCATTAAAAAAACCTAAAACCACTTCATCTCCAACATCCGGTATAAAAAAAGCGCCATGTTCATCACCTGCCCAAAAAGTGGCCAGCCTTGCCCAGATCGTATTACCTATATCATTTAGCAAAGGGATTTCTACCTGTATCCTGGCTTCACCGGTCGGATCGTTTTCAATGCCCAGCACCTTGCCTATCTGAAGTCCCTGTGTACCGGGCAGTAAACCAGAAGCCGGCACTGCTGGTAGTTGATTTTCACCCGCGTGGTTTGAAGGACTGATCCCCATAGTAGCTGTAGTGTACCAATTGCCCTCAGCTATTTCATGTACAACAGCTCCAATGTAAGCATCGCCATCAAAGCGGGCACCCAATCCTTTCAATTCAATTATAGATCCGGGGGCAACCACAATACCCTGGAATGTTATTGTGCCCTTATACCTGCCAATGGCAGACTTGAACCATTGTGCATCGGCCCATGATTTTAAAGTCTGTTCAGCTGCTGTAGTGGTTTGCAATATTGTGTTTTGCTGATAGGTTCCGGCTAATTTTGCAGGTGTTATATTTCCTTGATTGTTTACTACCGGCATATCTCCGGATACTGTAACAACCTGCTGTGCGGCGGCATCCCAGGCCACTGCATCAACACCTGTAGTTTGGGCACTGGAGTCTAATGTGCCATTAAAAGCAATAATATCCGAACCATAGGCTAATGTTATTGCAGCTGGCGAGGTTACATCAGGTTTAACTACCTGGATAGATTTCCCATCTGAAATAACCACCAGTCCATTGGCATCTGCCCTGGAAAGCAAGAAATCCCAATCGCTACAATAATACTGGACCAGTGATTCATTATTGACATATGTGGGAGCTACGGTAACATTGGACAGCGGGTATTGGGCCAATATCTGCTTGATGATGTCAGCGTCTTTCATCTCCCTGAAAACATTGTTTTTGCGGCTTAATGTTGCCGGGAAAACGTAGTCGCGGCACTCAATATGTAATGTGGCCCCGGTATTCCTGCTGATCTGGAGATTATGTGAAGTAACAACCCCTTCATAAATTGTTTTATTGTCGCCGTACCCTGCATCGATCCTGATTTCCCTACCCGGAATAAATACGTCGCTTTGCATTTCAGCTGCATTGGAAACATTCAAATTATCCACAGCAATTACCAGTTTGGCACTACCGATATGGTTAACTTCTTTACACACATAAATAGAGATCACCCTAAAACTTGGATCGATTGGAATACCGTTACTACATACGGTAAAGGTAACGAGGCTTGTATTGCTGCGTGAAGGTTTGATCATTTTGTGCTGATTTTGGAAATATCAATCTGTTTATAGCTGGACAATAGATTAGCATAAAGTTAACGAAATTTATTTTTCCATTCGGCCGGATGCCAGAACCATGTATCAAAGCTATTATAGATGTAACATCTAACCCACATCTATGAATAATTAATAATGTTTAGCTTTCTTCTTTTGCTTATAAGTCTTAAATTGCCGTTACAAACTTATAACGCTTTTAATCCTCGAAACCGTATTTCTGGTTTTAACTAGCGTAAAATGGAAATATGAGAAAACACCTTAAATACATTGATGGCAACTCAGATAAATTCTGGCAGATTGAAGTAAACGGCTCCCAATACACAGTTACTTATGGTAGAAACGGAACAAGTGGAACCTCACAAACCAAAACTTTTACTGACGGTGATGAATGCCTGAAAGCAGCTGAGAAGTTATTAAATGAGAAAATAAAAAAAGGGTACTCTGAAAACGGCGATGTGGTCGTCAGTCCGAAAGTTACAAATAGCAAGAACGCATCATCTTCGACTAATATCAATGAGGTTCTTGGCATTTACGATGCACTGGTTAAATCCGGAAAAGTAGCCGATCTCCTTCCCTTTTTAAAAGAACACTCAAAGGGAAATCTTGAAGCATTAAAAAAACAGATCAGGAAAAACAAACGCTATTGGATGGACTTTATTGACCTGAGTAAAGAACCCGGCGCCAAGCCAGCACCTACAAACCATTCACAATGGGGTGTTCGTGGCGATGTGTACCAAAAGGAAATCATTGTGCTCAGTGCGGTAGCCCTGTTCAATAAAGCTGATATAAATCCCTGGGATGAAGTGTTTGAGCTACTAATGAGAGCCGATGAACCAGAAATTGTAGCAATACTACAGTGGTCTTCGCCCAACTGGATAGCAGATTTTATACTTGAAAAGTCCCGCCGAATTGAATGGATGTTCTTCGATTATATGGCACTTCGTTTTTTGGAAAGTCAGGGCTTTGTATGCTGGTTGCCCGAGTTGTATGCATTAAGCATGGCAAATTTTCGCCATTGGAACTCAAAAATTAAAATAAGAGAGTATATCAACTATATCACGACCGACAAGCTGGCTTATGAACGTGACGTACCGGAATTATTTAACTATGAGACCAACCTGCATAACATGCATTTCAGGGATAATGACCAACAGGCCTATAATGAGTTTAGCACTTGGGAGATTATTTACAATGCTTTATTGCAGGAAGGTAAATTGGACCGCATAAAATTCATATCAGAAACGATATTGATGCAGACCAAAGACTGGAACAATAACCTTAAGTCCTTCTTCAGAAAACAGTTAGCTAACCTAAACCTGGAAGCTGGGGAGCTGATCCCACACCAGGAAAACATTTTCACTTGTTTACACCATTCTTATGCTCCGGTAGTGAATTTTGCTATGGAACAAGTGAAAAAGATGTACGACCATAAGAAATTCAACGTTACATCTTTTCTGGATTGGTTGGAGCCGGTAATGATGGCAAATGACAATAAAGCCGCCATCAAAACTGTTCTTCCTGTTTTAGAAAAAATTAATAAACTGTACCCGAAACTGAATAAAAAAATCAGCTTCCTAATTGCCGATGTTTATGTAATCCCAGATTTGAGCCTTCAAGAAAGGGCTACAAAAGTAATACTAAAAATTGCGTCAGCTAAAGACAAGGATCTACAACAAAAACTATCAGGGTACACTTCACTAATGCAGGGAAATGTGCCAGTGAATTTGGGAGAATTGTTACCCAAAGGCAGTCAGACCGAATATGTCAATGTAACAGAAGAATATCATTTTACACCCTCTACAGAAAAAGTTTTGCTGGAAGAGGTCGTACTACCAAAAGATTGGAACGATATTGTTTATCTATTCGGAAGCTTCATCAACTCTGACGAAGTTTTGGATACAGAACTGTTATTGAATACATACATCACCCAAAAAGATCTATTTCCGGCCAATTACTCTACACAGCTCGATCCTTATAAAAAGCAACTGGAAAAGAAATATTTTGAAAGCATCCATAAAGCTTATACCAGTGTTTTTCTTCAACAAAAGATGTATGATATGAATTATCAGTTCAAGATACAGGATAATACCTATCACAAAACCAAAACCTTATTGCTGATCAAGCCTATGTTATATGCCGCACAGGAGCAAATCAATAATGGCCTAAACCTATCCATGCTTTCTTTTCCAACCCACAAACCGTATTGGATTGCACCAAAAGTTTTAATGGAAAGACTGATTGCCAGGCAACAGAAAAATATAAAAATCAATTACCTTGACCTGAATATTGCCATTGGCAGGATGCCACGTGAGCAAACAGAAGAAGCTGTCTCTCTATTAAAACAACTTAGGGGTGAACTAAAGGACCTGATGGCATTTTGTCTTGGAACTACAAAAGAGATTAACTTTAAAACTGAGTCCTTAATAGGTAAACTGGTTTCTAAAGTAACTGGAGATGCTGACACTGACTATAAAGGTATAAAGAGTGTAGCAGCACGAACTTATTATCCTCAAGAAACTTTTCCGCAGTTTGAAAACACTTACCTTAAAGATTATCCTTTTGTGGTAGCTCCCTTTAAACCAGTGTTAGAATTTAAAGAAAAGTGGAATGAATATATGAACTACCAGACTAAGCAAAATGAAAGGTCACCTTCCTGGTACGAACTCAGTTTCCATGCTCCGGGATATCAGAACGTACCCGATTATTGCTTGTACGGCCTGGATATCTATGGCAAAAAAAACACATGGGAATATAATATGGCCAGTGAGGGAAATGTATACTACTGGCACAGTTTGATGCCTCAAAATGCAGATGCCCTATGTTGCTTTCTCATCAACTCTTCTTGCACCTACGCGGATAAAGGCGGAAAAGAACTGAAGGGCTTTTTAACCCTGTTGAACAATAGCGGCTTCCCCTTTTCTGATCTCACCATACTGGTCTTTGCCTGTACTTTTTTCCAAAGCAAGAAGGAGATCCGTCTAATGGCCGCAGAAGTCCTTATCAACCTTATAGAGCAGCAGGCTATTGACCTGGAATTGCTGGCCGAAAAGCTTGGTTATCTTTCTTCAAATAAATACGGTGCTTTTTTACGGTTGACAGATGGCCTTGGTACTTTAAAAGATGTTTCAGCCTTGCACAATTCTGCCTATCTGCAATTACTGGAAGGTATTTTTAAGCACATGGCCGATGTAGAAAAACTGCCGGTGAATTTTAAAAAAATAGTAGAACATTACATTGATGTATTGTACAAAACAAATCAACAACCTTCGGCCACATCGATCGCATTTTTAAACAAATGGAAAGACAATGCTACATTGAAGGTATTGATTAAACAAATCATTAAATAGACCAAAATGACGGATTTACAAATTCAATATAAAGGCGTTTCGAGCTATACAAAAACAAAAGGCATAAGTAGCCTGGTACTCGCCCATCAGACAGAAATAGAAACCGTAAACAATATCCCCTGTTTCTTTTGGGGCAGTCTAACCGATCCCTACGTAACAGCGAAATGCTGGAGTACGATAGCCAAGGTTGTCCGCTCAAGCTTCGGTCCTATACCACCTAGCCTACGGGACCCGATTGTTTCCGCAGGAACAGAAAGAATCCGCTTTGAAGGCTTTTCTTCCTGTAATGGGGTTTACGTAAGGCTTGATATGAAGCCTGAGGCTATCGATGGAGAGTTTATCGTTAATGGCACTACAAATGTTGATTTTAACGACCCAATGCTCAATGCGCTAAACAGTATTCAGAAGAATGAGAAAGTGACACTAGCTGTAGGCCAGCAGGATATGCAAGTGATTACGGCCAACACCAAAGTGACCGAGAAGAAGGTAACCTTGCCAATGCGCTGGATAAAAGGCTTAACCAGTGTACAGCTTTACCTGGCAGATATGGACATTAAGTTTGAACTGAACAAGATCCAGACCATACAGCTTTTCCAAACCTTGCCAAAAGGCAGTGTCAAAGGAGATTTTTTTATCACTAAAAGGGCCGGTAAATTCATGTTTTCTACTCTTTCCACCACAGATAGTGTGCGCCTGGGAGGTATACACAGGTTACGTTTGTTGGAAGGTATTCTCGCTATAGTGGATAAAATATTTGTTTATGAATCTGCAGACCACGAAACCTGTGCATTGGTATGTGAATTTGGTAAAATGCAATTACTCATGGCATTTTCGCCCGACGCTTATCGTGGATTTTCTGGAGAGGGAAAAGCCCTGGAACACATGACAGAAAACCTGCCGGTTGAATGGATGTATGGATTAAACAGCTTGCTGAAGTCTAACGAAACCTTTGACCCCACCTTGCTATCTATTGAGCATGATATTGACTTTGGCACAATGGACCAGCTAACATCAAGTCTATCGTCTATCGGCCTGCTAGGTTATGACCTAATGGCCAGAAGTCATTTTTACAGACAACTACCATTTAAAACAGAAAGAATCCTGAGCTTGAACCCAAGACTTAAGAATGCTAAAAAACTGATTGAAAATTCAGATATTACCATTGTAGAAAAAAGGGACGGATATGTTGAAGCAAGTGTAAAAGGATCAGGTGTAGTGCACAAAGTTGTACTAGATCAGAATGGCTACAGGTGCACTTGCGAATGGTTTACGACCTATCAGGGCAAAAGGGGGATTTGCAAGCATGTGCTTGCTGTAAAGATGATAATTTAAAATATACCAAACATACCAGGCAAATTTGTTTCTGGTCCATCTTGTACGTGTTTAACAGCTATATGTTAGATTTCATGTGGTTTAACCAAGGAAGATGGCATAGGTTACTTTCTCTTAAAATAAGTATTAAGATATATGACAGGAATTTCAATAATACTTTTTCTGGGTCCGTATATATTCATCCCTTGGGTCATGTCCTTCCTTTTCAAAAGAGGGAAGGTTCAACCAGCTTTCATCACCTACATATTTACAACAATTCTTATTATAGCTTACACTATATTTCTCCAGCTATTACCTACTTTCTCGTCTGGAAATGAAGATGGTCTCAAATGTATACCACCAATTATAATTATCATCGTACCACTGCTACCAATTAGTCTATTTGCCCAAGCCATCTTTAACATAAAACTAAAAACGACACGCAGATAAATTGGCAGGTATTTTTTTAAGGCTATTCTAATGCCCATGATATTAATGTAATTCCGACAAAAATAAACAGGATAACTAGTCTCCAGGATCGGTAGTACTCAGATGATGATATTCTATCTGGATTTTCGATAAAAAATTGGTTGTCACCCGGGCGTAGTGGCTTTTTGTTCTTTAGTTCGTAATAATAAACCACGAAAGATAAAATAAAACTTGCAACCCCTATTGAAAATTTAATAAGATCCATATTAAGATATACTTTTCAATCGATCCTGCATCAGTTTATAATTTTCATCATCAAAACAAATAAATATTATGGTTTCAATGCTATCATGTTTATCAAGGAAATCTTTTACCGTAGTTACAGCTATTTCTGCCGCTTCAGCCTTTGGATAACCGTAAATGCCAGTACTGATATTTGGGAAAGCAATGGTTTTACAACCGTTTGCTATCGCAAGGGCCAATGATTTTTGGTAACACGACTTGAGTAGCTCTTCCACATTCCCTTTTCCACCATTATAAACCGGCCCGACGGTATGGATCACATATTTTGCAGGTAAATTTCCTCCTGTTGTTATTACTGCCTCTCCTGTTTTACAACCACCCTGACGGGCAACGATTTTACGGCAATCTTCAAGAATGGCTGGACCACCAGCACGGTGTATTGCACCATCAACACCTCCACCGCCCATTAATGAGGTATTGGCAGCGTTTACGATGGCATCAACGTTACATTTTGTAATATCGCCTTTAGTAAGTTGGAGTTTAGAAATCATTAGATAAAAGCTAAGTTTTTTTAACAAAGCATCTGTAAAAATAATCAAATAATGTTGCCATTGTAGTAATTATTAATACCTCTTCTATACATTGTGTTTATCTTTTTACAGAAACTCTCTCCTCCATACAATGCTTATTCCATTTGATATGTTCTTTTTCGGATATGGTCTGACAATAGGGTATATAGAAGATAATTAGAATAGATCTGGTTTATGGTTAAGCTGCAACCGGCCGTCAGAACCTTTTACGAGATATAAATCTAGAGCGGGCCTGGATTTTGTATATTCTGTTGGCGACTTACATTCGCCCCAACGAGTAATACTGTCTGTATAAAAACTTACTTTCAAACTATCAACGAAATAGTATCTTCCATAAACGCTGGTGAAACAGTCATTGCCACACCATGCTTCATAAGCACTAACAAAATGGACAGTATCAATAAATTTAATTGTGTTTCCAGCCCATCTACCAGCCTTCTCCGCGTCTGTAAGCCAGTAATCAGCCTTGTCTGTTGTAAGGCCAATTAGTCTTTCTGTTTGAAATTTTCTATTTACCAGTGTATTTGGAAAATGCTTTTGTACACCCTGAACTACATTATTATGTTTTTCGGCCGGGGAAACACATCCCAAGGTAGGTGCAATAATGAATATAATTAAAATGGCTGTTTTCATGTTTATAAGATGCCAATTTGATTCATATTCCATAATACACTATTTTCACATTTATTTTAACGCATTATTACCATGTATTTCAAAACGATTCCTCTCCCACCCACTTTAGATCATGTCAAAATAGAGTGCCCATCACATTATGGTTAATAAGCTTTTTAGATTAAATCGAAGGCATAGTTCCAAATTAAAGTTAAAAAAGAATTTGACCTGGGGAATAGTTCTGGTTATTTTGATCTGCGTTTATTTTGGAATCTTCCATTCCCATCGTTATTATGGCTTTGATCTGGTTTTATGGCTCGCCATAATCGGAACAGGATCGATAGGTATATTAGATTTCATGTGGTTTAACCAAGGAAGATGGCATAAATTAAGATTATTTTTGTTTATGCTGTTTATTGTTGGGCCAACTGCTGCTCTGGTTATTTTCTTACACAATGTTTATGTAGATAAACAGCTAATTGGCCATGAGATTACTACAAAAGGAATTATCACAAAGCTGTATGTAAAAAGAGGAAGGAATAGTGTTACTCCCTATGCTGTATTTTCTTACCAGGTTAATGGAAAAACCTGGACTCAGGATATGAAAAATACAGAGGATCCGCTGGTTGTAGGGGACTCGGTCCAACTGGTATGTTCAGAATTGGATCCTGAGGTATTTTTAAGGTTAAGAAATTAAACTTTGTCATTTGAAATTATAAAAACCGCTCAATGACCAGATACTTTTTCTTGTGTTTCTTTTTTTTAACAAACTACTACTCAACAGCATTACACAATACAACGAGAATTAATTTGCTGTCTGAGTGCCAAAATCCTGAGTCCAGTAAGAGCCTGCTCTTGCAGCCCCCATTTCTTTGTAACTGGCGCTCATGATGTTTTTACAGTGTCCTTCACTCTTTATCCATGAGCTAAATACCGTCTGTTCGTCCTTTTGTCCGCTTGCAATATTTTCGGCAATGGCCCTCCAATTATAACCTACAGCATTAAAACGTTCAGACAACGTTTTTCCATCTGAGGAAGTATGGCTGAAAAACCCGCTTTCATTCATGTCTTTACTGTGATTTAGGGCGGCTTGTGCAAGCTTCTCGTTCCAGGTAAGCGCAGGTACTCCAGGCATTACTGTAGCGCCACAATTACATCCTGCCAAACGTTGCTGATTAACCAATTTTAGCAGAAGTGCATTATCAAGATTTGTACTTACACTGCCACCCACTACTTCTTCAGGTTTTTCTTCGGGAGCAGCTTCTGTTCCATTGTCTTTACAACTTAGTGCAAAACATAACGCAATGATATATAATGTAAAAATCTTCTTCATAGGACTATTTAACGATTTAAAGCCATAAGATAGTATAAACAGTATGCTCATTATAAGTAAACTACGAAAAATGAGGCTGTAGCCAATGGCTATCCAGCTCGTAGCAGATCTAAGCCGTAATTGGGTAAGCTATGAAAAATTATGATCGTATTTATTCATCTGGGTAGTTGTCCATTATCCTCTTAGTAATTTCGTAGTTAGTTCGGTAACAACATTAACAAATATTTCTTTCATAACTTCTATACCAACTTTTTGAGCTTTTGCCCAAAATTTAGTAAGACGTTTCATTATCTGGCTTTTGGTTTCTTTTCCAATATTAGCTTGTAAACTATCTGCAATTTCAATCAGTTCTTCCAATTCAGCTGTTTCTTCAGGAGCCCTATCCTCTTTTAACCTTAGAACCGATGCTTTGGCCTTTTCTAAATACTCATAAAGGAATAATTGTTGCTCAAACTCAAACCCTACCAAATCAGCGTCTTCATCTGTAAGTTTAAATTTATCCTCAAATTTCTTTTGATTTGCTATTAAAATTGGGTCATCAAAAATTGTGTGAAGGTTATTGTAAGTTTCCAATAAACCTAACCAAAGATTTAAATAACTAATTACAGTCTTTTCAACCAAAGTATTGTAATATTTATTTAAATCAGTCGAACTGACAGGTTTAAATTCAACAACATACTTAAGCTCACCTTGGGTGCTGTCAGTTTTTATAATTTTAAAATAGAATTCGGAATTCGGATCTTTATCAACCAAATGAACCATTGCATTAGGATCATCTATCAACTTAGCAAATGCAAGCTTAGGAGTTTTTGATAGTTGAAATGTCTCTGAAAGATTGAATGTTAATTTTTTCTTCATTTATAAGTCTATTAAAATCCGTTTAGCATAATTACTACCAAAAGGAAAACAATAATACATTCTTTTGGTCTGGATAAAATATCCCAAATGCGGATATTTTATCCGTATAGGTGGATATTTTATCTGTACGGTAGATATTCAGGATATTGGCTTGAATTTTAATTAATATATTAGATTATTCAGAATACAGAAAATCTATACAATATTCTGGTATTAATCTCAAATATTTGTACATTGATTCGTCATGAGTACAAAATTTCAAATTAACGACCCCTCTCTAGAATCTCAATGGAGGTCACTAATTCTTTTTGGAAAGAATTCTGCCACATATAAATTTGCTTTTGCAAAAGCGCTAATAGATTTGATAGGCGCAGAAACTACTGTGATTAATTTAACGGATTTAGCCGTTCCTTTTGCAGGCCATATCGTTGAACATTTAAAGGCTAACAATAAACAAGGTAATTCACAAAGTAGTAAGTTCTTAAACAGCTGCCGGGCCTTTATAGATAATGAATTAGATAAAGATCAACTGTACCATGATACTGAAAAGTTTGGCTTTGTAAACGTAATAGACGCCTTTCAAAATGTCAATGGTGGTATAATCCCTAATCCATTTTATGAAAAGAACTTCGTAGCAGGCAAAAAGGAAATTGTAATTACCGACAACTTACTAAAACTACGTGATACCTTCCAATTTAAAAACTTTGATCAGGAAGTTGAAGCAAGGTGGAAATTGGTTGAGACAGCATGGAACCTGAACATTAACCCTAACGTACTAGAAGTAAAGTATGATGATATTGATTCCATATTCTTTGTACAGAACAACTTCATGAGAAGAGTAAACATTACTTCTGTGCGCGATGCACTTAACGGATACCAAAAAGGTAAGTGTTTTTATTCATTCAGGGATATTTCTATCAGTAAAAATGATATATCGAGTATATGTACTGTTGATCATTTCCTACCCCATCTCAATAAGCGCCATCATGACAATGAAAGTGCAAATATAAATGGTGTGTGGAACCTGGTATTGGCAGATTTGACTATCAACAATGATAAAAGAGCAAAAATACCGGAGAGAAGGTTTCTGGAAAGGCTTTATAAAAGGAACGAATTCTACATAGAGAGTAAACATCCGCTAGCGGAAACTATTATAAATCAGACCGGACCAACCCCAAAGCAAAGAGCACGTTTTTTAGAAAAACAGTATAACTTAGCTTCTGAGTTAGCCATCCATAGATGGCAACCTATAATTGAATTAGCAGGCAATTTTTAATGAAAGATTTCTTAGATATACCAAAGGATAAAATCATCTATAGTAATGATTACTTCTTTATTATTGAGGACGCCTTTCCGGTTTCACCAGGGCATCTTCTGATCATTTCTAATATTGTTAGAACAGATTATTTCAGTTTAACAAACGAGGAAAAGTATCGCCTTGTAGATACAATTGAAGTTGCTAAGTCTATAGTATTAAAAAAATATGTACCAGATGGGTTTAATATCGGTATGAACTGTGGTGAAGTAGCAGGGCAAACGGTATTTCATTTCCACTGTCACTTAATTCCGAGATACAATGGAGATATGGCAAATCCTCGTGGTGGCGTTAGATATTGTATTCCGGAGAAGGGAAATTATTAAAGAAATAATATGAAGACGATAGCGGAATCTATATTTGATAAAGTGGTGAAAGACTGCTTTCAAAAGACACTGAAACCCCTTGGATTTAAAAAAAGGGGCAATAACTTCTACCTGCAGTTGTCCGAATTGGGTCAGATCATACATATTCAAAAAAGTAGCTACGGTACTAAATCTGAAATTTCTTTTACAATAAATATAGGGATATTTATACCTGAGTATTTTTTAGCTTATTATACTTACACAACCGAAATTCCAGACTACCCCACGGAACCGTCTTGCGCGGTTCGTCAACGGATTGGTAAATTGAGAGGCGAAAATGATCTATGGTATACAATAAACGATAATACCAACGAGCATACATTGCTTACTCAAATGCAGGAGAATTTAAGCCTCTTTATTTTACCTTACTTTTCGAAAACGGCAACCAAAGAACTATTTATTCAAGCATTGGACACAATGCAGTTCAATCTTTCAATTCTTGGAAAACTTATATTATATGGTGAATTAAAGGAATTTGAAAAAGCGAGGAAAGAATACGATACAGTGGTGCGAGAAAATGCTAGTATCAGGGTACTTAATGATGCAAGAGATTTGTTTGTTAAATATGAACTAAACTTGACTGATCTTATTCGTTGATCAGCAATAATGTTTAGTGCCATTTATGAGGCATAAATAAATATGAGTTTCATTTACGGAAATTATATATAGAAATCTAAAGTTCAATAAGTTTATGACCTAGTTAATGTTTTCTATATATAATTTCAATATTCTGGAATTATAACCATATTTTTGGTTATGGCGCTTGATAATTATAGAATTTTAGTAGAAAATGAAGTCTCCGAATGGAAAGATAAAACTGGTGAAAAGTACCATTTCCCAAGAAACAGATACTTTAATCGTCTAAAACCTGGGATGAAATTCATTTACTATAAGGGCCGTATAAGAAACCAGCAACCTCAATATTTCGGCTATGGTGAGATTACAAAGATTTATCCCGTTTCGACTAACCAAGATGATTATTATGCAGATATTACTAACTACATCCAGTTCAATCGACCTGTTAACTTTAAGCTAGACGGCGAATATCTGGAGGACATTCAAACCTCCAATCACTTTAGACAAAATTCTGTTAGACCAATAAGTGAGGAAAGGTTTTATAAAATACTAGAACTAGCCGAGTTAAATCTAGTCAAGACTGGAAATGATGCCGAGCCCATTATTGTTACGGAGCTTCCCGCAATTGCAAATGTAAATATTAGCTTAACCACGAGTTCCTTAATAAAAACAGTATCGCCCAAGGGTAAAAGCGGTAATCGCGAATCTTCTTATAATTATTTTAACTCTAAGAAATCAACCCTACATGGTAATCAAGGAGAGTTACTAGTTATGAAGCATCTTCAAGAAACTCTGACAGATATGGAAGCTAAAACATTGAGACATCATGCAATAGAGAATGAAAAAGATGGTTACGATATTTCTTACACCGACTTTAATGGACAAAGAATATATATTGAGGTAAAGGCAACCAGTGCTCCCTCCTTCCCTAATTTTATAATTACTATCAATGAATTAATGACTGCTGAAAAACACGGCTTGGCTTACAGAATTTATTTGGTAAATAGGGTGACATCCAAAGACGTTGAGATTGAGGTTATCAAGAATATTTCAGCCCTATTATGTGAAAAAGAATACACAAAAAATCCTATAGCATTTAAAATAGAAAAATGTTAGGTTTACCACAGTCATTTTTACTATAAAAAGCATACTTTTAGAAAAATACATCATAAGTTAGCACTACTCCGAAATGCAAAAAACTTCTATAGCACCCTCAAAACAGACAGCATTAAAGACAATATATACTGCTCTAACCATTTTAAGGGAAAATGGTTATGAAATGAATCGAACTGAGTTAATCAACAAATTGAAGGAGACTGTTTCATTCACAGATTCCGAACTTGAAATAATGGAATCTAATGGAAATCCTAGATGGCTTACTGTTTTTCTGTTTTATACGGTTGACTGTCAAAAGGCGGGTTACATTACGAAACAAAAAGGTACCTGGTATTTAACTAAAGAAGGTGAAGCTGCATTAAAAAAAGGTGATACTTATTTATTAGATTCAGCAACAAAAGCATATAGAAAATGGTCTGTCGAGAATAAGAGTAAAAAAATCAAGTTAATTGATATCGTAAAAAACCAGGATGAAATAACTGAGAACAAAGACCAGACTCAAATAATAATAATTGAGGATCTTGAAGAAAAAGCTAGGAAAGGGATTATTGATTTTATAAAAATTAAAAATCCCTATGATTTCCAAGAACTAGTTGCCGCATTGCTTAGAGCTATGGGCTATTATACCCCATTTATAGCTCCAAAGGGAAGAGATGGTGGCGTTGATATAATAGCATTTCACGATCCTCTTGGTGTTACTACACCTCGTCTAAAAGTACAAATCAAACATTATCCATCAACTCCAATTGCAGTTGATGATGTTAGAAGTTTAAAAGGGATCGTGAATGCAAATGCTGAAATTGGCTTATTTGTTACATCGGGCACCTTTAGTAAAGAAGCAAATCGATTTGCTCGTGAAAATGGGACTGTTCATATACGCTTAATTGACGGAGCGGAGCTAGTCGAATTATGGAAGACATATTACTTCAAGTTAAACGATGAAGAAAAAAATATGTTACCACTCCACCCAGTTTATTTTCTAGGAAGCAATGAATAGATTATAATTGAAGAGCTTTAGAATTATTCATCTTTTATAGATAATCATTCTCGGCCGGATCGGGATATAATCTCCAAAAGATGCAGAAGGAATTTATTTACATGACGGCTCAGAATAGGCTTATAATTCATTTCTTCTCACAACTTGCATCTATCCTACTTTGTGCATACGTAGAGCCTAATTCCTTTGCTTTGTGCCAGTCCTCGCAGGCTCCTTTTTTATCGCCACTGTTGAGTTTTGAGTTTCCCCGGTTAAAATAAGCTACTCCATTATCCGGATCTAACGCAATTGCCGTGGTGTAGTCTTCAATAGCATCTTCATACTCCCCTGCCTCATCTTTGTTTGCAGCTCTGTTTATAATTGCATCTACAAAGTCAGGAGCCAGTTCTAAGGCTTTATCATAATCTGCTCTAGCAGCTTTTTTTTCATAAACTTCCTCTTTAAGAATTGCTCTTGAATACCAGGCGTCTGGATCATTGGGGTTTATTTTAATGGCTATTGAAAAGTTAACAATACCCAGCCCCATATTTCCATTTTCATAGTTGGCCATAGCCAGGTTGAAGTAGTCATCATAAAATGAGATATCCATTTTCGGAAACCTTTGGTTCTCATTATCATCTAAAGATCCGTAACCAACTAAACGGCAATCAAAATCATAGCCCTTACAATACAGGTGTAGCACCCAGTAGATAAGATTGTCTTCATCTACAGGAAACTCAGTGGCATTACCAGTCATTTCCCAACCATCGGCTTCCTTGATTATTCCTTCGATACTATATCCGTATTTTTCCGATAAAAATGTCCCCAAATCTTCAAGTTTGTTTTTAGTATCCGATATAAAAACAAAATCATAAGCAGATATCGAATAATCTTTCATTCCGTCTGCCTTTCTTCGCTGGTAAACCTCAATGGCCGAGTTTACCTCACTCCTTATATTGTCCCTGAATTCTGATTTTGTAAAAAATGTGTTCATGAAATGATTTTTAGTTTAAAAAAAGAGGTTTTGAATTCCATTGAAGATTATTGACTTGGGCATTTAACTTAGATTATAAAAGTAAACAATTTATGAAGACTTCAATCCCCAAATCCTATAAGGTAAATTGTATTTGGGAGGCTAATAAAACTCTCTATACTCATGATGGCTCAGGGTCGTTCATATAAAAAACCAAAGCCCGGAATAAAATACCGGGCTTCAGTAAGATTAAAACAAACATTAACCTTCCTTATACAGGAAGTTTCTTAAAGATATTTTCAATTACCATAGGCAATTGAGCAATCGCCTTCTCGGGATTATTTAGCTCGCCTTCTGCCCAGCCCCTCCAGATCACTTTTTTAGTTTTACGGTCGATTAGATCAATCATGATGCTACCCTGCTTTACATTTACCATACGTTGCTCGGTACCTACATACACAGGAAAAGGATCGCGGTAGGCATAATAATAAAATGCACGGCCACGATGCAAACCTACACGCGGCACATATCTTCCGGGTGCATCATAATATACAGGCTCATCATAAGCCTTGGTTTCCTTATTTACGACTGCAGTATACCTGACGAGCATATCAGGTCGCTTATTGTTCAGTTTAAAACCTCTTTTATCTAATTCCGCACTTGCCGCTTCCACAATCTTATCCGCCGCTATATCATTATCATAAATATTGGAGGCTTTAGATTTACTTTCTGGTAACCAGGCGTAGGTACGGTATTCGGTAAGCTTTTTATTGCTTACAGCGTAATAGTTATAAGAGGAACAGGATGACATTACCGCCACCAGCCCCAGTAGGATTAAAATTTGCTTTTTCATCGTCTTTCTCTATTTGTGTGAAGTAGAAAAATTCCATACCTATTCTCCTCAATAATTGCAATAATCCATCAAATTCAATGTGACCAATTAATGGTCACGTGTTATCTATTGGACTATAAAATGCTTAAAAGGATTAATCACAAATGTTTCCTTGCATAAAATATCAACAGTAAAAGACTTTTATTATTAGCATGCAGGCTAGTAGATACCGAAAGTGTGCTCATGTACTGGCACATAGGCCAGCGAATTTTCCTGGAAGAACAGGAAGGAAAAGATAGAGTTGAGTACGGGAAGTTCCTGATTAAGACGTTATCGAAAAAGTTAATACCCGAATTTGGGAGTGGTTATTCTGTAAGGCAATTAGAACGCCATAGACAATTTCATCGCTTGTTTCCAATTACGTCGACACTGTCGACGCAATTGAGTTAGAACCATTACAGAATTGGTTTAACTCAACTCTCAACTTTCCTTATTTATGGGAGACATTACATAACCCAAATTCTAAGGGATCAATTGTGTCCACACTGTGGACACAATTGAGTTGGAGTCATTCCACACTTGCGTTCTCTATTGCCTAATTCTGCTGTTAAAAACTGAAGGCCGGATTAAAAAACTACAACAGGTGCGGGCTGAGAGAAACTGCCTGAACTACCGGCAACGGCTTCAATTGGGGTTCCCAACTGGCTACCGCCCCTTTTGATCACAACAGTTACCTTCTGCCCGGCAACACCACCATTTCCTGTCACCAAAATTATCGCTGCCGTTACGTTTGCAGAATATGTGATGTCTTTATTCCATGGAAGGGTAACCTGATCATTGGCCGTGCTGCCTGCAGCTGTGGTATAGGATGCGATAACTGTTCCTGTAAAATTCCCTGTTATCTCGTAGCGAAGTGTACGTGATGAGGTATCGGGCTCCTTGTCTTTGTCTTTTTTACAAGAAAGAAAAATGGTAAGCGCTGTAAGGCATGCAATGGTCAACTTTTTCATAATCTGATTTTATATTTTGTTTGTATGCCTGTCTGTAACGATTTACATGGGCACTGAACAAAAATAAAAAGCACAAAGACCAAACTCCTTGACTTCGGTTAAGAAATGAAAACAGAACTAAAATATTAACTGCGAGATGGTTACTTCAAAGATCTGGATGAACGCAACCTGTTTCTGATCCTGCTTAAGGATTCGGGTTTTACGCCGAGGTAACTGGCAATCTGATAAAGCGGAACCAATTGAAACAATTCTGGCTTGGTATGCAGCAGGTTCTGGTAACGTTCGACAGGACTGGATGAAAGGTATTGATTGACCGCCTTTTTATATTGTGAATACTCTTTCTCAATACCCTTTCTGCATAACGATTCGAGTCTCGGAAAACGCTGGTACATTTCCCGTTCTACCTCAAAAGTGAAAACTGAAATTATGCAGTCACAAACACATTCCCAATTTACAGCACTAGGAACCTGTGTTAATTTATTGCTATCATCAGTCAAACTTTCGCCAGCAGTATAAAACTCAACCGTCTTTTCCTCCCCATCTTTATAATAGAATTCTCTTATGCAGCCCTTAAATAGATGGTACGATGCCCGGATAAACTGTCCTTGTTTCAAAAGCAGCGTACCTTTTTTCACCTTTCTTACTTCAATTTTCAAGGCAAAAAAATCCTTTTCCTCTTGTGAATTATCGTTGGAACTCACTAGCTGTTTCTTGATCTCCAAAACCTCGGGATCGTCATCAAATTTGGAAGAAGTTGTTTTGGGACCGGTATTCATATGCTAAAATTATGATATTTCTTGAATATCCGATCAAATTAGCAGATTAATCTACAATCTTTAAGATTACATTTCCCGTTTTTTTTCCACTGTCAACGTATTCGTAAACATCTACTATTTCTTCCATTTTACGATAGCTATCAATTACAGGTCTAAACTTTTGGTTTTCGGCAAGTTCTTTTAAATATAACACATCCTGTTTACTTAGATCTGGCGGAATGGGAAACAATACCTTCTTTTTATCCTTAAATATAGCGTGTTTGATTGCAAAAAATAAATTCTGTCCGTATTTGCCAAATTCGGTAGAAATGTAAATGCCTTGCGCTTTAAGGATCGGCCTGCACTCGCCGAACGAACTTTTACCAACTGCATCAAATACGAAATCAAAAGTATGCCCCAGCTTGGTGAAGTCCGACTGCTGATAATCAATCACATTACCAACTCCTAATGACTTGAGCAGCGCTACATTTTTAGTATTACAAACGGCGGTAAGGTTTACACCTAAGCAATTAAGCAGCTGAACTGCCGAAGAACCTATTGCCCCGGTAGCGCCATATACCAATACATCCTGCCCCTTCTTCACTTTCGCAGACCGGATGATGTTCAAAGCATAGTGAGCCCCTTCTGTAAGGGCTGCTGCTTCATACAAGCTAATATTTTCGGGCGCGGTGGCTACAGCTCCATTACAGTTGATGGTAAGATACTCTGCATGACCGCCAAAGGATTTGTCGTTATAGCCGAAAACCTGATCACCTATCGCAAATCCAGATACATTTTTCCCTATGTTTTCTACTATACCTGCAAATTCACATCCCAATACCTGATATTTTGGCCTGAACAAACCGCTCCAAAACCTGGAAACGACATACACAGCGCTTCTGAACCCCGAGTCGGTCCTATTTACCGTTGATGCATAAACCTTTACCAATAACTCATCATCCTTTGGCTGTGGTTTATCGATTTCTGCAAGATAGGCCACACTTGGCGGCCCATATTTTTTATGTATGATGGCTTTCATCTGTAAAACCGAATAGCTGCTATTCGACAGGCCTTTTAAAGTAGTAAAAAATCTCAAAGCCATACGAAACCTCACGAATGCTTGTGCTTACCAATTCCCAGCCTTCCGATCCCATGATCTCAAGCGCATCTTCTCGGTATTTGACCTGAGGAACCGATTTTTTGATCATATCAGAAAGTGTTTTTCCATATACCATAAACTTATCTACACCAGCGTTACGCTGGTAGATCAACTCGGCATAGGTAAATTTTGGTATACTTTTATCTACTGCCATAGAAACCGGGGCCGATAACAGCAACACGATTACAATCAGAATTCTCACCATATTCTTCACTGGATGATAACAAATCATATACTTCATTTTACAGGCATTTTTATTTGAACAATGATTTAGGTCCTAAAATAACATTGGTAAAGATATGCTGCAAACAGCTTAAAAAAAATTAACTTGGGTTAAGAAATAAGGGTAAATTTTATATCATGTTAAGCAGGAACGAGCAACAAATGATGCAATTAATAATGGAAGTCGCCACTCAGGATCCCCGGATACGAGCTGTAATGCTAAACGGGTCCCGTGCAAATCCAAACGTGGAAAAGGATATATTTCAGGATTATGATATCGTATATGCCGTAACCGATATGGATGCTTATATACAGGATCCCGGTTGGATTGATGTATTCGGTGAACGGATGATCCTGCAACAGCCAGAAGATATGGAATTGTACCCACCCAGTGATGAACTTGAGGGGGCATACTCCTACCTGATGCAGTTTTCGGATGGAAACCGGATTGACCTTACCCTTGTTCCCACAGAAAAATTTATAGATTTTATACAGGACAGCCTTAGTATCCTGTTAATGGATAAAGATGGAGTGGGCCAGCAATTGGAAATCCCTCCGGCAAGTGAGGCAAGTTATCTGGTGCAAAAACCTACGGCCAGGGCCTTCAACGACTGCTGTAACGAATTCTGGTATACCAATTCGGGAATGGCTAAAGGATTGTGGCGACAGCAAACCCCACATGTGAAATGGTTGTTCAACAACGTTATTCAGGTGGCTTTAATGCAGATGATCGACTGGCATATCGGTTGCCGGTACGATTTTAACGTCAACCCTGGTAAAGCCGGGAAGTTTTACAATAAATACCTGGAGCCAGAGGTTTATGAAAGGTTCTTGCTCACTTATGCCAACGCTTCATCCACCGACACCTGGAGGGCCACATATGACTGTATTGAGCTATTCCGTGACACCGCATTGAAAGTGGCAGCACAACTGGGCTACACCTACCCTTTCGAAGAAGATCAGAAAGTCCTCTCTTACCTGAAACATGTGCAACAACTCCCAAAGGATGCGAAAGGGATTTATTCCAATGACAGCTTAGAATAGTAAAAAAAATCTCGATATCTATTTTCCTCGATAATTGCAATGATCCACTGATTCATTTGTGACCACTAATACATGAAAAATGATTTTACTTCTCTAACAGATATTTATCAGTTTCTTTCCATCCCTCTAAACCTTGAAGATCTACGCTGCACAGCCTTGTCGATAAATTTGACAAATCCCGTTGCAGCCCATTTACTTGGAACAGTGCGTTTGTCGAGCCAGGCATAAAAATCCTGTTCCATTTCGGGGAAGCTTTTTCCATAAACATTTTCAATAAGCTGAATTTGTGCAACCACTGTTAATGGCTCTTTTGACGCACGAAACCTTTGGTATAAAGGCGTCAGCTTCTCTTGATCATTGAGGTAAAAGCATAAGTACCTTGCAAAACAGTCCCCAATGATTGCATCCAGCTCGGAGAAATCCTCCGATTTATTGACGATGTCCTGAACTGGAAGGTAGGTTTTGTACTTCTGCCTGAATGACTGGATATAGATCAAGCGCCAGTTATCCTCAGGACCGATCGTGCTGGTTTCTTCCTGCAAACTAGCCATTCCCTCATTGAGCCAATTGGGGGCATTTGGAAAATCGATCGCCAGGAACAAATGAACCAGCTCATGAGCAAGTGTACCCTGACCGGTGCCAAGCCAAGTGACTACACTCTGGTCGTAATTGTTGTAGTATCCAATCCGAGTACCGGGATACCTGAAATGAATATTTTTACAGAACTCTATATATTCCTGAAAACCTTCGAGACTGAACTTGCTGTTAAACAAGTAAACTACATGAATGTAGCCTGTATCCTGGAGTTTGATCGCATAGTTTTTTGCCAGCTTCGCGACTAAAGCCCGAATTTCTACTTTACGGTTTAACAATTCGCTGGACAACGGCACGATTGCTGCTTCTAACTTTTCCTTCTTTTTGAAAAGGGAAAACGAGATGTCAAATATTTCGCCTTCACTTACATACTTGCTTTCTTGATCGACTTCAACTTGTTCCTGTCCATTGAATGCATTATGGGTAATCGTTTGGTTAACATCCACAAACAAATAGGGTGCATCAAAATACATCGCGGCTGCGCCACCGACCAAGTTCCGAACGGCCACAATAGCCTTGAGCGAGTCTGCTATTGGAAATAACCGCTCGCTTAATGATTCTGCCTCATCGCTGGTATAGGGAAAAATGTCAAGCGTATTTTTGCTTACCAATGATCGCACACCCTTTTCCCGAGTTGTCGCGCCAAACTTACCTGCATAGGTCACGTGGATAGACCTAACCGGGCTTCCATATAGATTTTCTGTAGCAGGACGGGAACAAAGGTTTTGCATCAGCTGCGAAACCTTTTGTTTGTAGGTCAATCCCGTTGCTTTAAACTGCGTTACCGAGGCAAGCGGAAGGTTTCGACAGTTATTGAAGTACTCAGCGGCCTGGGTGCAGGAACCGCCATCAAGGTAAAACTTTGCGATCTGGTAATTAGTATTCAACTGTTTTAAAGCGCTGGCTTGCTGAAGCCCTGCACATTGTTTCAAAAACTCAGCTGCATTTAAAGACTCCTTTTTAAAGGCATTATAGATACCTTGTGTATATTTTCGCTGGAGTTCAGCCTTATAAATTGAAATCTTAGCATTTGACTTGAGGTAATTCTCACAAGCGTTCTGCCCAGAAACGTCAGCTGGAACGCATAAGATCATTAGTACAAACATCCAGATCAACCTAGCCTCACTTATTTTGTTTTCCTTTAAGAATAATACTGTCTGTCGGTAAATCATCATCTTGTGAATATGGTTTAGTGTCCTGTACGGACTTATCAAATGTCGAATGTCCAGTCCCTCCAGTTGTGATATCAGTGGTATAGTTAATTTTAAAATTGCCACATACACAAATAATAACAGTTGAGCAGACAATGAAGACAAGACCCGGGGAAAATTTGGTAATCTTGAGTTTATAATCACCCATACTACCTTCACCTTCTATCTCCCCCTTAGCATTAATCAGGAACAACGCAAATCCAAGAAAGCCAAAAGCTAATGCCACAAAAAATGCTGTAGAGATCAGTGTCATCCTTCGATCGGCATTAAAACTTGCCATGGTAAGTGGATTGGTAATATCCCTCGCGTCCGGTGATTTGGACAAATAGTAGAATAAGTAACCGGATGAAAGCAGTAATGACAGAAAGGCTAAGACTATTGCAGTTTTATAAAATAAACTAACGAAGCTCCCCCTCTGAATATCAGCACCCGATTTAACTGAGATTTGGTCAGTGTTTTGATTTGGTTCCATGTTGTGGAAGTAATAACGTTAAGGTCATTAAAAATAACAAATAAAATCCAGAATAAAAGGACGTTAACATTTGTGCGGAACCACTTAAGTTATCAGTTTGTCCATTCCAGTTGCACTCAATAAAACTGACATAGGAAAAGCAAAGATCCAACGGGTAGAAATAGTGATCAAATAATTTTAATTGTAGCTATTAGAATTAAAATTTCAACTACAAATAGCCCCCTTTAGATTGTCTAAATGCACAGTTCAGACATTTTACATAAACTTATTACATATGGTGGATGAGAATGGCCGTAATGTTATAATATAAATTTCATCCGTGTAACTAATGTTTCCGAAAGGGCACTATGTATACTATTGTCTGAACTTTTATACAACATATAACAAAAGGGTTTGCCCGCAAGATAAAAGAGAGATTCCAATTGATTTTGCAAAAAATGCTTATACCTATATAACATTAATTAGAGAACCAAATTGGAAAACCGTAACCCTAATGATCAACTGACTGCCAGGATCGCCGGCTTCACACTGCTGTTTTATATTGTTAGTGGTATTAGCGGTATGGTTTTAAGACCTGTTTCATCCTTAAAGGCCTTGGTTCCTTTATTCAGTTCTCTTTCGGCACTCGTTCTTGGCGTTACTTTTTTCTCGCTCACTTCCAGACAACATCGCGATATAGCCCTTATGGCTCTCGTTTGTCGTGTAATTGAGGCTGTTCCAGGCGAGGGAGTCTTTTTCTTCGCTGTGGCAAGTATGCTTTTTTCCTGGTTCCTGTTTCGTGGCAAAATGGTTCCCTCTGTATTGTCAACGCTGGGTGTTGTGGCTTCAGTTCTACTCGTATTTTTTTTTACCAATTTAGGAAATTGGATTCTTTGGCGGTTCTGAAAACTGGAACAGCCCTGTTACCTGGTTTGCATGGTTGCCGATGCTTTTGTTCGAAGTTATATTAGACCTATGGTTGCTTACAAAAGGTGTTAATATCAGTAATCAAGAAAATAGCACAAACTAAAGTTTATAATTTGTACAATGGGCGGTAAGTACCTGCTGTTAGGGCTACCGTTTGTTCAAATAGTTGCTGCATGATCTTGAGGTTTTCAATAGGCGCCTGCCTGTTTATACATAAAATATCAGCTATAGTTTTTTTCAGGTGATCGGGTTTTTGCTCAGTTTGTTCCAGAATTTCTATCGCTCTTTTATCACCAATCGGGTAAAGTTCATTGATGGCAAATAGTGCTGAAACAATATTTTTCAGGGCACGTGTTAAACAACCCGCAGTATTGAATATGTCTTGATTTTCCGCATAACCTACGGCTTGTATCAGTGTAAACTCTGCCGACCAAAGCGAGTCCTGGATTATCGTGTGCTTTAGTTTTGAAGGATACCCGCTCAGTTCTTTCTTGAACCCGGATATCCTATTTTCAGGATCGTAAAGGGGAATGCAGCATTGACATTCGGCAAGATATATTACCGACGAAAACCCGTAGGGAGGTTGTTGCTCATAATGATTTTCCCATTGCCCCTTTTTAGCTTTCTGAACGGTATCTATTACCTGTTCAATATTCCGATAAAGAAAATCCACCTTTCCAGCACTTGTGTTCATCCATGCGCCCCCATTTACCCAAGGTCCCCATTGATAAAAATCCGTAACCGTTGGATTGCTGCCGATGGCATGTTTTTCGGCAATTGCTTTTATTTCGCCAATATCAAAGGGACAACTTTCATGATAATAAAGACCTATATCCAGATCCGATGTTTCCCTTGCATGCCCCGTGGCATAAGAGCCGCCTAAGACAATAGACACAATCCCATCAACATCTTTTAAGTCGTTGACAAATAACTTCAGTATTTCTTCCTTTTGCTGGGTAAGTTTCATAATAGATTAGCCTCCCATCAATTCGACCCAGGCATTCACCATTTTTTCAATCAGTTCTTTATTTTCCTTTACCTGGTCCATGGAATAAAACTTAGCGTAAACCTTTCCTTTTGTAGCCTGTTCAAGGAAATCAGATTTTATATTGAGCAGCTCCCCTTTATGAAAAATAAGCGCCACATAGTTTTTGATCCTGGGGTTAAACGTAGCCAGGTCCTCTTTGTAAAAAAAGCTGGGGCCTCCCCACTTTACGTCTTCTTCTATTTTAGCATTGGCATTGACTAGAATTGCCCTTACAGCTTCCATTTCTGCCTTAAGGGGATGTTCAAGTTTAGACATAAACTCATCAACTTTCTTGGTATTGTTCATCACTTTTAATATTTATGGTTGATCACAAATATCAAAACCATTTCCCCTTCCAAAGGGGTGTAGAAACGACAAAAGAACAGGTTGATTACGACTGCTATCGAAAAGCCATATTAATATTAATCCACCATTCTTCAATAAAAGCTATCTTTAAACATGAAAGTTAAAAGAATCGTAAGTAATATATCCACGCCAGACCTGAAAGCCGCAGAAGTTTTCTACAAAGATATTCTGGGACTTGAACTTTTAATGGACCATGGATGGATCCATACCTATGGATCATCAGATCTGATGACACTGCAAATTAGTTTCGCAACCGAAGGTGGATCAGACACCACTGTGCCTGATCTTTCCATAGAAGTAGATAACCTGGATGAAGCATTGCAGTTATTTATGAAGGAGGGTTTTGAAATTGAGTACGGACCTGCTGATGAACCCTGGGGCGTACGCAGATTTTACGTTAGGGACCCATTCGGAAAACTGGTCAACATCCTTAGCCACCAGTAAGGTTTTCGGGCCAGCACCATTTCGGCCCTCAATTTGGAAAGTCTTGCAGAATTCGCTTAACAAGTGCATCCAATTCCTTTTTTGCCAAAGGTTTGGAAGGATACAAATCATTAAGCTTTACCCAATCATTTTCCATTCGAAAATAATCAGGTCCAGGCACATTTGCCGAGGTCATTAATGCAAGTTCCCTGGTGATGAACTTATCCCATCTTGATAAATAAATTGACCTTAACATGCCCGCCCATTCTTTATGGGCATAATCATGTAGATTTGTTTGAGGATTGTTGTCAGGCCCCCAGAACATAATTTGTGTTTTGGCATTTAATAAGGCATTTGCCTTGTCTGCTGCTGTAGTTCCAAAATCGAGTGCCTGGCGCAGCCACCTGTTTACTGAAAAATACTTACTGTTACCCAACAAGGAATCCTGTTGCAAAATCATTTGCCGGAAATTTGCGCTGACCGACTTAAATTTTCCGGCATTTTTAGTTTTAATGGCATCCATCATCAGGCCATAAACCTGATCGGCCTTATTTGCCTGTACCTGTCGCACAAAATCAATTCTGTCAATCTCATAAGTCTCTACCTGCTCAAATTCTTTTCCAGCAGTAACAAACAGCCGCACGGCCTCTTCAAATTTTGCAACATCATAATTTCTTTTCCTGGTTCCCCAGGAAGAAACAGAGATGATGTCTATTGCCGGTCTCGCACAAAAAATAGATTCAGAGGGACCTTCCTGATTTACTTCCGGACTACTGTACGCTGTTTCTAAAAACAATGCCCAGGCTTTTTCTACAGCGGGATTACTTTTCCCGTAACGGTATTTTGTATAACTGCTGATCCATTTTTTAAGGTCGAGATGACCAGTATGCCAACCCAATTCCAGCATGACATCAAAAGCTACCGGATTGTTATAAATACCCTCTGGTATGATTCCAATGCCTTTTAAAAAGACCCCGTAAGCACCATTCTTAGCCCGGTATACCTCATCCGCAAAACGCTGTAACTTACCGTACACCCCATTTTTTTCACCGAAATTACTAACATTACTCCACACAAAGGGTGTGCCTTCATAACCATGACGGTTCTCCCAGTTCCTTGTATTTTCCCCGAATAATTCAATTACCAGTGTTTTATCTTTGTTTAATCCTGCAAGCAAACCATTTGCGGGGTTTTGTTGCCATCCCTGTAAAACCCAGGTGGCAGCAGGATAATTTTGTTGCATTATCTTTTGAATGTGTTTTCCAGATGCTGCCAGGTCTGCTCCTTCCGAACTACCACCTTCATGAAATGGATCTCCAGCAAAGAAATGCAGGTCTTCACCATATAGCTTTTTCATTTCTGCATAATAGATATTGGCAATTTTATCAAAATAAGGATCCTCAGGGAGCAAGAAGTCTGGACGCTTAAACCCTCCTGCCCAGGTTCCCTGATCAATGATCTTAATGGATTGTTTATTTTTCAAACTTGAAGGTACCATCCCATAAAAGCCATTCATTACAGGTTCAATGCCAATTTGCTTCATGCGTTTGATGATTTTTGTTTGCAAGAGCACCTGTTGGTCTATCAAAAGTTGACTAACCGGGCCGCCCCAGCCCTCCAGGTTTCCCATTAACCACCAGGCACCGAATGCCGGACCAGCAATAAAATCACCTATTTCTTTGTCATTGTACCCCAGCTTCCGCAGCGTATTTTGCCATACTCCTTCCATCCCCACTGGTGCCAGCATCAGGTTTACCCCATTTAAAGCCATCCAGTCCAATTCCCTTTCCCAATCTTTCCAGGTATAAAAACTCATGGAATAACTAATAGTACAATAATTCAGGGCATAGCGGTAGCTATATGGCGAAACAATCCTTACTTTATTTTTTATCTCAGGAAGCTTAGGTAAAGCATTCAGGTTATCCCCAAAATGAGACATGCTCCTATTACAATAATATTTGAGGTACCAGTTTAACCCTTCGGCAGCTGCACTGGCGGTACTGGCAGAAATCGTTACCTTTCCTTTAACGGCAGACAATTCAAAGACATCATTTCCCGCTACTGATCCAATAGTTTTGAAAACCAAAACCTTGGCCAGCCAGGGAAACCTTCTTGAAGCAATGCCCTTTACTCCCTCAAAAGGTTCACTTCTGGCCGTAATACCGGTCATCAGCAGCAAAAACAATGTAAAAATCCTGTATCTGGTCATTTTTTATTTAGCTAAATATGTATAATTTTTTATCGGTGATAAGTACTTATTTTTTAAGTGTCCTTATTTCGGCAAAAAGCTCTTTAAAAGTATTCACTGTCCCGTCCTTATCAGGTCCTTTACCATAATAAGCTAAGATAAAATCTTTTGAATTCCCCCACATCGTATGAAACATGCCCTGCATTCTATTGGATATGGTTTTTGAAAAAGATGCCCTGTTACCATTCTTTCTGATCGCCCTCACCATTTCCAGCTGTGCAAGTGCTACATCAGCTTTATTGGAAGGACATGCGAGTACATTGAAACCTTTTATAGAAAAATATGCAGGTGTTGGTGCAGCATCTTCATATTTCCAATCACAAATAACGATATCTTTAGGAATCAGGTCAATCGCCCTGTGCGTATTGTTCATGCTGGCTTGCCATGCTAACAAATTGGTAGTTTCACCATCAATTAAGCGGTCGCTCCACATCCACATCTCACAACCTTTCTTTTTCAAATGATCATTTAGCGATCTGACGTACGCTGCAAATATTTCAGCTTTATCTAAGCCACCGCATCTCGGACATTTTTCATCGCCAATAATCCAAACTTCATCCAACCCGGTGTGAAACGCATCGGCACCGCAAACATCAATCAGTTCATCTATCACAGGAAATAAGATCTTAAATAAATCAGGATGTTTAGGGCACAAGCTTTTGGAATAAAAATCAAACATCGTATTGACGGGAATCCAGGGCACCGGAGGGTTCAAATGTGGTGATTCGTCAAATTGAGGATAATTTTTGAGTAATGGAAGGATCGTGACATCATCAGACTGGTGTCCTAACAGGTTCATTTTAGGGATAAACCTGATGCCTGCATCTTTGCAGGCTTTCACGATCTTCTGCAAATTCCTTTTTGATAATGCATTGTGACCTGCGAGTTCAGGATGTGTCTCAAACTGATATTTATAGTTGATGCGTAATACAAGGGTATTTACCCCTTCTTTAGGCAAAATATTTGCGATGAAATCACAGAACATCGGTACATCCTGCGGATCAGGCGTAGATAACAATAAAGCCCTTACAGGAAAAAGTTCACTAACCTCCCCTGTTTGCTGTGCCCTTCCATGCAAATGTATTCCTATAAAAAGGAGCAGGAAAAGAAATAGTCTGTTCATGATAAAGAATTTAAACGAACAGGTTGTAGAATCGTACAGCCTGCTCGTTTGGATGCGTTTTAATTAAAGTTTTTTCAAGGTCTCCGTCATTTGCGCCACGTAACCGTAATAGTTGTATTCGTAGAACAAGACGAATGTATTCGTTGCAGGATCAAAAGTACTGGTCTTACCTACCGTATTTGTTAAGAGGTTCCCCGAATCTTCCAGGTGCCCTGAAACAACAACGGTATGGTCAGTAGCATTCACTTTTAAAGTGAATTTATTACTGCAGCACCACGGACCAAGATTGGCAATTAAATTACATTCATACGTGTTCTTTGCAACTTTGGTTATAATTTTACGGACTTTGGTCGGATCAGTTCCGTAATCACTTCCGTTTCTGGTTCCGGTAGCGACATAATTGCCACTAACAAAATCAGGTACCGTTAAATTAACCTGATAAAAAGTTGTCCTCAATGTTTCTTTTAAAGGTAAATTGGGAGCAGTACCCTTTATCGAGATCGGCACCAGGTATTTAACTTCCTCCTTCAGCAACTTTGGATTGATCCCGAACTGCTGTACTTCACTAATACGTTCATCCTTTTTAATGATCGCCTTCATGCTTCCACCTGAGTATGCCCCTGCCGGAAGAAATTCATATGCAGCCCTGCCCGCAGCCAGTTCTATCTGATTTAAAGCCTCCAGTTTTTTCTGATCAACTACAAATTCCACCTCAATATCCTGCGTCGCCGCATCTTTTCCTTCCAGATATGCGCTATATGGACGATAATAAATGGTATCCTGCAGACCAGGCCCCCTACTTACAACTTCAACTGCAATAAAAGGATTTCCTCTCGGAGATTGCGGCATATACAAGATCGGATCATTGGTAATTCCCGGCAAATCGATTTCTTTCTGACATGCGCTAAACATGATGACCAGCGCAATAAATAATAAACTTAGTTTATGATTTCTATTCTTCATCGCTTTAAATTTTATTAATAACCTGGATTTTGACTAAAGCCTGAACTTACCCCGCCAAGCTTATCTATTTCAGACTGTGGGATTGGGAGGAAATATTGCTTTCCTTTATCAAAAGTCCGCTTCTCAATGATTGGATAGGTATAGGTTGTATCGCTGCCGGACACCCTGATCGAGACGCCCCGTACAATTTTATTATCTACAACTTCAGCAATTTTCCATCTGCGTACATCCCAAAAGCGTTGTCCTTCAAAAGCGAGTTCAATTCGCCTTTCATGCCTGATCTTTTCCCGCATTTCTTCTCTTCCTAATCCTACAGGCAATAATGGCATTCCAACCCTGGCGCGTACAGCATTCACAGCATCATAAACATTCTGATCGGGTCCAAAGGCCTCATTTTGCGCTTCTGCATAGTTAAGATAAAGCTCTGCAGTACGCATTAGCACCCACCTGCGTGGTGAATCTCCTGAAGCATTGATAAGGTTTACCGATTCCAGCACATACTTTCTCTGCCAGTAATTGGTTGCTGTTTTTCCAGGTTCTGGTGCATCAACTCCCAGAGGATCAATCTTTCTTCCTTTCCAGATACTACCGGGATAAAGTACAGACTGATAAAAACGTGGGTCACGTCCTTTATAAGGATGATTAGGATCATATCCTGAGCCTTGTTCATCGGGGCGTTTACCAGTTGCCTTAAGTTCATAATCATCAACCAACTCCTGAAGAACAGTTACCCTTGCATAGCCGATATACCCTGTTGGGTTCATTTCCCTATCGATCCCGGCATCTCCGAATGCTCCGGGTGCCGGACGCCCCCAGATCACTTCCTGATTGGTAAACTGCGTAAAAATCTCAGCATAATTAGGATGAAGTTTGTAACCCGCGGCCAGCGCGGCCTCAAGGGCCAGTTTACCCGCAGCGGCTGCATCGGTCCACCTTGTACTTAAACCAGAAGGGTTAAATAAAGGGCTGGCATAATACAATAATAAACGCCCTCTCAATGCCTTGACAATAGTTTTTGAGGCCCTGCCAATCTCCGATTGCCTGTCGGCGTAATTATCCGGCAACAGTGGCTCGGCCTCCCCGAGGTCTTTTAATATAGCAGCAACCACTTCGTCAACTGAGTTCCGTTTAAAGAGAATAGGATCATCTCCTAGAGGGTTCTGAATAGATTCGAACAAGGGAACTTCTCCCCAGGTACGAAGCAACTCGAAATAGTAGTAAGCCCTCATGGTTAATACTTCCCCCCTTATCCGTTTTTTACGTTCGGGGTAATTATTGTCCTCAGGTATTTTGCCATAATTGGCCAATACAATGTTGCAACGCCTGATCTGTGTAAAATAATCCTTCCAACGTCCACGCAAAGGAAATAAGGAAGGCGTAAAGAACCCACTGTTAAAATTGCCTGCATCTGCACCATCTGCAGTTATCGTTGCCTGGTCCTGACTTTGATCAGTTTCATCTGTTGCGCTGGACATAGGCCAGAATGTTCTGAACATATTCGGCACTGAATTGTAAATATTGTTGACAAACAATTCTGAATTCCCAATATCTGAAAACACTTCCTCTTCTGATATTTTAGCATTCGGTAAACGGTCCAGATAATCTTTTTTACAAGCAGTAAGTCCAATTACGACTGAAACGAGTAAAATATATAGTTTTTTCATTTCTTTAATTTAAATTAGAAGTTAACCGTTAATCCAAGATTGTAAATGCTCTGCAGCGGATAAGAAAGCCCTGAAAACGACCCTCCGATATTAGACTCCGGGTCGACATTAATATCTTTAAGGTTATCCCATGAATAAAGGTTCATCGCATTTACGAATATCCTCGCCGTCTTGGTACCGACTTTCCTTGTCCAGGTAGAAGGAAGGCGATATCCTAGTTCCAGGTTTTTTATTTTCAGATAATCTGTTTTACGGACCCAGAATGTAGATGGGATAAAATTATTCCCGTTTTTGCTCTCATTTCCATGTAGTACAGGGAATTTGGCATTTACCGGGTTTTCAGGGGTCCATCTTTCCAGGTGGTGGGGCCTGATCCCATCTCTGTAGGTATAAACAATCTGGTCGGAATAAATTTGTCGTCCTCCCATAGCACCTTGTAACAATACGCTCAGGTCAATCCCTTTGTAACTTAACCCAAAGGAAGCACCAAAAACCTGGTTAGGCACATTGAGTGTAGGAATTGGAATACGGTCCTCCGGACCAATGGATCCGTTTCCACTGATGTCCCTGTATTTTAAATCACCAGGAATTACATTGGTAAAATTCTGCACCGGGCTATTGTCAATTTCTACCTGGTCCTGGAAGAAACCCATTGCTTCATAACCTAAAGAATATCCAACAGGCAAGCCAATTTGGGTTTGCCATGGATACTGTAACTTAGGTTCGGCAATTTCCAGGATTTTATTTTTTGTGAAAGTATAATTCAAATTAGAGAACAGGTATACATCACCAACATTGGTGTTCAGTTTCAGTTCAACCTCAAATCCCCTGTTTAACACGGCACCCTTATTTAAACTTAGCGCGGCATCGATCCCGAAATAGTCGGGCACAAGATTTGGTCCGGTAAGGATGTCTTTTCTATGCTCCCGGAACACATCCATTGTTAAACGGACCTGATCTTTTAGAAAACCGGCTTCCAATCCTATATTGCTTTTCATGGCCTTCTCCCAGGTGATATTGGTATTCCCTACGCGGCTTTCCGAATAACCGCCCACATTTGTTGGGTTGTTTCCAAAAGTATAACCGCCGCCGCGTGCAAACTCGGATACAAAGAGATAGCGGCCATCACCAATATCATCGTTACCAACCAGTCCGTGCGAACCTCTTAATTTTAAATAGCTAAACACTTTATTTTCTTTCATAAAAGGCTCCGCAGACATCAGCCAGGCGGCAGAAATAGCCGGGAAGAACCCATATCGTTTACCTTTTGGAAAGTTCTCAGAGCCATTATACCCCGCATTAAATTCGAAAAAATAACGCTGGTTATAGTTGTATTTAAACTGCCCCACAAAGCCTTGATAAACCCTTGGAAGATCTCCGGTTATAGTTCTGTAGTTTCTGTTTAAAAGCGCTAATCCACTCACATTATGATTCTTAAAACTTCTATCGTACAACAGTTTAACATCAAAATAATTATACCTGGTAGCGTTAGTTGCACCGTCCTGGCTCAGCGATGTTTTAGCATAATGCTGCACATAAATAGGTTTCCCGGTTATTTCGTCGATACCCTTGTAGCGGTAACTTGCGGGCATCTGATATTGTGAAAAATCAATGCTGCCATAGGTTTCAAAAGAAAACAAACTCTTAATTTTTAGTCCCGGGGTAATAAAATCAAGTTTTCTGGTTGCCGCAACATTTCCGAAAGTATTCGAAAAATTGGTGTCGGAGTATCCGTTCCTGGTGATTATACCATATGGATTGATAAAATCGGCACGAAGGTTTCCCGAAGCAAGCGAACCATCGGGGTTGAATACAGGTGTGAGTGCATTGTGCATTTGCGACAAAACCACAAAAAGATAGGCATCATCATAACGGTCGGCATGTGGCATGGTCCTGTTTTCAAGCCTGGAAGCCAGATCCAGTTGCAAATCTGTATTTTTGTCGAGTGTAACATCTATATTCGAACGGAAATTATAGCGGTCATACTTATATTTAACCCCATAAATATTTTGGTCGGCAACCTTAAAATTTGTTTCCTGTCTCAGATATGATCCAGACACAAAATACTTCACAAACTTAGTTCCTCCGTTTACGTTTAAATTCACCTGTCTTTGCGGTGTATATTCCCTGATCATTTCTTTGTACCAATCTACATCCGGATAGAGATATGGACTACTCTGGTCTTTGAACAATTGTAATTCCCTTTCGGTATAAACTGGCGCCAGTCCATCATTTCTGGCGGCCTCATTTCTCAATAAACCTGAGTTATAGCTGTCTAAGAACTTTGGAAAACGTCCGGGTTTCATTAATGCACTCTGTGCATTTACCTGTATGGTTGGTGATCCGTCTTCTCCTCTTTTTGTGGTGACCAGGATGACGCCATTTGCTCCCTGTATGCCATACAAAGAGGTTGATGAGGCATCTTTCAGAATAGATATAGATTCGATTTCGTTGGGATCAATATCCCCAAAATTCTGGTCTCCTCTCGGTAATCCATCTATAACCACTAATGGGGCGGTATTTCCGGTGTAGGTGCTGATGCCCCTTATGAAAAGTGAAGAGCCGTCCCGACCGGGCCTTCCTGATCGCTGGGCAGTTACCAGACCCGGTATGCGACCTGCCAGTGCATTGCTGATGTTTGCTACCGGACTTTGTTTCAATTCCTTAGTGGATATACTTGATATGGCACCAGTAAGACTGACCTTTGTCTGTTTTTGACCATAACCTACCACCACAACTTCGGAAAGTCCCGAGGTTTCCTGTTCCATAAACACATCGATCACCGTTCGTTTGTTTACAGGAACTTCAAGTGTTTTAAAGCCAACGCTGGTAAAAACAAGAATCCCATCCGGTGGACAAGATATTTTAAAGCTACCTGAGGCATCTGTCAGCACCACCTTTTGTTTATCGGATTTCAGACTGACCGTAATTCCCGGTAGCAGTCCACCTTTGTCGGCAACGGTACCTCTTACCGTAATCTCCTCCTGGATCTTTACTGTTGAAGGACTTGCAAAACTTACACTTTTGTTTTCTTTGATCAATACAGTTTTACCCTGAATCTTATAGACAAGTTTCTGGTTCTTAAAACATATTCTGAGTGCTTCTTCAAGGCTCACATCGTTGACAACTATAGATACACGGTTGCTTTTTTCCATTAATCTGGAGCTACCGACAAAATCATATCCGCTTTGCAGTCTGATTTTTTCCAGTACTTCTTCCAGAGGGGAATTCTGCTCTGATAAAGAGATTTTCTGTCCAAATGTTCTTGCATTGGCAGATATAATAAAGAAGAGAATTAGGGCAATAGTTATTTTCATAACCAATAGGAGTTTTTGGGGCAGCCATTCCCCCGGCTTGCCTGGGTTAAAAGCAATTAAATTCATACATTTGAATGAGTTTGGGTTAACGATTGATTTCTGTCAATATTTTTATCCGGATTTTCCGAATGGGGTTAGCTCAAATGATTATACGTATTCCGACTAGTCCTCGGAATGCGTTTTTTTTGAGTTCCCTGGGCGGGTCTTAACAGCGTAAAATTTTCTTCATATTAATCTGATTAGTTGGTTGGTTTATTTTTCAGTTTTTGTTTCTTTTTTAAAAATCATCACCTTACTACCTGTTATATGATAATCCAGGTCCTCGGTTTCCTTTAAGTAATTTAAGATGGACGAGAGGTTATTGTTACGTGAAACTGCCCCCCAGAACTTTAGACCGGCAATATTCCCTTTCATCTGAACGTCTACGCCGTACCATCTCGAAATTTTACGCATGATACTTCCAAGGCTTTCATTGTTAAAAATAATCTTCCCGTTTATCCAATCCATCGCTGCAGATTCATGTGCCTTTTGCACCTTAAGCTCCTGGTCTTTTAAAACCGATTCCTGCCCCGGTGCCAGTAAAATACCTTTGGACTTTCCGGCATGTACACGCACGGCACCTTCAAATAAAGTAGTCGTTGTGGCAAGCTCATCAGCATAGCTGTTGATATTAAAATGAGTACCCAAAACTTCCGTTTCCTGCCCCGCTGTTTTCACTATAAAGGGATGTCTTTTGTCTTTTGCTATCTCAAAATACGCCTCTCCTTTTAATGTTACTACACGATTACCAGAACCAAAAGAAGTAGGAAACCTGAGTTCTGAGGATGCATTCAGCCAAATCTTACTTCCATCTGGCGTAACCAATTGGTAAACGCCCCCTTTTGGAGTTGTAATGGTATTATAAGCAGTATCTATACTTTCCGAAGATTGCAGCAGACAAGTAAGTTTGCCTCCGATAACTTTGGCATAACTGATCCCATTTTTATGAACAACTAAACCATCGCTGTTACTTTCCAGGTCAATAAACTCCCCATTACTCAGTGTAAGTCTTGCTTTTTTCGTTCCCGGAGCAACATCACCTGAGAGAAGGACCTGATTGGCCAAAAATTTACCATCAGTCCTCAGACTAAATAAATACCATGATCCGGCAGTTATCAAAGCAAGGACTGCTGCCACTTTGATATAAATACGCCATGAGGAACGATTTACAGATATCTTTTCATTGATCAGCCTGCGGTTATTGTCTAACACCATGCGGACCACTTCATCATCCTGCCCAGCAAATTCTTCTGATTCCAGTTCAGCAGATATTGCGTCCTTCAGCTCCGTATCCTCTCCTTCTAAATGAAAGTGGTCCATTAAGTATTTAATTTCTTCGGGGGTACATTGGCGTGAAAGAAATTTTTGATATAGTTGTTTTAAATCATGCATAGTATCTGGCTCTATACTACTATACGTCGCAAAAAGGAAAAGTCTATGCTCTGATTTTTATTTTTTTGAAAAAAAGATAAAAAAGGCTGTTGAAAGTGATAAAATTTTGGAATTACTGATTTCGCTGCGTAAAAAATGTAACGCTTTAGCCATATGATCTTTAATGGTACCTACTGAAACCCCGAAATGCCTGGCTGTGTTTTCATAACTCTGATGTTCCATTTTTATTTTTCTAAATACAAGGCCTCGTTGTGGGGGAAGTTTACTGATGGCCAATTCCAATGCCTTACTGGTTTCTTTCAAAGCGATAATTTCAGCTATAGGATCATGAAGTTCAGTCATGAGTGAAGCGAGTTGGTCTGTCAGTTTCTTATCCCGCGCTGCTTTTCGATAAAAATCAATCGCGCAGTTTCTCGCTACTGATACCAAGAAAGCTTCAAATGGCATGTCCTGATCTAAATACGCCCTTTTATTCCAGATTTTAAGAAACACATCCTGATGAAGTTCTGCCGCAATTTCAGGAATATGGACAATTTTTTTCAGATTATAATAAACTTTCCTTTCATATGCCTGGTACAAAACATTAAATGCCTTTTGATCTCCGGATCTCAGTTTTACCAGCAGTTCTTTCTCTATATCAGGAAGGATTTTAAGCATAAGTTGATGTAAATTCGATCTTTAGGAGACGATCAAATATATACAAATTTCAGTAAAGTAGCAGCGTTATCCCCTAACCGGTCAATCCGGTTGATAAAGGTCCCCAGTCTAGGTGGAAATACACTATTTTAGCATCATTAAAAAGGTTTTCCCCTATCTATTACTTTACATAAAGTTAAAGGGTCAGGCTGATTTATTAAAAAAAAGCTATTTTTGAATACAGTCTGGTTTAACGCTTATTTTTATGTACTTCAAAACTGTCCCCCTTCCATTAGATTTAAATCAAGCCCAGGCAGAATCGTCCCTAAGAAAGGTTTCAATAAAGGAAAGCATGTCACTAGATTTCAAGTTCAAAGCTGTTGACATTGGTACAGATAAAATATTTTTTGGCCTGGAAGGTAAAAAAGACCTGAAGTTTACCAGGCTTAAAACATCTTTTGAATTTTTTATGCCCAAATTGATTGTCAGTCTTTCAAAAGATCCTTTGGCCAATTCTTACAGGATCAGACCTGGTGCGGTAACAGTAGCAATTATCGGATTACTTGGTTTTGGGACATTTACCGGTCTGGTAGGAATCCTAAAAGGAACAACTGGTCTTGCTACTTTTAGCCCATTTTTGCTCATTATAGGCATCTATGCACTCTTGTTCCTTTTTGAACTTAATATAACCCTACGTAAAATGAACAAGGCACTTCATAAGATTTAGAATATGGAAGCCATAATGTTTATAAGATGTTTGAAATAGAAATTAAGCCTAACCTTTTAGACAGGGACCGGAAATTGATCATCAGTCCGGATATCCTCAGTTATGAGGATTCAAACTGGAAAGATATTCCGAATACCACATTTAATAAAGATGAAATTGAAGGCCTTAGATTTGGCATAGAACCCGTTCAGGGATACGTCTTTACTATTGGCCGCCGGTATTGTCTGGACATTAAGGGTTTTGATGGCCGCCTATTGAAGATTAGGTTTATATCTTTGTACGGAACCAGGAACAAACAATTGCACGAAAAGTACCTCGGTATGCTCAACGCCATATTCAACACCCACCAGCAAGACATTGTCAACCGGTATATAGAAACATTTAATAAGTTTTCATCTGTAGAAATTTCAGGAACAACCTTCAAGACCGGCGCAGTCACAATAAACGGAAGTCAGATACCATATGATGATTTAGGGTTTAAAGAATATATAGGTTACTACGCCTTGTTCTCCAAAAGCAACCCCAAGATTTATAAAGCTTACAGCTATTTAAAAGACTGGAATTCTGCAGTGGTTTACAGTGTGTCAAAGCATCTATTAGCTCACCTAACTTGAGAACCTTCCCGGGACAGCAGGTAACGGCAAAAGAAATCCAGCAGGCCGGCTTCTAACATTCAATGTTCCTTTGCGTTTTTAGGGACCTTTCCGGCCCAAAATTCCTTCCGTTGCCCCTGGTCCCCCAAATCCATTGTAAAATTCGTCCAGTTGCCAAAAATATTCCTAACCGCCATGTTCCAGTCCCCTGTCACATCATCCGAAAACTGCCAGAGGATATGATATCCCTCCAGGTTTGAAAAACCTTCATAGTCGGCCTGAAGTATTCCACCGGCTTTTCTCCAGATAGTCGATTTAATTGAACCTACAATAGGAAAGTTTTCTTCATCCATCGATGCGTCAAGGAGCTGAAAAGCATAGACCACCTTTACCTTATTAAAAAACTTGTCAAGCCACTTAACCGCCGATAATGGCCGGTATCCCTTTATATCATCCCTAAATTCTTCAATTTCAGCCTTGCCAAGCTCCCCCTCTATGACCGGGTTACGTTCAATTTGCATGATATCTGCCCCAGCAGCACTGGATACGCCAATTATCGTCCACTTGTCCCCGGTATCAATTGGATTGATCACCTTTAATTGGGGATAGCCCGATATCAGCTTTTTTAATAACCCACAGATCTGTCAATATATCGCCATAGCAAATCACGGTCTAAATTTAAATATACAAAAAATCCGCTGCTATGCGCCCTTACACTTCCTCCTTACAGGAAAATAAATAACGGCCATTGGCCCCGTTAGTACCGGCCTAATTTGCAACTACTTTGCCCCGAAATTATAAACGGACATTCAAAAAGAAGAAAGCTTAGAAATTAAAACAGCTTTTCCACCAAGAAGTCTTTTCTGGACGCAGACACTTCAATTTCAGCCCCATCATTCATTTCCAGCGTTCCACCATCTCCTTTTCTATATTTTACAACATGGTCCAGGTTTACGATAACAGAGCGGTTGACACGTAAAAAAGATCCGCCCTGCAAGACTCCTTCATATTCCTTCAGTGTCTTGGAAACGATGATCTTCTTACGGTCCTGCAAATAAAATGTGCTATAATTGCTCATGGCCTCAACCCTGATAATACTGGCTTTATTTACAAAATAAACACCCTCCGCTGTTGATAAAGCAAGCCTGTTGGGTGCTGAATTTTGATCCGTTAGTGGAATGTGTTTCGTATAATCGGCAACCCTTTTCTTCAGCCTGAAAATGGCGGTATGCAATTCATCCTCATCAATTGGTTTTACCAGGTAATCCACCGCACTTAAACGAAGGGCTTCCAAGGTAAATGTATCATAAGCTGTAGTAAAGATGACCTGAAAATTGAAAGAGCCTAATTTCTCAAGGAACTGAAAGCCATTTAGTCCCGGCATTTCAACATCTAAAAAAAGAACGTCCGGGTTTAATTCTACAATCTTGGAAAGCGCCTTAAAAGGATCGTTAAAAATGGCCTCTACCTGCAAATCTTCCCCGAACACCTCCAGCTTACGGGTCAGCAGGTTACTTCCCCGCACCTCATCATCCAATATCACCGCTTTTAACATAACTGATGTTTTATATCTTATAAATTTCGTTTATTAATGTTTGGTAAACAAATCTGGATTCCTATTCACTGCGTCATTTTTTAAACTATTGGGCCGGGAAAGGTGGAACCACTCCCCCGCCCGGTTGGCCCTGCGCGGCGTTCGTCAGGTCTACCGCATTACAATCATTACCTGGTTGTGCATATTTGAAAATGAACCGGAAACCGTCGATGTTTTGTTTTTCTGTAAGATATTGAACGACACTTTCTACCCTCCTCCAGCTTAACTGTCGGTCTGTAAGGGTACCACTGCAGTACCCTGTAACCACCACCTTACAGCCGGGACTACCTCTTAAAGTCTGCGCCACGGAGGATAAAATAGCCTCTTCGCTGGCAGGTAGCACTGTGGACTGAGATTTAAAAGACACCCCTGGAAGTATGAGGTTACAAGCGGGTTGGGGCGGTTCCCCTTCATGTTCTTTTGCAACAAATAATGCACCGTCTTCTTCAAGCAGCATAACCGGTGCGGTGACGCCGTTCCAGCCTGGGACCGTTACTCCCAAAAATTTGTCATTATTTGTTTTAAAGCCAATGTTCGTAAGTTTATAATAAGGACTGGGGCCACCTGGCCAATTTATAACCTCTGTACCCCCATCCGTGGTAAAACTAAAAATCGTATTGCCTGCTTTAAATGATAAGTTTGCAAACGAAAAAGCCTCTGCTTTTTTAGCCATTATGGCATAAGCCAACTGGTTGCCTGCACCATTGTACCGGAAATCATAGGATTTTAACTTTAACTTTCCTCCGCCATCTTTTTCAATGGTAAAGGTATACAACGATTTTCCGTCCCCATTGTAATCAATATTAAATACTGAATTTTTGATGACTACTTCTTTCGCCCTAAAATAGCCCTTTAAATGTGCATTGGCCTTGATTACATTGCCCTCCTGGGTAAAATACAGCACGATTAATTTATTTCCACCTGTTGTATGTTCCCCAACAAGATAATAGTCCAGCAGTTCGCTGGCTGCAATTTGTTCTGCATCATCCGCTGGTACCGCTGCCTTTTTTTTACAGCCTGTATATATGAACAATAATAGTATCGGAAACAGTTTGCAGATACGTTTTAAATTTTTCATGGTGATTGATGTTGATCAGTTTTTGATAGATATTTCGTTTTCATAGCTTTTTCTATTAGATCTTTTTAAGCGCGTCTTTAAACTGGCCTTTTAAATTTATTGTAATGTTAAAATGCTAAAGTAGTGGGTTTTGCTCGCAGCGTTACTTTGCGAGTAGTACAGCTTACCATCGCCTATTGACATAAGATGCCGCCTGCCCTCATTGCCTGTATTGGCCACAGCAATACCATTGTTTAGCAAAGTGTAATCGGCTCCGCTGCCAGTTTGTCCAAATCCGTCTATACTTACAGTAAACTTTCCAGCGGTAGTAAATTTTATTAAGCACGACTTCCCGTTATCTACGCCATTTGTAGCCACTGTACCTTTAAATATTTTCCCGGCAAAAGCATTGGCATCGGGTATTTTTTGCAAATGGTAAGATTTATATAGCGGATTGCTGGTTGCGGTAATTGCATTATCGACGATTGTAAACGTATTAGTTCCAGGTCCTAAAATACCATCTTTATACGTATAAGTTAAAGTGGCATCCTGGCTTCCGCCAAATGCTGTCAGATAAGCCACAGCATTAGGTTTGAAGATCCAGGCATAGGAAGTACTCATACCGTCGACTCCCTCACCTGTAATGTAATATTTTGTAGGATCGAAGTTGTCTGCCGCTGGGCTATCTTTATCTTTTTTGCAGGCACTAAATAATGATAATACAGAAAATACGATGAGCGTCTTTGTAAAAATGACTTTTAAATTTTTCATGATTGTAGGTTTAGATTTATTTTACTGTGATTTATTGCAGGGTAAAACTACCCGAATGAACGGCATATGGCTTTTTTTGGAAATAACTCACCTCTAATTTTCCGTTTACCAATACCATAAATTCCAAGTCATCGCTTCCGGCAATAGCCACCCAGGCGGCTATATTTCCTATGGAACTGTAATTTTCTGTACGTACTACATTGCCTATGTTAAGGCCCGCACCCACTTTGTTTTCCCTAGGAGCAAAGCTGTAAAAGAAATTTTTGTGCAAAACGCCCCCCGAGGCATAGTAATAAGTACCTGCAAAGGTTTTTCCTGCCAATTGATTCGTTTGGGGGGCCTTTATAAGTATAGGGCCGCCTAGAATGGCATCATTGCTTGTTACTTTACCATTTTCAATTGCAAACCGAAAGTCCATCTCTTTGATACCGACAATATTACCGTCGATCACCTCATAAGGGTAAATATGGGTACCATTACCCTCAGCTGAAGCATCGTAAAATTTTAACGTCTTTCCCGGTCCGAATTCAAATAACCATGGCCGGTAGGCAACTGTGCTCCCATTTCCATACTTTACATAGATATAATACCCAGTTGCATTGTTGATGTCAAATGCGCTTTTATCATCATCTTTTCCAACCTTATCTTTTTTGCAGGACGTAAACATTATGATGCCTGTAGAAAATAGTGCTAAAAGTATTTTTAAGTTTTTCATGGTTCTACTTTAAGGTTTAAATAGTTTCTTTTTAGGCGTGCTTTTCGAAATGGAACGGAGTCTTTTATTACTGAAAAACCGGAGTTTGCTCTGAACCTTCTCTTATTAGGAACAGACCTAATTGGTTGTTATCCAGTAAAAGGTAGAACCCCATATAGTCCAGGTTGTCAAGTCTTCCTTTCCAAGCTCCCTTAGCAATTTCATAAAAGATTCCGGTTTTACCAGCTACAGCAGTAAACGTCCAGGTATCTTCTGTAAATTTTAACCCATAATTATTGTTTGCGCTTGTGAAAGTTTTACCCTTAACGCTGGGAAAATCATTTGGGCTAATTACAGCATAAGACATCGTTATAGCCGGATCATTTGTGTTTTGGTATTTGTACGACCCCATGGTAACTATCCCTTTTTCATTCCTTATCAGATTAAACTCGTAAACAATTTTGCCGTCGCCATCAGAATCGAAAGTAAAGCGGTTATCGGTAACTTTAACCGAACGGGCCCTGCGTGATTGTACACCATCCATGGTCGCTATTACTTCATCTCCAACTTTGGCAAAATGGAATAACCTTGGCGGGACATTATGTGCCGGAGAGCTGAAAGCCACAGCGAGCTGGTAACCCACCAATTCGTCTTCCGTAATGGGTTTAGGTTCTGGCTTGGTTTCGTTATTATTTTTTTTACAGGCTGTAAATGCTACTATTAATAATAGTGTTAACATTTTTAAGGTATTTTCTAATTTTTTCATAACATATCTATTTAAAAATCAATCTTTCTATTAGTTTATTGCGGCCCTATTAGGTATTCCGTTATCAACACCTGTTAATTTTCCGTCAGCACCTTCTAGATCTAAAATAACATGATGGCCGATAGGCCCGTTCTTATCCCTTTTGCCGCAGGCCAGCAGTAAAATAAAATAGCTAAATACCATGTATTTTAAGTTCATAAGGATGATTTCAATTTTAAGGATCTGGTTAATTTTACAATAAATGTTGGCTTAAAATCATCTTTTTTTTTTCAGAATGAGTGCACAGACAGTTTGGATGAGCGAGCGCCCATTTCTATCTAGTCCAGCTTGTTAATATTCAGGAGAATAATGTGTTATTTTGAAATGTTTTAATGACTAACCCAATAGTTAATGAAGTCACTGATCAAAATATCCGTTATTATCTCTTGCCTCCTGGCAGTTTCAGATGTAAGTGCACAGAAATATGGGCTGGCGGCCATAGACTCAATGAAAACGTTGTTAAAAACACAAAAAACCTTAGACTCCGGCCAGGTCAAGATCGTTCACCGGATTTCCGCCGCCTACAGAAACATAGACACCGATTCGGCGATGCAGTATTCTGTCAGGGGCTTGGCCATGGCCAAAAAAGTAAACTGGCCCAGGGGGATCGCTGCGTTTTACGACAACATGGGTAGCCTTTACAGCAACAATGGAGGCTATGAAAAAGCAATCCAGTATTACAATGCTTCTTTAAAGATCAACAAAAGCATAGGGAATAAGCGGGCCCAAACGGGAAACATCATCAATATCGGCTCTGTTTATCAACGCCAGGGCGACGATGCCAGGGCACTGGAGTATGGTTTTAAAGCCCTTAAAATGGCCCAGGCCATCAATGAACGGGAATACACCGCACTATTGTACGGGAACATTTCAGATGTTTATCTTTCGCAGGAGAACTTTACGATGGCAGTAGCCTACAGCCTTAAGGCCTACCAGGCCTATAAACAGCTGAATGACCTGTCAGGGCTGGCAAGATCTGAAGACCGGATCGGATCGGTATACCTGGCCACAAAAAAGCTAAAGGAAGCCGGTCGGTATTTGCAGCAAAGTTTACAGCACTATAAAGAACTGGAGGACAAAATGGGACAGGCAAAATCCCTTTCCCATATCGCATTGTTACACGAAGACGATGCTGTTCAAAAGCTGAAATACCTGATGGAAGCACAGCAGCTATTTGATCAGACCACTCCCCTGCACCCAAACTCCATCACCAACCTGGGCAACATAGGCGCCACATACACCAGGATTTTCTTTAAGACCAAAGACCGGAATACGGCCCAAAAAGCAGCGCACTATTTAGAAAAAGCAGTACTTGCCAGTAAACAGGTTGGGGACCGGGACAACCTGGGCTATTTTTCAAATGAACTGGCAGAACTGCAGGAAAATAACGGGCAATATAAAGATGCACTCCGGAATTACAAAAGGTCCAGACAAATTACCGATTCACTATACTCACAGGAAAGTAAAAACAAGATCGCCTCACTGGAGGCGCAATATGCCTTTCAGAAAAAAGAAGAAACCTATAAACAGCAGCAACAAGTTACAAAACTGAAAATGAGACAGGTTTACCTATATGGTGCATTGGCCTTCATACTGGTCAGTTCAATTTTGGTTTTTTTTCTGAACCGTTCGCACATCAGGCACCTGCGCTTAAAAAATGAGCTGCAAAGGAAGCAGGCAGAAGAGGAACATAAAGAACTGATAAACAGAAATAAACTATCAGAAAGCGAACTAAAGGCCATCAGGGCACAAATGAACCCGCATTTCATCTTTAACGTACTGAATTCGATCGAATCCTATATCGTTGAAAACGATTCAAAAACGGCCAGCCGACTGGTGCAGAAATTTGCCTCACTGAGCAGGTTGGTCCTGGAAAACTCTACCCAGAGCATGGTCCCCGCCGACAGGGAATGGAAAGCACTCCGACTGTACTCAGAACTGGAGGTGATGCGCTTCAACAAACAGTTCAGCTGTTCATTTCATACCGATCCATCCATTGATCTTTCCAAGTTACTTTTGCCACCCATGCTGGTACAGCCATTAATTGAAAATGCCATACACCATGGTATGCGTAATTCAACTGCCGAAAATAATGCGGTCACAGTAAGCCTGGAACAAACTGAAGGTGCCCTGCTGTTTACGGTAGCAGACAATGGGATCGGAATGGATGAAGCCGAAAAATTCAAAACCTTTTCCGCCATTAAAAGTAAATCCATAGGCATCTCTTCCATAAGGGAACGAATAGAGATCTTTAATGTAATGAACCAGGGACATCCTGCCCTATTCGAGTTACGCAATAAACAAACAGGCGAAGGAAGGGGGACTATTGCAAAGCTCACGCTGCCGAAAATTCTTAAAAAAGATTAAAAATCCCCGCTCTGGATTTTCTTCTCCCATCCCCGGAATGTTCTGAAAACCTGGTTAGCTAATCTTCAAACCCGACCCATTTTTTCTCGAAATAAACCCTTGCCTGTTTTCCATTACTGACAATATCAGCTTTAATAAAAGTTCCCAGCTCCCCCCTATACTTAACCGTTAATTCATCAGCGCCCGGTGACCCATAATAAGATCCGAAAGGGCACTGATAAGGATTATCTTTCACATCGCTGGTGAACACAGAAAACAAAACCATTTTCCTTGAATTGGTATCAGGCGACTGATAACCGATGATCCGGTAATCCGCACGGATATTATTATACACCTGAAAACTACTATCCCGCTTAGAAACAACAGCCTTTTGCACCGCCCCTTCATCGATTTCCGGAGCAGCCCGCACTTGTTTTTCTGTGCTGTCCTGCAAAGCACTGGCCACTTTCAAACCGGAAACTACCTTTGAAACAGTAGTATCCGTCTGAACGGCATGTCCATGATTATTGTTGCCGCCCCCACATCCTGCAAGTAAGGCACACCCGGCAAACACCACCACCATTACCTTATCCATGGACATTAAGCAAATATCTTTCACCCTAACCCTATTCATTTTATTTGTTTATGCCCGGACATTCCGAAAACCTTCCTCAATTCCTTTTAGGGCTTACATATAACCTTATTTTAAAGACAGGTTTATACTCATGGGTCCTGAAAGCGTATAATTCAACCTCAGTATTTTCCTTGGTAGACCACCGGTCAGATTTGTTTAACTTTTTCAAGTCAAAAGGCTTTAAAAAATCAGCAAGATCCCCTTTGGACTCACTTACCCCATATCTGGCGGTCAATAACCTCAGCAACTCATTATACTTTTTCACAAAATCCTTTCTAAATGCTGAAGGGACCTCATCTGTATGTTTATCCTTGTAATTTCTCACATCCCACTGATACTCCACAGTATGCATGACCGAATCCTTTTCAGTGAACACATAATTCACAATCAAATCCGGCATATCCTTCTGCGCCCTTCTGTACATAACCGGCATGGCCATACCTCCGGGAATAATGACATCACCATCTGTTTGATAAACTTCCCCCTTGTTTTTCGCTTCCAGCTTTTTAAAAAAGCCCATCTTCTTCCCCGCTATATCCGTATAAACTTCCTGGGAAAGCACAACATCGACCTGAAGGAGCAACAAAGAAAGTATAGAGAGCGAAACCAGTAGTATTTTTTTCATTTTTTAAGCGTTAATCCGCTCCAATACTACTTAAAATAATTGTAAAAATACATATCAAATGCTTATACAGCACTCAAACCACTCCATAGTAAAGTTAAATCACCTTCGATGATATACTCCGCCATACCCATCCACCATATAAAGCTCCAGTAACGGCGCGACAAGCACAATCGGCAGGAAGAAAGCTAATAATTTTAAACCGACCTTCTTTGTTTCTATTGCAAAAGCCTCATAGTTAAACCCGGATGGAATGCAAATGATGGGTATTAAAAGGAAATTTTAGAACAACCTCAACCCGGCGGTTGAAACGGCTTTTAACCAATTGATTAACCTCTCCTATGATTTTGTTAAACTTATCAACTACTTCCTGGAAAAGCTTCTTCTCTTCCAATGTTTTAGGCGTAAGGAATACAGTTTCAAAATAAACAGTGTCCATTTCACGATAAATCTTCAGGTGCCCATCAGCGTGATGCTCGTTCAGATAGTTAACAATACGGTCAATCAACTGATCATAATGATATGCTTTAATACGGTCCTTACCCATGCCAGCAGGAACACTAAAATCCGAATAGGTATTTAATCTCAACTTATTTTCCGGAACCTCTATATTTTCAAAATCAAGCGTATACAATCCTTCCTTTTCATTGACTGTTTTGATAAAAGTGAATACCTGATCACCCTCTTTGGTGAAATAAACAACCCTGGTCAATTGCTTGAGTTCCATCACAAAATATTTAAGTACTATTAAAAATACCTCAAAAAAACTCAACAAACAAGATCAAATCCAACATTTACAAATGGTAATTTTATCTAAAGACCGTAATTTTTAAATGTTAACACAGCAAGTTTCGGATTCTCTACCACTTCAAACATGATCACCTTTGCAATAGAAAATTAAAAACAGAAAATGCAGAAATTTGGAAATACACTGGTTCCCACCACAAGCGAGGCAGATAAAATAGACATTGCCCAACTAGAGCAACTGGATTGGAACTCCATTGCTGAACAAATGCACGAAAAGGGATTTGCAATCCTACCCAAATTCTTAACAGACAAACAATGCAATGAATTGATAGAAACCTACGATCATCCGCAAGCATTCAGAAAAACAGTAGTCATGGAACGCCACCGCTTTGGTATTGGTGAATATAAATATTTCAACTACCCGTTACCGGAAATTATACAGCAAATCAGAACAAACCTTTATCCCAAACTGGCACCAATTGCTAACTTATGGTTTAAAGCACTGAACATCGACAAACAATTTCCATTGCACCACATAGAGCTGTTGCAGCAATGCCATGAAAATAACCAGCAAAAAGCTACCATTTTGATATTAAAATATAGAAAAGGCGGATACAATACACTACATCAGGACATATATGGAGACATTTATTTCCCAATCCAAACCGTACTATTTTTAAGCGAACCCGACAAAGATTTCTCAGGCGGAGAATTTATACTAACCCAACAAACCCCCAGGGCACAATCTAAAGCCATAGCATTGAAACCCACCAAAGGAGATCTGCTCATCTTTACCACTAACTTCAGACCAGTAAAAGGCACAAAAGGATATTACCGGGTAAATATGAAACATGGCGTGAGCGAAATACAGACTGGAGAACGTTACACGCTGGGCATCATATTTCATGATGCACTAAGTTAGCATGACACTGCACTGCGACATATCAGACCAGGATTTGCGAAGTAAAATCAAAAATCAGGAAATAAACCTGGCAGGAAACCGTAAACTCAAAATCTACGGAACCTTATCCTGTACCTCCGGCAAAAAAATGAAAAAAGAAAACAGGGTTTTCTTCATTTGCGAAAACCAAGCATTACAAAACGGATACCGTCCTTGTGGCCATTGTAGAAAAGCGGCATACAAAATATGGAAAAGTGAATTTACCAACAAAGCCTGAGCACAAGCATGCTCAGGCTTTTCAACATCCTTACCCTGGTCTTTCCTAGCAAAAACCTCGATCACCTTATTTTCCTTGGGACTACGCATCATTTCCTCCATTTTAACAATAGGATCCTTCCAGGATTCGAACCTAATAACTATATTGCCGACGTCTGTTTACCGAATAACATTTTGGAAAGACGGCATAACAAATCTAACCCAGAGAAACTTTATTAACCAAACATGAATTTATTAAAAAATAGATTTGCCTTAAAACTACAAATAGCAGCTGTTTTACTGGCTTGTATTGCCGCCTGTAAAAGTGTAAAGACAGGCGCGTCTAATGCCTCCACTAAAAATCCTGAAGCAAAATTAGGTTGGGAACTTGGCGCTCAAGCCTATACCTTCAGATTATTCACATTTTCCGAGGCAATTAAAAAGATCGATAGCTGTAACTTAAGATACGTAGAGGCTTATCCTGGTCAGAAAATCGGTGGTGGTATAGAAGGAACAATGGGGCCTGATATGGATGAAGCCAAAAGAAAAGCTGTTTTAGCGAAACTTAAGGAAAACAACGTAAAAGTCGTAGCATTTGGTGTTACCGCCGCTAACAGCGAAGCCGAATGGGTTAAACTATTTGAATTCTGCAAAGCAATGGGCATCCATACCATTACGTCAGAACCTAATGAAAAAGATTTGCAGTTGGTATCTGATCTGTGCGATAAGTACCAGATCAATGTTGCTATTCACAATCATCCGGATCCGTCCCATTACTGGAACCCAGACGTGGTATTAAACGCTATCAAAGGAAAAAGCAAACGCTTAGGTGCATGTGCCGATATAGGTCACTGGGTGCGTTCAGGATTAGATCCTGTTGAGTGCCTGAAAAAACTTGATGGACATGTATTGCACTCGCACATGAAAGATCTTCACGAAAAGGGCAAAGGCGGACATGATGTACACTGGGGAGAAGGTGTTTCTAACATCCCTGCTGTTATTGCTGAGTTAAAGAGACAGAACTTTAAAGGCGCCATCTCAGCTGAATATGAATACAACTGGAAAAGCAATAGCGCTGATGTTGCCGCCAGCGTAGTTAACTTCCGTAATCTTGTATCTAAATTGTAACTACCCCCAATAACAATAAAATTACCAACAATTTGATCAGGAAACCCATACACCAATGTATCAATAGATAAGATAGAAAAATCAAAAAAGGCTGCAGGTTTAGTCTGTAGCCTTTATAATAACTTTTTGAAAAACTTTAACACTATAGTAACACAGCCGGTTTTAATGGCTACTGCAGCTAATCCTTAGCAACGGTTATTTTTGCTAAAATCACGTTTAAAAAGTATCTTGTTATTTTGCTCAATATAGTCGCCCGATATAATCAAATATGGATGATTAGGCGAATACCCAGCGCTGCGGCTTCTTACAATTATTTTGTCGTTAACTTTCAGGCTATTTAACTGCTGAAAATCCTTAGGAATAAATTGCATCATGTATTCTTCGCCATTTATCCTGACTATAAGCCATTTTGGTCCTGATGAGTTCCAATTTGGGCGCTGAAAAGTAAGAGAGGTTACCACGGCCTCCATATTGGCAAAATCCTTTATGTACCTCCTTATTTTATCATGACTGGCATGCACTTTTTTACCTTCAGGAGAAACCTCCCATTCTTTGTACTTTATACCTTCAGGAGATGCCTCCCATTTTTTCCTTGAGTCCAGGTGGGCTTTCCTTTCAGCAATGGACAACGGCTTTGGGGAGCGCTCAGTTTCATTTTTAATTTCACGATTAGCAAATACCAATCCGCTTACCACAACCAGCGGTAAGATCAGCACATAGATGGCTTTTTTCATATGTTTCATATCCTTTAAAATTGATTTACCGAATTTACTTTGGTATTTCCCAACATGGGCGATTTTGATTGTAAATAAAAATGTAAACTTTGTAAAAAATAGTAAACAGAAATAAATTCATCATTACAACCTTGTGTTAAACAACAATGGCCAGTTCATCAAGGACCGGCCACTGTTGTTTAGCAAGTTTTTGTCAATCACTTAATCAAGCTTTCCAATTCTTTTTCCAGCGCTGTACCACGCAAATTAGAAGCAATAATTTTCCCATCAGGATTGATCAGATAATTTTGTGGAATTGCATTTACACCGTAAAGTACAGCAGCCTCATTTTTCCATCCTTTAAGGTCCGACACTTGCGTCCACGGCATCCCGTCTTTTTCTATGGCTTGCAGCCAGGCATCTTTTTTTGACTGATCATCTAATGAAACGCCAAGAACGGTGAAATTCTTATCTTTAAAAGCATTATAAGCTTTCAATACATGTGGATTTTCAGCCCTACAAGGCCCACACCATGAAGCCCAAAAATCAACCAATACGTATTTGCCCTTGTAATCAGATAATTTAACCAATTTTCCGTTCACATCATTTTGCGAAAATTCAGGAGCCTTCATACCTATAGCAGTTTTTTTAGCTTTATTAATTGCAACTTCCATTTCCTTACCCGCAATACTACCGCGCAAACCAGCAGATAACTTTTTGAAAACCGGTTCTATCTTTACCGGATCAATTGCATAACCGGCAATTTCTTTTAATGCGATCAAACTAATTGGAGAACCTGGATTTTCAGTAATAAACAGCATTGTTTTTTCCTTCCTCTCTTTAGCAGCAGCCATTCTCGATGCCGCATCGCCCCCTCTTCTATCTTTACTACCGTCGCTAACAAATGCTATAAATCGCTTATTGTCGTCGTTGATCTTTGAACCTATAACAACCGCCTTTTTAATAGAGTCAGCTGATTTTACAACAATGTTACCACTTTCGAGGTAAAAATTTAGTAGATCACCCCTGCTTTTCACATCCTTTAACCCTGATCCCTTATGATCTAGAATTAAACGTGCATAAACAGGTTCTTTTACAGTTCCTTTAAATTCAAAATTACCATTAGTAACAGCGGCCGAATCGAGACCGGATTTTCCTGCGCCAAAAATCATTAAATAAACTTTTGCCGGAGCATTAACATTGTCTACATTTCCTTTTAAAGTATATGGCGCATTTTGCGCGATTACCAATACAGGCGCTGCAACAAGCAGAGATAAAATAATTTGTTTCATTGTTAAGATTTTAAATAAAAAAAATAATTTTTAGTTTCCGGTAAATGCCCAGTTTGATTTGTAGCTCCATCTTGAGGGACAGGATTCCAGGACTTTCCTAATTCGTTTTACCTGGTCTACCGTTACAGAGTTTTTACGACTATAATCCGTCATGATATTAAAAGAGGTGAATTTATCATCACTTTTATAAGCCGTTTTATAGATCGAAAAGTTAGGCGTGTTCTCCTGATACATATAAGTATCAGCACAATAGTCGGTATCACCATTTACAACATTGCTATCGTTAAAACTTGCTTTATTGGTTTTCAATCCAAAGAAATAACCTATCACTGTGGCCAGTTCAAGCGGATTATTGCTTACCCACAATGCGGGATTGAAAAATTCACCGTAATTGAGCAGAATTGCTGCTTCCGAGAAGTCCTTAACATCGGTTTCACTGTAAGCTGCCACCGGGGTTGTGGTTAAACCGGGTATAGTGGCGGCCGACGAGAGGATTACTTTTGGTGCCTCAGCGATATAAGAGAGCGCACCACTGCTGGTCCAGTTATCGGCAAATTTGGCAACATAAATATTCAGGTATTTATTCGGATCCCAGATCTTTGTCGTATTAATCAGCTGTTTGTACTGCACATCGGTTAATCCGGCGGCAACGTTGATTGTCTCCTGGCCTTTTGCTTTCAACCTTTTCCCTGCCCTATCAAATTCGGCCAGCTTAAAAACGATCTTGGCGTTACCTCCATTCGGGTTAGTAGTTCTTTGCCTGTTAAAAATAACATTCAAGCGATCTAATTTTTCCTGCAGCTGCGCTGAAGTGATAGAATAAGCTGGCTTATTAGAAGGCGGTGGAACCATGAGATGGAACATTACAGGGAATACAATTTCGGGCATACTTTCTGTATCCTGGAGTGGCCTTATTGTAACTTTTAAAGGTTCACTTTTAAGGTTACCCGCCTGTGCATAAAACGTAATAGTACGCAACTGCTGGTCGGTAGTCTGGTAAACATTATCTTTAACCAGAACTCCACCTTCATGATAAACCTTAATAAAATCAGGTGCAATACGATCTTTAGGTATCAGAAAAGTATCCTGTTTAATTTCTTCCGTGTAGGTGACCACCGAGCCGGCTACAGTTTTAACTAACTTTTTTACGTCCTTAATACCATAAGCCGCACATCTGAACTCCATTTGTGCCGGTGCATCTGGTAAAAGTAAGTTATGGTCAGCACTCAAACGGATCAGCTTCACCTCATCGTTCTGAATTTTATTCTCAAACAGTTCTGTTTCTGTTGGTTTGCAGGCATACAGGAAAAGTATTCCTGTAGCTACGGTGTAACATATTCTTTTCATTTAAATTTCAATTATCAGTTACCATCCCGGATTCTGGGTAATATTATTATAGCTCAGTTCAGATTCAACAGGAATAGGTAAAGCATACCTGTAATCATGGGCAATAAGTGTATAATCAGTGAGTTGGTTTGTTTTTGAATCTGTTGATTTCCTCGTAATACTTAAGCCCAGTCGCTTCATATCCACCCATCGGGATTCATACTCTACGCAAAGCTCCTTTTTTCTTTCCTTAAGCAAAGTGCTGAGCAGTTCGGCTGTGGGAACGCTGATCTGCTGACCAGTCCTGTTTTTTATGAAAGCCTCCAATACTTGCTTTCCCCTGCCATCATTTAAGCGGATATTTGCCTCAGCATTAATCAGATAAAGATCAGCTACGCGAAACATGGTTGCAAAATCGGCCGCACTGAAAGAAAAAGAGTATTTGTTAAACATCCCATTAGCATCAAAATAAGCGGAATTCCTTATATCGTCGGCTGTATACAATTCGTTCAGCTCAGTCGACGGTGTCAAGCCATTGTTGTTCCCCGATGTACCCCATAGAGAATAAAAATTACTGCGTGGTGTAGTATTCCAGACCAGGATAAGTAAAGCATGTGGGTTGTTTTTAATTGCCCCAGGCGCTACCGATGTAAATTGGGTGCGGATTTGTTCGACCGTCGTTTCCAGCTGATATTCATCTACAATTACACCCGAATTCATCTGAACATTTTTCCAATCGTCAGCCTCTTTTGCAGCGGATTCGGCTTTAAACATATAAACCTGTGCCAATAGTGCGTGGATGATATTTTTATGCATAAATATATTCCAACTTGCATTCTGCTTACTGTAATCCATAGCCAGGTTCAGGTCATCAATAATCTGTTTATAAACATCTTTCTGGCTCAGCCTTTTCCCACCTTTGATCATCTGGGTGTCGAAATTAAGAGGTATGCCCAGCTCGTTGTTCTGATAAGGTGCATACAGCTGCAACAATTTAAAAATAAAGAATGCACGTGCGGTAAGCGCTTCACCTTTTACCATTTCATACATTTTAGGATCTTCATCCTTTGTTTTGTCGGCACCAGTAATTACTTCATTCAGATAGCCAATATGTGTATACAGGCTTAACCACATGGTATTGGCAAAAGACTTCCCCTGCCAGTTACCGTCTTCATAGTATTCCGGTTCATATTTACGGGTATAACTTGAAGACATGGCAGCGGCCATCAGGATATCGTCACTATAAAAAGAAAAATTAGCCATGGCATCGCGGTTAAATGGCCAGGTAATTCGCTTTCCATTGAAGGTAACGGGAAGTGCATCTTGTGCAGTCAGGGCAAAGAGGTAGGACGACATCATCAGCCTGGCATCTTTAAGTGTGCCCAGCACAATCTGATTTTTTGGTTTCAGGTCCAGATAATCCTTACAGGAGCTTGCAAGAGCCGAAATAAGGACAAGAATGATCATGTATTTTTTCATGTCTATAAATAATTAAATACCAAGATTTAAGCTCATGTTAAACTTTCTGGCACTTGGATATCCAAATGCACCCATAGTTTCAGGATCTATCCCTCTATAACGGGTAAAGGTGTAGAGGTTCTGAATATTAAAATTGATCCGGGCACTGCTTAACCTGAATTTAGACAACAAAGATTGCGGCATGTTGTAGCCAAGCGAAACGTTGTTCAGCTTTAAGAAGTTGCCACTTTCCAGTCGCGAAGAAAGAAAATAAGTAAAGTTTGCTGTAGAAGAAACGGCATAGGCAGGTACTGTAGTTACATCGCCTACTTCGCGCCATCTGAACTGTGCGCTGGCCAGCTGATTCAACCTCGCAGCTGCAAACGGTGCACCGTTACTGGAAATAAAGGAATTAATCTTGTGGCCTGTCATGAACATAAACTGTGCAGAAAGACTGAACCTGCCAAGGTTAAAGGCTGTACCGAAGCCTCCGGTAACCGGAGGATAGGATTCGCCGAGGTATTTCAAAGCCTGATTGCTAAACTCTGTATCCATATCCAGTACGTACCTGCCATCACCATAAGGATGACCAATAGGTTTACCATCTGCATCTTTTGCATCCACATATACCAGCGTGTGTCCGCTACCCGGGTCAACACCTGCAAACTCATAACCATACCAGGCATTTGCAGGTTGATCTTGTACAAATAAACGCTGATTGCTTTGTGTAAAACCTACCTGCGGGAGATCGGTTATTTTTTTATTGAAAGTTTCGGTTACCGTATTTCTGTTAATGGCAATGTTAAACGAGGTAGTCCACCTGAATTTATTGATGTCAAGATTTACCGTACTCAACGAAAACTCCCAACCCGTATTCTTGAGGCTCGCCACATTTGCAGATACCACATCTCTACCGGTTGAAACTGCCAACCTTGTTCGGTCAAGCAAATCGCGGGTATCATTATTGTAGTAATTGATTGTCCCGTTTACCTTGTAATTGAAAAGAGAGAAATCAAGTCCTATACTCCTGTCTTCCTTACGCTGCCATTTGATGGAAGGATTGCCGGGAACAACTGTTGATGGGATTTTTTCTCCTTCGTAACGGTATGAGGTGCTGTTGAAACGCAAAAGTGTAAAGGGATAGGCATTTCGATCAATGCTACCGGTAAAGCCATAAGAACCCCTGATGGCCAGCGTATTAATAAAAGTCAATGCTTTAAGATAGTCTTCGTTATGCAGATTGTATTTAAAACTCAGGTTCCAAAGTGGCGTAAAGCGGTTATTTGTGCCAACTATATCTACTCCGTCCAGCCTGTAGCTACCACTGGCGATATATTTGTCCATATAACTGTAAGAGGCCGTGCTAAAGAAAGAAACACTACGGCGCTGTTGTTCGGATGTGCTGTTTAAACCCGCCATGCTTAACCTACTGGCATCTACACCGGTAAGATCTGGAAAACCGGTAAGGCCATACACCGGATCAAATTCCGGAGAATAATACCGAAAGGCATAACTTTTCTCGTCCGACATCTCTTGTCCGGCTATTGCGGAAACAAAGTGTTTTTCATTAAAATTCTGGGCATACTGCAACTGATTTCGCCAGGTATAGGACTGCGAGCGACTGGTGGTTTCGTTTAAGGAACCATTGTTCTGATTGTCGGTAATCTCACGTTCTGGTGTATAAATACTGTTTAACCATGCACTTTGCTTGGACGAAAAAGAGCCTGGATCAAGAACTTTCCGGCCATGGGCCGAAGTATTGGAAAATGTCCCCTGTGTAGCAAACATTAAGCTACTGATAAGTTTGTATTCCAACTTTAAACTCATCTGGTTGCTTATATTTTTTCCGGTAAAAGTATTGCGGTTCAAATCCTCCATAATGTTAAAGTCAAAACGATAGTCGTTTTTAAGCGCGCTCAATTGAGGGTAATATGACCTGTCATAAGCATAACTTCCATCATCGTTTCTCAACCTTTCATAAGGATTGGCATAGGTAGCGTATTGTAGCGGATCCTGATTGGATGCCGTAGTCCGTTCGTCTCTTAAGTTGGCATAGATATCGAAAAACACCCTCAATCTGGTGTTAAAATCGTGTGTCAGCTTCAGATTACCACCCATCCTGCTGAATTTGTTATTGGGCATTACCCCTTCCTGCGACAAGTAATTAAACGAAGCATAGTACTGGGTATTTTCACTGCCGCCAGATAAGCTAATGACATGGTTCTGCGAATGTGCATTTTTAAAAATCTCATTGTACCAGTTGGTATTTATATTTTTAAGGCGATCAAGTTCAACCGCTGCATCAGCCCTTTTAATGATTCCCCGGTCTACATCGCCCAGCAGTTTATAAATCCGTCCGTCACTATTGATGTGTGGGAAATCATTATACAGACTGGTCTCAAAATCAACCTTTTGCTGCGAGGTCATCATTTGCAGTTTACTTTTGGGAGCTTCATCAATGGAATAAGATGCCTGGTAGTTGATTACGCTCCTACCGGCCTTACCTCTTTTAGTAGTAATTACAATTACTCCATTTGCTGCACGTGAACCATAAATGGCTGTTGCAGCGGCATCCTTTAATACGGTAATACTTTCAATATCATCAGGAGGAATATTACCAATTCCACTGCTTAACACCGAGTTCTGAAGATCTGTACCGCCCAGGCCAATACTTGGCGAATCCCCCTGCAAGGGCATGCCATCCACAATCCATATTGGGTTCATATCCCCCGTAAGTGAGTTGATCCCCCGAACCCTGATCTGCGCCTGTGCGCCGGGCTTACCAGAAATATTGGCCACGATTACACCCGGCATCCGCCCTTTGATCGCCTCTTCTACAGAAGTAAAGCCCTTGTCGGCAATATCTTTGGCGAGCAATGTCTCTACAGCTCCTGTGGCACGTTCTTTTTTGATGGTCTGATAACCTGTTTTTATTTCCACCGCTTTCAAACTGACATTGTCTTCGGCCAGGATTACATCGAGGTTGAGCTGCTCCCCTTCGGCAATGGTTATGTCTTTGCTCTGACGAAGATATCCCACATAATAAAAATTCAGTCTATAACTACCTGCAGGTATGGAAGTAAACACATAACTTCCTTTAGTACTGGTTGAAGTAGATCCGTTAAATCGGCTACCGGTAATTTTAACACTTACACCAGGAATCACTTCACCAGTGGTTTTCTCTCTTACCATACCACTTATCCTTGTAGCGACTTGCTGAACCTGTGACTGAACAGGCGATTGCTCAAGGGTTTTTATCACTACGGTATTCTTTTTAATGGTATAACTGAGATTTTGACCTACCAGTATCTGCTGAAGGGCAGATTCAAGTGCTGTATCATTGAAGCTCACCTCGAGCTTTCTGCTCTCGTCTATTGTTGCCGACTGCCATAAAACATTGTAGCCTGTTTGTTTCCTGATTTCCTTAAAAAGAAAACCCACGGAAACAACCCGTTTACTGAGCGTCATTTTCTGAGCGAAACTGCTGGCACTAACCTGCAGCAAACAGGTAGTGAGTATTATGATGGTTATTTTCATCACACGTATTAATTGTTCCGGGACATAAGTACATGGCTTAGCCCTGAATAAATTGTAAAAATTCATACATTTATGATTGCTTGGGTTAGTTGATTGGTTGTTATTCGCAAATAATATCGATATGGTAATCCAGGCATTAACCGGGGGTGTTTGCCGCACTCCTGGTTATCCTTACGATCACCATCATTTAAGTAATGTTACTTCATAATGATGATCCTCCTTTCTTTTACCTTAAAATGAACTCCATCAGTTAGTTCGAGCATTTCCAGCACATCACCCACTTCACTAAAGCGGGAAACTGTTCCACTGAATTCTTTTTGCATCAATTTCTCGTCGGCGCTCACCGTAATGTCTACGTCGTACCACCTGGAAACTTTACGCATGATGCTTTCCAGACTTTCATTATTGAAAATGAAATATCCATTTTTCCAGTCGATTGCCTCTTCTGCATCTACTTCTTTTACTTTGAGTGTTCCGTTTAAGATTACAGATTGCTGGTTAGGTTTTAAACGACGTTCTGAAGCATTTATTCCTGTTAAGGAAACCACTACCGAACCTTCTAACAAGGTTGTTTTGGTTGTATTTTCATTAGGATAGCTGTTCACACTAAAATGTGTACCCAATACAGATACCTGCTGATTTTGCGTAGCTACCACAAAAGGCTTGCTGTTTTTAGCTACTTCAAAATAGGCTTCCCCAATTAGCGTTACTTCCCGCTTCCTTACGGCTTCGAAACTTACCGGAAATTGAAGTGAGGTTGCAGCATTGAGCCAAACTTTGGTCCCATCGGGGAGATTAATCTGGTATTGTCCGCCTTTAGGAGTGGTCACGGTATTGAGTTCATTGCTATACTCTCCTTTCCCATCATTGTTTTGAACGGTATAGACCAGTTGTCCGTCTTGCTGTTTTGTGACGGTAATGCCGGCAGTCACCCGCAACTTGCCATTAGCAGCCTGGTTTAAGTTAATGCTTTTACCATTTGCAAGCGTTAAAACCGCATTATTTCCACCCGGTAATATCCTGGGTTGGTTGCGTACGTGCACCATAGGTTTCTGTTGTTCATATTGCGCTGTAAAAAAGTAGCTTCCGCTGATGAACACAAGAACCGCTGCCGCCATCCAGGGCCATAATCTGCTGATCGTTGATCTGGGCCTGACTTGACTTTGAACATTATGTAGCATTTCCTCGTGTGCCTGTTCTATTTCTAAGGCCGACAATCCGGATGCTTCATTCAGATTAAGTTCGTAAAACCATCGCTCTACAAGAGCTCGTTCAGCTTCGCTGCATTGTCCCGATTTATATTTTAACCAAAGTTGACTGGCTGTTATTGGTTTCATTCTTTAGGTGCTACTAAAAGAAAGACACACTGCTATGAGCAATCGGGTACACTAACATAAAATAAATTTTAAAAACACTATCTGATTAGGAAAAACAGGTAAATAACAAGACCAAGTCGGGTTCTAAGAATTTTCAAGGCCCTTTTTATATGAGTTGCCACAGTTTGTTCAGAGATATTTAGTTTATCGGCAATTTCTTTGTTGCTGAGGTATTCTTTACGACGCAGTTCAAAAACTTCACGCATTTTTGGTGGTAGCTCCCCTATTTCCCGATCAATCAGGCTTGCGATGTCTTTTTCCCGGATCCTATGGTCTGTGGCTATGTCATTTTTATCAAGAAGTTCCTGTAGGGATAGCAGATACTTTTCGTTGATATTTTTATCTCTGAATAAATTAAGGGCTTTATTACTTACTGATTTATACAGATAACCGGATAGGTTGCTTTGCAATTTGAAATCATTACGACCGTTCCATAAGTTGATAAAAACGTCCTGCACCACGTCTTTTGCTTCTTCTTTATCCTGCAGCTTTTTATAAGCATAAATGAACAAAAGACGGTCATAACGATTAAATAACGCTGTAAACGCAGCTTGATTGCCCTGTCTCAGCAATTCCATCAATTTAAAATCGTCATGTTCCATGTAGCTGTCCATCGCAATTAAAGCCGCCTCATTATGCTGGTAAATTTTAATTATCCCAGCCAATATTAAGTAATATTATTGAAAGCATATAAAAAAAGGCCAGCATACCTTAAAAACAATTCTTTTTTCATTTTCTTCGCAAATGATATCACTATTGTTGCGTTGTTTTGTAAACCAGACAAGCACAATTTCATTCCTATGCGTATACAATCTATTAATCCGGCTACCGGTGAACCCATTAAATCCTATAAAGAAGATGCTGAAGATAAAGCTTGCTACTTATCTAGCTGGACGCTATATAGAAATCCCGGTTTATACATTATCCTTTAGCGAGTATTTACAGTTTAAAAAACACTACTCCTCACAAAATCTTCAGGATAAAAAAACAGCCTTCCTTTCTTATCTACAGCTCGGCGGCTTTCCCGTTATACATACCACAAATTACTCAAAAGACACCGCTTATAAGGTTATTTATGATATTTACTCTTCGGTAATCCTTTGCGATACTGTTCAACGTTATAAAATCCGTGATGTTGAATTACTGGAAAGAGTAGTCAAGTATGTTTTCGATAATATTGGCAATAGCTTTTCCGGAAAAAATGTAGCTGACTATTTTAAGGGCCAGCAAAGGAAATGGGATATTAATACCGTATACAACTACCTGAATTATCTTGAAGGGGCTTTTATTGTATATCGTATACCGCGTTATGATCTTAAAGGCAAGGAGGTACTAAAGACACAGGAAAAATTCATAAATACGGGAATAACTTCCCTAAATATTTTAAGCTGGTAGTTGTTGAAACATTACCATCCAAAAAATATAAAATTATTGACGACCTAAAGTAGGTTATACAAAATAATCAAAAGGTTCAATAAAACATTAACAAATATTGATCTATACAAAACTTGGGTGGTCTTTTTTATTCGAGGGTTAATATTGCGATTTTACCCGTACAAAGATTCATGACTTCGAGCTGTTTCGAATTTTTACCCGCAGCCTTTACGGTGATGCTTACCCTGTCCCTTTGCACAAAACCTTTTTCGTCTTTTACCAATGATTCGAAAATGATAAGTACAGAATCGTAATTGGTTTCACCAGAATTATAGGTTCCTGCAGTCAAAAACTGACTTATATCCCGATAGCCACCTGTCATTTCTTTGGGTAATATCAATTTGTGTTCACCATGGTACACTTCAAAATAATGTTTAGTACCCATGTTAAAATCATATTCTTTTACATGGTATACTTTCCAATGGTACACTTGGTTTTCGGTAAGTAGTTTACGCGATAATTTAGGCGTACAGCTGTAAAAAACTACGGCAACTACTGTCAGTATTAAAAAAATAAGGAGGGCTGTTTTCATACGATGGTACTTTTAATGATTTGTTTTCCTTCTTTAAACTGGCCAAGTGCTTGTTCTTCAGCTATGATGGTATCGCCGTATTCATCAATACCCAATACTCCGGGTATAAATACGTCTTTTATTTCGTGGGTACTACAGATCTGTTCCCATTCATCAGCCCCTGCCTGTTTGAGGTAAAAGTTCATGCCCATGATGCTGATGAGCGCCCCCACTTTTTCTATTTTTCGGATGAATACCTGCATATCATCAGCGAGGATTACCTTTGCCTCTAAACTACCGTTAAGGTACAATTCGCCGTGGTTGTATCTTGCCCAGATTAGGTTGGCGGTTACTTTTCCGCCCATGTAATAGATATTACCAAACAGATGGATATTAGGACAGGTTACATTACCCAATACGCAAAGTATGGGCGAGTTGTCAGTATCGAAGGCAAGAATATGCGTCTGTATGGTTAAGTCTTTTAAAAAGATAAAGCCAAGGATGGTAATTGTATCCATACCAGCTATACCATAATCCAGTTCCAGCTTTTCCGCTTCCACATCTTCCTCGGCCAGCAAGAAAAACCCATTTTTGTAATAGGTTGGAAAACGCGATTCGTCATTAATATTATATAGTTTTCCTAACCCAGGCAGATCGGTGATGTCCGGCAACAATGCTTCGGCCTGCTGATGGTTGATGACCTTAAAGGATATCCCCTGGTAGCTTAGTGAGGTTATAGGTGGCGGGTTCCCCTGTAAGGCCTGCTGCTGTTGGACATAGTTATTGATCCTTGTTTCAAGGAGTTTTTGTGCTATGGTCAATTGTGCCTTTGCCACTTCGTTGCTGGGGTGCAGGTTTTCTATCAGGTAAACCAAATTTTCTTTGGCTTCTTCTACTATATTTTCGGGCTGGCCGGCATCAAGAACAATGCTCATTAGCAGGCTCAAATACACCGACTGATTAGGATCATCCGGATCATTGATCATTCGTTCCAGCAAATGAATAGTATACACTGTTGGTTTCCTGGTGACCGATTCGACAAGTTTCTCTTCATATCCTTTACGATAAAACGATTCCAGAAAACTACCCAATGGGCCGGGACCTCCGTAATCTATATCTGGACTATGCTCAATGAGCATCAGTATGGGTTCTACAGCATCAAAAGGTTCTTTCAGCCTTTCCAGTTCTAAACATAGTTCATATGCAGGATCGATAAAATCATATTTGTTGCCGGATTGATAGGCTTTTTGAATGTACTGTTCCAGTTGCTGGACAATAGAAATTATGGATGGGTTCATATCATTCTTTTTTATGGCTTTAATTGTGTATTTGGGATAAATTGTGCAGCAGCGACCATGTATGGTATTGCACTGCTTTTTTACTATCGACCAGCTGATGATATTGCCTCCACCACTTCAGGCACTTTAAGCCGTTCAAAGAAAGGAAGTATAAAGGCATTCCAATCATCGGTCACCAGGCGGTGCATCTGTTCCGGTGTATAATCGCTTAGTGTGTACCGATTATACAGGCTCGATTTACCTGTAATCACATAGGCTGATGAAATATGTATCCAGCCCGAAGAAGGCTGATTAAGCGGTGGAATTTCAACTTGCTCCGGACTTTTTACAAAAAAGGACAGCATCCCTTCCAGGTTCATGAACGTTTTAGTATTCGTCATCCAGCACTGCAAATAAAAGGCCTGTACTACCACATTGTTGGGAAATCTGTAAAACACATTTTCTATTTCCCGGAAACCTGCAGCTACTGCTAACGGGCGCATGATTTGCTTCCAAACATGAAGAAATTCTTTTTCATAATCTCTACCCATGCCCGGGAAGCGTTCTTTTAATGCCAGGGGCAACAGGCTAAGGGGTACCTTTTCACGAAGCGCAATCAATTGGTAAATATCGTCGGTCTTTTTTATGCCATTAAAAAAAGGGATAGCAAACTGTCTTATATCCAGCGCTACCAGCTCGCTTAGCTGCTCATAGTTGTCATGATATAGGTAGTACCAATGGTCACGGCCACGCTGTATATGACCGAAACGGCAATAAAAAGTAGGAGAAATATCGTATGTATCTGTATTACTGGCATAAAGACTCAATTCGAAGGTAAAGGATTTGCAATCACTTCCTTTGGCTACTCGTCCGTATACGCTAAACTTCTGAAGCATTCCATCCACTTCCCTTGTGTAGCAATTGATACTTTTAATGGTAAATCCTTCTTGTTTGAACTGGGGAACCACCTGCTCTTTTAATGTAGATTGATATTGTGCTTTTAAGTCCATTGTGCAGATTGTCATATTATTGGTCCTGGTATTCAAATTCCGCATCAAAGTTTTCAAACCCGATTTCTTTTTCCAGTATTTCACCTAACTGTTCTTCGCTGATCAGGGGTTTATTTACATTCGGCAACTGGTATGTTTCGGTTACTATTGTCTGCTGTCTTTGGCTAAGGTATTTGCGGTGCGTACGCAGGAAATTTTGCAGGTCTTCTTTAAAATTTTCTTCCCCCAACAGGCCAAATTCGGCTTCTTCACAATCGGCTACAGCTTCGAGCATTGCACGGAAGATGAAATCCTGTAGGTTTTTGGCTTTGTACTTCGCCCGGTTGGCATCATGCCAAAGGAATACAACGGGAATATCATCACCCTGCCGGGCTGTTGGCAAGAAACAGTACATATCACCTGCACCGTTTTGTGCAAAGGGGACAAACTGCAGGCCGGGCTTAATATTCATCCAATAATTTGGGTTGGCAAATTCCTGCAATTGCAGGTCGATGTCCTTAAAACCGCTCAACTCAAATTCATTAGCAAAAAGCAATAATGGCGGATTTTTACGCAACAGTGGATATTGTTCCGTAATCCAGGTAGGACCCGCTGTTCCCCAATCCAACATCCCATCGGTATACAACTGTTCGTACAATGCCGGGTATTGAAAGTTGAATTGCTGTTCTATTTGTTGAAGGTTGTTCATTGCTATCTTCTCCTTTTTTATAATATAATTGTTGTTAAGCACTACATTCTACCACATACACCATCTCTTTTTCAGCATCGAGCAAGGCCAGCGTAAAACCGCCCGAGTGGGCAAACCTGCGCCGTTCTGTGCCTGCGATAAGCATTTCTTCGGTAATCTTATAATCGTACGGGCTATCTTCTTCAAATCTCTCCAACCATTCTTCCAGTATGTCCCGGGCATCTTCTTCGTCTAACAAAAACGGATCCGTGTTCTTCCCCCATCCTTCGGTTACTACCGAGATATGGCGGTGTGCACCATACTTCTCATAATAGCATTTGGTAAATTCGTAGCTGTAAAAGGCTTTGGTATAGTATTCAGCATCGTCAAAATCGGCAAATGCCGATATCGCTTTAAGGCCTGTGTGCAGGTTTTGCAGGTATTCTTTTACCGGGGTTTTGCTTTTGAGATACTGGTCTTTGTTGGCCGAAAAATCTTCCTGCAAAAACTGGTATAGCGCAGGTACTTTATCGGCATTTTCAAACACCTGTAGGTTACCTTTAAACTGGTAAAGGCCCTGGTTGTACGCAAATCCGAACAAATAATTTTCAGCATACTGATATTCCGGTTCTTCGTGGCAAATCAATCCATCGGTACTGAGCAGATGGATGCCGTAGGATTTATTATTTAGCTGTATGGCTACTGTTAATAGTGGCTTAAAATAAAGTGCCAATGCAGGGTCGGCGAATACGGCCTCTGGCGAGGGATATAAGGTGATGTGCTCTTGGTTGATCATGTTTTTTAAATCAATTATTTATGTTTGCCCCGGTTAATGTTTTAAAATAAACAAACCAATCATTCATGGCGTGGTAAAAGGCATTGTAGTTGGTTTCGTTAAAGACAATGCTACGTAACATATCTTTTCGTTCTTCTTCCTGCCCAGCGTTTAGTTTTTCGTAAGCCTCTTCCAGGCATGCCAAGCGTAAGTGTAGTTTGATGAAATTGAAATTTACCCCTTTGCCGGCTTCGTTTTTAAGACTTGCCGAGTTGCCCATGATCTCGAACATAAAACTCCTTAACAGGTGCTCATTGGTAATTTGGTTGTCCCAAACATGGCTGTTCAAATGTTGTTTTGTCCAGTTCAATACTTCATGAGTGCTATGGGTGGCCAGATCTTTTTGATATACCGCTTCGTAAAGAAGTAGATAACGGTTATCAAATAGCCATTTGATCAGCATGGCGTATAAATGGGCTTCGTAGGCAAACCAGCCCTCTTTTTCTAAATAATAATGGCTGATGAGTGGGGCATGTTGGATAATAGACACCCAATTGCTGATCAACATTCCTTTTTTATCGTCATACCAGGCTTTTACCTCCAGTACATTGGTAAGTTTTTTTTCAAAGAACAGACCTCTCCTTCTGTTGCTTTCTGCTTGCCCAAACCATCCTTCTACTTCTTTTAATGAAGCAGTGGGCGTCGGTGTCAGGTTCCAAAAAATAGCTTCCTTGGGGTCGGGCTTATTGGTCGATGGTTCTTTGTACAAAAAGCTGATTTCTGAAAGATAGGCCTGAAATTTATGGCCTGGATTTTTGACACCTACGTCAACAGGGGGATAAAAACGATCGTTGAATACTTCAAAGCTAAAAGCGTAATAAAGGTTATGCTCTTTATCATAAATAATTTTGCCCCCATTATTTGAGGTGAGATTTTTGGGCGGTTTGGCCAGGCCATACTGTTCAAAATGAGCCAGCAGTTCTGTGTCCGTTGATTTAAGGCCAATGAGTTTGATTAAATCTTGCTGTGTCATACTACTCGTTAAATTTCCAAACAGGATCCGACAAGCGGTTATCGTTATTTATATATTCTTTGCCCTCTTCAAATTCCTTTCCGCTATCGGCTGTAAAGTTGAGATGGTTCAGGGGCATAAACCAGGTTTGTATACGTGGACTGTGTACCTGTCCCATAATGCGAACAAAATCTGCGCCCATTGTTGCTTCACCGTACCCGGCCCCTTCTTGTTCTGCGGTGGCCAAAATAGCTTTTTTAGCGGTTAGGTTGCCTTGTACATAAATAGAGCAAGATTCCCTAAAGTGTATTTTCTCGCATTGCATATCTCCAAATACAAACAGGCCGTTCAGGCACCACATATGGATATTGCGGGCTTTAAGGTTGCCGTTTACAATAATGATGTTGTGATGGTGATAAGGCCGTTCCTCTCCAGGCGCCTGAGACATGGCTATATCAATATCTTTCGTAAACTCGGTATCGCCATCAAATACCAGTACTGGGTGATCTTCATCATATTGCTCCGAAAGTGGATCGGCAAGATCAGTTTCTGCCAGTTCTTCGATGTTAAATTTCCTGATCGCCTCTGCCAGGGTAATCGTTCTGTTATTTGTTGTTTTCATCAGTTTGTATAGCTGTGTTAATCACATTCTTGTTAATTTTCCTGTCCAGCGTCAATCAGAGCATAAAGTCTTTCTGTTCTCATCACCGTTGTTTAAGCTGTTGCTGTACATACTCGCCAAAAAGCGTACAATATCCCTCACCGAGATCTAACAGGCACCCAAAAAAAATCTCTATAATGGCTTCCGCACCATAGGTATCAAATTCTGCCGAGGCCTCATCATAAAGGCAACATATAATGAGGCGCACCAAACACTTCTCCTCATTGTTGGTACACAAATCATACTGCTCCCAGGCTTGTACCCTGGTCATTTCCAAAACGGTTGCACTGATTTGCTGAAGGGAAAACAATCGTCCATGCTCTAGCCAGAGATGCAACTTTATAGCTGTTTGCCATGTAATATTTAGTTCCCTTAGCTTTTGCTCGTTAAGCAACTGTTCCTTGCTAAAGCCCAATAGCAGCCACATAATCGTTTCAAACGACAGTTCTTCAATGGCTATCTTTTCGCCCAATTCTTGGGCTATTTTAATGTCTTCTCTCATTTGGTTGCTAAGACAGTTCTATTTCCTGGTCAAACTCCAAAAAATCTTCGTGCAGGCCACTAATGGGCTTGCCCAGTTCACCACTTTCCCTATCCTGTGTCATCAACAGCCAACTATCGTTACTTTCGTAATCGAAATTGCCTTCGTCAAAAATGCCAATCATATTGTACAGCATACTTTTTGCATAGCTAGTGAGAAACTGGTGTAACTTTTCTTTTCCCAGCTTATCTACTATTTCCTGATAGGTGTTGCTCGTTTCCTGATCAAATTCGTCACTGCCATCAATATTGCCCGGTATGTCATAGGCCGATTGATACATCCCTTTCAGGACCATAAACCTTGCCCATTGCGGAATACCTTCCCTGAACTCGCTCCACGCCCATTCAAATGGTTTTTTAGCACCAGATTTTACCATGCGTACCACCAATGCTTCCAGTCGTTGCTTTTCAGCTTCGCTCAATTTTGAAAGTTCATAATTGTAATGTTTGCGGTTATGCTCGGACATTTGGTCGAGCTGTCTTTTTAGTTCTTCCATGGTTTTATTTTTCCTGATTCTATTTTAGATATATCTTCTTCTCTTATTTCGATGCTCTTTATCTTTTTCCAGTTATACTTGCTGTAGCTATAAATATGGCAAACATTGCTGTTCGACCAATCGGCGCCTTCGATGATCACGGCTATTTCATCGCCAGGCAATTTGTTGATGTTGCCGATGTTCTTTAGCAGGCTAAGCCCCAGTACATAAAAATTGCCTTGGTTCAGATTCAGCGTTTTCCAACCTGGAGCAATGAGTTGCAATACCGGTTTTTTGTTTACCACATTGGTAATGAGGCTGTCGTAGCTGAGTGCCGTGTCAATTGCAATGGGACGTTTTTCGAGAAGGCTGATGAAAGACACGGCAAGTGTATCTGCCTTACGGTCGCCGTTAAAATCGCCTGTAATGCCGTTTTTCGCAGTCATTGTTTCGAGCACATCGTCAATCCTGTAGGTTCTGTTAATGGATACTAGTTTTACATACCGGCTAAAATAGGCTGAGCTGGGGTGTTCCAAAAGGTCAAGGGTAAACCACAGGGCTTGCTTATCGACATAAATAAACCGGCAGTTAGCTATCATAATGGAATTCCAATCCTGCAGGGGAATTAAAAATCCCTTACCTAAACCTGGTTGCTTAACATCGTAAACGGACGCCCATTTTTTCTCAAAGGCCTCCTGGTTCATTCCACCATCAAACCCAATACTCATCGCATCTGTTTTAAACTGGACGTAACGATCGGTTGCCAATTGTTGCATCTTCAGGCTATCATCAAAATAATGGATCAGACTGGACTGCAGCCATTGCCGTGCTTTTTGGACCGAAAGTTTCTGTTGAGCCGAAGCAATGTTTGCGTACAGCATAAGGATCAATATAATTTTTAGCGGCCGCATCTATTTACGGTTAATCCTTTTGAGGGTTTTAGCCTCGTACATAGCGTTTAGCTGTTTTTTAGCAAGGGCGATGATCGAACCGGAATAAGCATCGGGGTAATTATTTTTCAGCTTTCTTAATGCTGACATCTTATCGGCTGTGTACTCGTGCGGGTTTAAAAATATAGTATCACCTTTAATTCCTTTTACACGATAGAGCGTATATTCGCCATCTTCCTTCATCTCGTACACATCGCCGGCCTGTGGTTGTTGCAACCATGCTTTGGTGTCTTTACTTTCTGTAAAAACAGCAAATACGGCAAATACAACGAAGAGGGCTACTATAATTAACCAACTGTAATACTTCAGCGGTGTTTTTGCTTTTTTGCGTTCCGGCGCATAGCTGGCCAACAAATGCGGGGGCATTTGTGCTTTATCCAGCACCTGCTTACAATGGTTGCATTGGCTTACACCGATTTTATACAGCGGAATAAGAGGTACCCAGAAAATGTGAAAATACCTTACATAAAAATGAAGCTGTACGCTTTGACTGGTGCCACAGTGGGCACAATCAGACAAGTTGTTCTCTTTTTGTTTTGCATTACCGCTTCTTAACCCGAAAATGATCATAATAATTGTTTTTAATGCTGAGATGCTTTACTGCTGTTTACCCATTCAAATAAATTCCGCTTATCCACAAATCAACAAATGCTTTGGCGTACCAACCGTGCAGTAATCTGCATACCAGTAATGCGGATCGTTAGAAAGGCTATATACCAGATCGTTGGTTTTGTATTTGTTTTTAAACCGTTTAGTTAACGTTACACAAATGGAGCCCTCATCGGGATAATTCCTGCCTACATCGGCCACTTTATTGCCTGCTTTTAATTCTGCATCCAGCACGGTCTGTAATGCAGGTAGTAATTGGTTCAGGGCTTCCAATGCACTTTCAATTTCTTGTTGTTGTGCCTCTGGACTGCTGTTTTTGATATAGTCATCGTATGTACCTGCCACTTTCATTTCTTTAATGGTTTCTTTTGAAAACTTCAAAGGTGGGGCGGTGTACTCTGCATCGAGGCATTTTTGGGTATATTTCTGGTGTTCCATTTTTTATGGTTTTGTACTGAAATAAGAAAGAAGGTTGCCCGTAAAAAGAACCGCCATACTGCCTATCCAAAGCCAATAACCGGCTTTGTAACCTATTATCTTTGCATAGGTAGGCGCCTCGTTGGCCACCACCTTATCAAAACAGAGAAAAGCGAGTGCAATGATAAGTGCAAAAGCACTGGCCAGGAGCGCAATTAAAGGATAAGACCGCATCATCAAAGCCGAGGCAACACCTATGGGATTGGCTAGCCAACACAAGCCTGCACCGCCATAAAAAACACCCAGCCAACCCATAAAGAATGTTGCCGTACCATCACCTGCAGGGTTGCCATTATCTAACTGATAGCTTTTCTGCGTAATGGCAACTGCCAGCAGTATAAGGCTTACTAAACGGGTGATGAGTACGATCATATTCCTTGTGTTTTATATATTTCGTTCAATAGCTCCTTTGCACGGCTAAACTCATAGGCCAGCAGGTCATCCAGCTCATCAGCAATAGCAATGTTACTTACCTTTTCAAGCAGTTTTTTTGCCTGTTGAAGATCGCCTTGTTCAAACCAGTACCCACCCAATATACAAACAGCCTGTACATGATGCAGTTCATCACTTTCTGTAACGCTTTCTTCTATAATAGTTTGCAGCAGTACAATAGCTTCGTCATTACGCCTGTGGTCTAAGAGGCGAATGGCTTTGCCGAGTTGGAGTGTGCGGTTCATTTTGTTTTTATACTATTTACCAATTTTTATCCGGTTATCCAATAAACGCAAATTTGTTTTCGAACATTTTGCCAATAATAGGCAACGGTTTTTGTGCTGCATTCGCTGCGTTGATGATACCAATGATCCATAATACTAGAATAACCAAGCTCAACACGCCTAAGATGCCCAATGCAGGAACAATCATGGCCACCACATTTAGGGCTACCATGAACAAGAGACCAACTACAGCCAATCCCAAAGATTGCTTTAAATGATATTTTAACAGGGCGTCCGCATTTTCTTTGCCCATAAAATAAGCAATCAGCCAGCCTACAATGCTGATATACGATACGATTGAAAGTGTTTTGTTGTCCATTTTGTTTTTGTTTTAAATTGTGATTATTGAATTTGATTTGTAACTATTTTTTCCTTGCTGTTTTAATCATTTCGGTCGCCAGTTTTTTGGTGCGTGCCACATCTGTAGCAGTTTTCCCATTCTTATTCTTCAGGTCTATGGCCGCCCCCTGTTGTACCATCCATAAGCAGGTTTCGTCTGCTGCCTTTTTCATACCAGCAGGATCATTGTTATGGAAAGTTGGTTGCCAGGCCGCCAGGTAATGCAAAGCCGTGTCTTCAGATATAGGGTCCAGCGCATTGATATCAATTGATGCATGGGTAACTATATAGCGGATGGCCTCAATAGAACAGGCCAGGCAGGCAATATCAAGCGCATTGTTTTTCCATTTGCTGTTCCTTACCTTTGTATCAGCTCCTTTTTTTACCAGGTATTCGATAGCTGGAATACTATTTTTTAAGGCCGCCAGCAGCAAAGGGGTATTTCCTTCTTTGTCTTTCAGTTCAATGGGCATTCCTTTTTCAAAAACGGCCATATTGCCTTCTTTAATCCGGTTTATTACGTCATCGCTCAATGCGCAATAGGTGGCCCCTTTTCCTTTCAGCAAATCAATTATCGGTTCGTGAGTAGCCAGATCTAATGGACTACAGCCATCTCGGTTCAGGGCAGATAGGTTGGCCTGATGAGCGATCAGCAGTTGTATCAGATCGACATAACCCAGGTGATACTCTTCAATAGTGTATTTGCCTGCATATGATGACCTTTTTACTGCAATATGTAAGGGGCTTCCTTTCCAGCTGCCACCAAGGGCATTCACATCGGCTCCTTTTTGCAGCAACAATGCTACCGCCTCTAGATATGGGGCAAAAGATGTTTGATGGTAACTATGATCGTATGGAGCACTATTGATGATATTGTGCAAAATAGTGGCATCATTATCGTCCTTGTCCTGATAACGTATGTCATCAAAGTCAGCTTGTTCAATCAGTACAATTAGCGCGGCTACCTGTTCTGCTTTATCGCAGTTATGCGCCATTTTAAACATGGGCTCACCCAAATTAGCTTTTTTAGTCTCCTGTACCTCGATATCGGGCGTATCTTTCCGGGCTATAGCTTCTTGAAGCAGTTTGGTGATATCTGGTGCTGTGGAAAGCGCCAATGGAGTATTAACGTGAGAATGGTTTTGCGCCAAAGGATCGGCGCCCTGGGCAAGTAGCACTTTCAGCGCCTCGATGCATTTTTCTCTGCCAGTTCCACTACTATCATTGGCTCTCCTTACCAGGCCGTGCAACGCTGTATCCTGGTAACGGTTCCGCGTATGTATAGTGGCACCTGCCGCAATCAGCAACTCTACTACAGTTCCACTACAAGCTTCTAACAGTGGAAATGCATAAAAATCTTCTGGTGTTTCGTTTCCTATACCGTTTGGGTTGGCACCCTGGGCCAGTAGGTATTGTACAATATCAGTATGGTCCCTGTTACAGGCTGCACAGAGGGCAGTCTCTTCCCCATCGCCACAGATCATATTTACCTTCGCCCCCTTTTCTACCAACAGCTTTACAATATTTAAATACCCTCTGTCTGAAGAAGCATATAAAGGCGTTTCCCTGTCACTGGTTTTTGCATCTACCTTGGCTTTCGCCCCCAGTAATAAGCTTACAATCTCATAATGGCCTTTCCAGGCAGCCCAGTATAAAGCGCTGAAGCCATCGCACCGTGCATTAACATTTGGTTTATGCGAAAGCAGCAATTGAACCATTGCTGTATTTCCTTTATCTACTGCAACATAGAGAGCGGTTTCTCCAAGCCCTTTTTCGTTGATATCGGCACCGTGATCCAGTAAGTAGGTCACCATTTCTTTAGCGCCTGTTGCCACAGCAGTTATCAATGGGGTGTTACAATCTTCTAAAGGTGTATTAATAAAGACACTAAAGCCGTCGCCCATTTGCTGGGCCAGCTTTTCCAGGGCAGACAAGTCCTGTGTATCGATGGTCTTTTTCAACTCTTCCTGATGGTTAGTATAATCCATAGCTGTGGTTTTTTCTTCTTTTGTTTAATCCGATGGCCTTAGCAACATGCTCACCGGCATCACAAAGGTAGAATGCAATAACCTGTAAATCAGCATCTCATATGATTACAAACTGTCTACAATGATGAAATAAAAGTGTCTACAAAGTGTCTACACAACATACAGTTAATAGACGGGGATGATATATTTGCTATTCACAAGACTGATAAACTAAATAACAAAAAAGCTTACCATCACATTATCAACAAAATGAATATGCAATGGAATGCCTGTACCAACGGGTATTAAAGCTATAAATGATTAACTTTATGTATATTTCTCTTAATGAAAAATAACAAATTTTGTATTTTCCTTTTCCTGTTTTCAGGATTCCTACCCCTTAAAAACGCTGCCCAAAGCCGCTATACGGATAGCTTGTACCGCGTAATCAACAGTCTCCATACAGGTAATCAGCAAAAGATAATGGTACTTAGCCATCTGGCTGATGTGGTACGGCATTATGATGAACCCGAAGCTTTAAAACTGGCGCAAAAGGCTGTTTTATTGGCTGGCAGGGAAAAAGATGCCAAGTATAAGGTATATGCCTACGAAGCCCGTTCAACAGTGCATTTACGGATGAGGAAAATAGATATGGCGCACAAAGACACCGATAGCAGTATGTTGTTTGCCGAACAAACGAACGATGTAAAGGCCAAATCCTGGGCCTGGTACCAGAAAGGACGAGAGCTTGATTACGAAAGCAGGCAGAAAGAAGCTGTTGCGGCACAATTAAAGGCCTTGCAATATATTAAAGGTAAAGGCTACTGGCAAGAAGAAGCTTCCATCTATTATGCGCTGTACGGTGTGTTTAGTACCTGGGAAGACCTGGACAATTCTGGAAAATATGCATTGCTTACACTGGATGCAGCAAAAAAAAGCAATAACCCAAACAACCTCTGCGAGTCCTGGCAGGCCGTTGGTACGGCTGCAGCTGATCGTTACGAAAAAACAAAAAGCAAGCCATTGCTTGATTCTGCTTTGGTAGCTCAAAAAAAAGCTGTTGAAACATATCTCGCCCACGAGCCTTATATGCTAAACACACAACTGATCTCTATTCCCTGTGTAAATATAGCCGATGCATATAACCGCCACTTTCCGCCATCGGCAGCAATAACAGATTCCATACGTCGCTATGCGGCTTTGGCGCTCAATTACGCTGTTAAAGGCAAGGACACCAGGATGCAGGCCGCTTCTTTTGGCTTGATGAACGAAGATGCCAAACGCAATGGTAATTATGCACTTGCCGAAACTTATCTGATGCAGGCCTTGTCATTGATGGTTACCAATCCTAACCCGGATTATTATATCCGCTCACAAATATATATGGATTTGGCCGACCTGGCCGAACGGAGAAAAGATTATGCTAAGGCTTTGGAATATCAAAAGGCCTACCACGCAGATTATAAAAAAGTATTTGACAATGAGCAGAACAGTGCGGGCAAGGAAATGGAGGCCAAATACCAATCCAGGGAAAAAGAGCAGGAAATCAAATTTTTAAAAGAGAGCGAATCGTTGCATAGGAACCAAAAATACCTTTATATCGGCATAGCCGTAGCCCTGTTGTTGGTATTGTTGTTTATGTTCCGTTCCTATCACTTCCGGTTGCGCTATTCCTTGCAACGCGAAAAAATGTTACATCAGGAGAAAGAAGAAGCCCGCTTACAGACCCGGTTAAAACAGGAAGAAGCTTTACTGATGGAAGCTGAAAAGGAAAAAGCCGAGCTGATTGCCCTCCTAAAGGAAGAAGAAGCTGCCCGTCTGCAAACAGAACAACTGGTCATATTGGCCCAAAAGGAAATACTCCAAAAAGAAGTATTGGCCGGCAACCTACAGGTGGAGCAGAAAAACAAAATACTACAAAGTCTGAAAAACCAGCTGGAGGAAAACCCTGGTAAAGACCTGAACAGCAGCGACGTTAATAAAATGCTGAGAGAGCATGTTTATGCAGATAAAGATTTTGAGGCATTTAAGCAGGACCTGAAAGAAATACATCCTGAATTTTATAATCGCCTGCAGGAAAAAGCAGCCAACAAACTTACGGCGCTAGACCTAAGACACTGTGCTTACATTTATATGAAACGCAGTACGAAAGAAATAGCCATGTTCCTTAATGTTGAACCTAAAAGTATACGAATGAGCAAATATCGTTTAAAACAAAAACTGAACCTGAATAAAGAAGATGATTTGGAGGCATATATCAACAGTTTAGGGTAGCTGTTAAGATCATTTTCGGTATTGAAAAAGATGATCCGGACAAATTCTCCCGACATAAAGACCTTATTTCCCGGTTCTATAAACAAAAAAGCAGAAAATCATATGATGATTTTCTGCCATGTGAAGTAGCCCCGTAGGGGAATCGAACACCTGTTTCCAGAATGAAAATCTGGCGTCCGGGCTTTAGCTCATCTTTAGTTTCTTTTCAATATCGTTTACGTATGCCCTGAATTTCTTATCTGTCTGGATTAAATCTTCTACAGTCTGACAAGCATAAATCACTGTTGAGTGATCTCTTCCCCCGAAAAATGCACCAATAGTTTTTAAAGAGCTCTTAGTCATGCCTTTTGAAAGGTACATCGAGATTTGACGGGCTTGTACCACCTCACGCTTACGTGTTGGTGCTTTAAGCAAATGAACGGGTACTTCAAAGTAATCACAAACCAGTTTCTGTATATAATCCATTGAAACCTCTTTTGTAGTATTCTTAATGAAGTTTTTAAGCATTGATTTTGCAAGCTGCAAATCAATTTCCTTTTTGTTCATGGTAGATTGTGCCAGTAAGGAAACCATTGCCCCTTCCAGCTCTCTTACGTTATTATCTATATTGTGTGCAACATATTCAACAACCTCATCAGGTAAATCGATACCGTCTGCATACATTTTTTTTCTAAGAATAGCAATCCTGGTTTCCAGTTCAGGAATCTGAAGATCAGCAGAAAGGCCCCATTTGAAACGACTTAACAAGCGTTCTTCTAATCCTGATAAATCTTTAGGTGCTTTATCCGAAGTAATGATAATCTGTTTACCTGACTGGTGTAAATGGTTAAAAATGTGGAAAAAGATATCCTGGGTCTTTTCTTTTCCGGCAAAGTTGTGCACATCATCCATGATGATCACGTCCATAGCCTGGTAAAAGTTTACGAAATCATTAATGGTATTGTTTTTCAATGACTCTACAAACTGCTGACAAAACTTTTCGCAGGATACATAAATAACCAGTTTATCTGGTAAACTTCTTCTGATCTCGTTACCGATGGCTTGTGCAAGGTGGGTTTTACCTAAACCCGAAGCACCATAAATCATTAAGGGGTTAAATGATGTTGCCCCCGGCTTTGCCGCTACAGCGTGTCCGGCCGAACGTGCCAAACGATTACAGTCGCCCTCTACATAAGCCTCAAATGTATAAGTTGGGTTCAACTGGGGGTCTACATTCAACTTCTTCAATCCCGGGATTACAAAAGGGTTCTTAATATCCCTGTTGATATTTACCGGAACCGGCATAGATTGCTTTCTGTTGGTTGATCCATTACCATTTGAAGGCATATTGGTTGTATAAGGCAAAGCGCCGTTGGTCGACTTATCTACAACAATATTATACTCCAACCGGCCTTCATCTCCCAGTTGCTGCTTTACAGTTTTGCGCAACAAGCCTACATAATGTTCTTCAAGCCACTCGTAGAAGAACAAACTAGGTACCTGTACAGTTAAAACCCTATCCTCCAGCTTAAGGGCCGATATCGGTTCGAACCAGGTTTTGAAACTCTGGGCCGGGATATTATCCTTTATAATTTGGAGACAGTTATTCCATACTTGTGTACAAGTTATTTGCATATAATTCTTTAATATTTTAAGGTTTCTTAATAATAAAACAACAGATTGAACCATCGTTTTGGGAGTGCGAAGATGATAATTTTTACTAACATTTCGAGAGAAAATCTGACCTTTTTTATAACTCGTTCAGCAGCAAAAGAATAGAAATCACTCCCAACAAACCTTCTGTTGATAACTCAGAAAAGTGTGCAAAACTTTCACCAGTTCATCAGCGCCATCACCCTTAAAAATTCTGATTGTACACCTGCGCTCAATTGTACCTGCTGTTTGGTAACAGGATGTATAAAGGCCAATTCTGACGCATGAAGCAACATTGTGGTCATTTCCCACTGTTCTTTAAAGAATTTATTCTGTTTATTGCAGCCGTGTTTTCTATCCCCAATAATGGGATAAAATATATGAGCAAAGTGCCTGCGCAGCTGGTGCATACGACCGGTTGTGGGACTTGCCTCTACCAAAGAATACCTCGATGTTTGGTGTTTACCAAAGGCAATATCCAGCTCAGCTCTTTTTAAAGTAACAAATGAGGTAAAAGCTTCCTGCATATTTCCATTTTCTTTAAGCAGCGGATAATCAATATCCAACTGATCAGGAGCATGTCCACGCAATATGGCCAGGTACTTTTTTTGAACTTCCCCATTTTGAAATTGCTGGTGCATAGCGATCTCCACTTCCTTATCAAAAGCAAACAAAAGCAGGCCACTGGTTTTTCTGTCTAAACGGTGTACCGGACTAACGAACCGGCCAACCTGGTCCCTTAACAGCTGTAGGGCAAACTCCTTCGCATCGCTAGCAATGGACGAACGATGTACAAGCAGTCCATGAGGTTTGTTAATCGCAATTAAATGATCGTCCTGATATACAATTTCAAGCATTTACTTTTTTGTGGCGAAGTTAAAGCTTTTGTTTTCTATTTCGCAATCCAGGCTTCAGGGTTCAACTTCGTCTGTCCGCGCATAATTTCGAAATGCAATATCGGACCGTCTTCTTTTGAGGCTACAACCCCTAACACCTGCTTAGTCTCCACTTTATTGCCCTTTGCAACGTTAACGGTCTTTAAGTTCTGATAGATGGTAAAGTAATCGCCATGACGTAACGCCACGATGTAAGTTCCATACAACTCCCTTACAAACAAAACGTCGCCCTCAAATATGGCTTTTACAGCCGCTCCCTGCTCCGTTAATATATTGATACCATCATTGGTGTAATTTGCCTGTCCTTCGGTATGGTTACCAAAGCGTTCCACAATAGAATATTGCCCTACAGGCCATGGCAACCTGCCACGGTTATTCTCAAACCCGGCAGATAACTTCGCCGATTCGGGTGAAGCGGTTAAATAATTACTAGTGGTTTTTTCTTTAACAACTGGTACAGGCCTGCCTTCAGCAGCAGCTTTTTGAGCGGCAAGACGCTCGGCTTCTTCCGCTTGTCTGCGGGCCAGCTCAATCTCTCGTTGAATTGCCGAACGTATTGCCCTGTCAATTTCCCCCTGTTGCCGCTTACGTGCAGCGATATCCTGTCTGAATTGTTTTTCCTGTTTACTGATCTGGTTAAGCATCTGGGCCTGTTCCACTCTATTCTTACCTAACTTAACCTTCTCATGCTCCTGTTCTGTAAGTAAGCTACTTTTCTCTTTCAGGTTCTTATCCAGTACAACAATCTTGTACTCTATCTTTTTCTGGGTCCCCTGGATATAATCAGCTTGTTTTTTGCGGTACTGACCGAACTGCTGGAAGTACTTGATGCGTTTATAAGCCTGGTTAAAGTTATTCGAAGCGAAGATAAACATCATCTTATCATAAGCATTCTGGTTTCTTTGCGCAAAACGCACCATTCCCGCATATTCGTTCTTTAGCTGTCCGAGCTGACTCCTCAGTGTATGCACTTCATTTGTATTCTCGTGGATCTGATTGTCCAGGTTTTTTACCTCAGAGTTGATGATGGATATTTTATTCTGCATCAACCTGATCTTGCTGTTGATAGCCCTGATCTGGCCCATAGTCAACCGCTTACTGCTCGAAGTTTCATTTAGATTTCGTTGCAGTAAGTCTATTTCCCGCTGTATAGCCTCTTTGTTCCTTCTCAGTTCAGCACTGGTCTGGGCAAAAGCAACGGTCGTAACGGAAATAAAAAGGAATAGTAAAAATAGTCTCTGTAGCTTCATTGTGTAATCAAAAATAACACATTAAGGCTATCCAAACAAATCGCTGCTCAAATATCTGTCCCCTCTGTCGCAGGCAATGAACACAATAAGGCCTGATTCAAGCTCTTCTGCAAGTTTTAAAGCACAGGCTAAAGCGCCCCCACTGCTCATCCCGGCAAATATCCCTTCAACTTTAGCCAGCTCCCTTGCCTTTTGGGTAGCTTCCTGTTGTGAAACATCCATCACACGGTCTACCCTGCTTGGATCAAATATCTTTGGCAGGTAAGCAGCCGGCCACCTACGGATGCCGGGAATAGATGATTCTTCGGTAGGCTGACAACCCACAATTTGTATGTCAGGGTTTTGCTCTTTTAAAAACATAGAAGTACCCATAATACTACCGGTAGTCCCCATAGAACTCACAAAGTGGGTCACCTTTTGCTCCGTATCACGCCATATTTCAGGCCCTGTTGTTTTATAATGAGCCAGATAATTATCAGGGTTAGCAAACTGGTCTAACAAAAAGTAACCATTCTTGTCCCGCTGTTCTTCGGCATAATCCCGGCAAATCTCTATAGATTCTAATAAAGTTACTTTAGCACCAAAAGCTTCCATGGTTAAGGTACGCTCACGGGTAGAACTCGATGGCATTACCAATTCAATTTCCAGATTGTATATACTTGCAATCATGGCCAGGGCGATACCTGTATTACCACTGGTCGCCTCAATTAAGCGGGTACCTTTCTTAATCTCCCCGCGCTCAATTGCGCTCCGGATCATATTTAAAGCAGCCCTGTCCTTTACACTACCTCCTGGGTTATTTCCCTCCAGTTTCGCAAACAGCTTAACCTTAGGGTTTGGATTTAACTTAGTGATCTCAACCAAAGGGGTATTCCCTATAAACTCTACAATGTTTCCCATTTCTATTTGGTATCTTTTGTTTCTATAACTTTTACTGAAGATTGATGGTATACTGTTGATCCTGCCGGAACACTTTTAGTAAGCCATACGTTACCACCGATAATCGAATTAGCCCCTATTACCGTTTCTCCCCCTAAAATTGTGGCTCCTGAATATATAATTACATGGTCTTCAATCGTAGGATGACGCTTCGTATCGCTCATGTACTTCTCTACACTTAATGCACCCAAAGTTACCCCCTGGTACATTTTTACATGATTTCCAATTACCGTGGTTTCTCCTATAACCAGCCCTGTTCCATGATCTATGTATAAAAATTCACCTATAATGGCACCCGGGTGGATATCTATTCCTGTAATAGAATGCCCGTATTCCGTTAATATCCTTGGTATCAACGGAACCGCAGCTTTCAGCAAAGCATGTGCAATCCGATATATAGCAATGGCCAAAAAGCCAGGGTAACTTCTGATGATCTCAAACTCACTCTTCGCCGCAGGGTCACCATTTAAAATGGCACGGATATCCGTATTCATTTTTCTGTACAACTCAGGAATCCCTTCAAAGAAGCCCTGTACAATTAACTCGTTATTAAAGTCTTCACATGCTTTTGTCGCATTTAACAACCTCGTCAGTTCCCTTTCCTGTTTTAAAAACAGGCGTTTAATTTCGTTTATTGAATAATCAGGTGTGGTTAACCGCTCAGGGTACAACAAGTTCATCAGGCTTATTGCCCATTCGGCAATTTCCTGGTTAGAAGGAACAGGCTCAATGCTGTTTTGCTTGTTAAAGATATGAAGATAAAATTCCTCGTTCATTGAATTGTGATTACTGCTTAAATTTAGATATTACAAAGAAATGAAATTAAAGTCTATTTAACGAGTAGGAATTTCTTCCAGTACATTTAAAAGGTAATGCCAGAACTTATTGACAGAAGAAATCTTAACAGTTTCATCCGGCGAATGTGCCCCGTGGATGGTCGGTCCAAAAGAAATCATATCCATTCCGGGTAAATGTGCACCCAAAATACCGCATTCAAGACCTGCGTGACAAGCATTAACGTTTGGCTGGTCATTAAAACTCACTTTATAAAGCTTGGTCATCAACGAAAGTATTTCCGAATCCGCATCCGGCTTCCAGCCCGGGTAATCACCGCTTGTCGTCACTGTAGCACCTATAAGCTCAAATGCTGAGCCTACAGCTATCGCTACATCTCCTTTGGTGCTTTCTACACTGCTGCGTTGAAGGGATAAAGTAATAAACTCTCCATCCTTAACAATTACCTTTGCCAGGTTTGTGGAGGCTTCAACCAAGCCTGGGATATCCGGACTCATCCTGAAAACACCATTCGGTACCGTGTACAAAGCATTCACAATCTTATGGTAATCATTTTTATCCAAAACTTTATGTGGGCGTTCTGTTTCCTGCGCAGTGATGTTCAAACCAGGTTCTATGGATTGGAATTCTGTTTTGATCAACTCAGAAAAATCCTCAATAAATGAAAGAAAGGCTGCTTTTTGCTTTTTTTCAACTACAACTACGGCATTCGCTTCACGCGGAATAGCATTTCTTAAACTACCGCCTTCAAATGAACCCAGTTGCAGATCAAGCACCTTATTTCCATTATAAAGCAAACGGTTCATTAATTTATTGGCATTGGCCCTTCCCTTATGAATATCCATGCCCGAATGTCCGCCCTTTAAACCTTTTATAGAAACTTTAAAGGCAACGCTGTCTTCCGCAATCGGATGTTGTTTATATGGATATACTGTGGTTGTATCTATACCGCCGGCACATCCGATGGTTAACTCATTGTCTTCTTCTGTATCCAGGTTTAATAAAATCGTACCAGATAGATTAGAGGGATCAAGTTGTTTGGCGCCCGTCATGCCGGTTTCTTCATCTATCGTAAACAAAGCTTCCAATGCAGGATGCGCAATATCATCAGCTGCTAAAATCGCCATAATAGTCGCCACTCCAATTCCATTATCAGCACCTAAAGTTGTTCCTTTTGCTTTTACCCAATCTCCATCAACATACATTGCAATACCCTGACTGTCAAAATCAAAGTCAGTATCGCCGTTTTTCTGATGTACCATGTCCAAATGTGACTGCAGCACTACGGTCTGTTTGTTTTCCATCCCCTCCGTAGCCCGCTTTTTTATCACCACATTGCCAACATGGTCTTTAATCGTTTCTAAACCGAGTTGTTTGCCATAGGCAACCATGAATGCGATAACACGTTCTTCTTTTTTTGAAGCACGGGGCACTGCGTTTAATGCAGCGAAGTTACTCCAAAGTGCCCTGGGCTCTAAATTTTCTACGTTCATTGTTGCTTTTCTACTAGTATAGTAACAAAAGTAGAAAGTTTAATGAATTTAAGATTTAACAGCACATAAACATGTTATTTATATGGCAAATTATAGGATAGAGCTATGCTTTTGCAATTGCGTTGTAACTAGCTCATTGAAGGAAACGATATCCCTTTAATTTTTCTAAACAATTCTACGGCGTAAATATCTGTCATACCCGATACAAAATCTAATACACTCTGAATTTTTGAATAGGCATCTTGCCGATCGGTTAAGAACTGTTTAGGAATCAATTCCACCAACTTTTTATGATATTTTGATTCATTAAGCAAGTAAGCGGGTATAAATTCTTCCAATAAACCACCCATTACCTTATAACCTGCTACTTCAATCTGCACTACAGATGAATAGTTGTATATCTTTTTAATAGAGACACTTTCAATCTCTTTCATCACAGAAAAGAACGGCTCCTCAATAGCATCCATCAAACTTTGGTTAAAGTCGCCAGCTAAAATGCGTTGCTGCTCCTTAAAAAACACTTCAGAACATAAACCTATCAGTGTACTGATTGATTTCGCCCGCATCAAAGTGATTTTCGCGTCATCATCATCGATCTGGGCCAAACGCAGATGCATTCTTTCATCCCTGCAAAGTGGTAACAACAACGTTTCTACTTCCTTGTAAGAAAGGATCTTCAGACGATGTGCATCTTCAAGATCTATAATATTGTAACAAATATCATCAGCCGCCTCTACCAGGTAAACAAGTGGGTGCCTCTTATAAATAAGTGGTGATTCCTGAACCTTGATCAGATCCATTTCAGTGGCAATCTTTTCAAAACCACTTTGTTCTGATTGAAAGAAACCATATTTTTTAGTGAAAATATTTTTTTTATTGTGTCCTGCCAGTGATGCGCAAGGGTACTTAGCTATCGCAGCCAGCGTAGCGTAGGTAAGTGCAAAACCACCTGTACCTTTTCCGGTAAATGGGTGGGTTAAAATACGTAAGGCATTGGCATTTCCTTCAAAATGGATCAGATCTTCCCACTGTGCAGCAGTAACCTGGTCCTGGTAAATTTTACCATCACCAGTAGTGAAATAATGAGAGATCGCTGATTCGCCCGAATGACCGAAGGCAGGATTTCCTAAATCATGGGCCAGGCACGCAGATGCTATGATGTTACCAATTTCGCAAAGTAAAGGACAAGTATCATCTATACTGGCGTCGTTATCTTTTATTTTATTGTAAAAGATGGTGCCTAATGAGCGCCCTACACTCGCCACCTCCAAACTGTGTGTTAACCGGTTATGTACAAATACACTTCCCGGCAACGGAAACACCTGGGTTTTGTTCTGTAACCTTCTAAATGGTGATGAAAAGATAATTCTGTCATAATCACGCTGAAACTCAGATCTCGATTCCTTTTGATTGCCTACAAACCTATCTTCATTTCCCCAACGTTTAGAGGACAATAATTTTTCCCAAACCATAAATTGCCGCTTATTTTAATGAAATATTTGAAATAAAGGCGAAGATAAGTATTTACAGCTGAAAGGAGCTTCTGAAAGGCATTTTTCTAGAAAAGCTGAAGTTGCCCCACCGTTGGTGGTTTGGCATCTCCTAAAACAGTTTTACCACCATACTTCCATGAGTCCCGTCTTTCCTTTTCAATCAGCGCCTCAAAATTATCATTTGCGATAAAGTCCTGCTCAGCCTTGCGGGATAAAGTGCTGAGTTGTTGTATTGCATGTAATTTATCGCCCTGCCCTATTTTTGCCTGCCGAACTGCCTTACTCAATACTTTAATGGCTTCGTCATAAACCTTAATGGGCACCGGAAATGGATGTCCGTCTTTACCTCCATGTGCAAATGAAAAACGTGCGGGATCTGTAAACCGTGATGGCGTTCCGTAAATCACTTCGCTAACTAAAGCCATTGATTGCAATGTTCTCGGCCCCATCCCTTCCAGCAATAGCAATTCCTCAAAATCCGCAGGTTGTTTTTCCTGGGTTAACCATAGCATTGCACCCAGGCGTTTTAAATCAACATCCTTCGCCTTTACCTCATGATGATCGGGCATGATCAACCGCTTCGCTTCCGCTATCATGCGGTCCGGGTTTTCGGTAGTCATCGCCAACATCGCATTTCTTGAAGGTTTTGCCGCTTTTGCCACCAGGTTTAAAATCTGTCCCTGGTTTTTACCGCAAATGCCGGTATGTGGTTCCTCTACAAATGAAGTCAGGCCATCTGAATGCCAGTGATAGCGCCGTGCCGTAGCGCTACCGTTGCCCATACCTTGTTGAACTACAGTCCACAAACCTTCGGTATTTACAACAAAACTATGGGTATACAATTGAAATCCATCCTGTAACGCCGTATTATCTACCTTCGCACTCAATTTACTACAGCGTACCAATTCAATACCATCTAAGCCGGTCCGTTCGCCAAACCTAAGCAGTTCATCAGGTGTATTGCGCGACTTCTTTCCCTTGCCCCCGCAAATATAAATACCGAGTTCTTTGTAATGAGGATTGATAGCAGCTTTTAAAGCCCCCATCACTGATGTGGTAATACCAGACGAATGCCAATCCATCCCCATCACAGCACCAAGGCTTTGGAACCAGAACGGATCGCTTAACCGGCGCAAGACCTCTGCGGTACCGTACTCAGTTATAATGGCTTCGGTAATTGCGAAACCCAGCCGGGACATGCGCTCAGCAAGCCATTTAGGCACGTAACCATAATGTAAAGGCAAATCAGCAGTTCCAGATCTCTTCATTACTAACAAAATTAGTAAAAATAATTAAGTTATTTGTGATGGCACCCCATTAATCCAATATATTTAGCCTACCTTTCCGACTTAACCATTCCATTGGAAGAAATATTTAATCAGCTTATAGAGAGCTTCATAAAAGACAAAGTTGGCATCGCCAAAGACTTCATAAACCCGGCACTTTCCGATCATCTTATCAGCAACCTACTTAATTTGCACAATGGCAATCAATTGCTTTCTGCAGGTACGGGAAATGAGGCTATCGTTGCACACGACAAAACCTTAAGGAGCGATAAAATACACTGGCTGGACCGCAGCCATAACAATTCCTATGAAAATGATTTTTTAGACCTCATGGATTCCTTTATCCTTTACCTGAACAACACTTGTTATACGGGAATAACCGGGTACGAGTTTCATTATACGCTGTACGAAAAGGGTGCCTTTTATAAAAAGCACATCGATCAATTTAAGAACAACGAGGTCAGGCAGTACTCCATGATCATGTACTTAAACCAGAACTGGACAGAAAAAGACGGTGGGGAACTGTGTATCCATCATATAGACCATCTACAGAATATATCTCCTACCAGTGGTAAAAGTGTCTTCTTCAAAAGCAGTGAACTTGCCCATGAAGTCTTAGTAACCAACAAAGCAAGAATGAGCATCACAGGCTGGTTAAAGATTGATTAATGATAAGCTCTTGTTTAACCGGGCAGTTTTACTCGGCACCACGCATCGAACGTAGGGAAAATGCCGTTCCCGTTCCCAGCAATGCCCCCGCAGCTACATCTGTAGGATAGTGTACGCCAAGGTATAACCTGGAATAGCCCACAGAGCCCGCCCATAAATAGGAAGGGACAATAACATACCATTTAGGATAGGACTGGGAAAGTGCTGTAGCAGTAGTAAAGGCCGTAGAAGTATGTCCGGAGGGGAATGAATAATGTGAAGGTTGGTAGACCGCATGAATTTTCACATTGGCCAAAAACGGCCTTGGCCGTTTTACAATTTTCTTCATCAACATGGTCACCAATGCATTAACTGCGGAACTACTGGCCACATACAATGCATTTTGTCTCATTTGCTTATCATTACCAATGATCCCGCCCGCAAGTAAACCAACAGGTACGCCAATGTTGACCCAATCATTATGATTAGATAAAAAAAGAAAAAATCCCGTCTTTTCGGGCGTTCTGTTTTCGGCCAGATTGATTAAAATCTGATCGTCCAGTTGCTGCAATTTAGATTGTGCCTGCAATTGCAGCGGCAAGGATACAGGAAAAACAAAAACCAGCAATAACAGGTACCTATAACAAAAGCTCTTCATGATGAATAATGATTAATGGCAAAATACTAAGATTTATTTAATCTTTAAATACTTCGGCCATTAACTCATAAGATCTTAACCTTGCTGTATGATCAAAGATATGCGAAGTCGCCATAATCTCATCTACGCCCGTCTGATCTAGAAACTGCTGCAAGTCTGTTTTTAATGTTGATTTGCTACCCACAAAAGTACAAGCCAGCATCTGACTTGCCTGCTCCTCCTCATATACATCCCAAATGTCGTTCATGTTATCAACCGGGGGTTGTAACAAGCGTCGCTTTCCCGTAACAATCCCCATAAACAACTGGTAAAGCGATGTAACCAGACGGTTTGCTTCCTGATCTGTATCCGCCGCTACCACATTCACACAAGCCAAAACGTAAGGCTTGCTGAGGTGTTCAGAAGGTTTAAAATTATCCCTGTAAAGGTTAATGGCAGTGATAAACTGTGCCGGGGCAAAGTGACTGGCAAACGCATATGGCAAACCCAAAGCCGCTGCTAAGCGTGCACTATCTGTACTTGAACCCAATATCCATATCGGAATATCTAATCCTTCACCAGGAATTGCCCTGACATGGCCCGTACTATTTTGAGCGGATAAATAAGTTTGCAGCTTCAATACTTCCCTCGGAAAATCCTGGGCAGCCTGGAAACGTAAATCACCTCTTATCGCGGCTGCAGTAACCTGGTCGGTACCAGGCGCCCTACCCAATCCTAAATCAATACGGCCCGGGTACAATGACTCCAAAGTACCAAACTGTTCTGCGATGATCAGGGGCGAATGATTGGGTAGCATAATCCCACCAGACCCAACCCTGATTCTTTTAGTGCCGCCGGCAATATGCCCGATCACAACTGATGTTGCTGAACTCGCCACACTAATCATATTATGGTGTTCTGCAAGCCAATAGCGATTAAAACCCCAATCTTCTACATGTTGGGCCAAATCAAGGCTATTTTTAAAAGTGTCTGCAGGCGTTTTGCCTTCTATTACTGTTGCAAGATCAAGTACGGAAAAAGGAATTGTATTCAGCAGTTTTTTCATGTGTCAATATATATTCTTCATCGGTTTTGAAAGTCGGCCTGTGCCTGGCTTTCGCTGTAATCCAAAACTACAAGGAATCAGCAGTAAATTTTGCCCCACTAAAGTGATATGACTTTAAATCTACACGCTTATGAAATTCAAATGAAATTATTGGATATATTTATGCTTAAACAATATGGGGCTACACAATTTTGGTGGTTTCACTTGCAATAAAATAATAGAGTAATGGAATCGAATGACGTAAAAATATCCCGCAAGAAACCTATTTTTCCAGTATCTGCAGCATTACAAAAATACCTTAAGAAATACCAGCGCGAGGCAAAACTTCCTATTGGCTATAATGACCTGCTCATATTTGACGAGTCTTATCCGATCATGGACAAGTACGGCAAAGATTCTTTATGGGAAGGGCCTATTTATCCGGCCGAGAAAATTGAAGAATTATACAATGGTCTAAAAGTGATTTATGCCAATTTAAAAGCTTCCGGTAATTTACGTATCGTTCAACATAAATATATCGACAAAATTGAGTATTGCACTTTTGGCAATACCCATCCTTTTCGGATTAGAATTGTAAACCGCTTAAACGATGTATATGACTACTTCTATATCAAAAAAGCCGATGCATCCAGAATTTATGGTTTAGAACTGGAAGAGATCCTATCGCCCAATCAGGTCAATTACCTGGTAGATAGAGAGACATTGGTTGAAGAGCATATTGCAGGGATTCCGGGAGATGTTTTTGCCAAAACCTACCTGCATAACCCTGAGTATAATCCAACCCGTATTGCCAAAGAGTTTGTTAAGTTCAATGAGCGGTGTTTAATTATGTTACTCGGCGATATGAGGGCTTATAACTTTGTGGTACAAATTACGCCCGACTTTGACGATATCCAATTCAGGATCAGGGCAATTGATTTTGATCAGCAATTTTACGAAGGTAATATAAAAGTATACCTGCCCCAATATTTTAAAGAAAACTATCCCTATGTAAAAATGGGCATGGACCAATTGACAGATAAAACATATTTACAGTACCAGCAGGAGGAGAAATCATCTCTGTTGCATCGTGTGAGGAGTGAAAGACATCGTCTTACTGACCTTAGGGACGTGTCAAATACAGAAATGCTGACCACAGCAGAAAATATAGAAAAATTGAAAAGTGGCATGGCAGCTTATTTTACAGATCCCCAATATTTGGACTGCAAAACGATGACTGATATCATAGAGTTAAACATCAAGAATATTATCAGGCAGGTGAAGCTTTAGTTGAGACCGAAAGCCGTTAAAAAAAGTAAGCGGAGGTTGGTCTACTAGACTTGTGCCCCCGCTAATTAACGCTCTCATTGTAAATATATGAAAAATAATTAATGTCAGCAATTTATTTTTAAAAAATAATTGCCCCCAAGGGTCACCCCGTAATATTATTTGATATCCTATCAATATTTTTATGGATAAACAAACCATAAATTTTAACACCTACACATTAATTTTATGACATTCTATCAAAAAATACATAATTTAATATATAATTTTTATCACAAAATCCTTACTTTGCAATAAAAAACGTATGTCTTTAAAATCAATTGTTGATGGAATTTTAAAAGAGAAACATAGGTCTCTGAGCTGGCTAGCCCTTAGCATGGGTAAAACATTTGACGGCCTAAGACTTGGGTTAATCAATGAATCTATTAAATACAAGGATATACTGCTTATGGCAGAAATTCTCCAGATAGCCCCAGCTAACTTTTTTAAAGAAAACACAGAAGAGCTACGCTCATTTCAGGACACACCTTCAGAATCTGTTGTGGAATATGGCGATAACTTAAAAAGTTGCAGGGAATTGGCTGCAACTTTAAAAGATCAACTTAAAGATAAAGAGCGAATTATCGCCTTACTAAGCCAGGTTAAGATTTAACAGCGGCTAGTTCCCCACTCCTATTACTTTATAGGTTACTTTATCTCCGTCCATTACCTTTTCATAGTAAACGCCGTCTTCAGAAACGTAGTACAGCACTCCTTTGATCACTACATCTCTTACATTAGCAGGCAGCTCTGTCACTACATCACCTTCTTTGGGAAGGTTGTTTATGTTGCTGTCCGAAGGTGCAGTTGCATCGGTATCCAAAACCCCGTCTTTACCTGCAACAACGTATATTGTTTTACCGTTAGCATCTACAGTACTGTTGTAATAAACGCCTTTATACTCAAAATAGGTTTGCCCATTAATCGAAATGGCTTTAGCCTCTGAAGGTATACTTGGTACCTGTGCCCCTACAGGTGGCACTACAATTTTATAGCCATCATCATACTGTCTGTAGAAAAAACCTCCGGAGTAAAAAAACTGATCAGGTCCATAGTAAAATGGATAGTAGCCAAAAGGGAGCACATTTATTCTTACCCCTAAAAATGGTCTGTAATAACTATAAAAACCATAATATGGTCTATGATAAGAGAATCCAGGTCTATAATGATAATCGGGCCTTGGTCTGTTTACATAAGGAGGCCTGACGCCTGGTCTATTGCCCGGTGGCCGGTGCCCCACGCCTGGGGGCCTGATGCCACCGTTCGAAGGTCTTGAAGGCCTGGTCGTCACCCCACCACTATGTCCACCACGATTCGGTCTTTGTGCTAAAACATCGTTAGTAGTAAATCCACTCGCAAGAACAATTGATCCTACTATAACCAACCATTTAAATTTTGCAGTTTTCATAATCGCTCTAATTTTTGCAGGTTTGACTTGTAGTACATTAAAAAGATTAGTTAAATTTTATCAGGAATTGCAAACTGACAAATTCCTGATAATTAAATGTAACATTTTCGGTGCAAAGCGCACGCTTTTAAATACCATAGATATAATTGTACTTTTAGCCGATCAAATCAACGCTTAACGAATTATACGCATCATGACCTACCTCTTTGACAATATCAGTGGCATCTTTAATAAATTAATAGCCAAAGAAAGAGACCCAATTAACAAGGCCCGCATTAAAATGCTTGCGTATATATTGGTTTTATACCTTTTGTTTACCGGTATACTGATCATCGCTTATACTGTAGATGGCGAAAAACTACATTTGATACGTGTGAGTATTGTTTTTGTAGCGACTTTTTCCCTCATAGGAATAGCACACTTTACATACGCCTGGAAAATTGTTTCTCATGTTATCCTTTGGCTGCTCACTTTAGCTGTATGGTCCAATCTTTCCATATATGTTCAGGATATTAATATCGAAACCTTACAATTTATATGGCTGGGCTGTGCGCTTAGTTTTTACATGCATGGTTTAAAATGGGGTTGGTTTTATTCATTGATTAATGTTTTGCCCATACTGGTGTATACGGCGATAGACAATAAAAACTATTTTTACATAGGTACAGGACCACACGAGGTCAGCCTGCCCATTTATCTCTTTGTAACTTCTTACAATTTTTTTCTGATCATCTTCCTTCAATATTATTTTTTCAAAGTTTTTAACCAAAATTTCGTCAGCTTAACCCAAACAAAAAATGAGCTTAAAAATCTCAACAGCAAGCTTAAAGTAACGCTATCTGAAGTAGAAAGCCTGTCAAATTCACGGATGGAATTTCTGTCAACAATGTCGCACGAATTACGTACCCCGCTTAACGGTGTAATTGGCATTTCCAATGCATTGTTACTTCAGGACCCACGTGAGGATCAGGAAGAAAACCTGGCAGTCCTTAAATTCTCCGCCGAAAACTTGTTACTGCTCATCAACGATATCCTTGACTTCAACAAATTCGGTTCAGATAAGGTAGAGTTAGAAAACATCTCCTTTGATCTAGCTACCTTAATTAAAAACAACTGTTCCAGCCTAAAACTAAAGGCACATGAAAAAATGCTTGAGCTAAAGCTCAATATAGACGATCAATTGGAGGGCAAATTTGTCTGCAGCGATCCAACACGCTTAACACAAGTATTGTTAAACCTGATGAACAACGCCATTAAATTCACAGAAAAAGGGTCTGTAAGCCTGCATGTACAAACCTCTAACCTATCGGCCGACCGCATGACCGTCAACTTTATTATTGAGGACACTGGCATAGGAATCGAATTACATAGGCAGGAAAATATATTCGAGCCTTTTATCCAGGCTGCAAGTAGTACGAGCCGACGTTATGGCGGTACAGGGCTCGGCCTTACAATTGTTAAACAGGTTTTAACGATGTTTAACAGCAGTATCGAATTGGTAAGCAGTCCGAATGTAGGCACTAAAATCTCGTTCAATATAGATTTCAATTATCAAAATTCAGGCAATTACGTATCAACAAGTTCCGTTAACGCTAAAAATGACCTTGCACATCTCAAAATTTTGGTGACCGAAGATAACCACGTAAATATTCTTGTGATCAAAAAAACCCTGGAACAATGGAACATTGTACCTGTTATTGCCGAGAATGGATTAATCGCCATGCAAAAACTGGAAAAGGAAAACTTTGATGTGATACTTATGGATCTGTATATGCCTGTGATGGACGGCTATGAAACCGCCGCCCACATACGAAAGCTGAGTAATAAAAGCAAGTCAATGGTTCCAATTATTGCACTTACCGCAAGTTCGAATAACAATGTGGGACAAAAAATATTAGATGCAGGAATGAACGACTACTTATCAAAACCATTTAATCCTGAACATTTGTTTAAAAAATTAAAAGACCTTACCAATTGGCAAGGCCTTAAATGATACGAATAAAAGCCAGGGTATGGTATTACCTATTGTAAATGTCAACGGCATTTTCCAGCTTCCTGTTACCGGAAATGTGGTTAAGGTAACCTCCGGTTACAAATCCTAAACCAATCCCCATCAATGCACCGCTTAACGCGAAGTTAGTGTCTGAAATGCTAGTTTTATTGCCTGGAAGCGCCAAGTTCAGAAACCCGGCCAATAGCGATGCAGCCCCCGCTGTGTATAATAAATTTGTAGTATTCATACTTCGCCTATAGCTGCGCAGCATATCCATACTTTTCGGATTATCAGACATATCGTTCTTCAGGTTTCTGTAATTCAGCTTTTTTAGGTCGTCATAGCCCTTATTATAGTACATGCTAACGTTTATAGGCTCAACTCTAGTCCTATACCTCCTACCGTGCATATGGGGGGAATACAAGATCGGATCATAAGTCCTTTCCTGGAAAACATTGATCCGCCCCTCTAAAATTCGCTCAGAAAACTCCGTAATACCTATAGGGTTTAACTTCCTGGTGTTAGCGAAGAAACCGTCTTCATTGCTAAAAAATTTAACCTGGTCCATCGGAATACCCTTGGAGTCGGCCCTAAGCCGTAAATAACCTGAAAAATCGGGCCGCAGTTTAATCTCTTTCGCGTAAACAACCGAATCGGAATAGAAGTACAAAAAGTTTTGGGATTCGCGCACTTGTGCACGGGCGCTGAGGCCATAGCAGGCCATTGCGACAATGATTAGTTTTTTCATATCGGTTACATTTGTGTGTAACCAATACTACACAAACTACGACCCAAAAGTTGGATTGTAAACAACAAAATACATTGCAAAAAATGCTCCCGACCTTACGTTTTTTTTTGAAAACGGTAAGGCTCCAGATTATGTTACATGAGCAATGGCATAAGGTAAACATCATAAAAAAATACGATTTGACATTATTGACAAAATTCTGACTATCACGATAGCTTAACTTTCATACCTAATCTTATTTTTGCGGCCTAGTATGAAAGTTGTAATTGTCTTTTTCTTATCGCTATGTTTCCTGCTACTAAAGGGACATACTGATGTGTATGCAGACGTTCAGCATCATAGTCCCGGTTATTCTATTGTTTATCACGATAGTTTCAGTTATGCTCCTGCTCAATACATTGAAAAGAAACAACAAGCACAGCTTGAAAATATAGACCGGAATTTCCCTGTAATTAAAGACAACAGTCTTAATGATAAAAAAGAAGAATTCGTCAGCCTTGAAGAGGATGATGATGACGATTCTGTGTTTTCCAGAAAATATGTGCTCCTGGCCAAGTACTTTATCACACTGACCTATGCATCTATTTTAATTTGTTTCTATAACTACTTTAAAAACCGTCTGCCATTTTGCAGGCACCTATCCTATTCTTCTTCTTATAAATATATTCTGCAAAGAGTTTTAAGGTTATGATCAAAAACAGCTTCAGTTAAACGGGATGTGACCATACATTTCATACCTGTGCAACTGATACTACTTTCTGTTCAAAGGAACCCGGGTTCCAGATCATCAAATTACTAATAACCAATTAAAGCAATGAAGAGAATTGTAATGCTCATAGGCATATGTGCCATTTTATGTCATACCAGTTGTAAGTCTACAAAACAAGAAAAGACGGAAGAAGCGGGAAAATATGCCGTTACTAATCCATTAAGAATTGATACCAATTTTGTCAAAGAATACGTTTCACAAATAAAATCTGTGCGGAATGTTGAGATCCGTGCACAAGAAAAAGGCTATCTGCAAAATATTTATGTTGACGAGGGACAGTTTGTTAAGGCCGGTCAGCTGCTGTTTAAGATCATGCCAAAAATGTATGAGGCAGAATTACTCAAAGCCCAGGCAGAAGCCAAAGCAACAGAGATAGAGTTACAGAATACCAAAACCCTGGCCGATAAAAATATAGTGTCAAAAAATGAGCTCGCTATGGCGCAGGCAAAAGTTGATCAGGCAAAGGCCGGAACAGCTTTGGCTAAACTCCATCTTTCATTTACTGAGATCAGGGCACCCTTTGACGGCACCATAGACCGTATTCCGCTGAAACTAGGTAGTCTGGTTGATGAGGGCGAATTACTCACCAGCCTTTCCGACAATACCCAGATGTTTGCCTACTTCAACGTATCTGAGCCGGAATACCTGAACTATGCAACCGACATTCAAGGCCGTGGAAACAATAAAGTAAGCTTGCTTTTAGCCAATAACCAACCCTTGAAATATAAAGGTGAGGTAGAGACTATTGAAAGTGAATTTAACAATGAAACCGGAAATATTGCTTTCAGGGCAAGGTTCCAGAATCCGGACAAACTTTTAAGGAATGGTGAAACAGGTAAGGTACAAATGACCGTTCCACTTAGAAATGCATTGATCATTCCACAAAAAGCGACTTACGAAATCCAGGACAAGATATATGTTTTTGTGGTAGACAAGAATGGTGTCGTGAAGTCGAGAAACATTACGATCAGCAGCCAGATGCCCGATCTTTATGTGGTAGGAAACCACCTTTCTGAAAATGACAAGATCCTTCTTGAGGGGGTGCAGAAAGTAAAAGATGATGACAAGATCAAATATGAATTTATAGCACCAAGGGAAGTCCTTTCCCGTCTGCAATTAAAAGCGGAATAGTCTTTCAATCTTAAAAGTAAATTTATGTTTAATAAATTCATACACAGGCCGGTCCTGTCTATAGTCATATCGCTTATTATTACCTTTCTGGGGGTTTTGGCCATCACCCAGTTACCGGTAACACAGTTCCCTTCTATTTCGCCCCCTAAAGTAAACATCACTGCAGAATACCCGGGAGCAAATGGTGAGTTAATGATTAAATCCGTTATCATTCCCTTAGAACGGGCCATTAACGGTGTTCCGGGGATGAAATATATGGCCTCTGACGCAGGTAATGACGGCGAGGCCACCATACAAGCTGTATTTAACCTGGGAACAGATCCCAACCAGGCCTCTATAAATATTCAGAACCGTGTAGCTTCGGTAATCAACAAATTACCACCATTGGTAGTGCGGGAAGGTGTAAAGATCACCAGGGAAGAATCTAACATGCTCATGTACATCAACTTGTACAGTAAAGATCCACATATGGACCAGAAGTTCCTTTTCAACTTCGCTGATATCAATGTGTTATCAGAATTAAAAAGGGTTGATGGTGTTGGTGTTGCGGATATTCTGGGTAATAGGGAATATGCCATGCGGATCTGGTTAAAGCCCGACCGGATGCTGGCCTATAAAATTTCCGCAGATGAAATTCTCAAAGCCCTTGATGAACAAAGTTTGGAAGCATCACCAGGTAAAACCGGAGAAAGTTCAGGTAAAAGATCACAGGCATTTGAATATGTATTGAAATATCCAGGAAGGTACAGCACCAAAGAAGGATATGAGAACATCATTCTAAAATCCAGTCCGGATGGCGAGATATTACACCTGAAAGATGTGGCGGATATTGAGTTTGGAAGTTCATACTACGATCTTTACTCTAACCTGAACGGCAAGCCTTCAGCTGCAATAGTTGTAAAACAATCTTACGGAAGTAATGCCAGTCAGGTAATCAAAGACATAAAGGAGAAGCTGAAGGAAATCAAATCGACCTCATTTCCTAAAGGGGTAGATTATGAGATCAGTTATGATGTATCAAAGTTCCTGGATGCCTCTATCGAAAAAGTAATCCACACACTGGTAGAGGCCTTTATCCTGGTAGGATTGGTGGTATTCCTATTCCTGGGCGACTGGCGGTCTACCCTCATTCCGGCCATAGCTGTTCCCGTGTCACTTATCGGAACATTTGTATTCATGCAATATTTTGGCATTACCCTAAACCTGATCACCTTGTTCGCGTTGGTGCTGGCGATAGGTATTGTGGTCGACAACGCCATTGTGGTCATTGAAGCCGTGCATGCCAAAATGGAAGAAAAGAACCTCTCTCCTATAAAAGCAACCGAAGAGGCGATGCATGAAATCAGCGGGGCTATTATTGCGATCACCTTTGTAATGGCCTCGGTTTTTATCCCTGTTGCATTTATGTCAGGCCCGGTAGGTATATTCTACCGGCAGTTTTCTATCACGATGGCCACGGCAATTATACTTTCGGGTGTCGTTGCCCTTACGCTTACTCCTGCCCTTTGCGCCATGATGCTGAAGAACAATCATGGAAAGGCCAAAAAGAAAACAGGACTAAACCGTATACTGGATGGTTTTAACAATTGGTTCAACAAACTTTCGGGCAGGTACCAAAAATTGTTGGGTGCGATTGTTAACAGAAGGGTAATTACCTTCGCGATGTTGATTGCATTTTGTGCCGGAACCTGGTTATTGAACAGCAATCTTCCTTCAGGTTTTATTCCGAATGAGGATCAGGGAATGTTTTATGCAGTAATTCAAACCCCTCCAGGTTCTTCGTTGGAAAGAACAAACCAGATCGCTGAAAAGCTACAGAAAATTGCTGAAGGAATGGAAGACGTACAATCGGTTTCTTCCCTGGCGGGTTATGAAATCCTTACCGAAGGTACCGGGGCCAATTCTGGGACCTGTCTGATCAACCTGAAGAGCTGGGAAGAACGGAAACATTCCGTACAGGAAGTTATTAACGAGCTGGAAGAAAAATCAAAAGATGTAACGGGCGCTACCATTGAGTTTTTCCAGCCCCCGGCGGTCCCGGGTTATGGCGCTGCAGGTGGTTTTGAATTGCGTCTGCTCGATAAAGCCGGGTCCGGTGATTATAAAAAGATGGAAACCGTAAGCAGGGATTTTGTAAAGGAACTCAGCAAACGTCCGGAATTGTCGTCGGTATTCACCTTTTATAGTGCCAGTTTCCCTCAATATATGTTAAAGATTGACAATGATATTGCCCAGCAAAAAGGAGTAACCATTGAGAATGCAATGAATACCCTTTCTACATTGGTGGGAAGTAATTATGAAACCAGCTTTATCAAATACGACAGGCAATACAAGGTGATGGTGCAGGCTTTGCCAGAGTACAGGGCATTACCGGAAGATATTCTGAAACTATACGTAAAAAATAACCATGATGAGATGGTTCCTTTTTCTGCTTTCATGAAAATTGAAAAAGTATATGGTCTGTCAGAAATTACCAGGCACAACATGTACAATGCTTCAGAGATCAGCGGTACGGCTGCTCCTGGGTACAGTAGTGGTTCAGCGATTAATGCTGTTGCAGAAGTGGCTAAAACCAAGTTACCACGGGGTTTTGGTATCGACTGGGCAGGTATTTCAAAAGATGAGGTTGCCCGTGGTAACCAGGCCATCTATATCTTCCTTATCTGTCTGGTATTTGTATATATGCTCCTGGCAGCTCAATATGAGAGCTTTATTCTACCCTTCCCCGTGATACTTTCACTTCCGGCAGGAATCTTCGGGGCTTTCCTTTTGTTGAAATTATTTGGGCTGGAAAACAATATATATGCACAGGTGGCTATGGTCATGCTCATTGGTTTACTGGGTAAAAATGCGGTACTGATCATAGAGTTTGCCGTTCAGAAACACAGGGCAGGAAGTTCAGTCCTTAACGCAGCAATTGAGGGTTCGGCGGTAAGGTTCCGACCGATCCTGATGACCTCATTTGCATTCATCGCAGGTTTGATCCCTTTGGTTTTTGCTTCTGGCCCGGGTGCAACCGGAAACAGAACAATCGGCTCTGCAGCTGCCGGAGGTATGCTTTTTGGAACTGTTTTCGGGGTGGTCATCATCCCCGGACTGTACTATATATTCGGTAAAATCTCAGAAAAACATGCCCTTGTTAAAAATGAAGAAGAAAATCCTTTAACTGAAGAAATTGATCACAATGTATAAACACAGCAAATTTAAATATATCGGCCTACTCGGCATATGCCTGGCCGCCGTAAGCTGTAAGGTTCCTGCGGTTACGCAGCGGGTTGAAAACAGGTCAGTTCCCGGCTCCTACAGTAACAACAGCGACACCACCAATACGGGGGCACTCCCCTGGCGAAACTTCTTCAGCGACCCGAACCTGGTCAACCTGATAGACACAGCGCTTAAAAATAACCAGGAGCTGATGATCACGTTGCAGGAAATTGAAATCGCAAAGAATGACATCAGGCTACGGCAAGGACAACTCCTGCCAACTGTAGGCGCAAAGATTGGCCTTGGTGTTGAAAAAGTTGGAAGATATACCAGTCAGGGTGCTGGTGATGCCGCTACAGAAATCGTCCCAGGGAAAGAAGTTCCGGACCCGTTGATGGATTATGCTATATCAGCTTACGCGAACTGGGAAGTAGACATCTGGAAAAAGCTGCATAATGCTAAAAAAGCAGCCGTTACCCGCTACCTGTCAAGCGTAGAGGGTAAAAACTTTGTGCTCACTAACCTGATTGCTGAAGTAGCCAATTCTTACTACGAATTGCTGGCCCTTGACAACCAGCTGGCAACTGTTAAACAGAACATCGAGCTACAAAGAAAAGCACTTGAAGTTATAAAGGTCCAGAAAGAAGCAACCCGGGTAACGGAGCTGGCGGTCCAGAAATTCCGTGCCGAAGTTTTAAATTCTCAAAGCCTTGAATTTGAAATTATTCAAAAGGTAAAGGAAGCGGAGAACAAGATCAACCTTTTACTCGGCAGGTATCCGCAAGAAATTCCAAGGGATAAAAACAACTTCTTAAGTTTAATACCGGCAACTATTCGGTCGGGGATCCCTTCGCAATTGCTGGCCAACAGACCGGATATAAAAAAGGCGGAGTTGGAACTTGTGGCTGCGAAACTGGACGTTAAAGTTGCAAGGGCAGAATTCTATCCTTCTTTTGGCATTTCCGCATCCTTAGGATTACAGGCATTTAAACCGTCTTATATCCTGAAATTTCCGGAATCTGTCCTTTATTCCCTTGCGGGGGACCTTGCAGGGCCGCTCATCAACAAAAATGGAATTAAGGCAGAGTTTAGCACAGCCAATTCGCACCAGCTCCAAGCGATGTATAACTATGAGCGCACAATTTTAAGCGCTTACCTCGAAGTTTCCAATCAACTTTCGGGTATTGAGAACCTGGAAAAGAGTTATAACCTGAAGTCGGAAGAAGTAAATGCGCTTACAAAGTCCATTGACATTTCAAATGACCTGTTTAGATCAGCAAGGGCCGATTACCTGGAAGTTTTAATGACCCAAAGAGATGCTTTGGCCTCAAAACTGGAACTTATAGAAACCAAGAAGAAACAGCTAAATGCGGTAACGAATGTTTATCGGGATTTAGGTGGGGGCTGGAAATAAAACAGTTCATAAAGTAAATAGCCTTTATCATTAATCAATATGGTAAAGGCTATTTTTATCCGAAAAGAGTTAAAACAAAACAAAAATTCTAAACATATATTTGATATTAAAGGAGTTATAGTTGTAAGTTTATACTTATTTGTAAGATTTTGTACGATGAAAAACTTGAACGAACTTATTGGACAAATAGAGCTACACGATGTAACGGGCATCAGAAATTGTTTTTCAAATGGATTAGATCCCAACAGTGACTTTAACGGCAAGCCGCTTATTTACGAACTGTTAAGCGAATATGCCCGTAGCCCCAGGTTTAAGGAATGTGTAAAAGCTTTTGTAGACTACGGACTACAGATGGAAGACCAAGTTCTTTTATCTGTGTTAATGGATGATGCGAAAGCACTTGAGCGGCATTTGGCCAAGAACCCAGAAGCTATTTCAAACACACACACCATTCGATCTGCTTACACACCCTTACAAGAGGCCACACTTTTACATATTTGCGCAGAATTCAATCATGTTTCATGTGCGGAGATACTTGTCAGATATGGAATAGATGTAAATGCAAAGGCCGGATTTGACGAACATGGATTTGGCGGACAAACCCCTATTTTTCATACCGTTAACCAGAATTCCAATCAATCTGTTGAAATGATGAACTTTCTACTGTCTAAGTCAGCGGATTTAAAAATCACCATCGGCGGATTAATATGGGGAAACGGTTACGATTGGGAAACACTTATTCCAGCTGTAAACCCCATCAGTTATGCGATGATGGGACTTTTGCCTCAAATGCACAGAAATGAGCTTACCATATCCCAGGTAGTTTCCACCTTGCTAAAACATGGTTATGACATAGATTATATACCTGTAAATGTTCCATGCAACTATCTCAAATAGTTAAGTTCGCCAGCTTTTTACTGTCGCTTCCCAGGGTGTTTACGGGGCAAAAGACGCTTTTTACCACTAAAACCTCTAACAGGATTTATTAAATCCGCAGGTTGCCCATAAATTTTCCCTGATACGGGGGTAGCTTTTGTAGGTGGTACTCCACCGTCTTCCAACGTAGGCGAAACCGGTTCAATTCTACCCACATAGATACTATTGGCAACTTCCTGTCGATCTGGCGACACAAAAGAAATATAGGTTTCCACTGGCTCTTTCTGCATCCTCGGACTAAGCTCAAGTATGGCTTCACCTGCTATTCTTTTAGGACCATACAATATGCTGTGTACCTCTTTGGAGACTGTTCCATATGCCAATATCATGACCTGATCTTCTGCAGATTGCGAGTGTATTTCAGGTAAATCCCAACTAAACCTCAGTCCTTCCGGTACGGTTTCAGCCACTGGATTTTGAGCTTCAAGCAGGTCTCCGGCACTTAACACGACTGCCGGATAATTCATTTTAATATTGGGATAGGCACCTTTTAATGCATTTTTCTTATTGTAAGCAGTTGCCAGGTTATGGTAATTTTTAGTCGTACCATGGGCGGCTAAACTAAATCCCGCTTTTAAAAAGCTCCCCATAAAGAAAAAAAACTCATTAATAACCGACATCCCCTGTTGGTTTGCAAGTTGTTTTTCGCTGAAATGCTTTATCTTTCTGGCTTTAACCCTCGTTACATTTTGACCATTTAACATATAGGCGGTCACATTTCCAACTGATCCGATTACGGCCCCTAGTATGCCGTGGGGTATCTTTCCCATGTTATAAATATTTAAAATTTAATTACTAAACTATAACCCATTAAGTTCAAACAACATAAGCTGTCGGATAATGTTTTATCTGGGTTAATATTTATTTAGTGATTAACCATGCCTTAGTTGAGTATTAACAGGGCGTTAGAAGGGCATTTAGCCCTAGAAAGGCCCTAGTAACGCCCTTGTAAAGCCGAAGTAATGCCGGCGTAATATTTATCACAGAAGGTTGCCTTCTACAGCCATGATTTTATCGCGGCATTACCTGCCCTGAAAACAGGAATAAAGATTCTTTATTATTAATTATTTTATTTATTTTTAATTTAAAATACTGATATATAACGATTAACGCCATGATTGCAATCTATCAATTAAGATACCTAAGATCACTGTTGCTCATCAGCACAGCCGCAATAGGATTAAGCTCATGTTATTCAGTACGCCTTGTTAGTAGAAGTGGTGTCCCTGAACCTGACTATAGCAACAATTCTCAGGATTTTTATAAAAACAAAAAGGTGGATATCATCGATACTACTGTTAACCTCAAAGTGAGTCAGGGATCTTTTGAACTTATCCGGGATTGCGGGCCAACGGGATTTTACGCGTTTGAATATAGAGTTACGCTGGGTCATATATTGCTTAGCGGCATTACTTTAGGCAGGGTAAGAAAAGTTAAAGTAATATATGTTCGTTTAAAAGAAGACAATTAGCCATGGCTGAAACTACTACCACCGCGATCCAAAACTGGGATACGCTGCACGAGAACGGCCCCTGGGATACCCAGTTCCTACATAACACTAAACTTGCTAAAAAAGCAGATATGCCGTCGCATATCGAACGGTACAATGATACGGCTATGGAGATGCAACGGCTTTTTGCTGATGCTATTAATAAGGGGGAAGGTTTCCGGGCGATCGGATCCAGATGGTCGATGTCGCACATTGCCCATCAAAAGGACAATATCCATGTAAATGCTTTAATGAACCTAAAAATCAAGATCGAAGTAAGCCAGCTTCATCCTGATACTAATTTCCTTGCCGAAAATCTATTTTTTATTCAATGCGGGAATGTGATCAAAGAAGTCCATAACTTCTTGAATGCCGCTGGCAAATCCATGAAAGCCACAGGAGCAAGTAACGGGCAGACTATAGCCGGCTGCGTTTCTACAGGTGTTCACGGTTCGGCACTTGATACCGGGTCAGTCCAGGATTGTGTTGTCGGGCTAAACATAATTACCGGTCCCAATCCTCAGGATCGGGTATACCTTGAAAGAGCCTCAAAGCCCGGACTTTCTGATGCCTTTGCTGGGACAATCCTATCTAGGGTCATCCGCGATGATGGAATGTTTAATGCTGCACTGGTATCTTTAGGTTCATTTGGATTTATTCACGGTGTAGTTATTGAAGCTGAGGATCGGTTTCTGCTGAAACGGTATGTAAAAAAGGTCAGCAAAGATCTTGCACTGGAACTTGCAGCATCGATGGACTTTAAAACCCCCGCTATTGGGATCCCTTCGGAGACTGATGCCGCAGGGAAAGGCCTTCGCCCGTATCATTACAAAGTCTTCATCAATCCATATGTGAATGATTCCGATTATGTGATTGAGCTGATGTACAAAAAAGCCTATCAAAGTGGCTATCCTGATCCCGTTCCTGCGATTAGAACATCTCTATACAAAGATTTGATCTATCTATTCATTAAGATTGCAGAAACATGGCAAAACAGTATTCCAAGACTGATCCAAATACTGGAAAGTTCAATCCTGCCACCGGTTGATATTGAAACAACAGGTATGCTTAGCGAAATCTTTTACGATGCGGGCTACCAGGGGCCTGCCTTTGCCTGTTCTGTAGGCGTTGACCACCGTGATTCACCGAGAGTGCTACAATTGCTGGTCGACCTGGCAAAAGACGAAGGCCCTGTGCCAGGCATTTATGCCATGCGCTTCGTTAAACAGTCTGATGCAACTTTAGCTTTTACTAAATTTCCCATTACCTGCATGATGGAAATAGACGGCATTACCTGGAAAGGCGAGCCAAATGGCATGATCACTTTGGAAAAATTCTGTACACGTATCATAGAAGTATTACAGGAAAATCACATCGATTTCACTTTACATTGGGGGAAAAATGCAGATTGGGCCTTCCCTGGATTAGCGGAATATATGTATGGAGACCAGATTAACGAATGGAAAACCTACAGAAATCAATTGCTAAGTCCACAAGCAAGGGTTCTTTTCTCCAATGATTTTCTACGCGATACCGGTCTTAATCAATAACAGTGAACTATCTTAAACAATAACGTAGTTTATTAGCTTATTCTTTTCAACAACAATCCCCCCACCTCCTTCTCTTACCTTCTAATACAGTCGAAGAAAATCACTTCGATAACAAATCAATCCCGATGCATTGGAATTTTAAATTATTCCAAGAAGACGTATTAAAAGAACACGTATCAAAAAAATAATTGGATAGGTTACAAATGTCTCTTTAGTCTGGAACATTTGTACCACAATAAAAATGTCTTCCTCTCTAAGTTTACCCCTAAACTTATTAATAAACCAAATATCATTCTACTACAAATTGTATGAATACTAAATTCTATTTATTGGTCTTTTTTTTCTTTCTGGTGAACGCAAAGGACGTATCACCAAATTCTTCAGGCAATACTCATCCTTCCAACGAGTTAAACTGGTTAAAAAAAGGTATTTCCGTCTCAGCAAAACAGTTAAGCAAAGCAGCACAGACTTATAAGCCTGGTGAATACCCAAGATCTATCTGGCCCGATATGGAACTTAGAACAGCCGGTTTAGATGACTGGACCTGTGGTTTTTTCCCAGGCTCTCTCTGGTATTTTTATGAAATCACAAAGGACATTTTTTTTAAAGAACAAGCCGAACGATTTACTGTTGCGCTGGATACTTTACAGTATTATAAAGGTACACATGATCTTGGTTTTATCCTCTACTGTTCTTATGGAAACGGTTATCGGTTAACCGATAATAAAGCTTATAAAAATGTTTTATTCAATGCTTCCCAATCATTGTCTACAAGATTTTCTGAGAAGGTTGGCTGTATAAAATCCTGGGATAACGAAAAGTTTAATTTTCCGGTCATTATAGACAATATGATGAATCTGGAAATGCTGATGTGGGCTTCCAAAACATCAAACGATAAAAAATACGCCCGTATAGCCGAATCTCATGCAAATGTGACCCTAAAAAATCATTTTAGAAAAGACAATAGCTCTTTTCATGTTGTGGATTATGACGCTCGTACCGGATTAGTCCAAAAGAAATTAACCCATCAGGGTTATGCCGATGATTCGGCATGGGCCCGCGGACAGGCCTGGGGGCTATATGGATATACGGTGATGTATCGTGAAACACACAATATCATCTATTTAGAACAGGCAAAAAAAATAGCTGCTTTTATCATGAACCACCCTAATCTACCCAAAGATAAAATTCCCTACTGGGATTTCGATGCACCACATCAACCCCATGCCTACAGGGATGTATCGGCCGCAACGGTTATAGCTAGTGCACTTCTGGAACTCAGTAAAATTGAAAACCCAAACGGCATTTATTTTAAGCATGCCGAAGAAATATTAAAAAATCTTTCCAATGATTTTTATATGGCTACTCCAGGTGAAAATTCCTATTTCATCTTAAAGCATAGTGTAGGAAACTTTCAAAACTACTCTGAAATAGATACGCCAATAAACTATGCCGACTACTATTATCTGGAAGCACTGATTAAATATGCAGCCATATCAAAAATAGACCTCACAAAAATGGTCGTAAATGAAATTCACCCGTAAAAAAAATGCCTATGATCTAGAAAACTATAAAAAATCAACTGTACAACCAAACAACTAATTATTACGTGACACATTAAACCACAACAACCAAACAACATGAAAAAAAGACCGAACAACAAACATTCCAATTGCCTCTCTAAAAGACGAAAAGCAAAACCTAAGCTTATTGGAGTTTTGTGTTTTGTTTTGTTACTCTTAAACACCCTTACCTCAACTGCTTCGGAAAATAAGAACTTATTACAAAATCAAGTTCAGGGTACTATAACCGACGAGGCTGGAAAAACCTTACCGGGGGTAAGCATTGTAGAAAAAGGAACAAAAAACGGCACTGTAAGCGATGCTAACGGTAGCTTTAGGCTAAATGTTCCCAGCAAAACCGCAATACTTGTGATCTCCTATATTGGCTATATCACACAAGATGTTGCGCTGGCCGGCAGGACTAAAATAGCCATTCAACTGGTTCCCAATGCACAAAATTTAAATGAACTGGTCGTGATTGGTTACGGCTCAACAACCAAAAAAGATTTGGTATCTGCGGTATCTTCCGTGAGCGCCGAAGTCTTACAAAATCAGCCTACCTCAAGGGTCGACCAGGCACTTCAGGGAAGGGCGGCCGGTGTGGAAGTAACTTCAAATAATGGTGCTCCGGGATCTGCTGCCACCATTCGGATCAGGGGCGCCAGCTCAATAAACGGGAACAACAATCCCCTGTTTGTTATCGATGGCTTTATTGCAGGTAGCGGGTTTGACTTAAACAACATCAATGTAAACGATGTTAAATCTATAGAAGTATTGAAAGATGCTACTGCACTCTCCATTTATGGTACCAGAGGTGCTGCAGGGGTTATTCTAATCACTACCAAAAACGGAAAGGGCGTTCCCCAGGGAAAACCTACGGTTACTTTAAACCACTATACATCCATACAAAATTTATCCAACAGAGTTGAAATCCTGCGCGGTCAGGACTATCTGGATTATAAGAATGAAGAGTCCCAGTTTGTTCCCGGCGCCAGTGGTTTCGGTGAAACCAATACTTCTTTACCTGTTCATTTTCCTGCAGGCTTTGACTATGCCAATACGGATTGGATCGGATTAATAGAGCGTAAAGGGATAATTAACAATTCTGATGCATCTGTTTCCGGCAACTCGGAAAATTTGAACTATTATGTATCATTAAATCATTTCGACCAAAAAGGTGTAATAAAAAGTTCGGGCTTAGAACGGTATCTTTTCCGCACAAATCTTGGATTGGATTTATCCGATAAATGGAAGACAGGAATCAATTTAAATATATCAAATACCAAAACTGAAGACAACAAAGTTAATTTCGCAGACGTTGTGTTTAACCTCCTTCCTATTCGTCATGTTTATAACGAAGATGGCAGTTACAATGGTGTTAATCCTGAAAATGCCAGAAATCAGAGAAACCCTGTAGCCGATATCAATTTACGTCAGGACCACACGTTACAAAATAACATCGTAGGTAATGCCTACCTGGAGTTTAAGCCCATTAAAGAACTAACGATAAAATCTACGTTCGGTACTGAACTGGGATTTACAAGAGGAAACCAATACTTACCCGGTATCCTTCCTGAGTTAAAAGAAGCAAACTTGGGAGGTTCGGCCACGGTAAACCAAAACCAGGCCAGAAGCTGGTTAAATGAAAATACGGTTACCTATAAAAAGACTTTTAAAGACCATACCTTAACTGTCCTGGCAGGCGCAACCTGGCAAAAAGAAAAAAATGAAAACACCAGGATGTTCGCAGGTGGTTTTGTGAATGACGCTGTAGGTTTTAATAACATTTCCCTGGGATCTGATGCCAAGTCCTATCAGTTAACCACTGGTTTTGTACAGCGCACCTATTCATCTACACTGGCCCGTATTGATTATTCTTATAAAAGTAAATATCTGTTAACGCTTGTAGGGCGGCGCGATGGTTCTTCCGTTTTTGAGAAAGGTAATAAATTCGCCTTCTTCCCATCAATAGGTACCGCCTGGAACGTAGATGAAGAGGCATTCATAAAACGCATTGAAAAAATATCAAAACTAAAATTACGTGCCAGCTATGGTATTGTCGGAGAACAAGGTGTAGCTCCTTATAACTCGTTGACCACCTTTGCCGGAAGCAATACCTATTTTAATGAAAACCTGGTTAATGCTGTAGTGATCGGCGCCCTGCCGAGTAGCAACCTGAGTTGGGAAACCACGAAACAACTCGATTTAGGCTTTGAACTGGGGCTTTTCAATAACCGTATTGCTTTAGAAGTTGATTATTATCAAAAGAGGACCAAAGACCTTTTATTAGAAAGAAAAGTACCGGGTACCGTGGGTAGCACGCAGCTTCAAAATATAGGTATTGTTGAAAACAAAGGCTTAGAAATAGCCCTGAAGACAATAAATATATCAAGGCCTGATTTTTCATGGGAAACAAACTTCACGATTTCAGGCAATAGAAATAAGGTTATTGACCTTGGAGGTGTAGACTTTATAGATTTAAGAATGCCTGTTAGCGTTGCTTTGGCCGGAACAGGCATACGGCTTATGCCGGGACAGACAGTTCCTACGTATGTTGGTGTCAAATATTTAGGTACGTACAAAACCGCTGAGGAGATTGTTGCGGACGGTTTTAAAGGCCAGGCTTTTATCGGTTCCCCGAGATATGCAGACCTGGATAAAAACGGTGTGATCAATGAGAAGGACAAAGTGGTGTTAGGAAGCCCTCAGCCGGATTTTTATGGTGGGTTAAGGAATGTGTTCACCTATAAAAGGTTTACTTTAGACGCATTCCTGCAATTTTCTGTAGGCAATGAGATTTTTAACGGGGCAAACTCGACCGCCATCTTCGGCAGAGGTGAACAAAACTTGTCTCCAAGGGTTAAAGATCGCTTTATACAAGGTGTAAACGAAACTTCCAACATTCCAAGAGCGGGTACTTCTACAAGTATTTTTAATCCTGTGAGTGACTTATGGATTGAGAATGGTTCATTCTTACGTCTTAAATCTGTCTCCCTATCCTATAATTTACCTGTTGAAAAAATGAGATTAAATAAGGTATTCAAAAGAGCGAAGATCTATGTAACGGGAAATAACCTATTTCTGGTTACAAATTTCACTTTAGGTGATCCGGAAGTCAGCAATTACGGCGGAAGTGCGCTTGAACAGGGCGTGGCGGCGGGTTCGTATCCCTACACAACTTCTGTTACAGCGGGTATAAAGATCGATTTATAATTTAAAAAATTAGTAAGATGAAAACTGTAAACATTATAAAAATATGTGCATTACTGTTGTTATGCTCAAATATATCGTGTAAAGATTTTCTGGATGAAGATTCAAGAAGTCAGCTAAGTACCAAAAGTTTTTTCAGCAATGATAAGGAAGCAATTTTAGCCATTAACGGGCTCTATTCTTTATTTCATACTGATGGTTTATACAGAGATACGGGCTTGGATAAACTTAACATGTACGGATCCGATGAAGTAGGTGCCAATAGGGCCGAGGATGGCATTATCTTCAATTATACCTGGGATGAAACAACCCCTTACCCCTATCAAACTTACAAAGACCTTTATGAGGTTGCCCGTAATTGTGCTGTATTTTTATCTTCTATAGAAGATAATAAGAATATCTCTGAAGCCATACGTAACCGGTCAATCGGCGAAGCACTCTTTTTAAGGGCACTGGTCTTTTATCATTTAACGAATATCTGGGGAGATGTGCCCTATTTCAGGGAATTGCCTACTGTTGACCAGCTCGCTACCATCACCAGAACCAATAAAAACATCATCAGAAAAGATATGAAAGCAGACTTGCAAAGGGCTTTCGATCTACTTCCACCTTCGTATACTGGCAGTGACTTAGGCAGGGCGACAAAATGGGCAGCCGCTACCCTAAAAGCTAAATTTCACATGATGGATAAGGAATGGACCGAAATGAGAGATGAGAGTGTCAAAGTAATTACCCAGTCGCCCCATAAGCTACTGACCGATTTTTCTGAAGTATTTAATCAGTTCGATCCTAAAAACCAGTACAATGCCGAAATAATTTTCGCCATTGATTTTACAGGACCTTTAGGTATCGAAAACCGGTACTCCTCGTCACGGGTAAATTGGTACACCCCGCGTGTTGGAACCGATGAGCCGAAGGATAAAAGTAAACTAAAAGCTTTTCAAACCGCATTAACTGCAAGAAATGAAAACATGAGGGGCTATGGCAAAGCGATACCATTACCGGAACTTGCCCGTAAGGAGAACTGGGAAGCAGGCGATCTGAGATATGACAAAACCATTGTAACCAATTATTTAGGCTTTGAACTAACCTTTCCATACTTCAGAAAAATGTGGAACCTGGACCAGGCAAACTCCCCCAGAAGTGCGTCATCCAATAATTACGTAGTATTTAGGTTAGCCGATGTATATCTATTGGCTGCGGAAGCTGAAAACGAGTTAAATGGACCAGCAAATGCCTATCAATGGGTAAATGAAGTCCGTAAAAGGGCTTTTGATCCAGATAAACCATGGGCAGGCCTCACGCAGGAAACATTCAGGATTAAACTGCGTGACGAACGCAAATTTGAACTTTGTGGCGAAAATCAGCGCCGAATAGATCTGATCCGCTGGGGCATACTGGTAGAGACAGTGAAGAAAACAGAACAAAGACCTTTTAATAACCCTGCAGATAACATTACCGCAAGAAACAATTTATATCCCATATATGAAGAAGAGATCTTACTCAATCCAAATCTCTTAAAAACAGATCCAACCAATAATGGCTTTAGATAATCACATTCTTTCCACCACAATCCCGGACCAGGTTCCGGGATTATTTACCATGAAAAATATGAAAACCTGTTCCGGACTAATAATAGCATGCCTGCTATTGTCTTTAAATTCCTGCACAAATAGCGACAAAAAAAAGACTGATAGCACCAGTGTTTATAAGAGCTTCGATTCCAACTGGAAATCGCTGTCGCAACAAAATATTCCCGAATGGTTCGAAGATGCCAAATTCGGAATATACGCACATTTAGGTCCATACAATGTTCCTGCTTTTGAAAATGAATGGTATCCCCGAAAGATGTATTCCTATGAGAAGGCAAAATATCAAAAAGTAAAAGAACATCATTGGAAAACATATGGTTCAATGAAAAAGTTCGGGTACAAAGACTTTATTCCTTTATTTACCTGTAAAAACTTTGATGCCGAGGAATGGGCAGAACTTTATCACAGAGCGGGAGCTAAATTCGCAGGTCCGGTAGCGGAGCACCATGATGGCTTTTCAATGTGGCCAAGTAAGGTGAACCGATGGAATGCCATGGATATGGGACCGAAAAGGGATATCGTAGGAGAACTTGTTCGTGCTATCAGAAAGCGTAATATGAAAGTGATCACCTCCTTCCACCATGCTTTCAATATCAATGGTTTCTTCACCAAACAGGACAGTCTGGATACGGGAGACCCGAAATATGCTGATTTATATGGGCAACTGGATTCAGTTGAGGCCAATAAACGATGGTTTGAAAAGATAAAAGAGGTTATAGACAATTATCAGCCAGATCAGATCTGGTTCGACTTTGACCTTAAAAAAATCCCTGATCCCTATAAAATAAAAATGGCGGCATATTATTATAACAAGGAAGTACAATGGGGAAAAGATGTGATCATCACCCGAAAAAATCAGGACCTACCAGAAGGTGTTGGGGTACTTGATGTGGAGCGCGCCAAACAGGGAAAGTCTAGCCCCAGATTATGGCAAACCGATGATGCGCTTTCAACTTATTCCTGGATTTGGGTTGAAGGAATAAAGCTAAAACCAGAAAAGGAATTCGTACACGAATTAATTGATATTGTAAGTAAAAACGGGGTTTTACTTTTGAATGCCTGTCCGAAATCTGATGGAACTATTCCAGACGACCAGAAACAGATTTTCTACGCTATCGGGGATTTCTTAAAGACAAATGGGGAAGGCATATATGCCACCCGTCCATGGAAAATACACGGTGAGGGGCCAAATCTGTATGATACGGGACGCGGAATGGATGAACATGAAAAGGATGCCACTCAATTTAACGCCAAGGATCTTCGCTTTACAAAATCAAAAAACGATAAGACAATTTATGTACATGCATTAGGCTGGCCGAAAGAAAAATTAGTGGTTAAATCTATGGCTTCCAATTCAGCACTGCTTAAAAATAAAATAAAGACAGTAAGATTATTAGGATACAATAAAAAATTAAACTGGAAACGAACAGCCACCGGCCTGGAGGTATATACCCAAAACATTGCACCTACAGGAAAACATGCTTTTACCTGGGCTGTTGACATCGAATAAACTTTTTATTAAAAAATATATTATGAACCTTTTTAAACTAAAAAGTAAATTAAATGTGGCTTGCTTTTTTTGCGTATTGATGATCAATATCTACGCAAATGCGCAGCATAAAATTACAAAAGATAAATACACCGAAGATTGGAAGTCACTCAGTAAAGGTAACCCAATACCAGACTGGCTTGCTGATGCGAAATTTGGTGTTTACTTCAATTATGGCGTTTACACCGTCCCAGAGAAGTTTTCCGAGTGGTATCCACGAAGCATGTATGATACAACAAATGTTGCATTTGAATACCAGAAAAAGACCTATGGGGACCAGAAGGTGTTCGGCTATCATGACTTTGTACCCATGTTTACCGCTCCAAAATTTGATGCGGCAGAATGGGCAAGGGCGGTTAAAGCATCTGGTGCCCGTTATGCGGGATTAGTTGCAGAACATCATGATGGTTTCTCGATGTGGAAAAGTAAACTGACCCCATGGAATGCTTATGATATGGGGCCCAAAAGAGATATCACCGGTGAGCTGGCAAAGGAGATCCGCAAAAATGGAATGAAGTTTATCGCAACCTTCCACCACGAACGCAATATGCAACGCAATGCAATGGAAAATAATGGCGGCGGATACGACAGTCATTTCATCTACAACAAAGCATGGCATACGTCATCAAATGATCCAAAACTACGGTTACTATACGGAAATATGCCTGAAGCTGAGTTTGACGAGTTCTGGTTGAATAAAATAAAAGAAGTAATTGACCAGTACAGCCCTGATATGATCTATTTCGATTCCTGGCTAAACCTTATTCCTGAAAAGTATTTACAAAAATTTTGTGCCTACTATTTAAATTATGCTGCCAAACATAAAATTGAGCCTGTTATCATTTCTAAACAATATGATCTTCCGGCAGCAGTAAGTATAAACGATATCGAAAAAGGTGGGCATATGGAAATTTTCAGGCCCACCTGGATGTCGGACGATACCATGAATTTCGGTTCCTGGTCATATACCGATGAAAGTAAGATTAAACCAACAGCTATGGTTTTAGGTAGTTTAATCGATATTGTAAGCAAAAATGGAACACTTCTTCTAGCTGTTTCTCCCCGGGCAGATGGTTCAATACCTCCGGAACAGGTAAAATTGATGAAAGAAATGGGTGATTGGCTGAAAGTAAACGGAGAAGCGATATTCAATACCAGGCCATGGTTAGTACATGGGGCGGGTCCAACCATGCCAAAAGCAAATCCTCATGGAGGAATGGAAACCACCAGCGCATTTACAGCGGATGATTATCGTTTCACCCAGTCAAAAGACGGGAAAGCTGTTTACTTAACTTTTCTGGGTAAGCCCAAAGTTGGCAATCGCATCCGGATCCGGGAAATAGCCCCGCATAGATACCCCCTGGCAGGAAAAATTAAAAAAGTAATTGAACTGCAATCCGGTGCTGAAGTAAAAATAGAGGAAACTGATTCCAGCCTGTTCCTTACCGTCCCAAATGTTGAAATGAACAACCTGGCGGTAGTATTTAAAATTATACTTGAATAAAAAATATTAGAAATGAAACCATCATGATTTTTATCAGTCACACTACTGAATGAACCTACAAATAAACCAAAAACAGATGAAAAAAGTATTTCAAAACAAAAGTTTTTTTACGTTAACAATTCTCGGAATTTTACCGGTCATATTGTTGTTTAACCTGATGGGTTTTAACGTCTCGGCACCAGCAGAACAACGAAAACCAAACATTATCATGATCATTAGTGATGAACAAAATGCCGGGATCATGGGCTGTGCAGGCGACCCCTGGGTCAACACACCAAATCTGGATAATTTAGCGGCCGGCGGCATCTTATTTGATGCCCATTATTGCAGTTCCCCTATTTGTGCACCATCCAGACAGTCGCTGACCATGGGGAAATATGTTTCGCACCATAATGTTTGGAACAATGGAATTGGATGCCCTAACGATTCCCCTTCCCTACCCAGGATCCTTAATGAAAGTGGTTATGAGTCCTTCCTGGTAGGTGGCATGAAATACAATGGAAACAACTACGGTTTTTCTCAGTATACGGAAGAAAAGGGAGTTATATTACCTAATGCAGGAGGTAAAAAAAATTCCGGAAAATTGCAGCCCAGAAAAAGAATACCTGCCGGTATATTTAAAAATAATGGCAATGCGCTTGGAGAAGAGTTTTCTCCTATGGGGGCACATGACCAGCACATGGAAACTTTTACAGATGTACAACGTTGCAAAGATGCGTTATCGTTTATCAGGCAACGCAAGGAAACCGATAAGCCATTTTTCCTGGTAGTGGGTTTTATAGCTCCCCATTATCCACTTGAAGCAACGAATGATTTAATAAATAAATACAAAGGCAAAATCCCCATGCCTGAAGTACCTAAAGACTATATCAGCAAGCTTCCGCTTAACTATAAACACCTGCGTAACGAACGTAAGTTTGAAAATGTTCCTGACGATGTTAAAAAACTAGCCAGGGAATCGTACTATGCACGTGTAGAATGGGGAGATAAAAAAGTAGGCGAAGTGGTAAATGCCATAAAGAATTCTTCTTTTTCAGATAATACGGTGATTATCTACACATCCGATCATGGTGAGAACCTTGGTGAACATGGCCTCTGGTGGAAGAACTCCCTCTATAATTCTTCTGTAGAAGTACCTTTAATTATGAATTGGCCAAAACGCTGGCCAGGTGGACAGAAACGGACTAAAGCTTCAGGTTCAGTTGATCTGGTCCAGACCATCGCAGAAATTGCAGAAGCCAAAACACCAAAAAACTGGGATGGAAATTCAATGCTTAAATGGCTCGATAATCCTTCCTCCGCATGGAAAGATATGGCAATCAGCGAATATTATGCGGGTTACATCGCTTCAGGAATTGCGATGATCAGAAAAGAAGACTGGAAATATGTATACCATACCCGTGCCGATGCGAAACACGGGCCTGAAATCGAATTGTATAATGTTCAAAAAGACCCAAAAGAACTCTTAAACTTAGCAAACGATAAAAAATATGCAGATAAAATAAAAGTACTGCATGCGGCTTTAGTTAAAGAGTTGGGTGAAGATCCTGAGCAAACAGAACAAAGATGGAGAGCGGGAGCAATTCCAGAAGCGCCAAGAGGCATTGCCATGCACTAAAATGCTTATAAGTTTTAAACGACAACAATTAAAATCAATTTTTTTTTAATCAACTATAGAAAAAGGGGCAATTGGATCAATTGCCCCTTTTTCTATTAATCAATTTTTCCGCGGACATTACATTTTAGAATTCCGGATCCAGGTTTTTACCTGAGATAACTTTGTTCTTAGCACCGTCCTTTTCAATCAGGACCGACTCATTTTTATAGGTAGCATCTGGCAGTTTGTTTACATAAAATGCATCTTGTTTGGTCTGTACTGAAATGGACGGGGCTTTATTAACATCAAGTTCTGCTTTTAATACCATATCCCCGAAAGTAAAGATTGAATTACTTACGGCTTTTACATCAGGCATATTTTTGAGTTTATCATCTAGCTGAATGATGCTTAAGTACCGCATTTTCTTTGACTTTTGCTGAGTACTGTAGCTGATATGGAATTGATCGGGAAGGCTTTTGTATTTCTTCTTAATGTCAATTGCAGGTGAATAGAACTTATTGCTAATGTTACTTTTTAAACCACTGCTGCCATAAACAAAAGCCGAAGCAATGTTTTCATCTGTTGTTAGCTGCAAGGAACCATTAGCTGCCTTTACAGGCTCTTTCATGGTATGGAGAAGTAAACTCCAGTCAACGTCTTTTTCAGACTCCAACACATCGTATATGATAACAGTAGAGGGTCTTACAAAGATAACATGGCGCTCAAAAGTTTTGAGCTGGGCATCCCCAAAACCAGATCCGGGCTTACCGGGATTAATCCCATTTTCTTCATTAAGCTGAATGAACTGCTTGTCGACCATAGGACGATACGCCTGGCTGGCGTCGCCACAAACGTATGCTATTCGATCTCCGTTAATGAACCTTTTAATCCATCCATATCCCTCATGGCCGAAAGCCTGTCCCATGCCATCCACTAATATGCCATTATGTGCCCTGGTGTGCCGGTATGAAGTGAGTGAATGGGGATCAGCAAATGTAGTGTAGTATCCGGTTGAATAAAAAATAGGTTCGCCTTTTCTGGAAATGTTAAAACAGTTTTGATTGGCATGCATATGGCCTTTCGCACCAAAGGGCGATGACATAAAGTAAACTGCAGTATTATCATTACTGTTTAGTACATCGGTGTGAAACGCTGATATACCAACACCCCTAAACAGTTTTGCTTCGGGCATATCTTTTGGGGCATTCACTTTATCGGGATTAAAACGAATGTTGTTTACAATTTGGTACCATGGTTCTATGGCTTCCAGCTTACTTTCAAACCAGCTTTCTTTTTCATTGGTAGATTTCGAAGACTTTAATAACTGTGCCAGTCGGTACAACGCTTTTTCGTCGTTGTTTTCGTAACCAATTACCATCATCATAGAATGACCAACATTTCCGTTACCAACCCGGTCATGCATATCTCCAAATCCATTGATACGCCCATCTACGGGCGCAAAATAATCAAAGTAATCTGCCAGGTTTTTATACCAGTTCATTTTAAATACATCAAGCCCACATACTTTTTTCAGCAATAAAGGCATATCAATAATTGAGCTTTCATTTACGCCAAAATACCCGATACCTTCGGCCCATCCTCCCTCCTGTGTGGCTAAATTCGGAAACCGGGCAACAAAAAGTTCGTAGGTATATTCCAGCATTTCACGGCTTTCTTTTAAATCACCAAGGGTAGCCAATGCAGCGATAAAATTACCCGCAACTTCCATCTGCCAAAAATGGTTTTCTACCTGCCGGGCTTCAATTGTACCTGGCCAGCTCTTTAACCCGTGAATGAGCTGTGCTTTAATGACAGCCAGCATTTTCTGCTTGTTTGTTTCTGACAACTCGTGAAAGAGCACATCGTAGCCCATGGAAAGAGAGGTAAGCACCTGAGAGCCCAGCAAGTCGTTTGTTGGCCAGGTTAAAAAAACTTCAGTTCTTTGGAGCAGGTTGTCTAATAATTTTTTATCTCCACTGAGTACATAGGCTTCTAAGAGCTTACGATAATTGCCGACCTCCGCTCCGGTAATGTGTGTGATGGCCTTGTCTTTTGCCGGGTCAGGATCTGTAACAGGTCCTCTGTAAATCTCCAGTGCGAGCACTTTGTTTCCTGAGGCCAGTATTTTTTTATAGAGGGGGTGATCTTTAGCATTTAACCTGATGTCATCAAGATTTTTTCCCTGGTTCATCACCCTGGGGTGACTTTTCGGAATCTTTGAAAGCAGCGTTTCTATTTTAGGCGTTTCAAAGACATTCGATTCCTGGTTTACCGTAAATGAATAAACCCCTTTTGTAATTTTTTGATCGCCTTGAATGATTTCATATTTCCAGAACCATTTTCCAGGATCCAGCTTTTCATGAGGATTGTAAAAGCAGTATTTTTGAACGCTACTTTCAATGGTATTGTTTTTAGGAAAGCTTTTGTCTTTACTCAGGTACGCTTTATACATTACATTTTTATTCTCCCAGTGCTTTTCAGATTTCCAAAGTAATGCAACGGGGTTTTGTGACACCACCTTGTTATTTGGACTTGGGGATATGCGCCATTCTTCATAAATGGTATTTGGTAAGGGCTCATTTTTAACGGTTGTCTGCGCATTTGTCATTTTACAGGAAGCTGTAAAAATTAAAGCTGCAAATAATAAAAAATAAGGACGGCCAGGGTTGAGTTTAAAAATCATATAACAATGTCTTATTTAAAAAGTGTAGTTGGTTACTGAAAATCTTTAGGGTAGGGAAATTTTCTACCTGCTTTATTACTTTTAATACCGTCTTCTATATCAGATTTGGTATAGAGTTCATCTATTGGTAAAGCACCCAGGTTTACAAGGATAGATCTTACTTTAACACCAAGTGCCATACGGTCCTGGTCCTGTTTTTCTTGTTCTGAAGCCAGCGCCTGAAAGGTAGTGGTATATTTTGCAAGCATTTTCTTTTCGGCCGGATACCAGGTAAGGGTTTCTAACGATGAATATGCCGGATCAGAATTGCCCTTAAATAAGCTGATTAGTTTTTTAAACCCAAGGTCGAACTCACCTAAGTAACATGCAGCTTCTGAAGCGATAGCTACTACTTCCGGCACCTCATCGTTCATCGCTTGTTTGACCTCATCCGGAAGATCTTTAATTTTCTTTTGGCTCCCTAATCTGCAAAATCCTGCAGCAGCCCAATACCTGATCTCCGCCTGGGGGCTTCTTAAAAATTTTAATAGCTGGGGCACATCTTCTTCGGAGGCGACGCCCGCTAACTCAACTGCATCATAAAGCTCGTTTAATGGAAAATCTGTATCTCTCACCCACTGATAAAGCCCATTTTTCTTGGTTTTACGTATTTCTCTTGGAAAAAAGCCCAGATCCTTTGAGGACCTAATTTGCTTGGAGATTTCTGCTCTAAAGAAAGCTAACTTTTCTTTGTATTTTGGGTTGCCTGCAAGGTTATGTAATTCCCATGGATCTTTTTCGAGATCGAATAGCATTTCAGGTTCCTTCGGTTTGTATTCCGTTAACCAATCTTCATTTTTGCAATTACCGGATAATACGGATTTATCCCAGGCCATATTTGCCGGCATCCCCGACTGATATAAATTTCTTAAACAAAAAGGCTTGTGAGGAAGATAATTTCTAATGTATTTTAATTTCCCGTCGGTTACTGTACGACAAGGATCATAATGATAATTCTCCTGATTGGACCTGAAGCCAAACTGCAATTTCCTCGGCGCTGCTTCATATTTCCCTAAAAAAGCCTTTCCTTGCATATGAGCAGGAGTTTTTTCTCCAATCAGACTTAGAAAAGTAGGCGCAAAATCAACAAAACCCACATTTTTTGTTTCTATAATCCCCTCCTTTATATTGAGTTTTTTTTGCCATGCCGGTGGAATATAAATTATTAAAGGGATGCGTAAACCACTTTCGAACGGAAAACCTTTACCTCTTGGCATACAACCACCATGGTCGCTGAAGAAAAAAACAATAGTGTTCTCTGCAACACCTTTCGATTTGAGTTCCTCAAGGTGTGCTTTTACCCAAAGATCAGATTCCTGTGCGGCTTTTAATTTATAGGCTTCATCAGATCTTGCCTCAGGAAGATCTGGAACGTGAGGTGGTATAAATAGCTTGTCCACATCAATTCCATAGTCTTTAAAATTCGGCCGTCCCTCGGTAGTGATCGTCCTGATCAGTCCCATGTGTGTTGCACCGGCATTAAATACAGCGAAAAATGGTTGGTTGGGCGAACGCTTACTGCTGTTATAAGTTGCTTTCTTACCCGACTCATCCCACATCTTATTATTATCTACCGTAGTATTATAGTCTGTTTTGTCATTATTTGTACAGAAGTACCCTGCATTTCTTAAAAATGAAGGATAGAAGATGTTATCCGGGGTGATATAATCCTCACGGTGTATATCCATGCCATAAGTAGTGGCGTAACAGCCAGTAATCAGCGTCGATCTTGCCGGAGAACAATGAGGTGCGTTAGCACTTGCATTTGTATAACGAATCCCATTTTTGGCCAGCGCATCTATTGTTGGTGTTTGGATGGACGTATTACCATAACAGCCAAATTGATACGGGCTCGTATCCTCCAGCACCAGACAAAGAATATTGGGTTGAGATTGGGAAGGTGTCTGGGCCTGACTTTTTACATTCTGCCCGAGACCCATTAAAAACAGGAATAAAAACAATGGCGTATATAACTTCATAAGCTCTATCTTTTTATCAAACCTAAAGTAAAAATACCCTATCAGAAGTGTCAAATGTTACCAGATAGAGAGGTATTTGTTACCTGGCTTAATTATACGATCTATTCGAGATTAATGTGCCGGGTCTTTTCGCGTTTTGAAAAATCAAATGCGGAAAGATTGTATTTCTTTTTAAAACATTTTCTAAAATACCCGATATCCTGAAATCCAACTTTATAGCAAACCTCATTAATATTATAATTGTCTTGTTCCAGAAGTTTGGCCGCTACAGCTAATCTAAAATCCCTTATAAACTCTACCGGGGTTTTTCCTGTTACGGATTTAATCTTTCTATAAAGGTGTACCCTACTCATTCCTAAATCTTTTCCGGCTTTGTTTACGTTCAGATTGTCATCTTCAATATTATCGCGGATATAGTTTGACAACTTTTGTAAAAAAACATCACCGGAGCTGTCTGCACTTATATCTGATGGGCTCAATAAAACCTCCTTTCTTGAGTATTCAAGAAGCCGGTCTTTTGATCTCACAAAATTTTTAATCTTGCTCCTTAACAAATCCATTTGGAAAGGTTTAGATATAAAGTCATCAGCTCCAGTCTCATAACCATCCATTTGTATAGATTTTGAACTTCTCGCAGTAAGTAGTATGATGGGTATATGACTTGTTTTCGGATCAGATTTCAATTGCTTACACAATTCTAAACCCGACATCTTCGGCATCATGATATCAGAAATGATGACAGCGGGATAATTTTTAGGATCGATTAAACCGAGTGCCATTACCCCGTCTTTCGCAGTGATCACCTCATAATCGGTAGCAAGCGACTGCTGAATAAAATCTTTTAAATCTAAATTATCCTCAACAACAAGAATGGTTTGCCCATGTTTCAAAGGTGCTTTTTTAAACACCGCCGGACTGACTTTATTTTGCGGGTTGGACCTTTCCAAAACGCTTAGTTTATCTTCATTTGAGTAAACATCATTTAGGGGTATACCTATAATAAACTCTGTATTCTCGTTTGGCTCACTATGTACTTTAATGTATCCTTTATGTAGCTCCATAAGCCCCTTAGCGATGGCAAGTCCAATACCTGTCCCAGGTTGTGTATGCTGCTCATGATTTTTCTCCTGATAAAACTGATCAAATATTTTGTCCAGGTTCCTTTTGTTTATTCCCGGACCGGTGTTTTTTATGCTTATTTCAATATAATCATCCACATCAGTTTTTTTAATGGGATTTGATGTATTTGATGATACGGAATATACCTCAACAGTTATCTTTCCTTCATCCGGAGTATATTTGAAAGCGTTTGATAAAACGTTATACAATACCTTTTCAAGTTTAGAGCGATCAAACAATACCGGTTTATCCGTTAATCTACTGGTAAAGGTATATCGGATATTTTGTGTTTTTGAAAATTCTTTAAATGAGTATGCAATTTCTTTCACAAAAGGCACCAATGGTTCATTTAGAAGTTCAAGTGGTATTTTTTCACTTTCTATTTTTCTAAAATCCATCAGCTGATCTATTAAACGAAGCATAAGTGCAACATTTTTATTAATTAAAAGCAACTGATTGTGTATAGGTGTATGTACAGTTTGTTTGATGATCTCTTGTAATGGTCCATAGATTAAGGTCAGCGGTGTCCTGAAATCATGGGATATATTGGTAAAAAAATTCAATTTCAGCTTTGTATGCTTATCGAGTTGATTTTTCTCCAATTTCTCTAATTTGAGACTGTTCTCCAGATATAGTTTTACCAGGAGATATCTTCTGATTATAAAAAAGAGCAGCAAGGCAAAAGATAAATAAATCAAATAAGCCCATATCGTTCTCCAAAAAGGAGGATGTTTTAAAATATTCAGCGCTATAATATCTTCACTCCAAACCCCGTTTTCATTCGCAACCTTAACTTTAAAGGTATAGTAACCGGCGTCCAGGTTTGTGTAGGTTGCGGATCTTTTATTGCCTACATAATTCCAATTGTCTTCAAACCCTTCTAATTTATAAGCATATTGGTTGGATCCGGATAGCGGATAGTTGAAAGCAGCATATTCTATGGTAAATACATTGTCTTTATGCTTGAACTCTATTAATTTTGTTTGATCCAGTGCGTTTTTTAAGAGCCCACTTTCATCTCCCGGAGTAACCGTTTTATTAAATAGCTTAAGCTCTTTCAGTACGATCTGCGGTTTGAGTGCGTAATTCCTTATTTCTTTGGGATGAAAAGCCAGCAAACCATTAAAGCCACCCATAAAAATTGTTCCGTCAGAATGTTTAAGTGTTGACCTTTCATTGAGTTCTTCTATTGGAAGCCCCTTATTTGAGCTATAATTTCTGAATGTTTTGTGTTCGTAATCAAATTTAGATATACCACCTGGTGTAGAAATCCATAATTTATTCTGATCGTCTATTTCTATTCCATATACAATATCATTTTCCAAACCATCTGTCGTCATAAATTTTTCGAATGTCCCTTTTTCCCTGTTCATTAAATTTATACCACCACCATAGGTACCAATCCATAATCGTTTTGCTGCGTCTTCTTTAATGCTGTTTATACTGTTATTACTGATGCTATTCGGATGATCAGGGCTATAGTTATAGTATTTAATGAGGCCATTTTTATATTTAATGAGCCCTGTGGTTTTAGTGCCTATCCACAATGTTTTTTCCGTGTCTTCGAATAATGCTGTTATAGGAGGAGGCTGATCCAGATCATGGCTGCCCAGTTTGAATTTATTTAAGGTCCCCTTTTCGGCATCATAATAATTAAGCCCCCTATCGGTACCTACCCAAACCTTACCCATATGATCTTCAAAAAGACCCGTTACAGCATTGTTCCATAACCCCTCTACTCCATTTGGTTGCTCGTGGAACACTTTAAGAACATCTTTTTTTAGATCCATCAAATAAAGACCATTTAAATAGGTTCCAACCCATAACCGCTTTTGAGAATCAAATAAAATGGATTTAATAGTAACTAAATTCAGCTTTTTTCCGGCGAAGGATGTAATGGGAGAAAAAGACTGATCTGATTTATTAAAATAATAAAGGCCTCCACCTTCGGTACCTACATATATATTTCCTTTATCATCCTCAGACATGCTTCCAACAATGTCAAACCCAATACTTTTATGATTTGTAGGGTTATGATAAAAATGTGAGAATTGCACTGAGTTTTGGTTTACCATATTGATACCACCAAAATAGGTCCCGATCCATAGAAAGCCATTTTTATCAAAAAAAAGCGACCGTATGGAGTTATGACTTATGCTGTTATATACCCCGTCCGTATGCTTATAGGTTTGAAATTGGTTATTTGCAAGGTTAAAACGGTTTAATCCCTGATAGGTAGCAATCCATAAGTCGCCTTTATTATCAAAAGCCAGGGACCTGACCGTATTGTTGGATAGCGTATTTTTTTTTTCCTCGATGTGAGAAATATGATTAAAAGATTTGTCAGCCTGCAAAATGTTGATTCCTTTGGAAGTACCTACCCAGATACTGCCGTTTTTGGCTTCGGCGATCGACATCACAAAATTACTACTAATAGACTTTGGATTATTCGGGTCGTGGACAAATTTCTCAAAACCATTGGTATTGATGTCGTATTTATTTAGTCCCCCAGACCTTGTTCCTGCCCAAATATTGTTTCTGCTGTCCTGAAAAAGCGTATAAATATGATTGTCCCTAATCGAGTTCTGATCTTTGGGGTTGTTAAAAAATCTTTGGAACTCCTTTGTCCCCCTCTTTTTTAAGTTTAAACCATTTTCAGTACCTATCCAAAGGTCACCGTTGTGGGTACATAGTAAAGACAGGACCGTATTTTCGGAAAGTGACTTGTTTGTATTTTTCTGGTTCTTATAGGTTTCAAATTTTTCTGTAGATCTGTCAAATGAATTAAGGCCATCCTCAGTTCCTATCCAAAGCTTTCCATCCGGGTCTTCGGTAATTGCCCTGATGTAATTATTACTGATACTGCCTGGGTCTTGAGCGTTATGCCTGAACACCTCAAATGTATAGCCGTCGTATCTATTCAGTCCGTCCCTGGTTCCAAACCACATAAAGCCTTTACTATCCTTAAAAATGGCCATTACGCCATTTTGAGAGAGCCCATGCTTAATAGATAGGTAGTTAAAGGAAATGTTGTTCGGCCCGGACTGGGAAAAACTATGGAATATATTGATAAAAAAAAACAGACAAACCCAGATTGCTTTCATAACCCAAATCTTTTATCTCCTCGAATCAGGTTCAATAACTCATAAAGCTCCTTTTCTTTAGTCAATATTGAAGGTGTAGGATCATTCGCCAGTAAATTATTCCGTTCAGCAGGATCCAGCTTCAAATTATACAACTGACGAGGAGTCTTAAAAAGTTCTCCACGGGCTTTCTCAATTTTTTTGTTATCCGCATCAGGAGATTGGTCATTTCCACCTCCACCGGTGCCATCAATTAGTTTCCACTCACCCTTTGGATCAATAATAGCAAACTGCCCCTGAGAAGAATGTTCAATGAAAGCAAGTCTGGGTTTATTTTCCGATGGTTTCCCTTTAAGTACCTGTAAAAAACTTGCCGCATCTGGTGCTTCCTTTTTCGGGTCCAATTTATATCCCAGGTAATCTGCCATGGAAGACATAAAATCCCCCTGCCATACCAGGTGATCCGTTGAGGCGCCAGCGACAGCTACTCCCGGCCAGCGTACAAGAAACGGCACACGGGTGCCCCCCTCCCAATTGTCGCGTTTAATACCTTTATAAGGGCCATTGGCATCGTGGTTATTTTTTTGTCCTTCCCAGTAAGAATGGGTTTCTGGTCCGTTATCGCTTGATATAAAAACTACTGTATTTGAGGCTAAACTGCCCGGATTATTCGGATCTCCTAATGCTTCAATTATTTTCCCTGCATAATAGTCAGCCTGCACAATATAATCACCATAATTAAATCCGGCAGCCCCTTTAAACTGTTCCTGTACAGCATGCGGATCATGCGGAGCGGGCATAGGTACATAAATAAAAAAAGGCTTCTCATCAGCATCCCATTTATTTACCAGGTCAATAACTTTTTGCGACTGGACCTGGAGGTAGTCTTCGGTTTTAAACCCCGGATCATATACACCCGGACGTACATTCGGAATAACCTTACCCTCTTTCAGATCAGCATTTGTAGCAAAACGGGCCTGACTGAAGTCGACTTTTCCATTTTTTACTACGGCAGCGTCTACCAATACACGGGCCTCCCCATTGCGGGATTCGATCCAGGCATATGGAGGCATATCCAGCGAAGACGCAGTACCGAAATAGTAGTCGAAACCGTGATGAAAAGGTGTATCGCCCAATGGCTTCGAGAAGTCAATTTTATTTTCCTCCAGCACTTTAGGATCATTGGCCAGATCTACAGGTTTTCCTTCAGGGCTATAAAACTGCATGCCGATATGCCACTTACCTACCATAGCTGTATGATAGTTTAGCGACTTGAACATACTGGCAATCGTGAATTGATCTTTGGGCATAAAAGTTTTGCTATATCCGCCAACAACTCCCTTTTTCAATGCTGTTCTCCAGGCATACCGGCCAGTCATAATCGCATAGCGGGACGGAGAACATACGGCATCAGCTGAATGCCCGTTTGTAAAACACATTCCCTGAGCAGCAAAATTATCAAGTTTCGGTGTTAAGGACCGTTTGGAAGGATCCAGATATTTAGAGCCCGCAGGAATCTTCGCCTGGGTAGGAAAGTTCTTTCCCATATCACCGAAGCCCATGTCATCAAAATAAAGAATGATAACATTTGGTTTTGAACGGTCTCTTTTCTTTTGCGCGGACACAACTGCGGGGAATAAAATGAGATAGAGCACAACTACTTTTACAATTTTCAGCATATCTTAATTTGTTTGTATTTGATCATTCATAATCCGATTCAATTTACTTTTTTTTCATCATAAAAACCTGACTTTCCAATCGAAAAGTCCATTTACATCAGCAGTACCTTTAGCCACCAGAACCTGGCCTTTCATTTCAAATGGGATAACTTTACCGGCAAACATTACTTCCTTCGCTTTCATTACATCAGGAACCACTATCCTGACTTCAAATGCATCTCCTGCCACATGTTCTGTTTGCAGGCCCAGGGTTTTAGCTCCCGTATCCCATTTTTCCTGTTTTACTTCAACAATACCCTGCGTGATATGTCTGGAAGTAGAAATCAGTTGCGGGATTTTTTTCTGTTCGCGAATGGAGAATATGCGACAGGAGCCACCAGGAACCTCCACGTTTAAGACCCCGTCTTTTAACTGTGCAATGGTATTCGTCCAATATTCATAAACATCATAGGTTTTACCGGAAGCGAGGCCCAGTTTTTCTACAGCATATTTTACTGCTGACGGTTCCTTATCGCTCCAGTTAAAGACACCAACCACTTTCTGGTCTGACGTAGGATTATCGAGTATCCATATGCGGGGGAAATATTCTTCGAACAGATCTGCAGGACGGGCTACAATGTTATGGGACGGCAGCGTACGTTGCAATAGGTGTACCCTTTCAGGCTGTAGCTCGGGCAACCATTCGCTGAACACATTAAGCTGTCCGGAAACTGCCACCCATGAACATATTGAACGTGCGTGTTCCAAAGGCATTTCATTACGGATATACAGCGGATCAGGATCGTTATACCAAACCTTGCCATTCAGGAAGTAACGGTTAGCACCATGCCAGGGGCCAGCCATTAGCGCATTCCAGGTCGGTTTATTATCGGGGCCAATTCGCATGGCATCGAACAAGCCGAACGAGGCACCAAACGACCTCATGTTCTGTGCAATATTACAGCCTAGTAAAAACACGTCCTTTCCTGCTGATGTCCTGATCGTTTTAAGCCCTAAACGGTACGACTCAACCGGTGTAATTTTTGGATTGGCCACCTCCTGCTTACCGAGATCATCATCACCTTCGTAACCATTGTTGCCATACTGGTTTTTTGTAGATGTGCCCATCCACAAGCCATCCATCTTAAAATATTTATACCCCCAGTCGTTTGCTATGCGGTTGGAAATGTCGCCTATATATTTCAGCGTTTTCGGGTTGGTCAGATCGAATGCCGTACCGCCCCATTTGGTTACATAGGGGGTTAGATCTTTATTTTTTGCAAACAGGTATTGTTTATCAGCAAAAAATGGGTCGTCGAAAGTGCCGGCAAAGGGCATCCACCAAATACCGGGAACCAAACCCATTTTGCTTATTGATTGGGCCACAGGTTTCATTCCGTGTGGATATGGCCCGTCAGTCCGGTGTCCCGTAAACACTTTTCGGGGACCATTTTTGTATTCGCCCAATTGCCATTTGTCGTCAATCTGAATGAAATCAAAGCCATAGGGTTTAAGTTTTTTGACAGCATCTTCTGCCAGGACGAGCAGTTTTTGTTCATCTGAGGCACCACCGTTCGGGCGACTATACCAGGTACAATATCCTTCCATTTTCGGGGGCAGATGAATATTGTAATATTTAGCGACCATATCAGCATAAGATTCGAGGCCCAGACGGCAATCTTCGAAATATCCCATTACCATCACTTCTGTTGAAACAGTCGTTTTTGCGGGTATAATCAACCGTCCGTAATCGATACCAGCCTTTATGTGAGCGGATTTGCCGTCCTGATAATAATACATGATCCCACTTCCGCGGTCCGACGAAATCCAGCCCCCCACAATTCCCCTGCGATTCTCGGGTTCGGCCACTGAGAGAAACATATAACTCCCTCCCGGCGCATCTGTGCTTGCAGCTTTTGGCTTTACCCCTTTGTGACGCAGGCGCGTATTGGGCTGCTCGTTCATTTTCGTCAATCCACCTGTCCCCAATACGTTTAACTTTCCGCCATCCACATTTGGTAATACTTTGGCACTGAATACATCAAACTTGTCAATTTTGAGCTCAGCACTATTGGTATTGGCAATTTTTGTCTCGACAAAGACAAAGGGGATACCCGGCAAAATACTAAACAATTTTGTTATGCCTTTAGCAGAGGTGATCTCTACAGATTTTGACAACCCGAAACCTGCAATCTGATGATTTTCAACACTTTTTACTTCGCCCCCTTTATCATCAGTAAGCTGACTTTCAGCAAATACCTGTCCCAAACGGTTTTTAAAACTTAACAGATTTGAACTTCCATTATAGGTTACCGTTACGTCACCATTACCGATTTCAAAAGAACCTTTCTTTTGTGCATAAATCACTGAGTTTAGTGCGAGGGTAAACGCACAGCAAACAATTAAAAACTTTATTTTTCCTGACATGTAAATATTTCTGGTGTTTTTAGATTCTTTATTTTTTCACAGCTGTTGCTTTAACGGCTTCAAAGTCCATAATAAGCACATCCTTCGGATTTACTTCAATGCTTAAAAGGTCTCCGTATTTCCAATCGGTTTTAAGTCCCTTAATCTTTGCAGACATTGGCGAACTTAATTTAAAAGGGCCGCTGCCAGGTAAGAGTCCGAAACTGCGGTCGAGTTTAAAAGTGTAGGTTTCTTTAGTTGACCGCGGATTATGGATTGAAACATAGCCCAGATCTTTTGTCCAACCGGTATAACCATAGACATTTGCCTCAGTATCAATTTTTATATCTTTCAGGGCTACATTTGATTCGTTAAATGTATGTGTGCCTAGTGGATTTCCACCATGCATCCTCGATCTTTTAAATGCCGGATTTATTTTATACAACCACTTCAGTCCATCGGCGATGACATCAAAATCATGAGGTTGTAATGTTTTTGTCTGGATGTACAATTCCACCATTGCTGTACCCCTGGAGATCGCCATCATGAAATAATTTTGAAATGTCTGTTTATCCGCATCGCCAAAACGTTTTCCATCTTTAGCTGGTTCATGGTTAAAAACGGAGTTAAGGGGGATCTGGTTATTGTCCGTAACGGTAGTTTGGTAATAAATTGCATCACGGTAACACATTTGCTCATTCCGGTTAGTCCCTTGTGCCCCGTCCTGCTCATTTACCAGGCTAAGCACATCGATTGTCATAAACCACCAGGGGCTAATGGTTGTTCCATTATGGTTCAGTATGCGGATCTCCGGATTAATGGCCCGCATCTTTTGATAAATACTGATTAGCCGTTCAGTTCCCCTGGTAATGTAATACCGTTTCATCTCATCAAACTTAGGATCATTTAAACGCGGATCATCAGCCGTGATGCCTTGGGGTAGCAGATCCGACAGCACCGGAGTTCCCCTACCCGGTACTACTTCAAAAAAACGCGTACCCAAATGGCCAAATATGCCATCGAATTTAAAGTAAACTGCGCCCATCTTTACCATTCTAAGTAAGGCTTCTTCCAGCAAAGTCATGTATTTCTCACCAGTCATAGACATGGATTTGGCAACCTTTCCTGATTTCTTAGTAGCCTTGCCAACCAGGGTTTCAAATCCCTTTTCCTGAAGGACATCCAGGTTTTCAGTTGCACCGAACAAACAGGCAGGGCTCGCCCAGAGCCCCATTTTGGAACCTCTTTTCTCAATTTCTTTGCGTACAGTTTTCATTTCAGGATCAAAAAGTGCCTCATTTACCTTGTACATTCCTGTACTCCAGTCATCGAGCGGAGATCTGGGTGGGCGGGAATTTTGCCACGCATCATCTACCACATATATATCCAAAGGTTTACATCCGCGAACTTCTACCAATTCGTGATGTAGTTTTCCCAAAGATTCCAGAAATTTCTGCTGGGATATTGAGCCGCCAAAATCAAACCACGAATTATATTGGACATGCAATCCAAAAGGAACTGCCCTTATCTGATCAATATAATCGAGAAAAGTATCTTTGATGAACTTCGGATCATCACCAACACCAAAAACAGCCTTGTAACTTGTGTATTTTTGATTGGGCTGAAGTTCAATTGCTGCCTGATATCCACAGTGGATCGTTTTATCCTCCACACGGTTCCATGAGGCGGGGAATTCTACGCCCCAAAAACTTGCGGACCCTGAGGTGTATAATGGCTGCCCCAATGCCGGTAAAAACTTAGTCGTAGTCCACATCATGTCTTTTGCCTTATAAGGTTGATAGGCATCGTCAAATGATATAGACTCGATATCCAGCAATTCAATGACATACTGCTGTGCGGAAGTAATTTCCAGGTATTTATGGCCGAAAAACTTGTCGCTATCTAAAGTATAGTGAACTTTAACATTAATCTGGAACTGTTTGTTTTCAAGTTCAGCAATAATTTCCTGATTGCTCCCTTTAAAATTAATCACCTGAAAATCCTCCGACTTCAGGTAATTGTCTTTTGAATTTTTAGCAGCATCTTTTGATAGTCGCATTACAAATTCATCTGCACGGGTGGGCAAGAGTTTTTTATCCGCGACTTTATTGTAAAGATCAATTGTCCTTAATACTCCGGATACAACTCCTACCCGTCTTTTAAGGAATTTATTCTCTAATGTATGCTCTGCATCTTTTACTGCAGCCTGCCTGCCATTCGAAAAACCAATGGTACTTGCAAAGCAACAAGTCAAGACCATCAGTAAAGTCCAGCGCAAGCACTGGTATAGTTTTTTGATTTTTTTCATTATCTGATTGTTTATTACCTGATTAATTGGGTATGATATTTTATTTAGTGTGTTTAATATTAGAAACCTGCTTTAATCCAAGTGCATGAAAAGGTAAACTGTCAACAGTTCTCTTTTCAGAGATTTTTCCGCTTATTGTCTCTTTTATTACCGATTCACCTTTATCTGCCGTTTTCAGCACAAATGAGGCTGAGCCATCCTTATTGGTAATCTTAAGATTGGCCATCTTTAAAGGATCCATCACGCCTTCAATTTTCCAGTCGCCACATTGATAAGTTCCTTTTGAAACTTCCTGAACCGCTTTAACATCCCCTACCTGAATAAATGAAAGGATGCGCATTTTATCTGTTTTAGATGCGCTGGATACATAGGCGTGCGTTCCTTTAATTGGATAGGGTTCTCCAGCTTTTTCACCCCCCCTGCCGTCAACGTTAAATGGCATAAACATAGGTTTTTGTTTTACCTCTACCTTCATCGGGATGCTTCCCCTAATATCAACAGCGGCATTTACCCCTTCTACTTTTAACATCGATCCTGTAGCCTGCATATTGTAGCGGCAATGCAACACCCAATCCCATTGTACCGGTTTGTTCGCTTTCAATTCATCATAAACCAAAATAAGTGATGGCCTTAAAAAGACCACGTGACGGCGGAAACGTTCCATAACACCATTTGAAATATGATCTTCTTTCTTTAAATCAGCACTTTCGAAGAAATCATCCTCTCTGTCAAAAGATTCGGCCCGGTAAGCATTGGAAGCATCGCCACATGCATAGCTGATTTTGTTTCCATCCAAAAAACGCGGTATCCAGCCATAAGCTTCAGGGCTAAATGGCTGCCCTTTCCCATCAATCAACACGCTGTTATGTCCACGGGTATGGCGATAGCAGGCCGCACTATTTTTAGCACCTCCGAAACGATGGCCAAATGGTACAAACAGATAGTCGCCCTTATAAACTATGTTGAATGCATTATGACTGGCAAGGTTATGCCCAAAAGTACCATAAGGACTTGAGCGCAACGCAACGTGCAAATCATTTTCAGGATGTAGCAGATCAGTATGCATATTTACAATTCCAATATCCCTGAAAGCCCGCGATTGCGGAAGGTCTTTTGGAACCGGCGAATTTTCATTACGGTTCAGGGGCATTCCCTCTGTTTGACGGCTCCAGGCAAACATACTGTATCTGCCACCGCCCTCTGCTTTAAGTCCGGACGCCAACCAACGTGCTACAGGAAGATCCAGGTCCGCATCCAACACACCAAACCATAATTTCAGTTTATCCCCCGGTTTACGGCCTTCACCTCCATAACCATCACCAGAAAAACCATCTTCAACGGATCCTGGCGCCTGTCTGTACAAAAAATAATAAGGATGGTTTCTGTAAAAAGGGTGGTTATAAAAGTTGTACCCGGTATAAGTTCTGAAATACGTTGGGATTTCTGTCCATACATCAATATTCACACCTACATACCCCCCTCCAAACCAACCGCCATCAGTACGGCTCTGCTCCGGATCGATCGCTGTCCAGATGTTATAGGCGTAGGCCAGATACTTATCCGCTTCAGGAATGTCTCCTTTCGCAGTGATTGCTGCCCTGACGAAAGCAGCCAGACTGATTTGCCAGCTATGGTTATCAAAACAGCGGCTTTCCAGCCGGTTACAATAATACCGGTAATAAATTTCCAAACGGCCGGCCAGGTTTTTACGAACAGCTTCACGTTGTTGATCGGTCATCACATCGTAAAGACAATCGTAAATGTAAGCCATGCTATTGGTATACATGGCAAAATCAAAACCATCCGGAACAGGATTGCCTTCATAGCTTAGGTTATTTGGGGTAAGCAGATCAAATTCCGTTACCTTCATCCCCCAGCGAAGTGCTTCCCTGGCATATTTTATGTCACCCGTTAAAAGATACGCTTCACTTAGGCTTTCCGTTGCATTCATCCAAACAGGTGCGGTGATCATCGATTTTATATGGTCGTCCGGAAACTTGCCTCCTTTGAAAACACGCTTGCCGTTCTTATAAAATTTGCCTCCCCATTCTTTTTCAGGAAGCACAACATTAAAGTACTGTTCCGCATCGGCCAATATACTTTTAGTGATCCCCTTTTCTTTAAAATCATTGCGTACCTGTGCCAACCGTTCTTTACGAATAACCATCCGGGGGCGATCGCCTTTAATCGCATCGACAAAAACACGGGCAGTTGGCCGCTTGTCAATACGCGACCCTGCACCTACGGAAAAAGAAAAAGGTCCTTGCCATGACTTTCCTTTTTCACGGTAACGCCAAAACCAATCTCCTTTGTCCAATTGTTTTTGAGCCGTGTAAAAAGAAGGGTTTTGTCCTTTTGTTTCTTCAAATAACTCAGAAAAGGACTGGTCCCTGCTGAGCTGAAAATCGTATTCCTTCAAAGGTTCAGTAAATTCCCTCCGGTCCGAGGGCCAGTAAAATGCGGCAGGGTTTACATCTACCTCCATATTTGCGGGAAATGCATCGGTACGATAATAAGGATGAATTGCTTTTGCCATCAGCCGGACCTCGCCGGGCAAAACCGGTTCTTCGGATTTATTTTTAATAGAATTAACCAATGTGGCCGAAATAAAAATGAAGCCAAACAGGGTTCCTATTACTATCGCAGTACCCTTTAAACTTAACAACTTACTTCTCATATGTTTCTGTTTGCTTAAATATTAATTTATAAGTTTGCCTTGTCCCATTTACAAGTTAATTTCCCATATCGTACTCCACCTTTGTCATTTTCCCCCATTCAACAGGTGACTTATCGGATTGGGACATCAGTTCATTTTTATACTTATGAAGAAGCTCCTGCGCTATTTCTACGCCATTAGCAGTTGACTTTGCTTTGATATCCCGGGGAGGATCAGCAACATACTGCATTTCAAAATCAGCGATTTTCGCAAGAACCTTATCTGCACGAAATGCCGGCCTGCTCCATACATAATTTTCGGGATCTTTATAATCCGTGCCAGTAGCTAAATTGGTCCTTAGCTCATTAATGAAGATTTCCCAACGCTTATAGTAGAAAGTACCTACCAGCCCATTCCATTCCCTCCATCCATAATCGAAAAGAGTTGGATCTGGTGTATCACTTCCCCATATGGTTGGGAGTGCCGCTGCCGAGCGACGATAGTAATCGCGTTCCTGCTGATTTACCCCCCATCGTTCGGCATCCGCTAACCATTTTCCGAACATAAAAGCATCTTCGGTACCTAGCAACCGATCTAAATCAGAAAGTAGCGCCAGGAAGTTTATTGACGTTATTTCAAATTTTGCTTTGTCTTTTCTAAGGTATGCCAATGCCATTTCACGTTGTTTAAACAAGGTAAGATTGGATAATACCTGACGTCCGAAATCTACTACGTCATATTGGTAGGCCGCAGAAGCGCTCAGTTTTTTTTCATCAGCCAGCAATAAAGTCCAGGCATTGACCAATATTTTCGGATCATAGTCAATTCCCGGTCCGCGGTTTGGACCCGACCTGGGGGTTTTGATTGCCGGACGCGCTGCAACCATAGACCCAAATCCCCGTCCGCCTATCGAATAAACATTTGACATCAGTGATTGCCATGCCTGGGCAGCATTTGGTGAGACAGCTCCGTAACGACGTTCGGTCCAGTCCCTCAGCCATTCTTTTAAGTCAATCTTTCCGTTTTGCCAATTCATTTCAAGGCAGAGGTGATAGTTTACCGGATTGTCTCCTATTCCTTCCATCCACATCCCACTTCCAACACAATTTTTATTTTCAGAAATAACGCTGGACGGAATATTGCTTGCCTGATCGCCCAGATCAGCATGCATGAATGTGCGGCCCCCAAAATTATTTAGCTGACCTACAGTGAACTTATACCCGAGGTTCGCATACTTAGCTATTTTTTGTGGGCTAAAGGCCAAATTCATTATAATCAACTTGTCTTTATCAACGGCTGTAATGATATCCTCCCTCAATGACCAATCCTGTATCATCCATACTGAATTGCTATCTACCGTTGTCAGAAGCTGGCTAATTGCCCTTCCAACATCATGAAGGTACTTTTTACCTTCAACAGGTGGGTGGCCTTCATGAAAGGGATCGGTCATATAATAATGTGTGGTTCCAAGTCGTTCCATCTGATTACGCAGATACACTTTACCGACTTTGTTAAACAAAGGATCCAGTGGATCTAGCTGGGCAGCACCTTTAAATGATTCTTTTGCCCAACCCGGTTTAATATTAATACGTGCATTGGGAAACACTTCTTTGAAAACAACAGGCACATGTCCGGAGAAACCATGAACAATTGGGGTCATTCCCAGCGAAACCTCCCGATCCATAATTTGCCTGCCCAGCTGCTCATGACTATCAATCCATGACCTGGGAAGAGGTCCACCTGTCCCCTCAAGATTACTCATCCATTGCCAGCTTAAATAAGCTGGCGAAGCAAGAAATACACGGGCCTGGTTATCCGAAAGCCCCAATTCAATGAGCGTGTGATACCAAACTGCTTCCACTCCGACAGTAGAAAGCGGCATATTGATACCGTTCATGGCTAAAAAATCGATCATCTTTTCCCAGTCCTTCCAGCTCCACCAGGCACCGGAATAGTTATAGGTACAGTAATTAAAAAAATGACGGATTTTCCGGGAATTTACAATTCTCACTTTTTTATATACTTCAGGTAGTACCCGCGGAAGTTTCATCTGATCGGCCCATAGCGAATACAAGCATCTGCAATACTCTTTTAAATAATAATTATAGGCACTCGCAAGGCTAATTCCATTGTTGCCCCGCAACACTATTTTACCATTTACAGATTCCACTTCAAATACATCAAATCCGTTCTCTGCGGGTATAATTTCAGATTTAAAATGGTCTGCAATTGACGGGGTTACACGATCAATTAATTGCTCAAAAGCATTAATCTGTTTATCGGATGTGCTTTTAACTGCTGCATTCCGACCTTGGGCGGCACCAAAAAAACACCATAAAATCAAGATATTAAAACTAAACTTTCTCATCATTTAATCAGCCAGATTTTTCATTTTCGAATCTCGTTTATACCAATCCGGTCCTTCCAGAAGTACTTCTTTATCGTATTTGATCAACATGTCTTTCATATGCTCATAAACCTTGGGTTCGTAAGCAGAAAGATCAGTAGTTTCACGTATGTCGATACTAAGGTTATAAAGTGCAAACCGTTTTCTCCCTGGATCGGCCACCATTTTCCAAATACCGTCCCGCAAGCCAATAGCTGTTGCATTACGCCAGTACAGAGGTTTTAGTCTTTCAAAAGGCTTTCCTTTTAGCACAGGTACAATTGAGGCCCCATCCAGCACATTTTCTGTCGGGATTTTAACTCCGGCCAATTCAAGGACCGTTGGAAAAACGTCAGATCCGATGATCGGTATACCAGAAACATTCCCGGGCTTAACGCCGTAATTTTTCAAACCATCTGGCCAGCTTATGATCCCAGGCACTCTAACCCCTCCTTCATGTGTAAATCTTTTACGACCTCTCAAACCTCCCGTTTCTCCACGATACCTGCTTGGCCCATAAGGACTATTTGAAGTATTAAATGACCCGTGTTCGCTTCCACCTTCGGGGCCATTGTCACTTGTGTACCATATCAGGGTGTTTTCATATTCGCCAATTTCTTTCAAAGAGTTTACCACCGTACCTACTGCCTCATCAAGTTGAGTTACATTAGCCATAAATTGAACCAAGCTTGAATCTACTTTTGCTTTGGAGTTTTTATAGAGGTCAAGAAATTTAGGATCACTATTGATGGGGCCATGTGGTTCATGAAACCAGATCGTAATAAAAAATGGCTCATTTTTATCTCTGGTCTCCAGCAGCCATTTCCTAAATTGTTCGGCTACGATCTGGGCTGAAAATCCCTTCATTTCACCCATTGGCTTTCCATTTAAGAAGAAGTTTACCGGATTTTCATGATTTGGACGGGCAACATTCCCTGTCGCAAAGTAATAATCGTATCCATAATCCTTCATGCTGGGTTCACCCTCTTTCCCTCCAAATTTGAAATCTGAATAGGCATGGTCGCCTTTGATTTTCTTCTCGTCATAATAACTTAAATGCCATTTACCAAAGTGCGCGGTTTGGTACCCGTTACTTCTAAGGAGCTGAGGTAAGGTTATTTCCTTTGCGGGTAAATGACAAAAATGGTTGTCGGGTATAAACCTGTAAACCCCATTCCGATAAGGTGTACGTCCAGTTAAAATAGCAGACCTTGAAGGAGAACAAACAGCCGCCGCCGCATAGCAATTGGTAAATTTTATTCCCTCTGCTGCCAGCTTGTCAATATTTGGGGTAATCATAAACTCATGTCCAAAAGAAGCCAGGTCTCCCCAACCCTGATCATCAGTAAGGATTTGAATAAAATTTGGTTGATTTGTTTTCTTTTGCGCATTCAGTAAATACGGCAAACAAAGAACAAATAGAAAAAAGAACTTATTTAATTTCCAATATAACATATCATCTATTTTAACTGCATTTAAATTCTATTTTTTATTGCTTCAGTAAAATCACGACATCTTTTTTTCGCGACTCTGGTGTTACCGTAAGCTTCATTATTTTTCCATTTTTATAAACACATTCTACTTGAGTTTGCCCCGGAGCGTACAATTTAAAGTCAACATCCCAGTCTGACGGCCAACTTGGAAAAAGGTAGATCTTACCATCACTTTTAGGCTGGCATGCCATGACCATTTCCTGTAGACCGGTCATACCACTTCCTCCCCAGTTATGGTCAGGAATCCAATCATGTCCAGGTCCAAAAAATGCCGGGAAACGTGCCTGTGGTTTTGTGTTGTTTGCTAATTTATAAACTACCCGTTTTCTGGATTCTTCGGGCCTTTGTAAAGAGGCTACGTTGGCTACATTTGCCATCCAGGAATAATCTTCATCAATACAACGGATCCTATCCTTTGGAATATTATCCCAGGTATCACGGGCCAGCTGTAGTGTTTGTGGCTGTGTAACGCCAAAATAACGATAAGGCCAGAACGAAAACATTTCGAGGGGTTCCCATTTATTGTGCACCTCTTCATAAGATTTTGCTTCAAGCACTACATTGACCCCATTTCTTTTACCGACTGGAATTTCAGGCAAACGTTTCTGGATCGCCAGAAACTCCTTTCTATCCTTATCAGATAAACCAGGTAAAGAAAGTAAGCCCTCTGTTACGCGCTTTAATCCACAGACAACCTCTACTGGATTTGTCGCCCCACTTAAAAGTTCTAAAGCATTACTGGGGTAAATAAGTAATTTTCCATTTTCATCTAATTCTTTTCCTGTCCGTTTTTTACATTCGTTCCGATAAAAACTATCATAAAAGAGTACCGTACCTTTTACCCATTCTAAATCCCTGGAAATGTCCCTTCCCAGTGAATTATGCGCCTGTAAACACATATATGCAATTTCTATCATTATTGAAAAATGGTAGGTGAGATGCTTAGAGCCACAGAAGCCATTAGCAAGCGGTTTAATTGTACATAAACCCCATACATCCAACGGTTCGGGGTAAACAACACCATCAGCGCCATTGTTTATGGCTCTTGCATTTGCCGTTTTAGCCCTATTCCTATAAAATGCCATTGTAGGTTCAAGCATATCCAAATCGCCACCCGCCAAAGTTGGCCAACCCATCCAACGTTCATTTTGGGACATAAAAAAGGTTTGCCCCCAACGGCGATAATCTGGCAGTTCCTGACCTTCCCGTTTTTTAAAACTGTAAGTCATTCCATTAATGCGGCCATAGCCAACATCTGTTGTAAAAATGCCTCCATTGAACAATAAAGGGAATTCTCCATTGCGATTGCAGGCAAGCATATATCTGAATAGCTGATAGTTTTGTCCTACCAAATATCCAGGATCATCTGGTTTAGCATCAGCATTTATAAAAATATGTGAACGCCCCCAGAACGCTTTCCACCTTTTTAATTCTGATGCCCTCGCTTTTTTTCTATTGTCCTCATTAACCAATGCTTTTGCTTCCTGTTGCCATTTTTTCGGATCTCCATTTAGTTTAGCACCCAGTGTTATTGCTATTGTATGTTGTTTGTTGTTTGTGGTCATACCGGTATAGCCTTTACCTTTCCATAGCTGCCAGGCAATCTCGGAAGCCACGGGCTTAGATAGACCACCTGTTACAGCCATAGCTGCTCCAAATACCCGGTTTGTAGTTACATCATATAATGCGTCTTTTGAGATACCTTGCTTTGCTGCCTGACCAATCAGATCAACAGGATAATTTGTGTTCTTATGAAACCAAAGAAATCCATCTTCATTTGAATTAAACTCCTGGTTATCTCTCCAGATACCATAGGAGATGGTAAGTTTGTGGCTTGTTTCGTTTGACGACTCTAACAACAATGTTTCTCCTGAAAACCAAAGCGAAGCAGAAAATTTGCCTTGTTTAATCGTAATGGTTCCGGATTGAGGATCCAGGGTCTGGACAAAATTACCTTCTCCAGGTTGAAAATTTTCCGGTGTAATTCTTATACAGCCTAGTTTTAGCAATTTGCCATTCTCATCATAGGCACCATTATGTGCCAGATAAAGCCATATAGAATTATCTTGTACCCAAACGTTGGCACCGGCCCCTTCGCTTCCTGAAAGAGGCATTGAATCTAATGCGTCTTTTGATGGCGAGTGCCATACAATTTCCTGTGCCCTGGCAAAGCCCAGAAGAAAAACTACAAAAATGAATGATATTTTTATATGCAATTGCATCACCATATTTATTTATCTGACAAACTAATTTTTATCGCCGTTGCTATATCTCCTTTATCTGGCATTGCTTTTGGCATTTTAATCATCAATCCATTTGGAGTATTCTTCCATTCAAGCTGATCATTACTCCCCACGATCGTTATGCTTTTAACATTTAATGGTTTATCCTTAATTGACGTTACAACAACATCCTTTGATTCACCTGGCCAGCCCATAAAAATCACAAAAACTGTCTTTCCGTCTTTTGATCTAGTAAAGCGAATGTCTTTAGTAGTTCCCTCCGGATTAGATTTGCCGAATTTGGTTGGTCCCTCTCCAAACATTGTAAAAGGTCGAGTGTTATAAATTGCCTCACCATACAGGTTAAGCCAGGCGCCCATTTCCAATAAAGTTTCCTCCTGCTCTTTCGGAATTGTGCCATTGGCCATGGGAGCGATATTTAATAGTAACTGCCCATTCTTACTTACAATATCAATTAAGGTGTGGATCATTGCTTTACCGCTGTATATCCGATCTTTACCGACTACGCGATCGGTAAATCCCCAGCTCGATTTAGTTACTGATGCATCAGTAAGCCAGGGTAATTTGGCCAAACTATCAGCACGATTCTTTTCATAATCCAATACGCCAACTGTATTTGGTAAATCATTGTGTTTATAGAAAATGCTTACTTCCTGACCGGTTTTCTGTGCATGGTTAAGATAATAGGCACAATATTTCTTCAACATCGCTTCACCTACCCTGTCTAAATCCGTATCAAACCACATCATATCTGGACTATACGCATCTATCACCTCGGCCAGTTTATCAAACCAAAACTTCTGGAACGTTTCCCAGGGCATTTCACCGTACAGCAGCTTTTGTTTATCGTCTTTGAGCAATTGAGGATAATTTATGCGCAGATCATTGTAAAACTGTTCAGAGCGTGCACCTTTCGTCTGGTTCCATTGCCGGGCATGATGAAAAGTTGTAATAAACTTCATCCCATTTCCCTTAACTGCTTTTTCCATTTCTCCAACGATGTCACGCTTTGGCCCCATGTCTGCTGCATTCCAGGGATTTACTTTGGACTTCCACATTGAAAATCCATCGTGATGCTCAGCCACAGGACCAGCGAACCGTGCACCAGCTTTTTTAAAAAGATCCGCCCATCTTTTGGCATCAAAATTTTCAGCTTTGAACATGGGAATAAAGTCATGGTAACCAAACTTAGTAGGGTCGCCATAAGTTTCTATATGATGCTTGTTTGCTTTCTCTCCCAAAATATGCATATTCCGGGGATACCATTCGTTGTGGTAAGCAGGAACGGAATAAACTCCCCAATGAAAGTAAATCCCAAATTTAGCGTCGCGAAACCACTCCGGGGCAGGTGTGTGTTTACCAAGGGATTCCCAATCAGCAGTAAAAGCGGTAGCTGATTTTGATTTTACTTTCTCCTGTGCAACACAGGCTATAGTTATAAAGAATAATATACTGAAGAAAACTGATTTCATGATTTATTAATGGTTAATTTTTAATATAAGGTGCCTTCGCTATCGCTTCTTTAATCTTTTCGTCAATAGGGATTATGGTTCTTTCTTTATTTATAGTTGCTTCTTTAAAAAGTTTCCCAAACTCAGGGCCTACCGGCGGTAAACCCAGCAAAACCTTTTTGTACTTTTCTAATATTTCCGCAGCCACTTTTACCGCGTCACCCTGGGGTTTGGAGATCATTTCCGGCAGATGCTCACCATATGCCCATTCCCAATCAGCCAGCTCGCTCAAGGTTTTATCTCCGCGGAATTCCAATCGTCCCCATTTATCACGCATCCCGTCCTGATAGATATTGCCTTTTTCAAGTTCCTTTTCAACAGCTTTCAGGAAAAATTCCCAGCGGTGCTTATAGTAGGTTCCAACCAATCCGTTCCACTCACGCCAGCCATAGTCGAACCAATTTGGACGCGAATAATCTGGGTTATCCTGTCCCCAAAGTGTTGGATGGATGGCGGCATATTTAGCGTAATAATCAGACTCTTCTTTGGTGGTACCCCAGCTACGCGCATCGGACACCCATTTTCCGAATAAAAAATGTTCATTTGTACCAAGTAGTCTATCCATATCATCAATGAGCGTTAAAAAGCGGTCGCGTGATTTTCTGAAATTCGCCAGATCTTTTCGGTATAAATGGATGGCGATGTCGCGTTGGTAATATTGTGCTAAAAAGGAAAGAACCTGTCTGCCAAGGTCAACCACGTCGTACTGATAGCCTTTTGAACCGGCAAACCTATCTTTCTCTTCCAGGAGGTACATCCAGGCTTTCACATATTTGTCCAGTCCGCCCGAAATCTCGTAAGTTCTGGATGCCGGCCCTGATTTTATCGGAAAAATCGCCGGTCTTGAAGCAATTATTGAACTAAATGCTTTACTGCCCCGTTTGTATGCAGAGTTTGTCAATTCAAGATTAGATTTTTCAACTGATGTCGAGGAAGCCCCATACCTTCTACTGGAATAACCGGCCAGCCATTTCTGCAGGTCAATTGCTCCGTTTTCCCAGTTCAAATCCAGCATCAGGTGATAATTTGCAGGATCGCCTTCGATTCCTTCCATCCAGAGCCCGGTTCCGACACAATTGGAAGATTTTGCTTTCATTTTTGCAAAATCGTTTTCTACCGCGGTAGTCAAAGGTCCGTGTAAAAAGGTTTCCCCTCCAAAGCCATTTAGCTGACCGATGGTAAAACGGTATCCCCAGTCCTTGTACTCATCACATTTGCCACCAGTTAACGACATAATAATCAGCCTGTCTTTCGGAATGGATTTAATAATCTGTGGACGAAGTGTCCAGTCCTGTGTTACCCAGATCGCTTTAGGGTCAACTTCCAATAAAACTTTGTCAATCGACCTGGCTACTTCCTGTAAATAAACATCCCCTTCAACGGGAGGATTGCTTTCATGGAAAGGGTCAGTAATATATAAGTGGCTGCTGCCAATACGCTTCAGCAATTGTGAAAGGTATTTTTTTGCTATTGTGGGGAACAAGGGATCCATTGGATCAAGTGTGGCGGTCCCGATAAAAGAACCTCTTCCCCATTCCGGCTTCATATCTATTTTCGCATTGGGGAATTTCTTTTTAAAAATACGTGGTACTACCCCTGAAAAACCGTGAACAATTGGCGTCATCCCCAGCGATTGTTCACGTTCCATAATCTGGCGTCCCAGTTTCTCATGACTATCTATCCATGATTTAGGAAGCGGGCCGCCGGTTCCCTCCAGGTTCCCCATCCATTGCCAGTTCAGATACACCGGAGCCGCTAAATATTCGCGGGCTTCTTTATCGGTCAGGCCCATTTCAATTAAAGTATGATACCATACCGCCTCGGTACCAATAATATTTAAAGGCATATTGATTCCGTTCATTGCCAGAAAATCAATTATCTTTTGCCAGTCATCCCAATTCCACCAGCTTCCACTATAGTTGGTTGTACAGTAATTGAAGAAATGACGAAACTCTTTTTCATTATGCACCCTTACTTTTTTCGGAATTACAGGCAAGGTTTTGGGCAACTTCATTTGGTCGCCCCAAAGTGAATACAAGCAATTGCAGTAATTTTTCAGATAGTAATTAAATGCACTCGCAATACTTACACCATTGTTTCCGGATAAAACAATTTTTCCGTTCGCCGACTCCAGTTCGAACACATCTTTTCCATGATCTGAAGGAATCATCCTAAGAATAAATTGCCCTGAAATGCCGGGGGCCACTCTTTCTAAAAGCGCTTTAGCGGCATTCATTTGCGCTGAACCTCCTGGATCCGAATATAAAGCCCTTGCTTTTGCAGTACTACAATCCATGAGTAATGGCAACAGTACCGCAACGATCAAGCATAAACCTTTAATCTTAATTTTTAATAAACTACCATTCATTTGTACGTTATTTAATTATTAATATTCATTTAGAATTAATAGGTATTGCCATATACCAGGACATCTGGCAACTGATCCGTTTTTTCCGTAAAAACCAGTTTTCCGGTTTCATCTTTCTCCATAAACAAAGTGCTGCCTTTGAGTTTAGCATTTCTGGTCTCCGTTCCGAGTGTTATTTTTTCCGCGGCCTGCCCTGTTACGAATGCGCATTTGCCATCCTTACTTTTCACTTCCAGATAAGATGGCTGATTGGGATCCAGCTGTGCAATAAGCGTGTACCCTTTCAAGTCAAACGTCATCAGCCCATCGCCTTTAGGTAGCAAAGGCGTTGAATTCAATACTTTATTTGTCCCAGGCTCTACCTGAATAACTGTAACGAAGCGGGTAGCTTTCAGCTTGTTGTTTGTGGTAATCGAACTATGCCATTGATCGGGATAATTTTTCGAGTCTTTACCTTGCCTGTTTCGCCAGTCAACCGCAGGGCCACCAAAAAACTGATCGGTAACCTCCGTATGAACAGGTTCCTTGCAAAAGAAGCTGGCTGTAGCTGTAGCAAAAGCATTGCTTGTGGAAATGACATTATCGGCCACTTTCTTCATATTTTGAATGGCATTTAAACGAAATGTCCAGGTTATTGGCTGTTTAGCCTCCAATTCGTCATAGACAATGACATACCCTGGCCGTAACATGGTTACATGCCTTCTGAACCTAGTTATCCCAGGGTTTCCAAATCCGTTTTCCGGCGATACGACGAAACCTTCATCCTTCTGAAACTTCTCAGCTAAATTGTAAACTCCTGTATAGGCATTTGAGGCATCGCCCAAAGTATATGAAAGATGGGTCCCGGTTACAAAACGCGGAACCCAGCCATATCCGGAAATATCGCAGGACTGTCCCATTCCATCCGGGAGAATGGTGTTGTGCGCCCTTGAATGCTTGAAATCATAAACCTTATGTTTATCAAGGGAATTATAGTAACCTGTTCTCCAGAACAAAGGTTCACCGCCATAGGCGACGTTAAAAGCATTTTGGGAAGGGTGGCCGTGGTTAAGCTGGCCGAACGGAGAAGACAGGAAGTTTACCAAAAGATTTTTCGAAGGGTCACTCAAATCGGTATGCATCCCCACATAGCCCAGATCAGGGAAAATTTCCGCTAATTTTTCTGGTGGTTTAACATTTTCGAAGTTTGGTTTCTTATTGTGGTGCCAAATGGACAAGAGGGACCAGGCGGCTTCACTTTCTCCTACTTTACTAATAAACCATGCGCGGTCTAATTCTTTATTTGATTTTAACCGCCATAAATTCCAATAGTTTTCGGGATGCAAATAAGCAAGGCCTTCAATCAGGTTAAATTGTTCTGATCCGGCATAACCGTTACCATCTCCAAAGGCAAAGCCCGGATTTCCGGCCGGATTGGAGTAAGCTAAATATTTGGCAACATTCTGATACCAGGGGTGAGAAAAATAATCATAGTTCATCAGCTTGCTCATCACCATGGGTGTAAAGAGTAGTTGACGCTCATTCGTTCCGAAGTAACCATTTCCTTCATGCCAGCCACCATCATTGCGACTGGCTGCCGGATTACGGTAAAGCCACAATTCATAAGTGTACTCCAGCCACATTTTGGCTTCCTCTTTATAAGGGCTCAATACAATGGCACTCATCAGTAATGTCTGAACACCCGCCTGCCATAAATGGGCTTTGTACGCAATGTGCTCTGAAAATTCAAGCTGTTTACTAAAGCTCAGATAGCCTTCTTTTTTAACCTTGAACAAAAGGTCGACAATTTTATTCCGCCATTCATCGCTTAAATCATTTGCAAAGGCATCCAGGATCAGCGTCATTAATTTCACGTGTGCTTCTAATGTAAAATCATCCGGATACCCAGGCTTCTTACCATACTTCATCATTGTGGTATGGTATTCATGGTCTAATTGATAAAACTCGTCTAGTCCGGCTTTCTTGTACTCTAGCTCCCCGGTTAACAGATAAGCGCGCAACAAGGACTCAATACGTTGCGATAAGTTGGTATATTGCTTTAACGTAGCGAGTTGGAAATAGCGATGTTTTTTTGCCGGGTCATCTTTGCCTAAGCGGTCGGGGTAAGAACTTTCATCCACAACAATTTTAATTTGCGGCCGCTTTTCTAATAGTTTTTTGAAGTTATTTACCATTTCCTTCTTTATCTCCGGAAACTGATCAGGTAACAATTTCCCTATCTCCTCTTTCAGTAAAACCACATGAGGCCCTTTGGTTTGTGTAATGCGGTTTAAAACCTGATCAGCTGACGGAGGAAGTACTTTACGCTCGTTTCCGGTGATGACAAATGAATAGTTTTTAGGCGACCACTTAATTTTTTTAGGATCTGCATCCAGTGCGTATCCATATTTCCAGTACCAGGTTCCGGTCTCAAGGATACGGTATGGATTAAAAAATGACCAGCGCTTAGGTTTGCTCTTTATCACGTTGTTCCTAAAGGTTGAATCCTGCGACAACTCGAAATAATAAAGCCGGTGTCCAAGCTCTGTCGGTCCATCTTTCTTTATAGCGGGCGGTAAAGGAACCCTGAAATGCAGCCAGGGTGAGTTTTCATCCACCAAACCCTGTGGTAACGGATTTTCCAATACAGATTCATAAATGGAAAATTTATGAATAACTTTTTCTGCCGTTTGCCCGGTTTGTCCGAAAGCAAAGGGACTGCAGAAAGATAACAGCATAAAAAAGACATAACAAGCCCTGTTACTATAATTTACTTTCATCTTAAATATTTTTATTTATCTCTTTTGTATACTTTAAAATTGAATTTCCCATTGTACCTCTCCTGTTGTCCCCGGAGTAGATGAAGCACGTGCCAGCCCTCCTTTTACATTCAGGTCCATACTACGTCCATTGCATTTGGCAGTTTTAGGCGCAGTGCCCCCTGCAGGGAGTACAATCCTTAGTTCATAGACGTCATTTTTCACTACCCTACTTCTACCAGAAAGTTTTCGGGAAGACTTATCCCAGGTCTCGCTGATTACATCCATCAAACCTTGCGTGATGTGGCGCGAGGTGCTTAGTATTTGTGGGTACGGTTTAGATTCCCTGATCGCCAGAACCTGACAGGATGCAGGGGCCAATGTAGATTTAAGCATTGTTCCTATCTTACCTAAGTATTCATTTTTCCAGAAATCGAATACCTCATAACTTTTCGCTTTGTTAAGCCCAAGCCTGTCTAAGGAGTAGTTAATACTCGTCTGGCTCTTCTCTTCCCAGTTAAAAAGTCCAACAATTGACATGCGCTCATTTTCGACCTTCCAGGTATTAGGTTGTGAGTTTTCAAGAATATCAACAGGCTGTGCATTAAGGCTATGAGTGGGGAGCGCGCGTTTTATAAGATCCAGTCTGGCGGGTGATAAATCGGCATATTGTATACTTGATGTGCTCATTACTCCGGCAATGGCCTGCCACGAAACCATCCATCTGGCTTTATCAATAGGGTTGCTTTCGCTCACATAATATGGATCAGGATCATTGTACCACACTTTGTTGTTCAGAAAATAGAGGTTTCCGGCATAATCAGCTCCCTTGGTTACATTTTTCCAATTCCCTTCTTTACCTGAATCATTATCCGGGCCAACCCTCATCGCATCTAGAGTTCCTATGGCCGATCCAAAAGCACTCATATTTTGAGTTACTGTACATCCGAGTATAAATGCTTGTGGGGCCACTTCTTTCAGGATTTTCATTCCTTTTCTAAAGCACTGTACAAAGGTCAAATCCGAATTATAAATTGTTGCCTTTGCATAATTCTCAATTCCACTATAAGCCCTGTTTACATAAATGTTTTCACTAGGTGCCCCGGTATGAAGGCCGTCAATTTTAAAATATCTGAAACCCCAGTCATAAATCCGCTTGAAACGGTCCCTTAAAAAGGCCTCTCCTTTTGGATTGGAAGCATCTATACAAGTGCCTGACCACTTTTTAGTTTCAAAGGGCATTCCCGTTTTAGCATCTTTCGCAAAAATTTCAGGATCAAAAACAGGGTTGTGCATATCCCCTGCAAAAGGCATGAACCAGATCCCGGGGTTAAGTTTTTTTTCAGCGATGTTCCCCGCAATACTTTGCATGCCTGACGGATAATTGAAGTTACTGCTTACAAATGTTTTCAGGGGGCCTCCTCCAATCTTGACTTCCTTAAAATTCTTTACATTTTTATAGGTCAGTCCTTCAATTAATGAACTTTGCCAATGATCATCTATTTGTACGGTGTTTAACCCAAAAGGGGCCAGGTTTTCTGCGATGAAAGCGATATTCTTCTTTAGTTCAATTTCTGTAGAAGCACCTGAACCTGTTAAATCCCGATGATACCAGGTACAATATACTTCGGGTTTTGGCCGTAAATGAATTTTATACACTTTTGCCAGACGATCACCATAATACTCCAGCCCTTTCCGGCCATCCTCAAAAAAACCAATAACAAGGATATCCGTACCGCGTTCCTGTCCGGGTTTGACAAGGTAATTACCAAACTCTAAGCCTGCTGTTAGCATATAAGTTTGTTTACCATTTATACTTTCTATCTTAGGAGAGAAGGTTCCGATCCCCTGACTTTGTGTTAGCCAGCCTGTTAAAACACCCCGTCTGGTTGTAGGGTCGGCCAATAAACTATATAGGTAACTCCCTTCTGCCTCCTTAACCGGTTTTAATCCTCCGCTCCCCAGGGTGTTTAGTCCTTTTATTTGATTGTCAATTGGAACCTGAATAGTTGTAACAGCCAACTTTGAAATGTCAATTGATTTATTGGTATTATTTACAACAGAAGTATGTATATGTACAAAAGGATCATCAGCATAAACTGTAAATGTTGTGCGATAAACTTTGGCATGGCTGATAACCATCTGCTCTCCTTTTCCCCAGATACTATCATTTATTGTTGTCTTTTTAAAAGATTCGACCCTACCTGCTAATTTGAAATCTGATACTTGAAATTCTTTACCATTTTTAGGTGCTATTGAAACACTATCTCTAAGTAACTGAACAGTAACGTAACTGTTTTCAATTCTTGAGCTTTCAGAATTATTGCAAAAAAATGCAATAATTACAACCAATATACACCAACTGCTTTTAATCATCTGCTTTAATACTTTACGCTTATTTATATTTTTAAAACTTTTGTAAGGGCTAATTCTAGCGTTAGTAGCCGTAGTTTTGTGTTAATGCCCCATTGCTTTCAACAATCTCGCGGTATGGTATGGGGAAAAGTTCGTGCTTGCCAGACTTAAACAGCTGACCGGCCAGGTAAACTTTCAATCCATGGAAAGCTTTGGTTGTGGGATCATCAAAAATCTTCGCCATTTCCCCGATTCTTTTACCCAGTAAATTCCAGCGTATCAAGTCGAACTTACGATTGCTTTCACCATAAAATTCCCGGGCATATTCTTCCGTAATAAAATCAAGAAAAACATCTTTATTTGCAGTAAATTGTATCGGTACATCTGCATTATTGCCACTTAAATTAGCGCCATAGCCACGTTTACGAACGTCGTTCACCAAACCAATAGCTTCTGTTGTAGGACTACCATTTAGCTCATTGAGTATTTCTGCACGCATCAGTAATACTTCAGCATAGCGGATCACTACAAAGTTCACATCAGATAAGGAAAAGTTAGTAGGTATTGAAGTATGCCAGCTTCTTCTCCATTTTGCACATGACCATGTAGATGAACTGGCTACAGGAATTGGTTTTTCAGTAAACTTCGGTCCATCCAGGGTATATGTAGCTATGCTTACCCCTCTTCTGGTATCTTTTGGATCAAACTTATTGTATAAGTAGTAGTGGGTAAACATTTTAGGCCTTGTATTATATAAGGCAGAATGGTTGGTAACGGCTACGCCTGAAGATGTTACCCCAATTGATCCTGCATGCCTGGATTGACCGTACAGATAGGCCATGTCTATTTCAAACATTGACTCTCTTGGTTCTAATATATTACCACATATATTTTTGAAAACATTTTCAAAACTAGGATTTAGCGAATGTTTCCCTGAAGTGATCAGCTGTTCGGTAACTACTTTTGCTTTTTCATAATAATCCCGGTAATTATTTGCCCGTTTTATAGTACCGTCCTGATAAAGGGAATATCCACCTGCAAACAATAGTGCCCGTGTATATAAAGCCATTGCAGCTCCCTTATTTATCCTTCCTAAATCAGCATCCTTGTCATCATGCCAGGGAAGATCCGGGATGGCTTCTTCAAAATCCTTTATAATTTGTGCATAAATATCAGCTCTTGGTGTGCGCGGTAAAGCTAAGTTTTGTGAAAGATCCGAAGGTTCTGTCCTAAGGGGTACATCTCCCCATCTGATTACAATATTGGTGTAGATAAAAGCCCGCATAGCTTTTGCCTCGGCGAGGTATTTCTTTACTGTTTTTTTATCCTCCTCACTTTCGGCCGGTACTTTAGATCCATTTTTAATGACGCTATTTGCAATATTAAGTGCCCCATAAAATTCGCCCCACATCGTTTCTACTGGTGTACTTTTATCTTTGGTATTGTAATGCCCTATCTCTTCAATGGTACCAAGAGCACCGGTTACTGTTGTATTCCTGAGAATTTCAATATCTGTATCAGCCCCCAGTAAAACTATGTTTGTTCCAAAAAGTTCCCTGGAAGCGAGCGCATCATAAACCCCAAGCACAGCCGAATTTAGTTTCTTTGGTGAATCATAAAACTGAGCGGCCGAATATGCGGTAATCGGTTTTTCTTCGAGGTAGTCTTTACAGGAGATAAAGCCTGAAATAAACACCGTACAAACCGCTAAAGAAATCATTTCTTTCCTGAAAATAAGATTTCTAAGATTAAAATTTCTAATACTTTTCATAATCATTTATTAAAAAGTTAATTAAAATGAAATATTTAGACCCACAACATAAGAGGCCGAACGGGGATGACTACCAACATCAATTCCCGGGGTCAATCCATTATTATTGTTCATACTTACTTCGGGGTCGTATCCCGAGTATTTTGTAATTGTTAAAGGATTGTGAACCGTGGCGTATACCCTGAACTGGCTGATTTTTAGTCGTTCAAGCAGTCTGGTACTAAATCTATATCCTAATGTTAGCTGAGTTAAACGCGCATAAGAGCCATCTTCCACCAAAGAGTCATCAAATTGAATAACTGATGCTCTTTGTGAAGGGTATATCGCATTTGCATTTAATTCGTTTAAAGCTTCAGCATTCCCGGTAAGCAACAGGTTATTTCCCGTCAAATCCATAGTTTTATATCTTCTATCATATATGGCTTTAGTTGTACTTTTATTTTTACTGCTACGGATTAACTGCAATAAGTTGGCATTATAAATATCTCCTCCATACTTAAATTCCCAGAAAAAGGAAAAGTCAAAATTTTTATATGAAAACGTATTCATTATACCACCAGTAAAATCCGGATTAGCATTTCCGATAAACGTCCTGTCCAAATCGTTTAAAATTCCATCCGGAACACCGTCTGGTCCGCTTATGTCCTTATATTTTGTAACGCCGGGCTCAGGGATATAATAACTGCTGACAGGAATTCCGCTGTTCAATATCCATTTGTTTGTAGCAGCCGACCATGTAAAATCTTTGGGTGTGTAAAGTCCGTCTTTTTGAAGCCCCCACATTCTTCCAAGGGGGCCTCCCTCTTCTATCACGAAGTCACCGATTTCCCAACGATCTGAGTTTGCCAATTGCAGCACTTTGACCCTATTAAATGAAATATTAAAATTTGTTGTCCAGGTAAAGTTTTTGTTTTCAACATTAATAGATTGTATGCCAAGTTCTAATCCACGACTTTGAGTTGACCCAACGTTCCTTAACGCCGTCCCATAACCGGAACTTAAGGGTATTCTGGCTTCCAAAAGAAGATCTTTTGTTTTAATGTGATATAAATCTATAGTTGCAGTTATCTTATTGCTAAAAAGGCCAATATCTATACCAAAGTTTGTAGATAAATTGGTTTCCCATTTTAACCCTGAGTTTGCCAGAGATGGGCTAAAAACTGTAAATCCCTCATTGTTTATAGGAGTCCACCCCGCCGTATACAATGACAACGAACGATAATTACCGATTCTATTGTTACCTGAAGCACCATATGAAAGCCTGAATTTTAAATCAGAAAAGACATTCAGACTTTTGACAAACTTTTCTTCACTTGCACGCCAGGCTAAAGCTACCGACGGGAAATATCCCCATTTATTATTAGCACCAAATTTAGTAGAGCCGTCTGCACGAAATGTTCCCGTGAATAAATATTTATTTAAAAACTTATAATTTGCCCTGCCAAAAAAAGAGAGGAGTTTACTCGATGTTTTTCCGCTGGTTGGTAAATTAGCTATGGAAGCCAGATTAAAATTATCTATTCCAAAATTATCGTCTGGAAAGCCCCCTGCAGAGATACCCAATGATTTTGTATCTTCAATTCTTAATTCCTGTCCAACCAATAAATCAAACTGGTGCTTTTCTCCTAATGTCTGACTATAAGTTAACGTATGGTTTCCAAAAGATTCATTAACTATATCAAAATTGACACTTCCTAATGGTCCGTTACTCAATTTTGCCTCAGATGATCTTGAGGTATGAAAATTACTGGATTCCAATTCTTTATTGTTCAATCCAAGATTCAAATTATAGATAAGTGCCGGGCTGAAGGTATATCTTGCGCCTAATGAAAAAGATGAATATTTCTTCTTTTTCTTCCGTATTGTATTTTCAATTTCTGCTAAAGGATTTAACAACACACTGGTTTCATCATCTATGGGATCTATGTCATTCAAAATAAGTTGTTCATCGGTATACTGTATCCCAGCAGTTGGCCTGAACTGGATCAGGTCATTGAACCCCTTTCCTGACTCCTTATAGGGACCAACTCCTCTCAGGTTATCCACGAAATAACTAATATTAGCACCAAGGTTTAGCTTACTGTTTATTTTTTGATCGAGACTTAAACGCAATGAATGTGTACTATATCCGCTATTGGGAACAATATTTCCGTCATCATTGTAGGTGTAGGAGAAATTATACTTATTATCCTTTCCGCCACCGCTGAAAGCTAACCTGTGCATCGAATTTAAAGCCGTCTTATCATCATACATTAAATCCTGCCAGTTTACCCCTTTCCTTCCGGCATAATTTTTTTGTACATCCTCAATGGGTCCGTAAACATCCGCCCAGTTGGCATCCCCTCCATTCCGTTCAAAATCGTATAAAACAAACTCTAAGGGAGAAAGTACAGGTGTTCTTTTGGTCAATTTCTTAAAACCTATGTAATTGTCATAACTGATGATCCCAAGCCCTTCATGTCCGCGCTTTGTGGTGATAATGATTACGCCGTTTGCTCCCCTGGATCCGTATATAGCTGTAGCCGAAGCGTCTTTTAATACATCGATACTTTGCACATCATTGGGATTAATCCCCACAAATCCATTTTCAGTGGGGAATCCATCGACAATATAAAGCGGGGAATTGTCCTGAGTGATAGAAATACCCCCCCGGATACGTACAGATATCTGTGCTTCCTGCGATCCTGAACTGGTAGAAACCACTAATCCGGGGACTTTTCCTCTCAATGCATCAATAACATTGGTTACAGGATTCAGGCTAAGCTCCTTACCACTTACCGATGCGATTGAACCGGTTAAATCTTTTCTGCTTTTCGTGCCATAGCCAACTACAACAACATCATCCAGTTTTAAATCATTCTGTACCAAAGTAATGTTGCCCATATTGGCCGCAGCGGAGAGCTCTTTCGTTATATATCCGGTATAGGAAACGATCAACACTGATCCATCAGGTACATTTTTAAGGGTAAACTTACCATTGCCATCAGTGACGGCAATGCCTTTACCGTCCTTAACTTTAACGGTAGCGCCAGGCAGGGGCTTTCCCTCGGTATCCAGCACATGGCCGGTCACATTAATTGCAGCAAAACGATCGATCACCTGGTCCAGGAAAGATTCTTCTTTGCGTTTTACAATGATGTTTTTATCATGGATGGAATAAGTTACAGGTAAGCCCTTCAGACTTTGCAACAGAATATCTTCTAAAGCTGCGTTCTTAAAGTTAGCATCGAATCTTCTGTTCTGATCGATTTTAGAATCAGAATAGAAGATACTATAACCTGTTTGTTTAGTAATTTCCCTGAATAGCTGTTTCAAGGTCGCGTCTTTATGAATAAAAGTAACCTTCTGCGCAAAACCACTGGCGCTTACTTGCATCATAGAAACTATTAATATAAAAGTGGTGATTTTCATAACCAGCAGGAATTTCTTCACATGCGGCATAAGCCAACACGGACACTTAGTATAAATTTTCATACATTTGGTTTGTTTGGGTTGAATCGTAAATTAATTTTCGCAAATTGTTACTGAGGTAACCTGAACATTAACCGGGAGTGTTTCCAGCACTCCTGGTTCCTTTACCCAACATTGCCGGGCAAGTCAGATCACAAATTTTATACTTATGATGCTGCTTTCAATTTTCTTTGGTTCATAATATTTAATTATTTGGTTAGTTGATTGGTTTTAATTGATCACGATTAATTTATTGCCTTCGGTCCTGAAACGAATTCCTTCACTTTCTGTCAGCATTTCCAATACTTTTGAAATGTTACCAGATCTTGAAACCGTTCCGCTATAAGTTTTATGCGCATCGGTTTTACCCTGATATTCAACTTCTACATTATACCATCTTGCAATTTTCCTCATTACGGATACCAGTGACTCATTTTCAAAATTAAACAGCCCATCTTTCCAGTCTGTGAAATTCTCTCCTGTTACTTCGATTACCTTTATTCCCCCTGCATTTACGATCGACTGCTGATTAGGCTTAAGGGTTGTATTCCCATTTACGTTTACAGATCCTTCCAGGAGGGTAGTTTTAACATCCGGTTCATCCCTATATGCATTCACATTAAAATGGGTTCCCAGTACTTCTATTTGCTGCCCTCTACTTTTAACTATAAAGGGATGGTGCTTATCCTTAAATACCTCAAAATAGGCTTCGCCTGAAAGCGTTACTTCACGAGCCCGCCCATTAGAATTATTAGATCTACTGTAGGTTAAACTGGAAGCTGCATTTAGCCACACTTTTGTCCCATCAGGCAGGGAAACCTGATAAGTGCCGCCCCGCGGAGTGGTGACGGTCAGGTCATCCTGCCCCGGAGCTGTATTTACCTGTCCTACCATGCTGCCATCGTTATATTTCAAACTTGAAGCATCAATAATAACCCCTGTCTTCGTATCACTAAGTACAAGGGTCCTGCCATTGGCAAATTTCAATGTGGCCGTGTTTTTACCCGGAGGCAGGTCCCGAACCGAACTCAGAATGACTTTTGGACCGCGATGATAGGTATGAAAGAAATAAACACCGAACATAGTTAAAACAGCCACAGCTGCCACACCAGCTATCCATTTCCAGGATTTTATGAAATTCCGTTTCTGTTTCGAAGAACCATCTGCAATTTGGGCCATAATAAAATCCCTGCCGGCTTCCATTCTGATCCATAAATCCTCAGGACTTACCTCATCGGAACTGGCAGCTGCTTTATGCACATACCACTTCTCCAGCAATTCGGCCTCTTCAGGAGTACAATCCCCCGCCTCGTACTTATCTAATAATGCGACAACCTCTTGTTCAGTCATATTACACAATTATCTATTTATAAGTAAGACAATCTTAAAAGGGACAATGACTACAAGCCGATAAAAAAAAAATATAAATTATGAAATTACTTTCAGAATGATCGATGTAATGGCGTATTGCAATTCCTTATTATTGCGAAGCCTGATCAATGCGCGTTGGATTTGTGTACTTACCGTATGTTCTGAAATACCAAGTTCGGCGGCAATCTCTTTATGTGATAAATGCGATTTACGGCTCAGATTAAAAATTTCGCGCATCTTTAGTGGCATCAGATTAATTTCCCTTTCTATAACCACCGTCAGTTCCTGCATATGTAAATGCTTATCGGTGTCGTAAACCATATTATCAGCAAAAGCCGCAATCTCTACCAGGTAATTGTCTTTTAGCTTATTGCGCTTAATGGTATTAAATACGCGGTTACGCACAGCGACATATAAGAAACCGGATAAAGAAATATTGATATCTAAATCTTCCGCTTTCTCAAAAAGCCATATGAAAACATCCTGAACAATATCTTGTGCAACTTCCTCATCCCTTAACATACGGTTGACATGCAAATAAAGCTGGGGCCAATACCGGTCATATATTTCGTTAAATGCAGGTTTGTCCCCCCCTTTCAACAAAGCAGTAAGCTCTCCATCGGTATATGCCCTGTAAATAGTCATGGTTTGGTATTCCTTTATATAAATATACTTAAATATAATACGCAATGTTATATCTGGTCACTCAAAGGAAGTCTTTTTTTAAAATTCAAGAACTTTGAAATTATCAGATTATTAAGGAATATTATCTTTTAATTGTATCTATTATACTATGAATAACTATGGGAGCAAAATTGGTAAGATATTTTCGGCAATAAGGAGCTGTTATTCTTGGCGCCAAAGCGAACTGATGGATGCCAAATAAAGGAAGGGAGAAAGTATTGATGAAAAACCAGACTGACCGGTTTTACAACCGGTCAGTCTGGTTTGTGTATGGTTGTTCTGAATTTATTTAATCAGTTTCTCAAGCTCTTTTTCTAATGCTGCACCTCTTAAATTAGAAGCGATAATTTTTCCTTCAGGATTGATCAGATAGTTCTGTGGAATTGCACTTACCCCATAAAGTACAGCAGCTTCATTTTTCCAGCCTTTAAGGTCAGAGACCTGTGTCCATGGCATACCGTCTTTTTCTATGGCTTGTAACCAGGCATCCTTTTTCCCCTCATCATCCAATGAAACACCTAACACGGTGAAGTTTTTATCTTTAAAAGTATTATAAGCTTTTAATACATGTGGATTCTCTGCCCTGCATGGACCGCACCATGAAGCCCAGAAATCTACCAGTACATATTTACCTTTATAGTCAGATAATTTTACCGCTTTTCCGTTTACATCGTTTTGTGAAAAATCTGGAGCTGCCATACCTACGGCCGTTTTTTTAGCTTTATTGAGGGAAGCAGAAAATTCCTTTCCTAATTCGCTGTTACGCACATTTGCGGACAGCTTTAAAAACACTGGTTCAATCTTAGCTGCGTCAATTGCATATCCCGCTACTTCTTTTAATGCAATTAAACTGATCTGAGATCCCGGGTTTTCAGCAATAAATTGCATTGTTTTCGTCTTTTTCTCTTTCGCCAGTGCTGCTTTTTCTTCAGCATTTGCAGCTTTTCGTTCTTTACTTCCATCACCCACCATTGCGATAAATTTCTGGTTGTCGGTATTGATCTTTGAACCAGCAATAACAGCTTTTTTGATAGAGTCAGCCGAGTTTATAATCATTTCACCACTTTCAAGGTAAAAATTTAATAAATCCCCTCTGCTTCTCATATCCCTTAATCCAAGTCCTTTATGATCTAAAATTAAGCGGGAATAAATTTGTCCTTTCACTGTTCCTTTAAACTCAAACTTGCCATTGTTAACAGCAGTGGAATCAATATTTGTTCTGCCACCACCAAAAGACATCAAATAGACTTTGGCAGGAGCATTAACGTTTTTTACATTTCCTTTTAAGGTAAACGTTGAATTTTGTGCAGCTGCAAATAATGGTGCCACAGCCAGCACAGAAAGGATTATTCTTTTCATTTGTTATGTTTAATAAGTTGGCGTAAAGCTAAATTATTTAGCGGTAATTTTCGAATTGACTATGTAACTCCATCGTGACGGAAGTGTAATATAAAAAGGCCATTGCTGGCCTTTTTAATCAATGACAACAGCAAAAAATACTATTGAAATTTGAGAGGTAGATGTACTTGTATAATGTTGTTAAGATTATTTGATCACTTCAGCTAATTTCTTTTCCAGCTGGTCGCCCCTTAAGTTTTTGGCGATGATTTTACCGCTGGGGTCTATCAGGAAATTAGATGGAATTGCATGAACCGCATATTTGTTACTGGCCGATTTAGGATCTGTATGATCTGGGTCAATCAATTGTGTCCAGGGTAAGGCATCATCCTTAACCGCTTTAAGCCAGGCTGCCCTCATTTCCTCACGATCAATAGATACTCCCAACACAGTAAAATTCTTATCTTTAAATGCCTTGTAAGCCTTTAGAACTTTAGGGTTCTCAGCACGACAAGGTCCACACCATGATGCCCAGAAATCAAGCAATATATATTTACCTTTGAATTCGGATAAACGAACCGCTTTACCATCCGGATCTTTTTGCGTGAAATCTGGTGCCATTTTACCAGGTTCTGTAGCAAATGATGCTTCAATATTGGTACCTACAAGTTTACCTTCCTTGGTGTTACGTAAACGAGAAGTAAGCTGTTTATACAATGGGGCTACTTTAGCACCATCAAAGTAAGAACCTGCGATCTTTGTGATGGCATCCAGACTAAAGTGTGAATCAGGATTGTTTTTAACAAAATCATTCATCACTACTTCCACATTTTTCCTCGCATCGTTCTCATCTTTAGTCAGCTTTTCCATTACCGAGTTATCTTGTCTTTGCTCCGGACTTAACTTTTTGAATGCAGAACGAAGACGATCGGCCTTTTCTTCAGCAGCACCAACAATACGCTGATAATCTGAATATTGATCCTGCACAACTGACCCACTAACTTTCGCTGTTTTAATAGAATCAACCACATCAAAAACCATTGTGCTATGGTCTAAGTAAACGGATCTGGAATCCCTACCCAGTTGTTTCACATCAGCGACTTTTTTTCCTGCATTGTAAAACACGAGGTGGGCCTGCTGTATGCCATCAACCTGTCCTTTAAATTCTAAAACCCCATCCTTTACAAATGCACTATCGCTAATGGTTTTTTGCCCTTTATAATAATAGAGGAAAGCCTTGCCTTTAGTATTGGCATCTTTGAACTTTGCCTGGATATGGTAGTTATTTTGCTGTGCAGCTGCGATTGCAGGAAATGCCATGCAGCCTGCTATAATTAAATTTTTAATTTTCATCTGTATACCCTATTTATTGGTTTCTATTTTTTTCTTGTAAAAATTAACGAACTTCATGTTCTGTTCACTATCAGCGGCTAATTTCTCTCCCTTTGCGAAAAAGGTTTTAGACTTTTCTGTATTTCCTTTATAATGATGCGCCAGCGCTAAAGTCATCAGCATACTCAAATCGTTGGTATTTTCTATCGAAGGATCTTTCAGCAACCAACCTATTACCTTTTCTTTAACTTCTGGTTGCAGGTTATTTGACATCAAAAAAGTCATCGATGCTTCAAAACGTATTTTAGGCGTCATATATTTGCAGGTATCCAGGAAGTTCACCTTCATTTTATAAAACTCAGGCTCTTTTGGGATATTGAACAGATAAACGGATTGCTGCTCACCGGCATCGTCAAAATATTTAGGAACACGATTCAGTACCGCCACAAAACCATCCACATCTTTATCATTAATGGCTTTTTTAAGATGAGGGAATAAGTAACTACCTGCGATGTATTTAACTGAAGGGCCTTGTTTTTGTCTGAAATACTCATAGTTGGCCAGGAAATAATCACGGTGTGCGGCCGACATAGGGAATGAATTCAATATTGCCCAGGGCATCTCATCGGTTAAGTCTTTGTATTTCTTGAGGAAATCGCTAACAATTGCAGGTTCTATCTTTTTAGGCTCCCGGTTTCCGTCAAAAAGGGCTAAGTAGAATTCAGGATAGTCCAGAAATTTTTGCTGACTATAGGCTACACCAACAGGCTTTCTATTTTTTGCAGTTGATTGTAACAGGTCATTAAAAGCCCCGGCATTAACGTAACCTACTTCTTTTCTGAGTACACGTAGGTTAGGTTCAATCCATAAGAAAGTCGGGTACTGACGAACGTTATACCTGGCAGCCAATAAACGTCCCAGTTCCTCTTTTTCTGCATCCACCTTAATGACGGTATAATACTCGTTTAAGGTTTTGCTGACCACCGGATCCGGAAATACGTTTTGGTCCATGGCCTTACATGGTCCGCACCATGAGGTATAAAAGTCTATAAGTAATACTTTATTGTCTTTTTTTGCCGTAGCCAGTATTTTGTCCCATTGTGCCGCAAGTGCTGCCGTCGGTTTTTGGGCAAAGGATTTCATGCCTATGCCTGATATCAGGCATAGGGCAAGGTATATTTTTAATTTCATTTCTAAATTTTAAAATATTACATATTAGGATGACGGTAACTGATTTGGGTGATGTTACCAAAGCCACCAAATTTCTTGCTGTAACTACCGTTTGCAATCTCACCAATAGGTAGTACGTCCAGGTAATAAAGCTCTCCTTCGGTACCGTTATAGGTAGCAGCAACTAGACGTTTGTTATCCAGCGGACTTGTCGGCCCCCACTCCTGCGACTTTAACATCTTTAAATCTTTAATGCGGATATTGGCAGGAAATGTATAAACAAGCTTAGCAGATTTAGCTAAGATGTCATACAGATAAATTTTATTACCTGCCGCATAGTAAAGATGTCTATTCAGTTCAGAAGCTGCAAACGAATTGGCCAATGAGATTTCAGGTGCATCAATCATCTTATGTGTAACTCCTGCAACCTGTTTCTCATTAGGCAAAACTGTGTAAATGTAATAATCAGACTGGTCTTTCATCACAAGAAAATACTCATTATTTCCCCCTCTGTCGCCGCCAATCATTGTCTTGCCTACATTGTTCATCTGGAAAGCAATTTTCTCATCCGCATTATGTGCGAATGTAGTGAACACGCGTCTTGTATACGTCCCCTGCAGAAATTGTTTGCCATTGTTATCATAAAAAAGTGCCCAGGCATATTGTCCGCTCATAAAATAGGGGAAAACAGAATAATTATCAGGTCCGTTAAAACGCTCTGAATATTTCCCTTCACCGACTGCCGGGGTTACTGCTCCATATACACTTCCATTACTTACCACGTACTGATCAAAATTCACCGAATTAACAGCATAAGAAGGATTAGAAAATGGCACAACATTCGTTTCAAACAAATCAGCAGTCTTATTCTTATATGAAAAATCATTGGCACTGAAACGATACATATCCTGATCTGTAAATACGTTCACTTCCTGCAAACTCTTTTGAATCCCGGCAAAGGCCGCCAATGGTTTTCCAGCGATAGTTAAATTAGGATTTGAAGTTTTGATCACATCTAAATAGACCGTTTCATCTTTGCGTACAAATGAAAGCAATGGTTTTCCATCCTTATCTGACATCACCATCCAACCTTCATAAAACTTACCATTTACAGTGATCAGGTATTGGAACGATTGCTTTAAATTTGTCTTGGTATCGATTATCGTATACTGGATCTTATAGTTCCCAGGAGCTTGTAAAGCTTCAACATTCAGGTTCTTTTCTGTAGACAGAAGTGTGCCCTTTGTAGCAGGGTTAAGCGGGTTAATTTCCCAGCTTTTTAAGTCCTCTGGCCTGTAAATCTCCCATTTGTAGATAAAAGGACCACTTCCAGGCTTAGTTTCAATAATTTCGGGATTAATACGGATCATGTCCCGTTGAACTACTGTAATGGCCTCATTCGGAATTTTTATGGTAATGTTATTGAGTTCCTCATAGTTAAAGTCATTGTTATCTTTTTTACAGGAAAACAACAACATACAGCAAAAAGCTGCAGCTAATATTATTTGTTTACGTTGCATATCTTTTTATTTAAGTACCTGGAAAAACTAATCTTTCGTCACCGTCCATTAATGGGCCGTGTTCCTTTTCATATTTATCCAGCGCATTTTTAAGCCTTACCTGGATATTTATCCATTGCGGGTAGGTGATACTTCCACCCTTGGTATCTGGTCTGAAATTAGAAGTCCCGAAAACCTTAATCATAAAATCATACCTCACCTCACTATACAAACCAATATAGCTCTGAATGTAATCCCAGTAATCGGGTTTAACAAGCCTGTTACTGAAGAAAATCTTAAACTGCTGTGTATTGGCACTACTTGGATCAGCTTGTCCGACAGTTCCGGCGATAAGGTCCTTGCTATCTGCTATCCTCATTACCAGGCGTACGTTTTTATGATCCAAATCGGGCGTACTCATCAGTACTACCGGATACCTTACCGTAAATGAATCTGCCGGTAATACGAAATCAGGAAGTAAATAATGTTTCCCTTCTTCAGCTGTTGTACCCGGGGCTGCGATGATTTTGATTTCGCGTGGCTGATCGGACAATTTCCCGACCAAGCGCATTTTTACCCAAACCGTATCTTTGACTTTGGGTATTACATTAAACTTAAATGAATAGCTTACGCTGTCTTGTTCAAGTCCTGATAAATAGTAAAATGTTATCCCGTTTTTCCCAAGATAGCTGGCATTAGGATCTTTTTTGCAAGCTGAAAAAATCATCAGCATTACAAACATTAATGATAATTGCTTCATGTTTTTTGCTCTATTTGTAGTTAGGATTAAATTCAAGTTCGTTAGGTGGTACCGGAACAATGTAATTGGCTTCGGTTAGATCTTTTGCACCAAACAGCATTCTCCGCGTCAGTTTTCGTTTGTAATAGTAGAAAAGCTGTCCTTCAGCATAAAAATCCTTCTGATATTCCTTTAAAATTTCCTCATCCAGTTTTTGTGCCGAAATACCTGATGGAACCGGGGCCAGCACACGTTTATCCCTAACCTGATTTAAAAACACCAGGCCGGCATCGGGCGTAGCCGCAGTTTCTGCCAAAATATAATACATTTCAGATAAACGGATCAATGGTACCGTCTGGTCAAGCCGGTCTGCCTCTGTTTCAGTTGCGGTTGCAATCCAGGTCTGCCAATATTTCGTACTGAAATAAGTCTGCACTTCTGCTTCTATTAACCTGCTATAACGCACATCGGTGCTAGAGCTTTCGTACAGCCTTAAAAATTCGGGATTGGTACGGGTAAGGTGATTTCTGTTACCAGAGTTAAGTTTAAAATAAGCTTCTCCTTCCAGTGCCCAGTTTCTGATATCCTTAACGCGAACCGCAAATACCTGTTCTGTAGAAAAAGTCCGGTCTTTCCTGCTGGCAGATGCACTAAGCATGCCTGGTTCTGTAAGCTTAAAAACGCCAGCGTTTACTACCTCTTTTGCGGCGGCCTCTGCATTTGTTTTATCACCTCTGAACATATAAACCCTGGCTTGCAAAGCCTTAACGGCATAATAATTCATCCTGAACCTTCTACTCTTATTGGTATTGATGGGATCAATCCCTTTCATTAAGTCCTCGGCCAGCTTCAGATCAGCCAAAATCATAGTAGATACCTCACTTACTGTAGACGGCACTTTCGATAATGCATTCATCACATCACGGTACGGGATCGCTTTTTTATCAGGATTAGTGGCAAAATTGGCTCCAAATAAGCGCAGCAAGTCGAAATGAAGATAAGCACGGATTCCTAAAGCCTCACCCTTAATCAAAGCATAATTGTTTACTGAGAAAATCGACTTTCTATCGTCTATCTTTTCAATGATATTGTTGGCCCCCGCTATAGTGGTATAACCCTTAGACCAAATTCCTGATATCAATGGCAGGGCATCAGCACCTGCAAAATTCATCGCTACTGTTTGCTTAAAAGAAAATACGCTACTAATCGTTGGACTATAGTTCTGGGCAATCATACTGGCAAAGCCCATACTCATGTAATCTCCGTAGAGCTGTCGACTCGCCATTTGAGAATATACGCCAGTCAGGGCCTGTTGAAAACCGACTTCAGAGCTAAAAAGCTGATCTTCCCCCATAGTAGATTTAGGATCTACTTCCAGGAATTTCTTGCAGCCTACTCCTGAAAAAACCAGGAAGAAAGCCAGTGTTGCAAATATTTTTGTTTTCATGTGAATGATAATTAATGTTAAAAACCTGCTCTCAGTGATAATGAAAAAGTCCTTGCAAATGGATTGCTTGTACCTCTTTCCAGCTGAATACTGCTCATGGTAAACAATTCGTTAGTGATACCGGTAACAGTTAAACTTCTTAAGCCTAATCTCTTGATAAAGGCATGTTTGTAAAAGTTATAGCCAACGGATGCCGAGTTCAGGTTCAGGATATTCTCTTCCTGAACAAAACGACTGCTTAAATATGTATTGACAGGCAATGTGCCAAATCTGGTAAATAGAGACTCATCACCGGGTTTTGTCCAACCCAGATCGTACGCTCTGCGGTCAACATTATACTTTGTATCAGCCCCCTGAACTTTATCAACTAAAGTTTGGTTGTACACCTTAGCACCTAGTTTGTAGCTAAAAATCACCCCAACTTCCAAACCTTTATAATTTAAGTTTGAACCAAAAGTACCGTTCCATTTAGGGGTGGTTACACCAACGGCAACCTTATCAGCAGGATCCCAGCCGAAAGATGTTCTTCCATCTTTTTTCTGAAACACTTCTCTACCTGTTACGGGATCTACACCCAGAGAAGGCACTACAAATAAGGTATTGATCGCCTGTCCCTCTTGCAACATGATGTTAGGCACTTTGTTATTACTCTTGGCATTTTCGCGTTCATTACTTGTTTTAAGTTTATTGGAAAGCTCTTTCAGGATATTTTTGTTGGTTACCCCGGCCACGTTAACCGACCAGATGATCCCTTCTTTTTTGTTATCAATTAACTTGTAACGGGCATACAACTCATATCCTGTATTCTGAATCTTACCCAGATTTTCTGAATAATCTGAAAATCCATTCGATGGCGCTAAGGAAACACTGGTAATAGTATTATTGGTTACACTGCGGTAAAAGTCGAACCTCAGATCTAATCTTTCTTTGAACAGGAATGCGTCTACACCTAAATTCAAGGTCCTGACATCTTGCCAGCCCAGCTCACGGTTCCCCAACCCCATAATAGCAGCACCAAGGTCGCCATCATACATATTGTCGACTCCAAAAGAATAACGCGTTTGCGCACGATAAGCAGGAATATTCAGGGAACCTGACGATCCATAACTTCCTCTTAGTTTTAATCTGTTAAAAGTTGGGTTACCATTAAAAAACGCTTCATTATGAATGTTCCAACCTAAACCGGCCGACCAAAACACGCCGTAACGTTTATCAGATCCAAATTGTGAGGAACCATCTCTTCTAACCGAAAAATCGGCCAGATAACGGCTATCATAAGCATAGTTGGCATTCATCAGCAAGCCCAGTCTGCGTACAGTACTTTCATCTCCTGTTGGTTTACTATCTGGTACATATTGCGTAGCAAAAAGTAAATTATCCAGTTTATCAAATGGGAAACCCAATGTTGAGATGTTATAAAAGTTACTCGTGGTACTGGCGATATTGAAACCTAAAGTCGAGAAGATTAAGTGTTTGCCAAAGGATTTGTTATAATTAGCTGTAGTTAAGCTTTCAAAACCTAAAGAGCTGTTGTTTCCTACGTCATACGAGCCTTTACGTTTCAAATCAGTTTGATTTTGAAACCTGGTATGTTGTGCAGGATAAAATAGGTCGGAAGATCCGGTCTGCTTATTTAAACTGAATGCTGTTTCCACAAATAAAGAAGGCATGATGTTCCAGCGTACCTGCAGATTATTCGACATTCCAAAGTATTGCGACTTATTGATCGTGTTTAGCGTGGCATCATATAAAGGATTTCCAAATCGGCCAAAACTATTTTCTTCGAGAATTTTAACCGGTTGGCCATTTTCATCAAAAGGCTTCCAATAAGGGTTCATCCTGGCATATTCAGAAAATGGGCCATAAGGCGATTCATTGGCGAGGTTCTGGAACAAGCGGATAGAGTTTCTGAATTGCAGCTTTTTCACATTATAACTCAGGTCAAACTGTCCGGTATAATTTTTCCTGTTCTGCCCTTTCATCACACCGCTTTGAAAGTCGCCAGACATTTGTAAGCCATAACGGATATATTCATCACCCCCCTCTAAATAAACAGAAGTCCTGTTACTCACGCCCGTTTGTACGGGGAATGACAACCAGTCTGTGTTTGCACCGCTAGCTATAGCCCTTGCCCTGCTGTTGTAAATCTGATCGAGTTTAAACTGATCATTGGCCTGATCAGCCGTATAAAAACCTACCCGTTTTTCAAAGTCTAACTTTTCTGCCGCATTCAATAAATTATACACAGATAAGTCTGGCGTAGTTAACCTGAAATCATTGTTTACCGTTACCTGTATCTTACCGGATTTAGGTGCTACGGTAGTAATGACCAAAACACCATTTGCGCCTCTTGAACCATAAATTGAAGTTGCCGAAGCATCTTTTAAGATGGTAATGGAATTGATCATATTCATATCCAGGTCAAAAACCCTTTGGGCACCTACCTGGAACCCATCAAGAATAAACAAAGGGGCGTTCGGATTATCAGCAAATTCGCCTGTAAGGTTAGGAATAGAGTTCTGGCCCCTTAACTGTATTTCAGGTAATTGATTTATATTTCCCCCCATTACATTGTTTGGCACTAAGCGTAATGCCGGATCAAGTGCAGCGATAGCTGCGAATATGCTGTTGGAGTTAACTTTTTTAAGGTCCTCGCCTTTTATGGTTTTAGCGGCACCGGTAAAGTTTTCCACCGGACGTTCAAACATCCCGGTAACAACCACGTTATCGAGCGACTGCTGATCCTCCTCGAGGCTAATCTTAAAGACCAGAAAAGTACTTATTGCAATTTCCTGCGTTTTATACCCTAAGAAACGCACTACAAGGGTCTGGGCATCTGCAGGTGCATTTAACACAAATGTTCCCTTAGCATCTGTCTGTGTTACGATTTTAGTTCCTTTAATCATCACGGTAACGCCAGGGATTGGCTTACCATCTGCCCGGTCAACAACAGTTCCCCGGATCATCTTTGCACTTGCAGAACTTCCCATACGTTCTTTGATGACGATGGTTTTGTTTTGTATTTCATAGGTGAAGGGCTGGTTAGCAAAGCACTTCTCCAATACTTCTGCTAAAGAAGCATTGCGGGCAAACACATCTACTTTTCTGGCAAGCCTGATTTGGGGGGTAGCATATACAAAGTCATATCCACTTTGCTTTCTAACTTCTTTAAATACCTCAGCAAGGGAAACATTGGTTTTACTTAGGTTGATTTTCTGTGCGTAGCCACTTGCAGTTACCTGAAGTAAACAAGTGGTTAACAGGATTACGGTTAAGTTGATTCGCATAATCAGTTTTCTTTGATCTGTATCACGAACCAGGTTTAATGCCGAATCCATAATACAGAAAATAGTTTGAGCTACACAGGCAAAATACCTGCGTTTATTTAGCGCATAAAATTTCATACATTTGAATTTTAGGCCCCTGATTAGGTTTGGGGGTCTTTGGTTTGGTTTTAGTTAATTAAGATGTGCAACATTGCGATGATCGAATCAGGCCTTTTATAGCCAGGGGTGGGTCCAAGCACTCCTGGTTTTTTATAAATTGGTTTGGCCGGCGGTCAATTATGTAAAATTTACTGCATAACCGTCACCCTCCTTCCTTCAATCTTAAAATGAACATTTCCTGTTGTTTCCAATACCTTTAGCACTTCAGATAGTTTTTTTGTCCTGGAAATCTCTGCACCAAAACCTATTTCAGGTATATTTTGCTGGTATACAACTTCTATATCGTACCAGCGCTCCAGTTTACGCATAATGCTGTGGATTCCCTCATCACTAAAGACAAAATCACCATTCTTCCAATCTATGGCCTGATTAGCATCTACCTGATATATATTAATCTTATTCTGGTCAAGTACAGATTGCTGGCCCGGCTGCAATACTTTGACACCTGCGCCGGACGAGACTTGAACACTTCCTTCGAGCAACGTAGTTTTTATAGTTTCTTCATTTTCATAACCGTTCACATTGAAATGTGTACCCAATACCTTTACTTCCTGTGTCCTGTTTGCCACGATACTGGAAACAATAAAGGGTTTCCCTTGATTTTTAGCAACTTCAAAATAAGCCTCACCTTTTAGTGTTACTTTCCGGTCATTTCCATTAAAATTAGCAGGAAATGTAAGCGAAGACGCAGCATTCAGCCATACCCTGCTTCCATCGGGAAGGTTAAGCTGGTACTGACCGCCTACCGGTGTTTTGATCGTATTGTATAATGGCTTGGTACTCTTGCTATTTTCAGAAAATTCGTATACGAGTTGTCCGTCATCGGTTTTACTTACTTTGATGCCAGCTTGTATGGCCAATTCGCCATTATCGGCATCAGTTAATGATAGCTCCGATCCATCGGAAAGAATAAGAATTGCCTTATTCCCCCCTGGCACCGCATCATTAACCTGGTTATCGGCAATATGAACACGATTTTCAAGGCCATTATTTTGATGGGTATAAAAATATATCGTTGCAGATACAGCTAAAAAGATGACTGCCGCCGCTGCATAGCGAATATAGCTACCCATAACCCGGACAGTATTTTTCTTTGTAGAAACTCCATCGAGCTTTACTTTCAGGCGATCGTAAATCTCCAGTATACGGCTATCCAACGCATCATCATCCGTTTCGACATCTTTTTTAATTTCATTTAGGATCAACCTGCGTAACTCTGTTTCCTGCTTTGCTTCAGTAAAATGTTGCATCAAGCGCTGTATCTCAGCGCTCGTGCAAGCATCATTCATATATTTTGAGAAAAGTATTTTTAATTCTTCCATATTTTCGGCTTTTATCATTAAGCCTATATAAACCAATACGGAGCTAAGACCCGATACAATGACACAATTATTAAATTATTTGCAAATATTTAATAAAAAGCTCATTTTCAAGTATTTTATTTTCATCTAGCTTTTCCAGTCCAGTTTTTCTGCTTCAGGGTTTTCTATTTTCTTAAGGAGTTTCTTTTTGAAATTCTCACCTCTTTCTACGTCATCACACCATTTCAAGGCATATTTTAGTGCTTCAGGTTGATTGCAGTAAAGCATATAGCGCACAATCATTGTTTGCTTAAAATGCTCACCATTCTTTCCTTTCAGGATATTGTAGGAAAAGATGTTATTTACTTCCTGCGCGGTTTTTATCCAGTTTCCCTTGTACTGGGCAAGCAAAAAAGATGCCAACCATTCAGAAGCCTTAGGGTAATCGGTTTTTCTGAGATTGTCTATTATAGTAAGCAATTTAGGATCAGAGGTTGACGCATCAGATGCAAGATAGTACATCGCAGCCAGGTCATACAACCGGTCGAACTTTTTCTCAATCTCTTCCTGACCAAACAATTTATAGAATTCCTGACGATTGTTAAACACGTGCAACATCTGCCGACTTGCAATATCGGCATCATACTTGTAAAAAATATTCCAATATTTTTCCTTTTTAAGGTTTTCCAAAGGGCCACTCAGGATTTCCTTAGCAACTTTGCTCATGTGCTCTGTATTTTTGGCTACGGATAAGGCTTCAACATATTGAATCAGAAAATCTTCATCTTTTTTTCCATTTTCATATTTCTTATCTAAAGCAACCAGGTTATTTTCGATGTCAAGCCCTTGTCTGAACAAAGGGAGGATTTCATTTTCGCGGATCAGACCAGCCATCCTGTGCATGAGCTTTCCTTTGCTATCCAAAATTAACAAAACCGGTTCTCCGATAACATTGTAAACATCCTGTAAACGTTTTTTTTCTTCCCCATCATTATAATCTACGCTAACAAAACGCGCGTTGATATAGTCTGCAACACTGTCGACAGTAAGCACATTTTTTTTAATGAACATACAAGGTGGACAGCTTAGTGAACCAAAATCTAAAAAGATGTATTTATTCGATTTTTGCGCCATAGCAAGTACTTCGCCGAAGGGCAGGTTTTCTTTAAGGTCAACCTTTCGGTTTTGTGCAAGCGCTACATGGCCAAGTAAACAAAAAGCCAGAAAACAGATGATCTTCTTCATCTGCGAATTTAAGTTGTTCATAATTTCTACGTTTGGTTATGTAATTTAGTTAGTCAAGGCCATTATGCCTTATTTAAACAAATACGTAGTTGAGACCAGATACATTGATCCAATAAATTGAATTATTTAAAAATAACCACACAAACAACTAATAATCAACCCATTTAAATTTAAAATCATTCCTCACTATGTCTTATCATGAAATAATAAAAAATATTAACTATCATTGACACCACTAAATTTCTATTCAAGAAGTTAGAAGAACCAACAAGCAGGTATTTTAATGAAATTTTTAGAGGAGGACGAATTAAAGCTGTTGTTGCTACAATTAAAGCAAGGTCATGAACCTGCATTTAATGCCCTATATCTCACTTACAGTAAGGCTTTATATAAAAAGATTAATGGAATTGTGAAAGATGAGGCTATTGCTGATGAATTGTTGCAAGACCTCTTTCTTAAAGTTTGGGAGAAAAGAGCGTACATAAAACCTGAATGTTCTTTTGCTGCTTTTTTATATACAATTGCCAATAACCTGGTTTACGATTATTTCCGTAAAATTTCGAAAGATAAACGCTTGCATGCACGTTTATTGATCAATGCGGTCGATTATTACATGCAAACTGAAGAAAACCTGATTGGAAAGGAGACTTCGGCTATCATTCAGCAAGCCATCGACAAACTGTCTGATCAGCGAAAAAGGGTTTTTACACTTTGTAAAATTGAGGGAAAGTCTTATCAGGAGGCTGCAGATATCCTTGGGATTTCAGTTGCTACTGTTAATACACATATGGTAAATTCCATACGTTTTATTAAAGAATATCTATATAAAAACCAGGAAATTACCCTTGCGATCTTTATAGCGTTGGTACTAACCCCGCATTAAACCAATTCTAAATTCTTTTTGTTTACAAACAATATAGCGGTTGATGCGTTGTTTTGTAAAAACACAAGTACAATTTCATTAACATGAACATAGACGCTATTAATCCGGCTACGGGTGCATTCATTAAATCCTACAAAGAAGATACTGAAAATACAGTTAAACATAAAATAGAACAAACACATCAAGCCTGGATGAGTTGGAGGGCAAATGATTTTACGGAGAGATCTGCCCTGCTAATCAATCTGGCCGACCAACTCTATAAAGAAAGAGACAACCTTGCCCAGCTTATGGCTAACGAAATGGGCAAGCCTATTAAAGAAGGCGCAGCAGAAATTGACAAATGTGCCTCTGTTTGCAAATACTATGCAGAACATGGAGCAGCTTTCCTTAGTGACCAGTTTATCGAAACCGAAGCTTCAAAAAGCTATATCAGTTTCCAGCCATTGGGTGTAGTACTAGCTATAATGCCCTGGAATTTCCCATTCTGGCAGGTTTTCAGGTTTCTTGCCCCTGCTTTAATGGCCGGTAACTGCGGCTTATTAAAACATGCGTCAAATGTTCCGGGCTGTGCGATGGCCATTGAAAAACTGGTTATCGACGCTGGTTTTCCTGAACATGTTTTTCAGACACTGATGATTGGCAGCAAAGCTGTAAGTAATGTAATTGCCAACCCCTTGGTGAAAGCGGTTACTTTAACCGGAAGTACCAACGCAGGGATGAAAGTTGCAGCACAGGCCGCAGGCCTTTTAAAAAAGACAGTTCTGGAACTTGGTGGTAGTGATGCTTATGTTGTATTGGCTGATGCAGATCTGAAAATAGCTGCAGAGATATGCGCCAGCAGTAGATTGATTAACAATGGACAGAGCTGTATTTCTGCTAAACGGTTTATCCTGGTAAAGGAAATAGCGGAAGAATTTACAGCACTTTTTGTGGAAAAAATGCGTGCAAGGAAAACCGGGGACCCTTTTGAAAAAAGTACAGATCTTGGTCCTATGGCCCGTGAAGACCTCCGGGACGAACTTCATCAGCAGGTATTAAATAACATCAAAATGGGTGCTAAATGTATACTTGGCGGGACGATTCCATCATTTACAGGTAACCATGCCTATTATGAACCAACTGTATTAACGGGGATAGAAAAAGGAATGCCAGCCTATAGTGAAGAGATGTTTGGTCCTGTTGCAGCCATTTTGGTGGCCGAGGATACTGATGATGCGATAAGACTTGCCAACGATACCCAGTTTGGATTAGGTGCGGCTATATTTACTAGAAATGGCCCTGTTGGTGAAGAAATAGCCAAAACAAAATTACAGGCAGGATCGTGTTTTGTAAATTCACTGGTTAAGTCTGATCCGAGGTTACCATTCGGAGGGATTAATCAATCGGGTTACGGCAGGGAACTGGGCTCATTTGGTGCCCATGAGTTTGTCAATATCAAAACTGTTTATATTAAATAATTCGTCATCCTGGATTTATCTAGAGACCTCAAACATTAGGTTCAAAACTTGCTTGAAAGGGATACTAAAATAAAACCAGGGATGACGTATAATATGCTACATTAATGTGATCCGTTAGGAATTAAAATGTTAACCCCAGCTTGTACGGCAGTACCTCCAAACCTATTTTTCTCAGCGAAGTTTTGTGTAATCCTGGCCATTAGTCCTATTTTCATCGGGGTGATCCAGTAAGAACCAAAACCTCCGATTCCAGCAATACGGTCAGACACGAAGCCGCCGTTTGTACCTTTATCATCACTAACCTGACTGGTATAATGGCTAAACAAGCCCACCATGTCACCTCTTTTATTCAACAAATAAGTACTTCCCAGGTCAAAAGTCAGGTGACTTCCTTCTTTAAAGTCGGTATCCTTTTGCCAGCTGTTTACTTCCATCGTTGCGGCTAAGGTTACCGTAACTTTTGAATCTGTTTTTACCGCACCCGCTACCCTAATATCATGTGACCAGTAACCGTGTCCGCCGTTATCCAGATCATGCGGTTTGTAACGACCCGTGGGTGCCCAAACCCCATAGTTTAAGGCGTAACTAAATTTACCTTTATTCCAGGAAAGCCAAACCGGCTGGATGTACATATCGCCAAATCCTAAACTTTTATTGGTAAACACATAATTTCCAGACCCTGTCTGACTGGAATAATAATCCAACGCAATGTTCGCCGTTGGACTGTTCAGTGTCGGGATCACCATCATCCCCCAATCAGCTCCCAATACCTTGCCTTTCCCCCCATAAATAGCCATCAGGATAAATGAATTGGTTTTTACATTTTGTTTGATGTTAAGTGAGGTTGGGTTTCCTGGTGCGGGATTGATCAGTACATCTGATTTATCTCCGGCGCCATTGTGATAATCCATATTAGCAAAACCATACCAAACCGGAATAATCCATCCTGGATGGGGTGCAAAATAATCGCCTGGGTTAAAAGAGGAACCTGAATAGTGGCCTTGCGAAAAAGCCACATTACACGAGAAACAAATAAATAGCAAAGTAATAAGTTTTTTCATAGGGCATGAGATTAAAGTGCGTGCATTTAGATGAAGACATACACTGGTGTTTGATTTATTGGAAAACACATAAAAACAAGTTTAGTTTTCTATATTTTAAGTTTGACCTATTCTGTAAACCACCAACCTATTCTGTAAACTCAAATGAGTTATCAATGTCTGCCGGAACCATTTCCTGCACACCTGCCGACAGATAAATTTTATTGTGATCATAACCTTTATCTTCCCGGTAGCGGATTGCCCTGTCGCTATAAAGAGAGGCATAACATTGCTTAATGGTATGCAAAAGCGGGTAGTTTCCTTTTACATTTAAATAAGATTCATGCAGTCCCGCAAAATCCGTCTCTGGAGAATCTTCCGCTATTGCGCTACTCCTCACAATAACCAGTTGGCTTGTTTTATCGAAAACAGATTCATAAGTAGCGATGATTGCCATTCCGATATCATTGGCTAAACGGCCCGACATAATCAGCGCCCTGGCCTGCTGACCAATTTCGGCCAGGTTATGATAATCTTTTCTATCTAAATCTTTCATGAGCAAGGAGAGCGGCCATGTTAGTTCATTATAATGAAGAAAATGTCTATAGGCAGATGCGGTTACCGCAAAACCTTTAGGTACCATGATTCCTTTAGGGTTGAGTTGAGCATATAGCGCTCCCAATGAAGCGTTTTTTGAACCTACTTCGGCGATATCTTTAATACCTATATCATTAAATATTTTAATATACTCCATCACATCAAATTTATATATTACCTGCTGTTGAAATAATGATTCAGATCACATTAAACACTGACTGTAAACACATTACAATAAATCCGGGTTCCGTGTTTTTTTATTAATTTTAATTATTAAACCCTTAGAATTATGTGGTGGATTTATGCTTTGCTTTCGGCCTTCTTTGCGGCCGCTACGGCTGTACTTGCAAAAATTGGGATTAAAGGAATTGATGCTAATCTAGCTACGGCAATTAGAACTGTTGTCATTTTACTGTTGGCATGGGCAATTGTTATTTTCAGAAATGATCAGCAAGGAATTTCAGGTTTAACAAAGCAAAACTGGACTTTCCTGGTTCTTTCGGGATTGGCAACGGGATTGTCCTGGATCTTTTATTTCAAAGCGCTTCAGCTGGGGAAAGTTTCTCAGGTTGCCCCGGTAGATAAAGCCAGTGTAGATATTCCAATAAGGTTAGCTGGAGTTTTAACGGCCTGGCACCGATGGACGGGGGTATTGCGGATGTAGGGATTTTCTAAATTAAGAGAGCATATGTGCCAGTATCGGTGCACATTTTTCAGCGCATGGGGGATAAAACTGACCATGTTTCCAATAGTCGGATTTTGGAGATAAACCCCACCAAAATTCCGCTAAACCTAAGGGTTCCATCTCATTTTGAAATGCATATTGTAGTAATTTAGGTGCAGCACACTCTCCTGCCCCGGCTGATGGTTTCCTGGCGGCGGCAAGTTCAAAAACCTCGATCAATCCTTTTGATTCACCTGCACTATTCAAAAAATGATATTGTTCAAATAATTGTTGCTGCAAAGTATTAGAGAGATTTTTCCTTAGGCCTCTTAAACGTTGAATTTCGGGCGCATTCTGCTTCGCATCAATTGATTCCAGGTTTCTGATGGCTATACCAATCTTGCCCAGTTCTTCCATTCCAACATTTAGAAACCCTCCTTCTTCCAGTCCATCGAAAACCGGCGGGACGAATTTAGGATGGTGATTTCTACCAGCTAGCTTACCAGAAAATGCGGACAGGTATCCGAGTTGACCTTTTTTTGTACGAACGACCAATACCCCAAACATCTTTCCAACAACAACTCCTTCAGCATCAGCCAGAAAACCAAAATTATGTTCCCAATCCGTTTGCTCTTGTAAATGACGTTGCAGTTTCATAGCGGCCAACTGGCATAGCGGATGCGATTCATCTGCCAGGTAGCCCCCAAGATCTGCCGCCATTTCCTTGACTACAACTGATTCATCAAATAGACAGAATACTGAATTATCATGAACCAGATTGCGCATTAGATAGTTTATTTATCCGGCAAAGGTAATATAAATCCATCATAATATCACGCCAGCCTGCTGTATCCCAGTCGCTGAGGACAAAAAACATATCCAAAAGTTTATATATAAAACCGGGAATTCATTTTTCCTTAAAACCTAATGATGATGATAAACAGTATACTTTAACTTATAATGACTAACCTTTACTGAAAATTATCCTCAATATACTTCCTGGCCTGCTCTTGTGATAAAATGGCAAAATCCTTATACCGGTCGTGAACGTCGATAATCTCTTCAAGGGCATCTGCAACGAGCTCTTTATTTTCCCATTTTTTAAGGTGTTCAACTACAGTTTGAATACATCCTTTTTTATATGCGATCTGCCCGATAACGTGTATCAGGGTATTCCTTACCCTTGCTGTTTTATCATGCTGCAGTTCGGCTAACATGGGCAAAATATCTTGTGGGTATTTACGTCCTCTTAGTTCTATACCATGACATATCTCCCTACGGATTTCTTTATCCTCGTGGTGCAGGTAGATCCTTGCCCATTGAAGTACGGGTTTGGGATTAACTTCGCCCATTTTCTTTATGGAACCAATTACTGCATTGCGCACCGAATGGTGTTTATCGAATAAGCCTTTTTCAAAAAAGTGCCCAACTTCGTCAAAATCTAATTTACCAATTTCTCCGGCCGCATTAATCACGGTTTGCCGGATTTTAAAATCTGTTTCCAAAAATAGTTTTTCCAGTACACTGATTATTTTTGGCCTGATTTGGGTTGTTGCCAGAAATATTTTGCCAATGGATAAATATGCAGATTTTCTGATATAGGTATCCTCGTCTGAAAAATATGGAATGATTTCCTGAAGGTTCATAGTCCTCAAGCCATTAAGAATATTGCTGTTGATCCCGGCAACAACGTTGACACGCTCCTGTTTATTTAAATCGTAAAACCCCATATACAATATAGTACGCTATGTGCTAAGTTACTTAATAATCATTTACACCTAATGTCATTACTTTCCGCCTGAAACATTGAATTTAAAATTTTCCTTTCATGATCCTGAGCAAAACCTCATCTTTTTTTTGTCTGGATATTGGAGCCTGACTACCATCGTCCATGGCGATGTATCCACCATCGGTTTTTACATAGGCAGAGATTTTACGGAAGTTGATGAGGTGAGACTGGTGCGTCCTAATGAAATTATGATTTTCGAGCAGTTCCTGATATTCCTTTAATGTTTTACAGACCAGATATTGTTTTTTATTGTCTAAATAAATATGCGTGTAATTACCCTCAGCCTCGAGCCTTATGATTTTACTGATCGCTAAGAACTCTATTTTATCCGATAAAGGGATAGCGATCTTCTGCTCATCATCTCCTCTATCTATATTAGCAACCAGTTCCTTTAACCTTTCATTTTCTTTTTTAGGGTTAATTTGGATTGTCGCTTTTTCGACTGCATTGCTCAATTCCAAAATATTAATTGGCTTAAGCAGGTAATCTATAGCACATGCTTTAACTGCCTGTATCCCATACTTGTCAAAAGCGGTAACAAAAATAACTTCAAAATTCTGCTGACCATTTAATAATTTTAACAAGTCGAACCCAGAAACTTCTCCCATTTCTATGTCCAGAAAAAGTAAATCGGGGTTCAATTCCCTAATTAATTTTAGCGCCTCTATAGCGGATCCTGCTTCGGCAAGAATCTCTACATTTGCACAATATTCCAACAACAACTGACGCAAATTACTCCTGCTTTTCAATTCATCGTCAATTAATATCGCTTTTAAAATCCTCATCAATCTATTGGAATAGTTAATACAGCAGTAACGCCACTCTCATTTTCGCCTAAATTACTACTTAAATGTAATTCTCCTACACTTCCACCAGCATTTAACAAGATTAGCCGTTCTCTTACCAGTTTTAATCCAAAGCTTTTATTGCTATCAGCTATATTTTCTTTTAAGCCAGTACCATTGTCTTTGATTACAATTTTAAGGTATCCCGGATCGCAACTAATATGTATTACAAGACGTCCTGCATCTCCCTTTTGAGCCAAACCATGTAGAATTGAATTTTCTACAAGCGGCTGAATGATCATACCAGGAATTTCCGTTAACTGGGTATTCACGTCAGGAGAAACGTCTAATTCAAATTTAAAGTTAAAGCGCAATTGCTCCAGCTCACAATAGAGTGAGATTGCATCTAGCTCATCTGAAAGGGTCACGAAGCTTTTTTCCGAATTATTCAGTACCCTTCGCATCAGCAATGAGAATTTCTCCAGATAAACATTTGCTTCTTTATACTGATAACTATTAATCAGGGATTGTATGGAATTCAAAGCATTGAACATAAAATGTGGGTTCATCTGTGAGCGTATAGCCTTGATCTCCAAATCCTTAATTTTGTTCTTTAATAGCGTTTTTTTCCTTAAGCCGGCAATTCTTGCCCTATATATCGAAAAGACGACAATTGAAGTAAGCAGAGCGGAGCAAACGCTCCACCCTATTGTAGTGATTAATGATGCCTTCTGCTCCTTGGTCATTACACTCGAACCTATTGCATTTTTTATCAGCTCCCGCATTACCTGATCACCCTTTATGGGTTCCTTCATTTCCAGATCAGCGCTAGGTGCTCCATCAATCAAGTAACTGGATATAACTTTAAAGTCTGAAGTAAATGTAAACACCTTGGTCTGCTGATAATAAAGGTTAAAATTGTTTTGTTTGTTTCCGTCATTGCTTAATTCGACATAAGTGACATTGGTCAGACCCTTCAGTTTTTGATCAATGGTACTTTTCTCCACTGAGGACAAACTCTGCGCAATAACAAAATGAACCTGACTACCATTTTCCTTTTTTATAAGGTCTATATAGCTTTTTAAAACATCAGGATTATTATAGTTTACAATTAATACCAAAGGCTTTCCTTTGAATTTGGTAAGATCAAGCTCGCTTCCATCTTGTAACAAGAGTTTCTTAATCGGGCTTGGGTTTCCTGGGAACCATTGCCTTGCTTGGATCCACTCCTTTTTTACACGATTTGTGAATACAGTATCGCCACAATTATTGATGAAGTCTTCATAATAATTTTTCAGCCTTTCTGTACTTTCCACTTCACTTTTGTGAAGCTCCTTTCTTAAAGATTCGAAAATGGAAAAATATAAGGGATACCCTTCGAAAGATGCCATAGCGGTTGCATAATCAGCAAAGAAGCCGTAACGGTCAGCATTGACCATGCCTAATTTTGTTTGCTGATAGGGAAGTAACCACCTTAGGTAATAATCGTAATAAAGACCACCTTCCAGACCACTCATTGATATAGGCAATGTATCAATACTTAGAAAAAACCCTTTAGGTACCTCATCTAAAGATGTATTCGGTTTTATATGATTACGATAGTGAGAAAGGTACATCAATTTCGTCCCAGCCTGCACATATTTAAAATCAGTAGCGCAATAGTTTAAAATTTCTGGAGAAACACGGTTAGCATATCTATTGATAATATCATCAAAATCTTTTTGCCCCTGTTTTTGAAAAGATAAAAATTCTTTTAGTGATTTAGAACGGTATTTACTTTCATTAACCCATTGTTTGTTAAAAACAGATACCAGATCTTTACTTAGTGCCGCCTTTGCTGCCGCATTTCCTGCAAAAGAAAGGGTGTTGTCAAAGTCTAATGCATCTGCTTTAACGATAAGCGTATCTAATGGTCCTAAAAGGACACTGAAAGTTTTATATTCATCAAATTGACCAAAAATCCACCTGCTTCTTGAATTTAAGCCGGCCAAAACATTAGTACTAAAGGAACCATCTTTGTTAAACCTAAAAAGTTCATGATTGATCTCGTAAAGACTATCGACCTTAGATAAATTAGCAATTTTCCCTTTGATAAGTACATTTTTGGGTAATTTAAAAGAGGCCAATTTTAAAACTGCATTAGTAATGTTATTCCCACCGGTAGGGTTTGGTAACTCTAATGTTCTAGCCAGGTCCTTACCAACAATCAGGGCGCTAATAATTGCTTCAGAAATTTGCTTTAAATGTGCAATTGGGAAAAAACTATCAGGCGAGAATTCTACTTTTGTACCTGGTGATTTTGTTTTAACACTAATTAATGAGAAGTTAATTTTCTGAGCGGTCGATAATGACTTCAGGTTTGATATTTTCCCATAGCTATCAGCTGTTATTTCATAAATCTGTTTAGTCAGATTTTTTTTTCTGTTTTCTACATAAGGAGGGTAGTATGAATCATAGCCCGACCAGGTATTTTGTGCATCCGAATATTTTAATCTTATTCGTTCAATTGAAACTTTAAAAACCAAATTTCCGTTTGGCATTTTATTGGAGACCTCATACCTCACATCAAGGTTGTTGTCGAAGGTATGAGCGACATTACTAATTCGAATACCTGTTTCAAACCAATCTCCTGATTTGAGCGTTAATGTAGCCCCCTGTTTTTGAGCGAAGAGTTGTGAAAGCGCGAGCAACAACGTTACTCCAAGGCTTAAAAGTTTTTTCTGTTTCATGTTTCTAAGATTTAAACAAAAGAACTTAAAGCGATCCATTACGTTTGGCCTCATTGAGCAGATGACATATATGACTTATTATTCTGCAATAATACCATTTCATCTTGTTGATTACTGCGAAATAGCGATTAAGGTTAAAAAATAGTCTTACTGGTAAAGGGGCTCAAGTTGTTTTTCTGGTTATTGAACACAGAAGTTTTATTTATTTCATTTTAAGCCAAATTCCAAAGTACTTCAAAAACAAAAAACCATCTTTAAATTAATTAAAGATGGTTTTTGTATTTCTGTGATCCCGCTGGGATTTGCACTAGGTGCAAATCCCAGCGTTTCAACAGTATGAGGTTGGTTTTGAAATTCGACTCCCCGAATAACGCACCTATTTTTTAGTATACTTTACTTGCAAATACTATGCTTAAATATAAGCATTTTTCTAATCATTAAGAAAAAAACGACAAGAGTAACAACATTTATTCAAATTGTGAATTTCGTTTTGGGTTCTTCCCAACTCATACAATTGATAATCGAATAGCTCCACTAATTTCCTTATATTTCAGTTTTCATTTGCACAAATTAATTGATCAAGTGCTTCCGATCCACAATTTGCCAGATATTATCCCTTTGAATCAATTTAAAAATGTAAGACGTTTCATATCCTACATCTGCAACAGACAAGAAGACTGTGTCGGCTTTTTTATAAAAAGAAGGTATACTTAGCCTAACCCTTCCATCATAAGGTAAATCAGGCCCTTTGTTTATGATTCTGTTGTCTTTGGAATCCTCGATAAATTCGACTTTAAAGGTTTCAGTACCTGAAGGCCAACTTTTATTATACTTTTCAGTTTTTAATATATATAAAGTATCTTTTTCTGTTTCAAGATCCTTTTTAAAGTCTTTGTCGTCCAGTACCGTTTTCAAAATATCGGTACTGTCTTTACCTGATAAATATCGGGTGTCACTATTTTGACATGAGATAAGTGCCATCACAATCGTACAAGACACTGTCATAAATCTTCTTTTCATTGCCTAATTACTTTTAACCGTATAGTATTTTAACCATTCTACAGCAGTGTCTGGACCTAGTTGTCCTACACCATCAGGAACAATTGCACCTTCAAAATACCAACCTGCTTCATATTTATGACTTCCCACTTCAACTTTATTGGTTAGCTGATTGGCATCCCGGCCAAAATGCACAAACTCATGAAGTGTAGTTACTGTTAACATCAGCCCTATAGCCTGGTATCTGATTGGAGTTTGAACAATATCGATGCCATTTACATAACCATCATCTATCTTCAAGTTTTTTGTTGCTGGATCAAATTGCCCTAAGATATCACGTCCGTGAATGTCTTTCAGATTCTGAACAACAACAACCTTCGGGCCCTTTCCCGGCTGCATAAGTTCGGTAATTTTTGCCTCTGTAAAACCTGTAGTATAGCTCAACGCCTTTAATATATTCGGATATTTTTTCAGAAAATTTGGCAGGTCAACCACCAGGGCTTTAAATTTTGGATAGTTGCCCAATTCTGATACGTCTAAATCTGGTAATGAGATGCCTCCAGTACCATCTCCGCCGCCGCCCGTGCCCGGATTACCACCACCAGGAATCGGTGCTCTCAAATTGCACAATTCTAGTTCCTGCATAGCTTGACCAACACTCCCTGCCAATTCCCAGCAGGCCAAGGAATTTCGCATAACTTCGTGATAGGCACCTATTATATACGTTATCACACCAGCCTTACATCCGCCAACTTCGTTTCCGAACTGGTTGATCAGCTCCATATGCGTACCAATTATCCCTATAGAATAGTAATATTTTATCATGTCAGGCACCGGACATCCCCGTATTTCAACTTCATAAAGGTCGTAGTCACTCCACATTACTTTTCCACCCGATTTTCCGGTTTTGGGGGAGTTGGATTTTTTTAATGATGTTATGAACATAGATACATAGCCATCCCATTTAGTAGTGTCAAGTGGTTCTCGCCTGAATCCTGGTTTTTTAATCTGTTGAACCAGGTTTTTCATATGTGATGCCTGGATAGCGAGGAGTTCACTTTCTGTGCCACCGGATGCTATCCATTTGTCTACAATTAAATGCTGTACTTTAGAAAGCATGTTGAGGTTCGCAATACCAGCCTCGCCAAGTTCTTGCTTAATTAGCTTGGGATTGTCTTTTTTCGCTTTTTCTAACGCAAAAGCTAGCCAGCGAACGTCTGTCGCATCCAGAAATTCAGCCTTGATTATTTCCTTTTGTGTTTCAATAGCAGTACCTGTCGTATCATTTTTTCTACAGGAATTGATCAGTAAGGGTACAAATAATATTATCCATAAGATATAGGATTTGTTACCGTGTTTTTTTAGATTCATAAGTTATTCATAAAATGGGAAATCCCTAATAAGCGGCATAAATAGACAATCGCAAGTGTAGTTGCAATTTTTTTACACCAACAAAAGGATTTCTTATGTGAATGAACTAATTTCCTACGTCAATGCTTTTAAAAAGCAAAGAATTTACAATGCTGGGAGTAAAACAATGCCCTAAACCTAAAATAACGGCCACTTTGCCCCGTAATACCTGGTCAGTTTAGCGCGGAATTAAGTGTCAGTTTAAATGCGGAACAAATGGCCACTTTTGGCGAAATAGCCACTTAGCAAGGTATGTGCCGCAAAAACCTCTGATTTTATACTTTCCAGATAGGCGTTAAGGGTCTTAACATCTTCTTTTGTGCCAATTACTTTTCCGGCTTTTGCATTCCACTTTTCCGGCTCACAGCACCTGCTGGTAGACATTTCCGAACGGATGCCATCCACTGTAATTCTTAAAAATATGAAATAAGCATCTCCTTTTTTGTAGTTCTTTGGACTTTCCAAAAAGAAAAGCACGCTAAAATTAGTCTTCATGATGATAACATTAAGGTTAAACAAAATTAGCTTTGCAGTTCTATGTATACAAGATATTCAATATTTTAATTAACTGAATAACAGCTAGTTAATACAAATTAGGGGAGTTTAGATAAGATAAAGAACAACGCCCCGAATTACGCTCATTTAATATGCTATTTTATGCATATTTTGATATGTCCACCAAAAACAAAACCCTTGCAATCATTTTATTTGCAAGGGTTTAAGTCTTTTTTATACTATTTTCTGTGATCCCGCTGGGATTCGAACCCAGGACCACTACATTAAAAGTGTAATGCTCTACCAGCTGAGCTACGGAATCATTTCCCTTTTTTAAGGACTGCAAAAATACGAATAATAATTAGAAATCCCCTATTTATGTTACTTTTCGGAGATACCATACCCCCAACCATTTACCAAGGTCGCATAGCAATGATTTATGTTCAATAAAATCAGATCTGCATAAGGTTGTAAATAAAGCATCGGCTGGTTCAGTTCTAAAGCCTTTTTAAGCAAAACAGCTAAATCATGCATCTCTTTACGCTGTTTATCTGTTATAGATAGATATACTGGAGAAGATGTCCTGTTAGCCAATAGACCACTATTGTAATCTTCCCGGTAACGGCCCATAAAATCATGGTAAAAGGAAGCATTAAACTCCATCAACCAACCCGGCCCGGCATAGGTTTCATCATTAAAATCAACCCCAGAATGTGCAAAAAGTACCTCTCCCCCATTATCCAGCCACATTACCAAATTCCATAAACCAGCTTGTTGCCGCTGTCCATAATCTTCCAATCGCGAAATTTTCACCGAAAAACCCATAGTCATAAAATGTTTCCATCATAAACGAGATCGCTAAAAAAATGGGAAGTTCTTCTACGCATTTTTTATCGGTTTTCGTATAACCTATCTGTAACAGATGCACTTACGCAACATCCGAATTACAATATAGCTAAAGGCTGTCATAAGAGATTGTGACTGAGGGATATTAACCACTGGTCTTATCTATAGCTTGATCCATTGGGGTTTAGAGAAATCTTCGCCGGAATGGATCCATTCTCTACGTGAAAGACAAAATTCGAAACACTATGCCCGGGGCCTAGCAATTTTTGAAGGTTAATATTGATTGTAATTTCTTTTTCACGGTCAAAACTGGCGTCATCACCTTTGTAGCGTATAATGAGCCGGGTCTGTGCCGGACTCGAGAACATAATTGTACCATCCCATATCACCTGGAAATCTTCGGCTACATTGCCGCCCTTAAGGGCAATGGTTAACAGGTTCTCTCTCCGGGAAATCGCTTCGATACTAAACACGTTTTTTGTGTTTTCACGTTCCAGCAGGGTATTTGCAAATTCTTTGGGACTCTTGATCAGGTTCTCATCCAAGACAACAGGGTCTTTTTCGGCTGTGCCATTGTTTTTCTTACATGACGTGAACAATACAACAGAAAAAAGAACAACTACTAAATTCAATTTTAACAGGTTTACATTTTTCATTTTATTTAACTTTTTAGTTTGTGGCTACGAATTCTTTATAAAACCATAAACACAGCTTTTGAGAGACGTGCTACAAAAAAACATTTTAAAACACTATATTATAGCAGTTTGTAAAATTGACACCTGTTTTGGTAGTTCACGATAAAGTCTTACAAATACCAATTGAAGTCTAAGGATCAGTTTTGGGGTGAAGAGATTGTTCTTAGCTAATTTCAAGCTTATATCCTTTGCTGCGTATAACAACGATGTTGATATTGGGATCAAATTCCAATTTTTTTCTAAGTTTTGAGATGAACATATCCAGACTGCGCCCCACAATAACACCTTCGTCTTCCCATATCTCTTTTTGTAGCCGGCTTCTCTCTATAGTCTCGTTGGGAGATAACGCGAAAATGAGCAGCAAACGTGTTTCGGTTCCAGTCAAGTCTATGGTCTTTTTATTTATTATCAGTTGACGTTCCTTCGCATCAAACAAGACCGATCCCAAATTGAATATCTTGGTACCCTGATTGTTAGGCAAGGCTCTCTTCGCCTTAACAGAGCTCAAAAAAATAAAACCAACAAATGCTAAAAATGGCAGGCTGCCCAGAAGATATCCATTCTTTGCTATATTTATTCCTGTCGGTTTGAATTTAATATTGATCATGTAACATGCTCTGGGTTGCTCTCTTCCTATACATGCGACAATATCATCTTTTTTATTTTTAGATATAGCGTATCCATACGCTACACTGGAGTTGCCACAGTTCAGAACGTTGACAACATAATCACTTGCCAGTGGGTCTTTGGTCAACAAACGCTGAGTAGTATTCACCAGGGAGTCGGGTTGAAAAGTAAGATCATTCTCAAACCTGATCTGGTATTCATTTTCTGCTATTTTTTTTACCGGGAGCACTCTTGATGCGCTGTCGCCCGACTGTAATAGTATTTCATGTCCGATCCTACGGAGCAAAACTTCCCTTCTGGCCACATCAAAATCGTCGCTGCTGGTCATACTGAAAGCCGCGCAGATCACAGAGATAAACGAGAGTAATATCAATCCGTATAGGTACTTGCGTTTCCCCGAGAGGAGATTTCGGCTATCAGACATACTGTTTACGATTTATTTACAAAGGTTACATTTTTATTTACAATCCAAACTTCTCAAGCCGAAAAATATCAAAGTAGATTCGCTGAATCAATTAGATATGATATGAAAAATAAAAGAAACGTTTTGTACAGCATGATTATCATCCTGGCTGTAGTCATCTATTTTCCCGTACAAGCCCAGCAAAAAAATGGTGCTCAGGACGCACTTGAAACCAAAGACGTATCCACCTCCGGCGGGCCTAACAGTATCGTTCGCACCATCAAGCAAGATCGAAAGGGCAACATTTGGATCGCTTCATGGGAGGGTATTTTTAAATATGATGGAAGATCTTTTACTAATATCACAAGTAAAGTGAGTTCGGCCCGCTTTTTTTCTGTTTTAGAAGATAGAAAAGGAAATTTTTGGTTCGCTTCTATTGGTTCAGGTGTTTATTATTACGATGGGAAGTCCTTTCGAAATTTTACAACCAATGAAGGGCTTGTCCGTAATGCCGTCACTACCATTTATGAAGATAAGTCCGGTAATATTTGGTTCGGCACTGAAAGCGGAGTAAGCCGTTACGATGGAAAATCCTTTCGAAATTTTAAAATGAACGAGGCTCCTCCCCTTACTGAGACCGATTCTGTCCATATCTCGTCTTACCAACATCCGCTTCCAGAAATTCATTGGATGCACAATGATGTTAATTCTATCGTTGAAGACAAAACAGGAAAACTCTGGTTTGGCACAAGAGGCTATGCCACCATTTATGACGGAAAGACATTTATCACTATAATCAATAAAGACGGCAAACCTTTTGCGAACATTCGTTCGATAATCAAGGATAAAAAAGGTAATATCTGGCTTGGTGGCGCTGATGGCCTTTGGCGTTACGACGGCAATACATTTACCAATTTTGCCAAGAAGTTTGTTGGTTATATCTACGAAGATAAAAAAGGCAATATTTGGACTAGTTCGGAAAGCTCTAATATACTAAGTAAGGTTCCTTCTGCTCATGGTGTTAATGCCGCAGCTTGGGCACTTTCCCGTTATGATGAAAAGTCCTTATCTGGTAAAGAGCCAACCGTAACCGAGATAACAAATAAACAAATGATCTTCGGGATTTTGGAGGATGACAAAGGAAATATTTGGTTTGGCACGTTAGATGGGGTGTACCGTTATGATGGAAATACCATTACCAGCTTTAGCAGTAAAGGAGCTCAAAAATAATTACAAAAAAAACCTTGCAATCTATTGATTTGCAAGGCTTTAATTTCAGTAACGTGATCCCGCTGGGATTCGAACCCAGGACCACTACATTAAAAGTGTAATGCTCTACCAGCTGAGCTACGGAATCATTATTGATTAACGAGCGGCAAATATAGTTTTCACACAGCTACACTGCAAATTATAAAATCAATTATTATATAGCACACTGATTAATAGCTTGTAAATTTTTCATATAGCCTCTCCTACCTGCTTAAAAGTTGAAAAAAGTAGGTTTTTACAGGTATTTACAAAAATGATGTAACCTTTATCATCACGTGCTGTCTTATATTTAACTAAACGCCATTTTCAGCAACTCTTTTATTAATGCCATAATATGCCAAATGTGTATTGGGAAAAATATGCCTTTATGAAAACGAAATTATACCTTTTTTTCTTCCTTATCTTATCTGCCTTTTCAGTTCTTTCAACCCGACTGCATGCACAATCTACAGCAGAAATATCGGGTAAAGTGCTTGATGAAGAAAAGAAAGCTTTTCCTTATGCTTCGGTAAGCCTATTGAACGCAAAAGATTCGATTTCAGTTAAGGGAAGCCTTACCGATGATAATGGAACCTATGAATTTAAAGGTCTAAATGCCGGTAAATACCTCGTTGCTATTTATGTGGTTGGGTATAAAAAAGCCTACAGAGGCCCTTATACCATAACCGCGGATTCAAAATCAGTAATAGTTGGCCAGGTACAACTCAATGCCGATGTTAAACTGCTAAAAGGCGTTGAAATTGTAAAACAAAAACCATTGATTGAACGACAGATTGACAAGACGGTGTTAAACATTGAAAACAGTATTCTGGCAACTGGCAATACTGCTTTAGAAATTTTGGGAAAAGCCCCCGGAGTTACCGTCGACAAAGATGGAAGGGTAAGCTTAAGAGGCAAACAAGGCGTAAACATAATGCTGGACGGTAAACCGGCAAACCTCTCGACTGAGCAATTGGCCAACCTCCTCCGCTCTACTGAAGGAAATGCAATTCAATCTATCGAATTGATTACCAATCCTTCCGCAAAATACGATGCAGCAGGAAATTCGGGCATCATCAATATCAAATTAAAGAAAAATCGTAATTACGGTCTTAATGGCTCTGCAACGGTTGGCTCCGGCTACGGCACTCACCCCAAAGTTAATAGCGGACTAAATATGAACTACAGAAATAAAAAGTTTAATATTTATGGAAACGAGGATTATGGCTTCAATAAGCGTTTTCATGAAACTGACATTATACGGGTAAATGAAACAACAGCGAACCAAACTTATTTTAATCAGACAAGCCATAATGAGGGCAAAAGAAAAAACCGCAATTATAAAGCAGGGATTGATTATTTCATCAATGACAACAATACACTTGGCTTCTTAGTCAACGGATATTATGGAAATGGAACAAATAACTCAGACGTACTCACCTTAATCGGAGACAAACCATCGACAATAGATTCATCTGTTGTTGCGCCAAATACAAGTGTATCAAAATACAACGGTATTACTTATAACCTGAACTATCGGGGGATCATAGATACACTTGGACAGGAAATAGGTATAGACGTAGATTATTCGAAGCACAATGATAAACAGGAAAACATTTTCAATAACATGTATAAAGATAGATCGGGCTTACCATTAAAATCAGATTATATATTCAGAAACGCATCACCATCAGTTGTAAAAATATATGGCGCAAAGATAGATTACGTATTACCGCTGGCTAAAGACAGCAAATTAGAATTTGGTGGAAAAACCAGCTTTGTGAAAACTGACAATAATTTCGTGTTTGAAAACTTTAAAAATGATACCTGGGAGAATGATATGAACCGAAGTAATCAGTTTATTTATGATGAAAATATCAATGCCGCCTATACCAATTTTAAAAAGAAATTCAAGACCACCACTATTCAATTGGGATTAAGAGCAGAACAAACGAGTTCTAAAGGGAATTCTGTTACCGAAAAAAAGGTGGTAAACAGAGACTACTTAAACCTGTTCCCAAGCCTATTTGTTAACCAGGAATTGTCTAAAGATCATGAATTGGGCTTTTCATACAGTCGTAGAATCGACCGACCGGACTACGGTTCACTAAATCCCTTTATCTACTATTTGGATCTGTACTCCTACAGATATGGAAATCCTTTCTTAAAACCCCAATACACCAATTCATTTGAGTTTTCCTATTCTTTCAAAAAGAACTTAAATATAACCCTTGGATACAGTCATACCAATGACGTAATGTCGGAGGTATTACTAACTGATACTGCTAAAAAAACGATTTTTATTTCTGTTCAAAATCTTGCTAAACAAGATTCCTATAATATGAATATGAGTTACCCTATTGCGATTACCAAATGGTGGAGCAGCAATAACAACCTGACTGTTTTCTATAATAAATTCCAAACTCCGGATTTGCTTGGTGCCCCATATTCTAGCGGAAGGCTTGCATTTAACCTGAATACGAGTCAGACAGTAACTGTAAACCCGACCACAAAAATTGAATGGTCGGGCAATTTTGAGTCTAAGCAGGTATCAGGTACCCTATTGATCTCGCCCCGCTACAATATCGACTTAGGCGCCAATAAAACGTTTATGGACAACAAACTGAGTATTAAATTTGCCGCTAACGATGTCTTTAAACTTCAAAAAAACAAATTAAGAAGTACACTGTCCTCACAAAATTATGTCGTAACCGATAGATGGGAAAGCCGGATATTCCGTTTAACCTGTACCTACCGTTTCGGAAGTAATGATGTTAAAGCCGCACGTGAACGGTCCGCCGGTTCAGATAGCGAAAGTAAAAGGGTAAAATCAGGTAATTGAAAATTTGTTTTTCATAAAGCATAATAATGTAAAAAATCCAAGGAATTATGTAAAACATTTTTCGGCTCCTTATATGATATTTGCTGTTCATGAAAATTAAAGCTAATCATAGCAGTAACATACAGGTAAGCAGGTCCGGATGAAATTAGCAATCAAAAACATGGTATGTAACAGGTGCATTCTGGTAGTGGGGCAAACACTTGAAAGAATGAATTTAACACCTTTACACATTGAGGTGGGAGAAGTTGATTTAAGGGAAGACCTTTCTGACATACAGCTCAGTCATTTAGCTGCCCAATTAGCCGATAAGGGTTTTGAATTGCTGGATGACCGTAAAACTATGATTGTTGAAAAGGTAAAGAACATCATTATTGAAGTAATTCATAGTGCAGAAGAAATAGATATTAAAGTAAACTTCTCACATCTTATCCAGCGAAAACTACACATTGAATACAATTACATTAGTTCTCTTTTTTCAAACACCGAAGGTATTACGATTGAACAATACGTTATTCTTCAGAGAATAGAACGGGCTAAAGAACTTTTAGTGTACAATGAGCTCTCCCTCAGCGAAATTTCCTATAAATTAGGATACAAAAGTGTTCAGCACCTTTCCACTCAATTTAAAAAAGTAACAGGCTTAACTACCTCTCATTTTAGAAATATAAAAGAAAACAGGCGCAAACCATTAGACCAGTTGTAAATTCTATAAATATTTCCCCGAATAGTATAACCGTGTTTTTACCACTCCATTTTATTTTTGGGTATAAATTTTTGTTATGAAAACGAACAATAAGTTACTAATTAAAGGTATGGTCTGTAACCGCTGCATTACGGTGCTGAGTGATGAACTATCCAAACTCGGTTTAGATATTTCGAGTATAAACTTAGGAGAGGTTGTACTAAAAGAGAACAGTAAAACCCCTGTTGATGAACAGGTCTTAAAAGTAGTTTTACAAAAGAACGGATTCGACCTGTTGTATGATAAAAATGAGCAACTGATCAGCCAGATAAAACTGGCTGTTGAACGCGGTATCAATGAACAATCTGAAACCGGAAACCCAGTTAAATTTTCAAAGCTAATTAGTGACGAGCTACACAGGGATTATGATTCACTGAGTGCCATATTTTCGCTTACACAGGGTTGCACACTCGAGAAGTATATTATATTAAAGAAAATTGAGAAGGTAAAAGGACTTTTAGTATATACCGACCAGTCGTTAACCGCCATCGCGAATGCGCTCGGCTATAGTAGTGTGGCCTATCTTTCGCGGCAATTGAAGCAACATACGGGATTCGATTTTGCCTATTATAAAAGAATAAGGCAGGATAAGCTGGCCATTATGGAGAAAAGCCTTAAACAGAAAAAACAGGACGGCTAACTTTATAATTATATACATCATTCCGCCAATTGTGCAATGACCAAGGTATCAGGTCCCATTAACTTTGTTCTATTAAATAAATGAAGACTATGGAAGCACTCACTATAGATAAGAAAAGTACAAAAAAGACTTTCCCGGTTTTGGGAATGACCTGCGCCGCCTGCGCAGTAAGTGTGGAAAGTATGCTTAAATCGGCAAAAGGTGTCCATAACGCAGGCGTTAATTATGCCAATCAAACTGCCTGGGCCGAATATGACGAAACTGTTAAACCTGAAGATTTACAAAATGTAATGCGAGGGATCGGATATGACCTTATTGTTGATGCCGAAGACCCACAACAGGTACAAGAGGATGCCCAGATCAGGCATTATAAAGAATTGAAACAAAGGACCACCTGGGCAGTGATACTTTCCATTCCTATAATGGTGATTGGCATGTTCTTTATGGATATGCCTAATGGCAACTGGATCATGATGGCACTGACCATACCAGTGGTTTTCTATTTAGGCCGCAACTATTTCATCAATGCCGCTAAGCAGGCCCGTTATCGCAAAGCCAATATGGACACCCTGGTTGCATTAAGCACGGGAATTGCCTTCCTCTTCAGTGCTTTTAATACCATCTACCCCGAATTCTGGCACCAGCGAGGCCTGCATGCACATGTGTATTTCGAAGCCGCAGCGGTGATTATTGCTTTCATTTCCCTGGGTAAATTGCTAGAAGAAAAAGCCAAGTCCAATACCTCTTCAGCCATTAAGAAATTAATGGGCATGCAGCCAAAAACCGTGAACATCATTATCGATGGCATAGCGTGGGAAATACCAGTTTCACAGGTGCAAGTTGGAAATACTATTGTAGTAAAGCCAGGAGAAAAAATACCTGTAGATGGTGTGGTTAGTGAAGGAAGCTCTTACGTAGATGAAAGTATGATCAGCGGTGAACCTATTGCTGTCGCAAAAACAAAGGGCGAAAAAGTGTTTGCGGGCACCATTAATCAAAAAGGCCGCTTTGAGTTCAAAGCCGAAAAAGTGGGTGGTGATACGATTCTGGCACAAATCATTAAGATGGTGCAGGAGGCCCAGGGCAGTAAGGCACCAGTACAAAAACTGGTGGATAAAATTGCAGGGATATTCGTTCCGATAGTTATCACCATTGCTATTCTTACTTTTACAATGTGGATGTTGATCGGCGGCGAAGCTGCCTTTACCCATGCCCTGCTCACTTCAGTTACTGTCCTTGTGATCGCATGTCCATGTGCGTTGGGATTGGCCACACCGACAGCCATCATGGTTGGCGTTGGAAAAGGTGCTGAAAATAATATCCTGATCAAAGATGCAGAAAGCCTGGAACTGGGCCATAAAGTAAACGCAATTATCTTAGATAAAACCGGTACGATTACAGAAGGCAGGCCTGTGGTGACAGATATGACCTGGAGCAATATAACCACTGATCATATACTGAACAAACAGATTTTATATACTATGGAAGCCTATTCTGAGCATCCACTTGCAGAAGCGGTGATCAACTGTTTAAAAGATGAATCAGTAACAACGGTTCGCCTGGCACAATTTGAAAGTATCACCGGCAAAGGAATCAAGGGCATTCATCAGGGCATACAATATTTTATCGGCAATAAGACATTAATGGATGAATATAGCGTTTCCCTAAGCCAGGATTTGTTTATTCAGGCCGAAATATGGCAGGATGAAGCTAAAACCGTGATTTATTTTGCTGATCAAAAAAGTGTACTTGCAGTTATTGCCATCGCCGACAAAATCAAAGCTACTTCACAAGAGGCTATTGAAACCCTCCAAAACAGGGGGATTGAAGTTTATATGCTTACCGGGGACAATAAACAAACTGCTGCCGCAGTAGCTAAACAAGTAGGTTTAAAACACTACAAAGCAGAAGTAATGCCGGCAGACAAGGCTAACTTTGTAAAAGAACTGCAATCGCAAGGCAAAGTAGTAGCGATGGTTGGTGATGGTATTAATGATAGCCATGCACTTGCACAGGCGGATGTGAGTATTGCTATGGGTAAAGGTTCTGACATCGCAATGGATGTGGCCAAGATGACTTTGATCACTTCCGATCTGAACATGGTACCCAAAGCATTAAAACTTTCGGGTAGAACGGTAAATACCATCAAACAGAATTTATTCTGGGCTTTTATTTATAACCTCATCGGCATTCCCATCGCCGCCGGTTTACTATATCCCATAAATGGATTTTTACTGGATCCGATGATCGCTGGTGCCGCAATGGCTTTAAGCTCTGTTTCGGTAGTCAGCAATAGTCTACGCTTAAAGACCCTTAAATTGTAACGCAAATTCTCTCGTTTTCCTAAGAGGGTATATCATAAATCATGATTACCCTCTTTTTTTTAAAATATTCCTACAGAAATTCTATAACTCTTACCTGCAATAGTATAAAATAAAAAGCAGGCATGAGCCTAATTTTATATCGATAAAAAACAACTATTTGTTCCAAATTATTCATCATATTATGTTAAAAGATACAAATAAACTAAAAGCCATTTTCCTTCCTGTAATAGCCAGTATATTACTGATTGCCTGTGATGGTAACAAAGCAAAAACGCAAAAGCAGGCCGCCACACCGGCCGCCGATGCCAGTAAATTACAGGTAGATGCAATCGTTGTCCAGGAAGAGGCCCTGGAACAGGAAGAAATGATTGTGGGCACTATGAGCCCCTATCGGGAAGTTGCCATTGTTAGCGAAATCGCACAGAAGATTGTTCAGGTCTCCTTTCAGGATGGAGGACATGTCGATAAAGGACAATTGCTTTATAAGTTAAACGATGCTGACCTGAAGGCACGGTTAAAGGGATTAAATTCAGAGCTAAAATTAGCCCGGCTGAATGAACAGAGGATAAGTAACCTGCTGAAAACGGAAACTGTAAATCAGCAGCAATACGATGAAACAGCGGTAAAATTACAATCCCTGGAAGCACAGCGGGAACAGCTCCAGGTGGAGTTGAACAAAACCGAGATCAGGGCTCCTTTTTCCGGAAGGATCGGCATTTCAAATGTTGATCCCGGCTCTTTTGTTTCGCCTGGTATGGAACTCGTACGCTTGCAGGACCAGGGTACCGTTAAAATAAATTTTGATGTGTCAGAAAAGTACCTTCCATTGGTTAAAACAGACGGCAAGATTAATTTTACCACAGCACTTTCGGACCAGCAACAAACAGCTACGATAAAAGCGACCGAACCTGGGCTCAATGCCCAGAACAGGGCACTAAAGGTACAGGCTATCGCAGATAATCCTGGAGGAAAATTCAGGGCCGGTTTGTCTGTCAGGATCCATTTCCCAACATCGGCAAAAAATGCAAAAGCAATCAACTTACCAACCGAAGCACTTATCCCCAGCGGAGAGGGCTACAGTGTTTTTGTGGTTAAAAATGGTGTTGCCAAATCAACGCCCGTTAGTATCGGGAACAGAACTGAAACCTCAGCCATTATTATCTCTGGTTTAAATAATAGAGACAGTGTTATTGTATCTAATCTTCTTCGTCTTGGTGATGGCATGCCGGTTCAGGCTGTTGTTTCCAAATAATCTACTTCAAATTTAAAAACATGAGTTTAACATCATTAAGTATAAAAAAACCGGTTCTGGCGGGGGTGTTTTCCGCCTTTATCGTTATTATGGGTATTGTAGGGTGGAACTACCTGGGAGTCAGGGAATATCCCCTGACAGAACCACCTGTGATCTCGGTTGTTACCTATTATCCGGGCGCGAGCCCTGATGTAATTGCTTCCAAGATTACCAAACCTATGGAAGAATCTATTGCTGAATCAAATGGTGTCAGGACAATTTCTTCTGAATCCAGGGAGCAGGTTAGTGTCATTTCGATAGAGTTTAACCGGGAGGTCGATCTGGAAGATGCATTAAACGATGTGCGCGATAAAGTGGCTAAATCCAGAAAACAACTTCCTGCTGATGTAGACCCACCTGTGGTTGCAAAGGCTTCCTCACCTGACAACCTGGTTGCCTTTTTAGAGGTAGAAAGCGACACCAAAGACATCAGAGAAGTAAGCCATCTTGCCTCTACGACGATAAAGGACAGAATGCAGTCAATTCCCGGCGTAAACAGTGTTGCAGTTGTTGGTGAACATAAGTACGCCATGCGGCTACGTTTTGATCCCACCAAGCTGGCGGCTTACATGCTTACCCCTGAAGACATCCGGCAGGCATTAGCAAGAGAGAACCTTGACCTGCCTTCCGGAAGAATAGAAGGCGCAAACAATGAGTTAAGTGTACGCACACTGGGCCGTTTAACTACCGTGGAGGATTTCAATGAAATGATCATTAAACGCGAGGGGAACACCGTAGTACGGTTAAAAGATATTGGGTCAGCGAAACTGGGAGAAGAAAATGAGCGAACAGCAATTATCAATGAAACCGGCAATTTAAACCGGATCGGGGTCGGCATTGCCATCCAGATCCAGCGGGGTGCCAACGCGATTAAGGTAGTGGATGAATTTAATATCAGGTTAGAACAATTGCGCAAGGAAGTTCCCAAGGAATACCGGCTGATTGTTGGTTTCGATTTCACTAGCCCTGTGCGTAAGTCCATCGCAGAAGTAGAAGAAACCCTTTTTATAGCTTTCGGTTTAGTAGTACTGATCATTTTTCTTTTCCTGAGGGATTGGCGTTCGACCATTATACCGGTGCTGGCCATTCCGGTCTCCATCCTTTCGGCATTTTTCATTATGTATGTAGCAGGGTTTTCCATCAACGTACTCACACTGCTGGGATTGGTGCTTGCGATCGGTTTGGTGGTTGATGATGCGATTGTGGTGCTGGAAAATATCTATAAAAAAATTGAAGAAGGCATGTCACCAATCCAGGCGGCTTTTAAGGGTTCTAAAGAGATCTATTTCGCCGTAATCTCCACCACCATTACCCTGGCTGCTGTATTTATGCCAATTATTTTTATGGGTGGGATCAGTGGTCAGTTATTTAAAGAATTTGCCATTGTTGTTTCGGGTTCCGTACTGGTATCCGCTTTTGTTGCCTTAACGCTCACGCCTATGCTCAGCGCCTTCTTATTAAAAAAGAGCGACAAGCCAAACTGGTTGCACCGAAATACAGAGCCTTTTTTCATCCGCCTAAACAACGGATATGCGCGTTTACTAACCGCTTTTATGAAGCGCCGCTGGTTGGCCCCTATATTCTTAATCGGCACAGCCAGTCTCATTTATTTTGTTGGGAAAAAGCTCCCTTCTGAGCTTGCACCGATAGAAGACCGGTCCAACATGAGTTTGATCGCTATTGCTCCTGAAGGTGTCTCGTTTGATTATATGCAAAAGCGAATGACCGAAGTAGGAAAATATGTGAACGACTCTACGGGTAGCAGGTTGTATCAAACCTATTCTATGGTAGGTATTTCTTTTATTCCAGCACCGGCACCAGTTAACATTGCTGTTCAGAGTATTTATCTAAATGATCCTAAAAAAGGTCAGCCCAGTGCCCAGGATTTATACAATCAATACGGAATGGCATCGGCTAAATTCAAAGGTTTTCTTTTATTTCCTTACCTGCCACCCACAATCGGTACACGGTACGGTGGCGGTATGCCAATACAGTATGTACTGCAGGCCCCAACCCTGGATAGCCTAAAGCAAGTACTTCCGAAATTTTTGGCTGCAGCAAGGCAGAGTAAAAAACTCATGTTCGTAGATGCCGATCTAAAAATCAATAAACCTGAACTAAAAATAAATATAGACAGGCAAAAAGCAGCATTAATGGGTGTTTCTATACAGGAAGTATCCAGGGCTTTACAACTTTCATTCTCTGGCCAGCGTTATGGTTATTTTTTACGATCAGAAAGGCAATACGAAGTGATCGGTCAGGTAGAGCGTAAAAACAGGAACGATATCAGTGATCTGCGTTCTATTTATGTCCGTTCTATGGATAACCAGATGATCTCTTTGGATAACCTGGTTACAATTGAAGAAGGGATCAGTCCGGCTGCGATTTATCGCTACGACCAATATACTTCAGCATCCATATCTGCCGGGTTAGCACCGGGTGTAAGTCTTGCGGAGGGTATTGAAGAAATGGCACGTATCAAAAAGGAGGTCTTGAATGAAAGCTTCAGAACGAGTTTAGCGGGTCAATCCAGGGATTACGAAGAAAGCCAGGGCAATATCACCTCTACCCTCATTTTGGCCTTGTTACTGGTTTATATGATCATGGCCGCACAATTTGAAAGTCTGCGTGATCCGCTCATCATTATGCTCACTGTGCCAATGGCCATAACAGGTGCAATCCTTAGCCTATACTGGTTTGACCAGAGTTTAAATGTGTTTAGTCAGATCGGGATCATCACCCTGGTGGGATTGATCACTAAAAATGGTATCCTGATTGTAGAATTTGCCAATCATCTGAAAGAACAGGGACTTTCAAAATATGATGCGGCCATACAAGCAGGGATACAACGCTTCCGGCCAATTCTTATGACTTCCCTGGCGATGATATTCGGTGCACTACCAATTGCCATGCACGTTAACAGCCGTCAATCACTTGGAATTGTAATTGCAGGAGGATTGACATTTGCTGGGATTCTTACCCTGTTTATTATCCCTGCGGTTTACTCCTACCTGTCGGGAACCAAACGTAAAGAGGCGGTGGAAGAAGAGAATGAAGAAATGGAATCAGCTCATGGTGACTTATTAAAACAAAAATAATGAAAACGAAATTTTTAAATATACCACTTGCTTTGCTGCTACTGTTTTCAGGCGAAGTTTTACATGCCCAGGAAAAAGAATTAAGTCTTGCCGAGGCGTTGGCGATGGCCTCAAAGGGCAATAAGGAACTTCAGGTACAAACATTGGAAGAGATTCGATATAAAGAACTGACCAGGGAAGCGCAGAGTCGCCTGCTACCCAATATTTCGGCAAATGCGGCCTATTCCCGGTACTTTGACCGTCAGGTGATCTTTCTTCCGGGGTATTTTGCCGGGACTGATAAGGCCGTACAAGATGTTGCTGTGGGCGGGAAAAATACTTTCAATGGTTTTTTATCGCTAAGTCAGCCGTTGTTTATGGAAAACCTAAGGCGCCAAAAACAGACCGCTGTGATCAATGAAAAAATTCAAAAAGAAAAAACAGGCGACTTGCAAAGCCAACTGGCATTTCAAATCTCGGCTGGCTATTATAATTTGCTGTTAATGAATAGTCAACTCAGTTTACAGCAACAAAGTTTGTCGCGAAATATCAGGGCAATGATAGATACAAGGGCATTGTTCGCACAAGGACGAGGCCTGAAAGTAGACACGTTAAGGAGCTATATTGCAGTAGAGAATTTAAAGTCTTCCATCTCCTATTTAAGGAATAACATCGAGGTAAGCGGTATTCAATTAAAAAGACTAATTGGTTTGAATGAGACGGTAGAAATAAAGCCAACCGACAGCCTGAATGTTGAGTCCGATAGGACAGAATTTTATTCGTTAGACCGGTCTTTAAAGACGGCTGCGCAGAACCGTCAGGATATCAAACTGCAGAAACTTTCCATAGAACAAGGGCTAAAACAATTATCCGCCAGCAAAGCGGAACACCTGCCCCAGGTTTCAATTGTAGGTCAGTACCAGTTGCAGGCACAGGCAGACAACCTGCGCCTTGGCAACTACAGCTGGCCGCGCACTTCATTTCTGGGACTCCAGCTTACAGTTCCTATATTTAACGGAAACCGTACTAGTGCCCAGGTGAATCAGGCGAGGATTAAAGTACGACAGGAAAAAATCCGGTTAGATGATCTGAACGAAGAAATGAACGCTGAACTAGCTGCCATCATCAGTAGATGGAGGGAAGCTAATACACAATTAGGTGTTCAAAAAACAACGGTAGAAGCCGCTGAGTTAAACTATACGATGATGAACGACCGTTACAAAAACGGCTTAAGTTCCAGGCTTGAATTAACAGATGCCGAACTGGCCCTAACGCAGGGTAAGATCAATTATTTACAGGCAGTCTATAATCTTAAGGTACTGCATGTAGAGTTACAGCGGGCTTTAGGCTTATTAAAATTATAGATAAAACTCTATAACATATTCCGGTAATAGTATAAAATCCCGGCTTCGGTGTTGTCTAATTTTGGGCATAAATAATAATAAAAAATATGTCTAAAAATACAACACAACCAATAGGAAAAGCGGTGCCCTACGCCAAGCGATGGGCAGCGCTTTCTTTGCTATGTATGGCCCAGTTCATAGTGATCATGGATACTTCAATCATAGGGGTAGCCTTACCGGCAATTAAAACCGACCTGGGTTATTCACAAACCGGCCTTCAATGGATATTTAATGCCTACGTAATTGTTTTTGGCGGTTTCCTCCTTTTAGGTGGCCGGCTGTCTGACCTGTTTGGGTCGCGCAAGGTTTTCATGTGGGGATTTGCCATTTTAACTGGTGCCTCACTTTTAGCAGGCATGGCCTGGTCGGAAGCGATTTTAAATACAGGCAGGGCCCTGCAGGGCTTGGGTGCCGCTTTTATCGCACCCGCAGCATTGACGCTGGTATTAACCAAGTTTACCGACCCAAAAGAGCTGAATAAGGCCCTTGGTTTTTGGGGTGCTGCCGCTGCCGCCGGTGGTTCTGCGGGTGTATTCTTTGGTGGTGCCATTACCGAGTGGCTTTCCTGGCAATGGGTTTTCCTGATCAATATTCCATTAGGCCTGATCGTTCTGGTTTTGAGCCCTGGTTTATTACTTAAAGGAGCAACAAGAAAAGGTAAAGTAGATGTTCTTGGCGCAATTTTAGCCACAGCAGCACTTATCCTGATGGTATATGCTATTGTTTCGGCCGAAGGTGCTGGCTGGGCTTCACTTCAAACAATTGGGCTACTGGGCTTAGCTGTAGCGCTGTTTATTGTCTTCCTGATTGTGCAAAAGAACAAAAAGGAGCCGCTTGTACCTTTATCCATTTTCAAAGTGCCTAACCTTTCGGGTGGCAACCTGGTAATGGGCTTATTGGCCGGGGCCTGGATTCCGTTATGGTTTTTTCTTAACCTCTATTTACAGCAGGTATTAAATTATTCGGCATTCAATAGCGGCCTTGCGTTACTACCGATGACTTTTGCCATCATGATCCTGATGATGGGGGTTACCGGAAAGCTGGTTGCAAAATTTGGTTTTAAAACCACCCTGATAGCGGGATTTATAGCACTTACGGCCTCCCTTATTCTTTTTAGTACTGTTCCCGTAGATGGGTCTTTTATGTTTAACGTATTACCTGCATCCTTGCTAGGAGCACTCGGTATGTCATTGGCTTATATTCCCGGAACCATAGCTTCCATGTCGGGTGTCAAACCCGAAGAGACTGGGCTAGCTTCTGGCCTGGTGAATACCAGTTATCAGATTGGTTCAGCGTTGGGACTAGCGATTATAGTGGCAATTGTGGCCGCAAAAACCGATATTTTGCAAGCCCAGGGGACAATAGATGCAGCACTGCTGAATGAAGGTTTCCGGACAGCATTCAAATCCGCCGCTGTTGTAAGTGGTATAGGCACATTGATCGCTGTTTTTTCAATCAAGACATTCAAGTAATTCAACGATGCAAAAACGTAAATTTACCTGGCTAAGCCATAAAGTGTTGTGGGAGACAAAGGACGCTGTAACCATTGAATTCGACACGGCCGGATCAGAGTTCATATACCTACCCGGGCAATTTATCAATGTTAGCCTGGTAGTAGACGGACAAAAACTAACCCGCTCCTATTCTTTGTCTTCCGCACCGGATTTAGACCTCCATCCTGCTATCACCGTAAAACGGGTAGCAGGTGGCTTGGTTAGCAATTATCTGGTTGACTATGCTGCGCAAATCCATGAATGGGAAATAGAAGGACCTTATGGTTCGTTTGTTCCGGTTGAAAGTAGTTATCAAAGTCCACATGTTGTTTTATTATCAGGGGGAAGTGGAATTGCGCCGCTACTTTCTATCGCTAAATCTATATTAAGTAAATCAACGGATGTTAATGTGACCTTAATTCACGCAAACCGTAATTGGTATGACGTGATCTTTGGTGATGCGATTGAAGCATTAACGCTGCAATATAAAGAGCGGCTAACCGTGTTCCATGCGCTATCACAGCACGATGGAACAAAGCTGGTGTTTGGAGGCACCTTAATTGAGGACAGGTTGAGTAAGCTGGTGGTCAAAAAACTATTGAAGGGGGCAACAGCGGGAAAACTATCAGCAGCTCATTTCTTTATTTGCGGCCCCAATGGGCTGATGAAAATGTATCACGAGGCACTGAAGTCCCTACAGGTTCCTGAAACAGGAATCTTTATGGAACGATTTACAGCCGAAGATGACCTCGCTGAGCAGTTAAAGCTGCCCGACATCACACATGAAGTTCTGGTTCATTTTTATGAGCAAACCCATTTGATTGAAATACCTCCGGGAACAACGCTATTGAGCGCTGCACTGAAAGAGGGCATTTCTTTCGGACATTCCTGTAAATCAGGAACCTGTGGCTCTTGTGTAGCGCTGTTAACATCGGGAAAAGTTAACATGGTTAAAAATCACGCGTTAACAGCACATGACCTGGCACAGGGCTTGATTTTGCTGTGCCAGAGTTATCCTTTAACTGAGGATGTAACCATTGAGTTTGACTGAAATTTTATAAAAGAATACCGTAATTATATAATACCCCGCCTACCTATATCAATAGCTTTGTATTATATAATTATTGATTATGAAACTACTTGGCTTAAACATCAGCAACCTGAGGGACGGCTATCGCATTTCAACGGTAATAAGTTCAGTATTAGAAACTCCGGGGGCATACCTGATCGCTATATTACCAGATATTATGGTTGTCTCTTATGAGCCATTGGTAACATCTGTAGAAAAAATAACCCGGTCTGTAACACGACTGGGATATAATATTAAAAAAATAGTACAACAAAATTCATTAACACAAATATTAGCTTCAATGAAAACATTAAAATTTAAAACGAACATCAAATGTGCCGGCTGCCTGGCAAAGGTTTCTTCAAGTCTGAATGAGACAATAGGAGAAGACAATTGGGAAGTAGACATCAATACCCCGGAAAAAATATTGACTGTTATCTCTGATGAGGTAGATGAACGTTCGATCATTTTTGCAGTTAATGAAGCTGGTTTTACAGCAGATAGCGTAAATCAGTAATAAAAAATTATAAAGAAAGCTTCTGCATCAGGAAGCTTCTTTTCTTTGACGTGTAATCATCTTATAATTTGTAATGATATGGAAAATAGTGAATACAGTATGGAACTCACATCAGAACCACAACGCATCGTTCCAGAGCAGGAAACCAGGCTAATCTTAACTCTTCAAAAGCCTTTAAACTTAGAAATATCGCATGAGCAGAAAATTCACCTGATTATTGTGAACGAAGATCTTTCGTATTTTAACCATATTCATCCGGTTGAAACCGAAAAAGGTTATGCGGTTAAAACAAAGTTCCCTTCGAGTGGTAAATTTTATCTTTTTGCTGATTATAAACCTTACGGAGCTACCCAGGTGGTAAATAAACTGGAAATAAATGTCCCAGGTAGAGCTCCATCTGCCCAAGCATACATTAAAGAAAAACTATCCGGCAATTCAGAGGCTTATTCTATTTCCCTGATTTCCGAAAAGGGTAAGTTTACAAACGGTCATATGATGATCGACGGCATTTTAAAAAAGGATGGGAAAGAGATCGATCCTTCAACATTAGATAATTATTTAGGTGCAAAAGCACATGTGGTATTAATTAGCGTTGATGACAAAGAATATATTCATGTCCATCCTGAGGTAGAAAATGGAAAATATAAACTACATGCTTCTTTCACCAAGCCAGGTATTTACAGGGGCTGGATACAATTTCAGGCAAAGGGCACAGTGCACACAACTGACTATGTTATAAAAGTTGTTCAGGAGGAACAACACCACTAATTTCATATTTGAAGTAATTGAATTATTATTAACACTTAAACATAAATTACTATGTCACACGAAAAAGTTCAAAACGAAAAAACTTATACTTGTCCAATGCACCCGGAAGTTCAAAGTGACCAACCAGGTTCATGTCCTAAATGCAAAATGCGATTGGTAGAGAAAGGTCCAAATTCAGAACAGAAAAGCAGCAATAGCCAGCATAGATAAATTGGCAAGAGTTTTCCAAAACCCTCCAGTGGTGAGAAAAACCACCTTAAACAGAAAAAGCGCATATTAAATGCGCTTTTTCTGTTTATTCTGTGATCCCGCTGGGATTCGAACCCAGGACCACTACATTAAAAGTGTAATGCTCTACCAGCTGAGCTACGGAATCATCTTCTGTTTGAAGAGGGTGCAAAGATAGAATTATTAATTTATTTTTCTAAATAAATTTACAAAAAAACAGACACCCCCATTTAAGTCATTTATTTTCAGACAGATTGTTTTACAAATAGCTATAATTTCTCTAACCAAATAAAAAGTATGCGATGATTAACGTGATGATTACATTGAATCCTTGTGCAATTAAAAAAGCATAAAAAGGCGTTTTACTGTTCCTGCTAAATAAATCTTTAAAGTTTGTTTCCAATCCAATACTTGTAAACGCCAGTGCAAACCATAACCCCTGCATATTTTTAAGCATTCCCTTTACTTCCTTATTCACCTCTGGTGTAATAAAGAAAGAGAATAGCAATGAAGCACCAATAAAGCCGAGTACAAACTTTGGAAAACGTTCCCAAATCACTTTCAACGTTGGTTTTGATGCGGCATCCTTTCCCGCAGGGTGTTGCGTATAAGTCCAGTAGATAGAAATTGCAAATGCGGCAATCCCCAGCAATACATTCTGGGAGAATTTTACGATGGTACTGATTTTTAATGCTTCCTCTCCTACCAGACTGCCAGATGCGACCACTGCACCCGTAGTATCAATACTTCCTCCTAACCAGGCACCGGTAACTGCCTGCGGAAAATTAAAATATTGTGCGATATAAGGCATGAAAATCATCATGGGTATTGCGGTAATTAAAACCATTGAAATCACATAGGAGAGTTTTTTTGAATCCCCCTTAATAGCCCCGGAAGTTGCGATTGCCGCAGAGACACCACAGATAGATACTGCACTGGAGATCATCATAGTTAGCTCACTGTCCACTTTTAACTTCTTACATACCCAAAAAGCGAAATACCATACAGACAACACAACTACCAAGGATTGTAATAAACCACGTGAACCTGCATTTAAAATTTCGGAAAAAATAACCGTAGTACCCAACAATACCAACCCTATTTTAACAAATAATTCTGTTGACAACGATGTTTTAAACCACTCAGGAAGCTTAAAGAAATTCCCGATAACCAATCCTATGGTTAAGCTAAAAATAACAGCTTCGAGATTTAATGCTTTAACCTGGCTATTCCCCGCCAATATTAAAGCGATAATAGTCAGGATGTAAACAGCAGGAAAAGTTAGTACGGCACTTTTCACCGATTTCCCCGTTAACATTGCACCGAGCGTAGCAATTACGATTACAAACAGGAACTGCAATCCAATGATCTGGAAGTTTGAAGCGGAACAAACCAACGTAAAAAGATCTGTTGTGTTTTTCCAGGCAAAAACCGGAACGGGCAGCAGCAGGCCCGCAAGGGATAAAATAATCGTTAAAGTACCTAAAATGACGACTGCCCAGTCTTCATGAATACTTAGTGTTTTGTTTTCTGTCATTATATTTAATTTGTGTGTTTGCTATAGTCGTACCCCTCCCATTACACTTAAATGCGACCTGGTATAGTGGCTTAAATTTTGGGATCAGGACAGCTCCTGCATCAGTTTGTCAAAAGCTTCTTTTAACTCCGCAAGCTCCTGTTCTACTTTAGCCAACCTGTTTTCCAGATCACTGGCAGGTCTGTGGCTTGGCTCATCCTGTAAATCAATCTGGGTCAGATCAGGAACCCCGCCCAGTAAATGAACGTAGCGCACCTCTTTTTGACCGGCACGTTTAGGTAACTGCATTACATACGGCATCTCCGGATCCGAAAGCCTTTCTAATATCTCCTGGACGTCATCAAGTGTTTCAAACTCGTACATTCTTCCCGAATTTGTATTTAACTCACCGGGAGTTTGTGCCCCTCTTAATATCAACAAACAGATGATGGCAACTTCTTGTGGAAGTACAGGAAATACGATCGCAAAATTGTGTTTGTACTTTACACTTCTACTCGATCCACCTGTGGCGGTAGAAACCAGGCTTTTTCTTTTTAACGTATCAAGAGCGAGTATAACTGTTTGATCATCATACTGAACAACAGGTTTCCGGGATGTCTTTTGATTGCAGGCCAGTGTAATCGCATTGATGGTCATTGGGTAATACTCTGGTGTTGTCTTTGATTTTTCCATCAGCACGCCTAAAACGCGAAGCTCAATAGGATCAAGGACTGGTAAAGTTTGTGATGATTCCATCCCTAAATATAGAAATAAATCGTTTCACGCCTGAATGAAATTAAATTTAAACGGAAGAAAGGATGTTTTCAATCTCGTCCAGCTCTGCTTTATCGAAGGCTGTATGGTTCAGACATTTTAATGAGTCGGCCAACTGCTCCGGCTTACTGGCCCCTACTAAAACTGATGTAATGCGATCATCACGAAGTATCCATGATAAGGCCATCTGTGCTAGTTTTTGTCCTCGGCGCTCAGCAATTGCGTTCAATTTATTCAATTGTTTTAACCGCCCGGCTGTAATCTGGTCTTTTTGTAAAAAACCATGTGCCTTTGCTGCCCTGGAATCTTCAGGAATACCTTTCAGGTATTTATTAGTCAGCATTCCCTGTGCCAGTGGCGAAAATGGGATACAACCTACGCCTTCATTACCAAGCAAATCAAGCAGCCCACCTTCTATCCATCGTTCGTACATGGAATATTTAGGTTGATGAATAATACATGGAGTACCCAGTTCTTTCAATAATGTGATGGCTTTAGCAGTTTCATCGATTCCATAATTAGAAATACCTACATACAATGCCTTTCCTTGACTAACAATCAGGTCGAGCGCAGCCATGGTCTCTTCTAAAGGTGTTTCTGGATCCGGACGATGATGATAGAAAATATCTACATACTCAAGATCCATGCGTTTTAAACTTTGATCCAGACTGGACACCAGGTATTTTTTAGATCCCCAATCCCCATATGGCCCATCCCACATGGTGTAACCTGCTTTTGTAGAGATAACCATTTCATCTCTGTAACCTGAAAAATCTCTTTTTAATAAGCGTCCGAAATTTTCTTCGGCCGATCCCGGTGGGGGACCATAGTTATTGGCAAGATCAAAATGGGTAATACCATGATCAAATGCCAGCTTTAAAATGCTACTGCAATTTTCCAGCTGATCTACATGGCCGAAATTATGCCATAGCCCCAAAGAAATAGCAGATAGCTTTAATCCACTTTTGCCACAACGGCGATATTCCATTTCTTTATATCTTGATGCTTTGGGTGTATATGACATATTTCAAAAAAACATCGGTAACCAACCGAAGCTGGCTACTGATATTTAGCTAGTTTTTATTATTTAGCAGCATTTTTTTTGTCTGTAACTTCAGAACGGATCTCCTGAGCAAGAACTTTTAAATCCTGCATTGCTTTACGTACTCTTGTACCTGCAGCATTGTTACCTGCGTTGTAAAATTTCTCAGCATCAGCCTCAACAGAAGCTAATAATTCTTTAACTTTTGAAAATTTTTCCATGTTTTTTTGCTTTTTCTTTTAAATTATATGGAAGCCGCACATGCTGTTTCCATGTTTTGTTTTTGTAATTTAAGCCAAATATATATTATTTTGCAAATAAACGCACATAACTTACCCCCTATTGCACTTTTCCATCTAAAAATATTATTTCCAAAACCTTTTAGTCCTAAAATTGGTTAATTTAAAGCTATCCAATTTATAATATTATGCATCATTATATTAATTATGAGTAAATGTATACACCTTGTTGAAGACGATGAAGACATTAGATTTATTGTTGAATATGTACTTATTGAGGAGGGATATGAAGTTGAATCTTTTGAAACGGCATCGGCGTTCTACAAAAGGCTGCCCACATGTAAAGCCGATCTGATTATTTTAGATGTTAAACTACCTGACGGCAATGGCATTGATATTTGCCGGAAACTAAAAACAGCGGAAGGAACATCAGATATCCCCATTATCATTATGTCTGCCCATGCCACAGAAAAATCAATTCTGGAAGAAGCCTGTGCAGATGGTTTTATCAGTAAACCGTTTGATCTTAACTATTTTACTGAACAAGTAAAGCTCCGTATTGCCATTTAAGGAAAAATTTCCTTTAATTAGAGAAAAAATTCTTACATTTGATTAGATTTAAGATATACACCTTATGGCTGCTACCCCAAAACCCTATAAAACTAAAGCAAAAGTTTCTATTGTTGCTGAAAGTGTGCTTATAGCGCCATACCAGTCATTATACGATAACCCAATAAGCTTGCTCACAAGTTCGAAAAAAGGCCTCTCAGCAAAAGCCGCGCTTGATTTTCTAAGCCTTTCAGGTTTTAGCAAAGAAGAATTTCAGGACACTTTTAAAACCAACGTTAAAACAATACAAAATTATGTATCCAGTTCTTCAAAACTAGATGCTTCGTTAAGTGAAAAGCTATTGAAGTCCTTTTCTTTGTTTGATAAGGGCATAGCGGTTTTTGGTTCTGCAAAGGCATTTCACCAATGGCTAAACACACCGGCATATGGCCTGGGCAATCAAATCCCTTTTGATTTAATGGATACAATTACCGGGATTTCCCTTATCGAAGAAGAACTCATTAGGATTGAATACGGTGATTTAGCCTAATTATGCAGGTATTTCGTATCGGATTAGCTAAGTATACCGGATCATTAAATGCATCTGGGAGAGCTGCACGCTGGAACCCCAATGATGTGGAAATGATCTATACTGCTGGCTCCCGCTCCCTTGCCTGTCTTGAAAATGTAGTACACAGAAATCAAATAGGACTAAACCAGTCATTCAAAGTAATGACTATAGAAATACCGGATGACCTATGTGTGCTGACTATTGAACTTAAAAAATTACAAGAAGGATGGACCGAATTTCAACACATGCCGATTACACAGAAGTTAGGTGAAGATTGGATAAAAGAAGCAAAATCTCCGGTTCTAAAAGTCCCTTCGGCGATCATTAATGCGGAATATAATTATCTGATTAATCCTAATCATCCGGATTTCAAATCTATAAAACTATTAAAATCGGAAATCTTCATTTTCGATAAAAGGATAAAAATGTCATAATATTCATTTTCCTTTGATTTTTGAAAAAACCTAGCGACATTAGCAAAAATGGAACAAAAAGGGATTCATAAAGCTATAGTCGAGACTTATAATAAAAGTCAGTCGCAGGCCTATGCCCTATTTAAAAAGTTTTTTAGAGAAAACTATCCATTAGGCTTTACATTCCAGGTAACCAGTAAGGACTTTATTATTTAAGCCCCGAATCATTCCTTTCACCTTCTTCGATTCAGGGGCTCAGAAATTTTCTGATAAATCATTCTATTTTAATTTTTAACGGAAAGCTTTATTGCGCCGCATATTGTCTTATACATTACTTATCATTTCAAAAAACTTATTTAAATACATATAAATCATGGAAACAAAATCATTATCACTATCAAAAAGCGATTTTAAATTATTAAAGGAACACCTTGAAAAGTCAAACATGAGTGCCTATAATAAAGAAAAATTACATGCAGAACTAAAAGCTGCAACAATATACCCGGAACAAGAGCTCCCTTCAGATGTGGTATGCCTAAAATCCGAAGCCCGGATAGCCAATATAAAAACCGGAAAGGAATTCACCTTTAAGCTGGTTATGCCTGAAGAAGCTAACTTCAATGCACATAAAGTATCCGTATTTGCCCCTATAGGCATCGCCTTATTCGGTTATAGAACTGGTGACAGTATCAACTGGGAAATGCCCGATGGTATCCAGGAGTTTAAAATACTTGAGGTTAACAGATTATAATCCCATATACGCCAGGGAGATATTGGAGCATGTGTCCTATCTCCTGCCGGCCATTTTGATCATTCGCTGTGAAAGGTCCTTACCGAGATAATTATCAATTACACCATGTACAAGATACAATACCGGGGTCATTAAAATGGCTATAACGAACTTGTAGACATACCCCACCAGGCCAATGGCCATCACCATTTGAAAACTCCAGTGATACTGTGGATTTAGATAAAAAGCGATAAAAATAACGACAAAACTATCGATGAATTGTGAAATCACGGTAGAGCCTGTAGCGCGCAGCCAAAGGGCTTTATCGCCGGTAACCTTTTTAATACGGTGAAAGATCAATACATCGGCAATTTGTCCGACTAAAAACGCAGTAATAGAACCAACTATAATCCACATTCCTTGTCCAAATATCCCCGCAAATGCCGCATTCATATTCACCTGCTGTCCGTTGATATTTTGATTTACCCAAAAATCTGATGGTGTCAGCTGCATGGCCGCCCCTACAATAATAAAGGCGTAGGCAATTAAAATAGCCGTTAGTATAGATAAAAACCGAACCTGCCTTACCCCAAAATATTCGTTGATAATATCAGTCATGATAAAAATCAGCGGCCAGGTCAATACACCGGCCGACATATTAAAGGATAAATTGGGTACACCTAGCAAACTAATGTCAAATTGTTCTATGCCTAATGTTCCTTCTACAGTAAAGATTTTAACACCAATAAATTCCGATAAAATTGCATTTGCAACAAAAAAGGCACCAAGAACGAGCAATAACTTGCTCTCTTTTGTTTTAAAACTCATAGCAGGTTGAAATTATTAAATAAATCTGATATAAGCTGATAAAATATTTATTTCTACTTTCGTTGTAACATGATATCTATACAGTCAAAATTACCACACACAGGCATTAGCATTTTCAGCGTAATGTCTAAACTAGCAGAAGAACACAATGCGATAAACTTATCACAGGGCTTTCCTGATTATGATTGTGATCCTAAATTATTAAATTTTGTGACGGATGCGATGCAAAAAGGCCATAATCAGTACGCTCCGATGCCCGGCTTGCCTGCACTCAGAGAACTGATTGCGGAAAAAGTAAGTCGTCTATATGGTGCGAACTACCACCCTGAATCAGAAATTACCATTACCGCTGGAGGCACACAAGCCATTTTCACTGCTTTAAGCTCCTGCATCAGTTCGGGTGATGAGGTGATCATTTTTGAACCTGCTTACGACTGTTATGCACCAGCAGTTAAATTACTTGGGGGCCTTGTTAAACCGTATGAATTATCTCCCCCAAACTATGAAATAGATTGGGAGATGGTAAAAAAGCTATTTACAGCCAATACCAAAATGATCATTCTGAACAGTCCGCAAAACCCAACAGGTTGTATTTTATCAGAAAAAGACATCAAAGCTTTAATTAAACTGACAAAAAATACTGACATTTTAATTTTAAGCGATGAAGTATATGAACATATCATATTTGACAACAATAAACATCAGAGTGTAGCTTTATATCCAGAACTAAGAGAAAGGAGTTTCATCACTGCTTCATTTGGAAAATTATTACATGCAACCGGATGGAAAATGGGTTACTGCCTGGCTCCCGAACGCTTAATGAAAGAATTCAGAAAAGTGCACCAGTTTAATGTTTTCAGCGTAAATACACCGATGCAGGTTGGTATTACCAACTATTTAAAAGATGCAGAAACCTATTTGGGGCTTTCTGATTTTTTCCAGCAAAAGCGGGATTTCTTCAGAAGCTTACTTATGGAAACCCAGTTTAAATTATTACCTTGTAACGGATCTTATTTTCAATGTGTTAGCTACTCACACCTAAATAAGGAAAAAGATACAGACATGGCGATCAAACTGATTAAGGATTATGGTGTGGCAAGTATCCCGGTTTCAGCCTTCTATATGAAGAACACTGATCACCAGGTATTGAGATTTTGTTTTGCTAAAAAACAAGAAACACTTGAAAAAGCCGTTGAAAGACTAATGAAATTATAATTTAATCCCTATAAATTAGAATAATGGACAGTCCAAACTACTTAAATATAAACAATTTAAAAGTTACTATTTTCCAGGCTTATCTTTTCTGGGAAAACATTGATAAAAACCTGCAAAACCTTTCCCTACGACTTTCATTGGGGGTAAAGGAAAAAACGGACCTTATCGTTTTACCAGAAATGTTCAATACAGGATTTAGCATGAATGCCCCTGAGCTTGCTGAGGAAATGAATGGGAAGACCATGCAATGGATGCAGCAAATTGCCCAAAAATATGAATGTGTAGTTACCGGAAGTCTGATCATTAAAGAAAATGGCAATTATTATAACCGTTTAATATGGATGTTGGCGGACGGTGAGTCTAAATTTTACGACAAAAGACATTTATTTGGACTAGGTGACGAGGATAAAACCTATACAGCCGGGAAAGAAAAAGTTATTGTGGAATTGAAAGGTTGGAAAATACGCTTGGCGATCTGTTATGACCTTCGTTTTCCGGTATGGCTGCGTAACCAGAATGAAGAATATGATATTTTGTTGTTAATAGCCAGCTGGCCGGATAAACGTTCGGCGCACTGGAAAGCGCTTATTCCTGCCCGCGCAATTGAAAACCAGAGTTACGTAATTGCCGCCAATAGAATCGGGCATGATGGAAAAGAGATTTACCATAGTGGTCATTCCATGTGTATTGACCCAATGGGAAAAACCGTTTACTATAAGCCGGAAGATGAAGATCTTTACACTTTTAGTATCGGCTACGAAGAACTGGTAAAAACCCGACGAAGCTTTCCTTTTTTAAAGGATGCTGACAATTTTAAGATCATTTAATTTATATACGACAAAATGTTTAGTCGCAGAAAATTTATTAAAACAACCGCTATTTCCGCGTCATTAATCGCGATTGATAAAAAAAGTATAGCCGCGTTCAGTCCCTCCGCTTTAAAAGCCGATGTTAAGCCCATAGTGATTTCGACCTGGGATTTTGGTATCGCCGCCAATAAAGACGCGTGGAAGGTATTGTCTACCGGAGGAAGAGCACTGGACGCAGTAGAGCAAGGTGTTCGTGTGCCAGAAGCCGATCCTAAAAACCAATCGGTTGGCTACGGAGGTTTACCAGACAGAGATGGTCATGTGACACTTGATGCCTGTATTATGGATGAATTTGGGAATTGTGGTTCTGTTGCCGCATTAGAACACATCATGCACCCTATTTCAGTAGCGAGGTTAGTAATGGAAAAAACGCCTCATGTAATGCTAGCTGGTGATGGCGCTCTTCAATTTGCAATTGAGAACGGGTTTAAAAAAGAGAACCTGCTCACTAAGGAAAGTGAAAAAGCATGGAAAGAATGGCTTAAAACAGCGAAGTACGCCCCTGTAATGAATATCGAGAACAAGCTGTACGACAAAGTAGCCCCGACTAAATTACCGGGAAACCAATACAATCACGACACCATAGGTATGTTGGCCCTTGATGCGAAAGGTAATTTATCAGGCGCTTGTACAACCAGTGGAATGGCCTATAAATTACATGGACGTGTGGGCGACAGTCCGATTATCGGTGCAGGATTATACGTAGATAATGAAATTGGCGCCGCAACCTCTACTGGTGTTGGGGAAGAAGTGATCCGCAATGTCGGTAGCTTTTTAGTGGTAGAATTGATGAGACAGGGCTACCCCCCCCAAGATGCCTGTAAGGAGGCTGTCATGAGGATCATTAAGAAAAAACCTGAAACAGCTAAAAATATCCAGGTAGGCTTTCTGGCCTTAAACAAAAAGGGTGAATATGGTGCTTATGCCATTCAACAAGGATTCAGCTATGCGGTTTGTAATGAACAGCAAACTGATTTACTCATTCCCGGAAAAAGCTATTATTAATCATTTTATTCTTCATTAAATAAGATATGGTAAATATGGAAGTTTGCGCTAACTCTTTAGCGTCTGCGCTTGCGGCACAAAAAGGTGGAGCAATACGGGTAGAATTGTGCGATAATTTACCGGAAGGTGGAACAACACCTAGCTATGCCCAAATTGCAATGGCCAAACAAATACTATCTATTAAAGTATACCCTATCATACGACCTCGTGGTGGTGATTTCCTCTATTCTGACCTGGAATTCGAGCTCATGAAAACAGATATCGAAACCTGTAAATCATTACTTTGTGACGGTGTGGTTATCGGTATTTTAAAAGCAGATGGCAGTGTAGACATAGATAGATGCGCTGAACTAATTGAACTGGCCTCCCCTATGCCTGTTACCTTCCATAGGGCTTTTGACATGAGTAATGACCTGGAAAAAGCATTGGAAGATATTATAGGATTGGGTTGTGAGCGAATCCTGACGTCCGGCGGGGAGTCATCCGCAATTAAAGGAGCTGCAACAATTGCCAAATTAATTAAACAAGCTAAAGGAAGAATCATCATCATGCCCGGAGCCGGGGTTTCCGCAGCCAATATCACTGAACTTATACAGCTTACTGCTGCGACAGAATTTCATGCCTCTGCAAAACATCCTGTAAAAAGCGAGATGATATTTAGAAATCCAAGGCTAAGCATGGGTACTACTGCGGACGAATTCAGTTATGATCTCACTGATAGCGAAACAGTTGAAAAATTAATTAAACTAGCGAACAGCGCTCATTAAGGTCATTAAGCACCATTAAACCTGGTAAAACTTAAGTATAATCATACTTCAAATCCTTTATGGATGAAATTACAATAAAATAATCGAGTCAAAATCTTATATTTGCGCCACTGATGAAGCACATACGTAATTTCTGCATAATTGCACATATTGATCACGGCAAAAGCACTTTAGCTGACCGTTTATTAGAATACACTAAAACCATTAGTCAACGCGAGGCGCAGGCCCAGTTGCTTGACAATATGGATTTAGAGCGTGAACGTGGGATCACGATAAAAAGCCACGCCATACAAATGAATTATAAGGTTGGTGATATTGAATACAATTTCAACCTGATTGATACGCCCGGACACGTAGATTTTTCTTACGAAGTTTCCCGTTCTATCGCAGCTTGCGAAGGTGCCCTACTTATTGTTGATGCATCACAAGGAATTCAGGCACAAACCATTTCAAACTTATATTTAGCTTTAGAGCACGACCTGGAAATTATCCCGATTTTAAATAAAATGGATTTACCAGGGGCAATGCCTGAAGAAGTGAAAGACCAGATTATTGATCTGATCGGTTGTAAACGTGAGGATATTATTCCTGCCTCAGGAAAAACCGGCCTGGGTATCCCTGATATCATTCAGGCTATTGTAGACCGTGTCCCTGCTCCTGTTGGCGACCCAGATGCGCCATTACAAGCACTGATTTTCGACTCTGTTTTTAATCCCTTCAGGGGAATTATCGCCTACTATAAAGTAGTAAACGGTGAAATTAAAAAGGGTGATAAAGTTAAATTCATCAATACAGGCAAACAATATTTAGCTGACGAAGTTGGTATCCTGAAACTGGATATGGCACCGCGTAGCGTAGTTAAAACCGGTGATGTAGGTTATATCATTTCCGGGATAAAAGAAGCCCGTGAGGTAAAAGTTGGTGATACCATTACTACGGTTGACAGACCATCATTGGATTCTATTCAAGGTTTCGAAGAGGTTAAGCCAATGGTTTTTGCCGGTATCTACCCTGTAGATACAGATGAATTTGAGGAATTGCGCGAGGCGATGCATAAGTTGCAATTGAATGACGCCTCTATTGTTTTTGAGCCAGAAAGTTCTGCTGCATTAGGTTTCGGTTTCCGTTGCGGGTTCCTTGGTATGTTGCACATGGAAATTATCCAGGAACGCTTGGAGCGGGAATTTGATATGACGGTTATTACCACCGTTCCCAACGTATCCTATATCGCACGTACTACTAAGGGCGAAGAAGTTATCGTTAACAATCCCTCAGATTTACCAGATCCAAGTAAACTGGATTCTGTTGAAGAGCCTTATATCAAAGCAAATATCATTACTAAAGCCGAATTTGTTGGCCCGGTAATGTCATTATGTATTCAGAAAAGAGGTATTATTGCCAATCAATCTTACCTGACTTCGGATCGTGTAGAGTTGGTTTTTGAGATGCCTATGGGAGAAATCGTTTTCGATTTTTATGATAAGCTGAAAACCATTTCCAAAGGTTATGCTTCATTTGATTATCATCAGATTGGTTACCGCAAATCTGATCTGGTAAGATTAGATATGTTGTTAAACGAGGAGCCTGTTGATGCGTTATCATCATTGATCCACCGCAGTAACGCTTACGATTTTGGAAAGAAAATTTGCGAGAAACTGAGAGAATTAATTCCTCGTCAGCAATTTGAGATCAAGATACAAGCATCTATCGGTGCAAAAGTTATTGCCCGCGAAACGCTTAGTGCTTTACGTAAAGATGTTACTGCTAAATGTTATGGTGGTGATATTTCACGTAAACGTAAATTACTTGAAAAACAAAAACAAGGAAAGAAACGTATGCGCCAGGTTGGAAACGTAGAGATTCCTCAAACAGCATTTATGGCTGTATTAAAGCTAGATTAATTTGTGAGTTGTCAGTTTGGAGTTTCGGGTTATTCTATAGCCCAAATCTTATATCCCATAACTGATAACCAATAACTGATACCTTATAACTTACAACTGAGAACTCAAAACCCATAACTTACACCATGCAATTACTAGACGGAAAATTCGCATCTGAAAAAATAAAACAGGAAATAGCAGCCGAAGCTGCAGATTTTTTAGCTAGCAGTGGCCGCAAACCACACCTGGTTGCAATTTTAGTAGGTAATGATGGTGGTAGTGAGACGTATGTAGCCAGTAAAATGAAAAACTGTGAGAAGGTTGGCTTTCAATCCTCTTTAATCAGATATGATGTTGATGTAACGGAAGAAGAATTATTACGGAAAATTGAGGAGATCAACCAGGATGCTGGTGTGGATGGCCTGATCGTTCAACTTCCTCTTCCTAAACATATTGATCCGGAAAAGGTAACTGAAACGATTGATTACCGCAAAGATGTAGATGGTTTTCACCCTGTAAACCTGGGCAGGATGATGCGTAACCTTCCTTGCTTTATTCCTGCAACTCCATATGGTATTTTATTGATGTTACAGGCTTATCAGATTGACACCGCCGGTAAACACTGTGTGGTTGTAGGTCGTAGCAATATTGTTGGTAGTCCGATGAGTATTTTAATGGCCCGCAATGCGAATCCCGGAAACTGTACAGTAACGCTTACACACAGTAAGACCAGCAATTTGAAAGAATTGGCGCTGCAAGCTGATATTATTGTTGCTGCAATTGGTAAAAAGAATTTTGTAACTGCTGATATGGTTAAACCCGGTGCAATTATTATTGACGTGGGCATCAACAGGGAAACTTCTGAACATACTAAATCGGGTTACAAACTATTTGGGGACGTGGACTTTGAGAATGTAGCTCCTAAGTCTTCCTGGATTACCCCGGTACCGGGTGGTGTTGGCTTAATGACCATAGTAGGTTTGCTTAAAAACACATTGGCTTCCGCAAAAGGAGAAATTTATAGTTAAACTTTGGCAAAGTTCGGGCTTTGGCATTAGCCACCAAAAAGCCTTTTCAGCCAGCCTTCTTTAAAACCAACATATATCCCGTCGGCCCTGAGCTCTACGGGATATTTATTTATATAGTCGCCCTGCCCCTCTATGCCCCGACCGGTTTGTAAGTCATATTCGTAGCGATGTATGGGACAAACCAGGTGCCCGTTTTTACACCAGCCACCACTAAGTACACCTCCTGCATGCGGACAGTAATTCTGTACTACAAAAAACTCTCCCTCATGTTTTACCAGGCATAACTTTTTACCATCTACCAATATCTGTTTAACAAATTCTTCTTCTGGTATTTCGGTTTCAATTTTATGCCATCTTAATTTATTCATGGGTTGGTCATTTATTAGTGTCAAGATACATATAATCTCATTTTCATTAGATATTTATTTACCTTTGCCTTCTTAAATATGGCACATCAAATACCAGAAGACGGCACGTTACTTCCTTTAATGGAAGAATTTTATACAATACAAGGAGAAGGATTTAACACAGGAAAAGCCGCATACTTTATCCGTTTAGGCGGTTGTGATGTGGGTTGCCACTGGTGTGATGTGAAAGAAAGCTGGGATGCGGAGTTACACCCGCTTACTTCGGCGGATGATATAGTGGCAAAAGCAGACACTTTTCCGGGAAAGGCAGTTGTGATTACCGGAGGTGAGCCATTGATTTACAACCTGGATTACCTGACAAAATCCCTTCGCAATAAAGGAATATTGACTTTTATTGAAACATCCGGAGCTTATCCCCTTTCGGGCGACTGGGACTGGATTTGTTTATCGCCTAAAAAATTTAAAGCACCGCGACCAGATATTACCCCATTTGCGAATGAACTTAAGGTAATCGTATTTAACAAAAGTGATTTTGAATGGGCCGAGAAATATGCAGAAACCGTTTCTGATCATTGTAAGTTATACCTGCAACCCGAATGGTCAAAATCTAAAGAGATTACCCCTTTAATTATTGAATATGTAATGGCTAATCCCAAATGGGAAATATCTTTACAAACGCATAAGTATTTAAATATTCCTTAACAGGTGTATTTATACTTATTTAGTACTATGATTTGAAAAATCATGATGGTTTCGTTACATTTAATGTTATAGTTAATCTATAACGGCAATATTAATGAAGAAAATTGCGCTTTTATTGTTTCTCTTTTTCATTACAGAAAACATTGGTGCCCAAACATCTACTGTAAAAAAAGCGCAATCCAGCTTTGATAAGGCACAAGAACAGCTTTCTGCGAATAATTACGAGCAGGCAAGTTTACTACTCCAGGAAGCGGTAAAGTCTGACCCCGGTTTCCAGTTTGCATTTGTTCAGCTTGCTGACCTCAACAGGAGACTCAAATTGTATGATCTTGCTAAACAGAATTACAACAGTGCGGTAGCCTTAGGCGGTAATCTTGAACCAAGGTTTTATTATGGGTATGCTGAAGCCGAAATATATACCGGTGACTATAGTAGCGCATTAAAAAACATCAATCAGTTTATAAATACCTATAAGGGTAACGATCCTGATTTCATCAACAGGGCAAAAAAGTATGCTAAAGACTGTGGGTTTGCGATCGAGGCACTGAAACATCCCGTAAAGTATGACCTTGTAAATATGGGACAAGAAATCAATTCTGTCCATCGTGATTACTTCCCATCTATAACTGCTGATGGTACCCAGCTTATTTTTAGCAGGAACATAGATGGTAATGAAGATTTTTTCATTTCTACGCTCAAGGATAAATCCTGGGCCATGCCTGTTCCTTTAAGTGAAAAGATCAACACTTCGAAATACAATGAGGGTGCCCAATCGATTTCTCCCGATGGAATGTACTTGTTTTTTACTGGTTGTAACCGACCTGATGGATTAGGAAGATGTGATATTTATGTGAGCCATAAAAATGGAAAAGAATGGGGCGAACCATTTAACCTTGGCGCACCTGTAAATTCTTCCTATTGGGAATCACAACCAGCGATTAGCCCTGACGGCAGTACTTTATATTTTGTAAGTAACAGGCCTGGTGGTTTGGGAGGGTATGACATTTGGAAGAGTACATTAAAAGCCGATGGATACTGGACAGCACCCGAAAACCTTGGTCCGGATATCAATACGCCTTATGACGAACACACCCCATTTATACATCCGGACGGAAAAACACTGTATTTCTCCTCGGATGGTTGGCCGGGTATGGGCAATAAAGACATCTTTTTGAGCCGGGCTGATGATAATGGAAATTGGTCGAAACCGGAAAACCTGGGCTATCCTATCAATACTTTTAATGAAGAAACCGGTCTTATTGTAACTCCTGATGGCACATACGGCTTATTTTCATCAAACTTAAAAGGAGGCTATGGCGATATGGATATTTACCAGTTTAAAATGCCAGATGGTAAAAAGCCACTTCCCATTACCTACGTTAAAGGAATAGTGATAGATAAAGAAAGTAAAGCATTTTTAGAAGCAAAAATACAAGTGGTTGATTTAAAATCTAAAAAGATCGTGTATAACGACTTTACTTCTTCGGCAACGGGTGATTTTCTTGCCGTAATGCCTATTGGCGGCAATTATGCTTTTAATGTAAGTGCTGACGGTTATGTTTTTTATTCGGAAAATTATCAGTTAGATACGGCTTATGTCAATAACCCTTTTATCATATCCGTAAAACTTGATAAATTAATTGTTGGCAAGAATATGGTGATGAGAAACGTATTTTTCAATACCAATGAGTATAGTCTTTTACCTGCTTCGTTAACGGAATTAAATACCCTCAAAGATTTGCTTAAAAACAACACTGGATTAGCAATAGAAATACAAGGGCATACCGATAACATTGGCAACAACCTGATCAATGAAAAGCTCTCATTACAGCGTGCAAAGGCTGTTTACGCTTACCTGATCGAAAATGAAATCGCTCCAGAAAGATTAACTTATAAAGGCTATGGGGCAACTAAACCTATTGTTCCAAATGATACGGAAGCACAGCGAAAACAAAACAGAAGAACCTCTTTTGTGGTTACTAAAATCTAAAAAAGCGGTTAAATAACCGCTTTTCTTATCTTAACTAATTTAATCAGTAGTTGTTCTATTAAATCCAGGTGCAGCATATTTGCGCCATCTGATTTTGCATTTGCGGGATCCGGATGGGTTTCAATAAACAATCCATCGGCCCCTACTGCAATGGCTGCCTTTGCAATAGTTTCTATTAATTCCGGTTTACCACCTGTAACACCAGAACTTTGATTGGGCTGCTGTAAAGAGTGTGTACAATCCATGACTACAGGGACACCAAAACTTTGCATCTCAGGAAGTCCGCGATAATCCACTATTAAATCTTGGTAACCAAATGTATTTCCCCTATCGGTAAGGATCACCCTATTGTTACCAGATTCCACAATTTTTTCTACTGCAAACTTCATTGAGCCGGCGGAGAGGAATTGCCCTTTCTTAACGTTGACTACCTTATTGGTTTTAGCCGCAGCGATCAGCAAATCTGTCTGGCGACAAAGAAATGCAGGAATCTGCAGCACATCAACATAAGCTGCTGCCATAGCTGCTTCTCCACTTTCGTGGATATCAGTCACCGTAGGTACGTTAAACGTCTTTCCAATCTTCTCTAATATTTTGAGCGCCTTCTCATCACCAATTCCGGTAAAAGACCCACCCTTAGAACGGTTAGCTTTACGATAAGATCCTTTAAAAATAAAGGGAATTTCAAGTTTATCGGTTATTGTCACTAATTTTTCGGCAATTCGAAAAGCAATTTCTTCACCTTCAATTGCGCACGGACCGGCCATTAAAAAGAAATTACCGGAATTTGTATGTTTTAAATTATCTAATGAAAAGTTGATCATTACGCTTATTATGCTATTAATTTCCTAATTCGGACATGAACTTTATACGCATCAGTTGTATCTCTTCACGTGAATAATCTGTTTCGCCCAGTTCCTTCAATGCCTCATCAATGGAGTCATTCTCCGCAGATTGAAAATAGTCAAACACTTCATCTTGTCTGTCCTCGTCAATAACTTCATCAACAAAGTAATTCAGGTTCAGTTTCGTGCCAGAATTTACAATGGCTTCTATTTCTTTTAGAATATCATCATAGGTAATCCCTTTTGCCCTTGCGATGTCCTCCAATCCTATTTTCCTATCAATATTTTGAATGATTGAGACCTTTAGCTGCGATTTATTAGCCTGTGTTTTAATGATCAGGTCTATCGGGCGTTCAATGTCATTGTCCTCAACATATTTCTTGATCAGTTCAAGGAAAGGTGCACCAAACTTTAGTGCCTTACCATTACCCACACCAGAAATCTGTTTTAGTTCATCCATTGCTATAGGATAATGTGTACACATTTCCTCTAATGAAGGGTCTTGAAAAACAACAAATGGTGGCACATTCTTCTGTTTCGCTATTTTCTTACGCAGATCTTTGAGTAGTTGTAACAACTGGGTATCCAAAGTTCCGGTACCATGTTTCACATCGTCCTCATCATCATCAGCAGCACTTTCTATAGGCTCATTTAGTATAAACTTAAGGCTATAAGGGTTTTCAATAAAATCGCGCCCTGAATTTGTTAAACCAAGCAATCCGTAATTGTCTATATCCTTTGAAAGGAAATTATTCAGTACGGCTTGTCTGACTAATGATTTCCAGTGGTTTTCCCCTTCTACAACTCCAATTCCAAATTCGGGTAGTTTACTATGTTCGTAAGCAATAGTTTGTGCGGTCTCAGACCCCATGATTACATTAAGGATATGTGAATCGTCGAACTTCTCACCTATTTTTTGGATCAGTTTTAAAAGGATAGACAAAGAATCTTCCGCATCAAATACCTTTTTGGGCTTTTTACAGTTATCGCACATGCAATTACAGCCTGTTTCATTAAAGTTCTCACCAAAATAATGTAGGATCTGCTTTCTTCTGCAGACGCCGGATTCGGCGTAGTCGATTACTTCTTTTAATATTTGTGTACCAATTTCCCTTTCAGAAACAGGCTTGTCTTTCATGAACTTAGCCAGTTTATCGACATCTTTTTGTGCATAAAAAGCAATACAAACCCCCTCACCGCCATCTCTTCCTGCCCTTCCGGTTTCCTGATAGTATCCTTCCATACTTTTCGGGATATCATGGTGGATCACAAAACGAACATCAGGTTTATCTATCCCCATTCCGAAAGCAATAGTTGCCACAATCACCTCAACATCTTCCATCAGGAATTTATCCTGTGTATCTGCCCTAACCTTAGGCTCCAGTCCTGCATGATATGGCAATGCCTTTATACCATTCAGATTTAAAGACTCAGCTACCTCTTCTACTTTTTTACGGCTTAAACAATAAATGATACCTGATTTTCCAGTATTGTATTTAATATACCTGATGATCTCCTTCAGCACATCGCGTTTGGGCCTGATTTCATAAAACAAGTTTGGCCTGTTAAATGATGACTTAAACAGCGTGGCATCGTTCATCTGAAGGTTTTTAATGATATCCTGCTGCACTTTTGGGGTTGCAGTTGCTGTTAAGGCAATAATAGGAATCCCTTCACCTAAGCCGCTAATGACCTGGCGGATCTTACGATACTCAGGCCTGAAATCATGTCCCCACTCAGAAATACAGTGGGCCTCATCAACCGCTACAAAAGATATTTTGATCAGTTTCAGGAAATCAATATTATCCTGTTTAGAAAGCGACTCCGGAGCTACATAAAGTAACTTCGTTTGTCCACTTAATAAATCACTTTTCACCTGGGTAATTTCCGTCTTATTTAAAGACGAATTTAAAAAATGTGCTATGCTATCACTCCCACCAAAAGCTCTCAATTGATCGACCTGATTTTTCATCAGTGCAATTAATGGGGATATAACAATTGCAGTACCCTCATTCATCAATGCTGGTAACTGATAACATATGGATTTCCCCCCGCCTGTAGGCATGATCACAAAAGTGTTCTTCTTCTCAAGAACATTGGTGATTATTGACTCCTGATCACCTTTAAAATTGTCAAAACCAAAAAAGGTTTGTAAGTTGTCAAACAACGACTTTTTCACATCCATTTCGTGTATAAAATATTCAGTGCTATTTTTACTTCAAAATAACATAATTTTGCACTAATTCAAAGCATCAATATACTAATAAATTCTGTTTGAAAAGTAAAAAATCTATTATCGAGGCGGGTGTCAGCACTTTACAGTTAGAAGCTGAGGCCATTTTAGGCTTAATTAAAAATATAAATGATGATTTTGTTAAGATTGTTGGCTTAATTATCGAAAGCAAGGGGCGTGTAATCGTTACAGGAATCGGCAAAAGCGCCATTATTGCTCAAAAGATTGTTGCAACTTTTAATTCTACCGGTACTCCATCGATATATATGCACGCTGCCGATGCGGTGCATGGCGACCTGGGAATGATCCAAAAAAACGACATTGTTATTTGTATTTCAAAGAGTGGAAATACACCTGAAATAAAAGTATTGGCACCCCTGCTTAAGCAATCCGGCAATCTGATGATCGGGATGATTGGGCAATTGAATTCTGAACTCGCTAAGCAAGCTGATCTGATTCTAAATACTTCTGTTGAAAAGGAAGCTTGTCCGCATAACCTTGCCCCAACTACCAGTACAACGGCACAACTGGCGATGGGTGATGCACTGGCTATTTGCCTGTTACACGCCCGTGACTTTAATGAGCAGGACTTTGCAAGATATCATCCCGGAGGAGCCCTTGGTAAAAAATTATATCTAAAAACCGGGGACCTGGCGCTAAAAAACCAAAAGCCCAGCATAAGTCCCGATGCTTCTGTAAAAGATGTGATCATTGAAATTAGTCAAAACCGTCTGGGTGCTGTAGTTGTTATTGAAGCAAATACAATTTTAGGTATCATTACAGACGGTGACATCAGAAGAATGCTGGAAAGACAATCAGATTTAAGTAATATTAAAGCAAGAGATTTAATGAATTCAAATCCTAAGCGGGTAGAAAAAGATTTACTGGCTATCAGTGCACTTGAAGTCATAAAAGAGAATAATATCACTCAATTATTAGTTACAGATGCCGGAAGTTATTTTGGTATCGTACATTTGCACGACCTTCTTCAGGAAGGTATCATTTAACCCTTTCTAATTTAGCATGAATAAGAATAATTATGCGTTAATAATGGCCGGCGGTGTTGGCAGCAGATTTTGGCCGGTAAGCAGAACTGAATATCCAAAGCAATTCATTGATTTCTTTGGTGTTGGAAAAACTTTGATTCAGAGTACTTACGACCGTTTTTTAAGAATATGCCCTCCTGAAAATATTTTTATTGTCACCAATGAAATCTACGTTGATATCATTAAAGAACAGTTGCCTGCGCTGAACGAGAACCAGATCCTGGCAGAACCTATTATGCGCAATACAGCACCTTGTGTTTCTTACGGCTCGATGAAAATTGCAAGTCTGAACCCGGATGCGACCATTGTTGTCGCCCCTTCAGATCATACGATAACCAATCAGGATGCCTTTGTTGCAGCAATTGAACAATCCTTAAAAGCTGCTTCAGAAAATGATTGCTTAATCACTCTGGGGATTAAACCAAGCAGACCTGACACGGGATATGGCTATATTCAGTACGTTGAAAATACTTTGAGCACAGATGATCAGATCCATAAGGTTAAGATATTTACCGAGAAACCAAACATAGAGCTCGCCAAATCTTTTATACAAAGCGGCGATTTCTTATGGAATGCGGGGATCTTTATCTGGTCGGCCAAATCTATAAATGAAGCTTTCAACAAGCATCTTCCTGATATGCATGAAATATTTTTGCAGGGAAAATCTTTGTACAATACTGAAAACGAGAAAGATTTTATCAGTGATGCTTACCAGCAATGCACCAATATTTCGATCGACTTTGCCATTATGGAAAAAGCGGACAATGTTTATGTCTTACCGGCTGATTTTGGCTGGTCGGACTTAGGCACATGGGCTTCGATATACGATATCGCAGCACATGACTATGTTGGCAATGCGGTAATACCTGCAGAGAAAGTAATGATGTTTAATTCCTCAAACTGTATGGTAAACGTACCTAAAGACAAATTAGTTATACTTCAGGGTTTGCACGATTATATCGTTGTAGAATCTAATAACACGCTAATGATTTGTCCACGTTCGGAAGAACAATCCATAAAACAAGTAGTTGCAGATGTAAAAGCTAAATTCGGAGCTAAGTTCATCTAGTTTTTACGTTAAATCTATATACACATCCGGACCGGGGCAAAACCTGATCCGGATGTCTTTTTTATCACCCTTCAAACATTTTGATTTTTACAATGAATAAGTTTTTATACGGGATTGATTTCGGAACGACCAATTCTGCCCTATCTATTTTTGACGAAGAGAGAAATGAAATTACAGAAACCATTATTGTGCCCTCTATTCTGTATTTTCAAAGTGAACAAAGTGCAGCAGAGCCGCTAAAATATGTAGTTGGAGAAGAAGCAATTGCAGCCTACATCAGCGATGGCATGAAAGGTCGTTTTATGAAATCTATTAAACGAATCCTACCTAGAAGCAGCTTTATTGAGACCAGGATCCATCACAAGCGCTTAACTGCTTCTGATCTGGTTACGTTAATTTTAAAGGAGTTAAAAACAAGAGCCGATGAGATTACCGGTACCGATTGCCGGAGGGCTATTATTGGCAGACCTGTTTTTTTTGATGACGACAATACTTCGAAAGATGCTTTGGCGCAAAAGAGATTAAATAAAGCGGCAGAAAATGCAGGATTTGATGAGGTAAGGTTTCAATTTGAACCCATTGGAGCTGCTTTTGCATATGAAAAAACGATCAGTAAAAAGGAAAAAGTATTGGTTGCCGATTTGGGTGGCGGAACGACAGATTTTACTTACCTGGAACTCGATCCGGCAAAAATAGGCAGTAAAGACCGAAGGGATGATATCATTGCAACAGGCGGTATATATGTTGGCGGGGATAGTTTTGACTCTGCTTTTATGTGGGAAAAGGGTACGCCTTATTTTGGAAAATACACAATGTATGAAGCTGCTCCGGGAAAAATGCTCAAAGTACCTGTTTCACTGTTCGCTAATATCTGCTCATGGGAACAGATGAACTTTTTTAATGGTTTAAAGGTAAAAAACGACATACAAACCTATTATCATTATGCCGGGCAGGATAAGACTTTTAAAAACCTGATTACGCTTACCGATAACAACCTGGGCTATTCTGTATTCCAGGCAATTGAGAAAACTAAAATAGAATTATCCGGACAACCCTCATCGAAATTCAAATACTCCAAAATGGAGATTGAGATTGATGAAGACATTTCAATTGAACAATATGAAACTGTGATAGAAAAAGACCTCACAAAGATCAGCCGTTACCTGGACGAGTTTTTATTACAGCACCAAATCAAGCCGAATGAGATAAACAGCCTGTTTTTAACAGGGGGAACATCTATGGTACTGGCTGTAAAAAACTTATTTAAAGCCAGGTTTCCAGACACACCCCTGCATACAGGTGATAACTTTATGAGTGTGGCTAAAGGCCTGGCTTATAGCGGTTACTTATTTAACGACGCGTAAAATAGTTAGAGGTCATCTTCGGCTATTGACGCTGTCTGATGACCTCATACAAAATAACCCCAGCAGATACCGACACATTAAGTGAGCTGATCTCTCCTATCATTGGGATTTTTGCCAGGTGATTCGCCATACGCATAATTTCATTGGAAATACCTTCATCTTCTGATCCCATTACAATAGCTGTTGGCGCAGTATAATCGGGTACATAAATCAAGTCATTGGTTTTTTCGGTACAAGCCACAATCTGCAAACCGCAATCCTGCAAATACAAAGCTACCTTGTGCAAACTCTGATGTCTGCATACCGGGATACTGAATAATGCTCCGGCAGATGTTTTAATCGCATCAGCATTGATCTGCGCAGAATTTTTTGAAGGTACAATAAGCGCATGAACCCCTGCACAAGCGGCTGTACGCGCAATTGCGCCCATGTTTCTTACATCGGTAACCCCATCAAGTATCATTACCAATGGAATTTCACCCTTTTCGTAAATCTGTGGGATGATATCTTCAATTTTCTGAAATGCGATCGCTGAAATTACTGCAATAACCCCCTGATGATTCTTTTGGGTCATGCGGTTCAGTTTTTCAATGGGTACATTATGTACTGGAATATCTGTATCTTTTAGTAAGGCCTTTAGCTCTAAAATGATTCCACCGGTAAGTCCACGTTGCACATAAATACTCTCTACATCTTTTCCGGCTTTAATCGCTTCTATTACAGCACGTATACCAAATACAAATTCATTATTTTCTTTAGGTCTTGAAGGTCTTCTGGAATTTTCCATTAATATTAAATTGATCGGCAAAAATAGGGATTCTTTTCCACATAGTTTTGTTAGCAAAAATCAAAAGTTTCATAAGGTGATGGTGAAATGAAGGTATTTAGGAATGTCGAAATGTGAGTAAAGAATTATAGAAAGGACTTATTTTTTGTCTAATTTTGTAAGCATGAGTAACGATCAACCATCCCAGGGACAAGATAAAACTAGTTTCAGCGCCAGAAAGAACCGGCTAAGTAATACAATGGGTACTGCTGGCCGAATCCCTCCACAGGCTACCGACCTGGAAGAGGCTATTTTGGGTGCTTTAATGCTTGAAAAGGACGCGTTATCGACCGTTATCGACATCCTTAAACCCGAAATGTTTTACCATGAGGCACATAAGAAGGTTTTCGAGGCGATCCAGGGGCTTTTCCAAAAGTCTAAGCCGGTTGATATTTTAACGGTTACCTCAGAACTGCGTACATTAGGCCTTCTTGAAATGATTGGAGGTGCTTATTATATCACCAACCTTACAAACAGGGTTGCCTCGGCTGCGAATATTGAGTTCCATGCGAGGATTGTTTCTCAAAAATATATTCAAAGGGAGTTGATCAGGATCTCATCAGAGATCATCACGAATGCGTACGAAGATACCACTGATATTTTCGACCTGCTGGACCAAGCTGAAAAGGGATTATTTGACATCGCCCAGAACAACCTGCGTAGGGATACACAAAAAATGGACGAGATTGTAAAACAGTCTTTGGCGACATTAGAAGAACTACGCGGTAAAAGTGATGGTTTAACCGGAGTACCTTCGGGCTTTACTGATCTGGACCGTATTACCGGTGGGTGGCAACCTTCGGATCTGGTTATCATCGCTGCACGTCCGGCGATGGGAAAAACAGCATTTGTATTAACCTGCGCCAGAAATGCCTCAGTGCAGTTCCACCGCCCCGCAGTAGTATTCTCTTTGGAGATGTCATCCGTACAGCTTGTTAATCGTTTGATTTCGGGAGAAGCCGAGATTGAGCAGGAAAAAATCAGAAAAGGAAACCTGCAGGAATGGGAATGGCAACAATTACATAGTAAAATAGGCGGGCTTACAGAAGCTCCTTTGTTAATAGATGATACGCCTGCACTTAACATTTTCGAATTCAGGGCTAAATGCAGAAGGTTAAAAGCACAGTATGATATACAACTGATCATTATCGATTACTTGCAGCTGATGCATGGTAAAGGTGAAGGACAAAGCGGAGGTGGAAACAGGGAGCAAGAGATTGGTAGTATCTCAAGGGCTTTAAAATCGGTAGCTAAAGAATTAAACGTACCTGTTTTAGCGCTATCTCAGTTGAGTCGTGCGGTTGAAAGCAGGCCAGGTGTAAACGGAAAGCGGCCAATGCTATCCGATCTACGTGAATCCGGGTCTATTGAGCAGGACGCGGATATGGTACTTTTCTTATACAGACCTGAGTATTATGGAATCACTGAAGATGAACAAGGCCGTTCTCAGGCCGGTGTTGGTGAGGTTATTATCGCCAAGCACAGGAATGGTGAAACGGGTATTGTGCCACTTCGATTTATTGGTAAGTATGTGAAATTTGCGGATTTGGAAGAAAGCTTTTCTGCACCTACTTCATTCTCTATGGACAGTCCTAGTGCTGGCATGCAGCCTTCGCAGGATTTTGACAGGCCTGCCGGAAATGTCATCATCAAACCTTCGCGCATGGATGATATGCATGATGAAGATGCGCCGTTTTAAAAACGAGGTACCCCCCGTTTTAATCAGGTACAATTCTGTTATAGAAAGTAACCTAATAATATCCCCGCAAGTACAATAAACGGAGGACTGATTTTGGTATAATTAAGAATCAGAAATGTAACGGACATAATCCCTATCGCCAAAGCATTAAGGGCAACGGGTAGCAACAGCAACACAAAAGCCGCTATAATAAAACCTACACTCACCGCATTGATACCCGTTAAAGAGTATTTAATGCGGGTGATTTTTTTAAGGTCTTCCCAAAACGGAACGATAAATAACACCAGGATCAATCCAGGCAAATTAATTCCGATTACGCCAACCAATCCGCCTAAAATCTGTCCGGTAACACCAAAACCAAAATTACGCATACTTAAAGCACCAAGATAACTGGTAAATGAGAATGTTGGTCCTGGTAACGCCTGCTGTAAAGCAAATCCTGATAAAAATCCTGAAGCACTAAGGTATTGCTTCATTTGCACAAATTCCGTAAACATTAAGGGCACCAGCACTTGTCCGCCTCCAAAAATCACAATACCATTACGGTAAAAGTTCTCAAAAAGCCTGATGGGTAAACTAAATGGCGAGGTTCTATTGATGATCGCTCCCAATAAAGCTAAAAAAAGCAGGACACCGAAAAAGTAGGTAAGTTTCTTAGGGTTAATATTAGAAAATAGCTTTAGCCTGATGTTACTTTCTTCAGGAGGAGTGCCAATTGCAGAGGATACCATCCCTCCCATTAAAATAGCCAGTGGAAATACGTAAGCATTTCTTAAAACTAGTGTAACGATAGCCGCAGATATCGCCAAAAAGACCGTTAACTGCGATACCAGAACCCTTTTTGCTAAATTAAAAGCGCCATATGCTACAATTCCCAAAGCGATGGGTTGTATGTATTCCAAAATTTCGGTGAACTTTTCCTTTTGATCTAATTTGGCAAAACTAATTGCGGCAAAAGTCATAATTGCCGCAGAAGGTATGATCCAGATTAAAAAAGTGATAATGGAAAGCTTTAAGCCACCTACCTTATAAGCGATACCTACAAGCGTTTGTGTAGAAGCAGGCCCGGGTAATACCTGAGCGAGGGCATTCAATTCCAACAGCTCCTCTTCTGATACGAAGCTGGCATTTTTAACAAAATACTTTAGTAGAAGTGCCAGATGTGCCTGGGCACCCCCAAAAGCTGTGAAGGTAAAAAGGATTACATTCCTGATAAACAACAGTTGCCTTTTTTTGCCCACCTGATTTAGTTAATCGTCTTCATAATCTAAACCTGCCGCTGAATTATAGGCACCCTGAAGCTCGGAAAAGGCGTGCATATCCCTTTTATTTCTTGCCGCTATCATTCCTTTCTGATAAATATCCAAAGCAGGATCCGTTTGTCCTGTTTTCTGATAAAGTTTTCCCAGATGATAATAAGTTCCTACATAGGTTGGATGCTCGGCAACCAGCTTCAAATAATATTCAAATGCTTTTTCTGTGTCATTTAAACTGTTATATTCTGTGGCCAGTGCGTACAATACAAACGGATCATTAGGATCACTTTGTAAAAACTCTAATAACTTTACTAATCGGGTACTTTGCATTTTAAATCCCTGCTTTTTTAATTAGATTTGCAAAAAGACAATTTGAAGTCTTACGACTTCTTAACCTTTAACAATCAAATATATTAATTCTATGAAACCATCTTCAGGCTACAATTAACTAAAAATAATTAAGGCCTGTGATTGCTTCATAACCATTAAAAATCAATATGTAAACCTATGAAAATATTAGTTTGTATCAGTAACGTGCCCGACACGACCACAAAAATAACTTTTACCAACGATAATACACAATTCAATACAGCAGGAGTACAATTTATTGTAAACCCTTATGATGAGATTGCGTTATCAAGGGCGATTGAACTTTGTGAAGGGGGAAAAGGTACGGTAACTGTAATTAATGTTGGCGAAGCTGCTACAGATCCAACCATAAGGAAAGCTTTAGCAATTGGAGCTGATGATGCAGTAAGGATAAATGCCGCACCAAGAGATGCTTATTTTACGGCTTATCAAATCGCTGAGTACGCCAAAGGCAACGATTTCAACATGATCCTTTGCGGACGGGAATCAATCGACTACAACGGTTCGCAGGTAGCGGCTATGATTGGTGAGTTTTTGGATATCCCTTCTATATCTATCATTAAAAAATTAGACTATGATGGAACTACAGCAACAATTGAGCGTGAAATTGAAGGCGGTAAAGAAGTCATTTCGGTAACGGGTAAGTTTATCGCAAGTTGTGCCGAAGGTACGGCCGAGCCTAAAATACCTAATATGAGGGGCATTATGTCTGCACGCACCAAACCATTACAGGTAGTTGAAGCTAAAGATATCGCACAACTAAGTAAAGTTCAACAATTTGAAACACCCCCACCACGTGGAGCGGTTAAATTAGTACCAGCAGAAGAAACTGCTAAATTAATCGATCTGTTACACCAGGAAGCGAAAGTAATTTAATTTAAAAAAGATCTTATGTCAGTTTTAGTATATGTAGAGCAAGTTGATGGTAAATTTAAGAAATCTGTATTTGAAGCAGTTTCTTATGCAAAAGCCATCGCAGATAAACAGAACAGTAATTTAACGGCCATTTCTATTGGTAACGTTGGCGAGAGTGAACTTAAAGAACTTGGTAAATACGGGGCTTCAAAAGTTTTAAACGTAGCTAATGATCAGTTAAAAAACTTTGTAAACCAGGCTTATGCAGCTGTAATAGCAGAAGCAGCAAAAAAAGAAAATGCAGAAGTAGTGGTATTATCTAATTCATTTTCTGGAAAAGGGTTAGCACCTCGAATTGCAGTAAAACTTGAGGCAGGATTGGTAGACGGGGCTGTTGAATTGCCTCAACTGGATGGCGGAAAATTCCAGGTAAAGAAAACAGCATTCTCTGGAAAAGCTTTTGCGGTAACCGAATTGACTTCAGCAGTAAAAGTAATCGCCCTTAATCCAAATGCATTTGGCGTTAAAGAAAATATTACAGATGCAAATGTCGAGGCCTTCAATCCTGAAGTAAAATCAACAGACCTTGCAGCTATTGTAAAAGAAGTGATCAGGGCTACTAATAAAATTTCCTTACCTGATGCGGAACTTGTTGTATCAGCGGGAAGGGGATTAAAAGGTCCTGAAAACTGGGGAATGATAGAAGAGCTGGCTTCCCTCCTTGGTGCTGCTACAGCCTGCTCTAAACCGGTATCAGATGCAGATTGGAGACCACATTCAGAGCACGTAGGACAAACTGGTATTGCAATCAGTCCAAATTTGTATATTGCTATAGGTATTTCCGGAGCAATCCAGCATTTAGCTGGAGTGAGTTCGTCAAAAGTAATTGTTGTGATCAATAAAGACCCTGAGGCCCCTTTCTTTAAAGTAGCGGATTATGGAATAGTTGGTGACGCATTTGAAGTAGTACCAAAATTAATCGAAGCGTTAAAAGCACATAAAGGGTAATATTTGTCATCCTGGGCTTGCCGAAGGTTTAATAAAAGTTTCGGCAGGCCCAACATGACATTTCTATAAAATGAAAAAAGTAAAACTAGACATCGTTGGTTTATCTTATAGCCAAACCCAATCCGGGGCATATGCCCTTGTACTTGGAGAAGTAAATGGCAGAAGACGTTTGCCGATTATAATTGGTGCGTTTGAAGCACAGGCTATTGCCATAGAGATAGAAAAAATGACCCCAAGCAGGCCATTAACCCATGACCTGTTTAAAACCTTTGCACAGATTTATAATATTGAAATCCAAGAGGTTTTAATTTATAACTTAGTGGAAGGTGTTTTTTATGCTAAACTGATCTGTACAGACGGACAGACGACACATGAAATTGATGCCCGTACCTCTGATGCGATTGCATTGGCCGTTCGTTTCAACGCGGCTATTTATACCTACGAGTTTATTCTTTCTTCGGCAGGTATAGTCATTGAAGGAAATGACTTTCTTTTCCTCGAAAATATGGATAACTTATCTAAGGAACAAGGAACTGAAGACATCTCCTCCATTCCTTCTTCAAGTTATAAATCATTAAGTGTAGAAGAATTGAATCAAAAACTCCAGGAAGCCATTGCAGAGGAAGCCTACGAAAAAGCCGCCCGCATACGTGATGAACTAAACAAAAGAAATAATGAACGTTAGGTTTCGTTTAACCCTGATGAGTTTTTTACAATTCTTCGTCTGGGGGGCATGGCTCATCACTATAGCTAATTATTGGTTCGGAACAAAACAATGGGATGGTACACAATTCGGTGCCATTTTTGCAACAATGGGCTTTGCTTCGCTCATTATGCCAACCCTAACCGGAATTATTGCCGATAAATGGGTAAATGCAGAAGTTCTTTATGGAATTCTGCATATATTATATGCTGGAGTACTGTTTTACATTCCACAGGTTGGTAGTCCGAACGAATTTTTCTGGGTCATGTTATTGGCGATGTGCTTTTACATGCCAACCATTTCGCTAAGCAATTCGATTTCTTATACCACCTTAAAATCTGGCGCATTTGACGTAATTAAAGATTTCCCTCCCATTAGGGTTTGGGGTACCATTGGCTTTATTGTAGCTATGTGGACGACTAACCTAACGGGGAATAAAGCTACAGCTTATCAGTTCTATATTGCTGGTACTGCAGCCCTGACATTGGGTATATATGCTTTTACTTTACCAAAATGCAGTCCACAGAAATTAATAGCCGAGAAAAAGTCTTTTGCACAAACCTTAGGTCTGGAAGCATTTAAGCTATTCGCCAACTATAAAATGGCTTTGTTTTTTATTTTTTCTATGTTTTTAGGCGGTGCGCTTCAGCTGACGAATGCGTATGGTGACGTATTTCTGGATGAATTTAAATTATTCCCAGCATATGCCGATTCATTTGTTATTAAGTACTCGACAATCATTATGTCTATTTCTCAGGTTTCTGAGACCTTGTTTATTTTGGCAATCCCTTTCTTTTTGAAGCGCTTTGGTATCAAGAAGGTAATTGTGATTGCGATGTTAGCCTGGGTTTTACGTTTTGGTTTCTTTGCGTTCGGAGATCCTGCGGGCAACTTATGGATGATTGTAATGTCCTGCATCGTTTATGGAATGGCGTTTGATTTCTTCAATATTTCAGGTTCTCTTTTTGTGGAGACTTCAACTACCCCTAAAACCCGTTCATCTGCACAAGGGATGTTTATGATGATGACAAATGGATTCGGCGCTGTATTTGGCAGCCTTGTATCGGGTTGGATGATCGATAAATACTTTACGAAACATTATCACGATATACAATCGCTGGCAACTGTTGCGAATACGGATCCTAAAAATGAACACTTACTTACTTTTCTAAAAAATAAAGGCATTAGTGTGATGACCAACGGTGATTTAAGCAGGGCTTTGGATGTAAAAGACTGGCACCACATATGGCTTTCTTTTACTGTATATGCATTGATCATTACCATTGCATTTGCCATTATGTTTAAACATAAGCACAATATTGCAGAAGAAAAGGCCATCGAAAAATTAGGACATTAAAAAACATAAAAAACCCCGTTCAATTATCCTGAACGGGGTTTTTTATGTTATAATCAGAATATTACCTATCTTTTATCTGAGTAAACTTCCTATCGGTATGGCCTACATAAATCTGACGTGGACGACCGATTGGTTCTTTATTCTCATGCATTTCTTTCCATTGCGCAATCCATCCTGGTAAACGTCCCAATCCAAACAATACGGTAAACATATCTGTAGGGAAGCCCAGTGCCCTGTAAATAATTCCTGAATAAAAATCAACATTTGGATAAAGCTTACGCTGAACAAAATAAGGATCACTTAATGCTGCTTCCTCCAGTTTTTTAGCAATTTCCAATACTGGATCATTGATACCCAATTTCTCTAAGATATCATCACAGGCTTTTTTAATGATCTTAGCTCTTGGATCGAAGTTTTTATAAACCCTATGTCCAAAGCCCATCATACGGAAAGGATCATTTTTATCTTTAGCCTTATTGATCCATTTCTCTGTGTCGCCACCATCTTCTTTAATCAATTCAAGCATTTCAATAACGGCCTGGTTTGCACCACCATGAAGTGGTCCCCACAAAGCATCAATACCGGCAGATACAGAAGCATATAAATTACAATCTGAAGAACCTACCATTCTTACTGTAGATGCAGAGCAGTTTTGCTCATGATCGGCATGTAGGATCAGTAAAGTATTCATCGCATTTACCACAACCGGATCGATTTCAATTTCTTCCGTACGCTGACCAAAAATCATGTTCAGGAAGTTACTTACGTAGTCGTATTTGTTTTTAGGGTAAATAAGCGGATGACCTAAAGATTTTTTATAAATAAAAGAAACGATAGTTGGGAACTTAGCCAATAATTTAATCATCGTCAGGTCCATTGTTTCCGGAGATGAGTTGGCGTTTAAAGACTCAGGATAAAATGTAGATAGTGAGCATACCAAAGAAGACAGCTGGGCCATCGGATGTGATTTTGAAGGGTATCCATCCAAAAACTTTTTCATATCCTCATGAATCAGCGTATGTCTGCTGATCTGGGACTGAAAATTTGTAAGCTGATCTTGCGTAGGCAAATCACCATATATTAATAAATACGCTACTTCTAAAAATGTCGATTTTTCTGCCAGTTCTTCGATAGGATAACCACGGTATTTCAAAATCCCTAGTTCACCATCTAAAAAGGTTATTGCACTCTTGGTAGAGCCTGTATTCTTGTATCCAAAGTCTAAAGTGATATGACCGGTTAAATCTCTAAGTTTAGAAATATCAATAGCCTTCTCCCCTTCGGTACCGGTGATAACGGGGAATTCATACACTTTTCCATCAATCTTAATTTCTGCAATATCTGACATATATATTCTTAAATTTATAAAAACAAACTTAACTAATCCATTCCGATTAGCCTTCAGCTTATTATAACAAAGCTGTTAAATTATTATTAAATGTGGGTCAAAGCCAGGTAAATTACTTGGCAGATTTTATCGTTTCTACAATGCGACCGCACTCCATCATTTCATCCCCATAATAAGGATTTTGTATTTTCTGCTCCGCAGATAACCAGTCGCCCCCATCACCATTGTTGGCCATAGGGCAATGTTGTACAAAAATACTTCCTTTAACCAAGTCTGCGTGTTTAAATAACGCAATCACATCAGCACTTAAGGCCGTAAAATCCTTACGTTGGGCTGCAATGTCTTTTGCCGTAGCAATTTTATCTGCGATCAACGAAGTATTTTCACAGCCCTTGTAATTGGCTAAATCTGTTTTGAGTACCGCTGCCGTTTTTTTTGCATCCTCAAATTTTGTACCCACCAACGCATCTTTTAAAGCTATGTAACCATTATAAATGGCCTGAACTTTAGTGTCTTTTAATTCCACATCTGCTACGCTGGTCTTGACGACCTGTGATGTGGTATCTGAATTCCCTGCTACTTTCTTTTCTGTATTTGTGCAAGAAACTATCCCTGTGATTAGCATTACTGCCAGATATTTTCTCATGTTTCGTTTTTTTGGTTAAAATAGCATTTTAATTTCAAATAAATAAAAAAGCCCCTGAAAAAATCAGGGGCTTTGATAAAATTTCGGTCATTTTATCATTATAGCTTAAATCCATAAGCGATACGTAGGGCAACCTGGCCTACAGTAGTACCACTTACAGGTACTCCTTCATATTTAACACCTAAGTCAAGGCCATTGCTCCATGCATAACCTATCGCAGGTGAATAAACAAAATGTGTCCCTGCCCCACTGGTTACCCCAAATGCAGCCCCTGCTTCTCCTAAAGCATAGGCTCCAGATCCTGTATCATTTAAAAACACTTTAATACCTGCTTTTAAAGGAATATAACCATAATCACTAACCTTAACATTATTGGTCAGGTCTTTTCCAATAAAGTGGGTATAACCCGCGGTAACCGGAATCGATATTTGTTTGGCAACATCAAATTGCAATCTTGCATCACCACCAACGGCAAAGCTATATGCATCATTTGTAGGAATACCTAAATTTAGTCCTACTCCTAATTTCTGAGCGTTTGCATTTGTTGTAAAAAACAAAGCCGCAACAGCTACTGCTGAGGCTAAAAATTTAGTAGTTCTATTCATTTTTATTGTTTCGTTATTAATATATACAGGATCCTCCCATATTTATATACCATCTTGCAAAGGGCATGCCACAGCGTATAAAACCCGCATAAAACACAAAAAGCCCCTGAAAATCAGGAGCTTTTTGTAAATCATGCGTTTAACTATTACAATTTAAAGCTATAAGCTAAACGTACAGCAAACTGACCATTTTGAGGTCTGTAAGTGTTTGAAGTTCTTTGTTGGGTAACGCCTTCGTATCTTGCACCAATGTCAAAACCACCAGCAGTTTGGTAACCTAAACCACCTGAATAAAGGAACGACTCTTTAGAATCTTTTTCAGTACCGAAACCAAAACCAGCTTCACCTGATAAATATAAACCACCAATTTGTGGGAATACTTTAACACCACCTTTTACCGGAATGAAGTTATAATCTTCACCTTGGTTATCTTTCGCTTTGAATGAAGTGTAACCTCCTGTTGCAGTAAGCGCTAATTCTCTTGACAATTCAAATTGGAAACCTAAGTCTGCACCGTATGCATATTTAAATGGAGAGCCATCAGTTGGCGCACCAGCACTGATACCTACACCTAAACGTACACCTTTTGCATTTTCTCTTGTTTGAGCTTGAGAAGCGGTTGCAGTTAACATAAACAGACCTGCTGCGATTGCGAAAATTTTAGTAACTTTTTTCATCTTTTTAATTTTCAATTATATAAAACTTATTTGTGTATTATAAACAGGAATTTAATTATCAATAAATTATTAATACTTCTAACTATAAACCTATTTACTACTCCCCCTTTACAAAACGTATGCCACATTTCGCGGGCACCTTTTGTTAAGTTATAATAATTAAAATGTTAAATGTTTGACATCCTACTTCAAGAAGCGTCCTCATTCTTCAGAAACTCACTATATATAGTCAATGCCTGGAATGTCGGATCGCTATGATCGTTTGATTTTATCCAATGAATTTTAACTCCATCTTTCTCCATTTTTCTGAAGAAAGTCATCTGACGCTTTGCAAACTGACATATCGCAATTGTTAATTTTTCAACTAACGTTTCATAATTTATTTCGCCAAAGATATAAGCTACAACAAACTTATATTCAAGACCATAGAACACTAGTTTTTCTTTAGGGACGCCCGATTTTATCAATTGGTCTACCTCGTTTACCAAACCTTGTTTTAATCTTAACTCAAGTCTGCTGATGATCCTACTTCTGCGTAAATTGAGTTCAGGTTCTAATCCAATAACACAATATTTGAATTCAGGTCTTTCTACTTTTTCAAGTGTATGCTCAGTTAAATATGACGAAACCTCGATAGCCCTAATGATTCTCTTGCGTGAAGATAAATCGGCATGAGCAGTAAATTTATGAGAATATTTTGACAAAATGTTTCGCAACTCGTCCGACTCTAATTCGGCCAATGCTGTCCGCAATGTAGTATTTGGTGGAATTGTGGTGTATTCATGACCTTGTAATATGCTGTGAATATACATCCCACTGCCACCACAAAGTACAGGAAGTGCCTTTTTATCAGTTATTTTTTGAAAAACACTATAAAAATCCTCTTTAAACTCATTTACATTATAGCTTTCACCTGCCTTTTTTACATCTATTAAATGATATGGGATTTTTCTGCCATCAATAATATATTCATCCAGGTCTTTACCTGTACCAATGTCCATTCCTTCAAACACTTGCCTGCTATCGGCACTAATAATTTCTCCGTTTAAAATGCTTGACAAGTTGACAGCCAGCTTTGTTTTGCCTGAAGCAGTTGGCCCTAGTATAACCAAAAGTGGCTTTTTATTATTCATCAGCGGTGTAATTTTAAGTATAATATATACTTAAGGTTTCCTGTGTTAAAAATAGGGATATATTCCTCATCATCCCGCGCTACACTTATAATCTCTTCATTCTGGTTTAAATGCGGAGTAATGGGTACGGGTAAGCGATGTGGAAAAAACCGGACCATTTCTTCCTTTTTCAACCAGATTTGTGCAGGAGGAGTAACTTCTACCAGCTTAAAGCCTGACTGTTCGTACGCATTGCCCAATGACCAGTCTCTATCTGCATAGCTCATCACATCATTTGGCATAATCATTTTAATAAAATGCTTCAATAATTTAGTGAAGCCTCCGGTAACCGTAAATCCCATAAGGGTCGCAAAGCGGACCAGCTCAACAGATCTATAACCTGCGGAAATCCTTTTCATCAACCTTATGTTACTAAAACATGCGACAGCAACCGTTTGTCCGTCTATATCAAGCGCAAATTTATATTTTGATTTAGCAGAAGCCTGAATATGATTAGCATTTAAAAAATCATCGGCTTGCTTTTGATTAATAACCTTTATTATACCTTTCCGACCGTGCAGGCGCTTATTTAAACCTAAAACAGACTTAATTCTTCCTAACACCTGCTCTTGCCTGGTATGCCAGATATCTTCCCAAAGTTGTACTAAGGTTATGTTTTTAAATTGATAGGCTGTTTGCAACTCAATTAATTCCTGAGCTTGATAAGCACTATCAAATGAAATTAAATTGATAACAACTGTATCATTACAAAGTATCAAATCATATTTATCGTGTGCTATAGCCGCAGTTCTCACTCCAATATTTTGTAGTGCAATCCATACGTTATTATGCCAAATTAACCCTATACCCAACCTTTTTCTTTATATAATCTATATCCTTCTGCCAGTGCGCTTTCAATATGTGATAATAGTACCTCATCAAGCTTTTTAATATGAAAACATGATTTTCCTTTTAATAATTTTAAAAGAATTGGATCAAAGATCTTTTTCATCTCCGGTTCCGCATAAACTGGCATATAATAAAAACCAACGTGTCCTTTATGGATCATTACCGCAGCAAAGTAAACTTCATTTCTTTTCTTTCCTTCAATAACTACTTCCCTATCACTCCACAAATCATAGGTAGTCTCACTATTGGTCCTGTTATTAAACCCTAATGCCGCGTATGGCTGCAGCACTGCCCGTAAGGTCTGAAATATCTCTATAAAATCTGTTTTCATTATCGTAATATTCAATTCTATTGAAACAACACCTTAGCGGTCATATTGTTTAATACCTTTTAATTCAACCTCCATTCCCTCGAAGAATCATTTTCACGTAGAATGATTGCCTTCCCTCATAAAGTTACAGTAATTTTAACTTTATTATTAATCGGCTTTCTGTTCAACTGCCGGTGGTGCTAATTTTGCAACAAGCGTATTCCCTGCAAGTAAAAGTTCATTGGTAATTGTCTTTGTATAATCTGCTATTTCAGCTTTGAAATCAATTACCGATGCACCGGAACGTATTTCTTCCAAACGTTTCTCCCACTGCCCTGTTAATTCTGCCTGTGCAATTTTCTGATCTTTCACAACATCATATACGGCTAAGCCTTTGGCTGTCGGTACCAGATTTCGCTTTTCTCTTGAGATGTATTCCCTATTGATCAAAGTTTCAATAATGGCTGCCCTTGTTGCCGGGGTACCTAAACCACTATCTTTCATTGCATATCTCAGCTCTTCATCTTCAATATCTTTACCAGAAGTCTCCAGTGCTTTTAATAAGGAAGCCTCGTTATACATAGGTTTAGGTTTGGTTTGTTTCTCCAGTAACGCTTTATTGGTAACTGGCAATTCCTCACCTTTTTTAACTTTAGGCAATGCCGGATTATCCTCGTCTTTCTTTTCATCGTCTGCTTCATTAAATACAGAACGCCATCCCGCTGAGCGAATTACAGTACCATTGGCGCAAAATAACGATCCCGATTCAACAGATATTTTAGTGATCTCTTTTACACATTCCTGATGGAATGCCTCGAGCATTCGTCCAACTACCATATCATAAACAGCTTGCTTATCGCCACTTAACTGATAAGGAGATTCTCCGGTAGGTAAAATTGCATGGTGATCTGTGACTTTTTTGGCATTTACACTTTTTTTATTCAAAGGGACGGTTTGCAGAAATTCGGCCTGCTTACCAAAATCCTTATGTTCTTTTAACTTATCAATTAGTGTTGGAACACCGGCAAATACATCATCACCAATATATCTACTTCCGGTACGGGGATAAGTAACAAGTTTGCTTTCATATAAGCCCTGTAAAAGATTAAGCGTCTGATCGGCAGTAAAGCCTTTACGTTTATTCGCTTCCTGCTGTAAACTACTTAAATCATGTAACAACGGCGGTGGTTCTTTTCTTGGCTTAGCTTCAACACTCAGGATTTTACCCCCATTGCTAAAACCCGACGCCACGTCTTCAATCTTTGCAAGTAATTCTTCAGCTTCTTCTTTTTTATCGAAGTTATTAACAGACATTGCCCTAAACAACTGTCCATCTTTATCCAGCTGTATAGCGAGTTGATAATACAATTGAGGCACGAAGTTCTTAATCTCCAGGAACCTGGAGCAAATCATGGCTAAAGTGGGTGTTTGCACCCTTCCTAATGACAATACAGAACGGTTTCCCGCTGAAATACTCAAAGCCTGGGTTGCATTCATACCAACCAACCAGTCGGACTCAGACCTACAGTGTGCAGAGTTGAATAAAGTATCATAGTCTGTCCCTGGTTTCAGGTTCCTAAACCCTTCTTTAATGGCTTCATCAGTTTGTGAAGAGATCCAGAGTCTTTTGAAAGGCTTTTTACATTTCAGAAAATAATAGATATAACGGAAAATCAACTCACCTTCCCGCCCGGCATCCGTTGCGACGATTATCTCTGTAGCTTCATCAAACAACTTTTTAATGATATCCAGTTGTTTTCTTACCCCGGGATCTTCGACCATACCATCTTTGGTTTTTATTTTCCGGATGGCCAGTTTGAATTTCTTCGGCAACATTGGTAAATGTTGTCTTCTCCAGCCAATAAAACCATACTCCTGAGGTGGGGCAAGTTGTAGCAAATGCCCAAATGCCCAGGTAAAAGAATAACCTTTCCCTTCAATATACCCGTCCTTCTTAGTTGTAGCACCGAATACCTTAGCCAATTCACGTCCCACCGAAGGTTTCTCTGCAATAACAATCTTCATAATTATTCAAAAATATCTAAACCAATTTTAAACGTATTACAATGTGCGTCCACAATATCCTTTATGTTTGGCGAATAACCACCTCCCATACTTACCTGAACAGGTAAATGATTGTCTTTGCAAAACTGCAATACCACCCTATCTCTCTCCTTACATCCCTCTTTGCTCAATGCAAGTTTCCCAAGTTTATCGCTTTCCAACACATCTACCCCCGACAAATAGAATACAAAATCGGGCTTATGTGCTAAAAGGCCAAGCAACTCCTGATTTAACTTGTCTAAAAATATATGATCCTTTATTCCGTCCTCCAATGGAATATCCAGGTCCGAGGCTTCCTTTCTAAAAGGAAAATTCTTATCGCCATGCATTGAAAAAGTAAACACCCGGGGCTCATGATAAAAGATCTCGGCTGTTCCGTTCCCCTGATGCACATCTAAATCTATAATTAATATACGACTAGCTAAACCTTTATTTAACAAATACTTTGCAGCAATTGCCTGATCATTTAACAAACAAAACCCCTCGCCCCAGTTACTTCCTGCATGGTGCGTACCACCTGCAACATTAAATGCAATCCCATGTGATATGGCAAACAAAGCACCGTCCACAGTACCCTTTGCAATCCTGATTTCACGCTCTAGCAGTTGCGCATTTAAAGGGAAACCAATTCTTCTTTGTTCCTTTTCAGGTAATGTCAGTTGCTTTAACTGATTCCAGTACTCTTTTTGGTGGGCCAGTAAAATGATATCTTCTTCCAGAGGCGCCGGAGCAAATAAATTATGCTCTGTAATCACTCCTTCATGTAACAATTGTTCAGGGATCAATTCATACTTAACCATCGGAAAACGATGTCCTTCTGGCAAAGGATGCGCATATAATGGGTGCCAGGCAATTTTCACCATCTTATTTGAGGATTTCTCCTACATGTTTTTCAATGTTATTACAAATTTCATTTACAGGAAGGTCGTTCGCATCTTCACCAAATGGGTTTTCAATTTCTTCAGCAATTAATTCCAAACTGGCCAATACGTATAAAATAAAGGGTACGATGGGAATAACAAAATATCCCAGACTAAACACCCAGCCAAAAGGAAGGGTAATCACATAAATAAAGATGAATTTTTTGATAAATGCACTATATGAATATGGTATAGGCGTATTTTTAATACGCTCACATCCGCCACAGATTTCGGTGAACTGCTGAACATCTGCATTCAATATCATCAGTTGTTCATTGGTAATTTCGCCATTTGCCTGCAATTCAAAAACCCTTAACGAGATACTTGCCGCAACCTGATTAGGAATATGTTTCCCTCCATCAACCTCAATCAGAAGGCTATTTTTGCCAAAATATTGTTTTTCTCTTAAATGTTCCTGTAAAGCAAATGCATACTTAGCAATTGCATAATCAAAAAACTCAATATGACTTGATTTAAGTTTTAAGGACTTAATCTTAATTGCGAAATTACGGCTTACATTTGTTAAGGCACCTAATAACCGTCGTCCTTCCCACCACCTGTCATACGAAGTATTAGTCCTGAAAACCAGCAACATGGATATCACAAAACCTAACAAATTGTGCATCATACCTATATTTTTCACATAGGTAGTTTCTGCAAGCTTTAAATAATTCAGCTCCAGATAAGCTATCAGGCCTGAAAAAACAGCCACACTAAGCATCAATGGCCATAAAGTGCGGATTGTATCAGCTTTATGTACGTGAAATATAAAAGTTATCCAATCTTTCGGATTATAGTTTATCATATTGATTTTTACTTTAGCGTATTATGTGTAGAAATTTATATCTTAATTACTAAAGGATTTTTTTACTAATATCGAGTAGTAAAGCCCCTGTTGTAAACACATCTTCATAAGAATTATACAATGGAACCGGACTCAACCTGATTACGTTGGGTTCGCGCCAATCTCCCAATACGTTATTAACCACCAGTTCCTCAAAAATGGCTTTACCTTTTTGTTTTGCGATGATGGAAACCTGTGCACCCCGATCTGCTTCAGTTAAAGGCGTAATGATTTTATATTGTTCATATCCCAATACTTTATTTACCTCATTAATAATGAAAAACAAATAAGCACTTAATGTTTTACTTTTAGTTCTAAGTGGCTCTATAAACCCGGCTTTTTCAAAACTCTGCAATGAAGCGTAATATAAAGCCATCGGCATTACCTGTGTACAACTCACCTGCCAACCATCAGCCCCCGCTTCGGGAATAAAACCTTTTTCCATTTTAAAACGCTGCTGCTCCTGATATCCCCACCAGCCTGCGAACCGGTTCATGGTGGTATCTGAAAAGTGTTTCTCATGCACAAAAATACCGCTTATCCCTCCCGGACCTGAGTTTTGATATTTGTAGGAACACCAACATGCGAAATCAATGTCCCAATCATGTAGCTTTAAAGGAACATTGCCTGCCGCATGCGCTAAATCAAAACCCACCACTGCACCAGCTGCATGCCCTGCTTTAGTTATCGCTTCCATATCAAACCACTGCCCGGTAAAGTAATTTACCCCCCCAAATAAAACTAAGGCTATTTCATCCCCATTTTCGGTTATAATGTTGGTTATATCGTCAGTTTTTAAAGTATATGCCCCTTCCCTTGGCGCAACTTCAATGATTGCTACCGCAGGATCATATCCATGAAAACGCACCTGACTTTCAATTGCATATTGATCCGAAGGAAAAGCACCTGCCTCCATTATAATTTTAAATCTACCCGCAGTTGGTTTATAAAAACTAACCATCAATAAATGCAGGTTCACGGTCAGGGTATTCATTGGAGAAACCTCAGCCGCACTTGCGCCCACTATTGGGGCCATGAGCTTCTTTAATTCCTTATGGTAAAACATCCAGGGGGTGTCACCTTCAAACCAGCCTTCAACAGCCAGATTTTGCCAGTTATTTAACTGTTCGTCTAATACTTTACGTGCTGCTTTAGGTTGAAGCCCTAAAGAATTACCACACAGATAAATAAAAGGTTTTCCATTTTGCTGTGGAAACAAAAAATCTTGTCTCAAATCGCGCAGCGGATCAGCCTGGTCCAATGATTCTGCGAAGGTTAAAGTGTTTTCAAAATTCATTATTTCAAATATCCACAAAAAACAGGGATAAATAAATCCGCAGAATCATTTTATTATCCACATCAACTATTTGGTTTACTTACAAACCTGTTGCCTTTGATATAATATCGCCATGGTAATAAAGCATGATCACCAGCGTAATCAACACCAACTCTGGGTACAGCAACAATATCATCATTTTTAAACACCAGCTTCTTATCCTCAATCCATATCTCGTCACCGCAAAGATCTTTAGCATTTAATTTTTTATCAATCCCCATTGCTTTTGCCAATGCACCTGGTCCGGCAGTAATATTTGGTTTTAAAACAGACATATTTCTCCTGCGCAGCATCACTTTTATCCCTGTTATAGGCTCCAAACCTCTTATCAATACCGCATGAGGGGTACCTTTAGGAGCTGTAACCACATTAAATAAATGATGAATACCATAACACAGATATACATAAGAGACTCCACCTTCTTCGTACATGATTTTAGTCCGATCAGTAAACCGACCACCATATGCATGAGAAGCTTTATCTTCTACTCCATTATAAGCCTCGGTTTCTACGATCAACCCTCCGGTAAGCTCTCCCTCAATAAAGGTGTACAGTTGCTTCCCCAAAAGCTGTACAGCAAGCTGGTTGACTTCCTTATTTTGGTAAAAAGAAAATGGAAGCTTAGACATTTAATAAGTTAACTATTTTCTTTAAGTATTTAGCATCAATATCATCAAAATGAGAAAGATATTCACTATCGACATCTAATACACCAATTACCTCCGTCCCTTTATATAACGGCAAAACTATTTCGGACCTGGAAGCAGAAGCGCAGGCGATATGTCCAGGAAACTGATCTACATCAGGAACAATTAACACTTCATTTTGTTGCCATGATGCGCCACATACCCCTTTGCCTTTTTTAATCCTGGTGCAAGCTATCGGTCCCTGAAATGGACCTAATACCAATTCATCTGCTTTAACCAGATAGAAACCAACCCAAAACCATTTGAACTGCTCTTTTAAAGCTGCAGCAACATTGGCAAGATTTGCAATCTGATCATCCTCTCCCTTCAACAAGGCTGCTATCTGTGGAAGAAGTGAAAGGTACTGTGCTTCCTTATCTGTATTCGTGGTTATAATTAAGTCTTCTGCCATATAAACTTGATTGAACCACAAAAATACAAAACTGTAACATTATTTCAGTACCAGACATACGGTAAACGTATTCTAGTACAGAACAGACAAATGGATAAACGGCCTTTATTTCTTTTGCTATCCTTTTGCTCCTCTATTGCATTCCTTTTGCTCCCCTTTTGCTCAGACCGATAGAAAAGCAACGGGAGAGCAAAATTAAACCAAAAGAAAAACTAATATAATCTTTAGCTCAGTCCATGCATGTTCTAGTAAGAACATAACGATCAACCTTAGGTTGGTATCCGGTTATATTAAGGACTTTTACCTCCTAAACGACTAAAATAATTAAATTTGGTGTTTTTAAAACGTGTTCAATAGCAATTGACACTTCAATATTAGAACTAACTATTAATAAATATAATCACAAATGAATAAGAAAACCTTAATCACATCATTGTTAACTTGCTCCTTGCTCACGGTTGGCATTTTGCAATCAGGCTATAGGCCTTGGGAAGAAGGCATGTTTCCTTTAAGCGAAATCCATAAACTTGATTTAAAGAAGGCCGGTCTAAAAATCAGTCAGAATGAAATTTACAATCCTAATGGCACCAGCCTTGTTGACGCACTTGTTAATGTAGGCGGTTGCACCGGATCATTCATCTCCAACCAGGGGTTGATTATCACCAATCACCATTGCGCCTTTAGCGCTGTGCAGCTTGCAAGCACACCGGAGCATGACTATTTGACCAATGGCTTTGTAGCCGGAACAAAGGAACAGGAAATCCAGGCAAAAGGACTAACCTGCCGGATTACCGACAGCTATGAAGACGTATCCGATAGAGTCCTTGGTGCAGTAGCACAAGTTACTGACCCATCTTCAAGGTTAAAGCTAATCAACGATGCCATGAAAAATATTGTGGTTGAGGCCGAGAAAAAAGACCCAGGTATCCAAGCCGAAGTGTCGGAAATGTTTATCGGAAAAACATATGTATTATTTAGGTACAAGACCATACAGGATGTAAGATTAGTATACGTTCCAAACCGCCAGGTTGGTGAATACGGTGGTGAAACCGACAACTGGGTATGGCCCCGTCATACTGGCGACTTTTCTTTTATGCGCGCTTATGTAGCGCCAGATGGCTCACCAGCTAAATATGCGAAGGGAAATGTTCCTTATACACCAAAAAAATTCCTAAAAGTGAACCCTAACGGGACAAATGAGGAAGATTTTGTTTTTATATTAGGATACCCTGGCAAGACCTTCCGTCACCGCCCCGCCCAATTCATTGAGTACCAACAACAATTCGTACTGCCTTACACCTCAAACCTATATGATTTCCAGAACACAACTATGGAAAATGCCGGGAAGAAAGACAAGGCTACTGAAATTAAACTTGCGACAAGGATAAAGAGGAATGCCAATGTAATGAAAAACTACAGAGGTAAACTACAAGGGCTTAAGGGCATAGATTTGATTTCACAAAAAAAGAATGAAGATGCCGCCCTTGCTAAATTCATCAACAGCAATGTTGACGTTAAGGCACGCTACGGCAACTTAATGAATGACATAGATGACCTTTACAAGTTAATAAAAGGTGATGCAAAAAGAGATTTGTGGCTAACTCAAATCTATAATTCGACCAGCCTGTTAGGTGTATCTAAGAACATAAACAGCTTTAAGGCAGCCCTTGTAGCACAGCCTGAGAATCAAAAAGAAGCTTTTTTCAGTCAGAATAAACCGCGTTTAAAACAATTCATCGCTGGCATTTACGAATCGTATGATGTTGATGCGGATAAAAAAATCTTCAGAAAGATGATCAATGATGCTGCAGGTTTTTATACTGACCAGCCTGTAAACGCTGTAGACAAAATCACAGGTAAATCGGCCGACAATGAAAAGGCCATTGATGATTTCATAAACGATGCGTTTAGTAAAACAAAATTAAAAGACACAAGCTATGTATATAATACATTAATGGCCTCTGCTCAATCTATTGCAGCCTACAATGATGAGTTTTTGTCCTTTGAGAAAGACGTTTCTGCGCAAATCACCTTATTAAAACCAGAGAAAGACAGACGGGACGGTGTTTTAAATAAACTAATGGGTGATTATGTAAATGTAAAAGAGAAATTCCTAAAAAAGGACTTTATACCTGATGCAAACAGTACGCTACGTCTTACTTATGGCTACGTAAGGGGCTATTGGCCAGCTGATGCATCTTATATGCGCCCGTACACAACTATTAAGGGAATACTGGAAAAAGGAACAAGCGGCAACCCTGAATTTGACTACCCTGCCCAGATTAGAAAATTATGGGAGGCTAAAGACTTTGGGCCATTTGCCAAGAAAGACCTGAAAGATGTCCCGGTCGCCTTTTTGTATAACATGGATACTACCGGTGGTAACTCCGGCTCACCTATCATGAACGCACAAGGTGAACTTATTGGTGTAAATTTTGATCGCGCCTACGGTGCTACAATTAATGACTACGCATGGAATGAAAGCTACAGCAGATCTATTGGTGTTGACATCCGTTATGTTTTATGGGTAGCGTCAAAAATAGACAATGCTAATTTCCTGTTGAAAGAAATGGGCGTTAAAATTTAATATCATTTAAAATTAATCAATCGAAAGCCATCCCTTGCCGGGTGGCTTTTTTAAACAAAATATATGAGAGTAATAGCAGAACTACCACACCCGGATTGCAAAATCACTTTGTTTAACATGAACCAAAAGTACATTGTAAAATTTGAACAAGGCACGCTTGAACAGAGCTACAAATTATCAGAACTTGACCTATCGGGTGGGGGTGCCAACGAGATTTTCCAGATACTAGACGAAGCATTTATAGCTACTGTAGTGGAACGTTTCAAAGGCATGAGAGTTGATTTTTCGGCGGCATACAAAAGACAGCAGTATTAATTCAACAAAACACACATAAACAACTGTAAAACATACACATTAAACAACAAACAAAACTATATTTTGTAATAATTATCGGATACCATCATAGAAACAACCTTTATATAAACAATAAATTAAACAAAATATAATTAATAAATCTGAATTACAAATAGTTAAACACACATACAAAATATAATTCTGAAGCGTAAAAACACCAAATATGATATAAGTTAGGTGTTTTTGAGAGATATATACTACCTTGCAATAATCATGAAAAACAGAACTCTGAATATAGCTTTACTTTCCCTTATTATAACGTTTACTTCCTGCAATAAAATTACAGAAAGCATCCAGCAAGACATTATCATTAAGGACACTGTTTACTTTGATATTCCTGTATTGAGTAGTACAAGCACTTTGACCACTATTCCTGAAATTTCATCAAAACTTAACCTTGAAAACGAGATCAGGAACAGTATAAATAATTTCACTATCAGCAATGTTAAAGCAACTAAAATTACGAGTTTGAATTTAGCATTAGGACTAATCGGGAAAGATTCTATTGATGCCAAAAACCATTTTGGAAATCTGGAAACACTAAGATTTAGAATTGCCGCGAATGGCAATTTTGGAAATCTCGCCAGCACAACGATCTCTTCCAGCGTAATAAATGGGGCAATAGCATTAACACCAAGCATTGCTCCGGATAGCTTGATGTCTTTTTTAACTAATCCATCAAAAACTTACAATGTAATTGTTAAAGCAAAAGCAATTACAACCACTACAATGAAAGTAAGAGCAGCCGCAACATATACGATTACATTATCTAAATAAGAATATGGCTATATTAACAGAAAAATCCTTATATTTGCATAAAACGGGATATTCATTACACTATTCTCTTAATATTACTTGCCAATTGATCCTTTGATTGGGTTTCAAATTCTACCGGTTGCTGATCCGTTGCCAACCCAGAATTAAATTATATTTCGCCCTGATGATTAACTAATCATATTGCAGGCTACAACAGGTAAGAGCAGAGAAGAGTTATTTTTTTAACTAACACATTGAATTTATGGCTAAATCTCAGGCTACCTTCATGAAGAAGCAACTAGAAAAGAACAGACAAAAGAAAAAAGAAGATAAAGAACAACGCAAGCTAGAGCGTCAGCAAAATTCTACTGGGGGAGACTTGGAAAGCATGATGGCCTGGGTAAATGAATTTGGGGAAATTGTAAATACACCTCCAGAGAAGAAATAATTAACAACGTTATAAAAAAACAGGCCTGTTCATTGATCAGGCCTGTTTTTTTTATATATTTTTTTTCAAAACATATTAATCATTAAGAAACACAAGAATCGTCCATAAAATATATGTATTAATCGAAGGGAAATATTAAATCGGACTTAGCCTCTTATGTATCAGATTCGTTATTTCGGATTGAGATAATTTTCATATCTTTAAGCCTGAAAATATAAGGGATTAAAACAGCTTCATAATTACATAAAACAGATATAATATGCGCTTCTTAATAGGAATTAATGGCAAATCAAATGCTGTTGTATTTTTTTTATCATCATGATATTATATCTTGGATAATCAGGATCCACGCTCAATCTATTCTATATGCTTAATAAAAATACAATTGTACATTTATTTTCAAAACAGGTAAAAAAAACTCCTAAAAATATTGCTATCACTTTTAACGATACGCAGCTGACCTATTGCGAATTAAACAAACTATCAAATCAACTAGCCAAACATCTAAAAATAAAAGGGGTAAAAGAAAAAAACCTCGTACCTATTTGTATTGACCGTTCCTTGAATATGATCATCGGAATTTTGGCAATTCTGAAGGCTGGAGCAGCTTATGTACCAATTGATCCCGAATACCCCGAAGATCGAATTTCGTATATGCTAGATGATATTGGAGCCGAAGTAATGGTTTGTGGCTCAAAAGAAAGCTTCCTATTTTCAAGCCGCGAAAACATCACTTTAATCAACTTAGATATAGACTGGCATCTCATCGCTCAGCAATCTGAAGACGAAATAGAACACAGTTTAGATGCCAATGACCTTGCTTATATAATTTATACTTCTGGGTCTACTGGACGCCCAAAGGGTGTGATGATCACCCATTGGAATGTATTCAGGTTATTTGTAAACGAAACTCCCCTTTTCCATTTCAGAGAAACTGATGTCTGGACAATGTTTCATTCCTTCTGTTTTGATTTTTCTGTTTGGGAAATGTACGGTGCGTTACTATTTGGTGGAAAACTCATTATTGTACCTAAAGAAACGGCAAAAGATGCTGGTTTATTTACTCATTTACTTGTTAAAGAAGGTGTAACCATACTTAATCAAACCCCTTCTGCATTTTATATTCTACAGGACCAAGTCGTTAATACCGCAGATAAAAACTTGTTAAAAGTTCGATATGTTATATTTGGCGGAGAAGCCTTAAATCCAGCAAAGTTATTGCCATGGCATAAATTATATCAGGATTGCCGTCTGATCAATATGTACGGTATAACAGAAACTACTGTTCATGTTACCTACCAGCAATTAGAAGCGTCACATTTTAACAGTAGCAAAAGTGTTATCGGCAGTCCCATACCTACCCTATACGCCTATGTTATGGATGAGAATCTCCAACATCTTCCAGAGGATACCGAAGGTGAATTGTATATAGGAGGTGACGGGCTTGCAAGAGGTTACTTAAATTTGCCAGAATTAACGGCGAACAGGTTTATTAAAGATCCTTTTAGTAAAGATGATCATGCGCGGCTATACCGGACTGGCGACCTTGCAGTAAAGAAGGCAGACGGCACACTTGAGTATCGTGGCCGTATAGATGATCAGGTAAAAATAAGGGGATACCGCATAGAACTTGGGGAAATTGAGCACGTAATGCAACAAGCACCCGGAGTTAAGCACGCCATTGTAATTGCCCAGGACCATGAGGGAGATAAAAGACTTGTAGGCTATGTAGTTCCATTGAACGAGTTTGACAAACAATCCGTCATTAGTTTTCTTGATACTCGCTTACCTGAATATATGGTTCCTCATGTATTTATGAAACTGGATGAAATACCACTTACAAGCAATGGTAAGGTTAATAAAAAAATGCTTCCTGATCCTGATGCATCAGAATTGATCACTACTGTTTATGTAAAGCCTACACTCGAAACAGAAATTAAACTGGCAAACCTTTGGATAAAACTTCTTGGTGTAAAACGAGTTGGAATACACGATAACTTTTTTGAACTGGGAGGCAATTCACTTCTGGCCCAGAAAACAGTTGGCTTGTTAAAGCAACAAAATATAAAATTACCGGTTACTAAGCTCTATCAATATCCAACAGTTAGCGGTATTTCAGCTTTTTTGGATGGCCGAAAGACTAAGCCAGGTTTTAAAAAAAATACACGGCCAACAGATAGCCAAGCTAATCATGATATCGCGATTATAGGTATGGCAGGTAGGTTTCCAGGCGCTGAAACGATTGAGGAGTTGTGGTCGGTTTTGCAGGAAGGTAAAGAAACTATTCATTTTTTTAAAGATGATGAACTAGATCCTTCTATTCCTGATCAGGTTAAAAAATCTCCGGATTATGTAAAAGCGCGGGGAATTATCAATAATGCTACCGATTTTGATGCTTCTTTTTTTGGAATAACGCCTAAACTGGCAGAATTGATGGATCCTCAGCACCGGGTGTTTCTTGAAATCTGCTGGGAAGCTTTAGAACGATCAGGCTACCCACCACAAAAGTATCAAGGTTCAATTGGGGTATACGCGGGTTGTGCAAACAACTCTTACCTGGTAAACAATGTCCTTGCCAATCCCGAACTTGTTGAAAATGCGGGTGGTATTCAGGTGATAACTGTAAATGATAAGGATTATGTATCTACACGGGTTGCTTATGCCCTTGATTTAAAAGGTCCTGCTGTAACTGTATTATCCGCCTGTTCCACTTCCCTGCTGGCTGTAACCCAGGCAGTGGAAAGTCTCAGAAGAGGTCAGTGCGACATTGCAATTGCTGGCGGGATTTCTATCACCGCACCTATATACAGCGGACATCTATATGAAGAAGGTGCAATGTTGAGCAAGGACGGACACTGCCGTCCTTTTGACGCAAACTCACAGGGTACGATTTTTAGTGATGGGGCGGGTGTTGTGGTACTGAAAAGCAAGGAACAGGCTGAAATAGATGGTGATCTGATTTTCGCTGTTATTAAAGGTGTAGGACTGAGCAACGATGGCGGCAAGAAAGGCAGCTTTACTGCGCCTAGTGCGGAAGGACAAGCTGCTTGTATAACCATGGCGCTTGAAGATGCAGGTGTTGCTGCATCCACAATTTCGTACGTCGAAACCCACGGAACTGCAACACCTTTGGGTGATCCCATAGAAATTGAAGGATTAAATCTGGCTTTTGCTTCCGCTGATCAAAAACAATACTGCGCTATTGGTTCAATTAAAAGTAATATGGGGCATTTAACCCATGCAGCAGGTGTAGCGGGTTTAATAAAGACTACCCTATCCTTGTACCATAGACAGATTCCTGCCTCAATCAATTATACCAGTCCCAATCCGAATATCAACTTTAGCGATAGTCCCTTCATTGTAAACAATGTGCTAAAAGAATGGGAAACAGAAGGGATAAGAAGAGCTGGTGTAAGCTCATTTGGTGTTGGTGGAACAAACGTTCACGTCATTGTTGAGGAAGCAGCACAAAAAATCAAGGAAGGCATTAACAATCGTCCTTTACAACTATTAAGCTACTCGGCAAAAAATGAAATCAGTCTGGATAAATATGGGGCCAAGTTATCGGCTTATATTACAAAAAACAAACACACTAAATTAAGCGACATTGCATATAATTTACACCAGCATCGGGAAGACTTCAATTTCAGAAGATTTATTGTTGCATCAGCTGATGATGAGCTAAAAAATACCTTGAACAATACTGCAATTCTAACCGCTAATACCAAAAAGCTTACTGAAACCGTTCATGAGATAGTCTTTATGTTTCCTGGGCAAGGTGCCCAGTATATTCAAATGGGTAAAGACTTATATCAATCAGAAAAAGTGTTCCGATTGGCTATGGACGAGTGTGCGAATCTAATCTCCGTACAACTTGGTGAAGATATTCTGGAGGTAATTTATCCTAAAAACTCAAATATTGAGGCGCAACAGAAATTACAGAATACCCGTTACAGTCAGCCTGCGCTCTTTGCTGTTGGTTATGCATTAGCTAAACTATGGATGAGCTGGGGTATACATCCTTCTTCATTCATCGGCCATAGCATTGGTGAATTTGTAGCTGCACACTTTTCGGGTATCCTATCACTGGAAGATGTTGTCAAATTGATTACGGCCCGTGGCGATATGATGAGCAAGTTACCCACTGGCAGCATGTTGTCAGTTCGTGTTTCAGCCGATCAGATTGCAACAATGTTACCAGTTGAAATTTCTATTGCTGCAATTAACAGCCCGAATTTATGCGTTTTGGCTGGCCCTACAATCGCAATAGCGGCTTTTGCAGAAGTGTTAACTGGTAAGGATATCCCTAATGCCCTCCTACATACAAGCCATGCCTTCCATTCACAGATGATGGATGCAGTTATTGAGCCTTTTGAAGCACTTGTAAAGACTGTCACTTTAAATGAGCCTGTAATTCCTATTGCTTCAACGGTTACCGGTAAATGGCTTTCAAAAGAAGAAACGCTTGATCCACGGTATTGGTCTCATCATTTAAGATCAACTGTATTGTTTACAGACGCGGCAAAAATGTTAATTAACAGTGGCAATAAAGTTTTTCTTGAGGTTGGCCCAGGTAATGTTACCAGTACACTGATGAGGCAACATTCTGCCGGCAATCTCTTGATTGTGAATTCTCTTGAACAAAAAGAGCAAGAGTTCGCAGGGTATCTGAGCATTTTAAAATCTCTCGGCCAACTTTGGATGAATGGAATTATGCCAGACTGGAGTTCATTCTATAAGGATCAGGAAGGAATAAGACTTTCCGGACTGCCAACATACGCCTTTAACTCAAAACGTTACTGGGTAAATCCCGTGCTCCCTGTAAAAACACTCAATATACCTAAAACATCAACATCTAATGATGAATATTTACCTAGCAATACAACAATAGTGCCTATACCTATGAGAAAACAACAATTGATTCTTAAGATTAAAGAGATACTGGAAAACGCTTCTGGAATTGAGATGGATGAGGTTACACCTGAAATGAATTTCATGGAAATTGGGCTTGACTCGTTACTACTTACTCAGGTGGCAATTATTTTAAAGAAAGAATTTAGTCAAAATATAACCTTCAGACAACTCAATGAAGATTTGGGAAGCATTGACAGCCTGGCAACGTATCTGGATTCAAAACTTCCTGCTGAAAGTAGTGGTATGAATTCGCAACAGAACCCTAACTTACAAGCAACTAATAACAATATAGCAAATACTGAGATAGATCTGATCAGTCAGCAAGTGCAGCTGCTGTCGCAGCAATTAGCAGCACTACAAAATAACCAAACACAATTTGCTTCAACATTACCGTTACAACCCCAAAATCAAACTATAAATAACCATAAACCTGCTTTATTTGCAGATTTATCACCAGAAGAAGTCGCAGAAATTAAAAAACCTTTCGGTGCTACTGCTCGTATTGACAAGCATTCTGCAGAACTTACAGACGCACAAAAACGATTTGTATCGGAATTGACCAACAGATATACCCTTAAGACCAAGGGTAGTAAAGCATATACACAAAAGCACCGTCCATATATGGCCGATCCGCGTGTGGTATCTGGCTTTAAACCCGCTACTAAAGAACTTGTTTATTCTATTGTTGCAGACAGATCCAAGGGCAGTAAGATTTGGGATATAGATAATAATGAATACATTGATGCATTGAATGGATTTGGATCCAATATGCTTGGATACCAACCTGATTTCATCAAAAGTGCAATAATCGAGCAAATTGAAAAAGGGTATGAAATTGGCCCCCAGCATGAACTTGCGGGCGATGTTTGCAATCTTATCCGCGAATTTACAAATTTTGACCGTATAGCACTATGCAATACCGGGTCTGAAGCTGTATTAGGTGCAATGCGAATTGCACGTACAGTTACCGGCCGTTCGTTAATAGTTGCTTTCACTGGCTCCTATCATGGGATTGTTGATGAGGTTATCGTTCGGGGAAGTAAAAAACTAAAATCATTTCCTGCGGCTCCGGGTATAATGCCTGAAGCAGTACAAAATATGCTGATTCTGGATTACGGAACAGAAGAATCACTAAAAATTATTACTGAAAGAGTGGATGAAATCGCTGCCGTGTTAGTAGAACCAGTACAGAGCAGAAGACCGGAATTCCAGCCTATTGAATTTTTAAAGCAAGTAAGAAAAATTACCACCCAGTCAGGATCTGCCTTGATATTTGATGAAGTGGTCTCAGGTTTTCGTTTTCATCCAGGCGGCACTCAGGCTATGTTTGGCATTAAAGCCGATATTGCCACCTACGGAAAAGTAGTCGGCGCAGGAATATCTATTGGAGTAATAGCAGGTAATAAAGATCTTATGGATGCCTTAGACGGTGGCTTTTGGCAATATGGTGATAGCTCTACCCCCGAGGTAGGTGTTACCTATTTTGCTGGCACGTTTGTACGTCACCCTCTTGCGCTGGCATCAGCTAAAGCCGCACTTACCTACATGAAAGAGCAAGGTCCCGCATTACAAGAGAATTTAAATACAAACGCCAGATATCTTGCCGATCAGCTCAATAATATATGCAAACGTTATAATACTCCGATGTATATTGCCCAGTTTTGTTCTGTTTGGAAAATTAAATATCACGTAGAATACCCTTATAGTGAACTTTTATTTACACTGATGCGCGATAAAGGAATTCATATTTTAGATGGCTTTCCTTGTTTCCTTACTACCTCTCACAGTAGGGCAGATATAGATCAGATAATTTCTGCATTTAACGAAAGTGTTCGTGAGCTTAAAAATGTTGGCCTCATTCCGGATTTAAATGATGTTCCAGTTCAAAAAGAAGAAACAAAAGGTGTTAAAGATCTAAAGCCACCGATTGCCGATGCCCGTTTAGGAAAAGATCAGTATGGAAACCCTGCCTGGTTCATTAAAGATGAAAACAATCCAGGTAAATATTTACAAATACATCCCTAATAAAATTTAAGATGAATACCGAATTAAACCTGACAGCCGTAGATTTTAATCCTTTCGAGGGAGGAGAATTAGAAAAAACAACACCAGCTATTGAATCCCAACAGGAAATATGGGCTTCCTGCATAATTGGAGGTGATGATGCAAATCGGTCGTATAACGAATCAGTATCTTTGTTTCTTGAAGGCACATTGAACCGAAGTGCGATGGAAAGGGCTTTACGTGAAATAACCAATAGACATGAAGCGCTTCGAGCCAGTGTCAGTGCAGATGGAAAAAATATTTGCATCTATAAAGATACTCCCATTTCAATCGGATATGAAGATTTAGTAGAGCTGGACTTGTCAGCTCAAAAGCAATATCTAAAAGATTTTGATTATACAGATGCCGAACAAAGCTTTAATTTACAAGATGGCCCTTTATTCCGAGCTATAATTTTTAAACTATCAGATTCAGAGCATGTTGTCAGACTTACAGCCCATCACATCATTTGCGATGGCTGGTCTTTTGGAATTATTCTTGAAGATCTGGGTAAACTTTATTCTGCTTATGTTCAGGGGCAATCCCCTGTTCTTGAAGAGGCCATCAGCTTTAGTCAGTATGCAACTGAGATAACTGCTTTTTATCGCACCGATATGTATAAGGATACAGAACAGTATTGGATCAACCAATATAAAGGCGACATACCTGTTCTAGACTTACCTACAGATTTTCCCCGACCTGTACAAAAAACATATAAAAGCAGACGGGACGATTTCCCGCTGGATCAGGACCTGGTTACTGCCATAAAAAAAACAGGTGCAAAGGCAGGCGTCAGTTTGGTAAGTACGCTTATGGTTGCTTTCGAACTCTATTTAAACCGAAAAACCGGCCAGCAAGATATAGTGTTAGGACTTCCATCCGCAGGGCAGTCTGCTGTAGGTTACAATGCCTTGGTTGGACATTGTGTTAACCTGTTGCCATTGCGCAGTCAGCCAAAAGGTGATTTATCATTTGTCGATTATCTGAAACTGAGGAAATCGCAGATCATGGACGACTACGAACACCAGCAATTTACATTTGGTAGTCTCCTTAAAAAATTAAACATCGCCCGCGACAGTTCCAGAGTTCCGCTTGTACCGGTGGTTTTTAATATCGACATAGGTATGGATGCAAATCTTTCATTTCAGGGGCTTAAACATCAACTGGTATCCAATCCAAGGTTATACGAAAACTTTGAAATTTTTCTAAATGCTACTGGTACACAGCAGTCTATGATATTAGAATGGTCTTACAACATTAATTTGTTTAAACCAGAAACCATTAGTCATATGATGGATGAGTTTGTATATCTGCTAAAAGAGCTAATCAATAAACCTGATCACAAAATAGATACGCTTTCTTTAAGCGATAACCAGCAGCTGTCAAATACTAATACCGGGTACAATGCTGATGTATGGTATTCAAAAAATGAAACGGTTACACGCCTTATTGGCAAAGCATCTGAAAAATATCCTGCAAAAACCGCCATTTATTTTAAAGATGGTCAGCTAACTTATAAAGAGGTGGATGAGCAGTCCACCCGTATGGCCAATTACCTTATACAACAAGGTTTAAAAAAAGGCGAAATCATTGCCATTAGCCTGGACAGAAACCCAACGTTAATTGTCAGCTTAATTGCTGTAATGAAAGCCGGTGGGGTCTACCTTCCCCTTGATCCTGAATACCCGGCCAATCGCATTGAATTTATGCTACAGGATTCGTCAGCAAAATTATTGTTAACTGATCGTAAAAGGATGGGTCTCTTTGGAACAATAACAAAAGAGCTTAATGTTCAAGATCTATGGCTGGAGCTTGCGTCCGTGCCAAATTTACCTTTAGAGGTTCCTTTGGATGGCAGCGACCTGGCATATGTACTGTATACATCAGGATCTACCGGAAAACCTAAAGGTGTACAGATTGAACACAAAAGCCTGACGAACTTTTTATTAAGCATGCAGAGTAAGCCAGGCATAGCTGTGGAGGATGTGTTACTGGCAGTGACAACGATTTCATTTGATATTGCCGGCCTTGAGCTGTATCTCCCGTTGATCAGCGGCGCTCAGATCATCCTTGCAGATAGTAATACCGCCAAAGACGGAAGGTTGTTGCTGGAACTAATGGAAAAAAGAAATGTCACAATGATGCAGGCAACCCCTTCGTCATGGCGTATGCTGATTGATGCTGGTCTTTCATTGAAGCATAACCTGAAAGTATTATGTGGTGGTGAGGCTTTCCCTATAGATCTCGCTAAAAGTTTGCTGGAAAGTTGCAAAGAGGTTTGGAACATGTATGGCCCAACTGAAACAACAATCTGGTCTGCAGTAAAGCAAATCACTGCAGATATGAATGCAATAACCATTGGGCATCCTATTAACAATACACAATTTTACGTATTAGACACAAAACTGCGTTCTGTTGAAATTGGTGCCCATGGAGAAATCTTTATTGCAGGAGATGGATTGGCGAGAGGGTACCTGAATCGCGCGGAACTTACAGCTGAAAGATTTTTAAATAACCCATTTTCTTCTTCCCCTTCCAAAATGTACAGAACCGGAGACGTGGGAAAATTTCTGGAGAACGGGGAGTTACAATGCCTAGGTCGTATTGATCAGCAGGTAAAAATTAGAGGATACCGAATCGAACCCGGTGAAATCGAACATGCACTTGTAACGCAAAATGGAATTAAAGAGGCTGTTGTTGTAGCCGTTGAGGATAACTTTGCTGATCACCGTTTAGTCGCTTATATTGTTCCTGATAAAAATGACGGACTTGGCTGGAAAGAGCGTTGGGAAGACCTTTATGAGCTGGGTGTAAAAAACGAGCAGAACTTGCCGCTTGAGGAACAGAACTTAGATATTGCAATCATTTCACAGTATAATTCTGAAGCTGATATACGAGAACATGGTATAGAATGGACCAACGAGGGCTTAAAACGGTTAAGAAAACTCCAGGCAAAATCAATTATGGAACTGGGAACCGGCGGCGGACACCTTTTGCTTGCACTGGCCCCCGGGATTGATAAATACGTTGCTACCGATTATTCGAATATCGCCATTAACAAATTAAAAGAAAAGCTGGCTGTTCATCCTGAGAATTGGAAACATGTGCAAGTTTATGAAGCATTGGCAGATGATTTTACAGGGATTGAAGGAAATAGTTTTGACCTTGTATTTTTACACGGAGTGGTTCAGTATTTTCCAAGTTTAGAATACGTACTGAAAGTTATTGAGCCAGCAACCAAGGCTGTTCGCAATGGGGGCTGCGTTTATATTGGGGATTCCCAGACCTTAAGCGCAATCACGATGCACTTCTTTTACGATCAGCTGGCAATAACTAATGATCATATTTCTGTTTCGGAATTTAAAACAATTGCCAATTATCGAATACAAAAAGAAGAAGAGATATCAATAGATCCAGATTTTTTTTATTTCCTCCCATCAATTTTACCAGATATAAAGGCGGTAGACATACAAATACGTGGAGGCGACTATGCGAATGAAGGTACAAAATGCCACTACGATGTTTGGTTATACATCGGAGAAAATGCACCGAAAGTAGTTGAACCTACCATATCTATCCCCTGGACACAGGATATGAGCCTAGACCAACTTGAAAAGCAATTGAAAAACAATATAGATCAGGTTATTCAATACACTGCTATCCCAAATAAAAGATTAAGCAAAGACTACGCATTGATGCAATTTGTAAATGCATCAAATGCTGATACCACGGTTAAAGATCTGAAGCACCAAATGGAATCAGTGAAAAGCCAAGGTATAAATCCGACCAATCTTTGGGAAATCGGCGAAAAATTAGGATACAATACCCACGTCAGGTGGTCTTCAGATGGGGCTGATGGAAATATTGAAGTTGTATTTATCCCTTCAAGCTACGAGAATACAATTCCGGCTAAGCCAGCAACCCTGGAAATTAAAAATAAAAAAGCATATGGCTTAGAAAGTGATAATACCGCTAATATCATTACTATTCACGAACATCAGCTACAAATCTGGAAGAATGTGCTGAAAGACTCGCTGCCCGAGTATATGATCCCAGGCGAATTTATTGCACTTGATAAACTTCCAACTACCAATAACGGAAAAATTGACAGGAACAATCTTCCAAAGCCTGACCACAGTAATAAAAATTCAGATGACAATCAAATGGTTGTTCCAGTAACACCAACTGAAAAATTACTGGCAAAAATATGGTCAGAATTATTGGGTATTGAACAAATCAGCATAACCAGTAATTTCTTTGAGCTCGGGGGGCATTCGTTAATTGCTGTTAAGGTAATGCTTAACATAGAAAAAGAAATGGGCAAAAGACTACCAATCACCACCCTATTCGAAAATTCAACTATTGAAAAATTAGCAAAAATCATCGATCCAAATCCCCCTACCGATGATAATGAAGGTGGTCCTGATACAGTCGACCCTTTACCCCAAGGGGGTTCACCTGCTTTAATCCATGTCCCTACAATCGATCCTCAAAAAGAAATATGGTTAGCCTGTGAGCTGGGAGGAGAAAATGCCAGCAAAGCTTACAATCTATTATTTTCACAGTTTTTTTATGGTGATTTTAATGCAGAAGCTATGCAGAATGCATTACAGGAACTAATTAATCGTCATGAATCTTTAAGAGCTACATTCCATAAACACGGTGATGAAATGCATATCGCCGAATGGGCTGTAGCCTCCTGGCATTTTGAAGATCTATCATCGAAATCGGAAGCGGATCAAAAACAGGCTATTGACGCACTTTCAGCCAAGAACTCCAATACTACATTTAACCTTTCAGAGGGACCTCTTTTTAAAGCTTTTCTGATAAAAATCTCTGAACAACAGCATTACTTTACCATTGCTACCCACCATATTGTGTTTGATGGATGGTCTTATGGTGTTGCAATGCATGAACTTGGAGTACTTTATTCTGCTATGGTAAAAGGTATAACACCTGAATTGGGTGATGCGGCATTGTTTAGTGAGTATGCTTTGCAAAAACACGCCTATTATAACACTCCGGACTATAAGCAAATAGAACAATACTGGGCAGAAAAATTCCAGGGTGACTTGCCGGTTCTAGATCTCTCACTTGACTTCCCTCGTCCGAAAAAACGTAGCTATGAAAGTGACCGTATTACCTATTCTATACCAGCAGAGTTAGCGGCCGGTATTAGGAAAATAGCAATATCAACAAACAGTAGTATTGCCATTGTACTTAGAGCAGCACTTGAAACATTATTGTATCGTTTGACAGGCCAGGAAGACGTAATTACTGGTATACCCGTGGCCGGGCAACTGGTTGAACTAAAGGATAATTTAATTGGACATTGCGTAAATATGCTTCCTTTAAGGAGTAAGCTTGATGGTAATGCTGATTTTTTAAGTTATTTGAACAAACGGAAACAAGAAATACTTGAGGCTTATAGTTACCAGGACATCACTTTTGGGCATCTGCTTCAAATCCTCAATGTAACCAGGGATCAGTCCAGACCCCCGTTGATTTCTGTTGTCATGAACACTGCCTTATGGACGGACGAAGGATCTTCTTTTTACGGCGTAAAGAATAAACTCGTAGAAAACAAAAAGTCATTTGAAAATTTTGAGCTTATTCTGGATGTGATTGAGTATATTGATGGCATGACTATCAGATGGGACTATAATAAAGCCTTGTTTGAGCCTAAGACTATTTATGCGTTCCATCAGCGATTTTCCGGTTTATTAAGCCAAGTTATTTCAAACCCTCATCTCCTGCTTGATGAGATTTCACTAATCGTAGAAACTGGTTCATCTGCTGCTGTAGCTCCATTATCAGAAACTCAAGCATACCCTGCATTAAGTGCGCTTATTGATCACGCTGCTCAAAACTACGCGACAAGTACGGCACTTCTATACAAAAATCAAGCTATTAGTTATGAATTACTGAACCAGCGCAGTAACCAGCTGGCACATTATTTTATAAATCACGGGATTAAACCTGGCGATTTTACGGCTATATCATTAGATCGTACACCAGATATGATCATTGTATTGCTGGGAATTATTAAAGTTGGATCGGCATACTTACCCATTGACATCAACTATCCTAAAGAACGTATTTCGCAAATTCTTTTAAATTCCGATCCAAAACTGCTCATCATTCAAAAGAATAAAGCAGAAAACTATCCGGAGTTTCCAGGAAAATTATTTGTTGAGGATTTAACTGAGGCCTGCAAAACATATCCTATAACAAATCCAAATGTAGTTATACCAGCCAATAACCCTATATATATTCTGCACACATCGGGATCAACAGGTAAACCTAAAGGGGTTTGTATGGCAAACAATGCGTTGGTTAACCTGTTACAATGGCAATTTAGAAATTCTACTGCAACCATAGGAACTAAAACATTACAGTTTTCTCCCCTTCCTTTTGACGTTTCTTTCCAGGAGATCTTTGCTACGTTGCTTACAGGTGGAACCTTATCGTTGATCTCAGATGAGCTCAGGCTTGATCCGGTGCGTTTACTGGAACATTTAAATACAGTGGGTATTAATAGAATTTTCCTACCTTTTGTTGCCCTACAGTCACTCACAGAAAGTGCCGAAACGAACAATACTTATCCGAATACGTTAAAAGAAGTGATGACTGCAGGAGAACAATTAAAGATCACACCTCAGATTATCGCTTTCTTTAAAAATATAAAAAATGCTGTATTATTTAATCAATACGGCCCGACAGAAGCTCATGTAGTTACGCAGTTAACTTTAAATGGCAATCCCGAGTACTGGCCTAACTTGCCTACTATCGGAAAACCGATTGATCATACACAAATCCTCATATTAAATAAACAGTTAAAAGAAGAACCTGCTGGTATTGTAGGTGAACTCTGTATAGCAGGAAGTTGTCTGGCGGAAGGTTATGTAAATTTACCAGAACTTACCCGTGATAAATTCGTTACGATAGAACGAAATGGCTCAACTGGGTTGAGGGTATATCGTACTGGTGACCTGGCCAGATATCTCGCTGATGGTAATATTGAATTTTTAGGCCGAGAAGACAGCCAGGTAAAAATACGTGGTTATCGTATTGAATTGGCCGAAATAGAGACTTATCTGAATAAGGAACCTGAAATTAAACAGGCTGTCGTTACTGTACAAAAAGACAATTCCGGAAATACAAGGTTAGTTGCTCATCTGACAGCAGATCAACTTCATTTACTTGATAGTGAACTCATCAACCAATGGAAAAAAAATCTGAGCAATCATCTTCCAGACTATATGATACCTTTTGATTTTGTATTACTTAAGCAATTTCCCCTAACTGCTACAGGAAAAATTGATCGTAAGGCCATTCCTAAAGTAAACAACTTCTCCAATCTGCAATCAAAAAACCAAAAGCCACCAAAAACAGCAGAAGAACAAATGTTGGCAGAGATTTGGTCGGCTGCCCTCGGGGTAGAGAACATCAGTATTGACAACGACTTTTTTGAAATGGGTGGTCATTCTCTAATAGCGGTGAAAGTAATGGTTACCATTGAAAACAGAACAGGTAAACGTCTTCCTCTTGCCTCATTGTTTGAAAACCCAACCATTGAAAAGCTAGCTGAATTGATTACTCTTCAGGAAGGTGAAATCAAATGGGATTCTTTAGTGCCAATTAAAACCTCGGGGAAAAAACCTCCGCTTTATATTGTTCATGGCTGGGGACTCAATGTTTTGGGTTTTCGTAACCTAGCTAATGTTGTAGATCAGGAACAACCTATTTATGGTTTACAGGCAAAAGGCATGAATGGCAGCGAAATTATTTTCCATACCGCTGAAGAAACGGCCGCACATTATGTTAAGGAGATTAGTTTACATAACTCCGAAGGTCCTTATTTCCTTTCCGGTTATTCTTCTGGTGGTGTAATTGCTTTTGAAATGGCAAGGCAATTTAAAAAATTAGGTAAGGAAGTCGCTTTCCTTGCATTTTTCGATTCTTTTGTTACTTTGAATGATACCAATGAACTAAAAAAACAAGGTAAAATAGAAAACTACATCATTTATCTATTTAATTATTTTAAATACAGTTTCATTTTTTTCTTAAAAAATCCTAAGAGTTTTATCATCAACAAATGCAATTTCATTGCAGGTACGATTTACAATATCTATGCTAAGTTTAAACCAAAACAAGAAAAACTAACCAGCACTCCTGAATATGCCATTAGACAACTTCAGGAATTTCATGATAAAACTTTAAAGGCTTACGAGTTTAAGGCTTATGATGGCCATGCACATCTCTTCAAAAGCAATGATCCAGAAACCACCTATTTTAATCATTTTGAAACTAACGGATGGAAGCCATTTATTAATAAAGGGATTACAAGAATAGATTTGCCAGTTGGACATCTTCTGTTCTTTGAGCCAGAATATGTAACTATTTTAGCGGAAAAGGTACAGGTTGAGTTGGACAAAGCAGCACAAAAGTTCGGCAATTCAAATTAAGGCTGCATATTATATGATCATACGGGGCGCTAAAAATATCAGGTGGGAATTGATAGAGCCCCAAATGGGTCTCGACTACAGCCAAAATCATATCTTCAAAGTCACTATAGATAGTTACTTTCAAAGGATTAAGGACGATTATATAAAAATATTAACGGAAGCGGAGTTAGCCAAATCTTTGCAATATCTTAAAAATACCGATCGAAAAAGATATATCGTTAGTAAATACTTATCAAAAATCCTCTTGAGCAAAGTAACAAACAATGATCCATCGTCGATTAAATTCAGCATAAGTACTAATAAAAAACCTGCTGCAGAAGGCATAGAATTTAACATCAGTCACAGTGGAAACTGTCTGTTAATAACATTCAGTCCTTCAGCTGTGGGAATTGATATAGAAACTATAAACAGAAGTTTTAAATTCGAGACATTGCTTAATGAGTGTTTCAGTGTGGAAGAGATTGATTTCATCAATAGTGGAGAAGATAAGCTTCTTTTTTTTTACACTTTGTGGACAAGAAAAGAAGCTCTGCTAAAAGCTACAGGCGAAGGATTAGTAGATGACCTTGATCAGGTAACCTGTTTACCCTCTTTAATTTCAAGATTGGGAAGGCAATACAAATTATTGACCTTTATAGTTGATAACAATTATGTAAGTACATTGGCTATTAGTAATGAAAATAGTTGCAATTACTGGGATTGTAATTTTTATTAATTACCGTCTTACAGACTTTTCCCAGGCAGCACTCTGCTTCTTTTTAAAATACCTTATGATTCCTGCTATTACGGCATAATTCATGACGCAGAAGTAATAAGGGATAAAAAGAACCTTTATGCGTATATTCTTGCTTTCGAAAAACAGGCCGAGTAAACTTAACAAGTAAAATAGAATTTGTATGCCAAACAGTATTTTATAAAACAAAGCACCGCCATTAGCAACGATCAAACCATTTAATATAAATACTAAGATCAACAAAAAGGGGGTAATTGTCCATCGTAAAACCCGATGGCTGATATACTGGAACGTAAGTATAGGGTAATAGAATGGGTTAGCCGCCTTTGTTAAACGAAAGATAGATTGAATACCTCCCGCTGCTATCCTTATTTTTCTCTTTAACTCCTCTTTTGTATTGGCCGAAGCGGTTTCTATTGCATAGGCGTTGGGCTCGTAGGCAATGATATAACCTTTTTCAGCTATCCTCATTGCAATCATATGGTCGTCAATAATAGTATCTGATTCAACAGGCTGATAAAGAGCTGTTCGTATGCTAAACAATTCTCCAGCTGCTCCTACATTGGAATATAATTCATAATCCCACTTTTTAAGCGCCGATTCGTACTTCCAGTAGAAACCCTCTCCCGCTGAACTAGCATCGGCTTTCTCCTCTACCAAAATTCTTTTTTCACCTGCCACTGCACCGACCTTATTGTTCTGATAGTGTTTTACCAGTTCAAAGATTGCATCTTTATTTAAAAATGTATTAGCATCGGTAAATACGGTTACATCTCCCTGAATAAAAGGTATGGCTCTTTTAATTGCGGCCATCTTACCGGCACGGATATCTTGATGTAGTAAAGTGATCTCATCTATATTTTTCAGCCTTTCAACTGTACTGTCCGTTGATCCATCTGTAATAAATATGACCTGCATTTTATCTTTTGGATAACTGAGCTCAAGCGTATTGTTTACTTTACTGGTGATAATATCCTCCTCGTTATAAGCAGCTATTAATAGGGTAACTTTAGGAAGATCATCAGGTACCAATTTAAAAACCTGTGGTTTAAGAAACAATCTTTTAATTTTAACAGCAACAAACAATACCAGGGCATACCCAACAAAAGTATATATGATAACGATGAGACTAGTCCAGAAAACTGTAATCATATTTTATATTTTAAAGCCAAGTTTATGGCTATTTTTTGAATTGGTAAAATTCCAAAGTATTCCTCTGAAGACCCATTTTAATAAATCCGTCCGGCCATTTAAAAGGTAAACAATAACTTGCTTGCTACATGCAAACAGCAGATAATAAACACTAAAAAACAAGGTGTTTAGCAGACAAGTATTTCTTCTGATAAAAAGCATTCGGTTACGTGTCATGAAATAAGTTTTGATACTACTCTCTTTCCCAACAGTGATCGATTCTTTATGATAAATTTTAGTCTTACCGGTAAACCATATTTTTTTACCTGCCTTTTTAAATTTTTCACACCAATCCAATTCTTCATAATATAAAAAGAAATGTTCAGCCATCAGACCGACTGTTTTCAAATCTGAGCGACGGCACATCATAGCTGCTCCATGGCAATATCCCGTTTCCCTACTATCTAAATCATATTGTCCCTCATCAATTTCCATGTTACCAATTCCTTCATTTCTACAGGTCAGATAGTTCATTTCTGTAAAACCCGCATATTGAATCCGTTCTGGCTGATCAAAGTACAGAATTAAAGGGGATAAAATCCCTATCTCCGGATTGCTTTCAAATTCAGCAATTAAGGTCCCCAAAAGGTTACTCGTTATTTCAGTATCATTATTTAATAATAATAAATAGTTGCCTTTAGCGCTGTTAATACCCAGATTATTACCTCCTGCAAAACCGAGATTTTTTTCCGACCTGATATAAATAAGATTAGGATAAATAGCCTTATAGGCGTCTTCGTGATCTTCTCTGCTTCCATTGTCGACCAAAATAACTTCTACCTTTGCAGCGGAAGTATTTTCCTTTACAGATGTGAGAAAATCAAATGTTACATGAGGTTGATTAAAATTTACTGTAATAATTGAGGTTAGGCTCATTAATGATATCGTAGTTACAAATAAAGATATGATAATATGTAAATATACTGCTTAGAAACAAATAAATTATTTCTCGGCTTCATAGATTCAGGTAAAAAAAATCAAAGTCTCTTATTCCTTCCCATGTTACTGCCCGAAGTCCTTTTTATTAGGCTGAATCAATATGAGTAAATGCTTAACTATATTTTTAATAAGATAGTATATATCTTTGCTTGTTGTAATTAAGGTTTTATGAAATAGTAAGATATGTATAACCAAAACTACCCAGCCATAGGGCTGCGTCCAGGATATGTACACCAATAAAGATAAAGGGAAAAAAATCGTATAAAAATCCAACATTAGTATTTGAAAGTGTTGGCTCTTTGGGGATACAATAAAAATGATTTTTGACTTAAATTCAAGCTGCCTTAATAGGATAAAGCAGCTATATAACATTAAAGATATATAAGTAATCCATAGATTAACAAAGTAAAGCACAATAGCTAACGCTGCTAACTCCACCAGCATGATTATTCTTGCCTTCCATATGAACAACTCAGGGTTCGCTTTGCTGGCGTAAGTGTTGATTCCTGATTTTTGATCATTATCTCTATCTAAAAACTGGTGCCATAATATACTTCTTATCCCATACAAAAAGGACACAGCTCCAGTAACAGTTACCCATCCCCAATTGATAGGAACCAAAGCAGCATAAAAAATAATAGTTACAGCGAATAATGTTGGGAACAAATGTTCTGCGGAAGCACAGGCAATTACCCCCCATATCCCTCTCTTCTTTAGTCTTATGGGAGGAAACGAATACAAACTTATAGATATCGTGATAAGCAAATAGAAAATTACAGCGTAGAGATTAGGATAAATGAAAATAGCCGCTGTGAAAACAAGCCCCAATGATGTTATTGTTAGAAACCAACGGGCAGGAATAGACAGGCGCTGCATCATATTGGATTTACCGCAGGCGATATCAATTTCTAAATCTGTAAGGTCATTTATAATACTTGCATATATCGCAATAAATATTAAGCTACCAAATATGATCAAAAATGCCGGGCTCAACAGCTCAAAAAGAGGTACATATCCCAACAGCGCTGTTGCATAAGCCAATGAAAGCACTTGAGGCGTTTTATGGTCCCACCATTCATGGGCACGGGTAATTTGTAAAATTTTCCCCTTATCCATTTAAGGAATTTAACAAATGGTCAATGAAATCTTTCTCTGGTGATTTAGGGATACGTTGCACAATATGGCTTGCTGCTGTTTTCCCCATTTCCTCCCAAAGATCCCTTTTAGTCCATGCGATTTCCATTGCTTCTTCAAATGATTCTTCATTTGAATGCCCACTAAACGCTGTAATACCTTCCTCAATAAGCTCGGTATTCCCCCCCGCCTTGGAAATAATAGCAATTCTTCCGGCAGCCATTGCTTCGACCAATGATAATGGTAAACCTTCGCTTCGCGATGGCAATATCAACGCATGGTATTGTTTCCACATTTCATCTATATTTTTAACTTGGCCGGCGAATTTCACCTTCTCTACACCAAGTAGTGCTGCCATTTCCCTTAACCCCTCGTCATCTACACCTGAACCTATAAAAGTTATACTTACGTCTCTATTTTTCCATTTTTCAGTACTTAATATACGAAGCAATATATCCTGACCTTTATCTAGCACAAAAAGGCGACCAACACAGGCTAATTTAAAACCATTTTTAGTATCTGGGTATGGTTGAATAGCACCAACCTTAAGGGGGTTAAATATGACATGACCATTTTTAAATCTTGTTCCAAACTGTTCTTCTGTTAATCTGAGATTATGTTTAGACACAAAATAACATGCAGCCGCACGCTTAACCACTTCGGTCATTACTGGCCGGTCACTTTTTCCTGGCCAATAAAAATCTACAGCTTTTTGAGCGATCAAAACATAGGGTAACTTTAGAACATGGCATGCATACCCGTAACCTAATCCATCAAAATTAATCCCCTGAGAGATTAATGCAAATACATGATTATTTTTCTTTAAAAGGCTAGTCAGATTATTTACCCAAGGATTATTCACAAAAGTAAAGGCATTATCCTTACCTCTAAAACGTTCTAATTTACCTATTACCTTTTTGAAATTACGATGAACAAACGAGCGATGAATGTCTATTTCCACAAACAAAACCTTCATTTTAGCCAGTTTAATAAACTCAGGATGCGCTTTATTTATTTTGCTTTTATAAACGGTAACCGTATATCCTTCAGCTATTAACAAAGGAACGCTTCTGCCCCATAGTTCTTCACTCCCTCCCCAATCTTCGGAACAAGAAGAAATTATCGCAACATTACCTAATGATTTAATATGTTCTGAATTCATTTAATTAACTTTTTGTTCACTTTGCTTTTTAAAAAGACGTGCATAGTCTCCTTCCATTTCCAAGAGTTCTTTATCAGTCCCCTCTTGCAATATTTGTGTATTTGATAGCACATAAATATAATCCGCATGCTTAACTGCTGAATGTCTGTGGCTGATTACTAATGCCGCGCGATTCCCAATATGCTGTCTGAAAGAATCAAAAAGTTCCTTTTCAGCTACCGCATCAAGCGCACTGGTAGCTTCATCGAGAATCAGAAATCTTGATGCACTATATAAAGCCCTTGCTGTTGCAAGTTTTTGCCATTGCCCTATACTTATCTCACGTCCATCCTCAAAAACCTTTCCCATCATCGTATCGTATTTATATTCAAAATCTTTAATATAATCATGAGCGCCTGAATGCTTGGCGGCACTTATTATATCTTCCGGCCGATGCACGGGACGGTTGATATCTCCAAATTTAATGTTGTCTGCCGCTGAAAAGTTATATTTGCAAAAATCCTGAAATACTACACTGATCTGTTTCCTGTAATCAACTTTAGAAAAATCACGGATATCTTGTCCATCTAATGTAATTACACCAGAAACTGGATCGTATAAACGACAAAGCAATTTAATTAATGTTGTTTTACCTGCCCCATTTAAACCTACAACAGCTATGATTTTCCCAGAAGGTATTTTCATATTTATCCCATTCAATGTAAGTTTATTCGTACCTGGATAGGCAAAATCTACATTTCTTAATTCCAGATCGAACATTTCATTATTGGGAATTGGCTTTGTCCCGTATTCTTTTGAAACATTTTCCTTCAGATCAAAAAGTTCAAAAATACTAGAGACAAAAATGTTGTTTTGGTAGACTGTAGATATTCCAGAAGCAATATTTTGCAACACATTGAATGTTTGAGGAAATATAACTAGGAATAAGGTAACATCGCCAAGCGTTGAATCGCCTTTGGCAGTTCTAAGCATAATATAACCTATGCACACGAAAAAGCCTATAGTTGATAATACAGAAGTTGCAACCTCTCCTAAAGTTCTGTTAAAGCTAATTTTCAAACGTTCTTCTAGCAGAGACATCCTAATCTGAAAATACTGGGCTTTAAAAAAACCACCAAGATTGTAGCTTCTAACTTCCTTAGCTGTAGTATCAGAAGTAATCAACGTACTTAAATAAGATGTTTTGCGTTCAGTTGGCGTATGTCTGATCCTCAGCACATTTTGTTTGTCGGAAAAATAGATTCTAACCAATAACGTAGGTAAAACAAACAAGACCAACATCGGTAGTAGAAGCCAATTTATAGAAATCAGGATTAGCGCAACGCCAAATAAACTTAATATGTTTTTTGTAATTTCCAAAAGTGATAAGATAACCTGATTTGGCCTATATGAACCTGCGTCCTTTGCCCTTTTTAAAACATCAAAATATTCAGGGCTCTCATAAAAAGACAATTCAAGATTTGCAGCGATATCATGTATTTTATCGTCAATATTTTCGGATACTCTTGCTGCTTGAATTTCGCCTGTGTAGGCAGATAATGCACGTACGACATTATATAAAACACCTATTACCCCCGCAAATAATACATATTTTAATACCAGGCCTTCATTAGCTAAATTTTTCAAATCGGATTTTGAAACAATATCCACTAAAAGTTTTAATGAATAAAGCGACCCAAGCATAAAAATAGTCTCCAGGAAAATCATTATTGCTACCACTAAAGTCCAACCACGCGCAATCGACCACACAAGTTGAAGAGTACGTCTGATATTAAGATTTGTTCTGAGTTTTTTAATTTTATCTGATAAGGATTGCTTCATCTGTAACGGGTAGCGTTTTTCAAAACAAATATAGATGAATAGAATTTTAAAACTTCCATAATTAATCTGATATTTAAGGAAATTTAAAATACTATATTTTTCAAATAAACCAGATAATTGTTTGAACTATTCGACTTTTATTTTTTTATAATGTTATTAAAATTCTACTAAACACACATTGAATGACATTCAACAACTTAGTTACAATAATAATCCCAACATTTAACAGAGAAAATAAGCTTCGTGATGCCATTGAAAGTGCCTTAAATCAGTCCTATAAAAACACTCAGATCATTGTTGTAGATGATGGATCTGTTGATCAAACGGTCAATCTTGTAAAAGAATATCCACAAATAGAATATTATTATAAAAAAAATGGTGGTCAGGCTTCCGCAAGAAATTTAGGACTTAAATATGCGAAAGGTTCTATTATAGCCTCATTAGATTCTGACGATATCTGGTATACTGACTTTCTTAAAAATTGTGTTGAAAAACTAGAAAACGACCAGCTTGATTTTGTATTTGCCAATTGGGATCAAGATACAAGAGGCGGTGATACCTGGGATTTCCTTAATAAGGATCCATTTCTAGAACCGTATTTATATAAAGAAAAAGACGGTTGGATTGATTTAAGCTATAACGAAACCCGGGAATTATATATTAAATCATGCCCTTCACCATCATCTTCTGTGGTGATGCGCAAATCGTCTATAGTATCCGGCTGGGATGAAGAGATGAATATTGGGGACGATTGGTGCCTTTATCTGGAAATGATACTAAATAAAGAATGCCGGACAGCTTTTACGTTAAATAAATTATGGCATAAAAGAATTGATGAAATCAATGTTTATGATGGAAGGAAATGGAGCGAAGTGGTAGAGTTTTTATATATTGCAGACGCAAAAGCAAAAATCATTAAATTTGATAAGCTACTTACACCAACAGAAAGAAAGACGTTAGAACAAAGGTACATGATTGGTCTTGTTGAATTTGCTAAACATAACTTAGTCCGCGAACTTAACCTCAAGTATTCATTAATTTTATTAATAAGATCATTTGCTGTAAACATTCCTTTCACACTAAAAGAGATTCCTAAGGTTTTTATTAATGGCTTACAGAACAAAAATAAAAAGCTTAAAGAGTTATTGTCTTAGAACATAGCATCAGTCCATTAGCCTCACCAATGTCTAAACAAATTATGTGTTTTTCAAATCATGTATTTGCTTCTTTAATCTCAGAGGGGGGATAAAGAACAAAAGAATAAGGATTGGGCACCGGACTTTTATAAGAGTTAAATAAACCTAAGTAATTCACTAGTTTATTTTCATCCGTTTTGTTAATAAAAAAATCGCTTGATAAAAGATAGTACTTAATCAAGTCACGGATGCGATCAGATTTCTCCCAGCTTGAATTTGAATAATAAAGAATCTTCCATTTTAAAGTAGAAACCATATCATTTCCAATAGCTTTAAAGTAGTCATCTACAAATCTTGACGCGCCTTCAGGCTCCAGCTTTAAGTAAAATAACTCTCTTTTGAGAATGAGAATAGTATATTTCTTTAAACCAGAACCTATGAAATAGAAAGAAGCAGGTATGATACACATCCCTACTCCAACACCAGTTAACGTTATAAATTTTCTTCTTTCCAATTTTAAAATGTTTGATCTGCCGCAAATAAAGATAAAGCCGATAAAGTAAGCGTTGGGTTAGAAGGGCCATAGGTTGTAAAAGCACCTGCGCCTAAAACAAACAGGTTTCTATATTGATGATGGATCATGTGCTTATCGACAACTCCATCTGTTTTATTTTCACTCATTCTGGTTCCACCAATAATATGTCCTTCATTTGGTTCTATACCTTGGTATATAATCTTTTCAACGGGTAAACAGGATAAAACCTCTGGTAATTTCAACTTCATGTTCTCTATCGCTTTTAAGGCATAATCGGATCTCTCTTTAAAATGAATTTCCGGGATCAATTTGTTTGATGAAGTGGCAACATGATTGGCATTTATTGGCAAATCTTCGAAAACAAGTCTAAAACTTGCGACGTTTAGATGCTTTCCCCTTTCCACTCTAATATAGTAAGGTGCATTATTTACCTCAATTAAACATGCAGCGAAGTTTTTTCGATGATCTCCGTCATAAAACATATAACCGTTTGCATTTACCCAGCTACTGCCACCAACATTCTGTATATCATCAAGATAAATCTGAACCTGCATACCTAGCTGCTCTCCTATCCCCTTACCTGTTAAAGGATTTTTGTCGCCGGCATTTAGTAAAATATTAGAATTGAAAAATGGATTAGCACCCAGCGCTACTACCTCAGCCCTCGCCGACAGATCCTTTCCATCTTTCTGAAATAATACCTTTTGTACTACATCATTCGCAATTTCGAGACTGTAAACTGCGCAACCATATTCTACTTCGACACGCTCATCATCATATACCCCTATATTTCCATTCTCAATAGTGAATTTAGCATTGACAGGACAGGTATGACAGGTACTCAAAGCCATGCAGCCATTTCTATGCGGGGTTTGTTTACTAGCTCTTGCAGTGGGCTGACTGATATATTGATTACCATATTTTTTATGCAGTATTTTGTCTACTAAACTAAAAGTATGTGGCGGCAAAGGATATTTTCCCTTTCTTGGAAATGGCGTATTTTCTGGTCCGGATACAAGCATAATCTCTTCTGCTTCGTAATAATAAGGATCCAATTCATCATAACTTACCGGCCAGTCCTGCGCAATCCCGTATAGACTTTTCAATTTAAAATCACTAGGCATAAATCGCGGGGTACAGCCCCACCAGCAATTGGACGATCCTCCATGAGCAGTTGTAAACTGCCATACTTTTGCATTGTTTAAGTTGATGATATTATCCTGCCATGGTGACGCATATTTCTGATACACTGACGGCAATCCCTTTTCGACTTTAAGGCGCTCAGCATGGGGATAAAAATATCCTTTTTCTAAAACAAGTATTTTTTTATTTTGCGAGCTTGATTTAGAAAGGTACTTTTTCAAAAAAAAACTAGATGCAAAACCTGTACCTACTACAATCAGATCATAATGATCATATTTCATATCTTAAATAATTTTGGATAAACCCTTTCAATTAAACTAATAGTTGTTCGCATTTTTAAGGAACCAATACAGCCAGGGTATTTTTACAAACATTAATACGCAAATTAAAATAGTAAATAAAACTAGGTATAACATGAACCATTTTCTTGTATAAAGTTTTTCAGACCCTTGTACGGGTGAATCAGTTAACAGTCCAATACGGAGGTACCATGAAAATAATAAAGCAAAAAATGGAAAACTTACCAATAGCTCAATCCTATCTTTTATTAAAAAAATACCTAAAAAAAATGCCGAGGTAATGGCATAGAAGAACATAGAAACGAGTAAGCTATTTTCTGTATAAAATTTAAACGACCGGCGGTATTGTCCGGCTATGTCAGCATTACCGATTAACCGATATTCAGCAAACCTTTTTGTTGCCATTAAAAAAGCGCCCCCCATCCAATAAGCGATAATTATACTAACAGGGGGAAATGTATTGATCCAGTTCAAATCCCATTTGCTATCCGGAACCCCAAGCGAAGGGGTAAAAATAAACCAGCCCGCCGCAAATCTTATTGGATTATTAATGGACTCAGTTAATACATCTAAAAAAACCCTATCCTTACTTCTAAATGGTTTAACATTATAAATAACCCCCATAAACAAAAGTAACGCTGCCATTAGCAAAAACTTAATAGAAACCAGGTAAGCAAGCGCGAGTCCAATCGATGCGACCACTACATATTCTAAATAAACAATGGAAGGATTAATAATTGTAACGACTGCAGATCGTTTCTTTTTCAGAGGATGAAATTTATCAAATGCTTTATCTAAATATTCATTAATAATATAATTTGCAGATGCCAATAAGCACATGCTAATAATCCCCAAAAAGATATCAATAACTAGATTAAAGGTAAATGGCTTTTTAAAAATTGATAAAGCGAATAACATCCCTGGCACCATAAAGATATTCTTCACCCAGTTATCTGGTCTCGCTATAGCTATATATTCATTGATTTTTGCGCGCTGAGGCAAGCCCTCACTCTCGCTTTCTAAAACAACATCTTCTATCTTGATTTTATCCGACATCGATTACAACTTTATTTTTAACATTAAATAGCATGGTTGAGAGCTTTAAATAAAAATCTTTTGCAGCTGTCAATTTATCAATCAAAAGGAAAGGAACACCTGCATTTTCAGCACATATACCATCCAGTTCGAAACGATCACCAACAAATAAGCAATCCTTTTTATCTGTAACTTCCATTTCATTTAAAATAACAAGTATTCCATCTGGGAGAGGCTTTAAAGCACTTACTCTTTTATCGGTAGAGCTCAATTCAAAATCAACATGTACTTTCATCTTTGCCAATTTAACCGAAGCATTGTAATCAGAATAAACAGCAGTCTTAATTCCGTTATTCTTTAATTCACTAAGGAATACATTAACATCAGGGTACATACATCTCTCAAGATAATCGTTAGGAGCGTTAAAAATCCATTTATCTATTACTCTTTTTATTCTACTTACCTTTTCATTGGTTTTTTTAGCACACCATGTGTACTGTTCTTCTTCCAAATCCTTCCCCTTATACCCGGCCATCTTCTCCCTTTCCTTTCTAAAATGATATAATATCAATAAATCCCTATACTTCCATATTCGTATTATATAATAAGAAAATAACTTAATAAACATAATTTTTCTCAGTTTGGATTGATTGTATAGTGTTCCATCAACATCAAAGATTACCAGCTGCAATCTATCCCATGAAATATTTTTCATTGTCGGAATTAATTAAAGAATAAAAATATCAAAAATTTCGATATTGCACTTAATATAAAGGATTAAAAAATGAAGAATTTAATCGAGAAAAAAAACAGACGGCTTATATTATTAATTATCTTATTATCAGGCATAGGATTTCGTCTGTTTCATTATCTCTACAATAGGTCTTTATGGATGGACGAAGTTTATCTTTCATCAAGTCTTATCAGAATGAACTATACTGATTTAGCAACTCAGGTATTAGATTACCAACAAAAAGCCCCTATAGGATTTCTATGGATGGTGAGATTTGTAATTACTTTATTTGGGAACAATGAAATTGTACTTAGGTTAATTCCACTATTAAGTGGGATTATATCCTTATTTTTGTACATTAAGGTATGTCGTTCTTTTTTGACACCATTGGGACAAATAGTGGCAATATGTATATTTTCATTTGCACCGGCTCTTGTATATCATAGCGTAGAAATTAAACAATACTCCACCGAATGTCTGTCCACAGTTATTGCTTTATATCTATTTATTAAATTTAAAGATAGCACTAGTTGGAAAAAGAAATTGATGTGGGGTACATTAGGTGCTGCTATATTATGGTTTTCATTTTCAGTTATATTTATTCTTGGTGGAATAGCTGCTGGGATGACATTTAATTTTATATTAAATAAAGATTGGAAATCCTTATTCAATAATTTAATCTCTTTTAGCATATGGGGTGTTAGCTTTTTAGTAAACTATATCGTATTTACCCATAAACATGTTGATTCGGAATGGATCGTTTACTGGTTTAAAACTTATAATAACTTCATGCCCTTTCCGCCTCTTTCTATACAAGAATTAAAATGGTTTCCTTCAAATTTTTTACAGATGATGGACTACCCTCTTGGCTTGGTTTGGAACCTTAGACAAATATCAACAAGTACATTATTTAAATTACTTACTACACCTGTGATTCCCAGTATCCTTCTATTTACAGGGATATTTTCTACATTTAGAAAAAGTAGAGAAAGTTTCTATATTCTTTTTTTCCCCATCCTGTTAATGTTACTGGCTTCAGGTCTCTATATGTATCCATTACTTGAGCGTTTTTGGGTATTTATCACTCCTATATTTATTTTGTTTATTTCAATTGGATTTGATTACTATGTTACCAGAATAAAATCGGGGACGATTGTATGGATATTATTTCTACTACTAACCTGTGGTGCTTTGATTCAATCAATTTATTTTATAACTCACCCAGAAAATTTCTATAAACACAAAAAATCATTTGTGAAAGAGTGCTTTATTTATATTGATAATAATTTTCAGAATGATGATGCTGTGTATAACTACTGGAACAACAGTCCGGGGTACTCAGTCTACAAAAAAGTATGTCATTTTAAATATAACGCAATAGTTGGGCAAGATTTTAGAAAGGTATCGTTAGATTTATCCGATTATAATAAACGACTTCAAAATGATTTCAAGCAGTTTTCTGATAAGAAAAGAGTGTGGCTGGTATTTAACAATCAATTTTTAACGGACATAGGTGATAAAATCGATGATCCAGTATGGTATTATAAGAATAAAATTTCACCTACAGCTAATTTGGTGGCACAGTTTAGCAAAACACGAAAACCAATAAAAAAGATTACGTTTAAAGATGTAACTGTTTACTTATTTGAAAACACTAAATAACAAGAACTTATTTTGTATGAGCATCGATTTTGTCTAAAATTTCAGAATCCAATTCTATGTCAAATTTTCTAGCGAAGAGCATATCTGACCTCAACAGCTCATTTATATCATCCGATAGCAAAATCTTTGGATTTGCACTTCCTTCAGGAAAATCAATATAACGCAAATTATTATTTACAATCTTATCTTTTAAATTCGAATTCATTAATATTGTCGGAATTACAAACTCATCAGTACCCCAACAAAATTTAAGGAAGTTACCTAGCTCACGTTCTTTTCTCAAAAAACTTATTAGATAAATCGCATTTTCTTTATTAATTGTCCACCAACTAGCCTTACTTCCCCCATAAAGCTTTAATGGTAATGGAAAACTACGTCTTGGAAGTAGTTTATTAATAATCTTTTCAACAACAAACTTGCCTGTAAAATTAAAATCAGTTAAATGATACTTTTGAAACCTTTGAACAGCACTACCCCACCAGTTAGACTCGTTTTCAAGCTCGTAATAAATAAATGATTTGTCTGCATTTTTTTGTAAAAAGTCATGGATTATGTCGTTAGCTTTAATGGGGTAATCTTGAGCACTTAATAAATTATAGAAACCATACTGAATATTAGTATCCAGGACTTCTTCAAGTGAAGTCAACATCGCTTGAAGTGTACTATACCCCCCCCAACTACATTTTATTCGTTTTTCAATAAAAAAGACCCTAGCAATATCCTTTAAATACAGGAAATTTTGAATATCAACTTTCTTATCTATATGAATATAAAAATCAAATTCAGGATATTGCATCTTCTTTATCAGTCGTTCCAACTGACTTGGGTTTTTATGTGCAATTAAAATATGAGCTATACGCATATATGGACATTAAATTTTATAGACTATTACCGACCAATTCTTTTATTTTTGATTAATTGCCGAAAACAACTCCTTATAGACGCTTGAGTCTGAAGGAAAGTGCAGCAAAACATGTAAACTCTTCTTTATTCCGTATTTGATATGTCCATTTGAAAGTGCAATAACAGCTTGTTCAAGAATCAAGTCTAATTCAATTCTCTTTTTCCATTTTTTGGTCAATAACCTTAAAAAAGATACGTCATCTATTTTAAATTTTGATTCTGGATCAAATAAATTATTAATCAGATTATCCATTAGTTTTTTTTGCCTGCTGCCCCAATAATGCACGATATATTTTTCGGCAGGTCTTATTTCAGTTCTTTTCTGCAGGATTAAAGAAAAGGCAAGTTGCTCGCTGACAAACCATTTGGAACTTGCATAAAAAGCGTCAGTCAGATTATACACATCGGGCATATAATGCATAAAGCCCTTATCCAACCCCAAAACGCCTGAATTCCAACTATAATCATGTTTACTAAATTTCTCTGGGACTCCTCCGAGCATAAAATTTCTATCAGAAATATAGTTAATAAAAGCTGATGGATAATGTCCCTGGTTAAATGAATTAAAAAGATTTAGCCCTTCTTCGAAACTATATTCACGCTTATGCATATAACTTTTGCCGACATCAAATCCTCCCAGCATATCATCAATTTTATGAACAAAAAATGTATCAGAATCTATAAATAACAAATCCGTGTTGGGAAAACGCTGAAAAGTTAAATTTATCACACCAACTTTTCTGCGGTGAATATAATTTGTTTCTTCTAGCATCTCCTCTAGCATCACTGATGTTAGGTGAATATATTCAATATCCATATCTTTCAAATAAGATTGGAAAAATATAGGGTTATCGGTATAAATTAGAATCCGAATTTCGTTTCTATTGGTTTCTTCCGTCCAAGCGAAATAGCTTAGAATACAGAATATTGCCCGATAATATTCTGATTCTCTACCATACGAGAGCATTACTAAATTCTTATTTATCATAGTTTAAATATCTTTATAGATTCTATTAGCTATTACTATTATTTAGCTATAGTATATAATAGCTCATGAGCCTGTAAATCATAATTTAAAATACACTATGTTTTTACGCTTTCTACAAAAAATAGTTTTTAAAAATAGGAAGAAATAGTTAATTTGGCGCATGTTTCTATTTCTTACTTATAAATAGTCACTTTAACAAAATTATACTGTCACGATAACCGATCTTTATCTTCCCTTTCAAAAATATGTGGTAAATGCATTCGTGCATAATCTTACCGCCCTATTACATGTGGAACATTTTACCCAATCTATTTATCATCTATTGCAAACTTTTAAATACATCTTTAGTTTTCATTTATTTTCGACCTTTCCCATGCAACTAGGCCGGATAAACACCCAAAATGTAATATAAATGTCATAATTGAAATTAATTATGTAAAAAAAATAGTACATAAAATATGGGAAAAACATTCCCCACTTCCTTCAATCGCACTTTTTTAAATACTTAAGATTAACGTTGGAATAATTGCATCAAAGTACAACAAATTGATTTTATGTTACTTTTACGCCATATTCGTTTTACAAGGGATAATAAGTAAAAAGAAAAGTATATTTATGAAAAAAAGAACAAAGATGCCGTACGTCTTATGCATAGCAATTATGTGTTTGGTTGCATGCAAAAAACAAGCAATCCTTGAACCGGAAAAAACGACTCCGGAAATAGTAGTTCCTGTAGTCCCCTCTAAACCTGACCCATCAGAACCTCCTGTAAACCCCTCTTATACACAAACCTATGAGATAGGTACAGGATCTGGAAATCTAACGATCGATGGACGAACTTTTACAATTACCGGACCTACACTTTTTAAAATTAAAGCCGGTAATTATTCAACTATAAATGTAACGAACTTCATACAAAATGATGCTACCCCTGTTTACATTAAAAATAGCGGATTAGTCGAAATCTCAAGTGGTCAATCAGTATTTTCAAACCTTAGAAATGTGATATTTTCTGGTGATGGAACCCCTGGATTAGATAAAGGATTTATTTTTAGGGATATAAGTTATAGGGCCATTAAACTTGAAGAGTCAAGTGAAATAAACAAATTCACATTTCAATACGTTGCTTTTAAAAACATTGGAAACAATGTTATTACGTTCTTGAAAAACGCTGTTTATGATGGTTCCGAAAAGTCTTACTCAACTGACTTAAAGTTTCTGCATATTGATTGCGAAAATACAAATGTTTTATTTTCAGCAGAAGGCTACATAGACATTGATAACCCTAAATCAATAACAGGAGTAATAAAAAATCTTGAAGTAGCCTATGTAAACTTTAAAAACTCCCCAAGTGTTGGTAATGTTATCTATCTTCAAAATGCAGAAGATTATGACATTCATCATAACACGGTAACAAATGTAAATACATCATTCAGTTCGGGACATCCGGGTATATTCATGATAGGCGGACACGGCAAATTCCATAATAATTATATTAGCGGCCATTATGGCAACGCTATAAGAGCTTGGGGTCACGCACTAGGAACTACGCCAAAAACGATTTATATTTATAACAACATTGTTGTTAATTCACGTAAATATTCGGGCTTTGAAGTTCAGGCATTTGATTACAACATGATTCCAGGTAAAACTACTTATGCTAATGCTAAAGTGTTTAACAATACAGTTGGCAATATAAATCTGAACAAAGACTGGCAAGGGAATGTTGTAGATGTTTATAGCTTAAAAGGCGGTTCATGCGATGTTTACAACAATTTAGCCTTTAACCTCAACAACAGTGGTACTGATCAAGTTTGGATTGCCGGACAAGAATCTGGATTAAAGCCAACAGAGTCAAATAACATTTATTACAAAACGTCAAAAGAAGCTGGGATTATTGATGAAACCAGCTTCCGATTGAATAGCAATTCTCCCGCCAAAGGCAAGGGTAGATATGAACCATATTTACAAAATGACTTTTATGGTGCGCCAAGAACTGCGAATCCATCCGCAGGCGCTGTAGAATAATTCTTATCATAAAAAAGGTGATGTTGGCTAGACATCACCTTTTTTATGATAAAATAATAGTATATCTTCTAGAAATCAGTAAAAAGAATTGTATCATCAGGATGATACAACTGATCAGAATAAGCTAATAAAATAAACGGTTCTATAGTATCATTAATAAAGATATGTGCAATATTATTAGGAACATAAAGCGTTTGCGGCTCACTAGAAGATAAATCCAATGTTAACTTTTCTCCAGTAAGTATATCAACAAGTTTCACTTTACAGTCGCCCGTAATAAGTGTAAACCATTCATTTGCTTGAGGGTGATAATGCCCTCCTTTTGCTTCGCCCGGAATAGCATTTGTAAGATACACCTCTCCGGTATACCCAGGTAAATTATCTTCCAATCCTGTAATCACCTTCAAAAACCACCCTCGGCTATCTTCAAGCTTTTTTCTTGGTATTAATTTAATTTTGGATTCAATCCCCATTTTATTTTAAAGTTATATGCTTACTGAGTTTATGGTAATACCTAATCCTTCTTTTAAACTGTATCCTGGCTGCCATCCTAATTGCTTTAAAATAGAAATATCTGCATCCGATTTCATCAATTCATTTTCACGCATTGCTACAGCACCAAATTGCAAAACCGTACTACTATCCGATAGCTCTTTAACCATTTCAACAATTGATCTGATAGTCACTCCTTCTCCAGACCCCAAAGGGACATTATTGTATCCAATGAAACTATCAGCATGATCTATAATAGTTAAATACGCATTTAACACGTCCTCTACAAAAATGAAGTCTCTTATTTGTGTCCCAACAGTAAGTGGAATTTCCTTAACATTCGATTTCATCTTCTGAATGATAGATGTTACAAATTTAGAGTTGTCATCATCGGGACCATAAAAGTGTTCCAGCAATACATTTATAGAAGTGATTTGCTGTGTAAAAAACTCAAGACATTCGGAGAACTGCTTTTTAAAAAGTGCGTACTGGTTGGTGAATTTTGGCAATGAAGTACTAGTATTTAAGAAAAATTTCACTTCATGTTCCATAGCATAATGAAGTATCCTAAGTGGAAAATCCAGATTTGCAGCTTTAATTTCTTGTAAAGACTCCCCTTTTCTTCCATATGCGGTAGCCATATGTATTATAAAATCTATACTATTTTCAACAAATAGCTTACTTATACTTTCTTCGTCATTATTGTAGAACTTAAAATTACCAGGCAGTCCTTCAAATTTTTCAAGCGAGGAACTCTCCCTTTTTATGATACATACGGAATAGTTTTTTAACAATAACTTTTCTAATAACTTCCCTCCCAGATAACCAGTGGCACCAGTTAACAAAACTGTTTTAATTACATCGCCCATTGAATATTCTTTGCTAGTGCTTTTTCCGTATAAGACTCGATTTGTTTAATTCTGTGACTAAGGACATCATTCTTTGCTAAATCAGCATGGTATCCTGAAACAGTAAACGCAACAGTTTCGTCAAATGAAAGTGCAGAATTCCATTTTAAGTCATTTACAGCCTTCGATATATCTAGCTTCAGTAAATGTGCTTCATGCAATTTATCATTTAACAAAGGAGTTTCCATTGAGCCCGATTTATTTTTTAGGATTAACTGTTCAATCAAGTGCCCTACTGAATAATTTGAGCTATCCTCTGGGCCAAAGTTCCACCCTCCAGACACTTCCGCTCCTCTATTAAACAAAGCCTCACCTAAAGAAAGATAACCACTTAAGGGCTCCAAAACATGTTGCCAAGGTCTGGTAGCATGCGGGTTTCTGACAAAAATAGGTTCGTTTCTATTGACCGCTCTAAAAAAATCAGGCACTATACGATCAGCAGCCCAATCTCCACCTCCAATTACATTTCCAGCTCTTGCTGAAGCAATCTTACATTCGGAATTTAAAAAAAAAGATTGCAGGTAAGAATTCGTAATCAATTCTGCGCATCCTTTTGAAGCGCTATAGGGATCTTTCCCTCCCATAGCGTCATTCTCCCGATACCCCCAAACCCATTCTTTATTATCATAACATTTATCACTGGTAACATTTACTGCTACTTTCACAGATGATGTTTGTCTTACAGCCTCAAAGAAATTAACCACCCCCATTAAATTTGTTTCAAAGGTATTTACGGGATCCTTGTAAGAAAGGAGAACCAAAGGTTGAGCAGCCAGATGAAAGGCGATATCCGGTTGAACTTCCGCAAAAAAAGCTTTTAATTTATTCAAATCCCTTACATCACCTATTCGGTGGTGTATTTCCTTTTCTAGCCTGCAACTTACAAAATTGTCCAGATCAGAATAAGGATCAAGTGCATAACCATACACCTCAGCCCCTAAAGATCTAAGCCAAATGGCAAGCCACGATCCTTTAAATCCAGTATGCCCAGTAATTAAAACCTTTTTACCATTATAACAGTTTTTGAATGCCATATTTACCAGTTTTTCCATTTAGCAACCCCATTGTTCCAGTCTTCTTCAAGCTCATGCTTATCTCTTAGAGTATCCATAGGTTTCCAAAATCCTTCATGTCTAAATGCCACCATCTGACCTTCCGATGCGATCTGCTCCATAGGTTCTCTCTCCCAAGTGGTCAAATCTCCCTCTATATAATCGAATACTTGAGGTTCACAAACAAAGAAGCCCCCGTTAATCCAGGAACCATCACCTTTAGGCTTTTCAAGAAATGAATTCACTTCATTTTTATCGCCGATATTTAATGCTCCAAATCGACCTGATGGTTGAACAGAGGTAACTGTGCAATATTTCCCTTGTTTTTTATGAAAATCTACAAGGTTCTTAATATTTATATTTCCTACACCATCACCATACGTCAACATAAAAGTTTCATTTCCAATATGTTGCTGAATCCTCTTTATACGACCACCTGTTAAAGAATCAACCCCTGTATCTACCAATGTGATTTTCCAAGGTTCGGCATGGGAATTATGTACATTAATTGAGTTATCAGAAAGATCAATAGTTACATCCGATCTGTGAAGAAAATAATTTGCAAAATATTCTTTTACTATGTATCCTTTGTAACCCAGACAAATTACAAAATCATTAAATCCATGAGAGGAATATATTTTCATAATATGCCACAGAATTGGCATTCCTCCTATTTCTACCATTGGTTTGGGTTTCAAAACTGTTTCCTCGGATAATCTAGTTCCTAATCCCCCGGCTAATAAAACTACTTTCATATCTTACATTGATTTAGATTTTTACACGTTTCCTTAAAAAGCAAAAAAGTATCTTTTTCTAGCATACTCAACACATCTTTTTAAGGCCTTGAAGTTAATAAAAATAATACATATTGTTCTATTTGCTAATTTTTAAGAAGATAGGATAAAACAACCTGTAATAATATTATCTACTTTCAAGGCTCCAGGAAAACTTAAATATATATATATTAGGATCATGAAAGTTGAAACGAAATATTATTGGTTGGATTTGATCCGTGGACTGGCTGCATTAGCGGTTTTTTTGGGTCACCTAAGAATCATAACATTTAAAGATATACCTGTATACGAAATGGACATCTTAGGAAAAGCGACTTTTTTTGCAACTGGGTTCGGTCATATAGCCGTAACACTTTTCTTTACTTTAAGCGGTTTTTTAATTATTGGAAGTATTGATCAGGCTGCCGCAAAAAAGAAATGGTCATTTGGCAACTATGCTAATAATAGGTTAATGAGACTCTGGGTTGTACTGATCCCATGCCTTATCTTAGGTCTAATGTGGGACAAAATTGGCTTGGCATTTTTTGGAGATTCCCTATTTTATTCCAATCAATGGCAATACTTCTTGGACCAGGATTTACCGAATAAGTTAACCACGGAAATATTCTTTGGAAATGTGTTTTTCTTGCAAAAAATATTGGTTCCTACTTTAGGATCTAATGGTTCCCTATGGAGTTTAACTAATGAGTTTTGGTATTATGTTATCTTTCCACTCCTATATTTTGCCTTCGTTAATTACTATTTAAAAATTACCCGGCTAATATTTTTCGTTCTAGCTATCCTGGCACTTTTTTTTGTGGGTAAGGATATTGCATTAAACTTTATATTATGGCTAATGGGTGGTGTAAGTTATCTTATGCTAAAAAAGCTTAATCCGTCACTGTTAGAAAATAAAATTGCCCTATACCTTTTGACAGCTGCATTTATTGCAATTATCTGTCTTACCAGATCGAAACTTCACCCTGAACTATTTAATAACTTTTCTATCGGAATAGTTTTTGCGGCTTTAATTCCTTTTCTTACAAAAACACCAATGAAAAGTAAGGTTTTGAAAAAAATATCTATTTATTTATCGGATATTTCTTACACACTCTATTTAGCGCATCTGCCAATCATATATGTGATCACTTCGATGATCTCAGCCCAGGGTTTAACATGGAGCATCCGGAATTTTTTAATCTATTTAGGCATTACTATTATTGTATTTTTATACTCCAGATTATTATGGTACTTGTTTGAACGAAACACGAAGAAAATTAAAGACTGGATAAGTGCAAATTGGCTTAAATATGGTTTTAAACCTGAAAATGGATAATAAAAAAGGGTTATATCAAAATATAAGCCTAATTTTACCTAGTTTATCGATTACACATATTGAATAGTATTGATTTTAATCAAATAAAACAAATAACAACAAAATAGATGGCTCCCACTCCTTACCATTTTGAAGAAGTAACCCTACTTATCACACATTATAACAGAAGCGGTTCATTAGGCCGTTTACTAGATTCTTTCAAAGCTATAAACTGTAGTTTTGGTGATATAGTTATATCAGATAATGCAAGTGAAGCAGAACATCTGGACTATATAGATAAATTAAGTAACAAGCATAATTTCAGACTAATTACCTCAGCAACAAATAAAGGCTTAGGCAATAATATAAATAAAGGGCAAGATTCAGTAAGAACAAAATACACCGTTTATATACAGGATGACTTTATTGCACTTCCGGCATTTCCGGAACATTTTAAAGACGCATTCGAAATTATGTCATCGGATCCACAATGGGATCTTGTTTCGTTTTACTCATATGTTCCTTACCCTTATTTGAAACCATACAAAAAAGGATTCTCTGAAAAGCTTTTCAAAGCGATGCCTTGGTATACAAACCATCTAAAGTTTTATGTTTACGGTGATCATCCTCATTTAAGAAGGAGTAATTTTTTTGATAAATTCGGTCGTTACAAAGAGGGGCTAAATCTAGATGAAACGGAAAGAGCGATGTGTCTCGATTTCATTAGGGGAAAAGGAAAAGCTTTGTTCTATGATGATCATTATGGATTGCTAGATCAACAAAACTCAGATAGCGAACCCAGTACTGCAACTTACAGGAAGGAATGGAGACAGAGAAACACACCATTGGTATTATTATTAAAATGGTTCTACCTGAAATATAAGTTCGTCAAAATTAACCTTCAATTGCTAAAAAAGGGGTGATTATATTTCTGACAAAAAAAGGTATATCTACTGATGAGTAATCAAAATAAAGCTATAAATGGAGCCAAATGGACTACCAGTGCAACTGTTATAACAACGGTTTTCAATTCGCTTCAAATGGCGATTATTGCGAGGGTATTAGACCCTTCCATCTTTGGCCTGGTAAGTATATGTACCATCATCTTAAACTTCTTTTATATTTTTGCAAATTTAGGTTTTGCCAATTCGATAATATCAACCCAGGAGACTGATAGAAAAAAATTATCTACAATCTTTTTTGCAAGCTTGGCAATGGGTATTATATTTTGTGGAATTATTAATCTCTCCGCCCCACTCGTTATTGATTTTTATGATCAACCAAGATTGGCACGAATCATACCGCTTGCGTCATTAAACTTCCCATTGGTTTATGCAAGTCAGATCTACGGAATTCTACTACAGAAAGAATTAAGATTCAGAACTTTAGCTATTAATGACGTATTGAGTGCTACTGTTGGCATTATTGTAACAATAATCCTTGCTTATCAAGATTTTGAAGAATTATCAATCATGTATGGTCAGATAGCTTTAGCGGCTACGAGGACAATTACATATACTATAACCGGTTCCAGCCTTTTTCGACCTCTTTTTTATTTTAAGCTGAAAGAGATAAAAAATCATCTTCGATTTGGTGTTTATAGTATTGGAGAAGGATTGTTAGGATTTGCAAATAGTAATTTGGAAAATATTGTCATAGGAAAATTCATCAGTATGGAAGCCCTCGGTTATTATAATATTGCCTATCAAATAGCTATTTTTCCTTTATATAAACTTAATCCGATCATTATGCAAGTAACATTTCCAATAATGGCAAAAATGAAGAATAATGAGGACTTAAAAAGAGCCTATTTGAAAATAGTTGATTTTATGACTTTCTGTAATTTCCCATTGCTTGCCGGGCTATTCATTACTGCAGGTAGTGTCGTCCCATTAATATTTGGACAAAACTTCCTTCCTTCGGTACCTTTGGTTCATATTGTTATTTTTGCGGGGCTATTCTCCTGTTTCACAACCCCATTCTCGGCAATCGCATTTTCTAAAGGTAAACCCAATCTTTTATTTATTATCAATCTAAGTGCATTAATTTTCAAGCTCCCAGTGCTTTATTTTACGGCAAAAAATTATGGATTAATTGGGATTACTTACGGATATTTAGTTACTTCAGTGTTTGAAACAATACTATGTGCCATTTTCCTTAAAAAACTAATTGGACCCTTTGCGAATGCCTTTTTATCAAATGTATATAAACCAATTCTTTTCTGCCTGGTTATGATAGGAGGAATTCTATTATATCAAAATTTCATAGGGAATACGGGGATCTTCCATACCCTGGTTCAAGTTGTAATTGGAGGTACCATTTATGTGCTGCTTACCTTGAAATACAAAATATCATACAGTGAAATAATGAATTTAAAAAAATCATTTTAATGGAAAAGACAATTAGTATTGTTGGAGTCTGCGGAAATCATTTTGTTGTTCTATTAGCAGCACTCCTGAAATCCCTCGAGCTAAACCACCACACAGAGGAGAAAATTGATTTTTATATTATTGACGATAAAATTAGCCATAAAAATAAGTTAAAGCTAAGTCGTTCTGTTGATAAAAATATTATCAACCTCATATGGTTAAAAATGTCAGATTGCATTCCTAAGGAATTTGATCTACCTAAAGATAAGAGTACCTATCCGATTAAAATATACATGAAACTATTCATTGCATATTTTGTCCCGAAGGATGTTGAAAAGGTTATTTTCCTTGACGTAGATATGATCATGCTAGAAGATGTAAGTACACTTTGGAATATACCGTTGGGTAACAAAACCATCGCAGCGGTACAAGATCAATTTATTAAAGAAGTTGGTAATTGGGGCGGAATACAAAATTATCAAGACTTCAATTTAACTGCAGACACCAAATATTTCAACACGGGTTTGATCATTTTTGACATAAAAAAATGGTTATCCTCTGGATTTACGGAAAAAATACTAACCTGTACAAACAATAATCAGAAATATGCCAGTTTCGGAGATCAGTATGGCTTAAACGCAATTCTGGCAAATGATTGGTTAGAGTTGGATCCGCTGTGGAACAGATATGCTTATTCTGAAGAGGAAAGACCATACAACATACACTTCACTGGTAGGAAACCTATTTACAAAACCTACGAATACAATGAGAACTACAAACAAATTTTTTATAGTTATTTGAATATGACGGAGTGGAAAAATTTTAAACCTATTGGTGAAACATCCCGCTACCTCAGTAAATTCAATAATATAATTAATAAGCTAAAAAAGATGATTTAACCAATGATTTAAAGAAGTCCCTTCTTTAAACTTGAGACAGCATATTCACAAGCTCTAGCTGTCAATGCCATATACGTTAATGAGGGATTCTGGCATCCGGAGGAGGTCATACAGCTACCATCCGTTACAAAAACATTATTGACTTCATGAAGCTGGTTGAAGTCATTTAAAACAGATGTTTTCGCATCTCGTCCCATTCTGGCAGTTCCCATCTCATGTATAGTAGCCCCTCCTGGTTTATTATAGTTAAATGAACCTGCGATAAAGCCAGCATTTTCAAGCATTTCAAGAGAAGTTTGCTGAATATCTTTCATCATTTTTTTCTCATTGTCTTTAAACTCGAAGTTAATTTTAACAATTGGTAAGCCCCATTGGTCTCTTTTTTCCTCATGTAAAGATATAGCATTGTCAAAATAAGGAAGACACTCTCCCCAGCCAGCCATCCATATCGTCCAATTACCAGGCCTGGAAAGCTGAGCTTTAAAATCTTTTCCAAATCCATCTAATCCATAAGATTTTTCCATAGCTTCCTGACGTTCCCCATCCCCCTGGATATTGTAACCTCTTACAAAATCAAGATTCTCCCCTCCTTTCAGGTTTCGGTAACGGGGTATTAGAAATCCGCATGGTCTTCTTCCCTTATAATACTTATCTTTAAAGCCCTCGTGCATTCCTGAGGCACCAGCAGAAGAGTGATGATCCATCAGATTATGTCCCAATTCACCACTATCGTTTCCCAGTCCATTTGGATAACGATCAGATTTAGAATTAAGTAAAATTGAAGTAGTTGGTATTGTCGATGCATTAACAAAAATTATCTTGGCAAAGAACTCCATATGTTCATGTGAATTGGCATCAATTATCCTCACGCCCTCAGCCTTTCTGGACTGATCATTATAAATAATCTCAGAAACTATTGAAAATGGACGCAGCGTAAGATTTCCTGTCGCCATTGCAGCAGGTATTGTCGAACTGTTGCTACTAAAATACCCCCCAAACGGACAGCCTCTAGTACACAGATTACGGTTCATACATGGTCCACGGTTATCCCAGCCTTTTGTAAGGTTTGCAACTCTCGCAATAGTTAAAATCCGCTTTTCTTCGTTCTTAGTCAATGATTCTGCCAAATGTCTTTCAATACAGTTTAAGGCCATTGGAGGCAAAAAGTTTCCATCAGGTAATTGCGACAAATTTTCACGCTGTCCACTTACCCCAATATAGGATTCTACATAATCATACCATGGCGCAATGTCTTTATACCTTATTGGCCAATCCACACCAAATCCATCCCTTTGATTTGCTGAAAAATCCAGGTCACTCAATCGGTAGCATTGACGTCCCCAAAGTAAAGACTTACCCCCCACCTGATATCCTCTGAACCAATTAAATGGTTTTTCCTGTATATATGGATGATCCTTGTCACGAACATAAAAATGCTTGTCTCCAGGATAATAAGCCCCGCTTTGAATTGGGTCCTCTTCCATATCCTTAATGGTATTCTGCAACCTAAATTCAAAATCCCAAGGATTCATATTTGCCGTAGGATAATCTGTAACGTGCTTTACATCTCTCCCCCGCTCAAGCAATAGTGTTTTCAATCCCTTCTTACAAAGCTCCATAGCAGCCCATCCGCCACTAATTCCAGAGCCAATAACGATCGCATCGTAAGTATTTTGCTTTTTTGATTTTTCAATAAAGTTCATAGGAGATGGTTATTTTGTAGCCCAAGATTTTTGATCAGGCAATAAATTCGTACAGGGTTCAAAATTTACCGGAATATAATCATAGGCTAAGCCCTTTGTTGCGCCTAACTCTGACGAACAATATCCATACACAGTAAATTCCCGAAGCTGTGAGTAAAATGGCCTACCAAGCAATTTCGATTCTATCTTGTTCAAGATCGGATATGGATAACCATCTTTCTTCTGAAAATATGTTAAAATATCGACTTTCTGATCGTGGTTACAATTCACAAATGATTTGTCGTATTTATCCATACTGAATTTCTCTACATTCTTTAAACCAGAAATAAAATTATTTTGTTCTTTAACATTTAAGCAGTTATTCACAGTTTTAATAATAAAATCCGCCACACCAGCATCTTTTGCGCCCGGCGTTTCGGTTGCCGGAATAATTAATTCACATAACTCTTCAAGTAAATTCTTATGCGAATTTATAAAGTCAAGATCTGGTTTTTTATGAATATTAAACCATTGATAAATTGAAAATGAAGTTACAGTCAGCGTTCCAAATGCTAAGATGCTTTTTATTGTAGTTCTCCGGTTCACTTTGGTTTGCTTGAGTTAAAACAAATATATCCAATTCTTTTCATACAACAATTAAGCTGATGACAATAATTTGTTATATTTATTCCCTAAATAAGATTGTCCACTCACAAGAACAAAATGGTATTTTTAAAGAACCCTAACTGGATTAATAGTTTTGATTTCAAATATGAAAAATTCGAAGATATACCTCAGGAAATCTTTGATGGGATAAATAGTGATTTAGATAAGATAACCGGTGAATCCCCCTTAGTTACAGTACTAATATCAGCTTGGAATGAAGAAGTAAATATTTTGAAATGTGTTTCAAGTCTTTCAAAAACTAAATGTAATTTCCCTATTGAAATAATTATCGTCAATAACAATTCAAAAGACAAGACCCAACAGACTATTGATAAACTAAATGTGACGGGCTTATTCGAGCAAAAGCAAGGATGTGGCCCAGCACGACAATGGGGGCAAGAAAATGCAAAAGGAAAATATATTCTATTAGCAGATGCAGATTGTTTCTATCCCCCATGCTGGGTAGAGAAAATGACCCAAATTCTTCAGCAAAAGGATGTGGTCTGTGTGTATGGAAGGTATTCATTTATTAGTGAAGAAGGCTTCCCGAGATGGAAGCTCTTTCTTTTAGAAAGAATGAAGGATCTTATTGCCGAATTCAGGCAAATAAACAGACCGTATTTCAATGCTTACGGACTTAGTATGGGATATGTTAGAGAGCTTGGCTTAAAAGTTGGCTTTATTGAAACGAATTTCTGGGGTGATGATGGCCAGCTATGCCTTGGATTGATGAAATACGGTAAAATAAAACAGGTAAGGAGTAATGACGCAAGAGTATGGACCGGACCAAGAACTCTTCAGAGAGATGGTGACTTACATACAGCTTTCAAAAATCGTCTGAAAAAAGAATTCAGACGATTTTTCCATAACTTTAATGCAAAGCTACCCCAAGATGCTGTGCATGAATCGAAAAGCAAAACCGAAGAGGCCTAAATCATTTTGTCATATATTGATTCGACCTTTCTTGTCATTTTGGAAACATTAAAATCACTTAAAATTGTTGCAGCCGCATTTTCACCTATTTTCTTTCTTAACTCTGGATTATCGATCAACAAAATTAGCGCTTCCGCTAATTTTTCTGGATCTTGAACGGGAACTAGAATTCCATTTTCCATATTTTTGATCACTTCTTTTGCTCCATCTATTGCTGTAACAACAACAGCCCTTCCCATTGCCATCGCCTCCAGCATTCCAATAGGAAGTCCCTCCCATAAAGAAGGTAAACAGTACACATCAATTCCGTTCAAAATACTGGGTACATCTTGTCTGAAATCGACAAACTGTATTTTCGACGATACATTTAGTTCTTTAGCAAGTTTTATCGCACTTTCCTTCAACTCACCGTCACCTATAAAGAGAAACTTAACATTAAGATGAGATGGAATAAGAGCTATTGCGTGAACTAGCGTTAAGGGATCCTTCTGTTTAGTCATTCTCACCACATAGCCAATAACTACAGTATCCTTATCAATACCAAATTCTGCTCGGATATCAGGAAAAGACAGAGCTGGATTAAATTTTTTAAGATTAATACCATATTTTACTACCTCCGCTCTTTTCATTGGAAACTCCTTACTTGCATCAATCAAATTATTATCTGACACACAAATCGTTAATTCTGATTTATCCACTAAGAATTTTTCGCCCAAAATTCTCAATCCTTTCAATAAAAATCCTTGATCAGGATGAAATGACCAACCATGAACAGTGTATACAACAGGGATCCCAAGTTTTTTTGCACTACTATAGGTATTTGAGTTTGCTCTAGTGCCATGAGCATGAACAATATCAATTCTTTCCGATTTCAAAATTTCCGTAACCTTTCGCCATTTTCTAAAATCAAATGGCCGTTCAGTTTCGATCACATAGGTTTTAATCCCCATGGACTTCAGCCTGTCTACCATTGGCCCATAGGTGAATGACAGGACTATACTTTCATAGTACTCTTTATTGAGCTCTTCTACTAATTCCAAAACATGGGATTCGCCTCCGCCTATTTTACCCTGTCTGATGGTCTGTAATATCTTAATTTTCTTTTTTAGCATGATAATTGGATTGCTAGTGATAATAAAGGTTAATGGAAAAGATTATTTAGGAAATTTCAGATCATCGATGTTTGAACTCTGATCATGTCTTGTAGCTACTGAAATTTTATTCGCCCTTTTCGCCTTAAACAATGCAAGAACTTGATAAAATAAAAATTTGGGTGCGCTATATAGCGAATCATAAATTCTAGCATCTGCCTTAAAAAAGCTCAACGATTTAAAAGCTACATAAAAAAAGCTAATTCCACAAAAGAGCAGTCCCCAAAACATGAATGGGCTAAAAAATATGTCGATTGTCAAACATATAAGGGAAAGGATCACCAGAATAAAAAGTGGTGGCCGAAGCAACATCAAGCTGAACAGAAATTGGTTCATATTTAGATTACGAAAACTTTTAAAAAATAGCTTTACCCCCAATTTAAAAAATTTAAACCAGGTATTGATCCAACGGGCCCTTTGATTTACCAACTGATCTGATTTTGACGTTTTCTCATCATAAACCAAGCTTCTATCTGAAAATGCAATACGTTCTCCTCTTTCGACAATTGCATACTGCAATATTTTATCGAAACCTGCACCACTAATCTCCAAATGCTCCAAACAAGACCTATAAAGTGTAGTACTAAATGCCATTCCTGATCCCGATAAGGAGGCCGAAGACCCCGCATCGAACAACAGCTGTCTGTCAGTAAACCTGTAGTAAATGTCACCTGCAGCATCCAAACAAGCATATCGCGTATTCAAATTTTTAGCTTCCCTGACTCCCTGTACAGCGTCATAGCCATAATTGAATACCTTATTTAGTTCATTTAAATAATTGGGATGAACAAGGTTATCACTATCAATAATCGTAAGTCGATCATGAGCCCTTTTAAATCGATGAATCGCGTAGAAATGAGATTTTGTATTACTAGCTAGTTCCTCTTCTGGTCTTAAAAGAATTACATTTTGACTCTCAAAATTTAACTCAGAAATATCACATTGATCTGCAACGATATAAACCAAATAATTGGAATAATTTAACTTTAATATTGAGTCAACAACCAAAGGAAGTAAATCAGTTTGCTGATAGGCAGTCACTATAATTGCGTAATCCACTTCCTCTAGCCTATCCCCTTCAATACTATAATTATCTTTAACCTTAAAACAATGAACAATATAAAGTAGAAAAGGAAATACTAAATGTATGCCTATCAGTATATGCAAACCAATAAATATGTATTGAAAGATGCTGTGCATTGATTTTATTTTAGTAATTCAATTAAGGTTATTTAATCTCTTGAAGTTTTTCACCAATCTCTTTCGACATCATTCCAACAGAGTTCTCCCAGGTATGTGTTAATGCGAGATTTCTTCGTTCAACAGCAAGATTATCATTATTTTCAGCAAGCGCTTTCTTAATGAGTGTAACGTAATCTTCTTTAGTTACAGCAAGATAAACGTTTTGTTTAAATATCTCCATTGTTTTGGTATAAGTAGCTACTATAGGCTTCCCTGCAGATAAGTATTCATCAATTTTTCTCGGATAATTTCCTATCGTAACCTCATTAACTAACTGAGGATTAATACACAAATCAAATGCATAGATATAATCGGGCAATTCATCTACTCTTTTCTGTCCAAGAAAGACAACATTATCGAGGGCATGTAAAATACTTGTTTTGAATACTTCATCTTCAGGCCCGACCAAAACAATTGAAAACTGAGGTAACTCATACGCAATATGCGCTATGATATCGATATCTAGACGAATGCTGTTTAAGGCACCCACATATCCAATTATAATCTTATCGGATGCCAAATCCTTGGGACGGATTAAACTCCTATTATTAAAGTCTTCCAAATCACATCCCTGTCCAACGTAAAAAGACTCCGAATTATATTGCATACAATAATCGGCCAGATAATTGGAATTTGCAAAACAAAGATCATTTTTTGCTATCAGCAAGGGTTCAAGTCTTTCTCCATGTTTTTTCCAATAATCAACGCCAAGCATATAGTCCCTTGAGTAATAAATACTAAGCGTCGGTTTTAGATAATCACTTAGGTAAAATGCCTTAAACATCTCATTGTCATTAAAAAGAATAATATTCTTAAATCCTAGTTCTTTCAGCGCCCGAGAAATCGAATTAGCAAGTTTTCTATTATTTATACGGTTAAAAAAATCAAATAACCACCTTTTATCCAACCAATTAATCGATTCAACAACACAATCTGGATAGAGATTCCACAAATTATCAGCAATTACAACAAGTCCGTTCTCTTTTTTTTGAACAATATTGACCCTCTTCTTTATTTTGGGATCTTTCCTCTTTCTAAATAAAGTAATTCGATCTAATGGAGAATTAATATAGAGAACTCTATTCGTTTTGCTAAGCTCAAGTGCTATATTTTTGCAATTGCTGCCTATCTCAGTATCCCAGGGTTGCTGACTAATAATAACAATATCATTGTTGAATTGCATTCGATAGATTATTTAAATACTATTTATGAATTAATATTTTTTGAAATACAAACAGTAATTAAAAAGTGAATATCGATAGATGTACTTAGCAGCCCTAATAAATATATTATTACTGTCTCTTAACGATGTTCTTTGCATTGTGCTAGGTTCGGATACAGTATTGATCTGTTCAAAAACAGTCTTAAAATTATTATACAAAAGTCCTCGTCCCTTATTTTGCAGATAAGATATCATCATATCAAATTCCGTTTTTTCCGGATTCTTCATCTCCGAGTAAGCACCGAATTTATTAAAGAAACTACTTCTTCTTAAATGAGGATGATCACTATACATAGGGAATTTATCCAAATTACATGATAAATGATTAAAAATCATTTCTGAGAAATCCTTGTTATACTCTTTTTTTTGAGTATAATCAAGGTAAGAGTAGAATCTTACTGTATCAATATCTTTATTCGATTCTAATATATTTAAAGCGGTACCTATTGGCTCATCGCAACCTGGCAAGGGAATAAAATCTTCCTGAACATATAACGTAAATGGAGCAGTAACAGCATTTTGCCCTTTGTTAATATTATTTCCAAGGCCTCTGTTAACTTGCGCTGTGATCAAATTAAATCCAAATCTTGCCTTGAGATTTTGAACATAAGATAAATGCTCTTCTTTACTGCCATCATCCGATACAACGATCTCATAAAAGGAGCAGTCTACTTCTTCAAAATGTTCAAGTAAACGTTCTAAAGATTTACTCCGATTATAATGAGTAACTAATAATGCTACATTATCAAAATGATTTTTTTTTCTGATCATATCAACTAATATTCTCTAATTCTTAAATTAAACACGTTCCCAATTTCCAGATATCTCGTTATATTTCTTTATCACTTTTGCCGGATTTCCAACAGCTATAGAAAAATCGGGTACATCCTTCGTTACGACACTACCAGCTCCGATTACGCTATGCTTCCCAATGCTAACGCCAGCTGTAATCACACTGTTCGCACCAATCCACACTGCATCGGAAATTACAATAGCTTTAGTAGTAACTTTCTGTAGTGACGGCGAAATTTTTATGTCTTCATATCCATGATTCAGTCCGGAAATCACAATATTTTGAGCCAGCATCACTTGATTCCCAATAGTTACAGGTCCAATAACAACACTTGAAATACCAATAATAGTTTCTTCACCAATAACAACATCTCCAACACCATTGTTTATTGTACAAAACTCCTCAATTACAGACTTTCTACCCAAAGAAAAATTATTGAACGGAAACACATCCATCCGGGTCCGTCTTCTTATAATTGCCCCTGGTCCCTTTTTGTGTACAAAAGGATTAACAAATATTTTCACCCATAACCTGGGTTTATGCTCATTTGAAGGGATCAAAATTGCAAGTGCAAGTTTCTTCAACTTGGGGTTAGATTTTATTCTGGAGATGATTGACATAGTTTCAACAGTCTTAATTATCAATACTCATCTTCTTTTTTCATAGCATTAATTCCACTTATTATACCTATAATCAAGCAGATAATTCCAGGAAGACCAAATATCTCGTATGGCATATCAAGTATTTAATAATTTTCTATTTCTAATTTCTTCATCTAATTTGGGCATTTTGTAAATAATCACCCAAGATATATATATAACGATAGAGGAAGGGATTGTATTCATTACCTCGTTACCATAGCTACAAAATAAGATTCCTGCAACTCCTGATGTAATTGCAATTCCTTTTACCCTTAAACCCTCATCCTCAATCTTCCACACTATACCACAACACTTTCCCAAAATAAACATCATCATTCCAAACCAGATTGTAAAACCAACAATACCGGTCATCGCCCATATTTTAACCCAATAACTGTCGGGCTGAACGGTAGAAAGAAATTTATCTGAATTATATTTCATTCCATAATACCCAATAACACCCAATCCACCGCCTAGAGGCATATTACTCATATAATCTTTTAACACTTTCTGAGAATTAAATCTAACGTTCAACGAAGGGTCATCTGGATTTAAAGCAGATCTAAACCTATATATATTATAATTACCATTCCCTATGTAGGTAAACTTTAAAAAACAAATAAATCCAATACCGATCAGTCCTCCAATAAATAGTACTTTGAATCTTTTACTTAATATTATGGCCACGCAGGCTCCTACTATGAGTGCAAAAAAGGCTCCTCTAGTCCCAGATATCAACATACCGTAGAACATCAAGGCTGACGCAACATAAAGGGATATTTTGATTTTTTTGCTAAAAGGTCCTAAAGCAAGTATTAATGCAATCATACTAACATGGGCCTGCGATGCGCCAAACTGTGCAGCTTCCGAATAAAAGGAAAATACACGTAAACGTCCAAACAACATATGTGTAACCGCCCCCCCTTCATTTAGAAATCTTTGATCACCAGTCGAAAGACCAATATGCAACTGCTTGATTCCATATAACGCAGCTGCAGTCGAAAAACCAATTACAATGAATAGGAATTTATCAAGATCCTTATTTGTTCTTATTGCGAGTAATCCGAGTGTAACAATTAAAAAAGGAATCAGGGCAACGGGAACAATTTCTCTTAGCCAACCATCTACACTTGCACCAGCGGGATTAAATACTTCAAGTAAACAAATAATGAACCATCCTAAAATTACATAGAATAAATCACTTTTTAAAGCCTCCCAGTCTTGAGTCCCTGAATAAAAAAAAGTGAGTAATAAACCTATAATAGGAAATGACAAAGCAATAATATCTGCAGGTAAATCCAAATTCATCTGTCTAGTAAATAGCTTCACTGTAAAACTATAAATCAACATTAAAAATAAAATCGATTTTGGATTCATGATTTGGGGCTAGTAATAATATTTAAAAGAGGATCAACATGTGATTTAACTTTTTGATTCACTTAATTTGACCTTATTTAATACCCACCCCATAAAACCAGCTTGGCTTTGAAGTATTTTAAGAAACTCCTTGTCCCGATCCGTAAAAGACTTTCCTGCTTCAAATACCGCAATACTTCTATCTGTAAACGACAGCCATTCTTTTGCAATGTTAATATCGGTTAAACTGTTTATATCAATAATCACAATATCAAATTCATTTTTCAAAATATCAAAACCATTCTTTAAATTATTCTCATTTTGAACCTCAAGAAGAGATGAACTCCCCTTTTCTTTATTAAGAATCGTTATTAAATCTTCCGCTACTACTTCCTTCTTCACAAGAAAGGCCTCAAAATTTTGACTTCCTATCAGACTTTTTGATACAGAAATATCTCCTGAAACAGGTTCTTCGCCAATTAGTAAAACTTTCTTCCCCGTCATAGCAAAAGAATAAGCCAGGTTATAAGAGACCAAGGTTTTTCCTACTCCATCTGTTAAACTTGTTATTCCCAAAATATGACTATCATTCGCATTCATAGAACTGTTAATCTCAAACCGAAATGACCTCAAAAGATTTTTATATGCAGCGTACTCAGTATTTTCTACATCCTTCCATATATTCCTAATACTTCTTTCCGATGAACTAATGAGGCTTAAATTACCTAAAACTTTCGCTTTCGTTGCAGCAGACAATTCAGATGCAGTATTAACAGATGTATCCAGCAATAAGGTAACAGCAAGAACGAGTAAGCAAAAGAACAGACTACCAATTCCCGCCATAGCCAAATACAAAATCTTCTTAGAAGGTTCGGGCAAGCCAGGTAGACCATATTCTTCGATATTTAATCTCAATCCTATACTTTGAACGTTTCTCGTTTGATTAAACCTATTTAATGCTTCCGTGTACTCCTTTGTTGCAAGATCAGCATCCCGCATGTAGTTCTGAATACCGGCGTCAAAAGGAACCATGGCATAATATTTTGCTTTTGCACTTTCAAGTTCTTTATCAATAGATACAACACTTCCCTTTAATTGCGCCAAAGTAGTTTCTAACGCATACTTTTGTTGCAAAAGATTCTGTCTCGACACTTGGGGATCAACTATATATTTATCCGAATTTACAGCTGTCATTGAATTTCTAATCTCAATTAAAGAATCTACCTTCCGTTTATCCGAAACCTTAAATCCATTATCGATATATTTCCTGTTAGCGTATTCAAGCTGATTATTGATATTAACTATAGCCGCATTGTCACGACTAACGTTCCCCCCCATGTTGGGGTCTTTACTTCTTAACTTACTATCAATTGCATTAATTGTACTTTGTGTTGATTGAATTTCTCTACTGACTTGAGCCTTCCGATCTTCTGCTTGAGTTATTTGTTGATAAACCAATTCAGACTGTTTATCGATGTTTAAAACTCCATTTTTCATCTTGAAATTTCTCAAAGCAGCATTTTTGAGATTCATTTCATCCTCTTTGTTTTTGAGATCTGCACTCAATATTTCTATTGAATTGCTCTGATTAAAATTCACTTCAGAACTAAAATTTTTAATGAACTCACTGGCCAATGTATTTACTACAAAAACAGATAAATCAGGGTTTTCAGATGTATGAAGTATATCAATAAAATCACTGTTTTCAACATGCTTAACTTCAATACTTTCTGACAAACTTCCCTCACTATATCCCATTGAACCGACAATATCCAAAAGATCATACTTACCTTTTTTATCGGCCAAAGTCAAAATAGCCTTAGTTGCCAACTTCTCTTCAAAAAGTTTTATTACCTGAGCCCTATCCTCTAAAGACAAAGAGTCAATTTTTTCACTGTATTTTCTAAAACTTTTCTTCGGGTCGCTCAAATCATGAATGATTAAATGATATGATAAGATGTTGAGCATCTTTTTCATCTTCAACTTTTCCATTATCGTATTGAACTGTTGACTAATCTTAAAAAAATCAGTATTCTGCTCATTAACCACCTGTTTAGACTGATCAAGCAATCCCGTAGAAATCTTAGCTTGAGAACTATACTGTCGTGGTAAATTCTTTACCAAAAAATAAGTAATGGTAACCGTCAGTATGGGAATAATTATTAAAATCCACTTGTATTTATATAAAAGCTTTAAAAATCGTTTAATATCCATGTTTTTTTGCAAAGGAGAAATAACTATTTTATCTCTTCAAGTTTCTTACCAATAATTTCTTCCAAAGAATCTTTAGCTTTTAGATAACTAATTTCAGATTGTATTTTTGCTGTATTTGCTGCTGATTGACTTATTCTGGATTGGTTGTAAACATCTAAAGTAACTTCACCTTTCTCAAATTTATATTTCAGATTGTCAGCGACATTTTTACTATCCTGTACAGACTGTGCATTGATCTTCAGTTGAGTCACTTGCTGAATATAGTCATAATATTTACCTTTAACTTCGTTCGCAAGTTTTCTGTCAAAATCTTCTGCTTCCAATTCCGCTATTTTACGATCATATTTTGATTTTTTAACTAAAAATGGTCTTTGAAGTACAGCACCTAAACTAACATTGATTCCTAATTGAAACCCATTTACAACATAAGGGTTATTAGGATCAATTGCAGATCTATTTTGAGGACGCCAAAAATAAGATCCATTAATCATATCAAGATAGCCCAATGTAGCAATTGGAACATCGGCTTTAGCCTTTTCTACATTTAAACCTATGATCTCTCTCCTAGGATAGTTTTCTTTAGCTGCAGCGATATACTTCTCCAAAGTTTTATAATCAATTTCAGGGATTATAGAGTCTTGTGCCGATGATTTAGAACTACCAATACAAAACAAGATTATAACTATTAACGACATTTTTTTCATTTACTTAGCTTTTAGATAATGGTTTAAAAAAATTACTATTATTATATATCTATAATTAATCTGATCATAGTAGAACTATCTAATATAATAATTATTGATCAATTAAAATAAGATTATTTATGGCATAAAACTAACTGGTATTAAAAATAAATAACTATTTGTATATCATATATTAATCAAAGGGAATCTTTTTATCAACAACCATTCTCTTTTTAAATCTATAATCTTTAGAAATAAAAGAATTTTCTGATTCAAAAATAGACCCTTTGATCCCTGAAATGACTTGAATATCATTAAAGAAGTTATCAGTCATTGCAGGTGTTGTTTTATTATTTTTCAATTGCTTCACTAATTCTGGATTTCTATTTGAATACTCCTTTGACAAATATACCATAAATGGTATAAGAGACATTCCCTTTTTGTAGTTTGAAGGATTGTGCCCAAAACCCAATTCATCTCCATGATCTGAAAAATAGCATACCACATCAACATCGTTCGCATTGCCAATCTCTATAATGTTGTTTACAACCCAATCATTATATCGTATGGAGTTAAGATATAAATTGGTGCTGTTAATTTCTTTTGTTTTAAATATGTTGAAATTTGAAGGGTATCTGTCTTCATAATTAACATGAGACCCCATAAGGTGAATAAAATAAACCTGATTATCATTTACATTATTCTTTACCAAATTTTTAAAGGGATCCAATATCACTCCATCATAAAAACTTCCTACCGAGATGGGCAACTTCTGTTTACTATCAAGAAGACTAAAATACACACTGTCGGCAGATGAAGAAATAACAGAGATAGGTGTATCATTTTTCCCTAAGGGTGCTTGGTTCGAGATCCAGTAAGTCTCAAAACCAGCTTTTTCAAAAAAGTCCACAAGACTAATGCTTTTGTCAAAGGGAATATCATTTTCGTTATTTGTATTCGTCAAAACCTTTTCCAATGCCGGAACGGTATATACTTCGGGGGATATAACGTTATCAAAGACAAACAATCTTCCGTTTTTTGTAGAATCTATTGCAAGTCTTGAAAGGTAAGGAGTTGTATTACGACCATAACCATAAAGACTCATATAGGAACGATTTAGTGATTCTCCAATAACAATCACGATTTTAGTCGCATGATTAACCTCCTTGTCAATTGTAAAATTCGATTCTGAAAGTCCTTTGGCCCTTAACTCAATCATATCTTTTAATTTCTTCTTTTGATATAAATATGATCCATATTCTGAAGAAAGAGCGCCTATCGGACCAGAAAGGCATGAAACAAAAAATGAAACTATAAACAAACAAAATAGACTGATGCTTATTCTTTCGCTGCTCCCTTCCTTCCTGTTAACAAAAAGTAGATAAGAAACAGCAATAAAAACAACTATTACAGATAAATGTAGATATGAAAAATTTGCCCAAACGTATTCTTTCGATTCTTGGAAATTAGAGATGAATATCGTACCTATAATTTCCCTGGTTATAAGAGATTTTTGAGTGAAATAAAGAAGAATGGGGATAATATTTAGAGAACATATTAAAAAACCCATAGCAAATACCCATTTAAAATTGGTGAATTTTGAGTTTAAAATAATTGCCCCGGTATACAAAAAACAAAAAGAAGAAAATAAAAAGGCTCCAAATCGTAAATCTTGTGGAACCAAAGACCAACCGATCAAATAAAATATCAATAAAAAGACAACAGCTAATAAATTCTTATAGCCAATCGTAAAAAAGTAGACCTTGGATAGAATTACCAAGCAAATAAGAAAAAAACAAGCGATCCAATATACAAATGAAAACTGTGAGGGATAATAATAATACCAACTAGTAATTACCCCGAGTACTAAACATACTATAAAAATCGTTAAGGAAAATAAGTTATTTTTAATTCTATTCATCACTAAATCCCTTACAATCATTAAACTTTTTCTTTTTGTATAAGCGCAGGTATAGTTTTCACTATAATCTTCAAATCCAATAAAATTGAATAATTAGCTGCATAATAATTATCCAACTCTTTTCTTTCTGTTTCAGACATGTCTTTTTTACCTCTTTTACTGATCTGCCACAGTCCTGTCAAACCAGCGGGTCCCAAAAACCTGGTCGACCACTCATTAGTAGTCAGTTGCTCAGCCTCATATAACGGTAATGGTCTGTTACCTACTAATGACATATCTCCAATAAACACATTAATTAACTGTGGGAGCTCATCAATACTAGTCCTTCTTAAAAAAGCCCCTAACTTGGTTATCCTCGGATCATCTTTAAATTTAACAAATGCAGCCTTGCCATTTTTCTTATTGGATTCATTAGAATACTGGTTCAGTTCCGCAATCGAAGCAATCATCTGATCCGCATCACTTCTCATTGATCTGAATTTAAAAAAATCAAAAATCTTATAGCCCGCACCTACTCTTTTGCTCTTATAAATAACATCGCCTTTAGATTCTAACCTAATTAAAATAGCAACAATAATAAATACCGGGGTTAAAAAAAACAGCGCGCAACCCGATGCAACCACATCAAAAATTCTTTTTGTTAAAGGAGGCTGGTATTCTACGTCCATTTGTTTAGAAAGTTCCAACAATTTAGGCTTAATCAATTTGAACTTAATCAAAAAGTTTAGGCGCTCATAAAAATCTTCAACAGGGAACGGATAAGTATAATAATCATTAACCTGTAACTTTAAAGCCTTATTTCTCCATTCTTTATCTTCCTTAATACCAAGTAAAACAACAACCAGTCCATGAAGTAACGGATTACTTTTTATGTAACCCACCTGTCCAAACCAATCTTTATTATCGTCAACTTCTATTAAAATGATATCAGGTAAACTTAACAATGATCGATTATCAAGATAATTTTTAAATTCATCCGGATTATCCAAATGCTCTATATTAAAATTAGCATCATAATCTTCAAACAATACACTTTTAAGTAGTTTACCGAAGTATACAATTTTAGCGTTTATCTCAGGACGATTAATAGTAGTTGTTATCATCATGCTAGTAATTCGGTGATATGAGATTTCAAAATCGTCGGATTAAATGGTTTTTCAATGAAACGATCTATTTTAAAAGTCATCTCTTTTACTTTTTCTTCCAAATCATCCGCACCAGATAGTAATATAACAGGTGTATTTCGATAAAATCCACTTATTTTCAAGTTTTTAATTAACGTACTTCCATCAAAATAAGGCATCATTAAATCAGTTATAATCAAATCCGGGTCGTTTCCTTCTTCCAACCAAGCAATAGCTTCTATGCCACTTGTCTTTATAATCAATGTATATTCCGACGATAAAATAAAATTCAATAATTTAAGTATACTTGGCTCATCATCAACAACTAATATTATTTTTTTACTACCGTCTTTGCTATACATGATCCATTAAGCGATTTAATTTGTCTATCTCGGGAAATTAATTCAAACTTAAACAAATATTCCCAACTACTTCTTTATTAAAATAAGTTTTATTCTCTATAAAAATTATTCAACGCGAATAACAGTAAAAATAACAATTTGTTGCAAAAAAAAACCAATATTCCGTCTCTTTTAATATAAATAACAACCTAATTAACAAAATTTTAGAGAACAGGTAATTAATTTTATCTCAAATAGTATATTTTTCAGACTAAACTATCACCCGTCTTACTAAATCGATAGACTAGATTTAATAAAAACTGGGCACAACAAATCCTCACAAATACATAAATGCATAGTTTAAATATAACAAATTATAAATTATTTAGCATTAATTCTGAAAGACCCCTCTCTAACCTGTCCTTGTAAAAAAGAACTAAGTTCGTTAGATACCACGCGGCCATATGAATCAATAATCATCAGTCTAATCCCCTGGTTTTCCAGCGACTTAACTTGAGTTTTTAAATTAAAATCCGTCACATAAAAGAACGCAATATCTTCACTACCATCTTTTATGGATACATTATAATCTTTATTTTGAACAGAATAGCTTACCTGACAATCGTTACATTCTACTCTTAGAATTCCCTTGTTGTTAAGGACAACATCTGAGAGGTCGTTCGTTAAGGATTCCTTCTTGCAACTGCTGAAAGACAAAATGAGAAGAATCAATAGGGTTGAGATTTTCATTTTTATTACTTTTTCACATAGCTAATTGAAAAAATCAGGCCATTACCCGTTTCTAACCTTCTATTATCAAAATATTTCACTAAATCGCTGTAAAACAACAATTTTAAACCGAAAAAAAACTAAAAAAACTACCTTATAAGTATTTATACAAACCTAGCACCACAAATAGAATCCCCAAAAAATCCCCATAATGGGGATTTTTCTCAACAATATGTTAAATAGATTATTTATCAATAAAGGGCTAAAACACTCCAAAAATGCACATATTCCATATTCGACATATTTTTTAGTTGCAAAAATCAACCAAAAATGCATTTTTATAGGTTTTGCTCATGCATCTTATTTTAAAATAACTATTTTTACCTTGTTAAGAAAAAGCTCCTGAAAAATCATTTTCATATGAAATACACATTGCGTCCCGAAAATGAAAAAGAACGACTGAAAGTGCTGAACAATTCTAAAACATTCAACGCAGCATATGAAGCTCATTTCGAGCGTATCACTGAACTGGCATCATCCGTATGTGATACCAATATTGCATTTGTTACTTTAATTGATAAAAATAAACAGTGGTACAGGTCTAATAAAATTTTCACTGCGGATGAAATTTCGATAGAAAATGAATTTTATAACCAAACGATAAAAGGTACTGAAATTTTAGAGGTGCTTAATGTCGACAGAGATCCGAGGTTTAACTCAAATTTAACGCATCAATATATTAAAATATTATATTATGCGGGTATTCCTTTAATTGATCACCAGGGAATTGTGATTGGTACGTTATCTATTTTTGATACAAAACCCCGGAAAGAACTGACGCCAAAGCAAAAGAGAATTATCGAGCTCTTGTCTATTGAAGTAATTTCATTGATTGATCAAATCAATAGCAAAAAGGAATTAAGCCATTTTTTAAAGCTTTATAAGCTATCCCCTGATTTAATCTGCGAAGTCGGTACAAATGGTGTTTTGCAAAGGGTAAACCCATCATTCAAAAGTACATTAGGTTGGTCAGAAGAAGATTTGTTAAACAACTCATTTTATAATTTCCTTCACCCCTACGACTTACAATCAACAAGCGATGAATTCAGACAATTAGCTTCCGGCAAAAACTCCGTCAACTTCACAAATCGTTTTAAAACAAAAAAAGGAGAATATAAAATTTTACAATGGAGTGCAACCGTTGAGGCTGACACGCTTAAAGTGCTCGCCATTGCAAGAGATATTACAAAAGAAAAAAATATCCAGCATAAAATACAAAGTAGTGAGAATAAATTAAAAGTCTTTGTTGAAAATAGTCAGGGTTTCATGTTTACACACGATATGGCCGGTAATTTTTTATTCATCAACAACAAAGGCCCGCAGCATTTAGGTTTCACCAAGACTGAAATGCGAGATATGAACCTATTTGATCTGGTACCAAAAGAACATCAGTCACTTCTTGACGACTATCTGCATGAGCTTAAAACCACCGGAAAGGCTGAAGGCTTAATGACTACCACGCACAAAAATGGTAATCATATCATATGGATTTTCAATTGCATTGTAGAGCACGCTTTTGCAAAAAATCCCTATGTGATATGCAATTCAATTGACATCACTGAAAGGCACAATCTTACAAAAGAATTAAAGAACATAAATCATAAACTGGAACAAGCGAATACCATTGCCAGACTTGGAAACTGGGAATTGGATCTGACTGTTCAAAAATTAATCTGGTCAGATGTCGCAAGAGAGATATTTGAAGTCAGTAATGATTTTGAGCCAAATCCCGAAAATGAATTGCAATTTTACAAAACCGGAAGTAGCAGGGACAGTCGTTTTAAAGCCTTAAATGAAGCGGTATTACAAGGGAGCAACTGGGATTTGGAATTAGAATTAACAACAGCCAAAGGAAATTGTATTTGGGTTAGATCAATAGGTATACCTGATTTCATTGACGGCAGATGTATAAAGATACGAGGTACTGTTCAGGATATTACCAAAGTCAAAAAGATGGAAGCCAATCTGATTGCCGCTAAAGAGGATGCAGAACTGGCTAATAAAGCGAAATCAGAATTCCTGGCAAACATGAGCCACGAAATCCGTACCCCTCTTAACGGCATAATTGGATTCACCGATTTATTAATCAAAACCCAATTAAACGAAACCCAACAGCAATATCTATCTATTGTTACCCAGTCGGGAAATGCGCTCCTTAATACCATTAACGATATTTTAGATTTCTCTAAAATTGAAGCTGGTAAACTGGAAATGAACCGGTCAAAATTTAATCTTTATGAAATGGCCGAGGAATCTGCCGATGTGATTAAATATCAGGTACAAAGCAAGGGGCTGGAGATGCTTTTAAATATTTCGGCCGATTTGCCGAAATACATTTGGGCAGATGAACTCAGGCTTAAGCAAATCCTTATCAACCTACTTGGTAATGCAGTGAAGTTCACCGAAAAGGGAGAAATTGAATTAAAGGTTGAAGCATTAACAGATCCAGCATTAAGTGAAATAAAATATAGATTTGCCGTAAGAGATACGGGAATCGGGATTAATCCTAATAAGAAACTTAAAATATTTGATGCGTTCTCTCAGGAAGATGCCTCCACCACAAAAAGATATGGGGGCACAGGTCTAGGTCTTACGATCTCCAATAAATTACTGGGTTTAATGAACAGTAAGTTACAAGTAGAAAGTACTCTGGGTGAAGGAAGTACTTTTTATTTCGAAATCGTGCTCCAATCAGAAGCTGGTGAATCCATAGAAGTACAAAACCTGGATACTATTAAAAAAGTGCTTGTGGTTGATGATAACACCAACAACCGCCTAATTATTAATAAAATGCTCTCCCTGAAACAGATTAAATCAGTTGAGGCAAGTAGTGGTCTGGAGGCAATCCGGCTGATCTCTGAAGGTCAAAAATATGATGTGATACTTATGGATTATCATATGCCTGATCTCGATGGACTTGAAACAATAAAAGAAATCAGGGCAATCCTAAAAGACACCAACAACGATCAAGCGATCATTTTACTACACAGCTCTTCAGATGAATCAATCATAAAAGCTTGCGAAAAATTGAATGTATACAACCGTCTGCTAAAGCCAATTAAGCTTAAAGATATGTACAGTTCACTTTTTCGGGTTATCTCTAAAAAACCAGAGCGGAACACCACTACCCTACAGGAGCCTGAACGCATGGACGACCCTATTCAGGTACTAATAGCAGAAGATAATGCCGTAAATATGCTTTTGGCAAAAACTATTGTCAGGAGAATTGCACCGAATGCCACCATATTTGAAGCAAAAAATGGACTGGAAGCGTTAGATGTTTATAAAAGCACAAAAATTGATATCGTTTTAATGGATATTCAAATGCCGGAAATGAACGGCTATGAAGCCACAAAAAAGATAAGGGGTGTCAAAAAAATGTATACACCAATCATTGCCCTTACTGCGGGTAATGTAAAAGGGGAAAAAGAAAAATGTTTCGCGGCCGGAATGGACGACTTTATTTCAAAACCAGTAGTTGCGCACACCATAGCACTATCATTAAAAAAATGGTTGAAAAATCCTTCAGAAGATCCCCATAGTGAATTATCACTATCTCCATCTGAAAATACAACCTACCATTTTAATATTGAATTGTTAAAGGAATACGTAGGAGATGATGAAAATGTCCTAACAAAAGTATTGTCATTGCTAAGGACTGAACTTATGAATTTTTCAAAAGAGTTTAAAGAACAAGTGGCAAATAAGGATCAAAGTAAAATCCAGGAATTAGGACATAAGATGTATGATACATCAATTGTATCTGGCCTCACTGCACTTGCAGTGATCGCAAAAAAAATAGGCTCAGATGAGACTTACAACGAAGCTGACATGGCGAAACTATTGATGCAGGCAAGACAGGAAATAAAAACAGTAATAGGTTTAATCGTTAAATAAAAAAGCCCGTATTAAAATACAGGCTTTTCAATTTCAATATGAATTAATTTTTCGGTTGTACCCGACCAGATTTGCGGTCCTGTCCCCGGCCTATTAAATATCCTGTACCGGCTCCAACAACGCCACCTATAATCGCTCCTCTACCATCTTTCTTATCAATAAGCACACCTCCTAAAGCTCCAGCTCCAGCGCCTATTACAGCTCCTTTAGCTGCCTGGCTCCATCCTTTTTTCTTTGCTGGGGCAGCAGTTTCACCTGAAGATGACCTTGACGATGCAGCTTCATTTTTTTCAGCTAATAAAAGCATACGTTTCTCTTCCTTAACCTGAGCTAAACGCTGCTCTTCTTTTTCCTTTGCTTTAACCTCTGCTCTTTTAAAACTGTCTAACCTCAGACTGTCTTTAATAGCGACAATCGCTTTTTGCTTAATAATAGCTTCTTCTTTAGCACTATTTGAACACGCGGAAAATAACATTCCGGATATTACCACTAAAAGTATCTTTTTCATAACTGTAATTTTAAACTAACCATTTGTGTATAACATATATGTTACAGAAAAAATGGTGCCAAGAATTACTTATCATCCAATAAAGAATGTCCCGGAGGTTCTTTTGTATTTTTTTGATCATCCTCTCCGTCTGGATTTCCAGAAATTCTATCGTTATCATTATTCAAGTTGCCATAAATAAAAGAGTCCACAGATGATCCATCCGCATCCAGTCCAAGATTTTCGTTCTCATCACTAGCCAAATCATTTTTATACCTTACCTCCTTATATCTTGTTTTCTTAGCCATATACAAACTGTTTTAATTCATAACATTTAACCTAATTAACAAAATATGAGGTCTTAAGTTTCAACTTAGATCTTTCCGTCTGGATTTCCCGTCCACTTTCGGTCATTTTGATCTTAGCATTCAATTGATTATTTTCACATCGAAATATATATCAAAATAATATGCGTACAACAGGAAAAGTTAAATGGTTTAATTCTGCAAAAGGGTTTGGATTTATAACTCCAGAAGATGGAGGAAAAGATATTTTCGTGCACTTTTCTGCGATAGCAGGCGATTCATTCAGAGAGTTGAGTGAAGGCGACAGTGTTGAGTTTGAATTAAATGATGGCAAAAAAGGTCCTGAAGCACAAAATGTAACAGTGCTATAATTAGCTTCATCATTCTTTTTAAAAAGAGGGTAAGTACATCACTATCCTCTTTTTTAATTTTAAAATCAAATACAGCCAAACTTATTAAATGGGCAATTCCACGCAAGTAAATAATAAAAAAACAATAAGTATTTTAGGTTGTGGCTGGTATGGATTGGAGTTGGCAAAAACCTTGGTCCAACAGGGACATACAGTAAAAGGATCTAGCACGACAAAAGAAAAGCTTGAAATATTGTCGGCACATCAAATCCAGCCTTTCTTGATTAATATTCAAAAAGACAAAGAGGCACATGACGCCATTTTTTTTCAAAGTGATATATTGTTTGTTTGTATACCACCTAAGAGAAATACGGCAGAACAAGCCGATTTTTATGATAAAATAGAGCGTATCATCAATGCTGCAAAGGATCACAAAGTCAAGCAATTTATATTTATAAGCTCAACAGCTGTTTACGGAGATGTCAACTCAGAAGTAACGGAATTAAATTTACCACTGCCAGAAACTGATTCCGGACGATCTATGCTCAAAGTAGAGCATTTACTTAAAAATCAAAAGGCTTTCACGAGCACCATTATTCGCTTCGCTGGTTTGGTTGGTCCCAAAAGACATCCCGGAAGGTTCTTCGCAGAAAAAAAAGATATACCAAATGGCAAAGCCCCTATTAATCTAATTCATTTGGATGATTGCATCGGCATAAGCTTAGCGATCATTAACAATGAAGCCTTTGGTCACACATTTAATGCGTGTGCTCCCGATCATCCCAGTAAACAGGAATTTTATACCACAGCAAGTTTAAATGCAGGATTACCTCTTCCGGTATTTAAAAATGAATTATTAAACTGGAAAATTGTATCAAGTATTCATACCCCGTTGTTGAATTACAATTTTCTTGTAACCGATTGGATAAATTGGTTTAATAAAGATAATTTACGCTAAAAACACAGATGCATATTTAAAATGATAAATTGCCTTCAATAAGGATTGCGTAATTATGAAATTAACGATTTTAGGTGCTGCCGAACAGGTAACTGGAAGCATGTCCCTTTTACAACTAGATAACTATAACATATTAATTGATTGCGGACTTGATTATGAAAAAGGTACTTATCAAAATGAGAACTTATATTTTTCGTTCGATCCTGCCAGCATTGATGTCGTCATATTAACACATGCCCATATTGATCATTCGGGTAATTTACCTACACTGGTAAGAATGGGCTTTAACGGGCAGATCCTCTGTACCCCGCCTACCGCTGAACTGACAGAACTGCTCTTATTGGATTCAGTAAACATTTTTTTAAGTAAGCAACACAAGTCTTCACGCTCAAAACGACATAAGTCCGGCCCCGAGCCCCTATATCTTTATAAACATGTATCGGAAACAGTAGAGCGTTTTATTACCATTAATTTTCAAAAGGATTTTCATATAAACGAAAATCTTGTACTCACATTTATACCTGTAGGACACCTGTTAGGCGCTGCCGCAGTAGTTTTAACCATAAAGGAAAATGGTTTAACAAAAAAAATCGCATTTACAGGTGACATCGGACGAAAAAATTACCCACTTTTAATCGATCCACAACCTCTTCCACAAGTTGATTACCTGGTTTCAGAATCAACCTACGGGGGCAGGCTACACAGTACAAATACAACACTTGAAGAAAAGCTAGTTGAAACGATTACCGAATGTTGTATTAAGTTTCCCGGCAGGTTGATTATCCCGGCATTTAGTATAGGCAGAACACAATCATTGGCCTACGCATTGAATAAAATATTCCGAGAAAAAAGGATTCCCTCCGTGAAAGTCTTTATAGATAGTCCGCTCGCTGGTTCAGCTACCGAAATCTATCACAAATATGAAAACTACCTAAATTCTGAAGCCCAGGCCTTTTACAGAAGCCAGAATGCTCAATCAGAATTTAAAGAGTTATCTTTCGTTAATGATAAACGTGAAAGTATTTCCATTAGCAATTATCATGAACCCTGCATTATTATATCATCAGCTGGAATGCTTGAAGGCGGAAGAATACAAGATCACCTTTATTATAATATTCAGAATTATTACTGTACCATATTATTTATAGGCTATTGTGCAAAAGGTACACTTGGTCATAGACTTTTAAGAGGTGATCCCATTATAAAGTTAAGAAACCGGGACCTTATGGTTTATGCCAGTATAAAGCAAACCGATTTGCTAAGTGGTCATGGGGACCATAACGATTTAGTAAATACGGTCAAACAACAGGATCCAAATACTTTAAAAAGAGTATTCCTGGTTCATGGTGAGGTAAATAGTATGAATCTGTTGTCAGAAGCACTTAAAAAAGAAAACTATAATGTAATCTCACCTAAAAAAGGGGAAGTCTTTGAGATTTAACTATTCCACCAACTCATTTTGTAGCAAATACTAGACATGCTTTCAGCGTTTTAAATAGATAACAGCTTTTTTTTTAGAATTACAAAATATAAAATAACCAACTGACTATTAACAACTTCAGAATTATTAGTTAATAAAAATGGCTTTGGCAAGGTTATTACAAGAGGATCACTGTTCGGCAATAGTAAAACTGAACTTTGAAACATCTAATTATAAGAATATGACTTCTAAAATTACAAAAACAGCATTAGTGCTGTCCCTAGTAGGGTTATCATCTCAGCTATTTGCCCAGGATCAATCGGCAGGTAGGTTCTCAGAAAAATCATTTCGTACCTGGTCTGTTGGAATTCACGGCGGGATATTAAGCCAGAATACCATATTCAATGGTAAAGAACGTGACTTCCAATCAGCTAATGAAGGGCAATCAATAGGTTATGGTGCTTTCATTAAAAAACAAGTTATGCCATCTTTAGGTCTTCAGGTTGATTTCCTTAGAGGAAAAATGGAAGGTTTAAGATCTTATAATGGTCTTGACATCAACGGTAATCGTTCGTATTTAGCAACATCCAGTTATGAAACTAAAATTGAGTGGTCGGCAGCTTTAACAGCTGTATATAACATCGCTAACATCAATATTAACAATGAGAATGCAATATTGATCCCTTATGTAAAAGCGGGTGCAGGTTACGGCGTAGTGGGCGCTACTACTACTAACGTTCCTTTAGCAGCTAACGAAGGTTACAAAGAAAGAGTTTTCATTCCAGTTGGAGCGGGTTTCAAATTAGGACTATCTAAAGGAATCAACTTAGACTTAGGTTATGATGTCAACTTTGTAAAATCTGACAAATTTGATGGTTTCGTATCAGGTAGCGGAAATGATAAATTCTCTTACGGACACGTTGGACTAGAATTCGCATTGGGAAGCAAAGAGAAACCACAATTGCAAAACTACAGTTCATTAGCGAACCTACGTAAACAATCTAAAGAGGAATCTGATGAGCTGAGAAGAGCATTGTCAACTGCAGAACAAAATGCAGAAAGGGACAGGGCTCAATATGCTAAAGATATGGGTGATGATGACAATGATGGTGTAGCTAACAAATTCGACAAATGTCCAGGTACAGCATCTGGTACAGTTGTAGATGGTTCAGGTTGCCCTATCAAAGTTCAACGCGAAGTTATTAAAGAAACTAAAGTTGTTGTAACAGAAGCTGATCGCAGAGTTGTTGATGAAGCAATTAAAAACTTAGAGTTTGATTTAGGTAAAGCAACGATCCGTTCTACTTCATATGCTACCTTAAACAAAGTAGCTGAATTATTGATCGCGAAAAACTTTAGCTTAAAATTAGCCGGACATACAGACAATACTGGTTCGATGGCTTTAAACTTACGTTTATCGAAAGAAAGAGCTGAAGCTATCAAAGCCTATTTAGTTTCACAAGGTGCAAATGCTTCACGTATCGAAGCAACAGGTTACGGTCCTAACCAACCTATCGCATCAAATAAAACTGCCGAAGGTCGTCAGAAAAACCGTAGGGTTGAATTTACATTGTATTAATCTGTAAATTCCCTAAGATAAAAAAAGCGAGTGACCATACGGTCACTCGCTTTTTTTATATCCCAAATAATTATTAATCTACTTTAGCAGCCTCCTTCGGTGCAAAAATAAGCGAGGCAATAACCGAGAGGATCAATACCCCTCCTACTATCGATAATGATAATGGCGAAGAGATATGATAAAATGGAGCAATAACCATTTTAACCCCAATAAAGGCTAAAATTATGGCCAAACCATATTTTAATAAGCTAAACATGTGGATAAAGTTAGCCAACAGAAAATATAACGCTCTTAACCCTAAGATTGCAAAAATATTCGAAGTGTATAAAATCAAAGGATCATCAGGCGCAATGGCAAAAATCGCCGGTATAGAGTCTACAGCAAACAATAAATCGGTAAACTCAATTACAGCAACTACTACTAATAAAGGCGTAGCCATTTTTATCCCATTTTGAACAGTGAAGAATTTAGCGCCATCAAATTCCTTACTTACTTTAAAGAACTTATAGATTACCCTTGCTCCGGGACTTTTGCTAAAATCCTTTTCCTCATCATCATCGTCACTCGCAAACCAAGATTTAATCCCCGCGTAAATAAGAAACAATCCGAAAATCAACAGCACAATATTAATTTTGATCATCTGACCAAAAACACTCATCTCAGGTAAATAAGTTAAGTTAATTAAGCCTACACCCGCAAAAATGAAAATTGCACGGAATAACAACGCACCAATAATACCCCAAAAAAGGACTTTATGGTGTAATTCCTTAGGGACATTAAAAAAGCCGAACACCAGGATAAATACAAACAGGTTATCAACTGAAAGGGCCTTCTCTATCCAGTAAGCCGACTGGAACTGCGTAAACTTCTCAAACCCGGAAGTGAGGTAAATTACCCCACTGAAGATCATCGACAAGCTGATCCAAACTACAGACCATATTGCAGCCTCTTTGCTACTTACCGCATGGACCTTCTTGTTAAAAACGCCAAGATCCAGCAATAGCATGACCACTACCACAATTGCAAACCCGATGATCACACCGGGATGATTAATCAAATTATCCATTTTTTATATTCTAATTTTTAAATTTATCTGTGTGATCTAACTGTATAAAAATGCTAAAAAAGATCAGTTTTAAGCATCATTTTTAAAATATTGGCCTGTACATCAAAGTTGTTCAGATGATTCAAAAAGTCTATATCAGATATCTTGATGTAATTTTCTTCCAGCAATTTTATTATTTCAAGCGGAATAAAGGTTTTCGCAGTAGCGGCACTACTTTCAAGTTTATCATTTTTATAGGCCAGTTCCTGTACCAGTCTATCCATTTCCGATAGATTATTGTCCAGATCTACCCCCTTTAGCACCTCCATATCGCAAAACAAAAACAAGTTCCTGCTCGGGAAAAATAAAAAGTATCGGTCCAGATCAATAAACTTATATACTTCTACAATCAACTGCCCAGATTTTAAACCATAAAAGAACTCCGTTTTAAAATCATGTTTGCACAATAGCCCCATTAATTTTCGCTCAATGCTGGCATGTACATCTGTATACACCTCATTGGGCATAAATTCAATTAATGTAGCTAACTGTTCCGGAGAAATATCATGGTAAAAATCCCTTGCATACCTGGCACTAAACGTATTGATATTTTTAGCAAAAGGAAATTGTTCGGTATGATCAGAGAGTACTTCAAAAAGCTTTCTTAGCGACAAATTAATTTTTAAAGACTGCTTTTGTTTATCGAGGTTGAAACTCTTCTCTGTGTATACAGAACTGTCAACCTTATCCATCAGCTCTTTATTTAACTGAATTTCATCATAAATCAGCGTTACATTTTTCTCATTACTTTTTTTAATTTTCCTTAACAGTTCAATCAAACTAGCTGTAAATTGTACATGAAACAATTCCAGCTTATCGATATCCAGCTCTTCATTATTAGCGAAAAGCTGATGGATCACCCTACTCCGTAAATAAATTTTGTAAACAGTTTCCTCCTGAAAAAAAGCAGAGAGCAGCTGTAAACGGCCGATCTCTGCTTCAGATTCCTTCAGTATATTTACACGTCGTTCATCCATTGTTAAAATTAATTAACCCGGGTAACGTTTTTCTTCAATTCTGATTCTAACGTTTTCAATTCACCATCAAGTATTTTTCTGCTTTGTGCGCCTTGTTCATGAATTTTCTTAACCTCGTTCAAGGTCTCAATTAATGAAGAAGTAGTCAGCTTAAGCGTATCCAAAGAAACAATAGTTTTTTCATTTTCTTTAGCTACGTCAATACTGTTCTGCTTCAGCATCTCCGCATTTTTCTGTAAAATGGTATTGGTTGTATCAGAAACTTTTTTCTGCATCTCCACATTAGCCTTTTGCCTTTGCAGGGCAACAGCAATTGTAAGTTGGTTTTTCCATACCGGTATAGTTGTCGATACAATCGACTGGGCTTTTTCAGCTATAGAAGTATTATTGTTCTGCACTACACGGATTTGGGCCAATGATTGTAGCATGATAAACCTAACAATTTTCATATCTGCCAGGCGCTTATCCAACCTACTGATAAAATCACGCAAATCCGCAATTTCATAGTCTTGGTAGTCAGCCGGCCGACCTTCCATCTCCGCAAGCTTGCTGCTCAGTTCACTAAATTTAAGCTGCCCGGAAATAATCAGCTCTTCCATTTGATGGATGTAGCTCACATTGCTGTCAAACATAGTCTGCAAAGAACTATTGTCCTTGATCGAATTTAAACGGCCTGCTTTGATCTTATTCGTGATTTTATCGACATTATTAACTACCACATCATATTTCTGGAATAGCTTTTTTACATCTACCACCAAGTTTTTAAGAAAAGGTATTTTGGAAATGAACGATTTAAACCCACTTTGTTCCAGTTCACCAACATCAATATAGTTCAATTCAGTAAGTAGCTCATTGATCAGGCCACCCACTTCACCGCTGTTGTAAGTCCGTACAGATGATAAAAAATCATTACTGTATTTTTCCATCGAATTTTGAGCTTCCGCACCATAATTCAGAATAGAATTCACATCAGATGGTTCAAGTGATTTGCCAATCTCCTTATATTTCTGTTCGTCCTCAGTGCTTAACGCGGTTAGGTCTACATTGCCTTCCTTGTCAATTTTGGCAGGACTAAGGCTTTGTGTTTCATTTGGGTTAGTTTCCATTTTTATCTAGATAAAAGCTAAAGCGCCTATAAATAACTTTGAGTAACAGTCTTTACTGTTTCTTCCAGTTTTTTGTCTTTTGTTGGTTCACCTATTGCATTAAACTTCCACTCTCCATTTTTCTTATAAAACACACCCATAACCATTGAAACATGGCCGGCAAAGTTAGATCCGTTTGCAATGTCATACACCGCAAATACCTCGTTTACCCTTTTAGGTGTTCCTTCATAAATTCTAATGGAAGCAAAAGGAATAGTTCCGAAATCATGTCCTCTAAAACTGTTCAATACAAAAGCAACATAGTTCACAGCAGGGCTCAATCTTGAAAAATCCAGTGTAATCACCTCGTTGTCCAAACCATCATCCCCGCCCATATCGCCGGTTAAATCATCTCCACTATGTTTTACAGAACCGTCTTTTGATGCCAGGTTGCCAAAATAAACGACTTCGGTCAATTGTTTATTTTCACCGTAAAGCGCACAACTCGCATCAAGGTCCACTGCTTCCTTGGTTTTACCAAAGCCAAACATTCCCTTTTTCTCTATTGCGCCCCAGTTAATACCAACACAAACACCTTGAAGTTTGCTGCCGTTGCTTTTTTCTAAGCTAATGCGTTGTCCTTTTTGAAGATTAATTGCCATAATTTCTTATTGATATTTATTTAAATAATCCTGTAATCCGCCTTTCATACCCATTCCTACTGCCTCAAACTTCCATTTTCCATCACGTTTATAAATCCTGCCAAATTCAACAGCAGTTTCGATTGAAAAATCTTCTTCCAGCTCATACTTAAGTACCACTTCGTTTGTAGCCGCATCAAAAATACGTACATACGAATTTCTTACTTGTCCAAAATTCTGTCTTCTGCTCTCCGCATCATGAATTGTAACCACGATACAAATTTCCGATACAGCTGGCCCGGCCATAGTTAAATCAACTTTAATCTGCTCATCATCACCATCGCCATCACCAGTTAAATTGTCGCCGGTATGCTCTACCGCAGCATCAGGTGATTTCAGGTTATTATAAAAAACCAGGTGATCATCAGACACCAGTTTTTTATTTTCATTCAACATAAACACAGAAGCATCTAAATCAAAAGCAGTTCCTGTAGTAGAACTATTCGTATCCCAGCCCAAACCGATGGTGAACTTGGGTGCATCAATATTCTCTCTCTGCCCTTTTTGTAAGTTAATGGCCATAATTAAATCAATTTATAGTTTTTATTATTTAAGTAGTTCTTTAAAAAATTCAAATTTCTGGAGTAACACTCTATCGTATGATAACTATTACCTAACGATAAATTATATAAGTTGTATATAAAATCTTCCGTTTGCCGTTCCAGAAATATAGAAAAGCTATTAAAATCGCAATTTAAGATATATTTGACAATCCTTGTATTAAAACAAAAATTACCACTTTTTATAACCTCGTCCAGATCAAAAACAGACCTAACCTTATGATAGTTTAAGTGGTTTTCTATATTGGGATGGATATCATGATTTGCTAATTCCGCAAAATAAAGCATGTAAATATCATTTTTCAGTTCATAATCCTTCACCATTTTAAGGATCATTTTCTCATGGCTTCCGGTGATTTTGATATCGTCCAAAAAGAAAAGCACTTTATCTTTTAAAAAACTGCTGTCAATATGAAAAGAATCGTTACCGATCAGCCTCATCCTATCTTCCGCACTCAGTTCCCCATAGTCGTCTTTATAAGTGATCGTCCTGTGTACCTTCGCTTCCTGAACAACCATGCGCCCGTTTTCTACCAACCAATGGTTAAGCTGGTAAACAAAATAATTCTTCATGGCAAAGGTTGCCGTAGGAATAAAACAATACGGACTCGAAATCACTACGATCTGCTCCGATATCAGGTTATCTTCTAAAAAGCTCTTTATAAACCCGTCAGCCAGGTCTTTGCCAAACTTTCTGGCTACCAGGTCATCTCCAAATTTAAATTGGCTGTAATCATCAGCGCTAAACCCAAAGTTATTCGGATCGTGTATTTTATGCAGGGAATAAGTATAAGGGATCATAATAACAAATGACTTATGGTTAAATGATTAGAATTAATCAGCAAACTGCTGATGCCGATTTTTTCAGCACCTTTCACATCTGCCAGCGGGTTGTCTCCTATATGTATAATATCCTGTAAATTCAACTCAATATGTTTATTTCTATCGATTGTATCCAGCATCAGCTGAAAAAACTGGCCATTGGGTTTAGAAAGTCTTACCTCGTCTGAATACAGCTGAAAATCCAGAAACTGATCCAGTTCAAGGGTATTTAAAATCTTTCTCAGTGTTTTCCCTTTAATAAAGCCCGTGTTACTCAACAAACTTATGGTACTGGATCCTGATTCCTTTATCAGTCGCAATACATTTATGCTGTCAGGACAGTAAACTTCAGGTAAATACTTTAATACCAATTCATCCATTTCCTTATACAGCTCATCAACATCAATATCACCGAAGTCTGTCGAATAGTTATTGATGATGCTGATCACCATCAAATACATCTCTTCAGCATCAATATTTTTCCCGGTTTTCTCATTAATGGCGTTTACCATAAGGTCCACCTTTCGGAATACCATGCAAACTTCTTCAAAGCTCTTTTTTGCTGAATTAAAATTGGCATAAAAATACCTTGCCCGTTCTGTTTTAAAAGCCGGGTTCGATTTGATTAACGTTAACCACAGGTCGAAAGAATAATGTTTATAAAAAGGCATTTATTGAGCGTATTTTTTTTGTTTTGACATATTTAGCACCCTAATGTTACAAATTTTGAAGTATAGTCGGAAATTTAATTTAGAAAAAAACACTCCTCAACCAACCTTATCCAGTGGTTTCCTACCGTTTAAGGTTGCTGTTTTATATTTACTTGGTGTAAGGCCAGTAACCGCTTTGAACTGGGTTGACAAATGCGCACTGCTGCTATACCCCATCTTATAGGCAATTTCGTTTAAATTTAGCTCTCCATATTCCACAAGCTCTTTTACCTTTTCAATTTTTTGCTGGATGATATATTTTTCAATAGTGAGCCCTTCAACTTCCGAAAATTGCCTGCTTAAATAAGCATAATCCTTGTTTAACCTATCAGCAATCACTTGCGTTAAGCTATGTGCTATCTCATTTAAATCAGAATAATGAACAAGATCAATCACCTGGTTTTTTATCTGTTCAACCAATTGGTCCTTTTCTTTATCCATCAATTCAAAACCAAGTCGCTGTAATGAAGCTGCGATATTCTGCAATAGATTTGCATCCGGTTCAGGCTCAACCTCGATCTTTCCTAAAGAAATCTCATTAATTTTTAACCCAAAATCCTCCAGCTGTTGCTTCACAATCATGATACAACGGTCGCAAACCATATTCTTAACATATAACATAGGCAAACAAATTAATAATTATAGTTTATACATTAGCTATCTCTACAAAGATAGGGCAATAATTATTCTATACCACCCAATAATACTATCGTTACATAAACTTCCTTAATACGATCTCATATAATTCCTCATGAAGCGCATATGCCCCACAATTATTATATTTGCATTCTTCACAAAACTGCTCATCTTTCTTACAGCATACATTGTGTTCACTTATAAAAACAAATGACTCAAAAAAAATACTTTGGCCTGATTTTAATACTGGGCTCACTTACGGCCCTCGGACCTTTTTCAATTGACATGTACCTTCCCGGATTCCCTGCCATAGCAGCAGACCTCCGTACCAGTACGGCCAGTGTATCCCTATCCTTATCCAGCTTTTTCATAGGCATCTCGGCCGGACAATTGTTATATGGCCCCTTATTAGATAAATTCGGAAGAAAGAAACCATTATTTATTGGCCTTCTTGTGTACATGCTAGCATCAGCAGGATGCGCATTTGCCAATAGTATTGATGCGCTTATTGCGTTAAGATTTGTACAGGCACTGGGCAGTTGTGCTGCTACCGTAGCCTCTGTAGCCATGGTACGTGATTTATTCCCTGTAAAGGACAATGCGAAAGTTTTCGCCTTATTAATGCTGGTGTTAGGGGTATCTCCGATGATAGCTCCAACACTTGGTGGTTACATAACAGTAGCGTTCGGCTGGCATACCATATTTTTAATTTTACTAGGCCTTGGCGCATTTAACTTAATTGCCAGCTGGCTATGGTTACCCGACAGCTATAAACCCGACACCAACCTTTCTTTAAAACCTAAGCCAATTATAAACAGCTTCTGGACGGTATTTAAAAACCCACAGTTTTACACTTACGCCCTTACCGGCGCATTGGCCTTTTCCGGATTATTTGCCTACATATCCGGCTCCCCTCTTGTGTTTATGGAAATATTTCAGGTTAGTGAAGAAACCTATGGCTGGATCTTCGCATTTCTATCCATAGGCTTTATCGGATCAAGCCAGGTAAATACACTAATGCTACGCAAATATACAAGTCAGCAATTGATCTATGCAGCATTAATTACCCAGGTATTCACTGCCCTATTTTTTTTAACAGGAAGTCTTAATGGCTGGTTCGGACTAGTAGAAACCACTGGTCTGCTCTTTGTCTTCCTATGTTGCCTTGGTTTTGTAAGTCCAAATGCTTCCGCCCTTTCGCTTTTGCCTTTCGCAAAAAATGCCGGTAGTGCCTCAGCGCTCATGGGTGCCATACAAATGGGAATTGGTGCCCTCGCTTCAGTAGGCGTCAGTTTATTTGACATCAAATCTGCGGTGCCCACGGTTAGCATCATGACAATCAGCTCAATATTGGCGTTTATGGTCTTATATTTCGGAAGGCAAAAGCTAGCGCGGCTAAATACTTAAATTTATTTTCTCCCTCACGTAGGGGTAAAGTTTCATCTCGTTGTCCTACTTTAAAATAAGACAAAAATGAACTTTACATTTAACAACACAAACCTACAGTTACTGGCCTTCAAAATTATAGTAAGCCTGCTGCTCCTGTCAGCAGGTACAAACTCATTTGGTCAGAAAAACACAACCCATAAGCTACATTTTGGCTTTATCTACCCGGTCAGCAGTAATGGTACACATGCACCGTTAGATACTAATAATTTTTCTTTCCATTTACTGGCAGGTGTTTCCGCTGCCGAAAGAGGTGTATCTTTTGCGGGTCTATCTAACATTGTCCGTAATGATACTAAAGGGTTCCAGCTTGCGGGGCTTTCAAATCATATAGGCAAGCAGGCAAATGGCGGGTTATTCTCAGGATTCTTAAATACCTATCAAGGTGGAAATGTATTTGCACTCGGCGGATTTGCCAATGTCGCCACAGGTGACGTTAAAGGAGCTCAATTTGCAGGCTTTGCCAATATGGCCAAATCCGTAAACGGATTACAATTTTCTGGTTTTATGAGTAAGGCAAAAGATGTAAATGGAACACAGATTGCCGGCTTTATAAATATAGCCCGAAAAGTAAAAGGCGTACAATTCGCTGGTTTTATGAATGTAGCGGATAGCAGTGATTATCCGATAGGCATCATAAATCTTGTAAAAAAAGGTGAGAAGAGCATTAGCCTTACCACCGACGAAACACTCACCACCCTACTTTCTTTTCGCTCAGGCGGAAAAGTATTATACGGCATCATCGGTATAGGTTACAATTTCAAGAATTCAGATGAGGTATATGCATTTGAAGCAGGGTTGGGCGCACATCTGTTTCAATCAAATTCATTCCGGCTAAATGCAGAAATTTCAGGAACAGGATTAGAGAGTTTCAAAGCTGGTGAATACATGAAAACCTCACTTAAACTAATGCCGGCCTTTAAGATTACCCGTAACCTTGAAATATTCGGGGGACCATCCTTTAACTACTTAAACACCAGCACTACAGAAGGCCGCACTTTAAACAAAAAATACATATCCACCTGGGAAAACAAATGGGGCGATAACTTCCAGGCATTGTACATAGGCTATGGTGGCGGAATTCAATACATCTTTTAAGTTCAAATCAATTATAAAAAAAAGCAATCATGAGATTATTATTATTTATATGCATTAGCATCCTGTTTATCGGGTGTAGCAAGGACAAATTAACAGCCAGCGGCGATAAAACAACAGACACCCGTTACCCAGGCGAATTCACCGGCATCAATACCAGCGGATCTACCCCTGTACAAATCACTTATGGTACTGAATTTAAAGTTGAACTTAAAGGATCTAATAACCTTATTCCTTATTTCAAAACCAATATTATCAACGGAACACTGTATCTGGGCTATGAGAACGCAAGCGTTCAACATGATGACATCGAAGTATACGTCACACTCCCGGTAATCAGAAAAGCAGTGCTCAGTGGCAGCGGAAAAATAAACATTGAGGGTGCTTTCCCATCCGTACATGAGCTGAAATTATCCATCAGTGGGTCTGGAGATATTCTGGTAAAAGATTCGTTCGACTCGGACGAAACCTTAGTAAACATATCTGGCTCAGGGAAAGCAGATCTCCTGAAAGTAAACAGTAAAAAAGCAGAAGTTGATATATCCGGCAGTGGCAATGCAAGCTTAAAAGTACAGGATAAGCTGGAAGCAAAAATAAGCGGAAGCGGAAAAATTTATTATAGCGGAAGTCCCGAAGTTGATGCTGACGTGAGCGGATCAGGTAAAGTTATAAAATTATAAACATCAGAACATGGTATCAGATCAATCCTACCTACAGCATTTCAATTCCTTATTTGGAGCTGTCAGAATAAACATTGATGATATTCATCAATTGCAGAAAGATGCGCCCAACTTATTGGTGTATGCACTACCCGCTATATTTTTGGTTACCTTATTGGAGTATGGATTATCCCATTTCTCTACGCACAAAAGCTACGAACATAAAGAGACCATTGGTTCACTGTTCATAGGGCTTGGTAATTTAGTAGTAAACCTGCTCATGAAAGCTGTACTACTTTATGCCGCAGTGTGGATATATAACCTGCTTCCCTGGCGGATGGAAATGAATTGGTGGACACTGATACCTTGTTTTATTGTTTATGATTGCTGCAGCTACTGGTCGCACCGCATCTCGCACTTTAACCGTTTCTTTTGGGCAACACATGTGGTGCACCACTCCGCAGAGCATTATAACCTAACTGTTGCATTTAGACAAAGCTGGATACAGCATTTCAAAATCATCTTTTTTATTCCCCTTGCCTTAATGGGCTTCCATCCTTTAATATTCTTTTTAGCTAGCCAGTTAAGCGTCCTTTATCAGTTCTGGGTACATACCGAAGCCATTGGCAAACTTCACCCCTTTATAGAAAAACACTTTGGTACCCCATCAAATCACCGGGTACATCATGGTAGTCAGGAGAAGTATTTAGACAAAAACTTTGGCGCGACATTTATGGTTTGGGACCATCTCTTTGGAACTTTTCAATACGAAGAAGAAAGGCCGGTATATGGTTTAACCACTCCTATCACAAATAAAACCAATCCTTTCGTATTGAATTTTCATGAATACAGGGATATGTTACAAGACATCAAAAAGAGCGACGGGTTAAAAGAGCTGCTGTTCTTTATTTTTGCCAGCCCCGCAAAAATCTATAAACATAAATCAGATAAAGTTTTACAGCTTTCTAAAGCACCTAATGATACCCCAAAAAGGGTATTGAGGTTTGTTCTGATCGTTATTACAATGGTCCTAGTACTCAGTCAGATCTCTGATGCACAACCTCCGGTTGATCAGTTCGCACTGCCAACACCAAAAGGTTGCAACCTGCTGTTCTTCCTGCAACGCGACCCAGATGCAAATACGGTAGTTTACGAATTAAACTACAACAGCGATGGCACACTGCAACCAAACAACCCCATTAAAGGATCATGGATTAGGTATGAGGAGAACCAGAAATTTAAAGAGTTAAGCCCAATAGAAAAAAAGTTTGCCTATGGTGTGCAAAGCAAACCTATTGGTAACGATGAATATGAAATTAGATTGGTGGCTTATAAAAGGATGCCCATGTATTTAAAAAGATCGCAGACAGACAACAAATACCACATTTATATTAAAGATGAAGGCAAAGATCTGCTTTTAAAAAGAGTATTTGTAAGGGTTAATGGCGGTAGTTTTTGGTTTCCGAAGGTACAGTACATAGATTTGATTACCACGAATAGTACAACCGGCATGGAAATTTTAAAGAGAATAAGAACATGAACTAATATATTTGAATAAGATTTAAACCATTGAAGTTAAGCAGCAACATTCCAGAAACCCGGTATCAGCAATACGATGACCATGCCTTTGAACAATTGTTCAAGAGTCATTTTAAGGCATTGCACGCCTATGCCAATGTTATTTTAAAAGATGAAGATGATGCAGAAGAAATCGTACAAAATATGTTCTTAAAATTTTGGGAGAAAAGAGATTTACTCAACGTACAAACCTCCCTAAAAGCTTATCTGTATAAATGTGTATATCATGATAGCCTTAACTTTTTGAAACACCAGAAGATTAAAACCAAATATCAGGACTTTGCGTCCTATACCATGAACTCAGAGCATCTACCCGCATCATCAAAAGTAGAAATGACAGAACTGGAGCATAAACTAAGCCTGGCACTTAATAGTTTACCAGAACAGTGTCGTACCATATTTCAGATGAGCAGATTTGAAGAATTAAAATATAGGGAAATTGCCGAACGTCTTGGATTATCTATCAAAACAATTGAAAACCAAATGGGCAAAGCGCTTAGAATACTACGTTTGGAACTGGCCGACTTCCTTTCGCTCATTTTATTAGGTCTGATGTATTACAAGGATTATTTTAATTGAAGAAAATAGCATGAATGATGAGTTATTGATAAAGTTTCTTTTAAAAGAAACAGATGAAGAAGAGAGCATCACAGTGCAAAACTGGATAGATGACTCCCCTTCCAACAGGCAGTATTTTTTAGATTTTGAAAAAATATGGGATAACAGTAAAAATCTATCCCGTCAAAGTCGTATCAGCGAAACTGACGCGTGGTTAAGATTTAAGGAAAAAGCAACCGGCAATAAACAACAGGTAACACAAAAAATAAAACCAGCATACAACTGGCTTAAAATTGCTGCAGTACTGGTATTGGTAGCTGCCGGATGGTCGATATATAATATTTTCTCCCCTGTGTCTTACGTTGCCGTTGTAGCTGGTAACACAGTAACTACAAAAGTATTACCGGACGGCTCGGCATTAACATTAAATAAAAATGCCCGGATTAGCTATGCCAGCAACTTCAAAAACAACAGGAGTATACATCTGCAACAAGGTAATGTGTTCTTTGATGTAGCACACGACAAAACAAAACCCTTCGTAATCGACATAGATAAAGTCTCGGTTCTTGTTGTGGGTACATCTTTCAATATAAAACACTTAAATGGACAAACTGAAGTAATTGTCGAAACCGGAATAGTTAAGGTCAGCTTAGGAAAAAATGAAATAAGCCTTGAAAAAGGAGAAAAAGTAATCATCAGTAACGCTTCGGATCAATTGATCAAAACTGAAAATACCGATCAATTGTACAACTATTACCGCAGCAAAGAGTTTATAACAGACAATACCCCACTTTGGAGATTGGTAGAAGTACTTAATGAAGAATATGGTTCAGAAGTAACCATTAAGGATGAAGCTATAAAAAATTTAACGTTGAACACCACAATGAAAACCACTTCAAGCCTCGATACAAATTTAGGAGTCATCTGTAAAACATTTGATTTAATCCTGATCCGTAACCAAAACCAGATTATATTGTCTAACCATCAATAATGAAACTCAAAATCACCCTAACCCTCTTGCTTTTTGCCGGATATGCAAAAGCTCAAATGCCCCTTTCCCCCTCTAAATACAATTTGGAGAAAAAAGTGACCGTTGAGGTAAAAGACCAGCAAATATCCCAGGTTCTGAAAAAAATCAGCAGAGCAGGTGATTTCTATTTCTCTTATAGCGGTACTTTAATTAAACAAGATAGTCTCGTTAGTCTAAGCATGAGAAATACTCCCGTCAGGGAAATACTAAACAAGTTGTTCAACAATAAAGTCGATTATACGGAGAACGGAGAATATATTATTTTACGGTATGCGGCAAATCATTTTACTATTGAACCAGAAAATATCACCACCGCCGAAAAACTATACCTCATTAGCGGCTATGTAATAGATACAGAAACCGGTCAAAAAGTAAAGCAAGCTAGTGTTTATGAAAAAAGGCTTCTACAATCAACCCTTACCGATAGTAAGGGTTATTTTAAGTTAAAGTTTAAGGGTGATCATAATGAAGTTATACTAACCGCAAGTAAAGAAACTTACCGCGATACCACCCTGATCTTTCTATCTGATATTAAAATAAAACCCGAAGGCTATGATGATCACAACGGGCGTACAGGTAATGTGGGATATGGAGATATAGAGAATTCAGGCATAGGTAGGTTCTTCATTTCATCTAAACAAAGAATCCAGAGCTTAAATATTCCTGATTTTTTTGCGAATACCCCGTTCCAGGCTTCCTTTACGCCTGGATTAAGTTCGCATGGTATCATGAGTTCACAGGTCATAAATAAATTCTCTTTAAATATTTTGGGTGGTTATACAGCGGGAACAGATGGTTTTGAAATAGCGGGGCTTTTTAACATCACCAAAGGAGATGTAAAGAAAATGCAATTTGCCGGACTCTTTAACCAGGTAGGTGGATCCGTACATGGCATACAAGTCGCAGGCCTGTTAAATGACGTACGGGGAGAAAAAAAAGGCTTTCAAGCTGCAGGTCTGTTTAACAATGTCAGAAAAGAAGCCCAGGGCTTTCAGATAGCGGGACTATGTAACCTGGGCAGCAAAAACATGAAAGGCTTTCAAGCAGGGGGTATTGCAAACATTACAGGTGAAAATTTCGATGGGGTACAAATTGGCGGGATAGGAAACTTCGTATCCAAGACCGTAAATGGAGTACAAATTGCAGGCATAGTCAATTATGCAAAAAAAATGAACGGCTTTCAATTTGGGCTCATTAATGTTGCAGACACCTCATCAGGCTATAGCCTCGGGCTACTTAACTTTAGTAAAAATGGATATCATAAAATAAGTGTTTATGCCAATGAAACGGTAAATACCAACATCTCCATAAAAACAGGAAATGCCAAACTTTACACTGTTCTATTTGCAGGCATAAACATCGCTGATCAGGAAAAAATATATACAGCCGGAATTGGTCTGGGGCACGATTTCATCATTAACAAACGCCTGGCAATTGGTATGGAAATAACAGGGCAGTCCTTATATCTTGGCCATTGGGATACAGCTAACTTACTCAGCCGCGTACAAAGTAACCTGCAATACCAACTATTTAAAGGTATAACAATATTTGGAGGCCCTGCCTATGCAATATATAGCGGTGATGCCCCTGCCGGATCAAGCGCACCAGGGTATAAACAAAATGTGGTTCCTTCCCATCATACAAACTTCGGCAATACCACCAAAGGTTGGCTTGGATTCAATGCAGGAATTACGATAATGTAACACACTACAAAACAAATAGTTAAATAACTTTGTTATAGTAGCATGAAACCATTTAATATTAAAGTTGGTTTTGGCGAACATGAAGTTACATTAACCATACTGCCCGCTGAGAGAGGACATTACATCGTGATTTATTTTGGCGGCATTCTTGGGGCCGTTAAACAAGATCAGGATGATGAATCATGGGAGCAGGTACCTGATGAAGACATCGAAGCAGGAGATTTACCACTATATGAACCAGATTTAAATGCCGAGCGCTTAGACTTTGTTTTATGTGAACATACAGTAAATCATATTGGGGAGGAAATTATAGCGAAATTAAAAGACTAAATCAGCACGTTCCATTTTCAGATCTTCACTACCGATAAACGATCAGGTTTGCTAAATCTAATATAACATATGCCAGTGTAAAACAACCATAACAGCAACAGGTGGATCAAAGGCCCCATTTGACTGGACAGACTTGCCCCAGATTGTACGATTGCTGTATAGACCTTAATAAATGGCGTTGTTGGCAGTAACATCGAAATCCATTGTACAACCAGCGGTAAAGATTCAAAAGGCCAGGTATAGCCTGTAATCAAAAATATAGGATAGGTTGAGAAGGCCATTACCTGTAAACACAGTAGCTGTGTTTTAAACAACGAACCAATAAACTGCGCCATCGGGATAAGTGTAAACAGCAGGACCATGATCAATACCCCCAATTCAAATCCGCTACCCCGAATAGGTAGCCCTAATATTTTAAAATTTACATTCAAAAAGAAGAAGCCATAGGCGCCAAAAACAAAGAGATAAAACAGTCCTTTGCCCCATATCGCAGTTGAGATCCCCCCGCTAAACCACTCCTTAACCCTTAAATTTTCCCGTTCCCCGGCAACACTTTCCGATAAACCAATAAGCAACGTTTGCTGTAAAATCAAAGCCAGCAATGCCGGCAACAAAAAAGCGCCATAGCTAGAACGCTCGTTAAACAAAGGACGGTAATCTAGATTAATAGGCATTACATTCTGCATAGCCATAGCCGTACTTAAACCCTCGCTCTTTTCAAAATACTGCAACCTCACCCCTGCTCCGATTGTTAAACATATCTGCTGTACACTCATCAACAAATCACTTGAAGGCAAGAATCTTGCGGCATTTACCGCAAGCACTACATTACTTTGTTTAAGGCTTAGCAGATTACTTTGCGTACCCTGTGGAATATAAAAATAGCCCTGGCAATCGCCACGGTACATATGCTCTTTAGCCTCCTCAAGATTAGAAAAGTGGATCAGCTCCACCATAGGCGAATTATCGATATTCTGCTGTAACAAACGGGACAAGCGGGAATGGTCATCGTCTACCACAGCAAGTTTTACATTTTCCTCTTCCTTATTGATATAAATACTGCCATAAAAAAAAGCGTACAATAGAGGTGCGATAAGCAACGTAAGCAGCAAACTGTGGTCCTTCGCCACAAGCGAAGCTTCTCTTAAAAAAAGCTTAATCAGCGACGGTGCGGACTTCCTGCTCATTTTTACTGGTATTAAATTGATTTTGAAATAAAATTACTGCCGTTGGAAACATCACCAGGCAAAACAATAACAGTTTGTTAATGTCTGCCAGCGCATAATGCAAAGGAAGGTTCATATAATAAACCTTAAAAAAAGCATCCAGAAACGGCGTATAGGGCATTATCGTCGCATAATACTGATCATACCAGGGCATCGCCCATCTCGGAAAAGTAAAACCGCTAAAAACGAATGCCGGCGATGTATAAAATAATGCAACATCCCCTGATAACATGACGTCCTTAAATAAAGCAGAAATAAACATACCTATACCTAAACAAGCCATAGACAACAAGGTATGCATCACAAAAAATTTACCCGTTGCTGCCGAAACGCCGATACCAAATATGGGAAAAATGATAAATGCGATTAAAAAAAAGTTCAGCCAGCTAAAAGCCAGATGCGCAAGCGTCTTAGCCGTAATCACCTTTAATGCCGATCCCTTTGCCAGCACATACAATTCCTGCATAGTATTGGTTTTCCATTCATAATTCAGCGCCAGCATACTACTGATGATCAAAATCATTTGCATCCCCACCGTAATTAAACCCGGCACCAGGTATTCCTGATAATTATAATTTGAATTATACAGCTGATAAGAATTTAGCTTTATAGGATTAGCCAGTGCCATGGCACGATCGGGCTTCATCCCGGTTTTGACCAGCTTCTGCAAAACCACGCCAGAGCTGCCCATAATGATTACTTCCGCTACGGCTTTATAGACCAATTTCGCTGGCACCATTGATGCTGCATTTGTGTACAAAGTAACATTCGCAGGATGCCTGCTGTAAATGTCCTTTTGCATATTGGCCGGAAAATGTACTGCTCCCAGTATCTCCCCCTTTTGAATCAAGTCCTTCACTTCCGCCTCACTGCCAACACTACGTGTAATCTGGAGGGTCTCCCGTTGCTGCAGTAAAAATATCAGCTGCCTGCTAATTACAGATTTATCTTCGTCCCAAATGGCAAAAGACAAGTGTTTAGCATCCTTTTTTTGATAAATAAGCGCATAGAAAGAGAATAATAAACCCGGAATCACCAGCATTACCAAATAAAAAACAGGCAGTCTGAGTATCCGTTTCCATTCTCTTAAAATGATATGGCCTACTGCACCCATCAAGGAAGGATTAATGACGCCGTCATACCCGAACGCAAGCCTTTAATTCCCGAAAGATCTTCCGGCTTAAACTCAACAGTAAATGTCCTCAGTTCAAACTGCCCCTTATCCTTTGCCGGTACCCAATTGGCAAATTCAAGTGTCGGTGAAATAGCAGAAACTTTTACAGCAAAACTTTCCGGCTCACAACCCGGTACCGTAACTTTCGCGATCGACCCAACCTTAAGGTCCTTTGCCTTATCCTGTCGAATATTAAACTTAATGAATGATGAGTTTTTCTTTTCAATTGTCATCATCGGATACCCGATAGATACGATCTCTCCCTGATGGGTAACCAAACTTGATATCACCCCGTCTGCAGGCGCATGTACTTTTGTATTGTCTCCTAATGCCTTTGTTAATTCGTAAGCTTGCTCTGCTTGTTTTACAATAGCATTTGCTGTTTTTAAAATCTCAGGTCTTGTGCCGTTTTTAAGCATCTGCAAATTCAGCTGTGCGGTCTCCATTTCTTTTTTTGCAGCCTGGTACCTGAAGTAAAAAACATCCTTCTCCTGTCCGGAAATCACATCAGCATTGTATAAACGCTCCATACGCTGGTATGTGGTATTAAACAGCTTATATTGCTCCTCGCTGATCTGATAAAGCTTGGAAGTAGCTTCAATCAATTCGGGTCTTGCCCCCTGGGTTAGCAATTCCTGTTGCCCTTTAGCAGCATCAATTGCCGATAAAGCCTGTGATTTAATTGCGTCAATCTCATTAGACCGTAACACGGCAAGCAACTGCCCGGCCTTAACAGTATCCCCCTGTTCAACAAGTAAAGAATCCAGCCGTCCCGGAAATTCGGCCGCTACGTCCACACTCGAAGCATCAACCATGCCTATTAAATTTTCATCGTCATTATTCCCCCTCAAAAAGAAAAACAAAGCAACAATAACTACCAAAACAGGGATCAGTAATGCCCAGTAGTTTTTTATAATTTTATTCATATACCTATCTTTTATATTTCTACTCCCTATTTTTACTTTATGAATTGGTTAATTTGCTTAGGATCGCCCAGGCTGTTAAAATATTCGGCAAGTGCCAGGTAATACCCTAAAACAGCGGCCTGATAGGCTTTATCTATCTCTTCCTCTATTAAAACCGCATCATTTACATCTTTTGGTGAAGACAGCTGGTTCTCCATACGCTTGGTGATTAAACGTGAAGTCGTTTGCGCTTCCTTTCTCGCATTGTCCATTACCATTACTTCATTCTGAAGAGCAGTCATTTTATTTCGCGAAACCTTCGATAAAACCTGAAGTGCCTGGCCGGCATTTTCTTCAGCCAGTTTCGATTCTTCAATTAATTGCCGCGCAGCTAGTGTTCGCTTGCGGGTCTGCCCATTAAATAAGTTCCACTGTAATTCTACACCAACAAACCAATCAGGAATAGTTACCGGTAAATCACGCTGGTATAAATTATAATTACCAATTGCAAAAATATTGGGAAGGGAAAATGATTTACTAATCTTTTCAGCTGTTTTTGCATATGACATTTTACTACCGGCAAGTTGATAAACCGGATTGTTCGTCCAGAAATCCCCTTGCGGCAACACCGGATTAGCTGGTACATACCTTATGGTGTCGGTAATCAGGATATTAGAATCTAAAGGTACCCCCAATAATTTGTTCAACTCAATATGTGCATTCTGCTTATCCAGCTTAATACTGCTAAAGCGTGCGTTTGCCTGCATCAGCACCACATTTGTCCAGCTCTTCTGATAAGGCGGCAATATTTGATTTTTTACGAGCTCATTAGCATAGTTGTTATTTTTACTCAATACATCTACAATATGCTGCTGGTTGTTCATAACGGTATTCAGGTACAAAATCCGCAAATATTGAAGGGAAATTAGAAAATCTACCTCTTTACTAACCACATTTACGTTAATACTTGCTGTATTTACAAGCGACTGGGCAAGGTTTGTTGCCGCATCCAACTTATTGCCTAAAAATATAGGTTGTCTAACTCCTAAACCGGCTACAAAATAAGACTGTTTGCTTAACTCCGGATTGTAATCCGGGTATATGGAGCCGATGATATTTTTTGAAGCATTATAAATCCTATCTTGTGTGGCCTGTGATAAGTTGTTTCCTGTAATCTCCTTAAACACCTCGTTCGCTGCATTTACACTCTGCTGTGATGAACCATTTACAATACCATCTTTAACAGTTTGCAGGTTAATGGTTAAGGGGCTGCTCAAATAAGTATAGCTGGATAATAAATCTACTTTTGGCAGGTAGCTCTTTTTTTCGGCTTGTAAATTATACGTCCCGGATAATAATGCGGACCTGGCCTGTTTCACTGTAATATTATACTTTCCGGCAAGGTTAAAACAATCTTGCAAACTTGTCGACTGCGCATTCGAATTTAAGCAGAAAAAGGAAAAACAACTTAATATTATATAACCTAAAGGGTTATCTCGTCGCTTTGAAATAAGATCGGTAGGTAGAATTTTAATCATATAGCGCAATAAAAAGCCGCTAAAGCAGCGTTAATATTTAATCAACAACGAAAATTCCGAAAAGTTTTTAATGTTTAGCTTTAATTGCCAATTCTGCCCAACACGCACATAAACAACTGATATACAACTAATAATAAACTTATTCCTCTATCAGTCTGGAAAGTAGGTCAACCTGCAAATTAAGCATAGGATTAAAACGATTATACCACATATTTATGACAAAAAGTGGGCTCTAAGCAAAGTATAGGCAGGCTCAATGCCGGGTATCACCGGGCTTGTCGGGAACAAAAAAACCGTTGCTCTAAAAAGGGCAACGGTCCTAATATCATTAATACAACTAACCAATTACGCGCTTAAACCTTTTTTAAAGCTTAAAGACGGGTACCAGGCCATAAAGCCGAACATAACCGCGCCATATATTACAGTGCCATATAAAAATTTCAATTCAAAAGGTATAGCAGCTATCAGGCAAGCACCAAAACCAGCTAAAGTTGGAGGATATAACCCTGGAATATACATTGCACTGATATCGGCAACAACCCAATGGATCAATATCACGGCAATCGTAGCCGATACCATATTTTGTACATTTATTTTCTTAAGCAATACTTTGCTTACCAGTACCATTAATATAAAAGCAATATATGTCCAATACCAGCCAGCATAGAAAAAGCCATATCCTGAGGTCTGACCAATAAAAATATCACTGATTAATAACACCCCCAGAGGAAGGCCGAAGGCTTTTAAATTACTGCTAAAGTATGCCCCGCCAAATAATGCAATAGCCCCCACCGCAGAGAAATTCGCAATTTCTTTGAAATTATCGGAATAAGGTGCCGCTATGCGGAAAATACTTACCAGTACAACTATCGCAATCAGGATTATTGCACTTGGATTAAATTTAGTTCCAGACATGTTCATATAAATTAATACACAAAGTTAATTTATTTCTACGGATAATGAAACATATTGTATTCCCAGATCCATCCTACCTGGATAAATCGCGCCATCCTACCAATAAATTAAAATTACCAGGAACCAAAAGGTTCCCATTATTTGGCTATGGCAAAACATTTATAAATAAAAAGCCCTTTTTGCATCATGCAAAAAGGGCTAACGAGTATTAAACCTATTGCTTATTTAAGGGTAAAGCTAAAACCTGCATTCATATTGAATCCCATACTATTATAACCGTAAATCTCAGTATACTTTTCATTCAGTACATTTTTCAGATCAGCAAATAGCCTCAGGTTCTTTTTAAGCAGCGTATATTCTGCATAAACACCCAATAGCTTATACGCTTTCAGCTCTACAGCTTTCCCGGTATCATAATCAGCATCATAGCTTTTCGAATTGTATTTAAAGTTTGTACTGATAAACAAGTCTTTGGTTGCCTGTAAACCCGCATTAATTGCATAGATATTTTTTGGTCTGCGGAACAAATGATCTACCACCGTACTGGTCAGATATGTATATTCATTACCCTCCACATGGGCCACATATCCTCTCAGGTTTAGTATACCAATCTGTGCGGCAGGTTCAATCTCAAATCCTTTAACTTTTTGGCGAGGTTGGTTAAGATATCCATTACCGGCATAAACAATGGCGTTGGTTAGGTCACGCTTAAATCCTGAAGCACGAAGCGTATATTTTTGCCCAGCAAAGCTGAAATTCACCCCTGCTTCGTAATTTTTCGATTTTTCAGGAACCAAGTTTAAGTTTCCACTATATGGAGAAAAAAGATAGTCCAGGTTGGGCGCCTTAAATGCTGTTGATACTGTACCGAACAGTTTTACTTCTTTGATGATATTAATAGATGGGGTAATGTTATAAGTAAAATTTTCTCCATAAGCTTTTGCTTTATTGTAACGTCCACCTATCTCAAGGTTAAAAATGCTTAAATCATGTGCAAAAAGGGATGCATAAGTACTGAACAAGTTTGTTGATGCAACTAAACTTGTGTTTAATTTTGTAGCCCTGTTGTCCAAGCCTACCAGCACATCTAGTTTCGAACCTATTTTCTGGTTATAGAATAAATCTACTAAGTGCATTCTACCTTCAGACAAAGGAACGAAACCTTTAGGATCTGCCAATTGTGAATTCTCATAACTGTAATTCAGATTGATTTTACCAGTACCGAAATCATATTTAGAATTTGCCCCTCCATTAAAATGCTTTAATTTTATGTAGGTCGTTTCACTATCTTTGAAAACCCCTAAATCGGTGCTATAGTTCCCATAGAAATAACGTAAAAACGGACTCACACTAAATTTCTCTGTAGCCTGAAGGGAAAAATTAGCATTTACAGCAGCGGTTTTATTCCCGTCTTTATCAAAAACAGCAGTACTGTTTACAGGTGTAGCGGCTTCAGAAATACCATCGGTCTTCATTTGTGTATAAGCAATATTATAAGAGAAGTCCTTACTCTTATAATTCATGCCTGCAGTACCTTTGTATGTATTATACGTTCCGAAACTACCTACACCATACAAACTGTTAGCCCCCTGCGAACCTTTTTTAGTAATGATGTTTACAACTCCCGCAACAGCATCAGATCCATAAATGGTAGACTGTCCCCCTTTAAGAATTTCAATACGGTCAATCTGATCGATAGAAAACATACGTAAATCAAAAGTTGCCCCGATACTGGCCGGATTATTCATTGGGATACCGTCAATTAAAATTACCGCATACCCACTCGCCGCGCCCCTGATAAATAAACTCTTATTAGCTCCTGGATTTACCGTTCCGCCCCCTACTATAAGTCCCGCCTGTTCATTCAAAAGGTCTGTTAGGTTTCTGCCGTGACTGCGGTCTAACACATCCCTGCCAATAATGGTAACTACCTTTCCTGTTTGCGATTGCTTTTGATCAATTTTAGTGGCCGAGATAACTACACTATCCAGATCAACGGCTTCCTGTGCCCTTGTGATACCTGTAGCGCCTAGCTGGATAAATCCGGCACTCATCGCAATTAACAATTTGTTATTAATTTTCATTTTATTTTGTTTTGTTTGTGAGCTCATTTACCCACAGCAAACAGTTAGATCAAGGAAATGAAATACAATAAATAAGTACCCACTCCTAGCTTCAATCCCCGAAAGCTATGAAATATTAAAACTTATGGCAGGTCTTCTGACTTGCTCCCGGTATCCTGCCTTCCCATTTCTTCCCTTTTACAGATTAGAAACAGTGGCCTTGATTTGAATACCGTTACAGAGCTTACAGCTGCGGGACAGTTACGGATTTACACCGTATTCCCTTTTAATCCAAGTAGGTATATCCCACCAGGAACCAAAAGCGTTGCGAATGTACTTAAATATCTCCCCAACAACAAACAATAACAATTGATATATTTTCCAAATACCCTAACTTTACGCAAAAGCCTGTACCTGGCAACAACTCAATAGGAACTCCTCCATATGAAAAATATCATCCTACCTATATTGTTAACGATTAGTATAAATTGCATGGCACAAAAAACAGATACACTTCTGATTGAGCATTTAATGCGTCAACACCTGGATTTGTTTAGCGGTATATTGAATCATCCTCAGAAAAATCAGGTACAGATATTATACACACAGGTAATCAAAAATAAAAACTTACCTCCCCTGTTTAGACGTTACAGCTATAACCTGGATAATCACAGGTATTTTTATCCGGCAAGTACGGTAAAGCTAGCTGCAGTAATATTCGCACTTGAAAAAATCAACGAACTTAAGGTCGAAGGATTAACTGCTGCAAGTACCATGATTACGGATAGCGCTTATATAACCCAAACAAAAGTTAGCAAAGACTTAAGTGCAAAAAATGGGCTCCCTTCAATTGAACATTACATCAAAAAAATACTGCTTACAAGCGACAACGATGCTTTTAACCGGCTATTCGAATTTATAGGTCGTGCCGAGATGAATGAAAAGCTTAAAAAACATGGCTTTGCTGATAGTCGTATTTTAAACCGCCTGGCCATTGGCGATTCTGGTGAACCGGCAAAACATACCAATCCGATAAAGTTTTGTAACGGGGATCAATTGATCTATAGCCAGGCGGCACAATACGATCCTAAAGAATATCCACTGGTATTATCCGGTACACTAATGGGAACTGGTTACCTGGACAGTGCGGAAAAGCTGGTTCAAAAACCCTTTAATCTGGAGAACAAAAATGCTTTCAGTATTTCAGATCAGCAGTCAATGATGAAAAGGCTCTTTTATCCACAGGCATTTCCTGCCCGGGAACGTTTCAATCTTAAACCCGCCGACTACGAACTCATTCAAACCTATATGAGCAAATTACCTTCGGAAAGTGACTATCCAACTTATGATCCAAAGGATTTCTGGTCAACCTATGCAAAAATGCTCTATTATGGCCGTGAAAAAGGCGCAACCCTGAACCCCGATTTAAAAATATTTAACAAGTATGGGGATTCTTATGGCTTTATCATTGACAATGCCTACTTCAAAGACATCAAAAACAACATTGAATTCTTTCTCACCGCAGTTGTTCAATCTAACGAGGACGGAATTTATAACGACAACAAGTATGAATACGACACAGTTTGCTACCCCTTTATGAAAAATATAGGCAAACTGATTTACAATTACGAACTGGAAAGAAAAAATGATGAATAATGCTCCCGCGCCTAACGTAAATTACTGCTCCCTCAACAGCTGCTGCTTGATGCCCTCAAGTTTCTCCGCCTCCGCTTTTGCCAATACCGGAAATTTAAGATCTAAATTTTTGAGTGTCTCTGCCAAAATATGACTGATCGCTAATCTCGCATACCACTTTTTATCCGCAGGAATAATATACCATGGAGCTGCCGATGTTGCTGTTTCTTCAATAGCTTCTTCATAAGCCTGCATATAATCTTTCCAATGCCCACGCTCGGTGATATCGGCAGATGAAAACTTCCAGTTTTTCGAAGGGTCTTCTATCCGGTCAAGAAAACGCTGCTTTTGCTCCTCCTTAGATACATATAAAAATATCTTCACGATAGCAGTACCGTTGTCAGTGATATGTTTTTCGAAATTCCTGATACTCTCATACCTTCTTTTCCAAAAATCCTTATCTATTTTTTTTACATCCGTGTAACCAGGGATCTTTTCACTTAAAATATATTCCGGATGCACTTTACAAACCAATACATTCTCATAATGAGACCGGTTATGAATACCTATCCGTCCACGTTCCGGGAGGGCTTTATAATGACGCCACAGGAAATCATGGTCGTACTCTTCAGAAGTCGGCGTTTTAAAACTGTACACCTGGCAACCCTGAGGATTAAAACCGGTCATCACGTGTTGAATGGCACTATCTTTTCCAGCAGCATCCATCGCCTGGAAAATGATTAGCACAGAACGCGAATCAGCAGCATATAAGGTCTCCTGATAATCGCCAAGCCGAACTTTAATTTCTTCTAATTCCTGCTTAGCCGTCTCTTTACCCTTACTACCTGTATAACTTGTAGTATAATCATCCAATGAAACCTTTTTACCCGGGGCAACTAAATACTGTTTGATCTCTTTTTCCATTCCTTAATTTATAATCAGCTTATATTAAATCTAGCGTTACTTATATTAAAAACAAATTCGTACCGGCAAAAACACCTTAAAAAAAATATACCCATGAATGGTAAACCTTTATAAATTTAGTCTAAAATTTAAGTAAATTAATTACGTTAATTTGCAGTATAACTTTTAACACTATTTAACACAAACTGTTTTACGTTTTTTTGATCTTTACCCCATGTTTAAAGAAATTCGCAATAAGTACATTCGTTATTCAAGCATATTCCTCTTTTGTATCATCATATTCTTTTGTGCACTGCAACTCAATTTCTTATGGTTGTTCGGCTACTCTCCTTCTTATTCCGACATTAAACAACCTACTCAGCGTGTAGGTTCAGAGCTGTATACGGCAGACGGAAAACTCATCGGCCGATATTATAAAGAAAACCGTACGCCAGTAAATTTCAACGAGATATCACCCAGCGTAATCAATGCATTGGTTGCGACAGAGGACGTTCGTTTTTATAAACATATGGGCATTGATTTCCGATCCTTACTTTCCAGTGGAATTTCTACTGCAACCGGAGATAAACGCGGGGCAAGTACCATCACCCAGCAACTTGCAAAAAACCTTTACCGGACCAGATACAACAAATCTCAGGGTTTTCTAAGTCATGTTCCTGTATTGAGAACAATCATAGCCAAGTTAAAAGAATGGCTTACAGCCGTAAAACTAGAATCTAATTATTCTAAAAATGATATCATTACCATGTACTTAAATACCGTTTCTTTTGGTAATAATGCATATGGTATCAAAACTGCATCACGTATTTATTTTGATAAAGAAGCAAATCAACTTGATGTACCCGAATCAGCACTGCTTGTCGGAATGTTAAAAGGTACAACCACCTATAACCCCATCCGTAACCCGCAAAGGGCACTTGAACGCCGTAATGTTGCTTTGGCGCAAATGAATAAATATAACTTCATATCCTCAGCGGAGTTAAATACTTACAAAAACACACCGATAAAACTTAAAGAAGGAAGAGTAGATGAAGGAAGTGATGGAGACTCCTATTTAAGGGCTGCTGTAGATAAATACCTTGAAAAATGGTGTAAGGATAATAATTATGATTTGTATGAAGATGGTTTAAAGATTTATACAACTATTGATTCCAAATTACAACAATATGCGGAAGAAGCTGTGGCTGATCAGATGAAAACCATACAAAGAAGGTTTTATAGTGTTTGGGGGAATGAAGACCCTTGGGAGGATTCTGAAAAGAAAAAAGTAGACTATCCCGATCGTGCCATGCGAAACCTTCCGATTTATAAATTACTGGAGAAAAAATACCCTAATAATCCGGATTCTGTTACCGCATGGTTTAACAAAAAGAAAAAGATGAAGATCTTCACCTATAAAGGTGACCGTGATACGCTGTTCTCTACCATGGATTCCATTCGCTATTATGGAAAAATGATGAACACAGGTATGATGACCCTTGATCCTTTTAATGGCAAAATTAAAGTATGGGTTGGAGGTATTGACCATAGATACTTTAAATATGACCATGTAAACCAGGCAAAAAGACAAGCAGGTTCTACTTTTAAGCCTTTCGCTTACCTCGCCGCACTGGAAAGCGGGATGACCCCTTGTGATAAGTTTACTGACAAACCGGTGAGGATTGCCTATCAGGAAAAAGGAAAAACGGAATATTGGGAGCCAAAAAATGCGAGCTACAGCAATACATACGGTGAGATGTCGCTCCGTCTTGCTATGGCCAGATCTGTAAACACCATCACCGCACAGGTTACCGAAAAAGTAGGCTGGGACAATGTGGTGAAATGGGCACATGAATGCGGCATCGACAGTCACCTGGAATCTGTTCCATCGGTTAGCCTTGGCCCAAATGATGTTTCTGTATTTGAAATGGTCAAAGCCTATGGTACCTTTTTAAACGGCGGCCTAAAAACAGATCCTATTCTTGTTGAAAAAATAACTGATCTTGATGGCAATATCATTGAAGAATTTAAAGCCAAAACGAAAAGGGTCCTTACAGAAGAGATATCCTGGTTAATGCTTTACATGCTCAGAGGAGGAATGGAAGAACCTGGAGGAACTTCACAAGCTCTTTGGGAGTGGGACCTCTGGAAAAAAGGAAATCAGATAGGTGGAAAAACAGGAACATCGAGTGATTATGTGGATGCCTGGTACATGGGGGTAACGAAAGATCTGGTAACAGGTGTATGGGTAGGTTGTGATGAACGTACGGCCCATTTCAAAAATGGAGAAACAGGCGAAGGCTCAAGAACAGCCCTCCCTATTTTCGCCAAGTTCATGGAAAAAGTATATAAAGATCCAAGCACAGGCTATACTTTAGGGCCATTCCCCAAAGCTAAAGTAAAAATCACGAGAGAGATCAACTGCCCTACGCCAAGATATGAAGTAGACACGACTTCAAACGACAGCCTTGCGGTAGACTCGACAAATTTTGAAGTCGCACCTCCTGCAGAAGCGCAGCCTGCTCAAAATGAACCCATCGTACAAAAAACGGAAGAGAAAAAGACTACCGAGCCTGTTAAGCAACCTGCGGCCGAAGTTCCCCTGACAAAAAAAGAGCAAAGAGAACTTAGAAGAAAACAGCGACAGGAAGAAAGGGAAAAAAAGAAAAACAATACCGAATAAGCTTTAATACTTAGAAATACCTACGTAAACTATCTATTGCAATTTTGCGTAAATTTAAACTGTAACTCTTGAAATATAAGCCATATGAATAAAAGCTATACTTTCCTTCGAAGATCAATGCTGGTTCTTTTACTGCTCATCGTTTCTACCGCCGCTCTTCATGCTCAGTATTTCGGACAAAACAAAGTGCGTTACAACAATGAGAAGTTCAAGGTTTTACAAACCCCGCACTTTGAAATTTATTATTACCTGCAAAATGAAAAGTTCATTAAAAAATTTGCCGAAGATGCAGAAACCTGGTACAAAATGCACCAGGAAATATTCAAGGATACATTCGTAAAAAAGAACCCGATTATACTTTATAATAACCATCCAGATTTCCAGCAGACAACCGCATTACAAGGCGAAATAGGAATTGGTACCGGCGGGGTTACCGAGGCTTTTAAAAACAGGGTGATTATGCCGGTTATGGAGCTGAACAACCAAACAAGGCACGTATTGGGCCACGAGCTTGTTCACGCTTTCCAATATCATCTGCTTTTAGAAAAAGACTCCATAAATCTTGAAAGCGTTAGCCAGATTCCATTATGGATGATAGAAGGTATGGCAGAATACCTATCTGTAGGTAAAACTGACGCCTTTACTTCTATGTGGATGCGTGATGCTTTATTAAACAGGGATATCCCCTCTTTAAAAGACCTGACAAACTCAAATAAATACTTCCCATACCGTTATGGACAGGCTTTCTGGACCTTTGTTGGTTCGGTTTATGGCGATACGACTATCGTACCTCTATTTAAAGCAACAGCTAAATACGGCTATGAAAATGGTTTAAGATATACTTTTGGTTATGATGACAGGGCATTATCAGGTTTATGGAAAAATGCAATTGAAACTCATTACCGTCCGATGCTAAAAGCGGATAGTTCACAAATCAGAATTACAGGTAAAAAAATTATAGACAACAAAAATGCGGGTAACATGAACGTTGCCCCTGCCATCAGCCCCGATGGAAAGTACCTGGCTTTTTTATCGGAAAAAGATCTTTTCGGAATTGATCTGTTTCTGGCAGACGCCAAGACGGGAAAAATATTGAGAAAGCTAAGTAGCCAGGTTTCTAACTCACACATTGATGATTTTAACTTCCTCGAATCCGCAGGCACCTGGTCGCCCGACGGCAAACAGTTTGCCTTTAGTATTTTCAGTAAAGGCAAAAATCAATTGATGATCATCAACATTGATAATGGAAGCGTTGCCTTACGTTCGGAAATGGGTGACGTTGCTCAGTTTGGCAACCTATCCTGGTCGCCAAATGGGGATGATATTGCTTTCTCAGGTATGGTTCAGGGACAAAGTGACATCTTCTCTTACAATCTTAAAACTAAAAAAGTTACTCAGATTACCAATGACGCATATTCAGACTATGCACCCGCTTATTCTCAGGATGGAAAGAAAATCGCGTTCTCCTCAGACAGGGTATCTATGCAGAGCAACAGCAGAACTGCAGTACATCCGATTAACCTGAGCATCTATGACATCGAAAGCAAGTCATTAACCGATGTTCCGGTTTTCCCTGGTGCAAATAACCTTAATGCCCAGTTTTCAGGTGATAGCAAAAGATTATTCTTCTTATCCAATAAAGACGGGTTCAGAAACCTATATGAATACACACTTGCTGATCACAGCGTAAAACAATTAACGGATTACTTTACAGGTATCAGCGGTATCACCGAATTCTCACCGGCCATTTCTGTATCCAGAAATGATGAAATTATATATAGCTACTATCGCTCGCAACGCTACACGCTTTATAATGCGCCAATCAGTGCCTTCAAGTCAAAAACGGTTGATCCGACTGCGGTAAATTTCGATGCTGCGATCTTACCTCCTATGGAGAGTTTAGGCGTTGACATTGTTAACTCGAACCTGAACAACTTTGAACGTTTTGAAAAAACAGTACCAGACTCCATGCGCCTGGTACCTTACAAGCCTAAGTTTAAGCTCGATTACTTAGCCAATAGTGGTGTTGGTGTGTCAACCAGTAGGTTTGGAACAGGAATGCAGGGTGGAATTGTAGGGATGTTTAGTGATATAATCGGTCAAAATCAGATTGTAGCAAATGTATCAATAAATGGAGAGATCTATGATTTCGGCGGAATGGCAGGCTATATCAATCAACAAAGCAGGATCAATTGGGGATTTGCTTTGTCACACATTCCCTATATCACTGGCTACAGGGATATAGCCCGGGATCAATTGGACAATAACGGAACCCCAATTAAGGTATTGGATGATAGAACCGATATAATCAGAACATTTGAAGACCAGGCACAATTATTTGGCGCCTATCCTTTCAATAAGGTACATCGTTTTGAAGCTGGTGGAGCATACTCCCGTTATAGCTACAGGGTAGACCGCATTAGTAATTACTATCAGGATTTAGGTAAAGACCAATATGGTAGAGATATATTTGGTTCCTACATTACATCTGACAAAAGAAAAGTACCAGTAGATCAAGCCTCTAGTTACCTGGGAACCAGATTAAAGGATTTTTCTATTTTCCAGGTAAATGCCGCATTTGTTGGAGATAACTCGGTAAACGGAATTGCAGCTCCTCTTGACGGCTTTAGATACCGTGTAGGAATGGAGCAGTATTTTGGGGACTATAAGTTTTCAGCCGCCACAGTTGACTTAAGAAAATACTGGCGCTTGAAACCTGTTACTTTAGCGGTTAGAAGTTATAACTACTTAAGATTAGGTAAAGAAGGAGAAAATCTTTATCCCCTATTTGTAGGATATCCATATTTTATTAGAGGTTATGAGGCGAACTCATTATACAACAGCAGTTCAGGAGTAAACGGAGGTTTTGACATCAATCAATTATCAGGAAGTAAAATGGCGGTATTCAATTTAGAATTGCGACTCCCCTTTACCGGTCCGAAGAAATTAGCAGCGATTCCCTCTAATTTTCTTTTCACCGATCTGAACCTATTTTTCGATGCCGGCTTAGCATGGAACGAAGATTCTAAAATCGTTTTCAAAAATCAACCAGAAAACAATATTGAACCAACTCTTGACGCTAACGGAAATATAATCCTGGACAATACCGGAAAGCCAATTTATACGAAAACCAACCAACGTGTCCCTGCAATGAGTATAGGTATATCAGTAAGGGTAAACGTATTCGGCGCCTTTGTCTTGGAGCCTTACTATGCAATTCCCTTCCAGCGTAGGGACTTATCTTTAGGTACATTCGGTTTAACCTTCGCGCCAGGCTGGTAAGCCCTCCGGTAACAGTACATTTAAAGATGAAAATGTACTGTTACCAATTCGAGAGCATTGAGTGTACTGAGCGCGTTGATCAATCAATAACAGGGATGATTAAGTTTGAGAGCGCTAATCACCTGAGAACGTTAAATAAGAGCGTTAATTAATGAGAGCGTTAATCAACTTTAGCGCGTTAATTTTCATTTTTGAGAGCAGGCCGTCAATAACTTATACACCTCGTAAGAGGCATTACTATATCGCTTTATGAAAGCATATTAAATGTCAGGTTCACCTGATTGATCATCTTCCTCCCGGAAGTAATGTGTTCAAAATCCAATCCTATCGTCAGATCAACCCAATCCGGATTACAAGATCTCACTAAACGTTCCTTTTGCATCCTGGTAAATCTGCTAACCAGTTTAAAACGGCTTAATGCCTGGGCCTCTGTTTTAAACTCCTCAAAGTAGACCAACCTGGTTAACTGCTGTCCGCTATCAAAGAATAAACAAGGCATTTGCTTATAGAATTCCAATGTCTTAATTAGATCAGAACTCATTCCTACATGTAAACTAGTTCTGTTCCTGTCTGTTACCACGTACACAAATTTTTTCATAACATTAAGCTTAAATAAAATAAACTAATTTAGTTAGTACACCTATTTGCTATTTGAATAAATATTACTAACTTTATTGGCACAATAATACTAACAATTTTAGTAAAAACAAATTTATTTTAACTTTTTATTTTATGTCAAATATTTCATCCAACCTTAAGTACTTAAGAAAGAAAAAAGGCCATACACAACAGCAATTTGCTGATGCTATGGGAATTAAGCGGTCCCTTATTGGTGCTTATGAAGAAGACCGGGCTGAACCGAAATATGATTTGCTAAAAAAAATAGCAGAATATTTTGACCTAACAATAGATGAGTTTATTAACGAAACCATCGATGAAGACTGGAAACCGAAGCCAAAAAGCCAGGGATCGAACCTTCGCATCCTAAGTATTTCCGTAGATAAGGATGATAACGAGAATATAGAAATGGTTCCGGTAAAAGCCAGCGCAGGTTATTTAAATGGTTTTTCTGATCCTCAATATATTAAAGACCTTCCAAAATTTCAGCTCCCACTACCCTTTTTGAAACAAGGAACGTTCAGGGCTTTTGAAATCGTAGGAGATTCCATGCTGCCTATACAGCCGGGAAGTATTATTGTAGCTGAATATATGGACAACTGGAATGATGTTAAAACAGGAGAAACCTATATCGTCATTAGCAAAAACGAAGGCGTGGTTTATAAAAGGGCCGGAAACCGCTTTAAAGAAAACAAGGACTTAAAACTAATATCTGACAATAAGATCTACGATCCTTATACCGTTTCCGCAGATGACATCCTGGAGATATGGAAGGCCAAAGCCTATATCTCTACTACCCTGCCCGATCCAACTCCGGAACCAAGTATTGAAACACTGAGTACCATGATGGCACAAATGCAGAAATCTATCTCGCAACTGAACAAGAATTAAAAACATATCATATATATCCCCATCAGACTGACCATGGAGTAGCTGAGAAGCAAAATAAATTCAGCTTGACGGGGATACTTTAATCTGCTTTGTATATTTTTGGGAACCATGAACAAAGCAGAGGATTTCATTCAAAGCAAATTGCGGCAGAGAGCAGACAAAGGAATACTAAGAACGCTCCCCACTACTGTTTTCCCTATCGACTTTTCTTCCAATGACTACCTTGGCTTTGCACGATCGGCCGAATTAAAAGCACTTACCACAGCTAAAATAGCTACCCTATCAAATTATAAAAATGGGGCCACCGGTTCCCGCTTACTTAGCGGTAATAACGCTTTTACTGAAGAAACCGAACAAAAAATTGCGGCATTTCATCATGCAGAAGCAGGACTGATATTCAATTCTGGCTACGATGCCAATGTTGGGCTTATATCAAGTTTAGCTCAGCGTGGAGATACGATTATAGCTGATGAGCTCATACATGCCAGTCTGATTGACGGCGCCCGTCTCAGCCATGCAAACCGCTATACATTTAAGCATAATGACCTTAATGAACTGGAAGCCAAATTAAAGGTAGCCAAAGGCAATATTTACGTACTTACTGAAAGTGTGTATTCTATGGATGGCGACATTGCCCCATTAATAGAAATCAGTAAGCTTTGTAATGCGTATCAAGCTAACCTCATTGTGGATGAAGCCCACGCACTTGGGGTATTCGGGAACCATGGTACAGGCCTGGTCCAAATGCTTGGAATCGAGCATGAAGTTTTTGCGCGCATCGTTACTTTTGGTAAAGCACTTGGATGTCATGGTGCCATTGTACTCGGAAGCACAAACCTGCGTACATACCTCATCAATTTCGCCCGCTCTTTTGTTTACACTACTGCAGCTCCTATTCACGCTATCACAGCGGTACATTGCGCTTACCAAATGCTGACCGAAACAGATTACACCCTACAGATCAGCTCAAAAATTAACCTATACACATCTTTAATAAAAGATCCGGCCATCCGCACCATCAAAAGTAGTAGTGCCATACAAACTATTTTATATCAAAATACAATGGGGGCAAAAGAAGCGGCGCATGCACTACAAAGTAAAGGATTGGATGTAAGGCCAATATTAAGCCCCACCGTTGCCGAAGGAAAAGAAAGGTTAAGAATCTGCCTTCATCTATTTAACAGTGATCAGGAAATTGAAATGCTGGTTAATGAATTAAAGACTTTAAAACATGAATGATACTTATTTTATTACAGGAATTGGTACCGGTATTGGCAAAACGATAGTCAGTGCGGTACTTACTGAGAAACTAAAAGCAGACTATTGGAAGCCCGTGCAGTCTGGAGACCTTGACATCAGTGATAGTTTGTTTGTAAAACATCTGGTTAGTCCAGGCACCATCATACATCCCGAAAGTTATCGGCTAAGTCAGCCGCTGTCCCCGCACCTGTCGGCAAGATTAGACGGCATTAACATCGAACTGGAATCTATAAAAAAACCACAGACCAATAACAACCTGATCATTGAAGGTGCGGGAGGTCTAATGGTTCCTTTAAACGATAATCAACTGATACTCGACCTGATTAAAAGTTTACAGGTTAAAGTTATTGTTGTTTCACAAAACTATCTGGGCAGTATCAACCATACTTTACTTACCCTCGAAATACTTAAAGCAAACCAGATCGATGTACACGGTTTAATCTTTAACGGCACAGAAAATATAGAAAGCGAGCAATATATCGCAAATTACAGCAAGGTAAAAGTACTTGGAAGAATACCAAAAATGAGTGTAATAGATAACGGGGCTATCAAAGCCGCAGGTCAGAATATCACATTATAGCTTATTCACCATGCTGAATTATTCAGCATCACGACAAAAAAAAAGGGAAGTCAAACGACTCCCCTTTTTTATAAATATCAGTTATATCTATTTTACTGTATCAATTACAGCTTTAAAAGCTTCTGGATGGTTCATAGCTAAATCTGCTAAAACTTTACGGTTTAAACCGATGTTTTTGCTCGCTAATTTACCAATTAACTGAGAGTAAGATATACCGTGCTGACGTGCTCCAGCATTGATACGCTGAATCCACAATCCGCGGAATTCTCTTTTCTTAACTTTACGGTCACGGTATGCATATTGCAAACCTTTTTCTACCGTATTTTTAGCAATGGTGAATACCTTGCTTCTTGATCCCCAATAACCTTTGGCTAAATTTAAGACCTTTTTCCTTCTTCTTCTCGAAGCTACTGCGTTTACCGAACGTGGCATGTTTTTGTTGTTTTTGATAAACGGCGTTGCGTATTACAGCAAACTTACTACCGGTTACCTGGTTAAAAATTAATTATTTACCGATTGCAAGCATACGTTTAACGTTGCCCATGTCAGCGTCTGACACCATTGAAGTGTGTCCTAAGTTACGCTTACGTTTAGTCGACATCTTTGTTAAGATGTGGCTTTTGTAGGCATTCTTCCTTGCGATTTTACCTGTTCCAGTAAGCGAAAAACGCTTTTTAGCACTGGAATTGGTTTTCATTTTTGGCATAACCTGTGTTTATTTATGTAATTTATTTATTTCTTAGCAACTTTTGGTGCAAGCGTTAAAAACATACGCTTACCTTCTAACTTTGGTAACAGCTCAACTTTACCGATATCTTCAAGGGCCTGGGCAAATTTCAATAACAGGATCTCTCCCTGTTCTTTGTAAACGATCGCCCTACCTTTAAAGTGAACATAGGCCCTAACTTTCTCCCCGTTTTCAAGGAAACTAACAGCATGCTTTAGTTTAAACTGAAAATCGTGATCGTTAGTATTAGGTCCAAAACGGATCTCTTTAATTACAGTCTGTTTTGCGTTCGCTTTAATCTCTTTCTGCTTTTTCTTCTGCTCGTAAACAAACTTACTGTAATCAATAATCCTACAAACCGGAGGAACTGCATTTGGAGAAATCTCTACCAGGTCCAATTCTAACTCATCGGCAAGGGCCAAAGCTTTTGCCAAAGGATAGATCCCCGGTTCAACATTATCTCCAGCTAACCGCACCTCTTGCGCTCTGATAAACTGATTAATATTATGTTCTGCTTCTTTTTTCTTAAAAGGAGGACGTGGTCCCCTGTTAAATCCTGGTCTGCCTAATGCCAAATTTGTATCTTATTTAAACTGTTATTTCTTTAATTAATAATTCACTAAACTCTTGCAGTGTCATTTCACCTAAATCCCCCTCACCATGTTTCCTTACCGATGCCTTTCCTTCTGCCATCTCCTTCTCACCAATAATCAACATATAAGGGATTTTTTTAACCTCTGCATCCCTGATTTTCCTTCCAATCTTCTCATCACGAAAGTCAATCAGCCCGCGAATATCGGAATTATTTAGTTCATCTGAAACTTTTTTTGCATATTCTTCATACTTTTCAGAGATAGGAAGAATAATAAACTGTTCAGGAGAAAGCCACAATGGGAAATTTCCTGCACAATGCTCTATCAAAACAGCAATAAAACGTTCCAGTGATCCGAAGGGGGCACGGTGGATCATTACCGGTCTGTGCTTCTGGTTATCACTACCAGTATACTCCAGCTCAAAACGCTCAGGTAAGTTATAATCTACCTGGATAGTGCCCAACTGCCACTTTCTTCCCAAAGCATCCTTCACCATGAAATCCAGTTTCGGGCCATAAAAAGCCGCTTCACCATATTCCACTACTGTAGGCAAGCCTTTTTCAGCTGCTGCTTCAATAATTGCAGTTTCCGCAAGGTGCCAGTTTTCATCACTACCGATGTATTTAGCCTTATTTTCAGGATCTCTCAAGGAAACCTGGGCAATATAATTATCAAAGCCTAAAGACTTAAATACATACAGTACCAGGTCAATCACCTTCTTAAATTCTTCTTTTACCTGATCAGGTCTGCAAAATAAGTGTGCGTCATCCTGAGTAAAACCACGAACGCGTGTTAAACCATGGAGCTCGCCACTTTGCTCATAACGATATACTGTTCCAAACTCTGCAAAACGTAAAGGAAGGTCCTTGTAAGAACGGGGCTTCACCTTATAAATCTCGCAATGGTGCGGACAGTTCATCGGTTTTAAAAAGAACTCCTCTCCTTCCTGCGGGGTTTTTATTGGTTGAAAAGCATCCTTACCGTACTTTTCATAGTGTCCTGAAGTAATATATAAATTCTTATGACCGATATGTGGTGTAACCACCTGCTCATAACCGGCCTTACTTTGCGCTTTAGTTAAAAACTGGACCAAACGCTCACGCAGAGCAGCACCTTTTGGCAACCACAATGGCAAGCCCATACCTACTTTTTCAGAAAAAGCAAATAGCTCAAGTTCTTTACCCAATTTACGGTGGTCCCTTTTCTTCGCCTCTTCAATCATGTGAAGATACTCGGTCAGCTCACTTGCCTTCGGGAAAGTAACACCATATATACGTGTCAACTGTTTTCTGGTCTCGTCACCGCGCCAATAAGCACCGGCAACGTTCATCAGTTTTACGGCCTTAACAAAACCTGTATTAGGAATATGTGGGCCGCGACAAAGGTCTGTAAACTCACCTTGTGTATAAAAAGTGATCTTACCGTCTTCTAAACCTTCTAAAAGATCCAGCTTATACTCATCACCCTTTTCTTTAAAATAAGCGATGGCATCAGCTTTAGCAACAGCTTTACGTTCAAAAACTTCTTTCTGCTTGGCCAGTTCAATGATCTTAGTTTCAATTGCTTTAAAGTCATCAGAAGAAAACTCTCTGTCCCCAAAATCAACGTCATAGTAAAAGCCGGTTTCAATCGCCGGACCAATACCAAATTTTGTTCCCGGATATAAAGCTTCCAATGCTTCCGCCATAATGTGGGCAGATGAATGCCAGAAAGTAGCTTTACCGGCCTGGTCATTCCAGGTCAATAATTTTACAGTAGCATCAGCCTCAATAGGTCTTGATGAATCCCAAACTTCGCCGTTTACTTCGGCAGCTAAAACATTACGCGCAAGGCCTTCTGAAATAGATAAAGCAATTTGATGGGCAGTTGTGCCCTTTTCATACTGGCGGCTGGAGCCGTCAGGAAGTGTAATATTAATCATCTACAACTATGATTTAAAAATTAATAAAATATAATTTAATACCAATCACTTACAATGTGATTTTATTTCGAGTGCAAAGTTAGTTAATATTCTGTACTTTCAAGCCAGCCGCTCGCTAAAACATCAGCTAAATGCATGGTTTTTAAAGGAATATTATTTTTATCGATATAGCCCTGCAAATGCATCAGACAGGATAAATCCGTAGAGATCACATATTCAGCCCCTTGTTCCAATGCATTGTTTACTTTTTGCTCTGCCATAGCTGAAGAAATCGCGTCAAATTTAACCGAAAAAGTACCGCCAAATCCGCAGCACATGTCGGTATCCTTCATCTCAACCATCTCCAGTCCATGTACCTTCGAAAGTAGCTGCCTTGGTTCCTCTTTAATCTTACATTCACGTAAGCCACTACAGGAATCATGATAAACGGCTTTACCATCCAGTTCGGCACCAAAGTAATCCCGTTTTAATACATTGACCAGGAAATCAGAAAGTTCAAAAATATTACTTTGTATATTCCTGCACCTATTGTGTACTGTTGTATTCGTAAACAAATCATTGAAGCCGTTTTTCACCATTCCAACACAAGATGCAGAAGGCGCTACAATATAATCGGTTTCCGAAAAATCGTTTAAAAACTTAGTACCGGTTTCCTTCGCCTGCTCCCAGTAGCCCGCATTATAGGCCGGCTGTCCGCAACAGGTTTGAGCTGAATTATAAAACACCTCACATCCGCACTTCTCTAATAACTTAATGGTATTAAATGCCGTTTCAGGATACAATTGATCAACAAAACACGGCACAAATAATTCTATCTTCATCGGTATATAACTGTTTTATATTAAGCTTGGTCAATCGCTAATTCTCTATTTGATTTCCGTTCAACACCTCTTAATACGAACAAAAATACCAAACCTATTATAAAAAATGATGCCAAAGCAATAATTGAATTGCGCATGCTGCCTGTTTGCTCCTCAATAAAGGCAAAACTAAAAAGCCCGATAACAATCGCCATCTTTTCTGTAACATCATAAAAGCTGAAATAAGATGCCGTATCTGGCGTATTTTCAGGAAGGAACTTCGAGTAGGTCGACCTGGATAAAGATTGAATCCCTCCCATAATCAAACCGGCCACTGCTGCCAATCCGTAAAACTCGTATTCATTGCTCACAAAATAAGCACCGCAGCAAAATGCGATCCAAATGATGACCACAAAGATCAACACCTTAACATTCCCTGCTTTTTTAGCGAAATGCGACATTACCATAGCCCCGGCTATGGCCACCAGCTGTATAATCAAAATCACGGCAATCAGCTTCGCAGTGCCCAGGTGTAAAATTTTCTCACCAAAACCGGCCGCCGCCAGCATCACCGTCTGTACGCCCATCGAATAAAAAAAGAAAGCAAGTAAAAAGACCTTTAAAAATTTCATATGGCTTAACTGCTTCCATACTTTGCCCAATTCCTGAAAACCACTATGTATGACGCGTTTATTAATTTCCTTATAATTCGGACTACTTGCCGGCAGCTTACGAAAAGGGATCTGCGCAAATCCTATCCACCATAAACCCACCAGTAAAAAGGATAAGCGGGGCGGAAAAGAAAGATCGGTGATACCAAATAGCTCAGGCTTCAGTACAAAAACAAAGCAGATGAGCTGTAAAACCACACTACCTACATAACCATAAGCATAGCCCTTAGCGCTCACCGCATCCTGCTGATCGGTTGTCGCAATTTCAGGAAGATAAGAATTGTTAAACATTACCCCTCCCACATAGCCCATTGCCGCAATTGCAAAACAAATGATGCCCAACTCAAGTGTGTCCAACTTAAAGAAATACAAACCGATACAGGCAAAACTACCCATATAGGTAAATAATTTCATAAAGAACTTTTTATTGCCCCTATAATCCGCCATGGAAGACAAAATGGGCAATAAAATCACCATGATCAAGTAGGCAGCCGAAAGCGCATAATTGGATAGCGCTGTATTGGTAAATGTCCTGCCAAAAAACGTCACCTGATCTCCATGCGCTTCCGTAGTGGTAATAATGGTATAATAAGCAGGAAATATGGTTGAGGTGATGACTAAGTTATAAGCAGAATTGGCCCAATCAAAGAATGCCCATGACCGGATAACCTTTTTGTCGTTTTTTTCCATGTATTAAATAAGGCAACTAAAGTAGCTAAAAAACAACAATCCGTCCTAATTTACTTTCTCCAACTTCGTTGCTCCCGATTTCTTTTCATCTACTTTCTTAGGATTACCTTTATAGTAGATTTCACTTGAGCCCGAAGTCTTAACCTTTAACTCGTTTAGCACATTAATATTAGCTTTCCCTGTGCCGTCTGTTTCAATATTATAGACGCCAACAATAAAATCAAAAGCCTCAACTTTTGCTGTTCCTTTAATTTTTAAGTCATGTACACCCGCCTGGCCCGTCAAAGCAATTTTGCCTACGCCATCAACTTTAGTCGTCACTTTCGCTGCGCTTAAGTCCAATCCCACATCTGACGCCCCTGAAAAATTCAGGTTAACATCATTGGCATAAATACGTCCTTCGCCCACAACCTTAACCGCACCGTCAAGTTCAAGTTGTTTCAATTCACCGATCCCTACATGCACCACAATCGAATCTGTACCACAGTACTTATCATAATCCAGCTTTACTTTAAGTTCAGAACCCGATACATCGGCTTTTACATAAGCAATGATATTAGAATCGGCATCAACCTGAACTTTATAACTGCTATCCTGTGTAAGGATCAGCTTGATCGCTCCGTCAACTTTAATTTTATCAAAGTTCTTTACAGCTACCGATCGGGTAACCGAATTGCCAGAATCTTCAATACACTTGTTTTCACATCCTGCAAGCAAAACAGGGATAAATAAGGCGATAAGGGATATGTTCTTCATGAGATTAAAGGTAATAATTTTTACCATCTGTTTTAATTTTTCCGGCATCAAGCAACAGACGTATACGCACTAACCGCTCGCTTTCAGTCCCCGTAACAACCGCATTTACAAGCGTATCCAGCGTATGCATTTCCACTTGTAAAAGGGTAATAATTTCAAAATCGATCTTATCTTCCAGGTCTTCTGCATCATGGACTTTCTTTTCCGCCAAGCAAACATCACAAATACCACACTTTTCCGATTCAGGCTCATCAAAATAAGTCAGCAACTGCACACTCCTGCATTCAGGTTTAACCGCATAAGAAAGTACAGCCTTAACCTGGTCAGTCTGGATTTGTTTTCGCTGTTCAATATATTTCACATCGATATCCATATGGTTAAAATCAAGCCTCGGACGCAAATACTGCAATTGTGGCTGGTCTGTCTGCGGCAAATAAGATAACAATCCCTGATCCTGCAAATTGTTAATCATACGGACCACATCCTTGAATGAAACCCTTATTTTTCCCGCTATCTCGGCCTCACTAATCTTTACATACTGTTCAAAACTACCTCCATATGATCTTAATATAGCTTTTATAAGCGGATCATAACCAGCATTTTCTATCTGAAACCGATATACATCTTCATTGCCAACAAGAAACAGCACCCTTGAGGGCAAAAATATATTTTCCGATAAAGTCAGATAACCATCGTGCTCTAAAAACTTCAGCGCAGCCATTGTTTTGAGTACCCCGACATTAAAGCGTTTACAGAAATCGGCCAGGTCAAAACCAAAAGTCAGTCCTTCACCGGCACCATATGCCAATTGAAAATAATTGCCCAGATAATGATAAACTTTTTTGATTTCGTCTGCAGAAGGGAAACTATCTGCATACTTGGCTTTTAGAGACAATTCATCAGATTTATTGGCAAGTAAAACAGTATAAGCTTTCTTTTCATCCCTTCCGGCCCTGCCTGCTTCCTGGTAATATGCTTCTAAACTATCCGGAAGATCTAAATGCACTACAAAACGTACATCAGGCTTGTCGATCCCCATCCCAAAGGCATTGGTAGCCACCATTATCCTGATCCGGTTTCGCTTCCAGGCCTCCTGCTTCCTAAAACGTTCTTCTTTTTCAACCCCCGCATGATAAAAATCAGCAGCAATCCCGTTTCTACCCAAAAAAGCAGCCACTTCAGCTGTTTCCCTTCTATTGCGTACATATACCAGCCCACTGCCCTTTACGTTAGTTGTAATGGCGATTAACCTCTTGTACTTATCTTCATCGTCCAACACTACATAGCTCAGGTTTTTACGGGCAAAGCTCTGTACAAAAACATTAGGTTGTTTAAACTTTAGTTTCTCAACAATATCATTTCTCACAAAACGTGTTGCAGTTGCAGTTAGCGCCAATACAGGTACTTCAGGATGAATCTCCCTGATCTCACTAATTTTCATGTAAGGTGGCCTGAAATCATAGCCCCATTGAGAAATACAATGCGCCTCATCAACCGCTATTAAATTTACGTTCATATACGAAATACGAATGCGTACCAATTCAGACAATAGCCGCTCCGGCGATAGATATAAAAACTTAATCTTCCCATAGATACAATTGTCTAACAGAATATCAATTTCACGTTTACCCATCCCTGCATATATCGCCACAGCCTCTATACCTTTTGCTTTCAGTCCCTCTACCTGGTCCTTCATTAAAGCTACCAAAGGCGATATGACAATACAAATACCCTCCTTAACCATTGCAGGTACCTGGAAACAAATAGATTTCCCTCCCCCTGTTGGCAGTAAGGCCAAAGTATCGTTCCCGTTTAAAACCGACCTGATGATGTCATCCTGCAAGGGCCTGAACCCATCATATCCCCAATATCGCTTTAATACTTCTGTTTCGTTCATATAAAATTAAGGGTCGGTCATAGTATAGACGTCATCCTGAAAAAGCCAATTAAGACATGCTTTAAACAGTTTCTAATCTTCAAAACTATAAAAATGAACTGATATTACTAAATTGCGGACTAAATTACATCTGGTAAGTATGAGAAGATCATTTCTACTATTAATTCTGTCATTAATGTTTCAATCGTCGTTCTCGCAAACTCCTGCGCCAACACGTACTCAAATGTTATCTCCTAATAACCCACAAGCAGCTTCACAAGATAAGAAGTGGGATATTGAAAAATACCGGGGCAGTACTAAAACCTTTACTTTAAACACTGACGAAGGCACATGGATGAACCTGGACGTGAGTGCCGACGGCAAAGATATCGTGTTCGACTTACTGGGCGATCTATATATAATGCCCATAACCGGCGGTGCTGCCGTATTGTTAAGTGGTGGCCCGGCCTGGGATATCCAGCCACGATTTAGTCCGAATGGCAAATACATCTCCTATACCAGCGATAAAAGCGGCGCAGATAATATATGGATCATGAACCGCGATGGTTCAGGAAAAAGACAAGTAACAAAGGAAACCTTCCGATTGTTAAATAATGCTACATGGATGCCAAACAGTGAGTACCTGATCGCGCGCAAACATTTTACAGGCAGCCGATCCCTCGGGGCAGGAGAAATGTGGATGTATAATATTTACGGAGGTGAAGGCGTTCAACTCAGCAAAAGAAAAAATGACCAGCAGGACGCCGGAGAGCCTAATGTATCTCCAAACGGAAGGTACCTCTATTATAGTGAGGATATGTCCCCAGGCCCTAATTTTGAATACAGCAAAGATCCCAATGGAATGATTTATGCGATCAGACAACTGGATCTTACTACCGGAAAAACCACTAACCTGATTGCCCAACCCGGAGGTGCCGCCAGACCCCAAATATCTCCCGATGGTAAAATGATGGCCTATGTAAAACGGATCAGGTTAAAATCCGTACTTGTTTTACAGAACCTTCAAACTGCAGAAGAATGGCCGATATATGAAGATCTGTCCCACGACCAGCAAGAAACATGGGCTATCTTCGGTGTTTATCCCAACTACGCATGGACGCCCGATGGCAAAAGCATTGTATTTTATGCACGCGGAAAGATTAAAAAGATAGACCTGAGTTCATTATTCACCAATAACATTCCTTTTCACGTAACCAGTTCACAAACCGTACAGCAGGCCTTACATTTCCCGCAGCAGGTATTCAATAACGAGTTCACGGTAAAAATGATCCGACAGCTTACAACTTCCGCTGATGGGAAATTTGTAATCTTTAATGCAGCAGGCTTTCTGTACAAAAAAGAGCTTCCTAATGGTGTTCCAGAAAGGGTAACCAAGGGGCTCGACTTTGAATTTGAACCCAAAATCAGTAGCGATGGTAAATCCGTTATTTATGCAACCTGGAGTGATGAATTTAAAGGCGCCATCAAAAAAACAGAACTTAAATCTGGTAAAACCGTTAACCTGACCGAGGAAAAAGGCTTTTACTACTCTCCTTCATTCTCAAATAAAGGAGATAAAATTGTATTTCGAAAAGGTGTAGGCAATGACGTCTTAGGCTATGCTTACGGTCGTGGTACCGGAATCTTTGTTATGCCGGCCTCTGGAGGGCCAAAGACACTGATCTCAGAAAACGGCATCAGGCCGTCGTTTAATACGGACGACAGCAGAATATACTTCCAATCCTCAGAAGGGGGTAAAAAAGCTTTTAAAAGTATAGATCTGAACGGCGGCAATGAGCGTACTCATTATACCTCTACTTACGCCACACAATTTGCACCTAGTCCGGATGGTAAATGGATGGCTTTTACCGAATTGTTTAATATCTATGTAACACCGATGGTGACGGCCGGAACTGCCCTTGAGCTTTCTTCAACAAATAAAGCCATACCATTAACCCGTATTACCAAAGATGCAGGTACTTATCTTCACTGGAGTAACGACAGCAATAAACTGTTCTGGACATTGGGTGAACAATATTTTAGCAGGGATATTAAAACCGCATTTAATTTCACAGACAACCCGGAACAAAATGTTGCAGCACCTGATAGCACAGGTTTATCTTTAGGTCTGAATCTGAAAAGCGATACACCTACTGGATTAGTTGCCCTTACCGGAGCAAGGATCATTACCATGAAGGGTGATGAAGTCATAGAAAATGGCTCAATTCTTATAGAAAACAATAAAATTGTATCTATTGGTAAAAACCTGCCTATTCCCCAAAACACAAGGATTATTGACGTAACCGGAAAAACGATTATGCCAGGTATGATAGATGTACATGCACACTTACGCACCAGTCCCGATGGTATTAGTCCACAACAGGACTGGTCATACCTTGCCAATCTGGCTTTTGGGGTGACTACCTCCCATGATCCTTCCAGCAATACTGAAATGGTTTTCAGTCAGGCCGAAATGATCAAAGCCGGCAGATTGGTTGGCCCCCGCCTATATTCTACGGGTTCCATTCTTTATGGTGCCGATGGTGATTTTAAGGTGGTAATCAATAGTCTCGATGACGCCCTGTCAAACCTCCGACGACTAAAAGCTGTCGGTGCATTTTCAGTAAAATCTTATAATCAGCCACGTCGTGACCAGCGTCAGCAAATTCTTGAAGCCGCCAGACAATTGAACATGCTGGTTGTTCCCGAAGGTGGGTCAACCTTTTTCACCAATATGAATATGGTGGCAGATGGGCATACCGGCATTGAACACAGTATTCCTGTTGCTCCGGTTTACAAAGACATTACCGGTTTCTGGAATAAAACAGAGGTAGCTTATACGCCTACTTTAATTGTAAGTTATGGCAGTCAGTGGGGAGAAAACTATTGGTACGACAGAACAAATGTCTGGGAAAACGAACGCTTAATGGCCTTTACACCGAGATCGATTATTGATCCGAGGGCCAGACGAAGAACTACATCAGAATACGGCGATTATGGTCATATTGAAGTTGCAAAAGCCGTGAAACAAATCGCAGAAGGCGGCACTAAAGTTAACCTGGGCGCACACGGACAAATACAAGGTTTAGGTGCCCATTGGGAACTCTGGATGCTTGCACAAGGTGGGATGACCCCGCTACAGGCCATCCGCTGTGCCACTGTAAATGGCGCTGCTTACCTGGGTATGAGCAAGGAAATCGGCTCACTGGAAGTCGGCAAACTTGCAGACCTTATTGTAATGGATGCGAACCCTTTAGATGACATCAGAAATTCTGAAAAAATCAAATATGTAATGATCAACGGCAGAATTTACGATAGTCTATCAATGAACGAAATAGGTAACAGAGAAAGACTGAGAGGCAAATTGTGGTTTGAAACAGGTAAAGGAATGGTTTATACCTTCCCTACCGGAATTTCAGAAACCTGGACATATACCATACCCAATTGCGAGTAAAATCTTTATAAGTTCTGTGCGATAACATACCCACTTGCCCAGGCCCATTGGAAATTATAACCACCAAGCCAGCCCGTAACATCAACACATTCGCCTCCGAAATAAAGCCCTGGGATCTTCTTACATTCCAGGGTTTTTGATGAAAGTTCATTGGTATCTATCCCCCCACGCATCACTTCAGCTTTATCGTAGCCTTTATCCCCTGCCGGTTTCACTTTAAAAAAGTGGATGGTTTGTTCAATCAATTCTAATTCAACTTTAGTTAATGTTGCCACCTGCTTCTCAATAGGCAGAAACTTACCCAATGCATCGGTAAACTTCTTCGCATAAAAACGGTTAAACAATGTCGACAACAATATTTTACCATTTTGCTGACGCCCGGTTTCAATTAAAGTAGCAATATTTTGTTCCGGCAACAGATCTATATTAAATACCTCGCCCCTTTTCCAGTACGATGAGATTTGCAATATCGCTGGCCCGCTTAATCCCCAATGTGTAAACAGTATATTCTCTTCAAATGAAATCCTGTCATTACTAACTTTGCAGAACACACTGTTTCCCGAAAGCTGGGCATACCATTCTTCATCTTTCCCGGTTATCGTTAGTGGTACCAAGGCCGGCATGGTCTCTATAATTTCCAGTCCATGCTTTCTGGCAAAACGCAAAGCAAAATCTGTTGCCCCCATTTTTGGAATAGGCAGCCCTCCGGTAGCAATAACCAGTTTAGGTGCATTTATGATACGGCTTTTACCACCCTTGCTATATTTTACGCTGAAACCATCAGCGAGTTGTTCTATATCTGATACCTCGGCACCACAAATTAGCTCCTGACCAAAATCTTCACAGATTGAAGTAAATACCTCTACAACATCCTTCGCATTTTTCCCATCCGGGAATAGTTGTCCCAGCGTTTTCTCTTTCCCCTCAATACCATATGTCTCAAAAAAACCAATGGTATCATCCACTGACCACTGTGTAAAAGCCGATTTTACGAAATGTTTATTAGCCGATATAAACTGTTCGTCCGTAGCAAACAGGTTCGTATAGTTGCATCTCCCTCCTCCCGAAATCAGGATCTTAGCTCCCGGTTGATCATTCTTTTCCAGCAAGATAACCCGTTTACCCAGGTAACCCGCTTGCACTGCACACATCAAACCACAAGCTCCGGCCCCAATAATTATAGCATCTGCATCCATCAATCCGTTTATAATTGTTATTTTTGTGCAAAATAAGCATAACTTTTTCATATAGATATGGCAAAACAAATAAGTGATTTAAAATTAGGGATATTAGGCGGCGGACAATTGGGCAGAATGCTCATTCAGGAAGCCATCAATTATAACCTGACCACCCTGGTTTTAGATCCGGATACTGATGCTCCCTGTAAACATCTTGCAAACTACTTTGAATGTGGTTCAATTACCGATTTTGATACCGTTTATAACTTCGGAAAGAAAGCCGACATCATCACCATCGAAATAGAAAAGGTTAATATCGAAGCGCTTGAGCAACTTGAAAAAGAAGGAAAACAGGTATTTCCACAATCAAGGGTAATCCGTTTAATACAAGATAAGGGTGTACAGAAACAGTTTTTCAAGGAAAATAATATTCCTACCGCGCCCTTTCAGTTAGTAAATACCAAACAAGACATTAGAAACAGCAAATTTGCTTTTCCATACATCCTTAAACAACGTAAGGACGGTTACGATGGCAAGGGCGTAATGAAAATAAACAATACGGAAGATATTAACAATGCATTCGCCGCTCCATGTCTGATTGAAGAACTGGTAGATTTCGAAAAAGAAGTCGCCGTTATTGTTGCCCGTAACGCAAAGGGGGACATGAAAACATTTCCAATGGTTGAAATGGAGTTCAATGCAGAAGCCAACCTGGTCGAGTTTTTAATTGGTCCTTCTACTTATCCCGAAGATTTACAGAACAGGGCCGAAGTGATTGCAAAAAACATTGCCGCTTCACTTAACATTACCGGTCTGCTGGCAGTAGAAATGTTTGTCACCAAAAATGGCGAGCTGCTGGTAAATGAACTGGCCCCGCGCCCACACAATAGTGGCCATCAAACCATTGAAGGCAACTATGTTTCTCAGTTTGCACAGCACCTGCGCGCAATCTTCAACTTGCCATTGGGTGATACACGTTGTATCAGCAACGCAGTTATGATTAACCTGCTGGGCGAGAAAAACCACGATGGCGTAGCCAAATACCTGGGGTTAGAAAAGATAATGGCCATAGATGGGGTTTATGTACACCTTTATGGTAAAAAATATACAAAACCATTCCGTAAAATGGGGCACATTACCGTTATCGACCAAAATAGAGAAGGTGCCATTCAAAAAGCCAATTACATTAAAAGTACATTAAAAGTTATTTCATAAATGAGCATAAAAGCCGGTATTATCATGGGCAGCAAATCAGATCTTCACATTATGCAAGATGCTGCCGATATTTTTAAAGAATTTGGAGTTGAATTTGAAATGACCGTAGTGTCTGCACACCGTACTCCTGAAAGAATGTTTGAATACGCTAAAAGTGCCGCTTCAAGAGGATTAAAAGTGATTATCGCCGGAGCGGGCGGTGCAGCACATTTACCTGGAATGGTAGCTTCCATCACAGTATTACCTGTAATCGGCGTACCTGTTAAATCTTCAAACTCTATTGATGGCTGGGATTCTATCCTATCTATTTTGCAAATGCCAAATGGCATACCAGTGGCAACAGTAGCGCTAAATGCAGCAAAAAATGCCGGCCTGCTGGCTGTTCAGATCCTTTCTACCGCTGATGGTTCATTGGCAGCTAAAATGCAGTCTTACAAAGATGAATTAAGAAAGAAAGTTGAAGAAAGCGCTGCAGATATGTAGCGTTTTGAGTTGCAGGTTTTGAGTTGTAAGTTGAGGGTTATCTGCTATCGGTCATAACCCGTAACCCAAAACCCACAACTTGTAACTACTAATATACAACTGGTAACTAATAATCTGCAAACTAATTCAAATTAGGGTCCTGAGGGAAATTGCTTACATGAGCATATTTTGGTCCCAGGTTAATAATCACTTCACGCCACAGGTTTTCTTCGTTATCGGAGAAAACCACATCCGGATGAAATTCATCAGATACAATCCAGGTATTCTCTTTCATCTCCATTTTAAGTTGCGACTTTCCCCAACCTGAGTAACCTATAAAAAACTTAATATCCGACTTCTCAATACTTTTATTAGCGATCAATACTTTTAAAGTTTCAAAATTACCTCCCCAATATATCCCCTTTACAACCTCTTGTCCATCGGTTATCATATCAGGGCAGCGGTGTATAAAATGTATCGTATCTGTTTCAACCGGTCCACCAAGGTAAACCGGAAAATCTGCATCGGCCAATTCGGGAATTACATCTTTAAGCAACAAGGTGCTGGAATGGTTAAGAATAAAACCAACGGTCCCCTCCTCCTGGTGTTCTGTGATCAGAATTACGGAGCGCTTGAAATTAGGATCCATCAGAAATGGTTCGGAGATTAATAGTCTGCCTAATGTAGGTTGTAACCGGCTTATCATTTTGGAAATTTAGGGATAAATTTGAATAAACTAAAACCTATTTTTGTACATGGAGCTTAACAAAAATAAATTACACGATTTAAGGCAGGAATACCGCACTGCACAGCTTTTAGAAAAAGATGTAGAAAGCAATCCTATCCTGCAATTTGGAAAATGGTTTGCCGCTGCATTAGATGCACAGCTGTATGAACCAAATGTGATGACACTGGCTACGGCCGACCGCTTCGGAAAACCCTCTGCCCGCATTGTGCTACTCAAAGAGTTTGATGAAAATGGCTTTGTTTTTTATACCAATTACGAAAGTAAGAAGGGTCAGGACCTGGTAGAAAACCCCCAGGCAGCACTGGTATTTTTCTGGCCGGAACTAGAACGTCAGGTACGTATCGAAGGTGTGGTAAGTAAAGTAGATGTGCAAACTTCTGCTGATTATTTCCATTCACGACCGCCAGGCAGTCAAATTGGCTCAATGGCTTCCCCACAAAGTCGTGTACTCGATAGCCGCGAATCTTTGGAAGAAAAGGTTGCTGATCTGACAAAAGCATTTGAAGGCAAAGAAATCCCTCATCCAACACATTGGGGAGGTTATTTAATAGAGCCTATGCATATTGAATTCTGGCAGGGTCGCCCCAGCAGATTGCACGACAGAATTGTTTACAATTTAGTGGACGGTTCATGGATTATAAATAGATTAGCGCCATAAAACGTTTAACTAACTTTATAAAAAACTAAATGAAGAACATCGCAGTAATCGGCTCAGGCACGATGGGCAATGGAATTGCCCATACTTTTGCGCAATTCGGCTACCAGGTAAACCTGATCGACATCAATAAAGAAGCGCTGGAAAAAGCCATATATACCATTGGTAAAAACCTCGACCGACAGGTAACGAAAGGAACACTTACCGAAGCGGAAAAAGCCACAACATTAGGTAACATTACCACTTATACCGATATGCAATCCGGTGTGGCCAATAGCGACCTGATTGTTGAGGCCGCAACAGAAAACCTTGAGCTTAAACTAAAGATTTTTAAGGACCTTGATACTTTTGCTAAGGCCGATGCGGTCCTGGCAAGTAATACATCGTCTATATCCATCACTAAAATAGCATCTGTTACCAACCGTGGCGATAAGGTGATCGGGATGCATTTTATGAACCCGGTGCCCGTAATGAAGCTGGTAGAAGTGATACGTGGTTATGCAACCAGCGATGAAACGACACGCCTCGTTATGGAGCTATCTAAAAAATTGGCTAAAGTTCCTGTCGAAGTAAATGACTATCCCGGCTTTGTTGCCAACAGGATATTAATGCCGATGATCAATGAGGCCATTTACACACTTTATGAGAATGTGGCTGGTGTTGAAGAAATTGATACCGTAATGAAATTAGGCATGGCGCACCCTATGGGACCTTTACAACTGGCAGACTTTATCGGCCTCGACGTTTGCCTGGCTATATTAAGGGTATTACAGGATGGGTTCGGAAACCCTAAATATGCACCATGTCCGTTACTGGTAAATATGGTTACGGCTGGCAATAAAGGTATTAAATCAGGTGAAGGCTTTTATAACTACGCGAATGGAGTTAAAGAGGCAGTTGTAGCGCCCAAATTTAACTAGCCTATTCTATGATTCTAAATTTTTAAGCGTATTTTTGAACAATGAACGAGAATCTTGATCCCTCATCCGAAAGCCTGACCCCCATAGAACGCGATATTGAAAAAGTATTGCGGCCGCAGGCATTTGATGATTTTACAGGACAGGAAAAGGTCATGGAAAACCTGAAGATCTTTGTGAAAGCTGCGAAATTACGTGGTGAACCTCTTGATCATGTTTTATTACATGGCCCTCCGGGATTGGGTAAAACAACACTTTCCCTCATCATTGCCAATGAAATGGGCGTAGGTATTAAAGTTACTTCCGGCCCCGTATTGGATAAACCTGGAGATCTTGCAGGTCTTTTAACCGGCCTGGATGAAGGTGACATTCTCTTTATTGATGAGATCCACCGCTTAAGCCCTTTAGTTGAAGAATACTTGTATTCAGCAATGGAGGATTTCAAAATAGACATTATGCTGGAGAGCGGGCCTAATGCCCGTTCTGTCCAGATCAGCTTAAATCCCTTTACACTTGTTGGTGCAACAACCCGTTCAGGATTGTTGACTGCCCCCTTAAGGGCCAGGTTCGGAATCAATTCCCGGCTTGCCTATTACGACGCTAAACTCCTGACCACAATCGTACTGCGGTCTTCCGAAATATTAAAAACACCGATTACAGACGAGGGGGCTTACGAAATTGCACGCAGAAGCCGTGGTACGCCACGTATCGCCAATGCGCTGTTGAGACGTACAAGGGATTTCGCACAGATCAAAGGTACTGGTGAGATTGATACAGACATCGCACGTTATGCATTAAAAGCATTAAACGTTGATGAGCATGGCCTGGACGAAATGGACAACAAAATCCTAACCACCATTATTGATAAGTTTAAAGGCGGCCCGGTGGGCTTAAAAACCATTGCCACCGCTGTTGGAGAAGATGAAGGTACCATTGAAGAAGTTTATGAACCTTTCCTGATCCAGGAAGGCTTTCTCATGCGTACTTCCAGAGGAAGGGAAGCTACCGAAGCCGCATACAAACACCTGCAAAGAAATTTCCCCGGACAAACCGGAAGATTGTTTTAAAAACAGATTTTAGGCATCATTTCTGTTCATATTAGCTAAATTTACAGATATGAACATCGAAACAAGAAAACTTACTTTAGAAGATTATGATGACTTAAAAGAGTCCATGCAGCAAGCGTACGATACGCTGGGTGGTCAGATCTGGAGTAAAGTTACCATTGCGAAACTTTTAAAACTATTCCCGGAAGGACAGCTGTGTATTGCCGTTGATGATAAAGTAGTCGCCTGTTCCCTATCCATTATTGTCGATTACGATGAATATGGTGATAAACATACCTACCAATTAATTACCGGTGCCTATACTTTTTCTACCCATGATCCAAATGGAGATACTTTATACGGAATTGAAATCTTTGTTTCCCCGGAATTCCGTGGACTGCGATTAGGCCGCCGGCTTTACGAAGCAAGAAAAGAACTCTGCGAAAGTCTTAATTTAAAAAGTATTATTGCCGGCGGACGTATACCTGGTTATCACCAGCATGCTGAAAAACTAAGTCCGAGACAGTATATAGACAAAGTAAAGGCAAAAGAACTCTATGATCCAACGCTAACGTTTCAACTGTCTAATGATTTCCACGTCAGAAAAGTACTTAAGAACTATCTTCCGGGAGACCACGAATCAAAAGAATTCGCAACACTGATCGAATGGAACAACATCTATTATCAGGGTATAGATGCCTCAGCACGTTCAGCTAAAACCATTAGAATAGGTTTGGTGCAGTGGCAAATGCGTTTGTTCCCCGATATTGATGCTTTTTATGAACAGGTTGAGTTTTTTGTAGACGCAGTAAGTGGTTACAAATCTGATTTTATCATGTTCCCTGAATTCTTCAATACCCCGCTCCTGCAGCCTTATAACCATTTACCCGAGATGGAGGCTATGCGCAAACTGGCCGAGCAAACTGAAGAAATTGTAGAACGTATACAACAGTACGCCCTTTCTTACAATGTAAACATCATATCCGGCAGCATGCCTATAATTGAAAACAACAAATTATACAATGCGACCTATCTTTGCCATAGAAGTGGAAAAACTGACGAATATAGAAAAATACATATCACTCCAAATGAGCAAAAATACTATGGAATGATAGGTGGGGATAAGATCCAGGTATTTGATACTGACTGTGGAAAAATAGGAATATTGATCTGTTATGATGTTGAATTTCCTGAACTAAGCAGAATATTGGCAGATCAGGGCATGCAAATCTTATTTGTCCCTTTCTTAACAGATACACAAAACGGATACACCAGGGTCAGACATTGTGCACAGGCCAGGGCGATAGAAAATGAATGTTATGTAGCCATTGCCGGCTGTGTAGGTAATTTACCGAAAGTAAATAATATGGATATTCAGTTTGCACAGTCGGCCGTATTCACCCCATCCGATTTTGCCTTCCCTACCAATGCCGTGAAAGCTGAAACTACGCCCAATACAGAAATGATGCTGGTTGTTGATGTAGATCTTCACCTCTTAGATGAGCTCCATCACTTTGGAACCGTTAAAATACTAAAAGACAGGAGAAAAGACCTGTATGAAGTAAGACTGTTAAAATAACAGTCTTACTTTTTTTATGATGCGCCCTTAAAGAACAACCAATAAATTAATAAGGCTATAACCAACACGGGTATCAGCCACCTCAATACTACTGCTGCACCATTGATATCCTTCTCCTTTACGGCCTGGGGAGAAGGCCCGGGGTCAGCCTCGTGTTTAGCATAATCATGTTCAATTGGTTTATGCCCTTTGTTTGGATCTTCCGTATGTTTTGATTCTGCATTTTCCATAACTTTAAGTTTTAGTAGTTAAATTAACAACAAGCCAACCTTTAAAAAGTTTCCGTTACAAAGCCTTATCTTTGCCGTACGATGCTAAACAATGCCTCCAGATACAGCAAAATGATTAAAGCGGAAGCCCTACGGCTCGGCTTTATGCAATACGGTATTGCCAAAGCCGGCTTTCTGGAGGAAGAAGCCCCAAAACTGGAAAAATGGCTGCACAATAACCATCATGGCCAGATGGCTTACATGGAAAACCATTTTGATAAGCGACTGGACCCAAGGTTATTGGTAGAAGATTCAAAATCTGTCATCTCCTTAACACTCAATTATTTTCCTGAAGAACAACAAACAGATCCGAATGCGCCGAAGATCTCTAAATATGCATATGGCGCCGATTATCATGAGGTGATAAAGGACAAGTTATTTCAATTGCTGAACTTCATTACCGAGGAAATCGGGGAAGTGGCAGGTCGCGCATTTGTAGACTCCGCACCGGTGCTGGACAGGGCCTGGGCAAAACGTGCCGGTATTGGCTGGATTGGAAAAAACAGCAACCTGATCAACAAAAAGAATGGTTCATTTTTCTTTTTAGCAGAACTGATTATTGATCTGGAACTGGAGTACGACCATCCTTTTGAAACGGATCATTGCGGAACCTGTACAAAATGTATTGATGCCTGCCCTACCGAGGCTATTCTATCCCCATTTATCATAGATGCGAAAAAATGTATTTCCTACCTAACCATTGAACTGAGGGAAGAAATTGATCATGGATTTAAAAATAAAATGGACAACTGGATGTTTGGCTGCGACATTTGCCAGGACGTATGTCCCTGGAACCGTTTTTCAACCCCACATTCAGAGCCTAAATTTAAACCTAATGAGCAATTGCTCAATATGAAGAAGGAAGACTGGCTTGACATCACTGAAGATGTTTTTAAAATTCTGTTTAAAAACTCTGCCGTTAAACGCACAAAATTTAAAGGGCTGACCAGGAATATTGATTTCCTAAAAAAGCCCCTGTAAAAGGGGCCTTCATTATATTTTTATTTAACAGATAAATCTATTTACCAAACTTCATCTTCAGCTGCTCTAACATATCGTTAGTCACATCTACCGCAGGTTTGTCCTTCTTTACCGGAGCTGACTGTGGTTTGGCCCCTGCCTGCTGAGGCTTATTGGCCTGTGGTTGCTTTGGTCTGTTGGCCTCGGCCAACTGCTGACGCTCCTGTTTGAGCAATTCTTTCTTCTTGCTCCACCTTGCCCAGATCTCGTCCAGCTTTTTCTTGGTATACAAAGGAAAATCACCTTGTTTCATCCAGGCGTAGTAACTTGGCTCTGTATCAAAAACCTGCTCAACAGTTTTGCCCTTATGTTTACCAAAATTGAAGATCTCCTCTTCATTTTCATTAAAGACCATTCTGCCGGCAAAATCAACGGGCTTGTTCATATTTGTAAAAACATGAAGTGCATCTACATCATTGATAACCGGTTTAGATATTTTCCCTTGTTTATCTTCAAAGTCAACATCTTTGTAGCGCTCAATCTGGGCCAGTAAAACATGATAAGTAGCTGTGATATCAGCCTCAGCAGAATGTGCGTTTACGATGTCCTTACCACAGTAAAATTTGTAGGCAGCACGCAAAGTACGCTGTTCCATCTGGTGAAATATGTTCTGAACATCAACAAACTTCCTGTCGGACATATCAAAATCAATTCCAGACCTTAAAAACTCTTCCAGCAATACTGGAATGTCAAACCTGTTGGAATTGTACCCGGCAAGATCAGCATCACCAATAAACTCAGATAATTCTGCAGCTACCGCTTTAAAAGTAGGTGCACCGGCGATGTCTTCATCATAAATTCCATGTATTAAAGAGGAATGTAACGGAATTGGCATTTCTGGATTGATACGCATAGACTTAATCAGTTCAGATCCATCAGGCATAGCCTTTAAAATAGCAATTTCAACAATACGATCAGCACCGACATTTACACCGGTAGTTTCCAAATCAAAAAAAGCGAGAGGACGTTTTAAATTTAATTTCATTTTTAAACCTTTATTGGTAGCTCTTCAAAAGTCGTAAAAATCATCCATTAATCACTAACTTATTTGATAACACATTAATTTCTATATGAATAGTTTATAATCGATTTTTTTATTCAAAATTCTACCTATATCTTGCGGTATAGTTTTAAATATTAAACGCTCAGGAAATGAAACACCTTTTTCTACTGCTCTGTATTTTTTATTCGTCCATATCCTTTGGCCAAAATTTCGAATATCTAAAGGTTGGCCAGGATGATCTTAACCTAACCCAAACAAAGCTTGACAGCAATGCCAATGCGGTAGTTTTACGTGAGTTCGGAACAGCAGCTATACGCTTGGACGACAGTTATGGTAAGCTTTACATCGACTTCGAATACCATGTCAGGATCAAAATTTTGAATAAAAATGGCTTTGAGCATGCCAACATCATTATTCCCCTTCATACTTATGGTGACAATGAAGACATGATTCAGGAGCTAAATGCCACAACCATCAATTACACTAACGGACAAATCTCATTTACTGAACTGGATAAAAAGAAAATCTTTAAAGAAAAGAAAAACAAGTACGTTACCCTTACAAAATTCACTATGCCTAACCTGGCTGAAGGAAGCATCATCGAATATAGCTACCGCCTTCATTCCCCCGGCATCTTTAATTTCAGAAACTGGGAGTTTCAATCCAGTATCCCCAAACTATACAGTGAGTATATTGCTTTTATCCCCGGATTGTATAACTATAATGTTTCCCTACGTGGGGGACGAAAGTTAACTTCTCAAAATGCCGAGATCAGTAGCGAATGTCTCAGGATAAATGGAAGGCCTATCGACTGCTCAAAGATGACCTATATCATGAAAGATATTCCCCCACTGATAGAAGAAGACTTCATGACTGCACCCAGCAATTTCAGGGCGGCCATTAATTTTGAGTTATCCGACTATATCACACCTACTGGTGGCAAAAAGAGTATAACCAAAGAATGGAAAGATGTCGATTACGAACTGATGGATGAGAAAGCCTTCGGTGGGCAGATTAAGAAGAAGGATGTATTTAAGGATATGCTTCCTGACCTCCTTAAAAACACAACTGACCAGCTGAGCAAGGCCCATGTTATTTATAACTATATAAGTCACAATATTAAAAGAAATGGATTTATCGGAATATATAGCGAAAACACCATTAAAAAGGCCTTGGAAACACACTCCGGCAACACTGCGGATATTAACCTTGCACTTGTGGCCGCACTAACCGCGGCCGATATAGATGCTGAAGCTATGATACTTTCCACTCGTTCCAATGGACTTATAAATACACTTTATCCTGTAATTTCTGAATTTAACTATGTCATTGCAAAAGTAAATATCGATGGCAAAAGCTATTTGCTCGATGCTTCAGAACCACTGATGCCGTTCGGTTTACTTCCGCTACATTGTATAAATGGGCAGGGACGGGTAATTCCACAAAAAAAGCCATCGTACTGGTACGACCTTAAAGCAAGTCAAAGAGAATTAACACGTTATAATCTAAATGCAGAACTTGGAAAAGATGGTAAATTAAGGGGAACGTTGACCACTTACTCCACTGGCTATGCGGCTTTCAATAAACGTAAAAAAATACTTGCCGCCAGCTCTGTAGATGAGTTCGTGGAAAAACTGGATGAAAGCATGTCAAAAATCAGCATCCTTAAACATGAAATAAAGAACCTTGACAGCCTTGAAAACCCATTAATAGAAAACTATGAAATTGAGGCGCCCATTTTTCAGGATATGAACAATAGTCCATTATTTTTTAACCCCTTCTTTATTGAAAGGATCAGCAAAAACCCTTTCAATTTAAATGAACGCACCTACCCTGTAGATCTGGGAGCTGCAACGGAACTCAGGATTTCGATGTTTATCAAACTTCCCGACAATTACATTTTGGCAGATCGGCCCAAAGAACTGAACATTGGTTTGGCCGACAACGGTGGCAGATATTTATGTACAACAACTTTAGAGAGTGGTATGCTCAATTTTAATCAGCTTATGCAGTTTAACAAGCCTACTTATGAATCTACAGATTATCTTTCCCTCAAAGAGCTATATAGTAGAATTATACAATTGCAAAAAACAGATATCATCCTTAAACGCGAGGCAAAATGATTTTAAAACAAATTGGCGTGTTAGCCCTTATTTTTTGTGCGCTTCAGGGCTACTCCCAAAATGAATATCCTGCTGATCAGATTAGCGCTGCACTAAAAAACAGGGCCAATGCAGTCATCCGGAAGATGGAAACCACAGTGGATATGCGTGCAGACGATAATGTGATCATGAACATTAAAAAGGTCGTTACCGTATTGAATAAAAATGGCGATACTGAAGCTGAAACTACCTTGTTTTATAGTAAAAATACAGTTATTAAATATGCCAAAGGCATCATTTACGATGCTGAAGGCAAAACCACCGGTAAATTTGCACTGAACAATTTTTCCGATCATAGCGCTGTTAGTAACTTTTCCCTGTTTGAGGACGACCGTGTAAAGCATTTTGAGCCCACAGCCCTCTCCTATCCCTATACCATCTCATGTGAATATGAAATCAGGTTTAAACAAAACCTGATGATACCAGACTGGTATGCCAACCGTAACCCTGATGTTGCTGTTGAACAGAACAGTTATACCTTTATCTGCAAACCGGAAGACAAAATCAGGGTAAAATCCTTCAATTATACCGGGACACCTCAGGTAGTTGAAAATGAAAAATTCAAAAGTCAGACCTGGGCTGTAAAAAACCTGCCCGCATTTAAACCTGAACCTTATGCACCCAGTACAGATAACTACCTCACTTCCGTTAAAATAGCACCGGAGGTGTTTAATTACTACGGTCACAAAGGAAAATATCAGAACTGGGAAGAGCTCGGTAAATGGATCTATGACGACCTGATAAAAGACAGGCAGACGCTAAGTCCTGCAGCTATTGATGAGATCAAAAGCTTAGTGAAGGACCTAACGAACGATAAGGATAAAGCATGTAAGGTTTATGAGTTCGTGCAGAAAAAGACCCGTTACATCAGTGTGCAAATAGGCATAGGGGGCAATCAGCCCATGCAAGCTAATGAAGTACACCAACTTTCCTATGGAGATTGCAAGGCATTGGTTAACTACACCCAGAGCTTGCTGAAAGTTTTGGATATCCCCTCCTGGTATTGCATCGTAAATGCCGGAAATTTCAAAAAGAATATGGAATCCGACTTTGCAAGCATGAACCAAGGGAACCATATTATTCTATGCCTCCCTTTTAAAAGTGATACCACCTGGCTCGAATGTACAAGTCAGGACAGTCCCTTTGGTTTTTTGGGTGATTTTACCGATGACCGTACTGTTCTGGCCTGCAGGGAAGAGGGCGGAATAATAATTAAAACACCGGCACTCTCCGTTCAGATGAATTTACAGAACCGGAAAGCGGAACTCACCCTCGATGCCGAAGGCAACATTACCGGTACGATAAACACAACGTTTTCAGGGTCTCAATATGACAATTACGCGCAATTGATCCATCAACCACTAAAGGAGCAACTGAAACTATTGAAACAAACCTACGACATAGACAATATTAACTTCGACACTTTTAACCTTAGCCAGGACAAAGGGACTAAGCCCATTACCAAAGAATCTCTATTACTTAGTATCCAGAAATATGCTCCGCAAACCAGCAACCACGTTTATCTCGTGTTAAATGCCTTCAATAAAAAAAGAAATATCCCAGAGGTGAGGAACAGGACCCTGCCGCTTTTCATCAACAGAGGGTACACAGATTTGGATGAAATTGTTTATACCCTACCCAAGGATTTAAGCATTGAGTACCTACCTAAGGATATAGAGATTAAAAATAGTTTCGGCACCTACCACTGTAGTGTTAAAAAAGAAGATAAGAAGCTGATATACAGTAGAAAGTTTGTGTTGAACGATGGCACCTATCCTGCCGATCAATATGCCAGTTTTGCTGATTTCATAAGTGTGGTAAGCTCCAATGACCAGGTAAAAGCGATTTTTAAATCAAACTCAGCTAAGAATTAAAATTCCAATCGCAATTCCAATGACCATAATCAGGTACATCAGAATTTCAGTAGTGGCAAACTTTTTATACTTAGTCCAGAACGATATGTCTTGCTTTGGCTTCATCCCTATCTCCTCAACGAACCTGCCTTTACAAACGCCTTCTGGTAGGCAGGGATACTTAGATCATCCACCACAACTCCACGGGTAGTTGAGGCATGTACAAAAAAATTATTGTTCAGATATACCCCCACATGGTCAACAGTCCCACCGCCAAATGAAAAAAAGATCAGGTCACCCTCGTTCAGGTTAGTCATGCTTTTTTCCTTTATCACATCGGCCTGGTCCCTCGAACGCCGTGGCAATTCATTGCCATAGATGTCTTTCTGTAATAACAATGCAAAACCAGAACAGTCAATCCCCCTTTTATCCAGTCCGCCCAAACGATACTGAACACCCGTCCAATCTGTGATAAATCTGTACAGCTGCTTGCTTTTCAAATGCGACATCGCTTCGGCAGCCTTTGCCCCTGTATTGCCAGTTTTTACAGTATGTTTTCTGGAACCACAGGATGATACAAATAGCATGACTGTCAATGCAATCAATAAACTGGCCCTGGATAATACTGTTGTTCTATTCATACTATTGTTTAATTAAGCGCTGTATCTCGTCCAGCTTCAGCAAAGCCTCAACCGGCGTCAATACATTAACGTCAAGATTGTTAAGCATATCTCTTATTTTAACGAGAACAGGGTCATCAACCGCAAACATATGCAACTGATAGGCCTGATTTTGCACTTTCTTGATGCTATCTTTAATACTTTGCCCCTCAGTTCTGTCTATCTCCAGTTTCTTTAAAATCTCATTAGCCCTGTTGATGAGTTTAGGGGGCATACCCGCCATTTTGGCTACATGGATACCAAAACTATGCTCACTACCACCAGGAACCAGCTTGCGTAAAAAGATCACTTTATTGCCTACCTCTTTTATCGATACATTAAAGTTCTTAATGCGGTTCATGGTATTGGCCAATTCATTTAACTCGTGATAATGCGTTGCAAAAAGCGTTTTAGGCTTGGCTGTAGGATGCGTATGCAAAAATTCGGCAATTGCCCAGGCAATAGAAATCCCGTCATATGTACTCGTACCCCTACCTATTTCATCCAGTAAAATTAAACTGTTGTCAGATATATTGTTCAGGATACTGGCCGTTTCGTTCATCTCAACCATGAATGTACTTTCTCCTGACGATAAATTATCCGAAGCACCTACACGGGTGAATATTTTATCAACCAGACCTATTGTAGCGGCTTTAGCAGGTACAAAACATCCCATCTGCCCCATCAGTACAATTAAGCCCGTCTGGCGCAATATGGCCGACTTACCCGACATATTGGGACCGGTAATAATAATAATCTGTTGACTTTCATTGTCTAAGAACACATCATTTGTAATGTATTCCTCACCAACTGGTAAACGTTTCTCTATAACCGGGTGCCTTCCACCTTTAATATCCAGACCTTTACCCTTGTTAATTTCGGGCTTTACGTAATGATTGTTCACTGCTAAGTTTGCGAAACAAAGCAATACATCCAGCGTTGCTATAGAAAATGCATTCAGCTGGATTGGTTTAATATAAGTACTCACCTGGCGGATCATCTCCGTGTACAGTCTCACCTCTATCTGCTGAATTTTCTCTTCAGCGCCTAAAATCTGTTCTTCGTATTCTTTTAATTCAGGTGTGATATAGCGCTCGGCACTTACCAGTGTTTGTTTCCTGATCCAGTCTGCCGGTACTTTATCTTTATGGGTATGGGTAACCTCCAGGTAATAACCAAACACGTTATTAAAAGCAACTTTCAGGGAAGGAATCCCCGTTGCAGCGGCTTCTCTTTTCTGTATTTCAACCAGGTAGTCCTTTCCTCCAAATGATATTTTACGCAGACGGTCCAGCTCATCATCTATACCATCGGCAATAACATTACCTTTAATCAGCAACGCAGGTGGATCCTGTTGCAGCTCTCTTTCCAACTTCTCCCTGATACTCAGACAAGGGTCCAATTGTGCCGCAAGTGCCATTAAAAATGGATTACCCGATGCTTCGGCCTGATTTTTAACTGACTCTATATGATAAAGCGACTTTTTAAGCTGGCACAATTCTCTTGGCCCTACTTTTTGAAGGCCTACTTTAGAGATCAGTCTTTCCAGATCACCGATCTGTTTGATATGTGATAAAAACTCCTGTACAAGCACATCATGCTTTACCAGAAAATCAACCATCCCCAAACGCTCTTGAATCGGCTTTAATTCTTTAAGTGGCATGATAATCCACTTGTGCAGCAAACGGGCGCCCATAGGTGTACTCGTTTGGTCCAGCACTTCAAAAAGCGTTACCGCATTGTCGTTGGCCGAGCTCACCAATTCCAGGTTACGGATGGTAAAGCGATCAAGCCACATATATTTATCTTCTTCCAAGCGGGATATAGAAGTAATGTGCTTTAGGTTCCGGTGCTCTGTTTCATTCAAATAATGTAAAGCCACACCTGCGGCAACGATACCTGTTTGCAACCTGTCTACCCCAAAACCCTTTAATGAGTTAACCTCAAAATGCTTGGTTAAAATTTCATTGGCATAATCATTGGTAAAAGCCCAGTCATCCAGGTGAAAGGTATAAAACCTATCTCCAAAAAGTTCCAGGAATTCTTTCCTTTTGCTCTTTTGAAAAACGACTTCGGTGGGTTTAAAGCCTTGTAAAAGCTTGTCAATATATTCAGCGCTTCCCTGTGCTACATGAAATTCCCCGGTAGAGATATCTACGAAAGAGACACCCAACTGCGTTTTATCAAAATAAACAGCAGCTAAATAGTTATTAGATTTCTGACTAAGGATATTGTCATTGTAGGCTACACCCGGCGTAACCAGTTCCGTAACGCCCCTCTTTACAATAGTTTTTGTGGTTTTAGGATCTTCCAGCTGGTCGCAAATTGCCACCCTTTGTCCGGCCCTAACCAATTTTGAAAGATAATTATCCAACGAGTGGTGCGGAAAACCAGCTAACTCCAAAGCCCCATTTGGTCCGGTACCTCTACGGGTCAATACAATCCCCAAAATCTGGGCTGTTTTTACCGCGTCCTCACCAAATGTCTCATAAAAATCGCCTACTCTAAATAGCAATAATGCACCCGGGTACTTTGCTTTAATCGCATTGTATTGCTGCATTAACGGGGTTTCCTTAGTATTATCTTTAGCCAAAATGATTATGTTTACAAAATCGTAAAGATACTATTTGAGCAGTAGGCTTTGCGATTTGTTGAAAATTAAAAAAATGTGAATAGGTTTACAATTTTGTAATATAAGACAAAAACAGGTTTAGCGCCTCACGCTTTTTTTCCGTGAGCTCGAAATCCAGTTTATGCATCAGGTAATCGTCCAGGTCAAAATTCGAATGTTTGGGCAATTCTTCCAGCAAATCCCTACGCTTAGACAAACCAAAAGATAGTGCTTCATTAAAATCATTCACAAATGACTGTGGTATTGGTTTATTGGCTACCCAGGCGGCGTATACAAAAGGCAACCCGGTAAAGTTCATCCATTCCTCTCCCATGTCGTATGCATAGGCAAACTCTTCCTTTTTCCCGAAAGTGCGGTCGCCAATCAGCACAATCGCATCAGTATCTTCATCGGGATCAGTGCTGTAGCTTACCATTTGCTGAAAATGAAATTTCAACAACACCTTTGCGAGGTTATTTGAGGTCCGGGAATGACTGTCCAACCTGACCGTTTTAATTTCTCCAGCTGGTACTTTACTAAAAATAAACACAGAGTTAACAGCCCCGACAGAGCCTATACAGTAATCTGCAATGATGTGGGCATTGGGCACCTGAGGTATGGCAGCCACAGGAATTAAACCTATATCCACCTGCCCGTCAATTAATTTCGCGGCACAATCTGTAGGAATATCTAAACTTAGGTCAATCTGGTCCAGCAATGCCGAGTGTTCAATTCCGTAAATAAAAGGTTTGGTATTGGTATAGGAAACAGCAGAAATTTTAATCTTATTCAACGACAGTGCTTATTTTAAATGGTCAGTATTGTTAAATTCGGTAATCACAAAATCATCACCCGTTAATTCAACTTTATAGAGTACAGTATTTTGATGGGGAAATGCCGTCATTTCAGAAATCGGCGTATTCGTCAGTAAACATAAAAACAAGCGCATTGCACGGCCATGCATACAAATCAGCACAGTCTTCTCGTCAGTTGCTTTTCTGATGGTTTCTATAGCTTCCTTTTCCCTTGCCAGTACATTATTCGGACTTTCACCACCTTCAAAGTGTGCATCGTAATCACCTGACTCCCATTTCTCCATTATGCCTTTAAAAGCGGCAATGGCATGTTCATCATTAGGCTTTCCTTCCCATATCCCCCAGGCCAATTCGTCCAATCCCGAAAGTTGTTCCCAAGCTATGCCCGCATCAATAAAACCTTTAACAGTTTGATGTGTACGTTTTAATTTTGAGGTATATACCTTATCAAAAGGAACATCCTTATAGGTAGCATAAAATGCTGCTGCCTGCTCCCTGCCAGTATCATTCAAATCACTGTTTATGCCACGTCCCTGTACTATCCCTTGCTTATTTAAATCTGTTTCACCATGCCTGATGATATATAGTTCCTTATCCATTCTAATTGATTACCGGCAATTTATAATATTGAGGCTTCACCTCATCGTCAAAAACAACATTGGTATAATCTGTTACCACATTGTACAGCGTATCACGCTCTATTGGTTTACGGTTCACCTGCTTAATCAGGTTTACAAGCTCCTGGGTATTCATTGCAGGATGCTGTTCTTCGGCACCTGCCATTGAATAAATTTTGGTTGTATCGTCCAAAGTTCCATCAATATCGTCCACACCAAAATTTAACGACAACTGTGCTGTTTGTCTGCTGATCATTGCCCAATAAGCCTTAATATGATCAAAGTTATCCAGGTAAATACGGGCAATTGCATAGTTCCTCAAATCCTCGATCACAGAAACCTCAGGTACATGATCCATCTGGTTGTTCTGATTTCTAAATTTAAGTGGTATGAAAGCCTGAAACCCACCTGTTTTATCTTGTTGCTGACGCAGGCGTTCCATATGATCTACCCTGTGCCAGAATTGCTCTATATGGCCATACAACATCGTTGCATTGGTTTTCATACCCAACTTATGTGCTTGCTCATGTATATCCAGCCACTGTTCAGCATTACATTTGTCATGTGCGATCTTTTCCCTTACCTCTGGATGAAATATTTCAGCACCACCACCAGGCATAGAGTCCAGGCCTGCTTCCTGCAGGTATTTCATGCCATCATAATGGCTTAACTTCGCTTTTTTGAAGATATAATAATACTCTACCGGGGTTAAGGCTTTGATATGAAGGCCGGGGCGATGTGCTTTTGCTTTTCTGAAAAAGTCGCTGTAAAATTCCAGGTTCTGCTTAGGTACTACCCCGCCGGTAATGTGAACTTCGGTAACCGGCTCATTGTCGTATTTCTTCAGCACATCCATCATTCCGTCCACACTCATTTCCCATCCTTCTTCACGTTCCTTGATCAAACGGGAATAAGAGCAGAATTTACAGTCGTACACACAAACATTGGTCGGCTCAATATGAAAATTGCGGTTAAAATAGGTATAATCACCATGTTTCCTTTCCCTGATATAATTCGCTAAAACACCCAGGTAGCCAAGCTCTGCATGTTCATAAAGGTAAACACCCTCGTCAAATGTAATTCTTTCCTGATTTTGAACTTTTGATGCTATTGCTTTCAGCGCTGCTGACAGATCAGCATCTTCTAAAATCAAAGTAAGTTTTGAAGTCGTATCCATCTATAATGTATAATGCACAAATTTAGTATAAAATCATTAGATACCCGTTTTTTAAAAGGATTTTAGCTGTCAGCCCTGTGTAAAAGAGCTTTACAGTTAAATAGGAATAATCGGCATCAAATATTCAATCTTACTTAGCCCGGCACACAATAAAACCTATCTTTGTGCCATGACTATTGAAGAACTAGAAGCTCATTTTTCAGGAATAGATTTACCCCAGTCCTTAGAACTTGGCCCCGGATTAAAAGTAAATGACGTGGCACATTGCATTCAAACACACATCACCCTACTCAAACTCCACGGCAACGTACGACCTTTTGAATGCTTTTACGACCGCCTGATCAGGATCAAGGAAATGATTGAAGCACAATAAAACCGCATTTTACGGCTAAGTTACATAACCATCCTTCGGGTACTGTTTGTCGTTCCTCGTGTTCGGCTATAGCAGGCCTACTGATCGCATACCACTATGCGTTTACCCAGGTAGTAGCATACTAGTACCAGAGCAGTAGGCAAGTAGTACCTGAGTAGTACTTACTAACCACCGTACCCGAACCTACTCTTCATCGTTCCTTATGCAGCTTGTGGGTACACATACTAAACACAAAAGCCGATGTATTTGTTCTAACAAATACATCGGCTTTTAAATTATTTTACCTCTTTGGATCCTATTAACTCTTTGAATCCTATTAACCCTTAGATAGAATTCCCTTAATCCTTTGAATTCTCTTAGCTCTTTGAGTCAAAAAAATCACCTTCTTTGAGGAGACCTCAGGCGCTTTTGCTTCTTCAGCAAAAGATGCCAGGCTCCGAAAAGAACGGTTATTTTTTATTTTTGTGCTTTATTAAAATTCAACACAATATAAGCTGTACCACTACCATACTCAACAGGGGTTTTAATCACCATTGTCTCACCAGTAGCAGAAGAAAGCAACATTCTATAACCTTCAGTTACATTCTTAGCTTTATCACCTTCATAAATCTTTTTGAACTGGAAAGTATCTTCTTTCGGGCTTGCAGACCAGTAAATAGATTGCATTTTACCACCACATTCACTTCCTAAGGTATAACTTCCGTTACCGCTATTTGTCAATCTCCATGTACTTCCAACAAAACATTTGTATGATGATTCGCCAAATAAAGTTTTAACATTGGCCTGAGGTATTCCCTCAAAAGTAATGTCGTTCAATACCCAGTTGCCAGTAACATTACCTCTTTTAATAGGTTGGGTAGTGGCTGCACCCTTTGGTGAACAGCTTTGCAATACCATTAATGCACTGCAAAAAATGGCTGCTATCAGGAATATTCTTTTCATATCAAGTATTTTTACTTTTTAAATACATAAATCTTGCCAAAACTTCAGCATAATAATTTTTACCTTTAATGACGTTATCCCATACCTTCATTTTTTAGCATTTAACCCCATAATAATGAGAGCAGAAACCATCGCCATACATGCCGGAAATTTATATAGCATCAGTACACAAGATGTAACACCTCCTATAAATTTATCTACAACATTTCTAAGAAACGAAGAAGGTGGATATTCTGGTGGACACATGTATAGTAGAATCAGCAATCCCAATAGGTCGGCATTAGAAAATATCATTACCGAACTGGAAAAAGGGGCTGATGCCTGTGCGCTTTCCTCTGGCAATACCGCAGGTATGACTGTTTTTCAGGCATTAAAACCGGGAAGTCATATCATTGCCCCCGATGATATGTATTGGGGATTAAAAATGCAATTACAGACCATTTTTGCCGATACGTTACAAATAGACTTCATTGACCTGACGGATCCAGGATTGGTTAAACAATACATCAAAACCAATACCGTGATGATATGGGCTGAAACACCTTCAAACCCTTTATTAAAAATCACGGACATTTCGGCATTGGCAGAAATCAGTAAATCAAATGGGTTAACATTGGTATGCGATAGTACTTTCGCTTCTCCATCACTGCAAAACCCAATTGCTTTAGGCGCAGACCTGGTTATGCATTCCTCAACCAAATATATCGGCGGACATAGTGATGTGTTGGGGGGAATTTTAATCACCGCCAAAAAGGACGAACTGTGGGGGAAAATCAAAAACATACAGGCAGTTGGAGGGGCGGTCCCCTCTCCTTTCGATTGTTTTTTACTGATCAGAAGCATTAAGACTTTAGCTTATCGTATGCGCGGACACTGCGAAAATGGTATGGCCCTCGCAAACTACCTGGAAAAACACCCGGCAGTTGAAGCGGTATATTACCCTGGATTACCCGGACATCCCGGACATGAAATTGCGAAAAAACAAATGACTGGTTTTGGTGGCATGCTGTCTGTCCTCGTAAAAGGCGGTGCTAATGACGCCAGAAGAGTTGTCAACAAGGTGAAGTTATTTGCACAAGCTACTAGCTTGGGTGGTGTAGAAAGTTTAATAGAACACCGGGCATCTATAGAAGGACCTGGCACAAAAACCCCACAAAATTTAATTCGGATATCAGTAGGACTGGAACATATAGATGACTTAATAGCTGATTTCGAGCAAGCTTTAACTACTTAAAGCACCTAACCACACGCAAAAAACCAACTTTATAATCCTAATTATCAATTAATTAAAAAATATTCAGAATATAATTTTGGTTATTTTGGTACTTAGGCCTACATTTGTATCATCATTAGCGAAAGCTAATCAAGTCAATCCTCTTATTTTAAGGTTTGATTTATAAAGAAGTGGCGAGAGACAGGCTCTTTGACCCACTGGCAACCCTCCCAAAATGGAGAAGGTGCCAATTCCTGACCAGCCGGCATGGTGCCGTTTGGAAAGATAAATTTAAACGTATGAAAACTATTATTTCTAATCTTAGTCATTATTGTTGCCCGGAACACACCATGTGTATGTGCTGCTGCATGCAATAATCACTAAATCTTCCTTTTGCATTTCTTTAATCCATCCGGAAGGCCCTTTATGGGTACGCAATACCTCTACATACTTTTTTGTCCTTCCAGACCTTAAAGTATCCTAACAGAAAATTAATTAAACCATATATAAAATAAAACATATGTCAGCTTCTCATAAATTTGAAACACTACAAGTACATGCAGGTCAGGAAATAGATCCAACTACAGGCTCCAGGGCTGTACCTATATATCAAACTACCTCTTACGGATTTAAAAACTCTGAACATGGTGCGAACCTTTTTGCACTTAAAGAATTCGGAAACATCTATACACGTATCATGAACCCTACTACGGATGTTTTTGAAAAACGTGTCGCCGCACTTGAGGGTGGTGTAGCAGGATTGGCTGTTGCATCCGGACAAGCCGCACAATTTATTGCATTAAACAACATCTTAGAGGCTGGCGATAACTTCGTTTCTTCTTCACATTTATATGGAGGTTCTTACAATCAGTTTAAAGTTGGCTTTAAACGTTTAGGCATTGAAGTAAAATTCGCCAACGGTAATGATCCCGCAGATTTTGAAGCAAAAATCGACGAAAAAACCAAAGCAATTTACCTGGAAAGTATCGGTAACCCTGCATATAGCATTATCGATTTCGAAAAAATATCCGCAATTGCCAACAAGCACGACCTGCCCTTAATTGTAGACAATACTTTTGGTGCCGCAGGGTACCTGTTTAAACCTTTAGAGCATGGTGCACATATCGTTGTACAATCTGCAACAAAATGGATCGGCGGTCACGGTACCAGTATTGGTGGTGTAATCGTAGACGGGGGAAATTACAACTGGGGAAATGGGAAATTCAGTCAGTTTACCCAACCTTCAGAAGGGTACCACGGATTGGTATTTAATGATGTGTTTGGAATAGGCGGCCCTTTTGGGAACATACAGTTTATCATTCGTGCCCGTGTTGAAGGCTTAAGGGATTTCGGCCCTGCCATCTCTCCTTTCAACTCGTTCCAGCTTTTACAAGGACTTGAAACCTTATCGTTACGTGTACAACGTCACGTAGACAATGCGCTTGCCCTGGCAACCTGGCTGGAAGGTCATGAAGCTGTAAAAAGTGTAAACTACCCAGGTCTTGAAAGCAGTCCGTACCATGCCAACGCAAAGAAATACCTGCAAAACGGGTTCGGCGCAGTATTGTCCTTTGAACTACATGGCGAAAAAGAACAGGCAACAACATTGGTAGATAGTTTAAAACTGGTAAGTCACCTGGCAAATGTTGGGGATGCGAAGACCTTAATCATACAACCGTCGGCAACTACACACCAGCAATTGACTGATGAAGAACAACTGAATGCCGGTGTTACACCGAACCTTTTAAGGGTATCTGTTGGTATTGAACATATCGATGATATCAAGGCTGATTTTGAACAAGCTTTTGCGGGTTTAAAAAAATAAGAATACAGTACATTTTACCACATCATAATAATGAGTACAATCTCCACATATAATTACACCAAAACCTTTAAGCTTGAAAGCGGAAAGAAACTGCGCAAACTTGAAATTGCGTATCAGACCTATGGTAAGCTAAATGCAAAAAAGGATAATGTAATCTGGGCCTGCCATGCACTTACGGCCAACTCTGATGTATTAGACTGGTGGGAAGGCCTATTTGGAAATAATGCCCTTTTTAACCCGGATGAGCATTTTATCATCTGTGCGAATGTATTGGGCTCTCATTATGGTAGTACCAATCCTTTAAGTGAAAACCCGGTAACAGGTTTGCCGTACTATCTTTCCTTTCCTGAATTCACCATCAGGGACCTCGTTGCGGCACACCAGTTGCTTGCTGCCCATCTTGGCATCCGACAGATCAAAGTACTGATCGGTGGATCTTTAGGTGGACAACAAGCATTAGAATGGGCGATAACTGACCAGGCAATCGTGGAAAACCTGATCCTGATTGCGACAAATGCTGTTCATTCGCCTTGGGGCATTGCATTTAACGAAAGTCAGCGTCTGGCGATCAGTACAGACCGTAGTTTTTATGCCCAAAAACCAGATGGCGGCTTAAAAGGTTTAAAGGTAGCAAGAAGCATAGCACTTTTGTCATACAGAACTTATGATGCTTACGCAACAACTCAGCTGGAAAGTGTAAATGATAAAACAGGTGGCTTTCGGGCTTCCTCTTACCAGAACTACCAGGGAGAAAAACTTTGCAAACGCTTCAATGCTTATAGCTATTGGTATTTAAGCAAAGCAATGGATAGCCACAATGTTGGTCGTGGCCGAAAAAGTGTTACTGATGCACTGGCACTGGTAAAATCGAATACATTGGTCATTGGAATTGATAACGATGTCCTTTTCCCATTGTCTGAACAGGAGTTTTTAACAAAAAATATCCCAGGTGCAGAATTTTACAACCTGAAAACAGCATACGGACATGATGGTTTCCTGATTGAAACCGATACACTAACGAATGTTATCGGCAATTTCCTGAAAGAAAGTGTCAATAAAAAAATAATTAAATTACATAAAACAGCATAATAAAATAGATGAGCAAGAAACTTAAAATTGGTTTATTTGGTTTTGGGGTAGTTGGCCAGGGGTTACATGATATTATCCGCGGTCAGGACTTAAATCTTGAAATCATTAAGATCGCAATTAAAAATCCTGAGAAGAAACGTACGTTAGATGCACACCTTTTTACAACAGATCACGAAGAACTGTTAAATAATAGTGAAATCAATACCATTGTAGAATTGATAGATGATGCGGATGCAGCTTATAACATCGTTAAAAGAGCGTTGATCAGTGGTAAAAATGTAGTTTCAGCTAATAAAAAAATGATCGCCTTGCACCTGGCGGAATTAGTTGAGCTACAGGAAAAACATGATGCCTCCTTACTTTATGAAGGTGCGGTGTGCGGAAGTATTCCGATTATACGTAACCTGGAAGAGTATTACGACAACGAGTTGCTTCACGGCATCAGTGGTATTTTTAATGGTTCATCAAACTATATTTTGTCTAAAATATTCAATGAGAACCTGGAATACGGTGTGGCTTTAAAACAAGCCCAGGATCTGGGTTTCGCAGAAACTGATCCTATTATGGATGTTGGTGGTTATGACCCTAAGTTCAAACTGGCTATCGCTACTGCCCATGCTTACGGTTTGTTTATCGATCCGGATAAAATTCTGAATGTAGGCATTCAAAACCTTTCTGATAATGACATCAGGTACGCAAGGGAAAAAAATTACAAGATAAAGTTGGTACCTACGGCACGTAAAATAAGTACCAAACAGGTGGTTACTTATGTATTGCCCAAGTTCGTTAAATCTGACGATTTCCTTTTCAATGTAGAAAACGAATACAATGGAGTAACTGTACAGGCTGCCTTTGCCGACAAACAGTTCTTTTTTGGAAAAGGGGCCGGAGGCCATCCTACTGGAGCAGCGGTATTATCAGACATTGCTGCCTTAAGGTACGATTACCGCTATGAATATAAAAAGTACCACCAGCACAACGGATTGGTACATACCGATAACGTAAACATTGAAGTTTACCTGCGTTATGTGCATGAATATACCGTTGAAAAGTTGCAGATTGAGAACATCGTAGAAAGGTTCACACGTGATGATTACAAATACGTAATTGGAAATGTGAATTTAAAAAGCCTGCTGGCCAATAAAAACCTGCTGGAACAAAAAGATGTGTTCATCGCCCATACCGGAAAATATACTTACACCGATCAGCAGATTAAAGCGCTGGCAGACGAAGGTGTATTGTTAAGCTAACGGTTTATTTTGTTTTGATATAGAAAAAGGCCTCATAAGAGGCCTTTTTCGTTAGTTTATATTTCCCTGTTTATATCCCAGTTTTCCAGGTAATCGGCCACTCGGCGTACAAAAGAACCACCAAGCGCGCCATCTACTACCCTATGGTCATAGGATAAAGAAAGGAACATCATATGTCTGATCGCTATTACGTCCCCAAACTCCGTTTCTAACACCGCAGGCTTCTTTTTAATCGCACCAACAGCAAGTATAGCAACTTGTGGCTGGTTAATGATCGGTGTACCCATGATGTTACCAAAAGAACCAACATTGGTTAAAGTAAAAGTACCATTTTGTGTCTCGTCTGGTTTCAGCTTAGAATTACGTGCGCGTAATGCCAGGTCGTTCACAGATTTAGTTAATCCTACTAAATTCAGTTGATCAGCATTTTTTATCACCGGTACAATCAGGTTTCCACTAGGAAGCGCTGCTGCCATACCAATATTAATATCTTTCTTTTTAATTATCTGCGTACCATTTACCGAGACATTGATCATCGGAAAATCTTTGATAGCCTTGGCAACGGCCTCTACAAAAATTGGCGTAAAGGTGATCTTTTCATTTTCACGTTTCTCAAAATTCCTTTTAACTTTCTCCCGCCACATCACCATGTTTGTCACATCAGCTTCAACGAATGAAGTTACGTGCGGAGAAGTCTGTTTACTCATGATCATATGGTCGGCAATCAGCTTACGCATCCTGTCCATCTCGATAATCTCGTCCCCACCGCCTAAACTTACACTATTCTGCTGAACAGGGGCTTTTACAGGCTGTGGGTCTGTAGCCGGCTGAACGACAGGTTTAGCCGCCACTGCCGGCCCTGCATGGTTTGCGGCAATAGATGGGGCCTGAGCTCCACCTTTATTTTGAATATAGTTTAACAGATCATCTTTTGTCAAACGTCCATCCGATCCTGTTCCTGTAATACTATCCAACTCAGTTAACTGAATACCTTCCTGTGCAGCGATGTTTTTTACCAATGGTGAATAAAAACGATCTGATGTGCTATCAGCAGGAAGCTGCTCTGTACCTGGTATATTTTCTATAATAGGCGCTGCGCCCGTCTCCTGTGGCGGGGCAGGTGTTTCAATAGTTTCCTCACTTACCACTGCATCACCATCTGTTTCTATAATGGCAATGACCGCACCAACCTGTACAATATCATCTTCTTTAAATAATTGCTTTACCAACTTACCTGCTATTGGTGATGGAACTTCAGAATCCACTTTATCAGTCGCAATTTCTAAAATGGTATCGTCAAGTTCAATTCTATCACCAGGTTGTTTAACCCACTTTATAATGGTTGCTTCCGCAACACTCTCCCCCATTTTAGGTAACAATAATTCGTATTGAGCCATTTTTTATTTTATGATTTGTATCGGGTGCAAAAGTAAAGTATTTTGAAGACTTAACCCACATCTTGTTTAAGTTCATTCAAAACCATGGCCAGTGCAGCTATGGCAGAACGCTCAATATTCTGAATCCGGCGATTGCTAAAATTAAATAAACGGGCGATTACGTGGTGTTCATTTGCAACAGCAATCCACACAGTACCAACAGGTTTATCTGCTGTACCACCATCGGGTCCCGCTACACCACTTACCGCAACGGCATAATCGGTTTTAAAATTAACTCTTGCACCATAAGCCATTTCTTTTACCGTTTGCTCACTTACCGCACCAAACGTTTCCAGTGTTTCGGCCTTCACACCTAATACCGACATTTTAAGCGCATTGGAATAAGTTACAGCTCCACCGGCAAATACCGAAGAGCATCCCGGATGCTGTGTAATCAAATGTGAAATGTAACCTCCGGTGCAACTTTCGGCGGTAGATAGGGTAAGCTGGTTGGCCTCCATAATATCTAATAGCGCCTTCTCCAGTGCGATATCCTGATCAATTACTACATATTTCTTTACCTTATCAATAATCTGTTGGGCATAAGTCTCCACTTCAGCTTTAAGGATATGCTCATCAGCTCCTGTTCCACTTAACCTCAACCTGATCTGACCGAGCCTTGGCAAATAGGCCAGTTTTATATGTGCTGGTAAACTGTCTTCTATCGCTTCAATTTCTACAGCTAAAAAGGACTCACCAATATTAGCGGTCAGTATCGTTTTATGAATAATGGCTGGAAGTTTAAATGCCTTTTTCAAACGCGGAAGGATCTCCTCTTCCATCAGGTACATCATTTCAAAAGGCACCCCGGGCATAGATACAAATATTTTTCCCCGCTCCTCAAACCACATGCATGGCGCAGTACCATTTTTATTTTTAATAACCGTACAACCATCAGGCACATCCGCCTGCTTACGGTTAACATCAATCATGGGTTTGTTGAATTTCAAAAAAATATCCGTTACATGTTCAAGCGTTTCCTGATCGCGCCTAAAGCCCATGTTAAAATACCTGGCCATGGTGATTTTGGTAATGTCATCCTTAGTTGGTCCCAGTCCACCTGTAATCAGGATAATATCGGCACGTTTTTCAGCAAGCTGTAAAGCCTCTATGATATGGTCTGCATCGTCAGAAATAGAACTCACCTGCTTCACCTTAATGCCTATCAGGTTTAATTCCCTGGCCATCCAGGCCGAATTCGTATCCACAATCTGGCCAATCAGTATTTCATCACCAATTGTTATAATTTCAGCTACCATAAAAATGTAATTAGAATTTGGTATAATATCCTTTTCGTTTACTCAGTTTAAGATCCTGAAGTATCGATGCCTTAACTTTAATATCAACTGAATAACTCTGATAAAAACCAAAAGGAACCCAGTTAAAGCTCATGTCCCAGCAATGTAAATCGCGGTATATAGCGAAGTTGGTCTGAGAAATCGTATTCCGCTGAAAATCCCAGCCCGAGCTAAAAGTAACTTTCCATTTTGGTGTAATGTTCGCATCACCATTAAAGTTGAGCGTATTCGTTACGGTATTATTTTTCCCAACCTCATTGGTACTGTAATTAAAGGTATAGGAGAATGCGAAGTTCCATGGAATATTAAAGTCAACAAATGCATTCGGGTCACGACTAACTTTAGCCAGCGCTTCTGCCTGCTCCGGGGTAATTGCACCTGTATTTTTTTGTTCCTTTAGCTTATCCTGGGTTTCATTCTTCTTTTTAAGCGCTTCCGGGTTTAAGCTATAATTAAATGAAAAACCAAAGTTTGTTAAACGTGGCAACTGGCCGCGTGTCCAGGTATATTTATCAACCAATCTACGAGCTGGCGCCTTAGTTATTGAATCTGTATAATTCTCATATAGATACGGATTTAATGTACCGTAATAGTTGATCCCTAGCTTGTCACTAAACTGAGAACGACCACTGAAACTTAAGGTCGACAGCTTAAAACTCTTCGCAAGCAAATTGTAATTCCCGCTGATACCTAAACCCTGAATAATAGGAATCTTCTTCTCACCAGTACCCGTAGTATCTTTAGGCGATAAAAACTTGGCTTCAACCGTATTGTCGATAGAGAATCCAATAGATGCATTTTTACCTTCCCCTGGTCCGCCATAAGCTGAACCTTCATGAATGGAATACTTCTGCTGTACCTGCTTGCCCTCAAAATTTGTTGTATAAACCGGATCACCGTTCTGATAATAAGCATACTTATAATTTCCCTTGCTTACTTCAGAAAAATCAGGCGTATAACCAAAGTTAATACTTGGTGTCATCACATGGCGTAAAGCCTTAAAATTCCCGAAGCTTTTGAACTGGGCCGTAGAATATATTTTGGTAGACAGACCACCACTAACAGTATATTGTCCCGATCTGTTAAAGCCTGGAACCGTATCGGTAAAAATAGCATCCGGAGCATTAGGAACCTTTGCATAGGTTTTCTTGATGGTTTGGAAATGCCATCTTTCAAGGTAACTAACCCCCGTATTAAAGTTAAAATACTTCAATATATTAAAGCCCATACTAATTGGAATAGAATGCTGGAAACCACTTCTAAACTTCTTTAATGATTCTCTTTGAAACAACAGGGAATCAGGAGAAGTAATGCTGTTCGTGGCCTGCATGCTATAACCTACAGAGATCTTCTGATACCATTTCTGTTCACCAACCTGGTTTTTAGAGCTAAATGGATTAAATGTAGGCACAGACAAGGTAACGTCGGGAAGCGTTAAACTTACAGACTTGCTTTGCGTTTCCTGAGAGTGACGTAATGCACTTGTAAAGTTCACACCTTTTCCAAAAACCTTACTGTAGGCAATACTTGACGATAAGGAGTTATTTGCGGTAGCACGGGGATCATAAGTTCCACCACCGGCTGTTTCCCTATCATATGCTGAAGTACCTGCATTTACACTGGCAGAAAAAGTAGTTCCCGGCTTTGCATTCGGGTTCTGTGAATGGCTCCAGTTGATCCTGAAATCTTTACTTGTCCTAAAATCCTGTGCCCCCTCAGTTCCATACTTGTTAAAAGCATAATCGAGGTTCACATTTCCGTTAAACTTATATCTTTTGGTATAATTAGAAGCTACCCGTGCGCTATACGATCCGTATGAGTAAATAGAGCCCGTTATTTTTGCATCCCAGTAATCACTCAAACCCAGGTAATACCCACCGTCCTGTAAAAAGAAACCTCTCGAGTAATCTTCACCGGGTGTAGGTAAAATAATCCCTGAGCTCTTCTTGTTTGGCTTTGGGAAAAATGCAAAAGGTAAACCCAGTGGCAGCGGAATGTCTTCTATCTTTAAATAAAGCGGCCCGGCAATGATCTGGTTTTCAGTTACAATGGCCTTCGTAAAATGTATCCCGAAATGGGGATGCGGCAAATTACAGGTACTGTAGGTCTGCCCCTTACTGTGTATCTCATCATCAGGCTGCTTTTTTGCCTTTCCCCCGGTAAAAAAGCCTCCTTCCTGTTCGGTAAAAACGCCCCATATGTTACCGGCTTTGGTTACTGTATTGAACCTTAACGAATCGGCCATTGAAGTCCCCTGCCCTTCCATCTTAAAAATTGGCCTTCCAATATATTTTCCCTTTGCGTCCATTGTCCCCCGGGCATAAATCAGGTTCGTTTTACTGTTGAAGGTAATGTAATCGGCATCCAGCTCCAGGGCCTGGTAAATCACCCTGGCCTTTCCGTACAGATAAACAATGCTACTGTCTTTACTGAACGAAACCGAATCCTTTGCCGTATACTGAATTTTTTCTGATGCCGTAGTATCCTTCGGATTTTTTTTCCCGTCGCCCTTGCCTGTAGCCGGCACAACACCACGTTTTAAGGAATCCTGATCAATGGTGACCTTACCGTTCAGTGAATCCTTCCTGGTCGAAGCAGTACGTTTCAGCGTATCCTGCTTTGTAGAAACAGTGGGTTTCACCGTGTTTGTTTTGATGATATCCTTCTGCTGAATTACCTGAAAGGGCGAAAAATTAGTAAATGCAAGGGCGCGGTTACTAACAGATGTTAATAAAACAATCGTTTTAAAAAAAATGATATAGCGTAAAAGTTTCAAATTCGTGTGTGAATGTTATTTTTGCATTAATGTTTAATCCAAAACGTTCAAAATTAATGAAAAATATACCATTGCTCAGACCAAATGTAATTTTGATCTTATTTATTTCTGCGATCATCAATATCACATCTGGTAATCAAGCATTTACCCAAGAATATAAAATAAAAACTATTGTTATAGATGCAGGTCATGGTGGCCGGGACGGATCAACGAGGGGCTTATACTCAACAGAAAAAGATGTGGCTTTGAAAACGGCATTGCATCTGGGCGCGGCTATATCGGCAAGTATGCCCGATGTTAAAGTCATTTATACCCGTAGTACCGATGAATTTATCCCACTTTATGAGCGCATTGCGATTGCAAACAATGCGAAAGCAGACCTTTTCATTTCTATACACTGTAATGATATGCCTGTACACCGCTCTACTGTAGTAACCGGATATAAAAAGAACAGCAGGGGCAAAAGGGTCCCCATCACCGAAACTGTATCCCGTAAAAGTACATCTACCCGGGGAGTAGAAACATTTGTATCGGGGATGGGCAGGCTGAACGAGCAGGATGAGGTGATCAAGAGGGAAAACGCGGCCATATTCCTGGAGGATAACTATAAGGAAAACTATGAAGGTTTTGATCCAAACAATCCGGAAAATTATATTATTCTATCTTTGATGAAGAATACATTCCGGACCCAGAGCTTAAAATTAGCAAAACTGGTTCAGGACCAATACATAAGAGTGGGACGCATAGACCGCGGTGTACAGGAAAAGAGTCTTGCAGTATTGGCAAGGGCCGGAATGCCTGCAATTTTAACGGAGATCGGTTTCATCAGTAACCCTGATGAAGAGAACTATATGAACTCTGAAGCAGGTCAGAATGAAATTACGGAATGCTTATTGAAAGCTATTCAGAATTACAGGAAAGGTATTGAAGGTTAACGCCCCGGTACAGATCAATTAACACAAAGATTAAAGACAGATGAGATTAAAAAAAATTGTATTCCTATTTGCCATTTCACTATTTACAAGTACACAAGTTGCTTTTTCTCAGGGATATAAAGTTAAAACAATTGTTATTGACGCAGGTCACGGAGGACCAAAATCCGGAGCTGCAGGCAGTTACTCTCTCGAAAAGAACGTAGCATTAAAAGTGGCCTTAAAACTAGGCAAGAAATTTGAAGAGGAAATGCCTGATGTTAAAATCCTCTATACCAGAAAAACCGATATTGATGTGGAGTTTCATAAAAGAGCCGCATTGGCCAACGATAATAAAGCAGACATCTTTATTTCCATACACTGTAACTCTATGCCCGACAGAAAAGTAGTAACCGGTTATACCAAAACAAAAAAGGGTAAAAAGGTTGCCAAATATGGCTACGTAAAAAATACGTCCACCAGTGGAACGGAAACTTTTGTGGCAGGGTCGCACCGCCTGGATGAGCAAGATGTGGCGATACGCGAGAATGCAGATATCAAGCTGGAAAAAAACTACAAACAGAACTATGATGGTTATGACCCCAATGATCCTGAAACATTTATTATACTATCTTTGTTCAAAAATACATTTAGGGACAAAAGTCTGAAGCTGGCAAGGTTAATCCAAAACAATTATACTAACGATGACAAACGGGTTAACAGAGGCGTAAAAGAACAGGGCATATTAATTTTACAAAGATGCGGAATGCCTGCAGTCTTAACAGAAATAGGATTTATTTCTAACCCTAACGAAGAAGATTACATGAATTCGGCAAGCGGACAGGATGAAATAGTAAACTCTATTTACAAGGCTGTAAAAACATATAAAAAAGAAACTGAGATAAACTAAAACATCATACCGAATGAAGATCGCAAACGAAACCAAAGTAGGCATAATGGCAGCCTTTTCTATTGCCTTATTAATTATAGGTTATAATTTCCTGAAGGGTAATGCCATTTTTTCGAATGAAACGGTCCTTTACGCCAAATACCCTCGTGTAGATGGACTAGGCGTATCAAAACCCGTTCTCATCAATGGTTTCCAAATCGGACGGGTAGATAAACTACAATTGCAATCGGACGGTAGCATTCTAGCTACTTTAAAGATCAAGGGAAAATATGAAATCCCTAAAAATAGTATTGCAAAATTAGAGGGTACTGACCTTCTGGGTAGCAAAGCAATTGTTATGGCTTTGGGAACGGGTACAGACTATGCGCAGGATGGTGATACGCTAAATGCCAATGTAGCTAAAGGATTACTGGAAACGGTACAGCCGGTTCAGAAAAAAGCAGAGCTGATCATCGGTAAAATGGACTCTATACTAACCAGTGTAAACACGATTCTGAACCCTAACTTCCAGAAAAATGTAGACAAGAGCTTTAACAGTATTGCCTCTACCCTTACTTCTTTGGAAGCGACTTCTAAAAAAGTAGATAACCTGGTTGGTTCTGAAGGTTCAAGGGTTTCTGCAATCTTAGCGAATGTGGAAGCGATATCCAGCAACCTAAAAAAGAACAACGAAAAGATCAATGGTATTTTAAATAATATCAGCACCATTACTGATCAGGTTGCCGCCGCGAACTTTAAACAAACTATTGAGAACGCCAATAAAGCTGTTGCCGATTTGCAGGGCATCGTTAGCAAGGTGAACAACGGACAAGGCACTTTAGGAATGCTGGTGAACGATACAAAAATGTATGAGAACCTGAGCAATGCTTCGAAGAACCTGGATAACCTGATGATTGATTTGAAACAGAACCCTAAGCGTTATGTTCACTTCTCTGTATTTGGTGGAGGTAAAAAGGATAATTAACATTCAAGCCATTAAAACAATAAGGGCCTGCATCGTGATGATGCAGGCCCTTATTGTTTTAAGCAATCAACTGCGTTATATGGAATAAGTATTTCCTTCAATAGCCAGCTCGGTATCGTTAAACACAGACCGTGCTTCTTCCAACAAAGGCTGTAAGCTCTTATAACGGGATGAAAAATGTCCAATAAGCAATTTAGTTGCCCCGGTAGTTTTAGCAATCCCTGCCGCTTGTAATGCAGTGGTATGATGCGTCTGATTTGCCCTATCCAGCATCTCATGTAAGAAAGTAGCTTCATGATACAGGGTATCACAATTTTTTATACATTCTAAATATCCTTCGTCAAACAAAGTGTCTGAGCAATAACAGTATTTTTTCGGGCGTTCAGAATCCGTTGTATAATCCGCATTGAGTAAAACACTGCCATCAGGCAGGTCAAGATCTACTCCCCTTTTTAATAAAGGATAATATTCAACCGGAACCTGCTCACTTTCCAGTTTTTCAATCATCAGCTTACGTAGCCTTTTCTTTTGTACAAATTTAAAACCTGTACAAGGGATCCTGTGGTTTAAAACAATCGTTTCAACCGTCAGATCGTTATTTTCAAAAATCTGTTCCGGAGTATCGGCCTGTGTAGCTACAAACTCGATCGGGTACCTGATCACCGTTTCGGAATGCTTAAACTGTAAAGCAAGGATTTCGGCCAATGCGGCAGGTGCAAATATATGCATCGGCTTCACACGTCCGTTTAAATGCAAACTTGAAAGTAGTCCGATTAATCCGAAATAGTGGTCGCCATGCAAATGGCTTATAAAAATATAATCTATCTTATTTGCTTTGAACCCGTATTTGATCAGCTGTTGCTGGGTTCCTTCACCGCAATCAATCAAATAGAATTTCTCATTGCAGTTTAAAAGCTGAGCTGTAGGATTTCTATTGTATACAGGGGTTGCAGAACTACTGCCTAAAATAGTAACCTCAAACTTCATTAACCTTTATCTACGCTCCCCAGCAGTTCCTTTTCTATTTCTTCCATAAAGATCAAGTCTGTCGCTTCGTCTACTTTAGAGACAATAGTTAATGCCTGATCAAGATTGGACATTTCTAAAATCTTTGCAACAACCTGGTTAATACCAGTAACAATAAATAGTCCGTTTGCTTTTTTGCAAAGTCTATCGCCAAAAAGCAAGCTGCTCAAATCCTGTGAATCATCACACTGTTTTACTGCCGAAAGGTCTAATACGATATTGCAGTATCCCTCTGTGTTCAATAAAATGAACTCAGATTTCAACTTCGGTGTATTGTCGTTCGTTAACTTCGATTCGTTGAGTTTTAAAACAACATACTTTTCATGCTTATCTACTGAAAATTTCATGATATTGATTATTTAGTCTGATACGAAAGTAATTAATTTTATCTGGATATAAGCGCCTGTTTAAAACTTAAAATTAATTTAAACAAGCGCTAATAACTGTTTTGTAAACCAGAGGTTCACAGAAATTGACGTTTTTGAAGTTTAAAGGCTATTTAAAAAGCCAATTACATTTTTTTCAATGCGGGCTATCACATTCTGCTGTTCATTTTTGATGAACTTGTCGCCGGTAATCTGCTCATAAAGCTCAATGTAACGATCTGAGATAGAATTTACGATATCAGGGGTCATTACCGGAACTGTTTGTCCGTCTTTTCCCTGAAAACCATTTTCTATTAACCATTTGCGGACAAACTCTTTCGACAACTGTTTCTGCGCTTCATCTTTATCCTGACGCTCGGCATAACCTTCTGCATAAAAATAACGGGAAGAATCGGGTGTATGGATTTCATCTATCAAAAAGATTTCATCTCCCACTTTACCGAATTCATATTTCGTATCTACAAGGATCAGTCCCCTATCTGCAGCCATTTCTGTACCACGTGCATATAAAGCATAAGTATAGTTTTCAAGCTGTGTATAATCCGCTAAAGACACGATCCCTTTTGCTAAAATATCTTCTCTTGATATATCTTCATCATGTCCTACAGAAGCCTTTGTGGTAGGCGTAATAACGGGCTTTGGAAGCTTATCATTTTCTTTTAGGCCATCAGGTAAACTAACCCCACAAACACTACGTCTGCCAGCACTGTACTCTCTCCAGGCATGTCCTGCCAGGTATCCCCTCACCACCATTTCAACTTTAAAAGGCTCGCAAATGCGTCCTACAGTTACCATCTCATCCGGTACACTTACCACCCAGTTAGGAACAATATCCTTTGTTGCACTTAAAAACTTAGCCGCAATCTGGTTTAATACCTGTCCTTTAAAAGGTATCGCCTCAGGTAAAACCACATCAAACGCAGAGATCCTGTCTGTAACCACCATAGCCATAAACCGGTTATCAATAGTATACACATCGCGCACTTTTCCCTTATAAAAACTGGTCTGTTTTGGAAAGCTAAAATTTGTTTCTTTAATTGCTGTCATTTTTTTATTGATGTTGTCTGTTATTTTTTGGGAGCTTTAAGTTAGTAGTTGCGAGTTAGAAGTTTTAAGTTAAAAGTTGCGAGTTAGAAGTTGCATGTCACGAGTTAGAAACTGTCTTTTGCGAAGGGGAATTAATGGTTACAATTACCACTTTTAGGTACTTGTTTTAAATTCTCCAAACTCAAAACTTTCAACTCAAAACCTTCAACTCAACTCAAAACTCAATCCCACTACTGAATATCGCCGTAGGCTTTTAATATTCTTTTTACCAGCTTATGCCTTACCACGTCTTCTCCGGTCAGGTAAATAATTTCTATGCCTGGTATATCATCTAATATCCGCAATGCGTTGTGCAAGCCCGACATCTGTTTTTTAGGTAAATCTATCTGCGTCACATCACCGGTTACAATGAATTTAGCCGAAGGCCCCATCCTGGTAAGGAACATTTTCAATTGTAAATCTGTTGAATTCTGTGCCTCATCTAAAATCACAAAACAGTTGTCCAATGTCCTTCCCCGCATAAATGCCAGTGGTGCAATCTCAATCGTTCTGTTCTCAATATAAGTTTTCAGTTTCTCCGCAGGGATCATATCGTCCAGGGCGTCATATAGCGGACGAAGGTAAGGATCTACCTTTTCCTTTAAATCCCCTGGCAGGAAACCTAAATTCTCACCTGCCTCTACAGCAGGCCGCGTCAAAATAATACGCTTGATCTCTTTATTCTTCAAAGCCCTAACCGCAAGGGCTACCGCAGTATAGGTTTTTCCCGTTCCGGCAGGGCCAATAGCAAACAGCACATCATTTTTTAAAATGCTGTCTACCATTCTCCGCTGATTAGCAGTCCTGGCCTTTACCATTAAACCATTTGTACCGAAAACAATGACCTCGCCACCGCCTCCGCCACCTGCAGGTTTTTCAACTCCGTTCTCGGCCGTTGCCGGCGCCTTTTTCGAAACTAAAATTGATTCCACGTCATTTGGGGTCAGCGAACTATACTGTTCCAGGTGCGAAACCAACTGGTTGTATTTCTGTTCAAAACCTTTAAGTTCCTGATCATCACCAAGTACCTTAACCTCGTTACCTCTTGCTACAACTTTTAATTTTGGGAAAGCATTTTTGATTAGCTCATAATGCTCATTATTTGTGCCCCAAAATTGTGCCGGATTTACCGACTCTAATGTTAATTTCAGTTCGTTCAAAATATTGTTTTTTAGATAGGAGTGTATATTTTGATATAAAAATTGAATATTTGTACGCGATTTGCCGCTTACGCAAGATTAAGAATAAATATTCAATTTTTAATGGCCATTATTACTTTAACAACAGATTTAGGTTCAAAAGATTTCTATCAGGCTGCCCTTAAGGGTAGTATACTGAGTATCTTACCTACAGCTACAATTGTTGACGTAACACATGAGGTTCCATCTTTCAATATTTCTCATGCGGCCTTCGTTTTAAAAAACGTCTACCCCTACTTCCCAAAAGGAACTGTACACCTGATCGGAATAGATTCTGTGTACAGTCAGCATACCAAATACATCGCCTTAAAACATAAAGATCATTTTTTTGTAGGTGCCGATAACGGTATTTTCTCCTTGTTGTTTGATGAGAAACCCGAAGAGATTGTAGAACTCAATATTATGCAGGACCTGAAGTACCTGCACTTCCCTTTGGTCGATATTTTTGTAAAGGCCGCAACGCAACTGGCAAAAGGTGCGAAGTTAAAAGATATTGGTGTGGCCACCGATAATGTTGAAGAGAGAATGCTGCTGAACCCGGTGATTGAACGTGACATTATCAGGGGAAGTGTGATCTATATTGATACTTTCAGTAATGTCATCACCAACATTACTAAAGAGCTGTTTACGAAAATCCAGCGGAACAGGGACTTCACCTTGTACTTTAGAAAAAGCGAGACCATCAGTCAGCTCAGCTGGCATTACAACGAAGTGCCCGAGGGGGAAAAGCTATGTCTGTTCGGCATTAGTAACCACCTTGAAATTGCCATCAATAAGGGAAAAGCGAGCGGCTTACTTGGCTTACACCTCAATGATATCGTTCGGGTCGAATTTCATCCTTAAACAAAACCTATGTTAATCCGACTGGTAAAAATGCAGTTTAACCCGGCCTTTGTTGCCAGGTTTAAAATTACTTTTGAAGCCGTACAACCCAAAATAAGAGCTTTTAAAGGCTGTAGTGCCGTACAATTGCTACAAGACCAAACCAATCCGGAAATATTCTTTACGATCAGTCACTGGCAGGACGAGGAACATTTAAACGCTTACCGCAACTCGGAACTTTTCAAAACTACCTGGGCAATTGTAAAACCTAATTTTAAAATTAAAGCCGAGGCATGGAGTTTGCTTGATACTTAGCAAACCCGGAAACAATGGTTAAAAAAATATTCATTTTCTTATTTATCTGCATCTCTTTTGATGCAATGGCTTCGCAGACAGATACCAGCGCTTATCAAACACAACGGCTAAAGATCAATGCCCTACTAGCAGAACGAAGTGCTAAATTTGGTCAGTATGAAGAAAGTTTAAATGCACGTACCGGAATATTCGGCTTTCAAACGAAAAAAGACATCCGGAATTCCAATGAGATATTGCGACAGATTGTCTTAAATGACAACAACATTTTTAAGGAACTTAAAACTTTAATGGACTATAAAGACCTGGAGGTAAGCACTGTTAAAAGTGACGCGAACCAAACGAGCGACAGGATCCAGAACTATAAGCTAGCCATCAAAACACTCCAGGATAAAAATGAGCAGCTCAATAAAGACGCCCATTCACTAAAAATAGATAAAAACTTATTAAACATGACGGTCGCTTCGCTTGTTCTATCAATAGCAGCGGTATTCTGGTTTTTTACAAGAAAAATAAAACGTTTAACAAACAGACATGAAAAAGCAGTTTTTTAAAATATTGGTGAAGCTCAATAAATTGTTATTGCCGAAACTGTACAAAGTTGACCCAATGAAACTAACGAACGTACAAAAGGCAATACTGGGTTACAAATACTGGACGCTTACAAATTCGCTTTAGTTAAAATTGCCCTATTAGTTAAAATAACTGGTGAGTAAACCTACTAAAAATTTAGGCTCTACCCAGGTAGACTTAGGTGGCATTACCCCGCCTGCATCGGCCACCGCGATCACTTGTGACACCGATGTAGGGTATAACACAAAAGCTACCGCAAACAGTCCGTTATCGACCTTAATCTGCAAGTCAGCGACTGGCGTCCTCCCTCCTTCAAAAGTAATCCGCGCATCAGTTCTGGGATCTCTTATTTTCAACAAAGGGCCGAGGATAAAATTCTGCAAAATACTTACGTCAAGTACATCAACAGGATCGTGTTCGTCATATAGCTGGGGCTTCGGACGAAGTACATACCATTGTCCGTCAAAATACATTCCTATTTCATGCAATCCAGCAGGTGTCACTGGTGTTTCAACGATTTCCACAAAGAAAGAAGCAGTTAAACCAGCCATAAATTCATCCTTGCCCAAATCACCAATATCCCTCACGAGGCGGTTAAATTCCAACACTTTAACCTCATTCGTATTCATATAAACGGTACTAAAATAATTGTAAAGTTCTGTTCCCTGATGTTTTGCTCCATTTAAGGTCTGCTTTTGCAGTCCCATCTTTGCCATTGAGGCAGCACGATGATGCCCATCGGCTATGTAAACCGCTGGCATTTCCGCAAAAGCATGTACAATAGCTGCTATATCCCGTTGGCCGTCTATAGCCCAAACCTTATGTTCAGTACCATCAGAAAAAGAAAAATCAAGTACAGGTTCCAGTTCCAGATAACGCCTGGTAATGTGGTCTATAACTTCGTTGGGATGATAAGTAACCAATACCGGGTTAGCATCCAGACCTGTTTGCTGCAGGTAATCGGCCAACAGTTTCTCTCTTCGTTCAACCGTAGATTCGTGTTTTTTTATTCTACCTTCCAGGTAATCATTAATGTGTGTCAGCGTCCAGATACCTGTTTGCAGCAGGTCATCATGCTTTACCTGGTAAATATAAATGGAAGGGTTTGCCTGCCGGACCAAATATTTATGTTCAATGAAGCCTTCTAAATTTTCACTGATCTTTTTAAAGATGAGCTCCTGCCTTGTTCCACGCAGATATGGATTATCCAGCTCAGGATCAATCAGGTGTAAAAAGCTGCATGCATTTTCCGAAGCAATTAATCGCGCTTCACCCGTACTGTAATTTTCAAGCGGACGCGTTACAACGTGCGATTGCAAAGACACTGCGGGCATAAATGCGCAGAAAGGTTTAATACAAGGCATATTTGGTTAAAATAAAAGAGGTTGTCTTAGACAACCTCTTTTTTAATTCTTATTATTTACTAAAGTGCTCAATAATCAACGAAGCCAGTTCCGTACCGATACGTTCCTGTGCTTCATTGGTTGCAGCACCAATATGAGGCGTTAAAGATATTTTAGCATGCTGTAAAATTGCAGCGTCAGGCGTAGGCTCATTGTCAAAAACATCCAATCCTGCGAAGGCCAGTTTACCACTATCTAAAGCTGCAATTAAAGCTGCTTCGTCAATAGTTCCACCTCTTGAACAGTTCACTACACCAACACCTTGTTTCATTTTAGCAAACTCCGCTGCACCTAAAATAGGTTTATCAGCAAAAGGAGTATGTAAGCTAATGAAATCACTGTTTGCAATTACTTCATCCAACGATACTGTTTTGAATGGGATCTCAACAGAAACACCGCCCTGGAAAGTTAAAGGTAATACACCTTCAGCAGGGTAAAGATCGTAAGCCAATACATTCATACCTAACCTAAGGGCAACTTTAGCAGTTTCACGACCAATACGACCGAAACCGATGATGCCCATAGTTTTACCTTGAAGTTCAACACCACCAGCATATGCTTTCTTCAAAGCATTGAATTTGGTAGCACCTTCAACAGGCATTTTTCTATTAGAATCCTGTAAAAAACGGATACCGGTAAACAAATGTGCAAATACCAGTTCAGCAACAGATAATGAAGAGGCCGCAGGCGTGTTTACTACCGCAATACCTATACTGCGTGCGTATTCAACATCGATATTATCCATACCAACACCACCTCTGCCGATCAGTTTAATATTAGGCACCTGATCAAGCAGCTCCTTACGTAATTTGGTAGCACTTCTAACCGTAATACCATCGTAGTTTTTTAAAGCTTCAACCAATTGGTCCTGAGGAACAGTTTCGGTATCCACCACAAAACCGGCTTCTTCTAATAATTTTTTACCGATAGGATCAATCCCATCGTTAGCAAGTATCTTAATCATTAATTTATTTTATTTGTGGTTCTCTGCAAAAATCTGCATTAATTCTATTAGGGCATGAACGCTTGTAATTGGCAAAGCATTGTACATTGATGCTCTGAAACCACCTACACTTCTGTGGCCTTTTATACCTTCAATGCCGTTTTCTTCAGCAAATTTCAGGAAAGGTTTTTCAAGCTCCGGGTTTTCCATTACAAAGCATACGTTCATTTTTGAACGGTCTTCTACTGCGCAGGTACCTTTAAACAAAGGATTTCTGTCAATTTCAGTATATAAAGCATTCGCTTTCGCGATGTTTTCTTTTTCAATTTCAGCTACCCCACCTTTTGATTTTAACCATCTCAGGTTCAGCATCGCTACATAGATAGAAAATACCGGAGGCGTGTTGTACATCGATCCACCGTCAATATGAACTTTATAGTCCAGCATAGAAGGAATTCCCCTACCTGATTTACCTAAAATCTCATCTTTAACGATCACGATAGTTAAACCTGCGGGGCCAATATTTTTCTGTGCACCAGCATAAATCAGGTCATACTTAGAAACATCAATAACGCGGCTCATGATGTCGGACGACATGTCACAAACTACAGGAACTTTGGTTTCAGGTAATTCGAACATTTCAGTTCCGTAAATCGTATTGTTAGAAGTGCAGTGAAAATAAGCACTGTCTTCAGGAATGCTGTAGCCTTTTGGAACAAAGGTAAAGTTCGCATCTTTTGAAGAAGCAACAACATTCGCTTTTCCAAAATATTTAACTTCTTTGATGGCTTTATTGGCCCAAACACCTGTTTCTAAATACGCAGCAGTTCCGCCTTCAGGCAATAGGTTCATAGGTACCATAGCAAATTGTAAGCTGGCACCGCCTTGTAAAAATAAAACGGAATAACCGGAAGGAACATTTAACAATTCTTTAACCAATTTTCCAGTCTCTTCAACAACCCCTTCAAATTCTGAAGTACGGTGAGAGATTTCTAGAATAGACAGGCCGTCTTTGAAATCTAAAACAGCCCTTGATGCTTGCTTGAATACTTCCTGCGGTAAAATACAGGGTCCTGCGCCGAAATTATGTCTCATTTTTTATAGTAGTTTTATTGCTTGTAAATGTAACATTTTTATGCCGTTTATCATTTCGATTTTTTAAACTTGATAAGCAGTTTCAGGTTAATCCTTCTGCTTGTTAAGTAGTTAGGAACAGCATATTGTACGTTATCCACATCTTTCAACCATAAATAAGAAACTGTATTATTGATATTCAACAAATTAAATACTTCAACATATGCTGTGAACGAACTAAAATATTTCTCTAAAAAACCTGATTTTTTGACACTAAAATCATCTAAAAAATCTTTAGAGAAACCAATATCGGCACGCTTGTAGGCAGGAATGTGAAAATCATCGGTATATTGCCCCTCAAGTGGCGATCCCACAGGCAGTTTACTACCATAAAGTAAACTCAGGTGCACCTTGTAAGTCGGACTGTTCAATAAACGGTCCTGAAAGTAGGCAGAAAAGTTTACCCGCTGATCTGTAGGCCGTTTCAAATAGCCGGAACCATCATTCCTGATGTCCTGACCGGCTTTCATTAACGACAACCTGAAATACGAAAGCAGGTCTTTCACAAACTCCCCTCCTACACTAAAATCAGCACCAACAGTATAGCCTTTCGCTGTCATCGCCGATAGGTACTTTAACCTTACATTGTCCATCATGTAAGGGACCAGCCTGTCCATATATTTAAAGTACAGCTCCGAACTAAACTTTAAACGTGTACCCAGGCCATCAAACGCATAGTCCAATCCCGCGGATGTATTATAAGCACGCTGCCCCAGTTGTTTCAAATTCAGTACGCCATCAAAATTCCTGATACTTCTGTAGTCTGGTGCCTGTTGGTACACCCCTGCGGTAAAACGTAATATTTTATTGTTACTTGTGGGACGATAGGCAAGCAACAGTCTCGGGCTCAGTAAAAACTGATGACTTAAATCGTTAAAATTCCCTCTTATCCCCAACTGGAGATCGGTATTGGCAGATAAACGATAACTATCCTGTACATAAGCACTATAATATTGAATAGCCAGTTTATTTTGTGCGTTGATACGGCTTTCCTGGTAAATACCATCAGATGCGGGCACCGTACTTCCCATAGATTCAGCACTATGGTACTCGTTCAGGTTATCGTTATAATTTTTCTGTTCAAACCTAAGTCCCCATGAAAAAGTATGACTTTTAAAGGTCTGATCGGCCTTCAGTTCAGAACTAAATGCTTGCGAAGTCAGTGCGTTCATCGCATAACTGGTATAGGTACCCATGCCCCTATTAATGGTACCTGCCCCGTCCGACTTCCCTTCAAATTCATACCATGCCTGCGTATCAATATGCTCTTTTTCATCCGTTCTGAAATAGCTGTTTATCCATTTCATGACGTAATTAGGTTTCGGGATAAATTTAAAGGTCCAGCCCCCGCCAGCAGTCTGATAGTTATCTTTTTCCTCCCCTGCATAATCTACATCCATACGTACCGCTGCATTTAGGGTACCGAATTCTGTTTCCCTACTTTCCGGGATTAGCTTAAAGGTTCCGCTATTAAAATTCCCTAATAAACTAAAGCTAAATTTAGCTGATAAATCGCGGTTATAAACCAATTGAACGTCTGTAAAATTAGGCGCGTACACCCCTTTGGTATCCTGACTGCTTAATATTCCTCCATTGTTTTTATACCTTATTCCGGCCAGCAGATAGCTGTTTTTATCCGTAATTTTGGAACTGAAAGATGCGCCGAGTAAACCCGCACTTAACGTTGCGCTACTACTATCAGGCCTTTCATATTTCGCATCCAGTACCGAGGAAAGTTTATCTCCATACCGGGCTTCAAATCCTCCGGCAGAAAACTTTGCTGAACTAAGCAGATCAACATTGATAAAACTCAATCCTTCCTGCTGTGCATTCCTTACCATTATCGGTCTAATGATCTCCACATCGTTCACATACACCAGGTTCTCATCAAAACTTCCCCCACGAACGCTGTATTGACTACTCATCTCATTATTAGGGGATACACCGGGTAAGGTTTTCAAAATCGCTTCAAAATTCCCTGAAACTGTCGGTAAATTCGCCGCATCATTGATATTTATGGTAATACTATTACTGAGCTGGTTCTGCTTACTGGTAATGGTAACCTGTTCCAGTTCGTTCGGATTAACACTCAAGACAATATCCTGCACAATACGGCCTGCTTTATCCTGTTTTACATTTACCAGAACAGGATTATAGCCCAGTAGGGAATATTTTAAGGTGAAGGCTTTGCGACTTGAATAAATGTGATAAACCCCATGTATATCGGTAACGGTCGACTGGCTCTGTCCCAATACGGTAACTGTAACCTGCTGTAAAGGCCGTTTAGATTCGTCGGCTACCAGTCCCGATATTTTAATCAGTGGTTGGGCACACAATTGTGTGAAGCTCAATAACACAGCAAATATCAGCAGACAAGTCCTGGGCATTATCCTAGTTGTGCGATGTCTTTATCAACCAGTTTAAGTTCAGTAATCATCTCAGTAGGCGAAGGTGCAGCAAACACTGCATTTCCAGCTACCAATACATTGGCGCCCGCCTTTAGCAGCAAACCAGCATTATGCAAGGCTATACCGCCGTCAACTTCTATCAGCAGACCGGGGTTCACCTGCGCTGCCATAGCCCTTAATTCGGCAATTTTGTTCAAAGAATTCGCAATAAATTGTTGTCCGCCAAAACCTGGGTTTACCGACATAATCAATACCATATCCAGGTCCACTAAGATATCTTTCAGCAAAGCGACCGGTGTATGTGGGTTTAATGCTACGCTCGCCTTGCAACCCGCCGCATGAATAGCCTGTACAGTTCTGTGTAAATGTGTACATGCCTCGTAATGGACAGTAATCACTGCAGCACCTGCGGCAGCAAAACGTTCGATGTACTGATCGGGGTTAACGATCATCAGATGTACATCCAAAGGTTTCGTTGCATGTCTTTTTATCGCTTCTACAACCGGAAAACCAAAAGAAATGTTAGGTACAAATACCCCATCCATCACATCAACATGAAACCAGTCGGCCTGACTGGAATTGATCATTTCAATATCACGCTGCAAGTTTGCGAAGTCTGCTGAAAGTACGGAGGGTGCGATAAGATGAGACATTTTGTTTGACGTTTTTTTGATTGACGGTTGATGATTTATGGCAAAGTAACGATTTCAGGTTTATCGTATCAGTAATGATTTCTGGTACGTCCCTTCGACTGCAGGTAAAGATAATGAAATAACCTGTGTAAATAAAAAACCCCGCAATTTGCGGGGTTTTCAATATTTAGTGTCAGCTAAAAATTAAGCTGGCTTGCTTTCAGTAGCAGCGGCTTCTGGTCTTGGTGGACGAGGCAATAATGCTTTTCTTGAAAGCTTCATTTTACCTTGTTTATCAACATCCAAAAGTTTCACCTGGATTTTATCACCTTCTTTAAGCACACCGTCCATAGTTTCTAAACGTTCCCATGCAATCTCAGAGATGTGCAATAGACCGTCTTTACCTGGCATGATCTCAACAAAAGCACCAAATGGCATGATAGATTTTACTTTACCATCATAAGTAGCACCAATTTCCGGTTTAGCGGCAATGGCGTTGATACGGCCAACAGCAGCATCAATTGCAGCTTTATTATCAGCGAAGATTTCAACGATACCTTTGTTACCAACCTCTTCGATAGAGATAGATGCGCCGGTTTCGCGTTGCATTTCCTGGATAATTTTACCGCCTGGGCCAATTACAGCACCAATAAATTCTTTATCAATACTTAAAGAAACGATACGTGGCGCATGGTCTTTATAGTCTTCACGAGGTGCAGAGATTGTTTTCTTCATCTCATTCAAGATGTGTAAACGGGCCTCTTTAGCCTGGTTTAAAGCATTTGTTAATACTTCCCATTTCAAACCATTGATTTTTAAGTCCATCTGGCAAGCTACAATACCTTTTTCAGTACCAGTAACTTTAAAGTCCATATCCCCTAAGTGATCTTCATCACCTAAGATATCAGAAAGGATTGCATATTTACCAGTTTTCTCATCAGTAATTAATCCCATTGCAATACCTGATACAGGAGCTTTGATTTTAATACCGGCATCCATTAATGCCAGAGTACCAGCACAAACAGTTGCCATAGATGAAGAACCGTTAGATTCAAGGATATCAGAAACGATACGGATGGTGTATGGGTTTTCTTCTAATCCAGGTAATACTTTCTTCAATGAACGCATTGCCAGGTTACCATGACCGATTTCGCGGCGACCAGCACCTCTGTTCGGACGAACCTCACCAGTTGAGAAACCAGGGAAGTTATAGTGTAAAAGGAATTTGTTGTATCCGTTGATGAAAGCACCATCAATCATCTGTTCATCATCTTTAGAACCTAAAGTAACAGTAGTTAATGATTGTGTTTCACCACGTGTAAATACAGCAGATCCGTGAGCAGCAGGTAAATAACCAACTTCACTCCAGATCGGACGTACAGTACGCGCATCACGACCATCTAAACGAATTCCTTCGTCTAATACCAGGTTACGGATGGCATCATATTGTACATCGTGGAAATATTTTTTAGAAAGGAAACCTGTTACATCATCGATATCTTCACCTAAAGTAGCGATGAAATCCATTAGGATTGCTCCGAATGCATCACCACGCTCACCTTTACTGGTATTGCTTTTAGCAACAGCATATACTTTATCATAAGTAGCTGCAAACACTTTTTCTCTTAATTCAGGGTTGCTGTCTTCATGAGAATAAGTACGTTTTACAGTTTTACCTACCAGTTCGGCCAATTCTTTCTGTGCCTGAACCTGGATAACGATAGCTTTATGGGCAAATTCAATTGCTTCCACCATTTCGGCTTCAGAAATCTCGTCACACTCACCTTCCACCATTACGATGTCCCTTTCAGTACCCGCAACAAGGAATTCCATTGTAGCACGTTCTAAATCACTAACGTAAGGGTTGATCACCAGTTTACCATCAATTTTAGCAACACGTACTTCAGAGATTGGTCCGTTAAACGGGATATCTGAAACCGCGATAGCAGCAGATGCCGCTAAACCAGCTAAACAGTCAGGCATTATATTTTTATCAGAAGAGATCAAAGAGATCATCACCTGGGTATCAGAGTGGTAATCCTCTGGGAACATCGGGCGTAAAGCACGGTCAACCAATCGTGAAATTAATACTTCATAATCTGACAATCTTGCTTCACGTCGAAGAAAACCACCTGGGATACGTCCTGCGGCAGCATATTTCTCCTGATAATCTACCGATAAAGGTAAAAAATCAACTCCTGCTTTTGCGCCAACAGTTGATACTACAGTAGCCAAAAGCATGGTATCACCCATTCTTACCACTACTGAACCATCAGCCTGTTTCGCTAATTTACCTGTTTCAATTTCAATTGTTCTTCCATCGCCCAGATCGAACGATTTTTTTATTACATTCATTTAATAATAGTTGTGGTGCATTTTCCTCTTTCGACGCACCTTGTTTATATATTGTTTTTTTTATTTTCCAAACTTAAGATAAAACTCAAACAATTTCATCATAAAAGTAAAAAAGCCATTCCCTGGAGAATGGCTTTTTCTGATACAAGTACGCTTATTTGTTGTCTCTCGACCCCAAAGGCTTGATGATATCCCTTAGTCCTAAAGACTTAATGATAGCACGGTAGCGGTTAATATCTTTTTTGTATAGGTACGCCAAAATACCACGACGTTTACCTACTAATTTTTGTAGTGATAACTGAGTAGAGAAATCTTTACGATTTTTCTTTAAATGCTCTGTTAAGTGCGCAATACGATATGTAAATAACGCTACCTGACCTTCTGCAGAACCCGTGTTTGTTTCTACTTCGCCGTGTTTTTTGAAAATCTCGGCTTTTGATTCTTTACTTAAATACATTCTTGAATGATACTAAAGTGTTTATAAAAATTAATTAATTGCCGCAAAGATACAGTATGTTTTAATGATTAGCAAGTATATATCCAAATGTCATATGGTTTTAATATCCACGGCAATAACTAACATATTAAAATGTAAAGCCTATTTTTGCAGCATCAATTATTTAATCATGGAAAAAAGTCAGTTCAGCATATTTGAGAGTGAGTTAAAAGTAAGACCTGATGATATCGACATGTTTAACCATGTGCACAACAGTAAATATTTTGATTATGTGCTTGCCGCACGTTACGACCAAATGGCCGAGTTCTATAAAATGCCTATGGAATCGTTTTTGAAAAGTGGTTATGGCTGGGTTGTGCGTACTGCCTTGGTTGATTTTAAACGCCCATTGGTATTGGGTGATGTGATCCTGATCCGTACCGGAATCCTGACCATCAATGAAAAAGGTTGTCGGGTCCAGTTTGAAATTGAGAACAAGCGGACTGGCAAGATCGCCTCTGATGGATGGTTTGATTATGTAATGATTGATACAGCAACGGGAAAAGGCTGTAAAGTGAATGAAGAGATGATCAAAGCTTACAGCATTTAAACTTTTTTAATTATATTTGTATCCCATCATTAAAATAGCATGCCGCATAAAATGCATCTTTTGCTTGCAGACAAAACAAAGTATATACCCTTAAACAGATAAGATAAGATAAAAGTAAGGCACGGGAAATAGTCACTCCACAGTGAGTGCACAGTGAGTCCACGTTAAGTCCACGTTTTGTTGAAATAAGGTGGACTTACCGTGTTAAAACTGTCTAGCCATACTGCACCCACATTTAGCCATCTCCGGACTGAATGTATCTCTGTTTTCAATTGTCTGAAAAGATTTTCAATAAAAATCAAGTGCAATAAAACAAATTTAAGGATATAATTATATATTTGTCTCTTAACTAACCGCAAAAACGATGAGAATCTTTGCAGTCCGTTTGAGGTTCTAATAACCAAGGACTCCTACTTCCAGCAATCATCAACAACAGCATTTCTTGCTGCTAACCGGTTTTACATTATATTTTCCCCTTTTTTATGCCACCACAACAAACAGCTGCCATGGGCAAGCTATCTCAAATTTTATCACTTTTAAAACAAGCCTTTAAGGGCGAAGAACTCGATTTTACACAAGGCAGTATGCGCCGTGCCGTGCTTTTACTAGCTATACCAATGATGCTAGAAATGGCAATGGAATCGGTTTTTGCACTGGTAGACCTCTATTTTGTAGGTCATTTGCATAACAGCAGTCACGCTATACAAACTGTTGGGCTTACTGAATCTGTCCTTACCGTTATTTATTCGTTAGCAATCGGTATGAGTATGGCAGCAACAGCTGTAGTAGCCCGGCGGGTTGGCGAGAAAGATCCTGAAGCTGCCGGAAAAGCGGGTATGCAGGCAATCTTTATCGCCGTATGTTTCAATATTATCATTAGTATAGTGGGGTTGATTTTCGCTACAGACATTTTATTGCTGATGGGCGCATCGGCAGAGACCGCTTTACAAGGTACTCCATTTATGCGCATCATGATGGGCGGTAGCATAATCATTGTACTGTTGTTCTTGATCAACGGAATATTCCGGGGAGCGGGAAATGCGGCCATCGCTATGAAAAGCTTATGGATTGCGAACATTGCCAACATTATTTTATGTCCTATCCTGATCAATGGTTTCGGTCCTGTACCCGCATTTGGTTTAACCGGTGCAGCAATGGCTACATCTATCGGCCGTGGGATCGGTGTTTGTTACCAGCTTTATCATTTGTTTAATGGCAGAGGCGTTTTAAAAATTAAGCTTAGTTATTTGAAACCACACTGGGAGCAAATTAAGGCTTTGCTAAAAATTGCGATGCCGGGCATTTTTCAATTTGTGATTGCCTCCTGCAGCTGGATCTTCCTGGCACAGCTGGTGGCAACAACAGGTGGTGATCATGGTTCCGCAGGTTATCAAACGGCATTAAGGTTAATGATGTTCTTCATGTTACCTGCATGGGGCATGAGCAATGCTGCCGCAACATTGGTAGGACAAAATCTGGGTGCCAAACAATTATTACGTGCAGAGGAATCGGTTATGAAAACCGGTAAGTACATAGTGATATATATGGTAGTGGTTATGCTATTTACTTTTGCAAGTGGCAGGTACTTCATTTCCTTCTTTAGCAATGATAAGCTGATACAGGATGTCGCCATCAATGCCCTACAGATTATGAGTGTGGGTTACATCTGCTATGGAATAGGAATGGTATTGATGAGCACCTTTAATGGTGCGGGTGATACCTGGACACCAACATGGGTCAACTTCTTTGGGTTCTGGCTGTTCCAGATCCCGTTGGCTTTTGTTTTAGCTAAACATTTTGGCATGGGGCCAACGGGTGTCTTCATCGCTATTCCTGTTGCTGAAACCGGCATTGCAATAGCCGGTTTTATCCTGTTTAAAAAGGGGAAATGGAAAACGATTAAGGTTTAGATTTAGGCATATAGCCTAAACCTGGTGTTAACCAGTGCAGCAGGAATACACGTGAGTACCGGTAGTTAAAAGGTGAAAATAAAAGTACACCTACCAGTATAATCCCTGCGTAAACCCACAGGTTTTCGTAAACCAGGTCGAGCCCAAGAATATAGGCCGCCACACTTATCGTAATCATTTCAGCAACGTTCATGGCATAGCTGATAAACATCGCTACATAGAAAAACCCGGGCTCACGTTCAAAGCGCAGGTTACAAACAGGACAAAACTCGTTTGTACCCTGTGCTTTTAAAGCATACATATTACCTGTAAAAATTGCGCCTTCTCGGCATCTCGGACATTTACACTGTATAACTGCCTGTAATTTTGATATCGGTTTCATCGCTCTTCTAATTATCTGTTACCTCTTCTTGTTATCTTGTACAAAGATACGCAACCTTCAATTCTCAATTTATGACATAGATCATAATTGCGCTTTAATGATCTTTCCACGCTGTAATTTTAAAATATTCTGATCGGCAAGCTTCTTTACAATACGAATTACGGTCTCCACCCTCAAGCCACTCATATCCGCTAGTTGCTGCCTTGTAATATCCAATACAGCATTTTTTTCGAGATTTTTGAACAGGTAACTGATCAAGGTCCTTATGCGGTGTTCGGCCTGCTCATTGGCCAGTTCCTCAAGCATCATGGATTTGTAAAATAACCGTTCACTTAATGTTTGGATCAGCTCCATGCTAAAAGAACGCTCTTCTTCCAGCAATTTAAAGAACTGATCTTTGTTAACCGTTATAATTTCCGCATCGCGGCTGATAATTGTATACGCCAGATAAGGTTTATTAACCAGCAGGGCTGGTTCACCAAAGTATTGGTTTGCTTTAAAAATACCCTGTATAAATTCTTTGCCATCGTCATTTACGGTAACCATGCGGACTTCACCACTTTTAATAAAATAAACCGCCTTAGGCTGCATTCCGGGTTCGTAAATTATCGTTCCTTTTTTATAAACAACAGATTGATAATGATGACTTAACAGGCATTTTATGATCATAGGTCAGTTAGCTTTTTGGCCTTTCCGAAGTTAAGCATAGCTTTTTGAAAATACCTATTAGTAGGTATTTTTTAAAAGCTACACTTAATGTAACTTTGGCGATAAAAATTTAAATCTAAAAGATTAATCTATGCACACAAACTTTACCAAAAATTTATTATTTCTACTATTTTGTTTGATCTTCTGTTCTATGGAACCAGTAAATGCACAACAGGCCTCAACTGAAGAAGATGGTAAAAACATTGTAAAATGGAATGTGGCAGCTATTGCCTTAAAAAACTACTCATTTCAGTATGAGCGTGCCATTGCGAAAAAAATATCAGTAGCAGTGGGTGTCAGGTTTGCGCCTAAATCAGGCGTTCCGTTCCCGTCCAAATTAGAAGATCTTATAGACAATGAGGACACCTGGAAAAGTATTAAGGATTTTAAAACGGGAAACTTTGCAATTACCCCCGAGGTTAGGTTCTATATGGGCCAGGGTGTATTCAGAGGCTTTTATGTCGCCCCATTTGTAAGGTATTCAACATTCAGTGCTGAAGTGCCTTATACTTTTGATATTGAAGTAGCTGGAACGACTAGAACCGAAACTATGCCGCTTAGCGGAGACGTAACTGCCCTGACCGGTGGTTTTCTATTGGGCGCCCAATGGAAACTCAGCAAACTGGTTTATTTAGACTGGTGGATTTTAGGCCCTAATTATGGTACTTCATCTGGTAGCATATCTGGTAAAAAGACACTAAATTCTGACGAGCAGAATGCATTAAGGGAGTCATTGAAAGACCTTGAAGACCTTCCATTGGTTAAAACCAAATCCACTGTAGACGGTGAGGGTGCAAAAGTTGACTTTGACGGCCCCTGGGCAGGTTTAAGAGCTGGCCTTAGTGTTGGCTTCAGGTTTTAGACGAGTTGAAGGTTTTAGACGGGTTGAAGGTTTTTAGTTGCAAGTTGTGGGTTATAACCCGTACCCCACAACTTGCAACTTATAACTTATAGCTCGTACCCAAAAACCCCTCTACCCTATTGTTTCCCTGATTAATTTCGTATAAAAATCGTTCAGCTTTATTCCGGCTGCCGCAACCTGCTGTGGTATAAAGCTGGTTGCCGTTTGCCCTGGTATGGTATTGATCTCGATAAAGAAAAAGTCACCCTCGTCTTCCGTTAAAATGAAATCTATGCGCACCACGCCGCTGCAGTTTAACTTAAGGTATACATCTTTAGCAATCTGCTCCACACGCTCACGGGTTTCTGTTCTGATCCTGGCCGGAGTAGTTTCTGTAGCCACTCCAGGTGTATATTTAGCTTCAAAATCAAAAAATTCTTTAGCCGTTTCTACTTCAGTAGCAGGTAACACCACAATTTTTCCATCCAGTTTAACCACACCAACGGTAAACTCCCTTCCTGAGATAAATTCTTCAATCAGCACCTGGCTATCTTCTTTGAAAGCCTTATCTATCGCTGCCTGTAAATCATTCGCATGATTAACCTTTGTCATGCCAATACTACTTCCACCATTATTGGGTTTTACGAAATATGGTACTTTAAGGTCTTTTTTCAGTTGCTCAATGCTGTAATCCGAATTTTTAAAAATCTGGGCTGATTTAGCGATGTGCAGTTGGTTAATTCCGTTGACAATGGCTTTGGTATAACCTTTATTCATTGTTACCGCCGAAGTCAACGCATCACATGTTGTATAAGGTAGTTCCAGCATATCAAAATACCCCTGTAGTTTTCCATCTTCACCTGGCGCACCATGAATGGCTATAAACACGCCGTCAAATGTTATTTTCTTGCCTTTTATAGTTAATGAAAAGTCATTTCTGTCTACCTCAATTTTCACCGAATCTGCAGGTTCATAAAACCATCCCTGCTGGGTCAGCATAATTTTGTATACTTCAAACTTATCTGTATCTAAATTTTGAGCGATAGTAGCCGCGCTTTTTACCGAAACTACCCACTCGCCGGTAGTACCACCGGTTAGTAATGCTATTATTTTCTTCATTCTATTTTTTTGTCTATGAGCATCATTCTGAAGGATGTTATGTGTCAAGGCGGTCGTCATGCCAGCGAAGGCCCGTGCCGATCGTTTTTGCCATAGCGATCACTCAGTAGGATAGATTTATTAAAGCTCAAAAATATAAAATAGTATTACAGATGTTATTTTAATTCCAATAAAATATTTTTTTAGCCTAAATTTGGCCGTTATACCTTAAAAGAAACAAAATCAATATGGGCAAATTCATATCTTATCTAAAGACTACCTCTTTTAGAAACAACCTCATTGCTGCTGTACTTACTGTTGTGGTGCTGTTGATGGTTGCCTTCTTTAGCTTAAGATATTATACCAAACACGGACAAGGATTAAATGTACCTGAATTAAAAGGGCTTGCTTTTACACAAGCTATTGATAAACTGGAAGCCCTAGGCCTGCGTTACGAAGTAGATTCGGTTTATATCATGGACTCCCCTCCTGGCATTGTCGTAGATCAGGACCCGGTAGCGAACACCTTTGTTAAAGATAACCGCACTATATATCTGACCATCAATACCGCACAGGCACCCAATGCCAAGTTTCCTGATGTAGAGTTTAAATCATTAAGGGAAGCACAGGCATTGATCGAAAGTTTTGGTTTGAAACTGGGCGATACGACTTATAAAGCAGATGTGAGCCGTGACGTGGTATTGCAGGCAACATTTGGCGGTCAGGTCCTTAAAGCTGGCGAAAGCTTGCCTAAAGGCTCCAGAATTGACCTTGTATTGGGCGATGGTAAAGGAAATGAGGAGGTAGAGATTCCTTCCTTAATTGGCTTAACAAAAGATGAGGCACTATTTGCGCTTAGAAACGGAGCAATGTTAAATCTCGGCATCATCAGCTATGAAGGCAACATCACCGATTCAACTACTGCGGTGGTTGTCAGACAGGATCCATTCGCAACAGATTCATTAATCAAAGTAAAAATCGGCACACCGGTAAACATTACCCTTTCCAACAAATAACATCTATTTTTAGCATATGACTGACGAAAAGAAAAGCATGAAAACCAGTACTAAAATAGTATTGGTTGGTTTATTTGCCGTTTTAGCGCTGGGCGGCTATTTCGGATTAAAATTTTATAGGGTTTACTTCGAGGCAAACACCACGGGTAAAGAGAAATACCTGTATGTAAGAACAGGATCAACATTGGACGATTTGTTTGAAGAGCTACGCCGTAAAGACATTTTAACTGAGATAGGGACTTTTAGTCAGGCTGCCGCCAAAATGGATCTGGCCAGGTCTCTAAAACCAGGGCGCTATAAACTGGCAAAAGGGATGAACAACCGCAGCCTTATTAACATGCTGAAATCTGGCAACCAGGATCCGGTAAAGCTTAAATTTCAAAACCTGAGGAAAAAAGAGAATTTTGCAGCTTACCTTTCGAATAACCTGGAGCCGGACTCTTTGACTTTTATGACTGTACTTGATTCGGCCGCACTGATCGAAAAATATGGCTTTAATAAAGATAACAGCTATGTAATGTTTATTCCGAATACTTACGAAATGTATTGGAACACAACTGCAATTGACTTCTTCGACCGCATGCACAAGGAATATGAAAAATTCTGGAATGCTGAGCGCAAGCAAAAGGCCGCAGCGCTGAACCTTACACCAATACAGGTTTCTATATTGGCTTCAATTGTTGACGCAGAGGCACTATACGACAAGGAAATGCCTATTATTGCAGGTCTTTATCTGAACAGGTTAAACAAAGGCATTTTACTACAGGCCGATCCAACAGTTATTTTCGCCAATAACGATTTTACGGTAAAAAGGGTGACCAATTCGCTGTTGCAGGTACAATCTAAATACAATACCTATAAATATGCAGGTTTGCCTCCCGGCCCTATCATGATGCCCAGCATCAATGCAATTGATGCTGTATTGAACAGGGAGAAAAACAACTACATCTATATGTGTGCCAAGGAAGATTTCTCTGGCTACCATAACTTTGCGGTTACCGTTCAGGAGCATGAGTTGAATGCCAAGAAATACAGAGAGGCCTTAAACAAACGCAATATTTTCAAATAGATGTATACACACGACTGCAAGGTTAGGGTTAGGTATGGCGAAACAGACCAGATGGGCTATGTCTATTATGGTAACTATGCCGAATATTATGAGGTGGCAAGGGTAGAAATGCTGAGGAGCCTGGGGATGGACTATGCATCGATGGAAAATAGCGGGGTAATGATGCCCGTTCTGGAGCTGAACTGCAAGTACATTAAACCAGCATTGTATGACCAGGAAATAACGATAAAAACGACCATACAGGACTTACCTGGGGTAAGGATACATTTTAAGTATGAATTGTTTAATGAAGCCGGGGACCTGATCAACATTGGTGCGACTACCCTGGTTTTTGTGGACATGGCAAAAAACAAGCCTTGCCTGCCGCCCGAAAATTTCATGGAGAAGTTAAGGGGATTTTTTAACTAAATTTGATGGATGGAGTGGGTACATAAGCAACTATTAAAGATCAGGATTTATGCTTTGTTTATCGACTGGACCAAAGTATGCATCCTGCCAGGCTTTAGCCCGTTGCCGCTATATACTGTAGCCTCTTTCTTTTTTAAGGAGATCGGTAAAGATTCGCTTGTTAACAAAGCATCCTCGCTGGCTTATAACTTTATGCTGGCACTGTTTCCTGCTATCATCTTCTTATTTACCCTCATTCCCTTCATACCAAAGCGTATCGGCTTCCAGAAGCAACTGATGGAGTTTATTGAGCTGATTTTGCCTGGTGATGCCTACAAGGCTTTTGAAAACACCCTAAATGAGATTGTAAACAAACAAAACGGGGGCTTATTGTCCTTCGGGTTCTTGTTGTCCCTGTTTTTTGCCACCAATGGCGTACACAGCCTAATGATGGCTTTTAATAAGTCCTCATTGATTATTGAAACCCGTACCTGGGTTAAACAGCGGCTAATTGCCATTGTGCTAACCGTTATTATCGCACTTTCGGTTATCATCTGTATTACCGCTATGTTTGTTGGAGAGTATGCCTTGAAATACATAGACAAACACCTGGAAATAAACGGGAATTTCATCGCATACGTAATTCAACTGGTCCGATGGTCGTTATTGGGCGTATTGTATTTTGTAACCATATCCATCTTATACCGATATGGGCCTGCACATGCTAAGAAATGGCATTTCTTTAGTGCCGGATCATGGTTGGCCACCATTCTTGCTTTCTTGACAATTCTGGGCTTCTCCTTTTACATCAATAACTTTAGTTCTTACAATAAGGTATATGGTTCTATTAGTGTGCTCATCGTACTGATGATCTGGCTTTATTTAAATTCCTTGATCTTATTGATCGGTTTTGAGCTGAATGCAAGTGTAGATTTGTCTAAACGGAGTGTAAAAATCATTAAGCCGAACTTCAATCTGTTCAAAAAGCCCACCTCTACGCCTCATAATTCTGAAAAATAATAAAAATTACTAACTCATTTTTAAGCCCTTATCAATTTATTATTAAATTATTATACGCTTAATTTGCAAAATCAGATGGTATTCGTACTTTTGCGCCGGAGAGTTGGCAGAGTGGTCGATTGCGGCAGTCTTGAAAACTGTTGACTTGTCAAAGGGTCCGCGGGTTCGAATCCCCCACTCTCCGCCAAAATGGTATCAAAACCAACAAAAAGCCTGCAAATCGTAAGATAGCAGGCTTTTTGCATTTTAAGAGGTGCCAATTTTCGCACGAATTCCGATCCTATAGGTGAGTGATTCGGTGAGTAAATTAAAAAATATAAAAGACTCACCGAATAGCATGTAAAACACTGACATTAAACAGGTTGAAAATTCACATATCTTGATTTCTAATTACTGCAAAGCTAAATTTGTTCACCATTAATGTTAAACATTATGAAAACCAATTTCAGCTTGCTCTTCTACATGAAGAAACCAAAAAACTATCAAAATGGCGTTGCCCCTATCTATCTTCGCATTACGGTGAATGGCAACCGTGCGGAAGTTACCACTGGTCGTAGTTGTGAGCCTTCACAATGGAATACGATATCAGGTCGTAGTAATGGCAAAAAAGAAGAAGTAAAATCCTTTAACGCTTATCTGGACGACTTGCAAAACAAGGTATTCGAGGCACATCGGCAATTAACAGAAAAAGATGATCCCATCACTGCCGAACGATTACGAGATCAGTTTCAGGGAAAGATAGAAAAGCAATGTACCTTAATTGACGTATTTAAAGACCATAACCACAAAATGGAAACATTGGTGGGCTCCGAGTTCTCTAAAGGCACTGCGGAGCGTTACAGAACCTCCTTAAAGCATACTGTGGAGTTTTTACAATGGAAATACAACATCAGTGATATAGACATTAGAAAAGTAGATCACGCTTTTATAACTGAATACGATTTTTATTTACGGTCTGTACGAAAATGCGCCAATAACTCTGCGGTGAAATACTTGAAAAACTTCGGCAAGATTATTCGTATTTGCCTTACCAACGGATTGCTGGCTACCGACCCATTTCAAAACTATAAAAACAAGATTAAAAAGGTTGATCGGGTGTACCTTAATGAGGAAGAAATAAAGCAGATAGCTAATAAGCAACTGGCTTCCGAAAGATTAGCGCAAGTAAGGGATATATTTTTATTTTGTTGTTATACTGGCCTTGCCTATGTGGATGTTAAGAATTTAAAAAGAGGTGATATTGTAACTGGCATTGATGGTGAAAAATGGATCTCAATTAACAGGCAAAAGACAAATGTACCCTCCCGAATTCCTTTGTTGCCTGCTGCCTCTACCCTATTAAATCAATACCAGAATAATCGAATGTGCTTAAATACAGGAGTGTTGCTACCAGTATCAAGTAACCAGAAGATGAACAGTTATCTAAAAGAGATTGCGGACTTCTGTGGTATACAGAAACAGATTACTTTCCATATCGCAAGGCATACATTTGCGACAACGGTTACATTATTAAATGGGATTCCCATTGAAAGCGTTTCTAAAATGCTGGGACATACTAATATTCAGACTACACAACACTACGCTAAAATACTGGACATTAAAGTTGGTGCTGATATGGCGACTCTTAAAAACAAGTATGCAGTAACTTAATTTATCAGGTAACACAATATCTAGCCCTGATTAACGTCTTTATATATGAGAGCGTTAATTTAGATGAAGCGGGAATGGTCGGAGATCATTCCCGCTTTCTTATTTATCTGTTTTACCAGCGACAAGCTTTATTTTTTAAGACCTGTCTCCAATTCCTGAATATATTTACGTTGCGTCATCAACAACTCTTCCTTACTATCAATCACCTGCTTTTGCAATTCAATCTTATCACTAAGGTTGCGTAGAGCAGACTTATGCTCATTTTTTTCCATTAGAATCAGTGATTTGATCGGTTCGAGTTTATAGTAATATTCTAGAAGGTTCTCTTTTAGAAGCTCAGATAACTTAACTAGTCTCGAAGCATAAATATCATCCTGCGTTAAAATTTTTTCAAAGGCTGACTCAGATAAACCAATTGAAGCCCCAGCTTCTTTATTTGAAATGTTCTTACTCCTTAACTTTAACCTAAGGTATTCGCCAATTGAATTATTCATTTACAAATTTTCTTAAACGATATGAATAATCAATCATCATCAACCTCCGTATTAAAATGGTTTAACCATAAATATTTGGAGGTTATAAATATAATTCTTACATTTAACTAAACAAACATCTACATGAATAACAAATAGATAAGAGAAACAAATATTTTAATTATAAAGAGTCTTGCGGCAAGCATTCTGAGGCCGTTAACGCAAGACAGCAGACTAAACCCATAATCTATGTGTAGATATGCTATATTTGTGTATCGAGATAGATTTGGGATCTGCTGTAATTCCGTGTTAACATAAGGCCTCAGAAACTTTAATTGCCACGGTTGGCAGATCCCAAATGTATCAATCTCCAGCATCCAAGACTCATTTAAACTGTCACCAATTAAATGAGATCAATATGGAACTACAAACCTTATCACCAACAGAAGATCATGCGATTTACTTTAGAGAGTTCATCCATAAGCTTGTTCAAAAGTTCAAGCCTCTTCAAATCTTTAGCTTTTTTAAACACGCTTACAGCCAAGATGATGAGGGCTGTTTTAAAGAAAAAGCCGCAAGCTATCAGTGCAATTATTGCTTACTGCTTGTTACTGATAGCAACACCCGAATTGAACATGAGATACAGGATTTTGCAAATGGAAATTACAACCACGGCATAATTACAATCCTCTCTCATGGGAAAGAAACCATTAAGGAAGCTATTATGGCTAATAATCGTTTTTTTATTACCGTTTGCAGTAATGCTCAATTGATTTATAGCCATGATGGAATGACAACTTTCGATTTCTCCAATCGTTTTATTCCAATTGGGGCAGCTATAAAAGCAAGAGAACATTTCGACCACAGAATAACATTAGCAGATGGTTTCTTAACCGGAGCGCATGAGTGCATCATCACTGAACAGCATAATGCATGTGTATTTATGCTGCATCAGGTTGTAGAACAAACCTGTATTGCACTAATCAGGGTGCATCTGGCCTATCGATCAGATATTCATAATTTACACCGTCTTTTAAAGCTGTGTTGCTGCTTTTCTGATGCCCCCATTAAAATGTTCCTATCTGGCAGCCCTGATGACGAAAGACTTTTTGAAATATTAGTTAAAAGTTATTCGGCAGCGAGATACAAGGATACTTTTAACGTTTCCGAAGATGACTCTTGGCTTTTATATAATAAAATTATAGAGTTTGTAACACTTGCCAAAGTAATGTGTGAAGAGAAAATAGCACAATTAACACAACAGGCGATGCTGTACAACGAATTTGTTAACCTCGCCAGAGCCTCCAATTAGCAACCAATTTTACTATTCAATACTGATTTAAAAATAAGATTATGGAAAACATTATGAAAAAGCTGGATTACCAGCCCGCAAATTTATCAGATTACGAATTAGAAAGCCCTTTAACCACAATGGCCGATTTTTTTGACAACAATGATCTTCACCATATCAGGGAAAAAGCATGGCAACTTTACAAAGGATGGGTAAACAACTCTGTAGATTTTGCCGAGGGAGAGGATAATGCTGATATGCTATATTTCTACACGCAACTCGTTGAATTTATAAACGCTTCGTTTATATATACTGAAAGGAGAAAGCTGGAAATTCAGCCCCTAACGGATGAACAGAAAAGACGATCCTATTAATTGTTCGCCAAAAAGGTTTTTCGTAAACACCAAAGCAAAAACAAAGCAGGGCTATGTGGGTAAGGTTTTTTGCAGGCCGCAAATGCGGGTGGGGCAAAACTTTCTTTTTACCCCACCTTATCGACTTATCCCTTGCTCCTGCTCGTTTTGTTCTCCCTTTCGTTTTTTCCTTCTTTTTTGCGCAGACTCTATAGGATTCATCCCTGCCCCTGTATCATAAACAGGCTCCATCATGACTTTAAGAAAACTGGAAACGGTTTGCCCAACACTTTCTAACATCACTCCAGCGGTTTTAAATAGACCAACAGCAACATCTTTAACCAATTCATTAGCCATAGATTTTGACTGGTAATTTATTTCTGATCCCTTTTCCAATATACTGAGCTGTTCCCGTTGTGCTAAGTTTCCATTTTTCTTAATATTTGCATAGGCCATAGTTTCATTCAGGTTTCGTTTAAAATCGAATAGCTGATCAAATAGCTTTTCACCACTTTGTTTAAAGGCGACCCTATCAAATTGCCCCATCTTTTTGGAATGCGCTACATTTCTGCCCCTAGAGCTATTCATAGGGCTAAGCCTGATTTTATTGGTCGCATCTTTTCGGCTTACAATCACCTGAATGTGCATCTGTTGGCCTGCCTTTAGTTCACCTCTTTTTTTAGCGCCACTCTTCACTTCTGTATCTTTATAGGTATAATACCTGTTGTTTTCCAACTTAGCAAACCACACCAGATCCTTGTTGCTGGTCACTCCTGACTTTTTAAAATTCTTGGCGTATTCCGTCATCGCCTTTTCTGCATACTGCTTTAACTTTTCCTTTGCACCCAGCTCGCCATACCGCTCAATCAGGTGTTTAATCTCCTTTTGGCTTGGACTAATATTGATCAGGAAAAACTTAGCCTCATCATTGCGCAATTGCGCCTTATTGCTGTCAATCTTTCTCCGAACTTCATAAGGTTCAAAATCTCTACGCTCTTGATTAAACCAACATTCAGGCATTTCTTGATTGCAAGTCCTGTTTTCTTTCTCCAAATAATGAACCAGCCCCCCACTGCTGCCTTTGTTGTCGGCCATCACTTTATCGGTAATGTTGATATACATGGCTATAAGTGGTTGATCAGGTCTTTGGTTTTTTGAATTAATTCGTCCTTTTCCTTACCTGCTGTTGTAATACCAAAGGAATTTCTGGCTTTAATGTAAGAGTCCAGAATATGTAGGAATTTCCTTTTTAACTGGTCTTTGGTTTCCAGCTTGTTTAAAACCAGCTTCATCAATTCATCTGTTTGTGAAAATTTCCTAGCCTGCACGTCCTGATTATTTAATAGAACCAACTGTTTAGCCATTAAATTATCATTTTGCTTTAGCACCTGGGCATTGAAACAATCCACTATTTTCCCCAACGTGACCGCCATTCGTGTTACATCTGTCTTTATCGGAATGAGCAGTTCATTTTCCTGTGTTCGGATGAAACCGATATAATCTTTATGGCTTTTAAGCAGGGTTGTTTTTAAAAATTCATCGTTTAAATCCGATGGATCTTTTTTACTTCTAAAAAAGTAGTCTACCATTTGGGTAAAGAGCTGGCGCTTACTTCTACCCAGCTTTAACGCAATCTTGTCAAATTTCAGCGCCACCGCTTCTGGAAATTTAACGGTTCTTAAAGTTTCATGTTCCATATTATTCGTCTTGTTATATTACTACCTATTCCTCTATCTGTATATCCAGCTATGTGTATATTCAGATATAAAGACACCCCTAAGGGGTTCGTTTCCCCTTGTTTTTACCGCCTCTGGCGGCCTAACGAACCTCCGGAGGGTTCGTGAAACAGCCTTAAGCATAGCTTAAAGGCTTATGGTTATGCTCTGCATAACCACCGCTTGCTCCTTTTCCAAAAGAGGAAAAGGACTTGACTTGCATGGAGCTTACCCCTCATGATTTTCATTGTCATTTAACAAAGTGATCTGACTGGCCAAGTGCGGATGGTATGATGGCTGATAATCTATATATCCGTATATCACCAAATCCTTCATACACTTGTGATAAGTAGCGAAAGAATGGATTGCCGAATGTTTCATAAGTTCCCGCCTTGATATGCGAAAAGGATTTTGGCACAAGCCTTTGGTATAGCACATTAGTATGGCGGAATAAAGGCTAAGGTGCGATTGATGGAAGCGCTTGTTTTTACTGGCGAGCTGTAAAAATCTGGTGAGTTGCTTTCCTGTATCCATCATGAGTTCCCGATTTCGCCTAACAATTGAACAATATCCGCATAGGCGTAATAAAAAATACCACCTACTTTTTCATAAGGTATAATGCCTTTAATGCGTAAGTTTTGAAGTGTACCCGATGAAATCTTTAACAGCTTTCTGACTTCTGAACTTCTAAGCCATTCTTTGGGTTGCGCATCATCTGATTTGATGGCTTGTTTAATTTCCTGAATAAGTTCGGTCTTGAACTTTAACAGTTCCTCTTTTGTGAAAATTTCGATCTGCATATTTGCCTCCGTTTTAAGTTTACGAAGCAAATGTCTTATGCTGGGATATTTATACCATGACCACTGATCTGTATCGGTCATATTCAGATATTAAACCTGTTGTTATTTTTTCACCTCTTCTATAGGGACAATTTTAAAAATCTGATGTTCTTCGCGTATTAATGTACCTTTTATGGGAGTATCACCTTTCTTTTCTACAAAATAATTCCGTGAAGTTTCAAGTGGAATGTCTCTACCATCATGAGAAAAATATTTGCTGATCATTTTAGAATATGGACTTTTCTTGTCACAAGCTAAGAAATTTCTCCCTGATGGCAAGATTAACCGACTCATTTGTTTAAGCAAATCTACCAGAGTTGGAAGGGCATTATCTCCTATACTGATTTTCTGTAAGACCTCGTATTCATTAAGTTCTGACAATCTGGCGGTGAGTGTTTCAATTTCTTCTTTTTGCTTTTGAATGAGCTCTTCTTTTTCAGCAATAACGATATGTGATGGTCTAGCATTCCATTGGTCTATGCTGCTTAAATACTTTTGGAATTGCCGTAATTTCTCAATCCTTAATTTATACCTATCATGATAGCTAGAAAATGGGTCTTTAGCCTTAAGGTTCTTGATTCTATCCTCAACAATAGCCCATACCTTAGAAAAGAAATACTCTTCAGTACAAGTGTTGTTATCTAAACTAAATGTTAGATGATATATATAATAGTGTCCTAACTCATCTACACCAACCTTGTATATTTTGTTCAAAAAGTGGTTATCCTCGTATTTGTGCCAAGAACCGAAAGGATTACCAATGTCATAAGGATGGGGAGAAAAATCAAGAAACTTATGAGGTTTAAAAAAGCCTATTTTCATACGGAATTATTCACCTAATTAGTAATAACATACTGTTTAAGTTAGATACAATCGAACATTAGACAATCTATACTTCAGCAGACACAACATACAGCTAAAAAAGCAACATACAAATATTTATTTAATCAAAGATTACAAAAAAATGATTATGTTCGTCTTTTAACGAAAAATTCTTCTAGCTCTTTATGAATCAAATTTTTTCCAAAGATGAACTACTTAGGTATATAAAAATAGCTGATTTAAAAGAACATGGTACAACATTAGAGATACTTGCCGAAGAACTTAGAATTGCTTGTGACTCAATATCAAATGGGACTTTTGATTTTACAATTCACCACAATGGTTTAATTTACTATACTGATAATCTTGTTGATACTCTCATTTTAAGAAAATTAAATGATAATATTAAGCGTATATACAAAGACGAACAATCTAATCGTCGAGTTATCATAAACCAAATCACAACTCTTTTGCCTGATAATTGTCCATTTTGGGTTTTAAGAACTGATATAGCAAAATTTTATGAAAGTATAGATCGGGATAGAGTCTATTCAAAACTCCGCAATGATTCTATGCTATCATATTTTTCCTTATCGATAATCAAAAGCATCTTTTCTCATCCGCTTATAGAAAACAAGCCTGGACTACCAAGAGGGATTGGAATCAGCTCTACTCTCTCTGAAATATATATGCGGAAATTTGACAAATATATTCGTGGATGCAGTGGCGTTTATTATTATTCCAGATTTGTTGATGACATATTAATTTTCAGTATTAACGAAAGTACACTTAAAGTAATTAGTGATGATATGGATAAAAAGTTAGAAGCTGGGTTAAAAAAAAACATATCAAAAACTCAAATTTACAATGGAAGTTTAATACAAAAGAATAAACCACTTGAATATTTAGGCTACCAGTTTATTATAAAAAAGACCAATAAAAATAAAAAAGAGGTTGAAATCTCAATAGCAAGAAAAAAGATAAATAAAATAAAAACTAGATTAGTCCTTTCCTTTACTTCTTATTTAAAAGACTTAAATATTGACCTTCTCGAGAATAGAATTAAATTTTTAACTGGGAACTACAGCATCAAAAGCGGTGTAGATAGAGGGCACGATTTAAAAGCTGGAATACATTATAATTACCTACACATAAACACCTTAAAAGAACTTATCGAACTTAACACCTTTTACCATAAACTTCTAAACTCAAAGAGAGGAAGTCTAGGATCAAAACTCGATTCAAAATTAACAGCAGGTTATCGTGATCGATTAAAAATGTATTCTTTTAAAGAGGGCTTTAAACAAAAAATTTACCACAAATTTAAGTATGCTGAAATGATAGAAATAAAAAGGAGCTGGATAAATGAGTAGAGTTAAAATTGATAAAAATGACTTTAATAGAATTCTTTTAACCGAACTTTTGCCATACGAAGTACCTATGTTGTTCTCAAATGATGGGTTTTATCAGTTGGTTGCATCAGGAAAGCATGAAAGTTTCATAAAAAAGCTCAAACCTATAAAAGAAGAATATGGCATCCCATTTAACTATGAAATTGCCAAAGCAAACGATACTGATACTAGGACACTAAGTGTAATTCATCCCTTTAATCAATATAATTTCATCGAATTTTATAAGAAATTCGATTCCATTATGTTGCATTTATGCTCTAAAAGTCCATTCTCACTAAGAAGTATTAAGAAAGTAGCTAAATATATCTCGTCATCAGAATTAGTTTTCTCCGACGATTTCCTAAAGGATGCTTCCGTTGAAGTAGAGCAAGACATACAAGAATATGATCCCCAATATTTAAAGTCATATTTTATATATGAACCTGTCGATTTAATATATAAGTTTTATGATAGACATGATTACCAAAGATTAGAACAACGTTATAATTTATTATGGGAGTTTGATATAAGTAAATGCTTTTACCATATCTATACTCACTCAATTACATGGGCAATAAAAGATAAGGAAAGTGCAAAACGTAATCATAAAATAAAAAGTTTATTTGAGAATCAATTTGATCAATTAATGCAACAGGCAAATTATAATGAAACCAATGGAATTGTTGTAGGGCCTGAAATTTCAAGAATATTCGCCGAAATATTACTTCAGCAAGTTGACATTAATGTCTTGGAAAAGATATCCAAACAAGGAATAAAATTTGGAATTGATTATGAAGTTAGACGGTACGTTGATGATATATTTGTATTCTCTAATGATACTAAAGTATTAGAAAAAATTTTTAAAGCCTTTAAAGATGAACTTAGTTTCTATAAATTATATTTAAACCCTAATAAAACTAAAAAATCTGCGTCACCATTCATAACAAATATAGCTGTTGGCAAACGTCAAGTAAAGAAAACAATATCTGAACTTTTCAAAGATCTAATCGATCCAGAAACAAAAATTATTAAGCAAATTAGTAGGCCATATGCTATTTCTCAAAACTTCATTAAAGATATACAATGCATCGTAAGGCTAAATGATTTAACCTATGATGTTATTAACAGGGACATCATTAGACTTTTTCGAAGTCGTCTAGCAACTTACTTAAAAAGTGATCAAGCTGATACTACTCAAGATAATTTCGAAAACTTTCTACTAATGTTCTTAGACATAATTTTCTATTTCTACTCGCTTAATGTAACAACCAATGCAACTTTCAAAGTTGCACAAATCATTGTTTTAATAACAAAATTACTGAAAGGGAAAGCTGATGATTATAAACATACTGTATGGTCAAAAATCATCAAAGAAGCCGATTTTGTAATGACAACGTACCATCGCAAGCAAAACAAAAATGAAACAAATATAGAAACCCTTAATCTCCTTTTAGCATTAAAAGGGATGGGTAATGAGTATTTATTTACAGAAAAAAAAATTAGAGAGTATTTTAATTTGGAAAATGTAGATTTAAAAAAGGAAGAGGATATTGCCCAAATGACGAAGTTAAATTATTTCCAAATTGTAAGTCTTCTATTCTATTTCGAAAAAAATGACGAATTCAAAACTATAAAGAGTATTTTAGAAAAATCGATAGTTAAAAGGTTTAAAGACGATAAAGACCCTTTTACAAAATCAGAAATGACCATGTTATTTTTTGATTTCATATCTTGTCCGTATATTGACCCAAAACATAAGCAAGCTATTATGGTACATACTAGCTATCTTAAAACTGGAGATTTTACTGCAGAAATTAAAAAAATACAAGATCACAAAACATGGTTCTTCGAGTGGAATCAAAATATTGATCTTGAACGAGTATTAAAAAAGAAAGAATGGGCTTCCACTTATTGATGAACAAAAATAATTTAATAAATTAACAAACGAAAAACAAGAGGTTGAGATTGCTATAGAAATGTCAACCCATAATACAACTTAATTTGCTAAATGTAATATTCACTAGCATTTTTTGAATGACGTCACTTTTTGTGACCACACACGATTTTTTCATTTTGTTGATACGGAAGCTCATTCTTTCTTTTTAAAACACCCAAACCGAAAAGTTGTTTTTAATTAAGTATAAAACTTTGATTTTAACAGCTTTATACCTATATTTAATTTATAGCATTTGCAGTTATAAAAGAAATTAAGATCGGTGAGTGATTCGGTGAGTCGCCAATTACAAACCTTCAAGACACCATATTAAAGCGGGATTTTAAGCTTGGGTACAATTCCCCCACTCTCCGCAAGCAAACAAAAAGCCTTTGGTTATAAACCAAGGGCTTTTTGTTTTTAAAATTGATTTGTAAAAATTAAATGCCTCTTGGACATTGCCCATAAAATGCAGGCAGATATTCGAAAACGCTAACATTTGCATCGGGTGCGTGCTTTTTGCGCTGATTGTTCTGACGTGGAAATTCCTCTCGGGACCTTTATTCAAGTTATTTTTACCACATTAAAACTATTTTTCCTTTTTAATGTTCTATTGACTAAACTGTCATTGCTATATCCCTAAGCAATAATAAGATAACGTCTCATCCCTATCAGCTATTATTTTCATTGCTTTTTAAAAGTATAAATTTATGAAATGTTTAAAATAACGCCTCACCACATCATTGCTATTGGTGCATCTGCCGGTGGCATGGATGAAATAAATTCCTTCTTTGACCATACCCCTTCAGATGGGGTATCTTACATTGTCATTCAGCATTTATCTAAAGATTTTAAAAGCAGAATGGCCGAGTTGTTGACAAAACACAGCAAACTGACTGTGCAGGAAGCTAAAAACGGAGCAATTGTAGAATGCAACCAAGTGTACCTTATCCCAAGCGATAAGTTTATGACCATTCATAAGGGCAGATTACATTTAACAGATAAGAATAAAGAAGAATCACCTCATCTTACAATCGATACTTTTTTTAATTCCCTTGCTCTGGATTGTGGCAAAAAAGCCATAGGTGTTGTACTGTCCGGATTAGGACGCGATGGCACTGAAGGCGTTAAAGCAATTAAACGCAATGGGGGAATGGTAATTGCTCGAAATACCGAGACAACAGCATTTGCAGCTATGCCAGCCAATGCGATAGCCAGCGGAGCGGTAGATTTTATCCTGGAACCAGAGCTGATGCCAGCAGTAATTGAAAACTATATAAGCAACCCAGACGGTACCATAGCAGCTCATGAAGATGATGAAAAAGTTATTGCAGCTATTGTTGAACTGATAAAAGAAACATCTCCGCTTGATTTCTCTGAGTATAAATTAAATACAATTTTACGCAGAACAAAAAGAAGGGCATTCAATGCCAGCTTTACTTCGCTCGCCGCATATTTTGACTTTTTGAAGGTTAGGCCTGAAGAGATAGAAGCCTTGTCAAAAGATTTTCTGATCAGTGTAACCAGTTTTTTCAGGGACAAAGCTGCATTTGAAGTTGTTGAGAAAAGTATATTGCCAGCCATATTGGATCAGCTTGCCCCAGGCGAAGAACTAAGGATGTGGGTTGCGGGCTGTGCTACCGGTGAAGAAGCTTATAGTCTGGCTATTCTGGTACAGGAATTATTAGCTGAGAATGTTAAAGGCAACATAGTAAAGCTATTCGCTACAGATATAGACAGCGCCGCTTTACTATATGCGGGAAAGGGACTGTATAAGGCTGATATTGAAAAAAACATCAGTCCGCAAAGGCTTGAAAAACATTTTTTAAAAGAAGGAAGTGGTTATAAGGTAAAACCTGTTATACGCAAAATGGTGATCTTTGCGCAACACAACCTGGTCAAAAACCTTCCCTATTGCAACCTGCATTTTATCAGCTGCAGAAACCTGATGATCTATATGACACCTGCATTGCAGAAAAAAACCTTCAGCATGCTCCTGTTTGGACTTAAAAAAGACGGGTATTTATTTTTAGGTTCCAGCGAAAATCCTGCTCCAATCATGAAAAATCTTGAGGTGCTAAACAAAAAATGGAAGCTGTACAAAAACCTGGAAGTGAGAAAGGAGTTACATGCTGATACTTTTTTATTTCCAGAACTAATCGATAGAAAACAGGATCATAAGGGGTTTAAGGATACTGAACTCTCTAAAAACGCTGCCAATGCTTTAGCTGAGCTGGTGAGCTTGAGCCTGGCAAACGAGTATGAGATGGCGGTATTGTGTTTAGACAGCAGCTCCAATGTGATCCAATCGTATGGAAATACTACAAAGTACCTACTTCAGAAAAACTTTAACCCAAATCTTGAGGCGCTTTTGCCGAAACCACTTGCCATGGTGTTTAAGGTGTTAAAGGCGGATGCGCTGAAATTCAATAAAAGAATGGCAGCCCCTCCTGTTAAAGTTAAAAATGGACTTGATGTAATGAACATATGCCTTTCTGTAAGTCCGTTAACATCAAAAAAAAATAATCAGAGCGTCTTAATGGTAGTCATTCGTGAAGACAAACCTTCAGAAGGCGGGCAACAGGACAACATTGTATTTGATGAAGAAAAATACTTTAACCAGTATATATTTGGTTTAGAGGAAGAATTAAAAGACTTGAAAGACAAACTTCAGTTTACGTATGAGCAAATTGATACCTCCAACGAAAACCTGCAGTCTTTTAATGAAGAACTCCTATCGGCAAATGAAGAAATGCAAAGTACCAACGAAGAAATGCAATCGGTAAATGAGGAGCTGGATACCATTAACAGTAATTATCAGCTAAAAAATAAAGAACTGCTGGAAATCAACGATGATCTGAACAACTATTTCAGAAGCAACGTTAACGGACAGATGTTCATCAACAATAAGCTACAGTTAATGAGGTTCTCACCAGGAACCGTTGAGCAAATCAATCTCCGCGAAAGTGACATAGGCAGGCCTATAAGTCACATTACGACAAACATAAAGTTTGAAACAATAACTGATGATATCAAAAAGGTTTTACACGAGGGCTGTATCATTACCAAAGAAATTGAGACCAACAACGATAAGTGGTACCAAGTCATGACCATGCCTTATTTAGGGCATATCGACAACATGGTTACAGGGGCAATTGTTACTTTTAATGACATTACCACTTTAAAGAAAACACAGTTAGAGCTCGATCTAAAGAATGAGAGCCTGCAGCGCATCAACGAAGATCTGGACAATTTTGCCCGGACAGCATCACACGATCTGTTAAACCCATTAGGCAGCATAGAGATGAGTATAGACCTCATGAACCGGGAGATAACCGATCCCGAACAAAAGGAATTTCTGACCATAATTAACTCGTCTGTTAAAATTTTCCGTACCCTGGTAAGCGATCTGGCTACCGTTGTTAAACTGGAACATGATATGATAGCAACGGAATTGGTTGATCTTGATGAGCTCATGGACAATATTGAATGGAGCCTGGAGCATAAGATCAGATTATCCGAGGCAAAAATCATCAGAATATTTGACACAAAATCGGTACTCTTTTCAAAAAAAAACCTAAGGAGTATATTGTATAACCTTATTTCAAACGGGATTAAATTTAAAAAAGACAGTCCTTCTATAATCCATGTGGAAGCCAGAATGGAAAATGGCCACACCATACTATCGGTAAAAGATAATGGCATAGGAATAGACAAAAGCGGCCTCGACAAAATATTTGATATGTATGGCAGGTTGAACTATAACATTGACGGTCAGGGAATAGGTCTGTGCCTGATCAGAAAACTGGTAAACGCCGCAGGCGGAAGCATTGCAGTTGAAAGTAAAATAAATGAGGGCAGTAAGTTTATTATTCATTTTAAAAAGTAAAGTTCCATATGTTTTTGAAGCCTATGATGGAAACACATGGCTATCTATCATAGTTATCTGGTTACCACTACGTAGATTATTAACCGATGGACACCATGAGGAAACAAAAATTATTGAAAGGTTAAGTGCTGCAATGGGGCTTAACGTCTTTTACCCTTTCGATGTTTTGTGAAAATTTTAGATATTAGTGTGCTATGCACAAATTGCCCAGACCAACCGATGGTATGACAAGATGTAACACCACTAATAGAAATTATTAAAATGAAAGACCTAAACCATTACGTTGGCATATACAAAGAACAACTTAATAAAGGTGACATTCAAGAAGCTTATGTTGGACTGGTTAAGTATGTAACAAGACTGGGGACGACTTTATCCAAGAATCTTTCCGAGAGCTATTCATTCGGAAGCCTTTTTCAGGGGTACATGGACTATTCTTATTTCTACTACGCCAACGATTTCCTAAAAAAGAGAAAACTGAAAATGGGACTGGTATTGAACCATACGAAAATGCAGTTTGAAGTTTGGTTATTAGGACAGACTATTCCAATTCAAGAAAAGTATTGGGAATATTTTAAATCGACAAAGTGGAATAAAAACAGAACGACAAGACCTCAATATTCGATTCTTGAAGCAGAATTAATTGTCAACCCAAACTTTAATGATTTGGATAAACTATCAAAAGAAATCGAAGACAAAATAGTTCTTTTGACAAATGAAATTACACAAGACATAAAAGCAAGTAAACTACCCTACTAATGATAAACTCATTTTCCCTCGTTTCAACTTTGGTTATACTTTGTCTGGATGAGGATGGCAGATGGACCTATTATGAAGATTAATATCATTGGCGCATCGGGTTCCGGAACAACGACACTTGCAGGGGCACTCTCTTCACATCTGGGATTTAAGCACCTGGACGCTGATCAATATTTCTGGGAAAAAACCCTACATCCGTTTGAAATTAAGAAAGCACCCGAAATTCGTAATCATTTGCTTAAAGTTGATATGGAAAATCACAATGACTTTATATTGTCCGGCCCGGTGTATACCTGGGAGAGTCAATTTACCCGGTTCTTTGATCTTGTCATATTCTTATATGTCCCACCTGCTATACGTATGCAAAGATTGCTAAAGAGGGAAATTGAACGTTATGGAAAACTTATCGAAACCGATGAGCGTATGCGAAAAAAGCATAAAGAATTTATGGAATGGGCAGCGTCTTATGAAGATCCTCTTTTTTACAGTTCCAGAACACTCTACAGGCAAACTGAATGGATAAATTCGTTAGCCGTTCCTGTTTTGAAAATAGAAGGAGATCTAGAAAGGGGGCAGTCTTTTAAACTTGCGCTGGAAAAGATAGAATCTCTTTGATAACTTCTCACTATTAAAAATAATGTTCATCAACTTCCTTCAATATTCAAACTATTTCCTTTACCCTGAACATTTTTAAAACAAACGGCATCATCCTGCGTAAATTTCTTCCGAAGTTTGGATACATACATGTCAAGGCTACTTAAATTACAACAATAAAAATAGTTTTACATTAAATGGCATAAAATTAGCGCTAAGCTTTGAACATTTTGTTACCTTTTAATTTAAGCTCAATTGTCACACCGCACCTATTTATACAATATTAATACCCCTTCAATCTCAGAAAATACCGACACTATGATGATGGAATGGGGGTACGAAATGCCCCTAATGCTTCAGCCTTTATTAATCGAAGGCGGCTTTATTTCTGGGAATAATTACAACAACCACGTAGATTTTAATAATTCGGGTTTATACTACAATGCCAAACCCGGTCTTGAAAACCTGAAGCGGTTTTATAATTTCTTGGAAGACCAGCCTGGCCTGATCAAAAATATAGAAAAATTTAAAGAAGCCCGGGACAAATTGTTCAATTACCTAGATCGACTTGACGGAAGTTATTTCCATCTCGATATGTGGGATGTATTAAATATGGAGGATAGACCTCATGCCGAGCAGGCAAGGGATTGGCTGGCAACCATAGCACATAACAATCAGGTAATTACCATGGCTATGGACTCAGGAGACATCTGCCTACTTAACTATAAAGGACTTAAAGATGTCAGTCCTGCCTTTATCTCCTTCCCGGACCTTCTAAATTATGAAGACTATGACTATGGATGGACCTGTATTTATGCTCCGTATGAAGAAGTATTACCATTTAAAATATTCGAAGAAAATCAACTCTGGGGACTTAAGGAAAAAGATGGTAGCATATTGCTAAGTCCGCAATTTGATGAATTTTATAATTTTGGTCCGCACGATCTGGCGGTAGTCTCAAAAAACGGTAAATATGGCTATGTGGATACCACTGGGAGAATTGCAATTCCGTTAACCTGGGATGATGCTTTTGACTTCGAAGATTCAGGGTTCGCTGTGGTAGTATCAAAAGAAAAAAATGGGCTGATCAATACAAAAAGCGATCAGGTCGCCCCGCTTATTTATGATGAACTGAGTGCTCTTGAAGAGGGAAATTATTTTAATGCAAAAAAAGATGGCCTTTGGGGCACCATCGATCCTTCTGGAAAGGTTGTTATTGCTTTTGAACATCAAAATGAGATCCAGGCGGGGTATGGCTTTTACCACATCGAAGTAGACGGACAGACAAATCAAAAGATATTCAATGAGTTTTTTAAGTACCTGGGCGAATTCCCGCTTGAGGCTATAGAAAACCTGGAGGGTGGGCTACTATTGATTAAACCTCATAAGGGGATCAATTTCAGTTCCATATATAAAAAGGATGGAACACTACTGGATAGCGGATTTGAAAAAATAAGCCGCCAAACAAATTTCCCAGATCTGCTGGTGATTAGAAAGGACAAAAAACACGGTGCCATCAGCAGGAAAAATGAAAACTATGTTCTACCCTGCCAATTTGATGCAATCCTGGATATCGGGATTACCGTAGCGTATAATAGCAGTGACATGGCATTGATCCGGCAGGGAAATAATAAAGGTATTTACAATGGAAATCCAGAACAGTTATCCTGGGTGATTCCGCTCGATAATTATAAGGAGATCATCTGGCTCGATGGAACCGTTTTCGCTCTGCAGAAAAATCAAATGTGGGGTATTGCAAACCCTGCGAACAATGACTTTAGCGATTTTGAATTTGACCTCGTTGCCAGGAAACCTGCTGAAGATGGCTTTGCATATGTTTTCAAAGAAGACAAGGTGTATACGGTTAGTGAGTCGAGTATTCGCCCAACCAATAAGGCTATTGCACTGGAACATGCCGGCGACGATTACGCTTACTATTTTGAATACGAAAGCAGGAAAAGACTTTTGGCCTATGGAAAAGGTCAAAAAATGGATGATCAACAGATAGATGATGAACTGAGCGATATACATACCTTATTTGAACATGCTGAACAGGCTTACCTCAACGAAGACTATGGTAATGCCATTTATTATTATACCATCGCAGCAGAAAAAGGTCATACCCCTTCTATGAATAATCTGGCACATACTTACTATAGTATTAATGGTTTTAAAGATGACGATAAAGCTTTCTTTTGGTTTCACAAAAGCGCCTTAACAGCTAACGATGGTTCTATGAATGGATTGGGCATGTGTTATAAATACGGTGTTGGATGCCAGGCGGATGTGGAGAAGGCATTGTACTGGTTAAATAAAGCCGCTGAAGCGCAACTGGCACTGGCCAATAACAATCTCGGAGACATTTACTCAGAAGAAGGACTGTTGCCTTTTAATCCGGAAAAAGCTTTGGCATACTATCAGGCTGCCGCAGCGCTAGGCGAACCCAAATACAACTGGTTAGGCTATCTGCACGATTCAAAAGGTGATTACGAAAAGGCTTTGGAGTACTATCGGTTAAGCGCTGATGAAGGAAATGAAGTTTCGGCCTACAATCTTGGTATTTTATATCACAACGGACTTGGAACCGACAAAAATATTGAACTGGCGATTGAGTGCTTTAACCTTTCACTGGATGGTGGATATCATCATGCACATCTGGAGCTCGCTAAAATTTACAGGTACGAAAAGGGGTTTGAGAACGAAAAGAAAGTAGAAGGGCATTTAAAGGAAGCCCGGGCAGCAGAATTGGAGATACCAGAAGAACTGCTGGTAAAAAAGAAAGGCTGGTTTGGTTTTTAGCTCCCCGACCCGTCACCAAGACGGAGAGCGAGCAGGGCGGGAAGAAAAATAGCTTATCATATCCCGCTGGTGTATCCCTCTTTTTAATTCGTTTCTCAGGGAAATTACTGCAGGCTTGGAAAAATCGCCTTTGTAATACAAATTGATTTTCCTGTCACGAAGATTTGCAGCCATAGAATAATTGGATACGATATCATTGGGCGTTTTCTGCGCGGTTTTTTCCAGCAGTGTAGCCACATCTTTTAAATGATATGTCCTGTCTTCGGCCAGATATTTTATTGCAGTATCTCTTCGCCAGCAGGGTTCGTAATGACTATTGTTAATACAGTAATTGGTTAGCGCAAAATTCCTGGTCGTCCGCCTGATAATATAACTGCCATGAACAATAGCATAGTCTCCACCAGCATCGCCTATAAACAACTGGGCGGCGGTTAAACCAAGCAAATTAAACTGTGAAATATAGGTTATGGCCTCCTCTACCGTTTTACACTTTCTCAGCACATCTGTGACCACCTCTTCCCCCCTGTCTTGTTTCTGCGGATCTCTTGTGGCAGGGATGGCTTCTATAGCCGTATAATCCATAAATACTCCGTATTCGTTCATCCCCCCCTGTGGGTTTTTGTACATCATTTTATTCAGTTTTTCATCCGCCGAAAGTTCAGTCCAGATCATATAGCCATAATGCCTGGCCAGTGCAGGGTAATACCATAGCCTGTAAGTAAGCGAAGAGATCTCGTCTTCGTTGTTGCCAACCCAAACATGCTTTCCATCATTGGCCATAAATATTGTACAAGCATTGCTGTTAAGGACATTTGTAAAACATGTCACCATTAAAAAACAGAGTGAAATTTTGCGTTTCATATCATTTGCAGTTTACCCACAAATTTATCTTTCAGGCCAGGTTTAGGTGTTCGCATTTACCCATCCGAACATATTAATCACTTCTTTGCTGTTTAACATAGGCTGTTGGCGAATAGCCAGTGTATTTTTTAAATGCAGTATTAAAGGCAGTCTTAGAGTTGAATCCTGAGGCAAAAGCAATGCCTACCATATTCAGTTCCTCCATACGACCGGCAATGAGCAGCCTTTGAGCCTCTTCGACCCTAAGTTGGTTAATAAAGCTATAGAAATTACCTTCAGTAAGCCTGTTTATAAGGTAAGAGGTATCATGAATGCTTAATCCTAACTGATTTGCCAATGCAGGCAGGCTTAGTTCATTATTCAGGAAAACCTGATCCTCAACCATGAGCTGATTTAATTTTGCGGAGAATACAGTAAATTCTTTATCGGTGAGCCTTACAGTTTTTTGTTTTTCATTGGGCAAAGGCTTTTTCAGTAAGTCAGAAATATCCTTTAGGTCTGCCTTATTAAAAGCAAAAATAGTACCCTGCCTGATGGAAAAATAGGCGAGAAAAAAAATGGATCCGGTATAAACAACAGGCATTGCCTTTACTAAAAAAGGAAAACCGAATACTGCATCGTTTACCCAAAAAATAGAAATGATGCCCAAAATGAGCACAAAATACTGAAGCCAGGCCAGGTCTATCTCTTTAACAGCAGCAGTTATTAATTTTAAATTCTTTTTATGCACCATTAGCGCCCGGTAAGACAGGCTAATATAGATCAGGAATACGAATGGTAGCAGATCACGAATAAAAAAAGTAAAGTTTCCGATTTCAAAAAGGGTGGCAGTCATAAAATCCCCACCTTTTGAAGTGTACATCACCTGCAAAACCAGGCAGACCAGGTAAGGCATAAAGTGAAGCCATTCTTTCTTTTTGAAGACCCTTAACGGTTCAACAAAATAAAGCGTGCTCAGGTAAATACAGGGCGGCAATATAAATTGTAAACTACTAAATGCTGTACTATTAAAATAAATACCCAGAAATGCAGTACCCATGATCAACACAAAAAAGGCAAGCCACTTGTTGGCAACCAGGTTTTGCCGCAGAGGGTGAAAGAGCAGCAGAAAACTAAGCAGGAAACACCCTCCGGCAGAAAAGCACATCAAAAAAGCATTCATGGTCTTTCAGTTTTCTCAAAAATACTGTAATAAAACTAAATAATTCCACTCTAATACCCGGAAAGCAAGCAATAGCCTAGGATATAGCACCTTCAAATATGAAAACATTAGTAGTCGGGGCCAGCGGCGCAACAGGAAAACTTTTAGTAGCACAATTGTTAAATGTTGGTCAGAGCCTTAAGGTAATCGTCCGTACAACGAGCAAAATTCCCGATTCCTGGAAAAGTAACGATCGTATAACCATCATCAGGGTAAATGAGCTAACAAACATCCGCCTAAACGAGATTAGTGCATACCTTGAAGATTGTGATGCAGCAGCATCCTGCCTGGGGCATAACCTCAGTCTAAAAGGGATTTATGGGAAGCCAAGAAGACTTGTTACTGCTACAGTTCAACTAATTTGTGAAGCAGTTTTAAAAAAAGCCCCTGAAAAGCCATTCAGGTTTATTTTAATGAATACCGCTGGAAATAGTAACCGTGACTTAAACGAACCAGTTTCTTTTGGACAGAAAATCCTGATAAGCCTGCTCCGATTATTCTTACCACCACATCCCGATAACGAAAAGGCCGCTGATTATTTAAGGGTAAAAATCGGACAGAAAAATCCTTCTATAGAATGGGTTGTTGTACGCCCGGATAGTTTGACATACGCAGAAATCGTTTCAGCGTATTCGCTCTTTCCTTCTCCTGAAAGAAGCGCGCTGTTTAATCCGGGGCAAACTAGTCGCATTAATGTAGCGCACTTTATCGTTCAGTTAATTACAGATGGTACATGTTGGAAAAACTGGAAAGGACAAATGCCAGTGATTTACAATGACTAATCTGACTGGCATTCATCAAAACTTTCCAATTAAATAACAGCTCCGGGATTTAAAAATTATATGTACCGGTTTTTTACTTTTAATTATCCCTGATGACGTGTGCAGTGCCAGAAATACTGTGCGAAAGGTTATACCCCATACTCATACCAGTCATGACAATTTCGTTATAGGTACCGCTAAAACTAACATCAATATATTGACCAACCGCACCAACATTTACCAGGTTATAGGTGATATTGAAGTTATTGAATACGGGATTAATATTAGTGCTTAAACCGCTTCCATTCATCTGAAATCCAGATAGTGTACTATAAGTACCGGGGGTGATACTACTTGCCTGAATATCAATAGCATTCATTTGCCCTGGTGCACTACCGCTAATCGAGAATGAATTTCCGGTTGCAGAAGCGGTAATGTTTGCTGCAATGATTTTAACCGCACCGCCATCCACAGCATAAGTAATAGATTCAGTACTGGTATTACAAGCCAGAATATTACCTACATTGGTTGCTGGGGATGTTACGCTGTAATTCAATGTTCCGGTATTTTGGTTGTTATCTAAATCTTCGCCGAAAACCGTTATCGGATTAGTATTGCATACAATGGTTTGGATGCTAAAGGCACCATTGTTGATCAAGGTTAAAAAAGTTTGCTGTCCGTAATTAATAGTAACATAGCCATTGGTTACATTGGTATTGTTGCATTTTTTTAGTGATCCACTTATTGTAGTAGATTGTGTAGCTGGAAGATTTAAAACAATATCAGGCAAGACATTAATATTGGCGGTAAATGGCCCAATATTCTGTGTATAAACTACGTTATCACAAATGTCATAAAGTTTTAAGGTTAAAACTTCATTTTGCGGAACAAGCCCGGTCACTGTCCCGTTGAACAAAGTATAATCTGCATATGATGCATAGGCCCCTCCAGTTCTAAACAATACTGTTTTAACATTAGCAAGCGGGTTGTTTGCAGAACCAACTACCTTAATCTGAAGTTGCACAGGGGGTGTAGGCAGCGGTATATCAAAATTCCACCAGCTAAAATGGGAAACTTCCCCAACGTACTTATTACCAACTTTGTTTGCTATACCTGCTTCTTTCCAATAGCCCAATGTTTCATCAAAATGCCACAGTGGAATTGTTGCGGGCGCCACGCTAAGCTGCGCTGCAGGAATGTTCATCTCAATCTGCGCTTTATTGGTAATTTGCAATTTCTGCCCCGCGCCACCTAGTAATTCTACATTCATCATCCCGTAAGTTTCGAGTAATTTAGCATTGCCAGCTGCATTTTGAGCGTATAGCATACCAGGCATTTTAACAAACAAATTGTTATCTGAAGCCTCCAGTGAATTGACAATCACACTTACAGGTCCGGCATATGCCCCGCCTGTTTCTGTTTTGAAGTTACCATCAAACGTAATTTTCGTACCATTGGCCAAGCTGACATTACTAGTGGCACCGGAATTTACCGTAGCGGTAATACGATTTGGCAACATCATAATTTTAATGGTATTAGCGCTTACTGATGGCACCAACGCCCTCGAACCTGAAATAAATCCAGTTTTCACCGCGCGGATGTAAGCAAAACGTTCGTAAACACTGGCATTTTTGATTACAGCAATTCCACCCGAATTGGTTTGCACGTTAGAAGTACCAATTGTAACAGTAGCACCGGAAATAGGATTATTGGTAACATCCACCAACTGCACTATAAAATCCCTGGAAGCTGCATTTCCAAAATTCTTGGCAAAATCACTTGCAGAAACAACCGGATCTATTACCGGAGGTTGCGGATTATCATTATTATTTTTCTTACAGCTGATTGTAGACAACAGCAGAAGGATTAAGATGGGTAGTAGACCTGAGTTTTTCATAACTAATTGTTTAAAGACGATTAACTATGGATATATCAATTGGTCTGAAAAAATGTTACCCCCCTTAAATTAATTTATTCATGTCATTTCCGCTCATGAATACCTACTGAAGTAATGACATCACTATATCTTCATTGCACTATTGAAAAGCAGCCTTACCAAGCTGTTCATCACCAAGATAAACCCATACCGCACCCTTCAAGTATTTATTCAGGGCCAGGTGCATATCCTGAAGTTTAACCTTATCTATGGTGTCTATTTTGTTTTCTTGCAACTCATACCCACCAAGTACTTCTGCTTCGCCCAAATCATCCACGATTGAACTTGAGCTCTCCTGGTGCCTGTAATACTGGTTGCGGTAGTTTTTCTTCATCCCGTCCAGAAACTCCTGCCCATAACCACCCGACAAAACACGTTTATACACACTTACCATAGCCTGAAATGCTTTTTTGGGTTGTGTTGTGCTTACATACATCGAAGCATATGGCATTTGCTGCATTTTCACAGTTGCTCCCGGTGCATAAGAAAGTCCTTGTTTAGTCCTTACTTCATAATATAAGATGCTGCTTAAAGCATTAATGCCCAGCGCAAACGGATAATAATCCGCACTATTTAAAGTCGGCGCATTCAGCACACAACTCAGATAGTTAGTTGCCAACGGTCTGTTTTCCGTGAGCAGACGCTCCCCCTCCAATGGTTTTTGTTCATAGATAACGGGAGTATATGGCTTTGCTTTAAGTGAACCAAATGCCTCCAGAACCTTCTTTTCTAACTCTTCCTTTGTGATGTTACCTGCAACAACAAGAAACATTCGGTTCTTATTCAATAATACTTCATGATAGTAGTTTTTTACGCTGTCGGCAGTAAAACCACTCAACGTTTTATCTGTGCCTAATGGATCAATACCATAAGCAGTCCCATTAAACATTACCGAGGCAGACATTTGATCAATCCTACTTTCAGGATTAGATTGACGTGCAAAAATGGACGAGATGACCTTTTCTTTTTCATTTTGAAATTCGGCTGGATCAAAAGTAGGACCTACAATAGCATCTGTAAATAATTTCCATCCCTGATCAAGGTATTTACTGATACAGTCCATTCTTATGATGCCAAAGTCTTTCATTGATCCTCCCTTAATTTCAATTCCATATTCGTCAGCCAATTCATGATAATCCTGCACCGTGTATTTTTTTGTTCCGCATGTGGCCGCGGCCGATAACGCCAGATTTTCAATACCACTTTGCTGGGGCTTATAGTTTGTTACCCCGCCTCTATAGTACATACGCATACTGACTGTTTCCTTTTGCGTAGGTCTAAATATCACTTTAAGCCCGTTTACATCAAATGATAATGTCTTATGTTGTGCAAACAACTGGCAAAAACCCAAAGACAAAAGTGTTGCTAATAAATATCGTTTCATGATTATCTGACTATTTAGATTTGAAAAAGTCCAATGGTTTAACTGACTGAATAGTAGCTTTGTCAAGCATTAACCCCGCACAAAAGGGTTTATCTTTAATATACTTTCTGACATAATCGAGCAAGTCTTTCCTGGTAATTTTATTTAAGTTCTCTTCGTAATGCGTATAGTATTCGACGGAAGCTGAGGCCCACCAAAAAGAAAGCAAATGCGCATAATCTGAGGTCACCTCCCTACGTTTAACCTGCTCAATTGACAATAAACGCTTAGCGCGTTCTATCTGAACATCAGACAAGTAATCTTCCTCGTCCCATAAAGAGATTTGTCTCAACACCTCCTCATAACATTCTTTTATCTTCGCTGGGTTTGGGCTAACCATAAAGCTTATCGGACCGGTATATTTCTGCGTATAATAATTAACATCCGCTTGTTGGGCAAGTCCGGAATTGATTAAGGCCTTCTTCATCTTAGAGCCGTTCTGGTTTACGATAAAAGAAAAAACATCCGCAGCATAAGTTGCAGGAATATCGTTCCTCGTATCAGGACCATGCCAGCTGATGAGCATGTACGGGATTGGGGTTTTATCCGATTCGACAATATAATAATCCCGTTTTGTCAATGGCTTCATTTCGGGGACCGGCCATTTTTTAAAGGGGTCAAAACCTGAACTTTTCCAACTGCCAAAGATGCTCTCAGCTTGTAAAAATGCCTCTTCAGGATTTACATCTCCGGCAATAACCAGTATAGAATTGTTGGGCCAGTAATATTTAGCTTGTATGGAGTCCATTTTTGCCGGTGTGGCCGATAGAATGACGTCGTGATTACCAATTACATTTTTTCTGGAATAATTATCCCCCCACATGTGCCTCGAATTTGCCTCCATCAGTGCGAATAACGGACCTGACTCATGCCTGGTAAATTCGGCATTTACAATCTCGTTTTCCTGTGTCATCTCGGCTTTAGCAAACTTTGGATAACGGATCGCCGAGTTCATAAATTTCATTCCCTGCTTCAAATTTGCGGCAGGTAGTGTAAAATAATAGTTCACTACCTCTTCCTGGGTCCGCGCATTTGAATTGATATCCAATTCATTACTCCTATTGGTAAAACTCTCGTAACTAGGATAATCTTTATTCGCTTTGAAAAACAGGTGTTCATATAAATGGCTTAATCCATTATAATCATCTGTTTCAGTAAAGGAACCATTTCGACAGGCTATCTCTATCGTAACCAAAGGTACTGTGTTGTCTTTAACAACCAGGATTTCAAGACCGTTAGCAAGTTTTTTGAACTGGGTATTTCCAGTCGGTACTTCCTGGGACTGGGCCGTACCCAGGTACATTAAAAATAATGTGGCAAATAAGAAGGTGAAGCGCATAATTTATTTAGATAATTGCTGCCACTAATTAAATCTATTTCGTCCATAAAAACAATGAAAATTTTCGATAGATTCCCTTTATTATTGGTTTACCAACACACCAACCAGGAACAAAATATTTTAATAAATTTGAATGACTTTAAACAATTGCCTGTCAATGAAGAAAATCTCCGGTAAAATATTATACACTCACCATCAAAGCCAGGTAAATTGGATTTAGAAAAATATTTAGCAGAGTTTAAAGAAAAGATCCTGAAATATTATCCGGTTTCGGATGAAGCTTTCAATTTGTTTAAAAATATCGTCAGCTTTAGAAAGCTCGATAAAAGTGAAATACTGTTAAACATTGGAGAAGTCTCTAAACACATTAATTTCATCTGTGAAGGCGCAATGATTGCCTATTTCACAGATATAGAAGGTAATACCTATAACAAAAATATCTTTTTAGAAAGGCAATTTGCAGGATCTACGGTTTCAGCACTTCTAAAAACCCCATCTGAATTTACCTTACAGGCTATTGAAGATACCATCATCATCAGTATGAATTATAAGCAGTATAAGGATCTCATCTATAAAAACGATGAACTTAAAAGCTTTTATATCGCTTACCTCGAAAAGAACTGGATAATAGACAAAGAACAAAGGGAAATTTCGCTGGTAATGGAGAATGCAACCATAAGGTATCAAAAACTTTTAGCGCAATATCCGAATATTGACAAAAGAATTCCGTTACAACACATTGCATCCCATCTGGGGGTTACACCAACACAATTAAGCCGGATCCGAAAAGATTTAAAGAAAAAAAGCCCCACTCAACATATGTAAAGAATTATGAAGTTTCTTCGACATAATTTTGAACTATGAACCAACATTTTTTTTCCGTAATTGCTTTTTTAGGAGGTGTTTGTCTGGCGCTGCAAGCCGGGTTCAACACACAGTTAGGTACACTGCTTAAAAAACCAATTCTTGCGTCTATTGCACAATCAATCAGTAGTGTGATCTTTGCATCTATTTTCATTCTACTTTTTTCAAAAGAGCTCCCCACATTTCAAACCGCAAAACAAATCCCCTGGTATCTGTGGTTTATAGGCGGCTTGTTTAGTGTAACCGGAATCACCTTGTACTATATTACAATTCCCAAATTAGGAATCTCGAAAATGATTTCTTTTGGATTATGCGGCCAGATTGTACTTTCGGCCATTGCAGGGCATTTCGGTTGGCTAAACTTACCCATTGAGCCCATCACCTTAAAAAAAACAATCGGAATCCTGACTATGGTAGCTGGAATAATTTTAATCAATTCAAAATAACATGAGCAAGATCACACAAAAGAACATAGACAATTTAACCGCTCTATGGAAAACTGTAGGAAATTCGTTTCAGCAGCACTATCCCGGCAAAGCCTTTAGCTATAATGAAATTCCTAATTCGGAATGGCCAAACAGGATTTGGTTTAATGAAGACCTGAAGGAAGAAACCCTGGCAACAATTGTTGAACTGATGAAAAGTGCTTCAGTTCCTCTAACCCTAAGTTATTGGAGCGACTTTGAACATAGCCTAGATCCTCTTTTTGAGCAATCAGGGCTTTCTAAAAAATCGGAGCAAATCGGGATGTCATTAAAACTCGGACAACAGTTTGATCAATCCAACCGATTGAACTTAAAAAGGGTAACCGAAACCAATCAGGCAAACATTTGGGCCGAATTATATCCTCAAAGTTTCGGATACAAAATTTCAGCTGAAACCATTAACCGGACCCAAGCTGAAATCCAGTATTACCTGGTGTATAAAGACCATCAAGCAACAGGTACAGTCATTGTGCATGAAACAGAAACACTAATCGGAATACATGGATTAGGCATTGTTCCGGAATTTAGAAAACAAGGCTTAGCCGAAGAAGTAATGGCATATTTACTCAATAATGCAATTGCCAGCAACAAAAAAACCGCAACCCTACAATCCTCGGCAATGGGCAAAAATATATACAAGAAAATGGGCTTTACCGAAGATTTTCTAATGACGAACTATCAACTGAAATAATCTATCCTATCGCCTTTCTCAAAGCCTCCAGTAATTCGCGTTGAAAACTTTGCCCTTTATCCTGGTTATACCACTTTTGAAGTTCCGTTTTAACAGTTTCAAAATCGGCTTTAGCGGCTGTTAAACTACTATAAATTACCTGGCAAGCTACAGGTCTTGGTCCCCAGTTCAGTAAATCATTTCCTGCCCCATCTCTAATAACGAGTTTAGGAATGGCCTTACCTCCATTGGTCAGGTATTGCTCAATTAGGAAAGGCTCGGCATCCCTTAACTGGTAAGACACACTAATCAAAGGATTTAACTCCGTTAACATATGAATAAAGGGAACTGTATGTGAGGCGTCCCCGCACCAGGGTTCCGTAATGATAATCCATTGCTGAGGTGTATTTATATCAGCGATAGTTTTGGCAAGAACAGCATCTACTACCCCTGTTTTTAGCCAGCGTTGTTGGCGTGCCCAGTTCAATTTAGCATAATCCATGTAATCAGCATTGTCGTAGGGAGCTGGTGCATTGGGATTGGAAATAATGTCCTGAAAGTAATTTTGATATTGCTGAAAGTTCATAAACTCAAGATTTAAAATATAAGCCATAAAATGCCGGCTGCACAAAGCTGGCTAATTCTCTTCATTATCCAGGTCTGCAAAATGCCATAAATTTCCTCTTTCATATCATTCGCTTTATTCTTTACATTTGAGTATGGCTAAATTTTCATCTTACTGCGGCATCATACTATTTCTGATGGGCAATGTCGCCCTGTCCGCATCCGCGCAAAATAAACATACATTTACCTCAGGCCTGCTTTTGAAAGTAAGTACCAGTTATGGCAGAGAAGCATTGTATACAGATCCAGTTGCTTACGCGCTGTACACGAATACACTGTCATCTCCAGTTGAAGGGGCGATTTTTGGCAAAGACAAAGATGGAAACGACATCAGGTGGACAAAGATTACGATAGATACCGGAGGACGTTTTAGAGGACGTGGGGCTTCCAGCAACTATATTTATTATGAATATACCTCAGCAGAAACCCGTCCCGCAGTATTAAATATCACAGGCAACGCTACCGTTTTTGTGAGTGGAGAACCACATATGGGCGACCCATATGCCTCTGGCTGGATGAATGTACCACTAAACTTAAAAAAGGGAAAGAATGAATTTTTAGTACGGGGATTTAGCAGACAGGCCAGTCTCACGTTTCCCTCCACTCCTGTTTTTATGGATATCAGCGATGCCACAGTTCCTGTTATCCCCGGAGTCCGAAGCGACAACGGATCGGAACTTAAAGCCGCAGTGGTAGTAGTCAATACTTCGGCGGTAGTATTAAAAAACCTTAAAATGCGTAGTAGTTTAGGCGGAAAAGAAATCACAACAACTCTTCCCGCAGTCCCTTCATATAGCACAAGAAAGATATATTTTAATTTTTCTCCAGATAAATCAGTACCTGTGGGCCAGAATGATTGTCAGCTGTCGCTTCTTCAGGGCAATAAGGTCCTTGATCAGAAAACGTTGAAGATAGAAAGTGTGCGTCCCGGCGATAAATACAGTAAAACATTTGTGAGCAACATCGATGGAAGTTTGCAGTACTATGCTGTAGCGCCACAGATCGGCGGTGAGCAAAAAAACGCGGCATTGTTCTTTTCGGTACATGGTGCGGGTGTGGAAGCAATTGGCCAAGCCCGTGCTTATGGTCCTAAAGAATGGGGCAGCATTATCGCTCCCACCAATCGGAGGCCAAGGGGATTCAACTGGGAAGACTGGGGCCGACTGGACGCTTTAGAGGTATTGGAGTTATCTAAAAGACAGCTGCAGCCAGATCCCCAACGCATTTACCTTACAGGGCACTCTATGGGCGGCCATGGTACATGGTTCCTGGGTGCAACCTATCCCGATAAATGGGCTGCGATGGCCCCTTGTGCGGGATATCCGACACTAAAGGGTTATGGCTCGGCCGATGGCCTGATTCCAGACAATAGCACATCCGAATTGGGGCAACTACTATTGCGTACAAGTAACCAGAGCGATGTTCCTAAATTGGCAAATAACTACAAAAAATTGGGCGTATACATATTACATGGTGATGCTGATGAGACCGTATCTGTAAAGTACGCACGGCAAATGAGATCGCAACTGGCAGGTTTTCATCCCGACATGAGCTATTATGAGTACCCCGGTGGATCTCATTGGTACGGCAATCATAGTGTAGATTGGCAACCCATTTTCGACTTTTTCAAATGGCACAAAATCCCAATGTCGAAAAGTGTAGAGACAATTGATTTTACAACCGCTAGTCCTGGAATATCCGCATCCAGCTACTGGGCAAGCATTTACCAACAGATAGTCCCCCTTAAATACAGCAATGTAACGCTAAGCAGAAATCTGGATTCGCGCAGCATAAGCGGGACATTGCAAAACGTAGCTTTGCTAAAACTAAACTTATCCGATTTTGCTAAAGGCGAGACGATAAGTATTAGACTAGATAGTTTAAATACGTTGAAATATACTGTTTCGGCCGGCGACAGCGTATTCCTGGAAAAGCGGGGGGATACATGGGCAATGGTAAAAGCTCCAGATATGAATACGAAAGGTCCTCACCGCTATGGCACTTTCAAGGAGGGCTTCAATAAACACATGGTATATGTATATGGTACCGGGGGGTCAAAAGAAGAACAATTATGGAGTATTGCTAAAGCTCGTTTTGATTCAGAAAGCTGGTACTACAGAGGCAACGGCGCTATAGATATCATTGCAGACAAAGACTATTCTAAGGCAAAGTACCCAGGTAGAAATGTGGTATTAATCGGCAATGCGACAACCAATTCGGCATGGAATACCCTATTGGCCGACTGCCCGGTGCAGATCTATAAAAATACCGTGGCCATAGGTAGCAAAAAATTAACCGGGGATGATCTTGGTGCTTATTTTATTTGGCCGATAGCCGGTACTTCGACAAATACGGTCTCGGTGATTTCAGGCAGCGGACTACCGGGCATGAACGCAGCAAATGCCAATCAGTATTTTGCCGGCGGTAGTGGTTTTCCTGACATTATGGTTTTCAGACTTAAGATGCTTACCGATGGTATTGATAAGGTGGAGTATGCTGGTTTTTATGATAACAACTGGAAACTGAAATAATGAATTTGTTTTAAATCATTTCCAGTCCTTATCCTCCAATGTAAAAATAGCTTCAACACTTGTATTAAATACAGCGGCAATTTTCAATACCAATATGCTGGAGGGAACAAATTTTCCAATCTCAATTGAATTAATCGTTTGCCGGGAAACATTTACTTTCTCGGCTAATCCAGCCTGTGTAAGATCGTGCCTGGCACGCTCCACCTTTATCGTATTCTTCATTGAACTGGCTTATGCAAAAATATACAACCTGGAATAACGGATGATATTCGCCAAGGAAAACACAACGATCAAAAAGTAATTGATGGAGATCAAATCAAAGGGAATCATTTGATGCTGATAAAGATTGGTGATAACCAGTTTAAGGGTATAGCCAATGATCAATGCAAAAAAGGCAGATGAAGCCCTGATAGCACCCGACCTTTCATCCTCCTCCTTCTCGTTAGAAATAAACAAGGTAAATAAGCCTATCAAAAGTGGCATTTCAGCTCCGGATGACTTAGAGGTAAAAAGGATACCTATTCCAAGTAAGATTAAGAATAGGCCAATATACTTAGCGAATGTTTTCATAATTAAAAGATTAGTATCAACGTCTAAATGTACAGTTTAATTATTAAAAAGACAAATAAACTTGTCACATTAAAATAATAGTAATCTATTTAATATTGATTTTAGTCTGCCACTATCTGTACCCTAAAACAATATCATTTCTGTATCTGTAACCGATTGTATGGTTTCCATAATTTTGTTATAAGACAAATGAGTTATGAATGGAACAGCAAAAATATCGAACGATACCAACTACCGAAAAGTATATCTTTCTGACTTAAGTGCAGTATTGGATATATATAAAGGTACCCAAACACAAACCTTAGATGGGGAACATCCCGCACTGATTGAAAAACTGACAACGCAATTTGGTTTGCCTTTAGCTATCGCTGAATGTGGCAATGAGCTGATAGGCTTCACGTCTGCCAAAATGAACGATTTGGAGGAAATTGAGTTTACATCCTACTATAAATATGGGATAGGTCAGACCCAAATTCAGCCAAACCTTGAACAAATGGCTATAAATACTTTCAATTCAACTTTCAACAACGGCACTGGAGCAGGGAAAAAACTCAAGTATGCTGCTCAGAGATTGGCAGAGTGGTTGAATAAGTGCTTATCGTAACGAATAAATACCATATACGCTTTAATTGCTAAGGGTTTATTTTGGTAGTTTTACATTAAACAGAAAACGGGAAATGAGAAAGGAAGCGTTATACCTAAAAATCGCAAAAGTAATTGAGGAGCAAATCGATAGCGAGACACTGAAACTGGGCGATAAGCTCCCTTCTATCCGAACGGTCCAACGCATCTACAATGTGAGTATCAACACTGCAAAACAGGCGTTTTTAGAGCTTGAAAGCAAATCACTTATTGAGCCGAGGCCAAAATCCGGATATTTTGTAAGCAAAACATCACGTAGAATATTTTCACTTCCAACGGTAGGGAAACTTAAATCTTCCCAGGATGAAAAAAATCCGCAAGACCTGATCAGCAAAGTATTCGATACCTTAAAAGATAAAGACATCCGTCAGTTTTCATTAGGGGTGCCAGACCAAAGCCTGTTACCAATCGCAAAGTTGAACAAAGGTATGATCTCCGCAATCCGAAGACTGGGCGATAGTGGTACCAGTTATGAGCCTGTACAAGGTAGTGTTAACCTTAGAAGAACAATAGCCAAATGGTCGCTGGTATTAGAAGGAAAGCTTAGTGAAGATGATATCGTGACCACCTCTGGCACGATGAACGCCATTTACAATTGCCTGCTAGCGGTAACGCAAAGGGGCGATACCATAGCAGTTGAAACCCCCGTGTATTTTGGCATTTTACACGTGGCAAAATCAATGGGGCTCAATGTCATCGAAATCCCTAATCATCCTCTAACAGGCCTTGATTTGGAAGCCCTTAAAAAGGTATTGCCAAAGCTTAAAGCCTGCTGCTTCATCAGCAACTTTAGTAATCCTTTGGGTTGTTTGATGCCGGATGAACATAAAAAAGAGCTGGTAAGGATGCTTACTGAATATAATATCCCTTTGATTGAAGATGATTTGTATGGCAATCTCTTTTTCGGCGCTACACGCCCCAAACCCTGTAAGGCTTTTGACGAGGCGGGTATCGTTTTATGGTGCGGTTCGGTATCCAAAACACTGGCACCAGGTTACCGGGTAGGTTGGGTAGCGGCAGGTAAATACAAAGAAAAAATCATCCGGCAGAAACTACTGCAGACCATCTCAACCCCTAGTTTGTACCAGGAAGTAATAGCAGACTTTATGGAGCATGGTAGATATGACCATCATCTGCGGACGCTAAGAGCGAAGTTATATACCAGCTGTCTACAATTTCAGAGAGCTATAGAAGACTATTTTCCTCATAACACAAAAATTTCCCAGCCCCAGGGCGGCTTTATGCTATGGCTGGAACTTGACAAGAAAATAGATACAGCGAAATTATACGATGTCGCTATTAACCAGAAATTAAGCTTCGCACCAGGTAGAATGTTCTCCTTACATAATCAGTATAATAATTGTATGAGATTGAACTATGGCCTGGAATGGAACCAACAGGTAGATTTTGACCTGAAAAGATTGGGAAATATTGTGAAGACGTCAATTTAAATAACGATAAAATAATCCATCTTTTTAAATAGATTATCCATTTATAACTGTGGTTATAAAGCTAATTTAGCCTAAAGAAACCGTACATGCGCCTGAACATTCTGAAAAAACAAAGGCCATGTTATTCTTATTAACCACACACATGAGAAAAATCCTTTTACAGTTGAGCTTATTGTTTTTAATGACCTCCCTCCTGGTATGCTCCGCTGCCGCACAGTCCAAAAATGATCAGCAGATTAATCTTTCAGGTACCTGGGCTTTTCAAATAGATTCACTTGATAAGGGAGTTGCAAATAAATGGTACAATCAACGGTTAAAAGAGCAGATTAAACTACCTGGATCCATGACAACCAATGGAAAAGGTGATGAAGTTTCAATAAAGACTTCATGGACGGGCGACATCGTGGATAAATCTTGGTTCAAGGCAGCCGAATATGCAAAATACAGACAGCCTGGAAACATTAAAATCCCCTTCTGGCTGCAACCGACAAAGTATTACAGTGGCGCGGCATGGTACCAAAAAACAGTTAATATTCCCGCTTCATGGAAAAATAAACATCTGCAGCTTTTCATCGAAAGAAGTCATTGGGAAACAACACTATGGATTGATGATGTAGAAATTGGGATGGAGAACAGCCTGGGGACATCGCATTTGTTTGACATCTGGAGCAAGCTTACACCAGGGACACATCGCTTAACTATCAGAATTGATAATAGAATAAAAAGTTTTAACGTTGGAGGCAATGCACACAGCGTTTCCGACCATACACAAACCAACTGGAACGGAATGGTTGGAGAGTTGAGCCTTAAGGCCAGGTCAAAAGTCTTCATTTCAGATGTACAACTATATCCTGACGTTAAAAAGAAACAGGTACTCGTTAAAGTCCAGGTTAACAATACCACGGGTACACCAAACGAAATATCATTAGCTTTAGCAGCCATCACTAATAAACCTGGTGTAGCAAAGCTGAAACCTTTGGCCAGGAAAATTGTGGTTCCGGAGAAAGAAACAACTGTAGAACTGCTCTACCCTATGGGTCCCAATCCACTGTTATGGAATGAATTTCATCCCAACTTATATGAAATGCAGGTGGAGCTGAAGCAACAAAAACAAGGAGCATCAGATCGGAAAAATATATCTTTTGGAATGCGTGAATTTAGTGCCAGGGGCACACAGTTCATGGTAAACGATAAGCTTACCTTTTTACGTGGGGCATTAGATTGTGCCTCTTTTCCCAAAACAGGTTATCCCCCTACTGACCTGGCCAGCTGGACAAAAATCTTTAAAACTGTAAAGGCTTATGGATTAAACCATGTTAGGTTTCACTCCTGGTGCCCGCCCGAAGCAGCCTTTACCGCTGCCGATCGCCTCGGTATATTTTTACAGGCAGAATGTTCCGCCTGGGCAAATGGTAGCAAGGGAGCCGTAATTGGTGATGGCTTACCTTTAGACAATTATATTTATCAGGAGAGTGAGAAGATGGTAAAAGCCTATGGAAACCATCCTTCGTTTGTAATGATGACCTATGGAAATGAGCCCGGAGGAAAGGGTATGGTAAAATATCTGGTTGATTTTGTCAATTACTGGAAGGCAAAAGATTCAAGAAGGATGTACACTACAGCAGCAGGTTGGCCACAAAATGACGCCAGTGATTACAACAACATGCCAGAACCAAGAATCCAGGGCTGGGGCCAGGGTCTGGCAAGTATTATCAATAAGGAAGCCCCAAAGTCAGATTATGATTTTACAAAGATTATATCTAATTGGAAACAACCTACAGTTAGTCATGAGATTGGCCAATGGTGCGTATATCCTGATTTCAAAGAGATTAAAAAATATGACGGCGTACTAAAGCCAAAAAATTTCGAAATATTTAGAGACAAGCTTGAAGAAAATGGCCTGTCGATGCTGGCCGATAGCTTTTTTATGGCTACAGGAAAATTACAGTCACTTTGCTATAAGGCCGATATTGAAGCTGCAATGCGTACCCCGGGTTTTGCCGGATTTCAGCTACTGGGACTAAGCGATTTTCCCGGGCAGGGCACAGCGCTGGTAGGTGTTTTAGATGCTTTTTGGGAATCGAAACCATATATTACCGCTGCCGAATATAGCCAATTTTGTTCGCCCGTAGTGCTTTTGGCAAGATTGCCGAAAATGGTTTATAACAACAACGAAGAGCTGGTGGTACCTTTAGAGATTGCCAACTTTAGTAATACTGCTATAGTAAACACACCCATCAATTGGGTTATTGAAACTGAAAATGGAGAAAAACTATTTAATGGGAATTTCAAAAATGAAGGTATTCCCATAGGAAACGGGATTAAGGTAGGCATTATAAAACAAGCGCTCGGATCAATAAAAACCCCACAACGTATTGTTTTAAAAGCAACAATAGGAAACCAAACAAATAAATGGGATATATTCGTATATCCAAGCGTTGTGCCGGTAACCCCTGATGAGGTATTGTTAACCCAAATATTAGATGCAAAAGCTATTGAAGCGCTGAATCAGGGTGGAAAAGTGTTGCTAACGTTAAAAAAAGGCGCCGTTAAAGCTGAGATGGGTGGTGACATAAAAATTGGATTTTCAACAATATTTTGGAATACGGCCTGGACAAACAGCCAGCCTCCAACAACAATGGGAATTTTATGTAACCCGAAACATCCCGCACTGGCAGACTTCCCTACCCAGTATTATAGCAATTGGCAATGGTGGGATGCAATGAGCCATTCAAGTGCAATTAAGCTCAATTCCCTGGCAAAGGATATCAAGCCAATTGTAAGGGTTATTGATGACTGGGTAACTGCTCGTCCGCTGGGTTTGGTATTTGAATGCAATGTTGGAAAAGGCAAGCTACTTGTTTCGGCTATAGATCTGCTAACAGATCAGGACAAACGCCCTGAAGCCCGTCAATTACGCCATAGTCTGGAGAAATACATGATTGGAAACCAGTTTAAACCTTTACAAAATATTGAGCTATCGAAAATACAGCAATTGTATAATTAAGAAAGCATAAAGCTGTAAACCTGCAGATTAATAGGCATTACATTTCATAATGACTTAACATTGCAACGATATTTTTGTTAAAAGCAAAAATACCATGAACAGCATTTTCAATTTCTTTAGTCCTAAGGACAAACTATTCCAGCCTCTTTTTGAACAGGCAGGAAGTAATCTGGTAAAGATATCAGGAGCATTGGTTGATACCGTAACTTCAAAAGATCAGGTTAAAAGAAGGGAACACATTAAGGAAGTTGAAAAGCTTGAGCAGACTGGCGATGACATTACCCACGCTATTTTCTTAGGGTTGGGAAAAACCTTTATCACACCCTTCGATCGTGAAGACATCCATGCGTTGGTAAGTGCCCTGGATGATATTGCTGATTACATCTATGCAGCGGGAATGAATATTGACCTGTACAATATCAAAACAATAAATAAAGCCATGATTAGCCTGGCGCAATTGCTTTTTGAGATGTGTACAGATCTGGATAGCGCCATTAAAGAATTAAAAGGTTTTAAAAACCCCAAGTTAATTGCGGATGTATGTCTACGGATAAATGCAGGAGAAAGTAAAGCAGACCAAATCTGTAATACTGCTGTAGCTATATTATTTGACGATGAAGATGATGCTATTGAGCTCATCAAACAAAAAGAGGTATTGCAAATGCTTGAAATGGCCGCCGACAAATGCGATGATGCCGCAAATGTATTGGAATCTATCCTGATCAAGAATGCTTAGAAGCATTCCAAATTAACTCTGTTGAAGATACTTAACATATCCTTAAACCTCTCGCAATATTAGGCCCGTAAGTTTGATATAGAAAACAAAAACAAACTATGACTAAAATTCTATTCAAAAGAAAAACAATCGCATTTGCTATTGCCGGCTTCGTTGCCGCTACAGTTGCGGTAACAGCTTGTAAAAAGGATAAGAAAAAAGATAATCCTTTAGAGCTTAAAGATTATTCAGTTAATCCATCTTTAGTAAAAATGCTGCCGGGTTTTGAAAATGTAAAGATCACAACATTAATCAGCAGTGATGATGTTCTTGAGGGCTCCCCTGATTTTATATACGGAGCCCAACCTGATGGAGCAGGTATGATGAAAAATCCAAATGGAGATGGCTACATCATGATCACCAATCATGAGATTTTATTCTCAGTATCCCGTGTTTACCTGGATAAGAACTTAAAGCCGATAAAGGGTGAATATATTGTAGATGCTGCCGGCGGTAAAATGAGACTATGCTCTGCAACGCTTGCCACTCCCGAAGAACATGGTTTTTTGACAGAAACATTTTTAACTGCAGGTGAAACAGATGGCGAATCATCCATTCATTCTATTAATCCAAAAGGGCCGGTATCTGACAAAAGTAATCCTGACCGGAAATTAGCTGCTCTGGGTAAGTGCAGTGCAGAGAATGCTGTTCCTCTACCTAAAAATGCATATCCTGGTAAAACCACCATATTTATTGGAGAAGATGAAAGCAGTCGTCAGGGCCTGGGCCAGGTGAATATGTACCTTTCTAACAGCCCTGGGGAATTAAACAACGGCAAACTTTACATGCTGCGCAGAACCAATTTAAACGTCGTTGAAACTGACATGGCGGTAAATTCTACGTATGATGTTGAATTTGTTGAGTATGACAATATAAAAACCAGTACAGGTGCTGAACTTGCAGCTCAAACTGTTGCTAAAAATGCGATTCAGTTTGCACGTGTAGAAGATCTTGATTATGGAAAAGGTGATGCCAGCGCAAACCGGACACTTTATTTTACTGCTACGGGAGTAAGCGGTGATTTAATTAATCCTAAACCTGGATTAACGATGTGGGGAAGGGTTTACAAACTTGAACTTGATGCTGCAAGCCCCTTAAAAGGTAAACTAACACCACTTATCGATGGTAATATTGATCCTGGAAACAGTATTGTTAACCCGGATAATATTTGCGTAACTAAAAACTTTGTTTACATCCAGGAAGATGGGGATTCATACTATGTAAATAACAAACACGATGGTCGTGTATGGCAATATAATATTGCAACAAAAGCAATAAAACCAATGATCGAAATGAACCACCGTCGAGATGACGCAGCCTTCAATTCAAAATATAATCCTTCAAATGATCGCCGTACCAGTTCATGGGAGTATGGTGCCATGTATGACATATCGGATCTGATCGGGGTTCCTAATACCGTTGTATTGAACATACATCCACATACCTGGACAAGCGATAAATTCAAAAATGCTGACGGAAGTGGAATCAACACCAATAAAGAAGGTGGTCAGACAGTAATCCTTTCTGGAGTAGCACGTTAATTAATTCCTATCCCAATATCAAAACTCTTTCCTTCAGTGGGAAGAGTTTTAGTTATTTTTAAGAAACCTATATGCCGTTAAAAAGATTCATATTTCCAGTAATTGTCATCTTTGTTCTCCTTTCAGTTTATTGTGGTAGGCCGTCAAAACTTACTGACGTGTCTGCAATAAAACAGATAGTAATGAATCAAACTGATTCATTAAATTTCTGTGTTAATCAAATGGAAAATGCCGCTCTTAAAGATGACTCCCTTTTATTGAAGAAGTATTTTCTCCAAACCAGAATCGCATTTAAAAAAATAGAATGGGTGTGCGAGTACTATATGCCCGGGGTGTCACGTGAGATAAACGGTCCACCACTCCAGGAAATAGAGACCGAAGAAACGAAATCATTTGAACCTTCTGGCTTACAGGTGATCGAAGAACTGATCTATCCTTTCCAGCCCGCAGAAAAAGAAAATTTAAAGCGCGAGCTTATCTCGTTAAAATCAAGTTTACTTAGATTTAAACAAACACTTGGTCAAACGGATTTTAGCGAAGCACGTATTTTTGATGCTTGTAAGCTGGAAGTGTTTAGAATAATTATCAGTGGAATAACTGGCTTTGACACTCCTTTGTCTTATACAGGTATAAATGAGGCTGCTGTTTCTTTAGGATCTATCGGAAAAATATTACGATTAGTTGGCGAAAATGGGGCATTAGAAAAGAAGATAGACAATGCCGTTTCATACTTGCACAAACATCAGGACTTTAACTCCTTTAACCGTATGGAATTCATTAAAAGCTATGCAAACCCAATTACCACTGGCATTCTTCAATGGCAAAAAGAACTAAATGTTGAGCCTTTAGACATTGAACTTGCATTGCGAAAAGAAACTGCTACTTTGTTTGACAAGGATATATTTAACATCAATCATTTTGTCAATAGTACTGAAGCTATATCCACTCCAGACAAGCAAGCTCTTGGAAAATCCCTATTCAATGATCCGATCTTATCCGGCTCTGTACGAACTTGTCAGAGCTGTCATAAACCAGAACTCGCGTTTACCGATGGACTAGTGAAAAGTCAGGCACTAACCGATGGTAAATTCGTTAAACGTAATGCGCCTACACTTCTTTATGCTGGTCTGCAAAATGCGCAATTCTATGACATGAGGTTTCAAACCTTGGAAAATCAGGCTATGGATGTAATTGCGAATAAAGACGAAATGCATGGATCTGTTGAAGATGCAGCAAAACGTTTACAAAAAGACCAGCATTACTATCCTCTTTTCAAAAAAGCCTTCCCTACGATGGAAACCGAAATCAAACCCCGTTTTGTGATGATTTCACTGGCCAGTTACATCCGCTCTTTAAATCCTTTTAATTCCCGGTTTGATCAATATATGCGGGGGGCAGAGAATAAAATGAACCAGACAGAGGTTAATGGATTTAATTTATTTACAGGAAAGGCGAAATGCGCAACCTGTCATTTTATGCCTGTGTTTAATGGTACTGCAGGTCCCTCATTTGTCAATACTGAGGGGGAAGTAATTGGCACATTAAAAGATCCCACCGCAAAAAAACCGGAAATTGATGAGGATGAAGGACGTTATTTCTGGGTAAAAATGAATGTCTTGAAACATGCTTTCAAAACACCCACCTTAAGAAATGTTGCAAAAACAGCGCCTTACATGCACAATGGTGCATATAAAACTCTAGAGCAAGTAATGGATTTATACAATAAAGGAGGTGCCGCCGGAATGGGTTTACCATTAGACAACCAAACTTTATCTTCCGACCCCTTAAACCTTACAAAAAAAGAAATAAGTGACATCGTTGCCTTTTTAAAAACCCTGAATGATCAATAAAACACATTAATATCCTACTTTTGCGATCAATGAAGCCAATTCTACATTTGTTTGATTTTTCGCAGAAGGTAAACTACAGAACGGAGGTCCTTGCAGGGTTAACGGTAGCGATGACGATGATGCCCGAATCCCTTTCTTTCGCCATCCTTGCCGGGCTGCCTCCTTTATCTGGGTTATATGCGGCTTTTATCATGGGTCTGGTTACCGCGATTTTTGGTGGCCGACCGGGCTTGATCTCTGGTGGCGCCGGTGCTACAGTTATTGTACTGATTGCCCTGATGAAATCAAACGGCCTGGAATATGTATTTGCAGCGGTAGCTATGGCAGGGGTAATACAAATCATAGTCGGACTGTTTAAGCTTGGCAAATTTATCCGATTGGTGCCCCAGCCTGTGATGTTTGGCTTTGTAAACGGCTTAGCAGTAGTCATATTTATGGCACAATTAGAGCAGTTTAAAGTAAATGTAAACGGACAGCTCGTATGGTTAACCGGCAGTGCTTTATACGTTATGCTTGGGTTAGTAGCGCTAACCATTGCCATAGTTTTGTTTTGGCCGAAAATCACCAAAGCTATACCAGCCTCACTGGTTGCGATTATCGTTGTTTTCCTGGTTGTATTAGGCTTTAATATAGATACCAAAACGGTTAAAGACATCGCTTCCGTAGGGGGTGGCTTCCCTCCTTTTCATATCCCTGAAATCCCTTTCACCTTTGAAACCCTTAAAATTGTATTTCCTTACGCCTTAATTATGGCTGCCGTTGGTTTAACCGAAGGCTTACTTACTTTAAATCTGGTAGATGAAATTACAGAAAGCAGGGGAAATGGAAACAGGGAATGTATTGCCCAGGGTAGTGCAAACATCCTTAACGGCTTCTTTTTTGGCATGGGTGGTTGCCCTATGATTGCGCAAACACTGGTTAATCTTTCAGCTGGTGCCCGGGCACGTTTATCGGGTATCATCGCAGCCCTGACAATTTTAATTATCATTCTATTTGGTTCCCCATTAATCGAAAAAGTACCCATGGCAGCTTTAACAGGAGTAATGATTATGGTGGCCATAGGTACATTTGAATGGATGAGCTTTAAGGTGATCAACAAAATGCCACGTCAGGATATTTTTGTTGGTATCCTAGTCGCGCTTATCACCATTTGGCTGCACAACCTAGCCTTAGCAGTATTAATTGGAGTTATCATCTCTGCATTGGTTTTTGCCTGGGAAAGTGCAAAACGGATAAGGGCAAAAAAATACATAGATGAAAACGGCGTAAAACATTATGAAATCTACGGCCCATTATTTTTTGGTTCGGTAACTGCCTTTACTGAAAAATTTGACATCAGTAATGATCCCTCAAAAGTGATCATCAATTTCCGCGACAGCAGAATTGCCGATATGTCTGGAATTGATGCTTTAAATAAACTCACTGAAAGATACCGCAAAGCAGGCAAGGAATTGCATTTGAAATACCTGAGTGAAGATTGCAGACAACTGCTTAAAAATGCAGATGCTATTATTGAAGTAAATATACTTGAGGATCCTACCTACAGAATTGTTTAATTACTTCTTCCTGTTTAGCTCCAAAACCTTTAGTATTTTGTGGAAGATCTGGTTATTCTGATACATCCCTCTAAATTCATCGGCACCAGGCCCATACGCGAATACAGGTACCATAATGTTTGTATGGTCGTTGGTACTGAAGGCACCACTGATAGATCCATTTTCTACATCAGCATCCAGCAAAGTTAATCCTCCTGTTTCATGGTCAGCAGTAATGATCACTAAGGTCTCTCCATCCTGATCAGCGAAACGCAAAGCCTCGGCAACAGCCTTATCGAAATCATGCAGTTCTGTAACTACATAGGGCAAATCATTGGCATGTCCGCCATAATCAATCTGTGCACCTTCGGCCATGATGAAAAACCCTTTCTTGTTTGCTGATAGTAAAGTCAGCGTATGCGAAAGCGCTTGTCTCAATACATCTGTACGCCCGTCTTTAACCGGTCGGGTTGCCGTATCAGTCAACAACACCAATTGTTTTCCCTGGGTTTCTTTTGAAAAGCCTGCTAAACTAGTACTCACATTAAAACCTTTACTCCCCAGTTTTTTCATCAACTGCTCATCACTATTCTTAAAAAAACTTTTTTGGTTCGATCCAATGACAATTTCAGCTTTACTGGTCAGTAGGTCACGCGCAATTTCCTGGCTTAACGAACGGTCGAGCTGATGGGCATAAAAAACTGCTGGCGTTGCATCAGTAATGTCTCCCACACTGATTATTCCACTTTTGATACCATAGCCCGCTAATGTATCAACCAGATTGGTATGCTTTCTGTTGTCCGGCGTCATTCCGATATAACGGTTATTCGTTTTTTCACCTATAGCAAAGGCTGATCCACCCGCTGCAGAATCGGTGTTGCCTGAATTGGCTGCCCCGGTTTGGGAGAAACCAATGTTACGGAACTTACCTATATTTAAATCGCCGTGGTTCGCTATAGTTGCCGCATGGATCTGCGCAAGCCCCATCCCATCGCCAATTAATAGGATCACATTTTTTACCGGCTTTTTTAAACCATCAGTAATATATGTGGGAGTATAAATGGGGTATGCAATAGGATTGGTATAATGCAGTTTGTCTCTATGCAGATAGAATTCACTTAACTGCTCTGGATGATCGGTATTGATCCAGTCCGCCCCGAGCTTTTCTAAAACAATCCAGGTATTGGGACTATCCTGACTTGCCCAAAATCGAAATGGTTTCCGCTGTTGATGTGCTTTTTCTATAACCGCACGAAGCTTCGTTTCATCATTTTTTGTCGGGGTGCCCTTTCCGTTCCATGTTGTATAAGATTTCAGATTATCACTGATCATCGCAATGCGTTTCAATTGCTCATCAGTATAAATGGTCTTAGGCCTGCCATCAAAAGAAATATAATCGGGGTAGTTTTTAAATTCGACAGGTGCAGGCATATCACCACTCAATACAATCCTGATAGCTTTAACATTATGATCGCTCTTAAAAATATCACCGTATGGGTTTAATTCCTTAATCAGCTGTGCAATTACATTTTTGTAATCCTGTTTAATGTCAATCACCAATTGTAAAGTATGGGTACTATCTTTATAAGCCTGGTTACCATTTTTTCGATAAAAGCTAGCTAAAGGTTCAAGGTAGAGCTTTTTTAAGGTCGCTTCCGCATTGATCTCCGCAGCCTCATGTGCAACAAACAGTTCTCCATTTCTTAAAAAAACATCAGCCTCAATAGAACCCATACCCGCATAATAAGCGGTTAACAATGGAATATTCTGATGATAATCATTGTGGCTATGCCCGCGATTGTAATTTAACGGGGTTTGCGCTGTGCTATTTATAGAAATAAACAAACTGGCAATTGCAGCATAATAAATAAAACCTCTCCTCATATATCTACTGATTTTCAATCATTTGACTATAAAACTAAATAAAACCGGCTGTATCACAAAGGGATATAAATATTTCCCGGATAATGTCCAATACAACTTCCCAATAATTGCGGTAAATGTTCTCCATAGCCGAATGATCTCCTTTTTTTAAGGATGCAATAAGGGAGTTGTTTAAAAGGGCAGCTTTGATTTCGATATCTTTTTTTTTACAAAGCTATCTTTGCAAAATTCCCATTACATTAAGAAATCTTTAAGGGTTTAAGTCAGTTTAACGGCACCATTTAACTTAAAAGTAAAATATAACAGGCGGATGATAAGAATTAATTTGTTTTTCAAAAAAAACCACTAAGTTTGTAATCATGAAGTATCTGGCTTTATTATTCACCATCTACGTACTGGCCCTATCCGCATGGCCATGCTGTGGTAGTGAGGCAGATCTTCCTTCAGGGCGTGAAGATGTATGTTATACAGCTTCAGACAAGCACAATGATGCGCACGAAACCCCACATGCCTGCTCTCCTTTTTTTCATTCCAGCACTTATCATGCTTTTGTAGCATCACCCGCAATAACCAACGCTCCTATACTAATAATTGCTGAACAAAACAGCCCTTATCCGGAGTATGAAGACGCCTCGGTCACCTTATTTCCTGGTGATATCTGGCAACCCCCTCAATGGGTTTAATTAATTAATTAAGGATTTTCCCTGAAAACAGATCGTACACTGATCTGCTCGATTTTAATTATTTACCCATGCATTGATATGGCAAATTCCGCCATTGTCATGCTGTAAAATGACATCATTATATGTTTAATAAGATTATTTTATTCTCTATAAAGAATAAATTAGCAATTGGCATAATGACCCTGGCCTTAATGGTTTGGGGGATTTATTCCTTAACAAGATTACCTATTGATGCTGTACCTGACATTACGAATAACCAGGTACAAATCATCTCACAGGCACCCAGTCTGGGTGCACAGGAAGTGGAGCAGTTCATTACAGCTCCTATTGAACTCTCGATGGCCAACATTCCCAATGTGATCGAAAAACGTTCCATCTCCCGTTCGGGAATATCAGTGATTACCATAGTATTTGAGGATGATACGGACATTTACTGGGCAAGGCAACAGGTTGCCGCACAGCTAAAGGAAGCCGAAAGTATTATTCCTGATGGTATGGTTGAACCAACACTGGCCCCTATCACTACGGGCCTGGGCGAAATTTACCAATATGTACTGCATACCAAAAAAGGATATGAGAATAAATATACCGCGACCGACCTGAGAACACTGCAGGACTGGGTGGTGAGGACCCAGCTTGCCGGAACTAAAGGCGTTGCCGAAGTAAGTGGCTGGGGCGGTTATGTAAAGCAGTATGAAATTGCGTTAGACAATGAAAAGCTAAATGCCAATAACGTTACCATTTCCCAAATCTATGATGCACTTAAAAATAACAATGAAAATACCGGTGGTTCATATATAGAACAACAAAGTAATGCCTATACCATTCGTGGTATTGGCCAGGTAAAGTCACTCGATGATATTGAAAAAATAGTCGTAAAAAATGTTGGTGGTGTTCCGGTCCTGATCAGGGATATTGGTACGGTACAATTTGGAACCGCAACCCGTTATGGTGCTGTAACTAGAAATGGTACCGGTGAAGTTGTAGCTGGGATCACCCTGATGCTAAAAGGCGAAAACTTTAACCAGGTAATCGAAAATGTAAAAGAAAGGATTACCCAGATTCAAAAAACCTTACCAGAGGGTGTAGTGATAGAGCCTTACATCGACCGTACCGAGCTTGTTGGCCGTTCGATCAGCACTGTGCAAAAGAACCTTATTGAGGGTGCTTTAATCGTAATTTTTGTACTGTTGCTTTTGCTTGGAAACTGGCGGGCAGGCTTAATTGTTGCTTCCGTAATCCCGTTATCAATGCTGTTTGCATTCTCCATGATGCGATTATTTGGCGTTTCGGGTAACCTGATGAGCCTTGGTGCGATTGACTTTGGTTTAATTGTAGATGGGGCGGTAATTATTGTGGAAGCCATCATATTCCGCCTCACAGAAAGTAAACTGTTTAAGGATACCCCCAGACTTACACAACAACAAATGGATAAAGAAGTATTTACCGCTTCCTCCAAAATCAGGGCCAGTGCTACTTTCGGTGAGATCATCATTCTGATTGTTTACCTGCCCCTCCTGTCCCTGGTAGGTATTGAAGGTAAAATGTTTAAGCCCATGGCCGAAACCGTAGTTTTTGCCATTATAGGTGCCTTCATCTTATCTGTTACTTATGTACCCATGGTAAGTGCACTATTTTTAAGCAAAAACACAGCACATAAAAGAAATATCTCTGATAAAATCATGGATTTCTTCAAGCGCGTTTATCAACCTATGCTTGAAAAGGCCTTAGGCTTTAAAAAGCTAATCGTAGCAATTGCCATTGTTTGTTTCGCTTTTACCTTATGGATATTCAGTAATATGGGTGGTGAGTTCCTTCCACAGCTTGAAGAGGGTGATCTTGCAGTTGAAATTGCGATGTCGCAGGGTACCTCCCTTACACAAGTGGTCGAAACATTTAGCAAAGCCGAGAAAATACTGAAAGACAAGTTCCCAGAAGTAAAACAGGTGGTGACCCGTATTGGAAGTGCAGAAATACCGACCGATCCAATGCCGATAGAACGCGGTGACATGATGGTAGCGATGCTGCCTAAAGAAGAATGGACAAGTGCAAAAACAAAAGAAGAAATGTCCGAAAAAATGGAAGAGGCATTATCCATCTTACCGGGAGTAAGCGTTGAACTTACCCAACCTATGCAAATGCGCTTCAATGAATTAATGACTGGCGTAAGACAAGATGTGGCTATTAAAATTTATGGTGAAGACCTGGATGTGCTTGCCCAGGAAGCAAACAAGGTAGCCAAACTGATCGCACCTGTTGTTGGCGTAAGTGAGCCTTTTGTAGAACAGGTAACCGGACTGCCACAGGTGGTAGTTAATTACGACAGAGATAAAATTGCACAGTATGGCTTAACCATTAGCGACATTAATAGTATTTTAAAAACTGCTTTCGCAGGTAATGTAGCGGGTGTAGTCTTTGAAGGCGAAAAACGTTTTGATATGGTTGTACGTTTACAGCGCGACCTGCGCGAGAACATTTCAAGCATAGAGAATTTATATATCCCCCTTCCTTCTGGTAATAAAGTGCCTTTAAATCAGGTGGCGAAAGTAGAGCTTAAAGAGGCCCCCGCACAGATTTCGCGTGAGGATGGAAAAAGACGTATTTATGTAGGTTTTAACGTAAAAGGCAGGGATGTGGAACGTACCGTCGCCGAGATCCAGCAAATATTAGATGCGAAACTAAAACTTCCTTCAGGATATTACACCACCTACGGCGGGCAATTCCAAAACCTTAAAGAAGCCAAAGACAGGCTTTCTGTGGCCGTTCCTGTGGCCATGCTGCTTATTTTAGGATTGCTTTATTTCACTTTTAAATCGTTTACGCAAACCATATTGATTTTCACAGCTGTTCCTTTATCTGCCATTGGAGGTGTATTTGCGCTATTAATCAGGGGTATGCCTTTCAGTATATCGGCTGGAGTTGGTTTTATTGCTTTATTTGGTGTGGCCGTATTGAACGGGATCGTCCTCATCTCCTATTTCAATCAGTTGAAAGAAGAAGGCATTACAGATGTTTATAAACGCGTAATGCAGGGTACTGCGGTACGACTAAGGCCGGTAATTATGACCGCAGCTGTGGCCTCTCTGGGATTCTTGCCAATGGCATTATCAGGCGGTGCGGGTGCAGAGGTACAAAAACCACTGGCAACTGTAGTTATCGGAGGTTTACTATCGGCAACTTTACTAACCCTCTTTGTATTGCCTTGCCTATACATACTGGTTACTGATCGCAAAAAGAAATCCGGTATACCTGTAAAGTCATTAGCAGTTATCCTGGTTCTTTTTATGGGATTAGGATTGAACAACAATGTTAAAGCACAGCAAATACCTATTTCCGCAGATACGGCGATTGCCCTGGCATTAAAAAACAACCTGCAACTAAAGTCATCAGGTTTGGCGGTCGATCAATCTAAGGCTATGCAGAAAACAGCCTTTGATCCAGGCAAAACAGCCTTTACTGTTTCCCAGGATCCTACAGGTGGCGGTAGTAACGATAACTCTATCTCCGTTTCCCAGAGTTTCGCCTGGCCTGGCTTTTACAAGAACCAGAAAAAGGTACTTGCGGGGCAGACAGGTTTAATGGAAAAATCTGGTAACTATACCAAATCTGAAATTACCCGTGATACCAGGTTGGCCTATTATAACCTGCTTTACAGCATAAATACCTTAAAAGTTTTGGAACTGCAGGACAGCATTTACCGTAATTTCATAAAAAAATCAGAGCTGCGGTATAAAGTCGGAGAAACCTCCAACCTGGAATTGATTACGGCCAGGAATAAATATCAGGAAGTCCAGGCCTTAAAAAAGGCGGCCGAAACAGATCTGGCCATTCAACAGTTAAACCTTCAACAATTGTTGAATTTAAAAACGGTTATAAGTCCTGCTGAAAAGAACCTTCCCGTATTGGCCTTGGCTGATGCCGGAACAAATGGATCGGAAAATAGTCCATTAATCGATGTGTATCAGCAACAAATAGCTGTTGCCAAAGCAAAAATTGATCTGGAACGCTCGCGTGCCATGCCCGATCTTACACTTGGTTATGCACAGCAGTTCGTGATCAAATCATTTGATCCGGCAAATATCGGTCGTACTTATACACCTGGAACACGGATTGCCGGTATTCAGCTGGGCATTGCCGTTCCGATATTTAACGGGGCCGGTCGCGCAAGGGTAAACAACGAAAAGATTGCGGTTCAAATCGCTGAAAATGATTACCAGCGTGTACAGAACCAATTGGCGGTACAATACCAGCAGGAACTTCAAAATTATGCGCAACACAAAAGTATTGCGGACTATTTTATTTCAGGAGGCCTGAAACAAGCTGATGAGCAGCTCCGTATTGCCCAGGTATCTTACGATCTGGGAGAGATTGGTTACATAGAATTTATTCAAAATATGGCGCTCGCTGTACAAAGCAAGCTCAATTATCTGCAAACCGTTAATCAGCTGAACCAATCAGTTATTCAATTACAATTTTTAAAAGGGAAATAATCCGATGAACGCAACACCATATATCAAGAAAAATATTGCTGTAATGATTTTTTCAGCATTTATCATTAGCGCCATCAGTTCATGCGGCGATGCGACAAAGAAAACTGAAGCGACAACAGAAGCTGCACATGATCACGGCACAGAAGGCCACGAAGAACATAGCGAAGCGCTTGAGCTGAGCCAGGAGCAAATGAATGCTGTAGGTATTGTTATTGGCAATATCGAACAGAAAAACCTCACGGCGGTGGTAAAAGCAAGTGGACAACTAGCCGTACCACCGCAAAATGCGGCACAAATCAATGTACTGACAGGAGGTATCATTAGAAAAATAAATGTAATAGAAGGTCAGCGGGTAAGTAAAGGACAGATTCTGGTGACTATTGAAAACCAGGACCTGATTAAACTTCAGCAGGACTATCTGACCGCCAAAGGTGGCTTTAGCTTTATAGATGCCGAGTACAGCCGTCAGCAGCAACTTAAAGCCGCTAATGCAGGTACAGGAAAAGCACACCAACTGGCCGAGGCCAATTACAATGCCGAACGTGCAAGGTTAAAGGCCTTAGAGCGTCAGCTTCAACAATATGGTATCTCTGTAAGTCGGATCGCCTCAGGCAACATTACCTCACAGGTTCCTGTTACCGCCCCCATCAGTGGAACAATAGGAAAGATTACCGCTGAAACAGGTTCCTATGCCCAACCTGGCGTATCTATTATGGATATTGTTGACAATTCAAAGATCCATGCCGACCTGATCGTATTTGAAAAAGACCTTTCGAAGATTAAAGTGGGACAAAAAGTAGACTTCAGGCTCACTAACCAAAAGAATGAAGAAATTGAAGGACAGATCTATGGTATCAACAAGTCATTTGAGAATGACAGTAAGGGTGTGGTGGTACACGCTGTTATTAAGAAACCAGGTGCAAATCTAATCCCCGGAATGTATGTAACCGGCCTTATTGGCGTAGGTACAGCCATGAGCAGCGCCGTTCCTATAGATGCAGTGGTACGATCTGAAGGCAAAGAATTCATTTTTATAGTTGATGCAACCGCTAAAGCGGCGCATGAGGAAGAACATGGACATACCCATCAGGGAGAAGCCGAAGAAAAACATAAGGAAGAAGATGCAAAAGATAAGAATTCAGTACATTTCAAAAAAGTTGAAGTCACTACGGGCGTTTCAGAATTGGGCTATATTCAAATCAGCCCAATAGAAAAATTACCGGCAAATGTTAAAGTAGTTACAAAAGGGGCCTTTTATTTGCAGTCTAAATCTTCAGGACCAGCAGAACATAGTCATTAATTGAACAATTAGTATAAAGCATATGACACAGGACATTGAGCACAGACTTAAAAACAGGCAGATTAACCCTACCGCGATGCGTTTGCTGGTATTGGATTTCTTAACGAAACAAACTGCTGCTATAAGTTTAAATGATCTTGAAAAAGGTATGGCCCCATCAGATCGTATTACACTATACAGAACCTTAAAAACTTTTGAAGAAAAAGGACTGGTGCATAGTATTGAAGATGGCACCGGGGCAACCAAGTATGCTTTATGTGAGCAAGATTGTGATGGTGAAAACCATCACAATCTTCATGTTCATTTTTACTGCAATACCTGTAAAGAAACGTTTTGCCTACCCAATACCCGCATTCCTGAATTAACATTGCCTGCAGGCTTTAAACAACAGGAAATGAACCTCGTTATTAAAGGGGTCTGCGAACATTGCAGTGTCGATTCCTAAAAAGCTATATCTGGTAAATAAAAACCAACAGCTTACTTTGCAATAGTATTGCATAACTTCAGGCCTTACCTTTGTTTTATAATTTAAGGCTATGAAATTAACAACCCTACATAAAGACTGCTGTTCTACTGATGAAACCAGTAATAAGGCAGTTCAGGTAAACGATAACCATACCGCGCATAACCATACTCATGACCACAGTGATGATGACGGACATAACCACGGCTCAGAAGAGCCATCAGGATGGTTAAGCCACTGGCCATTGTTAACCTCATTGGCAATTGTTGTGGTGATGATGGTGCTGGAATATGGTTTTCACATCACTTTCAACACAATCGTACAACTTATTATTTTTATCCCTGCTTACTTACTGGCAGGTTATAATGTGTTGAACCTCGCTTTTAGAAAAGCATTAAGGTTCGATTTTTTCAACGAATTTTTTCTAATGAGCGTGGCTACCATCGGTGCTTTCGCCATTGGCTCATTTAGTGAAGGTGTAGCAGTAATGGTATTCTATTCAATTGGTGAATGGTTTCAGGATTCGGCTGTAAGCAACGCAAAACGGAGTATTAAAGCCTTACTTGACATCAGGCCTGATGCCGTTGACGTGATCCGGGACGGAAAAGTACAGACGGTGGCACCTGCTGATGTTGTTATTGACGAGGTTATTCAGATTAAACCAGGTGAAAAAGTTGCTTTAGACGGTATCTTACTGTCAGACAAAGCTACTTTTAATACCGCCGCACTTACAGGTGAGAGCAAACCCGATAATAAGGCCAAAGGTGAAACTGTTTTGGCAGGGATGATCAACCTTAACCAGGTGACCGAGGTAAAAGTTAAAGCGGCCTTCAAAGACAGTAAACTGAGTAAAATACTCGAAATGGTACAGGATGCAACCGCCCGTAAATCACAAACACAGTTGTTCATTTCCAGGTTTGCTAAAGTATACACCCCGATCGTATTTTTACTGGCTGTATTGCTGGTTGCCCTACCCTGGTTCTTTGTGTCAGATTATGTTTTCAGGGACTGGCTTTACAGAGGCCTGGTATTTTTGGTAATCAGCTGTCCTTGTGCATTAGTGGTATCTATTCCTCTAGGCTACTTCGGGGGTATTGGTCTGGCTTCCAAAAATGGAATCTTGTTTAAAGGATCGAACTTCCTGGACGTAATGACCAAAGTTAATGCCATAGTGATGGACAAAACAGGCACATTGACTAAAGGTGTGTTTGAGGTTCAGAAGGTGGTAACTAATGATTTTGATGAAAAGGAATTGATTCTTCTTGCTGCTGCCATTGAAAGTAAATCTACCCACCCTATTGCACTTGCTGTAGTAAAATATGCCGGAGATGGTTTTCATGATGCGAAGATCGCTGATGTAGAAGAAGTACCGGGTCATGGACTTAAAGGAACGATAAATGGCAAAACGGTGCTTGCGGGAAATGCCAAATTGCTAAAAAAATTTAATATAGACTATGATCATGCAATAGACGAGGAAGCTGATACTATTGTTGTTTTAGCAGTTGATGGAAAATATGCAGGTTACATTACCATTGCCGATGAAATTAAGGCAGATGCCAAACAGGCTATTGCGGATATGCATGCATTAAACATCGAAACGGTAATGTTAAGTGGCGACAAACAAAGTGTAGTAGATAAAGTAGCCAAACTATTAGGGATAGACAAAGCTTATGGTGATCTTTTGCCGGAACATAAAGTTGAAAAGGTTGAAGCAATAAAAAAAGAAGGTAGGCATATTGCTTTTGTAGGCGATGGTGTAAATGATGCCCCAGTGGTTGCCCTCGCTGATGCCGGGATTGCCATGGGCGGTCTGGGTAGTGATGCAACAATAGAAACAGCAGATATCGTGATCCAAAACGATCAGCCTTCAAAAATCGTAACTGCCATTAAAATTGGCAAATTAACCCGCAATATAGTATGGCAGAATATTGCCCTTGCTATGGGGGTTAAGATTATTGTATTGATTTTAGGTGCAGGTGGCATAGCGACGTTATGGGAAGCTGTAATTGCCGATGTAGGAGTTGCGCTTCTGGCAATATTAAACGCTGTCCGCATTCAGCAAATGAAGCTTTAATTAGTTTCATACGATATAAATCCAAGCCAATTGAATTTATAAGTGTGCTAATAACGTTTATCAAAAGCTGGTTTTTTATTGCGCAATTGCATTAGCAATTATCAAAGCAAATGAAAATCAAATCAGCCCTTGCCATCGTTATCCTGTTAACCGGATTACTCACACTTTCTTTCGTTAAAGGTAGCTTATGGTCATCCAAATTCCTGGTGGTAAATAAGGATGGCAGTATCACGTATTTTCCCGATGAAAAAGGGAATACTATTCCGGATTTTAGTCGTGTTGGCTACCATCACGACGGGAAAGAAATCCCTGTGGTAAAGGTTGTAAAAACTATCTCACCTGTAAAAGGAGACGCAGGGAATACCATACAGGAGGCCATTGACCAGGTATCCGCTTTACCTGTTGGTGCGGATGGTTTTAGAGGTGCAATCCTGCTCAAAAAAGGCGATTATTCCATTGCAGGAACGTTGAACATCAATGCCGATGGTATTGTAATAAAAGGTGAAGGGAATACCGCACAGGGCACCAGATTAATTGCCGCGGGCAAAGGTTTGCGGTCTTTGATAAACATTAGTGGCAAAGGTAAAATCACCGAAGTAGGAAGCAGGATTAAAATTACAGATGCTTATGTCCCTACAGGTGCAAAAACTTTCGAGGTAACATCGGCTAAAAGTTTCAAAGTTGGCGACAAAATCGTTGTTTACCGACCTGGAACAGAAAACTGGATCCAGGACCTGCAAATGGATAAAATCATCGAAAGGCAAGGCACTAAACAATGGAGGGCATCTGAATACAACCTCAGCTATGAAAGAGAGATTGTAGCTGTAAATGGAAATAAAATCACCATAGATAATCCTATTGTAATGGCAATGGAGACCAAATATGGCGGTGGGGAGATCTTTAAATATGAGTACAAAGGCCGTTTGAAAGAAATCGGTATAGAAAGTATCTTATTTGAATCTGAATACGCCAATGATACCGATGAAGATCATGGATGGATTGCAGTTGATTTTGACCATACTGAAAATGCATGGGTAAGCAATGTCACTTCCCGCTTTTTTGGTTATGCTTGTGTAAGTTTAAGCGGGGGTGCAAAGAACATCACGGTAAAAAATTCGAAATGTCTGGATGCAAAATCAGTAATTACGGGTGGAAAACGTTATTCATTTAACAATAACGGTCAGCAGAACCTGTTTATGAACCTGGAAACGACAGAGGGAAGACACGATTACGTAACTGGCGCTAAAACCTGTGGGCCCAATGTTTTTTACAACTGCAAATCCAGAAATACACATGCTGACATCGGCCCGCATCACCGCTGGTCTACGGGTACATTATATGACAATATCGATACTGATGGTGAGATCAATGTACAGGACCGTGGCAATTGGGGCAGCGGACACGGTTGGGCAGGTGTTACACAGGTAGTTTGGAACTGTAAAGTTAAAGCTGCAGCCATACAAGATCCTTGGGTATCGGGAAAAAACTATGCAATTGGTATTCAGGGGAAAAAAGTAAACGGTCGTTTGGAAGGTAAGCCCGATGGAGAATGGGAAGGACAGAATAAAACCGGCCTTCAGCCCGCCTCTTTATATGAGGCGCAACTGAAGGCCAGATAAGCCTTATTTAGCTTTACTAAGTGCTTTTCTTACCACCGGTGCTATCTTGGTGCCAAATAGTTCAATTGACTTCATCATTTCAGCGTGCGACGGATCACCAATATCCATGTGTCCGATAAATCGGGTTATGCCAAATAATTCGTGCATATAGAGGATTTTCTCGGTTACTGCTTCGGCTTCTCCAATAAATAAAGCGCCTTCTTTAGAACGTCCGCCATCAAATTGCTCCTTGGTATAAGGTGCCCAGCCCCGTGAAGCGCCAATCCTATCCATTTGTGCTGAATAATTACTGAAATAACCATCTGCATCGGCTTCATTATCACTAACAAATGCATGTGAATGTATACCAATCTGCATTTTATTAATATCATGGCCGTGTTTAACATACTGTTCCTTGTAATATTCAATTAAGGGCTGAAACTGTTTTGGCATCCCTCCAATGATAGCAACAACCAATGGCAATCCCAATACCGCTGCACGCAATACTGATTGTGGCGTTCCACCAACAGCAATCCATATAGGTAATTGTCCGTTGTTGGTAGCCCTTGGTAATACCATTTGATTAACCATTGGTGCGCGAAGGTCTCCTTTCCAGTTCACAACTTCATTGTTGTTGATATTCAGCAGTAAGTCTAGCTTCTCCTCAAACAGCTTATCATAATTTCTAAGATCATAGCCAAATAGCGGAAAAGACTCGATAAAGCTTCCCCGGCCCACACCTATTTCTGCACGTCCGTTCGAAATCAAATCGATGGTTGAAAAGTCCTGATATACTTTTACGGGTTCAGCCGAGCTTAAAACCGTTACCGTACTCATTAGTTTTATATTTTTAGTAATGGTTGCTGCTGCTGCCAGTACAATTTCGGGAGACGAAATCGCATAATCCGGACGGTGATGTTCGCCCAGGCCAAAAACGTCTAAACCAACTTCATCGGCCAGTTTTATCTGTTCCAGAATCTCCCGTAGTTTTAATTTCGCAGATCTTGGTTTTCCTGTTTGCTGATCAATTGACAAATCGCCAAACATACCTATTCCTAATTCCATATTTTTCTATTTTAATACTACAAAATTACCGGGAATAGTAAATATAGACATTGATCTAGGATAAGTAATATCAGTAATATGTCGACTACCTGGATAAAACCTCGTCAATCATTCCAAATTCCTTAGCCTCCACTGACGACATCCAGTAATCCCGGCTTGCGGCTTCATTAATTCTTTCATAAGATTGTCCACTGTGCCGGGCGATGATCTGGTAGAGCTCTTTTTGCACCTGTAGTACCTGCTTAATAGAAATATCCATATCGGTGGCCGTACCTTGGGTTCCGCCAGACGTTTGATGGATCATCACCCGGGAATGTTGCAAAGCGGAGCGCTTTCCGGCAGCCCCGGCACAAAGCAATACAGAGCCCATAGAAAGTGCTATCCCTGTACAAATAGTAGCTACATCGGGTGCGATGAACTGCATCGTATCGTAAATACCCAAGCCAGCATACACAGATCCACCGGGTGAGTTTACATACAGCTGAATATCTTTTTCGGCATCGGTCGACTGCAGAAAGAGCAATTGCGCCTGTATCACATTAGCGTTTCTATCATCTACAGCCTCCCCCATAAAAATGATGCGATCCATCATTAAACGTGAGAACACATCCATCTGCGCAACATTTAATTGCCGTTCTTCTGTAATATAAGGTGTCATAGCCATAGGGCCTACCATTGCCGAGTTTCTGGAAATATAGTTGTCTACATATAAACTATTTATGCGATGATGTTTTACAGCATAGCTGCGGAATTCCTTGTTGTTCATATTCTGTTTTTTTGATTAAATCGGGCATAGCATTGCCATTACCCATTATTTGGACATTAAACTTGTGATTAAATTAAGATGGTTTACTTACTGAAGAAGCGTTTAACACGCTCGCTGAAGGAAAAATGCTCCGGAGTGGTAAACAACTTTTGATGTACCTGACTGATTTCTTTACGGAGTTGTTCCCTACCGTAGGTTTCAATCAACCGATACGTTTTTTCCTGCCAATACACACTTTCCTGAAGATCGGGTTGTAGTATCTGACGGGCCTCCATCAGTACTTTATCTTCTGCATTGGTATTTACCAAAAGAAAATCTTCAATTAACTGCAGCTCATTCAAGGATGTCTTCATAGCTTATTGATTTTTCTTTTACTGTTTCTTTAACTTTTTCCAGGCATTTGAACTTCTGAACTGTAGCGGAACGCGGCCCTGAAAAGCCAAACCGTTCTGCGATATTTTCCATCTTCAGTTTCTCATAATAAAACGCACTGAGCAACTGCATACATTTCTGACCTGAAGTTTTTAAAAGCTGGAACAACCGGGAGGTAGATATCTCCTGATCATCAGGATTGAACAAACCCGCCTGCTCATCAAAATCAGCATCCAGTTCATCAATTGATACCTGCTTCCCACTTTCTTTGTACCGCTTATTCCAGAGGTGACGGGCGATGCCAAACAGATAGGCTTTATCGCTATATTCCAGGTCCAGCTCAGCTCGAACTGCTTTCTCATAATAAATGATCAGCGCATCCTGAAAAATATCCCGGGCTTCATCCAACGAACCACCCATCCTACTGACGTGCTTTGCTACCAGTGGAAAGGCATTCTTGTACAATGCCGTAAGCCAGGCTTCTCGATCATTGCATATTGTATCTTCCTTTAATTTTGCGGCCATGATTACTATGTTTTAATAGTATGTGGGCATTTAAAATCAAATATCACCATAATCTCGCAATTATTTTTATCTGACTTTTAAAACAAAGTCAACGACAGCCTCTGGATTGGCCCTAACCGTCCCCCCTGCCTAAACACCTTGCCTATCCACCCCGCCTGAACACCTTCACTATCCACCCTACTTGAACTCCCTGACTAAACATCCCGCCTGAACTCCCTGGCTAAACATCCTGCCTGAACTCCCTGGCTAAACATCCTGCCTGAACACCTTGCTCATCTCCCTGCTTGAACTCCCTGACTGTCCACCATGCTTGACAGAAAAAATCACCTTCTCTGACTGCACATCATTTTTATGCGCCTTCGCGCCTTAAAAATAAGTGCATGAAGAGAATGGTTATTTTTCCCCTCTTAATTGCAGTTGCGCCTCAAACAACGATTTCGGCAAAACCTCTTTTCCCTGCGACTGCACTATTCCTGCATTTTCAAAAGTGACTGTTTTATTCGACTGGAAACCAACCAGAATTGGTGCCGCAATTGTATAATTCCTACGCCTGCTCATATCCCAGAAGTTATAATGCTGGTCTTTATCGGATTTATGGTAAAAATTCCAAAGTACAAGATACTTCCCATGATGAGGATGGCCATCTAAAGGCCCACCCAGATTGTAAAAAACACCACCATCAATATCATCATAAAGCGTTGCATTGGGCTGACCGGAGTGAATATCAAAATTCTGATCAGTTCCGAGCGAGCATTGCGTGATTACAGTACCTACAGCACTGTAACCAGTTCCTGCGCCATGATGCTGTGCACCATTGAAAGAACAATGTTTCACCAATACCCCATAGCCGGTACGGGCGTGAACAGAAGCATGCCCTTTTTTCCCTCTAAAATGCGTATTTTCAATAGTGATCTGGTATCCTGACCTGATAAATATACCTTCGTTCCAATCGTGAAACTCACAGTTGCGAACCCAGCTATTTTTAACATACTCCATACCTACCGCCTCATAAGCATAATCATGAATCGCATTTTTGTGGTGAATAAACTCTTCCGGATAGCTTTTCCAGTTGCTACTAAATAAGATATCCTCTATTCCGCATTCCTCAATTGAATGATAAGGTTCTATGGTCCAACTCGCAGATTTAACCATCTTTATATCCAGATGTATGGGGTTTTTAAAGCTAACCTGATTACCATCAATCTTTGTGATGGTATGAATTTCATAAACCAACATCCCCCCTTTGTCGCCGAATAACCTCGACCATTCTTGTTTAAGCTCCAACGGGGCAAAATACAACCTGGTAAATTCCTCGCTCCTGTGACGTATTACAATGTCCTGCCCTACTTTAAGCTTAGCAGCATCCTTTACCGTTACAGCAAAAGTTTCCCTGCCTGCATCCTCAACAATGGTAGCTAACTTTTCGGAATTGCTGTCCTGCGGCTTAAACAGAAACTGTCGCCCATTGATCCGCATATTGGCCTGGTAAATTTCCGTGACCTTTCCAGTTCCATCAGTACCACTACCGCTGCCTTTTAAAACAATGCCACTTTTTGATATCCTGATCTGCTTTTTTGCATCCTCGTCCTGGGCAATTAAATACTTGCCCGGCGAGAAAAACACGACGCCACCTCCTGGATTTGCTTCCGCAGCATCTATCGCTTTTTGAATGGCGGCATCATCAAATTGGTCATCATTAGGTTTCGCACCATAGTCATCAACTTTAAAAACCTTTTTTCCGTTAACTTGTGGAATGGCTATTTCAGAGAACCCATACCCCGCATATGAAAAATCAGGTAACACCGGAGTGTTACCTGATTTTTTTGCCTTTACGAAATTCTCCCATAAAGGTGCCACTTTTTGTGCCTGCGCCCTTATTGAAAAAAACAAAGAACAACCTACAAACAGCTTAATTATATATCTCATTTCAATTCGTCTTCTAAAAATAATCGTCCACAATGTATTCAAAAAAAATAGCCATACTCCTCAATCGCTGGAACCTTGCCTTGAAGAAGAATAAAAATTTATCCGCCCTGACTATCCACCCAACCTCACAGAAAAAATCACCTTCTCTGAAACGGCCTCAGCGCTCTTTGCTCCTTCTTCAGGAGCCTAAGAGATGCAGACGTTGAAGAGAACGGTTATTTTTTAATCTAATGCACCGGTTTTCATTTCTTTTTTAGGTTTCACCTCCACCTGATGTGCCACTTCACCTTCAAATTCCACTTTAATTACACTGGCAACTTCATCAGGGGCTTTGGTAGGTACCATAATGGTTAAATCATTACCAGTAGTTTCTGTCTTTAGCTTTGCTTTTGAAGCCAGTAGCGTAGCGGATATCACCTTATTTTTGACACCCGGAATAACCAGTTGCCCGTTAGCAGGCCAGTTAAATACAGAAAAATAAAGTACTGTGCCTTTTGGTGTATCTTTCCTTGTGCAACGTCCCCAGCTCAATGGCGCAAGCGGACTGGATTTTGTGCCATATATAGATTCACTATTTATCTTCATCCAAGCACCGATTCCTTTCAAGCGGTCAATACTTTCCTGCGGAAATGTGCCATCGGGTTTAGGGCCTACGTTTAATAAATAGTTACCTCCTTTAGAGGCAATGTCTACAAGATTACGGATCAACGTTTCTGTAGATTTCCATTTCTGGTCGGCCGTTCTAAAGCCCCATGTTCCGTTCATGGTCATACAGGTTTCCCAATCCATGCCGTCTAATTCAGCCTGACTAGGTATTTTTTGTTCCGGGGTTTTTGTATCGCCCGGAAAGTTAGGACGCTTTAAACGATCGTTGGTAATGATATGTGGCTGTGTTTTTAATGCAGCCTGCAATTTTAACGCGGCCTCATCAGTCATATTTGTCGGGGTGTCCCACCAAAGTACAGCTATATCACCATAATTAGTCATCAACTCCTTCACCTGAGGTACCGCTACATCATCAATATACTGATCGAATGTCTTGGTCATTTGTGCTGGGTCCCAATGCCCCTTATTTGCCAGCGTATAAGCATCTATTTTCGCAGAGTCTGGATTTAACCAGCCCTCTTTCATTTCCTTTCTTGCTGCAGAACCTCCGGGATTGTTCCAATCCTGGGCTTGAGAATAATAAAAGCCTAGTTTAATACCATACTTTTTACAGGCCTCGGCCAAAGGTTTCAATAAATCTTTTCCATAAGGCGTAGCATCTGTAATGTCCCATTTGCTGGCTTTAGAGTTGAACAATGCGAAACCATCATGGTGCTTGGCTGTTATGATCAGGTATTTCATGCCTGCATCTTTAGCCATTTTAACCCATGCTTCAGGATTGTATTTTACGGGATTAAAGCTTTTCGCCATTTCCTGATACTCGGCAACCGGAATTTTAGACCTGTTCATGATCCATTCTGCTCCGCCCCTAAGCTGCTCATGACCTTTATAAACACCTGCAAACTGCGCATATACTCCCCAATGGATAAACATTCCGAATTTTGCCTCTCTCCACCAGGCCATCCGTTCATCTTTAGTTAATGCTTTCTGACTGTATACAGATTGGCCTAACAATAAAAAAGCGGCTACTGCTAAAAGTATTTTTCGTTTATGCATGATTTGGTTTTATAATTTGGTTGTTACTGAGCTACTAATTTAGCGTATATAAAATTGCATATACTCAGCAAAATTGGCTCATTTCTCAATTATAGTAACTTAAATTTTTTATCTGTTTAACACCTTATATCTCAACAATGCCTCCAGGTAATAGTAATCAGCATACGACAAAGGAACATCAACCTCACTGTTGGACGGCTTTGAGCCAGTACTGCTAGTTAAGATAAAACCTCTATTTTTTCCTACCGGAGAAACGTACTTTGTACTCAGGCTGTTCAGCATTTTATCTGCTTTCTGGAGATAAAACTTATTATTCTTACTGTAACCACTCAATTCATATAAGCCTGATGCAATTACCGCAGCTGCTGAGGCATCTCTTGGTTCATTCGGAATTCCAGGTGCGTCAAAATCCCAGTAGGGTACCAAATCCGCAGGCATATGCTTATGTTTAAGAATAAAGGCAGCAATATTTTCGGCTTGTTTTAAGTAAACGGGATCTTTGGTGAAGCGATAGCAAAGTGTGTAACCATACAATGCCCAGGCCTGTCCCCTCGACCATGCCGATTCGTGGCTATACCCCTGATGGGTATTCTTCTTCAAAACCGCACCTGTATTCGGATCATAATCAATCACATGATATGAACTGTAATCCGGTCGGAAATGATTCTTCATGGTTGTATTGGCATGGCTCACCGCAATTTTATAGAAGGAAGAATCACCAGTAAGTTTTGTAGCTTCAAAAAGGAGTTCAAGGTTCATCATATTATCTATAATTACCGGGTTAACCCATTTTTCGGTACTATGGTCCCATGAGCGGATCACGCCTGTTTTAGGATTAAAACGTGTTGCCAGTGTTTTAGCGGATTGAATGATCACATCTGCATAATGTTTGTCTTTAGTTAAGCGATAGCCTGTACCAACGCTGCAATAAACCTTAAAACCCATATCATGGGTCTTACCATTAAGCTGCTCTTGTTCAATTAATGCGGTGTAGGCTTTCGCTTGCTCCATCCATATCTTTTTTCCTGTATATTCATACAAAAACCAAAGTTCTCCCGGGAAAAAACCACTTGTCCAATCACGTGAAGCAACCAGTTTTAATTTTCCATCTTCCAATGTCCTGGGGGTTGCCAGATCTGGTTTAGCATCAGCAGCCTTCACTTTTTCTATCTCTTTCAACATCAAAAGTGTTTGTTGATCGGCCTGCTTAAATGCTTTTTTCAGATCTATCTCTGTTTCTGAAGTTTTTGCAGGAGACGCAGCCTTTTTTTCTGGTGAAAAGGACGGGGCATTACTAAAGTTTCCTGAATTTTTAGAAACTCCGGTTGTTGTTGTACCGGTTACTGTCCGGGTACGTTCAGTGCGTTCCTGTGCAAAAGAAGCGCTCGAAGCCAGCAGCAATGCGCATAGGGTTATAGAGAGTTGTTTCATAATCTTTCTGTTATTGTTTAATATTCTATTTTATAGGTAAAAGCTGGATTTCAAGTAGTTTCATCAGCTCCGCGCCTTTAATATCGAGGGGTTTAACACTAAGTTCAACCGGCCCTGTACCAAGTTCCGCTATACCGATTTCTTTGGTCACTACGCCACCTTTTACAGCAGCACTTACTTCCTCTTTTTTAGAGAAACCACCAATTCTAACCTCATACACCGAGCCACCTTCATCAGCTATATATTTCATTATTACTTTATATTTAGCAGGATTTAAAGCTTTTAAATTCCAACTCAGGTAACTATCCTTCGATTTCCAGCCCGTTACAAAGTAGCGGTTGGTCTTCCCATCACCGTAGCCGAGCTTCTTACCATGTTGCTCAGCATCAAATACAAGGAACCTGTTCTCTGGTACATCCGGGCTAAGCACCCTTAGCACATCCGTTTCTATTTTACCATCTATCTCCAGTACAATAACCACATCGGGTTCAGCAGGGGATTTTAATGGCAGGTTAACATTTATAGCTGAAGCATCCAGACGCTTTACAGCCAGTCCTTTTTTGGTTTTATCCGTTAGGAAATAAGCAGCTTTAACATTACTTTTTAAACCACCCACTACTAAATTTCCATTTGCCGGCCAGTTAAACACATGCAAATAAACCTGGTTGCCTTTTTGGGTAGTTACCCCCCAGGCGGGGATTGGCAAAGTGCCCCGTTCTGTACCATATACCGCTGCACCATTTTTTGCTAACCAGCCACCAATGCTATCCAGAATATTTTTGTCCTTCTGATCAAAAGTACCATCACCTTTAGGTCCCAGGTTCATTAATAAATTAGCACCTCTGGAAGCTGAATTGGCTAAAAGTTGTATAAAGAACTTGGCGGATTTATGACTGTGGTCATGCTTGGAATAACCATAAGATTCGTTTGTAGTTGGAATTGCTTCAGCATCCCCATCAACCGTAAGCAACTCTGCTGGTCTGTCGCCCGTATTTGCGTAGTCACCAAAGTTTCCGCCTGCACTTCTTACCAACCGGCCGTTTACAACAATGTTAGGATCTGTTGCCCTGATCGCTTTCAGTATCCTCATGTTTTCGGATAATGGCAATTTGTGCGGTGTATCAAACCATAAAATATCCGGATGATAGGTATTAATCAATTCCTTGATCTGAGGAATAGCCTTTTCATCCACGTACTTCGCGGCTTTAGGTAACCACTCCGGATGCGCATCAAACCAGTTCGCACCGCCCAATAATTTATCCCCTCCAGGGTTGTTGTATTCCCAATCATTGCCCGGTGCATCAGGATGCTCCCAATCAAATGCGTGAGAATAATAAAACCCGAATTTCATGCCATGTTTTTTTGCCGCAGCGGCCAGCTCGGCCATCGGGTCACGTTTGAAAGGTGTTTGTTTAACCACATTAAAGTCAGACACTTTTGAATCAAACATGGCAAAGCCATCGTGGTGCTTTGCAGTAATGATAAAATAACGCATCCCAGCTTTTTTAGCTTCCAGGATCCATTCCTCAGCATTAAACTTTACAGGATTGAACACATGGGCAAGATCGAGATAGTCAGCTCTTGTTATTTTTTCCTTACGCATCAGGTGCTCAGAATAGCCTTTCACCTCTTTACCTTTCCACTCTCCGCCCGGCAAAGAATAAAGTCCCCAGTGGATAAACATGCCAAATCTGGCATCACGCCACCATTTTATACGTTCGTCATGCGTTTTCATCGAGTTTGTCCACCAACCGTTTTTAGCTTCATCAATCGCCTTTTGGTCACGCTCCTTCACCCGGTTAAACATTTCCCTGTCTTCATCCCCTTTAACCTGCCCATAACTGTAACCACTTATCAAAAAAAGTGCGGAACACAAAATTGCTGAAAGAACTCTTAATCCAACCATATCAAAGGATTTCTTACCGGTAAATTTCTAATTACTTCTTCTACTTTAGGATCATGGTCAAGCTTTGCCCATGTATCCAACCAGTCTTTTTTATGATAAGCATTTGCACCAAACAACAGGAAAGGTTGTGCAACAGGCCAGTCGTTCCAATACATCACATCAGGCTTTAAAGGCCATTTGCTTTTATCTGCGACAAAAGGATATAAGTATTCTACCCCTTTTTCAATCGATTTGCCATCGGCCGTCTTATAAGCCCAAAGGTTATCACCTTTTGTTGAAAGTATCTGGCACAAGGTCGTCATCGCATCCAGGTTAAAAATCGAATAGCCAAAAGGTTTAGTACGGGCCATTTCTCTTGGAAAGCTGCCATCAGTAGCCATCTGATTAGGAAGCAATACCGTTTTATACCTGTCACTACAAAAATTGAGTAGCTTACTATCACCGGTTAATTTTGCAAAAGATGCTACCTGCATGGTGAAACAGGTACCATGATTGTTTTGTGCATTCATCTCATCTTTTCCGTACTGGTGGGTCATTAGCCAGTTGAGGTATTCCGCAAACCACTTTTTACTTCCAGATAGCACAGCTGCATCCAGTGCCTTTTGCATAACAATAATCCCCTGTGCTACCTCCATCAATTGAATCGTATCGATAATACCAATGCCACGCCCTGTAAACCTTCCTTTTATCGCCTGAGCAAATTTTAGGTTTGGGTTCATCATTGTTCCTTGATTGATAAACCAGGCTCTCAAATGCAACATCGCATGTTTCGCATATTTATCATTGCCGGTAAGCTTATACGCTGAGGCCAACGATCCGATAATTTTGCTAAAACGGATCATAGCCAAACGATGGGCTACAAAGTTCTCCGGATTGGTCATCCCATCCTTTTGGATATAAGGTCCCTCGGGATTGGCCGGATCCGGCCACCAGTAATCCCCCTCAGAATAAAAATCATTTTTGCCACCGGCACTTCTGGATGAGCTTTCTGCCGTAACCGTAACAGGTTGCTGTTTAATGGCCCATTCAGCATTTTTTAGAACCAATGCTTTTAAGGTTTTAACAGCTACTTTTTCTACCTCAGTATCTGAATCCTTAAGGACCTTGCCCACAGCCAAAGACTGGTAGCCAATCAGGTTCATCAAAACAAATACGGTTAACAGCATCTTCTTCATAATTTCTATTTATTTGGTCATTGCTTTGAACGTCACTTTATTGATGGTATTTGGCTTCCCTTTCTGCGCAGCAGAAATAGACGTTTTAAGCTTACCATCTGTGTCTTTACTGATCTTGATTTCCCTGAAGCTATAAGCACCACTTTCAAAATTGAAAGTCTCACCATCGTCATCATAAAGCATGTACTTTCCTGGCTTATTTCCATAGTATCTGATTTCCAGATCTATTTTTTCAGCGGGCTTTGGCGCATGCATCAAAGCCGGCCCCATAGGGATTACACCGCCATCTTTTACATAAACAGGGATCTTGTCCAATCCCGGCGTTACGGTAATCACCTCTCCATCTCCCGCATAGGCGCCGGTATAAAAATCGAACCATTTGCCTTTCGGCAAAATCACAGTTCTGCTAACTTTACCGGTAAACATTGGCGCAACCAATAAGTACTCACCCGCCATGTACTGGTCTTTAACCTCCTTGCTTACAGCTTCAACATAGGGGTTATCTTCTAAATTGGTGCTCTTAACTTCTTTTTTCACATCGGCCTGATACCCATCTTCAAGGTTCATTGCCCTGAAAGGGGGAATTCCCTGAAAACGGTACTTAGCGAACTCGCTATACCAGTAAGGCATCATTTGCATGCGCAATAACGCCATATCCTTTACCTGTTTTTCAACCTCCGGATAAGACCAGGGTTTGGTACCACTAGACCATGCGTTGATCATAGCCATTGGCGAAAACACCACCGATTGCATCCTGCGCAACCATTCTTCACCTGTTTTCGAAGCGCGTGCTTCTGGTGTCCATAGCACACCAGAAAAACTACTGTTTATTAGGGCTGTAATAAAATCTTCGTGGTTATAATAGTCGTTATAAATCACATAAGGCAATGAGCTTCCGCCACCATTAGATGCCCTTACCAGGCCATAAGTCCGTTGGTTTCGCTCGCGGAAAAGATCAGCGCTGTAACGTTGGATGAGCAGACCGTAAGTCTGACGTATTTGTTCAGCACTTTTACCTGAAGGGAAAGTTGTAATATCCGGCCACAGGTAATGATCGTAACCATCTACCTCATCAAATTTATATCCGCTAACGCCTAAATCAACCTGCCCTTTTTTCAACTGTCCGAAGAAAATATTACGTGCTTCAGGCATAGTTAAATCAGGCACTGCGCCTACCCAAACGGTATGATCAGCGGTGTAGGGTTTAATGGCTTTATAAATTCCCGCTTCCGGAGAAACATAGGGATTTGTCCATAAATTTAACCTGATACCTTTATCCAGCATCTCTTTTACGAATTTACCGGGTTCAGGATAACGCTTTGTGTCCCATTCAAAAGTGCATGGGTAAGCCCTGCTTTGCCAACCGGGCTCTAAACCGATAAAATCAAGTGGAAAACCTTTGTCTTCAAAAGCCTTTGCTTCATCAGCAACTTCTTTAGCGGTATACAATGTTTTAACGCGTTGTGTGAAGCCTAAGCCCCAGCGGGGAGGCAATACCCCTCCGCCATTAAACAAATTGTACCTGCGTACCGCATCAAGTGGTTTAGGCCCTGCGAAAACATAAAACTCAACGCCCTCTGCGGGAACAAGGATTTCTACTCCATCGGAATAAGGACGTGAAGACCAGCTTTTATCTGTATTACGGTCTTTAGCTACAGGCACGTTCTCGCCGTCACGTTTAACAGCAGTACCCGCATAAACATTTAAATAACGCGCTGAGTTAATGAATACACCGTATCCGTTAGACGACACATAAAAAGGTGTTGGTGCATGTGTGCGCCCATTATCTTTACCTCCGTAATGATCTACATGCAATTGCAGGATTTTACCACGCTGGTGTACCGTTTGAAAATTTAAGCCAAAACCGTAAACCTGCTCCTTTTTGTCAAGCGGAAAACGCAAATACGTTTTTCCATCGACCAGTTTTCCTGTAATCTCAGTCTTAACCAGGGGAAATGCTACATCCCCCATATTTTTTAAGCCTTCTGTATAAGGCTTAGCACCTGAAGCCGTTAACAAATTATAACTTTCAGGCTTCCCAATAGTACCTTTCCACACCCCTGGCGCCACCTCTTCCCATTTAATGTCCTGGGCCATTACATGCCCCACACTACATACAAAGAGTAAGCAAATCAGATATTTAAACATTCGGTCCATAGCAAATAAATAGTTTATAGGGTAATTACTTTATACGTTTTTCCTTTTTCGGTTTTAAAATTCAGGGTATAGGTTTTATCAGTTGAAGTGCTTGTTGTTGACTCGGCACCGATCACCTTTATTGGTGTTTTTGAGTTTAAACTGCAGCTATTGCCTGAGCCGGAATAAATCTCCGCTTCAGTAAGCCTCCCTTTCTCCCAGTTTATGCCAACGGTAAAATTGCCCCTGGCTTTTATACCCCTGATGCTTCCTTTTGTCCATTCCTCTGGTAATGCAGGCAGTAGGTTCAAAACCCCGGGTTTACTCTGCAATAACATCTCTGTTATACCTGCAGTGGCACCAAAGTTTCCATCTATCTGGAAAGGCGGATGTGCGTCAAATAAATTAGGGTACGTTCCGCCCCCACTCATTTGTACATTGGTCAATTGTGTTGCAGGGGCTTTCGGATCAGCTTTAGGTTCAACGGTTTTAGCAGGGTCTATTAAAGTAAGACCTGCCTTCAATATCTTTAAAGCGTGGTTTCCATCTCCCAACCTGGCCCACCAATTAATTTTCCAGGCCATAGACCAACCTGTACTTACATCACCACGGTGAATTAACGACTGTTTAGCTGCCGCTGCCAATTCTGGTGTTTCCGTTATAGTAATCTGGTTGCCAGGATATAAACCAAATAAATGTGATAAATGCCGATGCGTATCTTTAGGGTCGTCCAGGTCTTCAAACCATTCCTGTAGCTGACCATATTTACCTACTTTAAAAGGATATAATTTCGCTTTGGCACTTTCTAAACTGGCGCGAAAATCAACGTCTGTGCCCAAAGCTTTGGAAGCCTCAATACAATCTGTAAACAGCTCCCTGATGATGCTCATATCCATGGTAGTAGCCTTACTTACTTCGTATTCTTTTCCCTTGATCTTAAACACGTTCTCAGGAGAAGTAGATGGATTGGTAACCAGGTAGCCGTTCTTATCTTTTACTAACCACTTTAACATGAATTCCGCGGCACCCTTCATGAGCGGGTATCCCTTTTCCTTAAGAAATTGCTTGTCGCCCGTAAACAGGTAATGATCGTACAAATGCGTACTTAACCATGCGCCTCCCATTGGCCAGGCCGACCATCTTGGTGCCCCCTTATGATCCCAGTCATAGCCCCCTGAAGGTGACGTTTTAGCCCAGATATCGGTATTATGGTGAACAACCCAACCTTGTTGAATGCCATAATTTACTTTAGCGGTTATTGCGCCATTAACAGCAAGGCGGCCGATCATATCAAACAAAGGCTGGTGCAGTTCAGACAGATTGGTATTTTCTGCCAGCCAGTAATTCATTTGTGTATTCGCATTTACCGTATAGTTACTTCCCCATGGCGGTTGAACATGATCGTTCCACAATCCCTGTAAATTGGTAGCCTGGGAACCAGGTCGCGAACTGGCAATCATCAGGTACCTGCCAAACTGATAATACAACACCTGTAAGCCCTGGTCGTTGCCTAAAGCACCCTGACGGGAAAGTCTTACATTAGTAGCTAATTTATCCAGCTCCGGATTAGCGGCCAGGTTAAAAGAAACACGGTCAAACAGCTGCTTATAATCCGCTATATGCGACGCCTTTATTTCAGCGTATGGTTTCGGATAGGATTTTATCAATGTTTCTACAGCTCCGTAGGTCAATTTTTTAGCGTTCAATGAAGGTGATTGATCATACCCGTTAAAACTGGTTGCCGAACTTAAGTAAATGGTTACCGCATTGGCTTTACTCACCACAATTTCCGTAGCCTTTGCCGATGTCGATCCTCCCTCGGCCTTAATGCGTACATCCACCTCAAAGGTCATTCCCTCCTTATCATCGTAAACAATCTGTTGTGGCTCGCTTGCACGATGTGCTACGTGTTTGGGTGCCCTCCCTTGTAACACCAGGTAATTAGGCGAAACTGCCGTAACGGTATATTTCAGTTTACTGCTGATACCGGTTGTAAAACTGAGTGCATTTTTCTTGTCGGCAGTAATACGGATGACCATCGTCTTATCGGGATAACTGATCAGCGTTTCCCGCTTATAAGTCACGCCCCCCAGCGTATAGGTTACCGTACTCACTGCATTACTAATATCAAGCTCCCTATGGTAAGCCGTAGGGATAGAATCTTTTAAATTAAAGTCCAGAAACAGGTCTGCCATAGTTAAATAACGTGCTGAATATGGCCCCTGCAGGTTCTTTTTCCAGATTTCGGCTGCTTTACCATAATCGCCCGCGAAAACAGCCTCCCTAACCAATGGCAAAGCGGCCTGCGCTTTAGGGTTGTTCCCTGCATCCGGTGTACCAGACCATAGGGTACCATCGTTCAGTTGAAAACGCTCCCTGTTCACCCTTCCAAAAACCATTGCCCCGGTTTTTCCATTTCCTAACGGCAGCGCCTCTTCCCATACTTTAGCGGGTTCAGCATACCATAACTTCAATGCAGATTTTGTTTGCCCCTGAACGGAAACACCTGAGGCCACAAATAATACCCCTAAAAACAATGCGTTACATTTCTTCATCTTAGTTCAGGTTAAAAATGTATGTCTTTCCGGCCTCTGTTTTTAAATCGTAGTCTTTGGAAGACTTTATCCCTGCCGGATTTAATTTTGCAAGCGGCGAAATTATTGGTGTTTTAATGACCGGGACTTCGTAAAAAGGATTGCTATTTGTATCCTTTGCTGCAGCAAGTTTGCTGGTGTTAAATTTCATATCTGTATAGATGCGTAGTCGGCAGTTGCCACCTAATTTTGAGCTTATTTTAAGCTTTGTAATTTCTTTATTGTTCCAGGCGATATCGATCACATACCCACCACGGGCTACCAGGCCTGAAACCTCGCCCGATGGCCAGTTATCCGGCAATGCGGGAAGGATATGTATGGCACCATCATGCGATTGTACCAACATTTCGGCAATACCAGCGGTACAGCCAAAATTACCATCAATCTGAAATGGAGGATGTGCATCAAATAGGTTAGGATAAGTTCCTCCGCCTGTTGTGTTTACCCCATCAACACGACCGCCAACAAGTTTTAGCTGATCGGTTATTAATTTATAAGCATGGTTTCCATCCAGGAAACGGGCCCAGAAATTAACTTTCCAGCCCATAGACCATCCCGTTGCCGGATCGCCACGATAAGTTAGGGAAGTTCTTGCAGCATCAAACAGTTCGGGTGTTCTGGATGGAGAGATCTGATTACTGGGATACAATCCGTATAAATGAGATACATGACGGTGTTTGTCATCTGTACGATCAGAATCGTGCATCCATTCCTGTAACTGGCTATACTTTCCGATCTGCATCGGAGCCAACCGGCCGATTGTAGTTTTTAAGGTCTTACGAAAATCGGCATCCAGGTTCAGGATTTCAGCAGCTTTTTCAGTCTTGGTAAACAGGTCAAATAACAGCTGATTATCCATTGTAGTACCCGCGGCGATAGAAACGCGTTTACCGGGAACATAAGTATTTTCCGGTGAGTTGGACGGTGTTACCACCAACCATTTATGGGTCGGCTCTTCCTGTAGTACGTCAATATAAAACTCACTGGCCCCTTTTAGAACAGGATAATATTCTTTCAAAAACTTCTGGTCGCCGGTAAACATGTAATGATCCCATAAATGCTGACTTAGCCAGTTCCCTCCCATTGGCCACAAGCCTGCATAAGGTCTGTCTACGGGGCCAGTTATCCGCCATAAATCAGTATTGTGATGCGTTACCCAGCCCTTTGCGCCATACATTACTTTAGCCGTTTCCTGCCCGGTAACGGAAAGATCTTTTAACATCTTGAACAGCGGATCGTGCAATTCAGATAAATTGGTGACCTCTGCCGGCCAATAGTTCATTTCCGTATTGATATTGATGGTGTACTTGCTATCCCAGGGAGCCAACATTTTATCGTTCCAGATCCCCTGCAATGTAGGTGGTTGGTTTCCCGGCTGAGAGCTCGATATCAATAGGTATCTTCCGAACTGAAAATACAAGGCAGTAAGGTGCGGATCATTACTACTTGCGAATGCCGCGATACGCTGGTCGGTTGGTTTATTTACCGCATCTGTGACACCAAGGTTAAGCTTAACCCGGTTAAAATATTTTTGATAAAATTGAATATGGGCGGCCAGTGCCGATGCATAGCTCTTTTTTACGGCCTGATCTAAAAACGAAGCTGCTTTAGTGCCCGCATTGCCACTGATATCGTGGTAATTTTTAAAATTTGTAGCTATTGAAATGTAAACTGTTGCAGAATTTGCATGCTTAACAATCCAGGTATTATTTTGTAAGGATACCTTTCCACCATCAGCAATTGCTTTTACCTGGGATTCAAACTTAATTTGTCCTTTTTCTCCTTCATGGTCTGCTGTAATACCTGAATAGATCAGTTTTCCATTTTCTATTCTTAAGCCCCCTTTTTGTGGAGAATCCATCCCGGCACTAAAAGATATTTTGCCAGGTTTGCTTGCTGTTAAACGAACAATCATCACCTGATCAGGGAAAGAAGAGAAAATTTCTCTTTTATAGCTTACACCATCCACCTTATAAGTAACTGTGGCTACAGCTTTTTCGATATTTAAATCACGGTAATAATTACTGGCTTTTTCATGACCATCAAACTTAAGAAAAAGGTTTCCAGCCGGCTGATAAATCATTCCACTATTCTTTTTAGGGAACATATCCACATCGGCAATGGCCTGTGCTTCCTCGAACTTCCCTTCAAAAATCAACTTTCTCAGCTTAGGTATGGCCGCTCCGGATTCGGAAGTGATATTGCTATTCGGCCCACCAGACCAAACAGTTTCCTCATTTAACTGCAACTGTTCTTTACCTGGCCCACCAAATACCATTGCGCCTAAACGACCATTGCCTATTGGCAATGCTTCGTTCCAATTGGCCGCCGGACTATCGTACCACAGTTTCAACGTGCCATCAGGTTTTTTCTGGCCGAACGCAAATGAACCCCCTGTTAAAAATAAAATTATAAATAGCTTTCTGATCTTCATGGTTACAAGTTAATTAATTGTCAGAAAACTTATCGGTAAGCCCTCAACCTTTACGCTTGCAACGCTTTTTCCTTTATTCAGATTTACGCTGATCACTGCCCTTCCATTGTAAAGCTGCACCTTTCTTGAGCCACCAGAAGTTCCCTGATCATCAATCAGTTTCCCCTCTCCTGTTAAGCCAAAGGTTACATAATCCTTTGCATCAAGGCACAGTACATTCTTTTCATCCAACAGTTTTACTTGTATTACCGCAATATTATTATCCTCAGATATCTTTTCAAATACCAATTTGGCTGGCTTGGCCCATTTTGCGGTCTGGTATTGTTGCGTAATTTCATCGGTAATTTCTTTCCCTTCTTTGGTTTTCGCTACTACCCTGATTTTGTTCTCACCTTCATTGTATTTAACCATCCACCGTAAACCTGCCGCAGGATAACCCTGGCTGTTTCTTTTCCTTTTACCCATACTTTTACCGTTGAGGAAAAGCTCCGCTTCGGCACAGTTAGAATAAACCTTTACCATCTTCGGTTCATTCGCATCTCCCCATCGTACCGGCCATGAATGTCCGTAAATATGTACCATAGGTTCTTTTGTCCAGTACGACTGGAAAACATAATAGGCTTCTTTTTTGGTAAAATCACGTTCAATTACACCCTTCTGGTTCATGTAAGGAACAGGATTATCCGGACGTACAGGGGTAGAAAAATCTTTAAACGGCCAGTATGCGGCACCAGTTAGCCAGGGCATATTTTCCTGCTCTTTTAAATGCCAGTCGATCAGGTTAACTATATAACTTTCGCTCCAATCCCCATCTTTTGAAACCCTCGCACTACCACCAAATAGTGAGGCATCGCCATCTCTTTCATCTGCCCCAACACCTGTCTGTACCAGACTCAGTGCTTTATCAGGACTTTCAGAATGACGTCCTGCATGGCTATCCCCTCCCCATTCCACATGCAGAAAATGATCTACTCTTTCAAATTCCTTTTTAGATGCCTCCTTGTACTCGGTATAAATACCACGGTACCAACCCGCCCAAATAGAAGGCGAATAAACATCAACAATATCTTTACAGAAATCACATCTTCTGATGGCTGTTTTCCGGGTGGGATCTAATTTATGGGACAGGTCATTTAACTCTTTCATAAAAGTTCTAATCTTCTGTTCATCAAATTCATTAAAATCACCCGGCCAGTCGTTCTCATTACCTAATCCCCAGATGATAACCGAAGCATGGTTATAATGCTGTTCGATCATATTTTTCAGCATTCTGCGTGCCTGATCTTTATATACATCTCCACCAAGTCCACCACGGCACCAGGGAATCTCTTCCCAAACCAGAATACCCAGGCTATCACATAAATCCAAAACAATTCTTGATTGCTGATAATGTCCCAGGCGAATAAAATTAACGCCCATCTCTTTCATCATCTTCATCTCCTGCACAATCATTTCTTCGGTCATTGCCGCAGCAACACCCGCGTGGTCCTCATGGCGATGTGTCCCCCTCAACAATAAACGTTTGCCGTTTAGCATAAAAGGTCCTTTTTTCACGAACTCAAAATTTCTGAATCCTATACGCTCCTGATGAACATGTGTATCTCCGTTAACAGTTACACTGGTTTCAACCGTGTAAAGGTTTGGGGTTTCCGGAGACCATAATTTTGGGTTCTTAAGACTGGTTTCCCAAAGGTCTTTATCACCATTAAACGCTTTCAGCTGGTTTTCCCAGCTCCCCACAACCTTTCCTTCAGGATCCTTAATACTGATTTTAATGGAAACAGTATCCACTTGTGCCGGATTCAATAATCTTGCAGAAATGTTCAATTTCCCTGATATACCTTTGGCATCCACACTGGCCAACGCAAATACTTTATCAACGGACACTTTTGGTACATAAACTAAGTTAACGTAACGGTATAAGCCACCATATACATTAAAATCAGACAAATCCGAAGGGATCATTTCCAGGTCGCGTGTATTATCACACCTGATTTCCAGGGGGACTTTACCTTTAAATTGTTTTTTACAGACCTCCGTTTGCTTAAATTCATTTACGGCATCAGTAATGTCCACTGTCCACTCATCATAACCGCCAACATGTTCGCCTACTTTCTTATCGTATATATATACCTGGCTTTTTTGTCCCGCCCCTTCAAAATGCAACAGTGTTCTACCACTGGCGTAAGGATTACTTACGTCTAATTGCGTGCGGTACCAACCCGGCCCCTGGTAATAATTAACATCAGGATCCACAGCATCCAATGCATTAAAACAATGTGGAAGCTTTACATCCTGCCACAGCGGCACGCTTTCAGGATTACCATCTTTTACAGGTCTGATTGCTTCCCAAACACCCCCTAAGTCACCCTTTAAATACGACCAGTTATTGATTAACCTTTGCTTATTTTGCGCAATTGTATACTGACTGCAAATGAGCAATCCTAAAAAAAGTACCAGCTTAATTCTCTTCACTTCTTGATATTGTAACTTAAAATATATTTAGATAGGTGCTCATTTTGAGTATTGCTAAATTGCCGATTCCAATCCTGATATCGTTTGGCTGTTTTAGCTTATTGATCAGCTATTTTGGCAAAATGAATACCATTCCGCAATGCAGGTCATTCAAAAAAAGGCTTAATTCGGGTTTATGCGCAGGCGCTGACAAATTCTTTCTGATAACACAGCGGACTTTTACCCGTGATTTTCTTAAAGCACTTATGAAAACTGGCAAAATTATTAAAACCACTATTGTAACATACCTGTTTAAGATTAAGACTGTGTTCTATCAGTAGCTTACAAGCCTGGCCTACTTTTACCTCAATTAAAAATTGTGAATAGGTTTTACGTGTACGGGATTTAAAATAACGGCAAAAAGAGTTCGGGCTGATCCTTGCTACTTCAGCAATCTCTTCCAGGTAAATCTTATTTTTGAAATTTGCATAGGTGTAATCATAAATATCATTGATCCTGTCTTTCTCTACCATTTCCAGGTCATAATGGAACCCTACAGATGAAAGGACTTCCAGCTGACTTGACTTAGCAATCTCTACCAACGCCTGCATCAGGATTATAATTCTTTCTGTGCCTTCTGCTTTCAGCATTCTGGTAACCAATTCCGCTACCTTAACTTTATTCTTTCCGGTTACTTTTACACCTCTTTTTGCCTTTTCAAGTATATCTTTCAGTTGCTTATTTTCCGGCAGGTTAATAAAACAGTCGCCAAAAAGGTTTTCACTAAAATGAGCTACACGCACATCTGCTGGCGCAGGTGCCGTATCTGTTGTGAAATAGGCGTCATCGAACCTCCAGTAATGGGGTAAGTTTGCACCTAACAATACGATATCTCCTGATTTAAAACGCTTAATACTATCACCAATAAATTGAGTCCCATCACCCTTATTAAAATAGATTAACTCTATTTCCTGATGATAGTGCCATTTATTATTAACACTAGGTTCCAGGTCTTGCCTCACACTAAATGAATGGGCCGGCTCCATTGATACTTTAAGTAGTTGTGCTTTCATGATCAATATATTTAGTTAGGTTAAAATTTGGTTAGATTGGACAGTACAATAAATTTCCTTTCAGCTGACGGTTTAAAATCACTGACAGGGCAACTCCGAAATATTTGTTTGTAAAAGAACTGCGGGATATACTTAATAATAGTATACGCAGAAAAATGGTCGTAGAATTTTCGTTCATGGCTCGTTTAGCTTTACAGGTTAAGGACAATTTCATGTCCTCTAACTTTATATTTGGTAAGGCTAATGTAGCTTTGAATCAATTAAGGGAGCGGGTAAAATCTTAAAAGAAAAGGGTGAAATTCTTAAATTTCACCCTTTAAAGGCACTTTTCTAATAAAATCGGTACAATTTGATTTTGATGGAGATTATTTAACAGGTTCCAACAAAACAGACTTCAACTTAAACAGCTCTTTTCCATTTTGCAAGGGATGAATGGAAATTGTATTAACCCCAGCTTTTGTAAAAGTTGTGGTGGCAATGGTATGGTTAATAAAAGGTAATGGTGATTTACTATCAAATTCGGAAGTGCGAAGGGTGCGGAACAAAAATTCCTGACCATTGATTTTCATATTCCCTTCCTGCCTTGCACTTTCAGCTGAACAGGAATACTGTAATGTGACTTTATAATCACCTGGTTCAACAATACGAATATTAAAACCCGCTTCATCTGTACTGTCTTTCATATTTGTTACGCAGGTAGTATGTTTCCAGTCGCCATAATAATGACTATATGTAAGACTTTGGATCTTTGTATTTCCTTTTATTGTGGCAAAAATGGCTTCCACATCATTTTCTTTGAACTGGTTGGATATGGTAACCGGCACTTTCAGATCATAATCGTCAATTTTTCCGTTATATTCCATCACAAAAACCACATCTGCAGCTTGGTCGAACTTTGGCAATGTTAACCAGATATCGTTGCCCTTCTTTATCCATGACACCGCTTTTTTGTCGCCCAAACTATAGACTTTAGTCACCTGTCCTTTAAAATTAGGGATCAGCAGCACTCCATTTCCGGGTCTTTTTAATACATGTAGATATTGTTTGCCAGGTTTAGAGGTACTTACACCCCATGGTTGAGCAGGGATAAGCCCATAGGTGGATGCATAAATACTTTCTCCATTCTTTTCCAACCATTTACCAGTTTCCCGTAAGAATTTAACGGAGTATTCCGGAATATTTCCTTCACCATCCGGCCCCACGTTAAGCATTAGATTACCTCCTTTTGATGCGACATTGGCCAGAAGTCTGATGATCTCTTCGGGTGTTTTGAAGTTCATATCATGTTTGATGTATCCCCAGGAGTCGTTGTGCGTATAAATAGATTCCCAAGCACCCTTAATTGGCGTTGAAGGAACTTCCGAATCGCCGAAATCTGTATAATCCCCTAATCCCTGCCCCACACGGCTACTAAACAAGCTTTTAGGCTGCAGTACCTTCAGTTCACTGATAAAGGTCCGGGTCTGTTCTTTTGTCATACCACCTGGTGTATCGAACCATACAATTCCTAAAGGCCCGTAATTTGTTAAAAGCTCCTTTAACTGAGGGATGGCCTTTTCTCTGTAATACTTTTGATAGTCCTTTTTTGACTCATCGAAATCCCAGCTGTTTCTTCCTCCATCCGGTTCGTACCAATCCTGAAACTGAGAGTAATAAAACCCGAATTGTATTCCTCTTTTGGCATTGGCTGCTGCAAGGGCCTTCATCGGATCTTTTTTATACGGTGTAGCATCTACAATATCAAAGTCTGTTACTTTAGAATCATACATGGCAAAACCCTCATGGTGTTTTGCGGTAATAACCATGTATTTTATACCGGCATCCTTTGCCAGCTGTGCCCATTCATCAGCATTAAATTTTACCGGATTAAAGCTTTCAGCAACTTTTTTATAATCCTTTACGGAGATTTTCGCCTGGTTCATGATCCATTCGCCACTTCCATAATAACGCTTACCTTTCCATTCACCCGCAAGTTTAGCGTATAATCCCCAATGGATAAACATACCGAACTTAGCATCTTTAAACCATTTTAAATTTGGGTTTTGTTTTTCTGAGCTTCTGCTATCCCACATCTGGTCCATGGTTTGTGCATAACTGAGATTCACGCATCCAAGCATAAAAAATGCAATAAGTAATGTGTTAAGTCTGTCTGTTCTAGATTTTAGGTTCATTCGATTTTTAAGACTGATTAAGGTATCTCAAGATAAGTCATTTTTACTTTAGACGATACAAGAGATTTGGCTATCTATTCAGCTATTTTTGCCTGGAACCGCTTATCTGCTTTCTTTCAGTTCCAATTGTTCGCCTGCTCTTGTAGAAAAGCTGAGGGTTTTTCCGTTTAGTATTTCAGTTTTCTGACCATCACGGCTAAGTTCTACTTTTTTCCCTGACCAGGGGTTATCAATTACGCAGGTCCTGCCAGCTTCGCTGAATAATTTCACATATGTGATTTGTCCTTTTTCTAATCTGCTACTTACCAAAAACGCACCGTAAGCACGCAGATGATCAAAACTGGCATCCTTATTTTTATTCCAATTCGGAAATATGCGGATAACATGTTCATAACCCTGCATCATCATTTCGTTTATGGTAAGCGGAACAGCGGCAAGGGTTTCAGTTCCACCACCCTCAGCAGTGATCCATAAATTTGGAAGCGACTGTAAGTTTATACGGTCTTTCAACTGCTTTAAGATTTCATCTGAATCATATCCGACCCGTACCGCAGCGGGGAAACAGGTTTCAATCCCATTACCCAATGTATTCGCCCATTCTCCAGGCGCTTTCATTCTTTCTTTCCAACGACTAACATCGCTTAAAAGTATACTGTTAAAGGCTGAATCTGTTTTAGGCCCACATACACCGCCGGGAAGTATCAGACCATGAATAGAAACCCTGGCTAGTCCGGCAATCCGGCTATGCCATGCTGAGGGGCTTTTTTCAACCCCTTTTAAACTTAACTTACCGTCAACATCGCCAACTGTAAAACCACTGATATGTTCAACGATATGCCGCCATTTTTCAACTCTTCCCTCATCAACTTTTAAAAAAGTACTGACATCAATTATGCCTTTAAACAGCATTTTGACAAGTCCCAATGAAAGCGTGGAATTGAAATCACCCAACTGGTCGCGCCATTGTCCCTTATTTTTAAGGTTCGGCATCACTTCCCCGTAATGATCCATGTAAATCACATATCGCCCATTCTCAAATTTGAGATAGTCCTCCCAAAAATTGGCACATTCCAGCAGATAAGGATATATTCTGCGGGCATAAACAGCATCGTACGTACTATAAAATCGCATTAGCATATTGCCAACGCTGAATACGGCATTGATCTTTTGCCCCAAAAATTTATAGCCACCATCAATCGTATTCTCCCTGGTCGCATATCTTTTTTCCATTTCGTCTGGCGTAAGCGGCCAGCGTGTGGTAACCAACCCTTTGGGACCAATACCTACCGGGTAATAAATCCCCTTGATGTGGAGCAGATCTTTGGCATGCTGTTTTCCCTTTTCCATGTAATCCAGCAAAGGCTGATCAAAATTAGCCGTCTGATCGATGTAATTGGATGAATAGGCAGCCCAATAAGGTGCCTGATAGTTATAATTCAAATGGTAATCTCCTCCCCAGGAAGAAGAATCGCGGGTAACAAAAGGCCCCCAGATGCCGGGGGCAAACTTATCCCCCCGGGATGTAGCTCCAAAAAGATATTGTGAAGCATAATAGTATTTTTCAATGAAAGGGTCATTTATCCGGACGTTAGAGCGCCCCCAAAAGTCTCTCCACCAACTTTGATGTTCGTCCTTTACTTTAGCCAATGTACTTTCTGTCGTCGATTGAGCCTCTTTAATGGTATTTTCCTTCCAGTCTTTCCGATCCTGATTGGTATACATCGTTACTGTAAGGCTAACTTTCTGATCAGGCTTCAGGTCGATAGAACCATCTTTTTTTAAGCTGGCACCAAGAACCTTCAAAGCCATCGCAATATGGCAGGGCCATTCCAGCAATGGTGTATTTTCAAAAGACCGTGTCACCCAAATCACATCTCCGTCCTTCCCCTCAGTATTTACAGATGTATTTCCTTCCGTTGCCTTCAATACAGGTTTGATATTACAGAAATTGTTGGCCGTATATTCAACAACAACGATATTTCTAGTTGCCGATACCCAGGCATTTACGGCCACCGTCAACTGATCTTTTGTAAACTTAGCGGCGATCAGCGCACTATCCTGAATTTGTTCGGCATAGTAATTAGCGCCCTTTAGGGCGCTAATACTAACTTCTAACCAGCCTGGCAAAGCAATACCACCGCCAGGATAGACGGGGTATGCTCTCCAGAAGTCATTTTTACCCAGATAAAAGGACAATTGATCCGGATTACCACCAAGGGTTAATCCTATATCTCCGTTTCCGGCCAATGGCCCATCTGGTGTTTTAGAGGTAGGCACCTTTTGGGGTGCCTTTGTAAAAACAGCCTTATACCGACCGGCATATATTTCCTGGGCATTGTTTCTGTTGAAAAAGCCCAGCATTAGCACCGTTAGCAGTAAGATAGATCTGTTCATCTGTGTTAAGAATTAAAAACCAGTATTTTGTGTCCAAACACCCCTCATGATATCCATTTGCGAAAGAGGAATCGGGAAGAAATAAGATTTGAACTTCCGCTTTGTTCCTTTGGCATCGTAGGGTATTAAAGGAATAACCTGATCTGCCACTTTCCACCTGATGAGGTCATTGTAACGCAAACCTTCAAAAGCCAGTTCTATCCTTCTTTCATTTCTGATGACATCTCTTGTAAGTGCTGGTTTTGGCGGCATATTTACCCCGGTTCTTCCCCTCACATCGTTTAATGCTTTTAATGCACGTAAATCAGCACCCTGACCATTTTCAAACATCGCTTCGGCATACATCAGCAACAAATCGGCGTACCTGATTTTAATAATGTGCTGATCACTCAACGTAGCTCCTGAGGCATTGTTAATAGCTGTGTTTACCCATTTTTTGATGGCCATACCAGTATACGGAACCTGACCTTCGGCGGTACTCCCTGCCTGTTTAAAACCTCCAGGATTATATGCCCATGGATCTCCAGCTTCGAAAATGGTCATTTTTCTTCGTGGGTCATTTGGTTCGTATGCATTTCTGAACTCTACAGTCGGAAATATAGACATCCTGCCACCAATTATCTGATCTAAAGAATGGTAATCATCCGGGGCCCTGAACTGTACGGAAAACATAATTTCCCGGTTATTACCCTGGTTGCCAAAGAAGATACCTGCGTAATTGTCAGAAAGTTTAAATGGGTTCGCGGCATCACCAATTAATGTCCAGGCCGCATCAGCCGCCTCTCCAAATCTTTGATTGTTCAACAGCACCTTTGTTTTTAATGCAATAGCCGTTCCTTTAACTGCCCGCCCGTCTGTATAAGGATCTTGCTTCAGATAAGAAATGGCCAAATCCAGGTCTTTAAGGATCTGTGTAACCACATCCGCCTTCGGCGATCTTGGCGTATTCAAATAATCACCACCAAGCTCAGCAGGTTGTAAAATGATCGGAAGGTCACCATATAACTGGGTCAACTCATTGTAGTAATAAGCTCTTAAGAACATAGCTTCGCCTTTCATCCGTTTATTGGTGGCATCCGGCATATTAGGAACACGATCTACATTGGCCAGAAAATAATTACAGGAGGCAATCCCCTGAAAGCCGAAAGTGAAAGTTTTACTGACAATACCTGTTGTTGCCTGATTATGGTCCCCTCTCATTACCACATCAAAAGATTCATAATTTGAGGTATTCGAAGCATTATCAGAAAGCGCTTCCCAGTAAAGAGAGTTTCCGCTTTGGTTTCTTCCATTTGAAAATATCGGTTCTTTTAGTTTTGCATAGCAGGAAACTAAAGCCTTGCCTGCCTCGGCTTCTGTTCTCCAGAAGTTTTCTTCTTTGGGATTGGAGAGCGGGTCTTTGTCAAGCGTCTTTTCACATGAAGTCACAAAAACTGCTGACATCAGAAGAAGTCCTATTTTTATATATGTTTTCATCTTATATACGATTAAAAGGTAACTTTAAGTCCGAACGAATAAATTTTAGCCTGCGGATATATTGCCGCCCTGCCACTTGCCGCCGCGCGCTCCGGATCACTTCCATCAAAAAAGTCAGTGATGGTAAACAGGTTATCACCCGAAACATATAAACGTAAACCTTGCATTTTTACTTTATTGATCCATTTTGTCGGAAAATTATAACCCAACTGCAGGTTCTTTAACCTGATGTACGAAGCATCCTGTAACCACCAGTTGGATACCTGTGTATTTGGCGCATATACTTCATTAAAAATATGTGGTATGGTGTTAGATGTACCCTCTCCGTCCCAAGCATCTTTCCAGAAAGTTGGAGGCGGCCCAGCTTGCCTGAATGGTGCAATCCCCCACTCCCTTACGTAAATCTTTCTTCCCTCTACTCCTTGAAAGAAGAAGCTTAAATCAAAATTCTTATATTCTGCATTAACAGTAAGCCCGTAGTTAAATTTAGGGAAAGCACCACCAACAACCATGCGGTCATCGGTTGTTATTTTTCCATCAGGTACACCACTTGGCCCGCTCACGTCTCTATACTTCATATCGCCCGGTTTAGGTTTCACAATTGGCGTTGGGCCGTTATCAATCTCAGCCTGGTTCTGGTAAATACCATCAAAAATATACATGAGATAAGATTGGAAAGGTAAGCCCTCCTGTGTAATGGTTCCGTTGCCACTGTTGATTTCCCGGGCACCAAATTTTACAACCTTATTTTTATAGGTTTCAAAATTCCCCTGCACTTTATAGCGGAAGTCATTTACTTTACCTTCATAACCCAATAGAAACTCTAAACCTGTATTTTTCATTTCTCCCCTGTTCACCGTTGGCCCAACCAATCCGATAAAATCAGGAACTTGAAGCTCCCTTAATATGTCTGTTGTTCTTTTCGTATACCAGTCTACGGAACCAAATAATTTTGATCCAAAAAGGCTGAAATCCAGTCCTAAATTGGTTAATGTGGTCGTTTCCCATTTCACATTGCGGTCGATTAAATCTGTCTGGGTAACGCCTTGTTGCAGACTTCCACCAATGAAATATAAATAAGGGTTTAGGACAGACTGATAAGGATATGGCATCAGCTCACCCAGTAGCGTCCTGTTTACATTCTGGTTACCTACCTGTCCCCATGATACCCTCGCTTTCAAGTTGGTTACCCAGCTCACATCTTTTAAGAAATCTTCCTGGGAAATTCTCCATCCTGCGGAAGCCGATGGGAAAAAGCCCCATTTATTTCCGGTTGGAAAACGTGAGGACCCATCATAACGGAAATTCGCCTCTAATAAATATTTCTCTTTATAGTCATAATTTACCCTGCCAAAAAGTGATTGTAATGCCCATTCATAACTAAACCCATCAGCGGTTTGTCCCCCTGGTTCAAAAATACTCAGGTCTAACAGATCGTCCGAAGGTGCATTTCTTTTAAACCCTTGCAGACGATCGTACCTGAAGGTTTCCTGACTTACCCCGAGCAGCGCACTCAGGTTGTGATTTTCGGCAATTTTTTTCGTGTAGTTTAACGTTCCGAAAACGGTATACTGTACATCTTTATCATTACGTACGGTCAGGTTATTTTCTCCAACAGTACCGTTCCATTGCGTATTGTAGGCATATGTTCCGGTATTATCAGGTAAGAACATATATCCCGGGATGCCCACCACATGTACTTTTGTCTCTCTTTCGTTATATTTTACTGCACCTTTAACTTCCCCCTTCAATCCTGGAAGGATGTCAACATTTAAGTAAGCGGAAGCCAAAGCGTAATGATTGTTCAGGTACCTGCCACCATTTTCTGCAGTAGCTACTGGGTTTTTATTTCCACCTTCAAAGATATATGCTTTAGCAGCGTACCTTCCGCTGCCATCGGGTAGCTTAGGTGTAAAAGTAGGATGGGCAGCAAGGGCACTTAAAATCTGATCTTCGGTAGAGTTACCATCAAAATTTCCATTTAAAGCAGTTTCATTGCGTTTTCCCTTAGAAAAGGAAATGTTGGTACCGAAAGTTACCTTTTTGTTGAGATCAGTTTTAAAATTAAACTGTGCATCATACCTTTTATATCCTGTAGCGATTAAAATCCCATCCTGATCCAGGTATCCTGCTCCAAAATTATAGGTAGTACTTTCTTTTCCACCATTTACACTTAAATAGTGCTGTTGCATGGGTGCTGTACGGAAAATTGCGTCCATCCAATCATAGCTAGGATATTGTGCCGGGTTTGTTATTGCCCCCTGACGATATTCTTCAATTTGCGCAGCCGAATATCTTTGATTAGCACTTGTTCCTGTATGGTCAATAGCCTTGTTTAAAAGTTCCATAAATTCAACAGAATTGGTAATTCTGTCGTAAATAGAAGTTGCGCGCTGACTACCATAGTTGTAACTGTAATCAATGTTTAACCTTCCGGCTTTACCAGATTTGGTAGTCACCAATATTACCCCATTTGCCGCTCTTGAACCATAAATAGCAGCTGAAGCTGCATCTTTCAAAACCGAAACACTTTCAATCTGGTTAGGGTTAACATTATTCAGGTTACCTTCGATACCGTCAATTAAAACAAGAGGTTCATTTCCCGCTTTACTAAATGTTCCCATACCGCGGATTTGGATGGTTGCACTTTCGGCCCCAGGCTGACCTGAATTTTGGGTTACCTGGACACCAGGCATTCTTCCCTGTAATAAGGACGTTGTATTGGGGGCTTGTCTGCTCGTCAACTCGTTGCCAGAAACATTGCTCACCGCACCAGTCAGGTTCACTTTCTTTTGTGTACCATAGCCAACTACCACAATCTCAGACAGGGCGCTGCTTTCTTCTTTTAAAACAACATTGATCAAAGTTCGGTTGTTCACTGGAACCTCTTGCTGGGCAAAACCGATAAAACTAAAGATCAGTGTTCCGCTACCATCGGGAAGTGTCAACGCATAATTACCATTGGCATCTGTCATACCGCCAACATTACTTCCTTTAAGCTTGATACTTACCCCTGGAAGCGCTCCGCCTTTTTCATCGGTAACTTTTCCTTTCAATTCTACTTTCTGAAGGAAATCACTTTTATATAAAATTACAGACTGTTTATTTTCTTTAATAATAACAGTCTTGTCTTTAAACATAAAGGTAAAAGGCTGATCTTCAAAACAGCGTTTCAACACATCTTCCAGTGTTTCATTATTTACCAAGATATCTATTCTCTTTGCTTTTTTGATATCCTCCAGATTATAGAAGAAATCATACCCGCTTTGCTTGCGGATTTCTTTAAAAAGTTGTTGCAGACTGGCATTCTTTTTAGAAAAAGTAATGCGTTGTGCTTTGCTGGCCTGTGCAAATTGCAAAAAGACGGTGACCAGCAAAATTGCTGTAAATTTAACTCGCATGAGTAGTTTGTTTTTATCTGTCTCGTTGAACCTGCAAAAAGCAGAATTCATGATTAGCAGAAATTTATGTACAAAGCCTCTTGGCTTACATACAGATTGTTTGTAAAAGTTCATACATTTGGTTAGTTGGGGTTTAACGAAAAATTAACTGTTGGAGGATAATCCCAGCCATTTTTTAGCCGGGAGTGGTTGCAAGCACTTCCGGTTTTTCACTAACCTGTTTAATATGTACTAAAAAGGTTAGAAATGGCTATATATTCCCTGAAATTAAGGCACTTCTAGTATAGTCATGTTTTTTCTCATACTGTTTAATTTTATGGTTGGTTATAATATTGCTTGTTTATTCTTCATTATGTACGACTGTAACGCGCTTCCCTTCGATCACAAAGTGGATCCTGCCTGTAGATTCCATGATGCCCAATACCGACGAGATATTTTTAGAGCGTGAGATCAGCCCACCAAACTTCAGGTTGTCAAATTCCCCTTTATAGGTAACCTCTACATCGTACCATCTGGATACCTTTCTCATGATGCTTTTCAGATCTTCTCCATCAAAAAGGAAATCGCCGTCTTTCCAGGCTAGGACTGCTTCTGCATCTACATACTTAACATTTAATGATTTTTCAGTCAACTGACTTTGCTCTCCGGGTTTCAAAATCACCGCGTTACGCATCTCCGACCCCTGCTGCCTATCTTTTATCACTTTTACAGCTCCTTCAACAAGCGTTGTTTTTACATCGGCCTCATCAGAATAGCTATTAATGTTAAAATGAGTTCCCAGAACTTCAACCTCCTGCCCCCTGCTTTTCACCACAAAGGGTATACGTTTATCTGTGTTGTCTTTAAGTTTAGCAACTTCAAAATATCCTTCACCTGATAATTCAACTGTCCTTGTTCCTTTAAATTGAGTGGGGTAACGTAAAGATGAGGCTGCGTTTAACCATACTCGCGTACCATCAGGCAGGTTAATCTGATATTTCCCTCCTTTGGGCGTTTCTATAGTGTTAAATGACGGGGCTCCATTGTCACCTCCAGGAGCAGCTTCGGCTAAGGTATACACCAATTGCCCGTCAGCAGTTTTTTTAATAACCAATCCCTCTTGCTTCACAAGTTCACCGTTTGCAGCGTCTGTCAGCGAGATCTTCCTTCCATCCGCTAAGGTTAGGAAGGCTTTATTGCCACCAGGAATTACATCGTTATTTTTTGAGAAATTATGCTTTGATGAATGATCATTGTCCCTGACATTTAAGTACACAATGCCAACAGATACAACAATAAAAAGAACAGCAGCCCATTTCAAAACACCAGGGAGCTGGGTATACCATATCTTTTGAACCGGTTTACCTGTACTCGCAGATAAAGCAGCCCATACCTCTTCTTTAGTACGGGTAACAATTTTAGGTGCAGGCGTATGCTCCTCGGATTGCAGTTCCATGTACCAGCTTTCTACAATTGCTTTTTCCTTTTCGGTACAATTGCCTGCCTTATACTTTTCCAATAATTTGTGTGCATCCTTTTGCATACGCTATACCCGTTTTTTTGGTTCTATAAGAGTATGACAGGAAACCCCAGGGGTATAGGGTACTTAATCTGAAAAAATATTTTACATTATTTATTCCACCTGATTATAAGTCGATGAGCTCTTCAATATAAAGACCTGTAGCTTCAGAAATGATTTTGAGATCAATACCCTAAAAGGCAGGCATTTCTCGCTATACGGTAAAAAGGGATTAAAACACTGCGTGATGTTATTAAGCGAGATTTGGAAACCTTAAAACAGATAATAAACTAAAAACAAGTAGGTGATCAAGCTTAGTTTAGGCTTAAGAATCCGCAACGCTTTTTTGACATGGGTCCGTACCGTATGTTCAGAAATCTGGAGTTTAACAGCTATTTGTTTATAAGAAAGATAATCTCTCCTACTTAGTTCAAAAATCTCTTTCATTTTAGCGGGCAATGATGAAATTTCATGTTCAACAATCCTTTTCATTTCTCTTTCCCTTACCCTGTAATCGGCCAGGTAACTATCCTGATCAATAAAATGGCGCAACGAATCGATGTACTTGTTCTCTACCTGCTGGTGCGAAATACGGTTAATGATCCGGTTTCTGATAGCAGTATATAAATAGGCGGATAAGCTGTGTTCAAAGGTGATGGCCTCACGGCGTATCCATAGTACTTCAAACAGCTCCTGAACTATATCCTTTGCTTCGTCCTCATCACTCATAGTCTTACAGGCATGAACAAAAAGTAGCCCATAAAAACGATCAAAAATAACAGAAAATGCCTTATGATCGCCGTTTTTCAGGAGACCAGCCAATTCTTCATCGCTAAATTGGTGATAAGACATAGTTAATAATTCATTTAAATTTAGTCATTAAATTGATATGTTCCCACTGCAGCTCTCCCGACACCTGCATGCCACGGTTGTCAGTTACTGAAAGATACCATATTGTAGTTCCGGCCGGTACAGGGGGCGAAGATATCACATTACCGTTTAGTCTAATTCCCATGCTTTGCCATGTTCTATCTTTCAGTACACTAATCGTATCCGTTGTATAATTAAGATGTGCTTGATTAAGCGCTACATGGGTTTTAACATTTGCCATAATCCCCTCTTTTTTTAGTTTAGGTTTTTCTATTAATGGCAACGCCGCTGTTCCGTTTAAATAGCTATTGATAAAAGTATAAATTTCCTGATTTCCCCAACCATAGGAATGGTTATGTTTAAGGCCAATTTTGATAGAAAGATTCTTATTTTTAACCTCATTGTAAGTTTTCGTATAGCTATCCAGGAAAAAATGTCCATCATTTGTCCCGTTCACAAATAATACAGGCATTTTCGCTTTTCCGATATATCTGGAAGCGTCGTATTCTTCGATCCAGGTTGTTTTATCTGTTTCGCTTAACTTATCGAGTTCCTTAGTCATTGCAGTATTATGGAAAAGATAGCCACAACCATAAACAGGCACTACGGCCTTATATCTGTTATCTATCCCTGCAATGGTACAGCTGATAATCCCGCCCCAGCTAATGCCCGTAAGTGCTGTTCTATTGCTATCCACTTCTTTAAAACTGCGGATCAGGTTATGAGCAAGGATCACATCCCCAATTGCCTGATACATCCACTGTTCGTTCAAACCAGGGGTAATGGTAAAATAAGGTGTCAGCGAACCAGGTTCATCAAAGCCCCCCTCAATGTGTTTTTTATTGAAATCATTACCTCGTAAATCCATTGCAATAGCCGCATATCCTTTTTTAGCCCACATAATGGCCCAATTTTTAAAAGCAGTGCCACCGCCCCCATGAACCAGTACTACGGCAGGCAGGTTCTTGTCTTTAGTCCTGTCGCCCTTCAAAGTACCCGGGCTGGCATAAAAAGCATAAACATTTTTTGGATGGCCTTTGTAGGTAAGCCCCTGGTAAATAACTCCGATTGCAGAATCAGTACTTAGTACTTTATAGCCGGGCACCTTATAAATCTCTTCGGTATCCCAAATTGTTCCTTTTATTTGGGCATTAGTCTGTTGTAACCCCCAAAATAGAAAGATAGACATTAATATTGCCGTGTTATACCTGGTTAGCATATCAATCAAATATAGCAGATTATTAAGCTTCATCTTTGCAACAAAATTGGCATTTCTGTAAGCTTTCTTAACATTAGTACGGGGGTAAAATACGAAGATATATTGTCTGAAATAACTTTCCTTAAAGTTAACCAAGTGAAAGACCAGTGTTGATTATTACTAGGGCGTTAGTAGGGCATTACTAGGGTGTTACTAGGGCCTTAGTAGGGCCCCTAGCCCTAGTAATGCCTGATAACACCGCATTAACCCTCAGTTAATAATTCAGTAAAGATGAACACTGATAAAAGGGTAACGGTTCTTTAAAAATATACAGAAATTAACCTTCTTCAGCATAATCACTAGGTGTTCTGCCAAACTGCTTGGTAAACTCCTTACTAAAATATTTGCTGTCACTGAAACCTACCATGTAGGCAATCTCATAAACAGTATATGCATTTTGTTTCAGCAGTTGGGCCGCTCTTTTTAAACGAACTGATTTGATAAAATTATTAACGGTCAAACCTGTTAATGCTTTGATCTTCTTGTACAAAATTGGTGTGCTCATGCCAACATCCGAAGCAAGTATATTTACATTAAACTCGTCAATGCTAAAATTATGCTCAATAATTGCCATTATTTTATTTAAGAACTCCTCGTCTGTTGATTCGATCAATATATTGGAAGGCTGTAAGGTAATCTGCTGACTAAACTTCCTTCGCATGTTACTTTGCAGGGTTAACAGGTTATTGATGTTCAATTGCAGTACGTCAATACTGAAAGGTTTGGTAATATATGCTTCCGCACCTGTTTTAAGCCCACTTACCTCATGTATATTTCCTGAACGTGCAGTTAATAAAATAATAGGAATATGACTGGTACGCAGGTCCGTTTTCAATACACGACACATTTCAAGGCCATCCATAACGGGCATCATCACATCGCTTACGATGATATCCGGTATTTTTTCGAGTGCCAATTCTACCCCCTGGGCACCATCCTCAGCTTCTATAATATGATAAAATGATTTTAGCGACTGCTTTATGAAATCCCTTATCTCACGGTTATCTTCCACAATAAGCAATGTAATCCTGTCTTCAGCCGTACTTTCTTCAAAGGTATCCTGATCTGGCAATTCACCTAATTCCTGTGGCAGTTGATACAAAACAGGATTTTCTACATTCACAAACTGCGAAGCCAGTTCTTCCTTTTTAAAATGTCCCTTTCCGGTTTTTAAGGTTAGACAGAAACAAGTTTGTACCTGCGTTTCACTTAAAGGAGCATCAGGAAGTAACACAAGGTCTCCATGGTGTAATGCGGCAATCCTTTTAGACAATGCAAGGCCAATTCCTGTACCGCTGTTTCTTGAAAGTGGATCCTTTACCTGATAAAAATTAGTAAAAAGCTTGTCCCTACTTTCTTCAGGGATTCCTTTTCCGTTATCTATCACAGCAATTTCCACCTGTCCTTTTTCAGTTCTTTTTACGGTCAACATAATGACACCATACTCGGGCGTAAACTTAAAAGCGTTCGACAATAAGTTAAAAAACACTTTTTCCAACTGACCGGGATCAAAATAAACCTCGATATGATCTTCAGTACTGATAAACTGATAGTCAATATGATGTCTTATTGCGAGATACTGAAATGAGAGATAAATCTCCTTAGCAAACTCCACGATGTTTTCCGGCGATATATTTAATGTCATCTTGCCGGCCTCCTGCTTCCTGAAATCCATGAGTTCATTTACCAGTCTGGTCAACCTTCCCGCATTCTTTTTAACTGTCAGCAATCTGCGGTTTATTCTGGGATACTCTTTAGTATCGTTAATCAAATGCTCTAATGGTCCGATGATCAGGGTTAATGGTGTCCTAATCTCATGAGAAACATTGGTAAAGAAGTCCATCTTCATCTGATAAACCTCATGTTCTTTTCTTAATAAAGCCCTGATCCACAAAAACCTGAACACAAGGAACAAAACAGCTGAAAAGAGTAAAATATAAATCAAATATGCCCACCAGGTTTTCCAGAATGGAGGATTTATGTGAATAATCATTTGTTGGGAATGGCTAGTCCATACGCCATCATTATTTGAACCTTTGATCAGCAATTTATAGGTTCCCGAAGGCAGATTGTAAAAGGTAGCTACAGGAGAAGTTACATAATTCCATTCTTTATCCAGTCCTTCCAGTTTATAAGCATATTGATTCTTCTCCGATTTAATGTAATTGAGTACAGCAAACTCAATACTAAAAATATTCTGGGCGTGAGAAAAGGTAATTTCTTTGGTCAAGCTTATATTTTGCTTTAACAAATTATTTTCATCTCCAATTACAACCGTCTTGTTAAAAAGCCTTAACCGGGTAAAAATAACTTTAGGAATTCTTTTATTCTCTTTAATTTGCTCTGGAAAAAAGCTCACCAAACCGCTAAAACCCCCAAAGAAGAATTCACCTTTACGATCCTTATAAAAGGAATTGTAATTAAATACATTACCAGGCAAACCATCTTCTACGGTGTAAGTTTTAAATGCTTTACGGTCAAATTTAGCCAGGCCATTGTCGGTACTGATCCATAAGTTTCTTTGCTCATCTTCCAAAACACCAAGAACAACATTGCTGGGCAAACCATCTTTAGTGGTATAAAACCTGACTGTTTTTTTTAAAGGATTATAACGGATCAGACCACCATCATAGCTTCCCAACCAGATTATCCCTTGCGTATCTTCATGTATGGTATTGACGTCATCAAATTTTAAACTATTGCCATTAACGGTAAACGCGCGTGTTTTATTTGAAACAGGGTCAAGGATATAGGTACCTGAATTAGTAGCGATCCAGATATTTTTCTTCTTATCTTCAAAAAAACACCTTAGAAATTTTAACTCATGATGGCTACTTGAATTGTTATAGGGCGTAAAATTATTTTCCCTTTCATTGTATATAAAAATACCTTGCGCCCGGGTACCTATCCATAGCCTGCCATTACTATCATGTAATAAACATACAATACGATTAGAATTTAATGCTTTAGGGTCGGCATAATTTGGTTTATAATGTCTGAATGTTTTTGTCTCCGGCTGATAAACATCGAGCCCACCTTCATAAGTACCAATCCACACTTCACCATTTCGGGCAATGGAAATTGCTTTAACAAGGTTAGAGCTTAAGGAATTAGAATTATCTGTATCGTGTTTGAAACTGGTAAACTTCCCGGAAGCCCTATCGTAATAGTTCAGTCCCTCCGCCTCCGTTCCTATCCACAGGTTATGATTTTTGTCTTCAACGATCGAACTAACCACATTACTGCTAATTCCATTCTTTCCAAGACTGGTTTTATACTCTCTGAAAGGAGTAGCGTTTTGGTGATAAAAGTTTACGCCACCAAAATAAGTACCTACCCACATTGACCCGGTAGCATCCTGCAGGATATCATATATAGAGTTGTGGTTCAGACTACCCGGATCTTCAGGATTGTGGTTGAGCACCGTAAACTTAAAATTATCCAGATCAAGCACGTTTATGCCATGTAAGGTAGAGATCCATAACTTCCCGTCATTTGCGGTCTTAATTCTTCTGATCACGTTACTACTGATGCTGTTGGCATCCCCCTTCCTGGATATAAAATGTCTGAATGTCCCATTCGCACGATCAAATAATTCCAAACCATTGTTGTGTGTACCAATCCAAAGGTTGTGCCTTAGATCTTCAAAAACTACGCTGATATCATTATCTATCAGGCTTTCTGGATTATCCTTAATGTGGAAATAAGATTGAAAATGATATTTCCCGCCCTTAAGTTCCATTTTTGTCAGCCCTTCTATTGTACCAACCCACATCACCCCTTCATGATCCTCGCAAATGGCTTTTACCAGATGATGTGCCAATCCCGGAATATTCTTATTTCCGGGAAGAAAACGGGTAAATGTACCGTCGTTATTCAATTTATTTAATCCGCTGTCCGTCCCGATCCAGATCTGACCTTTATGATCCTCAAAAAGACTCCTTATGATATTATGGCTAATGCTCTTATTGTTCTTTGGATCATACACATAGCGCTTAAATGAGTTGCTTTCAGGTAGATATTTGTTCAGGCCTTTTTGCGTACCTACCCATAAATTTCCTTTTCTATCTGTTATTAAAGCATTGATATTCTGTCCGCTACTTAATGATGACCGGTTTCCCTTTTCCCGCTTGTAGATCTCAAAATTTCTGGTATTGTATTTATTTAATCCATCTTTTGTTCCAAACCACATAAAACCCATACTGTCCTGTGCAATAGAGAGTACGCTGCTTTGAGAAAGCCCGTCTTCAACGGTGAGGTGCTTAAAACTCATTTTGTCATTTTGGGCATTCGCAGCCCCGTATCCAAACAAGAGTATGAATAACAGGGACACTTTAATCCAAAAAAATAATGGAGACATGTACAGTGGCGTTTGGTTTAGTGTAAAAATATAAAAAAAAAGCTGTCCATAACTATCTGTTGGTTAATAACAGACATTTATGGACAGCCTCCTTTAAACTGCGTACTACTGCTACAGCTTTATCTACATACTATTTTTGCACAGTAAATCGATAAACAGTTAACGTTTTATACTCTTGCCCAGGTTTTAACACTGTTGTTGGAAAAGCAGGTTGATTAGGTGCATCAGGAAAATGTTGTGTTTCCAGACAAAAAGCGGAGCGATGCGGATAACTGATCTCACCCTTACCATCTTTATCCTCCCCTGTTAGAAAATTACCGCTATAAAATTGCAATCCGGGTTCTTCCGTAAGAATATCCATTACAATACCTGTTTTGGGACTGGTAACTGTAGCTACTTTTTGCAGACCAGTACCTTTTCTCAACACAAAATTATGGTCATAGCCTTTTCCATATTTCAATTGCTGATTGGTTTCATTAATTCTTTGGCCAATCAAAGTTGCAGTATTAAAATCAAATGGTGTACCTGTAACTGTTTCAATTTTTCCGGTTGGGATCAAAGTAGAATCTACTGGTGTATATCCATCTGCGTTGATCGTTAGCAAATGATCAGTTATGGTCGAATCGCCGGCACCGTTTAAATTAAAATAAGCGTGATTGGTAAGGTTAATGACCGTATTCTTATCCGTAGTCGCATAATAACTTATTTTAAGTTCATTGTCATCTGTCAATTCATAGGTTACTTTAACCGTTAAATTTCCAGGATAACCAGCCTCCGTATCTTTAGAAAAATAGCCAAGCTCCAATGTCTGTTTATTTATCTTTTTAGCATCCCAAACCTGGCTCCAAAAACCATTGAAACCTCCATGTAGTGTATTTACACCATCATTAAGTTCCAACTGGTAGGACCTGCCATCTAATGTAAACTTGCCTTTAGCAATCCTGTTTCCGTAACGACCGATTAAAGCCCCGAAAAACGGTTCGCCCTTTTTCTGATAGGATTTTAAATTGTCATACCCCAAAACAACATCCTTAAATCCATTATTTTTGTCGGGTACCAATAAGGATACTACCCGTCCGCCATAATTAGTGATGGCCACCTGTGCACCTTTTTTATTTTTCAGAACATAAAGCGCTACCACTTTCCCACCTATATTAGCATTAAAGCCTGTTGAATCGGGAATAACAACTGTAGAAACGGCCGTACTATCTTTAGTAGAAGTACTTGTATTACTTGAGTTTCCGCAGCTGCTTAATGTCCATACTGAAATAAAAATTAAACAGATTGAATTGAAATTCTTGTTCATATAGTCTTTTTTTATATTTGATCGCTTTACTAATGTATAAAAAGAATATTAAATGTCAATAGAACAATTAATATTAACTAATATAATATATTTACATCGCTATTCCTATGTACTATGAATGAGGCCGGCCTATAACCGATAAAAACCAAATATATTCCAATGAAACCTGCATAAGCTTACCGCTTACAAAACACAATGATTAAGCTTTGCAAGCTTCATAACCTTTAAAAACCAAATATATTCCAATGAAAAAATATAATGATCAAACCCGAATTTTAGTAGCTGTAGACTGTATTGTATTTGGATTTGACGGTGAACATCTAAAAATACTGCTTATTAAAAGAGGTTTTGAACCTGAAAAAGATAAATGGAGTTTGATGGGCGGTTTTGTCAGTCCTGCAGAAAGTCTGGACGGTGCGGCCAATCGTGTGCTGACACAACTTACCGGTTTAGAGGGCGTTTACCTCGAACAAATCCAGGCCTACGGAAACCCGTTTAGGGATCCTATAGAAAGGACATTATCCGTAACCTATTTTGCTTTGATAGATATCCATAAGTATGAAACGCAGATCAATGACCAATACCATGCGGAATGGTTCCTGCTAAAGGATGCCCCACCATTGATATTCGATCACGATGAAATGGTAGAAACCGCTAAAAAGAAAATAAGGTATAAAGCAGCACTCCACCCTATCCTTTTTGAGCTGCTGCCTAAAAAATTCACGATACCACAATTACAAAATCTATATGAAGATGTATACAACACGCAAATAGACAACCGTAACTTTATCAGGAAACTAACCGCTACCAAACTATTGATAAAACTTACCGAAAAAGACAAATCAGGCTCAAAAAAAGGCGCCTTCTATTTTAAACTTGACAAGAAAAAGTACCAGGCAAACTTCCAGGCATTTCTTAACATTATCCCTAACCCCGATAAATTAATAACTGTATAAGAACCTTTTAGCTCATCACAAAGGAATCTTTAAATAAATTCTTTTATTTAAAATAATAAACGTTAATTAGACATTTATTTAACTAAATATGAGCAAAGATCAATACGTTATAGGGGTTGATTATGGATCGGATTCTGTGCGTTCGGTAATTATTAACGCAAACAACGGAGCAGAACTCGCTTCATCCGTTTTCTATTACCCCCGCTGGCAGAAAGGCTTATTCTGTAATCCTGCAGAAAATCAGTTCAGACAACATCCTCTCGATTATATCGAGGGCCTTGAACAAAGCATAAAAGACTGTATTCAGAAAGCCGGGGGCGCATCCGTTGCCTCAGCGATAAAAGCGATTGCAGTAGATACAACAGGTTCCTCCCCTGTCGCAGTAAACAAACAAGGCCAGCCCCTTGCCATGTTACCGGAATTTGAGACCAATCCAAATGCGATGTTCGTACTTTGGAAAGACCATACTTCGGTAAAAGAAGCTATGCAAATTAACAGACATGCCGCAAAGTACGATATCAATTACCTTCAATATTGTGGTGGGATTTACTCCTCAGAATGGTTCTGGGCTAAATTACTACATGTTTTACGTGCCGATGAGGTGGTAAAAGATGCCTGTTATTCCTGGGTAGAGCATTGCGACTGGATCCCCTTCCTGTTAACAGGCGGCAACGACATTTCAGAAATGAAAAGAAGTCGTTGTGCTGCCGGGCATAAAGCACTTTGGGCAGAAGAATTTGGCGGTTTACCTCCTAATGATTTCTTTAAAAGCCTTGACCCGCTATTAGATGGCTATACCGACCGTTTATTTAAAGACACTTATACTGCTGACGAGCCTGCAGGGGTAATCAGTACTGAATGGGCTTCACGTTTGGGGTTAAATACAGATGTTGTAGTCGGCGTTGGTGCATTTGACGCACACATGGGGGCTGTTGGTGGACAAATTGAGCCTTATTATCTAAGTAAGGTAATGGGCACTTCTACCTGCGATATTCTAGTCGTACCGCAAGCTGATATAAATGGCAAACTGATCAAGGGGATTTGCGGACAGGTAAATGGTTCGGTTATCCCCGGAATGCTTGGTTTGGAAGCCGGACAATCTGCATTTGGCGATGTATATGCCTGGTTTAAGAATGTATTGGCATGGCCGATAAAAAATCTGCTTCGCAATTCAACATCCTTAGACGCCAATACGCTGGCCGCATTGGAACAAGAATTACTGGATCAGATTATTCCTGAGTTAAGTAAGCAGGCAGCTGTTTTACCAAAAACAGATGATGACGAGCTGGCTTTAGACTGGCTGAACGGAAGAAGAACACCAGATGCAAATCAGGAACTAAAGGCCGCGATCAGTAACCTCGACCTGGGCAGTGATGCACCACGTATATTCAGGGCATTGGTTGAAGCGACCTGCTTCGGTGCTAAAAATATTGTAGACCGCTTTATTGAAGAGGGCATTCCGGTTAAAGGAATCATCGGTATTGGCGGGGTAGCCAAGAAGTCGCCTTTTGTAATGCAGACCATGGCGAATGTTTTGAACATGCCGATCAGGATACATCAATTTGAGCATACTTGTGCATTGGGTGCAGCCATGTTCGCAGCAGTTGTTGCGGGCATCTACCCTACTGTGGAAGCCGCGATGGAAAGTATGGGTAGTGGTTTTGATAAAGAATATGTACCCGAACAAGAAAACGTCACTTATTATGAGAACCGTTTTCAGCAATACAAAGCTTTAGGTGCCTACATAGAAGAAAACACAGGAACCGAACATCACGTTACCGAGAACGCATAGTTGCAGATTAAATCACCAAAAAAAATACAGATGAGTAATTATCAGGATATAAAAGAAAAAGCTTACCAGGCGAATATGCAACTACCCAAACTGGGACTGGTACTGTTTACCTTCGGGAATGCCAGTGCGGTAGACAGGGTCAAGGGTGTATTTGCGATTAAGCCGAGCGGGGTTGCTTACGAAGAGCTAAGTCCGGAAAAAATGGTAATCGTTGACTTTGATGGCAATACCGTTGAAGGTACACTTCGCCCTTCGTCAGATACCAAAACACATGCGGTACTGTATAAGCACTGGGAAGAAATTGGTGGCATTGTGCATACCCATTCTACCTACGGAACAGCCTGGGCACAATCGCAAAGACCTATTCCAATTTATGGCACTACACATGCTGATCACCTTACGGTTGATATTCCCTGTGCCCCTCCTATGCACGATGATATGATCAAAGGAAATTATGAGTACGAAACAGGTTTTCAGATCATGAACCATTTTAAGGAGGCTGGTCTAAGTTACAAAGAAGTGGAGATGATCCTGGTAGGTAACCATGCTCCCTTTACCTGGGGAAAAACAGCCGAAAAAGCCGTTTACAATAGTGCTGTACTGGAAGAAGTAGGCCGTATGGCGCTGCTTACCGAACAAATACGCAGGGACGTCCCTAAACTAAAAGACGCCCTTATTAAAAAGCATTACGATAGAAAGCATGGCGCTGACTCTTACTACGGACAATAACAAAATAATTAGCTAATCACATTCAATAATGATCAATTTAAAAAATTTAGAGGTATGGTTTATCACCGGAACTCAGGACCTATATGGTGACGAAACTTTAAAACAAGTAGCTTTACATGCACAAGAGGTAGCCTCATCGCTGGATGCCGCACAGCCAATACAAGTGCGCGTTGTGTATAAACCTATTGTTAAAACTTCACAGGAAATCTTTGATACGCTGCAACTGGCGAATAGTACAGCCAATTGTATTGGTGTAATTACCTGGATGCATACTTTTTCTCCGGCCAAGATGTGGATCAGGGGATTAAATATTCTTCAGAAACCTTTACTGCATCTACATACGCAGTTTAACCGGGATATTCCATGGGCTACTATCGACATGGATTTCATGAATTTGAACCAAAGTGCACACGGTGACCGTGAGTTTGGATTTATGGTGACCAGGATGCGTAAAGACCGCAAAGTAGTTGTTGGCCACTGGCAGGATGAAGAAGTGGTAAAAGAAATTGATACCTGGACACGTGCTGCTGCAGGATGGCATGACTGGCAAGGTGCTAAATTTGTCCGTTTTGGGGATAATATGCGCTATGTAGCAGTTACTGACGGCGATAAAGTGGAAGCAGAACTTAAATTCGGCTTTGAAGTCAATACTTACGGTGTCGGCGATCTGGTAGCTGTAATCAACGCTATTCCTGAAACAGCTATCCAGGATTTACTTACTGAATATGAAGCGACTTATACAATGTCGGCCGACCTTATTCGTGGTGGAGACAGACATGCATCAGTATATGAGGCAGCTAAAATAGAGTTGGGCTTAAAGAAATTTCTGGAAGATGGCGGATTCAAAGGCTTTACTGATACTTTCGAAGATCTGCATGGTATGTTACAATTACCGGGTATCGCATCTCAGCGTCTAATGGCTGCTGGTTATGGCTTTGGCGGAGAAGGCGACTGGAAAACAGCCGCCTTGGTAAGGGCTTGTAAAGTAATGGGTTCTGGTTTACCAGGTGCCAATGCTTTTATGGAAGATTACACTTACCATTTCGACCCAGCAAATTCAATGGTATTGGGCTCGCACATGCTTGAGGTAGATGCCTCACTGGCTAACGGCAAAGCCCGTCTTGAAGTACATCCATTGGGAATTGGCGGCAAAGCAGACCCGGCCCGATTGATCTTTAATGTAGCTGGTGGTGATGCACTCAACGCATCCATTGTTGATATGGGTAATCGTTTCCGTTTACTGGTTAATGAAGTAATAGCCATTGAACCTGTACACCAACTTCCAAAACTTCCTGTTGCACAAGTATTATGGAAACCACTTCCTGATATGAAAACCGCTTGTGCAGCCTGGATTTACGCTGGCGGTGCGCACCATACGGCATACAGCCAGAACCTCACTACAGCTCATCTGTTGGATTTCGCAAATATTGCGGGTATCGAATATGTAAACATCGGTGCTGATACGAAAATCAACCAGTTCAGAAATGAACTGCACTGGAATGACGTTTCCTATAAATAATTGTTTTTTGCCGGTAAAAAACCGGCAAAAAACCTATTTAAAATAACCAAATAACCCGCTATGAACAATAGTTTAGTAACTACAGATTATGTAGTTTTCATCATCTACTTTTTAGTCGTATCCGGCTATGGGTATTACATTTATCGCCAGCGCAAAAAAGACGAGCATGATGCCAAAGCCTTTTTTCTGGCCGAGGGCACTTTAACCTGGTGGGCTATTGGCGCCTCGCTCATCGCATCCAATATCTCTGCTGAACAATTTATCGGGATGAGTGGTGAAGGTTTTTTTCTGGGTATCGCCGTAGCCGCTTATGAATGGATTGCTGCGATCGCCCTGATCATTGTTGCCGTATGGTTCATCCCCGTATATCTTAAAAATAAGATTTATACCATGCCGCAGTTTCTCAAAACCCGGTATAATGAATCAGTTGCTTTAATCATGGCCATATTCTGGTTGTTTTTATATGTATTCGTAAACCTGACTTCCATACTTTATTTAGGTGCTGTTGCGATTAACGGATTAACCGGTGGTGATTATCTGCACGTCATTATGATCGGACTCGCCGTTTTTGCCCTGATTATTTCGCTGGGCGGAATGAAAGTAGTTGCCTATACAGACGTAATCCAGGTGGGTGTTTTGATTTTCGGCGGATTGGTAACCACCTACATCGCCCTAACTGTAGTAGGGCAAAAATTTGGTGTGGGTGCCAATGCAATCGCAGGGTTTAATGTGTTGATGGAACAGGCTCCTGAACATTTCAAGATGATCATTCCGAAGCCAACAGCTGAATCTACACAAAATGAAATCAGCAAGTACCTTACTTTCCCCGGACTTGCGTCCTACGTTGCAGGTATCTGGATCATCAACCTCAACTATTGGGGTTGCAACCAGTACATCACACAACGTGCTTTAGGTGCCGATTTACAAACTGCCAGGACAGGAATTCTATTTGCAGGCTTCTTAAAGCTCCTGATGCCTTTAATCGTAATGTTACCTGGTATCGCAGCCTATGTTTTATATAAAGGCGGACATTTACCACAACTGATCGGTGGTAAAGATGGTGCTTATTCAGCTGTACTTACCTTTTTACCGACAGGACTTAAGGGTTTGTCTGTAGCAGCACTTACCGCAGCGATTGTAGCTTCACTGGCTGGTAAAGTAAATAGTATCTCTACCATCTTTACGTTAGATATTTATTCGAAATATTTTAAGAAAGGTACAGAACAGAAGAACCTGGTTTTTGTAGGTAGGGCGACAGTATTTGTAGGAATGATCCTTGCGGTATTGTTTACCTGGAACGACCTTTTAGGTATCGGTGGAGAAGGTGGTTTCACCTTTATCCAGAAATATACAGGTTTTATCAGTCCGGGTGTTTTTGCGATGTTTATCCTGGGTATGTTCTGGAAAAGAACTACAGGCGCAGCAGCCATTGCTGGTGTTTTATCGGGTTTCCTTTTATCTGTTTTCTTTAACGAGATGGCACCGGGTTTATTAGGAAACGATACGCTATTGTATACCGCCTATCCTAATGGAAAGGGTGCTTTTGAGATTCCTTTCCACATCTGTATGGGACTTTCGTTCTTCTTTACCATGGCGATCATGATTGTTATGAGTTTGGCTGGCCCAAAGGTAAACCCTAAAGCTTTCGAATTGGATAAATCTATGTTTAAAGTTGCTCCATCTACGATGGCGCTGATCGTGATTACCTTATTAATCATTGCTGCATTGTATGTGAAGTTCTGGTAATAGGCTGCCTATCAAGTAACAAAAACGGGGATTTGTTTATCGCAAATCCCCGTTTTTGTTTAATTGCCCAATAGCTCGGCCAGTTTATGATCAATATCTTCTTCACTACCAGATTTCACTAGTATTTTGCCTTCCTTATCTAACAGTACGTAAAGTGGTATTGTACTATGTTTATATTTACTCACTACTCTTGCCGGCATATTTTTCACAGGAAATTCATCAATGGTTTGTATCCAGGGCATTTTCTCCACATCCATAGCTTTGATCCAGTCATTCCACCTGCTATCATTGGTTACGCTGACAATTTCAAATCCTTTGTCCTTATATTTAGCGTAAACAGTTTTCCAATGTGGAATTGCTTCACGGCATGGCTTACACCAGCTGGCCCAGAAGTCGATCATCACATACTTACCCCTTGTCGATGAAAGCGTAAATTTTGTACTGTCCCTTTGCAGCAAAGTAAAATCTTCGGCAAAATTACCTGGCAATACCGCCTTTCTTTCCGCAATTTCTTCTTTAAGGTTACTAAAGTATATAGACTGTGTTGCTTCCCCCTTGAATGTGGTCATCAACTGCTCCAGCTCAGCAAGGGGCATCCCTGAATTAAACATATAATGATTACTCAGCATATAGGTACCAGCAACAGATGACGGTTTTTTGGCAATAAACGAACGGATATAATTCAACTGCGAGGTGAAAACCTCATCTCTTGTTTTTCCCCCTTTTGTATTGTTCTCATAGCCGTTATAATCTGTATGACTTGTTGAGCCGCTTATTTTAATATGCTTAAGCCTTGCGCCTTTTGTCTCGCCATATTTGGTATAATCGTAATGTTCCGCTCCTACTGTATCGGCAATAACTGCAATGACGCTGTTTTCCACGAATACCGACATACCCCAGTTTCCTGGCTGAAAAGATAGGCCCATAAATTCAGGACCTTCTGTTTTTCCTTTCATCACAAATTTACCATTCTTTAATTTTGCTGTATTGATTTTGGTTGCTGTCCTGGTTTTAGAATTGTATTTACTCAGTTCCACATATCCGTCTTCAATACCTTTTACGGTACCCGTTAGTGTATAACCGGCAGTACTTTTTGTTTGCGCAATGCCAATTACAGTTTGCATACTCAGTAGTAAAGCAAGCCCAATATATTTTGTTTTCATCAGTATATATATATTCAATAGAATTTATTATTTGTTACCTGTTTATTTAATGCTTACACTAAAACTAACATCTTCTGGCGGGATACACGTGGTATCGTCACATGCGCCAAACTGTATGGTTCCTTTAACTGTGGTCTGATTTTTTGATTTTAACTTTACTTTTTGCTGAAAAACAGCGGAGTTTTCAAAATATCCAACTTTCATGTCGAATAGTTTTTCAAACTTCACGATAGGTTTTGCTTCACTTGTTTTTCCGACAAGTGAATACTGAGACGAAGGATCAAAAGTAAATATCGTTTTGGTAGCCCCCCCGTCTCCTACATTTTGGGAATAAATGTGCCAGCCTTTGTCTATAGTAGCTTTAAAATAAACAACGGCTTCTGTCGGAGTGCTTTTTTTTGCCGCATAGCTCCACTTTACCGGTTTAAGAATCTGGGCTTTAAGTATCTGTACAGAAATAACTAGTACCAGAACAATGATTAGTCTTTTCATATGATGATTAATTGTTAAATATTTCTTCCAGTTTCTTATTCAGGATTTCACCTCTTAAATCTTTTGCAATAATTTTTCCCTGCGGATCAACCAGTAATGTACTTGGGATGCCCATAATTCCATAATAGGTAGACACTTCATTTTTCCAACCCTTAAGGTCTGAAAGCTGTGTCCATGGCATTCCGTCATCTTTTATAGCTTTTTTCCAATTATCACCCTTATCATCAAGGGAAACGCCCACAACAGTGAAGTTCTTATCTTTGTATTTATTATAAGCTTTCAATACATTCGGATTTTCTGCTCGACATGGTCCACACCAGCTTGCCCAGAAATCGATCAGCACATATTTCCCTTTAAATGCTACGAAGCTTACCGGTTTCCCTTCCGTATCATTCTGTGTAAAATTTAACATAGGAGTACCAATTGCGCTCCGTTTTAGTATCACAAGGCGTTCACTTAAACGTTTTCCTTCCGGCGTGCCTTTTATATTTTTACCCAGCAGATCATAAATAGTCTGTATATCATTGTATTCGCCCATTCCCGCACGATCTGTAACTAAGCTTAAGCTAAATGCACTTTCAGGATGTGAAGCAATGTAATTATTAGCGACCGCACGTTTTTGTTTCCTGATATCGGCGAGCTTTTGTTCCAGTTGCAACTGCTCATCTTTACTTACCTTACCGTATTTCTGGTATAAGGGCATTTCCTGAGATGAAAACGGCTCCAACAGCTTATCATAAGCATCTGCCTCAGTTTGTATTTTTGATCCGCTTAATTTAACCTTGTTCACTGAATCGGCGTTGCCGGTCATCTCCATATTTCCCTGCTCAACAAAGACCCATACCGCTCTTTTGGGGAACATAATGGTGATTTTTTGTGGATTGGGCATCGGGGCAGTCCAGGTAAATTTATCACCTTTTACTTTCACATTACTGGTTTTTGGCTCATTACCTTCGTAATAATGAAAATTCAGTTCAGCATCGCCCAGTCCTTTAATGTTTCCATTGATCCTGGCCTGTTGGCCTAAGGCTGTACCAGCCATGCAGAGCATAGCGGCAGCAGTTAAAATTTTAAGTGATTTCATAGTTTTTTTATTGATTTACTAGTTAAAAATTTCAGCCAGTTTCTTATCCATAGCTTCGTCATTTTCACCGCCTCCACCGTAACGGCCGATGATCATTCCATTTTTATCTACAAGGATTTTGGTTGGTAGCGAATGAATGGCATAAGGCTCCGTAATGTCATTCGTCTTGTCATATCCTGTAGCTGTTCTTTTCAATCCTCTCAAAATGTGTTTCCATACTCCGATATTATCTTGTGCTACGGCCTTTTTCCACGCTTCATTGTTACTATCATCATCAGATACACCAATGATTTCCAAACCTTTGTCTTTATATTTGCTGTACAACGATAACAAATGCGGGTTTCCTTTACGACAAGGTACACACCAGCTGGCCCAAAAGTCAAGTAATACATACTTTTTACCTTTAAATTCAGCAAGGCTTAAGGGCTGTCCGTTGATATCAGTTGAGCTAAATACCGAAGCCATACTTCCGGGCGATCCGCCCTCCAGGTTCCTGATCTCTGTCGCAATTTCCTTACCGTAACTACTTTGTTTTATTCGGTCTGATAATTTTGAATATAGCGATTTCGATTCTGCAAGCGGCAGGGAAGAAACCTTCCAGCGTAAGGCATACGCCGAATAATAGGAATCTGGGTGGTTTTTAATGTAGGCCATATCTATACTAGCGATTTCCTCCCTGAAAGGATCCATTTTATCTTTTGCAGCTGTTGCAGCTTCTTTCAATTCTTCCTGTTCAGCGTCTGGTTTTCCGGCTTTTCTGGCATCGATATAGTCCATATTCGCTTTATCATAAGCGGCAGAGAGTACCCTGATCTGATCCAACTGAGGTTTTTTAAGGACTTCCAATGCGGCGACTTCATTCTGGGTTTTGGAACCTTTCAATTTTAGTTTCTTAAATTCACCCGCAGTTACCTCCATGGTCATGTTTCCGGGTTCAATAAAAAAATATGTAATGTTTGGATCGTCCATGGCACGGCTTTTTACTGCACCCATAAAATAGGCCATTACCGGCTCAATTAAAGCTCCCTTAAATTCAAATAAACCGTTTTTTATGGCACAACTATCCTTTACGTTTTTTCCGTCGCCTGAAGCATAGGATAATTTCAAAAAACCAGAATCCTGTCCTTTGATCTTTCCTTTTAAAGTAAATGGCTGTTTCTGTTGCTGACTATAGAGTACATCCGTCATACCGCAAATCATTAACGCAATTAAAATATATTTTCTCATAATTTTCAGATCTCTTTTATTTTTAAAGGCTACCATTCTTTATGGTAGCCTTGTAGTTTAATACCTAATTATTTGTTATACCCGGGATTCTGGTCGCCGAACAATGGATTGTATAAAAACTCATTGGATGGAACACCAAATATGTAAAGAAGCTGACTGGTAATTGTGGGCCTGAGCTGCTGTACAGTTGCTAATGGTAAACGCAACAGGCACATCCACTCTTGTCCATCTTCGCCAACCATACTTCTAACAGTTTCCTTATATATTTCCATCAGCACCGCATCCGGAGTTACAGCAGCTTCAACTTCAAGATAATTGATATTGTTGACTGTGGCAGTAATACCAGCTTTTGCTTGTATGATATGTAATAGTGTTTTAGCGTCAGTCAAACTCCCTCCCGATCTTACAATTGCTTCTGCTTTGAGTAAGTAAACTTCGGTTAACCGGATGGCATAATCTGTTTCTGTAAACGAAGATGCAGCTATACCCTGCGCAGCATACTTTGTAAAGTAGAAAGTATTAGGCGAACTTGCAGAGGGGTTGGCCGTACCGATCATCCAGGTAAGGCGAGGGTCATTTGCATAAATACTCTTGAGTGCATTTGAAGCCACATACAATGATGAAGCACCAGGATAATACTGCTTAGTTTTGCTGTAGAAATCTGCAGCCTGTAAGGCCTGTGGTTGTAAGCCTAAAATCACCTCTTTACTGCTTAATCCTTTACTTCTGAAAATATCCATCGCATTTGCTTCCAACACATAAGGACTACTTGTGGTAATCGTATTGGCCAAACTAATGATCTCTGTAAAATCTCCGGCAGCGCCCCTGTTGATCAACACTCTCATCTTTAAGGCCATTGCAGCCCATTTTGTTGCATAATATGCTGCATTTGTAGCCGGACCGTTCGCAATTGCCTCATCCAGATCCGCCAGGATAAAATCATAACTGTCTTTAACAGAGCTTCTGGCTTTACTGATATTGGTTAAGGTAGACAATTCATCCCTGATCAATACCCCCAGCATGCTGTTTGGCTTAAACCATTCCGCATAGAACATCAATATCCTGAAATGGCCATAAGCTCTTAAAAAACGGGCTTCTGCCAGCATTTCCTTTTTTCTGTTTGCTGTAAACTTATTATCGGCAAGCGCGGTAACTCCTTTAATTACCCCATTTGCGGCATTTAGCAATTTGTAAGATTCAGTCCAGAAAGAGGTTCCTGATGTATTCTGGTTCAGATCTAAACCATTAGGTCCGTAGCCATACTGCATATAGCCCGCCAATCTTGCCGTGCTGACCTGATGCGACTGCCATCCATTTTTAGTTGTACTGGCATTTGCAAAATTATAATACGCCCCGTTTAAGGCAATCTGGGAAGTTCCCTGGTCAAGTATAGTATTCTCCTCCGTTTTAGAATTTTGAGGTAAGGCACTAAGCTCCTTTTTGCAGGAATAAAGCGCAGTGGCAATCATGCTGAATACCACATATACATATATTTTTTTCATCACGTTTATTCTTTATTTGTTAAAACCCAAACCGCACACCAAAACTAAATTGTCGCACTGAAGGATAACCTCCTGAATCACTATAGCCACCTATCAGACTATACGGATCATTGCTAACCTCCGGATCTGCTCCCGGATAACTGGTGATCGTGATCAGATTGGTTCCAGATACATATACACTTGCATTTGTCATGTTAATTTTGCTGATCAGATTTTTCGGCAACTGATAACTGAAGGTCACAGACTTTAACCTGATAAATGAAGCATCATGAACGTTATTGCTAGAAGCATAAGCATAATTACTCTGTCCAAGAACAAGCTTGGGAACAGTGGTATTGGTATTTTCAGGCGTCCATCTGTCCAATATTCTAACTCCTTTATTTGCCCTGCTAGACACGTCCTGGTTTTGTATATCCGCTAGATAATAGATATCTCCACCTGATGAAAACGTCGCCAGTGCACTAAGCATGAACCCCTTGTAGCTTAAAGTATTGGTATAGCCTCCATAAAAATTTGGTTCGGCATGACCTATAATGTCATCTTTATACAATGCAAAGTTGCCTACAATCGGTGTTCCCAGTTTGAAACGGTCGTCACCTACTCCCACATAAGATAAAATATAATTGGCATAATAACTACGCTGCTTGTATTCATCCACCTCCGCCTGATTTTGCATAATCCCATCGAATATTTTTCCATATAAAAGTCCGAGAGGCTCTCCTACTTTTAACACTGTATTTCCATAAGTATATGTTTTAGGGTTACTTGGGTCAGCAAAATCATTAGACAGGGCCAGCACTTTTGAACGGTTTCCTGAAATATTAAAATTACCAGACCATTGGAAATTTTTATTGCGTATAAAGTCTCCCCCAAGTTCAAATTCCAATCCATTGTTCCTTATTTTTGCGATGTTAGCCGTTACACCTGAGAAGCCCGAACTACCCGCAACGGTTGCGGGAAATAAGATACCTGTTGTAACTTTGCTATAATAACCTACTTCTGCACGTAATCTGGAACCAAAAAGCTGAATATTGATCCCTGCGTCTTTTTGCAATGTAGACTCCCATTTCAGTTTATTGTTGCCGAGTTGTGAAGGTGAGAGTCCGTTCATGCCTGCATACGACACAGGACTATATAATGTGTAAAACAGGTTATCGGCAATATTCTGTGTACCTGTATATCCCATACTCGCCCTAAGTTTGATGTCATCAATCCATTTTACCCTTTTTAGGAAATTCTCCTGTGAAATACGCCAGGCCACACCTCCTGATGGGAAATAACCTACCCGGTTATTCTCAGGAAACTTAGATGATGCATCTGAACGTCCTGTAAAAGTGAACAGATATTTGTCAAACAATGCATAATTGGCCCGCATATAAAAACTTAGTAGCGAGCTTCGTCCTGACAACCCTGTAGAAGGCAAAGTAACAGCTGCAGAAGACAAATTGTTCAAATAAATATCATCTGGAAAACCTTGCCCACTTGCAGAGAATGAATTAGATTTAGTTTTTTGCCATGAGGTACCTACCAATACTGTTAGCCTGTTATCCGCATTAAATTCCCTGGACCAGGTCAGTGTATTTTCATAAAACATATTGACATCCTCCGCCTGAGATTGCGTAGCAATTCCATTATTTGAGCTTCCTGAGCCACTTGGTGTAGCGATAGAAGTCGTACTCGGCACATAATTGTTCTGCCTGTAATTGTTATAGTTTACAGCAACTGAACTTCTGAATTTTAATTCCTTTAAAATATCATACTCTGCAGCGAGGGAACCCAGGAGTAAGATTCCATTGGAACGGTTGATCCCCTTAAGTAAGGCCAGTGGGTTCTGATAGCCCTGATAAGCATAGGCACCTATAGACGCAGGATCCAATATTTTAACACTTCCGTCCGCATTATATGCTTCAAATGTAGGTGGAGCAAATAGTGCCTGCGTATAAAGACCATTCGTTACGTTATTGGTAGTAAAACCATAGTCCAGGTTGGTACTGAAACGAAGTTTCGAATTGATTTCATTGTCCAGACTGATTTTACCCGCAATCCGGCGATAGTCTGTTCCTTTTACCGTCCCCTCGTTTTTATTGTAAGTAAGGGAGGTGTAATAACGTGAACCTGTTCCCCCACCACGTACAGCCAGGTCAGCATTTTGGGTAATCCCGTTGCGCAATACAAGATCCATCCAATTCGTACTTGCAGGGCCTAAAAAATCCGGATTGTTCAAGATCTGATTAGCTACCGGATCAGATGCCTGAGCTTTCGCAGCTCTAGCGTCATTAAGGTTCTTTGCAGCTTCCTTCATGATTGTGATATACTGCTCCCTATTTAAAACCTCTTCTGCTTTTGCCTTGGTCATGCCCAAATAGTAGTTAGCCTCCATTGTAGGCTTTTGATTGGTTTTTCCTTTCTTAGTTGTAATAATTACCACTCCATTAGCCGCTCTTGAGCCATATATAGCAGTTGCAGAAGCATCTTTTAGAATGTCTATGCTTTCAATATCATTAATGTTCAAACCGCCCAAACTGTTAAGGCCTCTTGCAAATGAGCCAGCAATAGTACCATTTGGTGAGTCATTACCGCTCCTCTCTGTAGGACTTACAATATCTGCGGCAGCTTGTTGGTAACGGTTCTGAACCTGTACCTGAACACCATCAATGATATAAAGCGGATCATTTCCCCCTAACAACGAGGTTCCTCCGCGTATTCTTATTTTTGCGACACCGCCGGGAGAACCGTCCGATTGCACCACCTGAACACCCGAGGCTTTGCCACTCAATGCCTGATCGATAGTTGCATAAGGCACATCCCTGATTTCATTGATATTTACAGACGATACTGATCCGGTCAGATCTTTCCTTTTAGTGCTTCCATAACCAACTACCACAGTTTCTTCCAGTTTATTCTGGCTCAACTGCATGACGATAAGCATACTGGGGCGAACAGGTAGCTCTCGTGTTGTATATCCTACATAAGAAAAAACAAGCACCGAATTATCAGGCACTGTAGTGATAAAAAAACCTTGTTCATTGGTAACAATCGGTCTTCCGGAGTTATCTTTTAACTTGATGCTCACTCCCGCCATGGGCTTCCCATTTTCATCCACAACACGACCACGAACATCAATAGCAGAAAAAACATTTTTGAGTTTATCCAGAAAGGAAGCCTCCTTTTTGGAAACCACAACAGAATTTTTGGCCACAGAATAATCAAATGGTTGTCCTTCAAAAACCTGTTCCAGTACTACTTTCAGATCCGCGTTCTTTACCTGTATGGTTACTGGTTTTGCATTTTTTAAATTGGTAGTAGTAAACAAAAAGTCATATCCGCTTTGGGTCCTGATTTTATCAAGAACGTATTTAATGGGCGCATTTTTTTCAGATAGGGTGATTTTTTGCGCATAGCTACCCGCACTTACCTGCAAGATAACTGTGATTAAGAGTAAAGTGGTCAGGTTAACCCGCATAATCCATTCTCTTTTTCCGGTTTCACTTATCCGGCCCAGGGTCCGGTACGTCATCAACTGGATTTTGGAAATACAGCACAAAAGCTGTATCAACCTTTTTGTGTAAAAATTGTACATTTGCTTAGCATGGTTTAGAAACGACAGGCCTTCATTTTCGAAGATGGACTGGCATGTCGCTTAGTTGATAGTTTAGATTATTGATGTAAACCGCTTATTGGGTTATCCTGGTTCCGAAGCCGGGGTAACCTTTTTTTAACGGTTCAGGTGGTAAAAGTTTAATTCATTACGATCACCCTCCTTCCTTCAATTTCAAAATGAACGATTTTTGTCCTTTCCAACATATCCAGTACATCACTGATATTTGATTTCCGGGAAATAGTTCCCGTAAACCCTTCTAATGTTGGTTTATCTTTATAATCTACTTCAATATTATACCAACGGGCAATTTTCTGCATCACATCAACAATATTTTCATCGTTGAACCGGAAATACCCATTCTTCCAGGAAACAGCTTCTTCAACGTCAGCAAACTGCATGCTTAACTGCCCGGCAGTTAGTTTAGACTGCTCTCCCGGTCGTAGCACAAGTTCATTATCCTTTCCTGTTACCTTTACACTTCCTTCCAATAAGGTTGTTTTTATGTAACGGTTAGACCTATAGCTATTGATATTGAAGTGGGTTCCCAATACTTCAACAGTCTGTCCTTCGGATTGTACGACGAAAGGATGCAACTTATCTTTAGCAACTTCAAAGTAGGCTTCTCCACGTAATTCCACTTTCCGATTTTCCCCTTTGAAAACGGAAGGAAATTTCAAACTACTTTCTGCATTGAGCATAACTTTAGTACCATCAGGTAAAGTCACATTATAAATACCTCCGCGCGGTGTGCTTGCGGTCATCTCCTGTGTTAGGTTGGATTCAATTCTTTCGGAGACAGTGACACTTGAACCGTCATTATAGACTAATTTGTTATCTGCAATAACAACTCCACCCTTCATATCACTGAGGTTTATGGTCTTACCACCTGCCAATGCCAATATTGCTGTATTTCTACCTGGTGGGATATCCTGTGCCAATGAAATCTTATCCTTTATACCCCTATTCTGAATTTTATAAAAATAAAATCCTAATCCCATCACCAATAATATAGCTGCAGCACTTGCAATACGAGGCCATAACCTGATTTTACCCGGTTCAGTTAAGTAAACATTCAATGCTTGCAAACCTAAATCATGCTCCTCCTGTAGATCTACAGAATTTAATGTATTGCCGGTTTTATGTTTCAAATACCAACTTTCGACAATCCCCCTTTCCTCGGCAGTCGCAGTCCCGCTATTGTATGCTTCAATTATTTTTTCAGCTTGCTTAAATTCCATGTTAATGTTAAGCGGAATTTCCCGCTATAATGATAAGACACGGCTAAGCAGGCCATAGACTAGACAGCATACAAAAAAAGTTAAAATAATATAAACAGGATGTTAGCACCTAGTTTAACACGTAAAATTTTTAAGGCATTATGCACCTGGTTACGAACGGTATGTGGCGATAAATTAAGCGCCCCGGCAATTTCATTGTGACTCATCTCCAGCTTACGGCTCATTTCAAAAACAAGTCGCATCTGATCGGGCAAGGCTGCAATTTCCTTTTCAACGAGTAAAGCAAGCTCCTTTTCTCTTAGTTGCTCCTCAATCACATTTTCACCCTGATCTATGAATTCCTGTAATGAAGCCGCAAAATTATCCCTAACCTTTTTATTTCTGTATTGGTTTAATACGCGGTTACGAACTGAAGCATACAGATAGGAAGAAAGACTGACAGTCATATGAAGTTGCTTACGGTTACTCCAGAGATAAACAAACAATTCCTGTATGATATCCCTTACTTCTTCTCTGTCAGGTAAGCGGCGGTAGGCGTGGCTATACAACACACCCTGGTAACGTCTGTAAATCTCGGCAAGCGCCACCTTATCGTCTTTTTTTAATAAAGCAATAAGTTCAAGATCAGTATATGAATTATAAAAGGCCATGAAGATTCCCCCTTTTGTAAAATTACTAAAAAATAATATCGCATTATCTCAATCCTATATTTTATATGGCAACTTTTGTTAATTAGTATACAACCGCAGCATATACATATGATACTTTAGCCAAATTTGCTAATTTAGTCGTTATGACTTAGAGACCTCCTGCCTTGATTATTCTACCTGGCGACCTGGGCTAATTATTAAGAATAATTCCCGATAGACAATAGATTTGTCATACTAATCTAATCTCGTTACATTAGTTAGTATATTAAAAAATCATTGGTTATGCGCTATAAAAAGACTATTGCCTTCTCCTTAATATTAACCACAGTTGTGATGCTAAGTGCCTTCATGCCACAACAGGAGAAACCTAAACCAACCAACCTTAAAGTACTCCCTAAAAACATCAGTCATGATGACCTGGATAAAGTAATGGATGGTTTTAAAGCTGCCTTAGGTGTAAAATGTAATTTCTGTCATTCTCCACAGAAAGAGAACCCAAAGAAGCTTGATTTTGCCAGCGATGAAAACCCTAAAAAAGAAATTGCAAGGGAAATGATGCGCATGACGAACAAAATCAACAAGAAGTATTTCCATGAGAAAGATAAAGAAGGAAAGTTAACCAACATCTCCTGCGCTAGCTGTCATAACGGAAAAGAAGAACCGGTAACGATCAAGATTTAACATACAATTCATATTATAAAAAGGGGGTGTTTACGATCGTAAATACCCCCTTTTTATAATCTTTTACTTTGCCGGCGTAAGCAATAAAGCATCCGCCACTACTGCTCCGTCTGATCCCTTTGCGAGGATCTCAACATAGGCTTTACTTCCAGCATCCAGGGAATAAGTACCCAGGCTTACCCATTCCCCAGAAGTTTGGCCAACAACCTTAACTTCAGCATCTTTTATCAACACTTCTTTAATCCGACTTCCATCATAAACATGAACAAGCGTTAATGGAGCTGCATTTTTCAGCTTTGGGTAATAAATATAAAGTTCATATTTCCCTTTTTTAAAAACTTCCGGATTATATCTGATTGATTTGGGATTCGATGAAACAGTGTCTGCAATATAGTAATCAGGGCCATAACCACCATGTTTGTGGATAGTCCAATCCCCCTTTTTCTCCACCTTTGGCGCATCACTATTGTCTACCAGAATTTCCGGAAGGCTTCCATCCACAAGAGGATTGGTTTTTAATTGTGCCTGAACCTGTGCGACATTCACCTGTTGCACCGATAGTTTCTGATCAATTGCCTGTACCGCAGCCACTGCCGACGATTGGCCAAGCACCATAAAAACAGGCTCCATGCGTATAGAGCCATAAGCGATATGACTGGCAGAAAGACAAACCGGTACAAACAGGTTGCTCACCTCTCTTTTCTGGGGAACAATCGCACGGTAGGAAATTGGATACGGACCAAAACCGCCCTCCTCAACATTACCCTCGTTTTTCACCACTCCATTTACAACCAACCGGTCGCAATTGTGTGAATCCATAGTGTATGCCGCCATTCCTATACCATCTGTTACGGTTTCCCTTCCCTGACAATGATGCTGTGTCATCACCAATTCACCTTTCATCCTCCTGGCTTCCCTCACATAAAGCTGGTGCGACCAGTTTCCCATATCAGTATATTCATCTTTAGGGTAGCCCCATTGATTGAGCTCTGCCCTGATGTGTGCAGCAACACGGGGATCATTACCTACAAAATATAGCAGTCCTTTGGTATAATCAACATGTGCCTTCCAAATTGCGGCCCTCTTCTGATAATCCGCATCCGGATATTCCCAGTTCATTCCAATCATATCGGTAGAGAAACCATTCCTGTTGTTGATATCTGTTTTTCCATTTGGCATGCCACTCCAAATAAAGCCATCTTGCAGGGATTTCCAAGGCCTTTTCTCCATTTGGCGCAGCAGCAACTCATATTTTTCTGGTTGGTAGTGCTCTGGTTTGGTAATGGGTATCAGGTTATCTTTATTATTGGTTAAGCAAATACGGAAGTTATAAGCCTGAACTTTCTTGTCCCCTGTTCCATCTTTTTCTAAAACTCCCGGATTAATCCCCCAAAGCAATCCACTTGAAGCATCGCCAGGAGTTTTGTAAGGATCTATCCCATCCAGCATCTGATGCCCCTTCATGAACTGAACGCCATTAAAAGTTTCCTTATATAAATCATTTGCTTCCCGCCCTACAGTATAAGAAACGCCTGCCTTTGCCATCAAATCTCCCTCATAGGAACAATCAATAAACATTTTAGCTTTAACCTTGTTATTTCGTATTGTTTCTTTTGTGCTTTCGAGTGTTATTTCGCTGATCATGGTTCCGTTCTTAGTAACTTTTGTTAGACGGTTCTGGTACAACACTTCTACTTTAGCTCTTTTAATATAATCAAGAAACAGATTTTCGGCCACATGAGGTTCAAATACCCATTGTTCAAATTTGCCATAATGCTGACCTATTTTTCTATAGAAATCCAGCGCCAAACCACTGATGGCATATTTATTTCCGATATCGGTAAGCCCAAGGCCACCGGAACTCATTCCGCCAAGGTGCTTTCCTGGTTCTATTAACAATACGGTTTTGCCGAGCTTTGCCGCTGTATAAGCCGCAATTACACCGGAGGATGTCCCCCCATAAACACAAATATCATAATCTGCTCTTGCGGGCTGTTGGGCAAATGACGGTTGCGATGAGGAGATCATCAATAAGGGCATCAGCAGGTAAAGAAAAATATGTCTCATAATTAGTAATTAGGGTTTTGAATTAATTTGGTATTGGTCACCACTTCTATATTAGGGATTGGCCATAGATAATCCCTGTCCTTATTGAAAGTACGCATTTCTATTACCCTCAAATCCGCACGGTTTGGTACCGCTGAATAATCGGCCAGACCGTTCTCATCTATTTGTGGCGCTGCTGCAAGCAAACCTCGTTGTACCCTTCCGTAGAAGTTTCCGGTCATGGCCTTTTCAGCAATATTCCATCTGCGAAGGTCTGTTTGTCTGAAACCTTCCATAGCCAGTTCATAAAGGCGTTCTTTTCGAACTAAACTGCGAAACTCAGCTGGCGTTTTACCTAGTGTAATAGCCGGCATGTTTACACTTGGTCGTTGCCTTACCAGGTTAATTGCGTCATAGGCCAGCTGATCCAATTGATTGAGCTCATTTTTAGCTTCGGCATAGATGAGCAGGATTTCGGCATATCGGATCTGAATTACGTTCAGTTCTGAGTTTGAACGATCTACCTTATCGGCCAGGTCTATATATTTTCGCCAGCAGTAGCCGGTAAATGTAGCAAAGGCGTTGATAGCTTCCTGATTATCGACCCGTGTTGCCGGTGTGGTATCATAATTCCAACATTTTAAACTGTCCCTATGTGTTTCGAACTGGTAGTTGAAATATATTGATCCAGGTAATGCAATGGTAAATCCAAGCCTGGGATCTCTGTTCTTATACGGAACTTTAGGATCAAAAAGCGGTGATTTATCAATATTCAATCCATCTGTACATGGATATGCGTCTACAAGCGATTGCGAAGGTACTTTGTTCGAAAATCCTTGTCCGTTCCTCGATAAAAGGGCTGTCGGGGTAGAATGGGTTTTGGTTTTTGAGGCGCGAAGATATTGAAATGCCCAGATGATCTCGTTCGAATTTTGCCCTGCATAACTAAACAAAGCACCAAAATCATTATGCAGACTATAGATTTTCAGATCCATGACTGCTTTAGCAGCATCCGCAGCATCCTGCCACTTTCCATTGTTTAGTGCGGTGCGGGCTTTAATGGATAGCGCAGCTCCTTTTGTAGCCCTGCCAACATCCGCTCCGGTGTAGCTATTTGGCAAATCCGGGGCTGCTTCGGTTAACTCTTTCATGATAAAATCGACCAGTTCAGCTTTTGAAGTTTTAGGAATCTTAGCTTCTTCTAGGGTTAACACTTTAGTAATCAATGGCACACCGCCAAAGAAATCCACTAGATACTGATAGTTATAGGCTCGAATGAAACGTGCTTCGGCTTTTGAGCGGTTAAATATTGCCGGTGTGGTCTTGTCCTTTACTTTATCAAGATTATCCAGAATGAAATTACATTTAGCGATTACTTTATATGCATCTCTCCAGATATTCAATGCATAACCATTATTACTATCATGGTTACCTTTCCCTATACTTTGCAAAGGGCTATTGTTGCGGTCCCAACCGATATCTGTACCATCATCTATGGTAAGATTGAGGGGCATTCCATCAAGCGGTGGATTACTTACATATTTATACAATCCGTTAACAGCCAATATAAGTTCATCCTGGTTGGTGAAAAAAGTATCATCTGCGGGTCCTGACAAAGGACTTTTATCCAGATATCCTTTTTGGCATGAAGGCGCAACTGTTATTAAAACAGCGGCCAGTATAATGAGGTATATATTTGTTTTCATGTGTTTTATCTTTAAAATGTTGCCTCTAAACCAAAGCTGTATAGTTTAACCTGGGGATAGACACTTCCTGAACCAATTGGTGCTTCTACATCATACCCATTAAGAAAGCGGTCGAACGAGGCCACGTTTGAGCCGTTTGCAAATACCCTTAGGCGGTTGATGCTTAGCTTTTTGATTACACTAGCTGGCAGGGTGTAACCGATCTGGACATTTTTAATACGCAAATAAGACGCATCTCTCATCCAAAAACTGGAAGCCTGCTCATTATTAGATTCACCAAAAGCGAGCCGTGGATATTTTGCGCCAGGGTTCTCTGGCGACCAACGATCTTTATTTTCTTCGCGGATTGTTCCGCCAAGTGCTCCGCCTACATTAAAAGGTAAAACACCAGGTCCGTTCACATAACCGTTTGCTTTACCTACACCTTGTATCAACATGGAAAAATCGATGCCTTTGTAGGATGCACCAATGTTGGATGCAAAAGTGAACCTGGGAACCACACTACCTATAATGATCTTATCACTTTCGGTAATCAGGCCATCGCCATTTTGATCTTTATATTTGATGTCACCTGCTTTAACAGTACCAAATTGTTTTGCATGAGCGGCAACTTCTGCATCAGATGTAAAAAAACCTTGTGCTTCGTAACCAAAAAGTGAACCGATTGAATAACCCTCACGGTTTACCTGCAGCTTGCCAGCCTCGTTGATGCCTTTCATATCGATTACGGTATTTTTTACATCAGACATGTTGAAACTCAGGTTATATTTGAAGTCTTTGACGTTCCCTTTATAAACTATGCCCAGTTCCCAGCCCTTATTGTCAACAACTCCAGCATTTTGAAAGGGTGCTTTCAGACCAATGGTGAGTGGCACATCAAGCTCCAGAAGTATATCCCTGGTGCGCCTTTGATAGTAATCGGCTGTGATGCTTAAATTATTGAAAAGGGTTAAATCAATACCGATATTCTTTTCTTCAGTAGACTCCCAGGAAATATTCTTATTGGCCATCTTGTTTAATGTTGCCGTATTTACGATCTGTTTACCCAAAGTGGTAGATTCCAGTTCCAGTGCAGTGGTGGAGGGATAGGTACCGATAAGCTGGTTACCAAGCCTGCCCCAGGAAAGCCTTATTTTGGCTTCGTTAATGGTGTTTTTTAGTCCGCTAAAAAAGTTTTCTTCTGAAATTCTCCACCCTGCTGATGCAGATGGGAAAAATCCATATTTGTTGCCGGCCGAAAAGCGGGACGAGCCATCATAACGTGCATTGGCCTCGAACAGGTATTTTCCTTTATAGGTATAATTGAACCTGCTGAAGAGTGATTGCAGTGCCCATTCTTCGGCATCGCCGGTTGCAGTTTGATTTAAAGCGGAACCAGTGTTAAGCACCGGGTACTGCGGAAGTATATAGGTATCACGGTAGCCATTTAGTGACTCGGCATAATAATCTTCCCGTGAGCCACCGACTAAGAATTTTAAGTCGTGATTACCAAAACCCTTGCTTGCTGTAACTGTAGCCCGCATATTGTTGAAAAATGATTGTACTTGTTTTTGTGTTAGCGAAGTTAGTGCAGGAGTGAGGAAACTGCGTGTGCCATTGGGTAAATATGACTGGATCGCTTTCCTGAAATTTTTGGCTGATGAAAGTGCGTATTTGGGTGAATAGGCTGCTTCTGCCTCCAGCCACTCTACAGGTTTATAATTTAAAGTGGCATTGATGCTACCAAATGGTGCACGAAGCCTATTCGTGCCTCCATCTCTGGTTGCTGATATTGGATTGACACCGTTCCAACCCACTCCCCACTGGCCATTTTCAGTAATACCAATCTGATTTGCCGGAATTCCGTTCATCCATTGAAAGATCTCACCGGAGGGGGATAGTGTGATGTCTGAAGTTGACGCAGGTTCAGTAGTGATGGCGTTTACGAATTGAAGATCGACCCTGGCTTTCAGTTTATCAGAAAAAGTGATGTCGGCGTTGTTACGAATGGTGTATCGTTTGAAGCTTGAGTTTTCAATGATCCCTTTTTGGTCAAGAAGGCCGAAAGACCCCAGTAGTTTCACCTTTTGCGTGCCCCCCTGGATGGTTAAAAAATGGCTTTGCTGTAATCCGGAACCTGTTAATGTCTCTTTTTGCCAGTCGGTATTTGGATAAAGATCTGAACTGCGTCCGTTCTGCTCCCGGTACTTGTCGATCAGCGTATTGGCATAAAGGGGGGTTCTACCGGTATTGGCATATGCTTCGTTGATTAACAGCATATAATCCAGTGCGTTTACCAGCTTCGGTAAATTCGTTGCATCCTGCCAGCCAATGTAGTTGTTGTAAGAGATACTGATCTGATCGGCGTTTGCCCGTTTTGTTGTCACTAAAACCACGCCATTTGCAGCCCTGGAACCATAGATAGAGGATGATGCAGCGTCCTTAAGAATAGAAATGGATTCTATTAAATTTGGATCTATATTATCTATTGAGCCCTCGATTCCATCGATGATGACTAATGGATTGGGATTACCCATGGTGCCTATCCCACGGATGCGAATTTGCCCAGCATCACCACCAGGCCTTCCCGAACTTTGTCTGATGGTAACGCCGGGAGCCATACCTTGTAGCGCAGCAGAGGTCTGCCCCATCGGACGCGCAGCCAGATCCTTTCCTGAAACCATAGAAACAGCACCGGTTAGGTTTACTTTTTTCTGCGTTCCATAACCAACTACCACAACCTCCGTTAGATCTGTATCATCGGCCTGCATTTTTACATTGATACTGCCCTGGTTACCTAGAAGGATTTCATGGGCAGTATAACCAATATAGGAAAATACCAGCGTGTTACCACTTTTGGCTTCAATTGAGTAACGCCCGTTCTGGTCTGTAACGGTTCCCACTTTGGTTTCTTTAACTTTTACGCCTACCCCTGCCATTGGTATTCCAGCATCATCGGTTACAGTTCCCCCAATTTTTTGACGGGTATTATCAACTGCCCCCTGATCTGCTTTATGGTCTGCAGGAATAGCCGGTGATGCTGTTTTTTGTAATACAATGTATTTCTCCTTAACCAACCAACTCAGTCCTTTGCCCTTAAGCGCAGCATTCATCACTTCGGCCAGCTCGGCCCCGTTAAAGTCTACGGAGATTTTTTCGGTATCGTCAAGCAGTTTATTACTGTAAAAGACAGTTAAACCAGTTTGTTTCTTAATAGTTTTAAATAAAGTGGCAATGGTAATGTTCTTGCCTTTGAGGTTGATCTTGTTAATGCCCTGAGTACTTGCACTCACAGGCAATAAGATAAACACCATCAAAATAACCGGCACCAATAGCCGGCCTAATCGGGTTAGTTTTTTAAGCATACATCTAAAGTTTATATAAGGTTTGCTCTAAGACGCAGCTTTTACCCGAATGGGTGAAAAGTATTTTAAAAAAGAATTACCTAAAGGTCAGTATTCCATTTTTAAGCTCTGCTTGCATTCCTGAAGTAATTTTTAAATTATTGATCACTACGTCCAGGGGCAGGTTTTTGTCTATTTCACCGGTAAAAGTTTGTTCGGAGACCCGCGGGTTAAGCCCTGCGATTTTCACGTCAAACCAGCGGGTTAAAACCTGCGAGATCTGGGATAGTGGTTGGTTATGGAAGGAATAAGTTCCGTTTCGCCAGGAAAGCACTTCTTGTGGATCAAATGTTTTGACCTCTAAATTCTCTTTCCCTATAATAACTTCTTCTCCTGGTTTTAATTTGATAACCTGCCTGTCTTTCTTCGCGGATACCGATCCCTCGACAAGCGAAGTAGTAAAATTTTGGGCAGTATAGGCATTCACATTAAAAGATGTTCCATGGACATGAATATCGGCATAGGACGTATGTACAATAAATTCCTGCTGCTTGCTCTTTGCAACTTCGAAATATGCCTCTCCGGTTAAATAGACCTCTCTTGTTTGTTTGCCGAATTGGAAGGGAAACCGCAGACTAGATGCGGCATTCATCCACACTATAGTGCCATCCGACAGCTTAATCCTGTAATCTTTTGTAACTGGGACAAAAATCGTGGCCCATTCTTTACTATCGGCATTGCCGGAAGCGTAACTTAATTCTTTTTGTGTTGTGTTGATCTGCGTTTCACCTAATTTAATCTTTGTGTTGTTCAGAAGATCCACAGCTTTTCCATTATCGGTTTTAAGGTATACTTCTTTCCCCCCCTGTCCCTGATCTATTGAGGGATCTTGTTTGGCGGAATTGAAATACCATCCTAGTGGAAGCACGATGGCCAGAATTGCCGCTGCAGCACTTAGCGCCCACCTGTTTCTACTGAAAAATGAGCCTGGTTTTTGATGCAGGTTTGTAGCCGTTTTATCCCAGGCCTGATCAGGGTTTAGACCCGATAAAAATGTAGCTCCTTTAGGGCTTCCCATTTTTGCTTCCAGTACTTCCCAAAACTCCCGCACTTCGGCATCGCTTGCAATGGCATGCTCGGCAACAAGGTTATCCTGTTCACTGATCGTTCCCGCTATCTTTTCAAATAAAAGACCTTGTATATATTCCTTGTTGTACTCCATTACTACATATTAGACGCAATTAAGCGATGATCAGGTGAATGTTTCATTTAAAATTGATGAGTTTTTTTTGCAGGGCCTTCACGGCCAGTTTTAAATGGGTTTTTATGGAATTTACAGAGAGTCCCATTTCCTCCGCTGCTTCCTTATATTTTTTATCTTCCAGATATACCAGCTTAAACGCCTTTTGGCGCTGAGATGGCAACTGATCAAATATTAATTCAAACTTTCCCTGGTAATCATTTTGCGGTACGGTTTCATGATCCTCCTCAGCCAGCCAGTTTTGTTCTTCTGTATATTCGTTGAGCTTACGCTCGGCCACTTTTTTATCTCTGAGCAATGTTAAGCAGCGATTGTGAACTGAACGGAACAGATAGCCCTTTACAGAAGTATTGATGGAAAGAAAAAGGTTATTTTGCCAAATCGTAATAAAAAGGTTTTGTACCAGGTCTTCGGCCTCCATATCATCTTCCAGCATGAAATATGCTTTAACAGAAAGCGCCTTATAATACTTCTTAAAAATCAGCTCATACGCGGAATAGTCCCCACTTTTAAGCTGATCCAGTAATATTTGGTCTTCATGTTCCATGCTATAATCAAAAAGGTTATATAGGCGCTGATTATATAAAGCTAGTAATTACCACGAGAAATGGAAAAGACAAAATAAACTTATTTATTTCCTGGGTGGCTGCTTCGGCATTTTGCTGCTCCGCTCAAACTGGTAAACTTTAATATTTTCCCACATCATTACTTTCCCTCCTACATTCTTGATCGCCCGGATCTCTCCATCCTGTGAAACTACAAACCCCAGGCTCTCCGGATGCTTATAACAATATGCAAACATCGACTGGTGCCTCGTCCCAAAATGTTTAGGATCGATCTTAACCTTATTGACAGAAAGCTTAGACGATCGGTTTAAGTAAACATATGGCGGCAACGTTTTTTCGCTGATTACAGCCCCAAATCCAGTTACATTTAAATGGGGCGAAAGTGTAACAAGGCCATCTACACAACTTAAGGAAGAGACAAACCTTACGGCACCAATCAGTTCATTATAGCTGTCCTCGATATCCATTCCATTTTCATTATACTCGTCATGAAGCACGGCAGGAATATCTGCTCTTTTCCGTTTGTAAGACTTAATCTCATCAAGGAGCAGGTCATTATCTGTAACACTGTTCAAAATATGCAATATAGCGGATTCTATACGGTTATACTTCAGCTGATATTTAGTGATCAGGTCATCCTCAGGATTCCTGGTGATCAATATCGCTCCCCCATGGTGGTAGGTCTTTATTTTTAGTAAAATCCTGCTGATAGACTGGATCACATATTCAAAAATAATCTCATTGTAAACAGCCGTATCATCCACATTCAACTCATGTCCTACCTTTTTTTCGATAAAACTTTTGCTATAGATCGCCTTTTTTCTGATAAAATCAGATACAGGCCCATACTCAAAAACATTGGGATACAATTTAACCAGCGAGTTTTGATTTAAGGTGGCTATCGGATGGTAGTCCAGCATCACGTTCAAAATACCGATGCCGTTGATCATCGTCTGGATAATTCCCGGATACATCGGCTTCTCGTCTTCCTCATAATTCAGGTAACTCTGATAATGAAAAGTCTGATCGATCATCCCATAGATAAACAGCTGATTGTTCTCATCGTAATAAACCGAAAGACTGGAACTCCAGGGATCTGCGGCTTTTGACAGTTTAACAAGGTTCTTGATCGTAAATTCAATTTTCGGCTCAAAAGGGAAGAAATTCCATTGGTCGTATTGCCCCGGTTCTGTAGGATCAATACTCTTATGGTCAAACAAAGTAACGGTCACTTTGATAAACTGTCCTTCTTCTGTCTGCAAACTGGTATAGTACAACGTATTAAACAGTTCCTTCAGAATAGCTTCCGTTGGCTTTTCTTCCTTTATTTTTGAACGCTGCAACTCAGCATATACAAAAACCGCAAGATCATTAGGCGTAAAATGTTTGGCCATACTGTATGTTCATTAATCCATCACAAATGACCAATTAAATTTTAACTATTCAAAGTACGGAATCCTTTAGGGGATTACCTCTTCATCAACTGTCTGGCAAGCCAGTTGATGAGATCCTGACCGGCGTCAAAATTATCATACTCCGCAGGCAACTTTCTGCCATCCACGTATTCGTTGTACAACCATGGGTCACCAATAGCAAATACAGTTCCTTTACCAAATTTGGCAACGGCCATCATATTATCGCCATCTTTATCTTTAAGTACGGAACTTGCCGGCGACAGTAATTTAAGCGTGCTGTATTCTTTAATATATAAATCCTTAGCAGTCTTAAAAATCTCATTACCTGTGGGAACAACGGCCTTTCCCATCTCATACTCGTTCTTAATCACCCTTCCTTTGCTATCCTTATTAAACTGAATACCGAAACTTTTAGCCAGCTGGTTAAAATGATCAAACTCAACATTTCCGGTGTCATTACCCATCAATACCAATACACCTCCGGCTTTAACCCAGTCTGCAATGTTCTTAATATCACTGGCGCCAATAAAATTAGGTTTAGGCGTTTCTTTTTCGGTATCAGGATCTACAATGATATAAACCGAAGCATTTTTAAGGTTAGCGGCAGTCGGCGCAGCGTATAAAGTTGAGGTCTTGAACCCTGCATTGTTAAACTGTTCTCCCCACATAGAAAAACCACCATTGGCCATTTCTTCCCATTTGTAATGCCAGGAAACCTGATTGCCACTCTGGTCTTTTTTCTTTTCATTATTGAAATAAGAATCCAATACTACTGTTTTACCCAAACCAGGTTTAGGCATGGCTGCCATTTCCATTTCATTGATCGCCTTTAAAAAAGCACCAACCCCTTTTGGATCGTTGGTAATTACTTTTTCGCTCATGTAATAGGCGTAGCTACCATCGCGGTAAGGTTTACCGCCGAGGCCTGAAACTGAAACAGTACCTTTAAGGTTAATCATATTTTCAGCACGTTGCTCAACAAATTCATTTTGCATGCCTTTATATCCCTTATCGGCCACCGCAAAAAATGATGCAGGTAAGTATTGCAATCTAACTCCTTTGGCTATAGCATAAACAAACATCGCAGAAGCGGAAGATTCAAAGTAATTTCCCTTATCGTTCGGACGGTCTAAAATATCGTACCATACGCCGGTTTTATTGTTCTGTACACTTTTAACGGCTACAGCTAAACGGTTCAAAATGTTAATCAGTTCTTTTCTTTGTGGATGGTCCTTAGGGAAGTTATCCAATACATCAACCAATGCCATGGCGTACCAGCCCATTGCCCTGGCCCAAATATGTGGCGACAAGCCTGTTTTAGGATCAGCCCAACGTTCTACCCTTGATTCGTCCCATCCATGAAACAGCAAGCCTGTTTTTGCGTCCCTGGCATTTTTTTCCATAAAGATGAACTGGTTCGCAATATCATTAAAAGCGTCTTTGTTGTTAATCAATGCTGCGTACTCCGCATAAAATGGTTGCCCCATGTACAAACCATCCAGCCACATCTGGTTAGGATAGATTTTTTTATGCCAGAAGCCCCCCTCTTTTGTCCTTGGATGTTTTTGCAATTGCTCCCAAAGCGTAGTTGCCGCTTTAAAATATTTCTGCTGTCCGGTTACTTTATACAAGTCTAGTAAAACCGTACCGTTCTTTACATTATCAATATTAAAATGATCCTGGCTATAGGTATCGATCACACCATCGGCCGAGATAAACTCATCCATTTTAGTCTGAACGTATTTAAAATAAACACCATTACCGGTCCTTCTCCATACTTCGTTCATACCATCCTGAACAACGCCATCATCGTATGACCATTTTTTTGATCTTTCCTTCCATACTTCCATTACAGTAGCTGCCATCTGATCAGATAAAGGTTTAGCTTTTGTAGTGGTATTTTGCGCGTTAGACTGAAATGCCATTGAAATTGCAAATAAGCTAACTATAAGGGACCTCGTTTTCATCATACTATTTTATAAGTGGTTTCAATACAAGTCTACACAGTTTTTAACAGTGATTTTAGTAAAGCGGGTAAAATAAATACGCAATCGTTTCCGTAAACTTATTTCATTAGATTGATTACGTCTTTTCTTCTGGATTCGGGAATAACTTTTAGGCTTTCCACCTTACCATTCTTTAATACTCCTTCGATTGTGGTTTGACCGGAAGCATGAAGCTTAAAATGTACATCCCATTCTTTTGGCCATGCGGGGAACAGATAAAGTTTTCCCTTATCGCTTTGCAACAGCATTTCTTGCAGGCCAATCATTCCTGATCCGCCCCAGTTATGATCGGGCACCCAGTCAAAACCAGGACCCCAGAATGCAGGAAACCTTCTTCCTGAATTTTTTAGCTTAAGTAGTGTTAATTCCGCCGCTTCCTTTGTCAAACCTAACCTGGCCGCAAAAATATTATCTTGTTTCCAGCCCACATGGCTTCTAAATTTGAGTACATCAGTATCGTACTTAAAAGTGTTGATGGCAGTGTCGAGCCCGGGTTTACCTATACCATAAATCCCCCAGGGATAAACAGGATATAACTGCGGACTTTCCGTATTGTTTATTCTTTCCCACAATTTTGCCGGGGCAATTGTGGTATGCCCCTTAAACTCCCTGAAGGTAATTGGCGGTATCTTGTTTAACATCACAGTCCAGTTTTTTCTTTCTATCTCAGTGATACCCTCTAGCGCCAGCAAGCTACCCAACACCGTTTTCAAAGCCGCTATGGTCGATGTAGCATTATAGGTCATCTTATAAGTTTCTGCGGCAGAGCCTGGATACAGGACAAGATGTCCATTAGCATCCAGTGCTTTACTCCCTCTTTGTTTAGCCAGATGGGTATAATGCTCATCAAAGAAGTTTAAACAGCTTTCAATAAATGGAAGGTATTCTTTTACATCCTTTCCCGCATAGCTTTTTGTTTCCAGCATCATCTGGCAAAACTCAAGTACCGTATCCCATTCATATTCCAGCCAAGCATTGTATTCCATGCCCTTGTCATAATCCGCAGGTCGCTTCCAGCCGTATTCGGCCGGATTTGGTAAACCAAAATTCTCCAGCTGCTCAGTAAAGCTGGCGCCTTTATGTTTCCAATAAAATTCTGTTCTAAGTTCTGCGTTGCGCAATAAACGGGTATAGAAATCGAACTGTGGACGCATCATATCTGCATCTCCACTTTTTAACATCGGCCAATAAACTAACCTTTGATTCTGTGCGGTATGTGTACCGCCGCCCCAGTTTCTAAAATCAGCTGTATACTTTAATGTCGAATCTATAAAGACAGGATCATAGGTAAAAAGACCACCATTAAATTTAGTAGGATAAGTACCGAAAGCATTACAGCCCAGCATATAACGAAACAACTGGTAATTACGGCCAACCTCGGCAACTAAAGGTTCCTCCTTGCTTTTCATATCAATAAAACTGCGGTCCCAAAAACCCTTCCACCAGTTTTTGCTGGCTTCAAAAGCAGCTTTATTTTTGTCGGCTTGAGGAACGGTTTGCCGTAAACTACGCTCCCATTCGTTTGCACTTGGGCTTTTGTCCGTATGCAGGGTAATTGCCAGTTGTATTACTTTATCAGCTTTGGTACTTTTTAGTTTCCAGCCTTTGAAGGGGGTACCTGCATAAATGCCGGAATAAGTCCCCGCTGGTGCCATCCCCGTCCCATGCATAATGCCGCCGAAAATGAGGTTTACCAGCGGATTAAACATTTCAGTCTTTAGTGTTTCTAACCCCTGCTGTTTCACCGTTACATCAAAAACAGATTGTGTTTTATTCTGATGAAAGAACAGCAGTCCCTTATTTTTAAAAGCGATACTGTCTTTAAATGTTTTAACTTCCCCCTGTGGTGCCCATTTATATGAATTCTGGTTATTCTCCTTGCCTTTCGTCAGTCTGTCTTCATTCCTCCAACTCTCAAATCCCGCTTCAGAAACAGTTTTCTGATTACTTTTCACCTCCAGGTGTACGACCGGCTTAAAAACATCAGCCCAAATCTTCACCTCAGTACTCAGCCCTGCTTTTGTACCAGTAATTTTCACATAGCCTTCTTTTAAAACCAGTTCCTGTTTAAAGGCAGTACCAGAATCAAAAGGATTGGGATTTAATTTCAGTCTTACCCGCCCCAGTTTCAGCAATGTATTATTCTCGTCAAAAGTCCCGCTTCGGGAGATGTAAAACATCACTTCTCCTTTTTCTACCCACACATTAAGCCCTATATCGCCTCCGCCACAAGGCATAGACCCGGCAGAGTTTTCACTCTGACTGGTCCATACCAAATTCTCATCAACCTGCTTATCCTGCGCAGTGGCGCTGAACAAACAGGCTGATAACAAAACGGTACAGATGACAAAAACCTTCTTCTTCATTTATTTTTGAGTGGATTTTTCCAGTTCTTCCTCTTTTAATGCTTGTTTTCTCCAGTAATTAGCCAGGATAGATCCTGAAATGTTCATCCAGGGACTAAACACTGCGGCAGCGAGACCAACGGTCCCTAGTTTACCCATAGAGCCGGCCAAACCTGATGCCATGCCTCCATTTTGCAGACCAACCTCGAAGGCAACAGTCCTTGACGATCTTTTATCCAGGCCAAACAACCGGCTGAGCAGGTAACCAAAAAAGTAACCAGCTCCATTATGGATTACTGATGCAAGAAACAAAATAAAACCGACTTTTAACAGGTTATCCCTACCTGCAGCGGTTGTTACCGTTGTAAAATAAACGATACCGAACATAGAGATATAGGGCATCATCTGATCCAGGTTTCGAAATTTCTGCGTACACAAATGATAAATCAATCCTACAAGGAAGGCACCTGCAAAAAAGCTAAGTATTTCCACAGATTCCATGCCCTCCACAGAAAGGAACTGTGCCAGCCCCGTCCAAAGTCCGAAAGGTAAAGCCAGCAACCAAATGGTACATACTGCAGCAATCAGCTTAGTTTTTTGCCAACCTTTTGGTGTCGCCCCTTTCAGGTAATCATGAACCAAAGCCGCCCCGATCGGAACAATCACAATCTTGATGATTTCCATCATCATATTGAAAAACTTGATCTCTATCAGTGTACCCGCCAGCAACTTCATAAGCAAAGGTGTCATAAAAGGTGCGATGAGTGTAGCCATTGCGGTTACCGCAACAGACAAGACCAGGTTTGCCCGGGCGATATAAACCATCACATTTGAGGCCAGTCCACTTGAACAAGACCCGATTAAAATGATTCCTGCGGCAATTTCTGTTTCAAAATGAAATACCCGGGTCAGCAGATAGCCCATCAGTGGCATAATAGTAAAATGGCATAACAAGCCGATAATCACGCCTTTTCCTGTGCTACCTAATCCTGTAAAATCACGCATACTCATGTGTATCCCCATACCGAACATCACCATTTGTACCACCACCAGGATAAGCCATTTATTCCGAAGGTCAAAATCGCCCCATTTGAGAAAGGCAGCGGGATAAATCATTCCCGCAACTACAGCGGTAATGATCCATGCAGTATACTGGTAGTTTTTTAAGGTATCCAACGCACCAATCCCAATGGCAACTGTAACCGCCATCACTACTGCAGCGGGCTGCCATAGCGCAGCATCTGACCTAAAAAGACCGGCCAGTAGCACAACAAGTGCAATTAGTGCCAACAACAGGCACAACCTGCGAAAATTATACATAGCGCCTATTTAAAAAGGTCAGCAATGTGTTGAATGGCAAGAGCAGGGCTGGCAAGTATAGGAATACGTTTTTCCGACTCCGGCAAACTGTCAACCACGCGCGACATAGAGGCCTGCGCCAATACAATCACATCTACTTCTGCTGAAAGCTCAACCAAAGCTTTAGCCACCATTTCATCATGTTTTTCAGGTTGTCCACCCATCAGGGCCTCAAAAGCACCTTCACAGAGTTTTGATGTCAATTCAATTTCTTTACCAGCAATTGCAGCACGGCGTTTAACCAGGTCACTGGTTGGCCCCAGTGTAGTAGGTAATGTAGCAATCACGCCGATCTTTTTACCGGTTTTCACTGCAAGGTCGGCCATAGGCTGATCAACCCTTAAAACAGGAACACCTGTTAAACCTGCCGCTGCTTCAATAGCCGCTCCTATAGAAGAACAGGTAACCAGGATAAAATCGGCACCTGCAGCCTCTGCTGAAGCAACATGGTCCACCACCCTTCTGGAAGTTAATTTGGTGAGCTCATTGCGGGTAATCACATCTTTAATCAGACTGTCGTCTACTATATTAAACACATTAACGCCGGGCAGATAATCGCTACAAAGTTTCTGGAAAACAGGAACTAAAGTGGCTGAAGTATGGACAAGTCCGAGTGTTTTAGCTTTCATATTTTTGATTATATAAGGTTAATATTAAAAAAATCTTGTTTTCCTACCTGTCCGCCTTTAAAGACGACCTCTAACTGGTCGACAGGAGATACGGGGGCATAGGCACGGCATAAGGGGGCACCAGGCGAAAGCGGCGCTATCATTTCTACCGCCTCTATACCCATCGCCCTCGCCGCGTAACTGGAAGTATCCCCGCCGGCAATAATGATCCGCTGCAGACTTGTTTGCGCTGCAGTCAGCCGGGCAATCTGGCCAAGTAGCTGACCGTACAGCTGTGCCGTAGCAGATTTACCAAAGCCTTTCTCGTTAAATATTTTCTCAGTAGCGGCTACCCGGGTATCGTCATTACCCAGACTGGTATGGATTAAGGGGCTTCTCCCCTCCTGAATCAATCCCACTGCCATCAGCGCATATTTTTCTGCTGCCGCTTCAATGAACCCAGTACCGGGAGAAAGATCTGCCTCAGATACCCCGGCAGCGAGCGTTATCGTATCAATCGCAATTTCGGTAAAACCATGATTTAAAGCATACGCAATTTGTGCGGAAGTTACCGCAGAGCAGCTTCCTGAAGCCACCATTACAGGTCCATCAGCTTTAATATGCTTCCATTCCCTTTGTTTTGGTAGTATTCCGTTTTCCCGCCAATAGTCTCCTAAGGCCATTTCTATGGCCGAAGAACCCGCAGAGAACAAAATATGCCCATCACCCGCCTGTGCATCGATCAACTGCCCTATGCTTTTAAGTTCTTCGGTGACCAAAGCATCAAAAAGTACAATTTCATATCCTGAAAAATCAGGATTAAAAGCCTTTTCCTGGTATTTATGCAATTCCAGGATATTAAATAATCCAATATTTTTATCCGTCTGCTTCCCCAGGTGCAAACGGATATCACTTTCATCAGCTGGTGTTGTGGGATGATTGCGCATAGACGGATGCCTGTCCAATCTGTAAATTTCCCCTTCACTTCCTATCCCCATACGGGCGAAAAGATTCCCAAATAAGCCATACCGCCCCAGGTGGGGCGCTGCAGCTAGCAATGGCACAAATGCTGTTTTAAAGATAGCAGCACCAATATCGATGGCTTTACCGATGCTCCCAATAGTTGGAGCAGAGTCGAAAGTAGAGCAAACTTTATAATGAACGTGTCGCGGGTCCAGTTTTTGTAAAGCGGAAAAGGCCGGCCTTAAAGCTTCTTCCATTTCATCGGGCGAAAGTGTCCGGCTCTTTCCGGCGACCCCAATAGCCTGTAAGCCGGGATACTGTGCCAGTTGTTGTGCCGAAGGGGCTTCAATAAACAATACAGTTTTGATTCCCGCCCTGCTTAAGAATTCGAGTGCATCAGTTGATCCGGTAAAATCGTCTCCGTAAAAGGCGATTAACAAACGGTTATTTTCTTTGCCTTCCATTTCTGTTATTTCTTTTTACCAAATACAGATACAGAGTGACCAAACTCCAGATATTTTGCGGCGGCCTCATCTACAGACAAACCATCCACAGCGGCCTGCCAGGCCTGCTGCAAAGCAACAACCCCACCTGCAGGGCCATCAGGATGGGCCATAATGCCACCTCCCGCCATGTACAGCAAATCTACTGTTTTTGTGCGGCGATAAGTTTCAGGTGCCTGTCCTCCCCATTGCCCGGAAGAAACTACCGGTAATACTGAATAACCACCCAACAAAGGTTTTAAACAGGATTCAATTGATTTTACCACGGAATCATCAGATTCCCAGAATTTATTCTGAATACCATTCACATGGATCTGGTCTACACCTGCCAGGCGCCATAATTTCTGGTATGCCGGAAACTCAATCCCCAATAAAGGATGTCGGTTGAGCATCCCCCAGCCATTGCGGTGCCCGTGAATGGCCAGCTCACCTATATCTCCTATTTTTTTTACACCTGATAAACCCACACTATTCAGACTGATCATCACCGAAGTACCTCCTGATTTCAAAACCTTTTCGTAGTTGCGCTGCATCTGTTCTATATCATCACTGATGTTAAACGCATACATCACCTTTTTCCCTGTTTTATCCGCGTGTTTATTGATCACCTCCATCACTGCATCCACCCGTTTATCAAAGGGCGAATTGGCAGAAGATCCTAACAGTTCATCGTCCTTAACAAAGTCAATACCTGCAGTTGCCAGTGTGTTAACCAAGACAGCAGTTTGTTCAGGGGTCATCCCTATACTGGGCTTAATGATTGTTCCAATCAATGGCCGGCCATAAACACCTGTCAGTTTTCTGCAACCTTCAATACCAAATTTAGGCCCTTTAAACGCATCTGCGTAAGACGCCGGTAGTTCAATATCCATTAATTTTAAGCCGGTAAACTGGGTCAGTTCGTAAAGATTACCCTGTAAGGTAGACACCAGTACAGGTAAATTATAGCCGAAGTTCTCTACCGACCAGGATACCTCTATCATGGCGCGCTGGTATTTGCCCCCCGAGGAAATTACCCCGGGAATGGCAGGACTATCAGCGGTATCCAGGACGGTTATATTTTCTACCCTGGCAGCGAAGCGCTGTTTCAATTCTTCTGTTTCTCCGGGAACAGCAATAAAGGTTCCCGATGACTGTTCTCCAGCCAGCACCTGTGCTGATTTTTCAAGATCAAGCGGTGTTTCTATGTAATATTTTGCAGTTACTCTTTCCATTTTTTATACTATCTGCTTACAGGTAACCAAACCGACATTTCCGAATGGCCACGGTTGCCCCAGGCAAAATACGGCACCAACCTAATTGGCGTAACGGTATTTGATTCGTTAAGTGTGCGGTAAAGCACATTTTTCCAGTCTTTATTTTCAATCAGCTGCGCATTGCCTTCCAGGCCCATCATATCGGCGCCATCAATTTGTATCGGACTTGCTTTTAAATCAATCTTGGCAGGAATAAAAACATTAAAGATTCTTTTTCCCGGCAAATCAGAGGATTCAAGGCAGTAAACTATAGGCCCACGTTTAACCGCTACCTGGTTCCTCGTTTCTTCAACCAACGGGTTCGACTCCACCAATTGCGCTTCCATCGGCAATACCAATTCTACCTGATCTCCCGCTTTCCATTTACGGTTCAGTTCGGCGTACGTTCCAGGAGTTAATACCAGGGTTTCAGTCTTTCCGTTCACTTTTAAAGACGCATTGGATGTCCAGCCCGGAATACGGAAAAACATAGAATAAGGCTTGTTGCCAGTTGCTTTAACACTGATTTTAATATTGCCGTCCCAAGGATAATTTGTCTCCTGGTTGAGGCTAACCTTTGAGCCATCACTTAAACTTGTATTTATGGTATTACCACCATACAAATTGAACCACAAACCTTTATCTGAAATACTGTAAGCATAATCACTCACCTCAGCAATGGTACGTACTACATTGGGCGGACAACAATTTGATAAACCAATATATGGTACACGGTCTTTAGACCAGCGTTGTTTAAATGGCAGATCATCCGAATAGCTTAGCGGATTGGTATATAAAAATTTCTTACCATCCAGACTGATCCCTGAAAGTACGCTGTTGTGCAGGGCTAGCTCCATTACATCTGCATACTTCGCATCTCCGCTAATCTGTAGCATTCTCCAGTTCCACAATACATTTCCGATGTTAGCACAGGTTTCATTGTGGGCCGTAAAGTTAGGCAGCTGATAATCCCTACCGAAGGCCTGGTGAATCTTTTGTACTTCAGTTGGATTATATGACGTCCCATCGGGAGAAGTGCCGTCATACAGCGAGCCACAGCCTCCTGTGATGTACATCTTATGTTGGTTCACATCATCCCACATCAAATTCAGTGTATGCATTAAAGAATCGTTGCCTGTTTCAGCATATAGATCAGCTACACCCGCATACAGGTAATTGGCCCTTACCGCATGCCCCATCGCTTTGGTTTGCTGTAAAAAAGGAATCCTGTCCTGGTTATCGTCCGTACCATCTTCGATTTTACCTTTAATGGCAATCAGGTGCCGTGCCAGCTCCAGGTAACGAGGTTCCCTGGTTGTACGGTACATTTCAATTACCCCCATATAATGAGAAGGGCAAATGGCATTTCTAGCCAATGCAGGCGATGCCTTTTTATAAAAATTGTACAGGTATTCTGTGGCCTTTTTCGCAACATCCATTAAATTGGTTTTACCGGTGGCCCTATAATGCACGCAAGCGGCGGTCATCAAATGACCAATGTTATAAGCCTCAAAACTCAACCTGTCCTGAAACTGGTTCTTTGAGCCTGTTTTCCGTTGCTCAATCATCGCCTTGGTATAGATGTATCCATCTTCGCGTTGCGATTTCGCAATTACAGCAATAGCCTTGTCCATCTTGGCCAACAACTTTGGATCGTTGGTAGATGCGTACATGCTCGCCATTGCCTCCAGGGTTTTATAATAATCGCCATCATGGAAAGAAGGCCCTTTATGTGCCCCTGTATCCAGTCCGGCGGCAATTTCAAAATTCTTAAAAGCATGGCTGATGTGCTCATCATTATAGATGTCCCACATGTTCGGCACCATAGTTTCCCTGGCTACCTTAAAACGATCAGCCCAGAAACCTTTGGTCCAGCTTACATCCTTCATATTCGGACTATGCAATTTAGCATGACTGCTTTCTTTTGTATTAACCAGGCTTTTCTCTTGTGCAGAACTATTCAGCAAGGGGAAAAATAGTGCTGTACAGGTACTGTACAACAAAACCTTACCCAACTGTATTTTAATCCTTTTCATGTTTATATATTGGTTTTTATGATTGGTTAATTGTATTATTTTATGTTTTGGATGGTTACGGGTCCCAGCAATCCTGCTTCCAGCAGAGGTTTTCCTTCCAGGCTCAGCTTATAAGGAGCTGTAGTCCAGGTTACCCGTTTATTCTCCGGGAGCCGGTGGTCACCGATCAATCTGTTTGCCCAGGTATTGCTAACTTCTATACTAATCTCGTTGTTTCCTTTTTTTAGTGCCTTACTGATGTCTACCCGGTAAGGAGGTGTCCAAACAATTCCGCAGGGAACACCGTTCACTTTTACCTCGGCAATATTTGCCACGTTACCCAGGTCTAACCAGGTTTCCGCCTGTTTATCGCCTTTAAACTGGAAAACCGTTCTATAAACTGCTGTGCCCGAATAATATTTAACCAGGGTATCTGTACAGGTACTCCAATCCAGCAGTTGTTTGAGTATTAATGGCTTTGATGGGCCACCATATGAAGCGTCAAAGCTTACATTCCAATCACCTGTCAATGCCTGTGCAATGTTAAATACTTCAAAATTAGCTTTACCGGCAATCGGTTTTGCTGGTGCTGCGTTGCGGTCAAAGCTCACAAACAGCGAGGCATTCGCTTCCAGTTTAACCTGAAGCTCTATCCTGCCATTCGCAACAGACCAATCTGCCGCTTTCCAACTTTTACCTGAAATAGCATCATATAATTCAGGCGCAGCTTTCACATCGGATATCCTAAATGAAAAATTTAGCAAACGAACTTTATCCAACTGATTTGAAATAAAATAAATATCCTTATCAACAGTCTTCCTATGTGTATAGGCAATATATTTCGCATAAGTATTTTGTCCTGTTTCCGCTACAAACAGGTCCCTGTCCAGGTTCAACTTTTTAAAGGTATCTTCATGATAAGCACCTATATTCACAAAGCCCAGACCGTTCGGTCCTGCCGTCCACAATTCATCAACAGTCTTTTTAAACTCTGCTGCAGCAATTTGTTTTAAGCCCGATTGGTAAAGTGGTTTCTCATTTAGTAAAACTGTGGCACCTGCTTTTACCAGCGCGAGTAATTGTTTTACCGTTTCGTAGTTCATATACTGGTAGTTGGGGTCCATAACTGTTTTACCTGGAATGACCAGCACAGCATAGCTGGCACCACTGGCAAACACCACTTTTTTATCTTTTACGATTGCTGTACCCAGCACATCAGGATTAAAAGAGTCGTAAGCGTAGCCACGTAAAGGATTAACCCAGTTTTCAGGATCGGCCATATTTGCTGAGTGGTTTACCCCCATTGGCTTTATTCTCAAAGGTTCACCCGTATTCATCAAGCGAATACGCTCATTCTCCACTACATCTTTTCCGAAAACACCCGGCAAAACAGGAACCAGCCTATCTGGTAATACCGATCTGCGGGGTAGCTCATCGCCGGTAAATACTGCAATATCTATTACCGGGTTTCCTTGCTGCAGTAATGTTTGTACACGTTCAGCATAATTCACCCAAGCCCTCCCCGGCTTCCACCAGGTCTGGTCACGCTGGAAATACAAACCAATACCATCCAAGGTCATTCCGGGCTTTCTGTCCATCCATGGATTATGGGCAAACACATGATAAACCATTTTATTGATACCCAATGCGTAATTCCGGTCTAGTAAAGTTTTCATGTTACCGGGGTGTTCAGACCAATCCATTCGGATCGACGTAAATGCTTCGGCCTGGATGATATTCTTACCATAAATATGTGCGCCTGAAATAGCATCCATCATATCGTTAGGTTTATCGTGTGTCGGACTGTTCAACCAGAACTCACCCATCGGCACATCCACCTCTTTATAATGCATCAGTCCATCACTGATCATTGTCGGGGCGACACTTTCTACCGCAAAATTCACCCCTTTTTCCTTAGCGAGCGCAGCAAGGGTTTTGTAGAACTGGTCAACTACCAGTTCAGTAATAGTTTTGCGCAAGTCATATAGAAAGTCTTCTGAAACCGCAGCTGTCTGCACAGGTATACCTGTCATAATGGGCAAATAAGGCATTATATCATATCCCCGCCGCTTTTTAAATTCGGCCGCGAATAAGGACGACCAGTTCTGGCTGCCACATTCCCAGCTGTCTATAAACAGTTCAGTTAAAACTTTGGACGCAATTTCCGGTCCGCCTCTTTTTAAAGCCTCACCGTACCAGCTATCGAACTGTAATTTCACGGCCGCTGGATTAAATTTATCACACTCTAATCCCTTACCACCGCCACCGGTAGCATTTGTATGCCCTGTAGAGGTATGACCGATCCTTACGATGGTCCAGTTTCCTTTAGGTGCTTTCCAATTCAGACTTCCATCGGGATTTAGTTTTGTAGTCAGGTCTATGATTTTATCTAGCGGCACACAAAGCCTGTCAGGTATTTGCGTAGCAGTACTGCGCTTACTGATCCGCCATACAGCAGCTGATTTCCCTTCATATTGATTGATTCTGGCTTCTGCTGAAAGCTCCAGATTAAGTAGTTTCAGAGAAGGTTTCCACTTGGCGGCATCGAGGTCTTCCGAGCCTGGCTCCGATCCTCTTTTATCATAAATAAAACGGTAATATTTTGCGGTAACAGCTGATATCGAATGGGTAACATCGGCATCTGTATCCTGCCAACCATGACGTGGCGGATCCAAACGACCTATAGAACGAAAAGCTTTTCCATCATCACTCACCTGTACTTCCAAACGGTGGGCCTGGTAGTTGTTACTGCCGGTTTTTATAATAATGCTACGTGTTGTAAAGGGCTGCTCAAATGCATATTGTACCCAGCAAGTCTCATTACTGCCAAAGCTCTTTTTATTTCCGGCGATAACGAGCCCGTTTGCATCGACTCCTGTACTTGTGGTAACCACAGGGCTGACTGTTTGTGTGGATATACCTGTTCCCTCAGGTGAAGGATAGGCATATACTGCAATATCTTTATAATAACCCTCCAATGTTTCGGGTTGGTTTAGTTTATATTTTACGGAAGTCCCGCCCTTGATATTCAAGCGTGTAGACACGACTTTCTGCATAGAAAGTTCAGGTGTGATCCATGGCCCTCCGGCAAGGGCGAACCCATCACTCACATGCATTCCGAGTTTGAAATTTAAGCGTTTGGCTTCCTGCATAGCGAACATCACCATATCCCACCACTCGGGGCTGAGCTGCTGTACCGGTGGGCTAAAAACAGGAGGATTGGCTGCGCCTTTAATAGACAGGAGGTAAGCCCCGCCAAGACCTGCGGATTTCATGGCTTCTAAATCTGCGGTAATACCGGGCTTAGAAACGCCAGCCTGAATCCAATGCCATAACACCCAGGGTTTAGTTGTTTCATTTTTCTGGGCATAAACAGGCATTACTGCAATAGTGCACCAGATTAAAAAAACCAATAAAATCCCTTTTCTTTTAAAACCCATATCAAAATTATTTATGCGGACACTGCCGACTATTTGTTTTACTAATCTTCTATTTGTGTGCAATTTTATATCCCTTCATTCCGAAATACAAGATGATCAAATAGCAAACCAAAGGAATGCTATAACCGATCTGAATATTATCGCCATTAAAATCAATCAAGGTACCCATTGCATATGGCAGGATTGCACCACCTACAATTGACATAATCAGCCAGGAAGAACCTGGTTTTGTATCGTCACCGATACCATCTATGCCCAACGCAAATATGGTTGGGAACATGATAGACATAAAAAAACCGATCGCACCTAATGCATAAACCACATAGGCACCATTTCCAAAAATGGCTACAAGACTAAGCAGTACAGAGATACCAGCGTAGATAGAAAGTAATTTATGGGAAGAGATAAACTGCAACATTGCTGTTCCAGCGAACCGGCCTACTGTAAAAAGCAAACCATAAATAGCCAGGTAATAAGCAGCCGTTTTTTCATCAAAACCGCCACCTTGTTGTGCCATTCGGATAAAAAAGCTGGTTACACAAACCTGTGCACCTACGTAGAAAAACTGTGCTACGACCGCCCACTTTAAGTGCCTGTGACGCAAGGCGCCAAAGAAGCTACCTTTAGCAACACCGTCGGTACTTTTAGTCTTTATTTCAGGAAGGTTTACAAAATAAAAGATAATAGCAATCACCACCAGTACTATACCCAAAATGATATAAGGCATCTTTACTGAGGCTGCTTCTTCCATGAAATAACCAGAGCGCGCAACATCAGTCATCGCGGCAAGCTCTTCTTTGGTATGCGATTTCCCGGAAAGGATAAACATAGATCCGATAAAAGGCGCCACCATTGCCGCCAGTCCGTTAAATGATGCTGCAAGATTTAACCTACTTGTAGCTTTAGCCGGATCTCCCAAAACTGCCGCATAAGGATTTGCAGAGGTTTCTAAAATGGTTAGTCCGCAGCCAATGATAAACAAAGCAATAAGAAAAGTAATATAAGACAACTGGTTTGCGGCTGGTACAAATAAAAATGCACCTGTTGCAAATACCAATAAACCAATGATCATACTGGCTTTGTAGCCCCACTTTTTAAGAATCATACCAGCAGGGATGGCCATTAAGAAATAAGCCAGAAAGACGGAAGTATCAATTAAGGTGGACTGCCTGTTGTTCAGGTCACAAGCCTTTTTTAGATGAGGGATTAGTATCGAATCCAGGTTGTGGGCCATCCCCCAAAGGAAAAAAAGGCTCACCACCAAAATAAATGGTACCAGATATTTTTTACCCGCTGCCGGATCTCCACTGGCAATTACTTCCGGCTCTGTTGTATGGTTCATATGTTGGTTATATTAGTATTGATCTTTTATTTGATCTGTTAAACTATGTGCGGCCATTGAGGCCATACCTTATTTCTTTTTCACCAATAGCAAGTGATCGCATACCAGAACAACCTCACCATGCTGGTTTTTTATTTCTACATGCTCGGTCACTGTTCCGTATTCCGGTTTTTTAGCTTCTGCCTTTTCAGAAATGGTAATTTCCGAATGAATGGTATCTCCAATATATACCGGTTTCACAAAACGAAGACGGTCATAACCTTTAGAGAAAGCCTCGGGATTGATCTCTGAAGCCGTTAGGCCGATACCGATACTGAAGATCATCGTTCCATGTGCTATTCTATGCTTAAAAGGCTGTGTCTTGCACCATTCCTCATCCATATGATGCGGAAAAAAATCTCCTGTATGCCCCGCATGAACCACAAAATCTGTTTCAGTAATGGTTCTTCCCAACGTTACCCGTTTGTCTTCCAACAGGTAATCCTCAAAAAATATCGATTTAAAATACATGTCCTATAATGTTTTCTAATTGTTCTTTAACTGTTCGCTCACTTTTACACCACCTTTATCACTGGAGATATAAGCACTCTCCACCACCGCCATTGTTTTAATCACATCTTCTACACCGGTATGCAATATGGCTGAAGAACCTTCTTTATAACGCATCAGGTTAGCCATAGTACCGATAAATGCCTCAGGGAACCAGGAACCTTCCAGTTCCAGTTGTTTCCATTCAGGAGCATTAACTTCGGACGCCCCTTCCCCAGGTCCCTGCTCTCCAATCAGGCAATATTCAAATACATCAGGAACACCGTAAGGATAGTCCATCAATAAGCCCATTTTTGCTTTTATAGCACCTTTTGTACCTTCCCATTTGATGAAGCTCTCCTGATTGTGCGGACCAAAGTCATGGTCGTGATTGGTGTTGATCACCGCATGCATGGTATCCCCATAGTCGAACAAGGTTGTTGTACGACTAGAAGACAAGCTCTTAGCCGGATGTTTTAAGGTTTTGGCCATTACTGTTTCCGGATCCCCTAAAAAAGAACGCACCAGATCAATATAATGAATGCTATGGTACTGTATTTCCAATCGGGGGTGTATAATCACGTGCGGAAAAATCTCCCATGGTGTTTTAATCGTAACCCGCACTTCCATATCATAAAGTTCACCGATCATCCCCTGCCCGATCATGTACCTTGCTGCGCTTACAAAAGGCGCAAAACGCAGTTGAAAGTTAATAGCAGCCACCAGCTTTTTCTTCCTGCACAGCTCCAGTATCTCTTTGGCCTGCGCAAAATAATCACCCATGGGCTTCTGGATCAGCACGGCAGCCCCATCTGGCAATTGTTCCAGCACCTCAATGTATTGCTCAGGCATAATGGTGAGGTCGTACACTGTATTTTCAGGTGCATTGGCCACTGCTTCGGCAACCGATCCGTAAACATTAGGAATTTGAAATGCAACGGCCAATTTTTCAGCCCTTGCTTTGGTACGGTTTACAATTCCATGAACGGTAAAACCAGCTTTTTTATAGGCCGGAAGGTGTGCATCGGCTACAATACCACCAGCCCCGATGATGATGATGGGTTGTATGGTTTCAGGTAACTGAGGTTTATATATAATTTCCATAAAGCGCTATTTATCAATTAAATTAATTTTATCCTGTGTTGCTTTTACAATTTCGGCAACGGAATCATCTGAATGCAGGACGTTCAATACCATTTCATCTATCAGCACAGCAATTTCTGCCCAGTTACTTTTCTGTGGCAATGTTTTTGCGTTTTGGTGCAACTGTTCCAGCTTATGGTAATATGGTATAAGCTGGTTGATGTCGGGATCCTTCCAGGTCGATATGCGACAGCCAATCCCGCCTTCAAGTGTTAAACGCTTATCATTGGCTTCATTCACTGCAAAGCGGATGAAATCATAAGCAATTTGCTTATGCCTGCTCCCTGAGCCAATGGTGTGCAACCAGTACACATTTAATGATGCAGATGTGTTACCTGGAGCCCTTGGTATTAAGGCTACTTCTACCTTCCCCTTTACGGCCGATGCCGGATCTACTTCACAAACAGCAGCAAAGCCAAACCAGTTGATCATCATCGCCGCTTCCCCCCGGGCGAAGGTCGCCCCGGCCCTTACTGAATCAAAATCAGCAGAGCCTGGATGTACGGCATCCTTATCTTTAACCAAAGTTTTGTAAAACCCCAGCGCTTCAACAGCCTTTGCAGTGTTTACATCAACCTGCCCGCTCTCATTTACCAACGTTCCTCCGCGACTCCACAATTGCAGACAGAAATCGAACACCGTATTGTGACCATCCGGATAACAGGCAAATACGCTTCCAAACAGATTTTGTTCGGGACGGTTAAAAAAGTGGGCTACCTGTACAAAATCAGTCCATGTTTCTGGCACCATAAGCGCCTTGCCATATTGTTCCAAATAGCTTTCCTGCTCTTTTTTATCTTCGAACAGATCTTTTCTGTAAATAAGACACTCGGGGCCATCGTGAAATGGCAGGCCTACAATTTGCTGATTAAACTGCTGTGAGGCGAGCAAAGAATTGCTCCAGCCCACTGGGAACGCAGCTGGTGCCTGCTGACCGATTAAAGGGCTTAAATCTTCAAAAGCACCGGCAGTATAACCTTCATACAACCAATCGGTATTGATGTGGGCAACGTCCCAATCCCCGTTCTTTAATCCATTATTTAACAATGTACTTTCATGAAGTTCGTGCAGGTCCATCGGAACCAGCTCCGCCTTTAATCCGCAACCGGAAAAAAGGCAATATTGGTCCCATACTTTTTGCATGGCCGATTCGAAGGGGCCGAACTTACGAACGGCTATTCTGAACACTTCATTTTTACTCATGAACGCTTGATTTTACAGTTACAAACTGGCTAATGATCTTTTCATTATCCTGCCCTAATTTAGGAGAACCTTTCGAAGAAACCAGTAATTCCCCATCAATCCTTATCGGACAACGGGTAGTGTGATAACGATAGCCGTCTTTCATTTCTACCTCCTGAACCATATTTAAGGCTTTAAAACCTTCATGGTCCATCAGTTGCTTCCAGTTCAGCACATCCGAACACCAGATATCCGCAGGTTCCAATACGGCCAGCCAGCTTTCAGTACTTCGGGTTTGTAAATGGTCAGCAAGAATGGCTTTAATCTCATCACGCTTATCAAAAGCGTCGGCCGGATCGGCAAAAGGTTCCATAGCGGTACAACCCAACAAACCGGCAAGTACCGGAATTGAGCCCATTGCCAATGCAATAAATCCATTAGCAGTTTTATAAATCCCGTAAGGAGCACCTAAATAAGCATTTGCATTGTTTTGTGCTGTTCGTTCAGGAAGTGCCCCACCATCGTTCATAAAGGTAGTGATGGTCTCAAACTGGAAATCATAAGCAGACTCAATCATGCTTACCTGTACCAAGGCGCCTTGGCCAGATGTAACTTTACGAAATAAACAGGCAAGAATCCCCTGGGCGAGGTGTGAGCCTGCCAGCATATCTACAATAGATAAGCCCATAGCTACAGGCCCCCCGGCATTACCGCTTAACCAGGTTAAACCGGTAACCGATTGTAAGAGTAAATCCTGACCTGGCTTACCTTTTCCGTCCCCATCTGTACCATAACCGGAAAGTTCTGCATAAATAATATTTTTGTTGAGTTGCTGCACACTGGCATAGTCAAACCCTAATCTTTCCATTACACCAGGACGAAAATTATGGATCATTACATCAGCCTTTTCCAGCAGTTGACGCACCATTTTGCAATCTTCCTCATTTTTAAGGTCTACTTCAAAACTTTCCTTATTTCTATTGATCGCATGAAATACAGAAGATTCCCCGTTCATGATCACATTGGAAGTGTATAGGGTACGGCAAATATCGCCTATCCCCGAACGCTCTATTTTAATCACCCTTGCGCCCATGTCGGCCAACCTCAAACTTGCTGAGGGGCCAGACAAAAACTGGCTAAAATCTACCACTAAATAATCTTCCAGGGCTTTCATATCCTATTTTAAATCAAATTCTTTGTTAATCTTTTCATTGTCTGCCCCTATTTTTGGCGCAGCTTTCGATGCGTATAATTTCTGCGCGTCTATTCTTATCGGCGATCGTGTTGTCTCAATTGTCTTACCCGGCCCCAAATCCAAAGTCTGACTGATTTGCTGATTCTTAAATACCGCCAATTCTGTAGCTTCTTTATAATTAAGCACCGCAGCACACCAGATATCTGCTGGCTCCAATACGCTTAGCCAGTATTCGTTGGTATTTGTTTTAAATGTTTCGCCCAATAGCAGCAACAGTTCGTCCCTGTTTTCAAATGATGCACCGGCATTGGTATAAAATTCCGAAATATCACATCCGATCAATTGACTGATCTTACTCAGGTTCCCCATGGCTAATGCCAGATAACCGTCTTTAGTTTGATAAGTACCGTAAGGTGCGCTTAAATAAGCATGCGCACTACCATTTACTTTGCTTCTCTGTGGCAATTGTCCACCGTCATTTAAATAGGTGGTCAGCACCTCAAATTGTATATCTAATGCCGACTCCAATAAACTCACCTCAATCAATACACTTTTACCGGTCTTAGCTCTTTTAATCAAAGCGGCAATAATGCCTTGTGTAAGGTGGTTGCCGCACATAATATCAGTTACGGACAAGCCGAAAGGCACCGGTCCATCTTCACTACTTCCTGAAAGATGTGTTAAGCCCGAAACAGACTGGACCAACAAATCCTGTCCCGGTTTCGCAGCCCATGGCCCCTCGGTTCCATATCCTGTAACCGCGGCATATATAATTTTGGGATTGATGTTTTGCACCCGTCCATAATCTAATCCTATTTTTTCCATTACCCCGGGCCTGAAGTTATGGGTCATCACATCAGCTTTTGCAATCAGTTTCCTAAGCAATTCCAGGTCTTCGGGGTTCTTTAAATCCGCAGCATATGAGTCCTTGTTCCTGTTGATGGTGTGAAAAAGTAAGCTATCCTCATCAACAAACAAATTTTTAATGGCCAGCTGCCTGCATGCATCTCCTTTTACCGGTCGTTCAATTTTAATTACACGAGCCCCCAGATCAGCCAGTTTTAAACCTGCGGACGGCCCTGCCAGAAACTGACAAAACTCTAAAACCAATATTTCTTCCAGTGGTTTCCTCATGACAATACCAGGCTTCTTGATTCAACGTACAAATTGTTCATCTTTTCCAGTACCTTGAGCTCGGCGCCACCGTTCATCAGATAATCTCTTACCATATCACCTGCGTGATCCTGAAAAAACATATGTCCGTGGTAACGTGGGCGTAAAAAGGCGCGCTGCAAAGCAGGTAGGGTGTTGGCAAAGAAATCATTTGATTTCCGGTTTACCTCAGTATCCTTCCAGGCACTTAAATGACCAGGCTGACCGCCATTTTCAAAGAAAACGGTTTGCTGACAAGCAGGTGAGGCTACATATTCGGCATATTTCACGGCCATTTCTAGATGTGCTGAACTGGAAGATACTGCCAGCCCCGTTCCACCCAATGTACTGCGCAGGTTGTTTTCTCCATTTAAAGTAATCATATCATGAAAATGCAGTAATTTACCTGCATACCCAGGTCTGGAATAGTTGGAATAACCATAAGCAAAAGGACAATAAGCGATGTTATCACTTAAAGTCATCGCTTCGTATACCTGTATCGGGTTCCTTTTGAAGTTATCCCGATGAATTTTTGAAGCCAGTTCACGGTATAACTGCAATGCTTTTACACCGGTATCCCTGGAAATGATCAGGTCTTCCAGCTGACAAGGATCTTCACCCAAAGAACAGCAGAAGGTATAAAAATTCATCAACACATCAATTGGAATACCTGCAAAAGCGACCAGGCCTTTATCGGCAAGCTGCAACAAATCTTCAAATGTTGCAGGTAATTGAAAACCGTTCTTTTGCAGCAGGTCGGGCCTGCTCGAAGCAACTGGGGTAGCTGCATCAATTGGCAATGCCCATTGGTGGCCGTCATAAGCATAACTTTCAAATGAATGTCCTACTGTATTATCGCGTTGGTCGTCCAGGTATGCTTTGGACAAATACTTATCTAACGGAAGTATGGATTGTGTTTTCGCAGCAAAGCCTGCCCAGGGATGATCTATCACCAGTAAATCAAAACGCTGTGCCAGCTCCTGGATAGAAAAATCAGCGAATTGCTGCAAACTTCTCTTCTCCCAGGTAATCTCTACCTGTGGGTTCAACTCTGAAAACCGCTGTGCTGTAGCCACCATAGGTACAAATCCCCTACTGTGGTTCCATGTTATACCTTTTAAATTAATCTTGTCACTCATGACCTTTTATCTCTTTATCTCTATCCTATTTTTACTCAATTCTTATTTAACAGTGATCGTCAGGCCTGCTTCCTGCAAGCCGGCAGATGTAGCTGTTAGTTTTATTTTACCCGCTTTTTGTTTGGCTTGTACAATAGCAAGGCACAAACCGCGATAGGCCTTACGGTAGTCAGCCTTAAAAGGCTCTAAACTTGCCTGAAATCCATTGTCTACACCGGCAATGGTACCCGCTCCTTCTAATTTAAACTGAACAAGGTTATCTGCGTCGGGCACTAAATTTCCCTGCTCATCTAAAATCCTTACAGTTACAAAAGAAAGATCTTTGCCATCTGCAGCGATACTGGCCCTATCCACCGACAATTCTATTTTCGCAGGCTTGCCCGCAGTTTTAATCTCTTTCACTAAAACCACCTTACCATTTTTTCTCGAAACAGCTTTTAAAATACCTGGCTCATATTTAAGTTGCCAAACTACATGCAGCTCCTCATCTTTTTTGGACTTTGTACCTAACGACTTGCCATTTAAAAATAATTCTACCTCATCCGCATTGTTGTAATAAGCCCAAACATCAACGGTTTTACCTGCTGTCCAGTTCCAGTGCGGAAACACATGCAACACCGGCTTATTTGTCCATTCGCTCTGGTACATGTAATACGCATCTTTAGGGAAGCCCGCCAGGTCTACTATTCCGAAATACGAGCTTCTTGCCGGCCATGGGTATGGCAATGGTTCACCTAAATAATCAAAGCCTGTCCACACAAACAATCCAGACACATGATCATACTTTTTTGCTGCCGCCCAGGTCTCTTCATGTGTAGAACCCCAATAGGCCGAAACGTTATCATATGACGAAGCGGCAAATTCGGCATTGCCCCCTGTAAATTTGGTTTTACCATCTTTAGGCCAGCGGCGGATACTGTCGGAAGGCATCTCGTAAAAACCACGCGTATCCAACGAAGAGGTCGTCTCTGTCGCAATCATTCTTTGTCCGGGATAGTTTTTAGGAAAATCCTTATACAGTTTATGATTGTAATTCAAACCATATATATCCAAAGCGCCCGACTGGTAAATAAAATTCTTTTGAGCATTGGTTTCTGTAAGTGCAGATGTAACGGGACGTGTTGTATCCAAATCCTTTACCAGCTTCACCAATTCTTTAGTAATGGCAATACCAGTGCTATCGAACTGCTCGCGGATCTCATTTCCAATACTCCACATAATAATCGAAGGATGGTTTCTGTCCCGTTTCACCATACCCTGCAAATCCTTCACATGCCATTCGTCCCAGTTCAGGTGATAATCCTGTTTGTTTTTCTTTTTTGCCCACATGTCAAAAGCTTCATCCATCACCAGGACCCCCATTTGATCACATAGGTCAAGTAATTCCGGTGCGGGCGGGTTATGTGCAGTACGGATGGCATTGGCACCCATCTCTTTCATCATTTGCAACTGGCGTTCCATGGCCCTTACGTTAATTGCAGATCCTAAAGCGCCCAAATCATGGTGCATACAAACACCAAGAATTTTCATATATTCGCCATTAAGCGTAAAACCTTTTGCCGCATCAAAGTTAAAATAGCGGATGCCAATCGGTGTTTCATAGCTATCTAACAACGTTTTACCGGAGAACACCTTTGTCACTACTTTATAGAGATGAGGGTTATTTACAGACCAAAGTTCAGGTTGATTTACAGTGCCTGACTGTTCTACTGTTATCAGCGTATCTTTCAATGCAAGGTGATCAGTTCTAACCGTGGCCACAAGTTTGCCCTTTGCATCATAAACCTGCGACTGTACATCAACTTCCCCTTTTAACAGGGATTTATTCCTGATCTGTGTTTTTATACTAACCTTTGCGGAAGTTTTACTTACCGAAGGTGTACTTACAAAAGTTCCCCAGTGATCAATCGCTATGCTTTCCGTTGCTGTTAACCAGACATTCCGGTAAATGCCCGATCCTGAATACCAGCGTGAATCCGGCTGGGCAGAGTTATCCACCTTTACAGCAAGCACATTTTTACCCGGTTTTAAATATTTAGTCAGTTCATAATTAAATGAAGAATAACCGTAAGGACGTTTCCCCAAAAGCTGACCATTTATCCATACCTCACTATTTTTATAAACTCCATCAAACTCGATGAAAATATTCTTTTTTTTCAGTGAGGCCGGTAGCGTAAAAGATTTCCTGTACCATGCAATACCTGTAGGCAATCCACCGCCTTCAGGTTTAGCCGGGTTCTTTTCGTCAAATTTCCCTTCAATACTCCAGTCGTGAGGTAAAGTCAGTGTTCTCCATTTCACGTCAATGAAGCCTGGCAATTTTGCATTAGCATCATCTCCAAGATTGAACTTCCAGTCCTGGTTAAAATTCTGTCTCACCCGAGGCTGACTGTACGCTGTTTGCATTCCAATCCATATCAACAAACATAAAACCAGGTTCTTTCTTAACATCATATCGGTATCTTTAACTTATAACTTTCAACTTATAACTCATAACTTTCAACTCGTAACTCACTTTACAAAGCCAACTTTACTCTTTCCTAAATCTTTAGAGGTTGCTACTGCAATGCCACGCTGGTCTTTTTTATTCACTGCACAATAGAAATGGTATACCACTCCTTTATGCTTTAAAACGAAGGATTTATGAGCATACATTTCATCATAAGGCTCGGATGGTTCAACCAGGTTGTCACCAGTCCAGTCTGTCCAGTTTACCAGGTCATTCGATGCAGCAAAGCGGTTAAACCCTCCCTTTCTATCCTGCCAGAATGCACCGAAATAAAACATAACCCAGGTGCCATTAATTTTCTGGATCACTCCATCGCCCGTAATCCCCACCGGATGATGTACGACAGGATCGGTTTTAAACCTCTTCCAATGTTGCATGTCATCAGATACAGCCATCCCAATGCGCTCGTACCATCTTGTTTTTTTATTATTCTCCAGTGAATCACCTACTGCATTGTAATACATCACAAATCGATGTCCGGTAAGTTTTTCTTTATCTTCGATCACACTACTTTTAAAAAGCTTGTTACGGTTTTCCCACCATCTCACATCTTTATCCAGGGCGCTTAACACGGGTTCTGACATTCTTGTCCACTCATGTGCTACCCATGGCTGCTTATCGGTATAGGCCATTCCGATAGATAGCGGCTCTGTTTCATACCCTTTTTCTTTACCCCCGAAATACGACATCCAGTATTTGCCGTTAAACTTACCCAGCTTATAATCGCCTCCCCATTTGGTATCTGTTAAAGCATTGTATCCTGCCTTTTGGTTATCATCCCATTTTCCGGCATCGCCAAAAGACATCAGGCGGCCCATATTTTCCCAGTTCAACAAATCCTTACTTTTTGCCAGCCAGGTTTCGTACCCTCTGCCACTATAGATCAGATAGGTCATATACCATAGTTTGCCCTCCCTGAATATGGTAGGGCAATCCATTTTATGCTGTTCATCTTCCGGCACCATCACCAGGCCATATTTATAAGGCGTTTTAACCTCCTGATAAATCTCCTGCATTTTCGCCGCCGGAACATCACTTTTCGTTGACTGCCCAAATACCGCGGATGATATAAAAAAAGAAAAACTTAAAACCTTTATCAACTTCATGATTAAACCTATTCTATTGTACTTTAAAATTGTAACTACCCGCTCCGATCTGTAGCACTGCCCTTCCCTTTTCGTAACCTATTAATTTGATTTCCGAATTGTCTTTTACAACAACATTACGCTCTTTAACCTGCTGTTTTTCCGTTGCCGGAATGTAAACGGTAGCTTTTGTATTTGCAGGTATGGTAACCGACAATTCAAATGCCTGATCTGATTTTTTCCAGTCTGAAACAATTAAGCCGTATGGAGATAGATAACTTCCTTTTGCCGAAGTCAGATCGCCTACGGGACCAGGATAGATTTTGATATGCTTAAAGGCAACTGATCCTTCTTCCTGTCTGATCCCCGCAAGGCCACTATAAAACCATTCCATAATGTGGCCCAGCATAAAGTGGTTATTAGACACTTCGGGCAATGCCGCCCATGATTCTGTCAATGCAGTAGCACCATGCGCAAGCTGATAACCGTAGCCCGGCACATCGACCCTACTGTTCATGTCAAATATCACATCTGAACGGTTCTCCTGTTCCAATACCCTTAGCACATAACGGTAACCAATATCACCAGCTGTTAATGCATTATCCCTGTCCCTTATATCTTTGATCAGATTAGCCAATACTTTGTCCTTATACTCCGGTTCAACCAATTGCATATAGATTGCCATCGCATTTGCCGCCTGACTACCAGTAGCGTACTGTCCGGTTGCTGCATTAAAAAAGGTAGTGTTAAACGATTGTTTCACAGCAGCGGCGAGATCACCATATTTTTCGGCATCGGCAGTTTTTCCGAGCAGTTTCGCCATTTTTTGCATCAGGCACAGATCATAATAATAAATAGCGGTACCGGTTACCCCCATCGGGGTTTGCTGCGAAACACCCGGACGCTCAGGTCCAATATCGTACCAATCGCCCAAACCCTGTTTTAAAATATTGTTCTCTGCTTTAGTTTGCAGATAAGCAATATAACGTTGCATGGTGGGGTAAGCATTTCTTAACACTTCGGTATTGCCATACCATTGATATAAATACCACGGCAGGATAATTCCGGTACTTCCCCATTCGGGAGAATCACGGAACATATCACCTCCCCAGGTGAAGTGAATATATTCAGGTGCAATTTCAGGGATCAGTCCATTGTCCAGCTGGGAAGTAATTACATCATCAACGACCTTACCCGCCAGGGTAGCCACATCATAGTTATACATTACCGACGACATCATCAGGTGCGATTCTTCCAGCCATCCTAGCTTTTCACGATGCGGACAATCCGTAAATACACTCGCCATATTGCTTTTTATAGCCCAGTCTATCAGTTTATCCGTTTTGTTAAAAAGTTGATTGGATGATATGAATTCACCAGCTCTTCCCGCAGCATTGCGGGTATGTAAACCTTTTAATTCCAATATTTCCGGCAATCTCTGTGCCCCGACTTTACCTGTAGGAACAGCCCCCCTTACCTGGAGGTACCTGAACCCATAATAAGTAAAACGAGGTTGCCAGGTTTCTATTCCTTCTCCACTTAATACATATTCAAAATAAAACGGGCTTCCCGTAGGTTTCTGATTTACTTTTCCATCCTTTAGTAATTCTCCGGGATAAACCCTGATGGTATCTCCTTTATTTCCTTTTACTTTAAGATTAATGATACCTGAAGCATTTTGCCCCAGATCGTAGATCCATTCATTGTCGGATGTTTTAGTAATTGTTTTTGCGGAGAAATTTTCAAATATTTTAAGCGGTTCCGCTTGCTGGGACCTGATGGCTGGCGGCCCATCTACAATTAATACCTCTTTCCAGTGCTTATCGTTAAAAGAAGGTGTATCCCACCCCTTTTGAACCAAACGCGCATCATAATCTTCTCCACCATATATACTCGAAAACGTGATAGGTCCGGAAGCGGTTTTCCAGCTCTTATCGCTAATGATATTTTCTGTGGTGCCGTCTTTATATTCGATGAACAGCCTGCATATCATTTTTGGATAGCCAAATGCTGGTTTAGATTTTCTGAACCGGCCTTTTACAGGCGGCACATAGTAAAAGCCGTTACCCAACATTACGCCGATGGTATTGCCGCCGTTCAGCAAACTTTCGGTCACATCAAAACTTACATATAAAGCTTCTTTATCATATTTAACCCAGCCCGCATCCAGAAAATGGTCTCCTTGTTTTTTACCGTTAAGGCTCATTTCGAAGTGACCGAGGCCACTGATAAACAAGCTCGCTTTGGCCACAGGCTTTTTAACCGCGAAATCCTTCCTTAAAAGGGGTAGCACATTACTACCAAAATAAGTATCCTTTTTATTGTCTTTAGGTAAAACCGTTATGTTTGAATCAGCCAGTTTCTCGTAGGCAATCCAGCTCGCATTCTTCCAGTCGGCCGCTTTTAACAATCCCATCTGCCATTGTGATACGGGTGCCCATGCTGATGCCTTACCTTTATTATCCCAAACCCGTACTTTCCAATAATACGTTTTTCCGGCAACCAGTGGCTTACCTTTATAATTTATCTGTATAGATTTATCGGAAGTTATTTTTTTAGAATCCCATATATTCCCTGTGTTCTTTGCAAGGGCAACCGGATGATCAGCGACAAGTACCTGGTAGGCGGACTGTAATATATTCCGTTCAGTTGATTTCAGCCTCCAGCTCAATACAGGTGAAACTGCTTCAACGCCAAGTGGATTCGTTTTATAATCACAATGTAAGGCTTCAACACTCAAATCCTGGGCAAAAACGGGAACTGAAAGGAGTAATAAACCAAGGAAGTATAGTAGTCTGCTCATTCTGTTTATAAGATTAACGCCTGTCGTAACTAAATTAGTTTTTTAGTTTAAAGATTAACGGGTGTTGGGTTTATAAATGGTTACTGATTCAAATATAAATATTTATTTCAAATATGAAAGTATATATTTGGGTAAATACATACATCAATTTGAGGAACAATGATTAAAAAGCATTTAGTATGTTTGCTTAATAAATCACGAGTTAAGTTTTTATGAAGGATAAAGAAATGAAGTATCAGGCCCCGGCGTTAGACAAAGGTCTTGATATTCTTGAATACCTGTCTTCCCAATCTATTCCACTTTCTCAAACCGAGATTGCGATCGGAATAGATAAGAGTCCGAACGAGATTTATCGCATGCTGATGAGCCTGGAAAGTCGTGGCTATATTTTGAGGGATGAAGTTTCAGGAAAATACAGACTTTCTTTAAAGCTCTTTCATCTCTCGCACAGGCATTCCCCTGTTGACGAGTTGCGCAAGGCAGCTCAATATCCATTGGAAGAACTGGCGAATATCATCATGCAATCCTGTCACCTTAGTATATTATATATGAACCAAGTGATGGTGGTGCTGCATGCGAAGAGTCCGGGTCCCATAGCATTGTCAATTGAGGAAGGAAACCTGTTTCCCCTCCCTTTAACAGCTTCAGGTAAAGTACTACTTTCTTATATGCCTGATACGGAACAGTCAATGGTATTAAGCAACAATACCATTTATCAGTCCTTCCCGGATAAGGAAAAGAACAAGTTTATAAAGTCTTTAAAGGAAATAAAAGAAAAAGGCGCTTATATCCGTACCAGTGATCTGGCTGCAGGTGTAATCGATGTATCTGTTCCTATTGGAAAAGGAAACACAGGAATTATCGCCTGTCTTACTGTTTCCAGTCTTACAGCTTTAAATGTAAATAAGGATATTGACAATGAAGACATTCTGGCCGAAGCGATAAAGTGTGCGAAGAAAATTGAACAGCGCATAGGGATCGTATAACCGATTAAAACACCCATATTCCTTATGACATCAAAATCACAAAGCAATATTAAAAAGAAAGCGGGAATATCCCGAAAGATATCCCCGCTTAAATTAACGCTCTCGATACAAATGTACAACTATTTTTAAATTACGCAAAATAATTTTTAATTATTTTATAAGTAAAGGACAATTGCATTTGTCATATTTTACAGTTGCTATTATAAGCCAATGTATGTTTAGCTTTTATTACCCATTTCTAACAAAAACGCGCTTAGAAAGAGGTCGTAAATACAAAATCCGGATGTTCAACGCTTGTAAACCTTATATATAGATTACCTGATACTGTATCTGAAAAATAATCCATTTTAAAAGTATCCACATTCAGCCGCTGGATCAGCAGAGCAGGCATACCATTATTATAAAAGCCAGCGTCAAAACCAGCATTAGCTGAAACAAATGTAAACTTGATTACATTATCATTCACAAAGCTATACTTGTAATTCAGGTTAATGGTATAGCTTACAGCTACCCCGTCTATTCTTGGCGTATAAATTTTAATTAAAAATGTTTTAGCCGTATTATTGAAATCCTGCAATAGCATTTGCCCTAACCGTATTGGGACTGTGCCATTCGTGTATGTAGCAACAATATAAGTATTGGCAGTAGCCCTGCGCGTAACGAAATCATTACCCCAGCCAGGGAAAGTTGTAGCATCAGCAATCGTGAGCACAGGGTTCCTGGTTTCAATGATTGTTTTAACCGGAATTTCCGCTCGCTGAACCGGATATTCCTTACCCTTATCATCATACATAACCAGTGTAGTGGCATCTTTCCATTTTAGCCCGGTAAACCTGATGCCGTCAATCACTAAGCCGTCTGCCAGATAGGCACCGTCTATGCCATAAGCAAAGCCGGTTGTAACGGTTGTCGCCGTTTGGCCAGGAGCTGTATACATACCTGAAAGTGTTTTATCGTTATTACTGGTAAAAAGCTCCAGCTTTTTTTCGGTACCGGCATTGTTTAATAAAACATAGGGGCTGGCACCGGCAAAGAAGCCTTTAAACTTATTGATAGCCGTAAGATAGCCCCCGTTATTAAACGATGTTTCATCCGATGCCGAAGCTTTCACAAGCGTCAGGATGTTGAGGTATTTTTTTCCTTTAAGTATGACAGAATCCCCATTCGACCTCAAGTAGTCAAATTCTATATCACTTTTATAGCCCGTACCTGCCGCACCGCCGTATGCTGCGGGTGTGGGATCCTGCAATAGGCCAAGATAGTTATAGGTATCAAATATCAGCGATGTGTTCATCACATATTTGATCCTGAATGTAGAGGTATTGGGCACGGTAGCCGAAGTATTATTCAGGTCGGCCATCATACTCAAGGTTTCGTCGGCATTAAATTTGATGTAAAATGCATAACCACCCCCTTTATAGGAAGTTTTTAAATAGCCTTTCCAGCCATTGGGGCTTCCCAAAAGTTTGTCCCGCAGCTCGGCATTTCTTTCGCTCATCCTTTCTTCGGGCAGTTTGTCAAAAACCCGGTCATCATTCTTTTTGCAGCCAGCCAGGGAAAAGATTGCTGTGAGCAGTATAAAAAATTGTTTCATTATATTTCTTTTAAATATATTTTTTTCAAATCGTCTTTTTCGCGTTCAAACGCCTTAGGCCCAAGTGCGCTCCATGTTTATCCACCGTGGCGGAGCGCGGCTGAGTTTACTTTAATACCAGCGGGCCATAGAAATAATTAGCTGGTGTACCTTTTACATAAAAGCCTGCAAATTTTCTATAACTGGGATTGGTGGCATTAATGGTAGTTGGCAACCAGTCTGCAATAAATGTCCGGTTGGTAAGGTAAGGCAATATGAATTTTTCAAATTGATTGATTAAAGTTGACCCATTTGTAGAAAATTCAAGGCCTGTTGCATTGGTTGTTTTTATAAACCGCGTGTCGTACAGGGTAGCGTTAGCAGGCAGCGTAAACTGCATTTTAAAGTAATAATCTGCTGTAGAAACAGAGGCGGTGCCTGTGTTATAGGCTACCCTAAAGCTCATAGTCGTATCGCTAGTGAACAGGATACGGAAGTAATTCACGTCATAAGTAGGTCTTTCTTTGCGCAAATCGGTGCGGAAACTGGTATATACCGTTTTAAATGCTGCCGATTGACCATAAGTAGTATAATGTGTAGCGGTGGTATCGTAAGTGATGTTGTCAACTTTATTAGCCATCAGCATAATGGGAAAGGACGTGGTGGTTAAATCAGCAGCTGGGGTTATATTATAGGAAGCCAGCATCGTCTTCTGCACTTCGGCCTGCAGGACCGAAAAATCGATATTCATATAGGTTTTGAAATAATCCCTTACAATGAGCTCTTTTGCTCGCAGCTTGGCCCGGGCATCGGGTGTGGCCGTAGTAATATAATTGTTAAATGCCACCTGACCATCTACCAGCAGGAAGCTTACCATTTCGGCAAAATCCTCACCCTTATTCATTCTGGAATAACGGGTAATAAAGCCAAGGGATTTTGCCAATGCTGCCGAGTTGAGTGTGGCGTTCCAATCCTCGTTATAATCGGCCTTGGTTACCTCTTCAAAATTGGCCGGAATGGCAATGTTCTGGTTCAGGATATGGGTAAACTCGTGATGGATGGTCCCGATACGGCCCCTTACATTGGCCTGGTTGTTCACATCCAGCCCATTTACATTGTATAAAACCACGCGCCGCCCGCCATCGGCTGTACCGGCCAGCAGACTACCATTTGTCTGGTAAGCATTAGAACCGTACAACACAAACTGCTTGGGTGTAAGCGTCTTGATAAAAGTACTGCCCGCAATGGTTTCGTAGGGCTTTAAAAAACAGTTGAGCATGGTGCCCATCATCGGCTTTACTTTATTCATATCCGGTGGGGCTATGTCTTTGGCAGGATCGGCCAGGTTTCTTTCAAAGCGGTATACCACCTGTATATTGTAAGGGTTGGTAAGGTTATCACCAATCCATTGGTCTATTGAGGTAGGCACATAGCTATCAGCAGGATATTTGTTCATATCTACGGCACTCAGCTTATCATCTTTTCTGCAGGCTGTCATTGAACAGATTAAGAGGAACACTGCAAAACAATAATTATAATTCTTCATTGTTAAATATTTTTGTATTGTTTATCTTGGATTTGGTACCAGGCCGCCTTCTGATATGGCTACCTGTGGGATCTGGAAGGCACGACGGGGATCGTCCGGACCAAGGGTTTTATAAGTTTGTGCGCCCGAAGCGTCAATAAAATTATGTACCACCGGTAGGCGGTGCCTCAGTATATCGAACCAGCGCAAACCCTCGCCCATAAAAGCTACCTGCTTAAACTGTAATATGGTTTTCAGCACAGCTTCCTTATCATCGGTAACATTAAAGAAGGCTTTGGCCTTGTCTACCGTTACTGCATGGGTAGATGCGCTATAATTTACAATGCGCACACTGGCAAAAAGGTTCAGATCGGCCAGGGCCGCTGCGAAATCCCCTTTTTGCAGAGATGCCTCGGCCCGGTTCATCAGTACTTCATCCGCCAAAAACAACGGCTGCATGATATAAGGTTGTCCTGTGCCAGCTGCAGTATTGGTGATATAAAAGAATTCTTTCATAATATACACATCGTAGTTACCTGCGCCATTGGTTAACCCTTTGTTGTAAAAGGGTGCACCCGCTACTGTATTACCATTATAAACCGTCTGATATTTAGTAACGCCTAAGCCTGCGTATCTCGACTTAAGAGAAGATGCAGATCTCTGGTAATTGGAATAAGTTTCCCGTATTAAAATATTGTAGTTTTTATCAGGCTTGGTCATTTCTGCATTATACTCGGCAGTGGTATAAGTCCGGATAGTTGTATTCCATGGTCTCAGGTTGCCCGTGAAATTGCCGTCAACAAAAATCTCATTGGCATAGCTAATGGTTTTGTCCCAATCTCCTTTAAACATATAGAACCGGGTGGCAAAAGCAGCCGCTGATGGATAGGTGAAATGAAATTTGGGCACTTCCCATTTGCCTGCTTTAAGCAGGGGCATCCCCTCGGTCAGATCTTTTTCTATTTGTGCATAAACAGATGCCACCGTGCCGCGGTCGTATTTTTTAATAGGTACATCTTCCGGCTCGGTTACATAAGGTATGCCGGGTGTGCTGTTGGCACCGTTTGGCTCGTAGGCTTTTGCAAAAAAAGTAACCAGCATAAAATGTATATAAGCGCGGGCCACAAGCGCTTCGCCCTTATAAGGGAGTACCGCATTGCCCATCTTATACTCGTTGATAGCGGCCAGGGCCTGGTTGGCATTGGCTATGGCCTCGTAGCAAGAGTTCCAGTAATTGGTTGGTGTATTGGTCCCGTCATCGGCAATATCCTGCCAATTGTACAATGCCACAAATGGTTCGTTCATATGCACGGTAGAAAGCGGCCCCTTATCCTCCACATTATCGGAGTAAGACTCTGCTATGGAAAGATAGTTCCTGTCAGGATAGGCGCTGGTTACCAGCATGGCCACCTTTTCCGGGGTATTGATCTCTGCCCGCATATCCGGATCTTTGTCCAGGTATTTTTTGCAGGAAGCCAGGCCCGATATTACGATTAAGGCGGCTAATAAATATTTGAAATTTGTTTTCATGTGTATTTAGATTTAAAAACCAACTTTTAATGACAAGGTGTATTGTTTAGGGATTGGCATAGCCACACCACCGTTGTTAAAGAACTCAGGATCGGCACCATTTAATTTTTTGTCTGAATATAACAACGCTATATTATTACCCACGAGCGCCAGTTGCAGGTTGTTAAGCCCCAATTTGGATATCATAGCTTTGGGAAACTGATAGCCGACCGATATATTTTTCAGCCTGATAAAATCACCTTTGGCCACCCTTTCGGTAGAGTAGTTATAAGCATTATAAGGGTAGCGTGAATTAACTGCGAGCCCTGTATTGGGATTGATCACGAAATTAGTACTCGTTAATTGATCCAGTATGGAGGGGATATTGGTATATTTTTCATCCCCTGGCATGATCCAGCGGTCGGTAATGTCACGGGAAAGGGCATCCATATCAGAGTAAGCATCGGCAAAAGTAGGTTGCAATCTTACATAATTACCCGCGGCAAAGGTAATCAATGCTGAAAGCGTAAAGTTTTTGTAGATAAACTGATTGTAATAACCGCCGGTAAAAGTTGGATCAACCGGTCCATGATATTTTAAATATTCAACATCATCAGATTGCAATTCGACATAAGGGGATGGTTTTCCATTTGCACCAATAAAAGTTGGGAACCCGTATTCAGGGTTAAGGCCAGCGAACTGTAAAGAATATAGGCCCCGTGGCGACTTGCCTTCCAGCGGCGCCCCTTCAGCACGCACCAGTGTCCAGATGTTTTGATTTACCTCCAGCTCTGTTACTTTGTTTTTATTGAGGCCAAAGTTTACCTGCGTCCTCCACTTAAACCCTTTTTCGCGGGTAATGGGTACACCGCCCAAAGTTACTTCGAGACCATGTGCTTCCATTTTTCCATAATTGGCTGTTTTGGTATACTGACCGCCAATACCAGAAGTGCGCAAATTACCGATCAGGTCAAAAATATTGCGTTTGTACACATCCACCGTAAGGTTCATCCTGTCCTGCAAAAACGTTAGATCGGTACCTAGATTCAGCTCATACAATTTTTCCCAGGTCAGGTTTTTATTCGCCAGACTGGATAAATAGATGGCAGCTTCTTTTTCGTTTTCATAAGGCCTGCGTGTAATTTGATTATAAAATACGGGGGCAGAGTTGGTGGCATTGCCCAGACTGGCTACAAGCCCGTAGGTTGCTCTTACCCTGGCGGAGGTTAAAATCTTATTTGATGTATTGAAAAAGCTTTCCTGGTCTATATCCCAGGCGCCTGAAATGTTCCAGGTAGGCAACCAGCGGGCTACTTTCGATTTACCCATCAGGTTAGAGCCATCGTAACGTACCGTTGCATTAACGCTGTATTTGTTTTTATATGCATAGGCACCACGAAACATACCCGCGAAAAACCTGTCATAATTATAATTCATACTAAAATACGGGTCACCACCTTCAATCATTTTTTTAAAGTAACGGTAGTTGGGGTTTACCAGGCCCCCGTTTTCATATTGATAGCCAATCCCATCAAATTGGGTCGCTTGTCTGTCGGTGTAACGCAGTTCGACCGAGCCAAAAAAGTTGAGCTTGTGCACCGAGTTGATGGTATTGTTATACTCCAGGTTCTGACGCATGTAAAAATTGGTAATGCCATTTTCGGTCGTATTGAAAAAACCGCCATCAGGCAATACTACTACGGGCAGCTGATTGGGATTGTCGGGATCAGCATACAGAAAATCATTTCCTTCGGCAATTGTTGCATCCGCGTTGGCCCTGAAGGTTTCGGCCATATTGGAACCTTCCTTTATATAATGCTGGCGGGTTGTTTTGGCATACCGGTAAGCCCCGTCTATGGAATAGGTAAGCTCTGGGATGATTTTATATTTTACACCGCCCTGCACTTTTATATCGAGTACATTTAGTTTGATGTAGTTTTTTTCCAGTTCGTTAATGATATTAAAGGGCGCATAGTTTCTTACAAAAAATTCCGGGTTGCCATTTTCGTCGTAAGGTGTAATGAGCCGGCTGGTGTTCAGTGAATAAGAGTAAGGGTTGATGTCGAAGTCCCGGGAATAGCTGCCGTATACCGCATCCGATGCGCGGGTGAGTGTGCCTGGCGCCTGCTGGTCGCGGATGGAGGCATTGGCTAGGAACTCGAAGCTGAGCTTATCGTTGACCTTAAAATTGTTTCTGAAGTTGACCGTGTAGCGCTTTACCTTATCTCCGATCGTTTGACCGTTATCATTTGTATAGCTGGTGGAGAAATAGCTTTGCGACCTGGCCCCGCCTGTATTTACACTTACGGAATGCTCCTGTAACAAAGAATTTTTAAACAGCACATCAAACCAGTTGGTATTAGCCGATGTATAGCGCTGCAAAAAGTTTTCCCGGTCCTGCATCGTATTTTTCAGCGCATAGCTGTCAGTCGCGGGGTCATAGTCGTACATTTGGTTGTACATTTTGTAAAATATGCCACCTGTTTTGCTACGGGAAATCTGGCTATGGTTAAAATAGCCTTTATTCTCCATCTCCAGCATTACCGACATTTGCTCGGCCGAGTTCATGATATCAAACTGCTTATAGTTGGGCTTTAAATAAGTAGTAAAAGTGCTGGAATAATTGATGCTGGGCTGGCCCTCGGTATTACGTCCTTTTTTGGTCGTCACGACAATTACACCGTTCATGGCTCTCGCCCCATACAAGGCGGTTGCCGCAGCATCTTTCAAAATGGTGAAGGATTCAATATCATCCGGGTTAAGGCCGGCCACAGAGGAGCCTATTAAGGTATTGGCGTCGCCCGTAGAAAGCGCTTCATTTGAAATGTTTACCACATCTTCGAGGATAATGCCATCTACAACCCACAGGGGTTTATTTTCACCCGATAAAGAAGTGGCACCTCTGATGCGTATTTTGGGTGCAGCGCCAAAGGTTCCTGACACATTTTGTACAGATACGCCGGCTACCTGGCCTTCCAGCATGCGCGATACATCGGGCACCCCACTTCTTTCAGCATCTTTGGCCAACACTTTTACACTGGATCCGGTAAATAATTTTCGATCCATAGTTTGATAACCAGTAGAAACTACATTGACTTCTTTAAGCTCGTTGGAATCTTCCAGTAGTGTGATATTGATAGTCGTTTTGCCATTTACTGCTATTTCCTGATTTTTGTAACCGATAAAAGAAACTACCAGCGTGGCATTTTCAGCAACACTAATCTGATATTCGCCTCGTTCATTGGTCGTCGTAGCAGTTGTTTTTCCTTTTTCACGGATAACTGCGCCTGGAATGGGGCTACCTTTTTGATCTGTTATACGACCGGCAATCTTGATCTGGCCAAAAAAATCGGAGATCTTATCTATAAATGACTGCTTTTTTTCCTTGATGATGACAGTTTTGTCCAGAATTTCGTAAGAGAAGGGTTGGTTTTTAAAGCACAATTTTAAGGCTTCATCTAAAGTTCCGTTTGTAATTTTCACATTCACTCTGCTGGCTTTTTCCAGCAGGCGTTCATTGTAAAAAAACTGATAGCCGCTTTGCCTGCCCAATTCAGTAAAAATTTCGGGTAGCTCAGTGTTTTTCTTGTTTAAATTAATGCTTTGGGCCATTCCTATGGCACTTACCTGCATAAGTACCGAGAACAGGAGAACGAAGGTCAACTTCATAATTCGCCAAATTTGATTGCATCCCCGTCTTTTTTTGGACATAAGGAGGCAATGAACAATAATATTCATATTTTTGTTTTGGTTGGGTTTTTCTGATTAAACTGTTTGTACAAATTTTTAAAGGGTTAACCCAGTCATTTCAGGAACTCCGATCGCCATCGGGGTTTCTCTTTTATATGGGTAACCAGTTGTTCGTTAGGTTCCGTCGTCTCTGTAAATTTCTTCCATGTATTGAGTTTGGTTAAGGTTATTATTTTGTTGATTGATATTTTTAGTGCTGATCAATGATCATTTTCCTGCCTTCTATTTTGATATTAATATCGCTAAGCTCCATCATTTTTATAAACTTGCCGAGAGTTGCACTTCGGGGTACCTTTCCCGTAAAGTGGTCGGCAGGTATTTTTCCCTCATACACTACATCCAGGTCATACCATTTGGAAGCTTCGCTCAGCAAGCCTTGTAAGCTGGTACTTTTAAAGCAAAACCAACCTTCCTTCCAGGCCATTGCCTGCTCAACATCAGCCTGCTTTACCGCTATACGATTCCCTTTTTGCAGGGCCTGCTGCCCCGGCTTTAGCAGCATGGCATACTCAGACAGTGCTATATTTTTATTTCCATTGAAATTACCTAAGGGAGAAACTTTCACAGCACCTTCCAGAAGTGTGGTTTTGGTGTCCTCGTTATCGGAATAACTGTTGATGTTAAAATGAGTACCCATTACCTCCACCTCCTGCTGATCTGTAACCACAATGAATGGTGTGCCTGATTGTTTAGCAACTTCAAAATAAGCTTCACCGCTTAATTGAACCTTACGGATAGTCTGACCGGAAAATGTTGACGGGAATTTCAATGAAGAAGCTGCGTTAAGCCATACACTGGTCCCATCAGACAGAATCACCTGATAAGTACCTCCGCGAGGTGTAGACATCGTAAGCTGCTCTGTGATTTCGCGGTTTACAATTGAACCATCATTATAAGCTAATTTTTTGGCATCTATAATCACTCCTTTCTTGGCCGCACTTAAGTTGATCGTTTTTCCATTAGCAAGCGTAAGTACCGCTTTATTGCCACCGGGTAAAACGCTGGCAAAACTGTCCGCTTGCAGCTGACGGCTTACCGCTCTGTTTTTATAAAAGAAAAAGCATACCGTTAACATCATTGTAATGGATGCTGCAATGGCTACGAACCGCCAAAGTTTAACCGGCTTTACCCGGTTCATCTCCGTGATCCTGGTATTTTGTATAACAGCTTTCCAGATTACATCATTTGCATTTTTTAGCTCGTGCATATAAACGGTGTCTGCTGTTTTTTTTGTCTCAAATAAATACCAGGACTCCAGCAATTTCATTTCCTCTGAGGAGGCTTTTCCCTCCTTATATTTTTTTAAGAGATTCTGAAGTAAATTATCATCCATAACAAGCTTTTTTCGCTATTTAAATGTTAGGACAGCTTAGTCCGATCGAAGTATTAGATGAAATTGATTTTTTTAAAAAAATAATCCTGTAATCGATTATTTGCTGAGCAGCATGAAAATAATTGTAGCGGAAACACCTAGTTTTGCACGTAAAATACCTAGCGCATTACTTACTTGTCTTTTTACGGTGTGGTCTGAAATACCTAATTTGTAGCCAATATCCTTGTAGCTCAGGTGCTGTTTACGGCTAAGTTCAAATACGGTTCTCATTTTTGGGGGGAGCAGTTGAATTTCTTTCTCAATTAAAACTGCCAGTTCTTTTTCCCTCAGCAGTTCTTCTGTAATCAACTCTCCTTCCTTTAGAAATTCAAAAAGTAGCTTCTGATAATCATTAACTACACGTTGATGCGCCATATGGTTAAACACCGCATTACGGATGGCTTTGTAGAGATAAGACGATAAGGAAATATTAAATTCAAGTCCGGCAGATTTTTTCCATAAAGAAGTGAAGAGTTCCTGAACAATATCTTTAGCTTCTTCTTCATCACGCAGCATTTTCCGGGCGTGTAAATACAGCACAGTCCAGTAGCGGTCATAGATTTCAGTAAAGGCAAGCTGATCCCCTGCCTTCAATAAAGCTGCGAGTTCGGTATCAGTAAGTTTAAAGCAATTATTCATGAATAATTTCTCCTGCCATGTAAACGTACAAAAAAAATAAATTCAACAGCACAAATTATTTATGAATTAATATTGGGATATATCCTCCCCCTTTAAGATTAGTCTGACAGAAAAAACCAAATCTTTATCCATCCTCGAAGCTGTTTGCTTAATGATTTCGGAGTTTCTTTTTACTTTCCCGTTGAAGATCACCGCATCCTTATAAACTACTTTTACTTTTTTATCCAAATTTAGCATACTGTCATTCAAGTATATGTAAAGGACAGGGTTTTCATTTTTTTCAACGGTAATTGTATTATCTGATATGGAAACTATAGATCCTAAATAAGCTGTTCTTCCGTCTTCGGGTAATCCCAACCAGTAGAATCTCGATCGTAAGCGGTCATCCTGATGCCACACAACCTTAGCCGGAAGGGCCTTTCTTTTAAACTTAGCCATCCATGGAATGGCTATCGTATCTTTTTGTTTCATCCAGTGTGGCATCCCCGGAAAAATATGTACGTCATGAATGTAAAACCCCGGATCCGCTTTTTGCAGACTATCTAATTTTTTACCCCAGGATGCGGCGTGTTCATTTCTCTGATAAGCAGCATCAGCACCACCCATATAAATGGAAAAAGGAATATTTCTCAAATTGAGTACATTTGCATCGCCAGGATGACCAGCCATCATTGAAGCTGCCGCCCAATAATCTGCCATACGCGGAGCAAGCTGAAAAGTACCGTCACCACCAGCAGAATAGCCCATAATGTAAACTTTATTAGGATTTACCCCCTCTGTTATCATAGCATCCCTGATCAGCTGTTCAAAAAAATCATCTATATGGTTTTCATGCCAAAGGTTCCAGGTGTCTGTAGGCGCTCGTGATGCTACATACACCCCTTCAGCAGGTTTATAAAGTCTGATTTGATTTTTCCACTGCTGATCATTTACGGCTACGGGAGCATTTCCTCCCCCATGCATTGAAATATATAAACTACGTCCGTCCGCAGGTTTTTCTCCAAAAATACGGTAGTCGAACTTAAGCGTCATATCCTTTATTTTAATGGATTTTTCAGACCATTCTGCACGTGCTTCTTTTCTATGGGATTCAACAAGATCTGAAATTGCTATTGTCGACATTTTCTCTGCCGCAGCTTTTGTTAAGCCTCGCTGTGCGATCAGATTGTAAGGGAACAATAAAAGCAAAACGAATAACATCAAGTTCAAAAACTTATAGTTTTTTTCCTGTAATTGGATCATAATTTAAAAGTAAGCGCACTATAGTTAAATAAATTGAATTAAATACAAAGTTAACCAACAAATGAATGTTTTTTATTAAAGCGTAAATCTAAATAATTTAGCTAAAGCATGTTGTTGTAAAAGACCATATTCCAGGTAAGCATCATGTGTTTTGTATAAAGATAATATTTCGTTGTAGTACTCGATTACCGAAATCTCTCCAAACTGTAATGCCTTGTCCAATAAGGCCCCCGACTTAAGACCGTCAAGCACTTTTTTATATTCAGCGAGTAGATAGGTCGCCTCCTCATATTGCTGATAATAACCCTTGTTCTCCTGGAGATGTTCCAAACGGTGCTCAGCTATTTTATTTTCAGCGGTTTTGTGTTCAAGCTTCTTTTGCTTTACAGTATTCTTCTTTTCCCAAAGGGGAACTGTCAGACCGACATGAAAGCCCTGATATTTCTGCCCTAATATAGCCTGACTGTGAAATCCAGCTTCAAATCCCGGCAAAGTGAGCGCCTTACTCAATGCGGTTTCTTTGGCTGCAATATTTTGCTCCCCCAAATAAACCTTCAGTATCGGATCTGCCACTTCTATCAAACTATCCAATACTTCAAATGCAGGTACGTCCGGAGTTTCCGGATAAACCGTTTCGTTTACCGCTACTATGCTCCCTCCTGTATAGAGCAAAAACTTCTGTTTCAACTGCTCCCGCTGCTGCTTGTATCTTGTAAATTGTATTTTGGTCTCCAGCAATAACAATTTCAGTTTATTATAGTCAAGGATATTTCCATCCCCCGCTTTCAGTTTCTTTTCGTAAGCGTTATTTAGTTTCTCAACAGTCGTGAGTCTTTCCTGGTAACTCAAGCTGAGCTGATTCAGGTATACCCATTGCAACCAGTCCAATTTTACATTCAATAATACTTCCTGCACTTTGGCCCTGGCCATAAAACCGCTTTTCTTTATTTTTTCATCGGAGAGCTGCCTGCGGTAAGTGTAACTGGTCGGAAAATCAAAACGCTGGGTCACCGCAAATTCTTTCTGGGTTCCGGCACCTTCAGGTGTACCAAAAAGCACATCGTATTCTACTGTGGGATTTTCGGGGTTTAAGCCTGTTCTGAATGCCATCTTTTCTGCATCTGTTTCAGACTCATAATATTTCAGGCTTTTATTTTGATTTCGTACAAGGTTCAATACGGAATCTAATTTTTGTGCTTTTGCCTGACAAATACTCAGTATCAAAAACAACATATAGGTTATCTTTTTCATATTATACCTGTTTCGTTTATATTCACAGCTTTTCTTTTCTTCATGACCGTGTTGTAAACAACAGGCACTATAAACAGGTTGAGTAGTGTTGAACTCAATAAACCACCCAGAATTACATAGGCCATCGGACTTTGAATTTCATTTCCCGGCTCGTCCTTTGCCATTGCAAGCGGTACCAACGCCAGACCGGCAGTCAGTGCCGTCATCAGAATCGGACTTAAGCGGTCTACAGATCCTTTGATAACCAGATCCAGATTATAAAAACCCTTTTGCTGCTCCAGGTTCCGGTAATGTGAAATCAACAGAATTCCGTTTCTGGTAGCGATCCCAAAAAGGGTAATGAATCCTATAATAACTGGTATACTCACAATGCCACCGGCAAGCCATACGCCTACTACCCCACCAATAAGTGCCAGTGGCAGGTTGATCAAAATGATTACAGCAAGTGCCGGATCTTTAAACTCATGGTAGAGTACCAGAAAAATGGCAAGCAGGGCAAACACAGAAGTTAACATCAGCGTACGTGAGGCCTCGGCCTCAGCCTGAAATTGACCGCCATACTCAATCCTGTAATTTTGTGGAAGATTTAAAGCCTTCATTTTGTCCTTGATTTCTTTAACCACAGATAACTGGTCCCTGCCCGCTACATTTGCGGAAACCACCAGCTTACGTTGTGCATTTTCCCGGCTAATGGTATTGGGTCCTGTAGTCGAAATAATTTCAGCGACAGTTCCAAGGGGCACCCTGCCTCCTGAACCGGTATCCATCAGCAGGTCTTTCAGGTATTCTATTTTCCCCCTTGCCGGCTCTTCATACCGGAGTAACAAATCAAAACGTTTTCCTTCTTCGTATACATCCCCCACTTTTTCACCCCCTATAGCCACTTCTATAAAACGACTGAAATCCTCCAGGCTTATACCTTTTGCCGCAAGCATATCACGCTTCGGTTTGATCTGTATCTGCGGAATCTCTACCTGCTGCTCTACCGAAATATCTACCAGTCCAGGGATTTCCTCTATCAGTCTTTTAGTCTCATTGCCCAGCCGGTAGAGTTCTGCCAAATCCTGTCCAAATATTTTAATGGCAATATTCGCCCTTGTACCCGACAACATGTGGTCAATCCTGTGCCCGATGGGCTGACCGATAGTGATATTTGTGCCAGTAATGCCAGACAATTTATTTCTGATATCAGCCATAAACTCAGCCCGGGACCGTTCGCCAAGTGAAAATGGAACATCAATTTCAGAAGCATTCACCCCTTGGGCATGCTCATCCAGTTCCACCCGTCCCGTTCGGCGTGCAGTAGTCTTTACTTCAGGAACGGTGAGTAGGGCCTTTTCCACCCGTTTTCCGATCTTGTTACCTTCTTCAAGGGATATACCTGGCATAGTTACCACACTGATCATCAGTGAGCCTTCATTAAATTCGGGAAGAAAGCTGCGCCCAAAACTGCTAAAAAGGAACAAAGCCCCAATAAAAAGGCTGATTACTGTTGCAATCAGTGCTGTCCGGTAGATCATCGCTTTTTGTAAGCTAATAAAATAACCGCAGTTCAGGTGCTTTACCAGCCAGCTTTCTTTTTCCTGCTTAATTAAACTTTTTTCTGAGGTCAGCAGATAGCTGCAAAGTACAGGCGTCAAAGTAATGGCGACAATCAGTGAAGCGAATAACGCGACCACAAAGGCAATACCAAGTGGTACCAACAGACGTCCTTCCATCCCCGTTAAAAAAAACAGGGGCGTAAAGGCAATGATGATGATAAAGGTTGCATGGATGATAGAAGAGCGGATTTCTGTGGAAGCGTCGTAAATTACCTTAAATTTATTTTTTTGTTGTGCCGCCGGAAGTAATGCATTTTCTTTTAACCGCTTCAATACATTCTCCACATCAATAATAGCATCGTCCACCAGATCCCCAATGGCAATAGCCATTCCTCCCAGACTCATGGTATTGATGGTTAAGCCCATTAATTTCAGCGCTACAATGGCCACCAGCAGTGAAATTGGAATAGCAATCAGCGAAATGGCAGTCGCTCGCCAGTTCATCAAAAAGACCGAAAGAATAATCAGCACAAAGACGGAACCTTCAATCAGCGTTCTTTCAATATTCCCGATAGAAGTGTCAATGAAATCAGCCTGGCGAAATATTCTGGTATTCAGTTCTACATCTTTGGGCAGGCCAGCCTTTAAGACCTGAATGGTCTGGTCAATCTTTTCGGTCAATTCCATGGTGTTGGTGCCGGGCTGTTTCATCACTGTCATGATCACCGATGGCCTTGCGTTTAAAGAGCCGTCGCCGAATTTAACAGCCGCACCTGTACTTACCGTGGCTATATCAGCTATTTTAATGACTTTTCCGCCGGCAGTTTTAATGGGTGTCTGGCCAATTTCTTCCAGCTTATTGCTGCGCAAAATTCCTTTGATCATATATTCGTTACCATATTGGTTGATCAGCCCGCCACTCACATTTTGTCCAATGGAACCCGCCGCATCAAGCAGCGCTTCCATCGTTACCCCATATGTTTTTAACAGCAGCGGTTTGGCCATGATCTGGAATTGTTTATCTTCCCCGCCGATTACCATTACCTGCGAAACACCTCCGGTGGCCAGCAATACCGGTCTTATGTTCCAGTTGGCAATAGTCCGCAAATCCATCAGACTGGTTTGTTTGGCAGTGATGCCAATAAGCATGATCTCCCCCATAATGGAAGTATTGGCTGCAAGGACAGGTAAATTGACACCTGCGGGAAATTTGCCTGACAACGTCCCCATTTTTTCAGCTACAATTTGGCGGGCGCGGTAAATATCCGTTCCCCAGTCAAACTCTACCCATACGATAGAAATGCCTGTTGAAGAGGAAGATCTGACCCTGCGGACGTCTGTGGCACCATTAACGGTAGATTCAATTGGAAAAGTCACCAGTGGTTCCACCTCCTCGGGCGCCATGCCCGGTGCCTCTGTAATGATCACCACGGTAGGCGCAGTAAGGTCTGGAAATACATCCACTTCCATTTTTACTGCGGTATAACTGCCCCCGATCAGGAGCAGTACAGCTGCCAGGAGCACCACAATACGGTTCTCCAAAGCAAACTTTATCATATAGTTTAACATATGTATGTGCGCTTAATGATGATGGCCATGTGCCGGAACAGCATTCTGCCCAGCTGCCAGCTTTAAATTGTAGGCGCCTTCAGTGACCAATATCTCTCCCTCCAGCAGGCCATGTTTAATCTGTACCATTTTGCCATTACTTTGTCCAGTTTCAACAACCCGTTTCTCATAATTTGCCCCATCCAACTGCACATAAACAAAATAAGTACCCTGATCTTCCATGATCGCCGTTTCCGGTATTTGCAAAACCGCATTGCCAGCTTTGGTTAAAAGATAGGCCTCCGCCGGCATACCGGGAAAAAAACCAGGATGGTTATTGATGGAAAATACAACGGGGATTAAACCTGAGGCATCTACCGTGCGACCATAAGAAGATAATTTCCCTTTCAGCTGGTCAAGTTCATACAGCTTGTTGTTGATTTTAAAATTAGCAGTGCTTACCTGGCTTAACTCCATGGCGTAAGCAGGAGGAACATAAGCTGTTAGCTGAACCATTTTACCAGTGGCCACAGTGGCCAGTTGCTGACCGGCCTGTACATATTGCCCCTCAGCAATCATCAGATCAGTCAGAAAACCTGATTTTGCAGACCTGATCTGCAAGCTCTTTCCTGAAAAATTACGGGTATGTGTCCGGTATTCCAGTTGCGCCAGTTCATAAGCTGTAACTGCAGACTGGTAATCTTTTTCAGAAATGATCTGGTCAGACCGGAGTGCTAAGGCACGTTCATAGTCAGCTTTTGCTTTTGCCTGGTTTAATCCGGCTTCCTTCGCAGATACATTCAGGTTATCACCGGTAAGGTTTGCGCCGGAAATAGAAAACAGACTCTGTCCCGCCTGCACCCTACTTCCCATAGTCAATACAGCATGAAATTCAACAATCCCGGGTGCCGCCGCAACAATACTTTGCTGATCGGCGACAACAGCAGTTATATTTGCCGGCGCTTTGATTACACCGGAAAAACCGGTCTTACTAACTTTGGAAACACCGAAATCTACTTTCCAGCTCTTTTCTTTAGGGAAGTTGATCCTATTTACTGACAAAACGGGAGCTTTATATGATTTTCTAAATAAGCGATGGTCAGAAAAAACATTAACAGCTACTTTAAAATGATGCATTTCTCCGTTCAGGTCAATGTCAAAAATCAATATCCCCTTTCCGGATATTTTCGGCACGAGTACAGTTTTATAAATTCCGGGAACAATTGCCGTATCTATCTGCTTTGCAATGTGTCCTTCATCACTGACCAGACTGATCGTCACCTTAGCACTTTGCGCGGCCCTGTAATCATCAAGTGAAGTTAAATAAACGACAAATTCAGCCGCTGAATTCCGGATCAGGGGATGGTATTCGGCAAAAATTTCCAGTTGACCGTCCAGACCTGTATAATTAAGTTTGGTATTTTCCACTCCGTGGCTATGGTTATGCGCTTCGGTAGGTGTATAACTTTGTCCGCAAGCTGCAAACAGTGTTCCGGCTAATAATAGGAAGTATGGTTTTTTCATATGGTTCAATAGGGTCTAACAGTTACCGGCCTTCGAGCCGGTAACTGAAAACAAGTTAATGTGTGTGGGGTACACTCTCATCGTGTACATGAGCAGAATCAGTATGCAACGAGTCTGTAGTTGCTGGTGTGTCGTGTGTACTACTGTGGACGGTTCCGTCCTCATGGGTGTGCGTTCCTTCAGCAGGTTTTTCATTGTTACACGATGCAGCAAATAATCCGATGGCAATAGCCATTGTAAACAGGGCTTTCTTCATTTTTTAAGTGTTTGTTTTTTATGTATTTAAGATTAATTTGGGCATATCACTCCACCCCTCGCATGAAATGCGAGCCGCTATTTGCATCGGTCTACTACCGGACGGAGGTTCTGTTTATATCAGGTACTTTTTCTTTCCAGCAACAACCTGATCATTTGTTCGAGCTCATCTTCATTACCTTCATTGGTCTTAAATTTTGAATAGACCACTCGCCCTTCCTTATCAATTAAAAAATTTATCGGCGCATAATCATTGTTATTCAAATTTCCCTTGTCCCGCTTACGCGAATCATCAAGTGGAATAAAACTATATGCATTTGATTTCACAAACTGCTCAATCAGGTGGTTTTCCTTTCCTACAATATTCAAACCCAAATAAACTATATCCCGTCCTTTAAATTTTTTGATCACATTTTCAAAATGTGGAAACTCCTCTCTGCAAGGCCCGCAATTAGGGAACCAGTAGGTAAGCAGTACCACCTTTCCTTTAAAATCAGACAACGATACATTACCCGCATCCAGATAGTTCTGAAGGGTAAAGTTTGTCGCAGGAACCGCAAGTGTATTTATGTATGCTGATATATCGTCATTAATCTGAACATTGGTTTTATTCAGTTTTTTGCCATATAAATCTATATCTCCTTTCAATACAACAGCAGGACTTTTAACAATGGCAAATACTAAGCTATCATAAGCAGCCTGGGTATGCCCCAACATATCATCTGCTTTTGCTTTAAGCAATATTAGATTTTTACTGAATTTAAACTTAGAAGGAAAGCTTAGTTCTTTCAGTAAAACTTTCGCCTCCTGTATTTTCTTTAAAGCCAACAACTTGTTAACCTGATCAATTTGTCTCGCCTTAACCGCCAGCAGATCCCATTTCTTCGTCTCTTCCTTCCTTTTCGAAATTTCAGCAGCCACCTCGGCCGCCCTTAAAGGATTGAAGCCGAGTAAAAAATCATAATAGTAATCCATAACGAAATCATCAAATGATTTTTCTTTCTGATTGGAGTTTGTAAAAACTTCGTCAAGATATTTAATCTTTTCTGTTGTATCAGTTGTTGCAACTGCCAAAAGCCATAATGCATATGAAATGTTCGCATTTCTGGGACGAATCCCTGCTGCTTTTAGAAGCAGCTCTTTATATTTCCCGGGATCTGTTTTCTTAAAATAAAAAGCATATTTCATTAAGTAAAGTATCTCTTTAGGATTTATAGCAATCGCTTTTTCCATGTATTCAATAGCCAAAGTCTGCTGGCCCGATATCTCTGCGTTTTCAGAGAGTCTGGACCATGCTTCATGAAGGTCTGGATTCATTTTCACAGCTCTTAACAGATATTCAGTGGACCTATCAAGATTATTTTTGGGGTTTACCATTCCCAGTGCCATCGGAATCTCCCCTACTCCAGGAAATTGCTCCATCCATTTCTCATACTGTTTATACAGTTCCGGATTATTAAGACCCATCGCATAGATATAGGTTTTATGATGTTCGATATTGGTCACATCTTTTTCTACCGTTTTTAACACTTCTCTTATCCTGTCGTCTCCGCCGGTCTGCGAAAAACTGCCCGGTAGATTAGCAAAAAAGACCATACAAACACATAATGGGCTAATCCATGTTGATTTTTTCATCAACTTATTTAAATATCTCTTCATCATTTTGTTTTTGCTGTTAAAGGTTAGGATAACGGTAATTGATTTGACTGATATCGCCAAATCCACCGAATTTTTTAGCGTAGGTATTATTTTTTATGTTACCTATTAGTTCAAGATCAAAGTAATATAACTCTCCCTCAGTTCCATTGTAAGTAGCAGCAACCAGGCGCAAGTTATAGGATGGATTGGTTGCTCCCCAGCCTTGTCCCTTAAAAATCTTTAAGTCCTTGATTTTGATATTGCCAGGAAAAGCATAAGCGAGTTTAGCAGATTTGGCTTCCAGGTCGAAAAGATAAATTTTATTTTCAACCGCATAATACATTTGCTTATTTACTTCCGAACCAGTAAAACCAATAGCCTTATCAATTTCTGGGGCCAGGTCTATTTTAGCCATGATTCCCGCAGCAGCTGGATTATTGTTTGGCAACACAGAGCAAAGGTAGTAGCCAGTAGCATCTTTCATCACAAAAAAGTATTCGTTAGCAGGGCCTCTGTCTCCACCCACCATTGTTTTACCTACATTGTTCAGCTGAAATGACGGGTTCACAGCATTAGGCAAAGTTGTAAGCTTAGGATTAAACGCAGTGGTTCGCAAGAAACGCTGACCATTATTGTCATAAAACAATAGCGTAGTTCCCTCTATAAAACAAGGAAAAAGAGAATAGCCGGCAGGTCCATTATGAGGAGAATCATATAATCCCCCTCCTAATGTAGTGGGTGTAAATACGCTGTAAAGGCTACCATTGTTTATCACATATTGCTCCGAACCAGCTTTATTCAATTTATAATATGGATTGATAACCGGATTGAAAGGCTGTGTAAAAATATCAGCGGTTTTAGCTGTAAGTGAAAAATCATTGGCAGTAAAAATGTATGCACCCTGATCGGTAAATACATATGCCTGTGCTAAACCAGCATTTACCCCCGAAAAACACGATAAAATTTTACCGTTTAAAGCTAAGTCAGGGTTTGAAGCGGTAATTATATCGTTAAATACAGCATGATCACTACGCACAAAAGACACCTCAGTTTTTCCACCTTTATCGGCCACAACTAACCAACCTTCATAATATTTTCCATTAACTGTAATTGAGTAAAGTTTTATCGTATTTACATTGGTTTTGGTGTCTTTTACCGTGTACTGAAGGATATAACTTCCCGGGCTTACCAATGCCGGTACGTTTAGGTTCCTTTCTGTAGATAATATTGTTGAGGTGTTTAATATGTTACTAGTTGATGCTTCATTATTTGTTGCATCCTTCGGCTTGTAAATTTCCCACTTATATATATAGGGCCCGCCCCCCTCCATAGAATGGGTAATAACCGGTTCAACACTAATCATAGCTCGCTGCTCTACTGAAATGGGTTTTTCAGGGTCTTTAATGGTCAGCTCATCGATTTGATTATAGATGTATTTATTGTTTTCCTTTTTACAGGCAAACAATAGGACGCAACAAATAGTAATGCCTGATATAAATTGTCTAATTTTCATTGGAGAATAATTTATTTGTAAAAGTTTATGAATCTGTCATGGATTTTTTAAGGGAATTCTACAGGTAATCCATTTTCATCTATTAAAGGTCCATTCTTAAGTACATATTCCTGCAGTGCATTTTTTAACTTTGCGCTCAGGTTAAAAAATTGCGCAAAAGTAAGCTGTCCTCCGTTGGGAATTGCCCTAAAATCAACTACTCCCAAAACACTAATTATAAACTCATACTTTACCCTGCTATATTCCCCAACTTTCGCTTTATTACTATCCCAAAATGGTGGTTTTACAAGGCGGTTACTAAAATCAATCGTAGTCGCATGGAAATAAATTCTACCACCTTCTGCAGTTCCTAACGTAGCTGGTTCCAGTTCATTATTTTCTGCCACCTCAATTACTAATCTTACCTCCTTGTTATCTAAATCAAGAGTTTTAAGTAAAACAACTGGGTAGGATACCTCAAAAGAGTCAGCAGGAAGAGAAATATCGGGTAAGATAAAATGTGTACCCTCAATAGCTGTAGTTCCTGAACCGGTTACTACCTTTATTTTTCGGGCTTGACTGGATAGTTTTCCCACCAGGCGCATCTTAAGCAAAATAGTATCCCTGGTTTTCGGTATCTTATTAAATTTGAAGGAATAAGAAATATAATCTTCTGGCAGACCGTTAAAGTAGTAAAAAACAATTCCATTTTTCCCGGAAAAAGTAGACTGGGGATCTTTTTTACATGATGCCAAAATTACCAACATCATAGTTATGGTTACTAAATATTTCATGGTCTGTTCAATTAATTATAATTAGGATTATATTCGAGTTCGTTATCAGGAACAGGGACAGTGTAATTGGTTTCGGTAAGATTTCTCGCTAAAAAAAGCATCCTGATAAATAATTTGCGCTTGTAGTAATAAAACAGCTGACCTTCGGCATAAAAATCTTTTTGGTACTCTTTAGTGATCTCATCTGTAAGCCGCTGGGCAGTAAGATTTGTTGTAATGACAGGAATAACCCTTTTCTCTCTGACCAGATTAAGGAAAGTGAACCCTTCGACTGGTGTAGCGGCGGTTTCGGCCAAAATATAATATAGCTCAGATAAACGTATTAAAGAAACGTTCTGGTCCAACCGGTTAGCTTCAACAATAGGAACAGGTGCCCATGTTTGCCAATATTTAGAAGAAAAAGAATTTACTCCATCCACGGATATCAGGTTAAGGAAACGGATATCAGTACTCCCACCTGTAGTAGATTCGTATAGGGTTTGAATATCAGCAGTTCTACGCATAAACAGACCTCCCTCAGGTGTTGGCTTAAAAAAGGCCATTCCTGTTTCAACCCATATTCTGATGTCTCTTACACGAATGGCTAATACCTGCTCTGTTGAAAAGGTACGATCACGTATAGTTGGGTCTGCGGATACACTAGGTGGGTCAATCAGCTTAAATACACCAGCGTTTACCACCTCTGAAGCTGCAGCGCGGGCATTATCCTTATCGCCCCTAAATAAATACACCCTGGCTTGCAAAGCTTTAATGGCGTAATAATTCATACGGAAACGCCTGTTCTTATCTGTAAGAATAGGATCTTTGGCTTTCATCAAAGTTTCTGCCTCTTTCAGATCGGCTAATATAAATGCCGATACTTCATCCACAGTAGATGGAATTTTGGACAGACCGGTGATCACGGTACAATAAGGAATAGCCTTTTTTGTAGGATTGGTGGCAAAGTTTGCGCCAAACAACCGCAACAGATCGAAATGGATGTACGCACGGATGCCTAAGGCTTCTCCTTTTGTCAGTGCAAAATTATCAGCAGTAAAAATAGTTTTCCTGCTGTCTATCTTTTCCAGCATGTTATTTGCCCCTGCTATAACATTATAACCGGTCGACCAAATCTGAGATGCGGAAGCAAGTGCATCGCTTCCTCTAAAACTAAGGGCAGCAGCTTCCGGATAAGCGAAATTTGGGCTGATAGACGCGCTATAATTTTGCGCAATTATACTGGCAAAACCCATGGTGAGGTGCTCGCCATACAAGCTTCGGCTTGCCATTTTCGAATAAAGGCCAGATAAGGCTTGCTGAAAGCCCGCTTCTGTCTTAAAAAGCTCCTCATCACCAACGCTTGCTTTAGGATCAACCGCAAGAAATTTTTTACAACTTGTGCCCAACATCCATATAAATAGCATCGTCAGAGCAAATATTTTCGTTTTCATATCCATATATTTTATATTAAAAGCCAACTCTAATGGATAAAGAATAAGTTCGTGCAAACGGATTACTCGTTCCACGTTCTATCTGTATCGAACTGAAGCTAAACAGATCGTTGGTTGCAGCATTAAGCGATAAACTATTTAATCCCATTTTCTTTATAAAGGCATTTTTGAAAAAATTATAGCTTATTGATGCAGAATTGAGACTTAAGAAGTTGTCGTCCTGAACAAACCTTGTACTTATTGGGGTTGACAGCGGATCAGTCAAAAATCTGGTAAACATAGATTCATCCCCCGGCTTGGTCCATCCCAGGTCGTATGCTCTCCTGTCTACGTTAAAATCCGGATTGGCTCCCTGCACCTTATCTACCAAGGTTTGGTTATAAATTTGCCCACCAAAACGATAGCTAAAGATCAGCGCAACCTGAAACCCTTTATAACTGAAATTAGAGCCAAAAACACCGCTCCATTTAGGATCAGTTACACCTACGGCAACCTTATCCTCGGGAGACCATAGAAAGGTAGTTGTGCCATCTTTTTTAAGATATACCTCTTTTCCTGATATGGGATCAACGCCCAGCGAGCGTACTGCAAAAAGGGTGTTGATGGCCTGTCCTTCCTCAAGAACAATGGTTGGAACTCTAAAAGAAGCACTATTCCGAAGGTCGTTACTTATCTTAAGTTTATTAGATAATCCTTTAAGGATATTTGTATTGGCAAAGCCGCCCACATTAACCGACCAAATGATACCTTTTTGTTTGTTGTCTAAGATTTTATACCTTGCAGATACTTCATAGCCCGTATTTTGAATAGTTCCCAGATTTTCAGAATAATCGCTGAAACCTGTAGAGGGAGCTACCGTCACGTTTGTTATGGTATGATATGTGGTACTTCTGTAACGTTCAAAATTCATATCCAGCCTGCTTTTAAATAAAGTTATATCCATGCCAAGATTTAATGTTCTCACATCCTGCCAGCCCAGTTCTTTATTACCCAGCCCCATAATAGACACACCCAGGTCGCCATCGTAAATGTTATCAACTGCAAATGAATAACGGGTCTGGGCACGGTACGCCGCAACATTAAGTGAGCCGGTTGCCCCATAAGTAGCTCTTAATCTGAACAGGTTAATATTAGTATTTTCTTTAAAAAAGGCCTCGTTATGAACATTCCAGCCCAGGCCTGTCGACCAAAAATCACCATAACGCTTATTGCTCCCAAATTGAGATGAACCATCCCTTCTAAAAGAAAAATCAGCCAGGTAGCGGTTATTGTATGAATAATTAGCATTCGCTAAAAAACCCAGTCGCCTCGTTATACTTTCATCTCCCTCAGGACGGGAATCGGGTTTATATTGATTGGCAAACAACAGGTTATCCAATTGATCAAAGGGAAAACCTACGGCCGACAAGCTATAGAAATCATTTGTTGTACTGGCGATATTGAATCCTAAAGTTGAGTAGATGAAATGTTTGCCTATACTTTTGCTATAGTTGGCAGTGACTGTGCCTTCATATCCAAACGAGTTGGTATTTGTTACATCATAAGATCCTCTTCTTTTAAGATCCGTTTCAGAAACAAAGAGGGAATGCTGTGCCGGAAAAAAGACATCATTAGAACCATTTTGCTTGTTTATACTCACCGATGTTTCAATAAATAATGCGGGCATGATGCTCCAGCGCATATTAAGGTTATTGGAAAAACCGAAAGACTGTGTTTTATTAACCGTATTTAACCGGGCATCATATAATGGATTGGTAAAAGTACCGAAAGCATTCGTTTCCATAATCTTTACCGGATTCCCATTTTCGTCAAAAGGTTTCCAATATGGGTTCATTAAAGTATACTGGGCGAAATCACCATAAGGCGATTCATTCGATGTACTTTGAAACAACCGGATGGAGTTTTTGAAGCGCAGCTTCTTCACCTCATAGCTCAGGTCGAACTGTCCGGAATAATTATTCCGGCCCTGGCCTTTCATCACCCCTTTCTGCCAGTCACCTGCCATTTGAAAGCCATAACGGACAAACTGATCGCCACCCTGCACGTATACAGAAGTCCTGTTACTGGTACCTGTTTGTGTAGGAAATGACAACCAATCCGTATTTACCCCGCTGGCAATCGCCTTCGCCCTACTGTTGTAGATCTGGTCCCAATCATATTGTTGGACAGCTTGCGGACTTGTATAAAAGCCAATCCGTTTTTCAAAGTCCAGTTTTTCTGCCGCGTTGAGCAGATTGTAGACAGAAAGATCCGGTGTGGTTAACCTGAAATCGTTGTTTACTGTTATCTGCAATTTTCCACTTTGAGGTGTTATTGTGGTAATCACCAAAACACCATTTGCGCCTCTGGATCCATACATAGAAGTTGCTGAGGCATCTTTTAAGATGGTGACGGACTTGATCATATTCATGTCGAGGTCAAAAATTCTCTGGAGTGTTACCTGAAAACCATCCAGGATAAATAACGGTTCATTTGGATTGTTGGTAAAGTCATCTGCCAGGTTAGGAAGCGAATTGACACCCCTAAGCTGGATTTCGGGCAGCTGGTTAATATTTCCTCCTGCCACATTGTTAGGTACGATTCGAAATGAGGGATCCAGGGCAGCAATTGCAGCAAAAATACTGTTGGAGTTGACCCGTTTAAGCTCCTGTCCATCGATGGTTCTGGCGGCTCCTGTAAAGTTTTCTACCGGACGTTCAAATAAACCGGTTACCACCACATTATCAAGTGCCTGCTGGTCTTCTACCAGGCTCACCGTAAAAGAAATGTTGTTGCCGATTGCAATTTCCTGTGTTTTGTAGCCGAGGAAACGAACCACAAGTGTATGCGTGCCATTGGGGACATTTAAAGCAAAATTACCCTTTGCATCAGTTTGCGTAATAAATTTAGTGCCTTTAAGGAGTACAGTTACACCGGGCAAAGGGTCACCTTTCGCATCAAGTACCTTTCCTCTGATGATCTTTGCTTTTGTAACCACATTTTGTTCGAGTTCAAGGATACGAATGGTCTTATTGCGTATTTCATAGGTAAAGGGCTGGTTGGCAAAACACTGCTCCAGTACTTCCTTCAGCGTTGCATTGCGGACAAATACATCTACCTTTCTGGCCAGTTTAATCTGGGGAGTAGTATAGATGAAATCATAGCCACTTTGCTTTCTGATCTCTTTAAATACTTCAATGAGCGAGACATTCGTTTTGGTTAAGTTTAATTTCTGTGCATAACCGATGGCACTTACCTGGAGTAAGCAACTGGTTAACAAGATTACGGTTAGGTTGATTCGCATAATCAGTTTTCTTTGATCTGTTTTACGAACCAGGTTTATCGCCGAATCCATAATACAGAGAATTATTTGTGCCACACGGGCAAAATGCCAGTGTTTATATAGCGCATAAAATTTCATACATTTGAATTTGAGGTTCCTGATTGGATTTAGGACCCTTGGTTTGGTTTTAGTTGATTGTATTGTGGGAACTTTATAATGAATAAATCAAATCATATGGCTGGGAGTGGTTCGAAGCATTCCCGGCCTTTTTTGATCTATTATCAGTTGTGTAACGCTTACTGCATAACTATAACCCTCCTTCCTTCTATTTTGAAATGAATCCCATTCATTTCCAGGTCTTTTAAAACCTCCGATAATGTTTTGTTTCTGGAAATCACACCACCAAATCCAAAATCGGGTATTCTGCCCCGATAGACCACTTCTATATCGTACCAGCGCGCCAGCTTACGCATTACACTCTCTATATTTTCATCTTCGAAATAGAAGTTACCGTTTTTCCAGTCTACGGCCTGATTTACATCGACATCAGTTACGAGGATCTCCCCGGAAACAGACGATTGCTGTCCTGGTCTGAGTAATTTTGAAGTTATTCCATTGGTTACGCTAACACTACCTTCAAGTAGTGTCGTTTTGGTAGCAGCTTCATCGGGATAACTGTTGATGTTAAAATGTGTGCCCAGCACAATTACGTCTTGTTGCCTGGACCGGACTATGAAAGGATGCCTATTGTCTTTTTTAACTTCAAAATAAGCTTCCCCATTTAATTCAACCTTCCTATCATTACTACCACTAAAGCTCAGGGGATATTTTAGTGTTGATGCTGCGTTTAGCCATACTTTGGTGCCATCGGATAAAATAACCTGATACTGACCACCTTTTGGAGTTTTAATGATATTCAAATTATTCAGATCTTCCGGATCACCACCCGGGAACTTTCCGCTATCTTCTACCTGATATATGATCTGCCCGTCTGCCGTTTTACTAATTTTCATCCCGTTTTGAGTAGCCAAAGCCCCATTCAAATGGTCACTGAGCAGTAGTTTTTTTCCGTTGGCCAGAATTAATATTGCTTTATTTGTACCGGGAGCAATATCATTTTGCTTTGTAATCTGCTCATGCATTACCCGTGATTGCTGGGTATAAAAGTATATTCCTATTGTTATTGCTACTATAGCAGCTGCTGTACCAGCTATCCTGTACCATAATTTGTATGGTTGATCCGGCTTAGGTAACAATTCATAAATATCATCCAAATCTTCTTCCATCCTGGACTCGGGAAGCTCCTTATGATATAAATTATTTTCATTGAGGTACCATGTTTCCAAAAGTGTCCTTTCTTCAGTTGTACACTGACCCAGGTTATACTTTTGTACCAGTTCAAATATTTCTTGTTTGTTCATACTAAACCAGGTAAAAATAATTTCTTTCTATATGTATGATACGCGAGATTTACTCAGGGCGTAGAAAAAATAAAATTAATTTTATCTGAAGAGCATCAACAGGTAAACTACAATACCCAACTTCACTCTCAGGATCTTCAAAGCATTATTAACTTGTTTTTTAACCGTAGGTTCGGCTATACCCAATTCTTCGGCTATCTCCTTATGACTCAGCTTAGCCTTCCTGCTTAACACAAATATTTCGCGCATTTTTGGTGGTAATGCATTTATCTCCCTTTCAATCATGGCCGACAGCATATTTTCCCTTACCATATGATCGGTTACATTATTCCCTGAGTTTACCGAAAGTTGTATAGAAGAAAGATAATTTGATTCTAACCCTTTCCGTTCTATTTGCCTGAATACATGATTTCGCACAGCGGCATATAAATAAGAAATCAAATCATTGGTTAAAGTAAGTTTATCCCGTTTGTTCCACAATTTTGTAAACAATTCCTGCACTATATCTTTTGCTTCCTCTGTGTTGCGCAACTTATTGTATGCATGAACATATAACGGTGCTTTAAACCTTCGATAAATCTCGTTAAAGGCTAGTTGATCCCCAGTCTTTAATAAATCAACCAGTTCGGCATCCGAAAGTGCACTGTAAACAATCATGAGTAACAAATCTACCCATAAAAATACGAATTTACCCTATGCATCTGCCGACTAATTATATTTATCCATTTCCACAATATCAACAGGCAATGCTGAATTGTTCATGAGCCACCTGGCATAGTAATCTGCGATAGCCCAGAAATACCATTTGTTTATTCCGCCATAGCCATGTCCCTCTCCGGGAAATACCACCATATCAAATCGTTTATTTGCTTTCATTAAGGCATGAGCCATCCGAAATGTATGAGCAGGGACTACATTATCGTCCATATCCCCGGTCATCAACATCAAACGGCCTTTAAGATTCTTTGCTAATTCAGTATTTTTTTTAACTGAGTATGTAAAGGTTGTATCCCCTTTTTTTCCAATCTCTTCCATTACCCCGTTATATTTTTCATTCCACCATCTACTATAAATACTATTATCATGATTTCCTGATAAAGATATACCCACTTTAAAAAAATCCGGATAAGTAAGCATCGCAGTGGTAGATAAGGATCCACCACCAGATTGCCCATGAATACCTACTCTTTTAATGTCAATATATTTATGTCTGTCTGCAAGCTGTTCCAGCGCCGTCTTTTTATCTGCAATCGCATAGTCTCGAATATTCCCATAACCATAGTTATGATACCATTTGGAACGACTGGGACTACCTCCACGGTTACCAACAGTCACTACTATCAAACCAATCTGCGCAAGAAGATCTGTATACTTATCGGGTGATGAAAACCGTTTATCTACCAGCTCCGTTTGAGGTCCCGGATATACATATGTTACAATCGGATAAGTTTTTGTACTATCAAAATCAAAAGGCTTGTACATTACACCAAATAGATCGGATATACCATCATCTGCTTTTACTTTAAAAATCTCCGGAAATTTATATCCCGCAGCAAATAGTGAAGTCAGGTCCGCCTTTTCAAGATCCATAATCTTTTTGCCTGTTGTACTATATAACGCAGAGGCTGGAACTGTGTTGACCCTTGAATAATTGTCTACAAAAAAAGTGTAGTCATCATTCATGTCCACAAGGTGTTCAAAGTTACCGGGATTGAGCAGTTTAAGCCCGCTGCCATCAAAATTCACCCTATACAAATGCATATAATATGGATCTTCATTATGTTCTCTTCCATTTGCCCGGAAATAGAGTATGCGTTTTTTTTCATCTATTCTTAGAATATCCTCACAATGCCAGGCACCAGATGTAATCTGGTTTTTCAAATTACCATTGTTGTCATATAAATAAAAGTGCGCCCAGCCATCACGTTCACTCCAATGAATAAATTCATTAGTTCCATCAATCGTTCTAATTTGTTTCGTCTCAATGAAAGTACTCATACTTTCTTGTATCAGCGGTTTTACATTTCCGGTTTTTACATCTGCGACTAATACATCTATACGTTTCAAATCTCTGCTGGTGCGGGTCAGGTAAAAATAATCGTTAGTACCATGCCATAACACAAATCCAGAAGCCCCAGACTTAGTTTCCGATTTCGGGGCGCTCAACAAACTAACAAATTGATCTTTATACATTTCCGCTTTTACGATCTGTTGCTTTCCGGCAACTACATCATAAAGCATTATATATTCCTGCCTCGATACACTATCGCCAGGCATACTATATTTGAAGGTTTTCAAAGTCGGTCTGGGTTGTGTCATGCTATTAACTACCCACATATCCGGTACTTTGCGACTATCATTTTTGGACATTGCGAAATGGCGTGAATCTGGCGACCACATAATAGAAGCCGGGCTTCTCCCTTCGGTCTTTGACTCACTATAGCCAAAATACGCTACTCCATCTGTGGTCAGTTGTTTTTCAACTACCGATTTATCATCTGGGTTTGCCAATAACTTTTCGTACCCCTTACGATCTACAGAATAGAGATTAAAATTTCGGGCGAAAACAATTCTATTGCCATCCGGACTTATAGAAGCCCAATCCGGTTTATTAGACCTTACCTTAACCGGCGCACTGATCTCCCTGAGTACATTTTTCTCAAAATTGTATTCAAAATAAAAAAACTTTCCCGTTGAACCTCCCCCTATGGCTTTACTGCCTATTGTAAAAGTAACTCCATCTTCTTCTTTTGTAAGTCTACAATAAAAAATTGGCAGGTGCTGCGGATCAAAAGGTTGTTTCATGATCCGACTAAGTTCAGCAGCCATTTTAGCATTGTCAAACATTTCACGCTTCTGCTTTTTTACTGGATCTACTATATACCATTTTTTACCTTTCGAGGTATTATAATCATACCAGAAACGACCCGACTTTTTTATCCAGTTGGGACTTATCCCGATTGAATAGATCTTCTTTAATACGTTCTCGGGTTCAAATTTAGTGGCAAGTGCATAATTAGCTTTTTCTATTTGTTGTCCATGGATTAAATGAGTAAAAAATAGAAAAAACAATAATAAAAGGATTCGTTTCATATTATTTCATCAATTCATCAATTTTAGTATAAAGTTCGTCCACCTCCCCCGTATACCTGCCCAAAATTTTACCTTGTGGATCTACAATAATTTTAGTCGGAAAACCAGCTACATTAAATCCCCCGACATATTTTTTATCCTTGCTATCCAATACATGATGCCAGGTCAACTCCCGTGATTTAATCATTTCTCTCCATTTTGTACCATCATCACCTTCCTGTGCTATGCCTACGATGTCCAACCGTCCTTTATATTTGTTTAAATATTCTTTCATTTTAGGCATTCCCGCTATGCAGGGCATACACCATGTTCCCCAGAAATCAATGATGACGTATTTACCCCTCAGGGCAGACAGTTCGAATTTATGACCATCAGGTGTTCGTGAGGTTGAAATATCCGGCACCTGGGATCCCAATCGGGTAGCATAAATACCATCAATCCGTTTACTGACCTTTAAGTAATAAGATAAACTCCCTAATTTCTTCCCATCCATTTTCTTAAACAAAGTAATTGCCTCCTCATTACTAATTTGTGAACGAAGCATCATGTCTTCCAAAAGCCATGCGGAAACCGTGGATGACAGATGTTCAGCAATAAATTTCTTTTTCAGGGCAAACACTTGGTTACCAAGCTTCATACTGTTTTCTTCAAGTGCCTTAACCGAGTCCGGATCGGTAATTTGTTTATTGTTAATTTTCACATAGGTAAAAGCCGCCTCACTCATCATTGGGTAAATGATCTTATTTAACGATGCAAGCTCATTATTTGTCTCATCTCCGGACGGGTACGCATCGGCAAAATCGGTTATTGAGCCACTGAATTTTACTTTACTCCCTGGCTGGGCAAAAAAAGACAACCTAGATGAAGCAGAGGGTACAAATCCCGATCTTGTTTTTTTTGAAGCCCTTGCAATGCCATGACTGATATCGATAAGTCCTAGTCCATCAATTTCTCCGGTATAGGAGAATTTTCCATCGGTAACTAAGATAGAATCCATACGCCAGCCCTGCTTTTCTTTTTTATCGTCAATAAATATCCTCATCGCCTTTGTATCCAAACCCTTGATATCTCCTGATACGGTAAATTTTTTGTCCTGAGCGAATGACTTACTTAAGGCGCAGACTGAAATCAGCACCAAACAAATATTTTTTATCATAACATTTTTTTTATGTGAATTATAATGTATGATACGCCAGAAGAACTCAGGGCGTAGGGAAAACAAAAAAATATAATGATTTATTTTTTTCTTCCCCGCTTCCACCAGATCAGGAAGCCGGTAAGGGGCAGACCTGCAGCAATCAAACCGGCTAAACAGGCCATCAGTTTTCCAGTAATGCCTAAAACACTCCGGGTATGCAGATCATTATTTAAACGTTTGAATTTCGAATTCCACTTTACCTTGAAACTTTCTTCAGTTGTTTAGGTCTCCAGTTTTTGCGCCACCATAACACCATTCCCGAAAACAACAAAATTAAAAAACAGACCACAGACCAGCTAAAATGCCCTACATTATCCCCTGCTTATCGAGCTTCATCGCCCGGAACATATAAGTACGCCCCGGCAACTGAGAAAGTTACCAACGGGAAATTTTATGTCCCTCCCCCATAACCTGCTCGGCTATAGGCAGCAGTTGGCTCAAAGGCAAACGTGATGCACCGGCAGGGACTTTTACATACAAGCGCTCCTTGTAGAAAAGTTCTTTTATTTCGTCCTGAAAAACATATATGGTGCCGGTAAATCCCAATATATACACCTCTGGCCCGGAAGCTATCCGGGCCAGAGGTGTATTTGTTCAATGATTTTTTTAAGTTTTAATATTAAAATTTAAATGTTAAGCTCGCCGCGATTGTTCTTGGCATTTGCGGGGTCAATACGCCCTGTCCGGCAAAATAAAATTCATCGGCCAAATTATCAACTTTAACGCCCAATCTATACCGCGGTTTATCATAAAATAAAGTAGCCGTTGCCATTATATAAGACGGTAAGGTGAATACACCGGTAATTGCTGAGTTGACTGTTTTATGTTCACCGATATAGTTAATACCAGTACCTAAACCCAGCCCTTTCAGTTCACCACGGGGAAAAGTATAACTAATCCAGGAATTCACTAACATAGCCGGCCCTGCCGATGCCGGTCTGCGGTCTTGCAACGCTTTAGCCCCTTTTATCAACTTACTATCGTTATAGCTATATCCTGCAATTATATTCAATCCCTCAAGCGGATTACTAATCAGCTCCAGTTCGACCCCTTTACTTTTCTGTGTACCATCCTGGACGGTAACATCATAATTTACCCCATTTACATTTATCGTTTCAGTACGTGTCATTTTCTCCACTTCAATATCGTAAGCACTCGCTGTAAAACTCAGCCTCCCTTCAAAAAGCTCCATTTTAACTCCCGCCTCAAACTGATTCGCATGCTGAGGCTTGAATGTTCCTGAAACCCCTGAACCCTGTGGCTGCGTAACAGGTGGCACATAACTAAACCCATTCATATAATTACCAAACAAGGAAACCCTATCCTTTAATACCTGGTATACTACTCCTAGTTTGGGCGATATTGCAGTTTGCAGATAAGAACTACTCAGCGTATTGGAGATCTGGTTCCGTGTACCTTTGTTATGAAAACGGTCTATACGTAAACTCAGCATAGCGATCAATCTATCGGTCAGGTTCAAAACATTTGAAGCATAGGCACTATAAATGTTGCTTTTTGTATTGTTCTTTGTGGGCTGAAATTTTGTCGGGTCTTTTTTGTTGATCGCATCAAGTTGCGCTAGTCTCATCTCTACCAGCGAACGTGATAACCTGGCATAATTGACATCAGGTATTACAGCACTTATGGTATCAAATGCTATATAAGGTGAATTGTTATTGTTAATTGTCTGGTTCAGGTAATCCAGTCCTACAACCAGTCTGTTGCGCAGGCCTGCAATTTTAAAATCACCAATAAAATTCTGCTGAATATCTGTAGCTGTATTTACAGAATTTTGCAGGGAGATGTTACGTTCCACCATTTCGTCAGTTTTAGGCAAACGGACAAACTGGTATTGGTAAAATCCGTCGGATTTGCGTGTATTACTTGAATAAATGGTTTGTGAAGTCCATTGTTCTGAAACCTTATAAGTAATCTGTGCCCTTACATTTACCGTTGGGTTTCTCATGGTAAGATCATTACTGGTAAATGAGCGTTTCCAGTCGTAATTCAATTCCTTTGGTGTTGTCGCAAAAAATCCCCTTGCACGATTTAGAAAAGTCGAAGAAGAACTTGTTCCTTCCATTTCGTAGAAACTGGCATTCAAATTCAGCGTTAACCTGTCGTTTGCCCTATACTCAAATGCAGGGGCCATAAAAATTGACTTTTTGAAACCCGCATCCTGAAAGCTGTTCTGATTCTGGTAGGCTGTATTGATCCTGAACAACAGTTTTTTATCCTTATTAACCGGGCCATATACATCCGCGGAAAGTCTATTCAGACCATAACTTCCCGTAGTGTAGTTGAGCTCTCCGCCTAATGTATCTACAGGCTTTTTGGTAGCAATATTGATTAAACCGCCGAATGCAACAACCGCACCTCCGTATAAAGTACCGGATGGTCCTTTAACCAACTCCACACGTTCAATATTTACGGGGTCTATCTCCCCATTGGTTTGTGAAGGCACCCCATCTACCAGTGAAGCTTCTGTACGGAAACCACGCATACTATAAGCAGAAGCACCATCTGCATTAATTCCTCTGGTACCTTGTATTTTATAGATCCCCGGACTATTTTTTAACGACATACTGAACTCAGTTACCATTTGTTCTGTAAGTAAAGTCTTAGGTATTGTCGTATAAACCTGCGGGTTCTCCAGGTTACCTAAGGGCATTTTAGCTGCCGTAGTTGTTTTCTTTACTGCGAATTTATTGGTGCTACCACCATTTATCACTACCTCTTCCAGCTGATCGTTACTTTCGGTCAACTCAAAATTAACAGAAACCGTTTCTCCGGCAATTACCGTTACTTCCTTTTGCTGCACACCAAGTCCTACAAAACTGGCTACAAGCTTGTATGTCCCGGCTTCCAGGTCTTTCAGCAAATAATTACCACGGGCATCTACCTGTGCGCTCTTTAAACCTTTAATCCCTACGGTAACAAATTCAGCGGGTTTTCCTTCATTTGTGATCACCTTACCTTTGATGCTACCCTTAACACCAGAGGTTTGTATCGTGATCTGGGTACCATTTACACTTAAACCCTTAAGCTGGTTTCCAAGCAATTCTGCCAAAGCAGCTTTCAAAGGCTTACCTTTAAGGTTCACATTTACCCTCTTTTGGACATTGAGTTGCGTACTGCTATATGAAAAGCTAACTCCGGCAGCATCGCCCACAGCCTTAAGTGCATCACCTAGGCCCACATTGTTCAATTGTAAGGTTACTTGTTTATCCAATAGCTGGTTTTGTTGCGCATAACCACTAAAGGGCAGATATAAGATACTGCAGAAGAATAGTAGGAATATTACGAATTGTTTCTTTGGGGTACATCCTTTGTACATACTTTTGTTTGTTGTTAAATTAATGATGAATTGATTTTTCAATAGCCCGGGCTGAAGTTTGCCGACTGAAACCGGGTTTATTTTTATAATTGGATTGGATTGGTCAGTAGAGTATAAAAGTCTGTCCATCCTGTTTATAACTGAATTTTACCGCAAACCCCATGCTTTCCAGCACCTGCTTCAAGGACGGATTGTCAAAACTACCTGTATAGCGCTCTTGAAGCAAATCCGACCGGCTGATTGTGATCTTCACATTATACCAGCGTTCGAGGGTTCTTGCAACCTCTTCTATGGTTAAATTATCCAATTGTAGCTCATTATTTTTCCAGGCTATATATTTACCTGCGTACACGTCTTCAGCTCTTATAATTGCCCCGGTTGACAATTCCGTTTCAAAAACGCCACGTTTGTTAGCCGTCAGGATCAGTTGCTGCTTACCAGAATTGCCTGTAAACTTCACCTTCCCCTCCTCTACAACCACCGAAGTAGCTGTTTCGGTAGGTAAAGCCCTTAAGTTAAATCTCGTACCGAGTACCTGGACTTTTGTTTTTAAGGTATGGACGACAAAGGGTTTTGACGGATTTTTAGCTACCCTAAAATAGGCTTCGCCACTAAATTCCAGTTCCCTAAAGCTCCCTTTAAAGCTTTCTGGAAAACGTAGCATACTTTCTGAATTCAACCAAACCATCGTTCCGTCCGGCAAGGTTACATTTAACTTCTGGCCTTTCTGCGTCTTTACGACTTTATAAACCAGCGTATCTTTATTATTGCCGACTTTCCCGTTGTTGTTCAAATAGTAATATGTCGTAACACCCAGAATTAGTATAACACAAGCCACGAGCTGCCAGATCATACGATAATTACGCAATACGAAGGAAGGGCTTGGATTAGGTTGAACGCCAATATGGTAACGTTCCGAGATCTTCTTCCAGCCTCTATTTTCCATTACTGACAGATCCGAATGTTCTGGAAAACTCATTTCCCGCTCGTCTGATTCCAGCCATTGTTCAACGATATGCTGTTCTTCACGACTGCATAGTCCCTGGTGATAACGTTCAATAATTTCTTTTGTAATCCGCATAATTATCAGGCCATCTGATGTGCCCATATATACTAGCCGGATAAGTAAGGATTTCTCCTAGGCAGATCTTCCAAAAAAAAACGAAATATTTAATAACTACCTGAATTCCTGCAAATTATTTCTCAAAAAGCTAATTGCTTTATACAAATGGTATTCAACCGTCTTTTCTGAAATCACTAAGGCTGCAGCAATTGACTTGTTATTCATCCCCTGATCCCGGCTCATGTGGTATACTTCGCGGCACCTGCAAGGCAGTTCAGCCACCAACAGGTTCAGATTTCCACTCAGTTCATTAAACAAAACCTGCTCTTCCGTACAGTTCCTTCCCCCACAATGGTTTTGCAAGGCACAATTGATATGTTCCCTATGACTGCTGCTGGTCCGTAAATACTCAAATGCTTCCAATTTTGCAGCACGGTACAAATATTGTTCAACAGTAGTTCTAATGATAATTTTCTCCCTGCGTTCCCAAAAAGAGGCGAACAGGTCCTGGCTAATCTCTTCCGCAATTTCTTCATCACCGGTATAATGATAAATAATACCAAATACACTTTTCCAGCATTCCCTGTAGATACGCTCAAAGCGTTCCGCATCCATTTTATGGATAACAGGAGAAGCGTGTGGATCTTGATTTGAAGGAGATACCGGCACAATGATTAATTTTGCCCAAAGCTAACCAATTAACTGGAATCAATCTAAATAAAAGAGTAAATTTATTTTAACCAACGCACAATACCCCTGTGTAATTTAAAAACTGTTGTTTCTTCTCAGTACAAATTGAAGTTCGGAGGTAATAAGTTCTTATTAGCAGAGGGAGATACTTATTCGTTAGTCATCTTCTTACTGATAATGAAATGCTCCCGAAAAGTTAGACACTTATAGGGAGCACTTCATAAACAGTGCTGCTTTGACATTAGGTTAAATTACTTAAGGAAATTAACCATCCTGCCCTAATTAATGAAACACCGTTAAATTCGGGAAATAGATTTTGTTAAAATCAGTAGTTACCCCGTCGCCACCATATTTAATTCTTTTCACTAAAGCACCAGTTGAGGCATTATAAATCAACAGGTAATTAACTGTAGATGCAGCCCCATAATTTTGTATTCCATTAACAACGATGTAATCTTTATTTTTATCGTAACGGATTGCACCATATACCATAAATGGATCTTCAGTAATATTGATGAATGGCTGTGCAAGAGAGGAAACATTGCCATCAACATACTTATAGATTGCTTTTCCCGAATGATAGAAAACAGCATTCTCTTTTGTAGATGCTGTAAGCCTTGTTGGGGCATCCAGGCCAAAAATACCTATCGCTACGCGTAAAGGAACACCTGCAGTATCTAGATTGTTATCGATAGAAATCAGTCGACTACCGGTGGAAGCCCAAACTTTGCCATTCGGTGTTTGCGCAAAACCACGGTTTAAATTTGAAAAGCTCTTCAAAAATGAATAATTGCTTGCTGAGATGATCTTTACACCGTTACTTTGCATCAAAAAGACATAGTCCTCTTTTTTCCACATATCTCCAGTATTCAAAGCCCCTGCGGTAGTTAATTTGTTTTGAATAGCGAGTGTATTCAGGTCAATCTGGTATACTCCGTCATTTGCGCTTACGAGACCACGATTTCCATCTACCTGAATAATACTTCTCCAGTTGCTGGCTTCCTGAACGTATCTGGCCTCTTCTTTTAAAGTGAGTTCATTCACCTTTACAATCGGACCATTCATTTTACACATCAGGTAAATGCTCCCATTAAAAACAGAAGCAAATTGTAATGTACTGGATTTTGCAGTATTGGATAGTATTTTTCCGGGGTTTTCTTTGTCATAAGCTCTCACACCTACAGTGTCATCACCATATCTATAAAAATTAATAGTCCCGGAGTTTTGTCCTATCGCCCCTTCTCCTATGATGAAAAATCCGTTTTCATATTTACCTGATACAGGATCAGTTGGGATAGGATCACTCTTGTCCTTTTTACAAGCGTACAGGCCTGTGGTTAAAAGTAATCCCCCAACTAGAATTTGTTTGATGTTTAAGTGTTTCATTATAGTATATTATTTGTTTTCGCAAGTTTAAGCTAGCGGAAGGAAGGGCAAATAAATACCGTTGCGATGAATACATCACAGTGCCTTTACAAAAGGTTACTATCTTTTTTACCATTTTTTGTTGTGAGTTAAACCCACAGCAAACAGTTCAACAAGGAAATGAAATACGCAAATCGTAAGTCTCATCCTAGCTTCAATCCCCGAAAGCTATGAAATCATAATGCTGAAGGCAGGTCTCCTGACTTGCGCCCGATTTTCAGCCTTCCCATTACGCTAAATGCGGAACAGTGGCCAGATTTGAAAATCGTTTCGGCGCTTACAGTTGCGGGACAGTTGCGGATTTTCACCGCATTCCCTTTTAATCCCAGGTGTTACTCCGGGAACCAAAAGCGGTGCAAAGGTAATAAATCTTTCAACATCACCTAATTTGAAATTTGTATTTACCCGCCGCAAGTTGAACTTCCGGACTTGTTACTTTACCGTCAAGATATATACTTTGGCCAATCGTCAACTTAGGTTTTAGTGTAGCCGTTGAATTCGCAGGAACGATAACATTGTATTCGACCCCTTTCTCTGTTCTTTTCCAGGAGGAGCTAATACGACCATAAGGACTTTCATGGGTCGCTTCGAAAAAATTCAGTCCCGACACAAAATTTGGTTTTAGCAAAATATGTTTAAACCCTGGACGTTGTTCATCGACTTTAATCCCACCTAAGCCTTTAAAGAACCAGGCACCGATTTCCCCAAACATCATATGATTTTGAGAAATATCCCTCGGTGCATTAATATCCCAATTCTCGTATAATGTTGTCGCGCCATTTACGATCCACCAACCCCAGCTTGGGTAAGTATTCTGGGCAGCGAGCTTATAGGCTATATCTCCATGACCATTATCGCTCAATGCGTTTAAAATTGCCTTTGCACCTAAAACACCAACATCCAAATGCAAACCGTCGGCGATAACCCGCTTGGCAAGGTTATCCGCAACTTTTTGTCTGGCAGCTTCGGGAACGATGCCCCATTGTAGTGCCATACTCAATTCTGTTTGTACGCCTGAGCCATAAATGCCTGCTTGCGCATCAAAATATTTTGCGTTGATCGCTTTTTTGATCTTCTCCGCTAAGGCACTATAGAAATTATAGTCCGCATCTCTGTTAAAAAGCTTTGCCGCCTTTGCTAAAATATTTGCATCGACATAAAAATACACTGAAGAAGTGTATTCTAAAGACGATGTAGATTTTACCGGGACCCAGTCTCCCCTACCGAAAGTAGTTAACCCCTCCTTACTTATTCCATCTACATAGTTCACATATCGTTTTATGTTCTGATAACAATCAGAAAGTAGTTTAGGGTCGCCATAAAACATGTAAATATCCCAGGGAATGATGGCTATTGTACTAGTCCAATCGGTACCGTTCGCCGTTCCATATCCCCAGCCACCTGTTGGAATAATATCCGGTAATACACCATTAGGTTGTTGCTCATCGCGATGGTCAGCCATCCATTTCTCATAAATCGTGATCCCATCAAAATTGTACAAGCCTGTCTCAACCGCAAAATGCCCGTCCCCGGTCCAGCCATTTTTTTCCCGTTGGGGACAATCTGTAGGATATCCGAACAAATTAGAGCGGTAAGAATTATTGGTAGCCCACCATATTTTATCAATCAGCGGATTTGAAGAGCTTATTTTTCCAATAGGCGGTACATCACTGTGCATAAAATAACCCGTTATGCTTCTTTCTGTAAGATTTATAGGTTTGTTGCTGGTAACTTCAACATATTGAAACCCCTTGTAATTAAATTTAGGAGTAAACGATTCTTCGCGATTACCGCTTAATATAAAAATATCGACTTGAAAAGGATCTGATTGGTCTTTCGGGCGGTGATAAACATCGATATTTGACATATCCGCATGGCCGGTAGCATATAACCGTTCGGTATGTTTCAGGCGAATAACAGTTCCATTTTCTCCTTTGACTTTAATTTTTGTTACTCCGGCTATCGTTCTGCCCAAATCAAATAAATAGGTTGTATCGTTGAGCTTACGCATCGATTTTACGGCAATCTCCTCTACATTTCTTATCGGATGCATCACCTGGGAAACAATATTTACAGATGGTGCTGCCCGAAGTGTTATCCCGGTCCATTTGGCATCGTTAAAATCTGCAGTATTCCATCCGTTTTGCTCCAGTCGCGCATCGTAGTGTTCCCCCGTATAGATGCTATTAAGCGTGACCGGGCTAAGACTTGTCTTCCAGTCATTACCCGAAGAGATAACTGCTATACTTCCATCGGTATAAGTGATTCTCAAATCTAAGCAGAAAGTTGGACGTGCCCTCCAAGGGGCCTTATCAAAATTCCATACTGCCAGGGATTGGTGATTGTACCAGCCATTCCCTAACAATACGCCTATCGCATTTTTACCCTGTTTCAAGTTGTCTGTTACGTCATAACCCACATACAGGTTCCTTCTGTCGAAACGGGTGTACATCGGATCGAGACGGTGGTTACCGACCTTGCCCCCATTTAAATAAAGTTCATATAAGCCGGCCGCCGCAATGTATGCCCTTGCGGATTTTATTTTCTTTGCGGGCTCGAAAACCTTACGGAAATAGGCCGCTGGTAATGTGTTGATGTTATTTCCATCACTGATCCAGGTTCCTTTCCAATTATCCATTTCCATCATACCTGTTTCAAAACTTGAAATAGCAGGTTGGACGGCTTTGTTATCTTTATCCCAAATCTCGAGCTTCCAGTAATATTTTGTAAAAGCTTGCAGGGGCGATCCTTTATAATGGGCCAGGTTAGCACTGGAATTCAATTTCCCAGAAGTCCAGTTTTTTTGCTTTCCAGAAAGCAACTGAGCTGAATCCGGACCAATTGTAATTCGATAGGCCGTCTGCCTGGCACCTTGCCGGTCATCCTGCATCATCCAGGAGAGCCGTGGTGCCAACACATCTATACCAATCGGTCTGATCATATATTCACATTTCATACCAACGGGCCTGACAATGGTCGCGAAGCTCATCTGGGTAACAAATAGCGTCAATAAAAGAACGAAAGCCTCTTTACTCTTTTTCAATTTATATAAATGTAGCATTAGTATCCTGATCTATATATTTATCTTAACTATAAACTGCCTCAACTATGCATTCACCATTTACAACAACTCAATTTCCTCTACAGAGAAACCAGTGCATTTTGATATATCAGCAGCATCAAAACCAAGCTCTTTGAGCTTTTTTGCGATTTCTATTCCTCCATCTTTACGACCTTCCTCCCGTCCACGTTTTAGACCTTGTTCCAAACCGCGTTCTCTAGCTTCACCGTCAGCAACCCGCCTTGCACTCTCATTATCCCGATGTATTTTTAAACTTTGCTGATATTCATTCATCTCCTGAGGGGTCAAATTTCCGACTTCTGCAATCTCAAATATTTTATCATATTCTCCCTTGCCTTTCAAAGATAACGGAATCTCAGTTAATTCTTTCAGGTTATTTAAGATGTAAAGCCATTCTTCCAGTTCGTTTTCCAGCTCCCCTTCTATTTTCCGAAATTTGGGTGTTTCTATAAAAATATAACCGAGCTTAGGATAGAACTCTTCATTTGTATTAACATCCATCAGCCTGACGTCATGTATAAAATGATCCGGATGGCCGTTGTCAAATTTAAAATTCATGATCGCAACAAAATATATTTCCGGAAGCAGGTAATCCCAATCTGCGACTACGCCAAGCCCCTGTTCCTGGATCAAATTTGCCGTATAGAAAATACTTCGGTCTTTAAAATTTTCAACTTTGGCCTTCTGCATTTCTACGATGAATTTTTCCCCCTTGTCACCAGTACAGTATAAATCAAATACTGTTTTCCTGTAAGCCTTACCAGGACCTTTATGCTCCATATTATTATACTGGATATCAACAATCACCTTTCTCTCTTTGAGCACTACATTCAAAAATCTGATCAGCAAATTCCTATTGGGTGCTTTACCAAAAATGTGTTTAAACCCAAAATCTGAATAAGGATCAATAAAGCGGGTAAGATCGCCTTTTTTTAATGGATCGGTAAGTTGGGTTATAACATTATCTTCTGCCATCTTTTGCTGAATAAAGTATTTAAGCAAACGTAATAAGCTTCTAAATGAAATGGTTTGGTTATTTAAAATTCAGTGGAAAACGCAGTTTTATTGCAGCTATACAATATAAAATAACGTTCAATAGAAACAAAAGCAAGTTTTACAGAATAATATTTCACAGCACTAAAAGGAGCCTATTAGGCATATATAGTAAAGATTACTCTATTCAAATTATTACTTGGCCATATCTAATAAATATCGTCCTTTGTAATATGAAATATCTTTTCCTATTCATCGCCTATATCAGTATTAACTTATTAGGCACTGTTACAGGTCATATGCCAAATCAGGCTATGGCGCAAGCTCCTGTTAGTTTTAAGGCTAAAATGGATAGCTTGGAACATAAAAATATCCTCGACGTACGAATGCCCAGAGAATACAGTGTAGGACATATAAAAGGGGCAAAAAATTACAATGTTTACGACAAAAGTTTTAAAGAAAAAGTTTCGGCCTTAGATAAAAAATCACCTGTTTTTGTATACTGCAAAGGTGGTGGAAGAAGTGCCCTGGCCGTAAAACAACTTGAGGAACTGGGTTTTACCGACATCCATGAATTAAAAGGAGGAATATTGGCATGGGAAGCGCAAAGCTTACCAGTAGTTAAAGAGAAGACAGATCAACCATAATAAAGTTACCGGCTCTCTAAGGATAGTCTTCAATTTTTCGGGTTTGGTCCTATTTAAGTCGGAAAGATAGATCTCATGGTGAAGGCCATTTCTCTTAAGACTTTTATCTTCCATAAACTGTAGCATTTTTTCTAAGGTGACCGGCTCAAGATCAAAAGGGCCTACATGTAACATTTGTACAACTTTACCTTCATTCATGAAGTGTACGTCAATATCCTGAACAAAGGGAACCCCTTTTTTTTGAACAATTGTATCCTTGGCCTGGCTTACCTGTTCATCGGTAACATCATCAGGTAAGCGGATCATCATTCTGTAATCCCACTCGCTTCTTGGCACCTTTAAAGGAGCCTCAGACATACTAAAATTCCCAAATTTACTTTCCTCAAAGCTCCATAGCCCCTCCAGTTTCGCAACAACAAAATCTTTACCCATAGCCTTACAAGCAAATTTTAACGTATAAGCGGTTGCATAAAGCGCTGAAATCTTTTCGGCGAACATTTTCCCTGAAGGGTCCCCTTTTCCAACAATTGACAGAAAACGGGCTGCTTCTATAGTTACCAGTTCCGGGATGCCCTTTGCGGAATAGTAGGCCTTGTATACTTTTGTCAGATCAATTTTTTCCATGTCTTTTTTATTCAAAACTAATGGTGGTCACTGACAACCCTATGTCAGTGACAAAAAAACCATAAAAAAACACAGCTGACAGCAGACTTCTAAATACCCCAAACTTGTTACACAAACTAATCGGCCAGGTGCAATTCTCTTCATATTTTTTCCTAATTTTAGGATTCTGCGAATGATTGGACCGAAATGAAATAATGACATTTTCCGATACAATTATTATAAGTGGGAAACGTTTAAAGTTGATAATAGTTAAAAATATCAGCCCTGTTTAATGACAAACTAAATCCGGATTCAATGAAAAAACTGAGATCAAAAGTAGTAAAAGCGCTCAAAAAGGAATTCACTTTCGAATGCATCATCTCCTCCAGAATGAATCAGGTTATCTTAAACGTTAAGAACATAGATTTCGAACAGCACCTGGGGCAATTACTACAGCAGACGCAGCAAATCATTGATAAATATTTTCCGCAAAGAGAAGACCATCTATGCCTGGTCATTCGTGAAATCGGCGGAACAAACCAGACTAAGTTTAAAATCTGGAAGTCGGTTTATTAGTTTTAAGGTATTACCCATAAAAGAGGATAACACCTCAAAACTACTGAACATTATGGCTTTAGTTTGTAAATCAAAGCCATAATGTTATATCCTGCACCAAAGCTTCCCTGAAATCACACAGACTCCATTTGATACAGGAAAGGGGGGCAAGTTCTTTATTTAAATTATTTGGAAAGCAAAGCTAAAACTGCTTTTCCTACAGCACGGGCCGATTGTGGATTTTGCCCGGTAACCAGCCTTTGATCCGTTACCACATGTTCCTGCCATGGCGCCGATTTTTCGTAAATACCACCGCGTTCGATCAGTTTATCTTCTAATAAAAACGGAACAACTTTTTCCAGCTTAACGGCAGCTTCTTCTTCATTGGTGAAACCATTCACTTTTTTACCGTCAACGAGATATTTACCATTGGTTAATTTGATGTTGACAATACCCGCAGGGCCATGACAAACAGCTGCAACAATACCATTGTTTTCATATATTTTGGTTGCAATTGCGGAGATCCCGGCATTATCAGGAAGGTCCCAAACCGCACCGTGTCCACCGGCATAATAAATAGCCATATAATCCGCTGGTTTTACTTCTGCAGGCTTTAGACTGTGGTTGATTTTATACTTATATTCTTTATCTTCCCAAAATTCTTTATTTTCTGCATCGGTAAGATCGAAGCCATCTACCGGAGGCTCCCCTCCCTTTGGACTAACAAAATCGATTTCATAACCAGCTTCTTTCAAAACTTTCCAGGCATGACTTACTTCAGCCAGGTAATAACCTGTAGGTTCACCTGTACTTCCTTTTTTATCGTGGCTTGTCACCACAAACAGAATTTTCTTTTTCATAGCATTTGTTTTTTTTGATTGTGCTGCTGCGATCGTTGATAAGAAAATGGCACAAACAGACAAAGTCATTATTAGTGATTTTTTAAAATTCATTACTATCGTATTTAATTGTATAACAGATTTCCTTTTTACTTGTTGGAACCTATTACACAAAGTTGGACTAAAGTCTGGAGGATGAAAAGGAAGGTAATCACAAAATAAGTGTGATTACAATCACACTATGGATGACTTAAACGGCTTAATGTTTCTCTTGACACGCCTAAATAAGATGCCAGGAGTGTTTTAGGCAAACGCTGAAGCAATATAGGATGGAGTTTAAAAAGACGATTATACCGTTCCTGCGGATTCTTATTGAGCAGGAGCAAAATACGCTGCTGCAATGCAACATAACCTGCACTGGATTTCTTCCGAAAGAAATCAGAAATGCTGTGCAATTCCCTGCAGAGCTTTTCTTTATTATCCCTTGATAAAACCAATAACTCGCAATCTTCAACACAATCTACAGCTATGGTAGCAGGAGTACCGTTATTTAGGGCCTGGTAATCGGAAATCCACCAATCTTCCATGGCAAACTGAAGGATATGCATTTTTCCCTCTTCATCGGTATGGTAAGCTTTTAACAATCCACTCAGCACCCAATAATCGTTCAATACCTCGGCATCCTCTTGTATAAGGAACTGATGCTTCTTCAGCCTTTTTTTTGTAAACATAGCAACCACGTATTCAAACTCAGCATCAGTTAGCGGTGTGATCTTCTCTATGTGTTTTCTTAAAGCTATACTCATCCGGGAAACATTTTTTTCTTTCTACCTGTCAGCCGTAAATTTAACAAGTTTTAAACGAATGGTAATAGAATAAAGCGCTCAAAAATTTGCGAGCTTCCATGTATATTAATCACTCTGATTGTATACAATATATATTGTATATTTGACTGACATTTAAAAATCTACTGTGTTGAAAGACAAATTACAATCTGATTCGTTAGGCCAGCTGGCCGATCCTACTTATTCAAGAGTTAGAGAGAAACTCCGGGAAGACATCCTTTCAGGATACTTTATTTCGGGAGAAAGATTAAAAATAGCGGAACTGGTGGAACGATATAAAGTAAGCCAGATGCCGATCAGGGAAGCTTTGCAACAATTACAGGGTGAAGGATTGTTAATCATCGAACCTAATAAAGGTGCCCACGTCAGAAAAGTAGACAAACAGTTTTTAGAAAGCATTTATGAGATCAGGCAATTGATCGAAGTTTACCTTACCGTAAAATGTATGGAAAACTTAAAACAAAAAGACCTTAAACTCCTGAACCAAATCCAGAAAAGCTATGAATCGGCAGCCGCAAAAGAAGATTATACTGCCTGTCTGCAATTAAACCGTCGGTTCCACTCTACTATATATGAACTGGCGAATAACAGTGAAGGCTTGCAGATATTAGAAAAACACTGGCAGCTGATCAATACATTACGCCTTACGTACGGCTTCGGTTCAAGACGGACCGCCGAGGTGATTGAAGAACACCGTGCCATACTACAGGCCCTGGAAAGTGGAAACCCTGCCGAGGTAGAAACTGCTGCTTCAGTACACTGTATCCATGCCAAAGCAGATCTACTTGCTCAAATGGGCGACAGACTCAAATAGCATTTTAATTATCAATCATTCATTTTATTAATTAATTGATAAAAAAAGAATTATTAAATAATCATATTCATAATTATTTAATTATATATTGTATACAATATATAATGTACTACTTTTGGACACTATAGTAACCATGGGATAAAACCAGCGTACTACTAACCAAATAAATTATCTGATGGGCATTAAAGCTCCCATCAATCTATAAGTATAACGATTATGAAAATCACTGAAGTCAAAACCTTTGTCTGTCATTCCTACCGGACAAACTGGGTGTTTGTAAAAGTAATTACAGATTCAGGTTTACACGGTGTTGGCGAGGCAACACTGGAGATGAAAGAACTAACGGTATTACAGGCCGTAAATGAATTAAAAAGATATTTAATAGGAAAAGACCCCCACAACATAGAGGCGATCTGGCACGATTGCTATCGCGACGCCTACTGGCGGGGCGGGGTTGTTTTAATGAGTGCCCTGGCAGCAATAGATATGGCTTTGTGGGATATTAAAGGAAAAGATCTCGGTGTGCCGGTATACCAGCTGCTTGGCGGGAAAGTAAGAGATGCTGTCCCATGTTATGCGAATGGATGGTTTGCCCCCGCAAAAACCCCGGAAGAGTTTGCTGAAAAGGCGAAAGAGGCAGTTAAAAGTGGATTTAAAGGCTTAAAATGGGATCCTTTCGGATCGGCTTATATGAACCTGACAAAAAAAGAATTCTCTCATGCCCTAGCCTGCATTGATGCCGTTACCAGTGCTGTAGGAACGGAGATCGATATCTTAATAGAAGGTCACGGCCGCTTCAATATGCCAACAGCAATAAGGGTGGCCCATGCCCTGGAAGACTTTGACATTACCTGGTTCGAAGAGCCTATTCCACCTGACCATATGGAAGGGCTGGCCCAGTTAAGGAGAAAAACCAAGGTTCCGATCGCAGCCGGCGAACGCCTCTACAGCAGATGGGATTACCGAAGTTTCTTAAACCAGGAATGTGCGGACTTTATCCAGCCCGATGTAAGTCATGCCGGTGGTATATCAGAACTTAAAAAGATTGCCGCAATGGCCGAATGTTATTACATCCCTGTTTGTCCGCACAATCCCAGTGGTCCTGTAGCCAATGCTGCCACACTACATATCGCGGCATCTACACCAAATTTCCATTTTCTTGAAACCATGAGCAGCGATGTGCCATACCGGGACAAAATAAGTACCGAAAAAGTTGAATTTTCCGATGGAATGATGCAAATTAACAACTTGCCGGGCCTTGGAATAGACATCAACGAAGAAGCAATCCTGGCATATACCTATGAGCCCAGGGATTTAAGACATTATAATGGAAAACTAACAGAAATACGTCCTGAAAATGCAAAGGGCTATTTTGCAAAATAATTCTTTAGAGAAAACATAAGAATGATCAGATACAATGCCCAGAATAGTTTGAGCCCCAGATCCTTTAATTGGGAATTGATTGTGTTGCTCTGGCTGGTTTTTTTCTTCAACCAGGCAGACCGCCAGGTATTTAATGTTATACTTCCCCAGATTAAAGCCGCACTGAAGTTAACAGATGCCCAACTGGGGATGATTGCATCGGTATTTATCTGGTCGATAGGCATATGTGTCCCCTTAAGTGGCTACATAGGCGATGTTTTCAGCAAGAAAAAAGTTATCATTTTTAGTTTGTTGTTATGGAGCACCGCCACTTTTTTTACCGGTTTGAGTGCCGGTCTGGTCCACCTGATCATCTTAAGGGCAGTGGTAGGGAGCAGTGAATCTTTTTACGCCCCTGCGGCAAACGCACTTATAGGGGAAAAGTACCAGGAAAAAACAGGACTAGCCATGGCTATACATCAAACTGCCCTATATGCGGGCATAATCATGAGTGGCTTGTTGGGTGCTTTGATTGCCGAGAGGTTTGGCTGGAGTACCGTCTTCTATTTCTTTGGTGGAATAGGAATAATACTTTTCATTGTGCTGTTTATCCGCTTTAAAAAAATCATTTTACCTGACGCCCCTCAAACACCCTATAAAGTAACACTATTGGATGGAGTGAAAGGATTGTTCAAAAAAAAGACAGCCATCCTGCTTACACTCGCATTCGCGTGTATGGTATTTGTGAATGTAGGCTATTTAACATGGTCCCCTACTTTCTTACATGAAAAATTTAACCTTTCTTTGGCAAACGCAGGATTTTCCTCAATGTTTTACCATCACATATTTGCCTTTCTTGGCGTACTGCTCGGCGGTAGGTTTTCTGACCAAATGGCCAAAAAAAGGATCGGCTCGAGACTCAAAATACAAGCCTTCGGCTTATTACTAGGTTGTCCGTTTATTTATTTACTCGGTTCGGCGAATGACCTGTTCTGGGTATACACAGGTATGGGACTGTTCGGCTTTTTCAGGGGTATTTATGACTCTAACATTTATGCATCTTTATTTCTTGTAACGCCTCCAGCCATACGGGCTTCCGTTTCCGGGGCCATGATTATGTTTGCCTTTTTGATAGGCGCTTTCGCACCCTGGATATTGGGTATTATAAAACCAACATTGGGATTATCCAATGGCTTGTCAGCGCTTTCAATAGTATATCTTTTGGGGAGCATTTTTATATTTATGGCTTTAAGATTTACTTTATCCAGGGAAATATTTACAGATACATCCGCAAAAACAACCAATTAATCAGGATCACCATGAACGAACTACTCGGAAAAACCGCACTTGTAACCGGATCATTAAGAGGCATAGGTAAAGGCATAGCATTAACCCTTGCGGAAAAAGGAGCTGACATTATACTTAATGACCTGGCAGAAAACGATACGCTTCAGGAAACAGTTGACCAGATCAAAGCCTTTGACCGGAAAGTATATTTTAAAGCGGCCGACGTTAGTAAAAAAACAGATGTGGAAGCATTGTTTTCCTTTATCAAAATGCATATAGGTCAGTTAGACATACTGGTAAACAACGCCGGAACATCACAGTCCAAAGATATTTTTGACATCAGCCCTGAAGACTGGGAACAAATATTGAGCACCAACCTTACCAGTTGTTTTCTATGCGCTAAATACGCAATGGAAATGATGAAAGCACAAAAAAGCGGCCGCATCATTAACATCAGTTCAGTAGTGGGGCAACAAGGTGCATTATACGGTCATGCACACTACGCAGCCAGCAAGAGCGCTATTTTGGGCTTTACTAAAACATTGGCCCGTACTGGTGCAACCTTCGGGATCAGGGTAAATTGCATTGCACCAGGGATCATCCAGACCGATCTGTTAAATCAGACACATGGAATCGAGGGGGTTGCGAAAATAGCCGGAGATGTTCCTCTTGGTATCGGACAGCCACGTGATATTGGACTTGCAGCTGCATTCCTTGCAGGCGAAGGTGGCGACTATATTACGGGGGCTACCATTGACATTAACGGAGGCCTTTATTTTCGATAAATCCAGATGCAAATAATATCATTTATTATCTAAATGATAAAATAAAGCCGCTTTAACAAACAAGTTCATATACATATAGGATATCTATTAAAATTAATACATTAATTCAATTATATATTGTATACAATATATAATTTATTAGGTTTGTATAAGATACCTGAACAGCTGTTAAATAAGCAGAGATTTTTAAAACTAACCAAATATAAATATGTTACTTAAACCACTAAAGCTTTGTGGCGTTATGATTTTCAGGGTGCTATTTTCCTTGATATTATTGATGACTTTAGCAATCCAAACTAATGCACAAAGCAAGAAAATTTCAGGTAAAGTGACCTCTGATGACAATGAACCGCTCTTTGGTGTCACCGTATTTGAAAAGGGTACTAAAACCGGGGTTTCTACAGATGCTGATGGTAAATTTGTACTCACCATTTCGAACGCAAACGCTACATTATCCTTCAGATATGTCGGCTACCAATCGAGAGACATCCCTTTAAACAATAGGAATACGATAACCGTTGCACTTAAAGGGTTAAACAATGCATTGAACGAAATTCTGGTTGTCGGCTACGGCACAAGTACCAGAAAAGACCTTACCGGCGCTGTTGGCCAGGTAAAAATGAACGAATTTGAGAAAGCACCGGTTAAATCATTTGATGAAGCCCTTGCCGGCCGTGTGGCAGGTGTCCAGGTTTCAGGCGCCGACGGGCAGCCAGGTGAGGTCAGCAACATTGTGATCCGTGGTGCAGGGTCTATCACGCAAGATAACTCCCCCTTATATGTGGTAGATGGTTTTCCATTGGAAGACGCGAACAACAATTCTATAAACCCCTCCGACATTGAATCTATTGACATTCTAAAAGATGCCTCTGCAACTGCCATATATGGCGCAAGGGGCGCAAACGGGGTGATCATCATCACCACTAAAAGAGGGAAAATAGGTGAACCTGTAATTGCTTACAATGGTTACTACGGTTTTCAGAAAAACACGAAGACCATCGACCTGATGAATCCTTATGAATTTGTAAAATACCAGCTTGAGCTTGATCCGGCGAATGCAACCACTACTTATTTGAGCAATGGAAAAACACTGGAAGACTATAGAAACGTAAAAGGACTCGATTTCCAGGATCAGATTTATAGAAACGCACCTATGCAGAGCCATGACATCTCTTTAAGGGGGGGATCTGATAAAACCCGCTATTCCATTTCTGGTAATATCATAGGCCAGGACGGCGTAATTTTAAATTCTGATTTCAGACGCTACCAGGGCCGGATCACCCTCGATCAAAATGTAAACCAGAAGCTGAAAGTCGGTGTTAACCTCAACTACAGCTATAACATTTCAAACGGCACAATCGTCAATGCCTCCTCCTCCACCCAGTCGGCCAGTACCAACCTGCTGTATGCGGTATGGGGCTATCGCCCTGTTACGGGCAACGACAACAACCTGGACGATGAGTTGTTTGATCCTGGCTTTGATTACAATGTAATCGCCGATTACAGGGTTAATCCCGTTATCTCCGCAAAAAATGAACTCCGCAGAAACTTAACAACAGGATTAATCGCCAATACTTATGCCGAGTACAAAATTATTCCTTCGTTAACCTTAAGGGTTACAGGTGGTATCACTCATAATGTACTCAGAAATGAAGCTTTTTATAACTCACTAACACAAGCAGGCAATCCCCGCAATTCTAGCGGTGTAAACGGGTCAGTTTATGATAACCCAACAACAACCTGGTTAAATGAAAATACGCTTACCTATAGAAAAACATTTAACAAAGTACATAACCTGACCATGCTTGGAGGATATACCATGCAGGGAACCAAAACCGCGCGATATGGTTTCAGCGCCCTCAATGTTCCGAATGAATCGTTAGGACTTGATGGCCTGGACGAATCACCTTCGCAGATCGGAACTTCATTAAGTTCAAGGTGGGGGCTTTTATCTTATCTGGGTCGTATAAATTACAACTACAAATCAAAATATTACGTTACGGCCTCTTTCCGCGCCGACGGTTCCTCAAAATTTGCCCCGGGGGAGCGCTGGGGCTATTTCCCTTCCGGCGCACTTTCATGGCGCATGAGCGATGAAGGGTTTATGAAGCATTTAAAATTTATCTCCGACGCTAAACTGCGCCTCAGTTACGGGGAAACTGGAAATAACCGGGTCGGGGATTTTCCCTACCTGGATCAGATTACGCAGCCCAATTCAGCAGGCTATTCTTACGGTAATGGCTCCCCATCAAAAGGCGCCATATTAACTGCTTTTGGGAATACCAGTCTGAAATGGGAAACCACCAAACAGGTAAACATAGGGTATGACCTGAGTTTGTTTAAGCAACGTGTAAATTTAACCGTAGACCTGTATAGAAAAACAACACACGACCTCTTGTTGCAGGCCCTTCTACCCTATACAACCGGATTATCCACTGCCTATAAGAATATAGGTAAAATGCAGAACCAAGGGCTTGAGATCACACTAAACACCGTCAACATCAGTGGTAAATCATTCAGCTGGAACACAAACTTTAACATCAGTTTCAATAAGAACAAAGTACTTGAACTTGCAGAAAATCAAACATCATTAACAAGTCCGGTAAGCTTTGACCAGAAATGGAATGCCCTCTCCCCTTACATCGCTGTTGTGGGGCAGCCGGTAGGTCAATTGTATGGCGCCATCTGGGACGGTGTTTACCAGTATGAAAATTTTGATAAAAGTCCGCAGGGGATTTATACCCTTAAAGGCAATATCCCTAGAAATGGAAACCCTACAGTACAACCTGGCGATATCAAATATAAAGACATCAATGGCGATGGAAACGTTAATGCGTCAGATTTCACAGTAATCGGACGTGGCCTGCCCGTACACACCGGGGGCCTGTCAAATAATTTCACCTATAAAGGTTTCGACCTCAATGTTTTTCTGCAATGGTCTTATGGGAACGACATTATTAATGCCAACCGACTGCTGTTCGAGGGTAATGGAAAACAATCCAGGTTCTTTAACCAGTATGCGGGTTACGCCGACAGATGGCAACCGGACAACCCTAGCAATACCTTATTCCGCACAGGCGGACAAGGTCCCTTCTATTACTCCAGCAGAGTGGTTGAAGATGGTTCGTACCTTAGACTTAAAACCATTTCACTGGGTTATAATGTACCAGCTAAAATATTTAAAAAGGCCAGTCTTAAGAGTTTAAGGATTTATGCTTCTGCCCAGAATATCGCTACATGGACAAATTACTCTGGACCAGATCCTGAAGTGTCGGTCAGAAATTCAACACTTACCCCTGGATTCGACTTTTCAGCTTATCCCCGTGCAAGTACGCTCATTTTCGGCTTAAACTTATCGCTCTAACCTATTAATTATGAAAAGTATGAAACCGATAAAATATTTTTACCTCATTATACTCACAGTGATCAGCACCTCTTGTCAGAAAGTACTGGACACCAATCCCACAGACTTTATTGATCCCGCGGCTTTTTACAAAACACCAGAACAGCTGCAAAGTGCCTTAAATGGCGTTTACAATGCATTAGGCACACAAGAGGTATACGGCAACAACTACCTCTATATGTTCAATACAAATACCGACGAATCTTATGGCAGAACGGTGGAGCTCACCCCCTCCTATCAATACGATGCAGCGGACGCCAAAAATGAGCTTTTCTGGAAAGGACTCTATACCGGTATTGAACGTGACAACCTACTGCTTTCAAAACTAGATGCTGTACAGATGGATCAGACTGCAAAAAATATAATCAAAGGACAAGCCTTGTTTTTACGTGGCTTTCAATATTTTATGCTCGTCAGCAATTACGGTGATGTTCCCCTGATCCTAGAACCGACATCCTCGGTAACAGCGGTAAATGTTGCAAGAACTCCGATGAAGGACGTATACACACAAATTACCAAAGATATGATCGATGCCGAAGGCTTGCTGCAAACACAAACAGCGACAGCACTTGGAATGGGTGGAAAGGTTACCCGCACTGCAGTGCAGGGCATGCTGGCCAGGGTATATCTGTATATGGCGGGCTTCCCTTTAAACGATACACAGAAATACAAAGACGCACTATTTTGGGCCAATAAAGTGGTTAACCCTATCGGCAACGCTCCTGAGCATGCCCTAAACCCGGACTACCGTGACGTATTCTTAAAATATGCGAAAGAACAGTATGACGTGAAAGAAAGCATGTGGGAACTGGAATTCTGGGGTAACAATACCGGAGGGGTAAACTTTGGGAATACCTATACCGGCAGGTTCTGCGGCATTTTGTGCAACGACGCGAATAAAGGCTTCAGCTCCGGGTCTATAAATGCAACCAGAAAGCTTTACAACTCCTACCAACTCAACCCATTAAGTACTACCACACCAAATAAAGCCTCCTTTGACTGGAGAAGGGACTGGAACTGTGCCAATTATACCTGGGGTAGCGGAGCAACAGCCGTAAAAACCAACGTAACCAATACCTGGCTGATGAATGCAGGAAAATGGCGCAGAGAATATGAAATTGTTGATCCCAAAGATAAAAACTATACTTCCCAGAATTTCGCATTCCTGCGATATTCAGATGTGTTGCTGATGCTTGCCGAAGCAGAAAATGAAGTAAACGGACCGGCTAATGCTTATCAATATGTAAATATGGTCCGCAAAAGGGCCTATGGCATATTGTACGGAAATGTGGTAAAACACATCGCTGTGACCAACGGTGGCTCGGGATATACCAGTATACCGACCGTAACCATTAGTGGCGGCGGAGGTAGTGGTGCTACTGCCGAAGCCAGCATTTCTAGTGGTGTAGTTACCGGGATCACCATAACCTCGCCAGGAACACTAACCACTGCCGGCCCCTACTATAGCTCGGCACCAACCGTTGTCATTACAGGTGGCGGAGGAACGGGTGCGACAGCTACAGCAACCATTACGCAAGCTACCGATGCGGATTTGTCCGCCGTCCAAATCTCAGGAAGAACAGAGCTATTAACGGCGATTAAAGAAGAGAGGTCAAGAGAACTTTGCTTTGAAGGTTTGCGAAGAAACGACCTGATCCGCTGGGGTAAATTTGTGGAAGACATGAAAACTTTTCTGGCCTATGCGAATGCAAATGCGGGAACTGCGACAAACATCATTACCGCGGCTACCAAAGTCTCTTCGCGTAACATCTTCATGCCTATTCCTATCCATGATATTCAACTGAATAATTTATTAATACAAAACCCCGGATATTAATCTTAAAGCTATGAAAGCTATATATATACTGTTTTTTGCCCTCCTATCTCTTTCCTGTAAAAAAATGGATGTGGCGCAGCCCAACTTTGATGTCCAGCTAAACAAGTTGCAGTATAAAGTTAATGACACCGTCAGGTTTAATTTCTCGGGCAGCGTAGAAAATATTGTCTTCTATTCCGGAGAACGCGGCTTCAGGTACGCCAATAAAGATAAAGTAACGATAGAGCATGGAATTCCGCAGCTGCAGTTTACGACTGCCCTTGCGGGAGTTGCACAGGCAAATTCCCTCAAAGTTCTGGTCACGAAAAATCTGCTTGGCAATACCCCGGAAAATTTACTGGCCACCAGCTGGACGGATATCAGCAGCCAGGTAACACTGGCCAGCAACTCAACCAGTACCGTATCAGGGATCATTGACCTGAGTGAATATGCCGCAGAAGGAACACCTTTCGCACTGGCATTTAAGTATGAGGCGGTCATGAAACCCACCGCTGCCCAGCCTACCTGGGTGGTCCGCGCCTTTTCCATCAGCAATTTGTTCCCAGACAATTCATCTGTATCCCTCTTTACACTAGCCACCGGGCCATGGACCTCATATAATTTCAAAAACCCAGCTGCCGGATGGGCTATTTCGTCAACAGAGCTAAGGATGAACGGCGGCGCAGCCAATTCACCAGATAATGAAGACTGGCTGATTACAGGTCCTTTAAATTTAAAGGCTACAAAAGAAGTCGCCGATTTTGGTTTATCGATCCAGAATATCGCCGGGCGAAGATTGACAAATTATAACTATGTATATAAAACCCCCGGTGTTTATAAAGTAACTTTAGTAGGCTTTAATAATAATATTGATGCCGGTAAGGAAGTTGTCCGGGAATTTGAAATTACTGTAACACCATAAATATAGCGGAATGGGACTATTCAAAAAAATCATATTCTTGTTGCTCCTGACCGGAGGAAGTATAGCAAAGGGACAGTCCCTTAAAAATACAGTTTATGACAACGCCAAGCCTGTTGCGCTCCTACAGCCACTGGATATGCAGAGGGTTAAGCAGATTGCAGCCATGCTGCCAGAAAAACCTTCCGGATTTGGCGAAACTTATAAAGACCGTAAAGGATGGGACAGGTTATTTAACACGGGAAAATACGCTAAATTACTTAAAAGCGCTGATAGCTCATTAAAGGAACCTTTTCCGGCATGGAGCGATTCCGATTACCTGGCCTACTGGACACAGGGAACGTCTGTTCCGGGAAAAAACATGCTTCAAAAGCGCCTGGCATGGCTCACCTGGTATGTATTTGCAGAATGTCTAACCGACCAGGGCAAATATACAAAAGCAGCAGAAAATGCTATACTTGAGCTCTGCCGTCAGAAATCATGGGTAAACCCAACACATGATTACAATAAAGTAAATTTTGAGGGCAAAAAATACCTGGTTGAGTTATCTGCCGTAAGTTATGCGCACCATATTGCACAGGCCTTGTACCTGCTAGGCGACAAAATTGCCCCCAAAATTAAAGATGAAGCAATCAAAGCACTGCGTATGCGGGTATTCGACCCAGTATTAAACTCAGTAGCAACGGGCAACAACGAGAATTTCTTTTTGACCAACACCAATAACTTTAATGCGGTCTGCCTTTCAGGAACCGTGGGCGCCGCTGAAACGGTTCTTGATGATAAAATAGAACGGGCCAAATTTATTGCCATCGCAGAGCGCTATCATAAAAATGGCATACATGGTTTTCTACCTGATGGCTATTGTACAGAAGGTCTGGGTTATTACAATTATGGTTTCGGTCATTTTGTACTTTTACGTGAAACTATTTATAAAAATAGCAATGGTAAGATTGACCTGTTTGCCGATCCTAAAGTCAAACTGATCGCTGAATTTCTCCCTAAAACAGTAATTATCCATGATGTATTTCCTTCAATTGGTGATTGCCGCCCTTATACCCAGCCTTCGGCCTTCATTCTATATTACGTAAACCGCAACCTGGGTATAGATATATCAGACTTCAAAAAGACCACATTTGAGGGGCGTTCTACCGACCTTGCTGAATGTATCCTGGCCGTTTTTCCAGAAAAAATATCTTCAAAACAAACTCCGCTAATAAGCAAGGGTGACAAACTCAGGTCTTATTTTAACAATGCCGGCGTACTGACCGTTAGGCCGGGAGAAAAATCAGCCCTGGATATGGGTGCCGCCATTAAAGGTGGTAATAACAATGAGCACCACAACCACAATGACATTGGTTCTTTTTCTATTGTAGTTGGAGATGAAGTGTTAATGGGCGATCCCGGTATTATACCGTATACCTCCAAAACTTTCGGACCAGAAAGGTATACCTATAAAACCATCGCATCTTACGGTCACCCTGTCCCCCTCGTTGCAGGTAAAGAGCAAAAGGCAGGGGCAGCGGCAAAAGCCAATATCATCAGTACCAGTTTTACCGATAATCAAGATAAACTGCTGATGGATATCGCTTCCGCATACCCGGTAAAGGAGCTGAAAAGACTGGAACGGGAATTTACTTATGAGCGACGTGCGAAAGGATTTCTGACAGTAACAGATTATTTTGGTTTCAGCAGTGCCCAAAACTATGAAACCGCCTTAATAACCAGGGGCAGCTGGAAACAGCTCAATGCCACCGATATTGAAATCACAGGTAAAAAGGACAAACTGCTGGTTACCATTGCGAGCAACAATGGATTTGAAATCAAAAGTGAAGAACTGTCCGAAGGCGGCAAGCCCTATAGCCGTCTGGCCATCAGACTCCTAAAGCCAGTTGAAAAAGGAACCATTTCGATGACCTTTAAACCAGTAAGATAAATCATGAGACCATTAAAATCCCTTTCTTACACCTTTCTTTTTTGCTCAGGGCTTTACTTTAATGCCGGAGCACAAAACAAAATAGATGTAAAAAAAGAATTTGAACATGCGGGCAGACAATATGAGCTGATGCTCAAAGCCCATCCAGATATACAAAAAAGTCCTTTTTCCGTTCAGCCCGACGGCACGTTGAAAGATATGCCCTCGTCCTGGTGGTGTAGTGGTTTCTTTCCCGGGTCTTTGTGGTACCTCTACCAATTTACTAAAGATGACAAGTGGAAAAAAGCAGCTGAAATATGGACAGACGCCTTAACAAAAGAACAGTTTAATGTAAGTACCCATGATCTGGGCTTTATGCTGTATTGTTCCTTTGGCAATGGATACAGATTAACTGAAAACGAGCATTATAAAAAGACGCTGCTCCAGGGCGCTTCATCCCTGAGCAGCAGGTTTAATCCAAAAATAGGATTGATCAGATCATGGGATAGTTTTGAAACCATCTACAAATACCCGGTCATCATTGACAATATGATGAACCTGGAATACCTCTTCTGGGCAGCGAAGGTTTCGCGAAACAAAACTTTTTATGACATTGCTGTTTCACATGCTGACAAAACTTTAAAAAACCACTTCAGAAAAGACCACAGCTGTTACCATGTAGTTTGCTACGACAGTACAGGCAGGGTGCTCGCTAAAAAAAACCACCAGGGTTATAATGACGCGTCTGCCTGGTCGCGCGGACAAGCCTGGGCATTGTACGGTTATACAGCTATGTACAGAGAAACTCGGTATAGGAAATATCTGGAAAAGGCTGAAAAAATCGCGGATTACTATCTACAAAACCCTAACCTTCCCTCCAACAAAATCCCTTACTGGGATTTCAACGCACCAAATATACCTTCAGAAGAAAAGGATGCCTCGGCAGCGGCGGTAGTGGCCTCGGCCTTGCTGGAGCTGCAACAGTATTCAAAAAAAAACAAAAAATCTTATATACGATCTGCGGAAGCCATATTGCTCGCGCTTTCCCTCCCCCCATATAAAGCTAACGTCGGCAGCAACAACAATTTTATATTGAAGCACAGTATGGGCTCAAAAACATTGGGAAAAGAAGTAGACCAGCCATTGATCTATGCTGATTATTATTATCTGGAAGCACTTTTAAGGTATCAGGAATTAACCTCCAAATAAACAGGCCGCTATGAAAAATCCATATCTGTTATTCACTATCGTTTTTATGTTATGGAGTGCACATGCCAAACCAGCCACTATTAGCTCAACCTCAAGCGGAGGAAACTGGAATGCGACCTCCAGTTGGACCGGAGGAATTATACCACTAAGCACCGACAGCGTAAAAATCGTTGCCGGAAGTACCGTAACCATAAACCTGAGCGGTACAATCACGGCAAAAAATATAGAAGTCACGGGAACATTAAATTTTGCTTCCGGATCCGGAGCGTTAGTCATCAACGGAAACCTGCTCATCAATAGCGGTGGAAAACTGGATGCTTTTAACGGGACAACGGGCAAGAGTGTAACCATAAACGGACATTTGACCAATAACGGATCAATTGAATTTTCAAGGACAGGAAGCATTCTGAAACTCGGGTATACTGCTGCCCCAACCAGTATCAGCGGTTCAGGAAACTTTAACATTATCCGCCAGCTAACCATAGACAATACAAGTGGTGTTGTTCTGAACGTCGCGATCAGCATCTCCAATACCCTATTGCTAAATGATGGCACCTTTACCAATGGGGCCAATCTAACGCTCAATAATACAGTAATAGGAAATGGTACCGCATCGGCGCAATGTATCATTCAGCGATCCCAAAGTGCGGCACTTGCCAGTACTTACACCCTTGGAGCAACAGCATCACTTTATCTCTCCTATGTACACAACCCTTTGAAAACCCCGGCAAGCATTTCAGAAGGGAATGAAATGCCGGTATCCAGATCCCTGTTTAGGATAACCATCAACAACGCTTCAGGGCTGCTTCTCAATGACAATGTAACATTACGTTCTTCCAGTTCTGCACTGGTACTGACTTCAGGTGTCATCAATTTACCGGCGGGCAAGACCATCATCTGCAACCATGTGAACAATACAAATGCCACCGGTAGCCCAACCAGCTATATCAATGGCGGACTGGCGATGGCTGTCGGAACAACCGCAACTACACGGATATTTCCTGTAGGTGCCAATGGCCAAAACCGAAAAGTGACTTTAACAGGTCTCTCCGCTTTGTCGGGTACATTGATCGTCAGGTTCGCGGTGGCCGCTTCAGGCAGTCCCATTACCGGATCGGGCCTCAGCAAACTTTCAGACCAAAGGGTATGGGAAGGCAGCACATTAAGCGGAACAATGAACAGCTATACAACAATAACGATTGACACACAACCAGACGATTCCATACCCGGATCGGCAGTTGATGCCAGAATCGCTAAATCGGCTTCACTAAGTGGAACTTATAACAGTCTTGGGGCAGGCCCAAACACCTTCACAAGCGTAAAATCACCCCTGGGCAGCTATACCACATTAGGCTGGTTTGCCTTAGGGGCATTATTCCCCACCACAAGTACCTATTATATTGCTGCCGATGGCAGTGATATGGCTGATGGAAAAACAATAACAACAGCCTGGAAAATCCTGAATAAAGTAAATAGCCAGGTTTTCAATACAGGAGACTCCATCCTATTCAGAAGAGGTGATACCTTTAACGGAAAATTGCTGGTCAAACATACGGCGAACCTTTATATTGATGCTTACGGAACCGGTGTAAAGCCCATAATTAGTGGCTCTGCCCCGATAAATACCTCCTGGACACTTTACGGGGGAAATATCTGGCAAACGACTATTAGCCCCGCTACACCTGCCGAAATAAGGTCGCTGATGAAAGGTAATAACCGCTTACCTATAAGCCGATACCCCAACCCTGATGTAAATAATGGATATTTAAATTTTGAATCTTTCTCCGGAAATACACAAATCACAGACAATGAACTTTCAGGCTCACCAAACTGGACGGGTGCCGAGTTCGTTTTAAGGTCGCACCCTTTCCGTTTAATACGCAGTACTGTAACCACGCATAGCGGAAATACGATAACTTTTCCTGATCCCGTTGACATCAGCATTAAAAACGGGTTCGGCTATTTTTTTGTGAATGACCTGAAGGCTGTAGACCAGGAAGGAGAATGGGCATACAAACCTTCAACCGGTACAGTTTATGTATATGCAGCTTCAGATCCGAACCTTAGCAGCTATTCGTACGCCAGGGAAGATGTTGTTGTACAAGCTGATACCGTCAACCAGCTTACCATTAAAAACCTGAACATTCGATATGCCGGAAAACTGGCGTTAATGTTAAACAAAACCACTGGTGCAACGATCGACGGTGTCGACATTTCCGGTTCTGGTGGTGACGGAATTGTGCTGGGCAACAGCAGTCAGGCAAGTATACAAAACTCAGTCATATCTGATGTGAACTGGAGCGGAATCTTTAGCCAGGCAAACAGCGACCGCATTACCATCAGCCACAACAACATTTCAAATATTGGGAACGCCGCCTATGGCAAGGGGAAAACTTTTGCCGGCATAGATTGTAATTCTGCTAACTCTACCGTTTCCTATAACAAAGTGGTCAAGACGGGTTATTCAGGGATCATCTCTGCCGGAGTCAATAACCTCATCAAAAGGAACGTAATCGACAGTGTGGTATTGTTGTTAAACGACAATGGAGGCATTTATACCAATGACAATATCAATAAGACCAACGGAACTATAATTGAAGAAAACATCATCACAAACAGCATTGGAGAATACCTCGGTGCTCCTGTAGCCAGTTTATCCAGCGGCATCTATCTCGATAACTTATCCGAAGGCATTACTGTCAGGAACAATACAGTTGCCTATGTGAACGGCTATGGCCTTTATGGACATTTGCTGCAGGGGGGTAATAAATTTCATGAAAACACCTCTTTCCAGAGTGCCCTTTCCGAAATGCGCTTACATGTTCCTTCCAGTGTACCAGAAACTGATGTCAGGGGCAACATATTGGTTACCAATGATCCCGCAGTTACCCATAATGTATTGCTGGGCAACTGCCCTGACTATACCTATGCCGAACTTGGCTTGTTTAAAGATAATTATGTGATCAATCCATTTAACGACAAAACTATCCGCTTTAACTATAAAGAAGGTAGCGGCAGCCCAAATATTCGCTACAATTCAGTGTATGAATGGGAAACCGCGGCACCACAGATCAGTGGGACAGTTGCTTCGCCCTTAAAATATCCATCAGGTACTACTCCCTCAGATGTGATTAAGTTTTACTACAATCCGACTAATACAAACCAAAATTTCATATTACCGGCAGGCTTGTTTATAGACGTTAAAAACCAGGCTTATTGCGGAACTTTAACTTTAACCCCTTATACCTCCGCCATACTCTTAAAAGCCAGTTCCGTTAACTGCCTTAGCCAGGATTCTTGCGGAATGCCGACAAACATCGTAGCTACATCCACTTCCGACACCACAGCAACACTTAGTTGGGATGCTGCCCCCACTGCCATTAATCATGATGTACGTTATAAAGGCACAGCTGAGACCGACTGGAAATATTACCATAATATTTTCGGCACATCGGCTTTACTGATCAATCTGGATCCTGAAAAAACTTACGAGTATCAGGTAAGGCGCAGTTGTTACGGAATAGAAAGCGATTGGGTTGTTCCGGAGGATAGTCCCGCCCGTACAACTACTGCTGCAGCGACGAAACAAACTCAGTTTTCCGGACTAAAAGATACATCAGCAGTTGTACCTAAAGCAAAGCTGACAGCCTATCCCAATCCTTTTAAAAACCAGACAACCGTGGCCTTTAGCTTTCCATTAACCCAGGACAAGGTAACTCTGGAGGTTTATAATATAATGGGAAACCGGGTACAAAAATTATTTGAAGGCAAAGCTAATGGCCTGCAATCCTATAATTTTGAGTTTGACAGAAATCTCTTACCTGCCGGCATCTATTTTATTCGGCTTACTACATCACAAACCTCGAAACATTTTAAAATAGTAATTACAGACTAATGACCAGAACTATAAATGGAAAAATCAGAAAATAACCGAAAGCATACATTTTACATCGCATTGGCTATGTCATTGTTCCTGATGACCGTTAGCAGTAACAACTTTGCCCAAGCTTATCAGCCGGAGTGGCAATCACTGGATAAAAGACAAACCCCAGCCTGGTGGACCGACGCCAAGTTTGGCATTTTTATTCATTGGGGCCTTTATTCCGTTCCAGCTTATGCACCCGTAAACGAAGTAAAAGGAGTTTATGAAAAGTATGCCGAACATTATGAAAACAGGCTGATACAAGGCAACAAATTATTTACTGCCCATCACAATAAGTTTTATGGAGCCCAGTTTAAGTACAGTGATTTTGCGCCGATGTTTAAAGCAGAGTATTTTAAGCCCGATGACTGGGCTGAGCTGTTTGAGAAGTCAGGTGCAAAATATGTAGTACTGACTTCCAAACACCACGATGGATTTTGTCTGTGGCCAAGCGCCGAAAGTGATAAATGGAACAGCAGTGCCATTGGGCCAAAACGCGACCTGGCCGGCGAACTTACCATGGCCGTAAGAGCTAAAGGCTTAAAAATGGGCTTTTACTATTCCTTGCTGGAGTGGGGTAATCTGCTTTACAAACCGGGAAGCATTGACAACTATGTTGATGATCATATGCTGCCCCAAATGAAAGACCTGGTCACCAGGTACAAACCCGAGGTGATCTTTGCCGACGGTGAATGGGACTATCAATCAGAAAAACTCAAGAGCACTAATTTTCTTTCCTGGTTATACAATGAATCGGCGGTAAAAAACACTGTTGTGGTAAATGACCGCTGGGGAAAAGAAACACGCAGTAAACATGGTGGCTATTACACTACGGAATACGATCTGGTACATGATGCCAAAGGCATAGGCGAAAAAGCTTCACATCCATGGGAAGAAAGCAGGGGCATAGGGACTTCCTATGGTTTTAACCGGTTCGAAACGCTGGACCATTATTTTTCCAGTAAACAACTGGTAGACCTGTTGATTGATAAAGTAAGTAATGGCGGCAACCTGCTGCTCAATATAGGTCCCGATGCCAATGGTCTCATCCCTGTAATTATGCAGGAGCGTCTGCTGGATATAGGTGCATGGCTAAAAGTGAACGGCGACGCCATATATGGCAGCAGCTCATGGACTGCCAACATGGTTAACAACAAAGAACAAGGCATTTTTTATACCCAGAAAGGCAAAGATATTTATGTGATCTGCACTAAATGGCCACAAACAGATATTATAATTGGCGCGGTTAAAAAAGTAGGTAAAGTTAGCCTGCTGGGCACCGCAACACCGGTTAAATCAGAGGTAAAGAAAGGAGAATTACGCATCATCCCTCCTATCCTAAACCCGGCAACAATGCCATGCCAATATGCATGGGTATTTAAAGTATCCGATCTTAATTAAGCAGTATATGAAATATAAATTAATCCTGCTGTTTGCATTAGTCCTCGGAACGTTAAATGGCTTTACCCAGGATGTCAACATGCCCCTTTTCCCCTCCGGAAGTAAGGTTTGTTTTGTTGGGAACAGCATTACCAACAATGGCGAATATTACAATGACCTGTGGATGTATTATGCCACACGGTTCCCAACTACACAAATCCGCTTCTATAATTGTGGGATATCAGGTGATGTTGCCGGAGGAATCTTAAAAAGAATGGACCAGGATATTCTGATCCATCAACCAACACATGCGGTAATGATGATTGGCATGAACGATGTGAAACGGAACCTTTACGGAAAAAATCAGGGTAGCGACAGCCAAAAAGAAAAAGCGCTGACAGAATACAACGAAAATACCGATGCCGCAGTCAGCATTTTAAAAAAACGTGTTGGAAACCTTATTCTCCTTAAGCCCTCAATTTATGATCAAACAGCAGCAATAGAAACCGAAAACCTATATGGTGTTAATGATGCCTTGCAACGTTGCGCACAACAAATGTCCTCCTTGTCAGAAAAGTACCACACAGGTCTGGTCGATTTTCAAACCATTCTGCTGCGTATCAATAAACAAGAACAGTTAAAAGATCCTGCTTTTACCATCATCGGCAAAGATAGGGTACATCCCCTGTCAGCCGGCCATTTTGTGATGGCTTATCAGTTCCTTAAAGATACAAAAGCACCTCAGTATGTATCAAAGGTGGTGATTGAACTGAATCCTGCCGCTTCTCAAAAGAATAGCTTTAACGCCGAAATCAGAAAACAATCCTTTAAGAACAACCTGTTGACTTTTGAATGTATTGAAAAAAGCCTGCCTTGTCCGGTTAAAGAATCAGCAAAAAAAGCACTCAGCTGGGTACCTTTCAATGAAGAATTTAATACAGAGCTGCTACAGGTAAAGAGCTTAGCGCCGGGGAACTACAATCTTTTTATTGATGATATTTTAATCGGTGCTTTTAGTTCGGAAGTGCTTTCAACAGGAATCAACATGGCATTATACCCCAATACGCCACAATACCTGCAGGCAATTAAAGTAATGGAAGCCTGTGTAAAATACAGGGACACCGAAGCTGTAATCCGTAACCTTCGGTTTGTTGAACTAACGCAGCTTTCAGGACTTAAAGATCAATCAGACCAAAGTGTAGTGGAACAATACCTCGACAAAAGACTGGAAACTTTAAAAGATGGCGGCCACTATGAATATTACCAGAAACAATTTAAAAACTACATTTTGAAAAAAGGTACCGAAGCGGAAGCCTTAAAAAAACTGCCCCTGCTTGCGGCAGAAATTTACAAGGTAAACCAACCAAAACCACATACTTTTAAAATTGAGAAACAGCCATAGCTAAGTACGATTTGAAGATGGAAAGAAGAAATTTTATAAAAAACATAGCCGCCTTTGCCACATTACCTATTACCGCTCCGCTGTTGGGGGCTATCGATAGTGGCTATATCAAACCCAATGCGAAAATTTTATTGCGGTCGTCCTGGCAAACTGTAAATATCGGCGACATCGGCCACACCTTTGGCATTATGGAATTGTTCAACACCTATTTACCAGGAGCAGAGGTAACACTATGGCCCAACAACCTGGAAAATGGTGTAGATGAATTGTTAAAAAAGAGCTTCAGTAAACTGAAAATCGCCGCCGGGAAGATTGATACTACCGGAAAGCCAACAACGCCGGAACTACAGCAGGCCTTCGAAAATTGCGATATCATGGTACATGGCTCCGGCCCCTGGATTGTAGTTCCTGCCGATCTTTCCGCATGGCACACACAAACCCGTAAACCATTTGGCATGTATGGTATTTCGCTGGTTGACGGCGATGCTGCATCTTTGGACCTGATCAATAAAGCCTCATTTATCTATTGCAGGGATACCGCTTCACTGGACTATCTGAAGTCGCTAAAATCTAAATGTCCGGTTACGGAATTTGCACCGGACGCTACTTTTGCGATCAACCTTAGAAATGATCAGCTTGCAAACGACTACCTGCGTTCGGCAGGTTTAAAAAAAGGGGAATTTATCTGTGTGGTCCCACGCCTTCGGTATACCCCCTACTGGAAAATGAAAGGTGTGAAACCCACTGAAGAGGAATCAAAAAAATATATGATCTCGCAGTATTACAACGATGCAGACCATGTAAAACTTCGGGATGTGATGATCAGATGGGTAAGGGAGACGGGATTAAAAATCCTGGCTTGCCCTGAAGTCATTTACCAGGTAGAACTAGCAAAAGAGATATTGATGGACCCGCTTCCCGACGACGTAAAAAAGCAGGTAGTATGGCGTGATAAATACTGGATTCCCGACGAAGCGCAATCGGTATATGCCCAGGCGAGGGCATTGGTTAGTTTCGAAATGCATTCTCCGATTATTGCTTTCTCCTCGAATGTACCGGCTATTCACCTAAGACAACCCACAGATACACGAAAGGGCCAGATGTGGGCGGATATTGGGCTACCGGAATGGCTTTTTGAAATAGATTTTACAAGCGGAAACCAAATTGGGGATGCACTGATGGAAATTCATAGGAATTACCCTAAAGCGCTGAAAAAACTTGCGAAGGCAAAGGACTTCGTAACCAACAGACAAAAAATATCCATTACGCATATTGCGAAAGTCATTTAGCCTATAAACATGCTGGCCCGGACTGTTGTTCGGGCCAGCGGTGTAAAGTCAGTATGAACTTAACAGGTATCACTAAAATTTAAAAGCGATCCCCGCCAGATAATTAGCCGGTTTCTGTGCCCTACCATCAATTGCCCAGGACTTCACATTGCCGATATTATTGGCTTTCAGACTAATCCTGAACTTAGGCTGATCATAATAAGCAGCTGCATCAATAAACGTATAAGAAGGCAGAATAAAGGTGTAATCCGTAAACGTCCCTGGAGTAGTACCAGCAACCAATGTGTTCGCAAAGAAAGATTTATCAACGTAATTCCCGCCCAGACCAAGACCAATACCTTTAAGCATGCCTGTTGAAACCGAATAATTGATCCAGATATTAGCTACGTTGGCCGGGGTCTGTGTAGCTCTTTTACCCAATATCAGGTTAGCACCCTTGGTATACTTATTTTCGTTATAGCCATACCCTGCCACAATATTCAATCCCGCTACCGGGTTAGCAATCAGTTCAAAATCTACACCTTTACTGGTCTGTGTCCCATCCTGGACCAGGAAGTTCTGGCCGCCACGGTTTTCAAACCTTGTAGAATTCTTTACATCAATATTGTAATAGTTTAAAGTCGCATTCAGACGCTTATCAAACAAGTCCAGCTTTACGCCACCTTCAATCTGGTTGGCCTGTTGCGGTTTAAAAGTACTGATCGTACCATCTGGCTGACTGGCATTGGCGAGGTTTTTAAATCCGTTCAGATAATTCACAAAGATCGACACCTGGTCTTTCACCGGCTGATAAATCAACCCTAGTTTAGGTGAATAAGCAGTTTGTTTATAATCCCCGATCACATTAGTATTGGCTGTATTTCGTGTCCCCTTATTGATAAACCGATCTGCACGTAAACTCAGCATCACCATCAGCTGATCCGTAAAATTGATCAGATCAGATGCATAAACGCTGTAGGTATCCTGCTTATAATTCTGTCCTGGGGGATTCAACGTGGCGAAAAGATTATTCGCTTGCGGCAGACTGATGTTAGGAATACTCTTTGTCAGATCGATCTCGTCCAAAGTCACCACTCCATAATGCATCTGCCTATATTGCGACATATAATCTACCCCTACCACCAAACGGTTACGAATTGGCCCAGCTTTAAAGTCGCCGGTAAAATTCTGCTGCACCTGTTTACGGCCCCACTTATCCGGCATCCAGAGACTGATTTTCCGGGAAATCTTAGTTTCGCTCAACCAGGAATAATTGAACTGGTTAAACTGGTCATAAGTACCTAGTGAATACGCGTAATTTGTCTGGGATTTCCAGTTTTCAGAGATCTTATATTCCGCCTGTGCGAATACATTATTAGACACCTGGTTCTGGCTGGCAAGTGAATTATCAATCAAAGACTGCCTGTAATCAATCGGCAGGTCTTTAAAGCTCTTGCCATTAAACAAACCTGTCGGCACGGTCAGCAAGATTGAAGAAGTTCCTTTTACTTTAGTGATATCCGCATCCAAAGTGAACTTCAATCTATCGTTCACCTGGTATGTCAGACTTGGCGATACCACCTGTAAATGCTGAAAACCCTGATCCTGGAAAGAATTCTCCTTATGAACGGCACCTGTTAAACGGAATAGTAAAGACTTGTCTGCATTCAGTGGTAAATTCACGTCTGCCGTAAACCTGCTCAGATCAAAACTCCCCTGACTATAACTGATCTCTCCACCAAAAGTCTCATAAGGTCTTTTAATTACATAATTCACCAAACCTCCGAAAGATACCATAGCAGAACCAAATAAAGTTGAAGAAGGTCCTTTTATGGATTCCACACGTTCAACAGTAACAGGATCAATATTAGTCTTCAACCAGGTTGCCATTCCGTTACGGATATTATCACTGGTAGTAAACCCTCGCGCAGTAACTGCCGGCATCCCTGCTCCGGACCTACTTACCACGGCACCCGGTATATTCTTATAAGACTCATCAAGTGTAGTTGCCATCTGCATTGTAATCAACTCTTTCCGGACAACACTGTAAACCTGAGGGTTCTCCAGGTTAGCAATCGGTAGCCTGGCCACAAATTCACTTTCCTTACGACCGTATTTATTCACTTTAGCACCATTCACCACTACCTCCTTCAAATCCTGCTTACTTTCATCCAGCACAAAATTCACCACCATCGGTTCTCCCGTAACGATCACCCGTTTTGTCTGGGCTTCCAGGCCTACATAACTCGCGGTCATCGTATAAGTACCCGCAGGAACGTTCTTAAAGGTATAATTTCCACTGGCATCAGCACCCGTACTGCGCAATCCACGAATATTCACCGTCACCAACCTGGCCGGTTCCCCGTCTTTAGTGGTCACCGTGCCGCTCAGGTTCCCACGAGGTTGTGGCCTAACTGCAATATCATTGCCAGTAGCACTAAACCGAAGACCGCTCTTAGCCGACAACTGGTTCAAAATATTCCTTACACTGGTGTTGGAGGGATTCAGGGTGATCACCTGCTCCAGTTCCTTATCCAGGTTGGCATACATAAAATTCAGACCAGCTTTATTCTTTAACTGGTCCAGCGCCGCACGGAGCGTTAAAGTTTGCGGCGTAATTTCCACCTTCTGGTTAGGGTCCTGCTGCGCATAAAGAGCAGGAATAAAGACCAGCATACATACGGCCATCATCAATGAAGGACGCAATCTGGGTTTAAAATGTTTTAAATTAGAAAAAATCTGTATAAGCAGCGAGAGGCATACAGTAAAGTTTAAATTCATAAATTTGATTATTATTCATTAATTGAAGATTGATGGTAATTTTTGCTACCGGCGTGTTTGCAGCACGGCCGGTAGTTTTTAGAAAAGTCCGCGTTCAGGACTTCCCTTATTGTTTTCTATGTTCATGCTTATTGTTATGGTATTGAAGTATAAATATCCACTTGTTTTCCCTTCTGTATAAACCTGAGATCAGTAAAATTCTCCATTAGTCTCAGCACCCTTGAAAGTGGCTGCGAATGAAACTTAGCCGTCACCAGATCATCTAGATGAAGCTGCTTGGAGTTATTAAAAGTCACCCCATAATGGCGTTCCAGTTTATCCAGCACACCAGACAGCGGGGTATGGTCAAACCACAATTCCCCCCTTGTCCAACTGGTCACTCTGTTGGTATCAATGCTAAGAACAGAACTGATCATCCGTTGCTTTTTCAGGAACACCAACTGCTGCCCTGGCTTAAGTAAAGCAGATTTACCAACACCTGTCTGAAAACTGATACTCCCCTGGGTTAATGTAACCGACAACTGATCGGCCTTACGTGCATTTTCGACATTGAATTTGGTCCCCAGCACCCTGATACTCGATCCTGAAGTATGCACCAGGAAAGGTTTAGCCGTATTATGGACTACACTAAAAAAAGCCTCTCCCTCCAATAGTGTTACCGCTCTGCTGTTCCCCTCAAAAGATTCAGGATACCGAATGCTGCTTCCCCCTGAAAGTTCGACAGTACTCTCATCCGCCAGCTTGAGGGTCACCTTTTGTCCCATAGGCACCTGCAAGGTCTTCATCGCAACTAAGCGATCCCCGGACGGTGCAGCATACAAAAATATAAAGCCCAAAACAATCAATATTGATGCAGCAGCCAAAAGATAACCATATCGTCTGATACCACCTACAGATCTAACAGGCGAAGCCTGTCCGACAATTCCCTCCCAGATTTCGTTTTCCAACGCTATATTTTCAAAGCGAACATCATCGTCTTCTCCATTTTCCAGCCAATCCTCCACTAAAGTCTTCTCCTCCTCAGTACAGTTACCATTGGCATAACGCTTTAACAAATCCGGATCTAGTCTACCCATATTAATAGATAACATGACGAGGTGGGTACCCTACGGCAAAAAAGAAAATATTTCGTTTTTTTTATGTCAGGGGATCTGACTGCAACACGCTGCGCAATTTCAACAACGCACGGCTCATATGCTTTTCTACTGTTTTCACGGCAATACCCATTTCCTCAGAAATCTCGCGATAGCTCTTATCCTGTTGACGGCTCAGCATAAAAATAGTCCGCGTCGGTTCGTCCAGCGCATTCACCTCCGTGGTGATCTGCCTGGAGACTTCACGCAGGGTAAAGATTGATTCAGGATTATAACGCAACGTTTCTACCTTGTTCTCCGCCCCTGTCCCTTCATCTGCAGGAACAGTATGCTTCTGATCACGGAAATAGTTTAGCACCTGAAACCTGGCAGCTTTGGTTAAAAATGCCGATGCTCTTTGATCATCAGGAAAGTCCAGACCGCGCTCCCAAACCGACAAAAAAATATTCTGGGTAATGTCCTTTGCATGGGCTTCATCCAAACCATAACGTACACATAACGTATATACCCTGCTCCAATGAAGCCTGTACAACGCTTTAAATGCGAGATTAGTTTGAATATTACGGCCAGCAGGCTTTGTCCCCATGGGTATACATTACTATTGCAGCAAATATATGTCATAATTTAGAACGATTACAAATAAACTTAAGTTTATTTAGTAACCCATAAAAAAGCCTGAACCGATGTCGGCCCAGGCTTCTTTATTCAACATAGCTGTATTATTTAACCGCCAAAGCTTTATCAATTAAAAAAGTAAGGTTAGTACGGTGCGCCTTCGTTTGTTCATCTGTTGATACCGCCCCACCGAGCTGGGTTTTTACCTTTTTCAAAGTAGAAAGTGCAGCAGATTTACTCGCATTATCATATCCGACTGGCGCAGAAACAATACCTACAATTGCTTTTACAAATTCCGTTTGCAGATTCTGGCGGAACAGGTTAACATTTGTTTTAAAGTCTACTGCAAAAATATCATTAGACAAATCATTCATTACGCTTGCTACAGAATATGTATTTCCATAAAGGCCACTATTGTTTATCCTGCTTAATGTATTTGGGTGCAAAATCTGGGCTAGCGTACTCAATTGCAATCCTATGTAAACATTCTGAGGTTTAAAGTCTTCTGTAGTACCAAAAAATCCGAAACCACGTCTTTGAACCTGCAGGTAAGGAAACAATGTCTTATCTGCATCAAAAGCATTCGGGGCAAATACATATTTACCCAATAGTGCCATTGCTTTTTTCTGATACGCCACTGGCACAGGAGTAAATGGCGCAGCTGTTGTATTTTGCCCAACAAAGCTTCTATCTACATAAACACCACCAACAAAACGACTTACAGCCGCAGCCATACTTGTGCGCTGCCCGATAAGCTGTAAATAACGCTGACGCAACTCCTGGTAACTCTGATCTTTTTTGCTAAAACGGGATTTCAGCTTTGGCATCATCGTATTTACCAACTTAAACCTATCTTCACCATAAGCTACCATATCATTGGTTTGGTCATTGATGTTTACCCGTGGATCTATACCACTACCTGGGCTACGCATATCATCAGCATCATTACCAAACACAAGTTGTGGATCTGTACTACGGCTTAGAATTTTATTTAACCCGGCTTCTTCTTCCGACTCAGTAAATGGTGTGTAACCATATTCAATTGCCCATAAATCATAGGGACCTGCTTTAGTGGTATAATAGTCACCTTGTTTGCTACGGTCACTGCTTACGTTTATTGCAGGATAATCCATTACAGACCCTTGCAAGCCAATTTTACGGGTAAGTGTGACATCGTTCATTTGCGCAGGGCTTAACATTTGGCTGGCTTTCATATTATGGTTCAGCCCCAGTGTATGTCCCATTTCATGCATGATCAGGTAGTACAAGAACTGTTTATGCATTTCCCGTACAGACTCTACTCTTTTTGCCTCTGGTATGCCGGCATCAAGTGCTTCAATAGTTGTTAATCCAGTCTGATACTGTATACTTAATTCCTGTGCCAATGCACAGGAAGCCGAATGGTTCTTATCAAAACCATGTAAATGGTCCGGCTTTACAGCAATAGCTTCAATTGGATTCTCCCAGGGCAACTTTAAAGAAGAATTACCCCCATTAAACAGATCGTCGGTAACAACAGTTCCGGCTCCAGAACGCCATTCAACAGTAATATCAGCGCCTAAAATCTGACCAGTTAAAGGATTGTAAAAACTTGGACCTATTGCACCATAAGAAGGATAAGCCGAAGATACCCAACGAATCACATTGTATGCAATATCAGCGGGGTCCCAGCTAGCTGTATCAGACATTTCTTTCATGACCACCGCATTTTTGAACCCGGCTTTCTCAAATGCTTCATTCCATTTCTCACCTGCCTCTTTTATAATTGGGCGATACTCAAGAGGTGTGGTGTTTTCAATCCAGAAAACAATCGGCTCAACAGGCTCACTTAATGCAGCTGAGGGATCTTTCTTTTTAAGGTTCCAGCGACTGATAAAGTCTTTGTATGGTGTTGGAGATGAAGAAGTCAGGTTATCTACTTCTCCCCCAAAATAACCTACCCTTGGGTCATCACGACGTGGTCGGAAATCATTTTTAGGCACTTCAAGAAAAGAATGTTGCATTTTAACCCTTACATAGCGCGCATCGGTGATATCTTTTCCTCCATTGTTCATGGGTACCGGATTGTCGTACGCAAGCTCCACCACTACATCTGTATTTCCGGGAAATGAACGTATCTTTTGATACTTCGACTTAGCCGTATTTAAATTCCCAAGATTGAACACAGCCCCTGGGGGCAATGTTGGAGGGAAAACCGGCTTAACCGGGTCCAGTTTATCTCCTAGAAAAAGGCCATCAACCGCAATTAAATAACCAAGTGAATCTTGTGCTGCAACTTTATCACTATAAAAAACAGCATCCGAAACGTCAACATTTGCAACTTTGCTTACAGGATTTGCCTTGTCATAATAGAAATTTGTATTCTTTTTGAGGAGCTCAATTTTATCATCAGATTTCTGAATATAAAATAACCAGGTGGTTCTAATCATGTTCTGGTTAAGGTACAATGTGGTTGGCCCGCCCATCGAAAAACTCTGGTAAATATATCCCTTGCCCAACTGATCTTTTTTAACATACATCTGAAGGCTACCCGTTACTGTATCCCTATACATCGTAAATAGACCATCAATTTTTTTACTGGATTTGATTTTATCTTTAATACCTGGTTTAGGGGGAGTTGCCTGCACCTTCTTTAAAGAATCAGCCGCTAATGCTTTTTTCTTCTTTTGGGCAAAAGCCCCACTGGCAAAAAACAGGACCAGCGATAGTAATGTAATGGTCTTTTTCATATGAAATAATGGTTCGTTATGGTTATGAATTATCTTGTATATGATTCTTTTAGGTTACAAATGTTACAGCACCTTAGTACCCGCCCTTTGAAATCTAACATCATATTTACACTTCATAATTTATGATCAATGCCAATTCTTCAAGTTGCTCTTTATCCCCATCCCCTAATAATAAGGTAAACGAGGTTTCCAGTTCAATAGCAGTATCTGTAGCGAGAAGCAGGCCCAATTCAGTGTTCAGCTCCAGTGTCGTATTTTTGTTGCCGATCTTCATTGCAAAAGTTTGCGGATTGTCTTTTACTTTGGCTATAAACATGACCTGTTTGATCACTGCATTGCCCCGTTGCACCATATAAGGTAGCCTTTTACTGTCAATGCCCAGCATTACAGTCCCCTTGTTCTTGAGCAAATGCCATTCAGCAGGCATATCGTAGGTAAGACTAAGGAGGAGATGTAAGCCTGTTTCATTTAACTGCTGGCCGATCCTGTTCAACTGGGCTGCGGTCGCAGCTACTGCCGAGGTCTTTAATTGCTGTCCACCCTCACAAGCCAGATATTTCACATGTAATATCACATCGGAAATGGTATTGTAATTGAACTGTTTAACAACAGGCAGTTCCAGCTCCCAGCCGCTAACCACGCCGGCACCTTCAAATGGCAGATAACGCTCATCCTTAAAGTTAAGCTCAAACATCCCCGCATCATTTTGACCCGAACTGGCGGCAATGGCCGTAACAGGGATATTATACCCCAAAAAGCGGTCATCCTGTTCACCTGTTTTCTCAGGATAGTCATTGGGTACCGAACTGTTCCTGAACCTATTATTAAGCAGCCGTAATGTCGCATTTACACCAGTATAAGGTCCGACAATACATGGAATAGATATAGAAACAGACTTGATCCTGCGTTTAAAGTGCCCGGGATAGTCCATGTCAAACAGCACCTCAGGTATATCAAACCTGCAAAGTCCCGTTGTTTTAAGTTGCAGAAGCGCCAGCGGGTCCAGCATGCGAACAGATATATGTTTAGTGATCTCGTAATCATAGCCCCGTTTCTCCTGATAGGCTGATTCGAGTTGCTTTAATCCGGCATAGAGCAGCTCACCTGCCAACAGCCCCTCCCGGCCACTATCAAAATAACTGGCTTGAATAAAATTCGAATTGGTTATACTGCGTTCGAAGCAATAAGTTTTCTCTGCTTTCTTAGCCAGGTCGTAAGCTAAATTATATACCTGACGGTAAAGTGTTTTCAAACTTCCCCGCATCCATGTATATAGTTCTTCATTGCTATACTTATTCTTCAAAAAGTCTTCTGCCTCGCTCACATTGTCGATTTGCTTTTGCTGGTTGTTTATCTCCTTCGCAGCGATATCTATCCTTATCTGCTGACTGATAATTTGTTTGTCGATTTGCTTCAACTCAAAGCCTGCACTATTCGCCTGGAATATGCGGTCTTGCATTGCCCTCTGGAAACTGCCCTTTTTCGCCGCATGATTACTTGCGAAAGACAAATCGCTGGCATGTACCTGAAGTCCCCTTGCTACGGCCTGTGCTGCATTTCCCAGGTTTACACCTCCCCATTTGGTGCCTGCACCAATGCCAAAAGGCTTAACATCAGCAAATAATTCCGGTATCAGGTGCATGATACCTGCCATAGTTTCCACAATACCGATCCCTCTTTGCCAATCCTGTGCCTGGGTTGCCTTATCGATATCCTCTTTTTCATATTTGCTCAACCGCAGGCCACTTTCATCAACAGGCTGGTCAATAGCATTGGCCAATTCTGTAAAATCGGTATCCATTCCCGGGATTTTCTCCGGATCCTCGCCAATCAGCTGTAGGTAATACTTCATTCTTGCTTCGGGTCCTTTACGGTTTTGCAAAAGCCCGTCCAATGATTTTTGTGCCTCCTCCAACTGGATCTTTTTTATTTCCATCACCAGGTTATTCATTGTTCCCTCGTGTCTTGCACGGATCAGGGAAAGGGTTTCGCTATCTTTTTTCTCAATAGCAGAAAGCATGGCCCCGCCAAGTGACTTTAGCTCATTGCATAACTCCTGTGCCTTTTGCAGTAAATAATAAAAGCGGTAATTGGGCATGGGGGTATTCAGGTCATTGATCACACCAGATATACTTATACCCTGAGCAGCAGCTTTCACCAATAATGCAGGGTCAACCGGCGGGTCAAACAACGGAAGCTGGCGATAAACGCCCTCTATATTCTGACAATGCCGGATTTTAAATAAGCGATCGGCCAGTCTATCCCAATAAGCGATCAGCTTAGGGTTCTCCGGGATGCAAAAATATAATGCACCTGCCGAGCCAAAAATATCCATTGTGGGCATTTCAACACCAGGTCCTCCTGTATACTCCAACTGCTGGATATTAAAAATTGCCGATACCTCGAGTTCGCAAATGGCATTGCTAAATGCATCCCATTTATGCATAAGTGAATTATAAGTCTGCACTTTAACTTCCCCCCGTTTAGGTATAGTCTCTGGCTTTGGTCCCAGAACATGACCCGCAAGCACATACAACTGTGTAGCCTGGTTAATGCTTTCAATGGTATCCTGCCGAAACAGATAATCGCCCCAGTCAAGAATATTGTCAATGTACTTCATCACTACCCATTTCATATAGGCTACAGGCCGGCTTCTTGCTACCAGGTGTGGTTGAAAGGGGTTGTTGCGCCATTCGTTGATCGCTGCATCAGGTTCATTAGCCCTCAGTGTATTAAAAATATGACTTAAAATATTTTTACCGTCCGTTTCCCTGAACGGACTGAACTGCCAGAACCGGTTATCCTCAGGACCATCAACAAGTGGGTTAAATACATAATGAAACCATTTCATGGCTTCTTCAAATTGCTGTGCTTTGCTCAGGGCATCTGCAATCATCAATGGCGTATGGAAAAACAATTCCCAGTTGTAAAGTGCATAGGGCCGTTTCAGTTCATGGTAAACGGATTGCATAGATCTGCCGAATGCATTATCCGCTGCACTATCACGGACAGAAAGGTTGTATTCAAACAACGATTTGAGGTCAGAAGAATTGCCAAGCCTTGTCAGTGCCGACTGATTTGACAGAAAAAAAGGATAGTTTTCTTCGGTACCCGTACTGCTGTCGGGGATCCATTTGAACACAAGTGAAGGACGATTGACCAGCTGGATTTTTGAACTTTCACGATGCGCGGAGTCATATGCTGTACGGTAAAACTCAAAGTAATAATCGTAATTTTCAAGGTGATATTCTATTTCATTTCCAAAGTATCTATCTGAATACTGCTGATCTTCCTGCCCGCCGTTCACCATTTTTAAATGGCTGCCATCAAAACCAAAGGCACCAATCTCATATAAACCTAAACCATCACCTTTCCCGTTAACCCTGATCCGGACCGAACCATCGCTCAGTATTTCAGGATAAAAATCATAGTTAAAGATACTTGTAACTGAAGAAGTTACCGTAACCTGGGCAGTATCGTCAAAGAGTGCATTATCACTCAGCTGCTTTTGGGTCCACTTGCCATTTTTATATTCGCTATAACCCATCTTGATCTCCCGATATACGATTGATCTTAACTTGTTCTGATCTATTTCGGACATATCGGAAACCTTCCCTGAAACATTGGTATTGGCCCTGGTTTTATCCGCAAGCTGTGGCAGAAAAACAAGGAGCCTGTTGTTCCAGACCATGGGTATCAAATAACATCCGTTAGCTGAAACCTTTCCATCCGCATCTGCTACATCATAGCCGGGAATATCAACCTGCATCTTTTCCCAGGGCTGCCAGTTCATCTCATCCAGGCAGAGGTGGCGATAGTAGAAAAAGTAAGGGGCATTTCGCGTACGGGAGAATACATGGAGCTTTGCACCTTTTGTCCAGGCGGCACCACCCATCTTATCCCCTTCAATACATAAGCCGACTACTTCCATATTGGCAACTTCATCAACTTTGTACAGATAAGCTTTGAGTGCGTCCGTAACATTTTGCCTGTTGATGTCCTTCTGCAGCAATTCACTTTCCAGCTCTTTAAAGAAAGGGCTTTTGTCATCACGCAGATTGCTTTCGATCCAATTTTCCGGATACAGAAAAACTTTACGGTTGGCTTCCCAAACCCTGTAATGCTTCATCCATTCCCAGCGGTCCCTGTCCAAAACATCGGGTAGTATTCCGCTATAATGTTCTTCCAGTCCCAGCAAGCAGCGCTGAATAAATAACTGAACAGAAGATATGGCCTGTTTGATGCGTGACGTTTCCATACAGGTTTCCATCTGTACATCAATCAGGAAATATTCAAATAACCCTTCAGCATCTTTCACATTGGCGGCCTTAAGCTCAGGCTGTTGCAACAGGTAAGCAATCAGTGCATTTTTTTGGTTCTTACGTAAATGATCGTTCAATGGTTTCAAAACCTGCTGCCGGTCGGCCTGATGGTACCGCGCCTGCAAAGTCATAAGCACTCCGTTTGCAATAGCTTTTGCTGCATCAAAACCAGGTGCGGGTACAGCCCATTCAAATAGCCGGTCAATATCAGCCCCAATATTTGAAGAAACAACCAGCGCATTTTGAAGTTTCAACAGGCCCTTTTCATTCTTAAAATCGGTTCTAACTAAGTTAAAATGTCTGCTCCCGATCAGTTTATCAACATCCTCACGCCTCCACTTGGTAAGGTGTACAATCAAATCGCCCAGATTATTGTGTGTATCGGCCAGCAGTTGCCAAAATTGGAGTATGTTGATTCCGGATTGAGGTAAAGAATTTCGCAATTTGCAATAGCGGACCAGGCGCAGTAAATGATAATGACTTAGTGCATTAAAGTTTATACCGTTAAAATCAGACCGGTGGGCATGAATATAGTTCAGCTCATCTGCACTCATGGAAAGCTGTTTAACCACAACAGCTATTCTGCCCAGGCTTTCGAGAACAGTTCTGGTTGCTTTCTTTCTAAAGTCGGGCAACAATGCATTTTCCGGAACCCTTTCAACAGAAGAGGTCTTTGTCGTCCAATACAACTCTTCCTGCATGATCCCTACCAGGGAGAGCTGGTAAACCCTCCCCGCTGTCAGGCGCAATTCCATACTTCGGAATTCCTGCATTTCATTTGTTGAAGTACCGGTATGCTCGAGCATAACAAGATTATCCAATATGATCCTGAAACTTTTCCCTGCATTGCACCTGACAACAAATGTGAGTCCATCTTCAGTGGAAGGTATCAGTTTACCATACCAAAATGAGTTCTCAGAGGATGGCGGCACTGCTGGCGGACTAAGCAGGTGGTAAAGGGAAATACCGTTTTTCTCCAGGATATTGGTTAACAGCGTCTGTATTATAGACCTGCTTAACCCGGTTTGTTCGGAAAATACAGCTTCAATGTATTTCTGATTTAATTTTTCCCTGAGATAAGGTAAAAATACCCGCATAAAGGCCATACGCTTTATAGGCGCCGAAGCTGCGTTATCTTCTGATTTAAGTATAGCTTGCTCTGCTGGATTTGCAACCATAATACCGGCCAACAAATCATTGAAAAGCTTAAGCTGTAACTTCTCTATTTCTGTTATCGATTTTATCCATGCTGTATAACCGGCATCCGTATTTTTTACACCTGCCTTCAATTGAGAAAGCTCAGTGGATGTAAGCGTGCCCCTGATCTGAATATATGCTTCCGGCGCACTGCTATCAATTACATACTTGAGCTTCCCACCTAGGTTAGCAGGCAAATCCAGTGCCTCTGCCAGCACCGGTGCAGATGTACTGTACAGTGTTGTTCCTTCCAGAACCGATATAATATGCTCTACGCGGTCAGCATCAAACAGCAATGCCGCTTTACTGCGTATCAACGCTACAGAAGAAAGGGGCTCAGCGCTATTTACATCAACCGGCAGATTAGCGTTGTCCTTTTCAATTGCAGTTAATTCATCATGTATTTTTTTTGCCAGGACAACAACTTCCTTCTTACTTATTATAGCTGAGTTACCAATACCGCTTGTACCGTTCACAACAAAACTGATGTCGTTTAGTTTCAGCCCTGCCTGTTCAAATTCAGCCATGTTTTCCAAAAAACGGAGTGTAGCATCCGTGTTTTCAAAAGCATCACCTGTTGCTTCCAAAAGTTTTATAAAAGCAGATATGGTTAAACCTATGGCCTTTGAAAGTAAGCGATAACGATAGAGCAGAGAAAGATGCTCCAATGTAAAAGGCAGCACTTCCGGTACTGATTTATATGCGTTAATGAGGGATATATCATGGGCAGAAAGGTTAATTGCTGCCATCACGGTCTCCATTGCATGGTCTGCAACCATTGGGTTTACCCCCGGAAATAAACGTTTGAATAGTGCTTTTTCGCCGGCAGTTCCAATATTGGTCCAGAGACACAAAAGTTTGACCGGTTCAATACCGGTACGTTCCATTATTTTTTTTAACGTTGCCGATTGACGGATCAGGCCGGGTGTGATCACACCGGCACCCAATGCCATAATTATCTTATCCGTTTCGTCAATAGTAAGGCCCAGCTTTCGCCACAGGCGGATAAACCTGTTGAATTTAATATAGTCGTCATCATCTGGCAGCGAATTGTCATAATGAACAAGTGTAACATCATCCAGACTACAATTGTTACTGGCACTGTTCAGAACGGTACAATTTGCAATATCCCGAAAAAAGCTACGTAACTTTTGCAATTTTGTATCTTCATCATAGACAGAGAGCAAACTTTTAAGATCAGGATTTGTAGTATACAAGCCAGACAAGTCTCCCCCCATATCATCTTCATAAATATCCATGGCTTCAGAAAACGGCTGGGACAGGCTGTTCAGCATAGCTGCATATTCAGGAATGACCAGGCTTTTATTGATATATTCTGTTTGAAGTATGTCAATCAACTCCTTGTATTGTATGCCGGTACGTGGCAGAAATTCATCCTTCACCAGGGATAGTTTTTCCTGCCAGTTTGCAACATTTTCCAGTCCGTAATACTCTTCCGGCCGGCGACCGCTCCCCTGTCCATCGAAACGTTCGCCTGTAACGGCACCATATTCTTCTTCTGTCAAACCCAAAAATTCAGCTGCCAGGGCATTGTCTATAACGGTACCGGTATCATTGCTCCTGAAGGTATCCATCAGTTCGTGGCGACTGGTATCTAAACGCTTTAAGTAGGTACGGGCAGCATCAATGGGTTGGTTGTATGGCAAACTAAAAGGGAAAAGGGTATTTTGTAGGGCCTGATAAGCATGTTCCTGTTCGGTATGCCGGGGAGCGGTTAAAAGATCGGAACTGATTTCGTCAGCTATGTTAAACCCCTGGTAATTTTCAAAATTTCCATCTTTAACCTTGAATGCGACATATTGTTCCAATACTTCATTAACCAAATCTATATAAGGCAAAACAGTATTTGTATTTTTGCAGCTCAGCTCAAGATGCCCCAGATCTGGTCTGCGGGCAAAAAGTTTCGCCAACGGGGTATTTGCAATATCCGCAGGATTGATTTTTACTTTTCCTAGTTCAAGGTTATTATTTCGCAAATATTGTAACAGGTCTACATAATATGCCGCTGCACTATACACGGAATTACATTCCCCACAGGCGCAAAAATTAGCCTCTCCAAAAAGCAGGTCCCAGCTCAGGTTATTTCCCGATAATATTTTTACGACTTCAGGATCAACAGCCCGTACATTGACCGCAGCTGTACCGTTCCTGTCAATCATTGCTACCCCCGTTTTTTTTCCGGCCTCCTTAATTGCAATGAGCAGGTGTTCGTATACCGCCTTCTTCTTTCCTGCTTCGGCGTAGATATGCTGCAGCATTTCAGGAGGCAATTTAGTCGCCTTCATACTTGCAATAAATTGTGCAGGTGGTAACAATGCTATGGTATATGCAGACAAGTAGTTGTTATTGATAAGGGCGGGAATAGCTTCGGGCGAAGGACTGATCAAAGTTACACGTTGTAACGCTTTTAAGTTGCCTGCCACATCACCAGCTTTATTTTTTGCGATTATTTTTTTAATTGCCTCATTGCCCATCAATTCATAAACTGATGTTTCCCGGATGTTAAATTCCGGCATCTTAGTCAAGATAGCAGAGATGGTTTTACCCAGTTCATTGTTCCATAAAAGTACTTTCGGGTCATTGATCATATTAATGATAACCGCAGTAGGCTCCTGTACATACAGACCAACATACAGATGGTCAATAAACGTCTCTTTGGTTTGTGAAGCCGGGATTACAACGTCAGTTATCTTGCTATATAAATCCTGTCTGTTCAGGTGGAGGGCAACGTCACGCATGGAGTTCAGCGTGTTATCCTTGCGAAAAGCATCAATCAAAACCTGATTGCCCCCCGTCCAGGCCATCAGTTTAAAGGTAAATGAAATACCGGCCAAAGTTTCTTTAGAAAAGTTTTTGTTTCCGGAAAGTTGGGCTTGTATCACTGACCAGTCACCTTTGTTCTTAAGGTATACTTTAGTAAATGTATCTGTTAAAGCTGTGTTTCCCTTAAGGTTGGATGAGAACAATTTTACATTTTCCATCAGCAGGGTGTCATCTGCCTTACTTTGTATTTTTTTTGCTTTTGTCTGTAGCCTTTCCATCAGCGCGGCTGTTGGCCCGGGGGTAATTTTATTTGTAATAGTCTTTTTTTTCATGACCAGAGGATGTTTTCTTTTTCAATTTATTTCTCATCTCAATACCTATAGTTTCCGTACATACCATTCCCTTGTAAAAAATCGAGCACATATGTCCCGCCAAGGCCAATGGTGCCGCCTGCCTGCTTCAAGCCACCGGTGATCCCACCTTGCCTTTCCCCACTCATCCTTAAACCGTCGAACATTTTTACTGCTTTGTGAATGGCCGTTTCTTCGTTGTTCAATGCTGATTTTGTTTCGTTTACAGCCAGTGCAACGGAGCCAACAGCAAATGATACTGCTCCACCCGCCGCTACCAGATAACCACCAGCTGCCGCCGCCTCCGGAACTGCTGCTGCTGCACCCGCAGCATATAGCACGCCTCCGGTACCTTGGGTAGCGGCAGTACCAACCTTGAGGGTTACATACAGCGGATTATCAGAATCCGCAGCATCAGCAATATCTCCAGCCATTCCCAGTCCTGCCCCGGCAACGCCACCAGCTACTTTCAGCTTTGACATTAAACCTGAACCTGCTTTAGCCTTACGATAGGCCTGAACAGCAACGCTCGACTCTATGCGGCTTGCTTCGTCACTATAGCCACCTGCAATCACGGCTTCGGCATTCCTTTGGTCCCAGGGTGTATTCTCCGTACGCCATAAAACCTCCTGGCCCCCACTTACTTGTGCCCCGCGTGCTTCTGCCTGGGTAATCGGTCCGGCCATAGGCCTCGAGGCAGCATCCTGTATCAACGCTTCCTGGGCCGTATGTCTTGTATTGGTATTTTCCCAGGGAACAGTAGCCGAAACTTCGGCCTGACCAGGCAAAGATTTTACCGAAGTTCCCGCATTAGATGTACTTTGTACCCTGAACCTCGGATCAATGCGGCTATGCAGCGCCATCATTGTAAAAGGGTTATCGCGAACTGCACGCGGAAGGTTTGTAGCCACAGAAGCCTCCACCTGCATGACATGCCCAGCCTGTACTACGCTGCCCCGCATACCATTGGCCACTCTGAATGCCCTTTGGCCTGTACTTGCCTGCCTGCGGGCCACATTGTAAAGTGTTGCTGGCCCTGCAGGCGTAGTAGGAACGGCCTTACTCATCAAATCTGCCCTGGCATCATTTACATCCCTGATTAATGCCTGCAAGCCAGAATCAACAAATTCATCGGCTTGCAAACCGCTTTTATCTGCATACAATACAGGATTAGAATTGGAATAGGCATATGTATTGATACCACCGGACAAAGAGATGGGATCACTGCTCAGCCACCTGCCCAGCCATGGCAGATAATACCTTGCGCTATGGTAAGACAAACCGCTCTCCTGGTCCCGCTCCATTCCCGTATAACGGTAGCGTTTGGCTGCCACTTTGATTTCATTGTTGTATGCCTGATAAGCTGTTGTCCCATACGGATGATATTCCTCATAGGAAATAAGCGCCGCGTTATCATCTAACTCCAGCGTTGCAGAACCTAAATGGTTGCATAACTGATAACGTTGCTGCCTCGCCCCGGTCCGGTTCCAGGCAGCAGGCGAAACATCAATATTTTTCAGCACAGTATCTATCATCACAAAACGCTGCCCATTATCGAGCAGACTTAGCGTATCACGCTCAAAGTCCAGTTCATTCTCCTGATATGTTCTATACGTTTCATAGCCTGCAATATAAATCCGCTCTTGTTTCTTCAGGGGGCCTGTTGCGGAGGTAGTCTGCTTTTCTGTTATCTTTCTAATGCGCTGCCCATTGCCATCATATTGATAATAAGTGGTTTCGGGTATATTGTCATCGGTACAACGCTGACTGGCTGTCAACACAACTTCTTCTTTAAAATTCCAGGCTATTTTCTCAAGGTTGGGCAACTCCTGGATAAACCCGTGTTTTGCGTGATGCCCGTAGCGGGTATAGTTTAATGGACTATTAACATCTCCGATGAATGTTTTTTTCAAGCGGTTACCAGATGTTTCATACTCATATCCACGGGTCCAGCTCCCTCCCACAGCCAGGTGCTTCATTTCCGTGATGTTGCCAACAGCATCGTACCGGTAGCGCTGGGTATAGTTCCTCATGGCTATCGGATCCGACGGATTAAGGCCCAACATATTTGGTGCATCGTTCCAGTTGTCACAGGCACCAAACTTTATGGCCACATTATTTTCACGCCCACTGGCTTCTGTCAATCTATATAGCGCATCATAAGTATAAGTGGAAATTCCGGTAATCCTCTGGTTACTGAAAAATGCGACCGGGATATTTTTATCCTCGATATGGGTAATGTTCCCAACAGGATCGTAGGTATAGTATAAATCCCCCAGCAAATCGTTATTCAAGCGTCTGGCAACATATCTCGCGAGCCGGAAGGTATCTTTGTCATAATCAAATTTTATGCTTACATCATTACCATAAATGATTTTTTCACGTTGCCGCTTTTCATTATAGCAGATATTTTTAATATAGGTGGACGCGTTAACCGCACCTGCGTGCAGCACCATTTCAACATCCAGTAGCCCAGCCTGGTTATATGACGGCAAAATTATACTACCATCTGGTACTGTCTGCCGAACAATTCTACCCAATGCATCCGTATCGGTGCTAAATGTAAAACCATCGCCAGCTTCCAGATCGTTAACCAGATTGGCGTCTTCCCAGTTCGCAGTTTCTTTATACTTTTTAAACAGCTTGCGAGTGGTGGCGAGCGGCAATCCTTTGAAATCATATTCAGGTACCTCAACCAAGCCTGCGGTGTCGTAATGCCGGATAACCTGTCCTAAAACATTTTTTGCCTGCAAATCTCCTTCATTAAACCTCGCTGTTCCTTCCCGTACCCCAGTAAGGAGGCCCTCTCCATAAATCACCCTGTCGAACACATGGTTCAACGGTATTGTTCCATCCCCCCCTGTTACCCTGGTAAAAGTTGGCCTGTGTAAACTGTCATAATGATATTGAAACTCATGATTTCTTTCATCCCATGTACGCAGAGGCTTGCCAACAACATCGATTAGCAACCATCGTTGTCCTGCATCCATACTGTTCTGATAAACCAGATTGCCCAGCATATCATACTTGTATTGTACAATCACGTTCCCCAGATAACCATTTTCTATAATCTCCCGGGCATCAATTACTTTCCTCAGGTTCCCTTCTGTATCCCGCTCTACTTTTGTTTTGTACCAGACATCATTTCCCTGGGCATCCTTACCATTGTTTTGCACCTGTAAAACAGGGCGCCCCAATGTATCAAAATGTAGCTGCGAGGGGGTGTCATGATGTATCAGCGCTTTCATTGCGGCCTGCTGCTCTTTTACATCGGTAATAAAGTCTGCCCTTGTCTGATCGGTTCTCTTCAGGTACCATTCGCTTTCCAATACCGTATCATTGGCATCATATACTTTTTGTTTCCAGGCCCCAAATTCTATTTTGGAGAAGGTGCCTTCGGGCATATCTGTTCTTATCAATCGTCCTGCCGCATCGTAGTGCATAACAGGGCTTACGCCTGTTTCTACTAATTCCTTATGCGCTTCGTATTGCCAGTTTATCGAAAAATAAGGCTCATATTGCATTACCGCATGGCCTTTATTGTTCTTAACCGTTCTTCCATTGCCGATCCAGCGGAGTTGTTTAGGATTTGTTAATGCTGTATCAACTTCGGTGACCGTCAAATGATCATCTGCTCCCACTACAATCTTCTTCGCTACTCCCGGCTCTGCCTGTACTTTTTTCATTACAATTTCACCAATGCCATTGGAATATTCAAATGTTATCTGAACCGGTGAATCGGCAAGTTTCTTAAAATGCTGTTCTCTAATGATGGTAACTGCAACGGCTGGTTTGCCTGAAGTCAGATAATTTTCAAAATCGTAGACAAATCTTGAGGTAGCCGGGCCTAATAGTTTTTTCCCCTTTACATTGAGGTCCACGGCGTTGGCTGACTGAAAAAAATTGTCGATAAGGGTTATTTCCGTTGGATCCGTTATTTCAGAAAAATTGGTCAGCTCATCTGCCTGATGGCCCTTACCCATTATTGCAACTGCTTTTACCAGCCCCAGTTCATCAACAACTGCTTCAGAAAGATTCCCGTTCATATCCCTTATCCGCTTAGGAGAGAGTGTCCGGAAATTAAATTCCTCTATCACAGCTGTATTTCCCAGCGCATTTTCTGTTTGTTTTATAAAAATGAAGTAGTCATCATGCATTATCCTGGTTACGGCATTATATGGATCGGTATAAGAAACCGGTATATAAAAACGGTTTCGGGCATCTGCATCAGTTTCGGCATCTGTAATATATTGTGTTGTTCCCGACCGGGTCCACCAGTTAAGGTCATCATTTCCATTTTCATCAGCAGTATGTACAAATTTGCCTTCAGTTAAAATTGAGGGATCAACTTTTGTGGCAAAAATGTCAGTGAGCAATTCAGGTGTATAAGCCAATTGGTAACGCTCAAACGTTAATGCAAGCGATTCTAAACAGTGCAGCGGCAAAGCGTCCGACAAGTTATTGCCATAATAGGTGGAGCGGGTATGTTCTATAAGCCTTTTTTGGGCCTTGCCAACTACTAAGGGTTTATCAATTTCGTGATAAAATAATGGTTTTGAATTTGCATCAAGCAGGATATCCGTAAAATCAGCGGGCGAATAATATGATTTTGCTTTAACCACTCCTTTTAACTCAAACATTTTTGTTTCAGAAGGTAACCGCAAACGGTACGTATCTGGACCAATAACATCATTGGTAAATTTGTTCAGGGTGTAAGTAATGACGGTTTTATTTTGTTCAAGTTGCGTAGGCTGTGGTAACGAATCATCAGCAAAAAGTCTCGGATAAACTACCGTCGCAGATTCGAGCATATTACCGTATTCATCTGATTTTATGTTCAGGTTATGCGCAATTCTTGGGTCTTCAGTGTTACGTTCATAGCTGTAGGTAATGGCCTCACTTTCTTTTACGGTGAATATGGCGTGCTTGTTTTGCCCTTTAGGCTGTACCAGTTCAATCCGGTAATTTTTTGTGGCCACTGTAAAAGGTGTAAGTTCCTTTTTACGGGCTTCGTCGGTATTGCCGTATTTTACGGCATCCCTGGCAAAAACTTCCGAACGCAGTGTCATTCCTTTGCAGGTTCTTATGGCCTCCCGCCATTCCTGGGGCAAAAGCGTGCCGGCTACGGACACGTCTTTTCCTAAGGCAGTCACAGGGGTTGCATCTGCCCATGTCACTTCAGGATGTGTTACATTGAAGCCTTGCCTTTCCATTTCCGCATACCAATAATCGCCTGCGAACTGATTGAGTATTGTTTCCCCCTGTAAAAATGCACCTGTATGGTACCAGGTCCTGGACACAACAGGTTCTTCGTGCAGGTTTTCTTGTGTAACATTACTGGCCCCGCTTTTCTTCCAATGTTCAAATGTTTGGGCATCGATCTGTTCCACCATACCGAAGCCCCTGAATTCACGTTCTGCGTGATCGTAGTAACCATGATGATACTTATACTCACTGATAAATTTATACCCCGATATTTTATCTTCGGTTATGGTTTTGGCAACACAATGAACGGGAAAGTGCAATTTAGTAGCCCATGGTTTTCCCGATAATTTATCTTCCAGATAAAACCTGGTAGAGGGGCAATACTGCAAAGCGACCTCTTTGCCAAGGTTGTTCTTATAAAAATTGATGAGATGTGGCTTTCTGCCATTCATCAGGTCGATATATTTTAACGGTGCTTTGGCGTCATCGGGTAACGGGCTCGACCAAATCAGACAGGGCACACCATTGCCAAATAGATCAGACACAGTTATGCTTGCTTGGTTTTGTATCTGCGGGAATACATCTATTTCAAACGGAACAGTGCTGAAGCTGTTTCCGCTCAAATTTTTCCAACATGTGAATTTGCCTTTACCTAAATAGATAATATCGCTTGTACCTGAGCCATCTATGTCCGACAGGCGCAGGTAGTTGGGGTTAAATGCATCAGGGTGATCAAAAACCGGGGCGTTATCCATTGCTACTTTTGCGCCAAAACGGCCATAGCCCAGATTTGGCCAGTAACATACTTCAGCATTACGGATACGCAAGATATCGGCCATACCATCACCAGACATATCGGCCAGGTAAATGCTTTGTTGGGCATCAGCAAATACAATATTTGGTCCCTGTTCTTCATCAAAGGGTTTGACGGTTTTCATTGCTGCAGCAAATCCCTCCCTCCCCGCAGAGGCATACCAGGTGAACACATTATCTTCTGAAATTACAACTTCGGGCCTCCCGTCTCCATCAAGGTCCAGCATTCTGGTATTGGCATCCCTGAAATCAATATCAGGCATTGTTTCGAAAGTACGAAATGCCTGCCACTGGTTATCATCGCCAAGTTCGAAAAAACCAGGTTGTTCCCCATTATATTGAACCAATTGTTTCCCGCCATCTGCGTTCAGGTCTGCAAAGTGAAAAATGCTATCCAGGCCAATAAAAGATGGCTTGGGCGAAACCTGCCGGGCGGGTGCAAAAGATGCATTCCCCAGATTCTCTTTATAATACCATCCATTGGCCTGTTCGGTCAGTATGCCGGGCAGGCCTTCATTGAACAGATCGGTCAATTGGTATTGTTGGCCGTCACATCCGGCAGGGGCATGAACCAGCGATTGGGCCGCTAACGTTTTAACTTCACTGTTCCAATCATGTTTTTGATAACCGAACTCTATTGGAGGAACTCTTTTACCGGAGTAAGTACCATCCTCTTTTTTTATATAACCATAAGAAGTCACCTTTTTTAAAAAAGTAAAATCCTGTTCGCTGGTTTCGTCATATTCGAAATTGACCGACTTAACCAGTGTTTTGTTATCTGATTTATCCTGCTTCTGCGCCAATTCATTAAAAACGTGGTAAAGCAATACCCGCTTGCAAAGCCTGGTTGTCCTTATTTCAAAACCAGCTTTATAATCAGAGAAAGAATCCGCTCTGTAATCCCAATTGTTTACTTTTTCAAAGGTATCGTCCGATTGCAATGTTCCGTAGTCAAAAACAGTCTGAAAGTTATAGTCGGCCTCATCTGGAAAGGGATTTCCAAATTGTGAGTAAGTGTACTTATTGCCATAAAGTATCTTATCCAGGTAAATATTTGCATAAGTAATTTTACCTGCCTTCAACCTGTTACGGTTACTTAAGAGCAACTCATCCAAGCCGGACTCATCTTCTTTCCTGTATACATACTGCATGCAGTTTCCTTTATCATCAAATACAAATTCGGGAAGCCACTGGTATATTTTTATGGGTTCTTCGGGGTTTGACAATACTGAATTGCCGGTCCAGCCAAAAAGTGTGGTTATATTTTCTTTACTGATGATCCGCCATTTAATCCGTCCGTTTTTTTTCTCTGTCCAACGTTCAATACGCGCAAAAGTTCCTTCTGTTCTGGGTTTATAGTTCCTGATGATGAACCCGTTTGCCGAATCCCTTTCATTTACAATATATCCCCCATTCGAATCCATTTTAAAGCTTCCATCCTCATTTTTTAAAAATTCGGGCACCAGGTCCTCGGCTTCGGAAAGTAAGAAAGTGTCAGTATCCGGCGCATCAAGGTACCTGGGCAGTTCTTTATCAGTTTTTCGTTTTATGGAACTTAGGTTTAAACTCCAGCCCAAACCAAAAATACCATTACCGGTCCCTGAATTATAAGACAGGCCCAAAGATGGGGATAGACCACGGGCAGGTGACGAAGGTAACGGGACCGAAAAAGAAGAAGTACCGTTAACGGCATTCACGGAAAATTTCTCGTCTATGCCTTTTAAAGCTCCTCCCCCTTTCGGTAGGGAAATAGAGGGGGGATCTGTAGGTTTTGACTGGGTTTTCCCTCCGTCTGTTTTTAAGAATTGCCCTCCGATGTCTTTTAACATATGCATAGAATTAAAATACGCCTTCCCTGCAGTCCGTTCTCTTAGAAATGATTGATTTAATATACAGCTTTTTTGTCTAATCCAAATTATTTATTTTGCAGTTGAAACACCTGCTATATTGACTTTTAACCGACATGAATCATTGGTTCCCGGGGATCAAAGCAGAACTGCTGGCACATCGCTGGTATCTAACAATACCATGAGTCCATAGTGAGTCCATGTTTACTCCATATCAAGTCCATGTAATGTGACAAATACTTGGATATGATATAGATTATTCATATATTGAAATTGGACTTATATTAAGTTGTAATACTACCATTTCTAAGCCGTTCCTGCAAATTATTTTAATTTATCTCTTAAATCATTAACATTATGGCCATATTTGATGGTAAATTCATCCGCCATAGATGTTCCTGAACTTCAAATCCCAAGGGATTTAAAATTCGCTCCTAATGCCAAGTCTTGCGTTGTTGCTTTTAACGTCTCCTTATTTGACCTTAAAAACGAGCGGTTCAAAAGTCAGGAGATACAATCTTTTGAAATCATGTAAAAAAATAATGCGCTTACATTTCCTGAACAGCAATTAAATTTTAACGGGGCGCCGGGCGCACTTTGTATCATCAGCCTGGGTTTGTATTATTTTGAAGAAACATTTGCGGGAAAAGCAATGATCAACAGCAAAGATCCGAGTCCGCCAGCCATATTAAGAGCCGAATTCTGTCCGGGAGAACCTGAAGTTCAGGATGGATGGCAAGAAATGCAGTTCAATTACAAAAAAAAACGAAAAATAAAAAAGCCTAAGAAGGTAGTATGATCACAACAGTACCTTCTTAGGCTTCATCTTATCGTTAAATATAAATGGTAGCTGACCAAATATCCAACACCAGGATAAAACCATTATCCTGCCCGGACTAATTAGTCTTTAATGCAGCGAACTGAAAAACCGTATTTTTTTTCATTTTCAAAACGTTCTAAATATCCTTTTACATACAAGTCATATCCCACTGCCAGGAGATTATTGCTGGTATTCGTCCACCACATACAGTCGTATGATAACTTTTCGAAAATACCATTGGAATTTCTGCATCCCCCGGGCAAACCGCTAAATTTTGTTTCATTAGTTGCAATAATATGGTTTGACCAATAAACGGGATTAGTATCTTGAATTTTCATGCCGCCTTCCCTGGTTCCACCAATATAATTATACAATACGGTCCACTCAGCTTCAGTTGGTATGTGCCATCCAGCAGGCGCAAGTCCGCTTGTATGATTTACTGCATACCAATTATACAATTTGCCATATGTATCGCCGTTTTGCAAATTGTTGTCATAAATACAATAACCGCCGGCCATGTCTGATTTCCATGCCACCTGATCCGCTAAATTCGGTATTGGATTTCCATTTCTGTAATGTGTTGTTTTAAGGTTCTCCATCATCCAGGTCTGTGTGCCGATTTTAATGGTTTTGTAGCTATTGCCATCAATATCAACAACAGTATTCTCTTCACCGGGGCGAATCATAATAACAAGGTCTGCGTTTATTGTACCAACGCTATAAATGCCGTTAGCTTCCTGTCTAGCTGATATAGAGACTTTTCCAATAGATTTTATGGTTACTATATTTCCCGTGACACTCGCAATATTGGGATTGCTGCTGGTATAGGTAATCCGCCCCATACTATTACTCTTTGGTGCAACAAGCTCAAATGGTGCATCTCCCAGCCTTTTATTGTCTATCGTAAAATCGGACATTTTGGGTGTCAGTAACGCGCCAATGGAAAAAGTAGCCTGTATAGAGTCTCTTTTATAACCACCGGAAGCAAGCTGTATAGCTGTAATGGTGCATACACCACCTCTTTTTATAGTAACCATCTTTCCCTCTACCCGGACTAAGTTGGTGTCGCTTACTTTATAAATAAAGATACCGTCACTTTTGCTTTTTGGATCAACAAGAATGAATGGTGCCCCACCTAAAAATTTTGGTGTAATGGTAAAGTCACTTAATTCAGGAGATAGTAAAATGGGTTCTTCCTTTACACAACCGCTAAACTGCAATAACATTGCCAGCGTAAGAACGTTAAATAAATATTTCATTGATTTGTCTGTTTGTTTGTTTGTTTGTTGCTCGTGATGAGACACAAGTCATGCCATATCTATAATCTGCGCTGAGAGGCTAGTTACAAATGAGGCAGTAAAATTAACAACAAGCGACGGTGAAATAAATACTCAATTTTACTCAAATGAGATTAAAATTGAATAATTACCGTTACTGTCAATTGATTCCATTATTACCCACATCCGTTCTGCATTAGGAACCTCTGGATTACCAGAATCAAATAAGAATGTAAGTTTAAAAGTAGCTTCTCCAGGTATTAATTGATGAACTATGGCATCAGCGGGCTTATAAAATGTATATGGAGCCTCCTTTAAAATTTCTTCGACATTTTCTAATTTCCAACTGGGCATAAGCTTTTTATTCGAATTGTCCTTCAACATTTGCCAAAATTTCACAGTCGCAATAACCTCCATGATCAATTAACCACACCAAAACATCTTCAATATTCTGAATTCCAATAATATTTAGATAATGCTTTGTTATAGTTTGATCATTATCGCATCCTAGTTCATTCAATTCATTATCTAAATGGTCAAATAATCTTTTAAAGTTATCTCTTGTCATTGGAAGGCTATTCTCAAATTCTTCAAAAGCCTTTTTACGAAGCTCATTTCTAATTTGCCTCCGTCTTTCCTTATCAATTTTGTCAGTCATTGTTTTTAAGAGCTTGCATTTTATACTTTTCTACAAATTCGATTGCATCAATCATATTTTCCGGATATCGGGCATACCTAACAAATCTTTGTATCCCATGGCGGTCAGATTCATAAATTGATATATGCTGATATGGAAATCCATTTTTTATAAGAAATTTAACTACCTCCCATTTTCTATTGTCGTCCACTTTCGGCGGTCGAAATCTATGTGTCACTGCAATTGCTAGATTACCACATTCAGGGCATTTAAAATTTGAACGCCTCAAATCTTCTGATGACATATTAAATGACTTCTTACAACCGAAACATAGTTTTTTCCCCATAGTAAAATACTAAAGATCACTAACTCTTTTTACATTTCCAATAAGTATGATTTTCTAAGGGTTGTTTTGAATGCTCATAATGTTTTCACCCTGAATCTGGATGCATTACTCCAAAATTATTTACATAATTTTAAATAAATTCAATACTTATAGAATGTAATGGGAGAAATAAAGCAAATAGAATTTTCGAAACTAAGACATGCTTACATCACTGTAAAAAGTTTTATTGAAACCGAATCAGCTGATGATCTAGAGTCACTCAAGACTAAAATTGTTAACGACTTAAGATTAACAGGCGATGACAACTATTTTATGCTAACTAAATTTGTCGACAAGTTTGAATTAGAATATTCTGATTTTGAATATGATAAACATTTTCATTCTGAAGCCGAATTGTATGATTCATCAGCCGTGCTTTATAATCTACTAGTTGTATCAGTGTGGCTCCCTCTCAAAACAATAGAATTGTTAACCTTAAATATGACCCATATTCCTAAGCTATCTTTCTATCGACCTGCAAGACAAGTTTCAGACATGACTTTTAGGGATTTATTAACATGGTATATTGAAGGAAAGTATATCCCTGAGGGAAATGTGAAATATGCGATAAGGCATCACTAAGGGCTAAGTATCCGGTAACCAGTTCGCAGCCTAAAATTAAAAAAGCTTCTAGTTTTTACTAGAAGCTTTTGAAGTACTCAAACATGGACTGAATTCGAAAAAATTTTATGATGATTTGCAGAAAATAGCTGGCCTTGAAGACCTGTTTAGTCAAGAACCCCTTAGTAGAGATTTTAAGCTAAAATATAGGCGAAATCAGAAAAGGGAAAAAGATTAAAAAACACCTTTAAACCACATTAGCATGGGAAATACACTTAAAAATTGTAATTAGTAATAATTTAGCTTAATTCTAATTTTATGTCTAATTTGGTGTTTTTGATGTATATAAAAATCAAATTTCATCTCTACTAGGGATAAGCAAAAATGAGTTTATCTCTAGTAGTGCAGTTTTGACAGAAAAGTAACAGATTATTTGCTGATAAATGGTTTATCGGATATAGCTTACTCGTAAGATTTATTTAAATTAATATCCAAAGCATTGTAAATTAGCTAAAATTAACAATCAAACCGTGCATCGTGGCATACAAACCAAATGAGATAAAAAGATTAGAAAAGGCTTTAAATATTAATGATTATTCCTACACCTATACCACAAATGATAAAAAAAGTGTTATAAGCTTAGAACTTTATGAATCAGAATATGAAAGTTGGACAGATATCAACGAAAATTTTGAGATCATCAGCACCTTAAAAGATCTTCAAAGGCTCGAAATAAGTGTAAAAGGCTTTGATGCATTAGCGCATTTATCCACTCTTTTAGAATTAGAATACATTCGAGTTGAGTATGGTGCTATAAAAAGCCTTGAACCCCTTAGAAACTTAAAAAAACTTAATTACTTGGACCTCGAAGGGAGTCAGGTATCGGATCTTGAACCAATAGCTTATCTAGAGAGCCTAAAATATATCAATCTCTCACTAAATAAAATTAGTGATATTACCCCACTACACACCCTGATAAAATTAGAAGAACTGCACTTAGGCTATAATAAAATTCATTGTATAGAATCTCTCTACAACTTAAAAAAACTTCAACAACTGACAGTAAACAACAATCAATTAACTAATGTCGATAGCATACAACAGTTAGCGTTTCTAGAAACAATTAACATTAGTAATAATAACATAAAAGACATTTCTTTTTTTGGCAACTTTAAAAACCTAAAACACTTATCTATTACTAACAGTGGAATAAATGACATCTCTTTTATTCATAATCTAAAAAAATTAGTATCTCTCAACATAGGTCAAAACAACATAACCAGTATTGTTGGCCTTGAAAAATTAACTCACTTAGTTTATCTTGATATTTCAAAAAATTATATATCAGATATAACAGAATTATCAACCCTGACAAGTATAGAGCGTTTAAAAATAGATTACAATCCCATTCATGACATTTCTAGCATAAAGGATCTGCTTAAACTAAACGTTCTTGATGCGTCAAATATCAAGGCAGTAAATTTTAATGTAATTTCAAATTTTAAAGGACTAACATATCTTCGCTTAACGGAAAACTCTATAAACAACATAGAATTCTTATCATCTCTTAATAAGCTCTTGCATCTATTTTTGGATCATAACCAGATCACGGATATTAATCCAATATCCAACAATAGCTTAATCACCCTTTCACTGGAATCAAATCAGGTTAAAGAGATTTTTCTATTAGCTAAAATGTTTTATTTATCATCATTAAACCTAATTAACAATCCGGTTGGCGGGAGTCATTTTAAATATCCCTTCGCAAATAAAGAGTTAGGAGAACTCCATCTTTATGAATTATACTTAAATTTAGGCGAGCAATATCTTTCAGATGGAAATTATGACTATGCAAGAGCATGCCTTTTATACCTCCTAACAGATAAATTTAAGCATACCAATCAGTATGACACAAATAATCTAAGTAAAAAAGTAGAATTGCTTACTAATGATTTAAATAATCGAGATCCTGAATACAATGATGCTTATTTTACTAACAACAAAGGAGTGAGATACTTCTATAAAGCTGAAAGCTTTAAAACAACAGGTTTTAACCTATCGCTCAAGCTTCTGGAAACATTGATGCAAATGAAACACCCTTTGCAGTATGTACTTTATTCAAATCTAAACAAATATATCAATTTTCATTTCGTACTCAACGAACAGCAATTCCGGCTTTCATTGTTAAAAGCTACAAAAGCAAACCTGCATACTGATATTGAATCATTAATTAAAAAGCACGAATACAAGAACCATATACAAGATACCAGGCCACGCAGATCCACTACAAGTTTACCATCAGAGCCTATTGCAGTAGTTTCTATACTATTAATTCTTGTTCCCACTACCTTGTTTATTGGCGCTATGATTTATATAATTTATGGTATTATAAATGGTAGATATTAGTGAGTTTGAAGCCTATTTTTTCAAGAGATCAAATAGCTCAGTATTGATATACAATGTCTCCTTCCAGATTTTTTTAGATTGTAATACGCCAATCTTTTCCAGTCCATTAAGGTACTTTGATGCTGTTACTCTTGATACATTAAGTCTATCCACTAGAAACTCTATTTTACAATAAGGCTGTTCAAATAATAATTCTAACAGTTCCTTATTATACAGTTTAGCTGCATTGGATTTTATTTTATCCTGTAATTTCAAAAACAGTTTATTAATCGACCTTATCTGGTCAGTTGTTTGTTTAGATGTTTCCTCTACGGCTCTTAGCATGAACAATACCCACTCTTCCCAATTTCCCTTTGTCTTCACTTCTCCAAGTAACCGGTAATAATCCGCTTTATGTTTTATAATATAATCACTAAGATAAAGTACAGGACTATCCAAAAGTCCATGTAAGCATAAATAAAGCACATTAAGAATTCTGCCTGTCCTCCCATTACCATCGTAAAATGGGTGTATACTTTCAAACTGATAATGTTGAACGGCCAATTTAATCAATGGGGAAAGCACATCAGTTTCATTCATGTATACTTCCAAATTTTTCATCAATACAAGAATAGTATCATAGTCATCTGGTGGCGTATAAATTACTTCACCCGTAACGGCATTTTTTAACGATGTTCCTGGCAATCTTCTCAAACCAGCCTTATTCTCTTCCAGAATTTCTTGTATTTCGACTACCCCATTTGTATTCAGAAAGCCCTTTTGCATTATCATATTAAAGCCGGCAAGCATCGCTTCTCGATAGCGTAGTACTTCTTTAGTAGCATGATCTATTTGTGTACCTGTTGCGGATAAGGCCTGATAGAGTTTATCATGAGTGGTAATTACATTCTCGATCTCCGAACTCACCCGGGCCTCCTTAAGTATTACTGCATTTAAAAGTATAGACGGATTGGGTAGTGTATATGCTAATCCTTTTAATTCGGCAAGAGCAATTGAAGATTGCACAACTTGTCTCAATACAGCTATTGTCTCTACTTGAGTATGATCAGGAGGTAATAAAGGTAATTCATTAAAGGGTACTTCATTTTTCTGATTAGCAAGTTTTTTCATACAAAGTTTTTTTACATGAGACACTCATCATGTAAAGATAATCCTATTTTCTTTACATGACAACTTAATCATGTAAAGAATGTTTACATGAGTTTATGTCTTAAAATACTTACATTACACTCACCCCTTAACAATGGTTTTTACAAAAAAAATGGATATGGAAGAATAAAAGCAAACTGCTATCTTGGTACTTGTTTAATAAATCACTAGGAACACTCTCGGAATGAACAGCAAAATAAGTTACAGCTACAATGATATAATGATTGAACTGCTCGACGACCCTACATATACGGTTGGAGCAGATAATAGAAATCCTTATGCATTGCACTACTTTACTGATGGGCCTCAGGATTCTAAAGGGTCACTTCATGGCATTAGATTATTTAAAGACGAACTCGAATTAAGTAGTTGTTTGCTTATTGGGTCAGGAGGTACAACTATCCACCCAACATCTGCTATAGTAGATGGTAGTTCTTTACTGGTGTGTTGTGGGGATAGCGTCTTTTCATTGGACTTGCCTAGCTTGGAATTAAAATGGCAGACACATGTTGATCTTGTAGCATGCTTTCAAATATATAATATCGAAGGCGGGTACCTGGTTCATGGGGAACTAGAAGTCTCCAAATTAAATACACTTGGAGAAGTTGTATGGTCATTCTCTGGATGTGACATATTTGTTTCAGCTGATAATGAAAGTTCTTTTGCCATTCAAGCCGATCGTATTGTACTGATTGATTGGGAGAAGAATAGGTATGAGCTTGATTTTGACGGTAAGGTGATCCACAAAACAACAGCCACCATTGGAAAAAATAAAAGCTCCTAGTTTTCACTAGAAGCTTTTTGCAGTACACTTAGGTACTTATCTTACGAATTCTTTCATAAACGACATGAAAAAAATCGCTAATATTCATCAGTTTCAAGCGACTTCGTGACGGCGAAGATATCTATTACGAACTTTATTTACCTTGGGATGTAACCTTAGCAGTAATTGTACCCAAACTTGCCGTAGAATATTTTTCAATCCCGAAGTTGGGTTTTATAGATCCCTTTTACATAAGTTCGCAAAGCAAACATGAAAATCTGTACAGTGAAGAAGTATTTAGTATTAATTTTAGTGATATTTTTCTTTGGGAACCTTAACGCTCAGAATGCTGTTGAAACCGCTGCAAATGAATATCATCAAGTTGTAGAAGGAAGTGAACAACAGCTATTGTTAGCAGGCAAATATGCTCATGCACTCTTTTTTAATGGTCGGCAAAAGGAAGCTATGGAATTGCTGCAAAAGAATATTGGTAGAGCAGCTAAAAAGGCTGATGGACAATACGCCGCGCAGCTATGTGGTATCGCCGCCATGAACAGCAAGCTGCTAGAAGATAACACATCTGCCAACAGATATCTTGCGCAGGCTAAAGTATTTGCAAAAAAAACCAAAGAGCTGAGCATTAAAGGATATGTGTGGTATTGTGAAGGTTGGATGCATGCCAGGAATAACCAGGAACATCAGGCCATCCGATGCTTCCAGCAAGCTTTAGGGTTTTACGACAAAGCATCTCAGACAGATGTTGTTATATCTAGAAAAACTGCAATTTATAAGGAACTTTCCTCGATCTATTCAAACTGGAAAACATATGACTTACAGGAAAAATATGCTACACTGACCCTGGAAGTAGCCAAATTAAGAAATAAACCCATGGATATTTTTGACGCTTACATGTCTATGGGATATAATTATCAGGAGCAGTACATCAGCCAGCAAAAAAATGAGAACCTTCGTAACCAGTCCGAAAGTTATTATCTCCAAGCTATTAAATTCTATGAAAAGAATAGCAATCTAATGGCTGTGCCTTCTGACTTATCTTTTGCAGCAATTAACCTGGCAAACCTGTATCTGCAGTATTATCCAAAATCTTACAAAACAAAATCACTACAGTACGCTCAACTGGGACTGGAAGTTGGGCAAAAAACAGAACAATATGCGCAGGTAGCTTCAGCCTATGGAATAATGGCAGAATACAGCATGAAAGAAGGCGATACACAAACAGCAAAAAAATACCTTCTGGCTTCATTAGCAGCGCTTATGAAAGATGCTGTAATAGAAAATACGATTGCCCTTAGCTTATATCAAAAGCTAGCAGAGGTATATGAGGCAGAAGGACAATACAATGAAGCCTATCACTACTACAAACAATATGTAAAGCTCTATGAAGAGGTTTTCAATGCAAATAAAATGGAACAGGGGCGCAGATTAGAAGCGCAGTTTGAAAAAGAGAGGCAGCAACAACAGCTGATTCGACTGCGATTTGAAGCTGAAAAGAGAAAGCAACAAATCTCGTTGATGCATGCGCATAGTAAAGTGCAGCTACAGGATTTGGAAAACTTGAAATTGAATGAAGAAATTCAGCGTCAGCAGATAGAAGTTATCCAGCTTGAGGCAGATAACAGAGGTAAAGAACTTAAACTTTCACGTGTTGAGATACAACAGCGTGCAGCACAACTTAAAACTTCTCAAAAAGAACTTGCATATAAATCAAAAATAAATTCAGTCTATTTTTTCCTTATCCTGACTTTTCTAATAGCCGCGATGTTGGTATATTATGCCTATCGCCAGCACCTAAAGACATTAAAACAGAAAGAAAGCTTACAGGTTTTGGTCTCTATGTTAGAGGGGCAGGAAACCGAACGCTCACGTATAGCCAGAGATCTTCATGATGGTTTAGGTGGTATTTTGTCCGGGACAAAAATTACCTTATCTGGTCTTACGCTATCTAATGAGAATGATTCCAGCAGAAATACGCTAAATAAATCTTTAGATCAGCTCGATGTTGCTGTGGTTGAGTTACGCCGAATTGCGCATAATCTTATGCCTGAGCTACTGGATAAATATGGCCTGGAAGAGGCTCTTAAGGAATATGTTGAACGGATGAGTAACGATGAGCTTGAGATTTCCAGTCATTTTGTAAAGTTGGAGGCCGATCTTTCAAAAGATAAGCAGATAGTAGTTTATCGGATTATCCAGGAGCTGGTAAATAATGCCGTGAAACATGCTCAGGCTTCACAAATTATAGTGCAGCTATCGCAGCATAATGATCATATACTGATCACTGTAGAAGATAATGGAAAGGGGTTTGATCCGCATCTTGCAGATGAAAAAAAATCAGCCGGAATACACAATGTACAATCCCGCCTTGAATTTTTAAGCGGACAGATGCATATTTATTCCGGTGCCGGAAGAGGTACAAGCATTGAGATAGAGTTCCCGATAAATAATAATACGCATTATGGTTAATATTGTAATTACTGATGATCACCCGATGATGCTGGAAGGTTTAAAAAATATTCTGGCAGCAGAAGCCGATTTTAAGATTTTGGATTGCTTTACAGATGGTAAGTCAACGCTTGACCACATTAAACGTATTCAGCCTGATATATTATTGCTCGACATTAACCTACCTGATACCAATAGCATAGAACTAGTCGCTTTATTTAAGAAACGGTGTCCAAATATGAAGATTGTTGCCATCAGTGTTCATAATGAATACGCTGTAATTAATAGTATGATCACCGAAGGTGCGGACGGATATATTCAAAAGAATGCTTCTGGACCTGAGATTATAGCGGGTATTCGGAGCGTGTATAAGGGAGAACTCTTTTTATGTGCGAAGACCAAGCTCAAAATGAGTAAGAAAGACGATAATGGCCTGCAAAATGTACCTAAGCTCACACGTAGAGAGAAGGAAATATTAATGGAAGCAATTAAGGGCTCAACTACCGTTCAAATAGCCGAAACTTTATTTATCAGTCATCATACAGTTGAGAGCCATAGGAAGAATCTCATAGAAAAATTTGGGGTAAAAAGCGTTGCCTCTGTGATCAAACTTGCACTTGAATATGGTATCCTTCGTGACTAATAGTCCAAAAACCACTATATTCAGGGATTTACTGAAATCTTTTCATCCTTTAAATTTGTGTAGCCTTCAGAAGAGGGTTTAACAAATTATCAACCTAAAAATTAAAAAGAAATGAAGAAAGTGATTTCAGGAAGTGCTGCTTTGATTATGGTCTGCACACTTTTAAGCTGTGGTGGAAAAAAAGATCCTGTGGCCTATAACAATGAACTGATGACGGTTATCAACAGTGAAGAGGCACATATTAACGAAATGAACAGCGCAATGCAGTCTAAAAAATATGATGAAGCAGAAAAAGTGGCCCTGAAATGGGACGACGCGGTGAAAGAAGATATTAAAAAGATTGAAAAAATCGGGGATTTCAACGGTGATTACCAATTGCAGCAAGCTATTCTTAAAGGATTGAAAGGTTATGGTAAAATCGTTTCAGACGACTATCCAAAGCTGATTGCCATTAGAAAAAGTAGCACCCAAGATCCGGTAGCAGAACAAAGATTGCTGGAGAATATTAATAAGGCATTTGAAGATATGGCAAATGGTGTCAATGTGGCTTCGGATAAATTTGAGAAAGATTACGCAAAAAAATAGTTATAAATAATAATAAACAAAATAGCCGGCGATCTCCATCACCGGCTATTTTGTTTATTAATGCTTACGCTTTAATAGCTTAAGCGATCTCCTTCTATCGGCAGCATCGTTCCTTTCTCTGTAAGAAACTTCCATGTATCTCCTTCCTTTACTGGCATAGGAAAAAACTGTACCGGCGAAGCATAACCGTAGAAATCATAGACTCTCAATCCAACGTCATCAAAGGACAAGGGCACAACCCATTTACCTTCGGCATCTGTTATCCCATATTTACGTCCTTGTTTCACAAGTAAATATTGATCATTCTTTACAGGGCTGATCTGGTCATATATAGGTTCAAGAAACACTTTTCCGGTACTATTGACAAGTCCATATTTCAGTTCCTTATTTTTAGGATTATATTTCGTCAGCAGGATTTTTCCTACTACAAAGAAGTTGTCATAAAAAGAATCCAGATAACTATCGTTTAGAGGAATAACAAAATTGCCTTTTTTATTAATGAAGCCAATTTTAGAATAAGTATGGTAACTATCTGCAGCATCAAGTGTCACAAGGGCAACTCCTAAACTATCGAAACTGGTAGCCTTATCGAATGTCGTTGGTACGATCAACTTTCCACTTTCATTGATATAGCCCAGTTTATTATTTTGACCAATTACTGCCATTCCGTTTTTAAACAGGTGCACTATTGCAGGCTGATCTGTAGCGTATGAAATAGGCTCATCGCGAAATGAAAAATGATATTGCACGGGAAGCTCTTTGGAGGTATGGAAGTTGTAAAGTTTCGCCTTGCCATCTTCATTAGACACAGCTAACACTTGATTTGATCCTATGTAAGCTGCGAAGTTATAGGGCAGATTTTTGATTGTTTTTTTTACAGCATTATATAAACCATACTTATTACTCTTCCAGTCGCTTAATAAAAAGGTTGTGCTATCAATCGTGGCAATTTCAGAATAGTACTGTTCAGTAAGTAGCTTGCCATCCTTAACCAAACGTAGTTCAATGCGAGGAGACTCATATTCACCTGACCGGCAAACTAGGGTCTGTTGATCAGGGCCAATGAAATCAAAATAGTCGCGGTACATGGTAGGGATTAATTCCTGCTGTGTATCCAGGTTATAAATGCCTATCTTTCCATCTCTCTGCACCTGTACGCGTTTATTCCCGAGTGGTGACAAGAAAGTGTAGGCATTGTATTTACCGGGAACCAGCACGTTGCCTTCTAAATCAAATACGGTCTTTATCCCCTGTCGCTCTCCGATAATCAAATCATATATTTTACTCCCGGCTTTATGATCTACATCGATATCATAAAACTGCGGTTCATAATACTTACCAGTATTTGCAAAGTATAAACCCAAAAAAGCTTTTTTAACTATTCTGAAAATCGGAAGGGGTTCTATTCCCCCCTCACTACTGCCGTCAATATAAGTAATTTGTCCATCTTCCACACTGATCAGCTCTTTGAGTTTAGCATCTGCCAAAATGGTCATTGTCCCTTTTTTCAGTATAAAATAATTATTGCTAATCTTTACCTGTTCATACTGAATTGGAACAACAACTGCTCCGTTTAAATCAATCACACCCTGAAATTCTCCTTTGGTAACAATCAGGTAATTGCCTGGGAAATTTTGATAGGCACCAGCACCTTCCATGTCAATACTGTTATATATGAAAGGAACGACAAGCTTCCCTTCCTGGTTATAAGCGCCAAACTTTCCCTTTTCCGTATAGATCAGCAAGCCTTTTGCGATAGTGCTGTGTTCCTGCACAGCAAACTCCTGCCGACTTTTTATGTTGACAATTAAAGGTGTATTTTTTTTAGAAAAAGCCTGTACCCAGTTATCACTACGCATTTGAATATGTTCATGATCATATTCAAATGGTACAAGTACTTGTCCGTCGAAACCCACAATGCCCCATTTGCCGTCTTTTTTTGCATAGACATAATCGGATTTTCTTGTACACCCTCCGCAATAGTCAAAAGCCTCATAGGAAGCATTGATAACCATTTCTTTTTTCTTTGAATCATAAACGCCCCACTTAGCACCTTGTTTTATATCAAAGTAGCGGCCATCCAGGTAATTGATTTCATCAAAAAAAGGAAGCTTAACCCACCCCGGCAGATACATACTTTCCTTCCCATCTAATGAGAGCTTCCAATAGGTCGGGTTCTTCAAATCTATCTGATCATACTGAGCCGGAAGGATTTCTTTTCCATCGGGTGACATTACCCCCTTTTTACCATCTTTTACAAATAGAATGACTGTCTGTGGCATTTCACCTGTCTCCTTCAGTTCTTTTTGAAAATCCAGGATATCATATTTATCTCCCAGTTTAGCTTCTTCAATATTTACCATATAGTCAAAAGCTTTCTGTCCATTGACGTCAATGTAAAACTCCTTTCCATCTTTATTAATCCGGGCGAAACCCTGCCGAAAAGGACTGATTTCAGTACCCTTTATCAGAGGATCCTGACGTCCTGGTTTATATTCAGCATTCCCTACCATAGGGGGAGAAATAATCTGCCCGGTTGACTTATTGACAAAAAAAACGGTAAGTATCAATATATATTTTTTCATTAGAATTATATTTGTTTTTATCGGTTATGAAGCTATCATAAGCATATTCATTGCTGTTTGTAAGCTGTATGCTTATGATGGTTTCATTTTCTTATTCAATTTTCGATTTCCCTAATATGATTGGTTTGTTTATTCCTTCATTAATAAATGAAAACTCATTGTCTTCTTTAGCCAGAATTGGCCATGTACGATTTTCACCATTATAATTTCTTCTTAGATAATCAAACCTAGGCTCTAAAACTATCTTCCCATCTTTATCTGCAAGGCCAGTTTTGTCTTTTAACGTGATCTCCATCAACTCAGATGAAAAGCTATTGATCATATCATATATAGGCTCAAGTATCATTTTTCCCTGACGATTCAGAACTCCATACTTTTCTTTCTTATTTACGAGCATGAGATCCGGATGGTCATTGATCACATTCAGACGGTCAAATTGAGGTTCAACAACTATATTTCCTTTAGTATCAATCAATCCATACAGTATTTTATCCCCTGTTTTGCTCACTACCCAGGCCAGGTTGTCATAAAATTCGCCAACATAGGCAAAGTCATTAAAGCGAAACTGTTTTCCATTTTCATCAATAAATAAATTATCTCCCTTAATCTTGATCTTGAAAAGTCCACTTTGAAAAGGTTTGGCATCCTCTTTTGTATTTTCTGGTATTTTATAACTGTTGTAGTAGCCGCTTCTGTTCCATTCTGGACGTTCAAACACCTTTTCACCTTTTATGTTAAAAATAACATATTGTGAACCTTGTTCTGCCTGCAGGAGCTTATCGGTGAGCATCTTTACAAGATAAATATCTTTAGTGTACGGTATCAGCACTTCTCCATTGCTATTGTATACTGCCGATTCTTTGGTATAGCCTGTTCCCTCCTCTTTTCTCCTAATCTCAAAAGTCCGGGCATTTAACCAACTGATCTCTAAATCGCCTACTGGAACAATAAACTGTTTCTTTAGACTGTTGTAGATTCCCAGTCGTTTATCATCATAAACCGGGAAGATATAAGGACTTTCGTTAAGATCTCCATAGGTGTAGCTTCGATTGAGATAGATATCGGACTGTACACGGTATTTCGGAGGTAATATTTCTTTACCCAGTTTATCGTAAATTCCATAGACATTCCCATTTACAGCATAAAAATAAGTTTCCCCTTGCTGATTTACGATGGTGATATCCGTAAAATTTGCCAGAAAAATAGGTTTTGCCTTTTGCCAATCGAAAATCCCTACTTTACCCTTGTCTTTTACCCGCAGATAATAGGGCATCGCATCCAGTTTAGCTTCAGCCGCTATCCTTTCAAGGTATTCTTTGGAAGCATTTACAACAGAAGGCATGAGTGATACACGGACACCATCATAAACTGTCTGTCCCGCTGAGTTTTTGAACTCGATCTCGTCATACTGGGGAGACAATAACAATTCGCCTCTTTCACCAATTAAGCCCATTCTACCAGCCTTTTCGACAATAGCATGACCTCTTACAAAATCATTGATCTTATCATACAATGGAGGGGTGACTTCTTTTCCGGTAGCATCAATAAGCCCTTGCAGACCACGTTCTTCAATCTTAAGAAAATCACTTCCTCTAACAGGAATCAGTGATTTGTGGACTGCAGGAACTACTACAGTCCCCAAAGAGTCTATCAGACCATAGGCATTATTTTGAAAAAAAGCAGTGTACTTTCTGGTTTTAAGGAAGATATTGCTCAGGCCTTCATACGTTGGAGGAATAACCACTTTACCACTTTTATGTGCTATTCCTTGTTTTCCGTTGAGATGAATTTGAAGCATATCTTTAAATAGATAATTTTTGCCCAATTCATCATATAAAGGGGGCTGTATAATTTCACCATCTGTTGCACTTAGCCATCCCCATTTATTATTTTCTTTAAAACCAATGATATCTTTGTTTATGATCTCTAATTCCTGGAAACGTGGTTCGCAAATTACTTTTCCCTGCAGGTCGATAAGTCCATACTTTCCCTTTTTTTTCGTTTGTGCAAACTGATAATTGTAATGGATTCCCGCGTACCATTGCCCGTCATAATGGGTAAGTAAAGTCACCTCATCGTATTCAAAGTCGCTTAATAATTTTCCATTTTTGTGAACCACACCATACGCTCCGTCTTTCACTACCGAAAGTAAGTCACCTGAATGATCTTTGACATCATCGACTAACACTCCGGTAACTGGATGACAGAAATAAATTTCACTGGCTTTTCTCACTTTTACAAAAGGAGTACTATTATCAAAACCGATAGCATCAAAGATAACAGGGCTCTGGGCGGTTGCTGAACCGACTGTGAAAAGTATAAGGCATAGTAAAAGTTTGTTGATCATCATTTTTGTTTTTGGTTTATTGAAACTTTTTTTAAAGGAAATTTCAGCTCCTGCATGTTCGATACTAATGGTTTTTGATGAGATTCACTATCCGTAAAAACAGCGGACATTTTATATTTTCCAGCGGATAAACCGTCTGGAAAGAATGGTACATAGGAGTACTCATCCACATCGTCGTTCTCACTTTTATCATGGAAAATAACGAACTGTTTTTTTTCAACATCCCATTGTACCCTGTTGTCATCAATCACAGCTCCAGGTTTAAACCACTTTCCATCCGCTTTATTGATATGCGTATCTTTAGGGTTTTGTGGCGGTAGTTTTAAATCTCCTGTATTGTAAAGAGGATATAGGAGTTTGTTGCCGTTCTCATTTTCTAAAAGAATGTAAATTTTTCCGTAATAGGATTCGAATACTTTGTTGGAATAATTGTTCAGTGCGATACAGAAATAAAAACTATCGTTTCCATTCTGAGGGTCTATCATGACAAGGTTTAGGCCTTTTTTATCCTCCACATACTGAAGTTTGCTAATATCCATCTTTAATTCTGAGACATTGACCCATCGTTCCAGGGTTTCTTTAGCATATTTATATTTTATTTTTAGCCACTCCTTTCCTTCAAAAGCGGTGATTTCAAGAAAAGCTCCTTTTTCGACATAGATATTAGATCCAGCGTTGTATCCTGGTTTATCGTATAATCGAAGCCTTGCTACCTGTACTTCAAGTAAAGGAATATTTTCATTTTCAAAGGTTTCTAGTCTTACGCTTTTTACGCTCCCGTCTAAATTATACATGCGGATTTGATAGAGGTTAAGAGCAAGTTGATAGTCATTCAATACCCGTGATTCGCCACAGCGATACAGTTCAAATTGCTTATTAAATCCGAATTTTAACCATTCCTGCCCATTGATATAGCTGATGATCATGCCTGGCTCTTCCTCGGTGATGATGAGGTTACTAAATTCATGGCCCGGATAGCTGAGTTCCCTATAAGATGAAGATTTAGGCTCAAATAAATATATAAGGGCATGATTTGGCTGATGTTCTTCCGAATTGAGAACCAGGTCCATATGACCGTCATTATTGACGTCGTAGGTTTCAATAAAAGAAAGTGCACGCTTCCATTTTTTAAGGAACACAGTTTTATTATTATTCAGCTTTGCAACAATGCCTTTTTCCGTTTCATCAACAGTAACTTTAAAAGTCTCGTTTACTTCCAAAGTAGGAAATCGAGATTGTGCACGTGTGCTCAGGTTGGCGACAAATGAAAAGAGTAAAAGCCCGAGCAATTTTTTGTATGCTGTAGAAAATGTCATCTGCCAAAACTACGCATATCCCGTTTACAAAAACATCCCTGAATCCAGCGAAATTTTCAAGTACTAAAGGAAGTGTTTTAAACCCAAAAACTATATAGAACCTTTTCTTCTTGCTCGTACGCTAATAACTCTAATTTACAAAATATGACCAACAACAATCAGATCTCGATTCACTTTAAGGATTAAAGATGAGCGTAAATCACGCTTAAAATAAAAAAGCCTTAACAGATTTTCTGTTAAGGCTTTAGATAATGTACCCTGGAAGGGACTCGAACCCCTGACCCTCGGTTTAGAAAACCGACGCTCTATCCAGCTGAGCTACCAAGGCATCTCCCTGTTAGGAGCGGCAAAGATAGATGTTAAGAAGTAAACCCGCAAATGTATTTGCTATTTTTCTGCTAATAAACATATAAATCAGACTGTTATTTTTCTCTGGGGGAACTGTTCAACATGATTAATGATCAAATTGAGTATATAATCGTCCGAAGGATAAGGCTGTAAAACAGTTTTAAGCATTTCCGAGCTATTAATATCAACATGATGGGAAATATATCCCATGCCATAAAACTTCCCCTCTTCCACCAAAAGACAGCTCTGTTCATCTTCCGTACGCCCTTCGCCAATTACAGCAAAAGTAGGAAGTATAGATTTCAAATGCGCAATGGCATATTTAACCCTTACATTATAAGCCGCAGCAGATTCCTTACCTACGCAAGCGCCACTACATTTCCCCTCCTCATGCCCGGTACAACAAGCCCTGTTTTTTTGAATAAAACACAATTTCTCACAAAGCAGGTGTTCCTTTATCAATACCCGAAGTAAATCATAGCCTTCCAGCAAGGTATTAAAGCTGTATAATACAGCCATCTGCTTCTTGTATTTATCAATTCCCAAACGCATATAGCCATTTTGATCTTCAAACACATACAAAGCATATTTCTGTTCATATCGCTTTAGCGCACGGTTGTTTTCAGGCCACAGGCGCTTAATTTCCGAAGCTTCCAGAATAAAAGCCATCAATTCAGTTCCGCAGACTTCAAAATCTATGGTATAAATATGCTTAAGAAAATCCTGACGCTGCTTTCCAGCATTGTTACCGGTAAAATGAGAACAAACCCGTTTATAAATGCTTTTTGCTTTACCCACATAAATAACCGCCCCCTTTTGGTCTTTAAAATAATAAACCCCTGGTGTCCGGGGCAAGCGATCTATCTGCGATTTAGGTAGGTTTGGTGGCAACAGTTGCTCTTTAGACGAACGACTTAAGGTTTGGGCGATCACACCCTCCGTATCAGCATTCAATAAGATCGTCAAAAGCTCCGCTGTGGCCGCAGCATCTCCCCCTGCCCTATGTCGGTTTTGTATAGAAATATTTAAGGCCGTACAGAGCTTCCCAAGACTATAAGAACTATAGCCGGGTAATAATTTACGGCTTAACCTTACCGTACATATCTTTTTACAACCAAGTTCATAGCCGCATAGGCTTAAATGATGCTTGATAAAGGAAAAATCAAAATTCACATTGTGCGCGACAAATACTTTGTCCTGCAACAATTCGTAAATTTCCGCCGCCACCTGGCTAAATACAGGTGCATCATAAACGATATCATTACTGATGCCCGTCAGCGATTCAATATAAGCTGGTATGTCCTGCCCAGGATTGATCAGCGTTTCGTAAACACTCACCACTTCCACCCCGTTATGCACAAGAATAGAAATTTCAGTAATTCCATGTCCCGATGCAAAACCTCCAGTGGTTTCAATATCTACAACAGCATATAACATTTAAACTAAGCTTTACACAATTTACCTCACAAATATGCTAATAAATTTAGTATTTAAACCCCAATAAATTAATTTAGAAGCTATTTTTTCTTCAAACCTTTAGCTGTGGCATAAAAATGGTTTATCATTTAAATAATAAATGATAAAAAAGTGATGTCAAAAAAAATATTAGCCGTTGATGATGATCGTGAAATAGTAGATGTAATTAAAATTATATTAGAAGACGAAGGATATGAAGTTTCCACATTAACGACGGGAAAAAACATATTCAATGTGATTTCATCGATCAGACCAGATCTTATTTTATTAGATGTCATGCTTGGCGGAATGGACGGGAGGGAAATTTGCAAGTCAATTAAATCCCATGCAATCTTTAAATACATCCCCATTGTAATGATATCAGCAAGTCACAACCTGCAAAGCCTTCTAAAACTACCAGGCTCTCCCAACGACTTTCTATCAAAACCTTTCGATATCGAACATTTACTTAGTAAGGTAAAAAAACAACTCGCTACCCCCCACTAATTGTACTAATTTAAGTATCAATAGTACTAAATTGTATATAGTTGTCAATCCGGAGTTTAGCTTGTCTCAATCTTTATCGGATTACTTAGGATCTTATGTATAGGGCATTTATCGGCAATAATAAATAAGCGCTGACGCTCCTGATCCGTTAAATCGCCAACAAACTCAATTTTCCTTGTAATTGTCGTCTCCGTACCCATCTCCTCCTCCTTACAAATTGCCAGGTGTATCTTAATACTTTCCAGATTAAAATTCTTTCTATCGGCATACATTCTGATCGTAATCGCCGTGCAAGTACCCAAACTAGCTAATAATAATGCACCAGGCGGCATCGCTTCGTCTGTTCCCCCAACATCTTCGGGTTCATCGGCATAAATGAAATGTCCTCCGGAATATACTTTCGTCTTATAATGTGATCTGTCTAACTCTGTAACCGCCGTGATTTGATTTCCTGCCATAAGTAAAATATTGGCCTGTAAGTTACGATTAAACAATAAAAGGCCGGAATAAATTCCGGCCTTTTATTGTTTAGCTTGTAAAAAAGGTTTATTCAGCCTCTCTTTTCACATAAGTTTTATTACCGTTTTTATTGATATAGTATTTTCCACCACGTGGGCCTGTTAAAATTTGCTCACCATTAGGGCCTTTTAAACTTCTGTCTACTGTAGGCTTGTAATCTTTAACCGTAGCAGCGGCAGTTTTAGTTTCTACTTTAGCAGCGGCAGCTTCTTTTTTAATGGTCTTTGCAGGCGCTTCAACTTTATCTTTGTTAGCGGTATAGCGCTTATCTGGTGTACCATCTTTTTTAAGTCCCGGAACAGTTGTAGCAGCAGCGGCTTCTTTAGCTACAGCTTTTTTAGTTGATGTTTTTGTTTCCTTTACAGTTTCTTTTACGGCATCTTTCGTATTCGCATAACGTTTATCCGGCGTGCCGTCCTTTTTAAGTTTTACCGCAGATGCATTCGCCTTATCCTCTGCCTTTTTAGCATCAGCCTTGGCCTTGGCCGTTTCTTTCTTAGCAGCAGACTTAGCTTTAGCAGCTTCCTTTTTAGCTGCCGGAACAGCTACTGATTGTGCTATGCTTAAGTTTACGCATAAACCAAGGATAGCCAGGAGTGAAAATAGTTTTTTCATAGTGTTTTTAAATAATCTGGTTCTTTAAATAATAAAATATTACCCATAGCAGGATAATACCATACAATTTAGTGTATTGTAACGAGTTTATGAAAAAAACATTTTATTATTTAATCAATCCGAACGGCCGACTACATTCTGAACCTCAGGGATACAGATCTCCCAAGTGCCTGGGCAAGTTCAGGTTCTACCTTTACCCCTCCGTCATTCTGAACCCAAACATTTTTATCATCCTTTACTAAAACAATCTCCTGTCCATCAAAAGTAATGTGAAGCTCAGTTGTCTCCTTATTGATAGCAGAACTATTTAATATCTCGTAAATATAGTCCGTATCCTTATATGTAATACGCATTGGCAGCCCCATAATCTTATCTCTAGCCGACAAAGGTAAATTAAAAAATCATATATGATCAGGGAAATAGTCTAGGTTGATAAATTTGCGGTTCATTTTCCGGTGATTTTTCGAAATTCGATACAGAAACACCGAGCAATCTTACCCCTTTCCCATTAAAGTCAATCCCCTCCAATAACATCTTGGAGATATTCGTAATCTGATCCTCCAGAATCAATCCCTCCGCAAAAGACTTACTCCTTGTAATCTGCTTAAAATCACCAAACTTCACCTTTAATGTTACTGTACGGCCAGATAGGTTGTAGGATTTCATTCTGTTAAACACCACCGTGCCTAGTTTTTCAATTTCGGTATTCATCTCGGCAATTTCTGTCAGGTCGTACGAAAACGTATCTTCGGCTCCGATGGATTTAGTTTCCTGGTTAGGTTCAACCGGTCTGTTGTCAATCCCCCTCACTATCTTATAAAAAAACCGTCCGCTCTTTCCGAACAAATTCACCAGTTCCGATTCTGATAGCTTTTTCAAATCAGCACCATAATGTAGCCCCCTGATCTTCATTTTCTCGGCGGTCACTTTCCCTACCCCATGAAACTTCTCGACCGGCAACCCTTCAATAAATTTTTCCACCTTAGAAGGCCCGATGAAGGTCAGCCCATCCGGTTTATTCATATCAGATGCAATTTTTGCTACGAACTTATTCACAGAAACACCTGCCGAGGCGGTAAGGTTCAACTCGTCCTTTATTGCCTGCTTAATTTCCCTGGCAATATCAATAGCCGATCCGATTCCCAGTTTATCGTCGGTAACATCTAAGTAGGCCTCGTCTAATGACAAAGGCTGGATCAAATCTGTGTAACGGTGAAAGATTGCCCTGATTTGCCGGGACACTTCTTTATAGGCAGCGAACCTGGGGTATATAAAGATAATATGAGGGCACAACTTTATAGCTTGTTTAGACGACATGGCCGAGCGCACGCCATATTTACGGGCTTCATAACTCGCCGTGGCCACAACCCCACCTCTTCCTTCCGGAGAGCCTCCTACAGCAATGGCTTTCCCCAATAAACCGGGATTGTCACGCTGCTCTACTGAAGCGTAAAATGAATCCATATCGATATGGATGATCTTACGATGTGGCTTTTTATCTATGTGCTCCATCTGCTGAAAACAAGAAAGGTCCCGATATAACCGGGACCTTTCTAAAAATAATCAAAAGAATATTATTTTGAATTCTTTTTTTCTGTTACTTCAGCACGGATTTCCTGAGCAAGACCTTTTAAATCCTGCATTGCTTTACGTACTCTTGTACCAGCTGCACCGTTACCTGAATTATAAAATTTGTCTGCATCAGCCTCAACGCCAGCGATTAATTCTTTTAGTTTTGAAAATTTTTCCATGTTTTTCTTTCGTTTAAGATTTTAAAATATATGATATAACGCTCTAAAGTTAATAATTATTGGATTTTCACCAAATGAATTTTTATGAACAGCCCTATTTTTATTTATTCAACAGGTATTCACAGCACACTTTACCTCCTATTTTTACCCTTCATTAATGTAATATTCAGCCAAAAAGTGGTTGCATTTTGAACTGAGCGTACGCTGTGCCTTATCCTTTAGCTGTCTGATCCTTTCCCTGCCTAAATTAAAAAACGGCACCATATCGTCTAAACTAGTCGTTGAATACCCATTTATACCATAAAACATCATGATGATCAGCTGCTCTCTTCTTGGTAAAACTGTAAGTGCCCTGTTCAAATCTATTGCTAAGGAACTCGTAAATGTAAGGTGGTCACTATCCGGAATATTCTGGTCGCCCAGGGTTTCAATTAACTTAAAACCGGAGTCTTCATTAACGATACTGTCCAACGAGTAGGGCAAAAGTGCATTGTCCAGATAATGCGCTACATGATCTTCAGAAAGCATCGTGTCCTCAGCTAACTCCTGAAATGTAGGTGTTCTTTCCAGTTTTTGCTCCAGGCTGAGCATAGCCCTGTTAATTCTGTTGATCTGTACCACCTGGTTCCCCGGTAAACGTACCAATCGCTTCTGCTCAGCTATCGCCATCAAAATCGACTGCCTGATCCACCAAACCGCAAAGGATATAAACCTGAACCCCCTGCTCGCATCGAAACGTCTGGCGGCTTTTATCATGCCTATATTCCCTTCAGAAATCAGGTCCGCAAGTTTCAATCCCCGGTCCTGGTATTTCTTAGCTACCGATACCACAAAACGAAGGTTACGTCTAACAAGCTCCTGCATTGCCAATTCTTCCCCCTTTTGTATCCGGATGGTTAAGGCTTCCTCCTCTTCCATACTGAGCAACCTTATTTTACCGATTTCATTTAAATACCTTTCTATACAACCCGAATCTCTCCGGGTAATTGATGTCCATACTCTAAATTGCTGCATACGTAATCCAATATTATTTAGCATTCATTTTATCAAAGTTCGAAAGCTTAAATGATATTGGCACCGTTTTAAATAACTACGGCGTTTTCTGCAGTATAGCAACTAAAAACCCATACAATATTAGGTTTCAAGGGGGTTCCGATCTTCAAAAACAAAATGTAATTGGGTACAAAAAACAAGCACCCTAGTATAATTTATAATAGAGGTGCTTGTTTTTTGTTAAATGCAGCAGTTAAAACTTAATATTTTAATTGTAATTCGGGTTTTGCGTCATCTGCGGGTTGGCCAGCAATTCCTTCTGAGGAATAGGCCATATCATGTCCCTGTTGGCTTTTGCGGATCTCACTTCAACGTTCACGGGCTGGTTAGTTGCCGGGTCTACTGCACCGTAAACCTGTCCGTTCATCGTCTCTTCAAATATCCCCCATCTTCTGATATCATAATAGCGTACACCTTCAAACGCCAGTTCAATACGCCTTTCGCGCCTTATCAATTCCCTTAATTTATCCTGCGTATTGTAAACTGCAACGTTCACATTTGGCATTCCTGCCCTGTTCCTGATCTCGTTTAAATATTTCAATACATCAGGATTCGTATAATCATTCAGTTCAACCAGGCATTCCACATAATTTAACAATACCTCGGCATAACGCATAATCATATAATCGAGCGTTCTTGTACCTGTCTTATCTTTCGGGTCCAGGTACTTATTAACCCAAAAACCTGTAGCCGTGGCATTCTGGTTACCTATTTTATCCATACTCGATCCAGCAAAAGGATTTAAGACTACCCCCGTATAAGTTGTTCCCGGCAATATAATAGAAGCCAGCAACCTCGGGTCCCTGTTGTTTCGATAGTTGGGATCCTTCGTATAAATGGCAACAGAATCCGGACCAAGCTCTGCAAGGGTTTTGCCTTGCTTTGTCTCATAAGCATTCACAATAGAAGCTGTAGGCGAAACAACCGTCTTACCACCCGTACCGAGCGGGGCAAAGGTATTCCATTGATTTCCACTGGTATTTTCCCTAAAAAAGATACGCTCGTTATTGATTTCACCTGTATAAAGAAACAAGTCTGCGTAACTAGCTTTAACATTGGTACTTTTTCGCAAACTATAGTCTCCCATATCAATGATCTTTTTTGCGGTACTTTTTGCCAGTTCATAATCCTTGTTGTAGAGGGCATATTTTGAGATCAGGCCCCAACAGGTGGCTGCCGACATCCGTTTTAAATCAGCATTATCAACATATTTATTTGGAAGGTGGTTATTACTTGCGCAATCGGTTAATTCGGCTATTACAAAATCATATACCTCTTTTGCAGTGTTACGCGGCAAATAACTTCCTTCTGTAGTAACAGACTCCTTCATAATGGCTATTCCATCGAAAAACATCGACAACTCCATATGATAATAAGCCCTTAATGCCCTTGCTTCATACGGGTACCTATTTTTGATATCCTCATTGGTAATATAAGCTTTACCCATATTTTCCAAAAAACGGTTCGCTCTCCTGATGTCACGATAATCATCGTCCCAGATCCCCGTCCCTACCGCCCAGTTAGGACCTTGGATACCTTTGGTATAGGATTCATAGTCTCCTCTGGTACTTTGCCTGGCTACAGCATTATCACTCATGGCATCTAAAAACATCAGCTGTCGTCCCGAAGCGCCATCCGGTATTCCCGCATATACGGAGTTGAGTGCCCCGGTCACATTTGCCTCTGTATTCCACCATATCTCATCATAAACATCTGTAGGATGATCATGGGTAAGGTATTTCTCGCAACCAGAAAACACCATCAATGTTGCGGTACATATGATATAAAAAATCTTTTTCATCTTAAATGAATTAAAATTTAACATTAAAACCTATTGTGTACAGTTTTACAATTCCATAAGTCCATTGATATCCGCGACTTTCAGGATCGGTAATTTTAACTGAGGTGAAGGTAAATGGGTTCTGGGCATTGAAATATGCCCTCATCGCACTTACTCCCAGTTTTTTTGCCATACGCGGTTTGAAATTATAACCCAGCTGTATGTACTTAATCCTAAGATAGGCTGCATTCTGAAACCAAAAATCAGAAGACACCTTATTATTGGCCGGCGCGATAGACAACCTTGGGAAACGTGCATTGGTACGCTCTGGCGTCCAGTAATGATCAGCATAGTATGTAGTTGGTATCCCCCCATCCGCACTAAAATCCAAAGGCTGCGCAAACATGCCAAATAAAACGGCATCATTATCGCCCACCCCCTGAAAAAGTGCTTCAATATCAAGGTTCTTATAAGCCACTCTCAGGTTGGCAAAGTAGTTCAGCCTGGGTACAGGATTCCCAATTACGCCCTGATCTTCTGCGCCAATAACTTTATCGCCGTTCAGGTCAAGATATTTTATATCTCCCGGCTTTGCGTTCGGGAGTACAGGAACCAGGGGTTGCCCGTTTCCATCAAAATCACTCTGCTGTAACAAACCACTGGTTTTATAACCATAAATGCTATTGATACTCGAACCAACCTGGGTGATTACAGTCGGACTTACAATTGATCCTCCCTGCAGTTTAAGTACTTTATTTTTGTTGTACGACAATCCCGGTCTGAACGAAAGGCTCAGGTGCTCGCCAATTCTTTCATTGTAATTTATGGATGCTTCCCAGCCCTTATTAGACACCTCACCGGCATTTACTGGTACATCGGCCTCAAATCCACCTATCAGCGGGAGTACAGGAAAAAGAATAATATCATTTGTTTTCTTATCGTAATAATCAAAAGTAAACTCCAGCTTATTGTTTTTCAATAAACCTAAGTCCAGACCAATGTCCAGCATATTTACAGATTCCCAGGTGATGTTCGGATTTCCATAGGTAGTTTCAACACCACTGCCGCTGTTAATTAGGGTCTGGTATTTATATAGTCCAATGTTATCATTTCCGAGTTTTCCATAGGAGGCCCTCAACTTCAGGTTATTAATAATTTTTGATCCCGACAAAAAGCCCTCATTGTGCAAGTTCCAGCCCAAAGCAACCGATGGGAAAACACCGAACTTATTTCCTGGCCCAAACCGCGATGAGCCATCCGTACGTACTGTACCTTCCAGTAAATACTTGTCTTTATAAGAATAATTTAGCTTAGCATAACCAGATACCATTGAAAATACATCCCATGAGCCACTATTGGTTTCTTCCTGCGAATAGCCAGCTAATGCAAATATTCTATGATCATTAAAATTTACAGTATAATCTAATGTGGTCCCCACGTAGTAATAGGTAGTCCTTGCGAGCGAGGTTGTCCTTTGCAAGGTCCATGTTCTTAGTAAATTTCCTGTAAAGTAATCGAAGTGGTTAAAGTTTTCCCTGGTATCGCGGTTAACATCGCTATTTAACCTAAAGCTAAATTGCCCCCTTAGATTAAGCCCTTTGGCCATTTCCCATCTCGGCTGCAGGTTGATGCTGGTTTGCCCAAACTCCGATGCCCTTGTACCTCCAACTTCTGCATATGCAAGCGGGTTTACAATATCTACATGCTGTCCATAAAAAACACGTCCATCTTTCAAAGGAAATTTTGGAATTACAGTTGGCGGCACCCTATACATGTCTTCTAAAAGCCTGTTTCCGGTATTGTTCGTCGCACTTGGCCTGTTTGGTTGCTGCGTATCCCTTCTTATGGCCAAAAGATCAAGATTTATCTGGAACTTATCGCTCAAAGAAATGGTAGTATTGGCACGGATATTAAACCTCTTCATGTTACTCAACGGAATCACCCCTTTTTGGTAAGTATAGTTTCCCGTAAGCGCAAACCTGGCAATGTTACTGCCCCCACTTAACGAAAGTGAATTACTGGTAATAGGAGCTGCATTGTTGATCAGCATATCCAGCCAATTTGTATTGGCATAAGCCAGTGTCGGGTTCGCTACCGGGTCCATCCCGTTCCTGGTATTGTCTATTTGCTCCTGTGTAAATGGAAGCGCATTGGTGGGGTTATTGTTAAAACTGGCCTCATTGTACATCCTCATATAAGTGGGTGCGTCAACGGTTTCGGGCAATGAAGAAGCGCGCTGAACCCCGTAATAACCGTCATATGTAATAGCGATTTCACCTGCAACACCTCTTTTAGTCGTCACAACGATTACACCATTTGCTCCCCTCGACCCATAACTTGCAGCAGCAGCAGCATCTTTCAACACGGTTACACTCTCAACAGTTACCGGATCAATGTGGTTCATATCCATCGGGATCCCGTCAACCAAAACAAGCGGATCTGAATTGCCTAATGTACTGATCCCACGTATCTTTATCGTAGCAGCATCACCTCCTGGCAAACCAGATCCCTGCGAAACATTTATTCCCGTTACGCCCCCCTGTAAAGATTGTGAAAGTGTGGTAATGGGCTTGCCCTCGATATTTGATTTTACATTTAAAGTAGCCAGTGAACTTGCAATGTGTTTTTTCTGCTGTTCATTCAACCCCACAACAACAACCTCGTTCAATCCAGATATATTTTCTTTGAGTGACACGTTAAGGCTCCTGTCTGCTTTTACAACAGTATACTCAAAACTCAAAAAGCTGATCATCGAGAAAACCAGGACATCGTTCTTCTTAGCCTTTATAGTAAAATAGCCGTCCCCATCGGTAGTAGTGCCTACTGTAGACCCCTTTATCCGGATACTAACGCCCGGCAATGCACTTGGCGGCTCATGTGTATCATACACACGTCCCCGCAGCGTCAACAAACTGTCCTGCGCCATACCCTGTGCCCTTTCCTTCGACAAGATTACGATCTGCCGGCCGGAAATGGTATAAGTAAGCCCGCTATCCTTTAATGCTTTATCCAGAATCTCCCTAACTGTTTTTTTGTTCAGTTTTAAGTTTAGCTCTTCGTACTTATTTAATTTAATAAAGTCGTCTTTATAAAGGATCTGGTAATCACTCTGCTTTTGAATCTGCTGAAATAATTCTGGTAAATTACCTCTTACAAGGTCTATATCCATCCGCAATTGAGCGGATGTCTTGGCAAAAGTGGTCATCATCCCCATCCATAATAAAACCATTGTCACTTTCATAGTTCTTATTATTTTAGTTTTGAGCCTTAAATAAAATGCATGAGGTTCACATACATGAAGTTTTTTCATATTTTTGTTAATGAGTTAAATAATAGCTTGAATTGGTTATTGTTTGAAGGAGATGTTCGAGCATCTCCTTTTTTATTCAATAGTTAGCGTTTTCTCAGTTCTAACCTCCTTTCTACACCGTTATAAACGTACGGCGTTCCTGCACATAAAATAGTCAATACATCATCTGCATTGTGCTGAAAATCAAGCCTTCCTGAAAACCTTTCATTAGAAAGGTCCAGGCCTTGCGTGCTGATCTCCATATTATAATATTTAGCTACGCGCTGAATAATTACATCCAACGACTCGCTGTTAACATCCACAAACCCATCCTTCCAGGACTGGAATTCGGCTGTTTTAACTTCAGATATCAACAGCTTATTCTCTTTAAGGTTATAATTGATCCGCTGCCCCGGTACCAACTGACGTTCTATTTTATTTAGCCAGGTACCGGTCGAAAATGCAATACTCCCCTGCACCAGGACTGCGTAATTGTTATCATTGCTTTCATTCGAACTCACATAAAACTCTGTGCCCAGCACTTTAATATCCATTTTACTTGCACGTACATAAAACGGATGCTGTTTGTCGTGTGTAACATCAAAGTAGGCTTCACCCTCCAAATAAACTTCACGTACATCCCCCGAAAAAGCTACGGGATAAATTAATCTCGATCCAGAGTTCAGCCAAACCTTTGTCCCATCAGGAAGCTTGATAACCGAACGTTCTCCGTTCCCTACAACCAGTGTATTAAAATCATTTGTGGTAATGATATTCTCTTGTTCATTTTCGTCGGACGTGATGGCAGCATCCTTATTGAACTTAGAAGCTTTTTTCTCGGTAACGATACTTTTCTTACCCACATTCTGTGCGGCAAAATCCAATAGTTTGTTGGTCGGCGTATTTTTCTGAAACTGCCAGATACCAATTCCTGATACAATCAAAAGCATAGCTGCAATCTGCAGGTACAATTTCCATTTATATGTTTTAGGCTTATCGATGGTCTGTTGCTGAATCCTTTCCCACAGCTGGGCATGCTCCAATGCCGGCAATCGCTCGTTACCTGTGTTTTTTAAGGTCTGCCTGATCTCTCCGGCAAGCTCACGCTCGCTATTTGAAATCAGTCCTTCTTTACCTTCAGGAATGCCGTCCGACAAAAAGTCTTCCGCGTTATATTTATTCTTTGAATCCATTATACTTTCAATAGTATCTAACAGAGTAAAGAACTTATATTTTATAGACGATAATTAGACAAATATTTTAAAATATTACACAATATGCTTTAAGCCAGTATTTTATAGATATGATTGATCACCATTTTCTCTCTCAATTGCTTTACACCCCGATATACAAGAGTGCGACAGGTTTCCAAAGAAACATTCATAATCACCGCAATCTCCTCATACTCCAGCTCGGCATTAAACCTCAGGTATAAAGCTTCTTTTTGCCTGCTTGGCAACAATTCCAATTGTTTATTCAACTTCAGCAAAAGCTCAGATTGGTTTTCTTCCTGTATAATCTGCTCTTCGATACTACAGCTCAGCAAAAAAGGTACCTCAAAGCTATGATTTGCAGCTGCCGCATTCTTTTTGAGTACCAAGCAGATCTTACGTTTTAACGAAGTAAACAAATATGATTTTACATTTACGTCGAAGGCCAGTGTTTTCCGGTACTTATACAAATCAACAAACAAATCCTGAATACCGTCCTTAACCAACTCGGCATCATCTGTAAACCTTAATCCAAAGGCGTACAACACATCAACAAATTGCTTATACAGCAAATTCAAGGCATCGTCGTCTCCATTAATGAATGAAGTCCATAAATCTTTATCGCTGTCTTTAAACATCATTCATCAGGTTTATGTAAAACGGCCGCTGGTGCTAAATGTATTTGGTTAAATATCTAATGGATTGAAACGGTATATCAATAATAAGAAAAATATTTTAAAACCTCTACGACTTTTAACACAGCAAACCTAAGTCAGTTATATAACGTTAAGCGCAACTCCCTGTTAAGAATACATTAAGTATATAAATAAAATCCCCGGCTTTAGATTAAAGCCGGGGATCCTATTTTCGTTGGTAACAACGGATTTATATTAGCGTTTACACACCCAAACTCCAGCCCTGGCGGTATTCACGTTTCACAAACTGGTTCACATCGTCAAAGTTTGTTACCCGCAGGTTTTCCTTGTCCCAGAGCAGCTTAATATCCCTGCCAGGATATTCAAATCCTTTACCATTTGCTTTAGGACGCTGTACATCAGTACCTCTGATCGCTAAATTCGCAATTAAAAGTGTTTCGGTAAGCGGACCGGCAATTTCAAAGGGCGAACTCAGCTGCATTTTTCCATAACCAGCAATAGCGGCTTCTGCCCATTGCCAGTAATGGCCTTCCACGCCACCTTTTATACGTTCCAGTTTTTGTTTGGTGTGTACCTCATTGTTGCGTGATAAAGGAAGTAACCGAGGGTCTGCACCGTAAACGCCACACATCATTTTGCCTTTAGTACCTTCAAAGATTACACCATTAGTACCAAAAGGTTCATTAGGTCCTAATTCTTCAGGGCGGGCAGGTTTGATCCCCCCATCCATCCAATGGATCTGTACGTTACCCTTGGTTTTCTTGGTCTTCTCAAAAGTCATGATCACATGACTTGAAGGCGGACAGCTATCAGGGAAATATCCTCTTTTAAATTCATCTACATAAATGCTTCCTACGCTGCATTGCACATCAATAGGTGTATCCAGGCCTAACACTTTAAAAGGTGGCTCTACCAAATGGCAGCCCATATCTCCAATTGCCCCCGTACCATAATCCCACCAGCCCCTCCAGTTAAAAGGAACCAGTTTCTCTACATATGGTTTGTATGGCGCACTGCCCAACCAAAGGTCCCAGTCCAGTTCTTTAGGTACTTCGCCATTGGTCGAAGGCCATAAAATCCCTTGTGGCCAGGATGGGCGGTCAGTCCAGCAATAAACAGTATGTACCTTGCCGATCACACCAGCATCATACCATTCCTGCAATTGCCTCACCCCATCGCCCGAAGAACCCTGGTTACCCATCTGGGTAACAACCTGGTAGCGGTTGGCCGCTTCAGTTAGTTTTCTGGCTTCATAAATATCATGTGTCAAGGGTTTCTCTACATAAACATGTTTCCCCAGCTGCATGGCTGCCATCGCAATCATCGCATGGTTATGATCAGGGGTAGAAACAACTACCCCATCAATGTTCTTGGCTTCCTTATCCAGCATTTCCCTGTAGTCCTTATAGTACTTGGCCTTAGGGAAACTCTTTACAGAATTAGCAGCCCTTCTATCGTCTACATCACATAAAAATGCGATTTCAGATTTACCACCATTATAAATATTGGCCAGGTTACTCTGCCCTTTTCCACCAACACCTACACCGGCAACCATCAATCTGTCACTGGGCGCTAAAAAACCCCTGCCTCCCAATACATGACGTGGAACGATCATAAAACCAGCGGCAGCAAGTGCCGTGGTTTTAATAAAGTTTCGTCTCGAATTGCTTACCGCAGAATCTTTATGCTCATCCATCCTATTCTATCTCTTTATGATCCGCTATTTAATTATTTCTTTTTGCTCAGGTCTTTGATCCTGATATTTTTGAACTGTACAGGAGAACCATGACCAAGGAAACCGATGTGACCACTTTCACGCTGTAAACCTGGATGGCTTTTGCCGTCTGCAGCTCCATTTTTTCTTGCTTCGGTAATGTCGCCATCAAGGATAACAGTTCCGTTCAGGATCACTTTAATTTTTGGTCCTTTTACAATCACTTCTTCATAGTTCCATTCACCTACCGGTTTAAGGAAACCTCTTTTCGCGGGTATTGTACCATAAACAGAACCATGGTACTGATATACGTGCAGGTCTTTATAGATCGGAGCTTCATTATCAAGGATTTGTAATTCCATTCCCTGGTAAGCTGCATCACCTGTTAAAGGTGCCCTGATCCCTAAACCATTGTTCGCACCTGGCGTTAACTGAAACTCAAAACGGAATATGAAATCACTGAATTCCTCTTTGGTGAACAAGTTACCACCTGATCCTTTTCCTGGTTTCGGACGGATAGAAATGTTTCCATTTTCAATGATATAATCCGTTGTGTTACCTGTCCAGTTGTGCATATTGGTACCGTCAAATAATACCTTATAGCCTTCTTTCTTTTCTTCTTTACTTAGTTCGAATGGTTTTACACGAGGAATTTCCCTGATATAAAGATCACGGTAAGCTACCGGCGATCCGTGCGCCTGTAATTCAATCTGCTCCTCCGCGAAGATCGGCAGGTTTCTATCCCAGAAATTTTCCAGGATTACGTTATCAGTTACCAGTTCCCCATTCAGATACACCGTTACACGGTCACCGATCATTAAAATGCGGAAAGTATTCCACTCATCCAATTTGTTATCGGCAACTTTTAAAGGCTTGCTCTCATTTGCTTTGTTGTTATACAAACCACCTGATCCTACCTGCGCACCAACTTTTACACGGGCATTGTCCCAGATTTGTACCTGCGGTGTACCACGCAGATAAATACCGGCATCACCTTCACCTTTTTTATCATCGATAATTTTCCAGTCTACCAGCATTTCAAAATCACCATATTTTTTAACTGTGGCCAGGTTATCGCCATGACTCATAAACTGTAATTCACCATTGATTGGCTTCCAGCTATCACGTGCCGCGATATCCGCTTTTTCCTGTGCTTCGGCCAATGTTTTAGCGTCCATTTTTGCTCTTTTCAGTGGATCGCCAACCAGGCCTTTCCAGCCGGTTAAGTCAGTGCCATTATACATCGAAACAAAACCTTCACCTTTTGGCATTTCGGCAAGGTATTTACGCATCGCCTCAATCTGGTATTCCGCATCACCGCCTTTGATGGTGGCGATGGTTTTATTGATCAGGTTTTTCACCAATTCACCATTGTACGATTTATCGGCAAGTGCAATGTTCATTACTGCATTAGCGGCTGCTTGTTGTAAAGCAGGGGTATCCAGGTATCTGCCGGCAAACAATAAAGAATTTAAGCATTTAGCCGATTCGATATCTTTTAAAATCTGTTGTTGCTGTGCAGGGGTTTTTGCTACTGCCATTGCTTCACGCAATAACAACAATCTCTGTTCCGGCTGATAGTTTGAGCTTCTTACCAAACGCAGGTAACCATCGATGGCCTGGTTTACATAAGCTGCGTTCGCAGGCTGACGGGCAATTTTGATCAGTTCATCTTTAGCACCGGCATCTGCCCATGAAGAAAGCGCAGTAATTGCCGCTTTTTTAGTCGGTTCGTTACCTGCTGCAAAGGCTTCAGAAACTGCCTTTAATGATTTTTCGCCACCTAAACTAGCCAGTATTTTGTAAAATACTTCTTTTTTATTTTCCGGGGCTGCAGCCATTTGCTGTAACACCATATCCACCTGTTGATCGGTATTTTTAGTTCCTTTCATCGCGGCGATAACCGCATCCTGAACCTTTAGCAGTTCTGCCTGGTCTGAAGTTGCGTTTAACAAAGTGAACAATTCCGACAGGTTTTCGCTCGTTACGGTTTGTTTCAGTGCCGCAAAAGCAGCATTTTTAACTTCAGGGTTCTTATTTTTAAGCTGGGCCATTACGGTGCTCAACTGTGCATTTGCAGCTCTCGAAGCCAATACATTGATCAAAGCGACCTGAACTTCAGGCTTTGCTTTAGGGATAAACGCTGCAACAGCACTCGTGATCCCCTCACCTTTCATTCTCAAGATTGTGCCCGAAATCGCAGAAATATCAGCCGCATTGCCTTTATTCATTACTTTAAGCAGGTCACCGATAATCTGTTCACCAGCTATTTTACCAGCAGCATCAATTGCCGCGGCTTTCACTAATGTATCTTTACTGCTAAACAGTTTAGTAATAGCAGGAAGAACAGCGTTTACTTTGCTATCCCCAAGCATATCCAGGATAGCTACCTGAGTTTCAGGTGTTACCTTAGCAATCTTTTTAGCCCATTGATCGGCAGTTACCGGCGTGATGTTCTGTAAAGCCAGCTTCAATGCTGCAGCACGGTACTGAAATTGTTTGTCATCCATTGCGGCCAATAAGTATTCATCACTTTGCGCTTTACTGAAATCAGAAACCAATTTCAAAGCAGCAGTACGAACATTCACCTGGTTGTCGGCAGTTACTTTAGTCAGCAGCTTTTTCGCAATATCATTTGCAGCAGTTTTTTCACCATTTCTCATCAACTGCTCAGCATAACGCAGGTAAGCAGCGGTAGCGTCTGTATTCTCGTACCTGTAACCGCTTTTTTCGGCAGCCGCAGCCATTACACCCGCTGAAGCCGGATCTCCGATATTTGCCAACGCATACAACGACATTTTGGCCAGGTTTGCATCACCTACAGTTAAAGCAGCAATTGCGTTAGCGGCCATTTTGTTGCGGCTATCGCCAAGTGCTTCCACGACAGAAATTTTCGCAGCACCAGTCGCTTTATCCAAAGCAGCCAATAAAGCGGCTTTAGCAGCAGGTGTATTGATTTTTACCAATGCCCTGGCTGCCGGATCGGCAAGCTGCGCATCTGTTAAATAAGGTGCTATGGTCGACACGGCATCATTGTCACCCACCTGTTCCAGCTGGCTTAGGAGGAATGATTTATTTTGTTTGTCAGACAGTTTAGCCAAAGCTTTGCAATAAGCACTGATGCTCATTTTTCTCCAGGCATCTTGTCCCGGTTGCGTTACATAGCCAGAGAAACCACCGATTGCATATTCCAATAAAGCATTGTTGCCTTTACCGGGTGCAGTTAACCCGCTGATGAGGGTGATATAACCATCCTCTCCCATCTGTGCGATTTCCTGCATATTTGATTTCAGCTGCTTTGCGTCCCGTGCCGGTAACTGGGCCAGCAAATCTGCTATACGGGTAGTTATGGTACGCTGGTCCGCTTTATCCTGTGCAAAAATATTGCCCTGCAACAGTACAACTGCAAGTAGGATAAATAATATCTTTTTTATCATTATAGTATGGATAAAATGTTTTGTTTAAATTATTTTAAAAGGAAATGGTCAATTAAATGGTAAAAGGAGCACGCATTACCGGGTTGATCAGTCTGTTAGCACCTTCATCATCCACAAACTCCTGTTTAACCGGATCAAACTTCAGGTTACGCCCTAAACGTAAAGCGGCCAGTCCGATGTTAATAATGTTACATGAACGGTGTCCGTTTTGCTCGTTTAGCGCAAAAATCTTCCTTGTTCTAACTGACTCGGAGAAATTTGTCATCTGCGGTGCAGGATCAGGGAAAGCAGCAAGTTTACGGTCCAGGTCTGGAATGTCCGACTTAAAGCCTGGATAAAGTTTTCCTTTAGGACCTTCAATATATGGAACATTGGCATCTTTGGCCTCTCCATCTAAAATAATCTGACAACCATCAGCATAAGTATAAGTTATCCTTCTCCAGATACCTACAGCATCGGTATGTTGCTGAGGCGCATCAATTTCAACAGAGATTGGGTTGGTATCATCTTTACCTAAGAAATACTGGATCGGATCCAGGTAATGCTGTCCCATGTCACTTAATCCACCACCATCATAATCCCAGTATCCACGGAAAGTTTGGTGAACACGATGGGTACTATATGGTTTATATGGTGCAGGGCCTAACCAGCGGTCATAATCCAATTCTGCAGGAACAGGCTCTGGCGGTAAATTATCTTTACCAACCCAGAAAAATTTCCAGTCATAACCTGTATGTCTGCTCACGGTAACCTTTAAAGGCCAGCCCAGCAAACCGCTGTCAACCAATTTCTTTACCGGCTTAACCGTTGTACCCAAACCATAAAAAGTATCTTTAAATCTAAACCAGGTATTCAGTCTGAACATTCGTCCATTCTGTTTTACGGCCTCCATTACCCTTTTTCCTTCACCAATGGTGTGGGTCATAGGTTTTTCGCACCAGATGTCTTTGCCCGCATTCGCTGCGTCAACAGCCATAATACCATGCCAGTGTGGTGGTGTGGCAATATGTACAATGTCAACTTCGGGGAGCTGGATCATTTCTCTGTAGTCACTAAAGGTCTTCACCCCCTTGTCCAGCAATGGCAGGGACTTAGCGATGTGTCTTGTATCGACATCACAGATGGCAACGACCTGGGTCCCTTCGTATCCAAAATGGCCTCTGCCCATTCCACCAACGCCAATTACGGCCTTGGTCAGCTTGTCACTTGGAGCGAGAAATCCTTGTCCGCCCAAAACATATCGGGGTACAATGGTAAATGCGGCCACTCCCACCGCGGTTTTCTTAATAAAGTCTCTTCTAGAGTTTGCTTTTTGTGGTTCTTCGGGTTTCATATCAGCTTGTTGTGTTGAATTCATCAGTCCTGCAATCCCCAATATCGCTAAATCGGATACTTGCAAGGTTAATATTAGGGAGAAATTGTCAAAAACACAAAACATCGTTTAATTATTTACGTATTAAAAATACTTTTATAATATTTTAACATAAGTTCCCTATATTTAACAAAACACAGCAATTAAACCGATGGATCTTCATCTATTAAATAACATAACAAAACCAATACACGATAAACAGCTGACCCATAAATACCAGCTTGTCAAACATCTTTTTAATTCAGGTCCCAGTTCAGTTTCTGCCTTATGTCACACCATGAACATGAGTACCCCCAGTATTTTAAAACTGATCACCAATTTAACTGACGGGGATTGGATCGAAAAGAAAGGTTATGGCGTATCTATTGGTGGCAGAAAACCTGACCTGTATCGCTTAAAGGATAAAAAAATTCTGATTATTTGCATTGATATTGCATTGTTCCACACCAAAATAGCCATAATAGACAATAATTACAATTATATTGTCGAAGCCCAAACCATTACCTTACCGATCTCAAAAAGTACAGGATCCGATTTCTTCCATATTTTAAGCAGCCATATCCACGACATTCTAAAAGGTCATAGCATTAGCATCGACCAGTTAATCGGCTGTAGCGTAGGCATGCCGGGGCTGATTGATTCCGAAAAAGGCAAAAGCTACAGTTATTTTCTTAGCGATACGGAAGACACCTCCTTAACAGCTGAATTTGAAAAAATGCTGAAAGTCCCTGTGGTGATCCAAAATGACGTAAACGGATCATCTATGGCAGAATTTACACATGGGATGGCAAAAGGTAAGCAAAACGTACTGATCCTGTTGATGGACCTGGGTGTCGGACTGGGAATTATCATGGATGGTAAATTAAGAAAAGGTACCTGTGGTTTTTCGGGGGAACTCGGGCACATCCCCTTTGTAGAAAATGGTGCCTTGTGTTATTGCGGTAAACACGGCTGCCTGGAAACCATCACTTCAGGTAACGCTTTATCAGAAATGGCAAAAGAAGGCATTCTCTCAGGTAAAAATTCTATGCTGAACAAACTCAGCAAAGAGGAGCTGCAAAGGATTGACCCTGCTGTGATCATCGAAGCTGCAAATAAAGGCGATCAATATGCCATTCAGCTGCTCTCCAATATCGGCACCTATATGGGAAAAGGAATCGCCATGCTGATCCAGCTTTTTAATCCGGAGCTGATCATCTTAAGCGGGAAAATTGCTGAAGCAAAGCAATACATCACCCTGCCGATGCAACAGGCCATCAATACCTATTGCATGACCCAGATCAGAGAACGGACAACGATTGTATCCTCCGAGCTTGGTGAAAATTCAAGGCTTTTGGGCTATGCCACAACAGGCATCGATCATTTTCTAGATGCCTGCATTAAGAAAACCTTAAAGTCAAAGTCAAGAATCCACATGCAGTAGTGATAATTGCCTTATTAATTTAAATAAGCAATCATTTTATGTTTTTATTTGTTATTAAATTTATAATAGCTAAAGACAACATACATGGCATTTATAGATTACTATAAAATTTTGGGAATTGATAAGACTGCAACACAGGATGATATTAAAAAAGCATACCGTAAACTGGCGCGAAAATACCATCCAGACCTGAATCCCAATGATAAAGAAGCAAACAAGCAATTTCAGCAGATCAATGAGGCCAATGAAGCATTAAGTGATCCTGAAAAACGCAAAAAGTACGATGAATACGGCGAACATTGGAAGCATGCCGATCAGTTTGAGCAGCAAAAACAGTCTCAAGGCCAGCAACAGGCTTACCAGGGCGCTGGCAATCCATTTAGCGGCTCTTCTTCCCGCGGTTATACTGCCGATGATTTTAGTGGTGCCGGTTTTGAGGGAGGCGATTTTTCTGAGTTCTTTGAATCGATGTTTGGTTCTGCCGGAGGCCGGGGACAAAGTCGCGCACAAGCAAAATATAAAGGCCACGATTACCAGGCCGAATTAAAGCTAAACCTTCTGGACGCTTATACCACTCATAAACAAACTTTAACTGTAAACGGTAAAAACCTGAGGATTACCATTCCTGCCGGCATTGCTGACGGGCAGGTCATTAAACTAAGCGGACAAGGCGGCCCTGGTCAGAATGGCGGTCCTAACGGCGATCTATATATTACTTTCAGCATTGCCGCACACCCGGTTTTCAAAAGGTTAAATGATGATATATACATCAATAAGGAAATTGATCTGTATACGGCTGTTTTAGGTGGGGAAGTTATGGTTGATACACCCGATACCAAAGTAAAGCTAAAAGTTAGTGCGGGTACCCAAAATGGCACTAAAGTAAGACTTAAAAACAAAGGTTTTCCGGTTTACAAAAAGGAAGGGCACTTCGGCAACCTGTTTGTCACCTACATAGTAAAAGTGCCTACTGAACTGACAGAGAAACAAAAACAATTATTTGAGGAATTACAGAAACTTTCTTAAAAACAGGAATTATGGAAAGAGATTTAATTGCAATCACAGAGTACTGCATAAAATACGATATAGAACCTTCTTTTATCAATTCGCTGGAAGAGTCTGGCATTATTATACTTACCAATATCGATCAGGAACGGTTTATTCATATAGAACAGTTACCTGAAATGGATAGGTATATTCATTTCCATTATGACTTGCAGATCAATATTGAGGGCATTGATGCCATCAGGCATTTGCTGGAAAAGGTAAGTACCATGCAGGATGAAATCCAACAGCTTAAAAGGGAGCTGAGTTTACATCAGTCGCAGGCGCATACCTAATAAAAAAGCAGACCGAGAACCTCGCGTCTGCTTTAAAATCATAGTTATTTCATAATTATTGCCGGATGACCAGCAACAACAGCTTTTTATTTCAACATGTTAAAGAAATTAAACTCCACACGTGCCATATACATGTTTTTATTGTACCTGTTTTCTAGATTGCCGGCAATTTCAAACCGGTACCCCAAATCAATACGTGTACGACTATTGATGATCACCTGAACGGCCGGGGCAAAATCAACATATGACCTGCCATTTTCAGGATTGGTCTTACCCAATACTTCAAAATATAAATTCAGGTTGGGCTGATTATAATTTTTATATACAAAAGGCAATAGCAAATAACCTGAAGACAAGCTGTAGCCCAGCATATGATCTGGCTGGGGCATCCCTGCTATAGTCTTATCCCCTATATTATCAAAAGCCTTACTATAACTCAAAGTGGTAGACAAAGCCAGTTTATGCAACAACTGTGTGAAAACCAGTCCCGCCTGTACCCCGGTATTATCCCCCTCCAGATTGATGTCCTCGGTATAAGTAGGTCTGTTGCTGGTACCAACCCGGGCAAAGGCAGCTGCCCTGAAATGGCTTTTTACATCATCAATAGATAAGAACCTGTATTTGCCATATAACCCCGCTCCTTCGGCCCTATATTTCCCATCCATATCTGAGAAAAAGCCTTGCGCGTGCAGCATGAAATTTTTATTGAAGCCCACCATTAACTCAGGGATCAACCTACTGGCGAAATTCGGACTAAAAACCCCTTCATTGGTGAGCCGGAACCCGATAGATTTTGCCGCCATGTTACTTGCCGGTTCAGAAAAAACATATAACTCCTGGGCTTGCACGGTTATGGCACCCATAGCAACGGCTACAGGTACCAATAACATTTTAAGAAATCTCATAAAAAAATAGCTTAGATGCTTAAATGATAAACACGTGTCTTTTTACCATTTACCACACCTGATCCACTTTCGTAGGAATCCAATTTAACCTGGGCGGCTTTTTTCTTAAATGCCGATCCGGACATGAAATTTTTATCTACTACAGTAGCTTTCACCGGACCGTTCAAAGTTTTACTCTTTGCGTTCAAGAACTGATAAACATTTGTTCCAGCTACAGCTAAGCCCTTATCGTCAACTTTAGTATTGTTAAAATTAAATACAGCATCCAGGTTCCCTACCGAAAAGCCGGCATCTTCGACTTTCTTTTTAATCTGATCAATATTCACAGATTTATCCTGTTTAAAAGTCAAGACAAAAATATTACGGTTGAGGTCCGGTTCAATGGATCCAATAAAATCCAAAGTCCTTAAAGATTTTTCAGTGGCCTGAGAGCACATAGAGCAGGTTAATCCGGTGACCTGTAATTCTGCGGAAGAGATTTGTTGTGCAGAAACTTTGCCTGCGAAGAAAATGATAGCTAGTATAATTAGACTTTTAAAAGTATTCATAAGATATAATTTAAATTATTATTCAATAATACCGGCCATTTTTGGCCGGTCACCTATAACAATGACACATAGTAGATGCGTCAAACCATTACAAAAATGATTTGTAACGATTAATAAATTATTCCTGGTCTAATTCCTGAAGATGCAATTAAATAGATGAAGCGATAACCGGGCAGAGAGCGGTGGCGCCTTATTTAAAGTATGATTAAATAAACCCGTCGACAGATAGTGACAGGTCCCGGTAAACAAAGGGCCTAAAAACAATTCAACGCCAAAATCATGGGCAAGGCTAACCTTTAACCCCGCGGTATGACTGTCTTTAACCTTCGCTTCTACAGAAGTATTCTTACAGCAATCGCTATCCTTCCCTTTTTTTTCCGCCTTCTTACATTTGCCACATTTTACAGTTTCTGTAAAGCTGATATCAGCAAGCCTTCCCCCACAAAAGTGCATATTCAATGCAACCCCGATGATGGTCATCAGGTAAAATGCACATAAGCCAATTGTAAGTTTTTGCCGCAGTTTCATATTTTTTCAAACGTATCTATTATTTTTTCTTAAACCAAGCAAATTGGCTTTTGCTTAGCGTAGCCCGCAATTTTGTTACATACGGATACAATAAAGCCACGAAAGATTCTTGTTCCTACTTCTTTCCCCGCTTCCACCAGATCAGAAAACCAGTTACAGGTAAGGCAGCGGCAATTAAACCGGCAAAGAATGCCATTAGTTTGCCAGCAAGTCCTAATACACTTCCAGTATGCAGGTCAAAGTTCATCGCTATGAGCTTAGCTCCAACAGTTAGCCGGTTAAATGGTTCGCCTTTTTGCAGTAGCGCTCCGCTATACCTGTCAAATCTGTATGATACGCGATCATACAAATGCATTTCATCCCGATAAGCCGAAACGTTTACTGTGCCACTTTTGGTTGAAGGAAAATTGTATAAAAAATAAGAAGTTTCAGGTGACGCTTTTAAAGCCTGCCCCAGAATCAGATCTGCAGGCATTTTCTTCATCAGCTGTGTGCTATCTGACAATACCTTTGCCTTTTTTTCTGTTGTCAGATCAAAAGACCACATCAGTCCTGTCAGCGCAATAATCATCAAGATCAGAAAACTATAAAAGCCAAATACATTGTGCAGGTCATAATTCAGTCTTTTAAATTTCGCCTTCCATTTTACCTGGAAACTTTTCTTCATTTGTTTAGGCTTCCAGTTTTTAGGCCACCACAGTACCATTCCCGAAAGCAGCAAAATCACAAAACAGACTACAGACCAGCGTACGACAAAATGTCCTACATTATTTCCCAGCAACAGATTCATGTGCATGGCCAATACAACAGTAAAAAACTCCTGCTTAGCATTCTCCTTAAATACCACTTTGCCCGTATATGGATCCAGATAAACCTTATAATAGTACTTGTAATAATTCCAGTAACCAAAAGCCTCTTTGTCAAGCTTCATCGCCCGGAACATATAGGTGCGCCCAGGTATTTGGGAAAGCTCCCCACGAGAAATCTTGCGCCCCTCGCCCATTGCCTGCTCTGCTACCGGCAATAATTTACTCAAAGGTAAACGCGAAGCCCCTGCAGGTACATCTACATACAATCGGTCTTTGTAAACCAGCTCTGTTATTTCGTCCCGAAAAGCATATGTAGCCCCGGTAAGTCCTAGTATAAATACCACAAACCCAGAAGCTAATCCGAGCCAGAGGTGTATTTGTCCGATGATTTTTTTAAGGTTCAATATTAAAATTTAGATGTTATGCGTACGGCCGGGTACAGTAATTAATTTTGCCCAAAGCTAATTAATCAAATGGAATCAATCTAAATAAAAGAATAATAAATTTAGATTCTATACCTTCGGTTAAACGGATCAGCAGGAATGGAACAATATTTAAAATCATTTAATGTACTCAGTGATCAGGAAATAGCCGATGTCTTAAAAGTAGGCAGTCACAAGAAAATCAAAAAGAATGATTTCCTGATCAAAGAGGGACAAGTTTGTAAAGAAGTTGCCTTTGTGAAATCTGGCTTTTTCAGAACATTTTATTATAACCCTGATGGGGAAGAAATCACCTATTGTTTTACGTTTGCCAATACGTTCACTACAGCCTACTCCTCTTTCATTACTCAGGAGAAAACGGTGGAAAATATTCATGCTATGTTAGATGCTGAAATATTTACCATCCCGAGGGTTGAAATTTTGAAACTCGAACAATCAAGTGTAAACTGGTTACGCTTTACCAAAATGATTGCGGAACAGGAATACCTTAAAATGGAGCAAAGGGTATTTCTTTTGCTGAAAGAAAATGCGGAACATAAGTACAACAACTTATTGACTACCCATCCAGATTACCTGCAACATATCCCTTTAAATCACCTGGCTTCTTACCTGGGGATCACACAACGACATTTGAGCAGAATAAGAAAATCAGTGACGATTTAGACAAATGTCCTTTTTACCCAGGCAGGTATAGTCTTCTTTTGTAGAAAAAAAGGAAAATGAAAAATGTGCTGATTATTAATGGTCATCCAGATAAGGAAAGTTATAACCATGTACTGGCAAATTCTTACAGAGAGGGCCTCAGTAAAACTAACGCCATCATATCACAAATTAACATTACTGATCTCAATTTTAATCCAAACCTGGAGTTCGGGTACCGGAAAAGGATGGAATTAGAACCTGATCTGTTAGATGCGTTAAAAAAAATAAAGCAAGCCGATCATATTGTGTGGGTATTTCCGATGTGGTGGTTTGGCTATCCTGCGATAATGAAAGGTTTTATTGACCGCCTGTTTTTACCTGGCATTACTTACCTACCCATTGAGGGGAAACCTTTTCCTAAAAAGTTATTAAAAGGAAAATCAGGACATATCATCGTTACTGCCGACACGCCCCGATGGTATGATTGGTTGTTTATGAAAAGTCCAACGATTAATCAATTTAAAAAAGGTACACTGGAATTTTGTGGCATCAGTCCTGTTTACGTTACTTATATAGCACCACTTAAAGATTCGAGTCTTGAGTACAGAAAAAAATGGCTGGATAAAGTGTTCTCTTTGGGCGAAAAGCAAAAATAACATTTCATTTTATCGATCAGCGAGACCGCTTCTGTTTAATCTTTCAACATACTGTAGAGAAACTCCACAGAATTAAAAACCCACAAACAAAGCAAAGCACTGAAAATCAACAAAGTGCCAAAAATTAAAAATTAAGGCACGGTTATGAACCCTAGTCTATTCATAATTAACAAGATTAATAACTGATTTAAAAACGAATATTATGAAAAAGATCATCTTATCAGCAGCATTTTTAGCCGTAGCAGGATTAACCTCAGTAAAAGCAAGCGAAATTAAAAACCCAATTACAGCTGCTGTTTATCAGGATAGCACCACAAAAGCTCCTGTGGAATTAAAAGACCTTCCTGCGCCTGTACAAGAAACCTTAAAAGCAGATACCGTTAAAGATTGGACACCAACTGCAGCATTTCTGGTTACTAATGCAGATAAAACAAGTTACTATTTAATCAACGTAAAAAAAGGAGATGAAACAGGTTCTCTTAAAATTGACAAAGACGGTAAAGTAGTTCAATAACAACTCAATTATATAGCTAATGTGAAAATGGCCGGAGCAATCCGGCCGTTTTTTTTGGTTTATATCTACTTTTCAAAGTAGTGTTTTGCGTCTGTTACCTGTCTTACACCAGCTATAATACCGATTAAGGGCTTTTCTATTTGGTCGAAATGATAAAAGAAAAAATAATTTTGACCATAGTGACGCTTCTAAATACCTGAGTGCAAAACTGTTTTGTGAAAAGGGCAACCAAAGACATGAAAATTATCGAAAAACAAGTAAATCTTAATTTGCAGAACCGGAGGATATTTGTACTTTTGTCGCGGAGAGTTGGCAGAGTGGTCGATTGCGGCAGTCTTGAAAACTGTTGACTTGTCAAAGGGTCCGCGGGTTCGAATCCCCCACTCTCCGCCAAGGTATCAAAACCTACAAAAAGCCTGGAATCGTAAGATTTCAGGCTTTTTCGTTTTAAATTGCATCCTTATCCACTATAAGCCCGTTCATCACTTATTTGGCTTAGATTCGAAATTTTAAAATATTTTCATTAATAATATTTTGTTTTTTGTTACCTTCCGCCTCTAAATCAACTTAACGCTAATGAAGCAACGCTGTTTTTCCGTCCTGTTACTACTGATGATATTGATAACCGCATCTTGCAAGAAAATACCGGTGATCAACAAAACAAATGCCTTTGTTTCCTTCAAAATTGACGGGGTGCCTAAAGAAGCCAAGGGAAATAAAAATGTATTCGGCGTATACTACAAAGAGCAAACTATTGTTCAGGTTGTCGGAAATATCGATGCCGCAGGCGATCAGCTAATTAGTATCATGATTAACAATTTTCATGGCGTTGGAGAATATACCACCGAAGAAGATTTCTTAGGCGTTTATAACACCCCTGAAATAGAAGACAGCATCCTCAGTACCGAAGGCAAAGTTAAAATTACTGAATATATTGAGGGAAAAAGCATAAAAGGCGAGTTTCAATTCAAAGGCCAAGTCCTTCAAATCTCAACCGACCCAGATGCTGCCCCAGCTGAGACAAAGGTCTTTTCCGAAGGAAAGTTTGAAACAAAAATTACCGTCTCCTCTGAACCAATTTTCACTCCATAATTAGCTAAAACCAATCACTTACACAATACAGGAAACATATCAATCCTAAAGCGCTTCGGTTTAGGCTATTGAGAATCCAGTAGTTTTAGAAATAATGCTTAAGACTTTACGTATTTAAATCTTCTTGTAATTCGAGTACTCTGATATGGTTTCCATTGGCATAAGCTGTCCCAAAAACTTCACCATCAGGTTCAGGTCTTCACTTTCAGTAAAGTAGCGCTTTTCGTTCTCATCGTATTTATACTTAGCCACAAGATCAAGTTTTTCAGCATTGAACATTTTAATTTTCAATGGCTTTTCATTAAGTGATTGTAATTTCTCCAGCCTTTTCGTTTTCAGATTGATGGTCATATAGAGTTTGCAATCTTTCATAAATGAAGCCTCAGCCGGCAAAGATGCAGGATTTTGTTTGTAGCTGATGATCAAAAAGTCGGCATTTACCTTATCAATCTTGTAAGTGTTCTCATCAATCGTCGCCGTTACCGGAGGCTTGCCGTGATTTTTGCGAAAGGCTTTGATATCGGATGCACTTGGCGCTTTTCCTTTCACCGAGATCACAGTCCAGCGCTCTTCCTGAGGTTTAGAAGGATCGAACTTAGCCAGTATTACCGTTTCCTTGTTGTCCGTAACCGTGGTATACTTATAGTCAAACGTATATTTTTCAGAACGTTGCGTAGATTTAGGATCCAATATAGACGGATCGATACCATATTTTTTAAAGGATTCAAGTACTACAGACTTCTGTGCGAAAGAGACCAGTACAGCAAGGTTTAAAACAGTCAGTAATATTATTTTTTTCATATCGGGTGTAAAGTTATAACTTATTGCTTTTATTATTCATAATAAGCAATAACTTTAGTCCGTAATTTTATTTAATTCATTTGTCATGAAATTCAAAATTTTAACCATCTTATTAATCTCAATTGGTATTGGTTGTTTATTCACTGCGTTTAAACGTCAGGAAACAGGTCAGGTTTACTTCATTCGTTCTACAAATAGCATTGGATCAATGGTTCCGTATAAAGTTTATATCGATGATCAAGTGGTCTGTAATTTAAAAAACAAACGGTACTCTATGCATAGTATCGCCGCAGGCGAACATACGGTAGCTATCTCCAATACAGGGCTGAGTAATCATTCTAAGTCCAGACCATTAAAAATCAATGTTGTGGCAGACAAAAACAATTACCTTGTTGTAATTAATGGTTCACCAGTTTATCTTCAGGAAACCGTTGAATCTTCAGCCCAGGAATTACTGAAACGTGTAGCAGCGACAACTAAATGTCTGCCTTCTGACAAAAAGAAATAAAATAGTATACCCATCCAATAAATAAAAATTGTAACGGGATTCTAAACCATAGGTAATTAGTTGCCGGTCCATCAAAGGTTCCCTTTTCAATGTTAACTTGTTTTAAAGTAGCAAGAATGTTCGCAGGGGTAATCAGTATAAAGAACACGATTAGTATCCATCCGCTATATGGTCTTACTGACGGAAACAGCAACAAAATACCGAGAATGATTTCTATTACCCCGGTAAGGTATACTAACTGCGTTTTAAAGGGAATAACTGCAGGAACCATCATCGACATACCTTTGGTAAACATAAAATGTCCTGCTGCTGTAAAACACAACATTAAACACATAGCCAGGTTTCCGCCAAAGGATAAATTCCAGTCGCCCGTTGTAAATCTTGAAATGACAATAAAGGCAACAAATACAGCTATTAACAAAATAAATGGTTTCATTTGAAATGATTTTAATGCATTACAAATGAAACTATTATTCCCTTTAAAAAGAATGACCTATGTTAGCTTTTCAGCTGCTGTTTTCTGATCCTGCTTAAACTTTCGGGATGAATGCCCAGGTAAGATGATAAATGCTTTACCGATATGTTTAAGATTAAACCCGGGTTTTTCTCTAGCAACCCGGCGTATCTCTCTTCGGCAGTTAAAGCGAGGAGGTCCATCTCTTTGCGAAGTCTTTTTATATATTGATGTTCTGCCATTAACCTTCCTATTCTTTCTCCGTTTGGATGCTTACGATAGAACTCATTTAACGATTCAAAGGAAACAGCAACAACCTCTGCATCCTGAAGTATTTTGATAGAAACCGGACTCGGTTCTCTTGTAATCAGGGAATAATAAGCGGTTACAAAATCATCTTGAAATTGAAAATCAACCGTAAACTCCTTGCCTTCTTTAGTGAAAAAATTGCGGGTTGCCCCAGCATTCAAAAAATAGATGTAATTTTCAACCTGCCCCTCTTTAATCAGAAAAGATCCTTTTTTTAATCTTTTAATAATCAGTGCCTTTGAAAAGGCTTCCCATTCCTCCTCGGTGAGTTTTGAAAAATTGCTAATCGCTTTCTTGATTTTTGATTGACCGTTCATAACAAATGTTAAAGCATAGACCTACAAATACTGAAAAAATATGTTAATCAACAAATTTAATCATTTGATTAAACCAAATCTATTATTTAACTTTGTTTTGTTTATTCAGGGTTATATGGCAAAGAAAACACAAAAGGAAAACAACCTTAATACGGAAGAAAAATTCAAGGAGGCCGCACGTGTTGTATTTACACGTAAAGGGTATGCTGCGACTAAAACCCGCGATATAGCCCTGGAAGCCGGATTAAACCTTGCCCTTCTCAATTATTATTTTCGCAGTAAGGAAAAACTGTTCGAAATCATCATGCTGGAGAAAATCACGCAGCTCTTTGCCTTCATCGGCCCTACGGTTAACGACCCTCATACCTCACTGGAAGAAAAAATCGATAGAATCGCCGACAAATACATCGACATGTTATTAGAGAACCAGGATCTTCCGCTATTTGTATTGAGCGAGATGAGAAATAATCCCGAACGCTTCGGACAGCATATCCAGGTAGATGCGATCATGACTAAATCAATATTTATAAAGCAACTGGCCGAGCATAATCCCAACACGCATCCCATTCAACTATTAATCACCTTTTTAGGAATGCTCGTTTTCCCGTTTATCGCTAAACCTGTTTTACAGGCTTCAGGTGCTGTAAATGAAAGTGTTTTCGGGCAGATGATGAATGAACGTAAGCAATTGGTAAAAAACTGGATGAAACTGCTGATCAGTAGTTAAAAAATTTTGAAGCAATGTTAATCAAATGACTAAATCAATTTACAAAAAACAAAAATATACATGAAAAAGTTCCTTCTCGGCATGCTGTGGCTTCTATCGGCCTTACTATGCCAGGCACAAGAAAATGCTGGACTAACACTAGAAGAATGTCATGAACGGGCAAAGCAACATTACCCTCTTGCTAAACAGCGTGAATTACTGACCCGCAGTACTACATATACCATCAGTAATCTGCAAAAGGGGTATCTGCCACAGTTTACGGTAAACGCACAGGCCACTTATCAGTCTGATGTCACTCAAATCCCGATACCTATACCCGGCGTCACCCAGCTAAGTAAAGATCAATATAAAGTTTATGCAGAATTGAACCAGGTGGTTTATGATGGCGGGGCTATCAAACAGCAAAAGAGTTTGCTGAAAGCTACTGAAACCGTGCAACAGCAGCAGCTGGAGACAGAGCTCTATAAATTGAAAGACCGGGTAAACCAGCTTTTCTTTGGTATCCTTTTACTTGACCAACAACTTAAACAAAACAAACTGCTGGGTGATGATCTCCAGCTCGGACTAAAAAAGGCGCAGGCCGCCATCGATAACGGGACAGCGCTAAAAAGCACCGGCGATGTATTACGTGCCGAACTGCTCCGCACCGATCAGCGAAGTATCGAACTCTTAGCTGCCAGAAAAGCATATGCGGATATGCTCAGCAACTTTATTTCGGAACCCATCAGCGCAGAACGAAAACTTATTGTGCCCGCCAGTCTGGTGCCGGCAGCGCAAAACATACGGCCGGAACTCAAAGCTTACACCGAGCAGTCAAAAGCCCTTGATGTACAGCTGAAGCTCCTTACCGTTAAAAAAATGCCCAAATTCGGTCTTTTCCTACAAGGAGGATATGGTCGCCCCGGGTTAAATATGCTAAGTAATCAATTTGACAGCTTTTACATCGGTGGAGTTAAACTGAGCTGGTCGCCATCAGTATTGTATACCGCAAAACAGGACCGCGCATTGATTGATGTTAACCGCAGCAATATTGACCTGCAGCGCGAAGTATTTCTTTTCAATACCAACCTTACAGTTCAGCAATTGCAAGCCGATCGCAACAGGTTCACAGAATTGCTGTCTACCGATACTGAAATCATCAACTTACGTGATAAAATAAAAAAAGCGGCATTGGCACAACTTGAAAACGGTGTAATCAATAGCAGCGACTACCTGCGCGAAGTAAACGCAGCCGATCAGGCACGCCAAAACCGCATCCTACACGAAATTCAAAACCTGCTGTCCCAATACAACTTACAAACCACTACCGGAAACCTATAACAAACCACATCATGAAGAGCATACATAATATCATCCTGGCCGTTCTCTTATTGTCGGCATGCAAAAACACCAAAGAAACACACGATGCCTCTGGAACTTTCGAAGCAGTTGAAACCATTGTATCCGCTGAGGCAACCGGTACCATAAAGTCACTCAACCTGGAAGAAGGACAAACGCTACAGGCCGGCCAGACAGTAGGCTATATCGACAGCGTTCAACTTCACTTGAAAAAGAAACAACTAGAGGCACAAATAACTGCTGTATTGAGCCGAAAACCGGATATCGCTTCCCAAACCGCAGCCCTTCGCGAACAACTGCGACAGGCGGAACACGAGCAAAGGCGTACAGCTAACTTGGTAAAAGCAGATGCGGCCACGCCTAAACAATTAGATGATGCAACAGCACAGGTTACCATCATCAAACGACAGATTGTGGCGCAGCAATCAACACTTAACATCAACTCCGGCAGCATTACACAGGAATCTGCACCCCTGCGTGTACAGGTTCAGCAGGTAAACGACCAACTTGCCAGATGCCGCATTGTCAACCCAGTCGAAGGGACTGTATTAACTAAATATGTAGAAGCAAATGAAGAAACTACTGCCGGCAAACCACTTTATAAATTGGCGGCACTGAATACCATCCTCCTGCGGGCTTATATAAGCGGCGACCAACTGGGGAAAATCAAAATCGGCCAGCAGGTTACGGTACTGGTAGATGACAGCAAAGAAACCTATAAAACCTATCCAGGTACCCTCGAATGGATCAGCAGCAAAGCTGAATTCACGCCAAAAACCATCCAGACAAAGGACGAACGTGCCAACCTCGTATATGCCATCAAAATCCGGGTTAAAAATGATGGTTATCTCAAAATTGGGATGTATGCAGATGTAAAATTGTAAACATGGAAGCAGTACAGGTAAAAAATATCGGCAAAATTTACAATGGTAAAACCGCTGTAGAAGAGGTGTCTTTTTCAGTTAACAAAGGCGAAATCTTCGGATTAATAGGTCCGGATGGTGCGGGTAAAACCAGTATCTTCCGGATACTCACTACGCTGCTCCTACCTGATAAGGGTTCAGCTACGGTAGATGGGCTCGATGTAGTAACCGGTTACAAACAGATCCGTAGCCGTATTGGTTACATGCCCGGCCGGTTCTCACTATATCCCGACCTTAGCATTGAAGAGAACCTCAATTTCTTTGCATCTATCTTTAATACATCGTTAAAGGAGAACTATCACCTCATCAAAGATATTTACGTTCAGATAGAGCCCTTTAAAAAGCGCCGTGCTGGAAAACTTTCGGGTGGAATGAAGCAGAAATTGGCCTTGTGCTGCGCCTTGATCCACAAACCCGTGGTACTTTTTTTGGATGAACCCACCACAGGTGTAGATCCCGTGTCCCGCAAAGAATTTTGGGAAATGCTCAGACAACTCAAACAGCAACAAATCACCATTGTTGTATCCACGCCATATATGGATGAAGCGAACCTTTGCGACCGTATTGCATTGATACAAAATGGAAGCCTACTCTCAGTAGATACTCCCGAAAGAATTACCAATGCTTACCCCGATCAATTATATGCGCTCAAAGCCGGGAACATGCACCAGCTACTCAACGTCTTAAATGCCTACGATGCGGTACTGAGCAGCCATGCCTTCGGAGAGTACGCCCACGTATCTTTTAAAGATAAATCTTTCAATGAAAGCGAGGTAATCAGCTATTTGCAACAACATGGGCTTGAACATATCGACCTCAAAAAAACACCCGCAACTATTGAAGACAGTTTCATTCACCTTTTAAAGCATTAATATGGAACAGCCAGTTATCCAGACCAGCAACCTATACAAACGTTTCGGCGATTTTGTAGCGGTAGATGACATTACGTTTGAAGTGGAAAAAGGTGAAATCTTTGGTTTTCTAGGAGCAAATGGTGCCGGTAAAACCACCGCCATGCGCATGTTGTGCGGCCTTTCAATCCCTACTTCGGGACAAGCCACCATTGCCGGGTTTGATGTGTACCGCCAGACAGAGGAGATCAAAAAAAATATTGGTTACATGAGCCAAAAGTTTTCGCTATATGAAGACCTCACAGTATTGGAGAACATTACTTTTTTTGGTGGCATTTACGGCCTAAGCAACCAGCAGATCAAAACAAAAAGTCAACAATTGATTGAGCAGTTGGATCTGGAAAAAGAAGCTAAAAAGCTGGTCGGATCTATCCCTCTTGGCTGGAAACAGAAACTGGCATTTTCTATTGCTATACTGCACCAACCGGCGATCGTTTTTCTCGATGAACCTACCGGCGGAGTGGATCCCCTAACCAGACGCCAATTCTGGAACATGATCTATGAAGCGGCCGACAATGGCATCACCATCTTTGTGACCACCCACTATATGGACGAAGCCGAATACTGTAACCGCATCTCGCTAATGGTAGATGGTAGCATCAAAGCACTGGACACCCCTGCGAACCTGAAATTGCAGTACAATGCCAAAAACATGGACGATGTATTTTATGAACTGGCCCGTGGCGCAAAGCGGGGCGACTAACACAAAAACCTATGAAACAGTTTTTCAATTTCGTTAAAAAGGAGTTTGCCCATGTACTGCGCGACCGCAAAACGCTGTTCATACTTTTCGGTATGCCCATCGCCCAGATCCTGATCTTTGGTTTTGCCCTAAGCAACGAAGTAAAAAATGCCCGGATAGTAGTGATGGACCAGGCCAAAGATGTGTCTTCCCAGGCAATCATAGCCAAAATTTCGGCCAGCCATAACTTTGAGATCGTGTATACGGTTAATGATCGCAGCGAACTGGAAGCCGCCTTCAAAAGTGGCACGATTAAATTAGCGGTCATTTTTCCGGCAAACTTCCATGCCGGTCTTCTCCATCAAAACAAGGCCCAGCTACAGGTGATTGCCGATGCTTCAGACCCTAATTATGCCACTACAGTAACCAATTACATTAGTTCTATCGTACAAGATTATTCATCCGAATTAAACAAACAGGTTGTAATCCCCTACCGCATTGCACCGCAAATCCGGATGTTGTATAACCCGCAGCTTAAAGGTGCACCCAATTTTGTGCCGGGTGTGATGGCCCTTGTCCTGATGCTGGTATGTGTGATGATGACGGCCGTATCTATTGTTAAAGAAAAAGAAACAGGCACTATGGAGATACTACTGGTATCCCCATTTAGTCCCTTCATGGTAATCGTGAGCAAAGCAGTGCCCTACCTGCTTTTGTCACTCATCAATGTAACCTCCATATTACTACTCAGCACTTTTGTGCTGGATGTACCCGTAAATGGCAGCGTGTTACTGCTTTATGCCGAAAGCACCCTGTTCATTATTACCTGCCTCAGTGTGGGCATCTTTATCTCTATCAAAACAAGCTCGCAGCAGGTAGCGATGCTCATCTCGCTAATGGGTATGATGCTGCCCACTATCCTCTTCAGCGGCTTTATGTTCCCGATTGAGAATATGCCCCTCCCCTTGCAAATCATCTCTAACATTGTGCCGTCCAAGTGGTATTACACTATCGTAAAAACGATTATGATTAAAGGGCTTGGCTTCAGTGCAATCTGGAAAGAGACACTTATACTGGCCGGGATCACCCTCGCGTTCCTCGCCATTAGTTTAAAAAGTTTTAAAATCAGGTTATCATGAGAACAATCCGTTTTTTACTACAAAAGGAATTCAGGCAGATTTTTCGCAACAGGTCCATTATAGCCCTGGTTATGGTCATGCCAGTGATGCAGTTGATCATCCTACCCCTTGCGGCCAATTATGAGGTCAAAAATGTAAACATTGCAGTGATCGACAATGATCATTCCAGCTACTCACGACAGCTGATTAGCAAGATAACTTCTTCAGGTTATTTCGTCCTTACAGGATATGACTATTCCTTTAAGGATGCACTTCATCGCATAGATGCGGACAAAGCAGACCTGGTACTTGAGGTTCCGCAGGGTTTTGAACGCAACCTTGTGCGCGAAAACAGTCAGCAACTTTTCATTGCTGTAAATGCGATTAACGGCACAAAGGCGAATTTGGGCGGTGCCTACCTGGGTAGCATTATACGTGATTACAATGATGATATCCGGCTCCAGCTGGTTAGGTCTGGTAAGTTTAGTGCTTTACCTGTTATCGAAATCAATTCATCCAACTGGTTCAACCCTCATCTCAACTACCGGATATTTATGGTTCCCGGAATCCTGGCGATATTGGTCACAATGATCGGAGGCTTTCTTACGGCGCTTAACATCGTGAAAGAGAAAGAAGTGGGCACCATCGAGCAAATCAATGTAACCCCCATTAAAAAGCATCATTTTATTCTGGGTAAGCTCATCCCCTTTTGGGTATTAGGCAACGTAGTATTTACCCTTGGCTTAGGAGTTGCCTGGATCTTTTACGGTATCGTTCCCCAAGGCAACCTTGCCCTGCTTTATGCCTTCATTTCTGTATACCTGCTGGCCGTATTGGGCTTCGGACTGTTGATTTCCACCTATTGTGATACACAACAGCAAGCCATGTTTATCATGTTCTTTTTTATGATGGTATTTATCCTGATGGGCGGCCTCTTTACCCCAATAGATAGTATGCCCGGCTGGGCGCAAACCCTTAGTCGTTTTAATCCGGTAAGTTATCTGATTGAAGTGATGCGCATGATTATATTAAAGGGAAGCGGCTTGCGGGATATCATCTGGCAACTGACAACCATCGCAGGTTTTGCTTTGGTACTGAATAGCTGGGCAATTTTGAATTATAAAAAAACCAGTTAGTCACTTCAGCCTATCTAATTGCTGATTCGGCATCCCTTTCTGTCAATTAAGATCAGTATAGTCTGTAAAAGGTCATTATATCATTATTTTTGTACTTTAATTAAACAGTTTGAGCTAAGCAGGCATTTGAGGATGAACAATAACAAGGAAACTTTCTTAACCAACAATAGCAGAAGGATACTTTTCATTCTCTTTGCCTTTATCATGTTGTACCTGGTTTCTTACATGATAGACCCTTACGCCAATTTCTGGAAAGAGTATCTTCAAAGACCACCGAAAGTTATTGGTACTGAATTATTCTTTACATTGATTTTCTGTATCCTGATCTCCGAATCCAGCATTTTCATCAATAACAAGTTCAATAAATATGTACCCTGGATAGAAAAGCCAATGTTGAGGCTGGGGCTCCAGACCCTGGCACTTATGACCAGTACCTTATTGATTATTTCCACGGAATTTTTACTGAATTATTTATTTTTTGAAGAAGCAAATTCAGATTTCGGACAGGAAGAAATCACCAGTGTATGGCAATGGGTGGTGGTAAGCATTTTTATTACCCTTACGATCAGCGGCATCAACACCGTTAACTATTTAATTAACAACTGGAAAAAGACTTCAGTAGAAGCTGCCGAGTACAAACAGGCCGCCGCAGAAGCTGAACTTCATGCATTAAAACTGCAGGTAGATCCACACTTTGTATTCAATAACCTCAGCGTATTATCTGAAATTATTCTCGAAGACCAGCAGCTGGGCTATCAATATGCGGAGAACTTTTCTAAAGTATACCGTTATCTGTTGCTCAATGCAAAAAAAGACCTCATCACCTTAGAGGATGAGCTAAAGTTTGTACGCGCTTATATCTTCCTGATTACTAACCGGGTTGGGACTGGTGTAAGCTTTCACATCGATATTGACGACAGTTATTTAGGTTCTCAACTACCTCCCCTCACCATGCAGATTTTGATAGAGAATGCACTGAAACATAATAAAACCATTAAAACCAGTCCACTGGAAATCACAATTAATGTGGATGGGGAAGAGAACCTTGTAGTTTCAAATACCCTTGCACCGTTGGAGAAAAAGGCTTTATCTTCAGGGTTCGGACTAAACAATATCATCAACAGATATAAACTGTTGAGCGAGAAAAGTCCGAAAATCGAAGTAGGAGCTACATCCTTTACCGTTACTATACCATTGTTAAAAGTGGCAAAAAACTAATAGCCAAACAGATGAAAAAGAATATTTTGATCATAGAAGATGAGAAGCCAAATGTAGACCGGCTCAAACGTTTCATCACTGAACTACGCCCTGCATACAATGTTGTCGGTATATTGGAAAGCGTCTCGGAATCTATCAGCTGGCTGCAAAATAATGAAACCCCTCACCTGTTGCTGCTAGACATCAGACTTGCAGATGGCCTTAGTTTCGAAATATTTGAACGTATTAAACTGAATTGCCCGATCATATTTACCACTGCTTATGATGAGTACGCGGTTAGGGCATTTAAGTTCAACAGTGTAGACTACCTGCTTAAACCTGTGGATAAAGATGAGCTCGGGGCCGCATTTGAAAAACTGGAAAATCAACAAAGTGTACAACCTTCTGTGGAAGACCTGCTGAGTTTCATGAAACGGGACCATGGGGCTTATCGGAGCCGCTTTTTGTTACCTTACAGGGACGGCTATAAAACTTTGGCGTTAAATGAAATTGAATATTTTTTCTCAGAGCATAAGATCACCCACGCTAAGCTTTTACTGGGCGGAGACGAAGTTCTTCCTCAGTCGATGGAAGAACTGGAGCAACAACTCGACCCTAAGCATTTTTTTAGGGCAAACAGGCAGTTTATCATTCACATTGATGCCATAGGGCAAATTGTGAACAGCTTTAACGGAAAACTAAAAGTCACCCTTAAGAAGAGCAAAGACGTAGAAATCATTATCAGCAGGGACAAAGCGCCGCAGTTCAAAGCATGGATGAATTCCTGAAACAGGCAGATATTTAAATGGGCAGGGAAAGTAAAGGAATATTTGCACCTGCAGCCATTACCCTGGTTTTACTCCTGTGGACCAGTGAATTCCAAAACCCGTATCGGTGGGTAACCATAATGAGCAGATCTGAATTGGTTTTCTCCAACTCATACTTTATGGCCTCTACTATCCTTTTGGATTCTACTCCTCTATAATAATACTGGATCCCACTGAGCTGACTTTGGATGAGCCCGATATTTTCCTGCTCCAAATGGTTTTCCTGCACTGCCATCACATGGTCACGAACATGAAAAATTTCGACGGTTGCCCCTAAAACCTTCGCCAGGTCCCTTACCTGCTGAAGTACTTTTGTTTGTACACCGCGTAACACATCACAGGCAAACATGATTTTTCCCATGCCGGTAAAACTGGCCGCTAAAGGAACAGCAAGCACCGGAATGCTAAGCCGTTCTATCGCATTGGTTGTCGTATTGCCAAGTAAATCCTGTTCAAGTGACTTGCTTGCCATACCCATCACCACCATATCCGCATTATACTGAAAATTACAGCTCTCTAGTTCATCGTAAAAATCACCTGTAGCCAAATACGGCACTACCTCTATTTTATGCACCTCACTTAACTTTGTGGCAGCTTCGGCTATCATTTCGTGAAACTGCCTGATGATCTGATCGTAAGAACGGGCGGATACCCTGGAATTAAGTGCATGAATGGAAACCCGCTGCAAAGTAAACAGTATAATTTTTAAGCCCATTCTCGAGGCTGCAGCAGCGGCATATAAAGTGGCATTTTCCGCTTCCGCAGAAAAATCGGTAGTGACAATAATAGTTCTCATAAATGTTAGTACTAATGACACAAAACTAAACGCCTTTGCTTGCCTTAGATGCGATATTTTGCCCAATTGTAAAAACCTGCACCCGAAATGAACACGTGTAGCTGCCCAATCGTAAATACTCATTTTTGTAGAGATTCCAGATCGGTTTTATGGTTTGGGGATTCGGAGAAAACCGTTTTCGGTTCAGCATCAATTATCTCCGGTTCAGTAAATTATTAAAAACCTGACCCTCCAGAACCTTTTAATTTGCGCTTAAATTTAAGATTAGAAAAAAATGATTAAGCAAATTATTCAGCGTAGAAGAGCTTTAAACGGACTTTTATTTCTCGGTGCTGCTATGATACTTAGTGCCTGCGGAGGTGGAAATGCGCAGGATACTACCGGTAATTATCCTACTCCTGAAGTGGATTTCTTCCAGGCCAAGACTTCATCGGCTGGTATACAAACCAAATACCCGGGAACTGTAGAAGGAAGTGTAAATGTAGACATCAAGCCGCAGGTTAGCGGTTATCTTGAGGCTATTTATGTAAAAGAAGGAGATTATGTATCAAAAGGACAATCCTTATTTAAAATCAAAGCCGAGGTGTTTAATGAGCAGGTGAACACGGCGCAGGCCGCCTTAAAATCAGCCCTGGCAAACCAGGCAACGGCCAAGATAGAGGTGGATAAAATCAAACCCTTGGTTGAAGGGAAGGTGGTTTCAAAAATCCAGATGGAATCGGCCCAGGCTGCATATGAGGCCGCTGTAGCCGCAGTTGCACAAGCAAAATCTTCGGCAGGATCAGCCCGTCTGAACGCCGATTTCGCGCTGATTAAAGCACCGGTAAGCGGGTACATTGGCAGGATCCCAAAACGTATAGGTAACCTGGTTACACCATCCGATGTAACGCCACTAACTACATTAGCAGATATAAATACGGTATTTGTGTATTTCTCAATGAGCGAAGCAGAATACATTTCTTTTCTTAAAGATAAAAAGTCGGATGCCGGTATCCTGAACAACATAGCGCTGATCATTGCCGATGGAAGTGTTTATGAGCATCCTGGCAAATTGGAAACGGCAAGTGGAAATATTGACCCCGCTACAGGAAGTATGACGCTTAAGGCCGTTTTTCCAAATCCCGATAAGTTACTCCGTTCAGGAGGTTCTGCCCGCGTGGTGATCAACAAAAAAATATCGGCCACACTGTTGGTACCTATGGCAAGTGTAAAAGACATACAAGACAGGTTCTTTGTATTTACACTTGGCGACAGCAATAAAGTTTCGATGAGGCCCTTCGAGATTGCCGGCAGGTCCGGGCAGAACTATTTAGTAAAAAGCGGCATCAATGCCGGCGATAAGATTGCGGTAAATAACATCGACGCGCTTAATGATGGCGCACGTGTAGCACCCAAAATGGTGCAGTTAGATACGCTTGGGAAATAGTTCCTTTTTCAATTTACAAAAGACATAAACATGTTAAAAAAGATAATAGACAGGCCTGTAATGGCTACAGTGATTTCTGTAGTATTATTAATACTAGGTATTCTGGGCCTTACAAAACTCCCTGTCACCAGGTTCCCCGATATCTCGCCACCAACTGTAATGGTCAGTGGCAGTTATCCCGGAGGAAATAGTGAAGCCGTAATCCGCTCGGTAGTAACACCGCTGGAAGAACAGATCAACGGCGTCGAAAATATGCAGTACATCAAATCAACGGCAAGTAATGATGGTTCATTTTCGATTACCATCGTTTTTAAACAAGGTGTTGATCCGGACCAGGCTGCTGTAAACGTACAAAACAGGGTACAACAGGCTACAGCTATTTTGCCGCAGGAAGTAATCCGAATGGGATTAACTACTTCAAAACAGCAAAATAGTATGGTCATGATCTTTAACCTGTACACGGAAGACAATAGTAAGTATGATGAAGTGTTTTTACAGAATTATGCAAACATCAATGTAATCCCTCAGATTAAGCGTGTGCCCGGTGTTGGACAGGCACAATTGTTCGGCGTTAAAGATTATTCCATGCGGGTTTGGCTGAACCCGAGAAAGATGGCTAGTGCCGGACTTGTCCCCGCCGACATCACCGATGCAATTGCCGATCAAAGTCTGGAATCAGCACCCGGCAAATTGGGTGAAGAATCAGATGCCGCACTCGAATATGTTATCCGTTATAAGGGGAAGAAAAACGAGCCTGCGCAGTATGAGAATTTAATCGTTAAAAAGAGCGGAACCAATATTGTCCGACTTAAAGATGTATCGAGAGTAGAGTTTGGCTCCATCTCTTATAGTGGCAACAGTTTGTCGAACGGCAGGAACGCAATTACAATTGCTATTTTACAAACTTCAGGCTCCAACGCCAATGATATCGAAATCGGGATTTTAAATGAGTTGGAAAAATCGTCCAAATCATTCCCTCCGGGAATAAAGTTTGCAAAACTGATGAGTACCAAAGACCGGTTGGACGAGGCTACTTCCCAGGTAACCTCTACACTGATAGAAGCATTTATCCTTGTATTTATTGTGGTATTTTTGTTTCTGCAAGATTTCCGGTCAACAATTATACCTGCAATCGCGGTTCCGGTTGCTATCGTGGGTACATTTTTCTTCCTCTATGTCTTGGGTTTTACCATTAATATCCTGACACTTTTTGCATTGGTACTGGCTATCGGTATTGTTGTGGATGATGCCATTGTAGTGGTCGAAGCTGTCCATAGCAAGCTGGAGAACAGCAGTATGTCCGGAAAGGAAGCTACGCACAGCGCGATGGGAGAAATTACCGGTGCGGTAATCTCCATTACACTGGTAATGTCGGCAGTTTTTATTCCAATAGGCTTCATGACAGGTTCAGCCGGTATATTCTATAAACAGTTCGCATACACACTGGCCACTGCGATCATTATATCTGCAGTAAATGCACTTACGCTTACTCCTGCCTTATGTGCTCTGTTACTCAAAAACACACATTCAGCTGGGCATGGTGGAAAACCTGCACCCAGCAGTTTTAAACAACGCTTTTTTACGGCATTCAATTCTGGTTTCGAAAATCTTACAGGAAAATATATAAAGGGCCTGCGTTTTCTAATGAAAAAGAAGGCCATTGGGGCAGGGCTAATCCTGCTGATAACCGGAATGACAGCCTGGATGATGGTTTCTACCCCCAAAAGTTTCGTACCAATGGAGGATGACGGCTTTATTATTTACAGCTTATCGATGCCTCCAGGAACTGCGATGGACAGAACTACAGCGGTACTCAAAAGAATCGACAAGATGATGAAAGAGACCGAAGCAGTAGAAAACAACAACAGCATTTCTGGCTACAACATCCTGAGCAATAGTGCCAGTTCGGCTTACGGGCTAGGCTTTGTGAAGTTGAAAGATAAGAAAGACCGTGGCCAGGTACAAGACATTGAGAAAATACTGGGTATCATCAGCGGCAAACTGGCGACTATAAAAGAAGGTTCGGCAATGGCATTGAGGATGCCCCCAGTTGAAGGTTATGGCGTAACAGGTGGGGCGGAAATTGTGCTGCAGGACAGGAAATCCCGTGACCCGGCAACATTAAAAGCAATGGCAGATAAGTTGATGGGCCAGATTATGGCACAACCAGGAGTGCAATACGCCTACACTACATTCCGTGCAGATTATCCGCAGCTGGACCTCGAGGTTGACGAAGATAAAGCCAAACAAATGGGTGTAAGTGTGAGCGGTACGTTAGGAGCTATACAGACGTATTTTTCCGGGGACCAATCTTTAAATTTCTCCAGGTTCGGTAAGTTTTACCGGGTAAATGTTAAGGCAGACGGTGTATTCAGGACCGACGAGGATGCTTTTAACGAAATCTTTGTCCGCAATGATCAGGGACAGATGTTACCTGTTAAGTCAATGGTCACTTTAGCTAAAGTATATGGGCCTGAATCTGTAAGCCGTTACAACCTATACAATTCAGTTACCATCAACGCCATAGCTTTACCAGGCTTCAGCAATGGTCAGGTTATGGAAAATGTAGAAAAGGCGCTAAAAAGCTTACCTGCCGATTATAGTTATGAGTGGACCGGACTTAGTTTAGAGGAGAAATCATCAGGTAATCAAACCATTTTCATCTTTTCACTGTGTTTACTTTTTGTTTTCTTCCTCCTGGCTGCTCAGTATGAGAGCTATTTACTGCCTTTGGCTGTACTGTTATCTGTACCGACAGGCATTCTGGGTGCATTTGTAGGCATTAAGGCGGCCGGACTGGACAATAACATCTATGTGCAGGTTGGACTGATTATGCTTGTTGGCCTCTTAGCAAAAAATGCTATCCTTATCGTAGAATTTGCGGTGCAGAGAAGAAAGTCAGGCCTGTCTATTCAGGAAGCCGCACTGGAAGCCGCAAAAGCCAGGCTCCGTCCAATCATTATGACCTCACTGGCTTTCATCGTTGGTATGGTCCCATTGATGATCGCAACCGGAGGAACAGCCGTAGGTAACCGTTCCATCAGTACCGGCGCCGCAGTAGGTATGTTCAGCGGTGTAGTCCTGGGTGTATTTGTGATTCCGCTGTTGTTTATATTGTTCCAGTACCTGCAGGAAAAAATATCAGGCAATAAAGTTATAACGCATCAATCAAATTAATTATGAGATTCAATATAAAACACCTTGCCATCGGTTTTACGATCGCAGGTACGCTCTCCTCTTGTGTGGTTGGTAAAAAATATAGTAAACCGCAACTGGGAATTCCCGATGAATACCGGATGCAATCTACACTTACTGGTGACACGACCCTACTGGAATGGAAAGCGTTTTTTAAAGACCCTTTACTTACCGGTCTGATAGATTCAGCGCTTTTGCGAAATAACGATGTGAACACGGCCATTTTAACGATGGAGCAGCTCGACCTATCCTTTAAACAGGCTAAGTTATCGATATTGCCCTCATTGAATTTTTTAACATCTGCGAACAGGAATTATCTTTCAAAAAGTTCCTTAAACGGATCATTGGCGGGTCAGGTTACAGGAACTACCTATCTTGACGATTACAGCAGCAGTCTTTCCCTTTCCTGGGAAGCAGATATCTGGGGCAAAGCAGCTATGCGCAAGGCAGGTGCACAGGCAGAGTACATGGGCCAAAGGGAAAATATCCGGGCCATAAAAACGCGTATTATTGCCCAGGTAGCACAGGCATATTATAACCTGATCAGTCTGGACGAGCAGCTGGAAATTGCGAACAAAAACGTATTGCTTAGCGACAGTACATTGAATATTTTGAACCTGCAGTTTTCTTCTGGCCAGGTAAACTCCCTGGCTGTTGAACAGGTAAGGGCACAGAAAAATACTGCTGAACTTTTGGTGCCGCTAATGAAGCAGAACATGGAAATCCAGGAAAATGCGCTAAGTATTTTGTGCGGAAAATACCCCGATGCAATTAAGCGCGCCGGTCACTTACAGGTACCTGCTGAAAATCCCTTCTCCGCAGGTATACCTGCCAAGCTGCTAAGCAGAAGGCCTGATGTGAAAGTTGCAGAATTTGCAGTCATGTCGGCAAATGCAAAAACAGGGCTGGCAAAAGCCGCGATGTACCCCTCGATTAACATTACCGCACAATCTGGTGCCAACTCATTTAAAGCCAGCTCATGGTTTAATATTCCGGCTTCACTTTTTCACACGCTAGGTGCAAATCTGACGCAGCCAATATTCCAGCAGAAGGAACTCAGCACAAATTATAAAGTGGCACAGCTTGAGCAGGAAAAATCAGTTGTTCAGTTCAGACAAGTGGTACTGACTGCTGTGGGAGAAGTATCTGACGCGCTGAGCCAGTCGAAACATGCGAACGAGCGAATGGAGATTGTTTCGAGGAGAACAGCTTCTTTAAATAAAGCGGGTAATGATGCATTACTTTTATACAAAAGTGGTATGGCCACTTACCTGGAAGTCATCACTGCGCAAAACAACTCATTGCAAAACGATCTGGAGGCCATCTCGATCAGAAGGGATAAGTTTAACGCCATAACTGATTTGTATAGGTCTTTAGGTGGAGGCCTGGAATAAGCTAAACATCTAATTAATGCATGATTAAAAAGTGCTCTATTGGCATATTGATGTGCCAATAGAGCACTTTTTTTTAAAAATTATACCCTGAAGTTTAATATAAGCCGGCTTCTTTTTTGTGAATATTAAAAAAAATACCTATCATCACCAGAATGCCTTTCTACAATTAAACTATGACCGAAAACATCATCTCAAAAATCTTGTTCGCAGCAGTTGTCGGCGGTGCATTGGGGCTTTTCTATACCGTTTTGCTGAATACTCATGGATTCACAAAAATAAAGTATAAATATGTAGCCTTTAGTCTTGGAACGATAATATTTCTTTTGTGCCTGTATAGTTTTGAAGCAGCTGGTATAGCGTCATTTATTTTAGGGATAGGTGTATTTATTCTTGCCATAGCACTCTTCGCAAGGGGAATGGCCGACAGTTTAAAAGACATGTCGGCAAGGCTTTTCAAGAAAAACAGTACCGGGCAGGACGACAAAACAAACAAGGGCGCAGAGAAAAACACGGACACGCCTCCTTTAGTTGCAACTGCAATCACCAGCTATTATGGTGTGGTATTTCATATGGTGGTTATTGTGCTTATATGCCTATCTATATTTACCTATTCTAATGACGTGATACTGGATGAAGGGCGCATGGACCAATTAATGCGCGATGCAGTTTTTCAATTTTCAAGCACGGTATTACTGATGTTGTTGGGTGTATTTAATCCTTTTATCAGTCCATCGGAAAAACTACTGGGGCTTTCAGATCGTATAGACAGACAAAAGTATCCCAAATGGCATGCTATTCTGGCTGATAGAAGAAGTTGGATAATTATAAAAACGCTGATCTGTATTGGAATCATTACCTACTTTGTTCGTAAAGGATTTTTTAATCTTCCCACCTGGAATGAAAATACACCTTATATGAACGGTTATATCCTGATGATTGTCTTGTTTATTTTTATCAATCTCATCCAACTGATCCGTAATCCTGATATATTTTTCAAGCGAAATATATTTAGAATAACCATGCTATTCCGATCTGCCTACCTCAGTATTTTTGTGGGGGCTATCCTGGTTTTCTCAACCATGTTTATTTCGGCGATACTGAGTATCGATACCGATGAGCTCAACATAAGTTCGGAAGCGATCCTGTTCCTTGGCTTTAACATCATCATGTGTTTTAACGAATACAAGCTTGCCAGAATGTAATGGGCAAAAAAGTGTTAATGGATAGTAAACTACCGGCTAAATAACCGGTAGCTTAATTTTACTTATCATATCATGGACACTTCTTCGATACGGTAAGCTTTTACGCCTTCAGGCATTTCCCAACGCAGTTCAGCCCCCTGCCTGTAACCCACCATAGCCACGCCAATCGGCGATAAAATAGAAATGGTATTGTGCTTGTTTCTGGCTTTTGCCGGTGGAAGGATTGTATAGGTAAACTCCTGCCCGGTTTCCAATTCCCTTACACGTACTTTTGTGTTTACTGTAACTACATCTTCAGGGAGGTTCTTATTCAGAATTTGTTTCGCATTGCGGAGTTCCATCTCCAGTTTTTCCTGGTTATACTTACTCAGTTTTCTTCTTCTGATGTGGTCTTTTAAAAGGTCGAATATGCCAGTTGATAATATTATTGAAGTAGTCATAATAATTAATTAAGTGATTTTGATGAATAAATGAATAAAATGGATCTGCCCCAGCCCGAATTCAGACTGGGGCGGACTACTCAAAATCTTTATGCGAAGGGCGCCCATTCTTTGTTTTCCATTTTTTGTAATTCTTAACCAACAGGATTAAAAAAGACAAGGAAATAAGGACAAGGGCATAGGTAATATGATCAGACATACTAAAATAATTAAATGCCTGTACAGCAAATTTGCAGCAGGACAAAAGGAAAATTGAAAGAATAATTAAAAGAAAACTACCCCTGACCTGTTAAAAAGGCGGGGCTTAATTAATAAAGTCTTTGCTACTTTTAAGGAAAGAATCGCCCAATGTGGATTGATTAGACAAAAAACGATTAAACATAGCCTTAGCCACCTGCAATTGTATTGCAGATTGTTTATCGGATGCATTGTTTAATTGTTGAAATGGATTCATTTATCACAAATATAACCTTATTGCCATGATAAAAAAATATGGCCTATGCCAAACAGGGCATTATTGCAATATTATGCTAAATGAACGCCTAAATATAAGATGGAAGTAATCTGGAGCTATCTACCCCTACCAATTGAAAACAAAACATAATCTCATTTGATTTGAGTTCTATCACCAACTCTCCCCCATTTTGAGCAACGTACTCTCTGCAAAGGTGCAGGCCTAAACCAACGCCTTTCTCGTTTGCAGTTCCATAAGCCGGTGTTTGAATGCTATCTTTATCAAGAGAACTTAAATTTACCGCATCCGTAACAGGATTACTGACACAAATCCGGACGTGTTTTTCCTCCTTTTTTAAGAAAATCCTGATGCATTGGTCAAGCGGCGTAAACTTTATAGCATTGTCGATCAGGTTACGCATGATCAACTGAACCTGGTTTTCGTCAGCATAAACCTGTAGATCATCATCGGCTTCAACTAAAATAGTTATTGATTTCCTTTCTGTTAAGGGCTGGTACACGAGGATCAGGTCATCTACTACCGTCCTCAAATCAAAACAGGTAGGGAATGCTACCGCACCCTCCATTTGGCTTTTTGCCCAATACAACAAGTTGTTTAAAGTGTTGTGTATTGTATCTATGCTCTTTCTACTCTCATTCAATAGCATTTTCAAATCCTCAAATGTGAGCAGGTTCATATCCTTAAGGGAGAAAATACTGAGTAAACTGTTAAAAGGACTACGCAGATCGTGGGCAATGATAGAGAACAGCTTGTTTTTAACTGCATTTGTTTCTTCCAGCATTTTAACACTTTCACGCAGCTTCATTGTTCTTCCCTGCACCAGCTTTTCAAGTCTTTCTTTTTGTGTGGTAATGAGCCTGATATTTTGCTTCCTGATGGTGTTAAACCTATCACCAAGCGCAAAAGACAACAACAACAATTCAATAGTAGTACCTGCGGGGATGACCAGAAAAGTATAATCCTGATAAGCAACTATACCGGAGATGGTAAGTGTGATGAAGAAAATAGGAACGCATACAAAAGCCCAGGCCAGGACATAATACAATGCAGGTTTATGGCCTTTAAAATAGACCATAAAGCCTGATATCCACAAAAACAAACTGGATATCATCAGTAAATAATTGACGGCTGCCGATAGGGCACTTTTGTATCCAAAGGCGCTGATAAAAAATATAACCAACCAACAGGCAATTAAAACTTTAAAAATAATAATGGCCTTTGGAAGGCGCTTATGAATATCCAGAAAGTTAATAGAAAACACGGCCGATGCCAGGCAGGATATACTTAAAAAAACGTGTGGGTAAAGATTAACAAATTCCCGAAAATCCTGCCCAAAAACATATCCATATCCCCTGAGGTAAAACACCATATAAAAAAAGAGGGCACCGACATAAATGCTATATATAAAATAAATATGGTCCTTAAAGCTCAGGTAAAGAAATAAATTGAATAAAAACAAGATCACAAGGGCACCAATATACATGGCCTCAAACCTGGTTTTAGCAGATCCATTTGCAATTATAGATTCAGAAGTAGCCAGCTTAACCGGAAGTAACATGATGTTATTGGTACGGACCCGTACGTAAATGGATTGCATGGGCACTTCAGCAGCCGGCAGCGATGGTAAATGGAAAACAAAATTATTGGAGGCAATTACTCCCTTTGTTTTGCCAAATAAACTTCCCGATTTCGAGTGGAAGCGCTTCCCGTCCGGCAGCTCCTCATATACATCGATGGCTTCAATATTGGGTACATCTATGACCAGAAAAGCACTCCGCTCCGTATTGTTTATATAATCAACTTTTAACCAAAATGCAGACTTTGAGTTGCCAAAATTTAATATTTCCCGGTTGGATGCCTTAAACTTCCCCGCTTTATACTTCGCTTTAATAGTATCAAAAGAAAGGGTACCAGACTTATCCTCAAGATAACTAATAGATTTACCAATGTTGCGATAAGGATAGTTATCGTCTAAATGAATGGGGACCTGACCAAAAGATGTAAAAAATGAACATAGGAAAATCAGCAGCAAAAAAGAGTAGCGCATAAGTTTAGTTAATGTCCAAAGTTACTATTAACACAGGGAAATAAAGCATAGTTATGTATTTTACTTTAAGCATTTTACGAATTAAACGGCATTCAAATTTAAAACATTTTTACTTTCGAATTGTAATTATTAATTATTACACTTAATGTATAATATCATGAAAAGAAAAAGTTTACTGGCTGTTGCCCTGCTCACTTTTTTAATGATGCAGGCCTGTCAAAATGCGAACAAGAAAACAACGGAAATGCAGTCGGCCGCAATTGATTCTGCAATGAAGGAAGATGTAGTTACCGATACCAGTGGAATTAACAGGGGCGCCAATTTAACCATCTTCATGAACGAAGCGGCCCTTGCAGGCATTATGGAAATAGAGCTGGGCAAGTTGGCCGAACAAAAAGCAACAAGCCCTAAAATACAGGACTTTGCCAAGATGATGGTGAAAGACCATACAAAAATTGCGGCACGGCTAAAAAAACTTGCTGAGGATAAAAAAACAACCCTACCTACAGCTTTACCAAAGGCAGATCAGGACCATATTGCCGAGTTACAAAAAATGCCGGTAAACGAATTTGAGAAGCATTACATGGGGATGATGGTAAAAGACCACATCAAAGCACTTGATCTTTTTAAATCGGCAACCACATCGGGAGATACGCCAATTCAGAATTTTGCCATCGGCACTTTACGCACATTAGAATGGCATTACAAACAAGCGATAGCGATTAACGATCACTTAAAATAGCTTTAAAGCATTTTTGAGATTATTTTTCACTTGGTTGATATCCTTCCACAGCTCTCCTTTCTCTTTTAAGCGCTGCTGCATGTTAAAGATATCAAAGTCTTGAATACTTAAGCCATCCTGAAGCTCTTCCCATGCTAAGGGGGCAGATACTGTAGCGCCTGGTTTTGGTCTTACCGAATAAGGCGCCACAATAGTCTGCCCTTTTCTATTTTGCAGAAAGTCGAGATAGATCTTTCCTTTACGCTTAGCAGGACTGCGTTCTAAGCTGGTGGTATCTGGATGGGCATCAAAAATCAGTTGCCCGATGTAGTGAATAAATTCTTTTGTGATGTCATAATCATACCGGGGGCCGATGGGGATAAAAATATGCAGGCCTTTAGAACCCGAAGTTTTGATAAAAGGGATAATCTTCCCTTTATCAAGGATGCTTTTAGCGGTTAATGCCACAGCAATTACCTCCTTAAAATCTATATCATGAGGATCAAGATCCAATACGGCATACAAAGGTATATCCGGTTTTTTATAGGTACTTAACCATGGATTAACTTCAATACAGCCAAGGTTTGCCATCCACAACAACGTAGCCTCGTCATTACAAATCAGGTAGTCTATCTCTTTATCGTTACTTTCGGAGTGTAAAGGTGCTGATTTTATCCATGAAGGGATTTTATCTGTGTCCAGGTCCTTTTGAAAAAAACCCGGCTTCGTAATCCCGTTGGGATGCCTGTTCAAAGACAAAGGTTTATCTTTCAAGTGCGGTAAAATAAAGGGCGCGATTGTTTTATAATAACCAATCAATTGCCCTTTGCTTATTTTTTCTTTTGGCCAGTAAGGCTTATTTAAATTTGTGAGCAATACTTTCTTCCGCCCAAACTGTTCTATTTTTTCTGTTGCCATATCATTCTGTTGTTTAGGGTAATCTGATTCTGCAGCTATTTCAAGCACAATATTTCGGGCTTTTTTATCGTTTCTAAGCCCTTTAAAAACCGGATGGCGCAAATGCTGGTCTGCCGTCCATTCCGAATAGGTAACTTCACAAACCAATACAGGTTTAACCCATGTAAAGCCTTTCTCTTTGTGAACAACCTTATCAACAGGTTTCTTTTTACTAATCAGCGGCTGCAACTGTTCATAAACAGATTTAAGACTCTGGTCATTGTATCCCGTACCACAGTTCCCGACATAAACCAGGGTATCCCCTTCGTAAACCGCCAAAGCAAGCGCCCCGAAATACCGCCGCTCTCCCTCCGGTTTCGAATAGCCGATAATTATGCATTCCTGTGTTTGCTGAAACTTAAATTTTAGCCAGGATTCGGATCGTTTATTACTCGTATAATGGCTACTGCTATTTTTTGCGATCAAGCCTTCCCAACCTTCTTTCCTGGCTTCTTCCAACAGCAACTTCCCTCTGCCGGCAACATGTTTACTATAAACTACCAATGGATTGGCCAGTTTATCCACAATTGTACTTAGTAATTCTTTACGTTTTATCAGTTCCATTTCACGAATATCATGGCCGTTTAACCACAGTAGATCGAATACCCAAAACCGGAGTATAACCTGCTCCTTTTGGGGATCATAATGTTGAAGCAACTGGAAACTGACCCTTCCTTTTTCATCCATCACTGTAAGTTCACCATCAATTACAGCGTCCATTTTCAATCCTTTTAAGGCATGCACTATAGTAGGGTAACTTGTACTGAAGTCAATGTCATTTCTTGAAATCAATTTCGCCCCACCTTTAGCAGTGGTAAAAGCCAGCGCCCTGTAGCCATCCAGTTTACGTTCATATATCCAATCAGGATCATCAAATAAGGTGTCCGACAATTTAGCCAGCATTGGTTTATAGGAATCTTTAGCCTTTTTTTTTGAGCTTTCGGAAGACTTATCGGTATTGATATTTTTACGGTTTTCTGCTTTACCTCGTTTTTTAAAATCCAGTCCACTTTTTTTTACCGCAGCAGGGACCAGGTTTTCAATATTAAATTTCTCTTTAGTGGCATATTTGTCATTGTGCTTAATCAGCAGCCAGGCATTTTGTTCCGACCCTTTAATTTTCACCAGGGCAAATTCCCCCTTTAATACCTTACCCTTGAGCTTAAACTTAAGGTTCCCTGTATGCAGGCCGTTTCTCAAATCCTTCTCTGTACCACCATCCAATGCGGTGTATGTACCCTCGTCAAATATATGGACCACCCCACCCCCATAATTCCCTGCCGGGATCTCCCCTTCAAACTTTCTGTAATCATAGGGATGATCTTCAACCATCATTGCTAAACGCTTATCCGCAGGGTTTAAAGAAGGTCCTTTCGGTACTGCCCAACTTTTGAGTACGCCATCCATTTCCAGCCTAAAATCATAATGTAAATGTGAAGCATGATGTCTTTGTACCACAAAACTGAGTGTTTCACCACCCGATTTACCTGAAACAGGTTCTTTTGTTTTGCTGAAGTCCCTTTTCTGTTTATATTTTTCTAAAGACATAACTCAAAGATTTAGGGATACTGTCAGGCTCTTTTATTCAAACTTTCCATCAGCTGCTCATAAAGATCTTCACTTGCGGCCTTTTTAGGTTTGATCTTCTTAACTGTAGCCCGGCGCCCCTTAGCTTTGGCTTTAATAATTTTTAAAAGCTCTTTGGCATAATCGTTTTTAAAAGCAGAGATGTTAAAAGCAGTTGTATATTGTTCGATTAAGGCTAAGCCAACCTGCAACTCCTTCGGATTAATAGTCACTTGCTCTTTAGGCAGCAGCTCCTTTGTATCCCTGATTTCTTCCTGAAACCGGATTTTGGTGATCACAATAATTCCGTCCATAGGATGGATCACACAAAGGTTTTCAGTATTTCTTAGCACAAAACTTGCTACTCCGGCCATTTTTGATTTCATCAGGGCTTTTAGCAATAATGCATAAGCTTTTTTGCCCTGAGGCTCGGGCTGGGTATAATAGGAGGTTTCATAGTACACTGGATTTATTTCCGCAATATTCACAAAGCTCTCGATCTCGATGATCTTTGTTTTCTCAGGTTTCACCTCTTCAAAATCATGCTCATCCAATACGATGTAGTGATCTTTTAAAAGATACCCCCTAACAATATGGTCATACGGAACTTCCTTAAGGGTTTTCTCGTTAACCCTTTTGAACCTGATATTGGAATGATCACGCTCATCCAGCATATCCAAATCCAGTGTACTACTTTGTACACCAGAGAATAATTTCACAGGAATGTTAACTAAACCAAATCCTATCGCACCTTTCCAAATAGATCTCATTTCTTCGTCATTTAAGTAAACAGTACACGCTCTTTCTTTACTAAAAACAAGTAGTTGGTTAAAAGGTTCAAAAATATTTACCGCATGGTGTAGCAAATAGAAGTGTTGCTACGTCATATATAAAAATGGACTAAAATATGTCAGAAGAATTACAGCGGGAAATATCAAAAGTTGCGGCAAGCCCCGAAATGGATACAGCCTTAATTTCAGCGTTAACAGAATTGTGTTTTCAAGAGGAAAGTATAACAACATCTGACCTGCTTTTTGTTTTCGGATCAAATGTGCAACATAGGGAAATTGCCCATATCATTAGCTATATGTTAGATATGGAGCTAATAAATCAGGTGCTGATTACCGGTGGCATAGCCAATTACAATGGTTCATTTTATAAGAAAAAGGCCGAATCCGAACAGATAAAATCTTATATCCCCTTAGAGAAATATCCTGATAAGAAGATTTATATAGAAAATCATTCGAAGAACATCATTGAAAATATCATTGAAGCACAGAAAATAGTTTCTTTTAAAAACATTAGAAGTATGACTTTCCTGTGCCATTCTTATGCTTCCACGCGAGCGGCCTTGTCATTAAAAAGGTTCTTCCCTTCCATACAACTGCATTGTATTCCATTGCCGCTTCCTACAGACATTTCGAAGTATCCGATTAGCAGGCAAATGTGGTCTAAAACAGAATATGGGCGTGGGCTGATTTGGGGAGAGTACCTCCGTTTGCTGACTTACGGAGAAAGAGGTGACTTTCCTATTGAAGAAATCAGGGACACGCTGGATCATGTTAAAAACCTTGCGGAACAAAAATCATTGTTTGTCGCATAATAGCAGTATTTTTTCATGACGTTACGTTTTTAGTCCTACACGGCCGTCCTTTGAGGTACCAGATTGGCACTTCAAAGCTGAATTGCTTATATAAAATACTATTTAACTTGTCCGTGTACTTGTTTTTTAGTTTGCACTTATTGTTCCCGTGATTTTATTGTCTTTTAGATTAATGGCCTTGCTATTTCCCTCAACAAGAACAAATTTCTTTGCTGACACTTTGCCTGTAACATCTTTTACGGTGACATTCTGAACATTCTCTAACCTGATTACCGATTCGGCACCACTTGTTTCCGGTAATTTCCAGTCCAGCACCTGAACATCGATACCATCCTCACATACAAAGGCTGGCCTTAGATCATTTGTTGCTAAATTGAATTTTACATTTTTAAGCACCAAACCCTTCACATGTCTGGCCCAAACACCATACGCAGGTACACGGGGTCCAAAGGTTTTAACTTCTGGATATTGATCTATGGCTTCTGGAACAGCCTGCCGGGCATGCTCGGCCAGTCCCCCACCGGCAAGATTGATTTCAATATTTTCCAGTGTTAAGCCCGTAATATAGTGTCCGGGCACACCTGTAATCAAAATACCCGACGGGGGCATTAGTTGCGCATTTGCCGAAGCATTTGCCTTAACATTTCTGATCACAACATTTTCAAATGTTCCGGTTGGTTGCTGGGTATCGCTTGTTTTGCGAAACACACTTAACCTTGATCCCAGACGAAACAGCATAGGCGTTCTTACATCCTCCATTGTGATATCAGAAATAACTACATTACGCAGATTTGCCCCATCAACCGTCAACAACTTTATCCCACCATTTTTGGTTTCATAAATATGACAGTTTGAAATCTTAATGTTCTCAAAAGCGGCCATAGATTCGGTACCCATTTTAATTCCTGCCTGACTGCTTTTAAGTCGCAATCCGCTCACAACTATGTTTCTGCAAGCCATTTTACTTGATGTTGTTTTAAAAACCAGTGCATCATCACCGCTCACTACATCACAGTTTTTAATCACCACATCCTGGCAACCATCGATGCCAATTCCATCATTGTGCGCCACCCCCACACTCTGAATTTTTACATTTTCAATGTGTAGGTTTTTACTCTGAAAATAATGCGAAGTCCATGCGCCGGCATACTTCAGCGTCACGTCATTTACGGCTACACCATTACAGCGTACAATACGCACTAAAAAAGGCCTCATTCCCCAGCGCTGTCCTTCCGGCCTGGTATCCGTAAGGATATGCTTAGCCTTTATTGCCGAACCTTGCCCATCAATTACCCCCTCACCTTCCAGTCCAATATTCTTTGCATCAACAGCGACTAAAAGTGCCCAACCTACATCGATGCCCAGTCCTTCGGTAAAAGGATCCAGGTTTTTATAGTCTTTAAGGTCAATGCTACCCAGCAAAACGGAGTTTTTTTCAAAGTGAATAGTGATGTTGTCTTTGAGTACAATTGTACCGGACAGGAACTTCCCTTCGGGAAAGATGACCTTCCCTCCACCACTTTTATAACAGGCATCAATAGCTTTTTGTATGGCTACAGTATTCAACGTAACGCCATCACCTATGGCACCATATTTCAGAATATTAAAATCAGCAGCTTTTACAAAATTTGTAAAAGCCGCAATCATCAATAAACTAACCAGTAATTTGACTTTAATCGATCGGATCATTATATTTTTTTTAAAAGAGATCTATTTTTCCGCCACCAGTTCAAAAATAGCACTGGTTAACGGACTTATTTTACCTGCAGATAGGTTTAAGCCGACTTTCATCAGGTAATCACCACTATAGGTTTTTCCGTCTTCAGCTTGTGTTGATTTGGTACCAGGAAGCAGGTTTATTTCCTGTATCGTATATTTTTTTGATGCGTCCAATCCCTGTAAAACAACTTTTCCCATATATTCTTTACGTCTGAAATTGAGCAGATAGTTAAAAAGTATAGCCCTGTCTTTATTTGGGTCCGCATACATTAAAACCGCCCTGTTTTCTTCATATGGAGAAACCAGGCGGTACAGATCGCCAAACCAGATGACATCACTAATACGTTTATAGGTTTGTACGGCTTGATTGCTAAATTTCAGTTCCTCTTCACTCAGATTCTTCACCCTGATATCATAGCCCATTTTCCCCATCATCGCTACATCGGTACGAAACTTCAGCGATTGTTTTCCCATTGAGGTTACATGGCTCGACACCGTTAGCGAGGGGAAAAAGTTAAGGTATCCCCATTGTATAAATACACGTTCCAGGCCATCGGTATTGTCGCTAGGCCAAAACTCTGTGAAATACTTTAAGCCCCCATAGTCAACCCTGCCACCGCCGCCCGCGCAAAGCATAATGGGTAAATGCGGGTGCTTTTCCCTTAAGCGTTTCATAATATCAAACAAGGCCCTGTTGTAATCAATAAACAGGTTGCCCTGGTTTTCCTTCAAAAATGGCGAAAAGGTATTGGTAAGCATGCGGTTACAATCCCATTTAATAAAGGAAATACCGGGATTTTTAGTGACCAGGTCATTGACCATATTATATATAAAATCCTGGACTTTAGGATTAATCAGGTCGAGCACCAATTGATTTCTGGAATAAGCCTCCTCCCTATTTGGCAGCTTCAATATCCAGTCGGGGTGCTTTTCGTACAACTCACTTTTCGGACTTACCATTTCAGGCTCAAGCCATATACCAAAATGCAGGTCTTTTTTGCCCGCCTCGGCAATCAGGTAGCCAATACCATCAGGAAGTTTTTTCTTATCTACCTGCCAATCGCCCAATGCGGTCTTATCCGCATCTCTTGGGTATTTGTTGCCAAACCAGCCATCATCCAATAGAAACAGATCGACCCCCAGTTTGTTCGCCCCATCAAACAATTCAACCAGCATCTTCTGGTTAAAGTCCATATGGGTGGCTTCCCAATTGTTTAAAAGCGTCTGTCGTGGTTTATTACCGTCCAATACCCCATAATTTCTGGCCCAGCGATGCAAGTTCCGGCTCGCTTCACCTTTTCCGTTCTTGGTGTACGTGAATATAAAAGCGGGCGTTTCAAAGGTTTTATCCGGCTGCAGTTTATACTCAGAAGCGTAAGGGTTCATTCCTGTAATCATCCGCAGCGAATTTTGCTGATCGATTTCAAATGAACATTGGAAATTACCCGACCAGGCCAGTGTACCCGCAATCAGTTCTCCTGTATTTTCATCAGCAGGTTTATTAAAGGAAAGATAGAAACATGGCGACCGGTACATTTGCGCCCTGGTACCTAACTTACTATCCAATATCTTTATACCTGGTGTAAGCTGACTTTCCTTCATCCTCATTTCAGTCATGTAATCACCGTCAAACTGGCTGAGCCAATATTTTGAAGCATCAAAATGCAACATGGATGAAGCGTAATTGGTTAAGGTAACCGGCTTTTTCTCTTTATGTTTGATTACAGTCCATTCCTTGATGATGTCTTCATTATAATAGGCCGTAAAATGTAAGATAACCTCTACCGGATATTGCGGATCTTTTAGCCTGATGGAAGTGGTGATGACATTGTTATTTTCTTTTTTAACCTGGTTGCCATCATATTTTAAATCCAGGGAAGGGTTTCCATCACTATGTACCATACGTATGGCAGGTTCAAACAGATCCGTCGTACCCGCCCCAATGTAAGCCTCCCTGCGGGTAGATTGCAAATTTTGCTGATCGGCAGAATTGATCAATCTTTGTCCGAGGTAACTTTGATATAGCTTTTGTGCCCCCGATACAGTAAAAATCAGGGATGTATTTTTAGTTTCAATCACAATCTGTTTACTTTCCTGCGCATGGAGCTTGCCAAGCGCAAAAAATAAAATAAAACAGGTAATGTATCTAGTCATCTTAATTAAGTTTCTTATAATTTAATCTGTTGATTGGCACCTTCTTTAATTTGATATTTATAATCCTTGCCACCCTTTTTGATGGTTACCAGCAGCTTATCTTTTCCGGCACGTGCTACTTCAAGATCAAATACATTCCCAAAAGAATGGATGTTACGTAAAGCCATGTGGTTCCAATCTTTAGGTAATCTTGGCGTGCAGTCAAAACTATTAAAACCTACAGGGCGCATACCAAACAGTCCTTCGGTAAATATCCTGCAATACAAACCGCTTTCGGCAGATAAATGACGCTGATTACCTTCAGGATAAGCTTCTACCGCATACGGAACATGATCACCCAGCAATCTACGTCTGGAGTAATACCTGATAAAATCCATTGCCTTTTCCGTTTCACCTGCCTGTAATACACCTCTAAGTGCATACAGTGTTGACCTGTCCCAGAAAGTCTCCTTTCCTGCCTGAGTAGCCAAACCATCGGCCGTCCACAGCCTTGGAGAGAACAAGGCCGCTATGGTACCTTCTTTTCTGTCAAAAATCCCCATTGTTAAAGGCAAACATATCCATGCCCTTAATACATCGTTACCTTCATAGTATTTATAGGTTTCAAAACCTTCTACATTACCACCAAAATACTTTTCAATATTTGTTCTCAGCAGATCAGCTTCTTTACGGTACGCATCTATTTGGTTTTTGGATTTATTGAGTGCATGCCCAAGCATCACGGCCGACCGTAAGGCATCATAATATAAGGTATTGGTAGACAGATTGGCTTTACCCGCCGGAAAACGGCCTTCCAGTTCATCTTTATCAGAGGTCACTACGCCTTCAGCATTTAACTTGCGCTTGCTATATTCCAAACACCATTCTATCAAGGGCCATAGTTTTTTTGCAGAGTCGATATTACCATTTGCCAGGGCATAACGTGATGCACCGTAGGCAATCATAGCCTGATCCCCCCTATCGCCGGCACCTTTCCATACCGCATCGCCTTCGGCAACAATAGAACTTGGAATGGCCTTATAGTCGGGGTTCATGTATTTGGCAAACCAGGCATAAGAATTCATGGCAGAAAGGTTACCTATCCTATCTCCTGAAAACGCAAAATACGGATTGATGTACTCTGCCTGATCATTGGCCCAGATTGCAGCATAATATGCTAAACCACCAGGCCCGTGCATATAGCCACCTTTTGTTTTATAAATACTTTCTGTAGCACGTAACTTGGCAAATTCGAAAGTCGTGTTCAACACAAGGTCTGGGGTCTCTAACTTTAAGGGGGCCGCAATTTCTGTTACCCTTGTGATTCTTTTTTGTTCTTCCACATCAGCGTCAATTACAGGTAACTGATCAGGATGATCTGTAGCCAGGTAATAAACGGCAAAAGTTACGGATTCTCCAGGCTTCAGTATCCGGTTCCCATTCCCTACTGTCCCCATAATCACACTATGGGATTGCACTTTGCTTCTTGAAGGATCTGTTCTTACCTCCCGTTTCAGATATTCCATTTCTATAGGAAGAGCGGTACCTGATACATTGGTAAACACAAACTTCTCTATCGCCATAGGCTGATCAACAGAGGGGAAAAAGCTTCTCTCAAGTGTTGCTATGAGTGGTTCTCCTATTTCTGCTTTTACACGCATAATACCTTTATGGCTTATACTTTTAATGTCGTAACCCATGCTACCTTTTCGGGTACTTTTAGGTGCTGAAAAGTCAAATAGTTTCTTGTTGATATAAAACCTGGGCAATTCATTATCCTCAAATGCATAAGATATATGTGTACGGGTACCATCAGGCAACATCCTGAAAGTAGGAAATACCAATGTTCTGCTAATTTTAGATCTTTTTAAACTATCCAGTCCGTATGCTATCCATATTGCCACCTTTTCTCCGGCCATTTCTATATGATCGCTATGGGGTACATTTTTGTTAATGCCCCATGTAATACTGCCGTCAGTTGCTATCGCCCATCTGTCGGTTTGTTTAGGTAAAGTAACACTTTGCTGTCCATATACTAAGACCTGGCTAAGACAAAGAGCAGATACCATCAATCCTGTTCTGGTAAAAAGTTTCTTCATATTAATAATTTGACTCAAATTGCTTATGCAATTTGAAGATTTTTCACTGCTTTTCAGGACATTCTATTGGCTTGTTATTCAAGAATCTTAGCATCTAAATTTTTAACAGATAGTCCTAATCCAAGGGAGTATTCGTTTAAGATGAAAACCCAAGATGGTTTTAGCCAGTCGACAACTTGTCGACAGATTAAATTAAAAGTGAATGATGGAAAAATGCCAGGTTATGAACGGATGCGCGAGAAAAACTTTTTGAAGTAACAAAAGTTATAAAATTTTACATATTTTAGCTTAAGGGCAACCTACTTAACTAATAATGAAACGCTTAACACAACTACATTTATGACATGCTGAAAATAGAGGAAATGCTAACAGCAAACAATTCCCGGCAATTACAGGAATTATATAACAATTACGGAGGGATGCTCTTTGGCTATATCTTTGAAGTTGTTAAGGATAGACAATTAGCGGAGACTTACCTTCTAAAGGTTTTCGCGAATATTTCTAAGAGAATAGAATTACAAAACCATGAGGAGATCAATAGCTGGGCACAGGTATTCAGGTATACCAAACATCAGCTAGGCAGCTTCAGCAATCCAACAGAAGATGGCCCAGCCAATCAATCGGAAACAATCAAGTATAAAGAATTACATCCTTGCCTTACCCGGCTTAATGATGAAGAAAGAAAAATATTTTGTGATTCTTACTATTACGGGAAAACGATAGATGCAATTTCAACCGAACTCAATCAATCAGAGGCTTTAATCAGAAAGACCTTAAGACAGGCTTTCATTACAATCAGAACTGACAGTGGAAATTAAGGAATATATTGAAAGCGGAGCTTTAGAAGCTTACGTAATGGGTTCAGCTTCTGATCTGGAAATCGAGGAACTACTATCTTTAAAAGCACAATATCCCGAGGTTAAGGAGGCATTGACCGAAGTAGAAGAAGACCTTGAGCGTATCGCCCGGAATATGGCGATCAGTCCTCCTCCGGGAACCTGGATGAAAATTGAAAAAGAAATCAATGAGCTGACCAAGCAACCCGGTTTTAAGGAAATGAAAATTACTTCCGTTCCCAAAAAGGGTGGTTCTACTAAAGACGAAAGTACCGGGGATTTTGTAGAGGTACATGGCCCTTCGAGCCATATGCGGGTACATAAAATCTGGCGCTGGATTCTTGCGGCCATATTTATATTGGGTAAAATCTTTCTGGGCTTTGCCATTTTTTATTACCTGGAAAGTAAACAGGCACATGAACAAATTATCGAACTGAAACAACAGTTGAGACAGGTTCAAAAGAAATAAATGCAGGATAATTACCGGGGCAATGGTACCATTGCCCCGGCAAGCTTATTATTCCGGCCTCATAGTTACAGTAACTACATTATTAGGCTGTACAACTTCGTTTATCAGTGCCTTTATTTCTGCGGCATTTATTTCATTCAGCATTTTTTCTGTGTCCTTATCATTATCTACGCCGTTCTTTGTAGCATAGGTATACAAAATATACTGCCAATAGCCATTATTGGTTAAACGCTGGGTTCTTCCTTTGCTCATAAACTCCCTGCTTTTTTCGAGATCTGTTGCTTCTACCCCTTCTGTAGCTAACCTTTTCAACTCCTGGTGTACAACTTTTGTCAGTTCATCCATTAATTTAGGATCTGTCTCAAACGAAACGATCAGCTGTAATTTAGAAACAGGTTCTTCCACGATAGACGCTTCTGTCATTGTTGAATATATACCTGAACGTTCATCCCTAAGCAATTTTGTAAAACGGATATCCAGTATTCCCTGTAAAAGCTGCATCGCTGTTGCACGCCTGTATGAATATGGGGCTTCGCTTGTATACTCAATAAATGTTGTAGATTTCGGGGTTTCCATTTTCTGCTTAAAATCGATGGTTACTGGTCCTTTTGGATTGCGTTTGCCAACATCACGCCATTGGTCGTTACGATGCGCGCCATTAAGGCCACCGATGTATTTTTCAATTAGCGGTTTTGCCTTAACCAAGTCTATAGCTCCGGTTAGTACAAAGACAAAATCGGCAGGATTACCAAATACCTGTTTATGCATTTCCTTGATCCGGTTAAAATCTACCTTATCAATATCCTTCGGATCGAGGATTAAATTGCTTGATCTGAAATGATGGTTACTTCTGATATAGGTTACGCTATCCTGTAAAGCAGAGAAAGGATTTTTTTTACGTGAAACCAGGTTTTCTTTTGTTTTTTGCATATCCATTTTGAAGGCTTCCTCATCAAAACGTGGCTCAGTAAAATACATATATACCAGCTTTAGCATGGTTTCATAATCAGATGGTGTAGTTGAACAATCAATACTCTCTGATAACTCTGATAAAAAAGGCGTTACATATACGATTTTACCTGACAGGGCGTTGCTCAACTCTGTGGAACTCAAAGATCCTACACCTGATGTCATTAACGCCGAAGTCATCAATCTGGCCGAAAAATAATCCTTATCATTCATTACCGAATGTCCACCTTTGCTATAGGCTGTCATCAGTATTTCATCTTTTTTATGTGTTGTTGGCAGCAGGTAAACCTTAGCTCCGTTAGATAAAGTCCATAATGTTGCACCGAAGGCCACTTTCTTTTCTGTCAGCACTTTCCCTGGTTTGGGCGCTACTTTAGGCTCCAGTTTAGCGATGGCTTTATCTTTATACGTTTCGACCGGCAAAGCAGACATCCCGGCCAATTTTTGAATTACCACTTCTTTTGACGGAATACCTGAAGCATCATCCGTTGAGGTAACTACGGTTACGATTGTATTTTGTTCTGTAAAAAGCCCTTTAAGCATAGCATTGGCTTGCTCCAAAGTGAATGATTCCAATACGCCGCTGAAGAGTTTGTAGGAGTCTTCGGCACTTAACATCGGCGTATTTTCCAGAAAGTTATTCATATAGCTTTCTATAAATGAGCTATTAGACTTTTTGTCCCTTTCCAGGTAAGAACGTTCCAGCCTGCGTTTAAAGTTTGACTTTACCAGATCTAGTTCTCCTTTATTAAAGCCTTGTCTTTTAAACCGCTCTGTTTCCGAAAGCATCATATCAAGTGCGGGCATGATGTTCGCCGCTCCCGGCTTAATATCCGCAGAGACGCTAAAAACATCTCTGTCTGCTACAAAAGAACCGAAGCCATATTGTAACGCTTTAATTGCGAAATCTTTTTTATGGGCTATTTCTTCCCAACGGCTATTCATCATGGATGTGATTATGGCATATCTGTATCCCAGTGTATAAACATCTGCTTTTCTACGGTCTTCCCATACCGACTGGGGGTGCTTAAACAAGATACTAATTGAAGAAGCTGATGCTTCCTTGTCACTATAAGTTCCATAAATCAGTTCCTTATTATCTGGCAAAGGATAGGCAATTTTAGCTGCAGGGTTTGTTGCTTTAGGCAATTGAGAAAATAACTTTTTAACGGAGGCTTCCATCGCATCTACATCAAAATCGCCCACAATTGCTACAGCTTGTAAATCAGGTCTGTACCATTTGTGGTAAAAATCTATAAGTTCTTGTTGTTTAAATGTTTCGATGATCTTCATATCACCTATTACACTTCTATCGGCATATTTAGAACCTTTAAATAAATATGGTGCCAAGCCCTGATTAATACGGTGATCGATTCCTCCGCGCGAGCGCCACTCTTCTTTAATTACACCACGTTCTGAGTCCACATCTTCTGGTTTGGCCGAAATAGAGGCAGACCAATCCGACAGCACCAATAAACAGGTATCTATAATACCTTGCCTGGTTATTGGTACCTGGTTGATCATGTAACGGGTGTAATCGGTAGTAGTTGCGGCATTCAGGTTATCGCCGAATTTCACCCCTATCTTTTCCATATAGCTGGTCATTGATTTACCAGGAAAATGTGCCAGTCCTTTAAAAGCCTGGTGCTCTAAAAAGTGTGCGAGCCCATTTTGATTATCTTCTTCCTGAATTGCGCCCACCGCATGAAAGATCTGAAAATCAGCAAGTCCTTTCGGAAAATTATTATGCCTGATGTAATAGGTTAGGCCATTGGGAAGCTTTCCGACCCGGACCTGTGGATCATTTGGTAATGACGTACCCGGTTTAATTTGAGAATAAGCGCTCAGGCCACTCATAGTTATGAGCAGCAATGCTAAAATTGGTTTCATTTTTTTAGTGTTTTTTAATTTGAATATTTAAGTTTAAAAAAGTTAGATTATACCCTCGGTTGTGCTACTGACCATCGTTGGCATAGTGCATTCCCTATTTTTTGTACACATCGTCATAACCACCGTTTTCAGAACGATGCGTACAAAGAATAATGCATTAATTAAGGATCCAATCGGGGTTAAACTTTGATGCCGCAGGCCATATCTGGCGTAAATAATCATCACTGTTCGGTTGTAAAATATATTCCCTTCCTTCGGCCATGTGTTTGATTTCCTTTCTGAACCTCGGGTCTTTGTTCAACCGCTTTAAATCTGCAAGCCTGTTACCTGTGAAGGCGAGCTCCCTTCGTCTTTCTTCCAGTACAAAACGCAAAACCCTTTCCTGATCATCGCCAAAATCGGCCAGGGTAAATACCTTGTAAGCTGCCGGGTCAATACGGTTCTTTCTCAACTTATTTACATCGTCTAATGCGCCTTGTTTGTCGTTCGCCCTTGCTTTACATTCGGCACGGGTAAGGTATACCTCCGGGGTGCTCAATGCGTTGTTAAAGAAGTCCCCACGCAGATAAATTTTCACCTTTTCATTTCCCATGTAATTAAATGGCGGGGCAGGTGGCCATCCATTTGCATAATAGAGCGTCCAGCGCCTATCATCATTGGTAAACAGCGCTGTTAATTCAGTGGAAGCACATACATCCATGCCTAAGCCAAATGGCCTCAAAAAATGACGGGACGCAAGTGTTTCAGGATGATATTGTCCATCGGGTACATTTGTCCAACCAATCGGCGCGCCGGGAACAAAAGGAAAAGGCCCCGGAACAATTACACGATAAGTATTCATATCTACCAGTGTACTATAGATACCCAGGGATTGGTTAGCGTAATCAAGCGACTTGGTATATTGGCCCATGTATAAATAAACCCGGCTCAATAAAGCATAACCTGCAGCCTTATTGGTCCTGAATTTGCTGATCTTACTCGTTTCAGGCAACCATTTAACTGCCTCTTCCAAATCCAAGATGATCTGGTCATAAACTTCTTTAACTGTATTACGTCGATGTTTCGCACTGATATCCGCGATCATTACCAATGGTATACCAGGGTCTGTAGCTGCACTAGCAACGTCATAATGCCGGGCGTAGACATTTACCATCAGCAAATGTTCCAAAGCCCGCCCGTACAGAGCTTCAGCCTTTACGCTTCTTTTGTAGTTTTCTTCACCATCTTTCGCATTCATGATATTGCTGATCACGGTATTGAAGTAGAAGACACGCTTATAGGTCTCGCTCCATAGAAAATCGTTATCACCTTCATCAAACACTTGTTTTTGAAAGGTATAAATGCGGCGCCCATGGCGCGGCTGTTTGGTAAAAAGGTTCCGGGGTTGCGTTTCAGGTAAAAAGGCATCATCAGTAATCAGGTCGACAAAATAATCGCCATAACTGGCAACTGTGATCTCGTTCAACATATTCTCATAATCTTCTACGGTCGTAGGGATCAGTTTTCCTTTTGGCACAATGTCCAGATAATCCTTACATCCGCCAAATGAGATCAGGATCAATACAAGTATTAAATATTTAACTTTCATGTTCTGCAGGATTAAAAATTAACAAAAGCACCAATGGTATAAACTGGTGTTACAGGCAATGTTCTTTGTGAGTAGACACTGGATTGTGTATAAGCCTCCGGATCAAGCCCTTTATCATTTCGGAACCAACGGTAGGGGTTCTGAACCTGGAAATTCAAATTCGCATTGATATCACTGCTCTTATTTTTATTCAGTAATGAAGTAACATCGTAACCAAGTGAAATACTTCGGACTTTGATATAGTCTGCTTTTAAGGTATTAATATCTGCCGCATACCATAAAGAGGAGAAATAAGAATTAGCATTGCCATTTAAATCAGGCGCAGGCATCATTCCCGGGATTTTTTCGTCCCCTGGTTTGCGCCAGAAATTCATAGCACGACGGTCTATATTCTGCGCAAAATTATTTCTGCTTAGAATTTCAGGTACTGCATCCCTAAATACATTTCCCCCATTTGCGATTAAAGAAATATTTAAAACCAGTTTTTTATAGCTAAACGTCTGTTGCATACCAACAGTGTAAGTAGGGCGTAAAGTACCTGCGTATACCAGGCCGTTTATATCCGTCATATTGGCCACATAGCCTCCCTGATCATCATAATTTTTCACCACATTGCCGTCCTTATCATATACGAGTACCGTACCATTGGTTGGATCCAGGCCCGCCCATTTAAAATTGTACAGACTGCTCATTGGATATCCTATTTTTTCAATTCCGTTTCCATCAGTATAGCCATATACTGTCGAGTGTCTCGTACTAATCTCAGTCATTTTATTTTTATTATAACTAAAACTCAAACGTACAAGCCAGTTAAAGCCCTCTTTTCTTATAATTGCCGAACTTAATCCAAGTTCTATCCCCCGATTGTATAGACTACCATAATTGATTAATGCAGTTTGGAACGAATTGGTCGGATCAATCTCTCTTTCCCCCAGCAAATCTGTTGTTTTACGTCCATAAAGATCTATGTTTCCGGTTATACGCTTATTTAATAAAGAGAAATCAAGACCAATGTTAGTTACCGCAGTGCTTTCCCACCTCAAAGTTTTATTGGGCGGAGCTATAATTGTCGTTGCAAGCGCCCTTGCTTCAGGATTGTAAACAGTACCCGCCTGCAAATACGGCCCTACGGTTTTAGCTACGTTTCCGTTCAGACCATAAGTAGCACGTAAACTAAGGTTATCGATCCATTTGACGTTTTTCATAAATGGTTCTTTAGCGATCTGCCAGCTTACCCCCGCACTCCAGAGTGGCAGATGACGGTATTTAGGGTCTGTTCCGAATAAGTTGGAATCATCAATACGTACACTTCCTGTAATGTTGTATTTACCATCATAAGTGTGACCAACATTGGCGTAAACGGATACATAGCGATCTTCGGGAGCGGAGAAATTATTGTATTGCGTTTCATCGTAACGAAAATCACCGTTTAATGACTGCGTAGCGGTAATCAGTGCCAGGTCAACGGCGTTAACAGGAACATAGCGCAGGTTATTATCATCATAGCCCATCCGGTGTGTCGAGGTTGAAGAACTGGCTACACTTCTTTGTTCAAATCCTACTACAGAGGTAGTATGGTGTTTCGGTGCTACTTCCTTATCAAAATTTAACTGGGCACGCGCAGTATAAGCGTTCCAGTCACCCCTTGTTTCAAAAATCTGTCCACCATAAGGTATATGTCGTACCCCATCTGCAACTGTTGTAGCATCGTTAACCATATTCCTCACCCAGAAAGAATTCTTTTTGTAATAACTTTTGTTGCTATTGTTCCCCTTTTCTATCTGATACATCAGTTCTACAGATAATCCTGTCATCAGCGTTGCCCTCAGGTTACTATGAAACCTCATATAATTTGATTTTCCTGTCCCCTCGTACTGATCCATTTCCGTTAAAGGATTATAACTTTCGTCGAGTAAGCCAAGTCCTTTTAAACGCTCAATTTCATAGGCCGATTTACGGTAATTCCAATTGCTGACCGCTCCATCTTCTTCCTTGAGCATTTCATAGGGCATAGCCGATCGGTAATAACCCAATCCGTTTATGGCCGTACTTTTAGATTTGCTCATGTTGGCATTTGCACCTAAGCCCAGGTTCAACCACTTCGAAATGTTAATATTATTTATGAGCCCCAGGTTAACTTCATCATTGTTACCTCCTTTTGCGTACCCTTTGTTTCCAATATAATTTAATGAGAACCGGTACGTATTGAAGTCATTTCCACCATAACTACTTAGGTAATGTTGTTGCTTGATGGATTTCCGCAAGAGCAAATCATTGATCTGGGATTTGTTGTCCAGTCCTCTCAACCTGTTTAACGTGGCAGTCAACTGCGCATCTGTAAGTTCTCCAGCTTCGTGCCGATACAATGCTTCAAGTGCCTTTGGCTGGCCGGCACGCTTAATATAGTCGTTATAGTCCTGGTGCCTTAAGTTAAACAGTTCCTCCTGCAAATCAACGGTCTCTTTAGCGTTCATCAGATTTAAGTATCCTGCATCAGGAATTGGCGTGATAAACAGGCTGCTATTTAAATTTACTTCTGTCTTTTTCGGTGTACCACGTCTTGTCGTGATCACAATAACTCCATTTGCGGCACGACTGCCGTATATAGAAGCTGCAGCTGCATCCTTTAATATCGTGATGTTGACCACATCTGCTGGATTCAGGAAATTGATACTTCCCTCATAGGGGAAACCATCCACGACTATGAGCGGCGACTGATCTCCATAAAGGGTCGATATACCCCTGATGTTTATACTCCCGTTTTTCATAAATAATCCGGGAACGGATCCCTCTATCCTTGTCAGTAAATTCGTCTCCATTCTGCTTTTCAAAACATCTTGGGGCACCACACTAAATGAGCCTGTTACACGTTCTTTAGGTAATGTCTGGTACCCTGTACTGATCATTACCTCCTCCAGTTTACCCGTTATCGGTACCAGCCGAACATTGCTGAAGTCGGCATTTGCCCTCATCTCTTTAGGTTCATAGCCCACAAAGGAAATGACCAATACAGCGTTTTCGTCCACATCAGGAAATTCAAACTGTCCCTTTTCATTGGTCATCACCGCTCTATTACCATTTTTTATCCTGATTGAAGCACCCGGTAAAGGATTAGCGTTTTCATCAAGTACCCTACCCTTGACCTGAACGGCCTTAAAGAAACCACGGATCACATCAAGAAGCGTCTTCTCTTTGCGCTTAATCACCACTGTATTGTCTTTAATAGTATAGGTAAAGTCCTGTCCTTCGAGCAGTACATTCAGCGCCTGCTCTAAACTAACTTCATTTACTTTGATATTGATGCGTTTAGCATCTTTTAGCATCGGGGTATTATAAACGATATAATATCCACTTTGCGCTTCTAGTGCCAGGAAGATCTCTTTTAATGAAGCGTTTTTTTCTGACAGCGTAATTTTTTGTGCGTAAGTGGAAGTGGAAGCCGCAACCTGCATACAGGTCATGGCAATAAAAAAGGCGATGAGGTTAACTCGCATAATTATTTTCCTTGAGCGGTCTATCCATACACACGATTTTCCATCGTCATGCAGGACATGTTGGTTCACAGTATAAGAATTCATACTTTTGTTTAGTCTGGTTGATCAATCGATTTATTAGTTCAAGCAATAATTTGAGTAAAGCCAGATCTCTGTCAGGTTCCGATTCGCAGTCGGTTCCTGATTATTTCTAATCTCACTTTACCACTCATTTCGTAAAGGTTATGGCATAGCGATGATCCTCCTTCCTTCTATTTTAAACTGGATAGCCCCTGTTAATTGCAGAATTTGAAGTACTTCAGAAACATTACTGTAACGTGAAACTTTCCCGTTAAAAATCTTGTCGGTCATTCTTCCTTCATACCTTATATCTACATCGTACCAGCGGGATATTTTCTTTAAGATACCCTCAATGTTTTCATCATTAAATTTGAAATAACCATTTTTCCAGGCCACGGGTTCTTCCATATCTGCTGTATTAACTTTTATATCATTTGCCGCGCACAAGGACTGCTGACCAGGTTTAAGAATGATCTCCTTTTCTCTATCGGTCCCTTTATCTTTACTGATATGAACCGACCCTTCCAATAAAGTAGTTTTGATCATTGGCTCGTCAGCGTATGCGTTCACATTAAAATGGGTACCCAGAACTTCTAATTCCTGAATTCCTGAATTTACCTTAAAGGGTCTCTTCGCATCTTTAGTTACCTCAAAATAAGCCTCTCCCTTAAGTTCAACCGTACGATCATAGGCTTTAAATACTGCGGGATACCTTAGTGATGAAGATGCATTGAGCCATACTTTCGTCCCGTCAGGAAGTTTAATCTGGTACTGCCCGCCCCTTGGTGTTTCAATGGTATTAAATATTTGTTTTGCGTGGTCATCCGCAACCTGATCGGCAACATTATAAATTAGCTGCCCGTCTTTAGTTTTAGTGATACTTATACCCGCCTGTTTGGCTACCTCTCCGTTAAGTGCATCTGTAAGTGAAATTCTTGAACCATCGGCCAAAGTCAAAAATGCCTTATTCCCGCCCGGCTTGATATCATTTGCAAATTGCGGATCTTTACCCGATCCTGTTTTATAGGTATAAAAGTAAATACCCGCACTTAAAAAGATAATTACGGCAGCCGCAGCTGCAATCCATGTCATCTTATAAGTTTTTACAGCTTTTGTTGAAGTTACATGAAAAGGAAATGCCTGATCAAGCTGATTTAATGCGGCATCAAAATCAACAGCATCCTTTAAGGAAGGATTTATCTTTGCCTGATGGTTATACCAGCTTTCCAATTCAGCACGTTCCTGCTGAGTGATATGACCGGTTTTATATTTTTCTAATAGTTCTTTTGCTTGTTTGTTCATCCTATGCTTAAAGGAAAATAAATCTCTTTATACACGTAAGACGGACAAGTATATTCCTGGTAGTACGCCGAACTAAAAAAAAGTAAATAAAAGATTTATTTTAAGGCGCAGGATCTTGATCGCCTTACCTACTTGTTTTTTCACGGTCTTATCAGAGATGTTTAATTGCGTTGCAATTTGCTTATGGGAAAGATCCTGCTGTCGGCTCAATTCAAACACCTCACGCATTTTGGGTGGCATGAGCTTAATCTCCGTTTCAATAATGGCACTCAGTTCTTTTTCCCTGATCTGATTATCTGTTACAAATTCCCCATTATCCAAAAAGCTTTGCAAGGTATCGGTATACCTGGACACAATTTTATGATGTGCAATAACGTCAAGGATACGGTTTCGTACCGCACCGTACAAATAGGCCGAAAGGGTAGTTTTAATGACCAGCGTTTCACGGTTTGTCCAGATGGCAGTAAATAGCTCCTGTACTACATCCAGCGCATCCTCTCTATTCTGGATCATCCGATAGGCATGCAGGTACAACATGGCCTTATACCGATTGTAAATCTCCGCAAATACGGCCTGATTGCCCGACTTTAACAAGTCTGCCAATTCATGATCTGAAAGATTGTCGTATGATTCCATAATACCCTTGAACCCTCACTCATAAAACTGAGGATATGGTAAATCTAAATAATAAATAAGCCAATACTAAATATATAACGGTGTTACCGGTCTTTTACTTTTCCAAAGTTTAGTTGTCCGAAAAATTCAGGTCTGTGAAAATCAGGACCAGGTGTATCGATCGGGTTCCAGGTTAGAAAATGGGGGTTAGGCAGCTCATCGCCACATTTATAAAAATTGGCACGACATACACTTCCTTCCAGTGAGCCGATAGCATCATAGCAAAATACCGCTACCGGGATTAACAGCGACAGCTGCCATTTAAAAGAATGGGCGCCAGTGCCCGGTACATAATCCATTTGTGTTTTTATGGCTACACGCTGAAGAACTTCCGGCCCCAATGGTATCCTTCCCCCTCTGCCACTTCCATAACCTATTTTTATAGAGCCAAGACAATTCAGCTCAATATTGTAATACTTATCGTCTGTACTTCCAAAGGCAATAAAAAACTCTACACAGTTGTCCAGGTGTACGTTTTGATTAAAATCACGGGAAACAGATTTCAGCACCTCTTCTTCCACCTCATACCGGATCAAAATAGCATCATTGACGTGTGCAATTGAAAAACAAGCATTCGCAGTAGTATTATATTCTGGCCAGGGGCTGATCCGGATCGGGTGTAAAGGCTCATTTGCCATCAACAAACTCAGCGCGCGCAAATTTTGGCCAGCTCCATCCAAAAAGGGAACATCTATTACATTCATTAATGAGCGCTGTTAATTTCTGTAAAACTGATAATTTTCCTTAGTAATGATATCAATAGGCATGTGGTAAACCTTTTCAATAGCCGTAGCATGTACAAAATGTGTATAAAGTGCCATTATGCCCCTGTACCCTTGCTCTATTGGTTTCTGACAGATCAGAAAATCTATAGTTTGCTTTTTAAGGTACTCTATATTTACATCTAAAAAGTCGAAGCCTATTAATTTAATGTGCTCAATCTTTTCTTCTTCCAGGTAGCGTGCTACTGATGCGACACGTGAATTGGTAACGAAAATCAGGTTCACCGGGTTTGCCGCCAATACCGTTGAAAGGCTTGCCTTTACCGATTCATAAGCCGTATCACGTATATCCACTTTGAGGATCTCATTTTGCTTATGATTGTCAGAAAAATACTTTCTGAAGCCCTCTTCTTTTCTAAGTAAATGGTGATGATTGTCTATTTCTTTAGAAATATTAACAACTAAAATCTTATCATTTTCTTTTAACAGGTAGCCTGATATATGGGCTGTAAGGTAACCACTATGGTATAAGCTAGGGCCAATATAGCACAAGCTTTTCACGTCAGGAATATCAGAGTTGATAAACACGCAGGGGATATCGAGTTTTGTACATTCTTCTACAAAACGGATCGACTCCTCAATAAACATCGGTGCCAATAATACTCCGTTAAAACGACCTTGAATTATGTTTGCTGATTGTTTTACAAATGACTTTTTATCATTTTGATCGAAAAAAAACGTTTCAATCTGAATGCCATAGGCAGAAATTTCTGACCCGGCCTGCAACACTCCGCTTAACGGTGCATTCCAATAGTCAGTTTCGTTTGATACGGAAGGGATCAACACGGCAAATCTGAGGATTTGCTTAGAGGCCAATCTTCGCGCAAGTATATTGGGTTTATAATTCAACTCCTCAATGATTGCGTCAATCTTTTCTTTAGTCTTAGCCGAAACCCCAGTTCTATTGTGTAAAACCCTGTCAACGGTAGCGATCGAAACATTTGCCTTCCTGGCAATTTCACGTACACCTACCAGCTCTTTCTCTTCGGTTTTTTTCATTTTTTTCTACAGATATCTTATTCGTATAAATTTGCATTATTTTATCAAATAAAATATGCGCTTAAATAAAAAAAGTATTTTTTATTTAAGCGCAATATCCTAAAATTTTATCTGTTAAAGAAAAATGCTGCTTTGAATATCTGTAAACATTAGTGCATGAGGGTGCCTGCGCAGCACAGTTGAGGGGTATGCTTCACTGATTTCCTGAGAAACAGTGTGGTATACTGCATTCGCCTTTTTTTCGCCAGGTACCATACAAAATAGATACTTTCCTGAAAATAAAGTCGGAATGGTTAAGGTGATGGCATATTCCGGCACTTTATCAATGCTGGAAAAACATCCGTCATTGACCTGTTGCTGACGGCATTCCTGGTCCAGGTCAACGACCTTAACCAGCATCTTGTCTTTAAAATCTGCAACGTGGGGGTCGTTGAAGGCAAGATGGGTATTTTCGCCGATCCCCATGCAAACGATGTGGGGAGGAAATTCGTTTAATAAACTTTCATAGCGCATACATTCTGTTTGTACATCCCAGGCATTCCCATTGATATAATTGACCGAACGGAAAGAAACATGGCTAAAAAGACCTGATCTCAGAAAATTCCCGAAACCCTGCGGTGCATCTGCGTCAAGTCCGATGTACTCATCCATGTGAAAAGCATTGATACGTGACCAGTCAATTTCCTTATCCAACAGCGCACTTAAGAACTCATTTTGCGATGGGGCCGCAGCAAATATCATATTGATATACGGTTCTACCTCAAGTAAGGCCGAAGCCTGCTTGTAAACAGCCTCAGCGGCCATAGCGCCAAGCGATTCCCGGTCTTTAAGTACTTTTATCCTGAGGTTATCTTTTTCAATCTCTTTAATCATCGTGCTGTTTATTCTATAATTTTCTGTAGCTTTTCCTGCGACCGCGAAGCTGCATCATAAATAATTTTACCTTTTATAATGGTCATACTGATGTTGATATCGGAATCAAACAATACCAGGTCTGCATCCTTACCTTTTAAAATGGATCCTTTTTTATCGGCAACACCAAGAATCCTGGCAGGTGTAGAAGTGATCATCTGGATGGCTTCGGGCAATGGAACATCAGCAGATCTGATCATTGTCCTAACCAGTCTGTCAGCTGTGGCCACGCTGCCCGCAAAGGCAGTTCTGTCCATCAATTTGGCTACCCCATCTTCTACAATAACCTCAAGTCCATCGTGAATATTCCCCAGGATGCTTTTTCCCGGAGGCATACCTGTCGCCCGCATCGCATCAGTAATCAATGCAGTACGTGAGGCCCCTTTAATTTTATAAACCAGTTTTAGCAATGGAGGAGGAAGGTGTATGCCGTCTGCGATAATCTCTACATCCATTTCATCAATCAGATAGCCCGCTTCTATCGCTCCGGCATAACGAAAGGCATTTCTTCTACTTACACCCGACATGGCAGAATAAAAATGGGTAGCCAGGGTGTAGCCATTTTCAAAAGCTTCGAGTACTTCCTCATAAATAGCATCTGTATGTGCGATTGCGGCAATAATTCCTAATGACCTCAGGTGCCTACCAAATTCCAGCGCCCCTTTTAACTCCGGTGCGGCACTCCACCTTCTGATGGAATGGGCATGAAACAGTACCTTTTTGTACTCTTCAGGTTGAGGATCGCGCATAAACCTAGGGTCTTGCGCACCACTTTGATTTTTAGAGAAGTAAGGTCCTTCCAGGTGCATTCCCAAGAACTGCGCCCCAGCGACATTTAGTTTTTCAGCCTGCTTATAATGTTCCAGCGTTTCCAGCAAATTCTCCAGTTCGCTGGTCAGTGTTGTAGGGCACATGGCTGTGGTACCATATTTAACATGGGTTTCGGCGATTTTTAGAAATGATTTTACATCTCCGTCCATAAAATCATACCCACCCCCACCATGAAGGTGCATATCTATAAATCCAGGTGCGATATACTTGCCCCCGGCATCTATTTCAGTTGCCCCCGCAACATCGGCATTCCCGTCGATAACAGCACTTATCACCCCATTTTCAATGATAACCGTCCCGTTCTTTATAATGCGTTGGGGGGTTATAATGCTCCCGTTAAATATTTTTATTTTTTTGTCACTCATATATATGATTTCAAGGCAGATTTTTTACTTATACATTGGCAGCCTACTATTCGGTGTACGTACCCGAATCTTAGGGTTAGCAACCGCCATCTTCTTTTACAGATAACCTTTTTGTTTTACAGATTAAGTCCTTTATTTTTTGGTAGCTAGTTCCAGCGCTTTGGTTGTCGTATAATACTTACTCAACAATGCTTTCTTTTCCCATTCAGGTAACTTCCCCTCTTTTAAAAAGCCCAGGTACTTTTTGGTCACTTCGGCAAAATGTGCCTCATGCCCTACTTTATACCTTTCAGGAATGATCACTTCCCAACCCTCTTTGTCCGCCTTTAACTCCAATCCCGGATAAGTTTTCTTTACCTGCTCCATACCGGCCTTTAAAGCAGCTTCAAAACCTTTCAGGTCTTTTTGGTTTGGTTCAATATACAAGGTAGGCTTATATTGTTGTGCTTTTCCCTGACGAATGATCAGGCTTGCTTTTGTTCCCCGCATCACTGAATAATGCGTATCACCGGTTCCTTCAGGCGCTTCAAAGTTCCATATCACCGAAACCTTTGCGTGGACACCTTTCAAGGTATAATTCATTTCGCCGTTTGAATATACATTGAGCATACTGTCTTTAACAGCCTGCTGCAGATATTCGGGGTAAGCGCCTGCCCCTGTACTCTTTTTAAACTGTGAAGGGCTGATCGCAGTGCTCCATCGCCTTGCTGAAAGCATATTTACATCGCTTTTATAATCAATAGGCTGATCAGAAAAACATTCCCATTGGATCATATCTACCAGGTGTGTGGTCACATCTACCAATCCGTTTCCTTCCTGGTTTACATCAAAATACCATTGCGGACGAATTAAAGCTGTGCCGGAAACGTATTTAAAGAAGTGATGGACACTTTCTTTTGTAATGGCCGGATGATCGGCCGTACCTTTTTCCAGCGTTCCGAATACGTCCTGCAACCCTGATAATTCCTTTTGCAGCATGTTGGTAATTTCATAACGTTCCGTCATGATATCATATAGCAGCACTTTATTTTTATCCGCGACTTCAAATGCCTGTTCCAGCTGTTCAAATCCTTTGGTATCAATAACCATCGGCTTATCTGAAAGAACATTGATCCCGGCATCAACAGACCTACTGATGTACTCGGTTTTCTTTCGGTTGTTACCTGCAATGATGACGACATTCCCTTTCTTTTCATCCAGCATCTTTTGCAGGTAATCGTCTCCTTTATAAACTTCTTCTTTCCAGGTTGTAGGGTCTTCTGCCCTCGTATTGTATTTTTCAATCAGCTTTAAGTGCGCGGCCAGTTCAGGACCATCCGGCGCATAAACATGTACCAAAAGATTAATTTCAGGATACATTGATTTCTGTACCAGTGCAGCATGAAAATGTCCCGGATCGAGTGTCAGCAAATTGATCTGAAACCCGGCAGACTTATCTTCTTTATTTTTACAACCATTTTCGACCATCAAAAGCAGACAAAATGCCAATACTCCTGTATTCCGTTTAATCTTATTCATAAAGTTTTGATTTGAAAGCATATATGTAATTATTTTAAATAGTTTTAAAAGACCAGGTCCTGATTTTATGCCCGTAAAGTGCATAAAAGATAAGGTATAGATAACATGGAAATAAAACCCAGTAAGCTGTTCTCAGATCAAAAAGATCGGCAAAATAGCCATAAAATAATGGCATAATGGCATTTCCGCATAAACCCATAATCATTAGCGAGGCACCTACTTTGGTGAAACGTCCCAGACCGTCCAGTGCCAATGGCCATATGCCCGCCCAAACCAGCGAGTTGGCAAAGCCAAGTAATACCACAAACCAAATAGACAAGTCGGCCGTGTGCCCTAAAAATGTTATATTTCCTTTAGCATAAATGATGAGCAACGTAAAAATAGCGCCTAAAAAAGTACATATTCTTAATGCGTTGGCCTGACTAATAAATCTCGGTATTGTTGCAATGCCCAATAGGTAACCGCAAATGGTTACAAATAAAGTATAGGAGGGAAATACTTTAGCTTCAAGCAATTGTATGTTCATTGATCCGGCATAGCCGATAATGGTATCAATAGCGATAACCTGTGTGCCTACATGCAGAAAAATGCCGAAAGCACCGAGAATCAAATGCGGGAACTGAAAGATGCTGTTTTTACCTGAATTGGCAAGCGCAACGTCCTCACTTTCCTGTTCGGTATTGATCTCGGGAAGCGGAGAAAAACGTACAAAAAGCCCCAGGCCGACTAATACAACGCCAACACAGGAATAGGGTACGATTACCCTTCTGATCAGTTCATCCAAAGCGGCATTTTTCGCGACCTCATCCATCAACGGGAGCTGTTTAAAAAGATCGCCATCCGTTGCCCGTAATATCACCGCAGCGAACAATAAGGGAGCCAGGATTCCGGCACCTTTGTTACAGATCCCCATGATGCTGATGCGCTGTGCGGCACTTTCTTTTGGCCCTAGTACCGTAATATAAGGGTTTGCCGCTGTTTGCAATATGGCCAAACCCGAGCCAAGCGTAAAGAGCCCCAACAGAAAAATCTCATAAGTACGGGAGAATGCAGCGGGTACAAAAATGAACGCCCCTACTGCCATTGTCCAGAACCCGATCATCATTCCCTTTTTAAACCCTACCGATTTTAGCAGGTAAGAAGAGGGTACTGACATGACAAAATAAGAGATGTAAAACGCAAAGGCTACCAGATAGGACTGAAAGTTGTTCAGCTCGCAGGCAATCTTGAAATAAGGGATTAGAATGGCGTTTACCCAGCTTACAAAGCCAAAAATAAAGAACAGTAAACCGATAATGAGGATTGAAATAACCGTATCCCTTTTACTTAATGAACTTACATCTACCGATGTGATATGATTTTTCTTCATAAAACAGGGCTATATAGTCGGCTCCCAGCCTTTTTGATAAGTCCTTTTCCAATATTTCTGGGCCGCCGGATTGTTTAAAATGTGCCCGTTTTTAGGATCGATATCTAATGAACTCCCTGTACGCTGCGCAATGTTGCCGAGTTGTACCAATAAAGTACTTTGGTGACCACTTAAAATATCTGAGTTTAATTTTGTTCCTTGTCTGATGGCATCAAAGAAATTATTGATGTGCAGTGCATCTAAAGCCTGCGAAGGGTTTGTTAAACTTCTGGCGTCAACTTTAGCGTCGTTTTTAACTTCTTTAACGAGTTTATTGTTCAAATCATAGATGGTATATCCGTTTGAGCCATCTATTTGCAAAGAGCCATTTTCGGCATAGAATATTACTCCGACACTTGCCCCTTCAATGGTGCGGCTGTTACAGCTTCTGCCCTCCCAGGTAATGGAAGCTTTGTTGCCAAACTCCAATCCGATAACCTGTGTATCCGGAGTTTGCCAGTCGTCCTGATACCTGTACCGTCCGCCAGAGGAAGTAACCCTTGTCGGATAATCTACGCCTAGTCCCCACCTCGCGATGTCAACCATATGCGTTCCGTTGTTCAGTGCTTCGCCCGTTCCCCAGTTCCAGAACCAGTGCCAGTTATAATGCAGGATATTGTCTTTATAAGCTATGCGTGGAGCAGGCCCCTGCCACAGATCAAAGTTTAACCAGGAAGGTACTGCAGTTTCTTTTCCTATTCCTATCGACGGGCGGTTATTGGTATACCAGGTTTTCGCAAAATACGGTCTGCCAATTACACCACCATGCAGTTCCTTAATGGCCGCCATAATGTTGGGCCATGAACGGCGCTGGTTTCCCATCTGGATCACATTTTTATATTTATTGGCCGCTGCCAGCAAAATTTCACCTTCGTTAGGGTTATGGCTGCAGGGCTTTTCAAGGTATACATGCTTACCGGCCTTAGAGGCCAATATTGCAGCAGGTGCATGCCAATGATCTGGTGCCGCAACTACCAATGCATCTACGTCTTTATATTCAAGCACCTTTCTAAAATCAGGCTGTGCTTTAGGTTTTTTGTTCTGATTTTTTTCAACCTGGGCGATACATTTATCGGCGGCACGACTATCAACATCACAGATATAAGTAATTTCGCAGTTAGGCTGTAAAGAGAAATTACTTGCAAGTGCCAGTCCGCGGGCATTTACCCCCATCATGGCTACACGGATTTTATCGTTGGCCCCCATTATATTGCCGTAGCTTTTTGCGTTAAAGCCAGGGAGTATACCTCCAAGCGACAAGGCAGCTACTCCTGTAACAGCATTCTTTATAAAATTTCTACGGTTCTTATCTTCCATTTCATTCATGGTCATTAGGTTTAATTCAGGTTTATTGTGGTTTATTTGTGTTTACTTAATAGTTTCTCCATATCTACCGGAGCTCCACCCTTATTTTTACTTAAGTCTGCGGCTTCCATAAAAGCGGCAATCTCTAAAGTCTCTTCCTGTTGCACAGGAACTTTTCCGCTTTCAAAGAATTTAATGATCTGTTCCAACAGTGGGTTATATCCTTTAAATTCTCCAAGTGTCATGTTTCCTTTTTCACCAAAAACACGTCCCCCGTAATCGTTTTTTCCGGAACGGGTTCCCCTGAAGCTACCTACCCGGCCATCAGTCCATACCCCAACTACTACATCGGTATCAGGTGTATGGATCCTGGTTACAGTTTTGCAGCCTGTTCCCATTACAGCAAACAGCATTTCTACCCCATGTATGCCATACCAAAACAAATCCTTATGTGTTTTTTCATATTTAGCCGGACTAAAAGTTTCAGCTCCGATCACTTTCCCTATTTTTCCATTGACGATATCGGCAATCCCTTCTGTATACCGCAATGATGAGGAAGAGAAAACCGGTGTATTGTATTTTTTGGCGGCGGCGAATATCGCCTGGGCATCGGCCAGCGAAGCCGCCATCGGCTTGTCAATAAACAAAGGTTTACCAGCTTTCAATACCTGCAAGGCCTGTTCCAGGTGTAACCGCCCGTCATTGGTTTCCAGCAAAACAAAGTCAACCTTCGTCAGCAGGTCAGCTATCGAACCCACAATCTCTACACCCAGTTTTTTCACGTCTTCAGTGTAACCGGGGATTCTTTCTACGCTGCTTTTTATGTCGTTGCTCCCCTTTGGATAAGCCGCCACCACTTTAAAACCTCCGTACACGGCTGCTGCATCGGCAGCATTTAATGTTTTGGTATAAGCTACCGCATGCGATGTGTCAAGACCAATGATGCCTACTTTTTTTCCTACCATGCCAACTGTTTTACCGTATAACGGACTGATACTACCTGATATACCTAGTCCGGCACCTGCCAGTGCAGCCATTCTTATAAAATTCCTTCGGTTGTAATTACTCATATGTTTTTTACTAGAAATTAAACTTACAATTTTGTTTTTAACCTAATCTACTGAACCCAAATAAAGATTCCAATGTGTGCATTTTTACTATATTGAGGTAAATTGTGTACGTACCCGAAATTACATACTAAATATTTAATAAACAAATTTATTTTGGCTGCGTCCTTGTTAGGCCTCCCTGCCGTATGGCTGCTTTATTTTCAGGTTATTTACTGGATAATTTTTGCACCAGCCATTCATCCATTTTTTTCCTTTGTTCAGGCACATATTCATGGCCGGTTTCTTTGGCGATAAAAAGTTCTTTAGGTGCTGTTATGTTATTAAATGCCGCATAGCTTGATGTTGGCGGGCAAGTTTCGTCATTGTAACCCCAGCTATATAACCCAGGTATTTTAAGTAGACTGGCGAAATTCACCACATCATAATATTTAGAGGTCTCAATTTCCTTCTTGCTCACCTGATCTACATTTTTAAGCCATTGCGGCCAGCCACCTGTACGACCAGATAAATAACCTGTATGATCGCACATTGCGGGGAAATACGCCACCATATATTTCACCCTGTTATCCAGTGCGGCAGTTACTATAGTTAGTGCGCCCCCCTGGCTTCCACCAGCCACGGCAAGGTTTTTCCCATCAAAGGCCGGTAAACTGTAAAGAAAATCATTAGCCCTCACACAGCCCATAAAAACACGTTTAAAATAATAAGCATCACGGTTATCGGAATTAAACAGCTGGTACCCTTTAAGCTGACCATCTGCAAGACGTTTATAAGTACTATCGGCCATATTTACAGGAATTCCATGAATACCGATCTGAAGTACAATAAAGCCTTTGTCTGCCATAGCCACATCTGCACCATAGCCCCTCACCCCCGCACCTGGCACTTTTAATATCGCCGGATATTTACCAGCCTTTTTAGGTACACTTAGCATTCCGTAAATTCTTGATCCGGTTTGATAGTTCTGAAAGTTAACAGCAAAAACATCTACTGTTTTTGTACTTTTTTCAGGTAGCAGTTCCACTTTCGCATCCATAGGGATTTTCGCGGCACCGGCCTTAGCTTTCGCCCAAAAACTAACAAAATCCTTTGGCATACTGGCACTAGGCTTAATGTGCTCTGGCTCAAAAGCGGCGGTAGCCAGTCCCCTGTATTTTTTTCCGTCTATTTCGGCAGTAACTATACAACGCAAAAAGCCGGGCTTATCCAGGCTTCCGCCCTCAATTAATTCCTCGTCCCTGCTTAACACCAATGATCCTTCCTTCACCGGGGCCATTCTTTCTAAACCGATCGAGTAGTTGAGCTTTATATCCTTTAATATTTTATCCCCATTTATAACCGAAACAGAAAAAACCACCTTTTCTCCAGTTTTATAAACCCAATCGGGATGATTGGCATCTACTTTAATTTTAATTATTTCAGATTGGGCAAAACCAACGGACACTGTTAGCAGCTGGAACAACAAAATTGCTACTGAAGTCATAAAAGCAGCGGTTAAGGAGCGCTTAAAAAACCGCTTCGTTTGAAGAAGGGATTTATTCATATATACTTTGGTTTATTTGGTTAAAGTTTAATAAGAAATGGAGTGCAGGTCTATGATCAGACAGAATATTCGGGCTTCCAGATTTGCATATTTCCGGTATCCGCAGCAGCATTTCCCATGTGTACGGCAATGGCTGTATCCCTACCTGTAAATACACTAGAACCAGGCTTTTTACCAGTCCTAATGCAATCTGCGAATGAAATAAATGCATAGGCTGTAGGATCAAGGTTCTTATTATCCTGACTACTGAATACAACTGGCACTCCCTGCCCCGGTTTTATGGCCTCAATGGTAGCGCCGGTTACCCCATCCACAGTACCCAATATTTTACTTACTGGTTCAGGATAGATCACTGCGCTATCGCGTTTAATTTCCAGTGTAGCTTTTGATCCCAATACCCGTATACTGTAGCTATTGTATTGATTGCCCAGTATTGAAGTAATGCTAGATTTAACGCCGTTGTTATACTCATAAATTGTGCGGACATTATCATCTGTTTCCCTTCCGTCTTTCCAAAAATCTATCCCTCCCAGGCCCACAACCTTTAGCGGATGACTGCCGAGCATCCAATTTACAATGTCTATCTGGTGTGCGGCGAGTTCGGCCATAACCCCGCCCGAATACTCACGGTACATCCTCCAATTGATTTGTCGTTCCATCTTGGGGTCTGATACCGGTCTGCGCCAATCTGAATTCCTGTTATACTGACTCTCCATATGCGTAACTGTACCCAACCAGTTGTCATCGATAATCTGCTTTATTTTATGGTACATGCTATAATAACGATATTGGTGGCCAACCTGTAACACCAGGTCCTTACCTTTCATCCGATTTACCAGGTCAAGTGCCTGCGGAATATCATAGGTCATTGTTTTTTCTACATATATGTGTTTGCCCGCATCCAGCGCATCCACTACCATCTGATAGTGCAGATTTAAGGGTGTAGCAATATACACCGCATCAATATCCTTATTCCTGAGTAGCTCCTGATAGTTCTTATAAAATTTGGGGTTAGCGGTTTTTGAATATTGCGGCATGGCTTTCAGATTTGCATCTACAATATCACAATACGCAATAAGGTCCATACCGGGCAGGGTTTTGATGATACTGGCAACCCCTCCTCCTCTTTGGCCACAGCCAATTAAGCCAATTTTAACTTCCTGATCGAAGCGACCAAAGGCGATTTCAGGTAAACCGGTCAGGGCCATTCCAGATAGCACTATAGAACCATTGGAGATAAATTTTCTTCGGGAAATATTGAAATCTGTCATTTTAGGGATAGCTAATAGATCATTCATGTGTACGTTACCGAATGTATTTATTATTATTTAAAAAACGAAATATTATTTAGTATTTGTGCATATCAAAATATAGCGCCTTGAACACGGTAATGCATATTTATCAATTTTTCGTGCAAAAAAAAATGCTTTATCGACAATCAATACGACTGTAAATAAAGCAGTTTTTTTACTGTTCTTTATAAGCCTATTTCTTGGCCGGCGATAGTGACAGAATATATTTCACCATCTTTTTAGCATCAACTTGGGTAACTTTAGGATGGGCAGCCATAGGAATCTGTCCCCAGGTACCGCTACCTCCTTTAATAATCTTACCAGATAACATCGCAATATTCGCATCAGTAGCCGGATATTTTTTTGCAACGTCTGCATAAGAAGGCCCTACCAATTTGCCATCTGTTTTATGACAAGCAAAGCAATCAGACTTAGAAACCAATAACTTACCTGCTTCAATGTCTTTTTTAGGATCTGCAGTTTGGCTTTTTGCGGCATTACTCATGAACAAGCCGATAGCCAGGCAGCTTGAAAAAATTAAGGTTCTTTTCATTTTGTGTGTAGTTATTAGGATTATGTGTTCGGTCTAAAATTAAAATATTTCTATTTATGAAGCTCATATTTTTTAAAATATTTTATTTTTATATGCATTATCGTGAAATTATTTTTTCCTCAGCTTATTTAAAGTGTAGCAAATTATCTTATTATCAAGGGGTTCACCTTTCAAGCTTATAATATCCCCCATATTTAGTTCGTATACAAAACCGGCTTTCAGCGCATCAATTGTTAAAGAAACCCGCTTTCTATCGGCTGAGATCCTGATATTTTTAACCTGATCTTCCTGCAATCCGAACTGATCAGAGCCATATTTATTATGATATTTATAGTAATAATGTCTGATCTTATAATTTGCCGGGTCCAGCGCCGACTTTGTGTCCATAGCCTGCGTAAAGCTGAGTTCAAAGCCTGTAGCAGTTAAACTCATCGTATACACATCAACAGGTGTTTTACCTGTAAAAACGATCCGCTGAACCCCCTCATCACCAAGCCAGCCATGAGAATTTTGCCCTACATATAAGCTTCCATCAGGAGCGAACGCCATGCGATTGTTGCCTTTCCTTAACCCATGCCCATCTAAAAACGGAACACATGCTCCTTGCAACTCTCCGTCCACACGCTCCAACATGACCCTTACAATTCGCTCCTTGTTCATTTCTCCGATTAAAAGCTGCCCGCCAAAGGGACCAAACTTTCCATTTGTACGGTCACATACCGGCTGTGTTGGGGAATTGGCCATTATGCCATGAGGGAATAACACCGCTGCCCGGGTACGCAAGGAATCCAGGGTTTCTGAAGACAGGTGGTAAGGATTTCCTTTAGCCCAGCCCTTAGTCCAGATTAAGCTACCTGGATGGCCATAGAATTTTCCTTCCTGAATATGAAAAAGAGGGCTTGTGCCTACCCAGTCGCCCTGATTATCCGTAGCAAACAAATTTCCCTGCATATCAAAACCAAGTCCGTTTGGTGAACGGAAACCGGAGGCATAAGGATGCAGTTTACCATCTTGTGTCAATTTCATGATCCAGCCACGATAAGGCACCGCAGAAAACATTTGACGCTGCCCATCTATTCCGTCCCTTCCCGATGTATCTGTTTTTCCACGAACTTCGGATCGCATCCCACCACCAGGAGAGGAAGAGTTTAAAGCGATAAAGAGATTGCCATTTTTATCTTTAACCGGCCCATAGTTGTATTCATGATAGTTTCCTGAAAGGCCGAAATCATCTGTTACTTTTTCATAAAGATCAGCCACGCCATCACCATCGGTATCTTTAACCCTTGTCAATTCAGGCCTTTGGATAATCAACAGCTCAGAATTACTCACAACCAGAATTCCAAGTGGGTCATGCAAGCCTTCTGCAAAAAGCTTCCACTGCTTTGTTTTCCTATGGTAAGTCATCACTTCACCACGGGTAAAACAAGCTACTAAACGGCCATCAGGAAAAAATTCCACCGCACCGTTTTCGCTGGTCAACCCCGCCGGCATCTTAATATTCTCAACCCGGTACGATGCTTTTCCCGGGGGATCGCTATTCACATTAATCGCACTGCAGCATAGTAGCCCTATAAGAAACCCGCTAACAATTGTCAATTTCATTCTTTCCCCCCTTCTTCTTTAGCAGTGGTTTTCTCCGCCATAGTAATGGTAAAATTTCTGGCCTCCTGGGCCGTTAATTTTAATATTCCATCCTTCCAAACGCCCGCTGAGGATTTATAAGTTACCCCATCCAAGGGATCTGTAACAAACCATATTGGCTTTACGGCACCCGGAACCTTAAAAGTCCTGGTCAATCCATTTCCATCAGCAGCGGGTTTAATCAACTCGTATACGAGTGTACCATTTACGGTATAACGAAATTCGGGATAACGTTTGATGAGCTGATAACCTTTATAATCCGTTACCGGTAAGGCCCCGTTTTCATCCAAACGAAAAGGAAAACTGTGGTCGCTGAAGAAAATCTTACCTACCAATTTAGCCAATGCATCCCCCTTTCCTTTCCAAAGATCTGAATTATCTAAAAAGCCACCTTTCCAGGCGAAACGTAGTCTGCAGGTTCCCGCATCCCAACAATAGGATAACTTACCGGGTAAACTTACAGCGCAAGCTGCCGGACTTGCACCTTCAATAAAAACACGGTATAAGTAGGGTGCAACAGGTGTATAGGGGTGTAAAGGCTTAGGAACCGCAGGCATATGGTGACCCGCATGCATGTCATCATTTTTTTCACCTTCAGACATCGCCTCTCCTCTTCTTGCCGGAGGAATATTCGGGTCTTTTGCCAGCTCGGGCATTTTACCTGTTGTATTTACATACATTGCGCCGTACATCACAAAACCATGTCCCGGGTAAGTACATACGTAGGGATAGACACCTGTTTCTGCCGGGGCAGTAAACCTGAGTATCTTTTCCTGATGCGGAGAAGTTACGGGAATAGACCAGAGCACCTTAACAGATTTAGGAATATAATTTACCACCGGGCCTTTTTCGCCGAGGTTTAATGCTGCCATTACCACCTCTTCCCTGGCGCCAGGACTGGTAATAATCATATTATGGTCCATATCATCTGTATTTTCAAGAATAATTTTCACTTGTTGTCCCGGTTTTACGTTAAAGCGCACCACATCAAACTGCAAGCCTGTCTCCACTTTCATTAAAATGGTTACTACAGTATCCTTAACAACCTGACCTTTAGCCTGCATAGCAAAAAAAACAGAACACAAGGGCAACAATATATATCTGCTAACCATCCCCATCCTTTAATTGAAGATTATTTTGTTCATTCATGTGGTTCATTTTAAGATTTGAATTTACTAGTATAGTGTCCTGATGATTCAAAAATCCCACCACTGCTGTCATAAAAGTTATCATTTAATTCAAAAATCCCATTTTTTGGTTTGGTCCAGGACGCGCCGGCCATAGGATGATAGCCCAGCATATTTTTCCAGTTCTGGTAATTCATGTCCCCGTTGGTCTCCATAAAGCCCATACCTATGCCTGGAAAAGGCATTAAACGGGCGGCGAGGTTTTTATTCCAATCGATAAGAACCGGATTTACGGTAAGGTCGGCACATAAGCATGGGATTTCTCTTTCGGCAGCCAGCTTTGCTATTTTCATGGAAAGACTAAGTGTCTTTGCGATTCCCTTTAATACCATTGCACCATACCCCTGCTCAATTCTTCGTATAGCCCCTGATTCATCGTGCACACTTTCATCTGCAGCAATACGTATGCCCGTATCGGATACATTTTCATCATTGTGCTCATTAAGTGGCTCCTCATAGAACAGAATATGCTCAAAAGCGCCTATTTTCCGTGCATGGTCCAAGTAGCGCATCAATGATTCTTTATGTTCATATCTGCCATTGGCATCCATGGTATAAATCAGTTTACCGCTCTGTGTATGTGTAGTTCTCAGGTTTTTGAGCGCATCATGTACCTGACTTAACCTTTCCATATCCTTTTGCAACATATCTTGCTGACTTCCGGGATAACCTGTTTTTATTTTAAACACAAAATAACCGGCCTTAGCGGCATTTTCCAAGTCTGCTACAGGCATACCATAAGGCACCTGGTACATAATAGCGACTTTGCTGTTCCGGTGCGACAAACTACTTTTATACGGTTGCGGCACCATCTCATCAAAATTCTTATACTTATTTTCTGCCGCATACAGTAACCAGGCAGCATTATCGGTACTGATCAGCGCATTGTAAACAAAGTTGATGTTTAAATCGGCCTTACCAGTGATCTTTTTAGCCCGAATTACAAGTTCCGGAAATATCTGGTCCAATAAGTCGATAGGATCTGTAAAAGGTGTTTGTTTAATCAGGTCCAAAGCAGTTTTCACCACATTAAACATAAGTTCATTGCCCTGGGTTTCTGTACAACTGGCAAACAGATCGGCATCACCGTACAACACACTCTGTGTCGCTATTCCAATCTTACTGATTCCCGATGTTGTACCTAACTTTGAAGCTACCTGCCAAAGTTCTGTGAGGTAGCCTCCTTTAAAGCCAAAAGGCCGGATCAGCTTTTCCTTTTCAAAAGCAGCATCTGCCTGAATTACTTTAATTTGTTTCATCATATTTGTTCCCTGATAAACGAATTTATTCAGATCGGTTCCCGCAAGGCCGGCGATTATGCCAGTATATTTTAGAAACTTCCTCCTATCCATTCTTTTATAAATTCATCATCAATTAAATGTGGGTAGGCCGCACATACCCTATCAATTTCATCGCGCTGTCCGGCCGATAATTGTTCATTGGGGTTCAGGCACCAGGTTCCTTTTAATATCCCCTGCCTCCTGAGTACTTCATGAATACCCGGTATGCAGCCATGAAAAGCATGGGCCGGATCAAATATCGCCGCATTCATATCTGTAACCTGCACACCTTTAGTCAACAGTTCACTTATACCTGAGCGACCGCTCGCTTTGCAGGCTTTAATTTCTTCAAAAAGCGCTACAGCAGAATTTGTCCATACCGCCCAATGCCCTAACAGACCACCAATAAATTCCTTCTCTACGGTTTCCCCGTTTACATCAAATCGAAATGTAGTGAGTAGATCGGCAACAATATTATCGTCATTCCCGGTATACAACGCAATTTTATCCCTTCGTGACGAATGACAAACGGCCCTTACCACGTCAAGCGTTTGATAACGGTTAAATGCAGCAACCTTTATCGCCTCCACATTTTCAATTTCGGCAAACTGTAACCAGAAGTCATAGCTAAAAATACGGCCACCAACACTAGGCTGCAGATAAAATCCAAATACGGGCATTACTGCTGCAACCGCTTTAACACGTTCTAAAATCTCCGGTTCAGTCCAGCCTTGTAAACCTCCCATACTTAACAGCCCGATGTCATAACCATGTTTCAGTGCAATGTGCGCTTCTTCAACTGCCTGCTTTGTGGGACCACAAATACCGGCCACTTTTATAAAAGGCCTCTTTAATTTCGCCTTTTCTATTTCGTCAGCTGCCAGCATCAGCACCTTTTCATAGAGATTTACTTCTGGGTCCCTAATCTCAAATTGTGTGCTGTGTACGCCTATGGCTATCCCTCCTGCCCCGGCAGCCATATAATAGCGGGTTAGTAAACGCTGACGTTCCTCATCCAGTGTTCTTTCAGCCGTTAAAGCCAGCGGATGGGCTGGTATTATAGTCCCGGCATCCAGGAAGCTTTTCAATTCAGGTTTCAATTGTGCTGCCATTAGAACTGTCCCTTTCTTTCCTGAAAGTGAGTTGGTTTATTGGAGATCTTTCCACCTCCCTGTAACCAGCTTACCGTCATCTCCATCATTTCCCTGATCGTTACCCTTGGATATCCGAAAAGTTTATGGGCCTCAGAAGCATTGTTCAACAATGCTGTTGGCTGGACTTCATTTTCAAACAAGGGCTTTTTACCCATGAGTAAACCAAATTGCTCGGCAAGCCACTTTACAGAAAGTGTTTCAGGACCAGTTACATTGAGGATTTTAGTGGGCGTACTGCAATGTAGCAGAGAACGGATAGCGATTTCGTTCGCATCGCCCTGCCAGATCACGTTTACATTTCCCGTGGTTAAATCTATTGCCCTGCCCTCATTTACGGATTTGGCGATTTCCAATAATACGCCGTAACGAAGATCGATGGCATAATTAAGTCTGTATATTAATGTTGGTGTATTGTTTTTCTCAGAAAAATATTGAAAAATACGCTCCCTGCCCAAACACGATTGTCCGTATTCGCCCACAGGTGCCACAGGGTGTTCTTCAGAAAATCCTCCGCTGGTCACAGGTGTAAAGGGGTATACATTTCCGGTCGAAAAAGCTACAATACGGGAGTTTTTATACCGCTCGGCCACACGACCGGGCAGGTAAGCATTCATGGCCCAGGTAAAAGCTTCTTTGCCTGTGGTACCGAATTTTGTACCCGCCAGGTAAATGATATTATCCGCATCAGGTAAAGCGGCAAGCTCATCTTCGTTTAGCAGATCAGCGGCGATGGTTTCTATCCCTGCAGCTTCCAGTTCTTCGCGTGCCGAGGGATCGGAAAACCTGGATACACCGATAATACGTTTTTTAATCCCGGCCTGGTCAACCGCTAATTTAGCAAGCTTCGCCATACTAGGCCCCATTTTCCCACCTACACCTAATAAAATAATATCGCCTTTAATGTGGTACATATCGGCGATCAGCCTGTTTGACGGCTTTAACAATTCCAGTTCCAGTTGTTCTAATTCAGTCATTTTGTGGTTAGGTTTATTATTTAAAAAATAGTTCTTTAACGTTGCTTAACGCGAGGAATATCAGTATCAGCAGGCCAATTGCACCAAATATTTTAACCGACAGCGTATTTACATGTTTACCCATAATCTTCGGATCATTCGATATGGCATACATGGCGATGCCAATAAAAGGCACAAGGAAAATGGTCACACTCTGGGCGAAAATGATCAGTTCTAAAGGAAGTTTGCCAAATTTTATTGCTATGGCCGCACCAAATATCATAACAAGCGCAATAAAGATTTTTACAACCTTTGAGTTGAGCTGACTACCCTTGCCAAATGCATCACCTAATAAAGCCCCTCCCACTGTAGCATTCCCTACCAGGGATGAAAAAGAGGCACCAAAAAGCCCTACCAGGAAAAATGTAGATGCCGCACTGCCAAATAAAGGCTCCAAGGCCCTGGCCATATCCGAAGCATTATTCACCTTAATACCTTTTGTATTTAAAACCGCCGCAGCACAGATCATTACAATAGCACTCATTAAACCAAGGATTACAATACCTGTAATACTATGCGATTTTTTTTCCTTAATCTCCGGGTTTACTTTGATCCGTTCCTGCACCAGGTAAGACTGATAAAATGCACCAACTATTGAAAAACAAGAAGCAAAAAAGGCAATTACCAAACCCGTAGAACCTGAAGGAAGCGTTGGGATTAGTCCACCGGCAATCCCAGTGATACTCGGCTTCGCAAAAAATAAGGTAGTGACAAAAGCGAACAGCATTAAGGCTACTAAAAATATCATGAGTTTTTCAAGCACCTTATAAAAAGCACGAAAGAAAAGCAAACTTATACCCAATAAATTGAATACAATGATCCATAATACATGCGATGTACCGCTAGCTTCACCAACAGCAATGCCAACGCCAATTGAATTACCGGCCTGAAAGGAGGTGGCGACAAAGAAAATGCCTAAACCCACGGCAATGGCAGCGGCATTGCCCCATTTCATACGGATGGTACTCAATAAGGATTGATTGGTAGCTACACCAATCCTCGCACCCATTATCGTAAAAATGGTCATAAAGAAAATGGCGACAACAACAATCCATAGTAAACTATAGCCGTAATCGGCCCCCAGTTTAGAGGTTATGGTCATTTTACTTGGCCCGAAAACCAGGGCAGCGGTGATAATTCCGGGTCCCAGGGACAGGATCCATTTTTTTAGGTTAGTGATCATTTGTGTGGTTTTATTTGGTTATGTTAACGTACCCGAAAATAGCAATTATAAACGAAAACTTCAATAAAAGATTGAACCTTTGTCAATTATACTTGTTCAGGTTCAAGTTCATGATGGCCCTTCAGCATTTCAATAAACCGCATTTTAATTACCATTTCCCTCGTCTTATAATAGTTGATAATCTCATTGCCCAGGCGCGTATTTAAATGATTGTGACGAACACGCTTATTCAATTCTAAAAAGCCATAACGATCATTAAGTTCCGGCCTACTTATTCCATTTATTTTAGGGGCATGAACGGTACAATTCGTAAAACTGGTTCCGAGTGATGCCGCCAATGCGTAAAAATTTTTTCTATCATCCCTGGCAGCCGGCCGGAAAACACAAGCCATAAAATCAAAGCTTCCCGGCATCGTTCCATTTTCATTGCCTGTAATTGCCGATAAGCTACATTTATCAAAATCTGCGGTTAAAGCATTGTTCCCAAACTTTGCGGTTACATACTGGCAAGCGATGAGCCTTATTTCAGGATAAAGGGCAAAAGCATCTTCGTAATCAACAGCATCTGTATGGGCTATACTGATATGAACGGGTGGCACCTTAGCTGCTTCTACCTGCTCCAGGTCTTCAAGCTGGATATTGTTAAATATCATCCTTGAATTTGCCGTAAAAAAAGTGCCGTCATACCCCCCCGCTGTTTTCAGCTGATAAGATCTTGGATCTGCAATCTGTATAAGCCTCAGCCCCTTGGTTCTGCCTTGCACCATTACATTCCTGAATTCGATATATTGAGGAAAGAATAGCCTATGACCTGCTTTAGTTTTAGAAAATGCCGCGACTTTCATCAGCCAGCATGGACTATTTGAATCAGGAACACTATTAAAATCTATCACCAGGTCCTCAACAATAATTGACCGCCCAAAACCCAGGGGATATTTATAATCAAAATCCATAGGATTGAAATCAAGCAGGTTAATTTCCGCGGATGTAGAGGGCACAAAACGACAATTCCGCAAGCGGATGTTTCCATCCCACTTTGCGCCAAAATCGCTTCTGAAGTTGATAAAACTTCTGCTATAACAGGTTGTATTTTCGATAAACAGATCACCGCCCCCCGTTACCGAAATCCCTCGATAGCCAATATTGGAATCTTTAATATAAAGGTTCCAGCAATGAAAGTGAACATCTATTCTATTTAAACGGCAGTTTTCAACACGGAAGTTCTTGTTCATATTGGTACCGAATACGCCCCAATGTACAGGGCCGCCTTCAGCCATCACATTACGGAACAATGCATTTAATATCCTTGAACCACCGATCCCATAAGTCCCTGCAGGAACATCCCTTTCCTTTCCTTCACGATCTTGTTCGTAAGGAACAAGACGAATATTTTCCAGTTTTACATCGTACACATTGTTAAAGAAATAAAATCCTGAGCGGGGGCTCATCGCGACATCTGTTTTACCATGTTCCAGTCCTACCCATTGATTTTGTATGATAGTACGGCTTCTCGAAATATGAAAGCCATTCCTCACATATTTCGCACCCCTACTATCTCCTGACAGATAAAATGTTCCACCGTTTACGGTAAGGTAGCCGGAATCAACCGGATAGGCCGTGAGTGTTGTATAATTCTTAAACTCCCAGGCAATATCAGTGGTATTACGTCCATGTTCTTCGATGTAAAACAATTCCTCACGTGCCCAGGATTGCCCCTTATAATCTGATCCCGCACGAAAACCTATCCTGTCGTCCTGATCAGTAATGCTCACTAAACAGTTTGCAAAGTCTGCAAGTTCAGGTATCACTTGTACACCTGGTTTAAGCTTCGCCAATAACCCCTTTTTTTGTTCGCTATTCAGTTCGATAACTTTAGCAGTTCTACGTGATAAAATCCTGAACCTCGACTCACCTGAAGAATTATTCATCTCGTCAATATGAAAAATGGTATTGCCCCAGTCTACATTTGTAAATATTTCAATATCATTAGGCTTTTTAAGCCAGTACTCACCTGTATAATTGTGTACGGGCAGGTTGAGTTTCCCCGCATAAATATGTGCTGCTTTAATCTGAATACTGTCGTCATTTTTGCCATCACCAACGGCACCGAACATCTTGTAATTAACACTTTGAACATTTATCAAAATTGCCGAAAGTCCGCTGTTCATTTTAACTCCCGTATCAAAACCGGTATCTCCTGATTTTTCAATGCGATAATGTGCATTGCCCCCGTCACCGGCTTTATAATAACCAAAAGTCTGCACCAGTGCACCTTCCTTAAGGGAAGTATCCTGAATCATTTCCTCCAGATTGTTATACACTTCGTATCTCGCCTTTTTATCTTTTCCATCGGGGTTGGCCGAAGCAAATGCAGCACCCGAGGCTGCTGAAATACCAACTATTCCAAATGCTGTTAGCATTTTCCGCCTGCTTACCGACTTATTTTCGCCGAAGCTATGTTCCTCTTCCCCACACATGTTCGTCATATTTTTTTGAATTTAAGGTTTCATATGCTTTTCAGAAGCACTATGATCAGGTTTAAGAAAGTATGTTAAAAATGAAAAGGCCTGTTCATTAGATTCATCATTTGGTGAATGTAATGCCCTATTGGTCATGGCTACCCGATTTTTGAAACCCAGCAAATTATTCACGTTAATGCTATGGTTTAAAGGTACCCATCGCGTTAATGGGTCTTCAGATCCGGCAGAAACCAGAAAGGGACGCGGTGCCATTAATGCGTGTAACTCCTGGAGGTCATACCCTTCTTTTACCAATTTAAGGTACAATCCTTTTGCAGGATTGTCGGCCGTCATCATTCCTCTTTTTCTCCAGGGCTTCGGATAATATCCCAGGTACCAGGGCTCCCAGTAGTTTACGGCTTCGCGCGACTCATCGAACACAATTCCGGGGTCAGACCATACCGCACAGGCAAACTTATCAAACAGGCAAGAAGCAAACATCGCCCATTTCCCTCCGAAAGAATGCCCCATAATTCCAATCCTTTCCGCATCTACATCCTGAACCTTGGAAAGTACATACCAGGCATTCGCCGCCGCATATCCCAATGCCGAAAGGGGCTGGATTTCTGCTTTCCCGATGCTTGGGTAATAAATAGCATACGTTTGGGCAAGAGAAGCTTCTTTAGTTCCGATAGAGAGCGTAACAAAGCCTCTTTTTGTTAATTGCAATGCGAAATCACGCCCTTCCTTACCCATACCAATAGCTGTTTCCGGTTCATAAAAAACGGTGATTACCGCCGGCTTTTTACCTTTCCCAACAGGTACCGAAAGATAACCTTCGGTCCACTCCAGGGGAGTCCATTTAAACCTGACCTTGTATTGTGTAAAACCTTCCTTTTTTACCGTATCCAGAACCTGCATTTTTTGATCTTTCAAAAACGGTGGCCATTTACCCATCAGTTGCATCCAGCGGTTCAAGATCTCCGTTCTACGGAGGGGCCATTCGGCAGCAGATTTCACCTCCTTACCACTGTAAAACTTTAAGGGCGACCTGTATGTGCCCAACTGGTTTTTAAACTCCGCTGGAGGGGTAAAAAACGGAGCAATTTCTGGCCATATTTCTTTGGACGGACTAACGCTACCGCTGACACGCTGCTGCGCATTTACCTGCACCAGATTAAAGTTAACAAAGGAAAGAAGGATCAAACCTATTTTTAAAACACTATTCATTACTTCTTAGCTGCCCTTACTTTTGACACTTCAATTTCGCTCACCGTACTGGCTTTATTACCAAACTGTGATCGTATATAACTGCTTACGAGCGCAATTTCTTTATTGCTCAGAAAATTAAAAGCAGGCATCTCCTGATCGTATTTTTGTCCTTTAATCGTTATTGGGCCAGACAAGCCTTTCAAAAGGATATGTATCAGCGCATTTTTATCACCCAATACCAGTGTGGTAGCCTTCAGGGGCGGGAATACTCCCGCTATCCCCTTCCCGTCACTTTTATGGCAGGACGTGCAATAATTGTTGTATATGACTGCCCCGGCCGGGGCAACCGGCTTTACTGCTTTTTTTACTATAGGCCGACCGGCAGCTGATCCTGCTTTAAATATTTTAATGATCTTGTCATCTTCTTTCTTCGGGTATCCCTCACCAGGGTTCCAGTCGCGGTTACTCGTTGAAACATAAACATCTCCGGCAGGTGAAACGCAGACCCCGCGCAAACGTCCGAATTCATGATCCAGGTATATTTGCTCTGAAAGTACCCCATCTCCTTTATCGTTCAGTTTCAATACCCTTAAGCTTTGGGTTTTAAGCGTAACCAACAATATCGAATTACTCCATTCGGGTATTGCCGAAGAATTGTAATAAGCAATATCCGCTGGTGCAACAACCGGTGTCCATGCCTTTACCGGAAACGTTACAGCAGTAGTTTTACAAAACTCTTTTTCCTTTTCCGTATCGCAAAATCCCTCTACAAAAGGCCAGCCGTAGTTAGCACCTTTTTTAATCACATTAAGCTCATCTTCTACAGCATCCCCGTGTTCAGCACTAAATAGTGTACCCGACTGATCATAAGTAAGGCCTTGTGGGTTGCGGTGCCCCATCGACCAAACCGGACTTCCGGGAAAAGGATTATCAGCAGGAATCGTCCCATCTATATTGAGGCGTAAAACTTTTCCGTTTATAGACGACCGGTCCTGTGCATTCGCTCCTTTAACCGCATCCCCGGTAGACAGCATCAACTTCCCATCAGGGGCAACTACGACACGCGAGCCGTTATGACCAGTGTTTCCTGGAATATCATTTAATAAAACAACCGGATTGATTAGTGTATCAGCGGTATAAGTATACCTTACCAGTTTGGATAAAATGGTTTTTCCATTTTTATAAGTATAATCTATAAAAACATAGGGCTTTTTAGGATCAGGGTGAACCGCCATTCCCAACAGGCCTAGCGAACGGAACCTGTATACTTCGGGAATACGTAGCAACAGCTTTTTTTGTCCTGTTTCCGGATTAACCTTACTCAATGTTCCGCTTTGTTCGGTATACCAGATCCAGTTATCCGGTCCCCAGGTAATTTCCCAGGGCACATCCAGCCCCGAAGCAATAGTTTTACTTCCCAATGTAGGTATGCCCTGCGCAGGGCCGCCTTTTTCCGGCCTCTCCACATAACTACTAAGTGCGAAATTCGTCAGCAATATCGTAAATAGGAATATTCTTTTCATGGAGGGAATCTTTGTGTACGTAACCGAAGATAATAAGCGGAATGTTATTAACCAAATTTACAGCGATTTTCTTTTAGAAAAATAATGATAATCCGCTAGAAACCTTATTTTTTCCTAATGTAGGTGAATATATCCCTTACTTCCTGTTCCGATAGGTGATCTAAAATCCGCTCGGGCATCATAGAAACCTGCTGCGCTTTCATTTCCTTTACCTGGGCTGCAGAGAGTACTATATTTTTACCGGCAAGCGGCTGGACCGTAATCGCATCCCCGTTCCGGGAAATGATCTTTCCTTCGAGCGTACGTCCGTCCGTAGTCACGATTTTATGGATCACATACCCTTCCCGTATATCGGCATTCGGATCAATAATGTTCAGGAGCATACTGTTCATATTGTCCCTGTCGTATCCCGTCAGATCGGGACCTATATTTCCTCCGCCATCAAATAAACGGTGACAAGGGCCACAGTTATTTAAATACAGTACTTTTCCTTTCTGAAGATTGCCGGGACCGGATTTAATTATCTTCACATACTTCATGATGCTTTCATTCTTTTCCGCCGAGCTTGCCAGCTTTACATTTGGCCATAGCCTATTTACTCTTTCTGCAATCTGTGGGTCTTTAAGCAGTTTTAACCTGCGTGCAACCGTTTCACTTACATCTGTCTTTTTTATAGTTTTGGTTTGCTCTATGGCGTTAAGAAATGCAACTGCCCACACCGCCCTGCTCGATACCAAATCAATTGCAGCACTGCGGATACCTTCGTCACTACGGAACTGCGCATAGGCAATCACCACTTTAGTACCGATCTCCGGGGCATCAAAATATTGCAACGCCTGTAAAGCTGTTTGTTTAAGTGCCGATGATGCCCCTGCCGCCTGTATTGTTCTTAACAGCGTAGGAACGGCACTGGCCTGTTTGGTTTCGCCCATTAGTTTAATATAAACCAGCTGCTCCTGGATATTGGCCTTAGGGTCAGCAATAACTTTTATGGCCTTGCCAATTGCTCCGGCATTGCCCTGTCGGATGCCGAGTGCCAGCGGCCCACCAAACAACTCGTTCTGATAAGGTTTTATGGCTTTCGCAAGGGCGGGCGATAGTCCGATCAAATCCCGCCCGCGAAGGCCTTCACTTAAACCACTAACAAGTTCCTTTGCTGCATTTTTATTTGGCGCCATCTCAATTAATCTTGCCGCCGCTGTAAAATTTGCTTCTCCTCCTGCCAATACATATCGTTGTATTAAACGCTTTAGAACAGTGCTTTGAATAGTCTTACTTTGCCAAACCTTTGGATCCTTAAACATAGCCAGGACTTTGTCCCGGTCCGTTTCGGCCTTAGCCTCAATTGCCCACCAGATCAGTAAAGGAATGTCTGCATCATTGGCATCATTACTGCTTTTTAATAAAGCCGCAATCATAGGAACAGCAGTATTTCCGGGCAGCCGTTTCGCTGTGGAGGCAATCTGACTTCTAATTTCCGGGTTCAACTCTGTTGATGCCAGCTGAACCAAATGTTTCGAAACAACAGGCGACACTGATTTATCATCGCCCACCAGTCGTACCGCCCAATTTCTAACATAAGGATCTTTGTGGTTTAACGCAATGATTGTTGTTTCGTCATTTAATCCCCCGCTCAGGTTTATGGCCCATAATGCTTCAAGGGCAATTTGCCCCTCAGCAGATTTTAGCAGCGCTAACAATTGTGGCACAAATGATTTATTTTTACGGTTTGCGAACTGTAGCTGCGCCTGCTGGCGGTACCATTTATTCTGACCCTTTAATAGCTGTACCAACTCCTGAAATGAATATTTAGACAGATCAAATTTCGGCAAAACACTTTTGTTTGTTTTATTCCGCAAACGGTAAACCCTCCCCGAACTTTTATGCCAGGTATCATGTGGATCCACATGCGAAAGGCGGCTATCATACCAATCGGCAATATAAACAGCACCATCAGGTCCAGCTTTTACATTTACCGGCCGGAACCAATGGTCGTCTGTTGTCAGGATTTTATCTTCATCAATGTTTTTAAATGTTGAACCAACAGTTTCCAGTCGTGTAAGCTGCACAAAATTCAAGAGTGGGTTCAGGGCAATCATTTTCTCCTTATACCTCTCAGGCAAGCTACTTTCCTCATATTTAATTAATGAGTGAGTAAACCGCTTTCTATCTCCTGTCAGCTGCATGTTCTTGAGGTTTCCAAAAGTATAGGCATTGGTATACGGGCCATGTTTCCCAAGGCTCTTCTGGTAATAAGCACCTTGCTTAAAGTTTGGTCCCCTGTCATAACCATTGTCGCCCGAGTATAGCCTACCCTTACTGTCGAATTCAACATTAAAGGTATTGCCCCCACCTTCCGCATAAACTTCAAATACCTGGGTATCGATATTATAGCGCCAAATCGCCTGCCCCTGGAAAGCCACCTGCTTCGAAATAGATGAACTCACATTTGCCGTAGCGGTACTGCCCTGTGCACCATAAAGCCAGCCATCAGGTCCCCAACGCAAACTGTTTGCAACGGCATGTGTATCTTCAAGCCCAAATCCCTGTAAATGAACTGTCGGATTGCCTTCGGGAATCCCGTCATTGTTCGTATCGGGATAAGCCAGCAGATATGGTGGATTGAGTACCCATATTTTACCCCTGCCAGTGATTACACTTGTAGCTATATTTAATCCTTTGATGGCATCGGTAGCCTTATCATATTTTCCGTCTCCATCAGTATCCTCAAATATGGTTATTTTGTCTGCCCCCTTAGCTCCTCCCGGTGGGGCTGCAGGTATTTTATCAAATTTTACCCTCAGGTAGTTATCTATACTCGTCACTTTCAGTCCCTCAGGATAAGGATATTGGTGGTACTGAACTACCCAAAGGCGGCCACGGTGGTCAAAACTTAATTCTACAGGCTGGACAATCTGTGGTTCAGCTAACACCAGGTCTAATGCTAAATCATTTGGAAATTTAAAATGGCCGAGCGTTTTTTCAGGCAATGTAGGCTTGGAAGTATCACTCAATGCACCTACCCCCTTAAACGATTGCATATAGCGGGCCACATCTTCGTTGTCACTAACCGGCAAACCGGCATTTCCATTTTCAGACGGCCCCTTATCTTTTTTTCCGCTATTCTGGTTGCAAGCGGTAACCATTGCCAGTAATGCGATATAAACAAGTCCTATTTTTAGTGTTGTTTTCATTTTTTCAGTTTAAAAGCCGAAGCTTATTGACCATCAAGTTTCATTATCAATATTTTACAAAAATTCCTTTTTCCTGCATAAATCCGTTCGCCAGAATAATCACGTAGGTTCCGGGCACAAGGGCTGCAACATTTACCGGGCTAGAATTTAGTCCCTTTTTTACCAGGACCTGCTTGGAGAGGACGGTGGTGCCGAGTATATTTACAATTTTCATTTCCGCTTTTCCGGCCTGTGCCGCATCATACTCAACATCCATATCCTTGCTGGCAGGATTGGGATAGATCTTGAGTTTTCTCTTTAGGGATACTTCAGGCTTAATTTTAGAAAGCTCCTGTATGCTGCCGGCCGACTGAACGGCACCGGAAAAATTCAGATTGACCCTTTTAATCAGTTTAAGGGTTTTAGAGAACCCATGTTCCAGGATAAACGAAAGGGTAACCAAATTGGTTTGTGAACTCACAGAAACATTAGATGGGTTTTCCAGAACATCCCAATTGCCATTCAGCACCAGATTAACAGGCCTTGGATAAGCGCGCCAGTAATAATCATAGGCTGTTTCTTTTTTCACGTTCATGTCTGGCGAGTTCATGGTTACGGTAAGCGTATCCCCGCTTTCCTGTATGCCAAGCAACGATACATCTGAAACACTTTTAACCACACCAACATTTACCTTATTGCTCGCTTGGTAAAATGCGTAGCTGGTAAGCGATTTAGGCAGGTATTTTACAACATGCATGGTATCTGTTTGTTTAAGTACCTGATAAAGTGTATTTGAAGCAATCAGTGTAGCGAGTGCCTGCATGGCCTGTGGGGTAGTTCCTGGTACTGCTATAAATTGATATTTACCCGCTACCGGGTTTACCCCATGGTTGATCCATGCCTTACTGGCCATGGCCGTTTCAAATGAGTTTGGTAACGATTGGTCGGCCACAGTTTCCCTGGGCGTAGATTGCGTCCCTCTAAAAACACGTACTGTTCCATTTCCCCGAGGAATATAATATCCTGTCGTCTGGCCGTTTACAAGCCAGAGACCGGCCGATTGCGTATCCAATATCTGGTCATAGTCGGCAGTAACCGGTGTAACGGAATTGACATAAATTGCCGGGTTAACTGTTTTATTGATACCCTGAAAAAGATTGGTCGCTACATTTCCCCGGCCATCGATCGCACTGATGCTACTTCCAAGGCACACTAAAATGCTGTCAAATGCAAATACTGTTTTCTTAAATTTAAGTCTTGAGGGCAGGTAGTTACCATTCGCCATTTCTGAAAAATTGAAACCAAATATGCCGTCTTTCCCTAAAGACAATGAGCCTGCAAAATTAAGGTTCTGAAATTCCATTGCTGTATTAATTGCTGTTGGCTGAAGACCCGAAAAATCAGGAAAATGAACAGTGGTAGTACCAGGCATCACATTCCAGTCCCAGCCTTTTCCGGTAAGGGTATAGCCTGTCGCTGCCAGTGCACCTCCGTATAAAATTTCCAGCGTACCATAGCTTTGGTAACGCCCGTACCGGTTTTCAATTTTGTATATTTCTGCACCAAATATTTTACTGGTAAAGCCCCTCATTACTGCCGTCCAGTTACTTTTCCTCAATATGCCTAAAGCGCCGTAGTTGTACTGATGAAAACCTGCTGTTGAAACAACAGGCACGGCATACTTACTGGTGCCGGTCACATCATTATAAATGGCGCCCATTACCGGATCGGCCGGAAGCTCCTTTATATCTCCTCCAATCTCTACAAACTTTTCAAAATTTGCCAGACTTACCGGCAATGCTGCCGGAAAAGGGTTCCTCCCCGATTCAGCATGAGCGAAAAGCAGACCTTTAGATGAACCTACCAGCAAATATTTTAAAGCCATGCTCATGTTGTTGTAAGCCGCAAGATTAATTTTATACACCGTTCCTTTTAACACATATGCAAGCGCTATCCATTCGGCCCAGGCCCCCATGTAGCTGGTATGTTGAGAGCCATGGTGATAACCGACCCCATCAGGCTTAACACCATCCCTTCCCCCTAGTCCTGGTACGGTATTGCGTTCCATAAATCTTTTCACCATTTTCAGGTCCCTCACCACAACATTTGGATCTGGATCCGAAAGTGCCAGTTTAAACAAGAATGAAGTCCTTAAATTCAGGTAGTCTACACTATATCCCTCCATATAGTTTGCGCCGTAAATCACACTATACTCATTGGACCATTTTAACATATCGACCACCTCCGCCCGTAACACAGGTGTATAGTGCGGTAATGCTTCTAAAAAGCCAACCGGAAAGATCCGTGCATTGGTATACGAATTGGTTTGAAATACAATTCTTCCCCCCTCTGCCATACCTTCACTAAGCAGGTACTGGGTAAACAAAATGAGTTTGGCCTTGGCATCAGCGTCCCCTTTATTGGCTGCCCTGGCCAGTGAGCGGCAATGGGTAGAGATCAATACGAGGGTAGTCGGATCATATATTTTTGAAATACCTGTGCCTTTTATACTCCCGTCGGCATTGTAACCAATATTGCAAGCCAGCACATAATTTTTGGCTGCACTAAGCTCTGTACCGCTGACTAAAGTATCGGGTGCTTTTATGAAATAGTTTTTTAAGATTTGCATGTCCGACAATTCTTGCACCGTTGCCGTAGCAACAGGTAGGTCAGGTCCGTTTTTCCAGTTTTCAAGTACATTCAGATAAGGCGCATTCGTCACATTTTTTCTGAATTGGGGATAATCCGGCCATACATGAGGGCCAGGGATCCGCACATCCAAATTGCCGATAAGGACCGCTTCGTCAATATGTATCGAACAGCTGTCGGCACTGTTGACCGGTTTATACGTAATTTTCATTTCATTAAGTATAAATGCGGGTACCGGCGCTGCATTACTGTAGTCATAATAGTATGACCGGTGAAATTCCCTCCAGCCTTTATAGTTCAAAAGCATCCTTCCTGAACGTTGCACAATACCATTTCCGTCAAAAAACTCAAAAAGCAAGGTATCATTAGTTGCTGCCGGAACATGAATAAATATTTGGGCCGTGGCCGATGCTGGATTGTTCAGCTCTGCCAAAGGGATAGCCAAACCTGTTGCCCTAAGATAGCCCCCATTTTTCGCCTGCCATTTTAAGGATTTTCCGCCTGCCTTCACATGAGCGGTACTTAGTGCAATCGAGGTGCCTACATTACTTTCCCAGTTTGCCGGAATTGCAGTATCAAAAGAAACAAAGCGTTGCTGGGATTTCAGCTGTCCCGTGCCAAACAACAAGGCTATAAGGATCCATTTTATATTTTTCATTAGAATATAATTTGTCTTTTATCGGTTATGAAGCTATCATAAGCATATTCATTACTGTTTGTAAGCGGTATGCTGATTTTCATCTATTTATAAATTACCAATCCAGGGTTTGGACCAGTGCCCTGTTTAAAGTCGTTTCTCTCGTAGGAATTGGCCAAAGCTTGTTTCTATCGGTAATATTGGGACCAAAACCTTTAATAAAAAGATTTAAATAGGCCGGGGTTGTCAAAGTGCCCAGATCACGCTCAATGGTTGCCGAAAGTTCATGCATACGGGGCACAAAAATATCCCAGCGGATGAGGTCTGCTTTTCTAAATGTCTCACCGCTTAGCTCGCGCGATCTTTCATCTTGTATAAATGCCCGGAATGCCTCTTTACCCGCAGTTGCGATGGCGGGCACAAGTGCGTCAGCAGGGGTATAAATTGTTGCGGTGGCAGCTGCCCCGCTTCCGTTGCCCCCGGTAAAGGTGAGGACCGGTGCGGTAGTATAGCCCAGGCCTCTTGAAGTGCCATAAATGGCATCGTTTGCAAAAGTTACGCCCGTAACTTTACCTGCGGAGATGGTTGTGGTGGCCACAATTCCAGTACCACCTCCACCAGTAAAGGTGACAGTGGGTGCGACCGTATAACCCGATCCACCATTGGTAATGGTAACCGTTTTTATACCTGTGCTCCAACCTCTTTTTCTTACTTTATTTACAGCTTCAATAGCCTCTGGCGTTGGTCCTGCATTTTCCGGCATCTCATTTTCGGCCTCCGCAAACATGAGCAATACATCTGCATAGCGCAGCAGGGGACAATTTATAGGTGTGCCAGCCGAATTTTTAGGCAATACCACCTCATATTCCCTTCTATATTTTGCCGGAAACCTGTTGTAGGCTGTTTGCCGGCTAACCGTAGCAATGAAATTTTTAAAGTTGGCAGGCTGACTGGCGCTACCGTAGGTAAAACGCGCTATAGACCAGTCCCTGCGGATATCACCTTCCTGAAAACGGTAATACAGATCGGCAGTAACCTTAATGCCCGCATAGGCAAAACCTGTCTGCGTATTGGATGATGCCGGGCCGTTTACATCTCCCAATGAACCGGTCTCGGTAAAGGCATCGGATTTATTTCCCCAAAACTCAACTTCCCATAAACATTCCTTAATGTCGTACTTATCAGCAGCCAGGTTAATGAATATACCAGAATACGAAGGGTTTAACGCATGCCCCGCTTCTGTATCATCAATTACTTTTTTTGCCCAGTTTCTTGCTTCCCTGTACCTGCTTACATCTCTAACGGGATATCCCGCCATATGTAAACAAACCCGTGCCAGCATTCCCCTTACAGCAGATTTGTTAACCCTCCCGCCAAAACCAAGCTGGTTAATCCCTGCAACCAAACCTTCGGCCTCGGTCATGTCGGCAATAATCTGTTCATACACCTCTTTCGCCGTGGCACGTGGCACATCGACTGCTGTAACCGATGGTGTTGGCTTTAGTACCAGTGGAACACCACCGTAACTTTGTACCAGCATAAAATAATAGTAAGCCCTTAAAAACAAGGCCTCACCTTTTACCTTCGAACGCAATGCTTCGTCTATTGAAGGATTGTTGTTGAGGTTGGCCAGCAGATAATTTGCCCGCCCTATGCCAATGTAAAGCGTATTCCAAAGGGTCTGTACATCTGCATTGGCAGCGGTAAAATCATAGATATGCACTCCACTTAAAGGGGCACTCTTTACATACCAGGCCTCATCTCCCTCAAAACCCCATCTAAAATGGATAGGATTGGCATACAATAGCCCCAGGTTATCATATACGCCCGTTAAGGCAATATTTAGCTGATCGGCATTCTGGTAGTAATCATCCGGCGAAAAGAAATCTTTAGGTTTGGCATCCAGTTGTTTTTTACAGGCACTAAATCCTGCAAGCAATATCAGCGTGGCTAATAATAAATATCTGTATTTCATCTTTTTGATATTAAAAGGTCAGCGGTTAAAATGTTGCGTTTAATCCAAAAACGATTGTTCTGGCTATTGGATAAGCCGAGAAATCAAATCCGGGAGTCAGTACAGAACTTCGGACCGACACTTCGGGATCCATGCCAGAGTAGTTGGTAAATGTGAGCAGGTTCTGAGCAGCTACCGTTAACCTTAGCGTACTTAAGTTTAATGCACGTATATAAGAAATAGGGAGGTTATAGCCCAATGCAACGGTTTTCAACCGTAAATACGAACCATCTTCAATTACCCTCGATGAATAGCTACCAATTGTACCTTGTCCGTTGGCCTTAAAGTTCTTGTTGGTTGGGTTGGTTTCGCTCCAGCGGTCTGTATAGCTCGCATACTGGTTTAAACTGACCCTCAGGTTTCCGTTCCCCTCAAACATATACCTATTGGCATTCATAATGTCGTTGCCGTAAGACCATTGCAGAAATACGCCCAGATCGAATCCTTTATAGGTAAAATTATTGCTGAAGCCTCCGGTATGGATCGGCTGCCCCCTACCAATCACCGTCAGATCGCTGGTATTGATCGTCCCATCGCCATTCATATCCCGGTACTTGATATGTCCGGGCTGTGGTGAAGCGCCATTATTGGTTACCCCAGGCTTTAATGTATATACACCCGAACCCGATTTATTAAAATCGGTAAGCTGGTATACCCCATCAAAAATATAACCGTAAAACATACCTGCAGGTTGCCCTATTTGCGAAATATAAGCTGGGTTGGCATTATACTGCGACTCAAAGTTTACGGTCGAATACAAGGCATCCTGATCTCTTACCAGTTCCAGTATTTTATTCTGATTAAAGGCAATATTGAAATTACTGCTCCATTCGAACGACCTGCTTTTGACATTGACAGTTTTTAAACTGAATTCAATACCCTGGTTTTTAATTTTACCGATGTTCTGCTGCACATTAAGCACGCCAGTTGTAGCTGGCAGGTCTGCATTCAGTAAAAGATCGCTCGTAATTTTTCTGTACCAATCTATTGTAAATGCAATCCTATTCTTAAATAAGCCAAGGTCGTAGCCTATATTCAGCTGTCGGGTGGTTTCCCATTTCAGGTTTTCGTTTCCCAGTCCACTGATGATCACCCCTTTAAACGGGCTGCCATTGTTAAATGAATAGGAATTGGCAATTGGAAAGGATAATCCCGGATAGGAATCGTAATTCCCGACCCTGTTATTTCCCGTACTGCCATAACTCAACCTGAATTTGGCATTGGTTACTGCTACAAAATCTTTCATAAATGTTTCTTCCTGCATGTTCCAGGCAAAAGATCCTGAAGGGAAATAGCCCCATTTGTTTCCTTTTGCAAACTTCGATGAACCATCTCCCCTAAAAGTAAATTCCATCAGGTATTTTGATCTGTAGTTATAAGATAAACGGCCAAAATAGGAGATCATAAAATTTGAACCCGAATTTGCGTAGCCCGCATAAGGCACTCCTTCGTCCAGTCCGGTTGGCCCCAACTGTTCATTGGGAAGGTTCTGTGCAGCGTAACCGTAAGACTCAGCATTATACTGCTGAACCGACCCGCCTCCAAGCAAGGTTATCTTATGGTCTTTATCAATGGTGGTATTATAGGTAACCGTATTGTCGGTAGACAGGATGTTGATCTCATTATAGATAACAGAACCAAACTGCCCTTTTGTATTTCTGGGATTAAGTGGACTACCCTGTACCGTTTTGGAATTGTAAAATAGTACCCCTCTTTTCTGTCGGTCCGACACTGATCCTGAAAACCTGAAAACCAGGTTACTTAGCGGGGTATAAGTAAGATAACCGTTGGCCAGCAGGTCTGATGTTGTACTTCTATTGTACTCATTATTACTCGTAACAATAGGGTTTAAACGAATATCGTATTGGTTGATCAGGTCAAAATCACCATCTTCCTCAAGCAGGTCTAAATTATTCCCCCCATTTACAGGGCGGTAGCCCCATGCACGCGATAGCAGGTAGGTCGTAAATGAAGGGCCGTTGCCCTCGGCAACCGGCTGTCCAAAGGTGGTAATTTTAGCATAATTGGTACTGATACCGGCTTTTAGCTTTTTACTGATGACCTGGTCTACCGAAGCCTTGCCCTGATAGCGCTTATACCCTGTATTGATCACAATTCCCTTCTGATCATAAACTGAGCCCGATATGGAATACCTGGTCTGGTTAGTCCCTCCTCTCAGTGCAATATTGCTGATCAAAACGGGCGATTGGCGGAATATCTGGTCTTGCCAGTTGATACCCGCTATATCCCAGTACGAATCTAAAGTCTTCCCATTAGTGAGATAAGTATTATTGGCCGATGTCTGGTTCAATTCTATCTGGTACTTTACAAACTCATAAGCATCCATAACAGGTATGGTTTTCTGTACCTGTTGAATGCCATAAGAAGAGTTAAAAGTGACCACTGCTTTGCCCACCTCTCCTTTTTTTGTTTCTACAAGTATTACCCCATTGGCTGCCCTGGAACCATAAATAGCCGTTGCAGATGCATCTTTAAGAATGTTAATGGTTGCAATATCATCGGGGTTCAACATGCCATCTTCCGGGTCCTCGACCGGAAAACCGTCAATAACATACAGGGGAGAGTTGTTCTGTGTTAAGGAATTTGCTCCACGGATGACGATGTTTACACCTTTTCCGGGCTGCCCGTCCTGTGCCGATACCTGCACCCCGGCAATACGCCCTGCCAGTGCCTCAGTAAATGAAGCCACCGGCGCCTTGGCCATATCAGACATATTTACCTGCCCTACAGAACCTGTAAGATCTGTTTTTTTAACGGTAGCATAACCCACTACCAGTACTTCCGACAAATTGGAAACTGCTTTTTTAAGGGCTACGTTCAGCACATTTTTTTCGCCGATAAAAAAAGACCTTTCTGTATAACCTACATAAGAAAAAGTAAGCTGATCGGCATTGTTTACCTTAATGGTATACTTACCCTCTGCATTGGTGGTAACCACTGTGCCGTTGCGCTTTAATTTAATACTTACGGTGGGCATTGCCGCCCCCGTCTCTGCATCGGTAACCAACCCGTTAAGGTTTCTCAGTTGCTGGCCTACAACCGACAGGGGACTTATAAAACAATATGCCACTAGTAGTAACGCAAACAGTTTTAACTGTTTAATAGAATTCTTGTTCATACACTACATTAATTTGGTTAGCTGATTGGGTACGTACCCGAATATAGAAATAGCTAGTGGTAATCACCAAATTTTACAGTCAATATACTGGTTTCCAGGTAGACAAAACTACCTGGAAACCAGTATAAAATAAGCTATAACGTAATGTAATGAATTGTGGTCAGGCAGGTACTTGCCCGCTACAAGGCTGTTGTTATTTCTTTAAAAAATCCGATCCGAATACCCTGTCCCACAAAGCGGAAGTTACCCCGTACCCCCTTGTAGAATCATCGTAATGGTGCAACATGTGGTGTTGTTTGATTTTCTTCCATATTCCACTTTTAAACTGCGCATGGTGCAACATATAGTGTGTCATATCATAAAAAAGATACCCCAATATAAACCCAGCGAAAAAGCCATCCAGCAAGTTTAGGGGCAATGTCCATTTAAAAAGAAAATAAAAAGCTGCTGCGAGCGGTATACTTGCCGATGGTGGCATCACCAACCGCTGCGCATCATTTGGATAATCATGGTGTACCCCATGAAATATAAAGTGAATGCGTTTCCCCCATCCCGAAGAGGGATAAAAATGAAAAACAAAACGGTGCAATACATATTCTGTTAAAGTCCAGATCAGCAACCCCAGCAACAGGTGTGCGATGAACATGATCAATCCGTTCGTTTGAATTGAGGCCCAGAAAAAATAAAAAATAACTGGTATATAGACAATTAAAGGTACGTAATAGGGTACTTTAGATAGCGCTTCGAATAAGGGGTTTTTAAACATCCTTATCGATTCCTGGGAGTTGGATACAAAATTCTTTTTCATAATTAACTAATTCTGCTGCCTGATAAAAGGAAACGCTAAATTACAGCTTTTCTTGTTTTCTTAAAATGGCATTTATTGAAATTTGGTCATATTTTAATATCTGAATTTCATAGAAACATAGGGGTACCAGCCTTCATTTGAATGGCCCATTACAAAGCGCAGCACAGCTAATGATGCCGGTGCAAAGTAAATTCCGCCGCCATATCCCTGGTGCCATACATTTGATTGTTCCCCTTTTCTCCACACCCGTCCAACATCATGAAAACCCAATAACCCAACCTGTCCGGGAATAATATAATTGATAAAATCAGTCACCTTAACCCTCAGCTCCAGGTTATTGTACAAACTATGTTGTCCGCCAAACCTAAACTCCCGGTAACCAAGTAAATTCCCTTGTCCCCCCAAAAACTGGGATTGATAAAAAGCCTGTTTTCCGAAGGTTAGCCCACCCCCAATCCTATCGGTCAGCACTATTCCTTTCTTTTTATCCAATGCCTGATAAACGGAAAATGCACCCGTAAACTGAACAATAGAATTCGAAAACTGATTTAGCCCCTTATAGGCAGCGAGGCGCGTATCCAAATAAGTACCATAAGCTGGTAGTATGTCGTTATTCCGGTTGTTGTTGATATAGTTGACCGCAATTCCCGCATACATTTTATCTTTAGACATTACAGCACTATCGGCTGAGTGCAGCTCGTTCACCTGTTCTACAAACCTTCCGTCGTTGTCATCCTTACTGTAGCGGTAATATTGAAAAGAAGGGCCAACACTGACGGTCGATTTGTTCATTGTCCACCTCAACGCCGGATCAAACTGGTATAAACTAAACCTTGCACGGTAATAACGTACAAAATCCCCTGTCTTATTAAATGAAGTCTCATTTCCAAGTCCATAAAAGTTCTGGGAATTCTCTGGGGCGAATACATCCGCACGTAAGGTAATATCAGCCTTTCCAAGCACCTTAAAAAGTTCTGCATTGTAATTAAACCTAAAGCCGGCAGTAGCAAAAGAATGGAGAAAAGAAAAGGAGTGTGTGCTGCCGTAAGGCATTTTCCTGAAGCCCGGCTGCACTATTTTATAAGATAATCCAAGCAAAAGCCTGTCGTCAATATTATAACCTGCATTTAACAATAGTGTTCTCCTTGTATACAAATCTGTAGGTACAAAATGTGTATTTGAGGTATCACTGTCAAAACTTTTGTTTACCCTTTCTGTATTACCGGTTAAACTTACATTATTATCCATACCATATACGGGCACCTTCCTGAGCGAATTTTCAATATGATATTTTTTGCTCCCCTCCACACCAATTATCCTCAATTTAATATCAGAGGTACTATTGTTCAGCACCAGACTGTCGTTACCATCTTTAACATACAGCCTAATCTCCCGGGTAACGGCGGGGTCAAATGTCCGGTTAAAGACCACATCCTTAACGGAGCCCGCTTTCGCTATTTTGCTGATGGTAATATTCAGGGCTTTACCCGGTGCATCTTTAATAGAAATATATTCATTTTTATTGGTGGCCTGCACATCAATTATCCTGTTCATGAAACGATAGTACTTCATCATCATTTCAGGTAGTTTCGCCCGTCTTTCCTTCATTTGTGCCAAAAGGCGGTCATGTCTAAGCGAATAGCCAGGTTCCGGCAGTTTCTTCAGCGCCCGTTCCATAACCTCATCGGTTATCGAAGCACAAAATTCGTTCACAATGCGCTTCCATTCTGCCTCGTCCATCCCTGAAAACCATTTGCTGTACAAAGTTCTTCCCTCCCAGAAAAACCAGTTGATATCGGGTAAATTTCTTTCATACCCCTGGATCATTGGCAGTAACCAGGAAGCCTGCGCATAACGCGGGATTACCCCTTCTGATAAATAAAACACCTGGTCCCTATCCCGGGGAATAGGTTGGTACATTGTTGTCCCATTGTCCTTTTTAATAGGCTTCCAGCGCCATTGGTCTTCATGCCTGTCCCAGTCGCCCAGCAAAGCATCCAAAGCTTTAGCTTTTAAAAACAACGGGCCATCATATGTATAATCATTATTGTCGTTCAGCTTTCGCATCATTTTCTCCGAATTGTCGGTATCTCCTGCTGGCTCCCGCTCTTCCAGCAAACAAAGTGTATTCTGAAATACCTTTGCAAACGCACCAAGTTTTTCGTCAGGTACTACCCAACCGATCATTGGATCACTGTGTGGCACACCTGCTGCCCTGGCAATCTCCGGTACAATCAATGCAGAAAAAGGGTTTTGGGCCGACATATTATCTTTCACTACCTCACCGGCAAAAGTTTTCCGGAATATAGCGGGCAAGAGTATTTCAGGGAATTTCTCTACACTCCGCAGCACCCATTCCTTTCCCTGTGTATCAACCAATCTTAATGAATGGGATTGATTTCCACCACCACGCTGTGTAGGCGTTAGTCCACCTTTAATTACCGAAATCTTAATGACCGGCACTTTTACGGCTATCGCATATTCCTTGCGGTAATTCTCACCAAATAAAAACCTGTGAAACTTACCTACTTTATCATATTTTGGATAAATCCTTACACTAATAGAGTCCTGCGCCCTGCTGGTAAGCATACCGGTAAGCATTAAAATGGAAGAGAAGAGAAATTTAGTCATACCATAAATATCTGAACATAAAGCTACAAATTTCTTATTCTATGGTAAGATTTTTAAAATCTACACGCCGTAATTTTGTGCTGTAATTAAAAACAAAGGTTATGAACAACGAAATTTTAGGTATCCATCACATTACTGCGATAGCAGGGAATGCAAAAAGGAATTATGATTTTTATACTGGCATTTTAGGTTTAAGGTTGATCAAAAAAACGGTAAACTTTGATGATCCTTATACCTATCACTTTTATTATGGAGATGAACAAGGAAGCCCGGGAAGTATCTTAACATTTTTTCCCTGGGAAGGAATCCAGACCGGCAGAAGAGGCACCAAACAGGTTACCGAAATCGGTTACAGCGTTCCTGCCGGAAGTTTAGAATTCTGGCAAAACCGGTTTGAAGCCCATAATGTTATTTACAACAAACCGGCTGTTAAATTTGGTGAGCGCTACCTTACTTTTCTGGATCCTGACGGATTGAAATTTGAATTAACGGAAGCAAAAGTAGCAGACAACAGGCCACAATGGGAAACCGCGGCAGTGACTAAGGCCAATGCAGTTCATGGTTTTCACCACATTACCATTACCACCAATAAAATGGAAGGAACAGCAGCTGTATTGACCCAGGTATTTGGCTATAAACTGGCAGAAACAGAAGTTAACCGTTATAGGTTTATTACAGATACAGTGGAACATGCAGCTATTGTAGACCTTGTTGAAGCTCCGGGAGAAGCCATTGGCCATGTTGCCGGCGGATCTGTACACCATGTGGCCTTCAGGGTAAAAGACGAAGCTACTTTGATGTATTTCAGGGACAAAGTTGTAGAAATGGGCTTAAACATTACAGAAAAGATTGACCGCAATTATTTCTATTCCTTGTATTTCCGCGAACCAGGAGGCGTACTTTTTGAAATCGCTACCGATAATCCAGGTTTTACGGTAGATGAGCCATTGGAAGAGTTGGGTGTTAACTTAAAACTACCTGCGCAATATGAAAGTATCAGGGAAGAAATAGAAGGCATTTTACCTAAATTAGCTTAACATGTACATACATCAAAAAAATATCATTACTGCCGGCACAGCGGTAACAAGCGCAAAAAAAGCCATTATATTTATTCATGGAAGGGGTGCGTCTGCGGAAGACATCCTCTCCCTAAACAATCATCTGGGAATTGGGGATGCTGCTCTTTTCGCCCCCCAGGCTACCAATAACAGCTGGTACCCATACAGCTTTATGGCGCCTGTTAAAGAAAATCAGCCAGCGCTGGATTCGGCGCTGGGTATGATCAAAGAACTGGTATCAGAGATCGAAAATGCTGGTATCCCTCAAGATCAGATCTATTTTGTAGGCTTCTCGCAAGGGGCTTGTTTAACATTGGAATACATCAGCAGAAACGCAGGTAAATATGGAGGTGCGGTAGCACTTACCGGCGGGCTGATCGGCAAGGAGATCAACATGCAAAATTATAAAGGAAACTTTAAACAAACCCCGGTCCTGATTACGACCGGCGATCCTGATCCCCATGTACCAGTGTCAAGAGTTGAAGTAACCGAAGGTATTTTGCGAAAAATGGGTGCAGATGTAACTGTCAAGATTTATCCCGGCAGACCGCACACCATTGGTAAAATGGAGATTGAATTGGCAAAAAAGCTGGTTTTTAAATAAACTTCGGGGGGTTAAAACTTGCTATAATACGTTCTTTTATACTGGGTCTAACAAGTTAATCTAGCAAAAGGTTTCAATTTAGCTCAGTTCCCCCTTGTTAAATCAGGTGTTTTCCTTAAGATTTACTATTTTAGCATCACGCTCCGGCGTATTAAATAACAACTCTTTTATGAAAATAGCCTTCTTTTCCGCGAAACCTTACGACAAAACATTTTTCAACAAGTACAATGAAACATACGGTTTTGAGCTGGAGTTTTGGGAAACGCACCTGGGGCCACATGTGGTAAATGCGATCAGCGACGGTACGGAAGTAGTCTGCGTATTTGTAAACGATAAACTTACCGGGGAGGTTATTGACATTATGGCTTCCAAAGGTGTTAAAGTAATTGCGCTACGTTGCGCGGGCTTCAACAATGTACATCTGGAGACGGCTAAAAAACATGGTATCAGGATCTGCAGGGTTCCCGCCTATTCTCCCGAAGCAGTTGCAGAACACGCAGTTGCCATGTTACTTACCCTAAACAGAAAGACCCACAAGGCTTATAACCGTGTACGGGAGCAGAATTTCTCGTTGAACGGCTTATTAGGGTTCAACCTTCATGGCCGTACCGTAGGCGTTATCGGAACAGGAAAAATAGGTAAAGCTTTTACCAAAATTATGCTGGGATTTGGCTGTAAAGTGCTGGCTTATGATCTTTTTGAAGATGAAAGCCTAAAAGCCGAAGGCGTTCAATACCTGCCTTTTACAGAGGTACTGAATCAGTCGGATATATTGTCGCTCCATTGTCCGCTTACTGCCGATAACCATTACCTGATCAATGAGGGTGCCATTGCTAAAATGAAAAAAGGAGTAGCCATCATCAACACCAGTCGTGGCGGATTACTCAACACACACGATGTGATCCAGGCTTTAAAATCCGGACAAATCGCTTATTTAGGTATAGATGTTTATGAGCAGGAAGAGAAACTCTTCTTCAAAGATCTGTCAGAAGCGATCATCGAGAACGATGAAATCCAGCGCTTAATGAGTTTTCCCAATGTACTGGTAACCGGCCATCAGGCCTTTTTCACCGAAGAAGCACTTTCACAGATCGCTTCGATTACGTTAAACAGTATTGATCACCTTACTAAGGGTTCAATACCTGAAGACCAATCCGTATTACTGGCATAAATACTAAAAACCAACAAAAACTTTGATTGTCAAACCATTCACTCCTGCAAAAGCATTATTGCCTTACATACATGCCTATGCATATGTGGAGATTGATGACATCATTACTTCAGATAATCCAGTCCATATTTTCCCTGTCGAGTATACGCTAATATGTTTCACACTTGATGAAAAAAAGGTGGTGAAAGAACTCCATGCAACAGATACCACAAGCTATCCATTTTCTTATGTCGGTTTTCTAACCAGGCTACGTTCTTTCGAAACCTTCACCAAAAAGGTTGTACAGATCTATTTCAAACCTTTCGGGGCTTATAAAATATTGGGCGTTCCGCAGCATTATTTTACCAACCAATCTACAGATATGGAATCTGTACTTCCCGGATTAAGCGACATGGTCAATAAAATGCTTGATGAGGTGGGTTCTCCAGAGGAGATCATAAAAATACTTGAATCATGGCTGTTGAGAAGGCTGTTAAATACTGAAAAAAATTATGTTGACCGCATGGCATACGCCTGTCAGCTTATCCAGTTATCTTCAGGAAATTTAGCTATTCCTGAGCTTTGCAACAAAATCGGAATGTCTCAAACTACCCTGCGTGACCATTTTAAGGAAAAAATAGGCTTTAGCCCTAAAACCTTTAGCAGGATTATCCGTTTCAATCAGATCAATAAATTTATCTGCCAGCATAAGGATATCAACTGGACAGAGCTCGTATATGAATTTGACTTCTTCGACCAGAACCATTTCATCAAAGAATTTAAACAGTTTTTTGGCTGTTTACCATCACAACTCCACAAAAAAGGGCATCTGATGTTCACTGGTCAGATAGATGGGCAAGAGGCAGATAAAAAAAGATGAGATGAACCGATGAATAAGCAAATTGTATAGATGAATATTGCACATAATTTTGTTATTTTGAAGGATATTAACGAACAGGCCATTTTTTATTCAAATAACAAAACATGCCAGTTACCAAAAAAAAAGAGAACGACACTAACATTTTATCTATTGATATTGGTGGTACTAGCATTAAAGCCTGTATTTTAAGTTCAAAAGGCGATCTGCTTTCCGAGTTCACAAAAGTACCTACTCCCGAAAATTCTACGCCGGAGGCTGTATTAAAATGCATTAAGGAGCTTGTTGCAAAGCTTGACATTGCTTTCGAAAGAATTTCAATAGGCTTTCCGGGTTATGTAAAATGTGGTAAGGTCCAAACTGCTGTTAACCTCGCCAAAAATAAATGGACCAATGTAGACCTTGCCCAACAGGTAAGTGACCTATTTGGCAAACCCGCCCGCCTCATCAATGATGCCGATCAACAAGCCCTGGGTATTGTTGCAGGTAAAGGTTTTGAAATTGTGTTTACCGTAGGCACAGGGTTCGGAACGGCGCTGGTATTTGACGGCGACCTGCTTCCCCACCTTGAGCTGGCACACCTGCCCATCACCAAAACCAAAGACTATGATGATTATATCGGCACTAAAGCCTTTGAAAAGATCGGTATAGAGAAATGGAACGAGCGCTTGCAGCGTATCATTGAAATATATAAAACAGTATTCAACTATGATACGTTATACATCGGTGGCGGCAATTCAAAACACATCAACTTTCAACTTGACCACAACATCCATCTGGCAACAAATAAAGATGGAATTAAGGGTGGCGCAAAATTATGGGAACTGGAAGAAAAATATCATGTTTTCACCAATCATCCCAGCAAAAAATAGACAATGGACAACAAATATACTTTAGGAATGATAGGCCTTGGCACCATGGGCCGCAATTTATTGCTTAACATGGCCGATAATGGTTTTGCCGTAACAGGTTACGACAAAGATGCCAGGATGTTACAAAAACTTGAAGAAGATGGAAAAGCCCATAACCTGAAAGGCTTCGCTTCTTTAGAAGATTTTATACAGAGTTTAGAATTACCGAGAAGGGTAATGCTATTGGTACCGGCAGGTCAGATTGTAGACAGCGTAATTAAGGAACTTGTTCCTTTGCTGGATCAGGGCGATATGATCATCGACAGCGGAAACTCACACTTCACGGATACCAGCAGAAGGGCTACTGAGCTATCTGAACAGGGAATCCACTTCTTCGGAATGGGTATTTCGGGCGGTGAAGAAGGTGCTCGTTTCGGACCAAGCATGATGCCTGGTGGTGATAAGACTGCTTACAATGCTGTAAAACCAATCCTTGAAGCGGTATCTGCCAAAGTAAACGGCGATCCTTGTGTGGCCTATATCGGCCCCGGTGCATCAGGACACTTCGTGAAAATGGTGCACAATGGTATTGAATACGCCATCATGCAAATCCTTGCCGAAACCTATTACCTGCTTAAAAATGGAATGGGTTACGACAACGGGCAGATCTATAACACCTTCAAAAAATGGAACGAAGGCAGGTTACAATGTTTCCTTCTAGAAGTAACCAGGGATGTTTTTAAGGTTAAGGACGAAAAATCAGGTGGTTATCTGATTGATGTCATCAGGGACGAAGCCAAATCAAAAGGTACCGGTAAATGGACTTCGCAGGTTTCTATGGACCTGCAATTGCCAATTCCGACCATTAATGAAGCCGTAAGTTCCCGTGACCTTTCGAAATTCAAAACGCTGCGTATAGCGCTTGCTGAAGCATTGCCACATGCCGCAGAAAAAATAGACAATCCCGAAGAATTTGAAGTACAGCTGGAACAGGCACTTTATTTCGCCATGATCACCTGTTATGCACAAGGTTTGCACCTGCTTACGCAGGCATCCGCAGAGTTTAAATATGAACTGAACTTACAGGAAATCTCGCAAATCTGGCGCGGTGGATGTATCATCAGGGCAGTATTGCTGGAAGATATTTACCAAGCCTATAAGAAACAACCTGATTTAGCCCATTTATACGCTGATGCAGGCATTCAAAGCCAATTAAAAGACATCATACCGGGCACAAGAAAAGTAGTTGGTAACGCCATCCAAAATGGCTTTGCAATACCTGCTTTTGCTTCTGCATTAACTTATTATGATGCATTAAGAACAGCCAATTCACCACTTAATTTAACACAGGCACAAAGAGATTTTTTCGGTGCCCATACTTTTGAACGTACAGACGAGCCAGGTATTTTCCATGCCGACTGGAATTCAGATAATTTGTAAAAACCCCTTATAATGAAGACAAGTATCAACCTTAGCCCAACCATTATTGTAATTTTTGGTGGTACCGGTGATTTAAATCTGCGCAAACTTGCGCCTGCTCTTTACAATCTTTATGCTGAAGGCTATATGCCCGAAAAGTTTGCCATTATTGGTACAGCAAGAAGACCACTTACCGATGAAAAGTTTAGGGATACCCTGATGGAGGGTGTAAACAACTTTTCACGTACAGGTAAGGTACATAAGGAAAAGTGGGAAAAGTTCTCTCAGAATATTTATTATAACCCAACTGACGTTAAGGATTCGGCATCATTTGATGATCTTAAAGTAACCGTTGACAAGTTTAAAGACGAGTTCGGTACTGAAACACAAATCTTGTTTTACCTGGCTGTAGCCCCTGATCTTTTCCCATCTATCGCTAAACGCTTAGCGAAGTTCAAAATGGCGGAGAATGAAGACAACTGTCGCATTGTAGTCGAAAAACCTTTCGGCAGGGACCTTGAAACAGCCCGTGAGCTGAATGCACTGTTGAAAGAACGTTTCAAAGAAAAACAAATCTATAGAATTGACCATTACCTGGGCAAGGAAACTGTTCAGAACATCATGGCCTTCCGCTTCGCCAACTCCTTCCTGGAGCCACTTTGGAACAGGAATTACATCGATCACGTACAGATCTCGGTAACCGAGCAATTGGGTGTGGGCGACCGTGGTGGTTATTACGACGGCTCAGGTGCATTGCGCGACATGATCCAGAACCACCTGTTACAATTGCTTTGTATCATCGGTATGGAAACCCCTATCAACTTTGATGCGGATGAAATCAGGGATAAAAAAGTAGATGTATTAAAGGCCATGCGCCCTTTCTCTGCAGAAGATATCCGTTTCAATACCGTACGCGGACAATACACAAAAGGCTGGATCAAAGGTGATGAAGTACCAGGTTACCGCTCTGAAAAAGATGTGGATGACGACTCCAACACGGAAACTTTCGCAGCCATTAAATTCTTTGTAGACAACTGGCGCTGGAAAGGTATCCCTTTCTATATCCGTACAGGAAAACGCCTTGCGCAGACCTCTTCACTGATCACCATTCAGTTTAAAGATGTTCCGCACCAGGTATTCCCTGAAGCCGTTGCCGAACACTGGCAACAAAACAGGCTGATCATCAGTATACAGCCCGAAATGAGTATCCGTTTGCAGGTTCAGGGCAAAAGACCTGGATTAGATATGATCTTAAACCCTGTAGACATGGTATTTGATTACAAAGGAACCTATACCACTGAATCACCAGAGGCTTACGAAACCTTGTTACTGGACGTAATGACCGGAGATCAAACGCAGTTTATGCGTGCCGACCAGGTAGAAATTGCATGGGAATTATTGATGCCTGTTGTGAACGCATGGGAAACTAAAAAATCGCTAAGCTTCCCTAATTACACCGCAGGTTCATGGGGACCTGAAGATGCCGAGGCGCTGATTGCCAGAGATGGTTTTCATTGGTTTACCCTTCCATTAAACAAAGAATAATGAATTTATTGATCTATAAAACACAAAACGAATTACTGGAAGATCTTGCGGCTTATATCATCAAAATAGCAAATAAAGCCATTGATGAACAGAACTGCTTTAATTTTGTACTAACCGGCGGCAACTCGCCAAAAGCGTTGTACGAAATGCTTGCTACCACTTACAAAGACAAAATAGACTGGACAAAAGTATATTTCTTTTTTGGTGATGAGCGCAATGTAATGCCTGATCATGAAAGCTATAATGGCTTAATGGCAAAAAAAGCAATCCTTGACCCATTAAATATTGCCGCAGATCAGATCTTTTATGTAAATACGACCCTGGCCCCTGAAAAGGCTGCTATTGAATACAATAAGGCCATCGTGAAACACTTTGATGGTGCTGACCTGGTATTCGACCTGATTTTGTTAGGTATGGGTGACGATGCACACACCGCTTCATTGTTTCCGGGAACAACTATCCTGAACAATAAAAACGTTGAAATCGACTCGGTATTTGTTGAAAAACTATCTACTTATAGAATCAGTTTCACTGCCCCTTTAATCAATAAAGCTAAAAATGTAGCTTTCCTGGTATTCGGAGCAAGTAAAGCCGAAGCTGTAAAACACGTAATTGAAAGCAAAAAAAGAAATACAAAGTTATACCCGGCGCAGTTGGTCGATCCAATTGACGGTGGCGTAACCTGGTTTTTAGACGATGCCGCAGCAAGCTTGCTCGACAATTAGGCTTTTCGTCTACACAATTACCCATTTTATCTATTCTTAGCATTGAGTTGCCGCTAAATAATTAAATTTATCAGCAGCGGCAACTCAGTGCATAGTTTAAATGGGTCAAATGAAAGTTTCAGTCAAATTCCGTTACCTCAATATTGCGCTTCATGTGCTCGTTTGGGCAATGGTCCTCCTACTGCCCTATTTTGTTTCCTCTGCTGCACACGATTATAAGGTAGGTCCAATTCCGGGACATTTTTTTACCCTTGCAGGGCTCATACACCTCTTCATCTTTTATTTTAATGCCTTTTTCCTCCTCCCTAAATTATTCAACCGGCGGTTCTGGTGGTTATACATCGTCTGTTCTGCGGTACTTATCATTGGTTCCTTTCAGTTAAAATACCACCTGCTGGCCTGGTGGTTCCCTCAAGTTTTAAAGGACCTTACTGCTTATAAATTTGTTTTTGCCCCTTCTGTTGGAATATTCATCATCAGCATTGTTTATCGTAAGGTGACCGATAAGATACGGCAGGACAAGGAACAGCAAAAAATAAAGGCCGAACAGCTTTCCACCGAACTCAAGTTTCTCCGCTCCCAGATCAGTCCGCACTTCCTGTTCAATGTGCTCAGCAACCTGGTCTCCCTGGCCAGGAAAAAATCAGACCAGATGGAGCCCTCGCTCATCATGCTTTCAGAATTGATGCGTTACATGCTATATGATACGCAGGGCAAAAAAGTGGCGCTCGACAAGGAAATAGCTTATCTTAACAACTACATCGCCTTACAGCGCCTCCGTTTTGGTGCAGATGTGGAGATCAGCTACCATGTCACGGCAGATGTGGAAAAGGAACAGTATACTATTGAGCCTATGCTGCTCATCCCTTTCGTAGAAAATGCCTTTAAACATGGAATTGGCTACCTGAAAGTCCCTGTCATCAGCATCAGCTTGTCCCTTACAAAACATACACTTCATTTTGAGGTCATTAACCAGGTTGAAGACAAACCAGGTTCCAGTAAAGATGAAAACTCCGGCATCGGGCTGGCCAATGTCAGATCACGTCTGGATTTGTTGTACAAGGACAAACACAACTTAAAAATCAGTTCAGATCACAACCAATTCCATATTACCTTAACTTTACAGCTGTTATGATACGCTGCATTGCTGTTGATGATGAACCTTTGCTGAGGGATTTGCTGGAAGACAGCATTAACCAGGTTCCCTTTTTGCAATTGACGGCCACCTGTAAAAATGCACTGGAAGCTTGTGATGTGGTACAAAATGAGCAGGTAGATCTCATCTTTCTCGACATTCAAATGCCCGGTTTAAATGGGCTGCAGTTTCTCGCTTCCTTAAAAAAACCGCCCCTGGTGATCCTGGTGACAGCTTATGAACAATATGCATTGGAGGGTTTTAATTTGCAGGTCGTAGATTATCTGTTAAAGCCCTTCAGCTTTGAACGCTTCCTGAAAGCCTGTAACAGGGCAAATGAATTGTTCCATTTACAAAATACAGACAAGGGCCATGATACAAAAGATTTCTTTGTAAATGTTGAATATACCCAGGTAAAAATTACGGTAGCCGACATTGAATATATTGAAGGACTGAAGGATTACATCAAAATCTATCTTTCAACTGCAGTAAAACCTGTACTAACCAGAATGAGCATGAAGGCTATGGAAGAAAAACTTCCGGCCGGCGGCTTTATCCGTTGCCATAAGTCTTTCCTTGTAGCCGCCAAAAAGATCAGTACCATCAAACGGGATTTTGTCTGCATAGGTGAAAAAGAAGTCCCGGTAAGTGACTTCTATAAAGAGAATTTATCCATTCTGCTAAATCCGCCGAAAAAGTAGTTTTCGGAATCACCGCTCTTGTCTACACAACTCGCCCTTTGGTCTATTCCCTCCAATCCGCATGGTTTTTCGTAATAGGTTTGCCTGTAAATCATACAAAAAGAACAGGCAATGGATACTATACGTTTTACAACAGCTGCATTCTTCATCGTAATATTTTCCCCCTTTGTCTATGGACAAAAAGACCGGACACTGAAGGAAGTCACCATCAGTGCAGGCTCATTTGAAGCGGGCGACAAAGCAAAAGGTGCTTCGCTCACTGCAATGGATGCTTTTACCGTTGCAGGGAACAATGCCGACATCGCCCTGGCCCTACGCTCGCTGCCCGGGGCCCAGCAAATTGGTGACCAGGACGGCTTGTTTGTAAGGGGTGGCACAAACGAGGAAACCAAACAATTTATAGATGGCACTTTACTTAAAAGTCCAAATTACCCGGCCATACCAGGTGTACAACAATATGCGCGCGTTAATCCAATGCTATTTCGCGGGATATTGTTCAATACAGGTGGTTATTCGGCGCTATATGGCCAGGCAATGAGTAGCGTCCTCATTCTGGAAAGCAGCGGTCTGCCCGAAAAATCATCCGCTAATTTTTCTGTTTTCCCGGCAAATATCGGTGCAGGGATCCAACAGCTCTCCCACAATAAACAAAGCAGCTATGGCTTTACCTTGCGATACAGCAATGCAGCTTTTTACAATACTATTGTGAAGCAGCGACCCGATTATTTTAGCGGGCCTGAATACCTGGAAGGTGACGCCAACTTCAGGATACAAACCGGGAAATCGGGAATGCTGAAATTTTACACCAACTGGAACCTTAGCGATGTTGGTATGCGCAACCCGGATATCGACAGTGTAAACCTGTTCTCCAGCTACCAGGTAAAGGGGAAAAGCATTTATAACAACATGAGCTATCGTGGGCAGCTGAGCGAAAACTGGCTCATTGATGCAGGTATGGCATACAGCTACAATGATACCCAAACCCTCAACGGGCAAGTAAATGGTAACGGACAACGGGACATCAAATCCAATTTCGCACAGGTAAGGGCTGTTTTTACCAGGAATTTCTCAGGTAACCAGGCATTACGTATAGGTGCAGAACATTTTTACAATCACGATAAAGGACTATCTAACGACAGTACGCTCCTGCTCACCGATAACTTATCTGCTGCTTTTGCTGAAGCCGATATTTACCTGACCAATAACCTGGCGGCCAAACTCGGTGCGCGTATTGAATATACAGCACTGTTAAACCAACTGGTTGTCGCACCCAGGGCCAGCCTGGCCTACCGCTTAAATGACGGCGAACAGTTTAACCTTGCTTATGGCATTTTTTATCAGCAGCCATCAAATGAAATATTGTACCGCAATGCGGATTTGAGATTTTCAAAAGCCCTGCACTACGTGCTGAATTATACAAAAAAGGTGAACAACAGGTTTTTCCGCATAGAGGTATACCGTAAACAATACCACGATCTGGTAAAAACAACACCGTTAATGAGCAATGGTGGATCAGGTTATGCCCAGGGCCTGGAACTGTTTTTCAGGGACAAAAAGACCATCAAAAACCTCGATTACTGGCTTACCTATACTTTCCTAAGTTCCAAACGGTATTTCCTCAATTATCCTTACGCTTTAAAGCCAACTTTTACCGCACCACATACTGCCACCATTGCGCTTAAAAAGAATTTTCAGGATATCAATACCTTTTTAAACATTTCCTATGCCCTGGCCGCAGGCAGGCCTTATTACAACATCAGGTACGACAGCCCTGATCAGCAGTTTAAAATATTCGATCAGGGAACAACCAGGCCTTACAGTGTGATGAACCTGCAAGTAGCCCATCTGTTTTCCATGTTCGGGAACTGGAAGCAGAAACCAATTTCGGGCTTCAGTATTGGAATAAACAACCTATTGGGTACCAAACAGGTATTTGGGTATAACTACAGTTTTAACGGGCGTAATAAAGTTGCGGTAACACTGCCAGCCGACAGGTATTTCTATGCCGGTATATTCATGAGCTTCGGGATAGACCGGACAGCCGATTTCATCGATAAAAATCTATAATCAATTTTCAATAATTAAAAACCACGAGTATGAAAAAGTTAGTATGCCTCGTCCTGGCAATGGTACCACTCTATTTTAAGGGTAATGCCCAGGAACCCAATCAAAATGCATTACAAAATGCAGTAACAAAACTAGACCAGGCCCGAAAGGCGGGCGACTACGAAGCCCTTGAAAAAGAGTTCCTCAAGATTGGCGGACAGCAGAAAAAGAACTGGCTGCCCTATTATTATGCGGCTTTCTGCAACGCAAAAGTGGGCTTCATCCGGCAGGACGATGGCGATGGAATCGAACCCTACAGCAACCGCGGCGAACAGCAGGTGTTAACTGCCAAATCACTGCTTGATACCCTTCAGCAAAAGAAGGAATGTGCAGAATTATATACCGTGCTAAGTATGGTATACCGGACAAAGGTTTTCATCAGCCCAATGAGTTATGGCCGTAAGTACGGAACACTTTCACAACGGTACCGTGCAAAGGCACAGGCACTGGATCCTGAAAACCCCAGGGCTATTTACGTTAAGGCCTGGGAAATGTATTATACCCCCAAACTATGGGGTGGTGATAAAACACTTGCCAGGCAACTGGCTACAGAAAGCCTTAAAAAACTAAAAGTAGCAAACGTAAGTGGTGTGAACCCCCATTGGGGCATATTGGAAAACACGGAGCTGCTCAGTAATTACAAATAATTATTCACAATTAAATTTAAAGATCATGGGTTTTGGATTCATCATGGCCATACGGATACTGTTTGGAGTTTGTATGGTATTTATTATCGGCTACATATTTGGGGGCTTCGCAAAGAACCCGACTTTAGTAACCCTCACAAAAGTAGCGGCCATACTGGCCATTATACTTTTTATTGCTACCAATATTTTCTTCATGCGCCTGTTTTTCAGGCATGGGGACGGGAAATCTACATGGCAACACTGCGGACCAAAGGAAGTAAAGAAAATTCCCTGATTTAGCAAACAGGCCGGATAGCTATCCGGCCTGTTTGCTAAGTTTACATATCCAGCAACCTTCTGTGGTAATTGATTTGTCCGACATGATAAGCCAGGTGTGTGCTTAAATGGATCAGCATAAAGCCAATAGAGCTTCCCCCTTCCACAACTTTCACCAGTGGATAATCCCTTCCCATATCGTCTTCTGTTAATATGTCAAGTGCATTATTTACCACGGCAATCGTTGCCTCAACCATACTGATCAATTCAGTCCTGGGTACATTTTTTAGGGAAAATTCTAAAGGTCTATCTCTTACATAACCTGTTTTGCCCAGCTCCCCTCCCACAAAAGTATTCAGGTTACCTACCAGGTGTAAACAAAGGTTTCCGGCCGAATTCAATATGGCCTTATCGATAAGCCATATGTTCTGTTCATCACGGTATTGTTCAATTTCAGATTTTAATTTATTCAGATCTCTTGTAAAAAGTGATTTTAATGATTTTTTTAGCATAATGTGAGTGTTTTGCTGGAATGTTAAAATTAAACAGAAAACAGTTTTCACAGCAAAAACCAACCCTTTAAAATATCAGGGCAATATCATTTTATACCAAGTGATCAACAGTCATCACAACAAACATCTGCTACCGGTACCAATGGCGATGTTCGATAAATCCTGTAGCCTCCTAAACCTTCTATAAGTGGGTTACTTATTTTCCCTCGTCCCGATGCAGCAGCCGCATGTATACTTTCTTCCTTATAACCATCCAGCTGGTATACTTCTTCATGAGTAATTGCCCTGTTGTACCTGATCTCTTTACGCTCGTTCTCAATGTGCCAGGTATTGTCAAGCGGGAACATTTCAACACATAACACGCTTAAACTACTGTTACCAGGTAATCCCAACGCAATCAGTTTAGCTTCCACATCTTTCAGTTTCAATACGGCGGTGCCAAACAACGTCCCTTCCTCCTTTCTGCGTACGCTGATCCCTTCAACTTTATCGGGCTTCAGCGGTACATATGGTATCAGGCCCGAATCGATCAGCAGGTTTCTGTAAGTTACACCATCGGCCTGCATCACCTGCGTATACAGCATATACCATAAACTGGTTTGCGGAGGGCGGGCCGATACATTTTTCCCGTTCAATACCGCGGTAGCGAAAGGAGCGGTAATCACAAGCTCATTGTTTACCACCTTTCTGATCAGTCTTTGCCCAGCTTTTCCACGCCCGGCCCCACGTTCCCGCTCTCGCTCTCGCTCATTTCCAAGTACGATGAATGGCCTTTCTCTATTTTCCAGTAAGCTACCTCTACCTCCCAACCATATCGCATACTTTCTTCTGAAAGCATTGCAACTGAGCGAAGGTGCCGGATGCTGTACCCCGTTTACTTTTAACGGTCGTCCATACCTGGCCTGTGCCGTACTCCATAGCTCTCGTTTATGTCCCAACCTAATCTCATAACTAAAAAAGCCAAACAGCTCATCACTATCGGCATGCAATCCGGGTGGCAAAGGCACCATGTAATACCTGGTGATCCCATCGGTACCGTCTTCCGCAATCATTTGTTGCATAGCACCCATTCCCGCATAATCATTGTCCATACCCGGACTGATTACCCTTATCTTTTCCTCATTAACGCCCAGTGGCGGATCAGCGGGTTCATAACTGACCAGCTCCTCATTCATACTACACAGTAAAGGATCAGGTGCATTGGCCAGCACCCTCACAAAATAAGTATCGTTCGGATCTGCCGGTGGTTCTGCCATTTCCAGCCATAAAAACCGCTGGCGTATCTCTGTCGAAGCATACTTGTCCATATCGGCCACATAAGGCGATAAAGCAATGCCTGCCGAAACCAGCTTAGGTACCTGATGCGGGATAATGGTAACCGGTAAATGCACTTCGACCTTAAGGTCACCTTTTCCCAGTTCCGGATCAGTATCTTTTAAAGCAGCTGAAAACTCCTTTCTGAAGTTCGGTACAAACCTGTACCTCAGCTGGGTTTCTGTAGGGAAAACATTGTTTACCTTTTTTGGATCAAAAGCATCCAGAAATACCAGGCGTGTACTTTTGCGGTCCGCATCATATAAAGCATTGATATTCGCCGTATCCGAAAGCCTGATGGTACCTACCAGTTCATCGCATTCAGGATAGCGTTCGTCCAGCTCATCACATTTCGGATAATCTGCATCCAGCTCAAACTTCCATTTCCGAAAAACAGAAACACTTTCAGGTTGCAACCCATCCCATGCCCAATCCCGGTTTAAGGTATAATCCACCGCAATCACCCATTGATTGTACAGTTCGCCAAGCGAAGAAAAAGAAACCGAAGAAGAATCCGGTGCCAGCGAGTGCCGCATCAGTTTTGAACAGCCAAACTGGGTACGTTTGCCCTTTTCCCCTTCTATGGTCAGGTTGTGTGCACTAAGGTTCAGCGCGTCTGCCATTCTCGAAAGTTCCGGTGGCGTTGTACTTTTCCCGATATTTAAGGCAATGAAACTCTTTTGCGCCAGCACCTTATTCTGATCAGCAGGATGTTCAGGCTGCAGGTAAATGGCTTTCAGCCCCATTTCGGTAGCTGACAACAGCTCTCTTTCATTTTTGGCCGGTTTAAAGGAAGTCAGCCTAATCTTTTTCCCTTCCAAAATACCTTCATCCGCATAGTCATTGTCGGCCTTTTTAATGATGGGCGTAAAGGTAAGCCGTAAACGCCTCGATGTGGGGAGTACCAGGTCTGCGGCAGCTCCCTGATCACCTAAACTATTTCCAAATTCGAGTTCTTTAAAGTCCCTGTATACAATACTCAGCGGAAACTCCTGGTCGTATTTATCAATAGCCCATGGCAATTCGTATTCCTTCTCATACCATAAAATATAAGGCTCCCTTCCGTTCTCAGAAAGTACGTTGTCCATTTCCAGGCTCTTTACCTCTACACTCACTTTAAAATAATCTACATCCGGATCAGCCAGACCAATATCAATAGCTGTTTTATCCGGACTGGCCGGCAAATCGCTAAGTATCGACTTTAACTGCGTCACCGCATCTGTGTATTTGCCGGTATATACCACTGCCGGATACCCCAACAATGGTCTTTTAATCCTCAAAACCGGGGCTTCTGCATCCACAATATTTTCAAGGATACTCGTATCCTTAAGTGGTAAGGCAATTGTCCCTTTGGGAAGCGCGTCATAAACTTCTTTCGCATTTACCAGGTTTAAATTCCCGGCAGCAACATATCTTTTAAAATGTGCTTTAGCAACTGGTCTTTCACCGCCATTTAGGGGCTCATCTCCAACAAGCGGGCCACCGCCCGAAATATCCATCATTCTGATCCTGAATAGGTAATCGTTACCATAAACCAGGGGGAAAATATGATCGGGATCCGGAACATAAGGATGATAGGTTTGCTTGGCAATGGTATTAATGGTATTGTCCGGTAGGTCCGGACGGGGTTTAACCATTTTATCGGGCCTAAGCATATGAATGTCTTCCGCATCCTTATCAGCGATGGTAATCGGCTTACCTGCCCAGCTGGAAGAATACATAGGCAGCCAAAACCCTTCTTCCTGCGAATTGCCATGCGATGCGGGATGAATTTCCACACCAGGTTCAAGAACCTGCCCGGCAGCAACTATGGGAATCTGACCCTGTGCCAGTGCCGTACCTCTTTCTGCGATTACACTGTTCTGGCTACGCCACCTGTCGCCCTCTTCAGTTTTAACATCCACGCGATAACCGAACACCCCTAAGGGTGCTTCTACCGGGTTACCGGTCTGCTCTTCTTTTTGCGACATCTGCCGGTTAAACCAGATCGAGATCTGCTCATCATCCCATCCCAAACGGATACCTATATCTTTTAAAGGCGGATTAGATTTATCTTTCTCCTGCAGCAAATCCTGGTTCAGCGGTTGGTTAGCATGTACAACCTTAGCAAAGCCATCATCGTAAAAAATGGCTTCCCGCATCACCTCATCATAACCAGTATTGTTTTCCGCAACATCCCTTACAGGAAACTGTACCGGAGCAAATAATGTCCGTTTATTTTTACCTTTAAGCGATGGTATCCGGGCGGCAAACAACAGTTTCCCTATTCCGGCAAAGTCACTGTCGGCACTCAAATCAGTATACAGCCAGCCGCCATTTTCGAAAAGCTTTTCATTTCCCGGAAAAGGAATAGATGCTTTGTAAACCAGACCGGCCTTTTGGGCGAGCAATGGGTTCCGCAAACAATAGGCAATAACCTTGCCCCAGGAAAGCGTGTCCCGATCGGTCGCCCGATCACCGATCTGTTTGTCCTTATTCTTTACCGCACATTGGTATTCGTCGTTGGTTAACGCATACCGGGTCCTGGGTTTTACGAAATTAAAAGAACTGCGGTAACTTTCCGGCAGGTATTTACGAATGGCACGATCTTTATATTTTTCTATAGAGGCCCTGGCCTTCTGGTCCGGCTGTTTGGTTTCATCCTCATCAATCCTTCTACCGTCAAATTCTTCCAGCTGGGCCTTTAGCGCTTCCCAAACGTTCCGGGTACTTTCAATCCTGGTTTCCAGCTCGGTTTCCAGTTCAAAATTAACATTAGTTGTTAAAGGGAGTCCATCCAGGCTATTGATCACCATTGCCTTAAAGCTGAGCTGCGCATCTGCAAACGCTGGCTGCCCATCTTTTAATGGCGCCAGGGGATTCAGGTTACGTGGTATGATGACTATATTAAAAACAATCCTTCCGTTTTCATAACGCTGAGGAAAAGTAAGGATACAAAGAGTTACTGGTTCCATGGTAAATGGGGGTTATAAGGTTAAGCAATCTGGCGGGTTTCCTGCCAGGTTTCAGAAAAGTTGATGTCAATCACCCAGAAAATACTGATATCAAGCGCGAAGGTGCAGGTTGCGATACAGCTGGTTGGCCCGTCATTCAATTGTTTCTCTATTTTTCCGGCAGCTTCTATCTGAATAGTGACCGTTACTATGCCGCCAAAAATTTCTGCACGTCCTCTGAAGTAAATAAACGCCCCAACCACAAGCACTTCTGTGTTGAGCGACATATCTACCCCCACCATATACATTACGGATACGCTTCCGATAACCGGCAGACCAACACAAAGTTCAATACCAAAGCCAAATTTAAAATACAACGTTGGCGGATTTTTAAGATCGGCGGCAAGACCTACTTCTGCCCTTCCTACCGCATATACCGTAGCCGCTGCCAGCGACACGCACATCACCCTCAGGTCGGCCCCAAGTTCCAGGAACGCACCCGCCGAAGGCATAATCTGATCTATCGTGTTCGGTATCTTCATCGGCTGGTTAAAGTAGCAGCCTATTTTAAAATAGGCGTCTAGCTTTAAGGGCGTAGTTGGCGAGTTATAATTGATAGGGTCAAAGGGAAACTTCACAAAAGGGATCTCTTTAGAAGCTTTAAATTTATATTCCCATGAATCGGCGGCATTGCTCATGGCAATCTGCAATCCTTTTTTAACGGCCTCAGCAGGTTGCGTGGGATCAAGGTTATCGAGAAATGCAAGGATCTGGTATATTGCTTCCAATGGTTTCGCTAATTTTAGCTGGGGGGCAGTCCCCGATTCAAAGCCGGGATTTCCTAAGGCTGTGGCTTTAAAATCACCACTTATAGTCATCAACGACTTGAAGGAAGCTAGATCTACAACAATGCTCATGTTACTCAGGTTGTTCTTCCATTTATCGTCGCCCGCCTCAGAGTTGGTTACATAGTTGACCACGGTACCTAATGTAGGGCCATTTTTCTCCGTACTTTTGTACTGGATGTACATCCGGAAAGCATCATCCTTTTTACCAATGATGTCGAATTCAAAATGATCCGGCACCGGAAAGCCAACAATCTCTTTAGACAATCCGGTGGAAAGGATCTTTGTCGCCGATTCCGTTACATTTTCTATTTGCAGGGCATTCCCCATATTCGGAAACGGCCCCTTGCTGTTCAACAGCCTGAAACTATCGGCCAGTAAAGGTGCCTCGGTGATCATAGCAAGCGGATTGCCCAGGTCGTATCTCGGATCGCCGAGCAACAACTTCTGGGTGCCCGTATTTTGTACGTAACCATAGCGTTTCGCGAAGGCATTCAGGTCATCATTTAACAGTGCATCGGGAAAAGTTACCTGAGATACCGGGCTTTTGCCATACAAGACAAAACCGGCCTGATCACGTGCCCTTTCGCCTATCCTGATCACCGGAATACTGTCTTTATTGGTAACAGGGCTTACTTCTCCACTTTGTTTATTCAGCTCCACCACACTCCAGCTGCCATCAGCCGGCAATTGTACGGATCCTTTTCCGGCAACTATAAAGGTATTTTGAGAACGATCGTTATTTTCAAATGAGGCTGTAACGTCTACCCTGTCCAGTTGCATCAACTGGGCACTTTCCGCAAGGCCAATCGCACAATCCACCCTGCCCCCGATATTGTTCTGGCTTTTTATCATCAGCTGCCTGAACGTATCCGCTGGTACCGGCACACCGGATGGCAATAGTTGCAAGTATCCCTTAAATTGTTTACCGGTTACATATTTACCATTCAGGCCGCTGGTTACATTTTCTATCGCAACATCCGCGTCAAATGTTACACCTACAAACCTTGCGGCCACACCATTTGCGGGGCCGGTACTTGTCACATAGTTATTTCCCGCATTTCCCGCTACCCTGTAATCACCCCCGGCAGGTGTGTAGGACATCGATATCGTATCTCCCTCAACCTCTCTGATGTTGTGTACATTAAACAAGCCTTCAATTATTCCCGGATGAAAAACATAAGGATTATTGAAAAAGCCTACACTATTTT